>Ga0310839_100001_pt1:1820000-3157761 | contig 3157761 bp, 2900 predicted proteins | sample SM_ome_7_FD_201305 | JGI IMG/M metagenome (GOLD analysis project Ga0310839, IMG submission 201305) | Sorghum-adapted microbial communities enriched on stacked mutant (SM) sorghum from Joint BioEnergy Institute, Emeryville, California... ...
GTGGTACGCTGCGATAAGCTGCGGTGAGGCGCGAACAGCCGGTGACCCGCAGATTTCCGAATGGGGAAACCCACCTTCGATAACTGGAACTTCGAGGTCGGAAGGCCTCGGGGATCCACCCGGACGTCCGAGTTCGGATTTCCGGTTATCAACGAAGGTATCTAAACCCTGAACACATAGGGGTTTAGAGGCGAACCCGGGGAACTGAAACATCTAAGTACCCGGAGGAAAGGAAATCAACCGAGACTCCGCTAGTAGTGGCGAGCGAACGCGGACCAGGCCAGTGCTTCAGCGAGGACAACTGGAACCATCTGGAAAGTTGGGCCTCAGAGGGTGATAGCCCCGTACAGGTAATGCCGAGCTGAAGCCTTGAGTAGGGCGGGACACGTGAAATCCTGTCCGAATATGGGGGGACCACCCTCCAAGCCTAAGTACTCCCTACCGACCGATAGCGCACAAGTACCGTGAGGGAAAGGTGAAAAGAACCCCGACGAGGGGAGTGAAAGAGAACCTGAAACCGGATGCCTACAAACAGTCGGAGCCCGCAAGGGTGACGACGTACCTTTTGTATAATGGGTCTGCGACTTAGTCTGACGAGCAAGCTTAAGCCGATAGGTGTAGGCGCAGCGAAAGCGAGTCTGAATAGGGCGTTTAGTTCGTCGGACTAGACCCGAAACCAGTCGATCTATCCATGGCCAGGTTGAAAGCAGGGTAACGCCTGCTGGAGGACCGAACCGGTGACTGTTGCAAAAGTCTCGGATGAGCTGTGGATAGGGGTGAAAGGCTAATCAAGGCTGGAAATAGCTGGTTCTCCGCGAAACCTATTTAGGTAGGACCTCGAGTGAATACCCCAGGGGGTAGAGCACTGGATGGGCTAGGGGCTCCCACAGAGTTACCAAACCTAACCAAACTCCGAATACCTGGGAGTACTGCTCGGGAGACACACGATGGGTGCTAACGTCCGTCGTGAAGAGGGAAACAACCCTGACCGCCAGCTAAGGTCCCCAAGTCACGGCTAAGTGGGAAAGGATGTGGGAACCCCAAAACAACCAGGAGGTTGGCTTAGAAGCAGCCATCCTTTAAAGAAAGCGTAACAGCTCACTGGTCTAAATAAGGGTTCCTGCGCCGAAAATGTAACGGGGCTCAAGCCGTGCACCGAAGCTGCGGGTGCGACGCAAGTCGCGCGGTAGCGGAGCGTTCCGTAAGCCTGTGAAGGGTGACCTGTGAGGGCACCTGGAGGTATCGGAAGTGCGAATGCAGACATGAGTAACGAAAGAAGGGTGAAAAACCCTTCCGCCGAAAGTCCAAGGGTTCCTGCGTAAAGTTAATCTGCGCAGGGTTAGCCGGCCCCTAAGGCGAGGCCGAAAGGCGTAGTCGATGGGAACCACGTTAATATTCGTGGGCCAGTGGATGTGTGACGGATGCCGTAAGTTGTTCGGGCTTATCGGATTGCGCCGGGCAGCGAAGGCGTCCCAGGAAATAGCCTCCACGTTGACCGTACCCGAAACCGACACAGGTGGACTGGTAGAGAATACCTAGGCGCTTGAGCGAAGTGTGCTGAAGGAACTCGGCAAATTGCCCGCGTAACTTCGGGATAAGCGGGCCATCCGTCTGGGCAACCAGATGGGTGGGGCACAAACCAGGGGGTGGCGACTGTTTAACAAAAACACAGGGCTATGCTAAGTCGAAAGACGACGTATATGGCCTGACGCCTGCCCGGTGCCGGAAGGTTAAGAGGAGAGGTGAAAGCCTTGAATCGAAGCCCCGGTAAACGGCGGCCGTAACTATAACGGTCCTAAGGTAGCGAAATTCCTTGTCGGGTAAGTTCCGACCTGCACGAATGGCGTAACGACTTCCCCACTGTCTCCAGCACACACTCAGTGAAATTGAACTCCCCGTGAAGATGCGGGGTACCTGCGGTTAGACGGAAAGACCCCGTGCACCTTTACTGCAACTTTGCAATGGCAATCGTGTTCGCATGTGTAGGATAGGTGGTAGGCTACGAAGTGGGGGCGCCAGCCTCCATGGAGCCGCCCTTGAAATACCACCCTTGCGGTCATGGTTGTCTAACCGCGAACCGTCATCCGGTTCCGGGACATTGCATGGTGGGCAGTTTGACTGGGGCGGTCGCCTCCTAAAGAGTAACGGAGGCGTGCGAAGGTGGGCTCAGGTTGGTCGGAAATCAACCGTCGAGTGCAATGGCATAAGCCCGCCTGACTGCGAGACTGACGAGTCGAGCAGAGACGAAAGTCGGCCATAGTGATCCGGTGGTTCTGTGTGGAAGGGCCATCGCTCAACGGATAAAAGGTACGCCGGGGATAACAGGCTGATGACCCCCAAGAGTCCATATCGACGGGGTCGTTTGGCACCTCGATGTCGGCTCATCTCATCCTGGGGCTGAAGCTGGTCCCAAGGGTATGGCTGTTCGCCATTTAAAGAGGTACGTGAGCTGGGTTCAGAACGTCGTGAGACAGTTCGGTCCCTATCTGCCGTGGGTGTAGGAGTATTGAGAGGAGCCGTCCCTAGTACGAGAGGACCGGGATGGACGCACCTCTGGTGGACCTGTTGTCGCGCCAGCGGCATTGCAGGGTAGCTATGTGCGGACGGGATAACCGCTGAAGGCATCTAAGCGGGAAGCCCACCTCAAAACGAGTACTCCCCTGAGAGCCGTGGAAGACTACCACGTTGATAGGCCGGGTGTGGAAGTGCAGCAATGCATGGAGCTTACCGGTACTAATAGCTCGATCGGCTTGGTCGCTCTCATTAAGCAATGCTCATCTTGAGTTCGGACTCAGGAAGGGCCGAGCCGGACTCCAGAAGTCTTCATCTCACCTCTTCGTCGACCTGGTGACTATAGCGGGGTGGCTCCACCCGATCCCATCTCGAACTCGGTCGTGAAACGCCCCAGCGCCGATGGTACTTCGTCGTAAGACGCGGGAGAGTAGGTCGTTGCCAGGTCTACAAAGAGGTGAGGTTCGCGATCCCCTCTTTGCAAACTGTCTTCATAGGCACCCCGGTCCATTCGGCCGGGGTGTTTTCATTTGTACGTTCGCTTTGCAGCGTTTCGCTGGAGCTTGACCTTTCAGTCGTAGTTGGGCTGTGGACAGCTCGGGAAAGCTACGCCGAGCATGACAATCCAGTCATGCAGAAGTTGGTCTGGCGCCGTGACTGCGTTCAGGCTTTGCTAGGCAGTTAGGCGAAGTGGCCTCGAAAAGGGGAGGAAACAACTGCAACAGACGCAAGACCAAGCCGGGCGCGTTGTCGTCTTGGCTGTTCTTCTTATGCTGTTAGCCGGGGCCATGTCCTCCCTTTTGCACGTCGGCGTGCGGATCGTTAGCCCTGAAATTCCGACGATCGAGATCGTATTCCTGCGTTCGACGTTCACGATCCTAGTTACGCTGCCATTTTTGGTTCGCCCTGGACAGAGGGCTTGGCGCAGCAGTCGATTCGATCTTCAGCTGCTGCGTGGAGTCGTCGGCGTATGTTCAATGACGACCTGGTACTATGCGCTCGCCGTCATGCCTCTTGCGGATGCGGGCGCCCTCAGTTTCACAACGCCAATCTTCGTCTCGCTTGGCGCGGCTCTGTTCTTCGGTGAGTCTGTCGGATTGCGGCGCTGGACCGCAGTCATCGTAGGTCTGATTGGTACAACCATCGTTCTCCGACCCGGAGAAGGCGTGATTTCGTGGGGCGCAATTGCCGCGCTGGGCTCAAGCATCCTTTGGGCCGTCTCGCTGCTGATGGCCAAGAACCTGGCCAAATACGACAGCAGTTTGACCATCAGTTTCTATCAACCGCTGATGATCGCCCCTTTCGCGCTGCTCGGCAGTGTTCCTGTATGGGTTTGGCCCAGCTTGCAGTCTTGGATCGTTTTGTTCGGTATGGGGCTGGTGGCAGGCATTGCCAACTTTGCCTATGTTCACGCGCTCAGAATAGCCGACGCCAGCGTATCCATGCCGGCAGATTACATGCGGCTGCTGTGGATGGTGGGTTGGGGCTACTTGCTGTTCGCCGAAATCCCCGCAATCTCCACATGGGTGGGCGCTGCTTTGATCATTTGTTCAACACTTTTCATCACGTGGCGGGAATCGCGTCTCGCTTCGCAGCCGAAATCCCCGGCAAGCCGGTAATTCGTTTTTCGCTAAAAGATCCCAGTAAAGCTTTTCGAAGCGTAGCCTCGTTTTTGGACCGGTGAACCGATGGTGCGGGGCCGAGCGGTGGCGGCGCGCACCAAAAGCCATGGAGTTTGAGACGCATGGTCGATATGCGACGCTCTGCCCCGCTCGAAAGCATCCTCGAACGCCTGGCCTTGGAAGCCACTGGGGATGCCAATGATGCCGTTACTTTTCGCTCAGGAGGGCAATTGACGCTTGGCGTCGAAATTGAGCTGCAACTGATCGATCGTGAGACGCTCAATCTCGTGCCGCGCGCTGAAGAAGTGCTCGCTCAGTCCACAGCTCTGACGAACATCACCAAGGAGTTCTATCTCAGCACCGTCGAGATCAATTCCCGGAAGTGCAACGATGTCCATGAGGTCGACCGGGACTTGTCGGTCGCTTTGGACAGACTCGACGAGATCGGTGACAAGCTCGGCCTGAATTTTTCGACCACCGGATGCCACCCGTTCGCGCGTTACGCGAACTGCATCATCACGCCGACCCCTCGCTACAACGAACTCATCGACCGGAACCAATGGCTTACGCGCCGGATGACCGTGTACGGCATGCACGTGCATATCGGCATGGGCAGCGGCGACAAATGCATCCGCTTCAACAACTTCTTTCTACACTTTCTTCCACACCTCCTGGCCCTTTCGGCGAGCTCGCCGTTCTGGCAAGGGGAGGATACCGGTCTCGCCTCATGCCGGCCGACCACGTACGAAGCGCTGCCGACGGCAGGACAGCCGTACGTGGTGCACTCATGGCGGGAGTTCTGCCAGCTATGCAACACCCTGATAGCTTGCGACGCGATTCAATCGCTGAAGGATCTCTGGTGGGATCTGCGGCCGAGCCCTGCCCACGGAACGTTGGAAATCAGAATTTGTGATGGGCTGGCGAGTCTCGCGGAAACGCTGGCCGTCGTGGCCTTCGTTCATGCGCTCGCCCATTGGTTCAAAGACCACGCCAGCTGGCTTGATCAGGTGCCGCCTCCGCCGCGCTGGCTCGCACGCGAAAACAAGTGGCGGGCCATGCGCTTCGGGCTCGACGCCAAGCTGGTGACACATCTCGATGGCAGCGTAAAACCACTGCGCGACGACGTGCTCGATTGGTGTGACCGCATCGAGGGCAGCATCGCAGCTCTCGGATATGAGCCCTACTTCGCGACGCTGCGGCAAATTCTGGACCGAGGAAACAGCTCCATGCGGCAGCGCTTTGTTCACGCGCAAACGGGGTCGCTGCACGATGTGGTCCGGCATAATATCGCCGAGTACCGGGCCCGCACTCCGCTGTGGGGCGGAAACACAGGCTGAAACAAATGGCCTAACAACTGCGCCAATTTCAAAGGATCGAAGCGATGACAGGCCCCGACGCGAACATGCTGCTGGCCGGGATTGCGACTTGGGTCGAAATCGAAAGCCAGACTGCAGATGTCGAAGGGGTCAATCGCCTTACGGAGAGGGTCGCGACAGGATTCCGGCAAGCTGGCGCGAACGTCGAGAGAATTCCCGGGTCGGGCAGTACCGCTGATCACCTGTTCATCCAGGCACCTTGGAATGACGATCGGCCCGGCATTCTCGTCCTGTGCCATCTGGATACCGTGCACCCGAAGGGCACACTGGAAAAGTTCAAGTTCCGGGTGGAGGGGGACCGGGCGTACGGCCCAGGTATCTATGACATGAAGGGCGGCGCCTATCTTGCGTACGCGGCCTATCGTTCGTTGGCCGAAGCGGGCGAGACGACGCCGTTGCCGCTCCGCTTTCTCTACACGTCCGACGAAGAGATCGGCAGCCCCACTTCTCGACCATTCATCGAGGCGCAGGCCAAAAATGCCAGATACGTCCTCGTGATGGAGCCTGCGCGAGATGGCGGAAAAGTCGTTACAGGACGCAAGGGCGTGGCGCGCTTTTCGATCAAGGTCGAAGGCCGGCCGGCGCACTCAGGAACGCGACACGCGGATGGCCGCAGCGCAATTCTCGAGATGGCGAAGCACATCATCGAGATCGAGGGAATGACCGACTATAGTCGTGGCATCACCGTGAATGTTGGCCGAATTGAAGGGGGGACGACGGTCAACACGGTGCCGGCGCATTGCTGGGCAGCCGTAGACGTCCGCGTTCCTACGGTCGCTGCTGCGGACGAAATCGTTTCGCGGCTGCGCTCCCTGAAGCCAAAAAACCCCGACACGACCGTGGTCGTCACCGGTGGCCTCAATCGGCCGCCATTCGAGAAAAATGAAGGCGTCGCGCAGCTTTTCGAACACGCACGGATGATTGCTAAGGAGATCGGAATCGATCTTGAAGACTGCTACACGGGGGGTGGCAGCGATGCGAATTTCACAGCTCATCTCGCGCCGACGCTTGACGGATTAGGCGTCGATGGTGCCGGCGCGCATACGCTCGAGGAGCACTTGCTCATTTCGTCGCTCGTTCCTCGGATGCAGCTGTTGCGTCGCCTGTTTGAAACGTTGCGCTAAGTTACGCAGGCGCAGTCGCGGCCAAAGCCTTCCAGTCGAACGTGACGCCATGCCCTGGTCGGTCCGGCGCGATCGCATTTCCATCTCTCAAGACGAGTGGCTCCGCGATATAGCGATCGAGGCCGAAACCATGCGCTTCGAGATAGCTGCGATTTGGGCAAGCGGCGAGGAGGTGCACGGTGATGTCGTGTGCTCCGTGCGAGGTGACCGGAAGATTATAAGCCTCCGCCAGGTGCGCGACTTTCATGAACGGCGTAACGCCACCGCAATTGGTCACGTCCGGTTCAGGATACGTCACACCGCCCGATGCAATCAGTTGCTTGAATTCCCACAGTGTCCGCAGGTTTTCGCCGGCGGCGATCGGCATTCAGCCCTCATGTACAACGCGGGCATGTCCAGCGACATCATCCGGAATAATTGGCTCTTCCAGCCAGACAAGCCCGAATGGTTGAAAAGCTCTGGCTGCGCGGATGGCTTCGTCGACGGACCATTTCATGTTGGCGTCGACCATCAATGGAAAATCGTCGCCGAGATGTTTTCGCATGGCGGCGACGCGTTCCACGTCTTCGGAAAGCCGCTTGCGGCCGACCTTCATTTTAATTGCGCGGAAGCCTTTTTCGAGGTTTCGGTCCGTCTGTTTCAGCAGCTCATCAATTGAAAGTTCGAGATCGATGCCACCTGCATAGCAAGGCACAGCCGGATCATAGCCGCCAAGAAGCCGCCACAACGGCAGATTGGCCCGGCGGGCTTTCAGATCCCATAACGCAATATCGAACGCCGAAAGGGCCAGCACTGTCGGCCCGCCGCGACCACCGTAATGAAGCCCCCACCAGACGCGATTCCAAAGATGCTCAATCCGGTCGGCCTCCTCGCCCGCAACGATCTCCGGGATCTCGCGTGCGAGAATGCTTTGAATGGCGCCGCCATTGCGGCCAGTCGTGTAGGTGTAACCGGTGCCTTCGGCTCCATCCGTATCGCGTACACGGACGGTCACGAGCTCGAAGGCTGTCATTACGCCATGGGTTGAGTCGCTCAGCGGTGTATCCAGTGGAATGCGGTAATGCCCCACGCTCACGCTCGCGATCTTCGCCATGGCGCTTCCTCAGTTGTCGTTCGAGTTTTTGGTCGCAGAAAAGGTGGCTCAGAAAGCCACCTTATCAGCGCCTTTCAGCTGAAGGATTTCGCGTGCCTCGTCCGGCGTCGCAATCTCGAGGCCCAAACCCTCGAGGATTTGCCGGACAAGCCGCACCTGTTCGGCGTTGCTCTTGGCCAGGCGACCCGGGCCGGCCCACAGCGAGTCTTCAAGGCCTACGCGAACGTTGCCACCCATGGCCGCTGCCATCGCCGCGATTGGCAGCTGATGACGTCCCGCGCCAAGGACGCTCCACCGATAGTCGTTACCGAACAGCCGATCCGCCGTGCGCTTCATGTGTGCGACATCTTCAGGATGCGTGCCAATGCCGCCTAGAATGCCGAAAACGCTTTGGATGAAGAACGGCGGTTCCACGATCTTGCGATCGGCCATGTGGGCCAGCGTGTAAAGGTGACCGATGTCGTAGCATTCGATCTCGAAGCGCGTGCCGTTTCCGGCGCAGGTCTTGAGGATGTACTCGATATCTGCAAACGTGTTCTTGAAGATGCCGTTGCGCGAGCCTTCGAGATAAGGGCGTTCCCAGTCGAATTTGAACTCCTTTGTCCGCTCCAGCATCGGATAGAGGCCGAAGTTCATCGTGCCCATGTTGAGCGACGCAATCTCCGGCTTGAAAGTCGCCGCCGGCCGAACACGCTCCTCAACCGTCATCGTGGGGGCGCCGCCAGTCGTGATGTTCACGACGCAATTGGAGCGCTGTTTGATGACCTTGAGAAATGGCTCAAACGCTTCGGGGCGTTGATCTGGTTTCCCCGTCTCCGGGTCGCGCGCATGGAGGTGCACGATTGCAGCGCCGGCCTCCGCAGCCTCCACCGCCGCGTCCGCGATCTGCTCCGGCGTGATGGGCAGATAGGGCGACATCGACGGCGTGTGGATAGCGCCTGTAACAGCGCAGGTGATGATAACTTTGCGCTTCTTGCTCATTTCAAGGCCTCTCACTCGGTAAAGGGCTTCATCTTGCGCTTGTGGGCCGCGAGGGCGGCGAGCTGTTCGTCGCGCCAGCGCGTCTTGGCGGCATGCTTTTGCGGATCCGGTGTCGGGCCCCAGGCAGCGGCGACCGCGTTGGTCTTGTCCTCGTCCCACACCGAAGCCTTCGGCTGATCATTGGCGAGACGGCGGAAGAATGGGCTGTAGCGCCGACAATAGTCCGGAATGCCGCCAGGCGCGTTGAGCTCAATAGTTTCGAACGGTCCCATGAACGACCACCGCAGGCCGAGGCCGTTGCGGATCGTCTCGTCGAGGTCTTGGGGCGTGACGATGTCCTCCTCCACCAGCCGGAAGGCTTCCGCCAGCAACGCAGTCTGCAGCCGATTGAGCACGAAGCCGTCGACTTCCCGTTTTACGTAGATCGGCACCTGCCCGACCGAGCGATAGATCTCCCGCGCACTTTGCATGACCTCAGGTGACGTCCACGGGGCGCCGCACAGCTCAACAATCGGCACAAGGTGCGGAGGGTTGACGGGGTGGGCCACGAGGCAGCGGCTGCGGCCTTTCAAGTTCTCCGTGTACAGCGACGTGACCAGCGAGGAGGTCGAGGAGGCGAGGATGGTATTGGGCTCAGCAACCGCATCAAGACGAGCGAATATCTCCCGCTTCATCTCGAGGGTTTCGGGGGTGTTCTCCTGGACGAGAGCGGCGCCGGCGATAGCATCCTCGAAACTCTGAGCCGCTCGAACGCGGCCTGCGGCAGCGTCAGGATCATCGATCAACTCATGGCGCTTCAGGTCGGCAAGACCTTGTGAGATGAGCTCCATGGCCTTCGCCGCAACGCCCTCGACACCGTCCCACACGACTACGTCCCAGCCGGCGCGGGCGAACACCATCGCCCAGGCTCGACCGATCAGGCCGGCCCCGATAATGGCCACCTTAGGCATGCGTTTCCTCTCCTAGCATCCCCGCACAATTGGCGTGTGCGGTGGTTCAAGCTAACCGGCCTATGCAATAATGAAAACCGGTTAAGATCAAAGCCGGAGGAAGGGCTGTTATCATGGATATGCAGATCGAGGGCCTGCGGGTATTGGTGACGGCAGGAGCCGCGGGGATCGGGTTGGAGATTGCACGCGCTTTCATCCGAGAGGGGGCCAAGGTTCACGTTTGCGACATTGATCGGGCTGCCCTCGAAGCCCTTTCGAAAACCGATCCGCAGATTACCTGGAGCGTTTGCGACGTTGCTGATCGGGCTCAGGTCGCCGTCATGTTCGATGAGGCATTGAAAGCGCTCGGTGGCCTCGACTGCCTTGTCAATAACGCCGGGATCGCCGGGCCCACCGGCCGCGTCGAGGAAATCAATCCCGAAGATTGGGACCGTTGCATCGCCGTTGACCTCACGGGTCAGTTCAACTGCGTCCGGCTGGCCGTGCCGCACCTGAAGAAGAGCAAGAACCCCAGTATCATGAACCTGTCGTCGCAGGCGGGTAAGCACGGCTTCCCGCTACGCTCGCCCTATGCTGCGGCCAAATGGGGCGTTATCGGCTTTACCAAGACGATTGCCCAGGAGTTGGGGCCCTTTGGCATCCGCGCGAACGCCTTGCTCCCCGGTTTGGTCGCTGGCGACCGCATTCGCCGCGTGATCGAGGCCAAGGCCCAACAGCGCGGTGTCTCCTTCAAGGAGCAGGAGGAGCACATGATGCAGTACACCTCCTTGAAGGAGTACGTTACCCCGCAGCAGCTGGCAGACATGGTGGTGTTCGTGGCGAGCCCTCGCGGGCGCACGATTTCCGGCCAGGCCATTTCGGTCTGCGGCGATACGAACATGCTGGGCTGAGGGCTGGAGCGGTTTGCAGGTGGCGCGCGGGCCGGTTGAAACGGGTGGTAGAACAATCCTAAATCTCCGGCTGCGCGCGGCCACTGGCCGCCTTGCAGTCGAACTGGCAAGTTGTTATATCGCGGTTCGCATTGACCCAGCTGCGCGCTGGGCCTCCCTGCTGGGGGATAGTTTAATGGTAGAACAGCGGACTCTGACTCCGTTAGTCGTGGTTCGAATCCACGTCCCCCAGCCAATCCTCCACTCCAGATCCTAACTCCCCAGAATCCGTCACATCGACGCTTGGTTGGTGGGCCTGAGGCTGTCCGCCTGCGGAGTTCCGCGTTCCTAAGGAGCAGGCCATCCCAGGCGCGGGACCGCAAAGGTGTCCGTGCGCGTTCTTTCGACGGGCATTCGTCGAGCCTACATAATCGACGAGAGACCGATCGAGGCTGACCGTCGATGCTCGACACCGCCGTCCCGTCCCTAGCGCCCACGACTGATCCGGCGTGGCTGTTGGTCGAGGAGGGGTTTACCCTCGTTCGAGAGCACGAGCTTGAGTCTCAATTCGCGATTGCGAACGGCTACCTTGGTTCACGCGGATCTCTGGCGGAAGGCTGCCCTCTTTCTGCTCCAGCGACTTACATCGCCGGCGTCTTCGACGCGGAGCCGGGCTCGGTCCCCCACCTCGTTGAGATCCACGATTGGTGCCATCTATCCGTCTCTATTTGTGGGCAACCGCTCCGGCTCGATGTGGGGCGGACTCTCGAGCATCGCCGCATACTCGACATGCGGCAAGCCATTCTGTGGCGTTTCTGGCGCCACGAGGATGAAGACGGTCGGATCACAAGAATCCGATCGTTTCGCTTTGCCTCGCAGGCCGATCGCCATCTCCTCATTCATTGCGTTGAGATCACGCCGGAGAACTACAGTGGGCCGCTGTTGCTCGACGCGTCGCTGGCAGCCTCAGCCACGCAGACGACGCATGAGGGCGTAAGCGTTTCCGTTGCCCTTGCAAATCGCGTCCTCGACCCAGACGGGCGGGTGATCGGTTCGACCGAACTTTTGAGCGGAAATCAGCCATTCAGGGCCAAAAGAGGCAGCACGTACCGGCTCGAGCGCGTTGCTGCTGTCTACACATCACGCGAGACGGACAGGCCGAACGAGGCTGCGCAAAGGCATGCGGAGGATGCCCTCAACCGATTGACAGAGATCATTGCTGATCACCAACGCGCCTGGCAGATCCGTTGGCACGCGTCGGACGTACGAATCGAAGGAGCGCCGGAGGATCAACGCGCGCTGAGATTTGCAGCTTATCACCTGCTGAGCTGCGCGAACCCTGATGATGAGCGCGTCTCTATTGGCGCACGGGGGCTTAGCGGACCCGGTTACAAGGGGCACGTCCTATGGGACACGGAAATTTTCATGCTGCCCTTTTTCACGCTGACTTGGCCTGAAGCCGCGCGTGCCATGCTTATGTATCGCTATCACACGCTTCCAGCGGCGCGCGCCAATGCTGCGCGCCTTGGTTATAGCGGTGCTCTCTACGCCTGGGAGTCGGCGGCGACAGGCGAGGATGTGACGCCGTCATTCGTGGGAACTCCTGAGGGCGAGGTCATTCGCATCCTCACTGGCGAGCAGGAGCATCACATCAGCGCGGATGTGGCTTACGCCGTTTGGCAATATTGGGACGCGACCCGCGACGACCGTTTTCTCTTGGACGCCGGGTTGGAAATTCTGATCGAAACAGCACGCTTTTGGGCAAGTCGCGTCGTTTTGGAAGAAGATGGCCGTTATCACATCCGCTGCGTCATCGGGCCCGACGAATATCACGAAAGCGTAGACGACAATGCGTACACAAACGGCATGGCCCAGTGGAACTTGGAAACTGCCGCAAACGTAGCCGAGCGTTGCGCTGTTTGTTGGCCGGAGGAATGGCAGGCAATCGGTCGCCGCATCGCCGTCAGCGAGGAAGAAATTCAATCCTGGCGAAATATCGCGCGCAATATCTATACAGGCTTCGACGAACGCACCGGACTGTTCGAGCAGTTCCGCGGTTATTTCGAGCTGGAAGATATTGACTTATCGCGGTTCGCTAACCGAATCGCCCCGATGGATGTGATCCTGGGGAGAGAAAACATCGCAAAAACCAAGATCATCAAGCAGCCAGACGTGGTGATGCTCGTCTACCTCCTCTGGGATCGACTGCCGGCAGAGGTGCGCAAAGCAAACTTTGAATATTACGAGCCCCGGTGCGGTCACGGAAGCTCGCTCAGTCCTGCCATTCACGCGGTGGTCGCAGCGAGACTAGGCAATATGGCGCTCGCCGAGCACTATTTCCGGCAAACAGCGGAAATTGATCTCGCGAACAATATGGGAAATTCCGCGGCCGGTGTTCACATGGCGGCTTTGGGTGGGCTTTGGCAATCGGCTGTTTTCGGTTTCGCCGGTTTGCATTTGGGCGAGTCCGAGCCGAGGTTCCAACCGAATTTGCCAGAGAGCTGGCGGCGTCTGTCGATGCGCTTCCAGTGGCGAAACAACTGGTTCGACGTAGCGTTGCCCTGAGACGCGCGCGAGCGACAGCTGAGGCGGTGGCCAATGAGCAGAAACGTTATTCTCGTTCCGCTCGACGGATCCAAGCAGGCCCTGTCGGCTGTTCCAATCGCGCGTTCGCTGACGGAAGTTGAAGGGCTTCAAATCCACTTTCTGCACGTTGGCGAAAGCAGTGAAAGTGAAGCGGAATTACGTGATCGCCTCAGCCATCAAACGGGTTTGCTCGAAGGGCACGCGGTAAGTGCGCGAGCCGGAGACCCGAACGAAGCCATTGTGCCGGTAGCTCAGGAGCTTGGCGCAAAGATCATCGTTCTTTGCAAACATTGCCGCCCGCATCCACAACATCATCTTGGTCGCACCGCGACGAAGGTGCTGCGGGAAGCGCATAGCCCGGTAATTTTTGTCCCTCCGGAACGCGGTATTTCTTCCTGGTACTTGCATCATATTCTCGTACCGCACGATGGAACTCCGACCACAAGCGCTGCATTGAGGCCCGCAGTCGAGCTTGCGGAGCGGGCAGGGGCGGAGCTTCTGATAGCTCACATAGCAAATTTTTCGTTGCGCTCAGGAGAACCCGGAACGTTCGTATCGCCTCGCTATATCGACCAACCTCAGCACGAATGGCCGAGCTGGGCGAGCGAATTTCTAAACCGACTGGCATGTGTCTGCCCACTCGGTCATGTGCACCTTCGCATTCTTTTGGGACACGGAGATCCTACGGAAGAAATTCTTCGCCTGTCGGAGCGACATTCCTCGGACATGATTGTTTTGGTCTGGCGAGGAAGCTGGGAGAGCCCGCGGGCGGGCATCTTGAAAGAAGTTTTGTCAAGGGCGAATTGCCCAGTCCTTGTTCTCCGCGCGAACGACGAGAGTTGATTAAGAGCATCCCCGCGGTGACTTGCGCATTCGCAAGCGCGATCCCACCCGCCGGTCCTCAGGCTCCTCCGGCTTCTCGGGAGGCGGCGGCTGGGGAAGCTTGCTTCGAGAATGCGCGGGCTTCCGGTTCAGCGCGGACGAATTTCCTCTCCGTCTCCCAATTTCACGTAAGCTCCACTTCGCGGCGCGGGGACGTGAGTGCGGCCAGTTTGGCAACACACCGGATCGATCATCGTTGACCGTGACGTGTGGCTGCGCTTGCGCTAAGCAGCCCGGACGGAACAAACATCCAGCTGGAGGAGAGAACCGATGAGCCTGCCCGACAGCATGACCTACATCCGCATTGACGGGTTCGGCGGGCCGGAGGTGCTGAAGCCGGATCGGATGCCTGTGCCGAAGCCCGGCGAGCGCGAGGTGCTGGTGAAAGTAGCCGCGGCCGGCGTAAACCGCCCGGACGTTCAGCAGCGTCTTGGTGGATACAACCCGCCGCCAGGAGCGAGCGATGTGCCAGGGCTTGAAATCGCGGGCGAAGTCGTTGCCGTCGGGCCGGGCTGTTCCCGTTACAATGTGGGCGATAAGGTTTGCGCCCTGGTCGCGAGTGGTGGGTATGCGGAATATTGTGTCGCGCCGGAGCCGCAGGTGCTTCTCGTCCCCAAAGGCTTGTCGATGGTAGAGGCCGGCGCTGTTCCAGAGACTTTCTTTACAGTTTGGACCAATGTTTTTGACCGCGGACGTCTGCAGCCAGGCGAAACATTGCTGATCCACGGCGGCTCGAGCGGCATTGGTACCACAGCCATTCAGCTCGCCCGGGAGTTTGGCTCCCGCGTATTTTGCACCGTGGGCAACGATGAAAAGGCCAAAGCGTGCGAGGCGCTCGGCGCCGAACGCGCCATCAACTACAAGAACGAGGATTTTGTCGCCGTCGTAAAGGAGCTGACCGGCGGCAAAGGCGTCGACGTTATCCTCGATATGGTCGGTGGCAGCTATGTCCAGCGAAACATCCGTGCCCTGGCCGTCGAGGGCCGTCTGGTGCAAATTGCGTGGCTCGGCGGTTCAAAGGTCGAGGCGGATTTCATGATGCTCATGATCAAGCGGCTGACCTGGACCGGCTCGACGCTGCGGCCTCGGTCGGTCGAACAGAAAGGCGAAATAGCCCGCGCGCTCGAGGCCAAAGTCTGGCCACTCATTGAAGCGGGCAAGGTGAGGCCGATTATGTACAAGACATTCCCACTGACTGAGGCTGCGGAAGCGCATCGGCTTATGGAAAGCAGCGCGCACATCGGCAAGATCGTACTTGTACCGGACCACGCTGCGTAGCAGCCGGACGCCTGAACTGCTCTAGAAGAGAGGGACGCGAGCTCACAAAGTTCGCGTCACTTTTGTGAGGTGTTCCGGGTGATCGGGATCGAGGCCACGGCGGCGTGCAGCGGCCTCGATGGCCCGATAAGCAGGGACCAGCATCGTAATCGGATCGGTGAGCGGATGATCGTCACCGATCCAGGGTAGTGTGCTCGTCGGTCCGCCAGCAACGAACACCGTTTCGCCCGCATCCAGAAGATCCTTCACCAGATCGTCGACGGTGGGCGCACATTCGTCTGCCTGTCGAAGAACCAGTACCGGTGTCTCGGGCTTGATAGCGGCACGGGGGCCGTGTCGAAGCTCGGCAGCACTGAATCCCAGAGCCGGCACCTGAAGGGTCTCCGTGACCTTGAGTGCGATTTCTCGCGCGCTACCCAATCCATACCCGCGCGCGGCGACAAAGGCGGCCCGTGTGTCCCCAACGCAATTTCCCCAGCTACTCCAATCGCACGTCAGCGCCTTCTGCAATCGATCCGGCAATCGCTCCAGGGCCTTTTCGAGTTCTGTGTCTTGGGTTAGCGCGGCCGCCAGAAGCGCGATGGCCACCATGGACAGCGCCACCGTTTTCGTCGCGGCAACAGCCTTTTCGGGTCCTGCCTCAATTGGCAAAACAAAATCCGCGGTAGCTGCTGCCGGTGAAGTGACGTCGTTGACGACAGCCAATGTCAGAGCGCCGGCAGAGCGTGCGCCTTGCGTAGCCATTACCAAATCAGGGCTCCGCCCCGATTGGGAAATCAAGACGAACAGCGCGTCCGACATATCCGGCGGTCGCCGATAGGCCGTTACAACCGACGGGGCCGCGGACGACACGAGCAATCGCAACTGGGTCTCAAAAAGATAACGCAGGTACACGCCCACGTGGCCGGAGCTGCCGCGGCCGCACACGGCGACCACGCGCGGCCGACGGGCACGAATTTTCTCAGCAATATTTTGGAATTCGGTTCGTTTTTGTAGCAAACGTGCGGCACCAGCGGGAATTTCCGCAATTTCCCGCGCCATCGCAGTTTCGGCAACCTGCGCGACCATGCTACCGCGCGACCTCCTGAATTGCGGCCCGTAGGTTTCCTTCGTGGCGCGCGAGCAAATCGGCGGCTTCGGCTGGCGTAAGCCCCAATCCAATCAGCACCGCCGTTTTCACGTCTCCTGCCGCCTGCTCGACATAGTATGCGGCTTCATCGTTCGTGCAGCCTACCACCTCCTGCACGATCCGCTCCGCGCGCCGCTTGAGCTTCGTGTTGATGACCCGCATGTGAACCATGAGGCCGCGATAGACGCGGCCAAGGCGCACCATGAGCGCCGTGGAAAAGAGATTGAGAACGATTTTTTGGGCCGTCCCAGCCTTCATGCGGGTGGAGCCTGCAATCACTTCCGGACCCGTCTCGACCAGTATTTTGTGTCTGGCGACTTCGAGTAATGGGGCGCGCGGATTGTTGGCGATCGCGATCGTTACCGCGCCCGCTTCGCTCGCCGCTCTAATCGCGGCGACGGTGTAGGGCGTTGTTCCGCTGGCCGCTAGACCAATAACCACGTCGTTGGGGCCAATTTCTGCATCCACTATGGCCTGCGAGCCGGCCGCTTCATCGTCTTCGGCTCCTTCGACGCTCTCGACGAGGGCGGCGAGGCCGCCGGCCATGATGAAGATCACGCGCTCGGCTGGCCAACCGTAGGTTGGCGTGAGCTCTGCGCCGTCCTGAACGCCGATCCGGCCGGATGTTCCGGCGCCGACGTAGACAATGCGCCCACCCCGGCGCAAGGCAGACACCGCCGCATCGACCGCCTCGGTAATGGCACCGAGGGCTTCCCGCACCGCCGCTGCGGCATAGAGCTGGCCCTCATACATCGCTGCAAGCATTTCGCTTGTGGGCCAGGCGTCGAGGTCGAGATAGCGAGGGCTGAACCGCTCGGTGAGCATCGTCTTCTCTTGGTCAGGTAGCATGCGAGCGCGATTGGCGTCGTTTCGCCCGCCAAGAGCAGGATCGCCTGGCGGGGCCTCCGACGCTGCATGCATCAAGAACCGGCTACCCGAGGTTCTGGTTCATAAAGAGCATGGGCACGACCCCGCGTCGGATAAGGCAGAGTATGCATGAACGTGTTCGCTTGTTGGGTGCTGAGTTGTGCTAGCTGTAAGCTGGTACTGGGTGACTGCGTCTTGGGTGAAATCGGGAGGGATCATGGAACAGCGTAATTTGGGGCGAACAGGTTTGCAGGTTTCCGTAGTCGGGTTGGGCTGCAATAACTTCGGAATGCGCATTGACCTCGAAGCCTCGCGCGCCGTGGTGCACAGGGCCCTCGATCTCGGCATTACGCTGTTCGACACCGCCGACATCTACGGTAACAAAGGCGGGTCCGAGACGATCCTTGGCGAAATTCTGGGGTCGCGCCGGAAAGACATCGTGCTCGCCACCAAGTTCGGCATGCCCATGGACGCCGACAAGGGGCTAATGGGCGCTTCCCGGCGGTACATCATGCAGGCTGTCGAGGATAGCCTCCGCCGACTGAAAACCGACTGGATCGACCTTTACCAAATTCACCAGCCCGACCCCCGCACGCCAATCGAGGAAACATTGCGCGCGCTCGACGACCTAGTTCGCCAAGGCAAGGTGCGCTACATCGGTTGCTCCAATTTCCCGGCTTGGCAGGTTGCCGACGCCATGTGGATGGCGCGGCATCACAATTTGACGTGCTTCGCCTCATGCCAGGACGAGTACAGCCTTGTCGTTCGGCATCACGAGGAGCACCTGATCCCGGCGATGCAGCACTTCGGGCTCAGCCTCTTGCCCTATTTCCCGCTCGCTTCGGGGCTTCTCACAGGCAAATACAAGCGCGACAGTGCTCCTGCGCCCGATACGAGAATGGGTGCGATGAAGCGCTGGGCGGACAAGTATCTCACAGACGCAAACTTCGATCTTGTCGAGCGGCTCACAAAATTTGCCGAGGTTCGCGGCCACAGTCTGCTCGAGCTGGCCTTTGGCTGGCTCGCCTCCCAACCGTTCGTGGCGAGCATTATCGCCGGCGCAACAAAGCCGGAGCAAGTAGAGCAGAATGTTCAGGCGGCCGAATGGCGACTGACGGCGGAGGAGATGGCGGAGGTCGATAGCATTTCCAGGCAAGTGGGGGCGCAATAACCGTCATCCCTGAGCCTGCTCGGCCGGCTCTTTTTTAGCCGGCCAGCTGAGCGGAATCATTGCGCAAAAGCTCAGTTCGCAAATCTCAACTTGGAATGAGGGTGTTCCCTCAGCGCCAATCCCACGCAATCTTCGTATTGAACCGTGCCGCGCCGTAGATGCCTTGTGCGCCAAAGGTCGAGGGGCCGTTGTCGTTGTCGGAGAACTGATAGCCTACCGACAGTGTCAGCTGGCTCGAGAAATTCTTGAAGAGCAGAGGCGGCAGATCCGTCATGAGGAAGCCGCCAACGCGCTGCGCATCATCGGCTTCGTCGCCTATAAACCAGACTTCGGGGCCGACGACGAACTGGCCAAACGCCCACCCAAGGCGCCCGTCGACATGGTACGTGTCGAAGGCCGTGGAATAGCTGGCAGTCAGATCGGTGTAGAGAGGAGAGTGCGGCGTGGGCAGCTTCGTGAATTCCACGAGGACCTTGAAGCCAGTCTCGCTGCCCCTCACAGGGTTGAACGGATCTTTCGGAGACAGATCGTGATCCTGATGCTCAGCACCCACAAAAATGGCTGAGGTGACGTCGCCGCGTACCCAGCGATAGCCCAGCATGCCGTCGACGGCCCAGGCGTCGCCATCCACGTCTCCCGGAAGCCAGCGATAGTCGTAGCTGTAAGAATCGGTCGTGACCGCCAGTCGGACAGCAAGACCCTCCCGAGCCAAATCCCCATTTAGAGCTAGGTAAAGCGCCGTCGTGGAGGCAAACGCATCGCGCACCAGATCGTAGGTGCTAAGGATCCCGATTGGCTGCGGCGCGGCATAACCAAACCCGTTATCACCACCCGCGAGCACGGTGGAAGGTGCAGTGGCTACAAGGACAGCCGTTAGGAAGGTACGTGCCTTGACGGTCATTCAGGAGACTCTGAGGATGGTGGGCGTTGCCGACATGGCGGAAGATAACATACCGCCCCAGGCGCGCGAATTCGGGATCCAGTCCAATGCAGAAGATTGAGAGCGATCGGGGCTCCGGAGCCACACCTCCGGGCGCCGCGGGTTGAAGTTGCGGCTGCGTGGTCCGTGATATGCGTTTGGTCTCCTGATAACAACGCTCCATGCGCCGCTCCAACTCACATTAGAAGCACCTCATGACGAGACGCGAACGCCAGCTCCGACAGGCCATAATCGACCAGTGCCGGTGGATGAATACAGTCGGGCTCAATCAGGGCACGTCGGGCAACATTTCGGTGCGCCACGGCGACGAAATGCTGATCACGCCATCTGGCATCCCCTACGACAGCATGTCCGTTGAGATGATCGCGGCCATGCCGTTGGACCGGACGGACGGGACCTATCGGGGGCCGTTAAAGCCGTCCTCGGAGTGGCGGATGCACCTCGATATCTTACGGTCGCGGCCTGAGGCCGGGGCGGTCGTTCATACCCACTCAACCTTTGCCACCGCGCTGGCCATCACGCGGCGGAACATTCCCGCCTGCCACTACATGGTGGCGATCTTCGGAGGCGAGGATGTGCGCTGCTCGGAGTACGCGCGCTTCGGCACTCAGGAGCTATCCAACGCGGCCCTTGCCGCATTGGCAGACCGCAATGCGTGCCTTCTGGCCAACCATGGCATGATCACGCTCGGGCCGACACTGGAGAAAGCGATGTGGCTTGCCGTCGAGCTCGAGACGCTCGCGAAGCAGTATTACCTCGCGCTGCAGATTGGCGATCCCGTGATACTGACGCGCGAACAGATCGAGGAAACCCGCGCCGCCATGGCTGACTACGGGCACAAGGCGCCGCCCGCCGAGGTCAGAAAAGGTTCAGGGGGATCACCCAAACGTAAGGCATCACGGACGCGTAAGGCCTGACCAGCGGAGGCTCGATTTGAACCAAGGCGCTCCCTGAACAACTCTTGCGCGACGGTTCGCCGCCACAAGCCCCTTCCGATCCCGATTTCAGCCGGGCTATAGCTAGGCCGGACCGTATGCACCGCGCTGGCGGAAGGAGGGATTTGTGAAAAACTCAAGAACCGTGCTCATCGACCATCATCCTGGTCGCACAGCGCAAACCATTGGAATCGCGCGCGAACTTGGCACAGACCCTGATCTGATCCATGAGCCGTCGGTTGGCGTGGTCGGCACGAAGGGCGACAGCCAATGCTACCTCGGCGTTATGGCCAAGGTCGAAGCCATCCACGCTGAGCTGAAGCGCCGCATCGGCAAGGGGCCAGGCCAGCTTCGCTTCCGCCTCGTCCAGCCCGAGTACACCATCGCGACGTCCGACGGCATTCGTAACGGCACGCGCGAGATGCGCTACTCGCTGATTGGGCGCGAGGTGACCCACGATGCGCTCTGCGAGCACCTCAGCGCCACGGGGCTTGCCGGAACGATCGCGGTCGTTGCCTGCGATAAGCCGCCGGTCGGAACGCTTGCCGCGTTACTCGAGCACAATCAGCCCGCTATCATCATGTCGGACGGAACGATCCGCCCTGGGACCGATCCGGTTACGGGCGAAAAGCTCGACATCGTGAGCGCGTACCAGGTCGCCGGGCATCCGGACCCCGAGTATCGCAAGCGCATCGCCTGCCACGCCTGCCCCGGCATCGGCAGCTGTGGTGGCATGTTTACCTACAACACTATGCAGACGTTCATCGGCGTGGTTGGCATGCAGCCGCTCCATATGGTGGCGCCCGCTTCCGATGATCCGCGCCGCCTGAATGAATTCCCGGCTCAACTGGTCGAATACCTGGCTCAGCTGATCGAAAAGGATCTGAAACCGCGCGATATCGTCGTTCGCGACTCGCTGCGTAATGCGGTGATCGTGGCCATGGCGATCGGTGGCTCGACGAACGTCGTGCTGCACGCGCCCGAAATCGCTCGCGCTGCGGGATATGCGGACTTCTGGAAGGAGATCATGACTCCTGAGGAGTTCAACCACCTCTCGCAGCACGTCGTGCCGGTGCTCACCGACGCGCGCCCGTACGGCAAGTACTCGATGATCGACATCGACGAGGTCGGCGGCGTGCAGGTGATCGTCCGCGAGCTGTTGGAGGCGGGCCTGCTCAACGGTGATGTCATGACCTGCACCGGGGAAACCCTCGCCCAGCAGGTCGCGCGGCTTGCTCCGAACCGGCCGGACGGCAAGGTGATCTATACCGTCGAACATCCTTACAAGCCGACTGGCGGCCTGCGCCTCCTAGGCGGGAACCTTTCGCCGGATCACTCGGCTGTCCTCAAGCTGGCCGGCGTCGAAAAGGGCCTGGAGAACAACGTCTATCGCGGGACCGCGCGGGTGTTCGAAGGCGAGCAGGGGCTGATCCGCGCGCTCGATACGGAGCCCGAGCGGTTCCAGGATAAGGATATGGTCGTCGTGCGGTACGAGGGGCCGAGCGGTGCGCCAGGCATGCCGGAGATGCTCGACCCGACGTCACGGATCACAGCGCTATGCCGCGAGCGGAATATTGTCGTGGCGCTGATGACCGACGCCCGCTTTTCTGGCGGGTCGGTTGGTCTTGTGATCGGTCACGTCGGGCCCGAAGCCGCCCTCGGTGGTCCGATTGCCTTGATCGAGGATGGGGACGAGATCATCGTCGATCTCAATAAGAACGAGATCAATTGCCCGGCGCTCGACGACCCGGCCGTTTTCCAGAAGCGCAAGGCGGCCTGGGAAAAGGCGGTGGCAGACAACGGTGGCATTCACCCGAATTGCGGCAAGGCTGACACGCGTCTTCTACACCGGGCGCGCCACACCGCGGTGCCGGCCAAACGCGGCGCCGGTCTGCATCCAAATCGCGAAGTTTGGGTACGCGATCTACGTCCAGCAGAACGCTCCGGGTTTGTGCCCCAAAATAAATATCGTCCCGACGCGACCAAGGCGTTCTGACACCGGAGATATTTTCGGCCGGAATAGGCGTCTTATCCGCCATTCCGGCCGAATTTCGTTTGCAGCCAAAGCCGCGATCGCTAGCACTCAGAGCCTGTCGCAGCTTTCTCCTTTTCCAAATACGCCTTTCACATCGAAGAACACGGAACCCGGCCGTCCAAATTCTCTGACTTTCGCCGCTCCCATATCGGCGAATGCGCGATGTGCCACTGCCAGAACCACGGCGTCATAGTGGCTGCGTAGGGGCTCGCGAGAATGCACCTCAAGGCCGAATTCGCGGCGAGCATCGGATGGCCGTATTGACGGGTCCCAGACTTCGACAGTGGCGTTGTATTGCTCGAGGCGACGGATAACATCGATCACTTTGGAATTACGCAAGTCTGGGCAGTTTTCCTTGAATGTCAGCCCCAGGACAAGAATGCGGCTTCCAACCACGGGCAGGCCTTTTTTCATCATCAGAAGTGCTACCCTATCGGCGACGTAAGCCCCCATGCCATCGTTGATGCGGCGCCCCGCGAGGATGATCTCCGGGTGGTAGCCAATTTCCTGAGCACGGTGTGTCAGGTAATACGGGTCGACACCAATGCAGTGCCCGCCAACGAGCCCTGGTGAAAACCGCAAAAAATTCCATTTTGTGGCTGCTGCTTCTAAGACCTCCCGAGTATCAAGCCCCAGCTTGTGGAAGATGATCGCCAGCTCATTCATCAGCGCGATGTTAAGGTCACGCTGGGTGTTCTCGATGACCTTCGCCGCCTCTGCCACCTCAATGGAGCTCGCAAGGTGTGTTCCCGCCGGGATAATGGACGCATAAAGGGCGTCGATTGCGCGTGCCGCTTCCGGCGTGGAACCGCTCGTGACCTTGGTGATCATCGGTAAGCGGTGCTCCTTATCGCCGGGATTTATGCGCTCCGGACTGTAGCCAACGAAGAAATCTTCATTGAAAGTGAGGCCTGATGCGCGCTCCAGAACCGGTACGCAAACTTCGCGTGTGCAGCCGGGATAAACCGTTGACTCATAGATGACGACGGCACCACGCCGAATGGCCTTGCCAACCATTTCCGACGCCCCAATGAGAAGGGACAGATCGGGGCGGTTGGCTTTGTCAATCGGAGTCGGAACGGCGATAATAAAAACACCGCAGCGTGCCAAATCAGCTGGGTTGCAAGTGTAGACAAGGTAACGAGCCGCTGCGAGTTCGTCCGGCTCCACCTCGCGCGTGACGTCTTGGCGCTCTCGCAACTCCACGATCCGCTCGGGCCGGATATCGAAGCCAATAACCGGACGTCGTTTGCCAAATTCGACAGCTAGGGGCAGGCCCACATAACCGAGGCCGACGACGGCGATCGTTTGGTCGCTCAGGTCCATGTCAGCTCTCTCGGGCTTTTTTCTCAGGATCACTAAACGCGCTTTGACGCGCCGGAGTTTTCACTCGAGAGGCGGAATGGAGCTGTTTAGGTAAATCGGCTGGTGAATGATGACGGTCGAACCGCCTTTTGATGTTTGTTATGGCGCCCTATGGTTTGGTGCGGTCAGGCGTTGAGCGATGAGCTGAATCAAGTACCACCCGAACTCGGGATTTTGAAAGTAAAGCTGTTTCAGCTGGTCCCCGTCTATGGACAGAAGCCTGCATTCGGAAGTTGCGATCGCTGTTTGAGTCCGGCGGCCGTCGCGGGTGAAAAAGGCAATCTCGCCGAACAATGTTCCAGCGTGGATCTCGACATTGATCTCATCGAACAGGATGGAGCCTGCCTCAAGATAGTAAAGGCGATCTCCCAAGTCACCTTTCCGAAAAAGGACTTGCCCGGCGAAGAGCGTGCTCTCGCGAGCGTATGGATGAAGCCAACCGGAATGCACCCCCGTAACGGGCGCAGCTCTCAGTTTCTCGACCTGCCGGCGCGCTTCTCGGATGCGGTAAATGTTCAGGGGAAGCTGGACGGCATTTTGGATCACACTTGGCCAAAAGCCGATGGCTGTGGAAGATATGATAGCCAGGATATTACTGGTGGCCGCGAAGAGCCGCAGACGGATGATGGTTCGTGAAAACGTGGAGCATAGCGTGAGCGCCATTGCGATCCACGCGAGGTATTGCAAAAGGTCCCTGAAGTTTGTCCACGCCGACACTTTTGAAAATCCCTTTGAATAGAAGAGGGTGTCCCCAAACCCTTTCCGCGCTGCAGATGAAAGGAGCTCATGCTTGAGAGCGTGGGTTGCCGAATAGATCTCGCATTATTGAACCGTTCTGAAACGCACTCAGCGGAGCGGGAGGGTTCTACGAAGCTTGCGCACGCCGTCCACAGGCCCTTTTCTGATAATGTTATCTACGCGGCCCTTCTGGAGCATCCTTTGCGAGAGACGTCGTACAGGATCGATTGCCAGCCGACGGCCGACAAATGGAAATGCCTTCGCGAGTGCCACGCCTCCGAGTAGCGATCGGTGCCAGTTCATCGGATCGGAAAGTACGCCGCCGAGACCGACGTGAATGATCTTGCCCACCACGTTGTGCCGTTTGCAGTTGGATGGACGGGTACAGACTTCGACGCTGCCTTCATGGAGCAGAACGATCGACTCGCCGTTATCTGCGACGAAGACGTCAAACACCGTTCCGCGCACACCCATGGTTGCTGTCGGCGTTTTAATTTCGTAGGCGGCCTTGTCAGTTGCACCGGTAATGAACCGAAAGGCCCCCTTCGCTAGAGTGATGGAAATGGATTGCGGGGGCGCGCTTCCGTCATAGACGAACTTGTCCAGAACAAGCCGTGACGAGGGGCCGACGGCCAGCTTTGTCTCATCAAGCAGCTTGATCTCTGCGCTCGCTTTTGCGCCGGTAATCAGAATTTCATCCTGGTGAACCTTGGCGCCCTTCGAAAGTCGACGTTTCTCGCTTTCCAGCTCGGCCGTCACGTCATTCTTGACCACGACGGTGCTGCCGATTTCCGGATGGGCGGCATGAGCTGGCATAGGTTGCAACGCGATAGCCAGCGCAGCCATGGCCACCAGTGAAATCAGTGAGGTTTCGAATTTGGCTCCTTCCATGATGCCTCCACCCACGGCTGGGTTGCCGTCCAATTCGGTTCAGTTGTGAGCAATTCCGCGGCGCCCGGATAGATATCTGAAAATATGCCATTCCATCCCTCCAAGGATGAACGGCGTTTCAGTTGGGCAATGCGCCATGCGTAGATCTCCAGCAGCCGAGAAATTCTTGGATTGTCATAATGGCGGTGAGCGGCCTCCAGCGCATTCATTGCCTGCTTCCATTCACCGTGTCGGTAATGGGCGCGCATTGTTTCGAATGCCGCGCGAAATGAGCGAAAGTTGGGGTCTTGCGAAAGATCAGGTTGCCCGACCAGCGTGTGAAGTGTCACCGCATGTTTGCGGCCCCGGACGCGCACATCATCAACGCTAATGATTGGGAGGGTATTTTGGCAACGAGCGGCAGTTTCCGGGCATATCAGAATGCGGAGGCCGTAGGCGCTGGCAAGATGTTGCATTCGAGAAGCGAGGTTAACGCTATCTCCAAGCACAGTGTAATCGAACCGAATATCCGAGCCCATGTTACCGACCATGCACAGGCCAGTGCTGATGCCGATGCCAATTTCCATTATTGGGATGTTTGCTCCGCCTTTTTGTGCCTCAAGCGTGAGGGCGTCATTCAGGGCATCTAGCCGTTCAGAAATGGCAAGGGCAGCCTCGCACGCGTGGAGTGCGTGGTCAGGATCATCAAGCGGAGCGTTCCAAAACGCCATAACGGCATCGCCGATATATTTGTCGATCGTGCCGCGGCGTTCGATGACGGCCCGCGACAGAGGCGTCAGCAGGCGATTCATCAGTTCAGTCAGTCCAGCAGGATTTTCCCGGAAACGCTCCGCAATGCTGGTGAAGCCGCGCACGTCAGCAAACAAGACGGACATCGTGCGCGTTTCGCCGCCGAGCTTCAGGCGGTCTGGTTCGCGCGTCAATTGCTCGACGAGCTCCGGGGCGAGATATTGACTGAATGCGTTTCGAATGCCGGCACGCCGTTTCTCTTCGCGCAGATAATTTATAGCGGCGAGCAGCAGGAAGACGACTGTACTCGAAAGCAGCGGATAAACGACGTCGAGCAGAATACCGGACCGGACGAAAAGATAACCGGAAAGGGCAGCGAGCAGCGCGGTCGTTGCTATGCCGAAGAGAAGAGTGGCGAGCGCACCGAGCATCGGCACGGCAATTATGATGAAGATCCCGATCGCGAGCGCGAGACAAATTTCAAGTCCCAAGGCGTAATTCGGCCGCACGAGAAGCGCATTTTCGAGAATGCTTTCGATTGCCTGGGCGTGAATTTCGACGCCAGGCATGGCGCGTTCGGGTGGCGTCGTTTGCAGATCGTGCAGGCCGGCGGCTTGACGTGCCTATGAGGACCAGCTTGCCCTGGATACGGTCGTCAGAAACCTGTCCTGAAAGTACGTCGACGGCGGAGACGAAGCGGCGCGGGTCGTGTGGCGCGAAATGTAGCCAAAGCTGGCCGTCCCGTTCGGTTTCTATCTCGACGCCTGCAACGACGACGCTTTTGATCCCGGCTTCGTCGCTTTTGGCCAGGAGCGTGGTGGCTCCTGTCGCCACGCGCAGGAGTTCGATCGAAAGCGATGGGACAATACGGCCTTCGGCGTAGAGGAGGGTCGGAATGCGGCGAACGACGCCGTCCGCATCCGGTTGGACCGTGATCAGGCCCCTTCCGGCAGCTGCCCTTTCGAGAACTGGCAGGTTCGCCACGAGGCGCGGAATCCGAAGAAGGTAGCGATCGAGATTGTCTCCGATTGTGGCAACTGGTGTAATCGGCAATTCGGAAGGATCAGCCGCGGTGGTAATGTCTGAAGTGCCGGCCTGCCCGAGCACGACTCGCGTCCGGGCAATAGCCTCGGCAAGTTGCGCGTCGTTGTCCGGCAACGCGGCGAGGCGGGATTTCAATTCGGCATCCGGCACACTTTCAGCGATCCGGGCGGGGGAGAGGCGATCAGGCTCAGCAAAGAGGATATCGAAGCCGATTGCCACCGCTCCGCGTTCAGCGAGGCGGTCGACCAACGAGGCAAGTGTCACCCGTGACCAAGGCCACTGTCCGATTGCTTGCAGCGAGCGTTCGTCAATATCGACGATTGTGACAGGATACTCACTGACCGCACGCGGATGAAGCTGCTGATACGTATCGAAAATTCGCCCACGCAGCGTTTCGAGAAGAGGTGGCTCCCAGACCCGCAGGAGCATCAGTGCGAAGAGGGCCAACAGCGCAGCAAGACGCCCGAATCCCGGCGCACCCCGCCACCCTGCTTTCCGCCAAACTCCCTGCGGCAGGAGTGTTGACACACCATCCCCCCACGAACCTCACAACCGCCATTTAGCAGCCTTGTGCTTGTTCCCTCTAGCGGAATTTTGTCTGAACAGGCCCTGAATAGGTGCAGCAAGACCTATGACGTCTGCTCTTCCGTTTTTCGCAGACGGCCTCGGTGTATCTGTGGGACGCGATCTGAAGTGAGCTTTGCTAGCGCAAGACAATCCAGCGATGATCTGAATGTCCTTATCGAACGACCGGCTCGGCTGTTTTTCTCCAGTCTCACCGCCCAATCATCCGTATTCGCCAATTTGACGTTGCCGCGACGCAGGTCGGAAGCTTAATTTGTCGTGAGTGGAGAGGGGGTGATAATGAACAAGACTGCTATTGTTGCAGCAAGCCTAATTTTTATCGGGTGTGCGAGATCAGCTACGCTTCCGGTTGCCGCGGACACCATCATCATTACGACAAACGCCGCGCCAATCTGCGGGTCTGCGGGCGCACAAAGCGTTGCTCTCAGGCACGCTGCCATTGAAACAATCAATCGTGGCTTCGATCGCTTCATCATTCTTGACGGGCGGTATCAAAACAACGTCAGAGTCATAGGGTACACGCCTGTGCACGCCCACACCGTTAGTTCCGCGACAGCGGTAGGCCACGGCAACGTCGTAACGGCACGCGGCCAGTCAACGACGTACTTTTCGGGTGGCTCACCGATCATTGCCGGATCACACGATCAGGGACTTCTCGTGAAAATGTTTCGTGATGATGATCCGGCAGGCGCAAATGCCATTTCGGCGCGCCAACAACTTGGTCCGAAGTGGCAGGAGATCGTTAAGGAGAATGCCATCACGACTTGCTGAGAGTGTCGCCCCAAGTCTGATCGCGTAGTTGCGTAGCGACGTTGTGGTGTGCCGATCAGCACGCCGTCTCGCTGGCTAGAGAGTATGCGCCTATTGAGGAGGTACACTGTCTCGTTCGTGGCGCGCATCCGAATTCGGTTTGCCTGACAGAAGCTGGTAAGCGACTCGGCAAATGAGCTGAACGGCGCCGGGCGCCTCTTGTAGGTTGCGCACGCCGCGACATGGGCGCGATAGGCTTCCTCGATCTCGACGCGCTCGCCCTTAGCCGTCTCGATGAGCTTACGCATGATGGTCGCGACGTTGCCAATGGGCCGGTCTCATTCGGCTGGCTGACGCTGAAGGAGGCTGAGCCGTACACGCGGGAGGCCGAACGCAAGCGGATAAAGGTGTCCCACTTTACGTCAAGGACTGGTGTCCACCTAGCCTAACCTATTGAACGCGTTTTCTGAGGGGTGGTGCCCAGGAGAGGACTCGCGAATTCTTCCTAACATATTGGCATTGCTTCCTTTTCTTAAAGGGCCAAACGGACGATACCAACAATAATACCAACAAATCGGCAGCTTCATCCTTCACGCAGCCGGTGCTGTCAATCGATGACCAGGTTCGGGTGAGTGGTAGGAGTAGACCTGCATCACATCCTTCGATCAATGGCTCCACTTTCCTACCAAATGAAACACCGTTACCCCGCCACCGTCGACGGCTGTTGCGGAGAGATGGCTCATGATTTGCCGGCTCATGTTGCAAGCAGAACGACGTGGGCCTGAGCCCAGGTACAATCCCCTTCCCGCTCTCGTTAACGTGGTTGGGAGCTGCAGCAGCACTTGCGCCGGCTGGGACCTGCCAGGAAGCAGCGTGAGCTCTTTCACCCAGGCAAGCTGCAGGGCTGGTCTGGTTGACGAATAAGCCGTAACCAAGCATCGGCTTGGGCGCGAGGGGCCCGCACGTCAAGCAGACAAGGGCTACCCGCCGGTCTTCTGAGGCTAAGGCCGAGGTGTCGCGAGCGTCAATTGATTGTACCGACGCGTTCGCAATTTGTTAGCTCATCCTAACCAACCTTCCATCACACGGAATGCACTAGCCGGATCAATGCCATCTCTCCGGCCAAGAACAAACACAGTGAAGGGAAGAAGTAGCGATGGTGAGTCGGTCAAGGTTGGAGAAGGACATCAAGGAGCTTATCGGCGAGGTTGTGCCGTTTCCCTCTCGTCTACCGCAAGCAATTGTCGAGCTTGTTGAGAATGGGTTTGCGGTCCACTTGCTGCCACCGCGCTCCAAAGCCCCCGACCAACCGGGATGGTCGACGGCTCCCGTCGCCACACTAGAGGAGCTTGAGAAGAACTATCGCTGGGGTATGAATTTCGGCGTCCGCGTAGGGCAGTATTCCAAGATCTGAGGCGGCTATTTGCACGCTATTGATGTCGACGTTCGTGATGCCTCCCGGGCTGAAGAAGCACGAGAAGCATTGCAACACGCTTTAGGCGAGGAAATTCGCGTTGACCAGCTTTGGAAAGTTGCTTCAGGGTCCGGAGGGGCATCAAGCCACTACTATCTCCTTCTGGACCGCCCCATCAGATTTCGACGCCTCGCGCAGTCTGACTCCTTTTGTATTGTCGGCGAAGAGGAAAAGCGTGCTTGGCAGATCGAACTGTTCGGGACGGGCAGGCAACTCGTCCTTCCCCCAAGTATTCACCCCGATACGGGAAACGAATACCGCTGGGAGCGCAAACCAGACTTTCAGAATGTACGAGTGTATCCCTCCAGCACCTTTGCCCCGGTTCTCCAGGAGCAAGTGCAGCGGGAAGGCAGCGCCCCTCTTGGGCTTTCAGTAGAACAGGTTCGATGGATTTTAGGCCAATTACCGGATTGGGCCAACGAGCGCAATATGTGGCGCGATGCGGGCATGGCGGTAAAATACGAACTCGGTGATGAAGGGTGGGACGTTTTCGACGAGTGGTCCCAGCGCGGGAAGAATTACAAACCCCGCGAGAATCGCAGGCAATGGAAGAGTTTCAAAAACGATCATCCGAACCCCATTACAATGCGAACTCTTGCTTTCGAGGTGAGGCGCCGAGGGATTTTGTTTCCTGATGAATTGCGCGATCTCTTCGATGATCTGGACTACTACTCGCCCGACGAAAACGGGGCCATTACCGCATTAGCGGATAGGTATGCTGGAGAACTGGTCTACGATCACACCGCACGTAGTTGGTATCGGTTCAACGGGGCAAGTTGGGCAAGAGAAAATTCAAACCTGGCCCTCGACTACGCCCGATCCGTCTGCCTTGAGCTAGCACGACATTACCCCAAGAACAAAAGCTTTACGAAAGTCAGTACTTGGGAAAATGTTGAGCGTGGCGCCCGATCCGACAGGGAGTTTTCTATAACTTCCGATGTATGGAATCGGGACAAGATGGTGCTCGGAACTCCGGAAGGTGTTGTTGATCTCTGCACCGGTGATATTCGGAAAGCAGAGCCACGCGATTACATAAATCGATCCACAGCGGTTGCTCCTATCCCTCTTGATCGCTTCAAACCTGAGCGAGACTGCCCCCGTTGGTTGGCGTTTCTTGAAGAGGCGTTGTCTGGCGATGAGGCAACAATCAGATTTCTCCAGCAATGGGGTGGATATTGCCTGACCGGCGATACTCGCGAACAGGTCCTGACGTTTGTTTATGGCCCTGGCGGGTCAGGCAAAAGTACAGCCGTCAACACGATTGCTGATATCCTTGGAGACTACGCGATCAACGTTGGAATGGAAACGTTGACCAGCTCCAGCTACGATCGGCACACGACCGAACTTGCACGGATGAAGGGAGCTCGCATGGCGCGTGCTTCCGAAACCGAAAAGGGTCGTACTTGGGCTGAAAATCGCATTAAGCTGCTAACCGGGCAGGATACGATCACGGCTCGCTTTATGCACCGCGATGACTTCGAATTTGTGCCTGAGCTAAAGCTCACGATCGTCGGCAACAATCGGCCGACACTGAAGGATGTAGACAAAGCAATAAGGCGGCGCTTCATTGTGCTGCCATTCACGAATCCGCCAAAGGTCAAGGATCCGCTTCTGCCAGAAAAGCTGAGAGCTGAGTGGCCAGGAATTCTTTCCTGGTTGCTATTGGGCTGTCTCGATTGGCAGAAGCATGGGCTAGTTCGACCTCAGCAGGTCGATGAGGCAACGACAGCATACCTCGACAACCAAGACGTTTTCGGTCAATGGTTGGCAGATTGCTGTGAGCTAGGTGCGCATTACGTCGACACGAACAAGAACTTATGGAATTCTTGGTGTTCTTTTGCAAAAGAGATGGGCGCGGATCCTGGGAGTCTCACGGGATCGTTCCCCGATATGCTGGAAGATCGTGGATTTGTGAGGATCAAAGATACAAATGGAATCCGGGGGCGGGGCTATAAGGGGTTGCGGGTGCGCAGGTCAAAAAGATGGCCTTTCGACGATGATGATCTGATATGATTATTTGCGACGGGTGCGACAGGTCTTTTCATTTTAGACCTCGAAGGGGACACGATCGGATTACTCTAGGAGAAAAAAATCCAGAACATCCGTCGCACCCGTCGCAGTTGTATCCCAAGATGACGTCGAAAAATTTTCAAAAATTCTCGCGCGCTGGGGTCAGCGGCCCCCACGGCGAGCGCCCGTCGAAGACAAGGACCCGAAGCGTCTCACTTCGTCTCAACACTAGTAACACGTCTGACATTGTCTCGGAACGTCTCAGAAGGTCTCAGAGCCGCGGATTGCGCTTATCGCGGAAAAATCGGCCGCACAGAGCACGTCTCGATCTGTCTCAATCCGTTTCAATGAATAGCGGCCTAGCGCGCCCAGTTTTAGCACGTTTGGGGCTCATATTGGGGCGGGTCATGCAACTCTAAACACTGCTCTACATTGTCAAGCGGTCAAGATTCCGATCTGAACCGCTCCGGGTTTGTCGGAGGCTCCAGATCTTGAGAGATTGGAGCCATGGAGAATCACAAGACGTCCCGTAAGTTTTCGCCTGAGGTGCGTGAGCGCGCCGTACGGATGGTGTTTGAGCACGCGCCCGAGCACACGTCGCAGTGGGCGGCCATTACCTCGATTGCCGTCAAGATCGGCTGCACGGCGCAGACGTTGCATACCTGGGTGCGACAGGCAGAGCGCGACCAGGGCCTGCGAGCCGGTCTGACAACGGACGAGCGCGAGCGCATGAAGGCACTGGAGCGCGAGAACCGCGAGCTGCGGCAGGCCAACGAGATCCTGCGCAAGGCCAGCGCTTATTTTGCCCAGGCGGAGCTCGACCGCCGATGGAAGCCATGATCCGCTTTGTCGATGCGTACCGCGATGAGCACGGGGTCGAGCCGATCTGCCGCGTACTGGCGATTGCCCCGTCGACCTATCACGCCCATGCGCGCCGCCGCGAGAACCCGGAGACGGCACCTGCACGGGTCAAGAGGGATGCTCAGCTGATGAGCGAGATCCGCAGGGTTTTCGATGACAACATCCAGGTCTATGGCGTGCGCAAGATCTGGCGGCAGATGCAGCGGGAGGGCTTCGAGGTGGCCCGATGCACGGTCGCCCGGCTGATGCGGAAAATGGGTTTGCAAGGGGTGATCCGCGGCAAGCGGGTGCGCACAACGATCGCTGACAAGACAGCCATCTGCCCGCTCGATCGCGTCAATCGGCAGTTCCGGGCGCCGCGGCCGAACATGCTGTGGGTGTCGGACTTCACCTACGTCGCCACCTGGTCCGGGTTCGTCTACGTGGCCTTCGTGATCGACGCCTACGCCCGGCGCATCGTCGGCTGGCGCGTCAGCCGGTCGGCGCACGCGGGCTTCGTGCTCGACGCACTGGAGCAGGCCCTGCACGATCGTAGGCCCCTCTCGGGCAGCGGCCTCGTCCACCACTCCGACCGCGGCGTGCAGTACCTGTCGATCAAGTACACCGAGCGGCTCGCCGAGGCCGGTCTCGTGCCATCTGTCGGCAGCGTCGGCGACAGTTACGACAACGCGCTCGCCGAGACGATCAACGGGCTCTACAAAGCCGAGGTGATCCATAGGCGCGGGCCGTGGCGGTCGCTGGAAGCCGTCGAGTACGCGACCCTCGAATGGGTCGACTGGTTCAACAACCGCCGCCTGCTCGCGCCGATCGGTAACATCCCGCCGGCGGAAGCCGAAGCCAATTACCACGCCGGCCTGGAGGAACCGGCACTCGCAGCATGACTCAAACGAAACGGCCTCCGACAATACCGGGGCAGTTCACCTGCTGCTAAGGCAACCTATCATTGCGTTGACCCTCGTCCCGGCCGCGCTTCATTCACCTTTGCGCGGCCGAGCAGGCCTCGCCCCCGCGATGCACGTTCAGATCGCATAGCGTACACCACGCTACACCTCGAGGTGGATGAGTCGGCGCCACCACTTCTTGAACGTCTCGAGCTAAAGGGTGCAATCGATCACGACTATGTCGCACACGTAGATCTGCGGTCTACGATGCGAGAGCATCACATAACGGCAGAGATTTTCGATCTGGAGTTCACCCTAACGTTTCCGAGAATCGCCAGCGGCACTTCCAATGTAACCAGCGGGGAAGAGAAGAATGCCGGCGTGGCGAGCGATCAAGTGTCGGTCGGCCTTCCGGCCCAGGCTGGGAAGGTTCGGTTGCGGTCCAACATAGCCCTAAAGGCTTCCTGGCGGAACGTGCCAGGCGATCTGGTTATTAAATACCGGTCGAGTTGGTTCGATGATCGGTCGAGGGAGTACTCAAAATGGCAGTACGACGAATGGGTCTATTATAAGGACTGCCCGTACTGTCATCGCAGCCGGTACGAATTTAGAACGCAGGGATGCGAGTATTCCGCTTGTCTTTGGCAGCGTGCCTATCCGACCATTCAAGCGGGGCGTTCCGTTTCTGCATCTACCCGAACGAGCTTAGCTTTCCAAGGAAGTGCTTCGCCGACTTCGTTAAGCCCACCCCGCAGCACAGAGAGAGGCGTGTGAGTTGGCGGGCGCTCATAGGATGGGCACTGCGAGCTGTCCACATGCAGAGGTTCTAACAGAGATGCCGTGGGCGCGACAAGTCGAGCGGGATGGCTTTCTCTTCACGGGCCTGCAGTCGTCTGCTCAACGGGTCTCAGTCCAAACGAAGAGCTGGAGAACCTGTCGCTCGACCGACTGAGGCCTCAAGTCGGGTAAGGTGCCGACGTGGATTTATCGGAACTTGGCGCTGGGGCAAGCGACAGATAACTTGGCGGGCGCTGGTCTGAGGCACCTGCTAATGCCCATTGCCGATCAGCCAGGTGGCCTCGAAGTCGCCTTCGATGTTCTCCATATGCGCCTTTTCTCGGACAGATCGGAACAACCGCAGCAAGAGCCGGAACTCCTGGATGTGCTGTTGCCTGGTGGGCGAGAGAACCCAACGCTCAAGTGTGGCTGTTCTCGACCGGTTGCATGGGTTTGGCTCCAGCCGCACGGACGCCATATCGATCCCAGCGCTTCTCACATGGTGCGATCAGGACCGAGATGTGCGCTACCCGCTTGCAGCAGCGATCATCAGGTTCGCGCACCGTGCCAAAGAAACCGGTAGTCAGGTCTGGTCGGAACAGGCGAGAGCACTCCTCGCCAATGCGCCCGATCCCAAAAGCGTGCTTACGGAATTCGTCGCGCGGTTTCGGCCGCAGAGCTGGAGCGGCTCGCGAGCTGCGCTCATGGAAGAGAATGCTAGACTGCTGGACAACCTTCCAGACAGCTCTGGCGAACTGATGGCGTATGTGGCCGATGCGAAGGCCCAACTTGCGCGAGAGATTGCCTCCGAGCGGCAGCAGGAGACAGAGTACGATCGACGAGCGGTTCGAATAACTCTGGAGCGTGTACGTGCCGCCAAGATCCACATCCGACTGCTTGGTGATGTCCGCACCAAGGAATACACCGGCGTCCCCTCTTCGAGCGACAGCAGCGAACCAACGAAGTCGGCACTGATGGTGACCTGAACGCGCTGCTTAGGTCAGCAATTGGAGCCTATCGCGGCCTCTGGAGTGGTGCCGACGCAGCGTGATCGGCGAGCTGAATTGGGCAACCGCTGCTCTCGTGCAAGCAATGTCACGGGAAACAACACTTAAACATCTTTTCGTCCAATAACGTACCGCCAACCTGACACTCGCAACACGCCAGCGCGGTATTTTTGGAGACCAAGTTCCGGCTCAAGCCTCCTTAGTGCCCGCCGGACAGCTTCCCTGTGCTTACGCTGGATTGTTTCACCTGGAAAGGCGAGTTTCGCCAACTCCTCGACTGTAAACCTTCTGTTTGGCTGTGCTTCAAACGCCTCGGCAACGCAGCGTTGCACTCGTCCCAGGCCACGGCTCGCGACACGACCTTATCCAATCAACTTCTTCAATGCTGCACTTCGCTTCTCGAGCGCTTTTGTTGTCTCGTTCGCTAAGTGAGCAGGCCCCGCGGTTTCGAGCAAAGCCACGCGCCCCTGAACCTGAGCCACCAAGTTCTCGTTAGCTCGATCGCGAACCAATCATCAGCCAATACGCTGGTCATCTCACGCGTAAAAATACCAGTCTTCAGGCGCGATCATGCTGGGATCGATGCTGGCCTTGAGCTGATGGCTGCTGATCACGAGCTTCTTTCGGTAGTTCGCGATCTCCTCTTGCGCGCCACCGAGCCATCGGTCGGGATCATCGCATGCAGAGAAGGCTGCCCGCCATCCCTGAACGAAGGCCGCTAGCCGAGCAAGTGCCTCCACCGCTAGAGGGAAGGCATCCTTCTTCGGCAGTTCAAGAGGATAGACGAGCTCCTAGACGCGCTCATCAAGTTCGGCCAGCCTCTTCGAGCGCGCCGGATCGCCTCGTTATGTGTCACATGCTTCTGCGCCCGCGCAGGAGCGATATAGGGAAGCTTCAGGTTCGGCGTTTCGAACATGCCCGCGGTCTCCTGACGAATTCTGACGGGGCGAGCATGATGCAGCTCCGGAATGCGGGGATAACTTTGCTCCCCGGGCATGACCAGCCGCTACTCCGGCTCCTCCCAGTCGCCGCGAGGTGGCTCAGCGTGACGTGCCCTGTGCGGGCTTGCAGAACGCCGCGTGCAACGCCTCCACGACCGAAAGCACTTCCGGGCGCGTGATGCGGTAGTAGACTGTCGTCCCCTCCCGGCGTGCTTCCACGAGGCCGTCCGCGCGCAGGCGCATTAGCTGCTGGGACATGGGCACCTGATCGATCCCAAGTTGCTGGCGCAGTTCGGCGACAGACTTCTCCTCGCGACCGAGCGCACACAGAACGAGCAGCCGTTGCGGGTGGGACAGGCTCCGCATGAGCTCTGCAGCACGGCTGGCTGCTGGTATCATCTCGGAAACATTCATGATCTTGAAATTATGACTTTTGAATGTTAGCTACAAGAGGCTGGTTCGAGGTCGGTGATCTTTGCGCCGCAGCAAAGTCCGCCGGCAACAGGAGATATATCCCTGCCGAAGAGGAATGGTGAAATGTCTATCGATCGTGCCGTCATGCTGTTCGCCGGGTTCATGGTGCTGATCTCGCTGGCGCTTGGCTTCTATGTTTCGCCGTACTGGTACCTACTCGCGGCCTTCGTCGGCTTGAACTTAATTCAAGCCTCGCTGACCGGCTTTTGTCCCGCCGCCATGCTGTTCAAGAGGCTTGGCTTGAAGCCGGGTCCCGCATTCAACTGAAACAAGCTGTCATGCGACACATCAATGTGTTGCTCGCCGGGCTCTATCTGATCGGTGCGGCCCAGCCTACCGCGAGCGGAGCGGCCGAGGTCCGCGCCAGGGCAGTTATCATCCCGGAAACCAAGGCGGTATTCGGACAAGTGCAAAGCCGCACGGTCGTGCCGGCGCGCGCACGCATTGGTGGGACAGTTCGCGAAATCCGGATCAGTGAAGGCAGCGAAGTGAAAGAGGGCCAAGTCGTCGCCGTCATCGTCGATGACAAGATCGCGCTCGAGCTCGCTGCCGCTCAGGCGAAGATCGACGCGCTGAAGTCGCAACTCAAGAATGCTCGAATTGAGCTCGAGCGCGCCCAACAGCTTCTTCAGCGGGGCGTAACCGCCCAGAGCCGATTCGACCAGGCTAAGACCCAGTTCGATGTCATCGTGAACCAAATGGCGGCCGCCGAGGCGGACAAATCCGTCATTGAGCAACGCGCGCGCGAGGGCGAGGTGTTAGCCCCGGCCACTGGCCGCGTGCTGACCGTTCCAGTAACGGAGGGCACGGTGCTATTGCCCGGCGAAGAGATCGCACGTATCGCAACCGGACCCTATTACCTGCGGCTGTCTCTGCCGGAACGCCATGCCGCCGAGATCGTCGAGGGCGCGACCGTCACCATCGGCCAGCGCGGATTGTCGCCCACCAAGAGCGGGAGCGTCGAGACAGCTCGCGAAGGGCGCATCGCCAAAGTCTATCCGGAAATTGCGAGCGGACGTGTCATCGCCGACGTCGAGGTGAGCGGGATTGGCGACTACTTTGTCAATGAGCGCACGCTCGTCTGGATACCCGTCGGCAAGCGCAAGGTGATCGCAGTCCCGACAGCCGCGGTGCGCACACGCCAAGGCATCGACTACATCCGCATTGCGATTGCACAAGGGGAACAGGACGTGCCGGTCATCTTGGGGGAGACGTTCTCCGACAGCGAAGAAGAGCCTCTGGTCGAGGTGATGACAGGCCTCCGCGACGGTGACCGAGTGATCCTGCCATGAGACTCGGGCTTGCCGGCCTCCTCACGCGGGCCTTCATCAGCTCGCCGCTGACGCCGCTTTTGCTGCTCGCCTCGTTCGCGCTCGGCCTCATCGCGCTTGTGGCGCTTCCGCGCGAAGAGGAGCCGCAGATATCCGTACCGATGGTCGACGTGCGCGTCGAGACCAACGGCCTCAAGGCGGAGGACGCCGTCAAACTCGTCACGGAGCCGCTCGAGACCATCATCAAAAGCATCGACGGCGTGGAGCACGTCTACTCGCAGACCCACGACGACTCGGTCATGGTGACGGCGCGCTTCCTCGTCGGCACCAGCTCGGATGCCGCGATCCTGCGGGTGCACGAGAAGATCCGCGCCAACATGGACCGCATCCCCGTCGGCATTCCCGAGCCTCTGATCGTCGGGCGCGGCATCGACGATGTGGCCATTGTCGTCGTCACGCTGAGCCCGACCACGGAAGCTGCTTCCCGCTGGACCGCGAATGGGCTGACCCGTCTTGCGCGCGAGCTGCAGGTCGAAGTGGCAAAGCTTCCTGACATCGGCCTCACCTACATCGTCGGCCAGCAGCCAGAGGAGATCCGGATCGAGCCCGATCCGGAAAAGCTTTCTCTTTACGGCATCACGCTCCAGCAGCTGGCGGGAAAGATCGAGGGCGCCAATCGCTCCTTCCAAGTCGGACGCGTGCGCCAGGCCAACGAGCAGCGAACGCTGGTCGCAGGGCAGACGCTCCAGCACCTGACCGAGATCGGCAATCTCTTGCTCACAGCCCGCGATGGGCGGCCCGTGTACGTGCGCGACGTGGCAGATGTCGTCCTCGCGACCGACCCCAACGAAACGCGCGTGAGCGAATACCGAAAGACCAAAGATGGTCTCGAACGCGTGCCGGCGGTTTCACTCGCCATCGCAAAGCGTCCCGGCACCAACGCGGTCGTCATAGCAGATAAGATCATTGAACGGCTCGAGCAGGTCCGCGGAAGCATCTTCCCTGCCGACGTGGAGATGTCGATTACGCGCAATTACGGGGAGACTGCCAACGAGAAGGCAAACGAGCTGCTGTTCCACCTCGGGCTGGCCACCGTCTCGATCGTTCTGTTGATCTGGGTTGCAATCGGCTGGCGCGAAGCACTCGTGACGCTTGTCGTCATCCCGACCACGATCCTCCTTACACTCTTCGCCTCGTATATCATGGGCTACACCATCAATCGGGTGAGCCTATTCGCATTGATTTTTTCCATCGGCATTCTGGTCGACGACGCGATCGTGGTCATCGAGAATGTCGCACGGCATTGGGCGATGCAGGACGGGCGCCCGCGCACTCAAGCAGCCATCGAGGCCGTGGCGGAGGTTGGCAACCCGACCATCGTTGCGACGCTGACGGTGATAGCCGCGCTACTTCCGATGCTTTTCGTCTCCGGGATGATGGGACCCTACATGGCGCCCATTCCCACCAACGCCTCGGCGGCGATGCTGTTTTCGTTCTTCGTCGCCGTGATGCTGACCCCGTGGCTCATGATGAAGTTCAGCGGATCAGGCAACGGCGGTCTATCTCATGCGCATGGCGACAGCCATATCAGCCGCCTGGGCCGCATGTACATGGCAGTCGCCCGCCCTCTTCTCATAAGGCGGTGGCGGTCATGGATGTTTCTGATCGTCGTTGCCGTTGCGACGCTCGGCTCAATGGCGCTGCTCTATACGAAGAACGTCACGGTCAAGCTCCTGCCCTTCGATAACAAGACGGAGTTGCAGGTGGTAGTCGATCTGCCGGAAGGAGCCTCGGTTGAAGAGACGGACCGCGCGCTGGGGGCCATCGTCCAGCGTTTGTCGGACGTGCCCGAGATAGCCTCGTTTCAGACCTACGCAGGTACGGCGGCACCATTCAATTTCAACGGCCTCGTGCGCCACTACTACATCCGCTCGTCGCCAGAGCTCGGCGATGTACAGGTCAATCTGGTCTCGAAGCACGACCGCAGCCGCACAAGCCATGAGATTGCGCTCGATATTCGCGAGCGCCTCAAAGGCCTCGATTTGCCGAGAGGCACTGCCGTGAAAGTGGTCGAACCACCGCCGGGGCCTCCGGTGCTCGCGACGCTGTTGGCGGAGATTTATGGACCCGATCCGGAAACTCGGCGTGCGGTCGCTACCAAGGTGCGCGAGGCTTTCGAAAGTGTCCCTTTCATCGTTGATGTAGACGACTCCTTCGGCGTCCAAGCTCAGCGCGTGCGGCTCGCTATAAATCAGGACAACCTCGAGTACCATCGCGTCGAGCAATCGGATGTCTACGACACGGTGCGCGCGCTCTACGCCGGTCCCGTCGTCGGCTACTCCCACCGGGGCGGCGGTCGTCATCCCATCCCCATTCGTCTTGCGCCTGCAAAGAACGAAAAGGTGGTGAACGAAAGGACATTGGCAACGCCTGTGCCCGCCAATGCTCTGCCTGGTGAGCGTAGCGTCGTTGAGCTTGGTGATGTCGTAAGCGTTCAGAACGAGCGCGCGTCCTTTCCGATCTTCCGCCACAACGGCCGAGCCGCGGAGATGGTCACAGGCGAACTGGCCGGTGCGTTCGAGGCGCCGATCTACGGTATGCTGGCCGTGGCCGAGGCAATCGAGAAGGCGGACTGGGGCGACGTGCCAAAGCCGGCAATCGCGCTCCATGGCCAACCCGATGACGAAAGTACCCCAACGCTGCTCTGGGACGGTGAATGGGAGGTCACTTGGGTGACGTTTCGCGACATGGGCGGCGCCTTCATCGTTGCGATCCTCGGCATCTACATTCTGGTCGTCGCCCAGTTCCGCTCGTTCAAGCTCCCGCTGGTGATCCTGACGCCGATCCCGCTCACGCTAATCGGTATCATGCTAGGTCACTGGCTGTTCGCGGCGCCGTTCACGGCGACCTCGATGATAGGCTTCATTGCACTTGCCGGCATCATCGTGCGCAACTCGATCTTGCTCGTCGACTTCATCCGGCATGCGCGCAAACCGGGCCGCCCGCTAATCGACGTACTGCTCGAAGCGGGCGCAATCCGCTTCAAACCGATCCTGCTCACTGCCCTGGCCGCCATGATTGGCGCTGCGGTGATCCTTGCCGACCCGATATTCCAGGGACTCGCCATCTCGCTACTCTTCGGCCTCGCTTCATCGACGGCGCTGACGGTCCTTGTCATCCCCGCGATCTACGTGGTCTTACGAGGCGGGGAGAAGCCTGCAACAGCGGACGTTCCGAATGCCGATCAGTGACGCGCAAAGATCTGCGGAGGCGCCAGCTCAGCTGCATTCCCGAAAACGATCAAAAGAGCCTCCTGTTCTTCGTATCGAGCGGTTTGGTAAGACGCCGATAGGTCAGGCGCTTGCCGTGATAACCGCCTTGGTGGTGCGCTCCTTGTCTGCAATTCCCAGCGCCGACCTGTTGTTGTAGCAGAAGTGGAATTCCGCGAGATATCTGCGCATTGCGAGAACACTCGGCGCCTTACGGGGCCGAGTGAACCGAGGAGAGGCTCAAGCATTTCTAGCTTCTGCAACCGCTTCCTTGAGCGCTTTCTCGTTCATGTAGCCAGGATATATTTTCCGGCCGATGACAAAAGCTGGAGTTCCTTGAAGATTGAAGGCATTCGCCTGGGCTATATTGCGAACGATGATTGCATCGATCTGGCGACTGTTCTTCTTATAGGCCGCATGCAACTCAGTCGGATCAAGTCCAACCTTTTTCAGAGTCGCATCGACATCTTGCCGGCTTAACCTCGCGGGCGTGTTCATGAGCGCTTCGAGCGCCGCGGCGTATTTGCCGGCGGCGGCGGATGCGAGAACGAGGTTGGCAGCGTAGATCGATGGGTCTCCGAATATTGGAAAATCTTTCATGACGAGCCTGATTCTGCCGTCACTCTCGATGACTTTCATCAGCTCCGGGTGATTTCTCTTACAATACGGACATTGATAGTCGAAGAACTCAGCAATGGTGACATCACCCTTCGGATTGCCCAGGGCAGGGATGTCAGGATCGAAATAGACATCCTTCTCGGTCGGATAGCCTTGGGCGCGCAACGGCGTTGCCCTGAGAATCGATGCTGATGCGCCAGTTTTCGCAAAAATTAACGTCGCAAAGAATTGCCTGCGGTTGAGCATTTCAGCTTTCTCCCTTCTGGTTTGCCCCGAGCACGACCACACGCGCCCCTTTGGGAACGCGGTTGTAGAGATCGATGATGTCGTGGTTCAGGAGGCGAATGCAGCCGGACGACACTGGTTTGCCGATGGACCAGGGTTCGTTTGTCCCATGAATGCGATAGAGCGTGTCCTTGCCGTCTTTGTACAAATAAAGCGCGCGAGCGCCGAGTGGATTATGGAGACCTCCGTCGAGTCCCTTCGCATAAGGACCATAGCGTTCCGGCTCGCGCTTGATCATATCGGGTGTCGGGACCCAGCCGGGCCATGCCGCCTTTCGCAATATGTCTGCCTGTCCCTCGAACTCTAGTCCGGCTTTGGCGACGCCAACTCCGTAGCGCATGGCTTTGCCGCCTTCCATTACCAAATAAAGGAACCGGTTCTGGGGATCGACGATAATGGTCCCAACGGGCTCATCCGTTTGATAATCGACGATTTGGCGCAGATATCGGGGATCTATTTTTGAAGTATCGACGGCGGGTATGATCGTCCCATTGTCGTTGATCTCACCGTATGGGTTGGAATGCGCGCCGCTCTGACTCGCTTGGCTTGCCTCCGCGACGCCGATTACGGATTGAGTCGTTGCGGTGCATGCAGACGTGGCGACCGGCGCAGAGGCAAGTAGGATGATGCGCAGGAGTTTGTTCAACGCGTCGCACGTGTCAGCGAGTGTGTACAAGCTTGCCTCCTTACCTTTCGACACTCAGTTTCTTCAGATTGGATTGCAGGGTTTCGAGGGATATTTCGCCTAGGTGGGCTTGGATCAACTTTCCGCCTGCGTCGACGAAAAGTGTTGCCGGAAGGCCGGGTGCGCCGTAGTGGCGAGCGAGGTCGCCGAGCGGATCAAGGAGCACGTTAGCAAGCTCAAGCCCGGCTTCCGCCAGATATCGTTCGATGGTCTCAGGAGGTTCGGACTGATTGACGAACAGAAACACAACCTCATCAGATGCTGCAGAAACCCTTGCCAACGTCGGCATCTCTCGCCGGCACGGGGGACACCAGGAGGCCCATAGATTTATTACGACGGGCTTGTCGCCCGTTGGTCTGAGTGCGTACTGTGTGCCTTCCAGCGTGGTAAAATCTCTTTCGGGAAGGGTAATTTCGCGAGTGGACCCGACAAGCTGCGCCGTGATGATCCAGGCGATCAAGCCTACAGCTATCGGCGCAAGCGCCCAGAGACGCTGCCGGGTCGATTTCAGTCCAAATGAGAGGCTGACCGCAATCGTAAGCGCGCCGGCGATCCAATTGAAACCGCCCTGCCATAACGCAAGTGCGCGGAACGGACCATCTGCGAATTGGGGCCAATGAGTTGCGACGTGCCCAGCGCGGGCCGTGACGACGGCGCTGATGAGGCTGAACCAGGACCAATTCTCAAGCCTTTCGTCAACGCGGCGGGCAAGGAAGCCAGACGTGAGCAGAAAGCCGAGAATGCCCGCGACGACGGCAAACCGATCTGCTGCCAGGACGAGCGGTCCGAACGAAACAGCGGCCATTTCAGAAACTCCGGACCATCGCCGCCGACTTGGACAGGAGTTCGGCCGTCACCTCACCAACGAGGCGGGTTCCTGCGACTTCCCGGGCGTGGCGATCGAAAAATATCATCGTCGGTGGACCGGCGACGCGGAGCTGCTGCATTAGCTCGGTGCTCTCTTTACGCAGAGTAGAAAGGTCTGCCTTTACAAGGTGGAGACCTTCGAGACTTTGTTTGACCCCGTCCTGAGTGAGAATGGATCGCTCAATGGTACGACAGGTGATGCACCAATCCGCTGTGAAATAAACCAAGGTTGGCTTTTGGCCGCTCGCGGAGCGGAGCTCGTTTTGCAGCTCGGAGGCTGATGCGATGCTCGCAAACTGCAGTTCGGTATTTTTGCTCGATCGAGAAGAGTTTGCGAGTGTGGCGAGGGGCTGCCACGGATCTGTCGATCCTATCGCGGCTCCGATGATCAGAATAGTTCCGTAGATGACCGCCATGAGCCCAGCAGTTCGAGCCAGTATGGGGAGTCCACTGTTGCCCCTAGCAGCGCTGAAGGCCCATGTTCCTGTACCGATCAAAAGTGCGGCCCAGAGAACGAGATCTAAGCCTGCAGGCAAGAGCGGCGCCGATATCCAGATTGCGGTGGCGAGAAAGCCGATGCCGAAAATAGCCTTTACGTATTCCATCCAGGCGCCAGCTCGCGGCAAAATGCTCGCGCCCATCGTTCCGACCACTATAAGCGGAATGCCCTTCCCTATTCCCAGGGCAAAAAGGGCCGCGGCTCCGAGGAGCATATCTCCTGACTGTGCGATATGGAGAAGCGCACCGGCGAGTGGAGCGGTCACGCAGGGGCCGACGATGAATGCCGAGGAGAACCCCAGAACGGCCACCGACTTCTTCGATATTTCAAGTCTCCCGGTTCTTGCGGCAATCCAATTGACCCAGCCGGCAGGTAGCTGCAGCTCAAAAAGCCCGAACATTGCCAGCGCCAGCAGAACGAAAACGATGGAAACGGCGCCTGTCGTAAATGGTGACTGCAAGACCATCTGCAGGTTCTGGCCGGACCAGCCTGCGAATGCTCCGAGCAGTGAGAAGGCTGAAGCAAAGGAAAGGACGTAGATTGCGGACAAAAAGAAGCCCCGGCGGGCGGTCAGCCGGTCTCCTTCGCGTGCCAGCGTGCCGGCAAGAATGGGATAAATCGGGAAGACGCAGGGGGTGAATGCAATGAGCATCCCGAAGCCCAAGAAGCTGAGGACGACCAGCAGCGGACCTCCCTTACGGAGCAGCGATCGAACGAGCCCCTCTTCTTGAGCGAGGCTGAATCCCGTCGCGGGTTCCTCCGGTGCCCCAGCGGAGGCGGCGGCATCAGGGCTTGGAACGTTGGCGGAGGTATCAGTGTGGCTCGAGACCGCGAGCGTCAGGGGATCGATGCGCTTCGTCTGCGGCACGTAGCATATGCCGTTCTCCTGGCAGCCCTGATATGTGATCTCGATCGGTTGATTGGAGGCGCCAGGAACCGTGGCAGTGGCCCGCTCGTAATAGACCTCCGTTACTCCAAAGATGGGATCCTCTTTGGCGATCCCCTGTGGTGTTTCGACTTTGCGCTCCGATCCATCGGCGCTTCTTGCACTGATGCGCGCGCGATAAAGGTAATAGCCATCGGCGATCGTCCAATCGAAGCGCACGCCTCCGTCAGCGATCTTCGAGACTTGAAGCTGGAAGGCCTCATCGGCGGACAGCGGATCTGCTGTGACAGGTGCGGCAAAGATGCCAAGAAACACCAGGCTGAGAATGACTAATCTCATCCTCTCCACCTCCGATTGCACGTTAGGCGTTCTACGCGGACGCGCGGTGCCTGGAGGTGGAGGTGTCGCTGGGAGCTTAAGGCAGCCTTAAGCCCCGAATGCCACCCGCGAGGTGCGTACGGAATGACACACCATGCGGATATTGGTTGTAGAAGACGATCCCCTGTTGCTCGACGGGTTAGCCGTCGGGCTTGGGCTCAAGGGGTTTACGGTAGATGCCGTCGCTAACTGCGAGGACGGCCGCGCCGCTGTTCGCGCGCAGCGATATGATGGCATCGTGCTCGACGTCATGCTTCCCGACGGTTCGGGGTTCGATCTCCTGAAAGAACTCCGCGATGCCAAAGACGGCACGCCAGTGCTTCTCCTCACGGCACGCGACCAGGTGCCGGAACGCATTGCGGGTCTCGACGCCGGCGCAGACGACTACGTCGGCAAACCATTCGATCTCGACGAGCTGGCTGCACGACTGCGCGCCATTGCTCGCCGCGGCGCCGGGCGTGCCACTGCGCATCTCGAATGGCGGGGTGTGGTGCTCGATCCAGCGTCTCTGACGGCAACGAGAGACGGTGTACCCCTGAAGCTCACGCGGCGCGAATTCGCCGCGCTTCGCGCCCTCATGGAACGCCCCGCGGCCACTGTCTCGAAGGCGGCCCTGGAGGAGGCGCTATACGGTTGGCAGGAGGAGGTCGAAAGCAACGCGGTCGAGGTTCATATCCATCATCTGCGGGCCAAGCTGGGACAGGATTTCATCAAGACGGTCCGTGGGCTGGGTTATAGACTTGCGGAGGGAGGCGCGTGAATTCCATTCGTAGCCGGCTCCTCGGAATTCTCATCGGTACCACGTTGTTCGTGTGGCTTGCGGCCATCGCTTGGATCTACACGAGCACGCAGGCCGAGGTGGAGCGAGTGCTCGATGCACGTCTGACCGAAGCAGCGCGCATGGTGAACTCGCTGCTGGCAGATCACCGGATCGAGATAGCTTCTCAGGGGAATGTCGCCACGTTGACCACCCTAGCAAATCTTGCCGCAGCGAAGGCTTATGAGCGGCAACTCTCCTGCCAGATTTGGTCGCTCGATGGGACGCTCGTTGCTCGATCCGAAAGTGCCCCCGAGCTGCCGCTGACGAATGCGATGCAGGGCTTTTCGGAAGACATCGTTGATGGCGAGACTTGGCGTGTTTTCACAATTGAAAATGCTGAGCTCGGCGTTCGTGTCATGGTGGGCGATAATCTGCGGATGCGCGAGCGGCTCGTCGGCGATGTCGTGAAGGGGATGGTACATTCGGCGGCCCTGGCCATACCTTTTCTCGTCGGGATGATTTGGCTGAGTGTCAGCCGCGGGCTCATGCCACTGAGCGATATGGCGCGCGCGCTCTCGCAACGATCGGCGAACGAGCTCACGCCTTTACCGAGTGCCGGAATTCCCAAGGAAATCGCTCCGGCTATTGAGGCAATCAACGACCTTTTCGGACGGGTGGAGGCGGCTCGTGAACGGGAACGGAGTTTTACGGCCTTTGCAGCGCACGAATTGAAAACGCCGCTTGCGGGCCTCAAGACCCAGGCTCAAGTCGCGCTGTCGAGCACGGATGGGGCTGTTCACGCCAATGCACTCCGGCAGATTGCGGCCGGTGTTGACCGGACGAGCCGGTTGGTCAAACAGCTGCTGGATATGGCAGCACTCGAGGCGAGCGATGCGCGACCATGCCATTCGTATGAAAGTATGAACCATCTTGTGAGCTCCGTGGTCGCGGATTTGCTTCCCTTGGCATCCGCGCGAGGTATTCCGATAAAACTCGAGAGCTCGGAACAGGACGTGCGGGCCAAAGTCGAACCGCACTTTTTCGTTCTCGCGCTCCGCAATCTGCTCGAGAACGCACTGGACCACGCGAATGACGTGGTGACGTGCCAGGTGCTCGACCTGGGGAAGGAGGTCCGGGTCGTCATCGAAGACGATGGCCCAGGTATTCCCGAGCCGGAACTGGAATTAGTAACCGCTAAATTCGTCCGTGGCCGCCACAAATCAGCAACCGGAAGTGGCCTCGGTTTGGCGATTGCGAAGGTCGCCATGGCCCGCATCGGCGGCAGGCTCACGCTTCATAATCGGAAACCTACTGGCCTTGCTGCTACGCTTGAAATCCCTAATCGAGCTGCGTGACCAGGCAGACACAATCCCAAAGCGCGAGCTGCAAACCAGATGACCGGACTATGAACCGCTCCGGGTTTGTCGGAGGCTCCAGATCTTGAGAGATTGGAGCCATGGAGAATCACAAGACGTCCCGTAAGTTTTCGCCTGAGGTGCGTGAGCGCGCCGTACGGATGGTGTTTGAAGTTTCAAGTAGCGTTCCGACTGGCCCCGATAAAGCCAAACAATCGCTGCGATGTTCTTCTGCTGTTCGGGGCTGAAGTCATAGATTGCGCGCGACACCTTCCGGTAAATGTTGCGTGCATCAATCATTAGCACGTAGTCGCGCCGTGCCTCATCTTTCTCTTTTGCACGGTCTAGGAACCAAAGCTGGCATGGAACTGTGCGCGTATAAAAGAAGTTACCGCGGATATCGATCATGATGTCGACAGCGCCAGTTTCGATGAGCTTCCGACGCACAGCAGCTTCTTCTCTTCCTGCGCTGGAAGCTTGGGACGACATAACGAACCCAGCGCGGCCCGTCTCGTTCAGATAGCTATAAAAATACGATATCCAGAGATAGTTCGCGTTCGAGACTTTCTTAGCCTTGTTGACGCCCGGCAGACCGAACGGTAGGCGCTTATCGCCCTTGATTTTTTCGGCGTCCACCTCGTCCACATTGAATGGCGGATTCGCCATCACAAAATCGCACTTACCAACGAGCTCGAAGGGGTCTTTGTAGTACGTAATGGCCTCGTTGCCTGATCGAATTGAGCCTTGTAGTCCGTGTACAGCGAGATTGATCTGAGCCAGCTTCGCAGTCGTCTCGTTCTTCTCATGACCGTAGAAGGTGACACGCTTCATCGTGTCTTGGCCAGCATTCTCCATGAAGTGGCTGGTCTGAACGAACATCCCACCAGAGCCGCAGGCGGGATCGAAGACGATACCGTGGTCGGGTTCAATGACGTTGACTATGGTTTGCACGATAGATGGAGGTGTGAAGAATTCGCCATTATCGTGAGCGCGTTGTTTGGAGAACTCGGCTAGGAAGTATTCGTAAATGCGGCCGAACACATCGCCTGATGCCTTCCGTAGCCCCTCTGAATCGAAGGTGCGCATCATCTCTTCGAGGACGCTATCCTCGAACCGCGTATAGTCCTTCGGCAATTGTCCGGCGAGCGGTGGAAATGCCTGCTCAATCGCCTCCATTGCCTCTGTCAGCGCGACGCCGAGTTTGCCGTCCTTTGGGGACTTCAGAATGACATCGAAGCAGGCCTCCTTGGGCAGCATCAACGCACGGCGACGAGTAAAGTCCGCCTGAACCAAGGGGCGATCAGGCATACGACCGGCGGCCTTATCAGCCTCAATCGCAGCCTTAGCTTCGTAGTAGCGATTGGTCGCGTAACGCATAAAAATCAAGCCCATGATGGGCATAAAATACTCATTCGAGGCCAAGTTGGAGTTCGCTCGCAGATTGTCCGCGATCTTCCATAGTTCGGCCTCGAATTTCTGGATTCCTTGTAGGTGATCGGCTGCCAGCCCACGTAGTTCTCGTTCTCCCGGTCGAAGCGCCCCCTTGTCCGTCGCGTCGACTCTGGCGTCCATCTTCAGCCCCCAGTTTAGTTTCTCTTCGGCCACTATAGTCGCGCCGAGGAGAAGTGCGAACTTCGATGGTTATGAAGTGCACCTGAAAATGGCCTAAACCTAAAGTTGTTATTCCTCCCTCGGTACCGGAGATCGGCCGTTGGAGCGGGCGGGCTTTCTGCGCACGACGTCGCGGCCTAATGCGTTGCAACCAAGGACGACCTACCCGCTCGCCTTACTATCCGCTCACAGGATGTATGGTTGTGTTTGACCCTCTGTAGGCTGCCCTTTCGCGCATCTCTGCAATCATGTCAGCCCAATCGTGCATCATCTGCACGCGCTGGTCCCACCATTGAGCCCGATTGTAAGCGCGCCGGGTTTCACTGCCGACAAGGTGGGCAAGCTGGAATTCGATCACATCCTTGTCGTACTTCTTGCTCTCATTGAGGATCGTCGAGGCACTGGACCGGAATCCGTGAGAGCAGTGCCTTCCCTTGTAGCCGAGTGCCCAAATGTTCTTGTTGAGAGTGTTCTCCGATAGGGGCTTATTCGGGTTCTGTGGTGAGTGGAAGATGAGCCCGTGTGACCTGCCAGTATACTTACGGACTTCTCGCAAGACCTGACGCGTTGCCGGGACCAACGGAACATCGTGAGGCCGACGCTTCTTCATCCGTTCGGCAGGGATGGTCCAAACAGACGTTTCGAGGTCGATCTCATCCCAAGTGGCAAAGCGTATCTCGATCGGTCGGGTGAAGGTGTGCGCCTGAAACTCCAGGGCCAAACGGACGATCGTGCTTCGAATGGTCGAGATGCGCCGCATCAGCTCGCCGAACTCGTCGGGTCGAACGATGGCAGGATAACTCGTGACCCTCGGAGCCCTGATCTGACCTCGGAGCACTGGAGTCGGATCGCCGGGAGCCCGGTCTGTGAGGGCAGCTAAGCGGAACACGGCCCCAATGGTCTGGCGAACCCGCTTTGCCGTCTCAAGCCGTCCACTAGCCTCGATGTCGGATAAGAGCTCTAGGATCTCGGACGGTCGTATGTCTGCGATCGGTCGGTGGCCTAAGACGGGGATGACGAGATCGTTTAGAATCCACTTCTTTTTGTCCAGGGTGTCCTTGGCGTAACCCTTGGCCTCGCACTTCGCCAGAAACTCCTTGGCGACCGCCTTGAAGGTCTGCCCCGAAGCCAGCTTTGCGGCGCGTATCTGGTCCTTCTTGTGCTCTGAAGGATCGATACCCTGAGCTAGCAGTTTGCGAGCTTCCATCTTCCGCTCGCGAGCTTCCTGCAGGCTGATCTCGGGATAGGTGCCGATAGCGAGAGTCTTCTGTTTGCCGAGGAACCGATAAGCCAGTCTCCACAGCTTCGTGCCGTTGGGCTGCACCTGTAGGTATAGGCCCTCGCCGTCGCTGATCTTGATGACCTTGCCGTTCGGCTTGACGTTGCGAACCTTGAGATCTGTGAGCGCCATCTCACCGACCTCCCGATACCAACACCGATACCAACAAATTGCTGCGCTTTGGTGAGACGCGCTGAGACGCCCTGAGACAGAAGCTCAGGGATTTCCGTTGATTTTCAGTAACTTGTGAGACGGGATGAGATGGGGTGAGATCGCATGAGATGCGATCATGGTGCCCAGGAGAGGACTCGAACCTCCACGGGTTGCCCCGCTAGTACCTGAAACTAGTGCGTCTACCAATTCCGCCACCTGGGCACTGTGCGCAGATGAGTTAGAGCCGCTTGCCCGCGTTGTCAATTGCGCTGCGTCACTTCACATGACCGGGGTGGGTGTGTATTGCTGGCCAGCGGAAAAAGGTTTGGACGCAGGAGACTTACGGCATGTCCTCTAACCTCGCCTTGGGCGGTCTGGTGACCGTGTTCGGCGGATCGGGGTTCGTGGGCCGCCACGCGGTTCAGAACTTGGCCAGAAAGGGCTGGCGCATTCGCGCCGCCGTGCGCCGGCCGGATTTGGCGGGGCATCTGCAACCCATGGGCCGCCTCGGTCAGATCCATGCCGTTCAGGCCAACGTCCGTTTCCCTGATTCGGTGGCGCAGGCGGTGAAGGATGCCTTCGCTGTCGTGAATGCCGTCGGCATCCTGGCGCCCACTGGGCGGCAGAGTTTCGATGCCGTCCACGTCAAGGGAGCGCGGGCTGTTGCCAAGGCCGCGCGCGAAGCCGGCGCGGAGCGACTCGTCCACATCTCCGCAATCGGGGCCGACCTGAACAGCCCTTCGGCCTACGCTCGCACCAAGGCGGAAGCCGAGCAGGCCGTCCTGGAGGAATTCCCCAACGCGGTTATCATCCGGCCCTCTATCGTTTTTGGACCGGAGGACGAGTTCTTCAACCGGTTTGCCTCGATGGCGCGCATCAGCCCATTCCTGCCGCTCATCGGCGGCGGGCGAACGCGCTTTCAGCCAATATACGCCGGCGACCTCGGGGCAGCGATCACCAATGCGGTCGAAGGCCGGGCCAAGTCGGGAACGATCTACGAGGTCGGCGGGCCGGAGGTTTTCACGTTCCGCCAGTTGCTCGACAAGGTTCAGGAGTGGACGGATCGTCGGCGGCTGTATTTCCCGATTCCCTTCTGGCTCGCGAGCCTGATGGCTGTCCTCACATCGCCGTTGCCGAACACTCTCCGACCCTTCACGCTCGACCAAGTCCGGCTGCTGAAGCAGGACAATGTCGTCAGCAAGGCCGCCGAGGAGGAAGGGCGTACGTTGCAGGCCCTCGGGATCTCGCAGCCGCATACAATCGAGGCCATCGTCCCTCCCTATCTGGAGTGGATGAAGCCCCAGGGGCAATTTGCGCGCTATCGCGGCTGACTCCGGTCAACTTGCGGCAAACGAAAACAAGAAAGGCGCTCCGGCCAGCTCTGGCGGAGCGCCTTTGGTTTGAATGTGAGAAAGCTTCGCGTCAATGGACGCTCGCCACCTCCAGCTTGTCGCCGCGGGCATGGCCGATGGCCGCCTGGCGGCTATCAGTTAGCGCAATAGGCGTGCCGTCCGCCGCATAGAGGGCATACAGGTTGATTCCAACCGGCAACCACTCAATTGCTGGGTAGAGGCGTTTGGCCTCTTCCGACGTCAGCTCCTTGATGTAAGCGATCTCTCCGTCGCCAAGACGAGCGAGTTCAAACTGGCTCATGATCGGCGCGATCTTCGCTTGGTTATTGTTCTTTTCTGGTGATTTCGCGCGTTTCGCTCTGTTCATGACGCTACTCCTCCAAAGGGGGGGCTGGCACGCCATGGTCTGCAGTTCCGGCCGCGCCCGCCGGCTGCCTCGCGCACCATGCTCCCGTGATTCTCTGTCTTTGGCCAGCGTCGACGCCTTAGGCGCCAGAATTGCGCTCACCGATCTCGATTCGTCGCACCAGCCGCTCGGGCTCGTGCCTTACGAGATCAATGGACAGGAGACCGTTGTTCAGCTCCGCACTGCGGATCTCGATGCCATCTGCCAGCACGAACGTGCGCTGGAACTGACGAGCTGCTATGCCTCGGTAGAGATATTCCCGGCCCTTGTCGTCCTGCTGCTTGCCCCGGATCGTCAGCTGATTGTCCTCTACGGTGATCTCAAGCTGGTCTCGCGTGAAGCCTGCGACCGCCAGGGTAATGCGCAGGATTTCGCCACGCTCTCCCTCCTTGGAGATGCGTTCGATGTTGTAAGGCGGGTATCCATCGCTCCCACCTTTCCCTAGGCGATCGATCAGCCGTTCGATCTCCTCGAAGCCGAGCAGCATTGGGCTCGACAAAAGCGACATGCGTGACATCTGCAAAGTCCTTTCCAAGCGACCTTGTTCACTCGTGCCGCGGATCCCATACGGGCCTCCGCTTGCAGGCCCCGTCCAGAACGGGCGCCATTGGTGCACGCAGCATGAGATATGGTGACCGGTGAAGCGAGTTCAAGCAACCGCAAAAGGGCAGCTTCGAAGGGCCGGATGCTCAGCCGTCCGCCGTCATATTCCTGCGCCAGTCGGCAGCTTTAGCTCATCCCTCTTTGCCACGAAGGAGGGGAGTCCAATGCCGGCGCGCAACGCGGTTCTTTATCTTTTCGGAGCAGCTTTTCTGGCAGTGCAGGCCGTACCTGCTGCTGCCCAAGACGCGCAGGTTCCGCCTTCCAAAGAAGAGGTGGAGCTGACGCCGGAGGAGATAGCCGAGCGCGAGAGCCGCAAGGCGTGTAAGGTTGCCATTTGCGATGCTTTTCACAATCGCAAGCCGGGAAACGACATCTCCTGTCATGTTGTAAAGTCGTGGCGGAAAGAGCACCTGCAGAAGATCGTGTCCAAGGCCAAAGTGTCCTGGCCGTGGGGACGCGTCCGCTGCTCCACCGACATCAAGCTGCGCCGCGAGGCCTTGATAAAGGCGATGACGGAGCCCAAGCACGAGGTCGTTCTCGACACTCACAAGGTCACTTGCGAAGTCGAGCGCGAGGAGGGGAATGCCGAGCTCAAGTTTGCCTTCGCACCGAAGGTGCTTTTCGAGAATGGCAAGGCCGTAAAAGCCTCCCTGAATTGGGGCGAGATTGACGGTCCCACCGTCGTGAAGGGCGCTTTGTGGACTGCGACCGCCACGGACAACACGTTCAATGTCCTCGACGGCATGGTCGTAGAGGACATCAACAACTTCATCTCCAACAAGTGCATGGAGGTGAAGGACGAGTGGCAAAACAAGTGAGGCGCGTGGCGCGGCGAGCGTTCCGTCGGGCCCATCATCCAACGTCAATCAAGCACAAATGCCGCTGCAGAACCGCGTCACTCCGGAAGGGGAGATTATTGCCACCGAAGCGCGCGGCACTATGATGGGCAATCGCGGCGGCTGCCTGCATGGCCCGGACAAGACGCTGGGCCGTCGGCGCTGGGTGACGAGGCAGTGGATTTGCTGCGAACTGGAGTTTCGGGGGCGGCGGCGCGAGGTGATGGCGCCGGGCCACTACACCGAGCTGTTCTTCCTGGACGAGGCGACTGCGCTTGCTGTCGGTCATCGCCCTTGTTTCGAATGCCGGCGCTCAGATGCGCTACGATTTGCGAGCTTGTGGGCGCAAGCCGAAGGCCTCGCTGAACGCGCACGGACGCCGCACATGGATGGCATCCTCCATCAGCAGAGGATTTGGCCAGACGGTACGAAGCGGACCGTTGAGGTGCGTCTTGGCGAGCTGCCAGACGGGAGCATTGTGCGATTTGAGGGCAATCCCCATCTCTGGCTGGGCGGCGCGCTCAGACCCTGGACTCCGGCTGGCTATCTGGCGGGCGTGAGAGTCGGAGGCGATATCATCGCCCATCTGCTGACCCCACCCGCTATCGTCGAGGTCTTGCGATTGGGCTACCGCCCGCGCATTCACCCATCGGCTGGTTTGGCTGGCTGAATCGCCTCTCTCGTAAACGCAGCGTTTTGAGCTGCTGGCTGCGCTCCTAGCGGGAACACATCAAGTGTGTTACTTGGGGCGCGATTTTCCGCACCGCAACACGTGAGTTACATGGACCTTCGCAACATCGCCATCATTGCCCACGTCGATCACGGCAAGACGACGCTGGTCGACCAGCTGCTAAAACAGTCAGGAGCTTTCCGCGAAAACCAGAAGGTCGCGGAAAGGGCGATGGACAGTGGCGACCTCGAACGTGAGCGGGGCATCACCATCCTCGCCAAGTGCACCTCGCTCGTCTGGCGGGGCACGCGTATCAACATCGTGGATACGCCGGGTCACGCGGATTTCGGCGGCGAGGTTGAGCGCATTCTGAACATGGTCGATGGCGCCATTGTCCTTGTGGATGCCTCCGAAGGGCCGCTGCCGCAAACCAAATTCGTGGTTTCCAAGGCGTTGAAACGTAGCCTCCGCCCGATCGTCGCTATCAACAAGATCGACCGGCCTGACGAGCGGCATTCGGAGGTGCTGGACGAAATCTTCGACCTCTTCGCCAGCCTCGATGCTACCGACGAGCAACTCGATTTCCCCGTGCTCTATGGCTCCGGCCGCGATGGGTGGATGGCGCTCGATCCTGCCGGCCCCAAGGAAAGCATGGCTCCGCTGTTCGACCTCGTCCTGTCGCATGTTCCCCCGCCGCAGGTGGAGGACGGACCGTTCCGCATGCTTGCAACGACCCTCGAGGTCGACCCATATCTTGGGAGAATCCTCACGGGCCGGATCACATCGGGCACTGTCCGTCCGAATCAGACCATCAAGGCGCTCCGCCACGACGGTCGCCTTGTCGAGACAGCGCGCGTCACGAAAGTGCTGGCGTTCCGCGGGCTTGAGCGCCAACCCATCGAGGTTGGCGAGGCCGGCGACATCGTTGCCATCGCGGGCATTACCGAAGCGACCGTTGCCGACACCCTTTGCGATCCAAGCGTTGAAGTACCGTTGCCGGCCCAGCCCATCGATCCGCCCACGCTCACCATGACCTTCCGCATCAACGATGGTCCGCTGGCGGGGCAAGAGGGGGACAAGGTCCAAAGCCGTGTCATCCGCGAGCGGCTGTTCCGGGAAGCCGAGCGTAACATCGCTATTCGCGTGACGGAGTCCGAGGAAAAGGACGCTTTCGAAGTGGCTGGACGTGGTGAGCTACAGCTCGCCGTTTTGATCGAGACCATGCGGAGGGAGGGCTTTGAGCTGACGGTGTCCAGGCCGCGGGTGGTCTACAAGACGGACCCTGAAACCGGCCGTCGGCTCGAGCCCATCGAGGAAGTCATCATCGACGTCGATGAACAGTACAGCGGCGTGGTGGTGCAGAAAATTTCAGAGCGTCGCGGTGAACTCATTGAAATGCGCCCTTCGGGTGGCGGACGGCAGCGGCTCGTCTTCCACGTGCCGACGCGGGGTCTTCTTGGCTATCAGAGCGAGCTAATGTCTGACACGCGCGGCACGGCGGTGATGAACCGGCTGTTCCACGGCTATGCCCCGTATAAAGGGGAAATTCAGGGTCGCCGCACCGGCGTCCTGATCTCAAACGGCGATGGAGAGGCCGTGGCGTATGCGCTCTACAACCTCGAAGACCGTGGAGCGCTGATGATCGGGCCGCAGACGCGCGTCTACCAGGGTATGATCGTCGGTGAGCACTCCCGCGAGAATGATCTTGAAGTGAACGTGCTCAAGGGCAAGAAGCTCACGAACATTCGCGCGGCGGGCAAGGACGACAACATCATCCTGACCCCGCCCATGAAGATGCCGCTTGAGCGCGCGCTTTCGTACATCGCAGACGACGAGCTGGTCGAAGTCACGCCGAAGTCGATCCGCTTGCGCAAGCGCTGGCTCGACCCCAACATGCGCAAGAAGATGGAACGACTGAGAGAGGCGCAGGACGTCGCCTGATCGGGGGCAGAATGGATACGGCACCTCGCCGAGCCTGTAATTATCCTTGGCCGGAGGGGGTTCACGTCACCCGCGAGCATGAGCTAGCGGCAGCCTTTCCCAGCACGGAAGGTGGCCATCTTTTCATCACCGGCCGCGCCGGGACCGGTAAGTCAACGCTTCTCCGCTGTTTGCGAGAGATCGTCGCTGACCAGGGCATTGTGTTGGCGCCTACGGGCTTGGCGGCGGTCAATGTCGGCGGTCAGACAATTCATTCATTCTTCGGCTTTCCCCCGCGTCTGATCCGGCCGGAAGATATCCGCCGCACGCGCAACGGCCGGATCATGCGGCAGCTCAAGTTTCTCATCATCGACGAAGTCTCTATGGTGCGCTCCGATCTGATGTGGGCGATCGACCAGTCGCTGCGCATCAACCGTGGGCGTCCACGGGAGCCGTTCGGTGGCGTCCGTCTGCTGCTTTTCGGCGACCTGCACCAGTTGCCGCCCGTGGTGCAGGAGGCCGACGTCGCCGAACATCTCGAGTCGAACTTCGGCGGGCCGTTCTTTTTCGATGTGCCGGCGCTCCGGGACGGCGCGGGCACGTCGCTCTTGGAGCTGAAGCACGTTTTCCGTCATGACGATCCTCAGCTCATCGATGTGCTCGATCGTATCCGAGAAGGTGAGGTCGACGAGGCGGATCTCGAGCTGCTCAACGCGCGCGTAAGCCCGATCCACACCCTCGGCGAAGGCGAGCAGTTCGTCATTCTAACGCCGACGAATGCGGCCGCGAACCGTATCAACGCGGCCTATCTCGACGCGCTGCCAGGGCGCGCTTACGCCTATGAGGCCGGTGTGACCGGCGACTTCAGCGACAGTGCCCAGCCGACGGACAGTCCTCTCATCCTCAAAGCCGGCGCCAAGGTCATCCTGCTACGCAACGATCCCGACCGGCGCTGGGTGAACGGCACCATCGCCCGTGTCAGCCGTCTCGACGAAAAACGTGTGTGGGTCGAGATCGACGGCAAGGAGCACGAAGTCGAGCCGGCGGCATGGGAAAATCGCCGCTATTCCTATGACCAGACGGCGGAGAAGATCGTCGAGACGGTTGTCGGCACGTTCAAACAATTCCCCCTGCGGCTCGCCTGGGCGCTGACGATTCACAAGAGCCAGGGGCTGACACTCGACAAGGTCTATATCGACCTGGGCCGCGGCACCTTTGCCCACGGGCAGACTTATGTCGCAATCTCGCGCTGCCGATCCTTGTCAGGTCTCGCGTTCGCCCGGCCACTCCGCCCGCGGGATGTGCGCTTTGACCCCGCCGTGATGCGCTACCGCGACCTTTTCCCGCCGCTGGAAGGTTCAGCCTGAAGACCGACGGTCCGAGTGCGACAAAGCGCCATGATTTCGCATCGCACAATTTATGTTGCAACGCACAAGTGAACGCTCTAAATACGGATCATCGGATTTGGCGGAGTTGTGCTCCTCCAGCTCCGCAGCCCAGTCCCCAGGCTCATCGGACCCCCAGGAGAAGCTCAATGAACGAGCAATTTACAAAGCAGGCGGAAGAGTTCTTCAACGCTGCAAAAGACGTGCGCATCCCCGAGAATTTTCAGGCATTCGCCGAGGAAAGCGTAGCGAAGACGCGTGACGCTTATCAGAAGGTCGCCGCGGCTACCAAGGAAAGCGTGAAGGCCTTCGAAGAGGTGTTGGACACGGCGCAGGCTGGCGCGCGTACACTGAGCGAGAAGGTGCTCAACAACGCGGCTGCCAACGCGGAGGCAGCCTTCGCGGCTGCGCAAGCCATTGCGCGTGCCCGCACCTTGCCGGAGGCTGCGCGTCTGCAGGCTGATTTCCTCCAGCAGCAACTGGCCGCGGCAAGCGCCCAGACCAAGGAGCTGTTTGAGCTTTCGGCTAAGTTGACGCGCCAGACGTTCGAGACGTTCAACTCGGCGGCAAGCCGTAGCTTCAACAGCGTCAAGGCCAACTAAGCTGTTAAAGGCTGAAATCGCGATGACGGAAAGGCCCGATATCAACGAGATCGGGCCTTTCCTTTAGAAAAACTTCGAATTCTCCGGATGTGACTTGTGAACGCGGACGGAACGAATCGCTCACAAGAGCGTTGCAATAAGCTTGGTGGCGCGCTTTATACTGGGCCTATGTTGGGGTCCAGATCACAAGTTCGAGTTCGCCGCGGTAGACCTTCCGATGCGACTGCCCTTGCGCAAGTATTTCGCGAGTCCTGGCAGTTGGCTTACCGGGGTATCATCCCACATCTCCACCTTGAAAGCATGATCCGGAGACGCGGTCCAGAATGGTGGGCGAGTGCGGTGCGCTCTGGCGATAACATTCTAGTTCTCGAGGTGGGGCGCGAAATCGCTGGTTATGCGACCTGGGGCGCGGCTCGGGGCCGCAACCAGTACCAGGGCGAAATTTACGAGCTTTACCTCGCACCAGTCTATCAAGGCCTTGGGTTCGGCGAGATACTTTTTGAGGCCTGTCGGCACGCAATGGATGAACGTCGCCTCCGTGGCCTGATTTGCTGGGCTCTGGCAAACAACACGCCGGCTATCGATTTCTACTGGCGGCGCGGTGGGCGGCCGATCGCCAAAGCGTATGACCGTATCGGCGGCGCCAAGCTGGAAAAAATCGCCTTCGCCTGGAATTGATCTGAGGATCGTTCGTCAGCGGACGAAGTCTGCCGTCAAACAAGAACAGCAGGCGACTTGCTGTCAGGTCGCTTGTCCGCGCGCGTGAAGACCCAGGTCTTGTGAGCCGGTCGTAGCTGCGCTGTAGCGATGGTCGCCTCCACAACAAGGCCCTCTGGGTGAAAATCCACCCGGCTCTCCTTGGCCATTCCCTCAAGCAATTCTTCGATCAGGAAGGAGCCATAACCTTTCCGGCACGGCGGGTTCACAGGTGGGCCGCCGCGCTCTTTCCAAGAAAGCTGCAGAACCTCGTCATCTTCCTGCTGTCGCAGCCGTGCAGAGAAGATGATCTCCCCTTGGGGAACCGACAGCGCGCCATACTTGGCCGCGTTTGTCGCAAGCTCGTGAATAATGAGACTCATGCTTTGCGCTGCGCTCGGCTTGAGTCGAATCGCGTCGACTTCGATGACCGCCTGGGTGGCGTACGCCGCGAGTTCGAGTGTCACGATGTCCGCAAGCTCAACGCCTGACCATTCTTGCTCACTGAGCAGGGCTTGCGATCGCGCGAGCGCAGCCAGCCGTTGTTCGAATTCCGCACGCGCGGCTTCCATATGCCGATCACCTCGGAATGTTACGGCAGCAATGGATTGCACGACAGCCAACAGGTTTTTTCCGCGGTGCGCGATTTCCGCGAGCAACAACTCGCGCCGCGCTTCTTCCCGTTTGCTTTCCGTTACGTCCCGAAGAATTCCATGAACGAACAGCGGATTGCCGTTGTCGTCGGCTTCTGTTTGCGCGTCCAGCTCGAGCCACTGCGACTGGCCGGCGGGATTGGATTGACGCAAAACGATGCGAAACGGCTTTCGGGTTTTGCCGCTTAACAGAACCTCGCGCCGAAATTCGCTCACATCATCTGGATCGATACTTTTCAGCAGTTGATCGACCGTCGTCACCGATCGCGTGGGAGCCGTGAGCGCGCCTCCGCTTGTGACCGACACGATGTTCGTGCGGCAATCCCACTTCATTGCCACCATGTTTGCTGCGCTGAGCGCCGACCGCAGATTGCGCTCGAATTCTTTTCTGTCGGTTTCATCGAACAGGATGCCGGTGAAATACCTGCGCCCGTTGAGGGTGAAACTGCCTACCGCGAGATGGAGGGGAATAACGGTGCCGTCCTTTCTCCGACCGAGGATTTGGCGGGGTTTGGCCGGGTTGGAGTTGGCAAAATCAGTTTTCAGGAACTCCTGGCGCGACAATTCCGGGCGGGAGAGAAGAATATCCACGCGGGCCCCCATGAGCTCATCACTCCTGTAGCCAAAAAGCTTCTCCGTGGCTGGATTGACGTCCACTATGGTGCCGAATTCGTCGGCTGTAATGATTGCAGCCACGGCAGCGTTGAGGATTGCCTGAAGGCGCGCAACGTCGGCGGCGGGAGTTCCGGCCTGTTTTCTCCACCGGTGTAAGGTGCGAATGGATCTTAGGGCCACGCGGTGCGCCACGGTGGCCTCACGCGGAAACCGGACTGGGGCTCTCGTTGGTCCCGCGAAAGTAGCTGTCGAGAAAGAGAGCATGGCTAACAGTCGCCCGCACGGCTGCTTCCATGTAGGGCTTGGCGATTAGGAACAGCGGCTCCGGGCGTTTGCCTGTGAGAAGGCGCTCTGGATAGGCCGTGATGAAGATGACCGGCACGTCGAAGGTTGATTGGATTTTGTCGACCGCATCGATGCCGGAGCTGCCGTCGGCCAGCTGAACATCTGAAAGAATGATATCAGGCCTACCTTTGAGTGCCTTTTCTATCGCTTGCGTCAGCGTCGCTGCGATGCCGACCACCTCGTGCCCGAGCTGCCGGAGCTGCAACTTAAGATGAGCTGCGATCAACGGTTCGTCTTCAATAACCAGAGCCCGCGCACCGGCCTGGCGTGCGATGTCCGACTGGACCTCCTCGAGCATGTCCTCTACTTCGCCGGTACTGACGTTCAGGATCTCAGCTGCCTGCGCTTTGTCGAAGCCCTCGATCATCGTGAGGAGGTGTGCCTGACGCTTGGCCGGCGTTGGAATCGGTCCGTTTTCGTCTTGCAGCAGCGTGATAAGCTCGAGCAACCGCCGATACAGCGCCACGCGCGGGGTTGACCTGCCGCGTGTGAGGTCGGGATTGGCGAGCAGATCCTCCATCAGCTGCACGACGGAAATATCCGCCCACGATTGACTGCCTGTAATTGCGCGTCCGAAACGCCGGAGATAACTCATGTTGGCGCGCAAATTGTGCCGGATCGATACAAGTGGATCGACGGTCGTATCCAATTCGTCCTCCCGACCAATTTTGAAACGCCGGCGCTGAAGATCCTGACCAATTCTAAAAGAAGAGTGTGCGCAGGACCTGTCGCGCCTCGGCAAATGTTCGTGGGGTTGAGCCGATTTTCGTCGGTGAGAACGGCTCGTACCGCTTGATGATGAGCTGAAGCGTCTCCTGCACGTCTCGTGGTAGGGGGCGATGATTGTCTGTCAAGCCGCGGGACGTGCGAATGATCGTTTCGATTATTCTGACCTGGCGGTCCGGCTTCGCAAAAGCATATTCCCGAACCGCGCGTACAAATCCTTCTTGAGCGGGCAATCCATCCATTTTTCTTCGAAGTGTATGATTTTCGAAATATTCATTTGATTGCCGAAATGACGGTGCACCGAATTTGCGCGGACTCAACATATTTAGCCCCGCTCCCTTTTTTCTCGCGTTGTAGTCTGTCGAACCCTAAAGAATCACTTACCGGATAGTTCGATTTCTCTTCTGACGGCGGACCTTCTTTAATCGGTGGTTAGGGTGCCAGCCGATTGACGGCCGGCGCATTAAGACCAATCAAGTTTCGCGCCAAAAGAGCGCCTGATCCCGGACAGCCGGACCAAGTGCGGCAAGGAATACGTGCCGCAGCCCAAGGCATTGCAATGACCAAGATTCCGGCATAGGAGGGCGTGCCGCGCCGGTGCCGGCGGCTCCTTGCGACAAGCACCGGAAATCCAGCAAGAACAGAACGACGGGGATTGGCGCAATGCGCATTGACGCGGTACCAATTGGTTATGATCCGCCAAACGACATCAACGTGATCGTCGAGGTGCCGATCGGCGGCGAGCCGGTGAAGTATGAGCTAGACAAGGCTTCCGGCACGCTGTTCGTCGACCGAATGCTGCACACGGCGATGCGCTACCCCGGCAACTACGGGTTCGTGCCGCACACGATGTGCGCGGACGGGGATCCTATCGACGTTCTCATCGCCAACCAGCGGCCGCTCATCCCGGGCTGCGTCGTCAATTGCCGCCCGGTCGGCGTCCTGATCATGACGGACGAGAAGGGAGGAGATGAGAAGATCATCGCCGTCCCTTCGAGCAAGGTGACCGCGCGCTACGACAAGGTCCAGTCCTACCGCGATCTGCCGGACAGCCTCGTGCTCCAGATCGCCCACTTCTTCGAGCACTACAAGGATCTGGAGAAGGGCAAGTGGGTTCGCGTCGAACGGTGGGGTGACGAGAACGAGGCGCGCGAGCTCATCAAGCGGGCGATGGCGCACCCGCAGGCGCGTTCATCCACGACGACGCCCTAGTTCCGCTCACCCGCCTCTGCTATACGCCGCGGGGATGGCGGGTCCGAGAGGAGATCCAGATGAGCGACTTCAAGATCGCGGTGATGGGAGCTGCCGGCCGGATGGGCCGGGAGCTCATTCGTGCTGCCCACGCCAACCCCGAATGCACGGTGATCGGCGGCGTTGAGCGCGAGGGGGCGCCCGCGCTCGGCCAGGATCTCGGGACGCTGGCGGGTATCGGCGAGCTTGGCGTGAAGGTCACGGACGATCCGCTGGAGCTCATCGCGCGTGCGGACGCCATCCTGGACTTCACGGCGCCGAAATCCTCCGTGGAGTTTGCCGGACTGGCGGCCAACGCGCGCATCGTGCACGTTCTCGGGACAACTGGGTTCTCCGACGAGGATGAGGCGGCGATCGCTGCGGCCGCGAGGCACGCGACCATCATCAAGGCGGGCAACATGAGCCTGGGCGTGAACCTGCTCGTTGCCCTCACGCGCAAGGTGGCGCAGGCGCTCGGCGAGGATTTCGATATCGAAATCCTCGAGATGCACCACAAGCACAAGGTGGATGCTCCGTCAGGAACCGCACTCATGCTGGGGCAGGCTGCAGCCGAAGGACGCGGCATTTCGCACAAGGAGCGGAGTGTTCGCGTGCGCGATGGCCATACGGGCCCGCGCCGGCGTGGCGACATCGGCTATGCGACGTTGCGGGGCGGCAACGTTGTCGGCGAGCATACCGTTTTGTTTGTCGGAGAAGGCGAGCGGATCGAGCTGACGCATCGTGCCACCGATCGGGGAATTTATGCCCGGGGGGCAGTCCAGGCAGCACTGTGGGGCAGAGGCAAGCCGCCTGGACTGTACTCGATGATGGACGTTCTCGGCCTTTGAGATGCCGCGCAGTAATTAGCGAATTAGGCCAGTTACAATAGGCACAGGACAGAGGACATGGCGGCTGACAACGTGCTCGTATTGGTGCGCCACGGTGAAAGCGAGTGGAACAAGCTCAATCTATTCACCGGCTGGCGCGATCCGGACCTTTCCGAAAAGGGAGTCGAGGAAGCGCGCCGGGCTGGTCAGCTTCTCAAGGCCGAGGGTTATCGCTTCGACATCGCCTTCACCAGCGCGCTAAAGCGGGCGCAGCATACGCTGCAGCTTATCCTGGAAGAGCTCGGCCAGCAGGATCTCACGACAATTGCCGACAAGGCGCTCAATGAGCGTGACTACGGTGATCTGTCAGGCCTCAACAAGGACGATGCGCGAAAGCGCTGGGGCGAGGAGCAGGTGCACATCTGGCGCCGCAGCTATGATGTGCCGCCGCCCGGTGGCGAGAGTCTGAAGGACACGGCGGCTCGCACAATTCCCTATTACGAGTCGAAGATTTGGCCGGAGGTAAAAGCGGGCCGGAACGTGATCGTCGCCGCGCACGGCAACTCGTTGCGCTCGATCGTCATGAAGCTCGATGAGCTTTCACCTGAGCAAGTTGTGAAACTTGAAATCGCGACGGGCGTGCCGATCGTCTACCAGCTCGACGAGAACGGAAAGGTCAAGTCCAAGCGTATTCTCGGCTGATTTGCTCCGTCAGCGCCTCAAACCTCAATCAGGCCATAGGGCTTGCCCGTCGGCTTCTTGATGTGTGAAGCAACATTGTAGACGGGCACGCCTCCTGGTGTGCGGCCCTCGTATTTTCCGTGGTGCGCGTGGCCGTGCACCACCGCGCTCACCTGGTAGCGATCGATGGCCTCTGCGAGTCGCGATGATCCCAAAAAGGGATAGATTTCCGGCGGTTCTCCCGCGAGGGTGGCCACCACGGGCGCGTAATGCAGCACGACAAAAATTTTATCCGTGTGGAGCGCTCTGAGGCCGTTCTCGAGGCGCGTCGCCTCGCTCATGCCTTCCGCAACGAAATTCTTGATGGCCGGCTCACCGAAGGCTGTCAGCATACGACGGCCAAAGCCGCCACCAAATCCTTTCGCGCCGACGAAGCCGACATCCTTGATGACCTGGGTTTGGCCTTCGAGAATGGAAACGCGCGCTTCGCGCAGCACTTTCCGAACCTCTTCGGCCTGATTTGATTCATGGTCATGATTCCCGAGGACGGCCAAGACTGGAATTGAGCAACTCTGCACGTCCTCGGCCAGAATGCGCGCCTCTTCCGGTTTTCCGAGGTCCGTCAAATCTCCCGCGAGAACAAGAACATCAGCTACCCGACAAATTTCGCTGAAGAGTTCGCGATAGGGCCTTACCTGTCCTTCCTTCACGTGGAGATCGGCAAGCGCAGCCACCTTCAATTTACGAGGCATCGCTCCGCCCGTTCGCGCCGGTGAAATTGATAAACCCCCATTCTTTTGTGTCGATATTGTAATCGTAGGGCGCCAGGAGGCCGCCCCGACAAATCTTCTTCTTCGGCGCCGGAATTTCCATTTGGCAGCGTAGACGGTCCATAAGCTCGTGCATCAGCCACGAAGGCACGAGTTTTCGCTCCGACGGATAAATCCACCGAAACATCAGGAGCTGCGAAAAAAGAACCTCCCAGTGCGCTTCCATATTCGCGAGCAGTCGATGCCAGTCGATTTCTTCGTGCGCCTTCAAAATCAGATGCGCGATGTCCGCTCCTTCGTATCGATTGTGGAGCTGAATGAAGCATTTGGTCCAAATGAGCTCGGTGGGACCGACGAGGGGAACGCGCGTTCCAAGCACGTCCGCCTGTCGAGCGTGATCCATCCAGTTGTCGGTGACTTGGATCGTGCCCGTAGGCGAGGCGAAAATGACGTCGAGGTAATGTACGCCCTTGTGAACCTTCGCAAGCCAGATCTCATCTTCGACGGAAACGTCGTAGCCACGTCGCTGAAAATGCGCGAGCAGGCGTGGGTAATCGCCGGCCTTGCAGAATATGTCGAGATCTTTGGTAGGGCGCGTAATGCCAGTGTAGACGCTCACCGCATAGGCACCGGCGACCAGGAACGGCATGCCGCTGGCTGAGAGTTCGTTCAGGACATCGTGGTAGAACGTCTCGGCCCCCGCCACGGAGGCGCTTGGCATCGCTTTTGTCGCGACAAACGTTGCTTCTGATCGCTTTGCGGAACTCTCATTCACTTTCACCGAAATTCCTAACCTCTGTCGTCAGGGCCGCGAGAGCTTCCGAAGTCAGCAGTGCTCACGGCAAATCTCGCCGCTCGCACCTGGATTGCTCATTGAGATCTCAGTCCAGAGGAACGGCCACTTAGCAGCCCGGTTCCAAATGCGCGCGCGGTGTGAGAAACGCTAAACTGGGTACATCTGCGGCCGACGCGACAGCATGCCTTGACAGTCCGCGCGCGGTCGCCACAACCGATCTCCAGCCTGGACCCAGGAGGAGATTGATATGAATTTGAACCGATCCCCCGCAGCTGACCGCGCGCGACTTATCGAGATCGTGAAAGCGCGGTCGTTCGAGAGTGGGAGAGAGGTGAAGCTGGCCTCCGGCCGCACGTCGACCTTCTACTTCAATATGAAGCCGACGATGCTTGACGCCGAGGGAGGCTTGCTCATCGCAAATCTCATCCTGGACCAGCTTGAAGGCGTCTCGGCAAAGTGGATTGGCGGCCTTGAAATGGGCGCGGTGCCGATCGCGAGTGCAGTCGCCGCTGTCAGCCCCCTGCGCAACCGGCCGCTTTCAGCGTTCTTCGTTCGCAAACAGGCGAAGGATCATGGCACGCGCAGCCTCATTGAGGGGTTGGGGCCCGGCGAAAGCCTGAACGGGGCTGATGTCGTGGTTGTGGAGGACGTCACCACAACGGGCGGCTCTGCGCTGAAAGCGGCGGAGGCGGTGCGCGCCGAAGGCGGCAATGTCGTGCGCGTCATTACGATTGTTGATCGGCTCGAAGGTGCATCGGAAGCTTTTAAGGCGGCGGGCCTTGCCTTCTCGCCGATCCTGACGTTGGACGACTTCCGTTAAGGAGTGGCCGCAATGACCATCAGCGCCGAAGTCCTGGCGCGATTCGCCGACCTGGCAACGCCAACCATCGCCAATGCTCTTGATGACGTGGGCTTCGACGGCGTGATGTCCGGCATCGGTCAGGTCGTGCCTGGTACGCGGTGCTATGGACGTGCCGTCACTGTTACGCAAGCGACGGGGCCGCGCGGCAGCTTCACGTCGGAAGACTTCAAGGTCGGGCACATGATCGATGCCGCAGGTCCGGGTGACGTCATCGTGGTCGACAACGGCGGGCGTGCGGTATCCACATGGGGCGGCTTGGCGACCTATGCAGCCAAGTTGAAGGGGATCGCGGGGCTCGTTGTTGACGGAGGTGTGCGTGACCGCGAGGAAATGGAGCAGCATCGACTGCCTGTTTTCACCCGGCATATGACGCCGCTGACCGGCCGCACCCGAATTCGCATTACCGGCATCAACAAAGTCATTCAGTGCGGCGGCGTGCGTGTGCGCCCGGGCGACGTCATCGTTGCAGATGGCTCAGGCGTGGTGTGCGTTCCGGCCGAACATGCCGAGAAGGTTGCCGAACTCGCGCACCGTTATGCCAGCGACGACAGGCAGGCAGAAATCGAGCTGGCCAAGGGCCTCTCATTCCGCGAGGCGATGGCAAAATTTAAGCGAATCTAAACGCTGGACTCCACCTACTGGGCTGGAACCCAACTGGCTGATGGCTTCAGTGAGCCATGAATACTGGCAGCTCAGTATTCCAAAGAATGTGATTGGTGGCACCGCCAAAAATCATCTGGCGCAAGCGGCTCTGCGTGTAAGCGCCTTTGAACAGGAGATCGGCGCCGAGGCGCTGGGCCTCTTCGAGAATGGCCTCGCCGGGTTTTCGTCCTCCGGATAACGCTGTCAGCTCGCGGGCTTCAATTCCGTGGCAGGCGAGGCAATCGACCAGCTCTTTTCCGGAAGGCCCGGGCGTTACCGCACCTTCAACTGTGAGGACGGTCACCTCGCGTGCTTTTAGCAATAGAGGCATGCCGTAAGCCACGGTGCGCGCAGACTCTGAGCTGCAATTCCAGGAAATCACGATCCGCTCGCCGATCGTTCGCGGTGGGCGCGGCGGAGCGATGAGAAGCGGGCGGCCGCTTTCAAACAACACCGCTTCGAGCGTGGTCATGCGGGGGCCGTCCATGCCGCTTTGCGGGCGCCCCACGATCGTCATGTCGTACACACGGGCGAGGCTTGCCAGGCCGGCATCATCAATAGGATCGATGGCGCGCCAGTGATGCCGGGGGCGTTGGCCATCCGGGAGAATAGCTGCGGCATCGCTGGCGAAGAACGCATCGAAAATCCGTCGCGCCGACGTCAGGATCTCCAGATCCTCCTGCTCGGCGCGCGGGAATGTGACGGTTACGACCGGGTCCGGGCCAACAACGGAGATCTGCGGCAGGCGCAGCGCGACGCCTTCAATGGTCCCCGAGAAGTTGGCCGCGATCTTGGCCGCGCACTCGAGCATCGAGGTGACGAGATCGTGCTTCTCGATCGGGACGAGGATGCTTTTCATATGTCCTCCGCTGTGACGGTTCTTATGCGGCTATCGACGGACGACGCATGATACCATGATTTGTTAGCCTTCTGTGGCACGGTGTGGCGGTTCTGCATCAGGCGACGACTAATCGTCTGGGTTCGTGGCGTCAGTATTTGAAGAGCGCGTTCAGCGTCCCGTAGCCACCCAGTTCCCGGGAGCGGTCGACCGCTGCGCCAACGCTGGCGGAGATTTCGCCGTGAGACCAGGCGAATCGGAGGAATCCGCCGGCGCGGTTACCGTCGTAATCCGGATTGCCGTTTGCAGCGAGTTCCAGACCGGCAGAGAGCCCATCGTTGAATTGGTAGCCAGCTCTTGCGCGCGCGGCATAGGTGCTGTCGTAGAGGCTCGACCACGAGAGATCGAGTGATAGCCAAGCCTTTGGCGAGATCGTCCACCACGCCTCGAGGACAGCTTTGGGGCCGTATTCGGTGCCGACAACGTCGGTGTCGGGATCGAACGGCAAGAGCGTGTGGTCTTGGAACGCGAGGCCGGCAAATCCCTTGAGGGTTACTGGGCCGAACTGGCGCTGGTAGCCGACGAGCAGGTCTGCGAAGGCTCCATAGCCGCGGATAGTCACGGGATATTTGGGGTAGGAGTACCCACCGTAGCCGCCAACAGCGCGAATGCGCCAGCCATCAGCCTCCAGGGGACCGTAGAGAGCGGCAGTGATGCCGGAATAGACAGACCAGGTCTTGGCCGTGACCTCTGCACCTCCCCAAATTTCCTTATTGGGCAGGGATTCACCAGCCGTGGCGGGATGCATGGCGAGCACGAGGCTTGCCCCCAGAACGAGCGCTCCACCCCGCCGCGCGCACTTCGAACTCCAGCTCAGACGCCCCACATCAAACCCACAAGACGCTGGGCCGTACTCGGCACAGGAAAGTTACTGAACAGTGTTTACTGACGGGCGATGTTTCGATCAACGGGGAAGTGCGGCTCAATTCCTTGAAAAGAAAGGTGAAATTGCGTTCTGACTCAACCAGAACTAGCGTTTAGTAAGAAAGCTGAGTTGCACCTTCCGTGCTCGGCTCGTAGTGCTTGAGAAATGGACACGCTTTGATCGCGTTTCATGAATGGCTGCAATTAACTGATGCAGGTCTCTACTGCGCACCCGGCGATTTCCACATCGACCCGAGCCGCCCGGTAGCTCGGGCCGTCATCACTCATGGTCATTCCGATCATGCGCGCCCCGGCCATGGCGCTGTGCTGGCTACACCTGAAACGATCAGCATTATGAAAGTGCGGCTGGGCGAAGATTCAGCCGATCAATTTCAGGCGCTCGATTACGGGGTTGCGCTCCAGCACGGCGACGTAACGATCCGGCTGCATCCCGCTGGGCACATTCTCGGAAGCGCGCAGGTGGAGCTGAATTTCCGGGGGCAGCGCGCTGTCATATCTGGCGACTACAAGCGATCGTCGGATCCCACGTGCAAAGGTTTTGAGTTGGTCCCTTGCGACCTGTTCGTGACGGAAGCGACGTTCGGACTGCCCGTGTTCCGCCACGGACGGGACATGGAGGAAATCGGGCGGTTGTTGGACTCCCAGCGCACGTTTCCCGATCGTGCGCACCTTGTGGGTTGCTACGCGCTCGGGAAATGCCAGCGTCTGATCGCCCTGCTGCGACAGGCGGGTTACGACCGGCCGATCTATCTCCACGGCGCCCTGAAAAGCATGACTGATCTTTTCCTAGCGCTCGGCCAGAACTTCGGGGAGCTGGCGCTGGTGAGCGAGGCCGGGCGCGGGCTGGCTGGCGAAATCGTGCTGTGTCCGCCGTCGGCTCTCAAAGATCGTTGGTCGCGGCGGCTCGCTGATCCTGTGACCGCCTTCGCTTCTGGCTGGATGCGCGTCCGCGGTCGCGCGCGTCAGCGCGGCGTCGAGCTGCCCCTTGTCATTTCCGATCACGCCGACTGGCCGCAACTCATCGATACCATCGCGGAAACTGGCGCCGAGGAAATCTGGGTCACGCACGGGCGCGAGGACGCATTGGTCTATCAGCTCACCCGCATGGGGAAGCGGGCGCGTGCTCTCGCGCTGCTTGGCCGTGAGGACGAGGAGGATTGAGGCGGGGGAGATGAACAACTCCAAAATCGCTCATTCCCGGTGGGGGAGGCCGTAAGTGAAAGCCTTTGCCACATTGCTCGATCGGCTCGTCTACAGCCCGAGCCGGAATACCAAGCTTCAGCTCCTGCAGGACTATTTCCGCAACACGCCGGATCCGGATCGCGGCTGGGCGCTGGCAGCTCTGACGGACGGTTTGCCGTTTTCGTTTCCGGTGCGGCGGACAATCATGGAGCTGATGGAGCAGCGGTTCGATGCCGAGCTTTTCCGGCTCTCCCGCGACTACGTTGGCGACACTGCCGAAACAGTGGCTTTGGTTTGGCCCGATCCCGCAGAACCGCAGGAGCCGCCGCGACTGTCGGAGGTTATCAGCAAACTTGGCCTGATCGATACGCAAGAGCTCGGCGACACGATTGCTGCTTGGCTTGATTGCCTCGATGTCAATGGGCGCTGGGCGCTTCTCAAGCTTCTCACCGGAGCGCTGCGTGTCGGCGTCTCGGCGCGGCTGGCGAAAACAGCCGTGGCGGCAATGGCGGGGCACAGCGTGGATGAGGTCGAGGAGGTGTGGCACGCGCTCACGCCGCCGTACACGCCGCTGTTTGACTGGCTCGAAGGACGCGGGGAAAAACCGGAAATCGCGGGCGCTCCCGTCTTCCGACCATTGATGTTGGCGCACCCGTTGGAAGATGGCGAACTCGCCGAGCTCGACGTGGCCGAGTTTTCTGCAGAATGGAAGTGGGACGGCATCCGCGTCCAGATCGCCGCCAGCGGACAGGAGGCACGGCTTTATTCGCGCACCGGGGACGAAATTGGCGCCAGCTTTCCCGAGCTGATTTCCGCCTTTCGCTTTGATGCCGTCGTCGATGGGGAATTGCTCATCGTGCGCGAGGGCAAGGTGGCGCCGTTCAACGATTTGCAGCAGCGGCTCAACCGCAAGACGGTCACACGGGCCATGATGGAGCGCTATCCGGCCCATGTGCGCCTCTACGATGCGCTCATCATCAACGGTGAAGACCTGCGGGCATTGCCATTCGTGGAACGCAGGGCGCGGCTTGAGCAATGGCATGCGGCCGTTCGTCCTCCGAGGACGGACTTGTCCGAACTTATCGAAGTCCGCGACCGCGAAGAGCTGATGCGCATTTGGCGGGAAACGCGCGGTGCCGGCATAGAAGGTTTGATGCTCAAGCGCCGTAGCAGCCCCTACCTCGCGGGCCGCCCGCGGGGCCATTGGTACAAGTGGAAGCGCGCGCCCATCACGCTCGATTGCGTGCTGATGTATGCGCAGCGCGGCTCGGGTCGGCGGTCCTCGTACTACTCAGATTACACGTTCGGGGCTTGGCGCCAGAAGCCGGACGGCACCATGGAGCTCGTGCCCATCGGAAAGGCGTATTCCGGCTATACAGACGCCGAGCTCATTCGGCTGGACCGGTGGATCCGCAACAATACCGTCGAGCGATACGGGCCGGTGCGAGCGGTGCGCCCTGCATTGGTGCTGGAGGTGGCATTCGATGCCGTGCAGCAGTCCACCCGCCATCGCTCAGGAATAGCCATGCGTTTTCCGCGCATTCACCGCATCCGCTGGGATAAGCCAGCCGAAGAAGCAGAACGGCTCGAAACCCTTATCCAATTGATTGAAAACTGACAATTCGCTGTCGGCGTTTACTTGCGGTGAATCAAGGTGAATGTGGCTGCGCGTTGTATCATTGTAGCATGTCAATCATAATTATTCGCTCTGGTCAGCCATGGAGTAAGGGTCATGCGAATGGATTCGAGAACTGATCCGTCGGGGGGACCCTTCCAGGGAATGCTGAACGCCGCTTACGACCAGTTCGCAACTGCGGGGCGAGCTTTCGAGCCTTGGTTCAAGGCGGCTGCACGGGGGAATCTGGAGGCCTTCGCGCTCGTCACTCGTCGCGCGCAGGCATACGTTGAGCTGCCGGCTCGTTTGGGTCGATGCCGATCGGCGCAAGACTTTCTGGAAGAGCAGACGCGCTTCTGGCAGACGATGATGGAGCAGTACGCCGAGTGCTCCCAAAAGATCCTTCAAGCCTGGGCTGATGTCGCGAAGGCCAGCAGCAAGAGCGGTCAAGCCAGCAAGCCGCAACGCGACTACATGATGGTTCCTGAGGGAGATGAAAAACAAGAGGAGGCGGCAGAGAGATCAGAACGGCGGGCTGCTTGAGCCACGCGAAAAAAACTGGCGCCAGTCTTTGAACCGGCGCCAGCTTATGAGAGCTACATGAAATTCTTAGCGTTTAACCAGCTGCCACAGCCCGGGAACCAGGAAGGCTCCCAGCGCAGTCTTGAAGAGTGTCGCCGCGTAGAATGGGGCGACACCTGCCTGCCAGGCATTCTGGAGGCCGATCAGCTGGCTCAGCCAAGCCACGCCGAAGAGGAAGATCGCCGCGTGGCCGATGAACATGGCCAGGAACAGGCGCGCGACAGAGCGATCCCAACCCCTCGCGGCCAGCCAGCCAACGACGTAAGCACCAGCTAGGAAGCCAATGAGGAAGCCGCCTGTCGGGCCAGCCATGTAGGCGAGACCGATGCCCTTCTCCGGCGTTCCGGCGAAAACCGGCAGCCCGAAGGCGCCTTCGAGCAAATAGAGCAAGACCGTTGCCGTTGCCAGCTTCGCGCCAAGCGCCGCGCCGAGGAAGAGGACGACGAAGGTCTGCATCGTCATCGGGACCGGCCAGAACGGCACCTGGATTTTCGCTGAAGCCGTAAGCAGGAGTGTTCCGAGAACAGCGATGGCGCTAAGGCGCAGCAGACTATCCCTACTTTCCGGCCAAATGGCTGAAACTAGCGTCGCGTTCGGCTGAGAATTCATGAGCGTCAGTGCCTCTCAAGGATGCAACGAACTACAGGCGCCGGCGGCGTCCTGGCGGCACAGATTTGCCACGGCCTATTCGACGGCGCAATCGCGGTAAAGTGCAACGGGCCGATTTGGACGAGAATTAAAAGGTGCTGTGAACAGAGTGCGTTCTAAAGCCAAGGAGAGAGAGAGAGCAGCCGCAATCGGCTGCTCCTCTCTTCGTTATCAAGCGTCGACCGGATCGCGAGAGGCCTGGATGGCCGGCACGATCGGCTCGCTGACCTCGCGGTCCCGGCGGCGAGGCTGTGGTGGTTGATACGCCCTGCGCGCATGGACCTCGCAATAGGGAAGGCCCGGCACTTTCGTGCGATTGCAGAAGTGGAAGTCCTCGCTTTGAGGATCGCCAATCGGCCAACGGCAGCTGGATTCCGTCAGCTGCTGGAGCGTCTTGCGCTCGTGCACGGGAATCTCGATTTCCTCGGCCGGCGGAACGAAGGACTCCACTTCAGGCTGATATAGCGCACGCAGCGCGGGATTTCCGACGCCAGCGAAGCGGGTTTTCGCCGTCCGTTTAGCTGTTGGTACTGTATTCGGGCGGGGGCGCGAGCGGTGAGACTTGGTGCGCGACGTCGTGGCTCGACCGGACAAGCCGAGCCGATGGATTTTGCCGATCACGGCATTGCGCGTAACACCGCCGAGCCGGCTGGCGATCTGGCTGGCGCTCAGACCTTCCGCCCAGAGCCTCTTCAGTTGCTCGACGCGCTCATCCGTCCAGCCCATCTTGTCGCTCCTTGCAGAATCAGATCACATCCGACCCACGCGGGTAGATCGGTACTCGAGCGGCAAGCGACGGACCGCACCGCGCATGACGACGCGACGGAGGTACGCTTGTCCGCGAACTGACGCTGTACTGGGGAACTCGAGACGAACGCGCGCCTGGGCTGCTGCGGGAAACTGGGTGTGCCCCTCGACTCTAGCAACCGATATGGCGCAAAAACTGAGCCAACCGCTACATCTCGCGGCCGGCAAGGGCCAACCTACAACGCCGTGACTTCGGTCTACAAGCCACGTCCCTGCCGACTCCCTCCATTGCCGTTGGATTCGTGGCAAGGGCGCCACACAGAAGCGAGTTCGCTGTATGTTTTTCCATCAAGAGTAGTGGGCTCTTGCTCCCGCACCACGCTGGCTCTGTCCGTTGACAGCGAACAAAAGCGAGTTGTATGCATGTAAAAGATCGGGCCGCCACGCGAAGGGCGGCTCTTTTACTTTCCCGCCACAGGAGCTGCCAGGGAATGACGCAGCCCACGTCTGCTACGGCCACTTCGGCTGCCACTTCATCTTCTTCCTCAGGCCCGTCCCGCGCGGTGATGGACACGTACGCGCGTTTGAACGTGGTGTTTGAGCGAGGCGAAGGCTCGTGGCTGATCTCGACGGAGGGTGAGCGATACCTGGATTTCGGCAGCGGCATTGCCGTCAACCTGCTCGGGCACGCGCATCCCAAGCTCGTCGAGGCGCTGACCGAACAGGCGAAGAAGCTTTGGCACACCTCAAACCTTTACCGCGTTGCGGGCCAGGAGCGTCTGGCGGAGCGGCTTTGCGCGGCAACGTTTGCGGACCGCGTATTCTTCTGCAACTCCGGTGCCGAGGCGGTGGAGGGCGCGATCAAGCTGACGCGCCGCTATCACCATGTTTCCGGCCGGCCGGAGCGGTACCGGCTCATTACGTTCAAGGGCGCGTTCCACGGGCGTACGCTGGCCACCATTGCCGCGGCCGGGAATGAGAAATACCTCGACGGCTTCGGGCCGCAGATGCCCGGCTTCGATGTGCTCCCGGTGGGGGACATCGCCGCTGTCGAAGCGGCGATCGGACCAGAGACAGCCGGCATACTCATCGAGCCTGTGCAAGGCGAAGGTGGCATCCGGGTCATTCCCGTCGAGTTTCTGCGCCAGCTCCGGGAGCTGTGCGATCGGCACGGGCTTCTGCTGGTGTTTGACGAGGTGCAGTGCGGCATGGGCCGCACTGGCAAGCTGTTCGCGCACGAGTGGGCGGGTATCACCCCGGATGTCATGGCTATCGCCAAGGGCATCGGTGGTGGCTTCCCTGTCGGTGCCTTTCTCGCCACCGAGGAAGCAGCCCGGGGATTGGCGCCTGGCACGCACGGTTCGACGTTCGGCGGCAACCCGCTGGCAATGGCCGTCGGTAATGCCGTTCTTGATGTCGTGCTCGAGCCTGGTTTCCTAGAGGGCGTGCAGAAGACCGCCAATCGGTTCAAGCAGGAGCTTGCGCGGCTCAAGGACGAGCTCCCGGATGTCATCGAGGAAATCCGTGGCGCGGGCTTGTTGATGGGTCTTCGCCTCAAGCCCCCGGTGGCAGATGTCGTTAAGGCTTGCACCGAAGAGAAGTTGCTGGCCGTTTCCGCAGGTGAGAACGTGCTGCGCCTGCTGCCCCCGCTCAACATTTCCGAGTCGGAGCTGACGGAAGGCCTCGCACGGCTGTCCCGGGCACTCCGGCGTTTCTCCACCTCACAGTCCTGAGGACGCGAGCCAAACTCGCGCACGCGAGGTTACGTCCATGGCCCTACGCCATTTCATAGATATTGGAGACATCGACGCGGCCACGTTGCGCCGGATCGTTGACACAGCCCACGAGATGAAGAGGGCCGGCAAGGTAGTGCCGGCCCATTTGCGTCCTGAGGGTATCGAGAATGCCGTGCTCGTGATGGTGTTCGAGAAGCCATCGACGCGCACGCGGGTCTCCTTCGACGTCGCGATGCGACAGCTTGGTGGGCAGACCATCGCCCTCAATCACACGGACCTACAACTCGGCCGTGGCGAATCCATCTCCGACACGGCGAAGGTCCTGTCGCGCTACGTGGACGCCATCATGATCCGTGCCAACAAGCACGAGAGCGTGCTGGAACTGGCGCAGCATGCCACCATTCCGGTGATCAACGGCCTGACGGACAAGAGCCACCCCTGCCAGATCATTGCGGATATCATGACGTTCGAGGAGCACAGGGGGCCAATCGCCGGCCAGACCGTGGCGTGGGTGGGCGACGGCAACAACGTGGCCACCTCTTGGGTCCACGCGGCTTCCCGGTTTGGTTTCAAGCTGCGAATTGCAACTCCTGTTCAGCTCCGGCCGGAACGCCCGGTGCTGGACTGGATCGCTGCCGAGAAGGCCGACGTGGTCCTGACCGATGACCCTGTGGAGGCCGTGGAGGGCGCGGACTGCGTCGTAACCGACACCTGGGTTTCGATGGGACACACGGACGCCCCTAGACGCAAGCAGATGCTGGGACCATATGCGGTGGACAGCGACCTCATGCGGAAGGCGAAGAAGGACGCGATTTTCATGCATTGCCTTCCCGCCTATCGCGGCAACGAGGTGACTGCTGAAGTGATCGACGGTCCCCAGTCTGTCGTCTTCGACGAGGCAGAAAACCGGCTTCATGCACAGAAAGCGATCCTGGCATGGTGCCTTGGGAAGGATTGAATGGCAGAGCGCCTTATGCCTCCTGGAGCCAGTGGGCTCACACAATCGGATGATCTGATCATGCCGTTCCGGACCGAACGGTCCGGCATCTACGGTCGCGTCGTGCGGCTGGGTTCAGTTGTCGACAGCATTCTCAATCGCCACGACTATCCGGAGCCTGTGAGCCGGGTGCTCGGCGAGGCGGTGGCTCTGACGGCTCTGCTCGGCTCGTCGCTTAAATTTGACAGCGCCTATGGCGGCCGGCTGATCCTGCAAACGAAAACGGATGGTCCGATCAGCTTCCTCGTGGTTGACTTCGAGGAGCCTGGTCGCGTGCGTGCTTACGCCAGCTTCGACAAGGAGAAGGTCGAGGCGGTTGCGGCGAGCAAGGAACCGGGGCTTCTGCTTGGCACTGGCCATCTGGCCATGACCATAGATCCTGGCGGTGATCTCGACCGCTATCAGGGCATCGTCGCTCTCGATGGCTGCGGGCTGAGCGAGGCAGCGCATACATATTTCCGGCAATCTGAGCAGATTCCGACCTTTTTGCGGCTCGCGGTGGCTCGTCACTATGCTGCCGGCTCGTGGCAGTGGCGCGCGGGTGGACTGCTCGTGCAGTACGTGCCGCCGGTGGAAGAAGGCGCAACCTCGGACGATGACAACGAGGACGTTCTTCTCGGCGAGGAGGACGAGCGCTGGACGGGCACGCGGATGCTGGCTGAAACGGTCGAGGACCACGAGTTGCTCGATCCAACCCTTTCGCCAGAGCGGCTACTTTACCGGCTGTTTGCGGACGTAGGCGTGCGGGCATTCCCAACCGTCTCCCTTGAAGAGCATTGTCGGTGCTCGCGTGACCGTGTCAGTAGCCTGCTCGGAAGCTTCGAAGCGGATGAGTTGAACGACATGCGTGAGGAGGACGGGTCGATTACCGTCACCTGCGAGTTCTGCAATTCCAAATACCGCTTTGTGCCTGAAGAAATCGGCTAGAGCGCGCAGGAAGTGCGCTCCTAGTTGACTTTGCGCCTGGCGAACGGGCTGTCGAGCGAGAACGCCGGAATCGCGACGTCGAACATTTCGCCGCGCGTGTTCACCATTTGATATGAGCCGACCATGATGCCTTGCGGCGTGCGAAGCGGGCATCCGGATGTGTAAGTGAAGGCCTCGCCAGGCGGGATGACGGGGGTTTGGCCCACGACGCCAGGCCCGCGCACTTCCTCCGTAAAGCCGTTGGCGTCCGTGATGTGCCAGTAGCGCGAACGCAGTTGCACCGCCACGTCGCTACCGTTCTCAATCAAAATGGTATACGCCCAAAAATAGTAGTTGTTCTCAGGGGATGACTGTTCGGCAAGAAACGTCGGCGTTACGCGGACTCGAATGCCGCGCGTGACGGCTTCATACATGTGACGGCGCTCTCACCTCCGAAAAGGGCACAATCCTGATGAGATAGTAGGGTCACGCAAGACCCCGTCAATATCGACTGCATTCTTCCTCAATGCTGGCTAATGTGCGACCGCCGGGCGAGGAACGCACCATTCGTAGTTGAGCTGAGGTAACGATGGCACCCCCTTTGGTGGCGCTACGCGATATTTATTTAACCTTCGGCGGCACGCCGTTGTTGACGGGAGCCGAGTTGTCCGTAGCTCCCGGGGAGCGCGTCTGCCTTGTGGGGCGCAATGGCTCAGGCAAGTCCACATTGCTGCGCATTGCAGCAGGTCTGGTGGAGCCCGATCGTGGTGAGCGGTTCGTTCAGCCGAGTGCTCTCGTGCGGTATTTGCCGCAAGAGGTGGATTTTTCCGGCTATCGAACGACGCTCGAGTACGTCGAGGCGGGACTGGCACCCTCGCAGGACCCCTACCGGGCGCGGTATCTGCTCGAGGCGCTCGGATTAAGCGGTAATGAGGACGTAAATGCCTTGTCGGGTGGGGAGGCGCGGCGCGCGGCGTTGGCCCGCGTCCTCGCGCCTGAGCCGGATGTGCTGCTCCTCGACGAGCCGACGAACCACCTCGACCTGCCCGCTATCGAGTGGCTCGAGGCCGAGCTCAAAGCCTCGAAGGCGGCGTTGGTTCTCATCAGCCACGACCGGCGGTTTCTCGAAAACCTGTCAGACGTAACGGTATGGCTTGATCGCGGTATCTCCCGACGCTTGGAACGTGGCTTTGGGGCTTTTGAGGGTTGGCGCGACGAGATCCTAGAGCAGGAGGAAATCGAGCGTCACAAGCTCGACCGCAAGATTGCCCGCGAGGAGAGCTGGCTGCACGGCGGCGTCACGGCGCGCCGCAAACGGAATGTGCGTCGCGTGGCCGAGCTGCAGCGCCTGCGTCAGGAGCGCCGCGAGGCTCGACGGGTGCAAGGTGATGTTCGCTTCAGCGTGGGCCAAAGCGGGCCCTCCGGACGGCTCGTCATTGAGGCGAACGGCATCAGCAAGTCGTACGGCGACAGGGTCATCATTCGCGATTTCTCGACCAGGATTGCGCGCGGTGATCGCGTGGGCATCGTCGGTCCGAACGGCGCCGGGAAGACGACGCTCCTGCAGATCTTGACGGGTCAGCTCGCGCCCGACACGGGCGCCGTCCGCATCGGGGCTGCCGTCGAAATGGTGATGCTCAATCAGCACAGGGACGAGCTGGAACCGACGATGACGGTGACGGAGGCGCTCACCGGCGGCCGCGGCGACAAGGTCATCATCAACGGCCAGCCGCGGCATGTCGCGAGCTACATGAAGGACTTCCTGTTTCAGCCCGAACAGGCGCGAAGTCCTCTTTCAGTGCTCTCAGGAGGCGAGCGGGCGCGGCTGATGCTGGCCCGGGCGTTGGCGAAATCTTCAAACCTGCTGGTGCTCGACGAGCCTACCAACGATCTCGACCTTGAAACCTTGGACCTCCTGCAGGAGATCCTCTCCGACTACGAAGGCACCGTTCTGCTGGTAAGCCATGACCGCGATTTCCTCGATCGCGTTGTCACCTCGGTAATCGCGGCGGAAGGCGATGGGCGCTGGGTGGAGTACGCTGGCGGCTACTCCGATATGCTTGCGCAGCGCTCAGGCGCGGACCTGCCTTCGGTGCAGCGGGCCGCGTCAGATGTTGGAAAGTCCAAGGCAGCGGAAAAGCCTGCTGGCGACCGGGCGCCGGCCAAGAAGCGCAAGCTCTCGTTCAACGAGAAGCACGCGCTGGAAACGTTGCCGAAGAAGATCGAGCAGCTGCAGTCAGAGGTGGCGGCTCTTCAGGCCAAACTCTCCGATCCCGGATTTTACGCGCGCGATCCGCAGGGTTTCGAGAAGGCTACAGCCCGTCTTACTGAGGCGGAGGCTGAACTCGCAGCCGCCGAGGAGCGCTGGCTGGAATTGGAACTGTTGCGTGAGGAGCTGGAGGCGGAGAGCTAATTGAGATCGGGCTCTCCGCCTCCAAACATTCTTGCAGGACGTCAGCGCCGGTCGCGCATCGCGAGCGTCCGGAGCCGCAACGCGTTTAGCCGGATGAAGCCCTCGGCGTCCTTTTGGTCGTAGGCGCCGCGGTCGTCCTCGAAAGTAACCAGCGTCGGGTTGTAAAGTGACTTCGGGCTCGAGCGACCGATGACGATGACGTTGCCCTTGTAGAGCTTCAGCCGCACCTCGCCTTCCACGTGCTCCTGGCTCTTGTCGATGAGCGCCTGGAGCATCTCGCGCTCGGGGCTGAACCAGAAGCCGTTGTAGATCAGCTCGGCGTAACGCGGCATCAGCTCGTCCTTGAGGTGCGCCGCGCCGCGGTCGAGCGTGATCGACTCGATGGCCCGGTGCGCAGCGAGCAGGATGGTGCCGCCTGGTGTCTCGTAGACGCCGCGCGACTTCATGCCGACGAACCGGTTCTCGACGAGATCGACGCGTCCAATCCCGTTCTCACGACCGAGGTCGTTGAGGCGCGCCAGCAGCGTGGCCGGCGACAAGCGCTCGCCGTTGAGGCTTACGGCATCGCCGCGCTCGAAGCCGATGGTGATGACGGTCGGCTTGTCCGGCGCCTGCTCGGGGTCGATCGTGCGCTGGTAGACGATGGACGGCGGCTCGATGGCCGGATCTTCCAGCACTTTTCCTTCTGAAGACGAGTGGAGCAGATTGGCATCGACAGAGAACGGCGCCTCGCCTTCCTTGTCCTTGGCAATGGGGATCTGGTGCTTGCGGGCGAAGTCCAGCAGCTCGGCGCGGCCTTTGAAGCTCCACTCGCGCCAGGGGGCGATAATGCGGATGTTCGGCTCCAGCGCGTAGTAGCTGAGCTCGAAGCGCACCTGGTCGTTGCCCTTGCCGGTGGCACCGTGGCAGACGGCGTCCGCGCCGGTCTTGCGCGCAATCTCGATCTGCTTCTTGGCAATCAGCGGGCGCGCAATCGAGGTGCCGAGCAGGTAGACACCCTCATAAAGCGCGTTGGCGCGGAACATGGGGAATACGTAGTCGCGAACGAACTCTTCCCGCAGGTCCTCGATGAAGATATTCTCCGGCTTGATGCCGAGCATTTCCGCCTTGCGACGCGCGGGTTCGAGCTCTTCGCCCTGGCCGAGATCGGCTGTGAACGTCACCACCTCGCAGCCGTAGGTTTCCTGCAGCCACTTCAGGATGATGGAGGTGTCGAGGCCGCCTGAATAGGCAAGCACAACCTTCTTGATCTTCTCTCCGCCGGTCTTCGCAGCCATCGTGTGTCCTGCTCATGTCGTAAGAATGGGGCGGCGCACTATAGGCGCGCGATCCGCCAGCGGCCAAGGGGCCTGTGGCAGAGCGGGCTTGCCCTATTTGTCTCAGTTCCGAAGGGCCGTGGTAGGTTGAAGGCGATCTGGCGCTTCTCGATAGGTCGTTTCATGCCCCGCCTGGAGTTTTGGTACGAATTTGCCTCGAACTACTCGTATCTTTCCGTAATGCGCATCTCGGACCTCGCCCGGCAGGCCGGCGTCGAGGTCATCTGGAAGCCTTTTCTGCTCGGGCCGATCTTCAAGGCGCAGGGCTGGGACACGTCGCCCTTTAACCTCTACCCGGCGAAAGGCCGCTACATGATCCGCGACATGCAGCGGATTTCGGAGAGCCGTGGTCTTCCGTTCGTCATGCCTCCGACGTTCCCGGCGAACGGGCTGAAGGCAGCGCGGCTCGCTTTGATTGGCGCCGATGAAGGCTGGATCGAGCCGTTCACCAAAGCGATCTTCGAGGCCGAGTTCGGCAGGGGAGAGGACATTGCACAGCCGGCGGTGCTCGAGAAGGCGTTGGCCGGACTAGGTCTCGACGCTGCATCGCTGATGGCGCGCGCCGAAGACCCTGTGATCAAGCAACGTCTTAAGGATCAGACGGCGGAAGCCCAGTCCCGGGGCATCTTCGGTGCACCGAGCTTCATCACGGAGGATGGCGAGCTGTTCTGGGGCGATGATCGGCTGGAGCAGGCGCTCGCCTGGGCGGCGCGCAGCAAGGAAAAGTAGTTTTTCCGGAGCAAACGAAGATGGCGTTCGCCCCGAGTTGCTAAATCGTTCACCGATATGCGTATCGGGGGGAACTGCTGTGAGCGCGAGTGTTTTTGTGAAGGGCTTGGCCTTCGGCGCAATCGTTATCGGCTTCATCACGACTGCAGCTCAGGCGAGCTCAAGTGCTTCTCCGTGCAAGGGCTTGGCGCAATCGGCGTGCACAGCGAAGGCTGAGTGCAGCTGGGTGGCGGCGACAAAGCGCAAGGATGGCCGTGAAGTTAAGGCCTACTGCCGGGCCAAGGCAAAAAAGGCTGCCACGAGCACAACGGCCAAGAAATAGCCGTAGACCTAATGCCTTTTGTCCCCGAGCGGCCTTTCGCCCGCTCGGGTGGCTCAGTTCACCGTCCGCGGCCAGCGGAAAAATTCGTTCAGGACTGACATGGCGGTCTCGGGAACGGCGACCGCTGCTACTACCCGGTTCGGAAACGTAATCTGCGCGACGGCGTGACCGCTCTCGGAGCGATAAGCTGAGAACTGGGGCTGTTCCGCAGGCGCTGCGGCGGCTGGAGCAGGGGCAAACATGGCGACGCCAAGCCCGATCATCCACGGCATGGTGGCTGCCGGCCAGTTGGCCAGACGGAGTTGGCTCGTAGCAGGCACAGGCAAGCCAACGGTCATGGACGGAACCGCCAGCTCCATGGCCTTCGTCCAAGCTTCGACGGGATTCAACGGCCCCCAGACGTCCTTCCGCGCCAGCTTGGTCGCGTTGAGCGGCGCAACCCAGCCGAGCCCGAGCCAATCAGGTTCAAACGGGCTGCGGGTAGGAGGCTTATACCAAGACGTTGCAGGCGTCTGACAGGCCTTGTCAGCTTCCTGGGATTTCAAATCCGCTGCCGGCGTGAAATTCGTTCCGCTTGGCTCGAAGCCGCGCAGCACGGAAGTGAAGATCTGCGCGCTGGTCTCAATCCATTTGAGCGAAAATTCGCTCCAGAGCTTGGCCACCTCCAGGTAATCGTCAAAACGCAACATCGCGATGTCCTCCGTGGCCTTCAGCTAAGCGCCAAGGGGGAGATTATCGCATTTTGGGCGCTGCAGCAATTCTATTGCATCGCAGCATGGCATGACCTTGTTTCGCCCCATCCTCTTCGGCCCGCCTTGCGGCCCGATATGAACCAATAGACGAGACCGCCGGCGACTCCCGCGGAGAAAAACGCCGCCAAAACGTACAGGATGACCTCTTGAGGCTGCCCCAAACCGGGGCCCCGAAACTGAGCAAGGAAGCCAACGGCCGCGATGCCGAGCCCTACTGCGGCGTAGTAGATGAAACTTGATATACTGCGCCTCTCAGCAAGAGCGATCATAACGATCGCGAAGGGAGCGGCAAAAATCGCCGTGTGCACGGTGGCAAACAGGAGCCAGATGCCGGCCGCGGTCAGACGTTCAGCCTCCGCTCCCAAAAGCTCATGAGGCGGCAGAACAAGAGAAACCTGAACAGTGGCCGCAGCAAAGCACGCGATGAGATAGCCCGCGAGGCAGCGCAGGATCGCTGCAACCATCGTTCAATCTCCCGTCCACCGAGGAGTAATTAGGCCCGACGTCCGGCCAACAGCCAATAGACGAAACCACCGGCAAAACCCGCTGTCGCGAACACCTGCCAGACCGCCGGGCTCGGCCACATCACGCCGATTGTCCCGACCTGCGCCAGGACGGGCACGGCAACAAGCGCCAGCCCCCCGCCGAAGATGTAGTAGACGGCCGACCGGATCCGCGCGACCTCGCCAACGATCACGACGAGGATTGCCGGAAGAATGGTAATTCCCGAAGCCAGGATCGCGCCCTGCGTAACGAGGTCAAACACCGCCACAACGGTGTCCGGCTCATCCATTGGCGCTTGGTGGAAGGCGTGGGTAATTCGCTCGAGGCCCAGAGTGAACAATACGAACAGTGAGATTAGGCCGGAAATGATGAAGGCGATGGGAACGACGATGATCCGCCAGATCGTCGACCAGACCATCCTCGTTCAGCTCCCCGTTGCCTCGCTCGCGCGGAGGGCGCTCGCCTTGAGACGCATGCTTTCGGACTTGAGCTGCCCGCAGGCGGCGAAGATGTCACGGCCGCGCGGCGTACGGACGGGGCTCGCATAGCCTGCGCGGTTGACCACTTCGGCGAACCGTTCGATCTGCTCCCAGTCCGAGCACTCGTATTTCGTGCCCGGCCACGGGTTGAATGGGATCAGGTTTATTTTAGCCGGGATGCCGCGCAGCAGCTTCACCAGCTCCTTGGCATCAGCCAGCGAGTCGTTGACACCTTTCAGCATTACGTACTCGAAGGTGATTCGCTTGGCGTTGGAAAGTCCTGGGTAAGCCCGGCAGGCAGCCATCAGCTCGGCGATCGGATACTTGCGGTTGATGGGCACCAGCTCGTTCCGCAGGTCATCGCGGGTGGCGTGCAGCGAAATGGCGAGCATGGTCCCGCTCTCGGCGCCCCAGCGGGGAATCTCAGGCACAACGCCGGATGTCGACAGCGTGATGCGCCGCTTGGAGATGGAGAGTCCTTCACCGTCCGAGGCGATCTCCATGGCCGCTTTTACATTCTCGAAATTGTAAAGCGGCTCACCCATGCCCATGAGCACGATGTTGGTGATCTTGCGCTCGGTGCTAGGCAACAGCCGTCCGTCGCCGGGTGGCTCGGCGCCTGGCCAATCGCCAATCCGGTCACGCGCCAGCATGATCTGGCCGACGATCTCCTGGACCTCGAGATTGCGCACCAGCCGCTGCGTGCCGGTATGGCAGAACGAGCAATTCAGCGTGCAGCCGACCTGGCTTGATATGCAAAGCGTGCCCCGGTCAATTTCGGGGATGTAGACCGTCTCGATCTCCGGCGGCATCACCTCCCGGCCGCGCCTCGGCAAGCGCAGCAGCCATTTGCGCGTGCCGTCCACCGAGACTTGCTCCCGGACGATCTCTGGCCGGGCCAGCGTGTAGGCCGCATCAAGGCGTGCCCGCAGGTCCTTCGAGATATCGGTCATTTGATCGAAGGACGTCACGCCGCGCACGTAAATCCAGCTCCAGAGCTGGGCCACGCGCATGCGCAGATGCTTCGGCGGTACGCCGATGGACGCTAGCGCCTCGGCAAGCTGTGCCCGTCCCAGGCCGACGAGCGACGGCCGGGTGTCCTCCAAATCGGAGGAGGGGCTGTGGCAAGGCCTATTGTCGAGGAGCAGTACCATTCACGACCTTCGGAAAACCAAGGCCTGACATTTAGTCTGTATCGCGCGCGAGGCAAAGCCTTCCTCGCTGCGACGCGGGGTCGTTCGCGCGCTTTTCTTCAACGATTAGTTGGCGCCCAATGCCCCGCGTTTCGTTTCGACCCGGGAAATGAGCTCTTCGACCTTGGGAAGGATGTCCTCGACCATAGCCGCCACACCCTGAGCGTTTGGGTGCATGCCGTCGTCGAGGTTCAGCTCCGGCCGAAGGACGACTTTCTCGATAAAGAACGGGTAAAGTAACGCGCCGTGCTTTTCCGCAAGGGCAGCATAAATGGCGTCGAACTTGCGAACGTAGTCGTCCCCCCAATTGCGGGGTGATTTCATGCCGGCGATCAGAACCGGGATGTCTCTTGCGTTGAGCCGGCTCATGATCTCGTCGAGATTGCGGCGCGTCTCCTCCGGATCGATCCCGCGGAGAGCGTCGTTGGCTCCCAGCGCCACGATGGCGGCATCTGCATCATCCGGGAAAGCCCAGTCGAAGCGCTGCAAACCAGCTGCCGTGGTATCGCCCGAAACCCCGGCGTTGATCACTTCAACTTGATAGCCTTTCTCCTTCAGTGCCCGTTGGAGCTGGGCTGGGAAGGCTTCGCTCGGTTTCAGGCCGTAGCCCGCTGTGAGACTGTCGCCGAACGCGACGATTCGGATGGGTGCAGGGTCTGCCCACGCCCGCTGAGGCCCCGCAACGAGAAAGAAGCAGGCATTGACGAGAGCGGCGAGGATACTCACCTGTGCCAAGGCGCGGGTTGAGAGCCTGCGCTTCATGATGTTGCCTCCCGTCCTGTCCAAAGTCGGTTGATCTTTTCCAGGTAGAAAGACCCCACGCACGACACAAGATTCGGAGTTTTCTGTGCCCGCACCTCAAGCGCCCATCATTTCCCTTTCCGACGTGAGATTGAGGCTCATGAGCCGGGCCGGCGCCGTCGACATTCTGCGCGGTGTCAGCCTCGACGTTAAGGCGGGTGAGACCGTCGCCATTGTCGGACCGTCAGGGTCGGGAAAAACGTCGCTGATGATGATCATGGCGGGCCTCGAGCGGGCGACGAGCGGCTCGGTGATCGTCGCTGGTCATGATTTCACGGCGCTCGACGAGGACGAGCTGGCGCTCGTCAGGGGGCGGGAGATCGGCATCGTTTTCCAATCGTTCCATCTCGTGCCAACGATGACAGCGCTGGAAAACGTGGCGCTTCCGCTGGAATTCGCAGGTAACAGCAATGCCTTCGCAATCGCGGAGGCGATGCTGAAGGAGGTTGGACTTGGTCACCGGACCAGCCACTTCCCGGCCCAGCTTTCTGGTGGCGAACAGCAGCGTGTGGCCATTGCTCGAGCGCTCGCGCCGAACCCACTGATCGTTCTCGCCGACGAGCCGACAGGCAATCTCGACGGGAAAACGGGCAATCAAATCATCGATCTTCTGTTCGACCTGCATCGCCGCCGGGGCGCAACGCTGGTTCTCATCACGCATGATCCCGCGCTGGCTGACCGCTGCGAGCGCACGGTCCGCATGGCCGATGGTCAGATCGTCTCCACCAACGCTTCTGCCGAGGCCGCATGACCAGCGCAGCGTCAGCCATTGCCCAAACCACCAGGCCATTGAGCGCCGGTTTGCCTCAAGTGCTTCGGCTTGCCTTGAGGGAGATGCGCAGCGGGCTCTCGGGCTTTCATGTGTTCATTGCCTGCGTGGCGCTGGGCGTCATGGTCATCACGGCCGTTGGCGCGCTGACGGATTCGCTCAGGCTCGGGTTTGAGCAACAGGGTGAAGTTATCCTGGGCGGGGACGTCGCTCTTTCGCGCGCCCATCGGCAGGCGGAGCCTCACGAAAGAGCCTGGCTGCAGGCCCAAGGCCGCCTCGCCGAGATGGCCACCATGCGGACGATGGCACGGCGAACCGACGGTGCCGACCAGGCTCTGGCGGAGCTGAAAGCGGTTGATGCGGCCTATCCCCTGGTCGGACGGGTCGAGCTGCGCGACGGGGTGAATTTCGAGCAGGCGGTGCACGAAAAAGGCGGAGCCGTTCTGGCGCCCATCCTGCTGGAGCGGCTGAATCTCAAAGTGGGTGACAATATTGCCCTTGGCTCCGCGACGGTACCCATTACCGGCGTCATCGAAGACGAGCCGGATAACCTCACGGAAGGATTGACTTACGGTCCGCGCGTATTTGTCTCGCTTGAGACCCTGCAGCGAACCGAGCTCGCGCAGCCGGGGAGCCTCGTCCACTGGCGGTATGCGCTGAAGCTGAGCGATGGCCGGCCTGCCAGCGAGGAGGAGTTGCTTCAGTTTCGAGAAGATCTGAACACGGTGCTCCCGGAGCACGGCTTCACGGTCCGCGATCGGCGCGATCCCTCTCCGCGCGTCACCCGATCGATCGAACGGCTGCGGCAGTTCTTGACGCTACTCGGCCTGACGGCCCTGCTGGTTGGGGGCGTGGGTGTTGCCAACGCGGTTGCGACGTTCATCGACCGGCGGCGCAAGGTGATTGGCACGTTCAAGAGCCTCGGGGCTACGAGCGGCACAATCTTCGGTGTGTTTTTGACACAGGTACTACTGATTGCAGCGATCGGCGTGGCCATCGGCCTTGCGCTCGGTATCTCGGTGCCGTTCGTGCTCAACGCCCTCTACGGTGATGCGCTGCCGATCCGCGCAACCGTGACCATCAGCCCGGTGAGCATCGCTACGGCCGCTGCTTACGGCTTTCTGGTTGCGCTGGTCTTCACGCTTTGGCCACTCGGCCGCGCCGAGTTGATACGCGCGGGCGTTCTGTTTCGCGACGAGATCGCGCCCGAGCAGGTTTGGCCCCGACCACGAGTGATCGTGCTGACAGCAAGTGCTTTGACGCTGCTGGTGCTTTTCGCCGTGCTCTCGTCCGACATGCGGTGGATCGCCGTCTACTTTTGTCTCGGCGTTGCCGGCGTCTTCGCATTGTTCACCGGCGTCGGCGTGCTCGTCACGAAGCTGGCCCGACGCGTGCCGCGTTCGTCGATTCCCGAAGTCGCTTTGGCCATTGGCAACTTGGGCGCGCCCGGAGGGTTGACCCGTTCGATAATCTTGTCGCTCGGCGCCGGGTTGTCGTTGTTGGTAGCGGTGGCGCTCACGGATTCATCGGTGGTGAGAGAACTGACGACCCACCTGCCGGAGGAGAGTCCAACATACTTCGTCCTTGATCTGCGCAGGGAGGATTCAGCTGACTTCAAGCGCTTGGTCGAGCGCATGGCGCCGGGCTCGGAGGTCCGCGAGGCACCCATGCTCCGGGGTCGTATCATCGAGCTCGGAGGCAAGCCTGCAGAACAGATCCAGGCTCCGTCCGAGGCGCAGTGGGTGCTTACAGGCGATCGGGGCCTGACCTATTCGGAGGAGGTACCGGAAGGGTCGAGGGTGGTTGCGGGCAATTGGTGGCCAAAGAATTACAACGGCGAGCCATTGGTCTCGTTCGAGGCCGAACTTGCAGGGCATTTGGGTGTCGGCCTTGGGGACACAGTCACCGTGAATGTTCTCGGCCGGAATATCACGGCTCGTATCGCCAGTTTACGCGAAGTGAAGTGGGAGTCTCTCGCCATCAATTTCGTGATGGTCTTTTCGCCAAATGCATTGCGCGCAGCTCCGCACAACCTTTTGGCGACGATCACGCTCCCGCCTGATGCTGATCTGGAACAGGACGCTGCTCTTGCCCGCGCCTTGTCGAACACGTTCCCTTCGACCACGGCCATCCGCGTCAAGGATGCCATCGAGGCGTTCGCTGAGGTCTTTGAAAAGGTGATGACGGCCGTCCGCGTCGCGGGTGGAATTACGATCCTTGCGGGGGCCCTTGTCCTCGCCGGCGCGCTGGCGACTGCTCAACGGCGCCGGATCAAGCAAGCGGTTATTCTGAAAACCTTGGGCGCCATTCGTCGCCGTATTCTGGTTTCACACTTCGTGGAGTACTTGATCCTTGCCGTCATCACGGCTGCAGTGGCCGTAGTGCTAGGCACATTCGCCGCTTGGGTGGTCGTCAATCAGATCATGGAGATCGACTTCACGTTCTCGTCATCTGCCGTGGCGAGTGCCCTGGCTCTCGCATTGGTTCTGGTGATGGGCTTTGGCGGCGTCGGCACCTGGCAAGTCTTACGCGCGCCCCCTGTCCCGTATTTGCGGGCTGAATAGGGAGTATTTGACAAAAGGACCAGATCGTCTTGCGGATGACGCATACAGTGCCTAACTTAGCGCAGAAGTATGGTCGCGCGAGTTGCCTTGAAAGCTTCACGCTCGCAGGTCATATTTCAGATCATCGGTTCAGGTGCTCATAAGCGGCTTCTAAAGGAAGGGAAATGGCTCAGTTCGACAATAGGTATGCGCAGGCCACCGCCACCGCCCGTGCGGGCGTAGCGGTAGACGAGGGCCTCCGCGCATACATGCTCTCCGTCTACAACTACATGGCGGCGGGTGTCGCGCTTACCGGCGTGGTCGCTTACTTGCTGTACAGTGCCGCTGTGACCGGTGATCCGGCGTCCGGGGTGGCGCGGCTCGGCAATGGCACGATGCTGACGAATTTCGGCTACCTGCTGTATGTCAGCCCGCTGCGCTGGGTGCTGATGCTGGCTCCGCTGGCCTTCGTATTCTTCCTATCCTTCCGCGTATATCAGATGAGCGTCAGCGCGGCCCAGTTGTCCTTCTGGCTGTTCGCTGCAGTCATGGGCGCCTCGCTGTCGACGATCTTCCTGGTCTTTACCGGGGCCTCGATCGCTCGCGTATTCTTCATCACTGCGGCGACCTTCGCGAGCCTCAGCCTGTGGGGTTACACGACGCGTAAGGATCTGACTGGCTGGGGAACGTTCCTGTTTATGGGCCTGATCGGCATCATCGTTGCCGCTCTGGTCAACCTGTTCCTCGCCTCCAGCGCGCTGCAGTTCGCTATCTCGGTGATCGGCGTCCTGGTCTTCGCTGGTCTGACCGCCTACGACACCCAGCGGATCAAGGATGGCTACTACGCTGTCGTCGGCAATGCCGAGCTTGCTGCGAAGTCGGCCATCATGGGCGCGTTGAGCTTGTACCTTGACTTCATCAACCTGTTCACCTCGCTGCTCCAACTGTTTGGTGACCGCGAGTAAGCATTCGGTGGAGTGAGAAGAGCACATGGGCCCCGCCTCAAAACGGGGCCCATTTTCTTTTGAGATATTGAGGGCCCAAGTTTAACCTTGTTGATCGTGGCGGCCAGGGTGTGATCAATTGGTGAGGGAGCGCCGATGGCTACAGATCTCCGTATTCGTCCGGCAACGCCAGAGGACATCCCAGCCATCACGGAAATCTATCGACCGGCTGTTCTGACAGGCACGGCGAGCTTCGAACTCGAGCCCCCTTCCGTCGACGAGGTGCGCCGTCGCTTCGAGACAATTACAAGTGGCGGTTATCCATATCTGGTCGCAGAACATGAGGGTGCGGTGATTGGCTACAGTTACGCCAGCGCCTATCGCACTCGGCCAGGCTACCGCTTCTCTGTCGAGGATTCAGTTTACGTCGTAGAGGGCCAGCAGGGCAAAGGCGTAGGCCGTGCTTTGCTCTCGCGTCTTATCGAGGAGTGCACGGCGCGTGGGTACCGCCAGATGGTCGCCATTATCGGCGACTCGGCGCAGTGGGCTTCGATTGGGCTGCACCGCAAGCTGGGGTTCACCTTCGTCGGCACGCTCCATTCTATCGGTTACAAGCACGGTCGGTGGCTCGACACCGTGATCATGCAGCGTACCCTTGGTGAGGGGGATTGTACGCCGCCGGCATAAGATGACCTGCCAAAGCAGCATCATAGAACGTACAGTTCCAACACAGATGGATAGTTCGTTTCGCTTTTAGCCATCCCCCTAAACAATCCTTAACCCTGCCGAAGAGCGCCGCTGGACCGGCACTTCAACTTGGATTGTGTACCCACAATCTTCCTCTTCGAAGCGGCTAAGCGTCAAACGCTGTTGGCCTTCACAAAACTGGAGGTTTTCATGGGCAGGCAGCTCTGGCAGCTGGCGGCCTTGCTGCGCGCAGTTCTGGGGGTGGGTGGCTTCGTCTTTCTGCTCGGCCCCCTTTGCATTCCGGCTGCCTTCGGCTCGGCCAGCTTCAGCGCTGTCGGCGCTTTCATGCTCGTGGTCCTCATGCTTGAAGCGGCACTGAGGCCCGGCGCGGGCTGGCGTCCAAACCGCCCTCTGTTTGAGCTGGCCCGCGCATCTGACGAAGCTCAGTCCCCAGCCGGTTTCACCAGTTCTTCCGGGGAAAGTGATCTGCGGTTTCGGGAGCTTCTCGATCTACAAACAAGCCTCGTTGTCTGCCGGGACGGCGACGGACGCCTGACATTCGTGAACCGAGCTTTTTGCGAAACCTTCGGCGTCGAAGCAGGTGGCGTGATCGGTACGAGCTACGCACCGGCCGTCCTGGAGGAAGAACAGACCGAAAGCTTCGATAGTGATGCGGCAGCCCCGAAGCGGCTCACTCAAAGGTTACAAACGGTCGCTGGACCGCGGTGGTTTGCGTGGGAGCAATATACGCGTCACTCCGAAAAGGCCGGGCGCGAGACCGTCTGGATCGGCACCGACATTTCGGATTCGCGCGCGTACCAGGCCATGCTCTCCAAAGCAAGGGAGCAGGCAGAGGACGCAAGCAGCAACAAGACGCGGATGTTGGTGGCAGCGGGCGAGGAGGTTGGCGCGTTTGCGGAGACAATTGTCAGCGCTCTGGAAGAGCTGGAGACGCTAGCGCACTTCCGCCATCAGAAGTCGAAGGTGCGGAAAGCCAAGGAGTCAGCGAACACGCTGACAGAGCTAGCCACTCAGCTACGCGACTTTGCCACGGTGGAAGTGGGGCGCCTTGCGGTCGTCATGGAGCCATTCAATCCCGAGGCATGTGTTCGGGAAGCCATCGCCGCTGTTGCTCAGAAGGCTCTCAGGAAGAGGGTGGAGCTGGCGCTGCTTTGCGACGAAGCTTTGCTGCGGCCGGTAGTCGGCGACGTGGCAAAGCTTCGTCAAATTTGCACGAACTTGATCGATATCGCACTGGACGCTACCGAGCATGGAAGCATTCCGCTGCGGCTCAGTCTCGTCGCGGCGCCAGGCAACTCCGATCAAGCAGCGCTCACATTTCAGGTAGAGGCGAATGGAAGCGGCTCGGTGCAGTCGGGCGTAAGGCTGACATTCGCCCGCCTGCTGGCCCGCGCAATGGGCGGCAGCGTAACCATCGAGAATGATGGTGCGCTGCAGATAACGCTGACGCTTACGCTGCCATTGGCAACGAAACCTGTCTCGGACACACCAGTCGACAGACCTTCGGCTGTGGATTCAAAAGAGGAAGCGCCGGAGAGCTTCAATATCCTTGTCGCCGAGGACAATCCGATCAACGCCATGCTCACCGACTGCATGGTTCGTCGCGCCGGATGCACAAGCATGATGGTCGAGACGGGGCGCGGTGCTGTCCAGGCCATCCGCGATAGCATCAACGGCACCGGGCCGAGGGTCGATCTTGTCCTGATGGACGTTCACATGCCGGATCTCGACGGCATGCAAGCAACGCGCGAAATTCGTGAACTTTGCAATGAAAATGCCAACAATGCCCACAAGTGCCCGCCGCTGATCGCCGTGACGGCGGATGCCTACTCAGAGGATCGGAAAGCGTGTCTCGAAGCGGGCATGAACGATTATCTGTCCAAGCCATTTAGCTGGCCGGAATTCCAGGCCATCCTCCAACGTTGGCTACGAAAATCGGACAATGATCGCGTCGCGGCGCATCAAGACGATGCAGCGTGATGTGAACTTCGCCAGCCTCCATTGCTGAATTGTCATGCTTTCCGACTAATGGTTAACTGTCGGATCAGGTGACAACGCCGTTTCGGGAGATTCGGTGAACCGCACGCGGCAATTGGGGGCTGCGAAATCCGAATGAAGCTCAGTGCGCATCGGAAGACGAAGCGCTGGTCGCGCGGCCCCAGAGCGGGCGTGTTACCCTTGGGGCTTCTCGCGCTCGGCTCTATCGCTCGGCAGCGCTTCCCTCGTTTTGCCATTGGGCCACGCCGTCGCCCGGAAAAGGTTTACGGCCGCATCGGCGATCTCGAGGTGCGGCTTGCGCGGACTTGGGCCGACGTGAAGCGCGCGCAGAAATTGCGCTACGACGTCTTTTACAACGAAATGTCGGCCAAGCCGACCTTCACGGCGCAAATCAGGGGGCGGGACGAAGATCCTTACGACGCCATTTGCGATCACTTGCTCGTCATCGACACTGCGCAGCCCTGCTCGGGCGGACGCGAATGGAGGCGGCAACAGCCGCGGGTAGTTGGTACCTACCGCATACTCTGCCAGGAGGTTGCTCAGCGGAAGCTCGGCTTTTACACGCAGGGCGAGTACGACATAGCGCCCTTGCTCGCGGCCAAGCCCAACTACCGCTTCATGGAGCTGGGCCGGAGCTGCGTTCTCAAACCGTACCGGACTAAGCGAACCGTCGAGCTGCTTTGGCATGGCCTCTGGACCTACGCGCGTGAGCACAAGATCGACGTCATGATCGGCTGCGCCAGCTTCGAGGGTACAGACCCGCAGAAGCACGCAATGGCATTATCCTTCCTCCACTACTATGCCCGCGCGCCCGAGGACTGGCGGGTGAGGGCGCACGATCACCTGTTCGTGCCGATGGATATTCTGCCCAGGGAGCAGGTGGACCCGCGGGCCGCGATGAGAGCGATGCCGCCGCTCATCAAGGGCTATTTGCGGCTGGGGGCTGTCGTTGGAGACGGAGCGGTGATCGATCACCAGTTCGGCACCACAGACGTGCTCATCGTGCTGCCGGTCGAGCGCATTGATCCGCGCTACTTCGAGCACTTCGGTGCACCGGACGAACAGGATTCCCGCCTGACGCAGCGCCGACGCGGTACGTGAACTGAATAATTCTGGCGTCTATTGCGAGGATCAACGGCGCGCCGCCCGTTAGGATGCGGAGCCAGTTTTTCGCGCTGCCTCAATGGCTGGAATAACCTGGCTCTCGAGGGCCTGAATCGAAATCGGCCCCACGTGCTTGTAGACGATGCGGCCTTTACCATCGACGACGAACGTTTCCGGCATTCCGTACACGCCCCAGTCGATGGCCACTCGGCCGTTGGTGTCCACGCCGACGGCCTTGTACGGGTTGCCGTGGTGGCCCAGGAAGCGGCGAGCGGCGGAGGTCTGGTCTTTGTAGTTGATTCCATAAAGGTCGACGTTGGTCCGACGGACCATCTCAACCAGCACCGGGTGTTCCTGCACGCACGGGACGCACCAGGACGCCCAGAAGTTGACTACTGACGGTTGGCCGCGTGCGAGATCGGCATTGCTGAATCCGGGCACTGGCTGGCCATTGTCGGTAAGCCCTTCCAGAGGCGCGAGAGTGAACTGGGGCACCGGCTTACCGATCAGAGCTGATGGCAGTCGCGAAGGATCGCCGGTCTGCAGGGCGTAGAAGAACATCGTCGCCAAAGCCGCGAAGATGATCAGCGGAGCGACGACCCACCCTGCGCGCCGCCGGCGGGGCTTTGCTGAAACTTGGGTTGCAGCCTGTTTTTTTTGCGGACCCTGCATCGCACTCAGCCGCTCGTTCCGTCCTGCGATGCCGAATGGGCAGCCGAGCGTCGCCGAATTCCCCGGGCTTCAAGATCTTGCAGGCGGCGACGAAGCTGACGGCCATCTGCAATGAGCCAAATGATGAGCGCGGCCAGCACGAGAGCCACGACCGCGTAGGAGGCCCAGATGAATGCCGCGTGAGGTCCAAGATCCATGACTACTCCGCAGCTCTTGCTTCAAGTCGGCTCGCGCGCTCCACCTCGGCCAGTGTCAAAGACCTGACCCGTCTCCTCAGGATTTCGTTGCGCATGGCCTTCAAGTGCATGGCAAAAAAGAGAAGGGTGAAACCCAAGGCCATGACAAGGAGCGGGATCAAGATCGACGGGTGGATCGCCGGTCCCCCCACCTTCAGCACGCTCGCGGGCTGATGCAACGTATTCCACCAATCGACGGAAAACCGAATAATCGGAAGGATGACGACACCAACAAGGCCCAGAACAGCGCAGAGCTTGCCGGCCAAGGCGGGGTCCTCCTCCAGCGCCGAGCGCAGCGCAATCAGGCCGATGTAGAGGAAGAACAGGATCAGCACTGAGGTCAGCCGCGCGTCCCAAACCCAATACGCGCCCCACATGGGCTTGCCCCAGAGCGATCCGGTGACCAGCGCCAGCAACGTGAAGGCTGCCCCGATGGGGGCGGCAGACTTGGCCGAAACGTCCGCCAGCGGATGGCGAAAGACAAGCAGGCCGAAGCTCGACACGGCGATGATCATGTATCCCATCATCGCTAGCCACGCGGCCGGCACATGGACAAACATGATCCTGACAGTCTCACCCTGCTGATAGTCAGGCGGCGCGACGAAAAAGGAGAGATAGAGCCCGTACGCGAGCGTGACGGCGGCAAGCCCCGAAAGCCAGGGCAAGATCCGCCCGGACAGTTCCATGAACCGCGTCGGGTTGGCCAACCTTTGGGTGAGCGTCTGCATGGCACAGATCTAGGCTGTCCGCTGGCCTGGCGCAAACCGCTTAGAGTCGCGGGACCATTGGCGTTGTTGGTTATCCCAACTGAGCGCGAAGGGCCGCCGCAGCCGCGATCGGCCCAATCACCAACGAAGCAATCGTGACCGCCGAGAGCAGGAGAAGGGACGCCTCCAGGCTGCCGGGCGGTGTCACGACAGCGCTTATGGCGGAGATGCCGAAGATCAACGTCGGAATGTAGAGCGGCAAGACCAGCAGCGCGATCAGCAGTCCGCCACGCCGGCTCCGTAGCGTCAACGCAGCCCCAATGCTTCCTAGGAAGCTGATTGCCGGAGAGCCAATCAGGATGGTGCCCAGCAGAATTGGATAGGCCGCAAGCTCCAAATTGAGCAGCAGCCCGAGCAGGGGGGACAGGATTGCTAGCGGCACGCAGCTCGACAGCCAGTGGGCGAACGCCTTGGCCGCCACCACGAACTCTAACGGCACGCGACCGGTCGCCAGGATCTCCAGAACGCCTTCCTCTTTATCCGTTTCAAAGATGCGGCCGAGCGACAGCAGCGCGGCAAGGAGAAGTCCGATCCACAGCACGCCGGGTGCAATCCGCGAGAGCAGTTGCAGGTCTGGGCCCAGCCCGAGCGGCATCAGGGCGATGACGATGAGGTAGAAGCCGAGCGCCGTTCCTGTCGCGCCACCTTCGCGGGCAGCAATCAGCAGGTCGCGCTTCACGAGAGACCAGAGGGCGCTCATGCGGCCCTCGCGGCAAAACCGAGCCGCAGCTCACGCGACTGCCGAAGCCCGAGCGGCAAATGGGTTGCAGCGATGATCAGCCCGCCGGCCGCAACATGCTCATCCAACACGCTGGCGAGCACCTCAGTCGAATGGGCATCCAATGAGGAGGACGGTTCGTCGAGCAGCCAAAGCGGACGCGGCGCGAGAAGCAGTCTGGCAAGTGCAAGCCGGCGCTTCTGCCCGGCTGAAAGATACCCTGCGGGGATGGTGGCAAGTGATCCGAGGCCAAACCGCTCGAGAGCCGTCGATACGTCGGCGTCAGTGCCACCAAGGTAGCTCGCCCAGAAGCGGGCGTTCTCCTCGACGGTGAGCGTCGGGCGTAGCCCATTCAAATGCCCCAGGTAGTGAATTTGCTCCGCGGTTGCCTCATCGTCGCTCACACCCCTCAGTGTCACACGACCACCTGCGGGTGAAATGAAGCCTGCAACCGTCTTCAAGAGGGTCGTCTTGCCGGCACCGTTCGGCCCGGTGAGCAAAAGAGCTTCTCCCGCCGCGACCTCGAATGAAAGCTCAGAAATCACATGCCGGCCGCCGCGCTCAACCGTCAGGTTGCTCACGATGAGGCGAGGCCTGCTCGCGTTTTCAGTAGTGCGATCCTCTTTGTCGGTCACAGAAACCTGTCTCAGGGCTGATGGCTCGCCATCGGCGCCGGGACAACGCGTGGACTAGTTCTCGCCCGGGCGCGGATATATAAGGAGCACGCTTCTATCGACGCTAGCGCAAAAACGGGATTGTTCCCTCCGCCGGCGCTCCGGCGGCGCGGCTTTAATTGCTCGGATGGAGGACAGAACGTGACCGCGCAAGAACCCGTGTCGTTGGACAGCTTCAAAAGCCGCAAGACACTCACCGTCGACAACAAGATATACACCTACTTCTCGCTGCCGGATGCGGAGCGGAATGGCCTCAATGGCATTTCCCGTTTGCCGTACTCGATGAAGGTGCTGCTGGAGAACCTTCTCCGCCATGAGAACGGCCGCTCGGTAACGAAAGACGACATCGCAGCCATTTCGGCCTGGCTCGACAATCGCGGCAAGGTCGAGAAGGAGATCGGCTTCCGGCCCGCCCGCGTGCTGATGCAGGACTTCACGGGCGTGCCAGCGGTCGTGGACCTCGCGGCCATGCGCGATGGCATGCAGGCGCTGGGCGGCGATCCGCGGAAGATCAACCCGCTCGTCCCCGTCGATCTCGTCATCGACCACTCGGTGATCGTGGACGAGTTCGGCACGCCGCGCGCCTTCGCCCGCAACGTTGAATTGGAGTACCAGCGGAACCTGGAGCGCTACGAGTTCCTGAAGTGGGGGCAGGGCGCGTTCTCCAACTTCCGCGTGGTTCCGCCGGGCACCGGCATTTGCCACCAGGTTAACCTCGAGTATCTGGCGCAGACCGTTTGGACCAATGAGGTCGGCGGCGAAACCTACGCTTACCCGGACACACTCGTCGGCACGGACAGCCACACGACGATGGTCAATGGCCTCGCGGTTCTCGGCTGGGGTGTGGGTGGCATCGAGGCGGAGGCAGCGATGCTCGGTCAGCCTCTGTCGATGCTCATTCCCGAGGTTGTCGGCTTCAAACTGACGGGTCGCCTGAGGGAAGGTGTCACGGCGACGGACCTAGTGCTCACCGTGACGCAGATGCTGCGTAAGCACGGCGTCGTCGGCAGGTTCGTCGAGTTCTTCGGCCCAGGCCTTGATCACATGTCCATCGCGGACCGGGCCACCATCGCCAACATGGCACCGGAGTATGGCGCGACCTGCGGCTTCTTCCCGATCGACCAGGCCACGCTGGAGTACCTGGAGCTGACGGGCCGCGACGCCCACCGGATCGCACTCGTCGAGGCTTACGCGAAGGCCCAAGGCCTGTTCCGGACGGCGGACAGCCCCGATCCGGTGTTCACGGAGACGCTGGAGCTCGACCTTGGCACTGTAGAGCCGTCCATGGCTGGTCCGAAGCGGCCGGAAGGGCGGATTGCGCTCGAGAAGGTGGCAAGCGGCTTCGCGACGGCGCTCGAGACCGAGTACCGCAAGACCAGCAACACCAGCGCCCGGTACAAGGTGCCTGGCAAGGACTTCGACCTTGGCCACGGCGACGTCGTCATCGCAGCCATCACCAGCTGCACCAACACATCGAACCCGAGCGTGCTCATCGGTGCCGGCCTGCTCGCGCGCAATGCCGTCGAGAAGGGCCTGACCTCCAAGCCGTGGGTGAAGACCTCGCTGGCGCCTGGGTCGCAGGTTGTGGCCGCCTATCTCGAGAAGTCCGGCCTGCAGCCGCATCTCGACAAGCTCGGCTTCAATCTGGTCGGCTTCGGCTGCACCACCTGCATCGGCAACTCGGGACCGCTGGCGCCAGAGATCTCGCAGACAATCAACGAGAACGGTATCGTTGCGGCGGCTGTGCTGTCCGGTAACCGCAACTTCGAAGGTCGCGTGAGCCCCGACGTGCAGGCCAACTACCTCGCGTCGCCGCCGCTGGTCGTTGCCTACGCTCTCGCCGGCACGGTCGCCAAAGACCTAACGAAGGAGCCGCTCGGCATCGGCAAGGATGGCAACCCTGTCTACCTGCGCGACATCTGGCCGTCGAACCAGGAGATCCAGAAGTACATCGCCGAGAACATCTCGCGTGAGCTGTTCAAGCAGCGTTACGCCGACGTGTTCAAGGGCGACGAGCACTGGCAGAAGATCAAGGCCACGCCCGGACTGACCTACTCCTGGAACAGCGGCTCGACCTACGTGCAGAACCCGCCCTACTTCCAGGGCATCACGAAAGAGCCGCAGCCGATCTCCGACATTGAGAATGCGCGGATCCTGGCGCTCCTCGGTGACAAGATCACTACCGACCACATCTCGCCTGCCGGCTCCATCAAGAAGGACAGCCCGGCGGGACGCTACTTGCTGGAGCGGCAGGTGCGGCCCGAGGACTTCAACCAGTACGGCACGCGCCGCGGTAACCATGAGGTGATGATGCGGGGCACCTTCGCCAACATCCGCATCAAGAACCACATGGTGAAGGACGAGAACGGGAACATCCGCGAGGGCGGCTACACTGTCCATTATCCCTCGGGCGAGACGATGTTCATCTACGATGCGGCCATGCGTTACCGCGAGGAGGGCGTGCCGCTGGTCGTCTTCGCCGGCGTCGAGTACGGCAACGGCTCCTCGCGCGACTGGGCTGCCAAGGGCACGAACCTGCTCGGCGTGAAGGCGGTGATCGCGCAGTCCTTTGAGCGCATCCACCGCTCGAACCTTGTCGGCATGGGCGTGTTGCCGCTCGTCTTCGAGGAGGGCTACAGCTGGCTGTCTCTCGACCTCAAGGGCAATGAGACGGTAACCATTCACGGCCTCTCCGACCTGAAGCCGCGGGCCAAGCTGACGGCAGTGATCACGAGCGCTGACGGGAAAGTGAAGGAGGTGCCGCTCCTTTGCCGTATCGACACCCTGGATGAGCTCGAGTACTACCGCCACGGCGGTATCCTCCATTACGTGCTGCGCAATCTGGCTGCAGCAGCCTGACGGAAAGCATGGGGCCGGCCACAAAGTCGGCCCCATTTTCCATTCTTACGTGAGCCGAAGTTGCTAACTCACCCATTCGTGACTGGCATTTGGAAGCGCAGGGGCAGATAAGTCTTCGCTCGGAGCAACTGAAGGGTGCGCATGATTCGCTGGCTGACAGCGTTCGTGGGAATTGTCTTGGCGTTTAGCGCCGCGGGCGTTGCGCAAGCGGCTTCACCGTCTCACGGCCAACGCACCATCAACGTCATCGAGTTGTTCACCAGCCAAGGCTGCTCCTCTTGCCCCACAGCTGATGCCTTGCTTCACGCCTACGCGCAGCAGCCGGATATCATCGCGCTTTCGTTGCCCGTGGATTACTGGGACTACCTTGGCTGGAAGGACACGCTGGCGAGTCCGAAATTTACGAACCGCCAGCGCGCTTATGCTGAGGCTCGGGGCGATGGCCGCGTATACACCCCGCAGGTCGTCGTGAACGGCTTGGTTCATACGCTTGGCAGCCGGAAAAGCGACATCGACCGCGCGCTCGCCGAGACGGCTGAGAGGCTCAAGAACGATCGTGTGGATCTTGTCGCCACGCATAACGGCAAGACGATCTCGATTGAGGTCGGTGCCATTCCGCCGACCAGCCGCATGACGGGCGGCACAATCTGGCTGGCCGTTGTTCAGCCGAGCGTGGATGTAGAGATCAAGCGCGGCGAAAATCGCGGAAAGACGGTCAATTATGTAAACGTCGTTCGCGATCTGACAGCGGTCGGCATGTGGTCTCACAAGCCGACGAGCATCGACCTTCAGGAAGCTGCAGTCCTGCAGCAGGAAGGGCAGCGTTGCGCCGTTCTTCTGCAGGAGGGGACTGCCGGCCCGATCGTTGCCGCAGCCTGGGTCGTCGGGCCGACGAACTGATCGGCGTTCAAATCCGCCGCTCTTCCACCAACTCCAACTCTAAGCCTGGTCGAGCGCCGCCAGAATCATCCGATTCATGCGCGCGGCGAACTCTGACGGATTGGTGGGGGCTTCTCCTTCAAGAATGCGAGCTTCATCGAACAGGAGGCGCGCCCACTCCTGAGCCTCGTCCTTGCCTTTCTCCGCAATGCGACGGCCGATGGCGGCAATCAGCGGATGGGTCGGGTTGATTTCCAGCACGGGCTTGGAGTTGAAACCCTGCTGTTGCCGCTGGAGCAAGCGATCGAGCCCAAGATCCGGCCCGCCGCGCGGCGCCACAAGGCACACGGCGCTGTCCGTGAGGCGCTTCGAGGCGCGGACGTCCGTTACCAGATCTCCCAGTGCGTTGCGGAGCGCATCTACGAGGGCTTTCACATCTACCCCCTCCGGCTCCTTCTCCTGCGCCTTGCTCTCATCGAGCAGAGGAATGGCCGAGAGATCGACTTCGCCCTGGCTCAGCGAACGGAATTGCTTGCCCTCGAATTTCGGCGCAAGGGACGTCCAGAAATGGTCGATTGGATCGGTAAGCAGCAGCACCTCGATGCCACGGGCTCGCGCCGCTTCGAGCTGCGGGCTTGCAGCCAGTCGACCGATGTCTTCGCCAGCGAGGAAATAGATTTCGTTCTGGTTGGGCCGCATGTTCGCAATGTAATCGCTGAGCGACCGCCAACCTGATCCGGCGGTGCTGCGGAAGCGCGCGAGCTTCAGCAGCTGATCGCGCCGGGTGATATCCTCGTAGATCCCTTCCTTCAGAACGCTGCCAAAGGTCTCAAAGAATGAGTCGTAGCCTTTGGGGTCTTTGGTCGCAAAGGTTTCAAGCTCGCTCAAAACCCGGCTTGTGACCGCACTGCGAATTTGCGTCACCAGCGGATTCTTCTGCAGCATTTCGCGCGAGATATTGAGCGGCAGGTCCTCGCTGTCGACAACGCCGCGGACGAACCGCAGGTAAGGCGGCAAGATGCCGGCATCGTCCGTGATGTACACGCGGCGCACATAAAGCTTCACGCGGCCTTTGCGATCAGGATCGAAAAGGTCATATGGCCGGAGCTTTGGGACAAACAGCAATACCGCGTAGGACTGACGACCCTCCGCCTTGTAGTGAATCGTAAGGGTGGGCTCGTCGATCGCATTCGTGAGAGAACGATAAGTCTGCGTATAATCCTCAGGCTTAATTTCACTCTTCGGTCGATGCCAAATCGCACTGGCCGTATTGATCTGGCGCTCGGCCTGGCCCGGGATTTTCAGCTCAATCGGGAAAAGAATGTGGTCTGAGTAAATCCGAACGATTCTTTCGATTTCGTCAGCCTCGAGGAAATTCCGTGCGTCCTCTTTCAGCTTCAGCTTGACTGACGTTCCACGGGATATTCCGGTTTCCGCCTCCGCCGGCGCGACTGTAAACCCTGAAAGCCCATCCGATTTCCAAACCCAGGTCTCGGAAGAACCGGCCCTGCGACTCGTAACCTCGATTTCCGAGGCCACCATAAAGGCGGAGTAGAAGCCAACTCCGAATTGGCCGATAAGACCGTTGCCTTGGCCGGCCTCCTGAACACGATCCAGGAAGGCGCGCGTGCCAGAACGAGCGATAGTGCCGAGATTTTCGACCAGCTCCTGCCGGTCCATGCCTATGCCGTTATCAAGGACCGTCAGAGTGTCGGCTGCCTTGTCCGGAATAATGGTGATGCGCAGGCGCTCGTCACCTTCCAACAAATTCGGCTGGGAAATGGCTTCATAGCGAAGCTTGTCGCAGGCGTCCGAGGCGTTCGAGATCAGCTCGCGCAGAAAGATCTCACGATCGGAGTAGACCGCATTGACCATGAGGTGAAGAAGACGGCTCACCTCGGCCATGAACTGGTGGGTTTCTGCCTTTTTCGTTTCTGCCATGGTCTCTGTCATGGTCGCTCAAGCTATCAGGATGTGCGATCGAATGAGCGGCCGCATTGGTAAGTCGAGGCCGTGAAAAATCGCAAGAGGAGCAATTGATTTGGGTAGCGCGCCAGCCAAGGGAAAGGTCCCGGCGCCGATATTTGTGCCGCGATGCGATTAAGGCCCGGTTCTAGGTACGCAGCTCCGGGCAGCTTGGGGGCCGTGATTCCGGAGACATCCTAAGGACCGGGCCGGGGCAACGGAATGAGAAATGCTGATGATTCGCGGCAAGAGCGCGACCATCCTGCGGCACTGGTGTGGTCGGGGGCGTTTGCGCAGAAAGGGCCCGGTCCACGAGGGGAGGCTCGGCAATTGGGGGGCAAATTCGTCCGAGCGAGGGATGGACCGGGCCAGGGGCAACGTTTGAACACTATATCCGGCAATGGGGCAGCGGATTGAAAGGACCGTGGCGGTTCTGTGATATTTATTTCAGTTTGTTACATATGAAGATCTTTGGCGCTCACGCTTGAAATTTGTGCAAGCCCAAGCGAGATTGAATTAAGGAAAAGGAGGCGCCATTGAGCGATTCCGAGCCAATAGTCTTTCGCCCGCGCCAGGCGGGCCGTTTCGATCCTGGCACGGTGCAGAGCCACCAAGGGGGGCCAGCTCCGGCGATAGTGTCCTTCGATCGTCGTGAGCTTGATGAGTTGCTTGCTGTTTACGGTCGCAAGGTTGCTACCGGTGAGTGGCGCGACTACGCGATCGACATGGGAAAGGACAAGGCGGTCTTCTCAGTTTTCCGCCGGTCGAGCGAGTGCCCCCTGTATCGCATCGAGAAGAATCCCAAGCTCGCGAAAAAGCAGGGGGCCTACAGCGTCATTGCCGCCGGAGGGCTAATTCTTAAGCGTGGGCATGAGCTGCGCCGCGTTCTCCGCGTGCTGGAGGGCAAGCTGCGGCTGGTCTAGCGCAAACGAATGATCGGCCGGCGTCTCGCCTTCGGTCGGCTCGAAATGCGCGTGACCGTTCGCTTCTGCAGGTTCCGAGAGCCCAGTGTCTTGCCGCGCATTCGACTGCGATCTCTTTCCGGCGAGAAGCGGCCGGCCGATGTAGTCGTCGAGCTCACCTCTCCACCACAGCCGTATCGGCTCCACAAAGCTGATGACCCGCCGGCCCGTGGCCGGATCGAAGTAGCGGGGATGATACTTCCACAAGCGCCAGGCGGCGAGATAACGGATCCGGGTTAGGCGCGCCCAGCCAAGGATCCCACGCACAATGGGGAATCTTCTCAGCCAAGCCACGAACCTTCTGTGGTGACGTCCGAATAGCCGCCAATACCAGCTCCCGAACAGCAGATCTGCGGCCTGGATCCAGAGGCGCCGCACCACAGGGACGAGAAACGCGATCGGGAAAACGATGAGAACTGTATGCAGATAGACCTGACTGGCGATGAGGATTGCGACGACGACCAGCTTCCAGACTAGCGGCAAATCCTGCCAGTACCGGCGAATCTGCGCGATCGTCGCCTTCAGTTTCGCCCGCCAGCCGCGCGCCTTCTGAACCTTCTCGTCGCTCAACACCACGCTGCCGACGTAGCCGAGGCCGACGCCGGCGATGACGTTCGCCACGCGGGTTACGCGGCGCCAGCCCACACCTTTCGCGATGATCCCGAGCAGGCTGCCGAGAACACGAAGGAAGCTGTTGGCAAGAAAGGCGAAGGCATTCCAAAAGACGCGAACGGCGGCGGCCAGAACTTCCTGGCCCGTAATTGCGCCGAGGACGACGAAGGCAACGATGGCAATCAGCGCAAAGCTGAAGTACCAGCCAATTCCGTCAATCCGCTCAGCCGGAGCCCTCTTCTCCGACACAGCCTCCCCCTTACAGTGCGGCTCTCAACAGCACCCGGCGTGCAGGAGGGGTTTTCGCTGAAAATCCACCTCAGAGCCAGATCAGCGCACTGCCCCTGGCATTCTTACAGGACGACAACGGAGCGATTCAGTCGATCAAGACTTCGGCGAAAGCGCGACCTCGTTGAGGAATTGCGCAAGATTTTCCGTCATGTGGTGGACGTGCTCGGGCGGCTCGCGCCACTCCTTGATCTTCTGCTGGATCGGGTGGTCATAGTAGCTCGAATGCACGAGAACTGTTGTCATCCCAAGCACATGAGGTGTCTCGAGATTTTGCGGCATATCCTCGAACATGGCAGCTGTTTGTGGATCGACGCCATGTCGCCGCGTCATTCTGGTGAAAGCCTCAGGGCTGGGTTTCGGCACGTACTCGCACGCCGCGATATCGCAGATGTCCTCGAAAAGGTGCAGCACGCCGAGCTTTTCCGCCACGCGCTCCGCATGGCGGCGCGACCCGTTGGTGAAAATCAGACGTCGGCCGGGTAGCTGCTCGATGGCTTTCGCCAGCTCAGGGTGCTCCGGCACGACGGACAGGTCGATGTCGTGCACGTAATCGAGGAATGGCTGCGGATCGAGTTTGTGCACCTGCATGAGCCCGCAAAGGGTGGTTCCGTATTGGCGGTAATAGCTCTTCTGCAAGTGCCGCGCATATTCGAACGGGACGCCGAGATACTGAGCGATGAATTCGCCCATCCGGCGATCGACCTGGGCGAACAGATTGCATTCCGCCGGATAGAGCGTGTTATCCAGGTCGAAAATCCACGTCGTCGTTGAATCGAAGCCTCGCCGACGATTCTCGGCGGCCGCACGGGCCGCCGCCATTTGGCCGAAGGTTTCGGGCGATGGAGCGCTCATGTTAGCGCGGGATCCTCCGATTTTCCGACGAGGGTGCCAACGCCGTGTTCTGTGAAAAGCTCGAGCAGCACGCAGTGCGGCACCCGCCCGTCAATGATGACCACAGCTTCCACACCGGCTTCAACGACCTCGATGCATCCCTCGATCTTTGGGATCATTCCGCCCGTGATCGTCCCGTTGCGGATCAATTCGCGTGCCTGGGCCACGGTGAGCTGTGGTATGAGCTTCTTGTCCTTGTCGAGCACCCCTGCCACGTCCGTCAGCAGCAGCAGACGTTTGGCTTTCATCTTTGCTGCAAGGGCGCTGGCGAACGTATCGGCGTTGATGTTGAGGGTGTGGCCGTCGCGGCTGATGCCGACCGGGGCGATCACCGGAATGAGATCCGAGTTCGAGATCACTTCCACAATATGGGGGTTGACCTCTTCCGGATCACCCACGTAGCCGATGTCGACCGCCTTCATGATGTTGGATTCGGGATCCGGCATCTCCGTGATCCGCTTGGCGATCATCAGGTTGGCGTCCTTGCCGCAGATGCCAACGGCCTTGCCGCCCTGCCGGTTGATGGCGGAAACGATCTGTTTGTTGATGGCGCCAGCCAGCACCATCTCGACGACCTCGACGGTAGGCTTGTCGGTGACGCGGAGGCCGTTCACGAATTCCGACTTGATCTGGAGCTTGTTGAGCATCGCCCCGATCTGCGGCCCACCGCCATGCACCACGATCGGGTTTATGCCGGACAGCTTGAGATAGACGATGTCCTGCGCGAAGGCGTCGGCCAGCGCCTCGTCGCCCATCGCATGCCCGCCGAATTTGATGACGACGGTCTGGTTGTCATATCGCTGCAGGTAAGGGAGCGCTTCCGCGAGGATCTGGGCCTTCTGATGAGATGAAACGCCACTCAGCGCCTGCAACTTCTGCGACCTGTCCGAATTTTCCGACATCTTGATAGTTCCTTGCCCACCCGGCGAGTGCTGTTATAGCGGCTCGGCATCGCCCCACAACGGAATTCCCTCACAATTCGGGATTATCAAGGCCCTTGATGGGGGGACGGGTGCGGCTAACGTGCAGGCGGCCGTCCGATCAGGTAATCTCGCCACGAGTCGAGCAGATTCGCTTGGCATGGATGCTGTGCGGCTCCCGGCAGGTCCGGCGGGCCGAAGGGGAGTATGAATGTCGCAATCGTTCGCCGAGGCGTTGAGCTGGGTGCCCAAATCACGCGGCCTGGCGGCAGCGCTCGCGCGTGCGCACGATTATGCGAGAAGTCGATCGCACGGCGTCGTCACGCTCGAGCACCTTTTGCTCGCCCTGACCAGCGACAGGGATGCTGGCGCAGTGCTCCAGGCCTGCGCGGTGGATCTCGATCGCCTCAATTCGGATGTTGCCTCCTTCCTTTCGGGGAATGAAGAGAGGCTGGCGGGCCAGCCCGGTGCTGAACCCACCGCATCGCCAGAGCTTGTTCGCATCATCGAGTACGCAACCGCGGCAGCACGGCAAAGCCGGCGGCGCGAGGTGAATGGCGCGATCGTCTTGGCCGCAATTGTTGGCGATGGTCAGAGCCCCGCGGCAGGGATGCTGCGGGCGCAGGGGCTGACCTTCGAGGCAGCTATCAAAGCCCTGCAGCGGGCGAACGCGGCTGCAGCAGCGGCACAGCAGGTGCCGGCTCGGCCAGACACTCAGGCCTCGCAAAGTGCGCCTGAGCCTATTCCGCGTCCGGCTGCGGCAGCTCAGGCAGGGCCGGCGAGCGTACCGCACCAACCTTCTGCCTCGCCTCCGCCCTCAACGCCTCAAGCCCCGCGGCATGCTCAGCCCGCTCCGGCGAAAACGGCGCCCGAGCAGACCACGGAAGAAATCCTTGCTGACGCCAGAAGGCGCCTTGGGATCGGGCTCAATGGCGCCGATACCCCCAAGGCAGAAGCACCCCCGCCTGCATCGCCGGTGCGCGAAGCGTCAGCCATGCCTCAGCCGGGCCCTGCTTCCGACAGGCACGCGGACGTGCCGCGTCCGCAACAGGACCGCCCGGCTACGGACGCGCGTAGTGGTTTCGCTCCGGTTGGACGCGGGGTAGGGGATCGACCGCCTCCGCCCGGAGGCCACGAAGCGACGGTGGCCAAGTATCCGCCGTCAGACCGAGCTACACCGCCGCCTCCTCCAGAGTGGCATCATCCGACTCCCGACCCGTTAGCTGCGGAGGTCGCTATTCGACCGAAAACGGCGGCAGCTCAAAGTGCGCCGCAGGCTGGCGGCTATCATCTCCCGCAACAACCTCGCCCGGATCAGGGGGCGCGTCCGTCGCAAGCGGCTCCGCCGCGTTTGCATCCGCACCCGGCGCCAAATCGGCCGCCGATTGGTCATACGCAGCCTCCGCCTCCCCCAGGCACACCGCCCAGATACGACGACGCTCAGCGGCCGCCGCAGTCGCCTCGGGCGGAGCCGCCTCCCATGCCTGGCCCGGCTCCTCAGAAGACGGCCCGGGGAGAGCCGTCCGCCGGACCGCAGCAGCGCGCATCGGCTGAGGTCAGGCGCAAAGGCGTTGGGGGCGAGGGGACGGCTGAGTACTTCTCACTCGGCCAGCTCGGTGAATTTCTCCCGCGCCGGATGATGGCGGGCGTGACAGAGCTGATTGAGGTCCATATTCCGCGCGCGGAAATCATCGCATACGCAGAGAATCTGCAAGGTTCGGGCGTCGCCTATCGGCACGACAAAATCGTGAGCAAGGCGATGTCGGTGCGTTTGCGTGCGCCGGATGGAGGGTTCTGGATCGAGTCTGCGTCGCCCGAGACGCAGTGGATCGAGAACTCGCTGGGGTTGCTGTCGGACGATTATGCCTCCTGGCGCTGGGCCGTGACGCCGCGGCAGCGGGGTAAGGCGCGGCTACAACTCATTATTTCGGCACGAACGGTCGGATCCGACGGTGTCGCGGCGGAAACAGCCCTTCCGGACCAGTTTGTCGAGGTGAAGATCCGCACGAACTATCAACGCCTGGCTATGCAATGGGCCTGTTGGCTCGCGGCGGCTTTGGTCGGCGGAATTTTGGCGACGTTCGGCGGAGGGTTGTTGGAGATCGTCGGCGCGGTGCTTAGCCCGTTGGGTATCTTCTAGCGCCGCGCATTCCTTCAATCTCAAACGCTGACTTGGCAGAGCTCGGCGATAGTCGCTCGAAGGACGTCGATGCCTTGACCTTTCTCGGCCGAGGTCACGAGGATTTCCGGATAGGCGGCCGGGTGAGAGGCAATCGTTTCGTAAGTCGCTGTGATTACGCTGCGTAGCTGGCGGAGATTGGGCTTGTCCGCCTTCGTGAGCACGATCTGATAGGAGACTGCCGCCTCGTCGAGCATCTCCATGATTTCCCGGTCATTGGATTTGATCCCGTGACGGGAGTCGATCAGCAGAAACACCCGCTTCAGCGTGGGGCGGCCACGCAGATAGTTTCGGACGAGCTCTGTCCACGCCTTTACCTTCTCCTTCGGAGCCTGGGCGAACCCGTAGCCCGGCATGTCGACGAGATAGAGAGCGACGTTGGCCGTCGCGAAGAAGTTCAATTCCTGAGTGCGGCCTGGCGTGTTCGAGGTCCGCGCCAATCCATTCTGACCAACAAGTGCGTTGATGAGGCTCGACTTGCCGACGTTCGAACGACCGGCGAAGGCAATCTCCGGCCGATCCGCATCGGGAAGAAGATCAAGGCTCGGCACTCCTTTGACGAACTCCCAGGGGCGGCCGAACAGCTTCACGCCGACTTCAAGCCACGCCGGATCGGGTGCTGCCGGAGAGAGCAGATCGCCAGCTGTCTTGTCGGAAGATGCCATAGCTCCAGCACTCCTCCGCGAGGCGCGGCGCTGATCTCTAGAGAATTACTTTGCCTTCCGAGATACGAGCCGCAGGATCGGCGCGAAGTTCCGCTTCAAGTTGGCCCCGATCGGCACTTCCACGCCCTGGCGCTTCATGATGAGCCACTGCTGAGCGAGCGACAGAACGTTGTTCCAGGCCCAGTAAATCACCAGACCTGCCGGGAAGGCGGCCAGCAGGAATGTGAACAGCACCGGCATCCAATTGAAGATCTTTTGCTGCATCGGATCCGGCTGCTGCGGGTTTAGCTGCATTTGCAGCCACATCGTGATGCCCATGATGATGGGCCAAGCGCCGATGTGCAGAAACTCAGGCACCGAGAATGGCAGCAGGCCGAACAGGTTGAAGATCGACGTCGGATCGGGGGCCGACAGGTCCTTGATCCACCCGAAGAACGGCGCATGGCGCATGTCGATGCTGACGAACAGCACCTTGTACAGCGCAAAGAACACCGGGATCTGGATCAGGATCGGCAAGCAGCCGGCCAGCGGATTGATCTTCTCCTTCTGGTAAAGCGCCATCAGCTCCTGCTGCTGACGCATCCGGTCATCCTTGTAGCGATCGCGGATGCGCTCCATCTCCGGCTGCAGCTTCTTCATCTTCGCCATCGACTCGTAGGACTTGTTGGCGAGCGGGAAGAAGAGCGCCTTGACGACCACGGTCACGGCAAGAATGGCCAAACCGAAGTTGCCGAGCAGGCCGTAGAACCAGTTGATCAGGTAGTAGAGCGGCTTGGTGATGAAGTAGAACCAGCCCCAGTCGATCAGCAGGTCGAACTGCTTGATGCCGTACGTGTCGGCATAGCTCTGCACCGTGCCGACCTCGCGTGCGCCAGCGAAAAGCATGCCCTCAGTTTGCGACTGGCCGCCTGCCGGGATTACTGTCGCTGGGAGCAGATAGTCCGTCTGGTAAGACTCTGGCTGCCCGCCATTCGCAGGCAGGCCCATCATCCGGGCATTGTAGGCGACCTTCTGGTTCGGGATCAGGGTCGCTGCCCAATACTTGTCGGTGATGCCGAGCCAGCCACCTACGGCGTTGTTGACCGTCGCGCCGCCGCCCTGCTTCAGCGCATCGGAGTACGTGATTTCCTCAAGGCCGTTCTCGCCGAGCACGCCGATGAGGCCCTCGTGCAGGATGTAGAAGCCTTGCACGTGAGGGGTGCCTTCACGATGAAGGCGCGCATAGGGATAAAGCGTAACGTCGGCACCCGACTTGTTCTCGACCAAGTCGACGACCTTGAACATGTAGTTGTCATCGATCGAGATCGTGCGGCGGAAGGTCAGGCCCTGTCCATTGTCCCAGACGAGTGTGACCGGGGTGCTCGGGGTCAGCGTGGTCCCGCTCTCAACCTGCCAAACTGTATCCTTGCCAGGCAGAGCCACCGAGGAACCGCTGGGTGCGACCCAGCCATACTCGGCAAAATAAGCCTTCGGCCCCTCGGCAGGTGAAAGCAGAATGATGTTCGGGCTGTTGGGGTCTACCGTCTCGCGGTAGCGCTTGAGAACAAGGTCGTCGATGCGGCCGCCTTTGAGCGCGATGGACCCGCGCACTGACGGCGTATCAATGGTGACGCGTGGCGAGAGAGCGAGGGCCGCCTCGCGTGTCGGTGCAACCCCCGGCGTCGCGGACGAGGCCATGCCCGGCGCCTCAGGCGCGGCTCCCGGCGTGGGGACGGTCTCGGTCGGCGCTGGGCTTTCCGCCTGCTGCGGCTGTGGCATAGGCGGGCCGAACAACAGCTGCCAGCCCAACAGAACCACGATCGAGAGGACGATCGCGATCAGAAGGTTTTTCTGGTTGTCAGGTTGTTGGGTCTGCATAAGCGCCTCGAGTAGGCCGGTTCACGACACAGGGGCTAATTGTGTGCGGCCTATGTGCCGTTTTTTTCCGCCTGGGGGAAGTGGCAGCGGGTCGCGTCTCAAGTCTTTTCGGGCTGACGCTTTCTGCGTTGCACCGCTCGGTCGATCCGGGCGAAGGCCTGCGCGAGATCGGCCTTCAAGTCCGAGTATGGGCGGTCTACCGCTTCCGGCCGGGCGATAATCACGTAGTCGACCCCAGGCCGGGCCGCGTCCAGAAGCTCGGTCGTTGCCGCTTTCAGGCGCCGCCTCGTGCGGTTGCGGACAACCGCTTTCCCGATCTTCTTGCTTACTGTGTAGCCGAACCGCGGCCCACCACCGGCGTCCCCGTCTGCCGGATCGCGCGGTTTCGCTTCGACGACAAGCGATGGCGTGCTCCATCTGAGCCCGCCTCTGACTCGGAGGAATTCCGCCCTGCGCTTTAGTGTCTTGAGCCCCACGGCGTTCCAATTGTCGATGCGGGGCTAGCCGCGCACAACCGCCTCCGGCGGCTGCCATCAGGCAGAAAGGCGCTTGCGGCCCTTGGCCCGCCGGCGGGCGAGAACCTTGACGCCTCCGGGCGTCATCATGCGCTTACGGAAGCCATGGCGGCGTTTGCGGACGAGGCGGCTCGGTTGATAAGTGCGCTTCACGTTCTCTCTCCGTATTGGCAGTCGATCACGGGGCTGGCCGAGCGGAGAGGGCCCGTATGGCTCACCTCGTGCACGTCACCCGAGCGGTCACGATCACCTGCCCTCGTGATCCCAGAATTGACCGGCGTGCTTATAGGGGTCCGATCGCTTCAAGTCAATTGTGGGCTGAAGACTGGGACGCGAAGCTCACCGTCCTACCTAACGAAATAATTCACAAGATACCGATCTCGCGCAGACTTGTTCGGTGGCCTTGGTGCAACTTTAACAAGCGGTGACTATAGTCTCGGCAACCGCAGCTCAAGAAGGCACGTCCGACCAGGTCGATTGGGTAAAGCTGCGGAGATCCCCGGCGATATAAATGCGGCACCAAGAAATCGAGCACACGAAGTCGAGCCTTAGGCGATGGCTGCCGCTCCTGGTGCTCGTCGCCGGCATGGCGTTGGCATATGGGATGGGGTGGCACGGGCTGCTCTCCCTGAAAACGATCGGCCTCAACTTTGAAGCGTTGAAAAGCTTTATCGATCGCCACCTGCTCGCGGCGCTGCTTCTTTACATGCTCATCTATTTCGTCGTCGTGGCGCTTTCCTTGCCCGGCGGTTTGGTGATGACGCTTTCGGGCGGCCTTCTGTTCGGCTGGCCACTCGCATTTCCGGCGACGGTCATTGCAGCCACCGCAGGTGCAAGCGTCGTTTTCCTCATCGCGAAAACGTCGTTTGGGGAGTCTCTAGCAGCGCGCGCCACGCCTTGGCTTGAGAAGATGCGCCACGGCTTCCAGCGAAATGCTCTTAACTATCTTCTCTTCTTAAGGCTCGTTCCCATATTTCCTTTCTTTGTGGTGAACCTGGTCCCAGCTCTGCTTGGCGTTCCTTTCAGGACCTACGTCATTGCAACGTTCCTCGGCATCATGCCCGGCACATTGGCATTTGTCGTAACCGGGTCAGGACTAAGCAGCGTCATTGAAGCCCACAATCGGCTTTATTCAGCGTGCCTGGAGCGCGCCCCTGCAAATTCCGAGACGAGCTGTCCATATAACGTTGATGCCGGAGCGTTTGTTACGCCTGAACTCCTCGCCGCGTTCTTTCTTCTGGGAGTTGTGGCGCTGATTCCGGTTGCGGTCAGACATTGGAGTAAGCGGAATGCTGAAACGTAATACTGGCCAGGACGCGCAGCTCCCATCGGTTTCCAGCAAGCCAGACGTCATCACCACAGACATTTGTATTATTGGCGCAGGAGCAGGTGGGCTTTCGGTGGCTGCGGCGGCTGCGGCCTTTGGCCGAAGCGTGGTGCTTGTCGAGAAACATAGAATGGGCGGCGACTGCCTGAACTACGGATGCGTGCCGTCCAAGGCGCTCATCGCCGCAGCAAAACGCGCGCGCGACATGCGGACGAGTGGCGCATTCGGAATTAAGCCCGTAACGCCCGAAGTGAATTGGGAAGGGGTGAGAGCGCACATCCGGGACGTGATAGCGCAAATCGCGCCCAATGATTCCATCGGGCGATTCACGGGATTGGGCGTGCGGGTCATCCAGGCCGCTGGTCGGTTCGTCGACAAGTATACGCTGCAAGCCGGCGAGCATCTTATCCGGGCGCGCCGGTTTGTGATTGCCACGGGGTCATCGCCCGTCCTGCCGGATATTCCAGGCCTCGAAGATGTCCCGTGCTTCACAAACGAAACGATTTTTGACAATGCCGCGCCCATCCCGCATCTGATTATCCTTGGCGCCGGCTCGATTGGGCTGGAGTTGGCTCAAGTGTTCGCACGCCTTGGCAGTCTCGTTACTGTGCTGGATGCTGCGGTCGCGCTCGCCAGGGAAGACCCGGAACTCGCTTGTCACGTACTTAAGGCTTTACGGGACGAAGCTATCGACATTCGGGAAAACGTTACAGTCGAGCGAATTGAGGGCCGCGAGGGCGAGATCCGTGTAACGGCGAAGGGGCCCGGCGAGACGGTTCAAGTCATCGAGGGTACGCACCTTCTCGTCGCAACGGGTCGCAAACCGAATGTTTCTGGCCTCAATCTGGAAGCGGCGAAAATCAGGTACGACAAACACTCCGGGATCAAAGTCAACAAGGGCCTCGTCACGACGAACCGGAGAGTGTTCGCGATTGGGGATTGTGCTGGTGGGCCGCAGTTCACGCACGTCGCCAATCATCATGCCGAGGTGGTGATAAAACGAGCGCTGTTCCACCTCCCGGCCAAAGTAAAAGAATCTATGTTGCCGCGTGTCACGTTTACAGATCCGGAGCTTGCCTACGTCGGCCTTTCCGAGGAGGAGGCGCGCACGGCCTACAAAGAAATTCGGGTTCTCCGCTGGCCATTTTTTGAGAACGACAGAGCCCATACCGAACGGGCGACGAGGGGGCTCGTCAAAGTCGTGCTCGACAAGCGCGGCCGCATCCTGGGTGCCGGCATCGTCGGCAAGAATGCAGGAGAACTCATTCAGGTGTGGTCGCTCGCGCTTTCCAAAAAGCTCAATATTAGAGATATGATGGGTTGGGTTTCGCCCTACCCGACTTTTTCAGAGATCAACAAGCGGGTCGCCTTTCGCTATTATGCGGCAGCTGCCAGCAACCCTTTCCTGCGGAAAGTGGTCTCGTTGCTGGCTAAGCTTGGGTAAGGTTCTACCGGCTCGAGGCGTGAGTGCCGCAAGATTCGGCTTCCGTTGAGACAAGCAGCCGGCAAAACGAGATCAAGCCGGCTGGTGACGCTGCTCCGACGCCCCGCTCGTCGGAGATGCTGCTGCACGGCCTGCCGTCAAAACTGCTGTATCTGACGGCGCTGTTCATCATGCTGGCCGAGATTCTCATCTTTGTGCCCTCGGTTGCCAACTTTCGTATTACGTGGCTGACGGACCGCCTGACGGCTGCGCGCCTTGCTTCTCTCGCCGCTGACGCCGCGCCAGGCGGCATAATTCCGGAAAGTGTGCGCAGTGAGTTGTTGAGCACGGCACAACTGCGCTCTGTCGCCGTCAAGACGAGCGGCATGCGAAAACTGGTCCTACCGCCGGAAGAGCCGTTCGTCGTCGATGCGCAATTTGATTTGCGGGAAGATCTCGACGCGACCTTTTCCGAGTGGCTGGCAAACCGCTTTGGGCTCGTGGCCGATGCCATTGGCGTATTTTTTGCCCCCGAGGGGCGAATGATCCTTGTCCGGGGCCATCCGGATCCGGGCTTTCGGTCACCGCTTGCTCAGGAGGATTTCGTCGAAATCGTCCTGCCCGAGGCGACGCTCAAGGCGGCGATGGTGCGCTATGGACTGAACGTCCTTGGGCTGTCCATCATCATCTCCATTATCGCCGCGGCCCTTGTCTATATCACGCTCATCATGATGTTCGTGCGGCCGATGATGCGGCTGACCCGTAATATGCTGTCGTTTAGCGAAGATCCGGAGGATGCGAGCCGTATCATTGTTCCGTCAGACAGACGCGATGAGATCGGAATTGCGGAACGCGAGCTCGCCCGTATGCAGCGGCAGCTCTCACAAACGCTTCAGCAGAAGAGTCGGTTGGCTCAGCTCGGCCTGGCTGTCAGCAAGATCAATCACGATCTGCGCAACATGCTGGCCAGCGCGCAGATCATTTCGGATCGCTTGACGGCCGTTCCCGATCCCACCGTTCAACGCTTTGCACCGAAGCTGATTGCCTCGCTCGATCGCGCCATCAATTTCTGCAACGACACGCTACGTTATGGACGCGCCGAAGAAGCGGCGCCAAGGCGCGAGCTCATTGCGCTTCGCGAACTCGTCGAAGAAGTCGGCGAAGGGCTTGGACTGCCGCGCGAAGGCATAGATTGGAGCGTTCTTATCGAGCCTAAGCTGCGTGTGGATGCTGATCCGGATCATCTCTTCCGCATTCTCAACAACATCTGCCGCAACGCGGCCCAGGCCATCGAAAGCCAACAGCCACCCGCTGCAGGCGAAATCGTTGTGGAGGCGCGACGCGAAGGCTTACGGACGATCATCGAGGTGCGCGACAATGGGCCCGGCGTCTCCGCGCAAGCGCGGGCGCGGCTTTTCCAGGCCTTTGCTGGGTCATCGCGAAATGGCGGCACAGGCCTCGGTCTCGCCATCGCAGCTGAATTGGTGCGTGCGCACGGTGGCACGATCCAGTTGCTCGAAGTGCCGAAGGGAGCTGCATTCCGCATCGAAATTCCGGACCGCAGTAGAGCGAAATACAGTTGACCAGCGGATTGTGTTTCGCCTATTTCGCCGGCACTCAATCATCAGCGCGCGATAGGATGCTTGCTCGCAAGGAGATGTAGTGTACACGTTGTATCTGGGTGAGCAAGGTTCGCGGTGCTGAGTTGGCGTGGAGCAAGAATGCGCGGCGAAGAGATTTGTTGGGCGGACGCCGGAGAGATTGTCGAAGCGGTGCGTGGTGGGAAACTGACGGCTACTCAGGTCGTCACCGCTATTCTCAAACGCATCGACAAATATGACGGCGTGCTTCGTGCTTTCGTCACCGTTTGCGCAGATGAAGCGTTGGCAGCTGCGCGCGCTGCGGATTCGCGCCGCCCGAAAGGAGAGGTGTTGGGTCCTCTCGACGGCGTTCCTGTTTCCATAAAGGACATCATTCTGACTAAAGGGGTGCGGACGACCGCCGGCTCCAAGCTACAGGCCGACTATGTGCCGGATGTCGATGCGATCGTTGTTGAGCGCCTCAAAGCCGCCGGCGCCATCGTTATCGGCAAAACGACAACGCCGGAGTACTGCCACAAAACCGTAACGACCTCTCCTCTCACCGGGGAAACACGCAATCCCTGGGATCTTGATCGAACGCCCGGCGGGTCTTCAGGTGGAAGCGCTGTTGCGCTCGCCGCCGGAATGGGCCCGATCAGCATTGGAACGGACGGCGGCGGGTCCATTAGGTTGCCCGCAGCTTTGTGTGGAATTGTGGGTTTCAAACCCACAGCGGGAGTGGTGCCCCAATGGCCGACAATTCCTGGCTGGGATTTGCTTGGCCATACGGGACCAATGGCGCGGTCCGTTTCTGATATTCGGCTCGTAATGAATTGCATTTCAGGGCCGGATACCCGGGATCCAGACTCTCTTATCCGGCCGCATGATGAGACGGACAAGCCGCTTCGCGTCGCCTGGACACGCTCGCTTGATCAGCTCGAGCCTGAGACGGACGTGGCAGAGGCCTTGGAAGAAGTCGTGGCTGCGGCAAGAGACTGCGTGGGGCACGTGGACGAGGTTCGCCTGAATTGGAGTGACCCCGACCAGCAATTCCGCGTCATCGTTCTCTCCGACCTCCACTCCGCTTTTGGCCATAGGCTGGAAACGGAGGATCGGGAGATCATGGATCCCACCTTGATTCAAATGTTGGAATTCGCGCGCTCCTTGAGTGGGAGCGACTTGGCTCGGGCGCTCCGCTGGCGGCGGTCGTTTTCGGCCCGAATTCTGACCTGGTTCCGCGACTTTGACATTCTCATTGTGCCGACGGCTCCTGTTAGCGCTTTTCCACTGGGTATGATTGGGCCGCGGGTAATTGCCGGAAAGAAGACGTCGCCGCACGCCTGGTTTGGCTGGACGTGGCCTTTCAACGCGACGGGCCAGCCAGCGCTTTCTCTGCCTTTTATCCGCGACAATCGTTTGCCGGTCGGTGTTCAGATCGTTGGCAGGCCGTGGGCAGATTCGATCGTAATCGCCTTCGCCGAAAAGCTCGAAAAGCGACTGCGCTCCAACCGTCGCCCTGAACTAGCGGCCCTAGCCTCTTAGTGGGAAACGAATCAGAAGTACTGATTCTCGAGTATCGGGGGGCAATTCGATTGACCAAAACCGACGAAAGTCGGGTTTCAACTTGCCAAAATGGGGAAACTCAAGGTCTAGGAAAGCCTAAAACCAGCTTATTTTGTTGCAATCGCGGCACACTTAAATATTTAGTTTATGTTTGGAGGCATCAATTAGGTTCGCAAATGAGGAAAACTCAGTTAAGTGCCCAATTTCATAGAGTTTTGAGAAATTGCCTGGAGCCCGGCCAGGTCAATTAGACGGATATTGAGAGAGGAACAGTCATGAAGGAAAGCCAACTTCAGAAGATGAGCTACAAGGAGCTTCTGCAGCTTCAGAAGCGCGTAGCTGAGGCTATCGAGAAGAAAAGGGTTGCAGAACGCGCGGCCTTGAAGCAGAAGCTGCAGTCGATGGCCGAGCAGGCGGGATTCCGTATCGACGATCTGTTCGGTCAATCTCGTGAGAGGACACCCCGGTCCTCGATCACCGTGAAATATCGCCACCCGACGAACAGCTCGTTGATCTGGTCCGGCCGCGGCCGTAGGCCGAAGTGGCTGGTAGCAGCGGGTGGTGATCTTGAGCGTTTCCGTGTTGCCTGAGTTCGAGATCTAGCTAGCCAATAGTTCGTAAGGAGAACTCAAACCAATGAAAGCCCCAGCCGCTAAGAAATCAACGAAAGCCGCGGCCGCCTCTAAGACCGCCGCGGCGGCGAAGACGGCTGCGAAGCCGGTAACGGTCACGCTGAACCAGATGGCCAAGGCGCTGTCTGAATCGCACGAGATGCCGCGTAAGCAGACGACGGCGCTTCTGAACGAGCTGACCTCGATGATTCAGAAGCACCTCAAGAAGGGCGCCCGTGTCCGCATCGGCGGCATCGGCGTGCTACAGGTTCGCAAGCGCCCGGCTCGTATGGGCCGCAACCCCGCCACTGGCGAGCCGATCAAGATCAAGGCGAGCAAGAAGATCGCGTTCCGTCCGGCCAAGGAGCTCAAGGAGCTTCTCTGATTTAGGTGGGTACGCTTGAATGCAAAATGCGCTCCGGGAAAGCCCATCCCGGGGCGCATTTGTTTATTTGTGAAGCCCATACCATCTGAAAGGATTCTTGTAACGGGAATGGTATCGGGCATCGACGCATTTCGTACCGTCCCAATAGCGGAACGTTCCGCAAGTGCCCGCAGGGTCAATTATGGGGCCAATGGCTTCGACCGGCGCGTATCCATTAACGGGTCCATAGGCTGGCGCGCGGTAATAATAATTAGGCTGATGTTTGTAGTACTCGGCTGCGGCGCGGGACTGTGCGGCACGACCCGCGTCATAGATGATGCGTTTGTCGGGCGTGAAAATCGCGTCGTAAGCAACCTCGCGCTGACGCCATAAAGAAGGCGGACGCGGAACGAAGGCCGGCCCGTAACCGTAAGCCGGCAGCCCTCTGTAGCGCACTGTGACGTCGACGACAGCCTCGTTTCCTGGTGCGTCGACGAGCTCAGGTGGAGCGCCGCAAGGCTTCGCATGTCTCGAATAACAGTCAGCGGAAAGGGGGGACGCAGAGAACAGCGCGATGAGGGCTGCTCCGATCACGGTGGAACGCAGTCTGGGCATGGGACCTCCATCCAAAGTCCCCCCGGCCCTCAAACGCGCGCCCTAAACTCTGGTTCCGAAAAAGGGACGAGAAAGGAGTTTTCCTTTCTCGTCGGACCGCTGATGAACTTTAGCTAACAGTTTCCGTTTCGAGCCCGTAAACCGTTTTCGCAGTTTCCGGAGTAATCCGCTCATCCTGCAGGTCGCGCAGCACGGCTTCGCGGTCTCGCTCCTTCGGCGAGCCCATGCCGCCGCCGCCAGGCGTCATAATGACAAGACGCTCTCCCGGCGGAACGAGCTGCACGCCTTTACCCTTAAGCTTTTTTCCTGAGGCAAGGGCGACGACGCCATTCGCGCCATTCTGTCCCCCGGCGCATCCGCGGGCGGGATACTCAACGCGGTCAAAGCCGGCCAGAAGCTCGAACGGCTCCCCGATGTTGCTTTCGATTTCGATGATCTGCCCCAGGCCGCCGCGCGTGCGCCCGGCACCGCCGGAATCCGGCCGCAGCTCCTTCCGCCAGAAAATGAGCGGCGTGATCTGCTCGGCAATTTCGATGGGCGTTCCCTTCACGCCCGACGGATAAGCCGTTGCCGAAAGGCCGTCGGATTGCGGCCGCGCGCCCGTGCCGCCATTCGACGTTACGGTCATCATGAACCCGTAATTGCCGCCTTCCCCGCCTTTCACAGAGCCGCGAACGTTGAGGTTCCAGAGGCAGGACGCGCCTTCCGCCGGAACGCGGTCAGGAATAGCCTGCCGCAGGCAGCCGAAAATGACGTCCGGCAGCATCTGGCCGATGACGTGGCGCAACAGCACTGGCGCGGGTTTCTGCGCGTTAAGGATCGAATTTTCCGGCGCCGAAACCGTAAGCGGCTCAAGCGATCCGGCGTTGTTCGGCACCGTCGCTGCGACGACACAGCCCAAGCCGAACGCGGTGTAAGCCGTCGTGTAGGCGAGGGGCACGTTGATGCCGCGGCGTACAGTCCCGCTGGTACCGGTGTAGTCAACGTGGATGCCGTTCTCGCTGATGGTGGTCGTAGCAGAAAGAATGATCGGCTCATCATAACCGTCCGTCACCATCGTGTTGGACCAAGAGCCCTTTGGCAGCTTGGCGATTTCGGCCAGGACGGCTTCCCGGGAACGGTTGATGATGTGGTCGGCGAGCTGGTCGAGGTCATCGAGATCGAACTCTTTCATCATCTCGATGAGCCGCTGACAGCCGATGTCGTTGCATGCGGCCAGCGAATAGACGTCGCCGACCGTATCGATGGGAAGCCGAGTGTTGGCCCGGATCATCGCCATCAGCGTTTCATTGACCTTGCCCTGATCGAGCAGCTTCAGGAAGGGAATATAAATCCCCTCCATGAAGACGTCGGTGGCATCCGGTCCAAAACCAATGCCGCCAATATCCGTGAGGTGGCTGGTGCACGAAAAGAGGCCGACCAATTTCCCTTTATAGAAACAGGGAGTCGTCACCACGAAGTCGTTAAGGTGGCCCGTGCCCAGCCACGGATCATTGGTGATGTATGCATCTCCGGGCTTCATGTTTTCGAGCCCGAAGTGATCGATGAAATGTTTGACTGACAGGGCCATGGAGTTCACGTGCCCGGGCGTGCCTGTCACAGCCTGGGCCAGCATGCGGCCTTGCCGATCGAATACGCCGGCTGACAAGTCGCCAGCTTCGCGCACCATCGATGAGAACGCGGTTCTGAGAAGTGTCTGCGCCTGCTCCTCGACAACCGAGATCAGGCGGTTCCACATGATCTGCAACTCTATGTCGTTGGCCATTTTCTCCGTCATGGCCGGCCCTCCGAATTCTTCGCCGTGAGCACCAATGCCTTGCCTGCATCAACGGTGGCATCGAAGCTCGTCGAAACGTAAGTGGATGTTCCGTCCTCCACGATGATCGCGGGGCCTGAAATTTGCGTTCCGGGCTCCAGGCTATCGCGCTCGTAAGTGGGAACTTCGATGGCTTTTCCGAGAAGAGCGTCGAAGACGGTTCTTTTCCCGGACGGTGCCGGAGCCGGTTTCGCGGACACCGGACCGAGCTTCTCCGGCCGCCGTTCGCGCGTGGACACAAGGACCACCCAGCTCATGATTTCGATGGCCGCGCCGGGAATATGCCGCGCAAAAAGCCGATCGTATTCCGCCTCGAAAGCCTGGCGAATGGCGATCGTATCTTCCTCCGTCAGCGGGCGGTTGGGGAGTTCGATCGGAATTTCGTGTCCCTGGCCCGCGTAGCGCATGAAGGCGCGCCGTTCCTCGCGTAGCGGCTGATCTTCCGCCGCTTCTTTTGCCAGCGCCGTCGCCTCTTGGCTCATAGCCTCGAGGAGGGCGTTGGCTGTAGCCGCATCGAAGCGATCAAGCCGCATGTAAAGCGAGCGCACGAGCTCGAACGCCGCCGGTGCGTCGAGGAAGCCGATGGCAGAGCCGACGCCCGCACCAGCCGGAATAATCACGCGCTTGATGCTGAGTTTCTCTGCCACGCGGGAGGCATGCAGCGGGGCCGCGCCACCGAAGGCAACCATGGTCCGTGCGCGGACTTCGGCTCCGCGCTCGACAGCATGGACGCGCGCCGCATTGGACATGTTTTCGTCGACGATTTCTGCCACGCCGTAAGCTGCGGCTTGCGTATCAAGGCCGAGCGGCTTGCCAACCTTTTCGTCGAGAGCAGCGCGAGCTTTATCGACGTCAACCTTGATCTTGCCGCCGGCGAAACGTGCCGGATCGATCTTGCCCAGCGTGACATCGGCGTCGGTGACCGTCGGCTCGGTGCCGCCGCGGCCGTAACAAGCCGGTCCGGGTTCGGAGCTTGCGCTTTCCGGACCAACGTGAATGCGTTTCAACGCGTCGACACGCGCAATAGAGCCGCCACCCGCACCGATCTCGACCATTTCGATGACCGGGATGCGCAACGGGAAACCGCTACCCTTCTTGAAGCGCGACGAACGGTCGACCTCGAAAACGCGCGCCTTGAACGGCTGGCCATTGTCGATGAGGCAGACCTTGGCCGTGGTGCCGCCCATGTCGAACGACAGGATTTGATCCTCGCCGCGCTCCGCTGCAATACGCGCGGCAAGAATGGCGCCACCAGCAGGGCCGGACTCGATGAGACGCACAGGGAAACTCACCGCCGTCCTGAGGCTGGCAAGGCTTCCGCCAGAGGTCATCAGGTGGATGGGAGCTGTCGAGCCGCGCTCCCGGAACTCACGCTCGAGCCGGCCGAGATAACCAGCCATCAGCGGCTGAACGTAAGCGTTGGTTACTGCGGTTGACGTGCGCTCGTACTCGCGTGCTTCCGGGCAAACCTCGGATGAGAGCGTTATGCTCAGGCCGGGGCAGTGCTCGAGAAGAATTTCGCGCGCCCGCACCTCGTGCACGGGATTGACGTAAGAATGGATAAACGTAATCGCGACGGCTTCGATCTTCTCAGCCTTGAGGCGCTCCGCGATGCGAACGACTGAAGCCTCGTCGAGCGGCAGCTTGACGTTTCCGTGCACGTCGAGCCGCTCGGGTACGGTGAAGCGCAGGCGGCGCGGAATGAGCGGCTGGGGCTTCTGAATGAAAATGTCGTACTGATCGAAGCGGCCTTCGTCAGCGATCTCCAGAACGTCACGAAAACCTTCTGTGGTGATCAAGGCCGTGCGCGCGCCTTTGCGCTCGATCACAGCGTTAGTCGCCAGAGTCGTGCCATGCACGAAGAGGCGAATATCCGCAAAAGTCTTGTTGGCCCGCGCGAGGATGGCTGCGGTACCTTCGACGACGGCACGCTCCGGTGCAGATGGAGTCGTCAGCACCTTGGAGGTGAGGCGCTCCTTGCCGGTATCGAGCACGATATCGGTGAACGTGCCGCCGATGTCGACGGCAAGATAGAGTTCGGGTGAAGACAGACCCATGTCACTTTCGCTGTTCTGATGAAGAGCCCTGTATACGGGCGGGGACTATGGCACTGACACGCCTACCTTTTCCATGGTCATTTTCGCAAGGGGCCATGGCGAAGCACGCATGACGCAGGCGCCTCTGAACCAAACCCGGTTGTAAGGCGTTGCGGAGCAGGCATTCGCTGGGCTTTTACGATCAGCTTGACCGGCATCAATGATCGTCCGGTCATGTCGCCTTAGCAAGGCGCGTTGCGTGAGAGAGTTCAATCCATGGATTCAACGGAAAGATCGGCTGAGAGGGCAAGCTCCAAGCGGCGCTCCGACAGCGTTCGAGAGGAGAGCAAGCCAGTGGCCAAGACTTCCGTGCGGCGCGGTGAAGCTCGCGCAAGCTCGAAGCCCACAATTCAACCGCGGTCGGCCATCTACGACGTTGATGCCTCCGCGGTTTTTGGTGAGGCGCTTGATCAATCTCTGAATTATCTGACCTCCCGATTCACGCTGGGCCTCTCGCCGGCTGCCCTTTTCGAAGCCTATTTCGATTGGCTCATTCATCTGGCCTGGTCTCCCGGCAAGCGGTTGCAGCTCTCTGAGAAAGCTTTGCGAAAAGCGGCGCGGCTGGCGCGTTATGCGGCAGCTTGTTTCCTAAATCCGCAGGGAACGGCGCCGTGCATTGAGCCCCTGCCCAACGATCCGCGCTTCCGTGCGCCGGAGTGGCATCAATGGCCGTTCAATGTCATCCACCAGGCATTCTTGCTTAATCAGCAGTGGTGGCACAACGCCACAACCAACGTCCGCGGTGTCACTCCGCAGCATGAGCGTGAGGTTGAATTCGCGACGCGGCAGATCCTCGACGTTTTTTCGCCCTCGAATTTCTTCTGGACCAATCCTGAGGTTTTGCGAAAAACGGTCGCGGAAGGTGGGCAAAATCTTATCCGCGGCTACCTGAATTTCATTGACGATTGGCAGCGGGCTCTGAACGAGCGGCCTCCCCCCGGCACGGAGCAGTTCAAGGTTGGCGAAACGCTGGCACTCAGCCCGGGGAAGGTCATTTACCGTAATCGCCTCATGGAGCTTATCCAGTACGAGCCGATCACGGACAAGGTGCGCCCGGAGCCGGTGCTGATCGTGCCGGCCTGGATTATGAAGTATTACATTCTCGATTTGCGGCCGGGAAAATCTCTCGTGGAATACCTTACCTCGCAGGGCTTCACGGTTTTCATGATTTCCTGGAAAAACCCGACCGCGGAGGATCGCGACATCGGTTTCGAGGACTATCGGCGGCTGGGAGTTTTGGAAGCGGTCAATGCTGTGAAGGCTGTTGTTCCCGATGCCGATATTCACGGCGTCGGTTACTGCCTGGGTGGCACGTTGCTGGCGATCGCGGCGGCGGCGTTGGCTCGCTCTCGTCAAAACCCGTTCAAGACACTGACGTTCTTCGCAGCGCAAGTCGATTTCCAGGAAGCCGGAGAACTCACTCTTTTTATAAATGAGAGCCAGCTCGTCTTCCTCGAGGACATGATGAAGATGCAAGGCTTTCTCGGTAATTACCAGATGGCCGGCACCTTCCAACTGTTACGCTCGAACGATCTTATCTGGTCACGGATCATCCGCGAATACATGCTGGGCGAGCGGCAGCCGATGTTCGACCTCATGGCCTGGAATGCGGACACGACCCGGATGCCATATCGAATGCATTCCGAATATCTGCGTTACTTATTCCTTAATAACGACCTTGCCGCTGGTCGCTACGTTGCGGACGGCCGGCCAATCGCGCTGAGGGATATTCGGGTGCCGGTATTCGCGGTTGGGACAGAGACAGATCACGTTGCACCCTGGAAATCGGTCTACAAAGTTCATCTGCTTTTCGATACGGAAGTGACGTTTGTGCTGACGAACGGCGGTCACAACGCCGGAGTCGTTGCCGAGCCTGGGCATCCGCGGCGGCATTATCGTGTCGCTACCAAGACCCACGACGACGTCTACATGGACGCAGATAGCTGGTTCGAGGAGACACCCGTAAAACAGGGCTCCTGGTGGCCGGAGTGGGCTAACTGGCTGGCAAAGAGGTCCGGCGACTGGATCGATCCTCCGCCCTTGGGCGCGCCCGAAAAGGGGTACCGGCCACTGATGGATGCGCCCGGGAGTTACGTATTGCAGCCGTGATCGCTCGAAAGAGGCCAAGCCATGCGTGCGATGGTGCTCGAGCAACCGAGAACCGAATTGAAGCTCCGTGATATTCCGATTCCGGAGCCAGGGCCGGGCGAAATTGTCGTGCGGGTGACTGCGTGCGGCGTTTGCCGAACCGATCTCCACGTGGTCGATGGCGAGCTCCCGGATCCGAAACTGCCAATCATTCCGGGGCATGAAGTTGTCGGCTACGTCACGGAGCTTGGAGAGGGGGTTACGGCGTTCAAGCCGGGGGATCGCGTGGGCATCCCTTGGCTAGGAAGTACCTGCGGAACCTGCCGCTATTGCCAAGCCGGGCGCGAAAATTTGTGCGAACGACCGGGCTTTACCGGTTACACGATCAATGGCGGATATGCCGAATATGCGGCCGCGCGCGCCGATTACTGTTTTCTGCTGCCGCCAGATTACGAGAACGCCGCTGCGGCGCCGCTGCTGTGTGCGGGCCTCATAGGATATCGCTCATTGAAGCTGGCCGGACCGGGGCGAGAGCTTGGCATTTACGGGTTCGGCGCGGCAGCCCATATCGTGGCTCAAGTCGCGAAATACGAAGGGCGGCGCATTTACGCGTTTACTCGCCCGGGCGACAAGGCGGCTCAGGAATTTGCACGGTCACTCGGCGCGGAATGGGCAGGCGGTTCGGACGAGCTGCCGCCGCGGCCGCTCGACGTTGCCATCATCTTTGCCCCAGTCGGCACGCTTGTCCCGGCAGCGCTCCAGGCAATGGTTCGGGGCGGTAGGGTTGTGTGCGGCGGCATCCACATGAGCGACATACCCTCGTTCCCGTATGAGCTGCTGTGGCATGAGCGCGAGGTGCGCTCCGTCGCCAACCTCACACGCGAGGATGCGATCGAGTTTCTCGCGCTCGCGCCCAAGGTGCCGGTGAAGACGACTGTCGAAACATTTCCGCTCGAGGAGGCAAACGAGGCTTTGCGCCGTTTACGCGAAGGCCAGCTGACGGGTGCTGCCGTGCTCATTCCCTAGGAATTGAGAGCTGGCGCCCTGACCACCCCCGCGGGAGCCTTGGGTTGTTTCGGGTTGGCGCGCAAATCAACGGGAGATGCTTCGACCAGCCAAAGGGAGCAGTGCCATGATTACGGTCGAAGACATGATCGCCTTTTCTGGACTGAGCCGCGACGAAGTTCTGGCCATTGCAGGGCATGAGCACCTGCCAGAGCCGGCAGCGTGCGCCTTGGCCGAGTACCTCATGAAGCAGGAACATGGGTCAGAGCGTATCCGGGAAATGATCGTCGACGACATTCAGGCTGCGCAGGAGCGCGGCGATACCGATCACGTGCGAACGCTATTGCACGTTCTTCGCCACTTCGTCCGCGAACATCCGGAGTGCTTGCCAATTTCAGGCGAGAAGCCCGAAATCACCTGAAGCCACGCCTATTTGCGGCTCGCGTACCAAACCACGCACAGAACGGCGAGGACGAATCCGATCGCGACGACGTATCCGAATGTGCTGCTCATGCCGACGGCCTGACACTGGTGCGGCTATTGTTGCTCGCATCATCGTGCCGAACCAGTAAAAACGTGCCGCTTAACCGCCCAGCAATGGCAAAATCACTGCCGCCGACAGGGCAATCGCAACACCAACCAGAAACTGGCTCGCCAAGACTACGGCGATAACGTGCATGGCTTCTCCGTGCGGCGAAACGGGGCTGAATGTCTCCCGGCTCTTCTGACCGTGCTGCGAGGGATAATGCGCGATGCTGGACTTAAGCTGACGCCCTCGGCCATGATTCAGCCCAGTCTTGCACAGGCACCCAAAGCCCCTGCTCACCCTTCGAATCGCTTAAGTTCGAACATGATTTGTTGGCATCTTCCCGTTGGCGGGCCTATGGCTGCGCAACATTTTCCAGGCTGACGACGAATGGAGCGAATATGCTCAGAGTATTGCTGGCAACGACCGGGATGATGGCATCGCTCATCATTGGCGCCTTGGCCATGGGTGCCGTCTGGTTTTGGTCTCCTGAGACTATGCAGGAGCTGTTTCAGCTTGCCAGCGGATTAAAGTCGTGGCTCACGAGCACGGGCATCGAGCCGAGATACAATACCTTCATCTGGTTCCTGATTGAGGAACGCCAGCTTGTGTTCATGGGATTCGTGATTGCAACGCGCGCACTGTTGGCCATTTTGGGCGCAATTTTCGTTCAGCCTTTCAGAGAAGCCGTTTGACGGCTGGTGGGCTTTAGGCTTCGCTGCCGAAGCGATGCAGATCCATGCCGTAGACCCGAAGCCACTCCTTGGCCTCGTCCATCCGCGGCATCGTCTTGCGCACCAGTGCCCAGAAGCGCGGCCCGTGATTCATCTCTGCGAGATGGGCCACCTCGTGCGCAGCGACATAATCCAAGATGAGCGGCGGCGCGAGGATCAGGCGCCACGAGAATGACAGCATGCCTGTGGTGGAGCAGGAGCCCCAGCGGCTCACTTGATCGCGCACGCTGATGCCGCGCGGCTTCAGCTTCAAATTGGCGGCATGCCACGCGACACGCTTCTCAAAATCGGTGCGGGCTTGCGAGATGAGCCAATCCTGCAGACGTCGGGGCGCGTGCTCCAGCTCCCCAGAAACCACAAGCTCCGGCCGATCATCCGCGCCTTCTTCGACAGAAACGACGCTTCCGCGGCGCAAATAACCAAGAAAACGGACGGTGTGTGGAACGCCGCGAAGCGGTATTACGGCGCCGTCGGCAAACGGGATTGGCTCCGGAAGGCTTCCAAGCCGGGCGTTGACCCAATCGATATGTCGAGAAACGAACTGCCCGGCCTGCTCCAGATCGCACTGCATCGGCAACGTCACGATTACCGCGCGCCGCGTGCGGCTTACGCGCAGCGTCATGCGTCGTGCCATGGGGTGGTGCCGGACTTCGACGGTCGCGGGAATGCCCTGGAGATGGAGTTCTTTCGAGGCTCGTTTGCCGGTCGAGCGCCCCTTTCTCATGCTTCCGACCTCAGAAGTGTTCCCCAATTCGCCTGTAGCAGGGCAGATGAGCACAGTGCCAATCAGAAATAGTCATCCACACAGCCGACAACTGCAGTGTGGCTGCCAAGAGTCACTGGGTACTGAGGAAACTATGGTGCGCTTATGAGCGATTGCTTTGTGTATCGCCGGAATTTGGCGGGAAGGGCCAGTGGAAGAGGTTTTCCAGGAAAAAGCTGCCGGCGAGGGCCATCATGCGAAATGAGGCAGCAAGTGGCCCGTTGATATTGATGGAGTGAGTTTCGCGGAACTTTGGCTCGAGGCTCCCCAATCCCTGCGCTTTCAGTTTCTCCAACATGGGATCAGGATTGCTGTCGTTGGCTGGCGCGAATGAGAATGCGAGGGAAGCGAGTTCGTTGTTGGTGCCGCATTCCGTTGCGGCGTTGAGGCTGCTGAGGTGGGCGAGTTCGTCGAGCGTTCTGGCGCGCTCGTCGTGTTTTCGGATGAACCGTGCAATCCGTGGTGCAATTTCAGCCCGAAACCGCGAGCCGTTGAAGATGCCGTAGTGACCGACCTTGGGACAGACGAAGTGCTCTTTGGCATCTTCGGGAATGTTTACGCAAAGATCGTGGGCGGCTTTACACTGACCGACGCCAGTAATGTCGTCCTTCTCGCCTTCGATGGTCATTAAAGGCACGCGGCGGATGGCCGTCGGATCTACCTTGCGACCCCGGTGCATCATCTCGCCTTTGGGCAGCAGGTGGCGGACGAAGACGGTGTCGACGGTCTGCAGGTAGAACTCTGCCGTGAGGTCCATCACCGCGAGATATTCGTCGTAGAACTCGCGGTGCTTCTCCGCGGAATCTCCGTCGCCGCGCACGAGGTGATAGAAGAGATCCTTGTGCGCCTTGAGATGGCGATCGAGGTTCATGGTCATGAACCCCGTCAGCTGCAGAAAGCCTGGATAGACGCGTCGGCCAGCACCCAACTGCGGCCAGGGCACAGTGGTTATGACGTTCCGGCGGAACCAGTCCGTACCGCGTTCTTCGGCAAGCTTGTTGACGACCGTCGGACTTACACGCGTATCAATAGGTCCGCCCGCCATGATCATCGTAAGGGGCACGCACGGATCGTCCTCTTCTTCCATAAGGGCGACCGCGGCCAACACCGGAACCGAGGGCTGGCATACGGCAAACACATGCACGTCTCCGCCAAAGAAGCGGAACATGTCGCGCATGTAGTCGATGTAATCGTCGAGATCGAAGAAGCCGGCCGTCAGAGGCACATCGCGGGCGTCCTGCCAGTCGGTGATGTAAACCTCATGCGTCGGGAGAAACGTCTCGACCGTACCACGCAGCAGTGTCGCGAAATGCCCCGACATCGGAGCGACGAGGAGAAGGCGCGGATCCTGGGCGCGCCGTTCTTGAGGCAAATCCCGAACGAAATGAATGAGGCGGCAGAACGGGCGCTGCCAGACAACCTTTTCCGTTACGCCGACAGGTGCGCCGTCCACTGTCGTTTGCTTTATGCGAAACTCCGGCTTGCCGTAGCGGCGTGTTGTCCGCTCGAAAACTTCGCAAGCGGCCGCGGCATGGCGGCCAAAATCGGTGTGGGTGAGGGGGTTAAGGGGGTTGTTGAAGAATAGTCGGCCAGCATTCGCTGCAACGCGAGCTGGTCTTACGGCAGCATGACTCAGCTCGTACCAGTGGTAGAGCATGCTGACACCCCCGTTTTTTTGTCCCTCATACTCAGCACGTCCCTGGCCCGCTCTTGCGGCAGGCTCGGACAGGAGGTCGCATTGAATGCGACCACCTCCCCACTCTGCATCGATTCGTGGAGAGAAGGAAGATCAGGAGGAGTTACAACACTTTTCGGAGTTTTTCTACCATCACGTCGACGGGAGTCGCATGCGTGAAATGCGCAACGAACTCGCCGTTGGGGTCCATAAGGTAGATGATCGACGTGTGGTCGATGGTGTATTCGGCAGTCGACTTCTCGTCCTTCACCTTGCGGTAGTAGACCCGATAGGCTTTGGCGACGGCCTGTATTTCCTCCGGAGTGCCCGTTAGCCCGACAAGTCGTGAATGAAAGCTGGGCACATACATGGCCAGCTGCTCAGGCGTGTCGCGTTCAGGATCGACGCTAATAAAAATAGGCACGATTTGCTCGGCTTTGGGGCCAAGCTCCTCAAGCGCCGCAGCCATCACCTGCAGCCCTGTGGGGCAAACGTCAGGGCAGAAGGTGAACCCGAAGTACACGAGCATGTACTTGCCGCGGAAGTCTTTGTCCGTCACTCGCCGGCCCGTGTGATCCGTCAACGTGAATGGGCCGCCGACGGAGGCCTTGCCGACCGAGGTCACGCCGAGCGGCTCAATGCGCGCGATGAGTTGTTCGCGCGCGCCAGGCAGGATGGCCAGTGCAAGCAGCGCGCCGAAGACCAGTCCGACAACTACCAGGCCCAGCAGACGAAGCCGCATGAAACTCAACTCCCTTTCAGCTGGTGTGAGAGCGTCTCACGTAACGTCATTCGCCCAGCTGCACTAGCGCGCCATTCTTCCGGGCACTTTCAAGCAAGGCGCGAAACAGGGCCAGTGCTCCAGATACATAGAGCACGTTCAGCAGAAGTGCCCGGAGCATAAAGTCGCCGTGGAACGTCTGATCGAGGACGAGTCCGCGCAATCCTTCGAAGACATAAGTCGATGGCAATGCGAGCGCCACCGGCTGCAGCCAATCGGGCAGAGTGGAGACAGGATAGTAAACGCACGACACCGGTAGCAGTAGGAAGACGATCAGCCACGCAATGCTCTCGGCGCCGAGACCCCATCTGAGCACCGCACCTGTCGAGATCAGTCCAAGCGCCCAGCTGAAAAAGACGAGATTGGCGAAAAAGGCCGCGAAAGCGATTCCGAGGCTGAGCAAATTGAAGCCAAAAAAGATGTACGCGAGGATCGCCACCGGCACCATCGCGACGGTCAACTTGATCAGGCTCACAATCATGAGCGAGCCGATAAGCTCGACGGGCCGCAGCGGGCTCATCATCAGATGACCGAGATTGCGGGACCAGATCTCCTCAAGAAAGGCCACCGAGAAGCCAAGCTGGCTGCGCACAAGAATGTCCCAAAGCAGCACGCCACCGACGAAAAGACCGGCGGCTTTGGCCGCGAGACTCGTCGTTTGCGCCAGGTAGGTTTGCAGGAACCCCCACATCAGCATCGAAACCAACGGCCAGAAAATGAGCTCGGCCGTTCGCGGCACGGAAGAGCGGATGAGGTACCAATGGCGGCGAACCATGCCGCCGATCCGGCGCGCAGAAGCTGCGAAGCCGGTTTGCGGGTGAAGCTTGGTCGTCAACGCGAATTCTCCTAGTCGACGATCTTGAGCGGTCTGACAGTTTCGGGGATTCGGCGACGGGCGATGTCGAGGAACACCTCCTCCAGGTTTTTCCGGCCGAAATGGCGGATCAGGGCTTCTGGGGTCTCGTCAGCCACGATACGACCGCGTTCCAGCATGATCACCCGATCGGCAAGACGCTCCACCTCAGCCATGTTGTGCGAGGCCAGCACGATCGTCGCCAAGTGGGTCCTGCAGTAATCCTCGATGACTGACCGCACCCAGTCCGCGGTATCCGGATCGAGCGAGGCGGTTGGCTCGTCCAGCAAGAGCAGGTCAGGCTCGTTCAGCAGCGATTTCGCTAGGCTCACCCGCGTTTTCTGCCCGGCTGACAGCTTGCCGTAGTGCCGGTCGAGCAGCTCGCTGATCCGCAATTCCTCGGCCATCTCGCGAATGCGCCCGGGCACGTCGACGACCCCATAGAGCTGCCCGAAGATCTCGAGGTTCTGTCGCACCGTGAGGCGCATGGGGATATCAACGTAGGGGCTTTCGAAATTCAGCCGGTGCAAAGCCGCATGCCGGTTATGAACCATGTCGATCCCGAACACGCGCACCTCTCCCGACGTTGGGGCAACAAGCCCCATCAGCATGGAGATAGTCGTTGTCTTACCGGCGCCATTGCCGCCGAGAAGCGCCGTTACCGAGCCGGGGTGAAGGCTGAAGCTGATGCCGTCGACTGCAACGACGTCGCCGTACACCTTGCGCAGGTTGCGGACTTCCACGGGAGGCACTTGGCCGGCGCCAGTGATTCTGGCTCCAGTTTGCAGCATGATGGTATATTCGGCGCCGATCGAACGCCTTGATGTTCAAGTGTCTCGTGTCGACCTATTTGGGCAAAACGCCGGCGCGGCGCAACCCGGCGGGTCGAGTATGACGGACTTATAGCAGTGAGGTTGCTGCCGTGGTGACTGCGTGGCTGGGGCTCGAAGAAAAAATCGGGGTCGAGCAAATCGAGAGCCGTCTGAGGCTGCAGACCATTGTTCGGTTGAGGTGGTTTGCGGTCGTCGGGCAGCTGCTGGCCGTCTGCGTCGTCCGATTCTGGCTTGAGTTCGAGTTTCCGTTCGGGCTTTGCCTGCTGCTCATCGCAGCGTCCGCGTGGATCAACGTTTTCCTCAATGTCCGCTACCCTGCGCGGCACCGGCTGGGTGCTACGTTCGCCACTGGTCTTCTGGCCTATGACATCCTCCAGCTTGTGGGCCTGCTTTATCTGACTGGCGGCATTGAGAACCCCTTCGTCGTTCTCATTGTCGGGCCAGTGACAGTCTCCGCGGCCACGCTACCGCCAATTCATACCGTGTTTCTGGGCGGGATGGCCCTCGCGTCGACAGTGTTCCTGATGTTCGAACACTGGCCCCTTCCATGGCGTGCTGGCGAGCTGTTGAAGCTGCCGATGGTTTACACGGTTGGCCAGCTGGCCGCGGTGACCGCGACCATGCTCTTCCTGGCCATTTACGTGTGGCGACTCTCGAAAGAGGCGCGCCAGATGTCGGCGGCATTGACGGCAACAGAGCTGGTGCTTGCCAGGGAGCAGAAGCTTCACGCGCTCGACGGCCTCGCGGCTGCAGCCGCTCATGAGCTTGGTACACCGCTCGCCACTATCGTGCTGGTGACAAGCGAGCTTCAGCGCGACATTGAACCCAACTCGCCGCTTGCCGAGGACCTCGCGTTACTCCGCAGCCAGGCGGAGCGTTGCCGTGAGATTCTGCAAAAGCTGACGCGGCAGCCGAGCGAGCAGGACCCGCTCCACGCGACGCTTTCCGTCACTCAGCTTCTCGACGAAGCTGCGGAGCCTTACCGGAGTGCCGAAAAGACCATCGAAATCACCTGTCGGCCCCGCGAAGGCGTGGTTGGCTGGGCAACCAAGGAACCGGTTGGCGAGCGCCGGCCGGGACTTATCTATGGTGTGGGTAACCTGATCGAGAACGCCGTGGACTTTGCGACCAGCAAGGTCGAGATCACGGCCATCTGGGACGAAAACACATTAGACGTTGAGATCAAGGACGACGGGCCGGGCTTCCGTCCCGAGCTATTGGACACGCTTGGTGAGCCTTACGTGACGACCCGTCCGGCGGGAACCGGTGGTCCAGGCAAACGGGCCGCTGGACTTGGGCTTGGCTTCTTTATAGCTAAGACCTTGCTTGAGCGCTCCGGCGCTAACGTGACTCTGGACAACAGACAGGCGCCGGAGCATGGAGCGATAGTCCGGATCAGCTGGGCCCGCGAAGTTTTCGAGTCGATGATGCCGAGTGGGCAAAGTTCTCGAGCGGCTTGAAAGCTGATACAACCAAAACAATTAACCCCGGAAAACGGAACACGGGGCTTGGCTGCGGCATTTTTGCAATTATATGAAGGTCAGGAGATTGTACCGTGGCCGAAGAATTCGCATTCAGCAAAGAAGAGCTCCCCGAGGATCCTTCGCTTCTTATCGTTGATGACGATAAGGCGTTTCTGCAGCGTCTTGGTCGCGCGATGGAGCAGCGCGGCTTTCAGGTGCGGTTGGCCCAGTCCATCGCCGAGGGCATGGAGGCGATCCGCCAGAAGGCGCCCGCTTTCGCGGTCGTGGACATGCGCCTCGAGGATGGCAACGGATTGGACCTGATCGCTGAGCTGACGCGCATTCGTCCAAACGCGCGCTCGATCGTGCTCACCGGATACGGCAACATCGCGACGGCCGTGTCGGCGGTTAAGCTGGGCGCGGTGGACTATCTCGCCAAGCCAGCCGATGCCGACGACGTGACCGATGCACTCCTGGCGCCGCCCAATGCAAAAGCGGCTCCGCCGGAGAACCCGATGTCGGCCGACCGTGTCCGTTGGGAGCACATCCAGCGCGTTTACGAGCTGTGCAACCGGAACGTTTCGGAGACGGCGCGCCGGCTCAATATGCATCGCCGTACGCTGCAGCGTATCTTGGCGAAGCGTGCGCCGAAGTAGTCGGCATCCCATGCCAACGCCGCTGCTTGCGGCTGCCAGTCGGGGCAGCGGGGGTCAATCCCCGCGTAAGAGAGTTCCGAGGTTGAGCGCCGGGTCCGCAAGGGCCTGAAGGCGAGCGGCGGCAGCACGCCCAAATCGCAAGGTCATGGCTCGGCGCCGGGGCGCGGGCATGCGCAGGTCCACCGAGTGCCGCACAACTTCTCCCCCGTACCGATCCGCAACAATCAGCCCGACATCTGAGGGCAACAGCTCCTGAGGAAAGGCGGGATCGACAGCAAAGAAGAACCTGTCGCAGAAATCCCAGTACTCCGGCCACTTTTGGTCCGCCCGAAAGTCCTCCACGCAGGATTTGATCTCGACGATCCAGAACTCTCCTTTCCCGGACATAGCGACCACATCTGCCCGGCGGCCGTTGGGCAGCGGGAGTTCGGGTATACTGGCAAGGCCGAGGCTGGCCAGGACGCGACCTACGCCGCGCGCGATCTGCGAGGCAGCCGTGGATTGTCGTCCATCGACAAGCGGATCCTTGCCGAATCCTAATGGGATTGTCATGCGTTGGCCATCGGCTGGTGACATTTCCGCCACTCTTGCGAGAGCCGCGCGATTCTGACTCTCGCTTAAGCTTCTTTCCGTCGGGTTTACCCTGACATACCGTGCGGGCCAAATCGAACAACACGGGGAGCGCGTCAGAATGTTCTTTAAGCGGGCGCCACAAGGCAACAAATCCGTTCCTGAGGAGCCAAAGGACGCGGCTGCAAAGACCGTACCACCGCTCGCCGACCCGCATGAGCCCCTGCCCACGAGCGAATTGCGCCGCACCGTCGATCCCGCAACGCTCGGGTTCGAGACGACGGACGACCTTGAGCCAATCACCGGGTTGATCGGCCAGGACCGGGCTCTGCGCGCCATTCAGTTCGGCGCGAACATGCGGAGCCACGATTTCAACATGTTCGTGCTGGGGCCGCCCGCCTCCGGCAAGAGCACCGCGGTTCGCATGTACCTCACCAAGAAGGCGGCGGAGATGCCGCCGCCTCCGGATTGGGTCTATGTCAACAACTTCGAGCAGCACAATCGTCCGCGCGCGATCCGGCTGCCGGCTGGCCGTGGCCGCAAGCTGGCCGAGCAGATGGTTGCCGCCATCGATGAGCTACGCACGACGCTTCCCGCAATCTTCGAAAGCGAAGAGTACCAGGCCCGCCGCCGGGCGATTGAGGAGGAGTTCCGCTCCGGGCAGGAGGAAGCGTTCGAAGAACTGAACCGCAAGGCTCAAGCGCAGAACATCGCGATCCTCAGAACACCCATGGGTTTCGCCATGGCCCCCGTTCATGAGGGCCGTGTGGTGAAGCCGGAGGTGTTCAACGCATTGCCTGAGGACATGCGGAAGAATGTCCAGGCGAAAATCGAGGCCCTGCAGAAGGAGCTGGAGGCCATCCTCGAGCAGGTGCCCAAGTCGGACAAGTTGCGCCGCAACCGCCTCAGTGAGCTGAACCAGGAAATGGCCGAAGGCGCGGTGCGCGAGGCGCTGGAGGATGTCCGGGCGAGCTTCGCCGACGTGCCCGAAGTGCTCGAATATCTGGACGCCGCGGGCAAGGACCTCATCCGGAATGTCGGGCTATTCATCGCGCAGCCGGAGGAGAACGAGCTCGTCAAACAGACCGTCGACACCACGCGCGATCCCCGCTTCCGCCGGTACATGGTGAATGTGATCGTCGAGAACGGTCACGCGGGAGCGCCCGTTCTTGAGGAGATCAATCCCACTTACGCCAACCTTGTTGGGCGGGTTGAGCACATCGCGCAGATGGGCGCGCTGGTTACGGACTTTTTGCTCATCAAGCCCGGCGCACTGCACAAGGCAAACGGCGGCTTCCTGCTCATCGACGCGCGCAAGTTGCTGATGTCGCCATTCGCCTGGGAGGCCCTGAAGCGCATCATCAAGGCTCGGGAAATCCGTATCGAGCAGCCGCTGGAAAGCATGGGCCTTGGGCTGATCACCCAGACGCTCGATCCGGAACCCATTCCGCTCGATGTCAAGGTCGTTCTGTTTGGCGACCGCGAGCTCTACTATCTGCTCGCGGCCTACGATCCGGATTTCCGCGGGCTATTCAAAGTCCAGGCGGATTTCGATGACACAATCGCCTGGTCTGAAGAAAACAATCGCGCCTATGCGCGCGTCATCGCCTCCATCGTCAAGGAGCACAATCTCAAGCCCGTCGATGCCTCCGGCGTTGCGCGTGTCATCGAGGAAGGTGCGCGGCTGGCAGATGATCGGGAGAAGCTGTCGATCGAGCTTGGCCGCATTTCCGACCTCGTTCGCGAGGCCGACTATTGGTCCAGCGAAGCCGGCCGCGCGGTGACCACGAGAGCGGACGTCGAGCGAGCCATACATGAGAGCATCCAGCGTGCCGACCGCCTGCGGGATCGCGCACAGGAGATCATTGGGCGTGACATCGTCTTCATCGACACCGAAGGGGCGAAGGTCGGTCAGATCAACGGCCTTTCCGTCATTCAGCTTGGCACATTTTCCTTTGGTCGGCCCAGCCGCATCACCGCCCGTGTTCGCATGGGCCAGGGCCGCGTCATCGACATCGAGCGGGAGGTAAAGCTCGGCGGCCCGCTGCACTCCAAAGGTGTCATGATCCTTTGGGGCTACCTTGCCGGTCGGTATGCGGAGGATGTACCATTGGCCCTGGCGGCGACGCTCGTCTTTGAGCAGTCCTATGGAGGTGTCGACGGCGACAGCGCCTCCTCGACGGAACTCTACGCGTTGCTCTCCGCGCTCTCCGAAGTGCCCGTCAAACAGGGGCTGGCCGTCACTGGCTCGGTGAACCAGAGGGGAGAAGTGCAGGCGATCGGCGGGGTGAACGAGAAGATCGAAGGCTTCTTCGATATCTGCAAAGCGCGCGGCCTCACCGGCGAACAGGGCGTCCTTATTCCTAAATCCAACGTCCAACATCTCATGCTCCGCGAGGACGTGATCGAGGCCGTGCGCGAGGGTAAGTTCCACATTTACGCCGTGAGCCACGTCGACGAGGGCATGGAGATCTTGACCGGCATCAAGGCTGGCGAGCGTGGGCCGGACGGAGAATTCCCGCCGGGCACCATCAACAGACTGGTCGAGGATAAGCTGCGGCTGTTTGCCGAGCGCGCGAGGGCGTTTGGCAAGTCAAAGAGCGACTCTCAGGGTAACGGGAAGTCTGCGTGATGATTGCGCATGTTGCGGAGGCTGCAGAGGCGCGTGGACGTGTCGTCCTGCAGCTGCGCACCGCAAATCCCCACTCGGTGGCGATCGAAGCCGCGTTGCGGGTTGCGCAGGCGTTTCAGTCCGGCGTTGAAACGCTTTTCGTCGAGGATCGACATATCTTCGAATTGGCGAGTTTTCCGTTTGCGCGCGAGATCTCGCTGACCGGACGGCGGAAGCGCACAATTTCCGCGGAAGATTTGGAGCGGGAATTCCGGCTTACATTTGCCGCCATTCAACGGAGGATCGCCGCGCTTGCGCGAGCGGCCGAGGTGCCCATTCGGCATCGCATCGTTCGAGATGATCCCATCGACGCTCTGGCAACGACGTGCGCCGAGTGTGGACCATGGAACGTCGTCGCGCTTGGCGAGCCGTTCGGCATCGCCAGCTGCGAAACGTTGCGCCAGTTGTTTGAGGCCGTGGTCGACGCGACTGGCGTGGTGGTTGTTGGCCCGCATGCGCGCCGCACCTCCGGTCCCGTCATTGTCGCCGCGGAAGATATCGATCGACTGCCGAGCATGGTGCGGGCCGCCGAGCGCCTTGCCTCGGTGACGGGAGGATCGCTGGTTGTCCTCCTGATCGCCGATGACGAAGAGCGGCTGCATTGGATGGAAGCGCAAGCGCGCCTGCTCCTGGGAGAGCGCATCGATGCGCAAATCGTTCGCGCGGAAGTGGCGCGCGGCGCGACGGAGGTCGTGGCCGAGGAGTTGCGGCGGCTGAAGGGTGGATTTGTTATCGCCCAGTTTGGCGGCCTTGTCGTGCCAGCCGACGGCAACCTCCGAGCCTTGGCGGCGGCGCTGGAATGTCCCATTCTGCTAGTGCGCTGAGCCGGTGGCGGCGGCTCGGTCTCGCTGAGCTGGCGAGGTGCGATCAGCTCTGCGTGTTTCCGCCAGTGTTTCAGTGAAAATTACAGGGCCTAAACTGCAGCTTCAAAACGAACATTTATCATCCGCAGTCGAACGGATTTCCAAGTGGTCGCCCATGTGGAAGGCGGTGGCGGCCGGAGCTGCAGTTCTTGTCTTTTTGCTTTGGGCGCTGGGCGGACTGGCCGCATGGGCGGCAGTTGTTCAGCTCATTGCCGTTGCGTTCGCAAGCATTTTGCTGGGTGGAAGAAAACAAGCGCGGCTGTCAGCTGACGTAGCTCCGCAGACCGCGCCGCCTGCACCCGCCCAAGAGACGGTCCACGACGATTCCAGTTGGCGTGCGGTTGTCAACGCCATGCCGGATCCGGCTTTGGTACTGGATGCGGACGGCGTCATCGTCCACCACAATGCAGCTGTGGTTGATCTTTTCCCGCGTACGCGCTCGGGCCAGCCCATCTCCAGCGTCATTCGGAGCCCGGACCTGCTTGCCGCGATTGAGAAGAAGCACACGCCTGAGGATGTGACCGTCGTCGAGCTGCAAGATTGGGTGCCGGTACAGCGCCGGGTTTCAGCCATTTTGACGGCGCTTCCCATCGCGCCAGGCGGCCCAGGAAAACCGACACTGCTCATCGTATTCCGGGACATCACCGATCAGGAAAAGCTGGCGCAGATGCGTGCTGACTTCATCGCGCACGCCAGCCATGAATTGCGCACGCCGCTTGCGTCGTTGCGCGGTTTCGTCGAGACGCTGCAGGGGCCAGCCCGCGATGATCCGCAAGCGCGAGACCGTTTCCTCAGCATCATGGCGGCGCAGGCGGAGCGCATGACCCGCCTCATTGACGACCTGCTTTCCTTAAGCCGGATCGAAATGCGCGTTCACGTTCCGCCGCGCGGTGTGGTCGAGTTGAACGAAGTCGTGAACTTCGTGGCGCAGTCTCTTGAACCAGTGGCCGAAGCTGCGGGCATCAGCATCTCTGTAGAGCCCTTGCCGACGCCTGCGCGCGTGCGGGGCGAGCGAGATGAGCTCATGCAGCTTTTCCAGAACCTGATCCACAACGGGATCCGGTACGGGAAGAAGAGCGGTCACGTTATTGTGCGGATGACGCGGGAGCCGCCGGTCGATGGGCGCCTACAGCGAATTTCCATTGCCGTTGAGGACGACGGTATCGGCATTCCGCCGGAACATCTCCCTCGCCTGACTGAACGGTTCTACCGCGTGAGTGCTGCGGCGAGCCGCGAGAAGGGTGGCACGGGATTGGGACTCGCCATCGTCAAGCATATCGTCACGCGCCACCGCGGCGAGTTGAAAATCTCCTCGAGCCCTGGAGAGGGGTCGACTTTCACTGTCGTGTTGGACGAGCTGCTGGAGTCCCCAGCCGCTTAGACCAAAAAAATCGTTTTGTTTCAGCGTGTTACGCTGTCATCAAAGCTTAGCGTGGATGCTCTATCGAGGCATTGCGTTCTGAGGGGAGCCGCTTCGGCTTCCCACTTCAGCATCCAAGTTGGGAGAACACTGTGAGCAGAACCTTCGTTGCCATCTCGGCGATTATAGCCGTAGCAGGCCCTGGCTTTGCCGGAGCGGCAAATGCTCGAGATCACATCAAAATTGTCGGTTCCTCGACGGTATTCCCGTACACACAGGCTGTTTCTGAGGAGTTCACGCGCAAATTCGGTCGGAAAGCCCCCGTAGTTGAGTCGACGGGTACTGGTGGTGGCATGAAAATTTTCTGCCAGGGGATCGGTGAACAATACCCCGATATTACCGGTGCCTCTCGGGCCATGAAGAAGTCCGAGTGGGCGGAATGCGAGAAAAACGGCGTTACCGATGTGACCGAGGTGCTCATCGGCTATGATGGCATTTCAATTGCCCAGTCGCGTAAGGGCAAGCCGATGGATCTGACGAAAAGCCAAATTTATCTCGCCTTGGCAGCCGAAATTCCCGTCGATGGCCAGTTTGTTCCGAATACTCATAAAAAATGGAGCGACATCGACAAATCACTCCCCGACGTTCCTATCCTGGTTTACGGTCCGCCGCCGACATCAGGCACCCGCGATGCGTTCGTCGAGCTTGCTATGCAGGAGGGGTGTCAAGCTCTCGATTTCATGAAGGAGCAAAAGAGCAAGCTCGATAAGTACGCGTATGGGAACCTGGTGAAGAACCAATGTAGCCGGATGCGTCAGGACGGCCCGTTCATTGAGGCTGGTGAGAACGATAATCTTATTGTCCAGCGGCTCGAGGCCGATCCAAATGCCGTCGGTATCTTCGGCTATTCATTCTTGTACGAGAACGAAGACAAGCTGCAGGCGATAAAGGTCAACGGCGTGAAGCCGTCGTTCGAGAGCATCGCATCAGGCGAATACAGCATTTCCCGACCCTTGTTCATCTACGTCAAGAATGCGCACCGTGAGGTTATCCCCGGTCTGAAGGAGTTCGTCGCCGAGTACGTGAGCGATGAAGCGATGGGGCAGGACGGCTATCTGGCCGATCGGGGAATGGTGCCGTTGCAGCCGGATGTGCTGACGAAAACTCGTGACGCGGCGTTGAACGGTCAGAGAATGGATGTGCCAACGAATTGATGGGTTGCTGCAAAAAGCCGGCTGCCGGTGACGCATTTCCGCCAGTCGCGATGTTGGGAGCCAGTTGGGTGCAATTTCGAGGTCGCGGCCTCTGGCTCCCTCATTTCTGACCCGAGCCCGGAAACTCATCGGGACAAAAGCAGAGAATGCTGACCCACGTTTTTGCCGCGCTGCTCGTCTTGACGGTGATTGGTTTTTTCATCGGCCGCAGACGGGCTCTTGCCTCAGTCAATGGTCAGGCCTATCGGCTTCATTCCCGCCCAGCCTATCATGCGAGTTTCGTTGCCGCGTGGGTGGGAATTCCGGCAAGCCTTCTGATCCTCACCTGGATTGCTTTGCAGGGACCGCTGCTCGATCGGATTGTCATGGCCACCTTGCCGCCGTCCTTTGTTATGGAGAAGACGGCCGGTGAGCTGAGCCTCGTCTTGAGCCAGATAAAGTCGGTGGCCGGCGGCACCGCATTTGGCAATCCCGATCCGCTGATTTTGGAATCCGGAGACCGCTTGAGAAACTGGCGGGAAATTGCACAACTTTCCATGTTCGTATCGGCCATCGTCCTCGCCATGCTGGGGGCGGTCATTGCACAGTCGAGGATTTCGCCAGAATTTCGTGCCCGGCAAGCCGTCGAGCGGATTCTCGACGGGCTCATGATCGCCTGCGCTGTTGTGGCGATTTTGACGACCCTTGGAATAGTCCTTTCTTTGCTCCTCGAGGCAATCCGATTCTCTCGGTGGGTTTCGCCCCTGGAGTTTCTGCTTGGCCTGAACTGGGAGCCGCAGATCGCCATGCGCGCTGATCAGGCCAGTGCCGGAGGCGCGTTTGGCGCAATTCCTGTTTTTCTCGGCACGTTCCTGATCGCGCTCATCGCGATGGCGGTGGCAATTCCGATCGGTCTGTTGTCTGCCATTTATCTTACTGAGTACGCATCGAACCGTTTTCGCGCCGTCATCAAGCCGATGCTGGAGATTCTTGCCGGCATTCCGACGGTTGTTTATGGGTTTTTCGCCGTGCTCGTCGTCGCGCCTGCCTTGCGAACGTTTGGTGAGGCTGTGGGGATACCGATTGCACCGAACAGCGCATTGGCAGCCGGCGCCGTTATGGGGATCATGATTATCCCCTTCATCTCGTCGCTGTCGGATGATGCGATCAATGCGGTGCCCCGCTCCATGCGCGACGGCTCGCTGGCCCTCGGAGCGACAAAGGGGGAAACCATCATTCGCGTGCTGCTGCCGGCGGCGCTGCCGGGCATCATGGGCGGCATTCTCCTGGCGGTGAGTCGGGCCATCGGAGAAACGATGATCGTTGTAATGGCGGCGGGGATTATCGCCTCGCTGACGCTCAACCCGCTTCAACCCGTCACCACCGTTACCGTTCAAATCGTGACCCTGCTGATCGGCGATACGGAATTCGACAATCCGAAAACACTCGCCGCGTTTGCATTGGGCCTGATGCTTTTCCTGTCAACTCTTGTTCTCAACATCATCGCCATGCGTATCGTGCAGCGCTACCGGGAACAATATGAGTGACGTGAGCACACCATCTGCTGCAACACCTGCCGCCCAAACGGGCCATTGGTACTCCGTTGCCCAACAAAAGCGGCTGAAACGTCGTTACGCTGCCGACAGGCGCTTGCGCTACTTGGGATTGGGCGCGATAGGGCTCGCCATCGGTTTGCTTGGCATGCTGATCGTATCACTCGTTTACACCGGCCATCTTGCTTTCGCGCAAACGCGAGTGGAGCTCGAATTCTACGTCGATCCGGCGCTGGTGAAGGCGGACGATATTCGCGCGGGCAACTTCCGCGCCATTGCGCGCCAGGCGCTCTTTACCCAATTTCCCGAGGTCACAAGCCGTCGCGAGCAAACGCAGCTTGCGAAGCTTCTGAGCCCGGGTGCCGAGTGGATTGTTCGCGATTACGTTGCCGCCCATCCGGAGCTGATCGGCAAGAGCTTCAAGATGCTCGTGCCCGTTTCAGATCCCTATGATCAGCTGCAAAAAGGCCTCATGTCGCGAGATATGCCGGAATCGCAGCGGCGGCTCAGCGACCAGGCGATTGGCTGGTTTGACAAGCTCAAGAAGGCGGGGCTTGTCCACACAACGTTCGCCTACGAATTGTTCGCGAATGCGGATAGCCGCTTTCCGGAGTTGGCCGGCCTGGCAGGGGCAATCGCGGGGTCATTCCTGACGCTGCTCGTTTGCCTGGTGTTGAGTTTTCCGTTTGGGATCGCCGCGGCCGTCTATCTTGAGGAGTTTGCGCCGAAGAATCGGCTGACCGCGCTGATCGAGGTCAACATCAATAATCTGGCTGCCGTCCCTTCGATCGTCTTTGGTCTGCTTGGTTTGGCGGTTTTCTTAGGTTTCTTCGGTCTGCCTCGTTCCGCGCCATTGGTCGGCGGGATGGTGCTCGCGTTGATGACGTTGCCGACGATCATCATTGCGACCCGGGCCACACTGAAGTCCGTTCCGCCCTCGATCCGCGAAGCAGCGCTCGGAATCGGAGCCTCGAAGCACCAAGTGATTTTGCATCATGTATTGCCGCTGGCCATGCCCGGCATAATGACCGCGACGATCATTGGTCTCGCGCAGGCCCTTGGTGAAACGGCTCCGCTGCTCCTCATCGGCATGAATGCGTTTATCCCGAGCCTTGATAGCGTTGGCCTTCTTGAACCGGCAATGGCACTTCCAACGCAAATCTACAGCTGGGCGGATAGTCCGGAGCGCGGATTCGTGACTCGAACTTCGGCAGCCATTCTCGTGCTGCTCGGTTTTCTCGTGGTGATGAATACCGCAGCAATTTACCTGCGCCAGAAATTTGAACGGAAATGGTCGTGATGCGTGCGACCGCAGAGGAGAAAAGGATGAACGAGCAGGTTCACACGGCGAACCTAAAAACTATAGCTCAATCGCCTTTGGTCGCGCGGGGGATCGGGAACGTAAAGGTTCGAGCACGTAACGTCAATGTGTTCTACGGCGAAAAGCAGGCGTTGAAGAATGTTTCCGTCGATATTCCCGCCCGCGCCGTGACAGCCTTCATCGGACCGTCGGGTTGCGGCAAGTCCACGTTTCTTCGCTGTATCAATCGTATGAACGACACTATCCCCGGAGCCCGCGTTTCCGGCGAGATTACAATTGACGATCAGGACATTTACGACCCCAGCCTGGATGTCGTTCAATTAAGAGCTCGGGTCGGGATGGTATTTCAAAAGCCAAACCCATTTCCCAAATCGATTTACGAAAACGTTGCCTACGGCCCGCGTATTCACGGGTTGGCGCAAACACGCGCTGAGCTCGATGAAATCGTACTCTCCAGCTTGGAAAAGGCTGGTCTTCTGAAGGAAGTGAAGGATCGCCTCCATGAGCCGGGGACCAGTTTGTCCGGCGGTCAGCAGCAGCGACTCTGCATTGCTCGCGCCATTGCGGTGAGCCCTGAGGTGATCTTGATGGACGAGCCCTGCTCGGCTCTCGATCCGATTGCCACGGCGAAGATCGAGGAGCTGATTGACGAGTTGCGCGAAAATTACTGCATCATCATCGTCACCCACTCAATGCAGCAGGCGGCACGTGTTTCTCAACGGACCGCCTTCTTCCATCTCGGCGAGCTGATCGAGGAAGGGGATACGGACGAAATTTTCACGAACCCGAAGGACCGACGCACCCAGGACTACATCACTGGCCGGTTCGGTTGAGACCGATGGGAGCCAAGCCATGAAGGAGCATATCGTACGGTCATATGAAGAGGAGCTGGCTCTGCTCGATCGCAAGATCGCTCAAATGGGTGGCCTTGCGGAAGAAGCGCTGGGTCAGGCCTTTGACGCGCTGGAAAAGCGCGACCCGCGGCTCGCCGAGGCGGTGATCGAGTCCGACAAGGCCATCGACCGATTACAGCTCGAAATCGAGGATCAGGTCGTCACCATAATTGCGCGGCGCCAGCCGCTTGCTGACGACCTGCGCCACGTGATTGCGGCCCTGCGCATCGTCTCCGACCTGGAGCGGATTGGTGACCTGGCGAAGAACACGGCCAAACGCGCACTTGCTATTTCGCACGAGCCCTATCCGAGGCCACTCATGTCCGGCCTGCGCAGCATGGTGGAGCGGGCGTTGCGGCAGCTCAAGGAGGTGCTTGATGCCTATGCGGAGCGTAACAGCGAGCTGGCGCTTTCCGTATGGCGAGAGGACGAGCAAATTGACGCTATGTATAACTCGGTTTTCCGAGAGCTTCTTACTTATATGATGGAAGATCCTCGCAATATCGGCATCTGTACGCACCTTCTATTTGGTGCAAAGAACATCGAGCGAATTGGGGATCACACAACCAATATTGCAGAAGTGGTCCACTACCTGGTTCATGGGCGTGCGATTACTGACGACCGGCCGAAAGGAGATAAGACAAGCTCCACCCTAATCTCCCGAGATCGCGACTAAGAGGGTTTCCATGTCGGCCCGGGTGCTGATCGTCGAGGACGAAGCTGCGCTGGCAGAATTGCTTCGCTACAACCTTGAGGCGGAGGGCTTCATTGTCAGCCACGCCTCAACCGGCGAGGAAGCGGAGCTTCTGATCGCCGAAGAAAAGCCGGACCTTATTATCCTCGATTGGATGTTGCCCACCTTTTCGGGCGTTGAGCTGTGCCGCCGCATTCGCGCCCGGCAGGAAACCCGCGCAATTCCGATCCTTATGCTGACCGCGCGGGGGGAGGAGAGCGACCGCATCCGCGGGCTTTCAACTGGCGCGGATGACTACGTCGTCAAGCCGTTTTCGCTTCCCGAGCTGATGGCGCGGGTGAAAGCCATCCTGCGGCGGACGGCTCCGGAGCGCTTAGCTGACGTATTGCGAGCCGGCGAGATCGAGCTCGACCGCGCGGCGCACCGCGTAACCCGTGGCAACCGCGAGGTGCGATTAGGGCCGACCGAGTTCAGGCTGCTTGAATTCATGATGCAAAGCCCGGGCCGCGTCTTGTCCCGGGAGCAGTTATTGAACGGCGTTTGGGGTCGAGACGCCTATATCGACGAGAGAACTGTCGATGTTCACATCGGGAGGTTGCGGAGAGCATTGGTGCGCGGGAAGGAGCACGACCCGATCCGCACAGTTCGCGGGGCTGGTTACGTCTTCGACCAGCGGCGGTCGGCCTGATTTGTAGCGGGGTTTCAGATCCGAGTTTGTCTCCAATTCCGTTTCGGACCGGCACGCCAATTGCAAAATTGGTGTGAGCCGGTTCCGTTAACCTTTGGAGACTTCTTTTTTTGTGAAAAATGTGTTACATAATTGCCGTTGTAGCGTAGCTGAACGGAATGGGGAACGCGAGGGCCGGGTGTCTGGGCTCACGTCGTTTTCGCCTGAATGACCCAAGCCGCGCTGCATGGTTCTGAACAGCGGGACTTTATGCGCGGAACGCTAGCCAAGTCTGCGATGTGGAACAGAAAACTATGCCCCGCACAAGGGCCATAGTTTGGCAATGGCACGCTTAGCCGGTGGCAACCTTGTCGACAAATTAATCTTGTCGTGACGCCCTCGATTGGGCGGGATGCGCGGCCGCATATGCGTCGAGCGCGACCCCTTAGCAGGTGAGATGACCAATGGCTCAGAAGACGAAGGTGCCTGTCAAGCCTAAGGGCGCGGGCGAAAAGGTGAAGGATCGGCTCGAGCGCACGGCCACGGCTTCCAAGCAAAAAGTCCCGGTAGCCAAGTCGTCGACAGCGAAGACTGCATCTGGAAGCGCAAAAACCGCAAAAATGGGCGCTGCCGCCAAGAATTCTCTAGTAAGTGAGCGTAAATTGACGGAAAGAGTGGAAGTGAACGCAAAAGCAGCGGTGAGTAAAACCAAGGCAGCTGTGCAAACGAAAGCTGCTGTTCAACCGGCAAAACTTTCCGAGAAAGCGGGGGGCAAGACTGGGGTGAAGACAGCATCTGCTAGCAAGAAGGCGACCGAAAAAGTACAGGCTAAGGCTGCTGCGCCAGCCGCCGCGACACGCTCTGCCCAGCCGGCGAAGACCGCGATGAAGGCCGCTCAGCCTCAAAGACCGGCTGTCGCCGCAATGGCCAAACCGGCCCAGCCGAAGATTTCAGCTCCCGTCGCCCCTAAGGCGAGCGCAGAAAAAACAAAGGAAACCAAGCCGAAAGCTGAAGAGGTTAAGAAGCCAACGCAAGCTCGTCACGGTTTTTCGGTTGGCGAGTACATCGTTTATCCGACCCACGGTGTGGGCCGCATCGTTGGCATCGAAGAGCAAGAAATCGCGGGCATGAAGCTCGAGCTCTTCGTCATTACGTTTGAGAAGGACAAAATGACGCTGCGTGTGCCGACGGGCAAACTGCAGAGCGTCGGCATGCGGAAGCTTGCGAGCGAGGATATCGTCAAGAAGGCGATGGAGACGCTCAAGGGTCGTGCCCGCATCAAGCGGACGATGTGGAGCCGGCGCGCGCAGGAATACGAGGCCAAGATCAATTCGGGCGACCTAGTTGCGATCGCCGAGGTTGTGCGTGACCTCTACCGCTCGGAGTCTCAGCCTGAGCAATCTTACTCTGAGCGTCAGCTTTACGAGGCAGCGCTCGACCGCATGGCGCGTGAAATTGCCGCGGTGGAGAAGCTGGACGATCAGACTGCCGTGCAGCGGATCACCGAAGTGCTGGCCAAGAGCGCTCGCGGCCGTCGCGCCGCAGCCGAGGCTGCTGAAGGTGTTGACGCTGTCGAGGGCGAAGAGGAGAGCGCCGCCGCCGTGAAAGCTGCTTGAGCTGGTCGGCTTTCGGGAGTTGGTTAAGGCCCGGCCTTGGAGCCGGGCCTTATTTGTTTCGGGGATCGACGTTTATTTCGGAGATTCGTCAGGCTAACCCAGCTCGCTGTTTTCGAGTTCTAAGCAAATTATTCGACAAAATTTCCGCTCTTGGATGCCAAATGCGGAAAATTCTTTAAACAGCTCTGCTTTTCGACCGCAAAAAATGGAGATATTTGCAGCTTTAAGCCACCCCGATCCGCAGCAGATCGTGCACGTGCACTATACCGACCGGCCTTTCGTCTTCCACAACGAACAGCGCCGTGATCCGCGCGGTATTGATCAGCTCCAAAGCAGCTGATGCGAGCGTATCGGGCGTTACTGTCTTCGGCTTGCGGGTCATGATGTCCCCAGTCTTGGCCCGAAGCAGGTGCTCGCCCATGTGGCGGCGCAGGTCGCCATCGGTGACAATCCCCACCAGCTTCCCTTCGCCATTTACAACCCCAAGGCAGCCGAAGCTCTTCTGGGTCATGATGACGAGGGCTGCGCTCATCGACTCGTACTCGGAGACGAGTGGGAGCTTTTCTCCCTTGTGCATGATGTCGCCCACAAGCTTGAGCTGTGCGCCTAGCGAGCCACCGGGGTGGAAGATCTTGAAGTCGTGAGCGGTGAACCCTTTTGCCTCAAGCAACGCTATGGCGAGGCTGTCGCCCAGGGCGAGCTGCATCGCCGTCGATGTGGTCGGCGCCAGGCCGTGCGGGCAGGCTTCCTTCGCCCGCGGTAGCTCCAGGACGATGTCAGAGGCCCGCCCAAGTGCGGAGTCTCGGCGGGACGTGATGGCGATAAGGGGGACTTTGAACCGCCGCGAGTAGTTGATGATGTTGGTCAGCTCGACCGTCTCGCCGGACCAGGAGATCGCCAGAACGACGTCCTCCCTGGTAACCATCCCGAGGTCGCCGTGGGCAGCCTCACTGGGGTGAACGAAGAACGCCGGCGTGCCTGTCGAAGCAAACGTCGCTGCCAGCTTTTGTCCGATGTGTCCGCTCTTGCCGATGCCGGTGACGATCACGCGCCCGCGCAGGCCGGAGATGACGTGAACAGCCTCCGTGAAAGCATCGGCCATGGGTCCTTTCAGCGCTTCCGCGAGTGCCGCCAAGCCTTCGGCCTCGATGTTCACCGTGCGAACAGCGGAGGCAACAGCCCGTTCGGCCTTGGCGGCGCCAGTGCCACCATTACTCCGCCCCTTGTCGGCTTCTGCCAAGGTCTGACCATTTCGGAGCGCTGTCGACTGCCCTGTCATTCCGCCTGATCCCCGGCGACTGCTCATGTTCTTGTCTAGCAGAGGGAAACGTACTCGCCAAAGATGGCAAACCGGCGAGGGCAAGCTTTTCAACTGTCGCGAGAGGTTCACGCCGTGCCTTGCTCCTCCGGTGCGGTGGCCCATACCTAATCGACATGCGGCACGTGCAAACTGGGTGGTTGGCGACGCACCGCTGCAACAATAAGGTGAGGACACTTCAGAGTTTAGGAGAGGGAACGCCTATGCGCGCCGCAGTGCTGACCGAAGTCAACAAGCCGCTCGAAATTCTGGACCTCGAACAGGAAGGCCCGAAGGAGGGTGAGGCCCGCGTCAAAGTGAAGGCGGCCGGGGTGTGCATGAGTGACTGGCACATCATGAATGGCGACTGGCCGCTGCCGTTGCCCATGGTGCTGGGCCATGAAGCTGCTGGTGAGGTGGTGGAGGTCGGGCCAGGTGTCTCCAACGTCAAGGTTGGTGACCACGTCATTTTCTCGTTCCGTCCACACTGCGGGCATTGCCCTTACTGCTCGCAGGGACGCACCGTGCTGTGCACTGGCCACAACGATTCACCCCGTTGGCGCATGCACGACGGCACCTCGCGCCTGAAGCTCAACGGGGAGCCGGTCAACGTGATGGCGCGGATCGGCACGTTTTCCGAGTACGTCGTGTGCCCGTCCGAGCAGCTTGTATCCATCCGCAAGGATTTGCCGTGGACGCATGCCGCTATCATCGGCTGCAGCGTGGCAACCGGTATCGGCGCCGTCATTCGTCATGCCCAAGTGCCGGCGGGGGCGACGGTGCTTGTCATCGGCTGCGGTGGCGTCGGGCTCAACGTGGTGCAGGGCGCGAAGCTCGCCGGCGCACGGATGATCATTGCGGTCGATCTGCTCGACAACAAGCTACAGTACGCGAAGCAGTTTGGCGCGACGCACACCATCAACGGCCGCGAGGAAGACGTCGTAGCCCGCGTGCGTGACCTGACTGGCGGATTGGGCGCCGATTATGCGTTCGATGCCATTGGTAGCCCGACCACTGCAGTCCAGATCGTCGAGGCCGTAGCACCCGGTGGGCACGCCGTTCTCGTTGGCATTCCGGCTTACAGCGCCACAGCGCCGATCGGGCTATCGAACATGGTGTACCTCGAGAAGAAGTTCACCGGCACGTACTACGGTTCGGTCCGGCCGACTGTCGACTTCGGGATCCTCGCGGACCTGTACATGGACAAGCGCATCAACCTCGACGATCTCATCAGCCGTACGTACCGCTTCGAGGAGATCAACGAAGGTTTCCGCCTGTTGACGTCAGGAAGCGTTGCGCGCGGCGTGATCGTCTTCGACTAATTGCAGTCGGGGGCTGCAATAAAACATCGTGGAGCTGCCCGCGTGGGCAGCCCTGGCCTCCGATGTGCCCAACACTCATTTTGGACGTAGGAGCCAACCGCAAGAACGGAAGCGTTATTGGTTTCGCTCCTAGCGTCACGTGTGATCTTCGTACTTGAACGACACCTTGAGCTTCACCCGATAAGCCTGCACGGCACCGCCTTCGATTACGAGGTCCTGTTCTACCACTTCGGCAATGCGCAGATCCCGCAGCGATTTCGAAGCCTTTTCGACAACGGTTCTCGCTGCATGCTCCCAAGATTCCGTGCTGGTTCCCACGAGCTCGATGATCTTGTAGACGCTCATTAAACACCTCCTGTCTCCGTTGCCCCGGACAGCTGCGCAAGATCATCTTTGGGAAGCGACTGAATACCTGATGGTCCTTCCGAGCAATCGCATCGATGATCCACGCAAGAGCCTTTGCAAGGACGCCAACTCAAGACGGACATGGCTGAGAACGACATCAATCCGCTGCGCACACGCGCTCATTACAACCACTGGACCACAGTAACGATCCGGTATTGCGATCAGGATCCGGTGGGACACATCAACAATACGGCCTACGCGGCCTTTCTCGAGCAGGCACGGGTTGCACTTGTTTATCCGTTGCTTAAGAGCTACGGGGGGCCAAACCTTGAGCTCGTGATCGTGCGTCTGGTCATCGATTTCCTGAAAGAGCTGCATTTTCCGGGCAGCGTCGACGTTGGCACGCGCATCGGCCGCGTCGGCTCGAAATCGTTCGTGCTCCAACACGCCATTTTTCAAACGGGAGAGGAGCATTGTGCGACGACTGCGGAGTGCACGATGGTCTTTTTCGACGTCGCGCAACGGACTTCGACGTTGCCTCCGCCCGAGGTGAGAGCGGCGCTTGAAAAATTCGGCAGTGAGCAGCCGCAGTGAGGTAGATGTTGCTGAAACGCCGCGGTTCTTGGGATTTTTGCCCAAGCAAGGAACCAAGTCGCGATTTGAGCATTACATGTTCGTCCATGAAATGATTACAGCAGCGGGGTAGAGCCCCGGAGAGATCGCGGCGGAACTCTCCGGGGTCATTCTCATTTCTTCAGAACACCGCGCGTAGTTTGTTACGGCGTAATCGCCACCTTCAGAACGCCGTCCCCTTGATTGGCGAACAGCTCGTAAGCCGTTTCGATTTCGTCCAGCTTGAAGTGGTGCGTGACAAGCGGCTTCAGGTCAGCGCGGCCGGAGGCGATGACGTTCATCATCCGGCGCATGCGCTCCTTGCCGCCGGGGCAGAGCGTGGTGATGATGCGGTAATCGCCAAGCCCCGCAGCAAAAGGCTTCAGCGGAATTCTTAGATCTTCACTGTAGACTCCCAGGCTGGAAAGTGTGCCACCGGGACGAAGCACACGAAGCGCGGCTTCAAAGGTTGCCTGCTTGCCGAGAGCTTCGATCGCCACATCAACGCCCCGTCCGCCGGTCAAGCGCAAGATTTCATCGACAGGATCGGTTTGGGTCGAGTTGATCAGGTAGTCAGCTCCGAGCCGGCGCGCCATTTCGAGCCGTTCTGGCAGCATGTCGACGGCGAAGATGGCAGTCGCGCCCATGAGCCGCGCGCCAACGGTCGCGCAAAGGCCGATTGGTCCCTGTGCGAAGATGGCGACCAGATCGCCGATTTTTATGCCCGCGGACTCCGCTCCCGAGAAGCCGGTCGACATAATGTCGGGGCACATGAGCACTTCGATATCGCTCAGCCCATCGGGAATTGGTGCCAGATTGACCATCGCATCGGGCACCAGAACGTATTCTGCCTGGCAGCCGTCAATCGTATTTCCGAATTTCCAGCCGCCGATGGGCTTCCAACCGTGTGCTGTGCCGGCGCCATCCTGCGCATGATCGCCCGCCAGGCAGGCATAGCTGTGGCCGCTTGGCGTGATAGCGCCGGCGATCACGCGTTGGCCTTCACGATAGCCTTTGACCGCTGAACCCAGCTTCTCAATGACGCCGACCGGCTCATGGCCGACGATCAAGCCGCGGGCGATAGGATATTCTCCCTTGAGGATGTGGATGTCGGTTCCGCAGATCGTCGTGGTGGTGACGCGAACAAGAGCATCGAGTGGCCCCACATCGGGAATGGGCTTTTCGTCGAGCACGATGCGGCCGGGCTCGACGAACACCGCAGCTTTCATCTTCCCAGCCATCGCAAATCTCCTCCTTTGCTCGCCGCCAACGATGGGCCGGGCGAAATTGTTCCCGGCCAACCGGCAGTGTGAGGAGGCTTGCGACTTAGCTCACGCGTTGCCGTCGAGCTCTGCGAAGACGCGGCGAGCAATGCGGAAGCACTCGACCCCCGCCGGCATGCCCGCGTAAACAGCGATCTGATGCAGGATGGACTGGATTTCCTCACGCGAAACGCCATTACGAATGGCACCGCGCAGGTGCAGCTCCCATTCCTCCATGCGATTGAGACCGGCGATTAGGCCGAGGTTGATCATCGAGCGAACTTTCGGGGGAATGCGCTCGTCGCCCCAAATCGTGCCCCAGCAGTATTCGTTCAGCATGTCCTGAAACGGACGATTGAAATCATCCGCTGAGGACATGGCTTTGTTGACATACTCCTCGCCAAGCACCGCCTTGCGTTTGGCGAGGCCCTTCTCCCAAAGCTCCTTGTCCACGTGAGTCTCCTTCGCTTTAGTTTTGTAGAGGGCGACCGCAGCAGCGCGGAAAACCAGAAGCGGAACTTACACGCGGCATGCGGCAAGGCAAACAGAGAGCCGAGCCGTCACAACGGCTCGGCTCCGGCAATCGCAGAAGCATTCAGCTGCCCGCTTAGGCCTTTCTCAGCTTGGCAAGATCGGGGATCGGCCGTGCGGTCGCCGGGTTCTCGGCCAGCAATTGCTCGAGCGCGTGAGCAACGGAGAGCACGAGTGCATCCGAGCCGTTCGGACCGACGACCTGAATGCCGAACGGCATACCCAGGTGATCAAGGCCGCATGGAATAGTGGCGGCCGCCGGAATAGCCGTCGTTAGCCCGTAGGTAATTGCCAGCCAACGCATGTAAGTGGGCATCGGCTCGCCATTGATTTCCGTCACCGTCAATTGTTCGTGCGGGAACGGAGATACGGAGGCTGCAGGGCAGATAAGCACGTCGACTTCGTCGAAGAAGCCGAGGAAACGGCGGTAGATCTTCGATTGCTCGACGTTGGCCCAGGCGATGTCCGCAGCAGTCCACTTCAGGCCGCGTTCGGTGTTGTCGATGACATTGGGCCCTAAGAGGTCACGATGCTTTTCCAGCCTTTCGCGATGGGCACCGACGAAATAAACGCCGCGCAAAATCTCGAAGACGTCGTGAACCGGCCCGAGATCGGGGTCGCGGTCTTGGGTCTCCGCAAAGACGTGCCGGAACGTGCTGACTTTCTCCCCGAACACACGGCGGATGTCTTGGTCGATCGGAGAGCAGCCGAGGTCCGTTGAGATCGCCACGCGCAGGCTGCCAAGGTCGATGAGCGGCAGTTCCTCAGGAATGCGCAGCGCATCGTCGTTGGAGAACGGATCACGCTTGTCGATATCGATTTGCGCCTTGAGCAGAAGATGCAGGTCGGCAATCGTGCGGCCCATCGGTCCATTCACCGGAAACGGACATAGGGCGGAGGACCGCTCCGGTCCCGGGACGACGCCGGGGGATGGACGAAAACCGCTGACGCCGCAGAACGAAGCCGGCGTGCGCAGGCTTCCGCCGTAATCGGACCCTGTTGCGAGCGGCACCATGCCTGTCGCCAAGGCCACGGCAGAACCGCCCGATGATCCTCCGCACGTCTTCACGGGATCGAACGGGTTGCCGGTTGCGCCATAAACCCGGTTCTTGGTGTTGGCGCCGGCGCCGAACTCCGGCGTGTTCGTCTTGGCGAGGATGATCGCGCCTTTGTCACGCAAATTCGCTACGGTGTCCTCGTTGCGCTCGGGCACATGATCCTTATAGATCAGGGAGCCCCACGTCGTCCTGAGGCCGCCCGTCGCCTGCAAATCCTTGATGCCGAGGGGAAGGCCATGGAGCAGGTCCAGATCATCGCCGCGCATAACCGCCTGTTCGGCAGCCTTGGCGGCCTCCCTGGCGCCCTTTTCGTCCATCGCGACGATGGCGTTCAGGGTAGGGTTGACCTCTGAAATACGCCTGAGGCAGCTCTCCAGAAGTTCGACAGGCGACAGTTTTTTCAGACCGATCAGCCGGCGTGCTTCGACGGCGGAAAGATCGCAAGGTTCAGTCATTGTAGCGTTTGCCTTTCCGTTGAGAATGACCTTTGAAAATTTCAGCGACGGGGCAGGCTGTCGGTTTCGCCAAGGTCCCAGTAGAGCCCGGCCATCAATTCCAAAGCATTTTGGGATACCGACATGAGGATGTGCTCATCAGGTGCGTGCTGGGAACAGGAGGCATAGGAGTGCGGCAACCATAGCGTCGGCATTCCGAGCACATCCGTGAAAATGTCGTTGCAGATCGAGCCGCCCATCTGCGGAATGACAGCTGGCTTCGTGTTGGTCGTGCGCTGAATTGACTCGACGGCCCAGACCACCCACGGATTGTCGGGCTCGGTACGGGTCGCTGTGAAGCTTCCATCATTGGCGCTCGGTGGATCGGTGACGCGAACAGTGTCGAAGCCCTTCTCGCGGAGATGGCGCTCCAGCGCCGGACGAATGGCGTTGATGTCAGTTCCGGCGACAAAGCGAAGTTGGCAGTTCGCAATGGCCTTCGGCGGGATCGCGTTCACGGGCCGGCCCGGCATGCCGGCGCCGATCGCGAGTACGTTGAGAACGTTTGAACCGTAGACACGCTCGGCAGGCGTCAGGTCGGGTTCACCCCACCATTCGTCAATCTTTGGACCTTTTTCGCCGCCGTCGACCTCGACATCGGCAAGCGCCTTGCGGACCGCATCAGACATTGGCGGCGCCTTGAGCTCCGGCACGAGAAGCTCGCCAGTCGGACCCACGATGGTGGCAATGGCATTCGCGAGGATGATGGCCGGGTTTGCCAGCAAGCCGCCCCAGTTGCCGGAGTGGTGGCCGCCTTCTCTGAGCTCACAGACCAGATCAAAGTTGACGGCGCCGCGGCAGCCGAGGGTGAGGGTCGGACGCTCGGGGCGCGTACGCGGGCCATCCGAGGCGATCAGCACATCGGCGGCGAAGTCTTCCTTGTGGGCGGCCACCAGCTCTTTCAGTCCCTTGGAGCCGGCTTCTTCGCCCATCTCGATCATGAACTTGACGTTGAAGCCAAGCCTGCCACCGCGCTCCTCCATCACGGCCTGCAGGGCGGCCATGTTGATCGTATGCTGGCCCTTGTTGTCCGCGGTCCCGCGGCCGTAAAGCCGGTCGCCGTCGCGGGCTGTGATCCAGGGGCCCTTGCCCTTGGTCCACTGCTCCTCGAGCCCGCGGATCACGTCGCCATGGCCGTAGCCAAGAACCGTAGGCAGGCTCGGATCCTCGATGCGCGTCGCCAGAAGGACGGGCCCCTGGCCTTTTACGGGGTTCGGATAAATGCGGCAGCTAAAGCCCATCCGGTTGAACGCGGGCTCCATTTCCTCCTTCAGGTAAGCGAGAAGATGAGGGAGGCTCTCGGGAAGCAGCTGGCTTTCGGTTCGGTAGGCGACACGGCGCGCGAGATCCGCCTCGAAAGCGCCGCTCTCGATGTAGTGGCGCGCGCGTGCGATAGCTCCTTCCCGCGATCCAGAACCGCTTCCGCTCATACCTGTCTCCCTCATGCAGTTGTTCGCTTTGTGCTGGACAGTGGCCTACACCGGCTGCCGCGTCCAGCGGTTCGCTGTTGAAGCATGCCAGTCATGCTCACGGCGCGAAGAGGCTTGTCACGGTTTGACGGCTAAGCGCATCTTCTGGCGAAAAGCATTTTCGAACAGGCGAAAGAAGGGAAACGCGTGTCAAACGGCGGGGGCAACGGTGGTCTCGCCGCGCGGTTGCGTGCGAGCGGCAAGGCAGGAAAGCGCAATGATCCTCTAGTCGGCGCAATCTGGGTTGTCCTGGCGATGGCGACGTTCGCCGGCCTCGGCACCTTCGGAAAGTACGCCATGCAGGCCGGGGTCGATCCGCTGCAAGTGATCTTCTTCAGGAATTTCTTCTGCCTGATCCTGATGACGCCGTTGCTCTATTGGCGAGGGCCTTCTCTCGCTTACTCTGAGCAGTTTCGGCTTTATGGCGTCCGCGTCGGGCTCTCCGTCATTTCGATGATGGCGTGGTTCTCGGCTTTGTCGATGATTCCTCTCGCCGAATTGACCGCCATTGGCTTCCTCGCGCCCTTGTTCGCCACGGTTTTCGCCGTGTTCTGGCTGGGCGAGGTGGTACGGGCCCGGCGGTGGACAGCGCTTGTCGTTGGTTTCATCGGCGCGCTCATCATCCTGAGGCCGGGCGGCTTGGGATTTGGGTGGGGGCAGTGCGTGGCTCTCTTCTCGGCCGTAACGACCGGAATCATCGGTCCGCTGCTCAAGCAGATGACGGCGCAGGACGACCCCGACAAGATCGTCTTCATTACCAATCTGTGGGCCGCGCCGGCTTCCCTCATCCCCGCCCTTTTCGTGTGGGAATGGCCGCCGCTTGCGGTGTGGCCATATCTTCTGGGGCTGGGACTGTGTGCCGTTCTAGGTCACGTGGCGCTCCTGCGCGGGTTCGCATCCATGGATGCGTCGATGGTTTTTACCTTCGAATTCTCCCGCCTGCCGTTCGCAGTGCTGGCCGGCTATTTTTTCCTCGGTGAAACCACGGATATCTGGACCTGGGTTGGAGCCCTCATCATCTTCAGCTCGGCCGCCTATATCACCCGCCGCGAAGCCCAGCTTGCCCGTGAGCGGGGTGTGCGGATCCGCGATGTTTCCGATCCTTTGAGCCTCACGCCTCTGCGATTGAAAGTCTAGGGCTTGCTGCTCGCCACTGCGTAGCTGGCAGCGAGCCCTTGCGGGCGTCCGATTGGAACTCCTTCGGCACACGGCATGTTCATCCTGCAGGCCAATCTTGAGGTGGCTCAAGGACGCCCGACCCATGGACATGCCTTTTATTCGAGGATGCAGAGGCTTACCTCCTGCGTCCTCTTCAGCCGCATCCATCAATGGATGGGGCGATCGTTTCCGCAGCTGGCGGAACAATTCGAGCTGCTCCGTCAGCGCCGCCGTTTGGGAGTAAACCCATGGATAGCTTCGGCACGCGGACCGAACTTCGCGTAGGCGACAAGACGTACACTTACTACAGCTTGGCCAAGCTGCGCGAACACGGCTTCGACGTCAGCAGGCTTCCCTACTCACTGCGCATCCTCATCGAAAACCTTCTCAGGAATGAGAACGGCACAACCGTTTCCCGCGCGGACATCGAGGCACTGGCCAGTTGGAAGCCGCAAGCGAGCGGGCAACGGGAGATCGCGTTTACACCGGCACGCGTGCTGATGCAGGATTTCACGGGTGTTCCGGCGATTGTCGATCTCGCCGCCATGCGGGATGCGATGGCTCGTCTGGGCGGTGACCCTGCCAAGATCAATCCGCAGCAGCCGCTTGAGCTTGTGATCGACCATTCCGTGCAGGCAGACGTGTTCGGCCGGCCGGATGCCATGCGCATCAATACCGAGCTTGACTACGCGCGTAACGGCGAGCGCTACGCGTTTCTCAAGTGGGGCCAGCAGGCGTTCAAAAACTTCCGCGTCAGCCCACCAAATGGCGGCATCTGCCATCAGGTCAACATGGAATACCTGGCCCGGGTGGTGTTCGGCGCTCGCGAGGAAGATGTGCCGAAGGGCGTCGAGAAGCCTCTCGCCTACCCGGATACACTTGTAGGCACGGACTCCCATACGCCGATGGTCAACGGGCTCGGCGTGCTTGGTTGGGGTGTCGGCGGCATTGAGGCCGAAGCGGCCATGCTTGGCCAACCGATTTCCATGCTGATCCCCGACGTAATCGGATTCCGCCTCTACGGCGAACTCCGCGAAGGCGCGACGGCGACGGACCTTGTTCTGACAGTCACTCAGATGCTCCGGAAAAAGGGCGTCGTCGGCAAGTTCGTCGAGTTTTTTGGTCCGGGTGTGAGCAAGGTGCCGGTGACCGATCGCGCGACGATCGGCAACATGTCGCCGGAGTACGGATCGACGTGCTCCATCTTCCCGGTCGATGCGCTGACTTTGGACTATTTGCGGTTCACTGGGCGTTCGGAAGAGCAGGTCGCGCTGGTCGAGGCCTACATGAAGGCGCAAGGCCTCTTCCACGATGCCAACGCGCCCGAGCCAGTGTTTACGGACACATTGGAGCTCGACCTCTCGACCGTGGAGCCGAGTATTGCGGGGCCTGGGCGTCCACAGGATCGCATTCCACTGCGCAAGGCGAAGGAGGCGTTCGAGGCTGCATTGCCGTCCTTGCTGCCGCCGGCTCCGCAGCCGACCCAGAAGGGAGCATCGGCAAAATCTTCTGATGGCAGTAAAATCGGCGTGTGGGGAGAAACACCTGCCAAGGATGTAGGCCAGGTTCTTCCTCAGCCAGATGGAGACATCGCGAGAGAACTCCGCCACGGATCGGTAGTTATCGCGGCCATAACCAGCTGCACCAACACCTCCAACCCCTCCGTGATGATCGCGGCTGGTCTGCTTGCGAAGAAGGCGGTGGAGCGTGGCCTGCGGCGTCAGCCGTGGGTGAAGACATCGCTGGCGCCGGGGTCGCGCGTCGTCACGGAATACTATGATAAGGCTGGGCTTACGCGATATCTTGAAGCTCTTGGTTTCAATCTTGTCGGTTATGGCTGCACGACCTGCATTGGAAACTCAGGGCCGTTGCTGCCAGAGGTTTCAGAAGCCATCGCTCAGAAAGGCCTGGTCGTCGCATCGGTGCTCTCCGGCAACCGGAACTTCGAGGGGCGCATTCACTCGGAGGTCCGCGCCAACTATCTAATGTCGCCGCCGTTGGTGGTGGCGTTTGCGATTGCTGGCCGCATCGACATTGATATGGAAACGGAGCCGCTTGGGTACGATCCCAATGGGCAACCTGTTTTCCTGCGCGATTTGTGGCCGAGCCAAGCAGAAATTCGGGAAACCATAAAGAATGCCATCACGTCGGAGATGTACCGCCAGAATTACGCGCGGATCTTCGACGGCGATGAACATTGGCGTTCCCTTGAAGCGCCGTCGGGCGATCTTTACGCGTGGGATCCGAATTCGACGTATATCCAACATCCGCCGTTCTTTACGAAGATGTCCCGCGAGGCGCCGTCGAGCGTGCCGGATATTCATGAGGCGCGCGTGCTCGCCTTGCTGGGCGATAGTGTGACGACGGATCATATTTCGCCTGCTGGAGCAATCCGCGCGGACTCGCCTGCTGGGAAATATCTCATCGCTCAGGGTGTCGCGCCGAAAGATTTCAATTCCTATGGCGCCCGTCGCGGTAATCACGAGGTGATGGTTCGCGGCACTTTCGCGAACGTCCGTATTCGCAATCGCCTGGCTCCGGGAACGGAGGGTGGTTTCACGACCTATCTGCCGACCGGCGAAGTGATGACCATCTACGAAGCCTCGCAGCGATACATCACCGAAGGAATCCCGCTCATCATTCTGGCGGGTAAAGAATACGGCTCAGGCTCAAGCCGCGATTGGGCGGCCAAGGGGCCATATTTGCAGGGGGTGAGGGCGGTTATTGCCGAGAGTTTCGAGCGGATTCACCGTTCCAATCTCGTCGGAATGGGCATTCTTCCGCTTCAGTTCCTGCCCGGCCAGTCCGTCGAGAGCCTCGGACTTTCGGGTAAAGAAACGTTCTCCATTGAGGGAATCTCAGAGGGAATCGCGAGCGGGTTCGCGAAATCGCGCAATCTTTTGGTCCGCGCCCGGAGGGATGACGGCACGGAAACATCATTCGAAGTCATTGCGCGGATTGATACGCCTCAGGAGGTGCTCTATTACCGGCACGGCGGAATACTCCAGTACGTGCTGCGGCAACTCCTTGGAAGTGCCGACACGGCGCCGACTGCCAAGAAGGGGCCAGTGCCAATTCCGGAAGTTGTGGCGCCGGCGAGCACGGGAGATCCGGTGGAGGAGGGTTCCATCGAGTCGTTCCCGGCCAGCGATGCGCCGTCTCACCTAACCGAGCGTGCGGTACCCGGTACCGGTTCAGGCAGCTCCGGTTCCGGCTGAGGCGGCCTCTGATTTTTGCTGGGCCATCCATTCGTCGAGGCGCATGATCTGTTCGGGCGTCATGGCGAGCCCCAGCTTGGAACGCCGCCAGACGACATCAGCGGCTGTTTCGGCCCATTCCTCTTGCATCAGGTACCGCACCTCGGCCTCGCTCAGACCGCCGCCGAATTGCTCGCCGAGATCGTCAGGCGTACGCGCGCTTCCGAGTATTCGGGAGGCACGGGTGCCGTAGGCGCGGGCTATCCGTTCGAGGTAAAGCTTCTCGAAACCGGGATACTGAGCCACCAGTTTTTCAACCAGCTGAGAAAAGCCCTGCATCGGAAAGTCACCGCCCGGCAGGGGAGCTGTATGCGTCCATCCTTGCTTATTCACGCCCGGGAGATGAGGTGCGAGGAGATTGAGGGCTTCTTCCGCGAGGCGGCGATAAGTTGTGATCTTTCCGCCGAGGACGGAAAGGAGGGGGGCGCCGCCGTCCGCATCAATCTCCAGCTTGTAATCGCGTGTTGTAGCTTGCGCTGCATCAACACCATCATCCAGCAGTGAGCGCACGCCGGCGAAACTCCAAACCACGTCGCTCGGCCATATCGCCTTGCTGAAATAGCCGGAAATAGCTTCGCAGAGATATGAAATTTCTTCCGGCGAAGCTTTGACTTCGTCCAGCGACTCCCGATGGTCGAAATCGGTGGTGCCGATCAGCGTGAACCGACCTTCGTATGGAATGGCAAAAACGATGCGTTTATCTGCATTTTGGAGAATGTAGGCGCGGTCATGCTCGAACAGCCGAGGAACGACGATGTGGGCTCCACGGACAAGTCGCGTGCGAGGACGGCTTTTTTCAGGTCGTAATGTCTTATCGACGAAATCAACCCACGGGCCGCTTGCGTTGACGAGCGCACGCGCCTCAATCGTCTCGGATGTGCCATCGCGAAGGTCCGTTACGTGGAGAACCCAGAGATCCGCTCGACGTTCGGTCCGCTCGACTTTGTGCCGTGTACGGATAACCGCTCCACGATCTGCCGCATCGCGCGCATTCAAAACAACCAGCCTCGCGTCGTCCACCCAGCAGTCGGAGTACTCGAACGCGCGGCCTCGCAGCTCCGGCTTCAGAGGAGCGCCGGCGGGATCATCAGCAAGCGCGAGAGAACGGGTTGGAGGAAGCGCCTTCCGCCCACCGAGATGGTCATAGAGGAAAAGCCCAAGGCGCAGGAACCAGGCGGGCCGCATAGCCGGATGATGTGGCAGGATGAAACGCATCGGCTTGATGATGTGCGGCGCCAAGGCCCAGAGCACCTCGCGCTCGATCAGCGCCTCGCGTACCAACCGGAATTCGTAGTATTCGAGATAGCGTAAGCCGCCGTGAATCAACTTGGTCGAGGCGCTGGACGTGCCACTCGCCAGGTCGTTTTTCTCGAACAATGCGACGCGAAGTCCGCGGCCGACGGCATCCCGCGCAATCCCGCAACCGTTCACGCCACCGCCGATAATGGCGAGATCGAATGGCTCTCTTGAAGGGCCAGCCTCTCGCAGCATCAGCGCACCTCCAACAACAGATCCGCGAGTTCGGCGAAGCCGGCAGCAGAGGGTGCGGACGTTACCCACGCAGGCGCTGCGGGCAAAGCGTCCTTGAAATTCATGACGTTGGCCACGCCGACCGAATTGGGAAAGAATCCAAACATGGGAGAATCGTTGGGGCTATCGCCCACGAAAACAACCGTTTCGGGGCAAGCCAGCGCATCGATGTCGAGTTCCTCTTTCAGAAACCGCAGGCTCGTCGTGAGCTTGTCGTAGGTTCCGAACCAGCCATTCACGTGAATGGACGAGACCTTAGCTGTTGCGCCGAAGCGTTCGAAGATCGAGACGATGCGCGCAACGGCGTCTTTCGGCAGCGGCGGCACGTCCTCGCAAAAGTCTATGGCGAGATCGGCTTCCCTGTAATGTTGGTCAGCCGCGACAGCGGCGCCAGGCACTTCCGCAAGAACGGCTTCGCGAATGGCTTCAAGGGCGCGCCGGTCCCGCTCGCGCTCTTCGGGCGTCTTCGCATAGCGTCTTATCATGATGCGTCGCGCGTCATCGTAACGAAAGTAGAAGGCACCGTTCTCTCCGACCACGCCGTCCACCGGCCATTGACGGGCGATGAGATCGCACCAGCCAGCCGGCCGACCTGTGACCGGTACAACGGCCAAGCCCGCTTCCTTGAGACGCGCCATGGCGCTGTACGACGTCGGAGGTAGGCGACCACCCTCGGTCAACGTGTCGTCAATGTCTGTCAGGACGGCGCGAATTTGACGTCGCGCTTCTTCTGGAAACTCGGCCACGGGGCGCATCTGGGAGAGGGCTCCTCAATATCGTCCGGCTCGGCTTGCAGGCTGCTGCGTAGGTCTTCCGACAGTTCGGGATCAAGCCAGCGCCGGGCCGATTGGTCATTTTCCTCGGCGGCCTTTGAAGGCGGTTCACCGATAGCTCGTCAAGAGCTGTCGATCAAAGCGGTGCATTCCCGCAGAATACCTTCAAGCTGATCGCGTACAGAGCGAGCGCCGGGAGCGAACACGTAATCGAAGACAGCGGAGCCGATGGTGAACGCATCGACTCCCAGTTTACGGAGCGTACGGATCTGCTCCGGCGTGTTAATCGAGCCCGCGACGATGAGATAGCCGCGACTGCCGAGTCCGCGGCGCGCCGCCGCGATGAGTTCGAGCGGGTTGGATTGGATGGATCGAAACGCCAGCAGATCAGCCCCTGCGCAGCCTTTGTCGATAAGGGTCTGACACTGACTTTCGATCTCCGTTTGGTCGCCCTCAAGGCGGGTGGGGTGGCCAATTGGTCTTCCGGCAAACGGGAAATAGCTCGTCTGGCTCCCCCAAAGAACGGAGAGAACCTCATCCACCTGCGTGCCACCGAGCAGGCGATCCACGCCGAGATCACGGGCAATTTCAGCGGAGTGCAGGCTTCCCGTCGGATCGGTTGATACAACCTCCATGTAAGAGATCGCCCCGGCTTCCCGAATGCGCTCGGTGAGTTGGGCGAGGAGCCGGGGCGACGCGCCCACGTCCTTGAAGCCGATATGGCGCAGACCAAGCGAAGCGACTTCGTCGAGAATTCTGAGCGGATCCTCGACGGTCCGATCCTGGTGCGTCAGCATGAAAATGAAGTCCATGGACGCCTGCATCTTCGAGCGGGGGGCAACTAGAGATACCGCAGAACAATGCGCGAAGGGAGCCTAATAGTCGCTCCCTGCTCCGCGCCGGTCCATGAAACACTTTGACTCTTTCTCCTCTCAACTGAAACGAGTGTTGCAGGGAGCCGCGCGCCGTGATCTATTCTTCCCATGAATGTTCGTGCTGTTGAGGAAGAGCTTCTGTCAGTATTCGATCGGCTTCCGCCGCAACTGCAGGTCGCCGCGCGATGGCTGCTCGATCACCGGGACGATGTCGCGTTTCTGTCCATGCGGGAGGCAGCCCGCCGCGCGGAGGTGACGCCTGCCACCATGACGCGGCTCGCCCAGCGACTTGGCTACAGCGGATTTGGTGACCTCCGGGAATTGTTTACGCGCGCGGCTCGCTCCCGCGAGATGCCGTTTCACGAACGCGCGGAGGGGTTGCGGGCGCGGCGCGACCTCGACGGCGACAGCGCCCTCATAGTCGACATGCTGGCCGTCCTCTCCGGCCATTTGCGGACACTTTGCGAGCCGGAGACGTTGTCGGCCCTAGCGCGCGCGGCGGACATCATCGAGCATAGTGAGCGTGTTTTCTGCGTGGGCGCCCGCTCGGGTTTCGCCCCCGTCTATTTGGGCGCTTACCTATTCTCGCTGATCGGTGAGAAAACCCACTTGCTCGATCAGGCGGGTTCGATCGGCCTCGATGCCCTACGCGATTTGTCTCCGCGTGACGCTATGGTGGGCTTGAGCATTTCGCCTTATACGCGCCAAACCGCAGAGGCCGTTGCTTACGCCGCCGAGCGCGGAGGACAGGTCATTGCCATCACGGACAGCCGTACGGCGCCAATCGCCAGGGCCGCCACGGTGGCGATCATTGTTCCGACAGATACACCATCATTCCTCCAAACGATGAGTCCCGCATTCATCGTCATGGAGTGCTTAGCCGCACTCGTCGCCGCACGACGAGGTGATCGTGCCGTTGCAGCAATAACGAAGGCGGAGAAGCTGCTGTCTCGGTTTGGCAGTTACACGAATCAGGGAAATTCAAGGCGACGCGACACATGAGCGAATATACAAGTCGAATCCTGCACCGGCGCATTCACGGAACTCTCCCCGTCGCGGTCGGTGGCAAAGGGATCGAAATTTTCGATAGCGACGGCAAGGCCTACATCGACGCTTCAGGTGGCGCGGCCGTTTCATGCCTGGGTCATGGCCATCCGGCCGTCAACCAAGCCATCAAGGCCCAGCTCGACAAGATTGCCTACGCTCACTCGTCCTTCTTCACAACCGAAGCAGCGGAGCGACTGGCCAATATTCTGATCGAGCATGCACCCAAAGGTTTATCGCACGCCTACTTTGTGTCCGGTGGCTCAGAGGCGGTTGAGGCGGCACTGAAGATGGCGCGGCAGTACTTCGTCGAGCGCCGGGAGCCGCAGCGCCGGAATTTCATCGCGCGCCGGCAAAGCTACCACGGCAATACGCTGGGCGCGCTCGCTGTTGGCGGGAACATGTGGCGGCGGCAGCAGTACGCGCCGTTGCTTTTCGAGAGCCACCATGTGTCGCCACCTTACGCCTATCGGGAGAAACGGGATAACGAGACACTGGAGGAATACGGACAGCGGCTTGCGAACGAGCTGGAAGAGAAAATCTGCGAGCTCGGTCCCGAGACTGTTATCGCCTTCGTGGCCGAAACGGTTGGGGGGGCAACGCAGGGCTGTACCACGCCTCCGCCTGGATACCTGCGGCGTGTACGGGACATCTGCAATCGCTACGGCATCCTTTTGATCCTGGACGAAGTGATGTGCGGCATGGGCCGCACCGGCACGCTCCATGCCTGCGAGCAAGAAGGGGTTTCGCCGGATCTCCTGATCATTGCCAAGGGACTGGGTGGTGGCTACCAGCCGATTGGTGCTGTGCTGCTTTCGTCGGAGATTTATGCCGCGTTCCGCGACGGCAGCGGCTACTTCCAGCATGGGCACACTTACATGGCCCATCCCGTGGCCTGCGCCGCGGCGCTCGCAGTTCAGGAAACGATCATCAAAGAGAACCTCCTTGAAAATGTGCGCCAGCAGGGCGAGCGGCTGGAGCGTCGCTTGAGAGAGCGGTTCGCCAATCATCATCACGTTGGCGACATCCGCGGGCGCGGCCTGTTCTGGGCCATTGAGTATGTGAAGGATCGCTCCACAAAAATGCCGTTCGATCCGGCTCTTTCCCTCAACGCGCGGGTTAAGAGCGAAGCAATGGCCCGCGGGCTGGCGTGTTATGCGATGCCAGGCACGATCGACGGGAAACTGGGCGATCACAACATGCTCGCGCCACCTTTTATCGTGACGAGCGAAGATATCGACCGCATCGTCGAACGTTTCGGTGATGCAGTCGACGCAGCACTCCAGTCGCTACCATCGACTTGAGCTTCAACCCGCTTCAACAGGGGAGCATGCGCATGAGACGAGCCAGTATATTCGCTACAGCGATAGCCGCGATCGGTTTTCTGACCGCTCCTGCTATGGCTCAGCAGAAGTTCATCACGATCGGCACCGGTGGCGTGACCGGCGTGTACTATTCTGCGGGCGGCGCCATTTGCCGGCTGCTGAATAAGGATCGCAAGGATCATGGCATCCGCTGCTCGGTGGAGAGCACCGGCGGTTCGGCCTACAACGTGAACGCCATCCGCACGGGCGATCTGGACTTCGGCATGGTGCAGTCGGACGTTCAGTACAACGCGGCACAGGGCTTGGGCGCGTTCCAGAAGGACGGTGCCTTCAAGGAGCTGCGGGCCGTCTTCTCAGTGCATCCGGAGCCGTTCACGGTGTTGGCGCGTCCCGACGCTAACGTGAAAACCTTTGAGGACTTCAAGGGCAAGCGCTTCAATATCGGCAATCCGGGCTCCGGTACGCGTGCCTCCATGGAGGAGCTGCTTGACGCCCTGGGTTGGAAGATCAGCGATTTCTCGCTCGCTTCCGAGCTGAAAGCTGACGAGCATGGCCCGGCATTGTGCGACAACAAGATCGACGGATTCTTCTATGCGGTCGGTCACCCGTCGGCCAACATACAGGACCCCATCACAACCTGCGGCGCCAAGCTGGTTCCCATCACCGGCCCGGCAGTCGACAAGCTCGTTTCCGAGAAGCCTTACTACGCAAAGGTCACCATCCCTGGCGGGCTTTATCAGGGTAACCCGGATCCCATCGAGACCTACGGCGTGCTCGCTACGCTCGTGACCTCGGAGAAGACGCCGGAGGATGTCGTCTATCAGCTCGTCAAGGCAGTGTTCGAGAACTTCGACGAGTTCAAACGCTTGCATCCGGCTCTGGCCAATCTCGACTCAGCCAAGATGGTGAAGGATGGCCTCTCGGTGCCGCTGCACCCGGGTGCGCTCAAGTACTACAAGGAAAAGGGCTGGGTGAACTAAGCACCCGGTTTCGGATCCTGGACCGGGGGCGTGATGCGCGCCTCCGGTCTGTGCTATTCGGAATACGTACGATTGGAGAAGAGACCGCTGGGAGGCCGCATGCGCGACGACCAGAAATCTTCCGCGCCACAGGTCGATCTCGAAGAGCTCGTCGCTGAATCCGATTTTGGCGGCCGACAGCCAGTTGGTTTCGCTTATGGCATTTTGCTGGTGACCGCGATTGCGTGGTCGTTGTTCCAGCTTTGGTACGCTTCTCCGCTGCCGTTCATTTTTGGCTTCGGCATTTTCAACGATACCCAGGCGCGCTCGATACACCTGGGCTTCGCGCTGTTCTTGGCTTTCACATCCTATCCCGCATTCAAATCGTCGCCGCGGAATAGAATTCCTCTGATTGACTGGATTTTTGCGCTCGTTGGAGCGTTCGCGGGAGCCTATTTGTTCCTTTTCTATCGGGAGCTCGCGTTAAGGCCTGGGCAACCGACCGATTTCGATCTTCTCACCGCGGGCGTGGGCATTCTGGTCCTGCTCGAGGCCACCCGGCGATCCCTCGGAATTCCGATGGTGATCGTCGCGACGGCGTTCATCACCTACACATTCGTCGGGCCGTATATGCCCGAGGTCATTCAACACAAGAGCGCCTCGCTCGCGAAATTCCTCAATCATCAGTGGCTGGTGACCGAAGGCGTTTATGGCGTCGCGCTGGGCGTTTCCACCAGCTTCGTCTTCCTCTTCGTGCTCTTTGGAACATTGCTCGACCGAGTGGGAGCCGGAAACTGGCTGATGCAGATCTCTGTTGCGTTGCTCGGCCGGTTCCGTGGCGGGCCTGCAAAGGTGGCCGTCATTTCATCGGCGCTTAACGGTGTGGTGTCCGGATCGTCCGTTTCCAACGTTGTTTCGGGCGGCATTTTCACCATTCCGTTGATGAAGCGCACGGGCCTTTCCGGCGTGAAAGCAGGCGCAATTGAGGCCGCATCGTCCATCAACGGTCAGATCATGCCGCCGGTCATGGGCGCCGCCGCGTTCCTGATGGTCGAGTACGTGGGAATTCCCTACTCGGAGATTGTGAAACACGCGGCGCTTCCGGCGATCGCCTCGTATTTGGCGCTGCTCTACATCGTCCATTTGGAAGCGGTGAAAATCGGCTCCCAACCGCTGCAGCGGGAAACAATGCCGATGAAAATGCGCCTGTTGCGCACAGGGCTTGGCATTTCGTCGATGATCATTGTCCTGTGCCTGCTGTACTACGGCGTGATCGCCATACAGGCTACATTCGGCCCCAGCGCCGCCTGGGCGCTGGCTCTGATCACAGCGGTGATCTACGTGGGAACGGTCTGGCTGGCTAGCCGCTATCCTAATCTCGAGCTCGATGATCCCAATGCGCCGGTCATTCACGTGCCGCGCGCGTGGGACGTGGCGCGAACGGGTCTGGACTTCCTGATCCCCCTGGTCGTGCTGCTGTGGTGCCTGATGGTCGACCAGCTCTCGCCTGGTCTATCCGCGTTCTGGGGCTGCGCCACGCTGATCGGCATCGTGCTCACGCGCAAACCACTTATCGCGCTCTTCCGTGGCCAGTCGGTGCCAACGGCCCTGCATGAGGGGATTAATGATCTGCTCCAAGGCTTGGCACAGGGCGCCCGGAGCATGATCGGCATTGCCGTGGCGACGGCAACCGCGGGCATCGTTGTTGGCACGATCACCCTGACGGGCCTCGGGCTGATGATGACGGACTTCGTCGAGTACCTCTCTGGCGGGAACGTCATCCTGATGCTCTTGCTCATTGCGGCGGCGAGCCTCGTGCTCGGCATGGGTATTCCGACCACCGCCAATTACATTCTTGTCGCGACGCTCATGGCCCCGGTCGTTGTCGAGCTCGGCGCTCAGGCTGGTCTCGCCATCCCGCTGATCGCGGTGCACCTGTTCGTGTTCTACTTCGGCATCATGGCCGACATCACGCCGCCGGTGGGGCTTGCTGCGTTCGCAGCAGCAGCTATCTCTAAAGAAGACCCCATCAAGACCGGACTTCAGGGGGCCTTCTACTCCCTCCGCACAGCGATCCTGCCGTTCGTATTCATCTTTAATCCGGCCCTGCTGCTGATCGGATACGATAATTGGTGGGAGTTGACCGTCGCGGTTGCTGTATCCCTGGCTGCCATCCTCATCTTCTCTGCGGCCACCATGAACTGGTTCGTGACGCGCTCTCGCCTTTGGGAGAGCGCCGTGCTGTTAGTGGCCTGTTTCGCGCTTCTCAGGCCGGATTGGTTTATCGATCAGTTCTATCCGAAGTACGTCGAAAGGCCGGCGCAGGAGTTCATGACTCGTGTCGCCGAGGCGCCGGACAACTATCGCATGGCCGTGAAAGTGGTGGGCTTCAATCTCAACGGGGATGAAGTCGAGAAGACGGTGAGCCTCCGGCTTGGTCCGAAGAAACCCGCTCCCGAGCGTCTTCGTCAGATGGGGCTAACCGTAACGGCCCTGGGCGACACTGTCTCGATCACCAACGTGCAGTTCGGCTCGTACGCCAAGAGAATCGGGCTCGATGTCGGGTACGAAATCATTGCAGTCCTAGAGCCGGCCCGTCGTCCATCGATACTCTGGCCCATCGGCGCGGCCCTGCTGGCAGTCGGCGGGATCGCGTTGGTCCAGCGTTCCCGCGTCAGGCGGAGCGAGAAACTTCAGGCCGCCTGAGGCAATAGGGCCGGGCGTAGGCGAATTCGACGCGCATACTTTATTTTTCGTGTAAAGAAATGCTATGCGTTCGGGCGCATCGTAGGTAAAGTGGCGTCCGGTCAAAAGGGAGGTCGGGCAGGGTCGAGCCATGCGTCTGACAAAACAAACCAGCCATGCGATCCGTATACTCATTCACTGCGCCCATGCGCGCGGTGAATTGGTCAAGGTGGCCGACATTGCCGAGAGCCTGGGGCTGACCCAGCAGAACGTCTTCAAGATCGTCCACATCCTCACGCGCGCGAAGTTCCTGAAAGCGGTGCGCGGGCGTCACGGTGGCGTGCGACTGGCGCAGGACCCGTCAGCTATTCGCATTGGCGATGTGGTTCGCGCCACGGAGGTGACGCACGTTGCGATCGAGGGCGAGGTCCCGACGAAGGGCCGCGGCAAGGGCAAGGAGCAGCCCATCAGCCGCGTTCTGGACAACGCACTCGAAGCCTTCATCAGCGTTCTCGATCAGCACACGCTGGCTGATATGGCGGGAACCCCGCCTCTCCGGGACGAGGACGAAACGCCGGAGGTGCAAGTTCGGGAGCGCAAACGCGCTGCTCGCCCGCACTCTGCGGTTGAAGCTGTTGCTGGCAAGGTTCTGCGCTGACGGATGATTCGTTGAGACCGCGTGTCATTATGCCTCGCGAGGTCGACTGGCGAATTATGATTTTATCTCCTACTACGCCAGTCGGATTTTGGCCCTGGGTTGTGCGTATTAGGCAGCTTCGCACTGGGGGACACAATTCCCCGCGGGGCTGGAAGGGGGAAGCGTGATCATCTGTTCCTGTGCAGTCATTTCAGACAGGGAAATCGAGGAAGCTCTCGTAGAGATCCTCTCCCAGCCCAACGCTCCCTTGCCGACTCCGGGTGTCGTTTATCGCCATCTGTCGAAAAAAATGGCCTGCTGCAGCTGCGCACCTCTTGCCGTTTCGACGATCTATGCGCTTGTCGAGAAGCTTGAGCGGGAAGGGCGCGTCTCGCCAGATGCCTGCGCAACTGCCAAAGTCCGCCTTGTTCGTCTGAATAAGCGTCGCCGGGAACTCAACCTCCCTCGTACCGCTTTGATTGCAGCCGAGTAAGCGACCGGGTATCGAAGGATTATTGATTCCCGGATGAGGAGGTTGGGATGAAGGGCAAGCAGGCAGTCATCGATGTGCTGAACGAGGCACTTCGGCTGGAACTGGGCGCCATTAACCAGTATTGGCTCCATTACCGGCTTGCAGAGGACTGGGGCTACACGCTCCTTGCTAAGAAGGAGCGGGAGGAGTCCATGGAGGAGATGGTCCACGCGGACAAGCTCGTGAAGCGCATCATCTTCCTGGAAGGCCTCCCGAACATGCAAACGATCGCGCCGTTGCGGATCGGTCAGAACATCCGGGAACTGCTCGAAGCGGATCTCGCCGGCGAGTACGACGCTCGTAACCTCTACATCCAAGGTCGCAAGATCTGCCACGACGCGGAAGATTATGTCTCCATGGAGCTCTTCGAGGAGCTGCTTGAAGACGAAGAGGGGCACATCGACTTCCTGGAAAGCCAGCTGCAGCTTCTCAACACCATCGGTGAGCAGAAGTACGCTCAGCTGCAGGCGGCGCCCGCCAACGAGGCAGACAGCGACTAATCGCTCAGTCTTCGCTCCACATACGGATCAGATTGGCGAGGGATTTCGAGACGAGATTGAACGTCTGGGAAGATCCCTCGCGTTCAAAGAGCTGGCGGCGCGCGGTGTCGAGCTCAAAGAGCAGCTCCCGCTGCGCCGCATCTCTGATAAAGCTCCGCACCCAGCCAACAGCAGCAAGGCGTTCGCCGCGCGTCACCGGCGCAACCCGATGGAGCGTTGTCGAGGGATAAACGATGACGCTTCCTGCCGGCAGCTTGACGGCGTCCTCGCCCGCGGGCGACGCGATAATGAGTTCGCCACCGTCGTATGTTTCCGGCGGGGACAGAAACAGGGTGAACGATATGTCCGTCCGCGCGCCGTCCATGATCGGCTCGTCGACATGTTCACCGTAGGCATCATTGACCCGGTAACGTGAGAACATTGGGCCGATGAACCGCTTCGGGCGGGCGGCCATCTCAAACACGGCATTGGCCCGAAGCCGGTCGGCGATCATTTCGCGCAAGGTTTCGATGTCTTCGCTTTCGCGCGCCTGGGCATTGGATTTTACGGCTCGAGCTGCGAAACCGGCGGTCGCGCGGCCATCGACGAAGCGGGCCTTGTTGAGAACGGAAACCGCATTCGCAACTTCCGCTGCATTAAGCACATCCCCAATTGACAGAATCATTACCGGCTCCTGCGATGATTCGGCAGTAGAAACGCCTTGTTTCTTGACGCTGGCCGTCAATAATAGCGCCTGATTTGACCAGGAGGTTAGCATGATCATCCGAAATCGCCGTCTGTGGCTCGGTATTGGCACTGCAACCCTGGCAGGCGCTGCTGTTGCGACTGGCGTTACCGCTGAGGACACCATGCAGCACAATCACGGCAGTCAGCCTGGCGCGAGCGAGCCAGGTGCGCCAAACATGCTGGCGGCACCGCAGGCCGGCGAAGCCTACCTGACGGACGGCGGACCAAGGGACACGCGCATCCGTATTTACCGCGACATTGCGTTGATGCGGGGTCACCTGCGGGTTGGCGACGAATTGATCCGTGAGGGCCGTTGGGATGACGCGGTCGTGCACTTCCTGCATCCGGCCGAGGAGCTTTACGGGGCCATGGAGCGCTACATCAAGCTGCATGGCGTCACGCCCTTTGACCGTGAGCTGAAGGCTCAGGCGGAGGCCGTTAAGGCAAAGCGCATGCGCGCCTACGAGCAGAATGCCAAGGTCGTTCAGCAGCGGCTCTCCGCGGCGCTCGAGAAATTCAAGACATTCATGACTCCGCCGCTGCGGAGCTTCACGGTGCGCAGCGCGAACGAGGTGCTGAAGGTCGCGGCATCAGAATACGAGGCCGCCATCGAGGACGGCCGGATCGTCAATCCGATGGAGTATCAGGACAGCCGCGGATTTGTTTGGACGGCGAGCGACATGTACGACGAGGTTGCGAAGGAACTCGAGCAGATCGACGCGGCAAAACTGCAGGAAATCCGCTCACACATCGAAAAAATGAAGACGGCTTTCCCCGGGGCCATGCCACCAGGTCAGCCGGTGATGAGCCCGGAAGAGTTCTCTGAGTTGGCCACCAAGATTGAAGAGCTTTCCTCGGTTTATTGGTAGGAGAAAATGCTTTGGGGGCCTGCGGCCCGACTTTGCGTCCTTCTGGGCGCAGTCATTGTCGGGTTTGGAACGGTAGCCGCCTTTGGAACTCCAGGCAGCACGACAGTTAAGCAATCTGACGCGGAGGCCATTCGGGCACGGGTAAAGAGGGCCTTCGCCCGCCCGAAAGCAATACCTCAGCCGCCGGATAATCCCATTACGCCGGAAAAGGTTGCTCTTGGTGAGCGGTTGTTCAACGACCCTAGGCTGTCCTCCAACGGCAAGATTTCGTGCGCCAGCTGCCACGATCCAAGGCTTGCATTCACGGATGGCGTACCCACTGGCGAAGGTGTAACCGGCCGGCCGCTGAAGCGCCATACGCCAACTCTCTGGAATTTGGCGTGGGCACGGCGATCCTTGATGTGGGATGGGCGGAGCGAGAGCCTGGAGCTGCAGGCGAAGGAGCCCATCCAGAACCCCGATGAGATGGGTGAAACCCTTGAGCGCATCGTGGAGCGGCTTTCCCGCGATCCAGAGTACAAGGCTGCCTTCGCCAGCGCGTTCCCTTCCGATCCCAAGGTCCGTGCTGACAACCTGCTCAAAGCGCTCGCTGCGTACGAGCGCACGTTGGTTTCGCCGAAAACACGGTTCGATCTTTGGGTGGAAGGCGACGAGAACGCCCTGACTGAGGAGGAAAAGAAGGGGTTTGATCTGTTCATCGGTAAGGCGCGCTGCATCAACTGCCACACCGGCTTCGCCTTTACCGATCACAGCTTCCACGACATTGGCTTGCCCTCCGAAGATGATCTGGGGCGAGGACCGGTGGTGGGCCTCGAAAGGCTCAATTTCGCGTTCAAGACACCCGGGTTACGTGAGCTGGCGTGGACGGCGCCTTACATGCACGACGGCTCGATGGAGACGCTGGAGGAGGTGATCCGCCACTATGAGGCCGGCGGCGTCGACAGGCCTACGCGATCCCGGGAGATGCCGTCTCGGATCGATCTGACGGACGAGGAGCGGCAAGCGCTGATCGCCTTCCTCTACACGCTTTCCAGCGAGAATCCGCCCAAACCATCCCAGGAGTTTTCACTCAGCAAGCGACAAGCATCTTTGGAGACGGCCTCGGGTGATGAAAAAGCGGTAGCTACCGCAACGGTCAGTCAGCGAAATAAAGAATTCACCCCAGGGCACGTCGTTATCAAGCGGGGGGAGGTGCTAACCATCCTCAACGACGATACGCGCACCCACAACGTGCGGATCTACGACCCACGCTTCGACTTCAACTCCGGCGCCCAGGAACCAGGCGAGACCATCACCATTGCCCTGCCCACAACCGGCACCTTCAAGGCATTCTGCGGCATCCACCCGAACATGGAGCTCACTATAGAGGTGGAGTAAGCTCCTGGCAGATTGGGATCGGCCGACGCGAAGAGCTTTCGCGGCGTTATAGCCCCTGCAGTCACGAAGCCGATGAAGACGCAGCCGCAACTGCCCGAGCTTAAGCGTGTGGTGCTGATAGGTGCCGGCCACGCGCATCTCATAGCGATGCGCGATTTCAGTCTTCGCTTCCTTGAGGGCGCTCAGCTGACAGTCATCACGCACCATTCGTATGCGCTCTACTCGGGCATGGTGCCCGGGATTATTGCGGGCCACTATAGTCCCGACGAGGCCCGGATTGATGTGGGGGCGGTCGCCAAAGCGGCGGGTGCCTCCCTCTGTCTCACGGAGGCCATAGGCATTGATCTCGCGAACAACCGCGTCATCTGCCGGGATTGCAGTTCGGTTTCGTTTGACCTGCTCTCGATCAACACCGGCTCAAGCCCCAGTTCGGATGTGCCGGGCGTGCCGGAGCACGCGATATCGATCAAACCGTTCGAAGTATTCCTCACACGGTTTGAGACGGTCCGCAGGACGATTATCGAAAGCGGGACCAGCGTCCGGATCGGGATGGTGGGAGCGGGAGCCGCGGGCGTTGAGCTGCTACTGGCCATCCACCACCGGCTGACCCGGGAGGCTGCTCTAGCCGGTCAGGGGAAGCCGAGGCTGCAGTTTGTTCTCTTCAGCGCAACATCAGAGATCCTGCCTTCGCATCCGCCCGCCTTAAGACGGCGCATCAAGCGCTTGCTGGATGAGCGGGGCATCGAGGTGTGCACCGACTGCTATGTGGAAGCGGTCAAGCCAGGTGCCGTTTACATCGCAGGTCAGGGTCGTCGGGCAGTCGACGTCATCTTCTGGGCAATCCAGGCCGCGCCGCCGGCGTGGCTGCGTGACACTGGTCTGGCTTTGGATGACAAAGGCTTCATTCGCGTTTGGCCGACCCTAGAGTCGGTTTCCCATCCGCACATCTTTGCAGCTGGCGACGTCGCCTCGATCGAAAATCACGATCTTCCGCGGTCCGGTGTGTATGCCGTGCGGCAGGGCAGCTTCGTCGCCGCTAACCTGCGCCGAGCCGCCCTGGGGAACCCGCTGACCGCCTACAAGCCTCAGAGAGATGCCCTTTATCTGGTATCGACTGGTGACCGACATGCCATCGGTACCCGGAATGGCTTCGCCCTGGGTGGTGGCTGGGTATGGAAGCTGAAGGATTGGATCGACCGCCGCTACGTTCGGCAATTCCCGGGCAGCGACGTAGGCCGCGGATGACCACATCCTCTCGGCACGCCCGCAGGGCGCTTTCGCCGCAGATATTGAAGGGCTGAAAAAGCGTTCCTAGATAGGGCTACAGCCATGCATCTGACGGCCCACGTGCAGTCCGCTGTCGCGGATAACGGGAACGCTTTGCCGAATGTATGGCGCGCTCGGGCCGCTGCAGGTTCGTGGTCCCCGAATTTGTTATCTTCACGCAAAACTTGAACGTTCTCCACGCGAAGGAGTTGTCACGTGCAGCAATGGCATAACGCTCGCCGGGATGGGCGCGCCCAGGCTAGCAGACCGACAACTCGCGCCGCTAGAGGCCGCATGAAGATCGCTCTCGTTTCGCCCCTGTACGAGTCGGTGCCACCGGTGCTCTACGGGGGTACTGAACGCATTGTCTCCATTTTGGCGGACGAACTTGTGGCGCAAGGCCACGATGTCACGCTTTTTGCCAGCGGGGACTCGATCACCGCGGCAAATCTCGTTCCCGCTTGTGAGCGAGCTCTCCGCCTTAATCCTAAAGTCCACGATCCCCTGCCCTACCACCTGATGATGCTCGACGAAGTCTGCCGGCAGGCGGACGACTTCGACATCATTCACTTCCATACTGATCTGCTGCAGATGCCATTGTTATCGACGCTTCGGACGCCGAGCGTCACGACGGTGCATGGGCGATTAGATCTGCCAGATCTCTGGCCGTTCTACAGCAGATTTTCAGACGTTCCCCTCGTCGCTATCTCCAATAGCCAACGTTCTCAGCTTCCGATGGCCAATTTCGTGGCCACGATTTATCACGGCCTGAGGCCGGATCGGGTGCCGTTCACCCCGGAACCGAAAGGCGGCTATTTGGCGTTCCTTGGGCGAATATCACCTGAAAAGAGACCGGACCGGGCGATTGAAATCGCTCAGCGGACAGGGATGCCGCTGAAGATTGCGGCAAAGGTCGATCGCGCCGATCGTGGCTATTGGGAGGACGTGATCCGGCCGATGCTCGTCGATAATTTGAATGTCGAATACATCGGCGAGATCAGTGACCGTGAGAAGCCGGAATTCCTGGGGAACGCTGCGGCGTTACTTTTCCCCATAGATTGGCCGGAGCCCTTCGGCATTGTCATGATTGAGGCAATGGCCTGTGGTACGCCAGTGCTCGCTTTCCGTTGCGGGTCGGTCCCCGAGGTTATCGATCACGGCGTGACAGGTTATATTGTTGACAGTGTTGATGAAGCTGTCTCGTCTATGGACGGGTTGCTAAGTCTGAACCGGGCGCTCGTCCGCAAGCGGTTCGAAGAGCGCTTCACGGCGGAACGGATGACGCGTTCGTACGTCGAGCTTTATAGGAAGCTGATCAATCAGGCGCGCGAGGAGGTGGACGTTATCTCCGACGCCGCCGTGCTTTCACGTCGTTCGTTGGGCTCAGAAACACATCGCACGCCGCAGTAAGTTCGGAATACGATGTCGAGCACCGAACCAGTCTACATAGAGAGGGCGGTAAAACCGCCCTCCTTTGCAGTTACGTCCTCGGTCTCGCTCCAGGCCCGACGGCTTCGGACCCTAAAGCATGACGATACGTTCGCCGTCCTCGACGCTGGCGGCGATATTCATCTCGGCCACACGTCCGTCGAGGGTCTCTATCACAAAGACACCCGCCACCTTTCGCACTTTGCGCTAGGCATCAACGGATTACGCCCGTTGTTGCTGAACTCGATGATGCGTGACGACAACTCAGCGCTCACCTGCGATTTTACAAATCCCGAAATTGAAGAGCACGGTGAGGTCCTGGTCGAGCAGGACATTATCCATATTCGCAAAATTCAATTCATTTGGCGCGGCGTGCTCTATCAGCGCGTTTCGGTCAGAAATCACGGCGATCGCACCCACAACATAACCATTGGATTCGGCTTTTCCGCCGATTTTTGTGACGTCTTCGAAGTTCGCGGGATAAAGCGCGAAAAGCGGGGACGTTTACACAAGCCCATCGTCCACGATTCGAGCGTTCTGCTGGGCTATACTGGTCTCGACGAAAGAACGCGCACCACGCAGATCATTTTCGATCCAAAACCGGATCGGATCGACAAAAGCCATGCCGGATATTTTGTGAGCTTGGAGCCTGGCGGAAGCTGCCTTATTCACGTTGCCGTCAAATGTGATGGGCAGGGAATTGACCGGCGTTCGAGCGAGGCGTTCATATGGGCTCTCCGCGCCTCACGGAGTGAGCTGCATCAGGCGTCTCGGCGCGCTGTATCGATCGAAACATCTCACGACATCTATAACGAGTGCGCCTCGCGGGCGATTGCCGACCTCTACATGCTGATGTCCCGCAAGGAAGAGGGGCTCGTTCCCTATGCTGGTATTCCTTGGTACAGCACGGTCTTCGGCCGGGACTCGCTGATTACCGCGCTGTTGATGCTATGGCTCGATCCGACGATCGCGCGAGGCGTTCTGAGACACTTGGCGGCCAACCAGGCGAACGATATCGATCCGGCCTCCGATGCCGAGCCGGGGAAGATTCTGCACGAAGTGAGGCTCGGTGAGATGGCGGAACTTGGCGAAGTTCCTTTCCGCCGCTACTATGGCAGCATCGATTCCACGCCGTTGTTTGTCATTTTGGCCGGCGCTTATTTGGAGCGCACGGACGACGTCGAGACCATCCGAGAGATCTGGCCAAATATTCAGGCGGCGCTGAAATGGATCGACGAATTTGGCGATAGCGACGGCGACGGTTTTGTCGAATACAGCCGTAAGAGTTCATCGGGTCTTACCAACCAGGGTTGGAAGGACAGTTACGACTCGATTTTCCACGCGAACGGCGAACTGGCGAAAGCACCTATCGCCCTGGTGGAGGTACAGGCATACGTTTACGGCGCCAAGCGACGGGCCGCTGAAATTGCCATGCGGCTCGGGTATGGTGAGCTCGCCGAAGAACTTTCAGGGCAGGCGGAGCTGCTGAGAAAGCGCTTTCACGAGGCGTTCTGGTCGGATGAGATCGGCACCTACGCAATCGCCCTGGATGGGGATAAGCGGCCCTGCCTTGTTCAAACGTCCAACGCTGGCCACGCACTGTTGACCGGCATTGTACCAGAGGAATATGCCCCACGCTTAGTTGAGACGTTGATGAGCCGCGAATCGTTTTCAGGGTGGGGCATTCGCACGGTCGCCACGACGGCGCGGCGCTTCAATCCGATGTCCTACCACAACGGCTCCGTTTGGCCGCACGACAACGCTCTGATCGGCCTTGGCTTTGCGCGGTACGGGTTCAAGGACCAGGCGGCCAGGATTTTCGAGGCGTTGTTCGACGCGTCGACGCATCTGGAGCTGCGCAGGCTCCCGGAACTCTATTGCGGATTTACGCGCCGGCGTAATCAGGGGCCGACGCTTTATCCGGTCGCCTGCGCGCCGCAGGCTTGGGCCGCTGCGGCTCCCTTGGCAATGGTTCAGGCCTGCCTTGGTCTGCGCGTGCAGCCGACGCTCGGAACGATCAGCTTGTTCCGGCCCATGCTGCCGAACTTTCTTGAATATATCACGCTCCGTGGACTGACGTGTGGCTCAGTGGTGGTCGACGTGCAGTTCCGCCGGATCGGAGATCAGATCTCAATGCACGTCTTGAATTCTACGGGAGACGTGCGGCTGACGATGACAATGTGAGCCGCTTGGCATTTCCAAGCGGCTCTTACTTTTGCGTTGCTTACTGCAGCCGCAGCAGCAGCCCGGCAACAAGGCGTGCCCGCTCCACGAGGCTGTCGATCTCAATATATTCTCCGAGCGTATGAAGCCCGGCACCGCGGACGCCGATCGAGTCCAGGGTCGGAATGCCGAGGGCGCCGGTGAAATTGCCGTCGGAGCCACCACCTGCACTGCCGTGCGTCAGGTCGAAGCCAATTTCACGGGCGATATCGCGCGCGATTTCGTAGAGAGCCATGGTGCCTTCGTTTGGCTCCCAAACCGGCCGCGTAACGCCGCGCGTGACCTCGATAACGACGTCATTTTCCTCGCCGTTCAGGGCCAGCATGCGCTCGACTCCGCGATCCAGGTCTTCCTGGCGCTTCGCCATGCTGAGCACTTCGGCCTCACAGAGTGAGGAGACGCAATTGACCCACTTGCCCGCGTGGATGACGCCGACACTAAAGGTGCAGTCGTCCGTCGTCATCGCTTCGATCTCGAGGATCTTGCGGGCCATGGTTGCGATGGCAGAGCGACCTTCTTTCAAGAGATAGCCAGCGTGGCTGGGCCGCCCAATGGTCTTCACGTTGAAGCGAGCAATGGCATAGCGGCCAGTGACGGCACCGCCATCTTGGCGCGCCGGCTCTGGAACCAGCACGTATTTGTTCTTGCGCGCTTCGGCTTCGATGAGCTCGCGCGTAGATGGCGTGCCAACTTCCTCATCGGGAGTGAGGAGAAACGTTATGGGCAGCGGCGTCTCCAGGCCGGCACGCGCAAGCTGGCGGATAGCTTCGAGGCTGACGTAGTTTCCGCCCTTCATATCCTGAATACCGGGGCCGTAGCAGCGCCCATTTTCGATGCGCCATGGATTGACTTTCAGTGTGCCCACTGGATGGACAGTATCCATGTGGCCGCAAATGAGAATGCCCGGCTTCCCGAAGTCCTTGTGCGGAAAGCGGGCGCGGACGGAGCCGCCAAAACCCATGCGACCAGGAATGCGTTCGATTTCTGCACCCGCAGCCGCGAGATCATATGAAGCAAGGTCCATCATGCGATCGACGGCTGATGCGTCGTAGGTCGGGCTCTCGCATTCCACCCAGGGCTTCAGCCCCGCGAGCATTTCTTCTGTATTAAAGGGCAGCTGCTTCAAATCCATGGTGCTTCCTCTTTTTCTTTCTTGGACCTGCTACAGCGGCAGGCGCCGCTCGACGATGCGCGCCATGATGCTCGCTCCAACGGGCAGCATGTCATCGTCGAAAATGAATGCGGGGTTATGCAACGGAACGGTTCCTTTGTGGCCAAGCGTGCAGTAGGCGCCCGGCACAGCTTTCAACATGTCCGCGAAATCCTCGCTGCCGGTCATGAGGTCATTGGTTTCGGAGATGTTCTCTTCGCCAACTATGTCCGCAGCAGCTTCGAGATAGGCTTTTGAGCACGCTTCGTCGTTCACGAGAACTGAGAAAATTTCCCGAATATCGACCGAAACTTCCACGCCATAGCTTTGTGCGAATCCGGCACAGAGCTGACGGACGCGATTGTGAATGAGCTCTTTCACACCATCATCAAAATACCGGATGGTTCCCGCGATTGCCGCCTTGTCCGGAACGACGTTATAGGCCGAACCGGAATGAATCTGTGTGACGGAAAGAACAGCCGGCTTCAAAGGTTCGACATTTCGGCTGACGATAGTTTGCAAGTTTTGAACGAGAGAAGTCGCAACGACGATGGGATCGCGTGCCTGATGCGGCATGGCGCCATGGCTGCCAACACCCTGAACCGTGATGTCGAAGAAGCTAGCACCGGCCATTGCAGTACCCGGTTTCACCCCAACCTTATTGGGCTCGGCGAGCGGATTGTTGTGGATCCCATAGACTTCGTCACAGGGAAATTTCTCAAATAGTCCGTCAGTGAGCATGGCGCGCGCGCCGCCGAGACCTTCCTCCGCCGGCTGGAAAATCACGACTGCACGACCAGCAAAATTTCGCGTTTCGGCGAGGTACCGCGCCGCGCCGAGCAGCATGGTGGTGTGGCCATCGTGGCCGCAGCCGTGAAAGCGGCCGGGATTCTTGGAGGCGTAGGGCAGATTAGTTAGTTCGTCCATTGGCAGCGCGTCCATATCGGCGCGAAGGCCGATGGAGCGGCCGGGTTTCTTGCCATAAATAATGCCGACGACACCAGTCTTGCCGATGCCGGTGTGAACCTCGTCCACGCCCCAGGACTTGAGCAGCTCCGCAACCTTCGCGGATGTGCGCACCTCTTCGAAGCCGATTTCCGGATGCTGATGGAAATCGCGGCGGATTGCCGTGAGTTCATCAGCGTACTCGGCAATCCTCGGCAATACAGGCATGAGTAGGCTCCTTGAGACAGATAGTGTGAAAGTCAGGCGGCCGATACTTCGCGAAAATTCGCAAAATCCCAAAAGCGTCCCGGCGCCGCTTCGATCAGTGCCTGCGTGTAGGGATGCTTGGGATTGGCCAAAACGTCTTGGGCTGGGCCGTACTCGACGATACGACCGCGCTGCATGACGGCAACGTCATCGCAAATTTGAGCGGCAACGCGCAGGTCATGAGTAATGAAAAGAATGGTAATGCCGAGTTTCTGCTGTAGCTCGTCGAGAAGATCTAACACTTGGGCTTGGACGGAAACGTCAAGCGCGGAGACAGCCTCATCTGCCACCAGGACATCCGGCTCCATCGCAAGAGCACGGGCTATGGCAATTCTTTGCCGCTGACCACCCGAGAATTGGTGCGGGTAGCGGCTAAGCGCATCTTCTGGCAGACCCACGAGTGTCAGGAGTTCCGCCGCGCGGGCGAGTGCGGTTTTTCGATCCTGGCCCCGATTGAGCGGGCCTTCGATCAGGCTTTCACCGATCGTCCAGCGCGGGTTCAACGAGCGATAAGGGTCCTGGAAAACGATCTGGATGTGCCGGCGGTATGGCCGCAAAGCCCTGCGCGAAGGCTGCGCAAAATCTTTGCCCGCAACCTCGATCTTTCCGGCAGTCGGATCAATCAGGCGCATGACGCACCGGGCGACGGTTGATTTCCCTGATCCCGATTCGCCAACGATTCCGAGCGTCCGACCACGTGCAATGGAAAAGTTGACGTCCTCAGCTGCGTGAACGTGGGAAGTTCGCGAGAAAAGGGACCGGGAGGTATAGATTTTTTGCAGATTGCTGACGATAAGAACGTTCTCGGCGCCATTTGCCGGGCGTGGTGGCCGCGGCACCAGGCTCGGGACCGAACGGAGAAGCCGCTTGGTGTATTCATTCTTCGGCTCACGGAAGAGCCTTTCGACCGGCGCATGCTCAACGAGCTCGCCCCGCTTCATCACATGAACGGTATCCGCGATTTCTGCAACCACACCCATGTCGTGGGTGATGAAAAGAACGGCTGTTCCGTGCCTTTCCTGCAGCTCTGCAATCAGGCTCAGAATCTGTTTCTGAGTTGTCACGTCGAGCGCCGTCGTAGGCTCATCGGCGATGAGTAACTGCGGCTCGAGCACCAGCGCCATGGCGATCATGATGCGCTGGCGCTGCCCTCCTGAAAGTTGATGTGGGTAGGAGCTATAGATGCGCTCAACGTCCGGCAGGCGCACTTGCCGCATGATGTCGAGCACGCGGTTCCGCTTTTCGCGCGCGGATAAGCGCACGTGAGTATCGAGCACCTCCTCGATCTGATCGCCGACGCGCATTACGGGGTTAAGCGCCGTCATCGGCTCCTGGAAAACCATGGAGATGCGCTTGGCGCGAATTTCGCGCAAGGCTTGCGGGCTCAGCTCGAGCAGGTTCGTGCCTTCGAGCAGTATTTTGCCGCCGGTGACGCGGAGCGCGCCTTTGGGCAGCAAACCCATGACAGCAAGTGAGGTTACGGATTTGCCCGAGCCGCTTTCGCCAACGAGGCAGGCCGTTTCACCATTGCGGATTTGGAGCGAGACTCGATTGACAACCGGAGGAGCGCCAGAAACCCCCTCGAGGCTCACCGTGAGATCCTGAATATCGAGGATCACCCGGGCATCATCGAAGGTCCGCTTTTTGAAGTACATGGATCACGCCTCCCGCTTCTTGAACCGCGGGTCGAGCACATCCCGCGCGGCGTCGCCCAGGAGGTTGATCGAAAGAATGCAAAGAGAAAGCATTAGGCCCGGCCAGAAGATGAGCGACGGCTTGATTTGGAAGTAAACCCGCCCCTCGGCCATGATGTTACCCCAGGTGGGGATTTCCGTGCTCACGCCAGCGCCCAGAAACGAGAGAAGGGCTTCGGTCAAAATGGCCGAAGCGCAAATGTAGGTACCCTGAACAGTGAGCGGTGCCAACGTGTTCGGCATGAGGTGCCGCAACAGAATTTTGGGCATTGATGTGCCGAGAGTGATGGCGGCCTCCACGTACGGCTCCTCACGTGCAGAAAGCACGACGGATCGGACAAGCCGTACAACGCGTGGAACTTCGGGGATCGTAATTGCGGCCAACACGGACCAGAGGCTCGGCCCGTTGAGCGAAACGAGAGCAATGGCCAGCAAGATGGAGGGGATGGCCATCATGCTGTCCATGATACGCATGATGATGGCGTCGGCGAGCCGGAAAAAACCGGACACGAGGCCGATCAACAAACCAATAATCACGCTGGTAAAGGCCGCGCCGATGCCGATAAGGAGGGAAACACGCCCACCATAAATTGTACGCGAAAAGAGGTCACGTCCATAGGCATCCGTACCCAGCGGATAGATATCGCTCGGACCTTTTAGCCGCTGGACGCTATTCATTGTCAGCGGGTCGTGGGGCGCGATGAGCGGTGCGAAAATCGCTGTCAAAACGATAACGACGAGGACGATCGCAGCGATAATGGGCCCCACGCCGCTGCGCCAGCGCTGCGGCAGCGACAAGGCACCGAGAAGCCACTGAAGTCCAGAGACAGGTTGCGGAGCTGCCGTCATCAGTAGCGGATCCTCGGATCAAAGAATGTGTACGATATGTCAATGATCAGGTTGATCAGCACGTACATGGCGCTGGTCAACAGGATCATGGCCTGGATCACGGGATAGTCGCGCGCCAGAATGGCATCCACCGTCAGGCGGCCAAGGCCTGGGATGTTGAACACGCTCTCTGTCACGACCACGCCGCCGATCAGCAGCGCAAACCCCGTGCCGATGATGGTCATGATGGGGACGGCCGCGTTACGGAGCGCGTGCCGGAATAGAACGACGCGTTCTTTTACCCCTTTGGCTCTTGCCGTGCGGATGAAATCCTCGCCAAGCACCTCGAGCATGCTTGCTCGAGTCATGCGCGCAATGAGGGCCACATAAATTGTAGCGAGAGTCAGACAGGGAAGAATTGCACGCGAAAGAAAGCGTCCGAACCCTTGCGACGGCGGGGAATACCCTTGCACTGGAAGCCAGCGCAATTCGATCGAGAAGATCTGGATGAATATATAGCCGATAACGAATACCGGAATTGAAAAGCCCAGCACCGAAAACGTCATGACGGCATAGTCAGACCAGGTACGGTGGCGCCATGCTGCGAGCACGCCAAGTGGAACGGCAATCAAAACAGAAAGCGTGATCGTCAGCAGCGCGATATTGATTGTGGGCCAGATGCGCTGCCCGATCATGCGCGTCACGGGAGTATTGGAAATGAGCGATGTGCCGAGATCGCCCTGAAGCAGAAGCCCAACCCACGTAATGAACTGCACGTGGAGCGGCTCGGTTAGGCCAAGCGAGCGGCGTATCCTTTCGAGCTGCTCCGGCGTCGCCATGTCTCCGGCGATGATCGCTGCAGGGTCGCCCGGCGTCAGGCGAAGAAGCAGGAAGACGAAGACTGCCACACTCACAATCACAGGAATGACGGCAAGTATTCGCCGGATTATGTATCCTAGCATCGGCCCCGACCTCTAGGCGCAGCGATTCATAACGGGCGATGGGCGGCGTATCCTCCGCCGCGCGGAGCGCCGCGTCTTTGACGCGGCGCCTTCTTTTTGCAAGGGGTTAGTCGGCCTTCTCGATGTTCCAGAAAACAGGAACCGGAGAAGGAATCATGCCGGTCAGCTTCTTGCTTCGGGCTTGCGGTGCCGCGTACTGACCTAGCGGGATATAGATCACATTCTCCAGAACGTGCTTCTGAATGCGGACGGCGACCTCACGCTGCTTTTCGGGCGTATCTGCTTCGATGAACTCCGCGCGGAGCGCTTCGAGCTGGTCATCCTTCGGCCAACCGAACCAAGCCTGATCACCGCGGCCATTCAGCATCGGGCTAATGAGCGGCGAGTTGATTTCGGGCACCATCCAGTTGGTGAAGAACAGGTTCCATCCGCCCTCCGAGGGCTTTGCCTGGCTTGCGCGGCGGGTGACCAGCGTCTGCCAGTCCATCGCCTGCATATCGACGTTAAACCCGGCCTCACGCAGAGCCTGGGCCGCGACGACCGGCTGCTTCTGCAACGAAATAACGTCCGTTGGCTGCATCAGAACGACCGGCGTGCCGTCGTATCCGGCTTCCTTGAGGAGTTGCTTCGCAGCTTCCTTGTCTCCGCCCTTGATCAGCGTTTCGGCACCGCTTTCATCGCCAAGTGGCGTTCCGCATCCGAAAATAGCGCCGCAGATTTTGTAGTACTTCGGATTACCAATCATGGTTCCGAGCACATCTGCCTGGCTCAGCGCCTTCAGTGCAGCCTGCCGGATTTTCACGTTGTCAAAGGGCGGATGCTTGAAGTTCATGCGCCCCATCGTCTGGTAGCCGAGGTCGTCGCGTGTTTCGACGACGACGTCGTCATTGCCCTCAAGCAGCGGCAGCAAGTCGATCTGCACCTGCTCGATGTAGTCGATTTCGCCCGACAGCAGCGCGTTGATGGTCGTCTGGGCGTCGGGCATTGTTACCCACTTGACGGTGTCGACCTTGACGACCTTGCCGCCGGCCATCCAGCTCGGTGGCTCATTGCGGGGCACGTAGTCAGCGAACTTTTTGTACGTGACGCTCACGCCGGGCTGGTATTCGGACTCGACGAAGACGAACGGTCCCGATCCGGTGTAGTCAGTAATCGCCTGGTCAGGCGGCGTGTTCGCCACGCGCTCCGGCATGATGAACGGCGGCACGGCCGACTGCTTGCCGACGATTTCGAGAAGTGCGGGGAAGGGCTTTTTCAGTTTCCAGACGAGTGTCTTGTCGTCGGTTGCCTCAAGGCTTTCCGTCACGTCGAAAATGAGCTGGCCACCGGAATCCCGCTTGCCCCAACGTTTGAGGGACGCAACGGCGTCTCTCGCCGTTACGGGATTACCATCGTGGAATTTCAACCCGTCCCGCAATTTGAAGGTGTAGGTGAGCTTGTCATCCGAAATGGTCCAGTCGGCCATTTGCGGCTGGGGTTGGAAGTTCTCATCCACCGCCACCAACACGTCATAAATCATGTACGCGTGGTCGCGGGTGATGTGTGCCGTCGTGATGATCGGGTCGAGCACGCGCAACCCGGAGTGCATCACGCCAGTAATCGTTTTCTCCGCAGCTGCCGGTTCAAGGGCACTGGTACCGGCGAGCATCGTTGCTGCAAGCAATCCGGCCACCATGCGCGAGTGCACTCGGGGGCGGCCGGAGGCCGTTTCAGTCTTGCAATGGAGCTTCCACATCGCGTTTCCCCTGTGGTTGGCGATTCTTCCAAGCTCATGATCAGTTGCGCCCTCGGCGTCGTTCAGGACGCCGAGTGAGGCAATCGCATTATCATTGGTTCACTGATGACTGTGCTGCGCGACGGAAAACCGGTCCGCCTGGTGAAAGACGCATGCCGTCGGCCAGCTTTTTCCAGGGCAATGCAGCCGGATCGAGCAACATCGGGCCGGGCGCCGTGCACACCAGGATCGTCTCGGCAATGGGCTCAAAGTCGGCGCGGAAATGCACTGAGCTCTTGTTGACCAGAATGGCCTGTTCACGCGGCTCAATTCCGACAAAACGATACATGTTCTGATCCGCCATCTGCGCTTTGTGCGTCGTCACGACAACGCGTACCTCGTCGATGGCAAGACACGCCGACGGGCCGAGATTGAGCCGTTTGCCGCCGTAGAAGGGTCCGGTGGCATGCAGCCGCCCATCCGAAAGTTTTTCGACGCGAAAAGTCGCCTCGAGCGGGCTGTCTCCTGGAATGCGCGACTTGCCGCCCAGTGCAATCGTAATCTCGGCCCCCTCACCGGCTTCATGGGCTGCGCGTGCGGCTTCCGGATCTACCATGAGGCCAATTGCGGCGCGCTTCGCGCCATTTCGGAGCAGGGCACGAAGCATTCCCGTCGTGTCGGAATCCCCACCGGCGCCTGGATTATCCTGAGTATCGGCGATAACAACCGGGCGGGTAGCCTTTTCGGCCAATTTCATAGCAAGTTGTACGCCTTCGTCTGGATCGTAGGCCCGCCCCTTGAAAGCCATTTCGTTGGCGAGCACGAGCTCCATCATTTCATTGGCCGCTTTGTCTGCGGCCTCCTGCGTCTCGCCATAGGCGAGCACTATCGGCGCGCATTCCTCGAAATCCGCGGCCGGAAAGCCCATGAGGAATGACGTACTGGAAACCTCGCCGGTCTCTAATTCAGCAACGCGCTGATAAATGCTGCGCGCCGGCTCAAGCGACGTGCACTGCCACGGAATAGGAATTAGGAACGGCAGACGACGGAAAGCCTTCGCAAATGGGCGCCCTCTTGCCATCAGCTTTTCCAGCTGGACGGCTGTGCGCCTCCCGGTTTCAGCCATGTCCACGTGAGGATATGTGCGGAAGGCGACAAGAACGTCGGCCTGCTCGACCATGCGAGAGGTCACGTTGCCGTGGAGATCGAGACTGACGGCAATAGGTACGCTCGGACCAACGACGGAGCGCACGCGCGAAATCAACTCTCCTTCGCCGTCATCCAGATGATCGCACACCATGGCGCCATGGAGGTCGAGATAGATCCCATCAAGTGGCCCGGCCGCCCTGATGCGATCAATTATCTCGCTGGCAATGCGCTCGTACGCATCCTTTTCGACATGGGCCGAGGGAATGGCTCCGCACCACATTATGGGAACCATGGTCCAGCCGAATTCCGCGCCCTGCGCAAGGACACCGGAAACGCCCAGGTTGATCCCTACTGCACGCTCAAAAATCTCCTCACCGCGACTGATGGGTAAGTAACCACCACCATGCTCGAAATGAGCGAAAGTCGCCTTGGAAGGACCGAAGGTGTTCGTCTCGTGTTGAAACCCAGCCAGCGCGACGCGCTTGCCCATCATGCCTCCCCCTGATGGCAAATAGAATCCAATAGCGACAGAAGTTCAACGAACATTTACTGTCAAAACTTTGGCTTTGTCTCGCTCAAAACTCCCCCTTGCCAAGTTATTGGCTTGACTGCCGAAGTTTTGTTCATTCCAATTCTGTGCCTGTTGGGTGAGCAGGTTAGTGGGCTTGCGCATTGAGTGTCAACGCATTTTTGCTTGCGCCACCACAACCTAAGGCCATCGCTGAAGCTATAGTTTTCTTTGGCTACCCTAGGGTTAGGAGTGCGCTTGCGTATCAAACTCGTGCGCTGAAATACTGCATGAGGAGATTGGCATGGCGAGCGGATCACCTGTCATAAAGTTCCTTTCCGGATCGGGTTCCGATCATCGCGGCCGTTTTCTGGAAGACGTGCTCGCGTTTAGCGACAACGAGCTTGAATCTCGGCACGACTTTATCCAATGGCTTTTTCCGCTTGATACGCCAAGTGCCGCCGTGCCTGGCTCGCCTGTATTATCTTCCGAAGACATCAAGGAAATTCGCGGATGCCAGCAATGCCGGACAAATCTGCTGCGAGCCAAGGAGCGGATGGAGAGGTTTTACCGCGAAAATGATCATTGGCTTGTGCCGTTCGACCATAATCATCGGAGAATTACGCGGATCATAAGGTCACTCGCGTTGCTGGTTGGAGAAGCGGAGGCGAAGGAGTTTTATCAGTTCATTGAACAAAGGATAGCGGACGCGAATGCCCCCATCTCCGCAACCAGTCGGCGGTTTTGGCGCGAGGCAGCCCCCGGAGTGAAAGATCAACAAAAAGGAACTTAGCCGGCGTACATCCTAAATCATCGTCCTAAATCTGCCCGATACTCTCGAATATCGCTGTATTCGACGAACTCAAGGACATTCCCTTCTGGATCGCGAATGAATGAAAGGAACGTACCGGGCCGCACTTCGACGCGATCGGTCCCGGTGAGGAATGTAACACCGGCTGTTTTCAGTCGAGCGATGATCGCCTTTAGGTCATCCACAATGAACGTGATGTAAGAGAGGCCGCGCCGGCTCAAAATCCATTCTGTGCTCGTCGCAGTTTCAGGAGACAATACCGGCTGAAGGAGTTTCAGTCGCTCGCCCCAGGGGGTTTGAAGGCGTGCGACTCTGTAACCGTTATTAGCCAAGGCAGCCTGCCGCGATTTGTCAGCCGGCACTTCGATATCGTTGACAGCCGTGCAGCCCAAAACGTCGACGTAGAAGTTTCTTAGTTTTTCGAGGTCGGTGCAGCAAATCCCAATTTCGATCGGCGCCACCATTCTCATTTCTATTCCTCCCCAATTCGGGTTATGCGGCGAGCGGCTTGCCTACCTCAGTCATCATAGCACGCAACGCGTCGCGAACCTCCTTCGGCCCCGCAATGGCTGCGCGTTCGAGCACTTTCGATACACTTGGGGCGGCTTCCCCACCTGTTACACGCTTCACGGGCTGATCTAACCAATCGAACAGGCGGCGCTGAACCTCGTCGCCAAGCATGGTGCCATATGATGTTCCGAGAGCCCCTTGCTCTACGATAAGAACATTGTTGGTTTTCCTGACACTCGCTGAAATGGTTTCCCAATCAAGGCTGGCGCGGTCAAGAGATCTGAGATCGATGACCTCCGCATCAAGGCCCATTTCCTCGACGACATCGAGTACAACGCGCGTCATTGAAAGATAGGTAAGTATCGTAATTTCATTACCTGGACGCACCACGCGAGCTCGGCCAATTGGAATGTAATAGTCGAAATCGTCGGCCGGTGCGGGACCGTTGCTGTTATAAAGATCGACATGCTCGAGTACGAGAACGGGATCCTCGCAGGCGAGCGCGCTGTTCATGAGGCCCACGTAGTCAAAGGGAGTTGAGGGCGCGAGTATGCGCCAGCCCGGGCTTGTCGCGAAAATGCCGGCCGGGTCCATGGAGTGCTGCGATCCGTACCCCGTGCCCATCGCCACTTTGGTCCGCAGCACCAATGGCACCGGTGTTTCGCCACCGAACATGTGCCGCGCTTTGCCAATTTGATTGAAGACCTGGTCAGCTGCGACCCACATAAAATCCGGATACATATATTCGATTACGGGCCGATAACGCCCATCCATGGCGATACCGCCGGCGAGACCGGTAAATGCGTTTTCGCTGATTGGTGTGCCGAGCACCCGATCGGGAAAACGGGCAGCAAGGCCGCGTGTGGCGCCATTCGTTCCGCCTTTGAGCCGGTGGATGTCCTCACCCAGAATGACAATACGTTCGTCCGTTTCCATGCGCCGGTGCATCACATCGGCGACGATGTCGATGAACTTGCGTTCTTCTATGCGCCCACGGAACGTGTCCAGTTCTTCGAAGCGTTTTCCCGAAAGCTCGGAAAGATCGCCGCGGATGCCGTAATCGCGAAAAGCCGGAGAGGGCCATAGTTCATCGCGCACCCGGCGGCGATTGCCGGCAGGTTCGGTCAACGCGTCTGCAATCCGCGCCATTGCATTCTGCGCGCGCAGTCGAAGCGCGTCGACTTGGTTTTTGTCGAGCAAATTGCGCTCTATCATTTCGCGCGCAACGTGATCCAGCGGATCACGAGCGCGCCATTCGGCTTCTTCCTCTTTCGCGCGATAGCCGAAGGCGCTGCCAGGCAGAGGCCCACTTTGGTGGAAGTAGCGGTAAACTTCAGCTTCGATGATCGTAGGTCCGTGGCCCGCGCGCATGTGAGCGAGAGCCTGATCCATCGCCAACTTGACGGCGAGGGGATTCATGCCGTCGACACGCCAGGCAGGAATGTTGAACGCTTGCCCACGAGACGAAAGCCGAGGCTCGGCGGTCGACTCCTCGACAGTAGTGGCTACGGCATAGCGATTGTTTTCGATGAAAAAGCACAGTGGCAATTGCCAGGCCGCGGCGAGGTTCATCGTTTCAAGCACAGACCCGATATTGACCGCGCCGTCACCGAAATAAGTGACTGTCACGTCACCTGTCCCTGCGCGTTTGTGGGCCCAGGCGGCACCTGCCGCCATCGGCACGCCACCCCCAACGATCGCGTTCGTGCCGAGGACGCCAGCCTCAGCCCACCGCAAATGCATGGAACCGCCTCGGCCCTTACAGAAACCTTCTGCAAGCCCCATGATTTCGGCCAGCGTGCGCCGCAGAAGTGCGTGTATGTTCTCCGGAATATCTTGCGTCGGGTCCAGACCGTTTTGCGCGACGAAGGAGATCGCTTTGGCGAGAAACTGGTGATGGCCGCGATGAGACCCATTAACCTGATCGCTGGGCCGCAATGCGATGATAGAACCAACGGCTCCGCCTTCCTGGCCTATGCTAGAATGCGCTGGCCCGTGCACAAGCCCTTCTGCCGTCAGCTCAAGGACCTTTTCTTCGAATGCGCGAATGAGGTGAAGCTGTGTAAGTATCGCACCCAGCAATTTGGGATCCGCCGCATCCCAATCAGCCTTTGTGCTGCGGATTTCGACCCAGGGCGCGTTCGACTGAAGTCGTTTTGTTTCCGGCATAACCGTTCTTCTCAAATATAGCCGTAGGCCGTCCAGCCGCCGTCGATGCCAACCACTTGACCCGTGATGTAACGAGCCTTATCGGAAGCGAGAAAAACAGCTAAGTCAGCGATTTCCTCAGCTGTTGCAAGACGGCCTAACGGCGTGCGTTTCGCAAGGGCGCGATCGTCAATTCGTTGGGCTTCGACCAGCTGCTCAACCAACGCCGTTCTCGCATATCCTGGTGCCAGCGCGTTTACACGAATGCCGTGTTCCGCCCATTCAATCGCGAGTTCTTTTGCCATCATCGCGACGGCACTCTTCGTGGCACAATAGGCAAGGCGATTTGGCGCGGCAACGACTCCGTAAATGGAGGAAATATTGAGAATGACGCCCGAGCGTTGTGGTACCATCCTCCGCGCCGCTGCCTGGCAGCACAGGAAAACGCCGGTGAGATTGATATCAAGCGCCTTTTGCCATTCTTGAAGACTGAGCTCGAGCGTTGGCTTATTCATCGAAATGCCGGCGTTGTTGACCACGATGTCAACGCCACCGAAGGCTTCGTCCATTAGCGCGAAGGCTGCGTTGACGGCGTCGGGATCAGTTACGGAGCCATGCTTTCCGACTGCGCCCCGCAGGGAGTTCAGAGCGCGCTCTAATCCCGCTTCGTCGACATCGAATAGGGCGATCCGGCATCCTTGCTTCGCGAAAGCCTCGGCAATGGCATAGCCGATACCGGCCGCGCCGCCGGTAATGAGCACGCGTTTTTGTGTGAGATCGGGATAGATGACTTCTGTGGTGTGAGGTGCAGCTTCGCTATTCATGACACCTCTAGCCAATTTCGGCGGACGTCCGGGCGACTACGGAGCTCGTCCGGCGTTCCTTCGAAGACGATTTCTCCATGTCCCATCACAAAAATCTTTTGCGCGACCTTAAGCGCAATAGTGAGTTTCTGCTCCACGAGCACAACGGCAACGCCGCGCTTCTTGATATCGAGGATAACCTCCATGACGACCTCGACGATCTTCGGTGCTAGGCCCTCCGTCGGCTCATCGATCAGCAATACGCGGGGATTGCCAAGCAAGGACCGGCAGATCGTCAACATCTGCTGCTCGCCGCCGGAAAGGGTGCCTGCCTTGTTGTGACGTCGTTCCTTCAGGCGGGGGAAATATTGATACATATCCTCGATGGTCCAGGCCGTACCGCCGTTACGCGGTGGCTGCAGTCCCATCTGCAAGTTTTCTTCAACAGTCAGGTTGGGAAATACAAGTCGTTCTTCCGGCACGTAGCCTAATCCGGCCCGCGCGACCTCGAAAGGCCGCAAACCTGTGAGTTCTTGTCCGGCCAGCTTCGCGCTGCCTTGTGTCGCCGGCACAATACCCATCAACGTCTTCAGAGTCGTGGAACGGCCGGAGCCATTGCGGCCGAGCAGGCTCACAATACTGGCTTCCTCAACCGTCAGATCGACACCGTGGAGAATATGGCTCTTGCCATAATGCGCGTGCAGGCCCTCGACTTTGAGCAGCATCACGCCACCTCCTCACCGAGATAGGCTTCCTGCACCTCCGCGTTGTTGCGAATTTCGTCCGGTGTTCCTGTTGCAAGAATTCGGCCATAGACGAGCACGGAAACGCGATCGCAGAGGCTGAACACAACGTTCATATCGTGCTCTACCACCAATAGCGTCTTGCCCTCGGTGACCTCGCGAATGAGCTGAACGGCGCGTTGGGACTCCTCACGCGACATTCCCGCTGTAGGCTCGTCAAGCAGAATGACGTCGGCGCCTGTGGCTAACGTCATGCCGATTTCCAAAGCGCGTTGCTCTGAGTACGTGAGGTCGCCTGCAGGATGGTCGCGCCGCTGTGTCAGGCGCACACGTTGCAGGATCCGTTCCGCTTCCTCGTTGACGGTCCGCATTCTGCTGACAGGCGTGAATAGCCCGTACCGGATACCGTGCCGGGCCATGACGCCGATGCGAAGGTTTTCGAAGACGGAGAGGCGATGAAAAATATTCGTGATTTGGAATGATCGTGATAGGCCGAGCCGATTTATTTCGTGCGGTGGAAGCCCGGAAATACGCTGTCCACGCAACCTGATTTCTCCAGCCGTCGGGGGAAACATCCCCGAGATCATGTTGAACAGGGTGGATTTGCCGGCCCCATTTGGTCCGATCAGGGCATGGCGCTCGCCGGCGGCGATGGTGAGATTGACGCCTTCCATCACCTTCAACGCACCGAAGTGCTTGCCGACGTTTTCCAGTTCGAGCACGGGTTCCCGGTTCATGATTCCACGGCTCCCGCAAGCTGAATTTCAGATTTCGCGATGCGAGCAGCCTCGGCCCTCTCGAGAATATGGTTCCAGGTCTCGCGAAGCATGCGCCGCGCGGTTGGCAGCAGCAACAGACCTACGGCGAGCAGACCAAGCGGAATAATCCACGTAAACGGTGAAAAGACCTCCCATTCCAGACCGAATAGCTTGAAAGGTGGCCAAGCACCGTCCAGTCGCCCACGTACGGCGGCGTACTCCGGCGAGAAAATGATTGCAAAAGATTCGACGACAAATACGAGCGCACTGGTTAAGCAGACGGCCACCGCCGCGGCGACTGCGTACGCTCGCCCCAGTTCTGGCCAGCTAATTTTCGACCAGTGTTGGATATGTGTCTGAACCAATCCGCCGATCCCTTGCGGGGCATAAAGCATAACAAGAACAAATATGAGCCCCTGATAAAGCAGCCAGGTTCGTGTGACCTCGGAGATGTAGAAGGCGAACAAGGTGAAGATGCTAGCGCCAATCGCTGGGCCGAAGAACACGGTCGAGCCCCCGACGAAGGTATGTAGCACGACCTGAGCCGAAACATGAGTGGAAAAGAGAGAATAGTTCGCCGTTTCGTTCGACACCGCCAAAAGTGCACCAGCGATGCCCGAGAACATGGCCGAAATCGAGAAGATGATAACCTTCGTCGTGTGCGCGTTATAGCCCATAAAGCGCACGCGCTGCTCATTATCCCTCAGAGCGAGAGTCAGGCGACCAAAAGCTGTGCGCGTGTAAGCCCATAGCAGAAAGATCGACACAACGGTCCAGCCGAGCGCCAAGTAGTAGACTTGCAGCGGTGAGCCAAACGTCAAGCCAGCCCATGGCATCCGCATCGAAGACAGGCCGGCTTCACCGCCAAATAATCCATCCCAATGGGGCGCGAGTGAGTGGAACAGCTCAGCGATTGCGAGCGTAACGAGCGCAAAGTAGACGCCGGATCGCATCGTCGCAAAATAGCCTGCGAAAGCGCCGACAAGGATCCCTGCAACGGCACCCGCTAAGGGAAGAAGGGGCGTCGGAAACGCGATGATGCGATCCTCGATAGCTCCCATTAGGTGGAGAGTTGCAAAGGCGCCCACGCCGAAAAAGGCGGCATGGCCGAAAGACAGAAGGCCGGCTTGGCCGACGAGAAGATTGAATGCCATAGCAAAAAGGGAAGCGATGAGCATGTTGGTCAAGGCATTTTGCCAGCCTATGCCAAGAAACGGCGGGACGGCTATCAGGACAATCAGAAGACCAGCGATCAATGCAATTCGGGCGAGCACCGCCTATACCCCCCTCAATTCCGCTCACCCATAAGCCCTGCCGGGCGAACCAGCAGAACAATGAGCATCAACAGGAACGGAACAGTTCCCGAAATCGAAGACAAGGTTAGCGTGAAAAGCCCCCCCACAGAGCGAGCCCAATCACCCAGCCCAACCCACGACAGTAACCCTGCGAGCGACCAATCGAGACCTACGGCAAACGAGCTGAACAACCCGATCAACAGGGAAGCCGCGAGCGATCCCTCGAGAGAGCCCAATCCACCAACCACCACGACTACGAAGACGATGACGCCAAGCTCGATTGCCATATTCGGGTTGGTGGGGAAAAATGCGCCTGCCACGGCGCCAGCAAGGCCAGCAAACGCGGCACCCGTGCCGAAGACGCCCATGAACACCAAGGGCACGTTATGTCCAAGAGATTCCGCCATGACAGGTAGCCGCTCGGCAGCGCGCACAACTAGTCCAGCGCGGGTGCGGGACAAAAGCAAATAAAGAAACACGAACATTCCTACGGCTACCAGGCCAATGAAAACTCGGTAAAAGGGGTAATCCGTGCCGAAAATCGTGAACGCCGGAAAGCGCAGATAATCCGGCATCGAATAGTTCACTGGAAAATCGCCGTAGATGAGCTTGATGAGCTCCTCGAAAATGAAGGCCAGTCCGAAGGTCAAGAGCAATTCGTGTGCGTGACCATAGGCGTGAACTCGACGTAGGAGGTTGCGTTCGACGAAAATCCCGAGCAAGCCGACCAAAATCGGTGCTACGAGAAGACCGAGCCAGAAGTTTATGGTCGTCGCCACCGTGTAGGCAATATACGCGCCAAGCATGTAGAAGCTGGCGTGTGCGAAGTTCAGTACGCCCATCATTCCGAAAATGAGCGTTAAGCCCGCAGAAACCATGAAGAGCAGCAGCCCGTAGGTGACGCCGTTCAGGGTCGAGATAATCAAGAATTCCATCAGCAAACCTCGGACAGGGGAGGGCGAGGCAACGTCCGTCGCCTCGCGCCTCTCACCACTTCACGAGAAGAGGATTAGGCCGGCCGCTCCATCTTGCAGGCCTCCTGGACAGGGTAGATCGCATCCGGGCCAGGAATAATTTCGACCACGCCGAATCCGTACTTGGTGCCGTCCACTGGGTATTTGGGATTCTCAATCACCTTCGAGACGACGACGGGGATGACGGCCTGGTGATCCTCGGCGCGGACCGTGATCTTGCCCATCGGGGTGTCAAGAGAAGCCTTTTCGAGGGCTTTTGCGATCTCGCTCACCTTGATGTCGCCGCCGCCGAAATCAACGGTTTTCAAAGCCTGGCCAAGGGTCCGCACGGCATTAACCGTCTGCGGCTCAATATAAACGGGATAGTGGCCCGTTGCCGCCTTATAGGCCTCAGGGAAATCACTGTTATCAGCTTCGATGTTATAGGGGTGGGCTACGTAGTGGCCGAGGGCGGTGTTGCCAGCATTGGCAATGTTGCCAACCTGGTCAAGAAACGTTGTGGCAAAGCGGACTTTGAGGCCAGCGTCACCCGCAGCCTTCATCAAAAGCAGTAGGTCATTCGACCAATTTCCGGTAACCACCGTGTCAGGATTGGCTTCCTTGATTTTGGCCACGTAGGGCGAGAAGTCCTGAATCTTATTCACCTCATGGAGAACAGTCGCCACCACCTCATAGCCGCCAACTTTAGCAGCCGCTTTGGTGGCCTCCTCCATGTCGCGGCCCCACGAGTAGTTCTGATTGATGGAATAGACTCGCGTGCCGAGTTCACCCGCCTTCTTCATCGCGTTTACGAGCGCATTTACGCGCATCGGTGCGGTAGTTGTGAAGCGGAAATGGTAGAAATGGCACTTGTCCCCGGTGAGCTCCAGGGCCTCTGCACCGAGGTTGATGAACATCACCTCTTTTCCAGGATTACGGATGTTGTGCTTGCGCACGTCTTCCGTAATTTGCCCGGCGATTGCGGATGAGGCGCCTTGAAGAACGATGTGGACGCCATCCGCAACGGCCTGTTTGAACTTGTCGGCCGCGCCTGTTGTTCCGCCCGCATTGTCGTATTCGATGACCTCAATTGGCGCACCATTGAAGCCACCATTTTTATTGATTTCATCGACGACGAATTTGGCTGCCGCAGCGAACAACCGGCCGGTCGAGGTCTGTGGACCGGACAATGACTCAATAATCCCGATTTTCAACGCCTCTGCCTGCGCCGCTCCGGCTGGAAGGCCGAACGCGACGGCCGCGCCGAGGACGAGGCCGATAGTTTTTCCTTTCATTTAGTCCTCCCTATCTGCGTGCAATCTCAAGCGCCCTCGGGCGCCACGCCAAGAAATTCTGCCAAGAGCCGTACTTGCGCCTCGAGCATGTGACGCCCGAGATGGACGCGACATCCTTTGGATGCCGCTGCTTCTATGAGTGCTGTCCGCTCCGGTTTCATGATGACCTCGGCGACCGTCATGGTCGGTTCTAAAAGTTTCGGGTCAACAGGAATCGGATCTTCCTTCTTAAGTCCCAATGAGGTGCCGTTCACCACCAGGTCGAAACCCTTGGGATCGGGTGGGCCATCCTGTACGCGACAAGCGGGAAAAGCGGAGGCAACGCGGGTAGCAAGTGCGCGCGCCTTTTCCTGCGTGCGGTTAGCGATTGTCAGCGCACTGGCACCGCGAGCCGCAAGCGCGAACGCAATTGCCGAAGCTGCGCCTCCTGCCCCGAGTAGCAAGACCTTTTGACCTCGCGGATCAATGCCATTTGCCAGGAGGCCACCAAGAAAGCCTTGTCCGTCAAACATATCGCAGACAAGCTGCCCTTCCGCCGTACGCCGGATGGCATTGGCTGCACCGACGAGGCGTGCCTGCTCGCAGACATCGTCGCAAAATTCCAAGACTCGCGTTTTGTGGGGGACTGTGACGATGAGGCCCGCGAGATTACGGAGTTGTCTTGCAGCAGCAAGAACCGACGAGACGCCGTCGGGAGGAACATGCATCGGCACCATAATGGCATCTATGCCATGTTTGGCGAAGTAGGCATTCATGACCTGAGGTGAGCGGACCTGCGCCACCGGATCAGCAATAATGCCCACGACCCGTGTCGTGCCGGTGATCATCTAGCCTCCCTAGCGCATCGTTATTTTTCTGCAGACAGCGGAAGTTCACCGCCTATCATTGCGGCAACGCGCCAATATCGGCATCATGTTGCCACTTATCTGCTTATCTGACAAGTTTGTGAGAAGAAATCAAGCGCCCTTTGGTAGCGGTCTTTGGAGGCGGAGGAAGGAGGCGGGTGGATGTTCGATTTTCAGGAAAAGGTTCTCGTTCTGACGGGCGCTAATGGGGGAATCCCACGGGCTGTCGCGAGGACATTCTTCGATCTCGGCGCCAGCCTTCTCTTGAGTGATATCCATATCGAAAGATTGAGCGAATTCGCCAGTTCTTTGGATCCAAGCGGTGCGCGCGTCTTTGTGGTGCAGCAAGACGCCTGTCGATCAGATCACGCGACTGCCCTTGCGACCGCGTGCCAGGAACGCTTCGGCAAAGCTGATTATCTCGTAACGGGCGCCGGTCTTTACCGCGATCAGCTCGCCGTTACCATGACGGATGAGCAGTGGCGGGAAACGATCGGTATTAATCTGGATGGCGTGTTCTATACCTGTCGGGCGATTGCACCGTTGTTGCGCGACGGCGGTGCAATTGTGAACATCGCGTCCATGGCGGGCCATCGCGGAAGCTATCAGCACGCCCACTACGCGGCGGCCAAAGGTGCCGTGCTGTCATTCTCTCGCAGCCTCGCGCTTGAGCTCGCTCCCCGCATTCGTGTCAATGCAGTGTCGCCTGGCCTCATTGACACACCTATGGTTAAGCCACTCTTGGCTGCCCGAGGGGACGAACTTCTTGCGGCGACGCCACTGAAACGGCTTGGACAACCTGAAGAAATAGCGCGAGCGATAGCGTTTCTCTGTAGCGATTGGGCCAGTTTCATCACGGGCGAGACGTTGCATATTAATGGCGGCCTCTATATTGCAAGCTGATAATTCAGAATGAAAATCAAGAAATCTACGAGCCTCGGCGGGGTAGATCCGATTGTCTTGAACCGGCCGTCGGGCCTGCCGGACGAAATTGCCAAACTCCTTAGAAATCAAATCTCAAATGGAACCCTGAAGCCCGGCGATAAGCTTCCTACGGAACAACAACTCTGCCGAATGTTCGGTGTATCGCGTCCTGTGATACGTGAGGCCATTTCTCGCCTGAAATACGACGGTGTTCTGGAGTCCTTCCAGGGGCGGGGCGTATTTGTAAAGACGAATGGCAGCAGCTCGTCATTTCGCCTCGATGAGCCAAACCTGAACGACAAGCAGGAGCTGGCGCATATCCTCGAATTGTTGGTGGCTATTGAGGGGGCGGCGACTGGTCTTGCTGCGGCACGCAGGCGCGAGAACGAGTTGAAGGCCATAAAGAAAGCGCTTGACGCGATGGCGAGAGCAATCGAGGAAGGCCGGAACGGCGTTGATGAGGATATCACCTTCCACCGGACCATCGTCGAAGCGACGCGCAATCCTTTCTTTATTGCGCTAACGGCGTTCCTTGAAAGTCGCGTGCGCAATCTGATCCGTGTTGCCCGCACCAACACCGCGCGCTACGAGGGACTAGCCTACAAGGTGCAGGAGGAACACGTCGCAATTTTCGAGGCCATTGCAGCCCGGGATCCCGAAGCGGCTAAGGCGGCAGCAGAACGACACCTTCGCAATGCTGCAGCGCGGCTACAGCTTTATCTGGAGGGTCGAACCAACGCGCCGGCCAAGCAGAGGGGATAGGGGCGTGACGCGGGGCCTATGCCCGTCCACTGGCCGCTCCGCCGATTCCGAAGTGTGGCAAACCGAGGATAGGAGGATCCAAGAAAAAGCTGTCCGTGCTATCCTCACCAAGCCTGCTGAAACGAAGCGGAGGAAACGCATGTTCGACCATTTGATTTCTCGTCGTAGTTTGCTTGTCGGCGCGGGTGCTGCTGCAGCAGCTGCGTACGCCGGAGTCCCGGGTGGTTCGCCGACAGCACAAGCGAAGGCCCCATTCAGCAAGACGCAGGCGCCCGCATTTTACCGGTTCAATCACGGCAAGATGCAGATGACGGTGGTTTCGGACGGTCCTCTGCCGCTTGGTGATCCGTCCGGAGCCTTCCTCGGCGCCAGCAAGGAAGAGCTCAGTCAGCTGCTCACTGACAACTTCCTTCCGACCACCAACGCCGTGCTCGATCAGAACGTGCTCGTGGTCAACACCGGCGATCGCCTTCTCATGATCGATACCGGCATGGGAACCTCAACCATGTTTGGCCCAACGACCGGTAAGCTGCTGACGAACCTCAAGGCGGCCGGCATCGATCCCGCGGATATCGACGGCATTCTGGCGACGCATGCCCACTCCGATCACATCTGGGGAATCATGAATGACAACGGTCAGCCAAATTTCCCGAACGCGCAAATTTATATTTCGCAGGCTGATTTCGACTTCTGGACCGATGAGTCGAAGCTATCGATGACTGAGCCGGCCTACATGAAGCCGTTCGTGGAAGGGGCGCGCAAACACCTGCTGCCTAATCGGGACAGGATCGTGTTCTTCAAGGATGGCGAGGAGTTCCTGCCCGGTATCACGGCCATATCGGCACCCGGCCATACGGTCGGTCACACTGTCTTCATGATCACTTCTGACGGCAAGCCCCTCGCCGCCATCGGCGACCTGACACACCATCAGGTCTTGTTGGTGGAGAGACCGCGGCTTGAGTTCGCCTATGATACCGATCCTAAGCAATCGGCTGATACCCGCGTGCGTATCCTCGACATGTTGGCGACGGATCGGATTCCGCTTCTCGCATATCATTTCGCGTGGCCCGGATATGGCTACGTCTCGAAGCGGGGCGATGGGTTCCGCTATCATCCTTCGCCGGTGCAGTGGGAACTATAGGCGTCACCGAATCTCGGAAGGCTTCTGCAGCCTAACGTCAAAGTATTTTCGATCAGAAAGAAGCGTGCCCCGGCTCATCAGCCGGGGCAGGCCGTTAGCAAGAAGGGGTACGGTCGATCATAAGGTTGCTTACGAGCGCACTAATAGCATTCGCGCTCTAACTTCGCTGCCTGCGCACGTGTACGCGCGGCCAGACACTCCTCCTGCCAGATTAAGGCTCTTCAGGGAAGTCACGCCGGCGCTGATTGCAGCGAGTTTCGGCCATGAGAGAGACAGGTGGTCTAGATCTCCATTCCATGTCAAAGTAGGTCTACTCGGAATTGTTGGTTGACCGCTTCGACGTCTTTGGACACGAAATCATAAATTCGATTCGTGCCAATCGGCGTGCCGCCGATCACGGGGATGACTGTCATGCGAATCCGCGCCGCCGTGCTTGAGGAAATGGGACGGAAGCCGCCGTATGCGACCTCCCGCCCACTCACCATTTCGGAGGTGGAACTGGCACCTCCCGGCCCAGGCGAAGTCCTCGTCAAGATCGCGGCCGCTGGCTTGTGTCATTCGGATCTGTCGGTGATTGACGGTTCGAGGCCGCGTCCCACGCCGATGGCGCTTGGTCACGAGGCCTCGGCGATCGTGGAAGAGACGGGACCAGGTGTGGACGACCTCGCCAAGGGTGACCACGCTGTGCTCGTGTTCGTTCCGAGCTGCGGACATTGTTTGCCATGCGCCACTGGACGGCCAGCGCTGTGTGAACCGGCGGCGGCCGCCAACGGTGCCGGCACCCTACTATCTGGTGAGCGGCGCCTATCGCGGAATGGCACACCGCTTCACCACCATTTGGGGGTATCGGCCTTTGCCGAGTACGCGACGGTATCGCGCCGGTCACTGGTCAAGATCGATAAGGATGTGCCGCTTGACCTGGCGGCTTTGTTTGGGTGCGCCGTGCTTACCGGCGTCGGTGCCGTTGCGAACACGGCGAAGGTTGAGCCAGGCTCGACCGTTGCAGTGATCGGTCTCGGCGGGGTTGGCCTCGCCGCGCTTCTCGGTGCGATTTCGGTCGGTGCGGAGCGGATCATTGCGGTGGACCTTTCGCCCGACAAGTTGAATTTCGCCAAGGCACTTGGCGCTACCGACGTGTTCAATGCCGCTGATGCTGACGTGGCAAACAACATCCGAGAAGCGACGAAGGGCGGTGTCGATGTGGCTGTGGAGCTGGCCGGCTCCGTTCAGGCGCTGACGCTCGCGTACAATATCACCCGCCGTGGCGGCACGACGGTGACGGCGGGACTGCCGGCGCCAAACGCCATGCTGTCGATCCCCGCGGTTAGCCTCGTAGCAGAAGAGCGGACCATCAAGGGGAGCTACATCGGCACCGCCGTGCCATCGCGGGATATACCCCGGTACATTGGGCTCTTTAGGCGCTGCCGTCTTCCCATCGACCGCCTGCTGACGCATCGGCTGCCACTCGACGATATCAACTCCGGATTTGATCGCCTCCGCGAAGGCCAGGCTATTCGGCAGATTATTCAGTTTGACTCGTGAAAGGTCGTCAGCCCAACCGCCATACTCCACATGGCGAGTGTCTTCTCTCGCGAAGTCTAAGCAAGAGAAAGCAGCTAAGTTGATTTGATGGGTCGGGCGGGAAAACGGGGTCCGGCACTCATCTGAGCCAACGAGCCACGACCCTCACGAATGGCTTGAAATCAAGTGGCGGAGAGAGGGGGATTCGAACCCCCGAGACGGTTGCCCGCCTACACGCGTTCCAGGCGTGCGCCTTCAACCACTCGGCCATCTCTCCGCGTCGCGCAGCGGACTATAGCGATCCATCTGCCAGAGGCAAGCGCGTGTTCTTGCCGCGAACGCCCACTCAGCCGGCGAAGCGCCGGGTGGCCATGACGAGCTCGTGGATAATCCCCGGCTCAGTCATGGCGTGGCCTGCATCGGGAATAATCCTTAGATCGGCGGCGGGCCAGCGCTTTTTCAAGTCCCAGGCATTCTTGAGCGGCGTAACCACGTCGTAGCGGCCGTGCACGATGACCCCCGGGATGTTGGCGAGGCGATGGGCATCCTCCAGGAGCTGGCCGTCGCGATCTAGGAAGCCTCGGTTGACGAAGTAGTGGCACTCGATGCGCGCGAAAGCGAGGGCGTAGCTGTCACTGCCGAAGTGCCGAACGCGCTCGGGGTCCGGCTGCAAGGAGAGGGTCGTCCCTTCCCAGATGCTCCAAGCTCTGGCGGCAGCGAGCTGCACTTGAGGGTCGGGATGCGTCAGTCGCCGGTAGTACGCCGCCACCATGTCCCCGCGCTCTTCTTCTGGGATGACGCTTTGATAGGCTTCGAAAGCGTCCGGATGGATCCAGCTACAACCGTCCTGGTAGAACCAATCGATCTCGCTCTTCCGAAGGAGGAAGATGCCCCGAAGAATCAGCTCGCTGACGCGATGGGGATGGGTTTCGGCGTACGCCAATGACAGTGTCGAGCCCCAGGAGCCGCCGAAGAGCTGCCACCGCTCGATACCGAGGTGCTCCCGTAACCGCTCCATGTCCGCGACAAGGTCCCACGTGGTGTTGTGTTCAAGCGAAGCATGAGGCGTGGAGCGTCCGCATCCGCGCTGATCGAAAAGAATGATTTTGTAGCGCGAGGGATCGTGGAAGCGGCGCATGGTGGCGTTGCTGCCACCGCCTGGGCCGCCGTGGACCATCAATACCGGCTTTCCGTGAGGATTGCCGCAGACCTCGTAGTAGATCTCGTGATCTCCGGGAACAGCGAGAAAGCCCTGCGCATAGGGCTCGATCGGCGGATAGAGGCCAAGGCGGGCCTCGGGAAAACCACCGCTTGATGAGTTCTGCTCGGAAGTCATCGAGAGCCTTTTCTGTCTGCGAGGTTCGTGTCCCCGTAGACCAGACTACAGGGGGCGCGACCTTTGCCTCAAACGCAACAAGCGTGTCTCGCGATCGTAGATGGTTTCGCCCCCGGGCACTCTGAGGTCCTCGACCAGTTCGACGATTTTGGGCGAGCTCGAAGGCCGCAGGTAGCTACCCGCTACCGCTGCCGCGAAGCCGGCCGGCATTCCAAGAACGGCGGCAAGAGCACCCGAGAGGCCCAGCGATGCCTCTCCGGCAACGATGACCAGAGCCGTCACAGCAAATCCGGCTAAAGCACCGCACGCGGTACCGAAGGCGCTGAGGCGCTTCCACCAGATCGATAGAACCAGGATCGGGAAAAAAGCCGAGGCTGATAGCGCGAGTGCCCACAACACGAGCCAGAGCGGATCCGCCGGCACTATCAGCGCAATGCCCACGCCAATGATGACCGCCAATGCAATGCAGCCACGGGCGAGCATGAGGCGAAATTTATTTCGCGCCGGCTCCGCCTTGAGCCCGTTGATGAGGTCCTCAGAGAGCAGCGTTCCCAGTGACAGCGACGAAAGGCTCACGGCTGCAACTGCGGCGGCGAAGGCGCCCGCCAGAGCAAGGTAGAGGAACACAGAAGGAAAACCGTGTGCGATCGGCAACGCGAACAGCACCGCATCCCTGTGGAAGCTGAAGCTGCTGACCGGTAGCCGGGGAACCTGCCCATGCACCGCAGCAAGGCCTATGGCCTCAAGAGAACGGAACCAGTCTGGCAGCTGGCTGGCGCTGTAACCCACCAAGGTGTCCATCACCACGTCGCGCATGAAAACGGCGACGGACGAGGCGGTCACCATGATCGTGCCGACGAGAAACGTGGCCCAGCCGAGAGACTTGCGCGTGTCATAGACCGTGAGCGTGGTGCCGGATCGCGGCAGTAGCCAGGGAGCGGACGCGACGCCTGCCATCAACGTCAGGCTGGCAAAGACAAAGCTCAGCGGCCCGATACTGCCAAACGGCTTTGTCATGCGCTGCGCGATCGCCTGGACCTCAGCACCCGCAATCTCGAATGCCAGGGGCGACAGGATCGGAATGGGTATGCCCTGCTGATTCTCGAGCCGCACGAGCGAGCGCAGAACGGGCCCGTGGCTAAGCTGCGCAAAAGGCAGATTGGTGACAGCCGTTGCCACCATGGCCACGGGCACGAAAAGAGCAAGCAAGACTGCTATGCTCTCCGCACTATTCGCCCAGCTTGAGGATCGCACGCCGCCAAGCACGATCGCGCAAATCACCGTGACAGCGAGGATCGTGGCCACCATCTGCTCGGATTGGCCTGTCAGCCATTTCCCTGCGAAGACGCCCATTCGGACCTCAGCTGCGACCACGAGGAGCATGGGCACGACGGCTATCGCGGCAATCGTGAGGCGCACCAACCGGCTGTCGCAGCGGCGCCCCAGGTAGCTTGGCACGGTCAAGGCGCCGAACTTGCGCAAGTACGGCGCGATCAGGATCGCCATCACGACAAAGCCGCCCGTGAAGGCGATGACCAGGAACCACGCATCGAAGCCATTGATGAAGAGGAGACCGGTGCCAGCGACGATGCCCGTTGCTCCGAGCGCGCCGATGGAAAGCACAAGTCCGTTGAAGAACGGCGGCACACGTCGCCCGCTGGCGAAGAAGTCGATGGGCTCTGAGCACGCGGTGAGGGCGCCGATAGTGACGAAGAAGACAAGCGGCCCGGCGAGCATAAGGTGGCGAATCAGCGAGTCCGAGGCGCCGAGCTGCTCGAAGATGAGGAGCACCAGAACCAGCGCTGTGTAGGCGCTGGTGAAGATGCCGAAGTAGATGCCTAGCCGGGGATTGACGAGGCGGGTGCGGGAGAGGGGCATGGGCCGATTCCGTCAGCCTATGAGCCAATGCTGAGGGTTCCGGTCAGAGGTTCTCATGCCCTCCATGCCAATGGTCGATGGCGTCCTGTCGGTTCACGAACGATGCGACGGTGATGATGGCAATCAGCACCAAACCATGCCCCGTGAGGAAATAACCAACTGGAAATCCAAGGAATCTTTCGCCGTTGAGTTGATCCGCGTAAAGCGGGAACACGATGACCACGAGAAGGAAGGGAACCAGGCTCGCGATCATTTGCCACTTGGTGGCTCTCCAGTAGGGCTTGCGTTCCCGGCGCTCGATCATTGGGCTGATGTCCTCGAATGTGCTGAGTATAAGTGATCTGGAGTCATATTTGTGTAATGAGGCAAGGTATTGCGTTGTCGAGCAACGCGCCATCCACAAACTCTGCGGCCGTTCCTTGCCCGTACGGGCATAGAACGGATACGGAATGACGGGCTTGCATTGACGTTGTGCGACTTGCTTAAATCTCGAACGGCGCGTTTTCGTGGCACTTGGGTGGCGCGCCCAAATTGAGCCGGGCTCGACCGGCCAGCCCGGGAAGGATCGAAAGTATGGCTGCGACCCGAATTGTTATCGTTGATGATCACCCGCTCTTTCGGAAGGCGCTCAATCAGGCCCTGGCGACGTCCCTCAATTCGGTCGAGATCATGGAGGCTGGCTCGCTGGACGAGCTGACAGCCAAACTTGCCACCGACAGCAACGTGGACCTCATTCTCCTCGACCTGGCGATGCCGGGCGTCCAGGGGTTGTCCGGGCTCCTTTATCTTCGGGCGCAGTATCCCGAGATCCCGGTCATGGTCGTGTCTGCGAGCGAAGACCCGACGACCATCCGCAACGCCATTGGTTTTGGGGCCTCGGGCTATGTGCCGAAATCCCAGCCGGCGGAAGGGATTCGCGAGGCGGTTCGGAAGGTGCTTGAAGGCGAGATCTGGGTGCCGCCCGATATCGACATCTCATCCGAGGGCCAAGAAACGAACGAGCTCGTCGCCCGGCTATCGACGCTCACCCCGCAACAGGTGCGCGTCCTCATGATGCTCGGGGAAGGACTGCTCAACAAACAGATCGCCTACCGCCTCAATGTGTCCGAGGCGACCATCAAGGCGCATGTGTCGGCGATCCTCCAAAAGCTCGGCGTTGACAGCCGCACGCAGGCCGTGATTGCCATCAACAAGCTCCAAAGCGGGGACTGGCAACGCAACGCGAGCTGACCGTCGGCCTAGCGACAGCGTAGGTCGCTGCTCACCTTATGCATCGATGGTCGCCTGGAGCGCATGCTCCTGAATGAACTCGCGCCGCGGCTCGACCACATCGCCCATTAACTTGGAGAAGATCTCGTCCGCCTCGGCGAGGTCGCCCAGCTTCACCTGCAGCAGCGTGCGGGTCTCCGGGTCGAGTGTGGTCTCGGCAAGCTGATCCGCGTTCATCTCGCCCAGACCTTTGTAGCGCTGCAGGGTAATGCCCTTCCGGCCGGCGTCGTATACGGCTTTGAGCAGCGATGACGGGCCCGTGATCACCGTCTCCGAATCCTTGCGTTTCAGCACGGCCGGAAGCCGGTAAATCTCGGCGAGGTGTTCGTGCCGCTCGTTCAGGCGGCGCGCGTCGAGCGAGGTCAGAAAGGCGCGATCAAGCACGTGCACTTCCTTCACGCCGCGGACCTCACGGCTGAAGACCAGCCCTTCGTTGTCCGCGAACCGACCTGTCCAGCCGCGTTCCGTCTCCTCGGAAATGTTGTTGAGCAGCTCGGCGACCTCTTTCGCCTTGGCCTCAGCAGCTGCTCTGTCGTTAAGCAGCGCGGCATCGAGCGCGCCCGCAATGGCCGCCTGTTCGACGACGAACCGCGCGTAACGCGAGTGAAGGCCATCCAGCAGCCGCTGGACTGCCCGAGCCTGCATGACGATCTCACGAAGATCCTGTCCCGCGCGCGATTCTCCGGTGCCGAGCTGGAGCACGGCATCGGTCAGACCGCTGTCGATCAGGTAATCCTCAAGGCTCGTCTGATCCTTGAGGTAGGTCTCCGACTTGCCCTTTGTGACTTTGTACAGCGGCGGCTGAGCGATGTATAGGTGCCCCTTCTCGATCAACTCCGGCATCTGACGGTAGAAGAACGTCAACAGCAACGTACGGATGTGCGCGCCGTCGACATCGGCGTCAGTCATAATGATGATCTTGTGATAACGGAGCTTCGAAATATCGAAGCCGCCGTCCTCGCCGCGGCCGATGCCGGTGCCGAGCGCGGTGATCAGCGTACCGATCTCCTGGCTGGACAGCATCTTGTCCATGCGGGCGCGCTCAACGTTCAGAATCTTGCCGCGAATCGGCAGGACAGCCTGAAACTCGCGGTTGCGCGCCTGCTTGGCGGAGCCGCCGGCCGAGTCACCCTCGACGATGAACAGCTCCGTGTTCGCTGGGTTGCGGTCCTGACACTCGGCGAGCTTGCCGGGCAGATTGGCCATGTCGAGCGCGCCCTTGCGCCGGGTCAGCTCGCGGGCTTTGCGCGCGGCCTCGCGGGCAGCGGCAGCCTCCACCACCTTAGTGAGGATGGCCTTGGCTTCTTTCGGATGCTCCTCAAACCAGACGGCAAGCTGATCGCCGACCACGTTTTCTACGATCGGCTTCACTTCGGAGGAGACGAGCTTGTCCTTGGTCTGGCTTGAAAACTTGGGATCGGGAACCTTGACGGAAAGCACGCAGGTAAGGCCCTCGCGGGCATCATCACCGGTCAGTGAAACCCGCTCCTTCTTCGCAATTCCTGTCTCTTCCGCGTACTTGTTTATGACGCGCGTCAGCGCAGCACGAAAGCCGGCGAGGTGTGTGCCACCATCCCGCTGCGGGATGTTGTTGGTGAAGCAGAGCATGTTCTCGTGGTAGCTGTCGTTCCACCAAAGCGCGGCTTCGACGGCGATCCCATCACGCTCGGCGGAAATCATGATGGGATCTTCGATGAGCGGGTGCTTGGCACGATCGAGGTAACGCACGAACGCGCCGAGACCGCCCTCGTACTGCATTACCTCCTGCTTACGATCAGCGTGCCGCTCATCGATGAGGACGACGCGTACGCCGGAATTCAGAAACGCAAGCTCACGGAGCCGGTGCTCCAGCGTTTCATAGCTGAATTCCGTTACGCCCTTGAAGGTATCGGGGCTCGGCAGGAAGGTGACCTTGGTGCCGCGGCGGCCCTCCGCATCGCCGACGACGCGCAGCGGAGCCTCCGCCACGCCGTTCACGAAGCGGACAAAGTGCTCTTTTCCGTCTCGCCAAATGGTGAGCTCAAGCCACGAGGACAGGGCGTTGACGACCGAAACACCGACGCCGTGCAGACCGCCTGAAACCTTGTACGGATTCTCATCCCCGCCGGAACCGAACTTGCCGCCGGCGTGAAGCTGGGTCATCACGACCTCAGCGGCCGAAACCCCCTCTTCGGGATGAATATCAACGGGAATGCCGCGGCCATTGTCGATGACAGTGCACGATCCGTCAGCATTCAGAATGACATGAACTTCCGTCGCAAAGCCGGCCAGCGCCTCGTCGATGGAGTTGTCGACCACCTCATAGACCATGTGGTGGAGGCCGGAGCCATCGTCCGTATCGCCGATGTACATGCCAGGGCGTTTGCGGACGGCATCCAAGCCACGCAAAACCTTAATGTTTTCCGCGCCGTAATGTTCGGCGCCGTTTTGTTTCCTGGCCGGCTGAGCACTCATCGAAGGCAGATCCTGAGGGAAACTGGAATGAGATGATTTCTTATAGCACGGATCGGGCGAGTTTGGGCCGGAATCGTACACTAAAAAGATGGGGACAGATGGGAATTTTTCAAGGATTTTCAGCCTCTTGGCAAAACTGCGTCAGCGGAGCACACGCATGCGTGCCATTACTCGAGCGTGCTGACTCGGCCATCTTCAACCTGAAGAAACCTTGCCCGGCCTTCGAGGGCTGAAAATGCGTGGCGATCAGTGCCCGTCATCCAGGCCTGGGAGCCCAGACGCAGGATCTCTTCGAAGAGCGCCGTTCGACGAATTGGGTCGAGGTGAGCGGCGATTTCGTCGAGCAGAAGGATCGGTGCAGCGCCATCGCGCCGGCCCGCCAGCAACTCGGCGTGCGCCAGGACGAGCCCGATGAGCAGCGCCTTCTGCTCTCCAGTCGAGCAGACATGCGCTGGCATGCCTTTTGGCCCATGTTCCACGAGCATATCGGTGCGATGCGGACCGATCAGGGTGCGTCCAGCCGCCCGATCCTGCTCGCGGCCAGCTCGCAGCGCGGCACAGTAAGCATCCTCGACCTCGATGGCCGGAGAGTGTGCCAAACGCTCTTCGATCCAGCCCTCAAGGGCTATCCGCGACCAAGGGAAGGGGGAATCGGGCTCCCGCTCGCGTCGCGCGGTGATCGTGGCCTCCAAAGCCGCGGCGGCCTGCGCACGGGCAGCAGCGGTGGCAACTCCCGTTTCCGCCATAATCCGCTCAAGCCCCGCGAAGAGGGCAGGATCGGTCACGCCGTCCTGGAGCAGGCGGTTACGCTGGCGCATCGCCCGCTCGAATTGCCCAGCGCGCGTTCGGTAACCGGGATCGAAACAGAGGGTCAGTCGGTCAAGAAAGGCCCTGCGATCCGCTGCTGGCCCCGTGAACAGTCCGTCCATTGCCGGCGTCAGCCAGACCATTTCCACCCAATCGGCGAGCGCGCCGGAGCCTGATTGAGTGATACCATCGATGCGGACAATTCGTCCGCTCCGACCGTTCTCTGACGAATCCTGGCTTGCCAATCGGCCCGTTCCGATGTCGACCGCTCCGCGGGGTGTGTGCACGCGGGCCGCCACAGCCCAATCCCCCAAGCCTCCAATCCGCGCCAATTGCGCGAAAGGGGCGCGGCGAAGCCCTTGCCCCGGAGCTAGCAAGGACACAGCCTCGAGGAGGTTCGTCTTGCCGGCGCCGTTGGGTCCAAGCAGTACAATCGGCTCACGCGAAAGCTCGAGATGAGCTGAGGCGTAGTTCCGGAAATTGGTGAGCGTTAGGCGTTCGACCCAGATCGACCGCCGAGGCGTAGCGGGGTTAGCGTTGAACTCGTCCCTCGCGCCATGGGCGTCAGCTCCGCCTTGCAACTTCTGCTCCTTGCCGAAGCCAGCGCGCGAGAGACGGCTCAAACGCGCATCGGCATCAGCACGTAGAGAGCGCTGTCGTCCTCGGCGTCGCGGATGAGTGTCGGGGAGCCAGGGTCAGCCAGCTTGAAGACGGCGTTGTCGCTGTCGAGCTGGTCTGCGATGTCGAGCAGATAGCGTGCGTTGAAGCCGATTTCGAGCGGCGAAGACGTGTAGCTCACACTGAGCTCTTCCGTAGCGCTGCCGCCTTCCGGGTTGCTGACCGACAGGATCATTCGGTTGTCGGCCAAATTGAGTTTCACTGCGCGGCCACGCTCGCTGGCGATGGTCGAAACTCGATCCACGGCGCTCTTGAACTGTGCGTTCGAGACGCCCAGCACCTTGTCGTTGTTCTGTGGGATAACGCGCACGTAGTCGGGAAACGTTCCGTCGATGAGCTTCGAGGTGACGGTGACGGTGCCGATTTCGAAGCGCACCTTGGTCGTGGAAACGCCGACTTTGACCTCGGCGTCCGTATCCTCCAGCAATCTGTGCAACTCGTGAACAGTCTTGCGCGGGATGATCACGCCCGGCATGCCGTCCGCGCCGTCGGGGCGCGGAATTTCGACCTGGGCGAGCCGGTGACCGTCCGTGGCAACAGCCCGCAATGTTGGCCCGTCGCCCGTCGCCGTGTGCAGGTAGATGCCGTTAAGGTAGTACCGAGTTTCCTCGGTCGAGATCGCAAAGCGCGTCTTGTCGAGCAGCTTCTTGAGGTCCGCGGCCGCAACGGTGAACTCGTGGCTCATCTCGCCGACAGCGAGATCCGGGAAATCCTCGGCGGGCAGCGTTTGCAGAGCAAAGCGCGCCTGACCGGCCGTCAAAGTCAACCTGTCACGCTCGGGGTCCCGCACCATCTCAACCTCTGCGCCATCGGGCAGCTTGCGCACGATGTCGTGCAGCATGTGCGCAGGCACTGTCACGGCACCGGAGGTCATGATCTCGGCAGGCGCCTGCTCGACGACCTCACGTTCGAGATCGGTCGCTTTGAACTCGAGCGCACTCCCTATGGCTCGCAGCAAGACGTTCGACAGGATCGGAATGGTCGTGCGCCGCTCGACAACGCTGGTGACGTGGCCCAGCGCCCGGAGGAGCTCGCTTCTTTCGATCACTAGCCGCATGGCAAGAGCCTTTCGGGAGTGTGTCGGAACAGGTTCCCTTGATGGGGACAAGAACACCAAATCGCAACCTCGATTGGTGCGATACCCACTGGCCAATCTTGGACGGATTCGGCGCGTAGCAGCAACTTGACCAGAGTTCCAGCCCTTGGCAAGGGCTTGGTGCGCCGCATTCTGACGAGGAGACACTTCACAGGTGAAGCGGAGGGTTCCGCTTCACCTTCAGTTCTAACGCCGGTCAGGCGTTGAGCATCTTTTTCAACTCGTCGATCTCGTCGCGCAGACGGGGATTGCCGCCAAGTTCGCCCTCGATCTTGCGGATGGCGTGCAGCACGGTCGTGTGGTCGCGGTTGCCGAAGCGACGACCGATTTCAGGCAGCGAGCGTGACGTGAGCTGCTTGGCGAGATACATCCCCACCTGCCGCGGCCATACGACCGAGCGATGGCGGCGCTGGGAGAGGATGTCGCCCTTGGACACGCCGAAGTGGCGCGAGACGACCTTGAGGATATCCTCGATCTTGATCCGCCGCGGCTCCGCGCCTTGCACGAGATCCCGGATGACCGTCTCCGCGATGTCCACGGTGATCGGCGTGCGCATGTACTGCCACGTCGCGTGCAACCGCGTAACGGCGCCTTCGAGCTCGCGACCGCTCTCATGCAGCCGGTCGGCCAGGAGCTGGAGAATGTCCCGCGGGATCTCGAACGACGGGTCGAACTGCTGCTTCTCCTGAACCCGCTTTTCGAGAATGCGCAGCCGCAGCTCCGCATCGGGCGGACCGATTTCGGTGACCAGACCGCGCATCAGGCGCGAACGCATCCTTTCGTTGAGCTTCTCGATGTGGTTGGGCGCCCGTGCCGAGGCCACCACCACCTGCCGGCCGCCGTCCAGCAGCGAGTTGATGATGTGGTCGAACTCCTGCTCGGTCTGTTGTCCATGCAGGAACTCGAGGTCGTCGATCAGCAGCATATGGATCGAGCGGAACTTCTCCTTGAAGGAGAGGGGATCCTGGCTCTTCAGCGCTTCGACGAACTGATACCGGAACCTCTCCGCCGTGAGATAGAGCACCTGAGCCTGCGGGAAGCGCCGGCGAACCGACCACGCAATTGCGTGCAACAAGTGTGTTTTGCCGAGACCGACTGCTGAGTGGATGAACAGCGGGTTGAAGCCGCGGCAATCGCTGAGAACCGTTTCCGCAACCTGCGTTGCGCCTGCATGCGCCATCCGGTTCGATGGTCCGACAGCGAAGCTTTCGAAGGTGTACCGTGGATCGAGCGGCGAACCTTCGAAACCGCCGACCTGCGTGCGAACCGCCGGTGTAGCGGGCGGGCGCGGAGGCCAATCCGTAGCCGGAGCAACTTGAGGTGCGGCGGTCGAACGATTGTCCGATGTCGATGCAGATTCGGACGTCACTGTACGAACGGGGCTCGGTTGACGAAGGACAACCTCAACGTTTTCGACGCCCTCGAATTCAGCTGCACAGCACTTGAGCAGTGCTTCAGAATAGTGCGACTGGATCCAGTTCTTGAGGAACTTGACGGGAACGCTCACGCGGACGGTCTTGCCGTCGAAATGCTCGAACTCCATCGATTGGAACCAACTGGTGTAGACATCGTCACCAAGCTGGGCACGGAGCATCTTCCGAACCTTCTGCCCGCGCACCTCCTGCGACGCGGTTGCGGGGCCTTCGGAGCGAACGGAGGGCTGGGCCTCGGATCGACCCTGCGTCTCGCCCCTGTTGCCCACGACATGCGCGGCAGGTCTCGAGGATTCCAGACTGTTCATGAGTTACACCCGCTGCTTTGTTTGACCCTCTAGTTGTGGCGCCGTGCGATGACCGCCGCCTACGGTCGACCCGCCGACGCTTCTTGAAATCGTTGGCGCGCTAAGTCTGCGCCCAAGGCAAGCCGGCAGCTTTCCAGCCGGCTAATTGGCCGCGATGGCGGTTAGAATCGATCGGTCCTTCGAAGCCGTCCGCTACACTGCGGCAGGCTAGGTAGCCTGCCTCGGCCATGGCTTGCGCAGCTCTCCGGCTGCGTGATCCAGATCGGCAGATGAAGAAAAGCTCCGCCTGCTTATCTACACCGGCCGCATCAAGTATGCCTGTCAGGCTCTCGACAAACCGCGGGTTCACCTCATTCCCGGGAAAGGTCTGCCATTCGACCAGGATCGGCTGTTTTCCGATGGACGACAGATCCGGCAATCCGACGTACGACCATTCCGCACTGGTACGCACATCGATGAGGACCGACGCCGGATCCTCCTTCAGCCGTTTCCAGACCTCTTGGACGTCAACATCCACAATGTGGATGGTTTGCCCTGAACCCACAGTACCCTCCACTCAAGCACGCAACGCTCACCCGCGCCCAGTTATTCAGCAGATTTGCTGAAGACACGGGCGAAGACGCAACGCACAACTCAGATATTGCCCGAAGTTACGCAGGCAGACAGGAAGAAACCGGGCACGAAAACTTGTGCACCGTACTTGGAAGACTTACTCCGAAACGGAACAGCTAATACTCAGTACTTTGAAACAATTTTTCTACCGTCCATTTGCCACCAGAACGTAGCCCCGTATTAACCACACGTTTACCCGGGAGACAAGATCGCTCAGACATCCGCCGATGTTAACGCCGCCATCCTCCGGCTATCCCCAGGGCTTTGGAAAAATGGGTGTGAAGCGAGAAGAACAGTGGAGAACCTCATTGAGTCTACGCGAGGAATCCGCTGCGGCAGAAAGCAGGTCGGAAACAAAAACGGCGCTCCGGCGGGAGCGCCGCTGAACGCTGTTTTCATTTGAAACTCGACCCCGTTATGCAGACTACAGCTTAGTCGCCACGGGTCCCTGCAATCTCAAGAAATGCCGATTTTTGAGGCAGTTCCCGGCGAGTCTTCGCAAGACTCATTCTCTTGTGGCCGCAGCCTGGCTGTTGCGAAACCGTCACATCGCACAGCCAAGAAGATGAAACTCGGCTCTAACCGGGCAGAGCCCGCACGCGCGCGACGAGACGTGAGATCTTGCGGCTCGCGGTGTTCTTATGAATCACACCTTTCTGAGCCGTACGCATGATGATGGGTTCCGCCGCTTTCAGCGCTTGAAAGGCCAGCTCCTTCTGGCCGGAAGCGATCGCTTCCTCCACCTTGCGCACCGCTGTCTTCATGCGGGAGCGGCGCGCCTTATTGACCGCAGTGCGGCGGGCGATCTTGCGTACGGCCTTCTTGGCCGAGCTCGTATTCGGCATAAGTTTCGATCCCTTTGCTTTTACTGAGCGCCAAGGCCGGTCATTCGGTTGGGCCGCGTTCTGTTGCCGGCCGTTGGCGAAAGCATATACCAAACCGCCCGGGACCAGGCGGTTCCGGGCGGAAGTTCCAGCAGGCTATAACGCTGTGTAAAGCTAGGGTCAACGGTGCACAGGCCCTTGCGGCGATTTCTTTGATCTGTCGCCAACCCCGAGCTGGCCCTCTATAGTCTCCGACCTGCTCCTCAAGCGGTAAGGGCCACGCAGGCACCCCCCTATCGAAAACGCGATCAGGAAGGCGCGATGCGCGTACTTGTCACCGGTGCGGCCGGTTTCATCGGATACCACACGGCTGAAGCGCTTCTCGCGAGAGGCGATAGTGTCGTCGGCCTAGACAACCTCAGCGATTACTATGACGTTCGCCTCAAGGAGGCCCGCCTGGACAGATTGCGTCGCCATTCAAGATTTGAGTTCGCCCGCGTGGATCTAGCCGACCGCGCGGCCGTCGCCAAGGTTTTCGCCGAGCATCACCCAGAGCGAGTCGTTCATCTGGCGGCCCAGGCTGGCGTACGCTACTCGCTCGAAAATCCGCACGCCTACGTGGACTCGAATGTCGTCGGTACTCTTCACGTCCTGGAGGGCTGCCGGGCGCATGGGATCGAGCACCTCGTGTTCGCCTCGACCAGTTCTGTCTATGGCGCGAACACCAAGATGCCGTTCTCGGTGGAGGACAACGTCGATCACCCTTTAAGTCTCTACGCCGCCACCAAAAAGTCCTGCGAGCTGATGGCGCACGCCTACGCGCACCTCTACCGGCTACCGGTGACGGGCTTGCGGTTCTTCACCGTTTATGGCCCTTGGGGCCGCCCGGACATGGCACTGTTCAAGTTCACTCGGGCGATCCTGGCAGGGGAGCCCATCGAGATCTACAACAACGGCAACCACGCGCGCGATTTCACATACATCGACGACGTCGTCGAAGGGGTCGTGCGGACGCTCGATCGGCCGGCACAGCCCGATCCCAACTGGAGCGGCGACGATCCTGATCCGGCGACCTCATCCGCACCCTATCGCCTCTACAACATTGGCAACAACAACCCGGTCGAGTTGATGGATCTCATTGCTTGCCTTGAGCGCGTGCTCGGGCGCACCGCCGCCAAGACCTATCTGCCGCCGCAGCCGGGCGATGTTCCTCGCACGGCGGCAAATATCGACCATCTCGCTCGGGATGTCGGCTTCAGACCAAATACGCCGATCGAGGTGGGCGTGGAGCGGTTCGTCGCCTGGTACCGGGAGTACTACCGTCTCTGAGGCTCAGTGCCGACCAACAAAGGAGGAATACGTGTCGACAGTCGCACCGCTGATTGCCGCTGCGCTAAGCCTGATCTTGCTCGTCGTCACTGCCGATGCGCGTGCCGAGGACGTGCGGATGGCCTACGTCCACGCGGCCATTTCAGCAGCCACGGCGCTCTTCATGGCGGGTGTTGCTATTCGTCAATGCCGCGCTCTTCTGGCAAAGGCCGCCTCCGCCTCGGAAATCGCCAGCAGCAACGCCTGGTACATGGGCCTCATCTGGGCTTGGGGCATGCTGGCCCTCGTCGCCATTTACGGTACCGGTGTGCTCGTCTGGAAGGAATGGTGGCACTTCGTGCTGGCGTTCGCGGTGGCCGCGGGGTTGTCCTTCTACTTTGCGAGCACGCTCAAGAAGGATGCACTCGCCGGTAAGGAAGACGAGACGATGCTGAAGCTCGCGCGCTACCTTGCCATGGTGCAGCTCGCCGGTATGGTGATCACGATGGTGGGGCTCATCATCGATGGGAAGATGGTGCGCTTCCTGACGTTGCGCTTCACCGATTGGGCTGCGAACAATGTCTTCTTCTTCGGGGCGCTCGGCATCGCCCTGATCAGCGCGTATGCGCTGCGGCACAACAAGCACGCATGATTTGCGCGCGGTTGATCGCGCTCTTTTAGGTATCCACTGCGCCAACTGAACGGAACACGATAATGTCGCTGCAAAGGGTGCTGCCCTGGCTGGTGCTGGCTCTGTTCGCCAGCGTAGTGGTCATGATTGTCGGGGCTGGCCGCGAACAGGCCATGGTGACTGGATTGGGCGCTGGCGCATTCGCTGCGCTGGCCGTGGCAATTGGCTTGGGCCTCAATCAACCGCTCTGGCGGCTTGAAGCAAGCCGCATCACGCCCGAGGCCGCTCCGGTCGCAGCTCAGCGGAACGCGAAGTTGATGGCGCTTGTCTGGGCGTGGGGCGCCGCAGCCATGGCGGGCGTCTACACTCTCGGCGGCTTGCGGTGGCAGCACGATTGGCAATACGGGTCAGGAATGGCCCTGATCGCGCTGTTCACTTGGGTTTTCGGGACGCTCATCGCCCGCACAGGACAGCCCGCGACCCAGCAGATGCTCTTGTGGCGCGGGCTGCAGCTGACGGTCTTCCAGGGTGTCGGGGCAGCGGGCGGCGTGATTTATCTTCTCGCCACCGGAAAGCTCATGTCGTTCCGCTCCGACTGGGCCGCCAGCCAGATCTTTCTGGCCGGTGGAATTGCCATCGCACTGCTTTCTGCGATGGCGGTTATCACGCAGCGCAAGCTCTCGCGCTGCTGACCACGGAGCTCAGCGGTTCTTGAAGTTCGGCTTTCGCTTCTCGACGAACGCGGCCATGCCTTCCTTCTGATCCTCGGTGGCAAACATCGCGTGGAAGACGCGGCGCTCGAAGCGAATGCCTTCGGAAAGCGTCGTCTCGAACGCGCGATTGATGCTTTCCTTGGTCATCATCACGGCTGGCAGCGACATTTCCGCGATTGTCGAAGCCGCCTTCACCGCTTCCTCGATGAGGTCGGCCGCGGGCACGACACGGCTAACCAGGCCGCAACGCTCAGCCTCCGCGGCGTCCATCATGCGACCGGTAAGGCAGAGGTCCATGGCCTTCGCCTTGCCAACGAAGCGGGCCAGCCGTTGCGTTCCGCCGGCGCCGGGCATTACGCCAAGTTTGATTTCAGGTTGGCCGAACTTGGCCGTGTCCGCGGCGATGATGAAGTCGCACATCATCGCGAGCTCGCAGCCGCCGCCAAGCGCGAAGCCAGCTACCGCGGCGATCACGGGTTTGCGGCAGCGGGCGACACGATCCCACGAGCCGATGAAATCCTCCTTGTAGACCTCCATGTAGGTCTTCGACTGCATCTCCTTGATGTCAGCGCCGGCGGCGAACGCTTTTTCCGAACCGGTGATGACGATGCAGCCAATTCCGTCGTCGGCCTCCCAGGCATCGAGAACCTGGTTGAGCTCGGCGATCAGCGCACTGTTGAGAGCGTTGAGGGCCTGCGGGCGATTGAGCGTGATAAGACCAACCTTTCCGCGGGTCTCGACGAGAATGTTCTGGTAAGCCATCGGTCGGTTCTGCCTCGAATATGAAAGAAAGGGCCTGTTATCGCTGGCATTTGCTGCAATAGAAGGTCGAACGCCCTCCCTGCACGATGCGTTGTACAATGCCCCGGCAGCCCGGCGTGAGGCAAGGCTCCCCTTCGCGGCCGTAGACCGAGAACGTGTGCTGGAAGGCACCAATGGTGCCATCTGCTTGCCGGTAGTCGCGCAGCGTCGAGCCGCCGGCGTCGATGGCATCCTGCAGCACCGACCGGATCGCTGACACGAGCCGCTCGGCGCGCGGCATCGGCTTTCCCGAGGCGTTAGCAAGGCAATTCGCAGACCGCTTGGGGCTTATGCCAGCCCGGTAAAGCGCTTCGCAGACGTAGATGTTGCCGAGCCCCGCGACGATGCGCTGGTCCATAAGGAAGGCTTTGATATCAGCTTTGCGGCCGCGAGCCTTGGCGGCCAGATAATCCGCCGTGAGCTCGTTACCCAGAGGCTCGACGCCTAACCCGGCGAACAACGGATGATTATCGAGATCCTCCTCGGGGATCAGCAGCATGCATCCAAACCGCCGCGGGTCGTTGTAAGTGATCGTCGTGCCGTCCTCCATCGTGAACACGACGTGGTCGTGGGCCGGATCGGCTCCTGTGTCGTAGGTGTATTCTCCGATCTGTCGCGGCTTGCCCTGATGCGGTAGTGTGATGGTAAACCGGCCGCTCATGCCGAGATGCATCACGAGCGCCTCGCCGCTCGACAGGCGCGCCAGGAGGTATTTGGCGCGACGGCCGAGCGACGAAACCGTCTTGTTCTCAAGACGCTCTGCGAAATGTTCAGGGAAGGGGAAGCGAAGGTCGGAGCGCCGTTGCTCGACGCGCGCAATGCGTCCTCCCACCAGCACAGGCTCCAGTCCACGTCGGACGGTTTCGACTTCGGGAAGTTCGGGCAAGCTGCTCCCCCGCATGCATCTGTCGTGCAGCAATACCACGATATGCCGTAATCGCGAGATCGGTGACGTCGCGGCCTCAGCGGGACTGGTCCGGGGAGCTGTCCAAAGCCAAGCGCCTGCCCCGTTTTCTTAACAGTTTGATATGACAGGCGAGGCACACTGACCGTCGAGATTTCCATCTGCCGATCTGGCGTTTTGCGCGCATGGCGCTCGCTCGATCACTCAGCTATGGTGCCCGCCATGGCACGCAACAAACATCACGATACGGCTACAACGTTCGGTTTCCGCGAGGTCCAGCCGGAGGAACGGCAGGGGCTGGTCAATCAGGTCTTCGCGACAGTCGCCGACCGGTATGACCTGATGAACGACCTGATGTCCGCCGGCATGCACCGGCTTTGGAAGGATGAGCTGGTGAGCATGCTCTGTCCGCCCAAGTCGGAGCAGCGTTTTGACCTCATCGATGTCGCCGGCGGCACCGCGGACATCGCGCTGCGCATGCTGCGAAAAGGCGGACCGGGTTGCCGCGCGGTCGTCTGCGACATCAGCCCCGAAATGCTGCGCGTTGGCCGCAGCAAAATCGAGGCGGAAGGTCGATCGCACCAGGTCGCGCTGGTTCAGGGAAATGCAGAAGCCCTGCCGTTTCCGGACAAGAGCTTCGACGCTTACACGATCGCGTTCGGCATTCGGAATGTCACGCACATCGATGTGGCGCTTAAGGAAGCCTTCCGGGTCTTGAAGCCGGGCGGCCATTTCCTCTGCCTTGAATTTTCAGAATGTCAGGTGCCGATGCTGGACACCCTTTATGACCTGCATTCCTTCCAGGTCATTCCGCGCTTAGGTGAGCTCGTTGGCACGGGTGCGGAGCCCTATCGCTATCTTGTCGAGAGCATCCGCAAGTTTCCACCGCAGGAGTCGTTCGCCGACATGATCCGCGAGGCTGGCTTCGAGCAGGTAACCTGGCGAAATCTCACCGGCGGCATTGCTGCCATTCACTCCGGCTGGAGGATTTAGCCCGGAGCGGAAATGGCAAGCGCGTTGACGAACCTTTTTCGCCTGGCTCGCGCTGGCCTTGTGCTGGCGCAACACGGCGTTCGTTTTGTTCCACCTGGCACGAAGACACCTCTTCCTTTGAAACTGGCGTACGCGGCGACTTGGCCCGTTCGCGTAATCTCTGCGCCGTTTCAAGCGGGAAAGCCGCGCGAAAGGCGGATCACAGACGCACTTGCATCGCTTGGACCGAGTTACATCAAACTGGGCCAGTTTCTGGCGACACGCGCCGATCTCATTGGACCGGAGCTCGCGAGCGACCTGCGCCATTTGCAGGACAAGCTTCCTCCTTTCTCGATGGAGGAGGCGCGTCGCGCGGTCGAAGAGGCGCTGGGCGGCAAGCTGGAAGACCATTTCGCCGAGTTCGGGCCGCCCGTTGCAGCCGCTTCAATCGCGCAAGTCCACAAGGCGACCGTCATCGAAAACGGCCAGCCGCGCAAGGTTGCGGTGAAAATACTGAGGCCCGGCATCGAGCGCAGGTTTCGGCGCGATCTCGACAGTTTCTATTTCGCAGCTCGCCTTATCGAACGCTTTCACGTTCCCTCGCGTCGTTTGCGCCCGGTGGCAGTCGTGGACACACTGGCGCGAACGACGCAACTCGAGATGGACCTGCGGCTCGAGGCGGCAGCCATCTCCGAAATGGCCGAGAACAGCGCCGACGACCCGGACTTCCGTGTACCGCAGGTCGACTGGCGGCGGACGGCCAGACGTGTGCTGACGGTAGAGTGGATCGACGGCATCCCGGTGTCCGATCGCGAAGCGCTCCTCGCGGCAGGTCACGATCTCAACCGCCTTGGCGAAATCGTGCTACGCACGTTTCTGCGTCACGCCATGCGCGACGGTTTCTTCCACGCGGATATGCACCAAGGCAACCTGTTTGTAGATGAACAGGGTCGCATCGTTGCGGTCGATTTCGGAATTATGGGCCGTCTTGGCATGAAGGAACGTCGGTTCCTCGCCGAAATTCTGCACGGCCTCATCACGCGTGATTACAAGCGTGCTGCAGACGTTCACTATTGGGCGGGTTATGTGCCGCCACACCATCCCGTGGCGGTGTTTGCGCAGGCGTTGAGAGCCATTGGTGAGCCGATCCACGGCCGGACGGCTTCGGAAATATCGATGGCAGACCTTCTGGGGCAGCTCTTTGCCTACACCGAGGTCTTTGACATGCAGACGAGGCCGGAGCTGATCCTGCTGCAAAAGAGCATGGTCATCGTCGAAGGTGTGGCTCGCAGTCTCGACCCCAACCTCAATCTTTGGACCACTGCTGAGCCAGTTGCGCGCGAATGGGTGGAGAAGAATTACGGCGTTTCGGGCCGTTTACGCGAAGCTGGCGAGGGGGCCGAAGTGCTTGGCAGAATACTCACCGATCTGCCCGGTATCATTGAGCGCCTCGACCAGGGCGCGACCGCCTTCGCGGAGATGGGGAAGAATGGATTGCGGCTTGATTCTGAAACGATTGAGCGGATTGGAGCCGCGGAAGCGCGCCAGACTCGCTGGGGTCGTGCCGCCCTTTGGGTGGGTGCCCTGAGCCTGCTTGCGATTGCTGCGGCGCTGGTTTCGTGATTGTCGCAGTCGGGAGGGACTGCGAGAACGGCAATGACTAATCAAGACCCGAAAGACATTGCAGGCCCGTCGCCGACCTCGGCATCAACAGCGCGCAACTCAATTGACATCATCATCTCGAAGGAGACGCCGGACCAGCCGGAAATTGCTGCGTTCCTTGCAGCATCGGATGCGTACGCACAGTGTCTTTATCCTCCCGAAAGCAACCATCTTGTCGGGCTGGAAACGCTGATGGCGCCTGACGCCGCATTTTTCGTTGCGCGGCGTGCAGGGATAGCGCTCGGTTGTGGTGCGTTGATCGCGATGGATGGCGGGTGGGGCGAAATAAAGCGTATGTGGGTTGATCCCGAAGCTCGCGGGCAAGGGATCGGTTTGAAACTGCTCGAAGCCATCGAAGCCGCGGCCCGTGAACGGTCGATTACCGTTTTGCGACTTGAGACGGGCATTCGGCAACCCGAAGCCATCAATCTCTATAAGAAGTTTGGCTTCGTAGAGCGCGGGCCGTTCGGCGACTACCAACTCGACCCGCTAAGCATTTTCATGGAAAAGCGGCTGAGCTAACTGAATTTGGGCAGGCCGTAAGTTCAACGGCCACGCGTTTTCCGCCAGACTGCGAATTCCTCATGCACGGATTCGTCCGTTGGTGGATAAAGGCCAAGAATGGAGCGGCCCTCATTCACCTTTTCGGTGACGAAATCTTCGAACGCGGTCATTTCAACGGCCTCGTCCGCAATCTCGTCCGCCAGGTGAGCAGGGATTACCACGACACCTTCACCATCACCGACAATAACGTCTCCCGGCCAAACCGGAGCGTCACCGCATCCAATGGGAACATTGATGTCAATTGCCTGATGGGCGGTCAGGTTAGTCGGCGCTGAGGGCCGCTGATGATATGCGGGAAATGGCAACTTTGCGATTTCCGGCGAGTCGCGAAAACCACCGTCGGTCACGATCCCTGCCGCGCCGCGCTTCATCAGTCGTGTGACCAGGATCGATCCTGCAGACGCAGCCCGCGGATCCTTGCGGCTATCGATCACCATGACCGCGCCTGGCGGGCACTCTTCGATGGCCTTGCGCTGCGGGTGGGAACGGTCCTGAAAAACCTTGATCGGGTTCAAGTCCTCGCGCGCCGGGATGTAGCGCAAGGTGAAGGCTTCCCCGACCATGTTGGGGAGATTGGGATTGAGCGGGTGCACATTTTGGATGAACTGATTGCGGAAGCCGCGCTTGAACAGCGCCGTGCAGATCGTGGCTGTGCTGACCGTTTTCAGCTTCTCGCGCGTTTCCTTCTTGAGTGTGCTCATTCTTCTCCTCGATCAACTCGAAACAGGATAAGTTATTTGCATTAAGCCCGAAATCAAATTGCATGACCCTTACGAACGCTCTATGTCACCTCGCCGCTGCAGCAAAAGCGCGACCAACAAGCAAAGAATAGCCCAGGCTGAACCGACGGCCCAGCCTGCCAGCACATCCGTAGGCCAGTGCACCCCGAGATAGATGCGGCTGAGGCCGACGAGTACGGTCACGAAAACGGCTAGCGTCAGGACGAAAGCGCCGACCCGTGGATCAGGACGCATGTGCGCTACGATCGCGCCAATCGTCAAATAGACGACGGCGGACATCATGGAATGCCCGCTGGGGAAACTTGCAGATGTGACCAAGGGGCCGATATCCGCAAAAGGCGGTCGCGGACGTGCAAATGTCAATTTCAGTGCATTGCTTAACAGCACACCGCCAAGAACGGAAATAAGAAGCAAAAGTGCGGCGTGATCCTTTCGTTCCAGAACGAGAAAGCCGACCGCGCTCAGGGTCACTAGCGTCAGAACGCCGGTGCTACCAAGCCCAGTGAAGTCCCGCATCATTTCCTGGAACCAGCGAGGACCGGCCATGCGAGAGGGATCTTCTTGATCGCGGAAAAGGAGAAGTAACTCTTTGTCTATGGCATCGGCACTTCCGTCCACGACCATGTCCGCGAGCACGATGAACAGCCACGTTCCTGCGGCAGAAAGCAAGAGCGTCAACAATACAGGCCATTCGCGCCGTATTTTCATAAGGCTGCGGCAGCGCGCGATGAAGTTCAGTTTAGTTTCTGGCGAATGTGGGCGGTTCATGATGCGATAATGCAACGCCTCATCTTGAGATTGGCTCCCGAATCGAGACGGCTTTTATTGGGTGCCCGATTCTGCCTGTTTTTCTTTCTGCAAGATCGCTCTCAGCTCGGTCTTTAAAATTTTGCCATAATTGTTCTTGGGCAGGCTTTCCACGAACCGATAGTCCTTGGGACGCTTGAAACGCGCGATATTTTCGAGACAGAGCGCGTCAAGCGCGGCCGTGTCCACCTTAGCTCCGGGCCGGGTGACGACGAACGCAACAACTTCCTCGCCCCACTCGGGGTGGGGACGGCCGACGACCGATGCCTCGATAACATCGGGATGACGGAGAAGCACTTCTTCGATTTCGCGCGGATAAATGTTGCTACCTCCGCTGATGATGAGGTCTTTCGAGCGGTCGCGCAGGGTAAGATAGCCATCGCCATCCAAGCTGCCAATGTCACCGGTATGGAGCCATCCGCCTCTCAGTGCTTCAGCGGTCGCTTTCGGATTATTCCAGTAGCCTTCCATCACGCAGTCGCTCCGCGTGATCACTTCGCCCGGTTCTCCAACGGGCAGGTCACGATCCTGATCATCAACCACGCGAACGGCAACACCGGTGCGAGGCACGCCGCACGTGCGAAAATCTTCGGGCGAGCGCGGCGACGCATGCATCGCCTTCGTCATGCCGGTGATGGTCATCGGCGACTCGCCTTGCCCATAAAGGTGATAAAGCCGAGGACCAAAGATTGACAGCGCGCGCTCAAGATCGGCCACGTACATCGGGCCGCCGCCGTAATAGATCGTTTTCAGATTTTCTACGCGAAAATTCTTGACGGCTGGACTGTGGACGAGCCGCGTCAGCATTGTGGGCGCGGCAAACATTGTCAAATTTTGAAATTGATTCGAAGCGTCAACGATCTGATCCACATCAAAGCTGGGAAGGATTACCTGGTGTCCTCCTTTCAGCATGTGGGGTAAGGCGTAAAGGCCGGAGGCGTGAGACAGCGGACCTGCGTGCAACTTCACATCTTTGTGATCAAGGCTGTCGATGTCAGCGTAATAGGCATGGCACATAAAAAGAAGATTGCGGTGGCTGAGGATTGCCCCTTTGGGCTTCCCGGTCGTGCCACTCGTGTAGAAAAGCCAGGCGCGGTCCTTTGGCTCGGTGACGATCGGCACCATCGGTTCACTGCGGAGCAGACAATCATAGTCTTCGCTCCGTGTGCAAATGACCGCTTTGAGGTACTCGACCGTGTCTGTGAGCTTTGCGAGCGATGACCAGAGGCCTGGAGTGGTGATCATCAACCGCGCACCAGAGTCCGTCGCGATATGTTCTATTTCCCGAGCGTGCAATTTCGCGTTGACTGGCACGGCGCATAGACCAGCCGTCCAGCATGCAAACAGACATTCGAGAAATTCGCCGCAGTTCTCCATTGCCAATACCACGCGATCGCCGCGCGTAAGGCCCATGGAGACGAAAGAGCCGGCAATCCGTGCAGTACGTTCGCCGAAGACGTGGTAGGATAATGTATGGCTTCCGTCGGTAACGGCTGGCTTGTCACCAAGCCGTCGGCAAACGCCTCGCAATAGAAGTGCCAAATTCATGCGTTTCCCCCGATACGGTTGATCAAATTTTATGGTTGGTCAGCGGAAGCTGTCTCTTTCGTAAGAAAATGTAGTTCGCAGAACAAGTTTGATTTTCGACCTCTTGAGAAGCCGATGGCACGAACTACGTAATTGGGCATTGGGATTTCGAACCGGATGCAGAGGTCAGTTTATCCATTCAGTCTTTAGGTTTTTTCAGATTGCAAGTTTCTTTTAGGGACGACGAACTCGTCGGATTGTTATGGTACGCCGTTCCATCCATTCACCCGAACAGCTTCGTGAACTCGTCATCCAATCCGCGCGCGAAATTATTGTTAAGGAGGGACTGTCTCGCCTTTCCGCCCGAGAGATTGCCCGCAAAATAGGTTACTCTCCTGGGACACTCTACAACTTATTCGATAATCTTGATGAGCTTCTCTTGCAGGTGCAGGCGAGGACGCTTGATGCGCTCGACCAGAGGCTATCAGAGCTGCAAAAGTATTCCCCGGAGGCCGACCAGCTCAGTCTGATGGCTCGCGAGTACGGACGGTTCTGCCGCGAACACCCCCAGCTGTGGAACCTCATCACACAACACGATCTGCCTCCCGCTTCCACGATCCCCCCGTGGTACTCCGAACGCATCGAGAGATTGTTGCAACGCATAGAGGTGGCATTGGTGCCACATTTCCCTCCCAGCCAGAGCAACTCTGAAAGCTTAAAGCGCTCAGCGCGCGCGGTCTGGGCGGGGCTCTATGGCATCACTTCCCTCTCAGCCTCGGGAAAGCTGTCGGGTTACGGCGACCACTTCAACGAGACTTTGGTCGATGATTTCATCAACACGTACCTGGCGGGCCTAAGTGCGAAGCTGAAGGGCCATTAGCCTATTCGGATGGGGATGCGGCTGACGGACCAGAACTTTCGATCGAGCCGGTAGAGATCTCGTTCGAGGCGCCCGGTTCGGAGGCCAGCCTGGGTAAGGGGCCCACCAGCCCGAACCAGCGGTCCTCCGGCAGCAATCTCCGCTGCAGCCCAGCCCACAGCTCGCGGGAGGCAATGCCGTCGACAAAGGGTTTGGCGGGAGGCGTGAGCGCGAACAGGAGAGCAGTTATTATGGCAACGACGGCGCTGTCCCCAAGGCACCTGCCGTCGTAGAGTTTGAGCGCCGATCCAAACGACGCCCTGAAGCGTGTGTCCAGGACGTCGACGCTCGACAGCTCATCGAGCACAAGGTGGGTTATGTAGCCGACGAACAGGAAGCCGCCGGCCAACCAGGCAACACCCTCGTGCCGCCCGAGGACATCCTTGAAAACAATGGTCGTCAGAAACCAGAACATCAGGCCGGCGAGGATAGAATGCCAGATTCCGCGGTGATAGGAGAAACGGTGGAAGACGGCCTCACCGCCGTATCGGAACAGCACGAACGAGCCGAGCCATAGCAGCCACATCTCGGCGATGGAGTATTTGTAGGCGACCGAGAACAGCACGCAGAAGGACAGGAAGGTTGCGAGGCCGGAAAAAAGCGCCCGGCTCGGCCGCGAGTCCTTGAGGTCGATGTCCGGGAGGACGCTACCCAGAACGCCGGCGAGCGTCACGGCGATAAGGTTTTCGGGGGCAATGACATCGGCCGCAAGCGTCAGGGTCGCCAGTCCGCCGCTGACCACCGTGCCGACCGCGATGTGCGTTGTGAAATTCGCCATTGCTTCCCTCCCCGCTCGGCCGGACTGGGCCCTGACCCAGGGCCTGAACAGGGCAGGTAAGCACTGATTCGTACGGCTTGAGGAACTTCGCTCCGCGTCGGTTGTGGACAAGTGAGACGCCTCGCGCGGCGTTCATTCGCCACGTTGATCGGGCGACGCCTGAAGTGACACACAGCCGCCTTTAACGAGACCGCGGAACGACCTGTGGCGACGAGCGGACGATCACACCAACGCATTGCTTCGAGCAGGCTGAGCCGGCTCGCAATGGCTAGCATTGCGGTGGCCGCGCTGGTCATGGGCCTGAAGTACGTCGCCTACGTGCTGACCGGCAGCGTCGCCCTCTATTCCGACGCGCTGGAAAGCATCGTCAACGTTGCGACGGCGGTGGCCGCCCTGATCGCCGTACGGATCGCAGAAAAGCCCGCGGACCGAAGCCATCAATTCGGTCATCACAAGGCGGAATACTTATCAGCTGGATTGGAGGGGGCGCTGATCCTGCTCACTGCGCTCCTGATCTTGCGCCACGCTTATGACGCATGGCTCACCCCTCGCGCCCTCACCGCACCCGTCCAAGGCTTGGCCGTCAACGCCTTGGCGGGCGTGATAAATGCCGCCTGGGCTTGGCATCTGATCGTCCGGGGCCGAGTGTTACGTTCACCCGCAATCATCGCAGACGGTTGGCACCTGTTCGCGGACGTGGCGACCTCGGCGGGGGTAATCGTGGGGCTTTTGCTGGCGCTTGCCACCGGTTGGATGATTCTCGACCCCTTACTCGCGGCGGCAGTCGCCGTCCACATTCTGTGGGTCGGCTGGCGGATCATAACGCAGTCGATGAGTGGGCTGATGGATGGTGCGGTGGAGGGCGACATGATGGCCCAGATCCAGCGCATCATTGCGGCCAATGGTGACGGAGCCCTGCAGATTCACGATCTCAGAACCCGGATGGCCGGTCGCGCCACCTTTATCGAATTTCATCTTGTGGTGCCTGGGAACATGTCGGTGACGGAAGCGCATGATATTTGCGATCGGTTGGAGGAAGCGCTTGCCACCGAGATCGAAGGTGCCGAGGTGCTGATCCACGTGGAGCCGGAAGGCGAGGCAAAGTCAAAGGGCGCGCTGACGTTCTGAGCTGTTCGTATTCGCCGTTGTGAGCCTATCCGGCGCGAGGCAGTCAGGCAATCACGAGCCGCACGGGCTCATTCCGGCGTCCCAACTTCGTCGATGCTGCCGTAGTAGTTTCGCCTCAGACCAACTCGGCCCAAAGATCATATTCGTCTGCCTCGACGACTTTGGCGCGGACGATATCGCCGGGCTTCACGCGCGTCTCGCCATTGAGGAACACGCTGCCATCGATCTCTGGCGCATCCCATGGCGAGCGGCCGATGGCCCCTTCCTCGTCGACCTCGTCGATCAGCACGTCGATGGTGCGGCCCTTCTTTTGGCGCAGCAGATCGCGGCTGATCTCCTGCTGTGCGGCCATGAAGCGATGCCAGCGTTGCTCCTTGACCTCCTCTGGCACGGCGCCGGGCAGGTCATTGGCAGCAGCGCCTTCGACAGCTTCGTACTTGAAGCAGCCGACGCGGTTGAGGCGCGCTTCCTTGAGCCATTCGAGAAGCAGCTCGAAATCCTCTTCCGTCTCGCCAGGGAAGCCGACGATGAACGTGGAGCGGATGGCGAGGTCCGGACAGATCTCGCGCCAACGCTGGATGCGCTCCAAAGTCTTTTCCTGCGCAGCCGGCCGGCGCATGGCGCGCAGCACCTTCGGGCTCGCGTGTTGGAAGGGAATGTCGAGATAGGGCAGGATCTTACCCTCGGCCATCAGCGGGATGACCTCGTCGACGTGGGGGTAGGGATACACGTAGTGAAGGCGAACCCAGGCACCGAGACTGCCGAGCGCTTCCGCCAGCTCGAAAAAGCGTGCCTTCACCGCCTTTCCGCGCCATTTGCTCTCGGCGTACTTTAGGTCGACGCCGTAGGCGCTCGTATCCTGGCTGATGACAAGCAACTCCTTCACGCCCGCCTGCACCAGCCGCTCCGCTTCGTACATGACGGCTGCAGCCGGGCGGCTTACGAGATCGCCACGCAGTTTCGGGATGATGCAGAACGTGCAACGGTGATTGCAGCCCTCTGAGATCTTCAAATACGCGTAGTGGCGGGGCGTCAGCCGCAATCCTTCCGGCGGCACAAGGTCGATGAAGGGATCGTGCAGCGGCGGCACTGCCTCGTGGACGGCCTCGACCACCGCCTCATACTGATGTGGTCCTGTGACGGCTAGAACGCCGGGATGCGTGGCGGTGATCAGGTCCTTCTCGACGCCCATGCAGCCCGTGACAATGACGCGCCCGTTCTTCGCCATCGCCTCGCCGATGGCCTCCAGGCTCTCCTGCTTGGCCGAGTTGAGAAAGCCGCAGGTATTGACCACGACGACGTCGGCGCCCTCGTAGTCGGGTGCGATCTCGTATCCTTCCGAGCGCAGCTTCGTGATGATGCGCTCGGAGTCGACGAGCGCCTTGGGGCATCCGAGCGAGACGAAGCCGACCTTCGGCGGCTTCACCTTCATGCGGCGGGTGCGCGCCGGGGCAGGCGCGGCGGAACGCGTCTTGCGCGGCTTGGTGAGTGTTGCGGAATTCGGCATGCGGGGCTTGTACCCTCGGGCAAAACGGCAGGCAATCGCCGTGTACGTCCTGGGTCGGTCAGCCGCGGAACACCTCGCGTGCGACCCGGAAGGTGTTCGCATAGGCCTCGACGGAATCCGTGATCGGATCAGCATATCCGCCGCCTATGGCGATGGAGACGGGTATGCCGCGTCGCCGGCAAAATTCGAACACCAATCGGTCCCGCTCCATCAGGCCCTCGAAGGTGAGGTCCAGACGGCCCAGCTTGTCGCTCCGGAGCGGATCGGCCCCTGAAAGGTAAAGCACGAGATCCGGTCGGAACCCGCCAACCGCATCAAGCGCATCGGCGACGGCCCGTAAATAGCTACGGTCATCGGTGCCGTCCGGCAGGCCGATATCGAGGTTTGATGGCACTTTGCGAAAGGGGAAGTTCTTTTCCCCGTGTACGCTCAGGACGAATGTCGCGGGGTGGGAGGTGAGCAGGGCTGCAGTGCCATCTCCCTGGTGCACATCGAGATCGACAACGGCCACGCGATCAACAACGCCTTCCGCGAGCAGCGTCAGAGCAGCCACAGCAAGATCATTGAACACGCAATAGCCGGAGCCGAAGTCTCGGTGCGCGTGATGGGTTCCGCCAGCAAGCTGCCCCGAGATGCCGTCACGCAAAGCCTGTCGGGCTGCCGCGAGCGACCCGCCAACCGTGGTGCGGGAGCGCACTGCCAGGATTTCGCTCCACGGCAGTCCAATGCGGCGCTGAATATCAGGCGCCAGTGTGCCTTCGAGGACGGCCCGCACGTACTCTGGCGCGTGAGCGCGCTGCAGGTCTGTGAGGTCGGCGAGAGGCGACGGCGCCAAATCCCAATTCCCAAGAATCCCCTCTCGCACAACCTTCTCGCGCAGCATCGTGTACTTGCGCGCCGGGAACCGATGGCCGGCGGGCAACGGAAGGTCAGGAGTGTTGGGGTAATAGATCAGAACCAATTTCGTCTTACCGCGTCTGCGAGCCGAACCGCCGTCATATCCTCAGCACCCGGAACCAACGCGTCACGTTGAACAGACTCATGGCTGCTGCCGCGACATAGGTGAGGGCAGCCGCGCGGAGGATCTGCCGTGCCGCCCGCATATCCTTGGGCGGGATGTAGTTGCCAGCTTTCAGCACCGGCAGCGCGCGGCGGAAGCTTGCATCGAATTCCATCGGCAGGGTCGATGCGTGGATCAGGATTGTCAGCGCCAGGATCAGCAGGCCGAGAAAGCTCTGCAGCAGCAAAAGATGGGGTGACTTGGAGATCACCATCAGCACAGGAGCTGCCAACATGACGACGGCGCCCACGGCCTCGACCTTCTGCGCCTGCTTTGCCAGCCGTGTGCGCGCCTTGAGCGGCGGATAATCTGTCGCGTCCTGGATCGCGTGGCCGACCTCGTGTGCCGCGATGACCACCGCGGCGAGTGAGCGCCCGCGGAAGTGGGCCGGGAGAAGGCGCACCGCCTTCGCTTCCGGATCGTAATGATCACCGAGCTTGGTCTCTTCGACCTTCACATGGACGAGGCCGAGGCGGTCTAGCAGATGCCGCGCGAACTCGCCGCCGGTACCCGGAAAGTCCGGCCGATCATCTGAATGCGCCTCGATGACCTTGCGAACCCACATCTGCGGAAGCAGCGCGAGTCCGAGGATCATCGCAGCAAGAATGAGGAGCCAGACCAAGCGTAAACCTCCGCTAAGCGGCTGAGAGCCGTGCTCAATGTAGACATCAGGCCGCCGAAGCGCAAAGCATGGGGTAGAGCAACGAAAAGGGGCGCGTCATGGTCGCGATCGCAATCCTCGATGATTACCAGCAGGTGGCGCTGAAGATGGCCGATTGGTCCCGCCTGCAGGCGGACCACAAGATCACCGTCTTTCACGAGCCATTTCCTGACGAAGATGCAGTGGTCCGCGCGCTTGCAGGTTTCGAAGTTGTCTGTCTCATGCGCGAGCGCACGCCCTTTCCAGCGAGCCTCATCGAACGCCTTCCTGAACTGCGTTTGATCGTGACCTCGGGTTCTCGCAACGCGGCCATCGACATTGCCGCGGCGTCCAAGCGAGGCGTGCTGGTATGCGGCACGGAAACTCCGGGTCACTCCACGGCTGAGTTGACGATGGGGCTCATGCTGTCCCTTGCCCGAAGCATCCACAGCGAAGCGGCTGCCATGCGCGCGGGTGGCTGGCAAACGACGATCGGTCGGGATCTGCGGGGAAAGACGCTCGGTCTGATCGGACTTGGCCGGCTGGGTGGGGCGGTCGCAAAGTTTGGCCAGGCCTTCGGGATGAAGGTGATCGCCTGGAGCCAGAACCTGACCGAGCAGCGCTGCCAGGAGGTGGGAGCTGAAAAAGTCACGAAGGATGATCTCCTTCGCCGCGCAGACTTTGTTTCAATTCATACGCGGCTGTCGGATCGTACACGCGGATTGATCGGCTCTCGGGAATTGGGGCTGATGAAGCCGACCGCCTACCTCATCAACACATCCCGTGGCCCGATTGTCGATGAAGCCGCGCTCATTTCAGCGTTGAACGAGGGGCGCATCGCTGGCGCTGCCCTTGATGTTTACGCCCGCGAGCCGCTGCCGGCTGATCACCACTTGCGCTCGACGCCCCGTGTCCTGCTCACACCGCATCTGGGTTACGTGACCGAAGAGACCTATCGCGTCTTCTACGCCGGCATGGTTCAGGCGATAGAAGGCTGGCTTGCCGGCAAGCCCGTGAACGTTATTGAGCCATAGCCGATGCAGGCCCGAGGAGGCCGTCAGTGTGCGGCCGCCACGCGCGTCGACCAGCTGTCCGGGGTTTCGACGGGCGGAAGATCGCGGATCCCGTCACGCAGCTGAGGTTCAGCCGGGCGAGTTTTGGCTCCGGCCGATTGAGCGTTGGGCTTGCGCGCGCTCACGTCGGCGAATGCACGACCGGACACGGACACGGGATCGTTCACATTGCCTTTGCCCTGGAGGTCGAGCACAAGCGCCAGATTCTGACGAACTCTGGGATCGGCATCCGGATGCGCGGCAGCTTTGCGGAGGAGCGGTTCTGCTTCGTGTGCCCGGCCATCCGCCGTTAGCGCCATCGCGAGATTGTTTATGACGGACGGCTGATCGGGCGCGAGCTGCAGCGCCCGCTCGTAGTATGGAATGGCCCCCTGATAGTCGCCCTGCTTGGCAAGTACGGTGCCTTGGGCAGAGATGACGCGCCAATCGGGGTTTGCGGGGTCGTAGGCAATGGCCAGCAGCTTCTGGGCGAGGCCCACCTGCCCGAACTCAAGTGCCAGCCGTCCGTACTCGGAAGCAATTTCCCGATCGTTGCCGTGGTACTGAGAAGCCTGCTGCAGCACTCGCAGCGCGGTCTTTTTCTGTCCCGCCGCTTTAAGGTTGAGCGCGTAGCTCAGTGCCGCCGTCTTATCACCAGGGTTCTTCGAATACTGCTCGCCCCAATAGGCGATGGCGCGGTCGAGCTCCGATTTCGGATCCACCACGTCCTGCCGCGCGAGCTGTCGCGAGCCAGAATGATCGAGGCTCAATTGACTTGCACCACCTTGTGCGCAAGCGGCGAGCGCAATGCCGGAGAAAAGCGCCGCAAACGCTCCCCGCAGTCGCACTGGCGCCGATTGCGCAATGCCCCCATGCCCGCTCGGCATCGAATTCTCCCCCTCGTTCGGACCCGGCCATCCCCAAGGCAGGATCCAAGGGGCGAGAATGTGCTCAATCGGTCAAAAAAGATTAAACAGCGTTTCAGGATGGGACGGTGCTTGGGTTACCGATCGGCCGCGGCTCGGCGGAGCCGATCGTTGATCGCTTCCCCCAAGCCGGTCTCGGGGATTGGCATGACGGCGATCGTCTCCGCGCCTGTCGCATCAAGGCGGCGCAGCGCTGCGAAAAGGTTGGCAGCTGCTTCGACCAGGTCGCTGGTAGGGCTGAGGTTTTCGCAGCGACCGTTCGAGCCTGGAAGCGGCGGGCCGAAAGCCAAGAGCACCTCGCCCGGACGAAGATCTGTCGCGTTCAGGCGGACCTTGGCGCGCGGCGCGTAATGGCTGGCGAGTTGCCCAGGCGAGCGCGGACGATCTTTGGAGGCGCCCAGCTCATCCATTCTTAGCACCGGCTCACCGAGGACGGCTTCGATTTGCTCCCGTGTTACGGCGCCTGGCCGGAGCATCACAACGCGATCGCTCGTAACATCGACCACCGTTGATTCCAGTCCATGGTCAGTAGGGCCGCCGTCCAGAATAACGGAGACTTTTCCGCCCAGGTCTTCCGCCACGTGCTGGGCCGTTGTCGGGCTGACGTGCCCTGATACGTTGGCCGAAGGCGCTGCGACCGGGACGCCGGCTGCTGTGAGCAACGCATGGGCGATAGGATGCCGCGGCACGCGAATGGCAATCGTATCCAGCCCCGCAGTGACCAGATCGGAAATTCCCGATTTAGGCCGCCGCGAAAGCACGAGGGTTAACGGCCCCGGCCAGAAGGCTTCCGCAAGTCGGTTGGCTTTTTCGGTAAAGCTTGCGATGCGTTCGGCAGCTACGCCATCGGGCAAATGCACGATGAGCGGATTGAACCGCGGCCGTCCCTTCGCCTCGAAGATCCGAGCAACGGCCTGCCCGTTCGTCGCATCAGCACCCAGCCCGTAGACCGTTTCCGTCGGAAATGCCACCAATCGTCCGGCCCGGAGCTCCTGTGCCGCGCGTTTGATTTGATCCTCCGTGGCCTTGACGATGAGCATTGCGGGGGTGCTTCTCCATTCCACTTTCCGGGGCCGTCCCCAGCCCCTAAACTCCGAGGCAAAGGTCAAACGTTTCAGGGACGACGAGATGACTTACAGGGCTCCCGTAGACGACATTATGCTCGCGCTCAAGACGGCAGGAGGACTGCCTGACCTGATCGAGCGTGGCATTGCGGAGGGCCTCGACGAAGCAACGGTACGCGCGATCGTCGAAGAAGCGGGCAAGTTTGGCACCGAAGTGCTGGATCCGCTCAACGTCGTCGGCGACCGGACGGGCTCGCGGCTGGTCAATGGGAAGGTGGAGACGCCGCCAGGGTGGAAGGAGGCTTACGATGCCTTCGTGGCCGGCGGCTGGAACGCGCTGCCTTGCCCGCCTGAGTATGGAGGCCAGGGTCTGCCGCAAGTCCTCGCAACCATCGCATGCGAGATTTGGAACTCGGCCAACCTCTCGTTTGGGCTTTGCCCCCTTCTGACCCAGGGTGCCGTCGAGGCGCTCAATGCTCACGGCTCCGAAGAACTGAAGCGCACGTACCTCCCGAAGATGATTTCGGGCGAATGGTCTGGCACCATGAACCTTACGGAGCCTCATGCGGGTACCGATCTCGGGGCTCTGACCACCCGCGCGGAGCGCCAGCCTGACGGCACCTATCGCATCATCGGCACCAAGATCTTCATAACCTACGGCGAGCACGAGCTCACGAAGAACATCATTCATCTGGTGCTGGCGCGACTCCCCGATGCGCCCGCCGGAACGAAGGGCATCTCCCTGTTTCTTGTGCCGAAATGGCTGGTGAACCCGGACGGCTCCCTTGGCACGCGCAATGACGTGGTCTGCGCCAGCCTGGAGCACAAGCTTGGCATCCACGCGAGCCCAACGTGCGTGATGAAGTACGGCGAGAACGGTGGGGCGGTCGGCTATCTGGTCGGTGAGGAAAATCGCGGCCTCGCAGCGATGTTCGTCATGATGAACCGGGCGCGGCTGGCCGTGGGCGTGCAGGGCGTGGCCTTGGCCGAGCGCGCGACCCAGAAGGCGATCGCCTATGCCCTTGAGCGCCGGCAGGGTCGAAGCGCCCGTGGCGGCGACGGCATGGTTCCGATCATCGAGCACCCGGATATTCGCCGCAACATCATGACGATGCGGGCGCTGACCCAGGCGGCGCGCGCCATCTGCCTTGCGACGGCGCGAGAACTCGATATCTCTCAGTGGGCCTCGTCCGAAGAGGAGCGTAACCGGGCTGCAGCGCGCGCAGCTCTGCTGACCCCTGTGGCCAAAGCTTTCTCGACCGACATTGCCTGCGAGGTGGCCTCGCTGGGCGTGCAGATCCACGGCGGCATGGGCTTCATCGAGGAAACCGGAGCCGCCCAGTATTACCGCGATGTGCGCATTCTCCCGATCTACGAGGGTACGAACGGCGTGCAGGCCATCGACCTCGTGACGCGCAAGCTGCCCCTGGAGAACGGCGCCGTGGTCGAGACCTACATCCGCGAGTTGGCGGAAACGGCGGCGGAAGTGCGCGCCTCCAATCAACCGGCGTTCGGCCGTATGGGTGAGCGGTTGGCCGAGGCGGTGAACGCCCTTGCCGACGCAAGCCGCTGGATGGGGGAGGCGCTGCGCCGTAATCCCGAAGCGGCGCTGGCTGGCGCCACACCGTATCTCAGGCTGTTCGGCCTCGCGGCCGGCGGCATCTATCTCGCGCGCGGCGCGCTGGCCTGCCTTCGGGAGGGGCAAGCTGGAACGAACGCTTTGCCCGTCGCACTCGCACGCTTCTTCGCCGAAAACCTGGCGACGGCCGCCACGGGACTCAGCCGCACCGTAACCGAGGGCGCCGAAACGGTGGTCGATTCCTCTCCCGAGCAGCTATCGGCGTGAGGACAGGGCATGACGACGGACGTTGAGATTTCGGTCGCCGACGGCGTTCAGACCATTCGCTTCGCTAGGCCAGAGAAGAAGAACGCGCTCAACTCGCCGATGTACACAGCGATCACGGAGGCGCTGAAGCTCGGCGACGCATCAAAAGATGTCGTGGCGCACCTTTTCATTGGCTCCGGAGGCACCTTCACCGCAGGTAGCGACATCAATGAGTTCCTCGAACGCGCCCGGGGCGGGACAGCGCTTGACGGGCCGGTTCTGGAATTTCTGCGGATGCTGCCTCGCGTACAGAAGCCGATGATCGCTGCGGTGGATGGCCTGGGGGTCGGCATCGGCACCACGCTGCTGTTTCACTGCGACCTCGTCTACACAACGCCGGAGGCGCGGTTCATCACGCCGTTCCTCAATCTCGGGATTGTGCCGGAGGCGGGTTCGAGCCTGCTGGCGCCCTTGAGGCTGGGCTATGCGCGCGCCTTCGAGCTGCTCATTTTGGGTGAACCGCTGACGGCCGAGCGCGCACGGGAAGCAGGTCTCGTCAATGCCATCGTACCAGCGGCTGAGCTGGAGTCGACTGCGCGGCAGGCTGCAGCGAAACTTGCGCAGAAACCGCAGGAGGCGCTCGCACTGGCCCGCCGCCTGTTGCGGGGCGATCCTGGTGCTGTCTCCGTCCGCATCGAGGAAGAGGCGAAGCTGTTCAAGGAGCGACTATCCTCGCCCGAGGCGCGGGAAGCCTTCACCGCATTTCTCGAAAAGCGCCCGCCGGATTTCCGTAAAGCGAGAGCAGAGGCAAAGTAGTGGTCAACACCATTGCCGCTCGCTCTCCAGGGAGGAAACGCTAAGATGGCCACCCTTAAGGGCAAGACCCTTTTCATCACCGGCGCGAGCCGTGGCATCGGGCTCGCCATTGCGCTGCGTGCGGCGCGTGACGGCGCCAATATCGCAATCGCCGCTAAAACGACTGAGCCGCATCCCAAGCTGCCGGGAACCATCTACGACGCGGCGAAAGCCATTGAGGAAGCGGGTGGCCGTGCGCTGCCGCTGGTGTGCGACATCCGCTTTGAGGATCAGGTGGAACAGGCGGTGGCGCGAACAGTCGAGCACTTCGGAGGCATCGACATTTGCGTCAACAACGCCAGCGCAATCTCACTGACGCCCATCGACCAGACCGAAATGAAACGGTTTGACCTGATGATGGGCATCAATACCCGTGGCACGTTCCTGGTCACCAAGACTTGCCTCCCGCATTTGCGGAGTGCTGAAAACCCGCACGTTCTAATGCTCTCGCCGCCGCTCGACATGAAACCGAAATGGTTTGCGGGGCACGTCGCCTATTCCATCGCAAAGTTTGGAATGAGCCTGTGCGTCCTTGGTCTCGCGGAAGAGCTGAAACGGGATGGAATTGCCGTGAATGCGCTCTGGCCGAGGACGACCATTGCGACGGCTGCGATACGGAATTTGCTCGGCGGCGAGGAAGTTGCGCGCATGAGCCGTAAACCCGATATCTTGGCTGATGCAGCGCATCTCGTGTTCTGCCAGCCGGCGAGAAGCTTTACGGGCAACTTTCTGATCGACGATACCTTTCTGTACGAAGTCGGCGGTGTCACCGATTTCGATCAGTATCGGGTCGATCCCGCTGCAGAGCTTGCCCCAGATTTCTTTGTTCCCGAGGACAGCGTGCCTCCGCCCGGTGTGACCCTCGCGAAACGAGATGTGCGCATTTGACCCTCACGAGCACAGTGGGTCGGTATTCTCAGCAACTGCGGTGTAAAATGCTGATTTGGCCGGTGCGACCGGCTGCACGATAACGGACAGGATACGATGCCAGCGCTCCTTATCACGCATCCATGCTTCGTCGAGCACGACACTGGCCCGGGCCACCCTGAGCGGCCGGATCGCATGCGGGCAATCGACAAGGCCCTCGAGCATGAGATGTTCCAGGACCTGAAGCGAGAGGAAGCGCCGTTACGTGACGATGTCGAGGAGCGCATCCTTCTCGCCCACCCGAAGCGCTACCTCGACTCCATAAAGGCGGCGCGGCCAGAAGAGGGGGAACCGCCGGTGCGGCTTGATCCCGACACGGTCCTGTCATCGAAAAGCTGGGAGCCGGCATTGCGCGCGGTGGGCGCAGGGCTTTACGCCGTCGATCAGGTGATGAACCCTGAAGCTGGTATCCGCAAGGTGTTCTGCCAGGTCAGGCCTTGTGGGCACCACGCCGAGCGCGAGCGGGCGATGGGGTTCTGCATCTTCAGCAATGTCGCCATCGCTGGCCTGTATGCGCGCGAGAAGTACGGGGTGGAGCGGGTCGCCGTCGTAGATTTCGACGTACATCACGGCAACGGGACGCAGGACATTTTCTGGAACGACAAGAACCTGTTTCTCGGATCTACACATCAGATGCCGCTCTATCCAGGCACTGGCGCGATGTCCGAGACGGGAGTGGGCAACATCTTCAACGCGCCGCTTCGGCCCAATGACGGTGGGGAGCAGTTCCGCGAGGCGATGCGGTCTCGCATACTTCCTGCGCTTCGCAACTTCGCGCCGGACATCGTTCTGATTTCAGCCGGGTTCGACGCGCACGAAGCGGACCCCCTAGCGAGCTTGCGGCTCAAGGAAGACGATTTTGCCTGGATAACGGACGAGCTTTGCGAGGTGGCCGAGCGCTATGCCCAAGGAAGGGTAGTGTCGATGCTCGAAGGCGGTTACGATCTGACGGCCTTGGCCCGCTCTGTCGCCGTCCACGTGAAGCTGCTGATGGACGCGGCGTGACTGGTCGGGGTTTGTGCAACAAAACGGAGTGGGGATGACGACGGGGGTCGAAAAATATCCTGACCTGAAGGACATGAGCTTTGAGCGCGCGCTCAAGGAGCTCGAGGCGATTGTTGGCCGGCTCGAGAGGGGCGACGTGGAGCTCGAGGAGAGCATCGCGATCTATGAGCGCGGCGAAGCACTGCGAGACCACTGCGACCGGCTGCTGAAACAGGCGGAAGCCAAAGTCGAAAAGCTGACATTCGGAGAGGACGGGCAGCCGAAGGCGACCGAGCCCCTCGATCCGACCTCCAAGTGATTCCGCTCGGTCGGCAACAGATTCAAATTGCGGCAATGCCGCATAATGTCGTGGTATGCCAAGCGGGTTATAATCCGACCTCGTGATGTCCCGTCCGAGGGATCGGACCGGCAAGAAAGGATCGCTCGTGAGTTCTGGCAGCGCAACGCCACTGCTCGATCAGATTCGTTATCCGGAGGATCTGCGCAAGCTGTCCGAGAAGGACTTGCCGCAGCTCGCAGCCGAGCTGCGCAAGGAGACCATCGATGCTGTGTCGGTCACTGGCGGACATCTCGGCGCAGGGCTAGGCGTGGTCGAACTCACGGTTGCTCTTCATTGGGTGTTCGATACGCCCCGCGATCGGCTGATCTGGGACGTCGGGCACCAGGCTTATCCGCACAAGATCATCACGGGCCGGCGCGATCGCATCCGCACGCTCCGCCAGGGCGGGGGGCTGTCCGGCTTCACCAAGCGTTCCGAGAGTGAGTACGATCCGTTCGGCGCAGGTCACTCTTCGACATCCATATCCGCCGGGCTGGGAATGGCCGTCGCGCGGGACCTCTCCGGCAAGAAGCACAATGTCATCTGCGTTATCGGCGATGGCGCGATGAGCGCCGGCATGGCCTATGAGGCCCTCAACAATGCCGGAGCGATGGATAGCCGGCTTATCGTCATTCTTAACGACAACGATATGTCGATCGCTCCGCCGACTGGCGCGCTCTCATCGTATCTCGCGCGCATCACGTCAAGCGGGACCTATTTCTACGTGCGGGATATCGCCAAGCAGCTTGCGAAACGGCTGCCCAAGAGTTGGGAGCGGCGCGCCGCGCGGGTGGAGGAGTACACGCGGCATCTCTGGCAGGGCGGGGCCTGGTTTGAAGAGCTTGGATTTTACTACGTCGGGCCGATCGACGGGCACAACTTCGACCATCTCCTGCCGGTCCTCAAGAATGTGCGTGATGCGGACCAGGGGCCAATCCTCGTTCACGTCGTGACGCGCAAGGGGAAAGGATACGCTCCCGCGGAGAAGGCCGCGGACAAATTCCACGGCGTGAACCGCTTCAACGTCATCACCGGTGATCAATTCAAGCCCAAGCCCAACGCGCCGAGCTATACGCGCGTGTTCGCCGAGAGTCTGATCGAGGAGGCGCGCCGGGACGACAAGATCGTTGCCATCACGGCGGCAATGCCCTCTGGCACCGGCCTTGACCTCTTCGGCAAGGCCTTCCCTGAACGGACCTTTGATGTCGGCATTGCGGAACAGCATGCCGTCACGTTTGCGGCCGGACTCGCTGCCGAGGGATATAAGCCGTTCGCCGCGATCTACTCGACCTTCCTGCAGCGCGCCTACGATCAGGTGGTGCACGACGTCGCCGTCCAGAAGCTGCCAGTGCGCTTCGCCATCGACCGCGCCGGCCTGGTTGGTGCCGACGGACCCACGCACGCCGGCAGCTTTGACATTGCCTACCTTGGCTGCGTGCCCAACATGGTGCTGATGGCGGCGGCGGATGAGGCCGAGCTCAAGCACATGGTTGCCACTGCGGTCGCCATCGATGATCGGCCGTGCGCCTTCCGCTATCCGCGCGGCGATGGGGTCGGCGTTCCATTGCCAGAGCGCGGGGTGCCTCTCGAGATCGGCAAGGGGCGCATTATCCGCGAAGGCTCGACCGTCGCGATTCTTTCGCTAGGCACCCGTTTGCAAGAGGCGCTCAAGGCAGCCGATCAATTGGCGGCAATGGGGCTATCTACAACTGTCGCCGATGCGCGCTTCGCCAAGCCACTCGACACGGAGCTGGTCCACAGGTTGGCCCGGGAGCACGAAGTGCTCGTTACTATAGAGGAAGGATCGATTGGCGGCTTTGGGTCCTTTGTGCTGCATGAGCTCGCCCAGAGTGGGCTGCTCGATCGCGGTCTGAAAATCCGGACGATGGTGCTTCCCGACGTATTTATCGAGCACGACAAGCCAGAGCGCATGTATGAAAAGGCTGGGCTCAACGCGCCCGGCATCGTTGAAACGGTGCTTACTGCGCTTGGGAAACCTGCGGCGGTTAGCGATATTCGGGCATAAAGTCCTACGCAGGGAACAATCCTCGCTCGGATCGAGTTAGGCGGGCGCACGACGCAGTCGTGCCCGGCTGCATTTTGCGATCTTGAGCGAGGCTTCCAATGGATTGGACCGATCCGATATTTTTGGCCCGCGTCCAGTTCGCATTCACTGTCAGCTTTCACTTCCTGTTTCCGGCGCTGACTATCGGTCTGGCGAGTTACCTTGCCGTCCTGCAGGGCCTTCATCTGTGGACCGGGCGCCAGATCTACCATTCCCTGTTCAATTATTGGGTGAAGGTTTTCGCCGTTGCCTTCGCCATGGGGGTCGTCTCGGGAATCGTGATGACCTACCAGTTCGGTACGAACTGGAGCGTTTTTTCCGATCGCGCTGGCCCGGTCATCGGGCCATTGATGGCTTACGAGGTCTTCACCGCCTTTTTCCTCGAGGCCGGTTTCCTCGGCATCATGCTATTCGGTCTCAATCGGGTCGGCCGTGGACTGCACATGTTCGCGACCGTGATGGTCGCCCTTGGCACAGCGTTTTCGGCATTTTGGATCCTGGCGGTGAACAGCTGGATGCAGACGCCAGCGGGCCACGCGATCAACGAAGCAGGCCAGTTTGTGCCGACCAGCTACTGGGACGTGATCTTTAATCCCTCGTTTCCATATCGCTTCGTTCACACACTTCTTGCCGCCTATCTGACAACTGCTTTTCTTGTCGGTGCCGTCGGCGCCTATCACCTGCTACGCGACCGCAATAACGAGGGCGCGCGCATCATGTTTTCGATGGCGATGTGGATGGCGGTCATCGTTGCGCCATTACAGATCATCGCCGGCGATCTCCACGGCCTGAATTCGTACGAGCACCAACCTGCAAAGATTGCCGCTCTGGAGGGCCATTTCGAAACGCAGGCTGGCGCGCCGTTCTACATCATCGGCTTCCCTGATATGGAGGCTGAAACCACCCGATACGCCATTTCAATACCGAAAGCCGGCTCGCTAATCCTGACCCATGAACTGAACGGAGTTGTCAAAGGGCTGAAGGAATGGCCACCCGAGGACCGGCCCTATGCTCCGGGTCTGTTCTGGGCATTCCGCATTATGGTGCTCATCGGATTTCTGATGGCCGCTGTCGGTATTTGGTCCGCATGGCTGCGATGGAAAGGGCGGCTCTACGATTCGCCGGGGTTATTGCGCGCCGCGCTCTACATGGGGCCGTCAGGTTTCATCGCGGTGCTGGCTGGTTGGTATGTCACGGAGGTCGGTCGGCAGCCCTATACGGTCTACGGACTTTTGCGAACGGTCGAATCCGCTTCGCCGATCGATACCCCAGGTGTCGCGACCTCTCTGCTCGCGTTTTTTGTGATCTACATGATCGTGTTCGGAGCAGGGACCGTTTACATCATTCGCCTGCTTGGCCACCGGCCCGAGCCGGCGGAACCTGAGCTTCCGCATCAACCAATTCGTACGGCCGGTGTTACGCCTGCCCCGGCACTAGCTGATGAAGGTCCTCTAGAAGATTTGGACGAGTTTAGTGGAGCGAAAGGAGGCGAACGTGGCGCTTGATCTCGCCTTCATTTTCGCCGCCGTTATTGCCTTGGCGGTGCTTCTCTACGTCATCGTCGATGGCTTCGATCTCGGAGTTGGCATCCTGTTTCCGTTCTTTCCGGCGGAGGAAGATCGCCGCCGGATGATGAACTCCATCGCGCCGGTATGGGACGGCAACGAAACGTGGCTGGTCGCAGGCGGCGGTGGTTTGTTGGCCGGTTTTCCGCTTGCGTACGGAATTATCTTTTCCGCTCTTTATGCCCCCATTATTACGATGTTGCTGGCGCTTATCTTTCGTGGCGTCGCTTTCGAATTCCGGTATCGGTCGAGACGAAACCGGCACCTTTGGGATCTCGGCTTCGCGGCCGGTTCCATTGTTGCGGCTTTTGCCCAAGGCATTACGCTTGGCGCACTCGTGCAGGGCATACCCATCGCCAATCGCGCCTATGCGGGCGGATGGTGGGATTGGCTGACACCTTTCAGCATTTTGACAGGAATTGCCCTGGTGGTGGGCTATGCCTTGTTGGGTGCGACCTGGCTCATCATGAAAACGGAAGGTGACTTGCAGGAACGTGCCTACGAATGGGCGTACCGCGCCGGCATTGGAACGCTCATCGGCATTGGTCTGGTCAGCATTTCGACGCCGTTTCTCAATCCCGTTTACATGGAGCGCTGGTTCAGCTGGCCGGCCGTGCTTTACACTTTCCCGGTGCCACTTCTCGTCATTCTCGTCGCGTACATCCTCTACAAGTCCCTGAATGAGCGTAGGGAATACGCGCCTTTCGCTGCGGCCATCGGGCTGTTCTTCTTGTCGTACGTGGGCCTCGGCATCAGTTTTTATCCCTACATTATTCCCACGGAGATCACGATTTGGGACGCCGCGGCACCTGATAGTAGCCTTGCCTTCGTGCTCCTGGGCGCAGCGGTATTGTTGCCGCTGATAGTCGTTTACACGGCGTATGCTTATTGGGTTTTCCGTGGAAAGGTCAGCGCAGAAGGAGGGTATCACTGATGATCCAGACGCGACCCGGGGATGCCCCGCCTGGGCTTGCCCGCCGGCTGCTCTGGTTTGTCGGGCTTTGGGCAGCCGGCGTGGCTGTCGTTATGGCAGTCGCCTACATTATTCGCTGGGCAATCGTTCCATAGTTCGGCGCGATCTGCCCAGCTTCGGAAAACCTAAATGCCAAGATCACCCGATTTGGCGCGTTTATATCGATCGCCAATAGCTTTCCAGTTCACGACATTCCACCACGCTTTCAAATACTCCGGCCGGCGATTTTGATATTTGAGGTAATAGGCGTGCTCCCACACATCGTTTCCGAACAAAACGCGCTCACCATCCATGAGCGGTGTGTCCTGGTTCGGGCGGGTCTTGATCGCGAGGCGACCATCCTTGTTGACCGTGACAAACACCCAGCCTGATCCGAACACGCTTGCGCCGGCATTATTGAACTGGTTCTGAAGCTGCTCCAGACCGCCGAAGTCGCGTTCGATCGCCTGCCGCAACTCGCCTTCAGGCCCACCATCTGTTCCCGGCGGCCCCATCACGTGCCAGAACATCGAGTGGTTGGTGTGTCCGCCGCCATTGTTGCGCACCTTGGTGCGAATGCTTTCCGGCACGTTGTTCAGATTGGCCAGGATTTCCTCCAGTGGCCGCTTTGCGAGCTCGCCGTGGTCCCGGATGGCCTCGTTCAGATTGTTCACGTAGGCCGCATGGTGCTTGCCGTGATGGAGCTCCATCGTCTGGGCATCGATGTGCGGCTCAAGGCTGTTGGCCGGATAGGGCAGAGGGGGTAACCGGAATGGACCTTGTGTCACCTGCCCCCAGCTCCGGTCTACGATCACATATGTGGAGAATGCTGCAGCTCCTGCCAGAAAAACTCGGCGATTGAGCGTTGGCATCGTTCAACTCCGTCAAGACTGGTATTCGGTATTCCTCTGGCGCAAGCAACCAAGGCAGCTCCGCCCTGCTTGGGATGGACTGTTCAGGTAACGGTGAAAGGGAGAGAATGGTTCGGACACGTCTGGATCGGGCTTTGGTCGACCGCGGGCTGATATCCACCCGCTCGCGCGCCCGCGATCTGATCCTGCGTGGCCAAGTATTGGTGGACGGTGTTCCGGTCACCAAACCAAGTACGGTTATTCCGGAAAGCGCCACTGTGCATTTGACCGACGGGGCTGACGCCTTCGTTTCTCGGGCCGCCTGGAAGCTTGTCGCGGCGCTCGATCACTTCGGCTATTCCGCCGACGGCGTGATGGCGTTGGACGTGGGGGCTTCGACCGGGGGATTTACGCAAGTTCTCCTTGAGAGGGGAGCTTGCCGAGTTTACGCCGTCGATGTGGGCCGCGATCAGCTTGATCCCAAACTGCGAGAAGATCCTCGCGTCGTGGTCTACGAGGGCAAGGATGCGAGAGACCTTACCGCTGGAGACATTCCGGATCCGATCAAGGCCATTGTTGCGGACGTGAGTTTCATTTCTCTGACGAAGGCACTGCCCGTGCCGCTCACTTTTGCTGCTCCGGGAGCCTGGCTCATCGCACTGATTAAACCACAGTTCGAAGCGGGTCGCGAGGCCGTCGGAAAAGGAGGCGTTGTGCGCGATCCGGCTGCTCGCCATCGGGCCGTGGACCATGTACGTGATTGGCTTTCGAACCAATCAGGGTGGACCGTGGATGGTGTGATCGAGTCTCCCGTATTAGGAGGCTCCGGCAATCAGGAATTCCTGATTGGAGCGCGCAAGAATGGCTGATGAAGTGAAGGACGACATCGTCCGCATAGCGCGGCTTGGCGCGCAAGGAGATGGCATCGTCGAAACGTCGAAGGGGCCGGTTTATTTGCCGTTCGCGCTGCCCGGCGAACAATGGCGTCTGGGCAAGGTTCCTGAGCGTCTGACCGCGAGCGATGATCGGCATCAGCCCATTTGCCAGCATTTCGGCAAATGCGGGGGCTGCGTTGCCCAGCACATGTCGCCGGATCTTTATCGACGCTGGAAAGAAAAGGCTCTGGGCGAAGCGTTCGCGCACCGGGGGATAGAGATCACGCCCCAGCCGATGCGCAGCGTTGCGCTGCATTCACGAAGGCGGGCGTTTTTTGGTGTGGCGCGCCGTGGCGACGAAGTGGTGCTCGGCTTTCGCCAGGAGGGGCGTCATGTTCTCGTCGACCTTGCCGAGTGTCCGGTTTTGGACCCGCTGATCGTTGAGACGCTTCCGCTCCTACGTTGGCTTGCCGGCATGGCGCTGCCTGATGGGGCTGGTGGCCGGCTCTTGGTTACCCGGGCTCAAAATGGCCTCGACGTTGCAATCGAAAATTGTGCGGCCACGCTCAAACCGGGAATGAGCGAAGCTCTGGCTCGTGCCGTGACGCAAAGCCCCATACGGCGTCTCACAGTCTTCGGTGAGGTCGTTTTCTTCGATCAGCTTCCGACGGTTTTGTTGGGTGATGTCAGCGTGGAGTTACCACCCGGCGTCTTCTTGCAGGCCGTGCCCGAGGCGGAAGCCATCATGGCCGATCTTGTCCTGCAGGCGGTTGGCAAGGTGAAAAGCGCGGCTGACCTCTTTTCTGGCCTCGGCACGTTCACATTCCCTTTGGCGTGCACAGCCCGCGTGCTCGCGGTCGATTCTGATCGTCGCTCCATCACTGCCTTGGAGAAAGCCGCTCGCGGTTCAGCCGGCCTCAAGCCCATTACTGCGCGTGTTCGCGATCTCATGCGAGAGCCGCTGTCCCGCCTCGAACTCGAAGAGTTCAGTGCCGTCGTGCTCGACCCGCCGCGCGCAGGAGCGAAGGCGCAAGCAGAGATGCTCGCCAAATCGCGGGTTCCGACGATCGTTATGGTCTCCTGCAATCCCGCGACAGCCGCACGGGATGCGCGGACGCTCATCGATGGTGGTTACAAGCTGGAGACCGTTACGCCGATCGATCAGTTCGTCTACTCAGCGCACCTGGAGCTGGTGGCCGTTTTCCGGCGCTAGGTCTGGCCGGCCTTCACCAAGAGCCTCTCGACCCACTGCGGAACCACAACCGTTGCCGGCCCGTGGATCTTTTCTGCGAACAGGCTCGCCCCTTCCGAGGGTTCCAGATTGAGTTCAACGGTGTGTGCGCCAGCAGCGCGCGCTTCACGCACGAAACCGGCGGCGGGATAAACCGTGCCGCTTGTGCCGATGGAGGCGAAGAGATCCGCTTCGTACAGAAGGTCGTAAATCTCGTCCATGCGATAGGGCATCTCGCCAAACCAGACCACGTCCGGCCGCATTCCTCCGGCTCGGCCACAACTCGGGCAAACGATTTCGGTCGACAAATCATCATGCCAGGGGTGGCGGGCCTCGCAATAGGCGCACAAAGCTTTTAGCAACTCGCCGTGCATGTGGATCAGGCGCTGTGTGCCTGCAGCCTCATGCAGCGGGTCGATGTTTTGTGTGACGACCGTTACTTCACCGGGATATTCGCGCTCGAGACGGGCCAGAGCAAAGTGTGCGGCATTCGGAGCAGCATTCTTCATCCCGCGCCGCCGCTGATTGTAGAAGTCATGCACCTTGGCGGGATTGCGCGTGAACGCCTCCGGCGTCGCCACCTCGTTGATGTCGTATTTGCTCCAGATGCCGTCCTTGTCGCGAAAGGTGGCAAGCCCCGACTCCGCAGACAGACCCGCGCCTGTGAGAATGACGATACGCTTGTAAACGACCATGCCGTGCCCTGTTCTCGGTCGCCCTGAAGCTCAGTTGCCCGTTTCAGTCCCGCACCAAGAGTTAAAGCGCGAAGGCGAAGATGCAAATGGCCGGCTGGCACTTTGCTCGCGCCGGAGTCAGGGCACGAAAGCTCGTGTGAAGTGATCAGCTTTGCTCTGGCACGCGTGCCGGTATACATGAGCGTTGAAAAAGCGAATGGGGGCCCGAGTGAGTGGAGAGAATGCTCTAAAGCCCGCTGCCCAGCGGGTCGTCGCGGCGGCACAGGCCATCGGTCTCGACATCCAGGTTCACACGATGAGCCAGTCGACGCGCACGGCAGAAGAGGCAGCGGCAGCGTGTGGCTGTGCCGTCGCGCAGATCGTCAAGTCGCTCGTTTTCCGTGGCAAGGACAGTGGCAAGCCGTATCTGCTGCTCGTTTCAGGCGCCAACCGGGTGAACGAAAAGGCCGTCGCGGCGACGATCGGCGAGGTGCTGACGCGGCCAGATGCGCATTACGTCCGCGAGGTCACTGGCTTTGCCATCGGCGGCATTCCGCCTTTTGGCCATGTGACGCCGCTGGCCACCTACATGGACCGAGACCTGCTCAACTACGACGTGGTCTGGGCGGCAGCCGGGACTCCGGAGACAGTTTTTCCGACCTCGCCGACCGAACTTCGTGACAAACTCAGGGCTCAGGTCATTTCGGTAACCTGAGGCAGTCGGCAGGATAAGCTGACTACAGTCGGCTGAGCGCCGACCGCAACCGGTCGAGCAGGCGGTAAAGCTGCAGGCTTTCCTCGGTCGTAAAGTCCGCCAAGGCCGCCTCATAGTAGGAGCGGATGTTGACCAGCATCTTTGCCCAGGTATCCGCTCCCTTTTTCGTCAGACGTATCCGACGAATTCGTCCGTCCTCGACAATGCGCGTTCGCTCCACGAGGCCTGACCGCTCCAGCCTGTTCAACACGGCGGTCAGGTTCTGACGGCTGACGCCGAGGAAATTGACCATTTCCTTCACCGTCATGCCCTTTTCCACTGTCTTTGGCCGGGAGAGCGCCCCGAGCACGGCCCATTGCTGCGTGGTCGTCCCATATTCGGAGACAGCGCGCGACCCCGTCTTATGCATCAAGTTCGACGCCTGATAGAGCCGGAAAAACAAACGGTTAGCCACGTCGAAGCGGGCATCTTCGTCGTTAGAGCAAAGCTTTTCGGTTCGCGCATGATTTGTCATACATATGATATATCAATGTATTGCTTGACTTTGCAATATGACATGGCATTGATGCATCCGACTTGCGGGCTTCCGCCCGTTTTCGGATGTTTTCGGGGAGGATCTGCGTGCGCGGGCTCGAGGGCCGAGGGCCATTCTTTTCTTCGCCAGCGACGAGGCGGCTTATATCACCGGTCAAGTGCTCAGCGTTTCGGGCAGTCTGACGATGGTGGGCTGAAGGAGCAATCATGCAATACGAAGACATTCTCTACGACGTTACCGACGGCGTTGCTCGCATCACCATCAATCGGCCGCATGTGTTGAACGCGTTTCGCGGCAAGACCTGCGAGGAATTGATCCACGCGTTCAATCGCGCTGGCTGGGATAAGTCGATTGGTGTCATCGTTCTCACGGGCGCCGGCGACAGGGCATTCTGTACTGGTGGAGATCAGTCTGCGCACGATGGCCAGTATGATGGCCGCGGCATGATCGGCCTGCCGATCGAAGAGCTTCAGTGCATAATTCGCGACGTACCGAAGCCCGTGATCGCGCGCGTACAGGGTTATGCGATCGGCGGCGGAAACGTGCTGGCGACGCTTTGCGATTTCACGATCGCTTCCGAAAAAGCCATTTTCGGTCAGGTCGGCCCAAAAGTCGGCTCGGTCGATCCGGGATTTGGCACGGCCTACCTCGCCCGCGTCGTGGGCGAGAAGAAGGCGCGCGAGATGTGGTATCTCTGCCGTCGCTATACTGCTGCCGAGGCGTTTGCCATGGGCCTCGTCAATACGGTTGTTCCGCACGAAGAGCTCGACAACGAAGTCAATCGTTGGTGCGCTGAAATTCTGGAGCGCTCGCCCACGGCAATTGCCATCGCGAAGCGTTCATTCAATGCCGATACCGAGAACATTCGTGGTATCGCCGCGATGGGTATGCAGGCCCTCGCTATGTACTACGAGACCGAGGAGTCCAAGGAAGGGGTTCGTGCCTTCATCGAAAAGCGTAAGCCCGAATTCCGCAAATTCGTCCGCTGATGTGTCGTTTCTCGCAAAAAACCTAGTGAGATGAACACGCAGCTGAAATCCTGGCCAACGAGGACGTTCGAGAATTCTATCTCGGCCTTGGCGAGGGTGAGAAACGGCGCTCCTTCAAGAATCTGAAGACCTATAAACGTCGCAAGCGCTGGCTCTAACTGAGCGCTCTATTTCAAGAACACGTTACGGAGTTCCGCATGCCGATCGACAAGGATGCGTTCAATGAATTCCTGGAGACGATCCGCCGGTTCGTTCGGGAACGATTGATCCCAAATGAAGAGAAAGTGGCTGCGGACGACGCCATTCCGGAAGACATCATTGCAGATATGAAGTCGCTCGGTCTGTTTGGGCTTTCGATCCCCGAACAGTACGGAGGGCTTGGCCTCTCCATGGAGGAGGAGGTCCAAGTCATTTATGAAGTCGCGAAGGCATCACCCGCTTTTCGCTCTTATTTTGCAACGAATGTCGGGATCGGGTCTCAAGGCATCGTCATCGACGGCACGGAGGAGCAAAAGCAACGCTATCTTCCTCGTCTCGCATCTGGCGAAATCATTGGCTCTTTTGCGTTGACAGAGCCAAACGCCGGTTCCGACGCAGCTTCACTGCAAACGACCGCTATCCGCGATGGTGACTATTATGTCCTCAATGGTGCCAAGCGCTTTATCACCAATGCGCCGGAAGCGGGCATATTTACTGTCATGGCACGGACGGACCCTTCAAAAAAAGGGGCCGATGGTGTGTCCGCATTCATTGTCGAACGGAATACTCCGGGGCTGACGGTTGGCAAGCCGGACCGGAAAATGGGCCAACGTGGTGCGCACACGGCCGATGTTATTTTCGAAGATTGCCGGGTGCCGAAGGAAAACCTGATTGGCGGCGTTGAAGGTCAGGGCTTCAAAACAGCCATGAAGGTGCTCGACAAGGGCCGGCTGCACATTTCAGCGGCGTGTACGGGTGCTGCCGAAAGAATCCTCTCTGAGGCCCTCGCCTACGCGCTCGAGCGGAAGCAGTTCGGAAAGCCAATCGCGGAGTTCCAGCTTGTTCAGGCGATGCTGGCAGACAGCCAGACCGAGATTTTCGCCGCGCGCTCGATGGTTCTGGAGGCCGCACGCAAGCGCGACCGTGGTGAGGACATCAGCATGGAGGCTTCGTGCTGCAAGCTCTTCGCCAGCGAGATGGTGGGCCGGGTTGCCGACCGGGCAGTGCAGATCCACGGCGGTGCGGGTTACATGGCGGAATATCCGGTTGAGCGTTTCTATCGCGACGTCCGCCTGTTTCGCATTTTCGAGGGAACGAGCCAGATCCAGCAGCTCGTCATTGCCCGGAACATGATACGGCGGGCGGGATAGTAGCGGCGTATTCAGCATCTGGCTCCAATCAGGCGCAGCCGGATCAGCTGCAGTGTGAATTTTCGCAAAGCCTTGTTTTGAGCCAAGGCAATCAGCGCCAGCGGATCGCGACGGCATCGTTCAATCGCGTTGCCAGGAAGCCGGAGACAAATGCCGTGTTTATCCTTCCCCACGGCGTAAGCCTGCCGAATCCGGTGAAGGTTCTGGTCGATGACAAGGAAGTCGGCACGCTGACTTGGCAGACTTGTGATGCCAACGGCTGCTATGCCAGCGCGCTGGTCGATAAGGTTTGGCTTCAGGCGATGCGCGCGGGCAAAAAGCTGACCGCTGCCCTCAAGGCGCGCGATGGCAGCGATCTTGCTTTTTCGTTCGAGTTAAATGGATTTGCTAAAACAGAAGCGATGTTGCCGTAGATCGGTAATTGCAAAATGTGAAAGAGTCGAGATTGGTCAAAAGGCGTAAGCATCAGCTCGAAATTGCGCATTAAAAAGACCCCGGCGCCATGGGGGCCGGGGTGAGCTTCTCGGAAGCCTTTACATTTTCTTGAAGGGAGGGACAAGCCCACCCGGCCAACCGCCACCTCCAATCGGTGGGTGTGGTGGGAACTTCGGATCTTTAGGTTCCGGCTCCGGTTCCGGCGTAGGGGTAAACAAGAACGGACTAACGTGAGTCGCCGTAATCGATGCCAGCGATTCATGATGCGTCAGCGTAGGTACTGCGTAGATGCGCATTTTGATCTCCGAAATCTGAAATTTGGCAGTACGCAGAACGCACGTGTACGTTGCATTATTCTTTATGTGCGCCATAGGAAAGAATGTCTTAACACAGATATTCTGTACAATGTGGAAATGGGGCAACAGCACCCTGTACGGCGTCAAAGCCCTACGCTTTCTGTGGCTGCTCTTTTAAGCGAATACTTCGCTTGCGAGTGTAGGTAGGTGCCCGCCGTCCTGACAGGCATTGTTCACTAGCAGGTCCGCCGCCAGAGGTCGTCGACAGCCGGTCGCTGCTTCAAATTGCCAAGTATTTCAGGCGGTAAGTGAAGCGGTTCTCGTCGAAAGAAAACCCCGGCACGAAGAGCGCCGGGGCAAAGGTAGTGAGTAGACGATCGGCCAAATTTGCCGCTTTATCCACCAAAAAACCCACCAGGACCACCCGGTCCGCCCGGACCAGGTCCACCAGGACCACCCGGTCCACCCGGGCCAGGCCCACCAGGACCACCCGGTCCACCCGGACCAGCACGCGGAACAAATCAGACATACGTCAGTCAGTACTCTGAACACACGCATACGTTACATAATTTGATATGTACACGCCATATGATGCATATGATGAATAGAGATATTCTGTTAACTGTAGAAAGCTTGCAACAATAAGGTTGTTACAGCAACATATAGCTTCTGAAGAAGAAACGAAACGAATTCAGTATGTTAGTGGATCGGGTTGAAGCTGCTGTTCAGTGTCGCGTGCTGCCACCGGCCGAAATGCTTAAGCAGTGACCATCGGCGATGAAAATCATCTTGGGGCGCGCGCCCAATCCTCAAGGAATCGTATTCCTGCTAACGATTCGGCACTCGACACTAGCCGAGGCGAGAGAATTGACGCGCAATCGGTTGAGCAAGCCGACGCGTCGAGCGTAGCGGGAAGAAGGCATCGACCAGATACATGAGTGGATCGGAAAAAGTAGCGGGTACTGCAGTTGTCCCGCTTCTATCGCTTCTGCTTCACGCGGCTTTTTATGGTCGGAGCGGGGAGATTTGAACTCCCGACCCCCAGTCCCCCAGACTGGTGCGCTAACCAGGCTGCGCTACGCTCCGCCGAGGCACCCTTTTGCCCTGACCGCCGCCCAAGGTCAACCCGCCGATTTGGCAAGGAGAGCCGCAGGAGGGGCCTCGAGGTCATCGATACTACCCATATGGGCCGGGAAATGTCGTAGATGTAGGTGTACCCGGCTGGCGTTGATGGCGATGGCACCGTGGAAGGGAGCCGGCAAGTCGAGATCCTGAATTGTGAAGCCTTCGGCCCGCAGGCGTTCGGCAGCGATGGCGCCAAAGTTCTGGGCTGTGTGCGCTTCCCAGCCGGGGCCGCGGATGCTGATGTCATGGAGCAGGGCGCCAACTCCCGAGCCGCGCGCCTTCGCCCAGGCTTCGAGCCTCACCCAAGCCTGCAAAAAGTCGATTGGCCCGGAGCCAACAAGGGCCCGCGCCGCGTCTAGCATAGCCTGCTGCCGATCAGGCGGGAAACGCACCGGGCGAACCTGCTCGAGATCAACCCCCACGGCTTTCCGCGCTACGGCAATCAGCGCATACTGCCCCGTGTGAGAAAGGCTGAACTCAATGCCCGCGTCCCATGGTAAGGCGGGCTTGCCGCGAGAGGAGAGCCGGAACGGCTGCTCGCGGAGTTGGCTCCCAACGACGCGTTCCAGAACGATGCGAAGAGCGATCCGGGAGAGGCGCCAATCCTCCCCACTCTCGCCCATCGCTGCCGCGCGATCGAGCTCATCGGTTGATAGTCGGGGATGAGCAGCTTCCTCCGCAGCTAGGTTGGGAGCCGCGCGAGCCAGATCGACGAGCCAGACTTCAATCGGCTCGGTGCCTGCACTCACGGCTCTGCGCTTTGTGCCGCCGGAGTCGCAACCGGCGCGGAATTCGAGAGCAGTCGCCGGCAGGCCTCTAGTTCCTCAAGGGCGTTGCGCAGGATCTGAACCACCTCGGGAGGGAGTTGTTGTGCGGGCGTGCTCTTGGCCGCGGTCTTGCTTGTCTTCCGATTCTTCTTGCCCTTCGCGGTCTCACCGGCGTCAACCGCAGAGATCTGCGATCCCTCCATCCAGCACCGCTTGACCTGCTCGACACCATGCGTCCGCAGGATCTTCTGCACGCCGCGAATGGTGTAGCCCTCAAGATGCAGCAGGTGCCGGATGCCCCGCAGCAGATCGAGATCCTCGGGACGATAGTACCGGCGCCCGCCCCCGCGCTTCATGGGCTTGATCTGGGGGAACTTCTGCTCCCAGAACCGGAGGACGTGCTTCGGAACGTCCAGTTCTTCCGCAACCTCGCTGATTGTTCGGAAGGCTTCGGCTGACTTGGTCACTTAGTAGAACTCTGTGCTGGAGTGTTCGTGAAGGTTATTCAGCGGCCTTGGGGCGACGGGCGTGACCCGCGTTGATCCGCTCCTTCATAATATTGCTCGGTCGGAAGACCAGAACCCTGCGCGGCGTGATCGGCACCTCTTGGCCGGTTTTGGGGTTGCGGCCAATGCGCTGGCCTTTCTGACGAATACCAAACGATCCGAACGAGGAGAGCTTGACGGATTCTCCGCGGGCGAGGCTGGATGCAATCTCGCTCAAGACGAGCTCAACGAGCTCCTGAGACTCATTACGCGGTAGACCGACTTTTTGAACCACCGCCTCGGCTAGATCCGCTCGGGTCAGCGTCTTTCCGGCCATGGTATCCTCCCCAGGACTCCACTCCCAGGCGGATGCTAGACCTGCAAGCCGATACGGTCAATCCGGATATTGTGCAACCGGCTGATTCTGCAAAAGAATTTTCAATGCGGGAACCCTGAGAATCGGAAAAAATCGTTTCGAAACAAGCACCCGTCGTTCTGCGTACGGGTCAGCGGTGTTGCGCGCTCACCATCTGGCCAGCACCGCGCCCCACGTGAAGCCGCCACCCATGGCCTCCATGAGCACCAGATTGCCTTCCTTCAGGCGGTGCTGCTCGAAAGCATGGTTCAGGGCCAGCGGGATGGACGCAGCAGAAGTATTGCCGTGCTCGCTGAGCGTAACGACAATCTTCTCAGGCGAAACGCCTAGCTTCCGCGAAATGCCGTCAAGAATGCGGGCGTTGGCTTGGTGCGGGACGAAAAGATCAATCTCGTCGGCTGCGTAGCCAGATTCCAATAGGGTCTCTTCAATGACGCCGGAGATTTTCTGAACGGCGTGGCGGAAGACTTCGCGGCCATTCATGCGCAGGTGTCCGGTCGTCTTGGTGGAGCCAGGGCCGCCATCGACGTAGAGCAGGTCCTCGTACCGGCCATCGGCCCGCAACCGGGTCGCGAGAATGCCGCGGTCCTCGCGCGTGCCATGCTGGGGCTGAGCCTCGAGCACAACAGCGCCGGCACCGTCGCCAAAAAGAACGCACGTGGTGCGGTCCGACCAATCGAGAATGCGGGAGAAGGTTTCGGCGCCGATTACCAGCGCGCGTTTGAATTGTCCTGATTTGAGGAAGTTATCCGCCGTTGCCAGAGCATAGACGAAGCCGGAACAGACGGCCTGGATGTCGAAAGCTGCGCCGTTGGAGATGCCAAGCTCTGCCTGAATGCGCACGGCCGTGGCCGGGAAGGTTCTGTCTGGCGTAGCGGTGGCGCAGATGACCAGGTCGATGTCGACGGGATCGATGTTCGCGCGGACCAGGGCTTGACGGGCTGCTGCGATGCCAAGGTCGGAAGTCAACTCGCCGTCAGCGGCAATGTGGCGGCGTCGGATGCCGGTCCGCTCGCGAATCCATTCATCACTCGTATCGACGATGCGGGACAGGTCGTCGTTGGTCAGAACCTTTTTGGGCAGGTAAGCGCCAACGCTGCGGATTACGGATCGGATGACAGCCAAGACTTCCCCCTACGCTCGCGCAGCCTGCTGGCCGGTCCGGGATCGACCACGGCTTGATTTCAGACCTTTGTCGCTAGGTTCTGCCACGTCCGCGCTACTTCCCGACCGCTGCTTCCAACTTGCCGTGGAAGGAGATGAGGTCAGCAGTGAGCCTGGCCAGCAGCCCACTCTCAGCCATGTCGTAGCCGAGTTCTATGGCGCTGGCAAAGCCAAGGGCGTCTGTGCCCCCGTGGCTCTTGATCGCAATGCCATTGAGACCCAGGAACGTGCCACCGTTAGCGCGGCGGGGGTCCATTTTCTCCTTGAGGACGCGGAATCCGCCCTGCGCGAGGAAGGCGCCGATCCGCGACAGCCATGTCCGCTTCATGGCGGCCTTGATGTACTCGGCGATCTGTCGCGCCGTGCCTTCCGCCGTCTTCAGGGCGATGTTGCCGGCAAAGCCTTCGACGACGACCACGTCGACGGCCCCCATGCCGATCTGGTTGCCCTCGACGAAGCCGCGATAGTCGATCGGGAGATCCTTGATCTCCTTGAGCCAGGCATGAGCCTGGCGCACTTCATCGACGCCCTTGATCTCCTCCACGCCGACGTTGAGCAGGCCGACGCTCGGTTTTTCAATGTGGAAAAGCGCGCGCGACATGGCCGCGCCCATGAGAGCATACTCGCAAAGCTGGCGCGCGGAGGCCCCGATGTTCGCACCGACGTCCAGCACAATGCATTCGCTGGTCACGGTCGGCCAAAGGGCAGCGATTGCCGGGCGCTCGATGTCCGCGATCGGTCTGAGCACGAGCTTTGCCATGGCCATAAGGGCGCCCGTGTTGCCGGCGGAAACGCACACGTCCGCCTCGCCCTTCTGAACGGCCTCCAAGGCAAGCCACATGCTCGATCCGCGACCACGGCGCAGCGCCTGGCTGGGCTTGTCATCGGATTTTACAACGACATCGGTGTGGACGACCTTGGACCGGGCAGCCAGCTTCGGGAACCTTTGGAGAACCGGCGCGATCTGCGCCTCGTTTCCAAAGAAACGAAACTCAAGCTGTGGGTGTCGGACCAGCGCTATGTCAGCGCCAGGGATCACGACCTCGGGTCCATGATCGCCACCCATGGCGTCGAGCGCTATGATCCGCTGAGCGGGCATGCGAATAGGCCTGGGTAAACGATCCCCTCCAATCGGCGAAGGACGCGTGCGTCAGCCTGCATGCGCTCGCCTGCAAACGGCGAGGAACATACTCGTTTGGCGCGCGTAGACAATGAATTTCTTAACGAGTCGTCAACACTTAAGCCAGCACTGGCGAATTCGGGTCACATAAGGCTCATGGCGGCTAGGCCTCTGAAAGGCGAGGACTATTCCTGCCGCTTCAGGTTCTTGAGCACGGCAAACGGGTTGACAGGTGCGTCGGCCTCGCGCGGGGAGGGCGGCTCGAACACGGCGCCCTCTTTCCGAGGATGCATAGGCACCGCGGACGCGAATTGCTCGTAGATGATGCGGCCAACGGGGATAATATTCCCTTCCATGGGCTCGATCTCCCGCGTGTCGAGCGGGTCGAACTCGATCACTTCCGGCGTCTCTTCCAAACCAGGCCAGAATTCCACCTCGAACGGCTCGACGAGGCGGGTTTCAACCGGGTCCAGCGAAACGACGCAGGTTTGCACGACGTTAGCTTCGAGCGTGCCCTTCAGGAGGAAGCGGCCCTGTGAGAGTGGTTTGACCGAATAGCGCACCTCAAGCCGCTCGCAGGCGATGAGATCAAGCTCGGCGGCAAGCGCTTCCCGCACAGCCGGTGTCGCCTGGCGCTTCACTCTGAGACCTTCTTCGGGGATCTCGGTGACGCTATGGGTCCAATCGCGCTCGATGGGCATCGGTAAACTCTGGTCCTAGATCCACGGCGCTAAAAGCAATCTTGCCTGCAAGTAGAGCCGTGGCAGGGTGCTCTCGGAAGCGCCTTTCTTCCTCACATATATAGGTTGCCAGGACCTTGGGTGCGCGGGAATCGGCTTCTGGAGGAAGCAAACAACGTTTCACCGCGTCGGCGAGCGCCGTCTCACCCCCAGCTGTCTTGGCCTGGCGAAACTGGGCGGACCAGTCATAAAGCGCGCCGGCTGCCTTCTTGACCTTGCGCGGGACGGTCAGGTCACCGACGCCGAGCTCGCGCATGCAGTCGTCAATGTCGGTTACGAACCGCTCCACCAAAGCTCGGCTGAGCTTTTGGCCTTCTGGTCCTTCTTCCTGTAGGCGCTCGAGGACGAGGTACATGTGCAGGGCAAGCATGGCGAAGCGGCCATCCGGTGTGTCCGGAACCCCCAGCTCCGAATAGAAGATTTCCCGGCGAGCGGCCGTCACGATCGAGCCATAAAGCTCTGCTGCCGTTCGGCCTGACCGGCTACGTGCTCTCAGCCACGTCAGCATTAGGTACCTGTCTTTCCGGCCGCGTATTCAGTGAACCATGCATAACTTGCGGCTCTTCGTTGAAATGAGTTGTGCCACCAGCTAAGCGGTGGAGGCGGAATCGCAAGCCTGATTCCCACGAACAGGGGGGTGAATGCGTCGGCGATGATCAATCGCAAACATGGCCAGCCGAAGGGGATCTTGCCAATAGGTCTTGGTGAGGCGGCACGTCGCGGCGCAAGGCTCGCCGGTGTGCTCCTTCTGGCGGGGAGCGTTGCCGCGTGCAGTGCCGGCGCGGTCATTACAAAGCACGGTCACCATATCCAGCAGTCGGAGCTGCAGCAGATCCAACCGGGCATGACCCGGGAAGAAGTGCAGGCGATGCTCGGCACGCCGACGACCACAAGCTCGGTCGGGACGGGTGACGCCTTCTATTACATCTCCAGCACTACTAAGCAGGTCTCCTTCTTCGAGCCTGAGGAGATCGACCGCCGCGTCGTCGCGGTCTATTTCAACCAGACGGGCATGGTGGAGCGCGTTGCTGAGTACGGCCTTCAGGACGGCAAGATTTTCGACTTCATCAGCCGTACAACGCCAAGCGCCAATACCAAGGATGAAGGCCTGCTGAAACAGCTCTTCCGCAACCTTGGCCGGCGCGGCGCGATCTTCGGCGAGTAGCGGCCTGAGGCCCTTCAGGGCACCCGCTGTTTTGCGTTGGCTGAATGAGCCAGCGCAAGCGTCCAAGACACGCGATATGCTCTTCGTGTCGGGCCTGAGCGTGGTCGATTTCATGCCCTCGGCATCCTGCCGAAAGCAAAAGAAAAGGCCCCACGAAGGGGCCTTTCCGTTTGATCTGTGGCGCGTCTCTTAGAGGTGCGCGAGCACCGCGAGCAACAGCAACGCCACGATATTGGTGATCTTGATGAGCGGGTTCACCGCCGGACCAGCCGTGTCCTTGTAGGGATCGCCGACCGTGTCACCGGTCACCGAAGCCTTGTGAGCCTCGGAACCCTTGACGTGCTTCACGCCGTCCTTGTCGATGAAGCCATCCTCGAAGGACTTCTTGGCGTTGTCCCATGCACCACCACCGGAGGTCATCGAGATGGCAACGAACAGGCCGGTGACGATGACACCCAGCAGCATGGCGCCGACGGCAGAGAACGCTGCGCTCTTGCCCTCAGCACCGCCGCCCGCCACGAAGTAGATGACGAGATAAAGGACGATCGGCGAAAGCACCGGCAGCAGCGACGGAATGATCATCTCCTTGATCGCCGCCCGTGTCAGCAGGTCGACGGCGGCCGCGTAGTCAGGCCGATCCGTGCCCTTCATGATGCCGGGCTTTTCGCGGAACTGACGGCGAACCTCCAGCACGATGGCGCCGCCCGCACGACCGACTGCGGTCATGGCAATGCCGCCAAACAGGAAGGGGATGAGACCGCCGATCAGCAGACCGACCACGACGTAGGGGTTGGACAGCTGGAAATCAGGCTGCACACCCTGGAAGTACTGGAAGGCCGACGCGCCGGTCTTGTTGGCCTCCGAGATGAAGTACTGGAGGTCGTAGCTGTAAGCTGCGAACAACACCAGCGCACCGAGGCCGGCCGAACCAATGGCGTACCCCTTCGTGACGGCCTTCGTCGTATTGCCGACCGCGTCGAGCGCGTCGGTCGATCGACGCACTTCCTTCGGCAGACCGGACATTTCGGCGATACCGCCCGCATTGTCCGTCACCGGACCGAAAGCGTCGAGCGCGACAACCATGCCCGCCAGACCGAGCATCGTCGTCGTGGCAACGGCGGTGCCGAACAGGCCAGCGAGATTGTAGGTGATGATGATGCCGGCGACGATGACAAGCGTCGGTAGCGCGCAGGCCTCGAGCGAAACGGCGAGACCCTGGATCACGTTGGTGCCGTGACCCGTGATGGACGCCTGGGCGATGGACCGCACCGGACGATAGCCGACGCCGGTATAGTACTCGGTGATCCAGACGATAAGGCCCGTCACAGCGAGGCCAACGAGGCCGCAGATGAACAGGTCCGTACCTGTGATAACCTGCCCCGAGGCCGTGCCGACTTCACCCCACGTGCCGAGCACATACTGAGTCGCAACGAACAAGCCCGCAACGGACAGAACGGCCGAAGCGATGAAGCCACGATAAAGGGCGCCCATGATTGAGTTGTTGGCGCCGAGCTTCACGAAGAACGTGCCGATGATCGAGGTGATGAGGCAGGCCGCGCCCACGGCCAGCGGATAAATCATCAGCGGCTCAAGGTTCGGCTGGCCGAGGAAGAAGATGGCCGCCAGAACCATCGTCGCGACCACGGTCACGGCGTAGGTCTCGAACAGGTCGGCCGCCATACCGGCGCAGTCACCGACGTTGTCGCCCACGTTGTCTGCGATCGTCGCGGGGTTGCGAGGATCGTCCTCGGGAATACCAGCTTCTACCTTACCGACCAGGTCGCCACCCACGTCAGCGCCCTTGGTGAAGATGCCGCCGCCGAGACGGGCGAAGATCGAGATCAGCGAGGCACCGAAGCCCAGGGCGACAAGAGAGTCGACCACCACCCGATCTGCGGTGTTGAAGCCAAGCCCCACCACCAGGAAGGTGTAGTATACGGCCACGCCGAGCAGCGCGAGGCCCGCCACCAGCATGCCCGTCACGGCGCCCGCCTTGAAGGCGATGTCGAGGCCGCTGGCCAGGGACATTGTGGCGGCCTGCGCTGTCCGTACGTTGGCGCGGACCGAAACGTTCATGCCGATGTAGCCGGCAGCGCCCGAAAGAATAGCGCCGATGGCAAAGCCGACCGCGGTCCAGACGCCCAACAGGATGAGAGCGAGAACGAAGATTGCGGCTCCGACGAGACCGATCGTTGTGTATTGCCGGTTGAGGTAGGCGCTTGCGCCTTCCCGGATGGCACCGGCAATTTCCTGCATTTTCTGGTTACCCGGGTCGGCCTTCATGACCGACTGGATCGTGAAGATGGCGTAGATGATCGAAATCAGCCCTGCGGCGATGATCACCCAAAGCGCTAGAGTCATGAGAGTGCTTCCTTTGGTTCGCGGCAACACCGGCGAGGCTGAGGCCTTCGCCGAATGGCTCCCCCCTTGAGACTAGAGTGCGTGCGGATTCGCGCGAGCGGACCATGCCAAAACTGCACTGGGGTTGCAACCTGAACACAAGACGAGATTTGGCGGGAAAAGTGCTAAGTATGCGGCGCGGTGACGCCACGCTGGGGGGGGCCGCTTGCGACTGTGGCGTGAAAATCACAATCCGAAATGATCGTAGCCGGATTGGCGTAGTGAGATGAGTTTCCCGTCCGCATCGAAAATACGGACGCCGGGTTCCGGTCGAAGGATGCCAATTCGCGTTACGGGAATGCTGACGGATTGGGCGGCTGCCTCGAAAGCGCTGGCCTGACCGGGCGCTATCGCCGCAAGGATTTCGTAATCATCACCGCCAGCCAGCGGCAAATTCGCAAGTTCTGGATGCAACTCTATCGCGCGTCGGGCCGGATCGGAAAGCGGCAGGCTGGCCGAAAGAATCTCCGCCCCGAGCTGGGAAGCGTTGCAAAGCCGGCCAAGGTCTTTGGCAAGCCCGTCCGAGATATCCATCGCGGCCCGGGCATGAGCCAATAGCGCGTCGCGCAAGGCGACACGGGGCTGGGGCCGAAGATAGCGTTTTTCCAGGAAGGCCCGATCATCGTCTGCCAAGCCGGTCACCGGAGCGCTGGCGCTCACGCGCAGACCGATCGCGGCGTCGCCTAACGTCCCCGAGACATAAATGAGATCGCCGGGTCGAGCCGTGCCGCGGCGGATCATGCAACCTTGGGGAACGCTTCCGACAGCCATGACCGTGGCTGAGAGAGGGGAGCCTGGGCGGCGATCCGTATCGCCTCCCATCAGAACAATGCCGAATTGGTCCTGGGCTTCGCGTAATCCATTGGTGAAGCGCTTAAGCCAGTCTCGATCCGGCAGTTCGGGAAAAGCGAGTGACAGCAAATAGCCGATAGGGCGCGCACCCTTAGCGGCGAGATCGGAAACATTCACAGCCACGGATCTCCAGGCAATGTCCTCTGGGGCATCGCCCGGACGGAAATGGATGCCTTCAGAAATTGCGTCAGTGGTGAGGACGAGGTCGTGGCCTGGCTCCGGCGTCAGGGCGGCACAGTCCTCCTTCAGGCCGTAGGCGCCAGAGAAAGCGGATGTGAGCGGCGCGAAGTAGGTTTGGATCAGACTGTCTTCGCCCGCGAGCTTGTCGTCCTCATCCATGGAAGCAGCCCTAGCTGGTGGTTTTGCGGGCCTTCTCCATCTCGTTGGGCCGCAATCGCCGCGCGATCTTGTCGAGGACGCCGTTCACCACCTTCGGTTCGTCATCGGAAAAGAACGCGTGCGCGATGTCGATATACTCATTGATGACCACCTTGGCCGGCACGTCCAGCCGTTCAAGGAGTTCATAGGTGCCTGCACGCAAAATGGCCCGCAGAATGGAGTCGACGCGGCTGAGGTTCCACCCAGCCGCAAGCTGCCGGTCAATCATCGGGTCGATGTCCCGCTGACGCCGTACGACACCCCGTAGCAGCTCTGCAAAGAAGGTCGAGTCGGCGCCCAGAATGGCATCGTCCGCTTCTGCCTGCAGGAAGCGGATGTTCTGAAACTCATCGATAACGTCGTTGAGGTCGGTCTGGGCCAGGTCCATCTGGTACAGGCCCTGCACGGCGGCAATGCGGGACGCACTGCGTGCGTTCCGCCGCGCTGTCTTCTGTCCAGATTTCATGAGCTTTGGCCTTGAAACTGACGGGCTACCTCGATGAGCCGCAAGCACGCTCTCGCTGCGTCACCACCCTTGCCTTCCCGGCCACCTTGGGCACGCGCCAACGCCTGCTCTTCGGTATCGACGGTCAGAATGCCATTCCCCATGGGGATGCTGTGGCGGGTGGCCACGTCCATCAGCCAGTGGTTCGCGTTATTGCAGACGATGTCATAATGCGAGGTCTCGCCGCGAATGACACAGCCCAAAGCAATGGCCCCGCTATACCAAGCCGTTGGTGCCGTTGCCGGAATGAGGCCGGCGCTGACAGCCAGCGAAAGCACCTGTGGAATCTCGAGTGCACCCGGGACGGTCACGACGTCATAGGCAGCCCCCGCGGCCTCGAGCTCGGCGGTCGCGCCCTGGAGTAGCGCGTCGCAAATGTGATCGTAGAACCGCCCCTCGATGATGAGGATGCGGTGGCGAATTCTGCCCGCGGCGGCCGTGCCTGCCGTGGAGGCCGATGTTCGTGAACCCCGTCCGACCATATCTTTTTCAGCCGATTTTGCGTTGCTCGACGATCTTTAACCCGTAGCCCTCAAGCCCGACGTAGACGGACGCCGGTGAGTTCGTGAGCAACACCATTTCGCGAACCCCAAGGTCGCGCAAAATCTGCGATCCAACGCCAATCTCGACGAGACGGCGTTCCTGGCCTTCCTTGTTCGGGGCCAAAGCCGACTGATCACTGATCCAGGTCGAGACGGATTTGGGCCTCAAATCGCGGATGAGCACGAGCACCCCGCGCCCTTCTTCCGCGATGGCCTTCATGGACTGCGCGATGAGCGAGTTACCTGCGCACTCCGCGCTCCCGCCGATGCCCAGCAAGTCAGACAGCATGTTGACGGCGTGGACACGCACCAGCACCGGGCCCGGCTTCGACAGATCGCCCTTTACCAGAGCCAAATGCTCGACCGGCTCGACGGTGGTCTCATAGACATAAAGGTCGAACGTACCGCCGAATGCGCTCTCCACCTGCTTTCGGGCCACCGGCTTCACGATGCGATCGTTGCGGAGGCGGAAAGCGATCAGATCTTCGATCGTGCCAATCTTGAGGCCGTGGCGCTGGGCGAATGCGATCAAATCCGGCATTCGCGCCATGGTGCCGTCCTCATTCATGATCTCGCAGATCACGGCCGCGGGATAGAGCCCGGCCAGCCGCGCGAGATCCACCGAAGCCTCGGTATGTCCAGCGCGGACGAGCACGCCACCTTCCCGCGCGATCAGCGGGAACACGTGGCCTGGCGAGACGATGTCGTTATGGTCCTTTGTCGGATCGATGGCCGTCGCAATGGTGCGCGCGCGATCGTGCGCGGAAATGCCGGTCGTGATCCCCTCGCGGGCCTCAATGGAAACTGTGAATGCGGTGCCGGTGCGCGAGGCGTTGGCGCGCACCATGGACTCCAGGCGAAGCTGCTCGGCGCGGGCTTTTGTAAGCGCCAGGCAAATGAGGCCGCGGCCATACTTGGCCATGAAGTTGATGGCGTCAGGCGTCGCCATCTGAGCCGGGATAACGAGGTCGCCCTCGTTTTCGCGGTCCTCTGCATCGACTAGAATGACCATGCGGCCGTTCCGGAGATCCTCGAGGAGCTCCGGCGTGGATGAGAGGACGCCTTGCCCCTCAGAGTAAACGGCTGTGTTGAGGGACTTGCTCACCGGCGAAACTCCAGCAGGCGCGCCACATAACGCGCAAAAAGATCGACTTCCAGATTGACGAGATGGCCCGCCGTTTTGGCTCCCCAGGTCGTCACCGTCAAGGTATGTGGGATGAGGTTTACGCCGAAACGGCTGCCTGCGACTTCATTGACCGTCAGCGACGTTCCGTCGAGCGCCACAGATCCCTTGGGCGCGATGTAAAGCGCCAGATGCTCTGGGGCTTCCAAGGTAAAGCGGCGGGACTCCCCATCGGTCTTAACATCGACGATACGGGCAACCCCGTCGACATGGCCTGTTACGATGTGACCGCCAAGCTCGTCTCCGACCGATAGAGAGCGCTCAAGATTGATGCGCCGCCCGGGCTGCCAGCTTTCGATAGTCGTTTTCGAGCGCGTTTCGTTGGAGGTGTCCACGCTGAAAATGCTGCCGTTGCCAGCAGGTTCGACGGCCGTCACGGTGAGGCAGCAGCCATCGCAGGCAATGGAGGCCCCCAGCTCGATGGTATCCGCCGCGTAAGAGGAGCGGATGGAAAACCGTCCGCCGTCGCGTGCGACGACCTCGCCGATGTCAGTAATGATGCCTGTGAACATGATGCTCGCGTCTTTGGCTGGCTGATAATGGCGGAGGCCCGGGCCTGACCGCTTGCTCACTCCGGTCGGCTGCGTCGGAAGACCATCATATCATCGCTGCCGACCTTGCGGTGCATTGTCAGCATTAGGTCGATGCCAGGTAGAAATGCAATGGGCGGATCGAGGCTGGTTAGCTTTGCACCGCCAGGTCCGCGGGCCTGGAAGACCACAACTTCATCAACGAAGCCGACTCGCGCGAACGAGCGCCATACCGCAGGGCCGCCTTCGACGAGAAGCCGCGTGATGTTGCGGGCGGCGAGCGCTTCCGTCACAGCCGGGAGCCAAAGGGCCCCATCCACTTCTCTTACGGGGACCACCTCGCAACCGCGCTCCGTGAGCGCTGCCCGCTGCTCGTCCGGTGCTTCCGGGCCGCAAAAAACTATGACCGGGACGCTGCGCGCGGTACGGACGAGCTTGCATTCTAGGCTGATGTCCAACCTGCGGGCCAGCACCACGCGCGTGGGAGACCTTTCATAAAGGCCTGGGAGACGGCAGGTGAGCTCCGGGTCGTCATCGGCGACGGTGCTTCGGCCAACCAGAATGGCGTCGCTCATGGCCCTCAGAAGGTGGCCGCGGGCCCGCGCGTCGGGGCCGGTGACCCAAACCGGCTTGCCATCCGATCCCCGGGGCACGTTTCCGCTCGCATCCAGCGCCAGTTTGAGCTGGATGAAAGGGCGCCGTTCGCTGACGCGAAGGATATGGCCACGCGTAACCCAATCCGCTTCGGCACTACGCACGCCCCGGGTGACCGAGATCCCGGCGGCCCGAAGGCGCTCGATGCCGCGGCCGGCCACACGAGCGTCCGGATCTTCAATGCCGACCACAACGCGCGCAATCCCGGCCTCGATGAGGGCGTCAGCGCACGGCGGCGTTCCTCCGTGGTGGGAGCATGGCTCAAGTGTCACGTACATGGTCGCGCCGCGAGCGCGTGGGCCAGCGCGTCGTAGCGCTTCGGTTTCCGCATGCGGACGTCCGCCTGATTGAGTCCAGCCGCGCGCGATCACCTCGCCGGAGGCTTCGTCGACGATCACGGCGCCGACAGATGGATTGGGTGCCGTCGCCCCGAGATTGCGGCGAGCAAGAGCCAACGCAATGTCCATGAAGCGGGCATCGCGCTCAGCGCTCGGCTCATTCGGTTTCACTTTGGCCATACGAACTCCGGCCGTGGCCATTTCCCTTTGCGATTTCGGTCAAAACCTCTTGGAAATCCGAGGCTTCCCGGAAATCGCGGTAAACAGATGCAAAGCGCACGTAGGCGACCGGGTCCAGTCCGCGCAATGCCTCGCAGACGAGCTCTCCGATCGCAGACGAAGGAATTTCCGACTCGCCCGAGCTTTCCAGCTGTCGCACGATGCCCGAAACCATGCGCTCGACGCGCTCGCGATCGACGGGGCGTTTTCGCAACGCAATCTCGACGGAGCGCAGAAGCTTGTCGCGATCGAACGGCACCTTGCGCCCTGACCGCTTGATGACCGTGAGCTCGCGCAGCTGGACGCGCTCGAAGGTCGTGAACCTGCCCCCGCAATCCGGGCAAACGCGACGACGGCGGATGGCAGCGTTCTCCTCCGTCGGTCGACTATCTTTCACCTGCGTATCGCTGCTCCCGCAGAATGGGCAACGCACCGTGGGGTCTCCAGCGCTGGCCGTGAGTCGGTAACAAGAGTCTAGCCGAAACGTGCGTTTCTGGCGTGCTCAGAGTTTCCGGCCGGAGCCGTTACAACCTCACGACTTCATGAGCTGACTTCAGGCTCCGTAGATCGGAAACCGACGGCAGAGGGCGATCGCTTCCTCGCGGACGCGGGCTTCGACGGCGGAATTACCTTCCTCGCCATTTGCGGCGAGGCCGTCCAGCACCTCAGCAATCATTCGGCCGATGGCCCGGAACTCCTCGACTCCAAACCCCCGGGTCGTGCCTGCCGGCGAGCCAAGACGGATGCCGGATGTGACCGTCGGCTTTTCGGGATCGAAGGGCACACCGTTCTTGTTGCAGGTGATGTGCGCCCGGCCAAGCGCCTTCTCGGCAATATTGCCTGTGAGCTTCTTCGGCCGGAGATCAACGAGGAGCAGGTGAGTGTCGGTCCCGCCCGCTACAAGGTCGTAGCCCGCCGCTTTGAGCACCTCGCCCAAAGCTGAAGCGTTCTCAACCACCGCCTTCGCATAGGCTTTGAACTCGGGCCGCAACGCCTCACCCAACGCAACGGCCTTTGCCGCGATGATGTGCATCAGCGGCCCACCCTGCAGGCCCGGGAAGATGGCGGAGTTGATCTTCTTCGCGAGCTCCTCGTCGTTGGTAAGGATCATGCCGCCGCGCGGACCACGGAGCGTTTTGTGCGTCGTGGTCGTGACGACGTGCGCGTAAGGCACAGGGTTGGGGTGTACGCCACCGGCAACGAGACCGGCGAAGTGCGCCATATCCACCATCAGGTAGGCGCCGACCTCATCAGCAATCTCGCGGAAAGCTGCAAAGTCGATCGTGCGCGGATAGGCCGAGCCGCCAGCGATGATGATGCGGGGACGATGCTCCTTGGCCAGCGCACGCACTTCATCGTGATCGATGCGATGGTCCTGCCGGCGCACACCGTAATGGATGGCGTTGAACCATTTACCCGACATGTTGACGGGCGAGCCGTGCGTGAGGTGTCCGCCAGCGGCCAGCGAAAGGCCGAGGATGGTGTCGCCGGGCTTGGCCAGCGCCATGAACACGCCCTGATTAGCCTGGCTGCCGGAATGGGGCTGCACGTTCGCGTAGGCACATCCGAACAGCTTCTTGGCCCGCTCGATCGCCAGCTGTTCTGCAACGTCGACGAACTGGCAGCCGCCGTAGTAGCGCCGGCCGGGGTAGCCTTCGGCATACTTGTTGGTGAGAACCGAACCTGCGGCTTCCAGCACCGCCCGCGAAACGATGTTTTCCGAGGCGATCAGCTCGATCTCCTCGCGCTGGCGTTTCAGCTCGTCAGATATTGCGGCGTAAAGCTCGGGATCGCGCTCGGCGAGGGTTTCGCCAAAAAAAGCAGTCGTCGAAGGGCGCGCAGGATCGGCTGTGCTCATACTCATCCTCTCGCCGAAGGGAAAAAGGGGTCGGGCGATGCGTTAGCGACAATCAGCTGCGCGCAATAGCACGGCGAGTCGTGCCCAACAACACCGCTGGGTCCGCTTGAGACGCCATGGCGCGGAAAATGGGCCCGAGGCTCACTCCGCGGCCAAGCTAACCGGATTGAAGGCAAGCCCCAGCTCCCGCCACAGAGTTTGAAGGGCGGAGACCAGGTGGTCGAAATCGCGGTCGGTATGGAGTGGGGTTGGCGTGAGGCGAAGACGCTCCGTCCCCCGCGGCACGGTCGGATAGTTGATCGGCTGAACGTAGATGCCGAAGCGGCTGAGGAGCTCGTCGGTGAGCTTTTTGCAGAGGACGGGATCACCGACCATCACCGGCACGATATGGCTCGGATTGTCGAGGACGGGCAGACCCGCAGCCATGAGACGCCGCTTCAGCGTGCGCGCCCGCTCCTGATGCCGCTCGCGCTCAACGTTGCTGGATTTCAGATACCGCACGCTGGCGAGCGCGCCAGCGACGATGGCCGGCGCCAATGACGTGGTGAAAATGAATCCGGGTGCGCAACTCCGGATGGCATCGACGCAGGCTTGGCTTGCGGCAATGTAGCCGCCCATCACGCCAAAGCCCTTGGCCAGCGTCCCATTGATGATGTCCACCCGGTCGAGAACGCCATCGCGTTCGGCAATGCCGCCGCCGCGCGGCCCGTACAAGCCAACGGCGTGAACCTCGTCGAGGTAGGTGAGGGCCCCGTAGCGCTGGGCCAGATCACAAACGCCGGCGATATCCGCAATCGTCCCGTCCATGGAGTAAACGGACTCGAAGGCGATGATCTTCGGTGTTTCGCGATCGAAATCCTTCAGGTGAGCTTCGAGATCAGCGAGATCGTTGTGCTTCCAGATCCGCTTGGGAGCACCGCTGCGCCGAATGCCCTCGATCATCGACGCATGGTTCTTCTCGTCGGAGAAGATCATGGTACCGGGCAACAGCTTGACGAGCGTCGAAAGCGTGGCGTCGTTAGCGACGTATGCAGACGTAAAGAGCAGGGCGGCTTCCTTGCGATGGAGATCGGCAAGTTCCGCTTCGAGCTCAACGTGATAGTGGGTGGTTCCGGAGATGTTGCGCGTGCCGCCTGAACCTGCGCCGGCTGTGTCGAGCGCCTCGTGCATCGCCTTGAGCACCTCAGGGTGCTGGCCCATGCCGAGATAGTCGTTCGAGCACCAAATGGTGATGGGCCGCTGGGTGCCGGACCCATAGTAGTCGGCCGCTGGAAAGGCCCCGCACCTGCGCCGCAAGTCTGCGAAGACGCGATACCGGCCTTCAGCATGAATGGCTTCCAGTGCCTGCTGGAATTTTTCGGTATAATTCACGATCCTCGCCACTTTATGAGAAGCTTTTCTAGCTTTTGCCGAGGCAGTTCGGCGACATCAACTTTCTAGATGTCGCGGTTCAACTGGTTGGCCAGCGACTTCATTGTGCAAGATAATGGAGAATGGTGGGAGAAAAACATTCTTTCCCCCTCTCTACCTTGACTGAAATCAAGCTGTTAAAGCTTCAGTAGGCCGCAGCCGTCGCGCCTACGCCGTCCTTCTGATAGAGGTCGCGCCGGAACTGGACAACGCCGTCCTCGGTCGCCCACGCCGTGATGTATGCCATGTAGAGCGGCACCGGCTTTTTGAGCTGCACGTCCTTGCGCTCGCCGGACTTCTTGATCGCCAGCACATCTTCGAGCGTCCAGCCATTATCCCTCAGCAGCCACGCCGCCAGCTGCTCAATGTTCTGCACCCGGACGCAGCCGGAGGTCGCTGCGCGGAAGTTTCGCCCGAAGATGCTCTCCGATGGCGTATCGTGGAGGTAGACCGAGTAGTTATTGTGGAAGTTGATTTTGACGAAGCCGAGCGGGTTGTCTTTACCCGGCTGCTGCCGGAACGTCAGATTTTGTACCGCGCTCGACGACCAATTGATTTTGGAGCTGTCGAGCTTGCGCCCATCTGGCCCATACGCGTCGATCCCGTAGACCTTGAGCACATCCTCGTTCCGTCGGGCCAGTTCCCGGCCTTTGGGGATGAGGTCCTTGGCGATGACGGTCGGCGGCAGTGTCCAGATCGGGTTGAAGTTCAACTCGTGGATCATCGAGCGGAGGATAGGCGTCGGTCGGTCGATCTTTCCGACAACGCCGGAGTGGCGCGAGACCACGCGGTCGTTTTCCACCACTTCAACCTGGGCCGCAGGGATATTCACCAACACGTATCTCTTGCCAGCCGAACGCGCGAGGGCGGTGACCCGGTCAAGGTTTGTACGCAGTTGAGCAAGACGAACCGAGGCCGGGATGTTGAGCGCGGCAATCGTGCGTTCATCGACGATCCCGGTTGGCGCAAGGCCATTCGACGCCTGAAAGCGCTTGACCGCGCGTTCGACGTAGGAGTCGAAGTACTCCGGATAGCCCGAGCGCTCCTTGAGATCGCCCGACAAGTACAAGCGCTCGCGGAGAATTGCGACGGCGGGGCTCGTCATCCCTGCCTGCAGCTTCATCCTGGGAACAGGTTTCCAGCCGCCTCGCTCCACAATTTCAGTATACCGCTTGATGGCGGCTTTCATAGGCTCGATGTTGGCCTTTGAAATCGTCGGGTAGCCGCGAGGTGGATGAGCCTCCCACTCCCGGATGAAGGAGCGGTCATAAGGCTGCGTATAGGTCGGAGCCGGGCTGGCGAACGGATTCCACGCTGCGCCATCTGAATAAGCACGCGTTTCGGAGGCGGAGATGACCGACGCGCCCGTTACGGCGGCGAGTGCTCCGATGAGGTTAATACCTAACCTGCAGCTGAATGCTTTGCCAGTTACGAACCCACGCACTCCTCGCCTCCGCTGCCCGGTCCGCCTGATATCTCACTGCATCAGTAGCCTTACTGGCGTTAACGAATTCTGAGCACATGCCCCAATTTTGCGAGGCGTTGCCTGCGAACGTCTGCCCTCGGATCAGGACCGGCGCATTCGCGCTGGCTAAGCGGGAGCACGTTCCAATTGCCACACAGAATGGGAAATTCTGTCCAATAAACTGGATGTGTGAAGTCGTCGTTCGCGGACCACCCGGGAACGGTGAGAAGGTGCAATAAAAAAGACGCCCTGTGAGGTTAAGCGGGCGTCGGACAGATTGTCGGATCGAGCGGGTGAATTCCGCTCAAAGGCGATAGCGGATCTGGTAAGACCAAAATCTCTCCAGTCTCATTAAAGTTCTGTTGAGATCCTCAAGATCCTCAAAAGAAATTTCACCGACGCTGCCGAGAGAACGAAGCTGACGACGATAGAGCTGGCGGACGAGGGCACAGATTTCTTCGCCCTTTTCGGTGAGCCGTACCCGAACGGAGCGCCGATCGTGGTCGGAACGCTTGTAATGGATGTAGCCCAGCTCGACGAGTTTCTTGAGATTGTAGGAAACGTTCGAGCCCAGATAGTAACCACGCGTCTTGAGCTCGCCAGCTGTCAGCTCGTCATTGCCGAGATTGTGGAGCAGAAGCGCCTGTACGGGGTTCAGGTCATAGCCTCCGTTCCGGTCCAGCTCGTCCTTGATGACGTCGAGCAGTAGCCGGTGCAACCTTTCGATGAGCCTCAGAGCCTGAAGATATTCACCTTCGAGATCTTCGGTCGAAACCGGAGCTGCATGAGTTTCTGTTTGGACGAGCGTCATTCCTTTCCCCGCATTTTCAAACTTGCGGCCTACCCGGCCGGCTTCGGGGTGACGCTACGCGGACACACTGAATCAGTTGCTAAAGGGTTTGGTTAATAAATCACTAACGGGGTGAACCGGCGCGGAGGGATTAGACCCGCGCCGCCTGCATTTCCTGCCGCGTGGGAAGAATGAGCTCCTGGCCAGGCCGGAACGCAAAGAAGCGGTCGAGCATGGTGTCCGTCACGTCCTTCACGTGAGTCGGCCGCCACTGCGGGTTCTTGTCCTTGTCGATAAGCAGGGCACGGACGCCTTCGTGGAAATCGTGTGTCTCGATGGCCCGACACGCAAGCCGGTAATCGAGCATGAGCGTCTGCCGAAGATCGCGGAAGGCAGCTTCGCGAATGTGACGGTGCGTAACCTTGAGCGCCGTGGGCGAACGCTTCTTGAGCGTCGCGAGAACATCAGCGCACCACGCACCTTCAGTGCCGCCGCCGCGGGCGGCTTGCTCAAGTCGCTCGAAAATTTCCTCGACGGTGTCTGCCGAAAAGCAGCGCTCGATGACTTCACTATAGGGCTCCAATTCGCCCCGGCCCGGATCTTCGTGCCGATCATCGAGCAGGGGATCGACGGGATCGGCGGCCTGCAAACCAGCCTCGATCTCCTCAAACTGGGTCGCCCGAATGCAATGGGTGACGATTCCCAAGCGATAGGCATCAGCCCGACCAATCTGGCGCCCCGTAAGGCCCAGATACATCCCCACGTGACCTGGCATTCTGGCGAACACCCAGGCGAGGCCCACGTCGGGGAAAAAGCCGACGCCGGTCTCCGGCATGGCGAACTTGTAGTCTTCGCCCGCCACGCGATGTGTGCCGTACATGGTAAGGCCAACGCCGGAGCCCATCGCCAACCCGTTCATCAACGAGATGGTTGGCTTCGAGAAGCATTCGAGCAGCCAGTTGAGGCGGTAGTCGGCGGCGAGATACTTGCGTGCGTCCTCCGAGCGTTCGCGAGCAGCTGTACTCAGCTCACGCAGATCACCACCTACCGAAAATACGCCCGGCACCGCGGATTTGATCGTCAGTGCGTAGATGTTCGGGTCGCGGGCGAACCCCGGGATGGCAGCGGTGATTTCTGCCCGCATTGCGTCATTGAGCGCGTTCAGCGCGCGCGGTCGGTTGAGAACAATGCGCCCCGCGGCACCCTCTCGCGTGATCGTAAGCTCCCGGTAAGCGCTTTCGGTCGATACTGCTTCTGTCATGCTTCCTAACGAGGCTCGGGTTAGTGCGGCCTGAAAAGAACACTACAACGCCCGAAGTACCGTATGGGCCTATACATGGGACGGAGATCGGGCGAAACTCAGCTCAAACGCCGCTGGGGAAACGTATCTGTCCCGCGCCAGAGTGGCGCGATACCACAGGCACTGATGATGAAGGTTGTTTCTACCGCCCTTCTGGCGCTGACCGCGCTGATATTTGCCGCTCACCAGGTGTCTGCGAAGGAACGTGGCGCTCGTGTCACAAAAAGCGGACCAGCTGTAGAGAAATCTCAGAAAGAGGCGAACTCTGGCAAATCGGATGCAGCAGGTCCATTGCAGGCCGAGCAGCCCAGCAACACTGGATCAGAGAACCAGAAAGCAAACAGCACTGACAAGGCTGGGTCTGCGTCGACGCCTCCGCTGACGTGGACTGAGGAGGAGATCCGGGAAGCCAAGGCTCATTGCGACAAGGTTCTCCGCGGCATCGAGGCAGTGATTGAAGCCGCCGACCCCATCAAGGAAGGCCAGTGCGGTGCGCCTGCCCCTGTGCGACTCGTCAGCATTGGTCGGAATCCTGAGGTCGCCTTCTCTCCACCGGTGACCGTCACGTGCGACCTGGTCGCTTCGCTGGCGAAATGGATAAAGGAGGATCTGCAACCATTGGCCAAGGAGCATCTCGACGGCCCGATCGTGAAGATCGGCACCATGAGCTCCTATTCATGCCGCAACGCCTACGGTCGCAAGACGACACGGCTCAGCGAACACGCTTTGGCGAACGCCGTTGACATCGGCAGCTTCACGACCAAGTCAGGACTGGAGGTCAATCTCCTTACCGGATGGGGACTGACGGCGCGGGATGTGCAAGCCATCGTAGCGCGCGCCAAAGCCGAGGAAGAAGCAAAGCGCGCAGCGGCTGCGGCAAGTTCCAAGTCGGCTGGCAACTCTGCGTCCGAAGCGGTTTCGAAAAATGGGGACCGCCAGGCTGCAAACATCATGATGGCATCCGCAATTCCGCTGCCGGTCCGCAAGTCGATCCCTTTGCCGGTGCGAAAGACCGTTCCCCTACCGATCCGAAAGACCGTCGCATTGGCAACCGCTCCGGCGGTGAAACGCGAAGCGAAAGGGCAAAAGGCGCCACGCGATAAGCGCAAGGAAGTGCCGGTTCTTAGGACAGCCAGCCATCTTGGCGGGCCCGGAAGCACATCGAACATGAAGGCGCTGGAGGCTCAGCCTGATAATCGCGCTGCACGATTTCTCCGAGCGATTCACGGCGCCGCGTGCCGACATTTCGGAACGGTCCTCGGGCCAGAGGCCAACGAGGCGCACCGCAACCATTTTCACTTGGACATGGCCAAGCGCAGAAACAGTAATTACTGCGAGTAGGAGCTGGTCTTAGTCGCTCCGAACACGCCCTGTCCTAATCCGTAAACCTGGGTAGTTTGGCGGATTTTCCGCCGAGCTTCTCACGCGATGAAGTGAACGCGAGGGCCGCGCCGTCCCCGCCGTGTAGACTGGTACCTAAGATCACGAGAACAAAGCGTGAAAATTTCTGTGGACTATTCATTGGAACAAATATAGAACATAGGCAGTTCACAGTTCGTCGCGTCGTGTAGCGTGTGCGTCCGGTCGGCCACAGATTGGCTGCCCCTCCTTTTCGGTTCCCAATTCTCGCAGCTCGGAGATTTCGCGAGATGTCACAAGTAGCGGTACACGACCATATTCCGACGCTGAGCCACCGTTCAGGCGCGTCCGACTTTCTGCTCTGGGCCGAGGTGCGCAAGAATCTGCGATTGGCCGAAGATGCAAGCCGAGAAAGCCGCAAGGCGCCCTCCTGGAAGACGGCTGATTGGCACATGCAACGTAGCTTCAGGCACAGCATCCGTGCGCTGTCTCAGGCGAGCGCGCTGGTCGGCCAGCATGTCGGAAGCCTCATCGAGGTGCGCCGTCTGCTCGAAGAGCGGGGGCTGATATGAGCCGTAAATCTTTGAGATGATGGGCGGGCGCATCGCCGAGATATCCGGCCGCCATCGTTTGAGTGCGTGGGGGCTCTTGGGGAAACACCCGGACCGTCTCAAGCATAACTGCGAACGATTGTAACATGGCCGGAACGCCCCCTTGCGTCAGACCGATCGGGCGGTGATGGTGTAGGGCAGACGTCTTCTCAAGCTCCAGGGTCTGCCATGAAACCCCAACTCGGCGAAGGATCATGGACGCCAGCCGCGAAGGAACGTAGCGGCACCGTCACTATTCCCGGGATGTTCCCCGCCGTCCGCATGCGCCGCAACCGTCGCACTGAGTGGTGCCGGCGGCTCGTTGCCGAGCACACGCTGACGCCCGCCGATCTCATTTGGCCCATGTTCGTCATCGACGGGACGAACAAGCGCGTGCCGGTGGAATCCATGCCGGGCGTGGAGCGAATTTCGGTAGACCTCGTCGTCGCCGCTGCCGAGGAGGCGCTTTCGCTGGGGATTCCGGCCCTTGCTCTCTTCCCCTACACCGATCCCTCGCTCCGAACGGAAGATGCGCGGGAGGCATTCAATCCTGACAATCTGGTTTGCCGGGCGACCCGCGCGGTTCGCGCTGCCGGTCTCGACATTGGCATCGTGCTCGACGTTGCGCTCGATCCTTACACGAGCCACGGCCATGACGGGCTGATGCGGGGAGATACAATTCTCAATGACGAGACGCTGGAGGCACTGGTCCGTCAGTCCTTAGTCCAGGTTGAAGCGGGCTGCGATATCCTGGCCCCATCCGACATGATGGACGGCCGGATCGGCGCCATTCGCCAGGCTCTCGAGAGCGCCGGCTACAAGTCGACACAGATCATGGCCTATTCCGCCAAGTATGCGTCGGCCTTCTACGGCCCCTTCCGTGATGCAGTTGGCTCATCGGGGGCGCTCAAGGGTGATAAGCGCACCTACCAAATGGACCCCGCAAACACTGACGAAGCTCTGCGTGAGGTCGCGCTCGATCTGGCTGAGGGCGCGGACATGGTCATGGTCAAGCCGGGCATGCCGTATCTCGACATTATCCGGAGAGTGCGCGACACGTTCGGCGTGCCCACCTTCGCCTATCAGGTCTCCGGCGAGTACTCCATGCTTATGGCAGCTTCCGAGCGCGGCTGGCTTGATGGCGACAAGGTCATGATGGAGAGCCTGATCGGCTTCAAGCGGGCCGGCGCGTCTGGCATCCTCACCTATTTTGCTCCAAGGGCAGCTCGATTGATCGCCAATCATAGCTGATTGGCGATAACATCAGGCCGCGGGGTGGATGCACCAAGGTCAGCCATCTGACCGGGGACCTGAATTTTGGCGCGCTGGCCTGATGAGTTTCGGATTGTTGTTGCGGCACTGGTGCTCACCGTGCTCGGAGGGTGCAGCGGCTTGCCCGACGCGCACGAAGCCCGAATTTGCCGGATGCTGATTCCGGCGATCAATCCGCCCGAGAGCAGCTTCCAAGTCCAGTCGACGACCAAGGCCCCTGGTGGTGGGGTGGAGGTCCGCTATGCAGTGCGTACCGCTTCCGGTCATCAGCGAACGCGCACTCTACTTTGCCGGTTTGGAACAGTGCTTTTTGATACGAATGATCGGCTGGTTGCGGCCTGGAGTGATGGCAAAGAGCTCAGCGAAGTTCGCCTCGCCATCCTGAAGCTGTTTTGGCTGGGCTCGCAGGAATCGGCAGCGGCCGATCCGGCACCTTATCTCCAACTCGGCTACGTACCCCAAATCTCGCAACCGCTAGCGTTCGTTCTTCAGCACGTCGTCTCCGCCTTGCCGCTTATCGGTATCTACGCGGTTCTCGCGCCAGCCTACGCCCTTGTGTACGGACTTATCGGCAGGATCAACCTGGCGTTCGGGGAATTCGCGGCGCTGGGTGGTTATGCAGCTCTGCTCGGAGTTCCACTTGCTGGCGCGCTGACTTTCTGGCCGGACGTGCTTGCCGTGAGCCTCGCGCTCGGGCTCTTCGCAGCGGGGACGCACGGTTATGTCGCAAGTCGCTTCATCTTCGAGCCCCTCCATCGCGCGACTGGCCAGCACGTTCTGATTGCCACGGTCGGCCTCGCCATGGCGCTGCAGGAGTATATGCGCTTGTCCCAGGGCTCAGCCTTGCGGTGGATGGAGCCGTTCTTCAACAATCCGACGGCCATTGCAGCGAGTGAAGGCTTCGTCGTCACCGTTACGCCGATTGGAATCTCGGTTAGCGCATTCGCCGTTTTCGTGGCGTTAGGGTTGCTCGCAATGATGAAGTGGACGCGGTACGGCCGCAACTGGCGGGCCTGTGCCGACGACCCCATCGCCGCCGCGCTCTTGGGCGTAAACTTTCGAGCTCTCCTCATGACCACCTTTGTGCTCGCATGCGGATTGGCCGGCCTCGCGGGCACCATCGTCACGTTCTATTACGGAGGTGTTGGATTTGCTGGCGGAATTGTTTTCGGCCTCAAGGCGCTAATCGCCGCTATCGCAGGCGGGATCGGATCAATCCCTGGCGCGTTTCTCGGTGCCATCCTCGTCGGCGGAGCCGAGATGGTCTGGTCGATCCTTTTTCCGATCGAATATCGTGATTTGGCTATCTACACCCTGTTGGCCGCACTGCTGATCTGGCGGCCGGAGGGGCTCTTGGGAGCGCGCTATGGCTTGTTCCGATGGAGGCTCGATTGTCACCGCGCTTGATTAGGCGAGGGCAGCTCACTTACTCTCAATACAACGATTGCGAGCATGGAGCCCAAGCGTTCGCCCCGAAACGCCAGTCGAATGACAGAACAGCAGAAGAACTTTCCGGAATTCTATGTGACTGCACCGCAGCCGTGCCCATATTTGCCGGGCCGGCTGGAGCGTAAGCTGTTCACGCATCTCACGCACGACAAACCGCCAGCGCTCATCGACCATCTACTTAAGGGCGGCTTCCGTCGAAGTCAGAACGTCGCCTATATGCCCTACTGCGAGGGGTGCCAGTCCTGCATTTCGGTGCGCGTGCCCGTCAACGAGTTCAAGTTTTCGCGCAGCTTCAGGCGCGTGATGGATGCCAATCGGGATCTTGCCGTCAGGCGAATTCCACCGCGGCCGACCGCCGAACAATACGCGCTCTTCCGCAGCTATATCGACGCCCGTCATTCCGATGGCGGCATGGCCGACATGACGGTGCTCGATTATGCCATGATGGTGGAAGACACCATCGTCGATACGTTTCTCTCCGAATATCGCGTGCGTCCTGAATCCGGAGAGTCGCTATCGGGGCCGCTGGCGGCGGTGGCGCTTTGCGATCGGCTTTCGGACGGCATTTCGATGGTTTACAGCTTCTACGATACGAGCGTGCCGCGCCGCAGCTTGGGAACCTACATGATCCTCGAACACATCGAGTACACGCGCCAGCTTGGCTTGCCCTACCTGTACCTCGGATATTGGATCGAGGGCTCGCGCAAGATGAGCTACAAGACGCGTTTCCAGCCGCAAGAGCGGCTCACGAGCAATGGCTGGGTACGGGCCTAGCGTTTAGCGTCGAATCACGAACGCGCGATGCTGCGAATAGCAGCGTCAATGAGTGTCCGCATCACCTCTGCGGATACTGGCTGCAGACGTACTTTGCGATGCACTGTTGCAGTGTCTGGCCAGTCAGTACCAATTGGGCTTCACAGTATCGAACGCATTCCTGATAGGTGCGACGCGGTCGCGGATATTGATCGCACTTCTGCAGGATGATGCACTGCTGAAGCGTCATTTCGATTGGTTTATTGTCCCGGCAATCCTGCACGCATTCGTAATAGGTCCACGTATTGAAGGGCTCGCCGATACTCTGGGTGCACAACATGAACCAACCGGCGCAAACGGCGCCGGCCGCGATCATACCCCGCATTCTCCCGAGTCCCCCTAAAGCTCGGTTATCCCTTTCCCCGCAATGGGATAGGAGCAACTTAACCTCGCATTTGATTTTCTCCCAACCGGTTTATCCACAAACGAGCCATTTCTCTGACGTTGTGTGGCGCCGTTCCACCATAACTGGTGCGGCTCCGAACGGAGTTTTCTACGCTGAGAACAGAGTAAACATCGGCGGTGATGCGAGGCTCGATGGCTTGCATCGCCTCGAGTGGTAGATGCTCGAGTTCGACGCCGCGGCGCTCTGCTTCTGCAACTATTCGCCCTGTGATGTGGTGGGCTTCACGGAAGGGCACGCCCAATCGCTGCACCAGCCAGTCCGCAAGATCGGTGGCTGTTGAATAGCCGCTGCTCGCGGCGCGCCGCATGGCCTCAATGTTGGGCTCCATGTCCTCGACCATTCCGGTCATGGCTGCGATGACCAGAGCGAAATTATCGAGGGCGTCGAACGTGACCTCTTTGTCCTCCTGCATGTCCTTCGAGTAGGTGAGAGGCAGCCCCTTCATTACCATCAGGAGGCTTTGAAACGCGGCGGCGATGCGTCCAACTTTTGCCCGGATCAGCTCGGCCGCATCGGGATTGCGCTTCTGCGGCATAATCGATGAGCCGGTGGTGAAGCGATCGGACAGGCGGATGAACCCGAACTGCGGCGTCATCCAGATGACGATTTCTTCTGCCAGCCGCGAAAGGTGCATTGCCGCGATGCTCGCCGCTGAAAGCGTTTCGAGGGCGAAATCGCGATCGGAAACGCTATCGAGCGAGTTGGCCGTCGGGCGGTCGAAGCCAAGCGCCCGGGCTGTCATTTCGCGATCTATCGGGAAAGACGTGCCGGCCAGAGCCGCTGCACCCAGCGGGCATTCGTTGAGCCGAGCTCGGGCATCCCGCAGGCGACCACGATCGCGCGAAAGCATCTCAACGTAGGCCAACAGGTGATGGCCGAAGGTCACGGGCTGCGCGGGCTGCAAATGCGTGAAGCCCGGCATGATCGTTTCTGCATGCACTTCCGCCTTGCGGGCCAGCGCGAGCTGCAACCCCGCGAGAACACTGTCGAACTCATCGATCCGGTCGCGTACGTACAGGCGGAAGTCGAGCGCAACCTGATCATTTCGCGAGCGCGCTGTGTGAAGCCGACCTGCCGGCGCGCCGATGATGTCCTTGAGGCGCGCCTCCACGTTCATATGCACGTCCTCAAGGGACCGCGAGAACTTGAAGGTTCCGGCCTCAATCTCGGCCATGATCTGGTCGAGGCCCGCCTGAATACTGGCTTCATCTTCCTTCGAGATGATGCCCTGGGCGGCAAGCATTGCCGCATGCGCCTTCGAGCCGCGTATATCTTGCGGGGCCAGAACCTTGTCGAAGTCTATGGAGGCGTTAATCTCCTCCATGATCTGGGCCGGCGACATGGAAAACCGGCCTCCCCACATCTTGTTGGCCGAGTTGTTGGCCGAATCGTTGTCCATGGATCGGGGCTCCTACGGCTTCAGTTCGCGACGCGACAATCAAAGAAGGGCCGAGTACGCGATATGCTGAACTCAGCAACCGCCAGATCCTTGCTCGTGGTTCTCGCGGCAGCGCTGATTGGATTTGGCGCGGTATACGTCACTCTAGGACGGCCTGACAACGTTAAGACGACGGCGGCGCGGACCTCAGTCTCAGGAAGCTCGGCAGCCGAGACACCGCGGCAGCTTCCGCGCGGCCCTGGCGCCAATGATTTGAGCAAGGGCCACATGGCGGCCTTCGTGTTCAAGAAGGAGCCGGAGCCGCTGCCCGATTTCAAATTCTTTGACGGTACTGGCGCTGAGCGCTCCCTCGCAGATTGGCGCGGCAAGGTCGTGCTTCTCAATCTCTGGGCCACTTGGTGCGCACCATGTCGCAAAGAAATGCCGGCACTCGACCGCTTGCAGCAGGCATTAGGCTCTGAGCATTTCGAGGTCGTCGCGCTCAGTGTGGACCGCGGTGGGGCAGAAGTGTCCAGGAAGTTTCTTAATCAGATCGATGTGAAAGCTCTCGGACTTTACGTCGATCCCACGACCAGAGCTACCTCGCAGCTCAAAGCCGTCGGCCTGCCCGTTACTATTTTGATTGACGGAGACGGGCGCGAAATCGGCCGCCTCACTGGACCCGCAGAATGGGACAGTGAGGATGCAAAGCGCCTGATCCGCGCGGTTCTGGGCGCGGGATCGTAGCCCGATTCCCCTTCAATTTTTTGAGCTTTAGAAGCTCGCCCAGGGAAGAGGCGGGATCGTCTGCACAGACATCGCCGCTGGTCGATTTATTGGTCGGGGCAGAGAAATTGGCCTTCCACTATAAGGTTATGACGATCAATGCTTGGTCATGAGTGCTGTATGTATGACCGTTGACACCCTGTTTGCAGCGTGACAGAGTTTCAGGAACAGAAAACAAGTATCGAAAAACGAAACTTCCATCACAGCCTTGGGAGCTTCTTGGAGAGCCGCATCGCTGTGTGCGGTATTCGCCGGAAGTTGGCCCTTATTTGGGGGTGTCTTTGTCGAGGAAAGGTGTGCCTATGCGATTGCTGAGGGGAGTGGCGAGCGTAATTGCGTCGGGGGTAATGGCCATTGCGGCTGTTGGCGCCGCTCAGGCTGCCGATTTCAATTGGCGAATTCAGAGCAACTTAAATCCGGGCGAACCCGGCTACATCGCGCTCGAAGAGAAGTTCGTGAAGCTGGCCGAGGAGATGTCAGGCGGCCGGATCAAGTTTCAGGTTTTCCCCGTAGGCGCGCTTTTCCCGGTACAGGAAGGCCTGGAGGCTGTCGGCTCCGGTATGGTTGAGATGGGCGTTCTGACCGGTGGTTATTTCGCTGGAAAGATCGGGCCTATCGCCAACCTCGAGAATGGCGTCCCAGGATCGCTGCGCACGCCGATTGAACGCTACAACTTCTTCTACAAATTCGGCTTCCTCGACCTCGTCCGTGAGGCGTATGCCAAGCATGGCGTTTTCTATCTCGGTCCGCAGCTGTCTCCGCCGTGGGATATCGTCTCGAAAAAGCCGATCCGTTCGGCCGAGGATTTCAAAGGTCTGAAGATCCGCTCCTTCGGGCTCGAGGCGAAGTGGTATGAGAAGATGGGCGCCACGCCGGTGTTCATGGGCGGCGGCGATATCTATACCGGCTTGGCAACTGGTGCGATCGATGCTGCGCGTTGGGCGAGCCCGGCTGGGAACAAGAACAATTCCTACCACGAGGTTGCCAAGTACTACGTGCAGCCGTCGCCGATGCCGGTGCCGAACAACTTCTTTGCCGTCAACATGGCGGCCTGGAACCAGCTGCCTGACGATATCAAGGCTATTCTGAACGAAGCGGCCGTTGCTTCCTCGTTCGATTATATTGCGCTTAGCGCAATGGCAGACGCGAAGGCGATGCGCGAAATGCAGGCAGCGGGTGTGCAGATTTCCGTTATCCCCGAGGAGGAGTGGGTCAAAATGGAGGTCGCAGCTCGCGAGCTTTGGGAGGCCTATGCAAACGAGGACCAAATGGCCGCGAGAGGTGTCGAGCTCTTGAAGAAGTTCCTCGCCGAGTTGGGGCGCTAAGGCTAGCGCAAGAGCAGCTCCGGCCAAGTTCTCCGGAGCTGCTTCGTATTCTCATCCTCGCGAGAGCTGACATTGCCAGAGGAGGGGGCATTGCTTGAGTTTTTGATCCGCTGGATCGACCGTCTAGTTGAAACGATTGGCAAAGCCGCCTCCTTGCTTACCCTCCTCATGACTGGGCTGATCGTTCTCGAAATGATTACGAGAACGTTTTTCGGCATGTCGTGGGGTTGGGTTTACGACCTGAGTGGATGGCTATTGGCCGCCTATGTGTTCCTTGGTGGCGCGTGGACGTTGCAGCGCGGCCAGTTCGTCCGCGTCGACATTCTTTTCACGCGTTTGCCACCGCGCGCCAAAGCGGTCGTCGACCTGACAATCAGCTCTCTTCTATTCGTTCTGTTTGCCGGCACGCTTCTGTGGTTCGGCACGCGCTTTGCGTGGCAGTCCTACATGATGAACGAAGTGTCCGCGACCGGAGCATGGCAGGCTCCGGTATTTGTTGCCAAGTCGCTCCTCCCGATCGGCGTAGTTCTGCTATCGCTCGCTTGGTTGTCACACATCCTCAAGCTGGTGCAGAACGGCCTTCGCAGCGCGGACTAAGACATGGACCCAGTGTTCGTTACCGCTCTCCTATTCGGCAGCATGTTTCTCTGCCTGGCGATCGGGGCACCGATCGCCATCGCGCTCGGGGGGCTCACCGTCGGGATGATCTACGGATTTTGGAGCCCGAATGCGCTGTCGATGCTACCGATCAAGGCTTTCTCGAGCGCATCGAGCTTCGAGTATCTGGGTATTCCGCTGTTCATCTTTATGGCAGCGATGCTGCAGCGTTCGCAGATCGCGGACGATCTGTATGAGGCTATGTACCGCTTCTTCAGCGGTGTGCGCGGTGGGTTGGCCATTGGAACGGTCGCCATTTGCACGATTTTCGCTGCCATGGCCGGTATTTCGGGAGCGGCGACCATTTCCATGGGGCTTCTGGCGCTCCCCGCAATGCTTGCTCGGAATTACCACAAGGGGATTGCGCTCGGTTGTATCGCTGCGGGCGGTTCGCTTGGCATTCTTATTCCGCCGAGCGTCACGATGATCATTTACGGGTTGGTCGCCGGCACCTCGATCGGCAAGCTTTATGCTGGCGGTATTCTCCCGGGCCTGCTCATCGCTGTTCTTTTTGCCATCTACATTTATGTACGCGGCCTGCTTCAGCCGGAAATGGTGGGTGGCTCAGCGGTTGAGCGCTTTACCTGGCGCGAAAAGCTCGTCGCGAGCAAAGGGCTCATCCTTCCGGTGCTGCTTGTCATTGGTGTGCTGGGCTCCATGCTCACCGGGTTTGCCAGTGTTTCCGAGGCCGCTGCAGTGGGCGCCCTGGGCGCGATTATCGCTGCCGGCGTGCGACGCAAGCTCAACTGGAAGGTGGTCCGTGAGGCCTGTGATGAGACGCTTCTCCTCAGTTGTCTCATCTTCTGGATCATCATTGGCGCGTCCGCCTTGTCGACCTTCTACACGGCGATGGGAGCTGCGCGTCTGATCGAGGGGATGGTTCTTGGCCTCGAGGTGAACCGCTACGTCATTCTCGTGGGGATGATGGTCATTTTGCTGCTGCTCGGGATGGTGCTGGATACAGTTGGGATTATTATGATCACTGTCCCGGTATTCGTTCCAATTATTCTGAAATTGGGCTTCGATCCAGTCTGGTTCGGCATCCTGTTTATTATCAATATGGAAATAGGTTTTCTGACACCGCCGTTTGGATACAACCTTTTTTATCTGAAGGGTGTCGTTCCTCCCAATATTTCACTCGGGGACATCTATAAGTCGGTCACGCCGTTTATTTTGCTGATGATCGTGGCGATCGGTATTTGTATCGCGTTCCCCGAGATCGTCCTGGTTCTGCCGAAAGCACTGTTTTAGAACTCACCTTTGAGTGGTCTGCAGGGCTCGCGCGAACTGGTCGGCTGCTTCCTTGAGGCCGTCAATGTAGAACGCCACGGGGTGTTGCAGCAGTCGGCTACAGGGACCTGTCACACCCACGCTGAACAGCACGCCCGCGTTCGGCAGATGGACCGGCACCGCGTAGGCCATGACGTGTTCGTCGATCTCGCGGTCGCAAATCGCGTAGCCGCGTTTTCGCGTCTTTTTCAGTTCGGCGAGAAACACGGAAACATCGGTGTTCGTATATGGTGTAAACCGCGGCAATGGCTCGCGAATGTAACGCATCACCTCTTTTTCAGGCTGAAAAGCAATAATTGCTTTCGCGGAAGCGGCGGCGTGAATCGGCAGGTCGGACCCCGGATAGACATGCAGACGATAGCCCTGGTCCGGCGTCGCGCGTGCGACAGTGCGCACATCGGTGCGCCCCAAACGTACAATGTAGCAGGTCTCTTTCAAGCGACTGGCCGCGGCGTCGCAGGCCATCTGCGCATAGCGAACGAGGCTGTCGGGTTCAAACCCGAGGTAAAGCACGCGCCAAATGCGCGGGCCTATGCGGAATTGCTTCTGTCGCCGATCTTCGGCGACAAGCGCGCCGGAATCGAGCAAGACACGCGTCAGCCGGTGAACGGTCGGTTTGGGCAGATCCGCAATCTTAGCGATATCCGTCAGCGTCAGCCCGTCGTGCGCCGCCGCCACAATCTCGATGATGCTCAAATAGCGTTCAAACGGGCTTTTGCGCTCGTCGTCCTGCAGATCTTTTTTCGGCATTTGTCCTTTCGCCCAACGACATAGGACGCCCGAGTCCGTTGACAAACAGACCGGCTCTGCGTCTATTATCGAAAATCAGAATAGAGTTTCAATAATCGAAACTCAAGTCTTTGATGCAATGCTATTCGGAAGTCGCGGACTCGGAGGCGAGAGTGAGCAACATCAGCATCGGCGTTGATGTCGGAGGAACCTTTACAGACTTTCTCATGATCGACACGGAGCGCCGCGAATTCCGGGTCGCCAAGGTTCCGACAACCGTCGACGATCGCGCCCGCGGCTTCATGCAGGGGCTGGCCGAGCTCGGAGTGGATTTCGAGGCCATCGACTGGCTGGTTCACGGCACGACGGCAGGTACTAACGCCGTTCTCGAGCGCAAGGGCGCGCGTTGCGGTCTGATTACCACTCGCGGCTTTCGGGACGTACTTGAACTTGGCCGTCGCACGCGGCCCTACGCTTACGGTCTTTCGGGTACCTTCGAGGCGCTCATTCCGCGCGAGCTGCGTCTCGAGGTGCGCGAGCGTATGGATGCCGCCGGACGGGTCGTAGAGCCGCTGAACGAAGATGACGTCCGTGCGGCGGTGAAAAAGCTGCTGGAAATGGATGTCGAGTCCGTCGTCATTCATTTCCTGCACTCTTACGCAAACGACACCCACGAAAAGCGTTGCGCTGAAATTGTCCGCAGTCTGTGGCCGAACAAGAATGTCGTTGCCGGCCATGAAATCATCCGTGAAATGCGAGAATTTGAGCGTGGCTCCACGGCCGCCATTCACGGCGCTATTCGGCCGATTGTGGCGCGCTATATCGAGCGCGTCGCCGACGAGCTCGCCAAGAAGGGTTTCCGCAAAGAATTGCTGGTGATGCAGGCCAACGGCGGCATGATGGCTGCCTCCGTGGTTGGCGAGCACGCGGTGCATACCGTGATGTCGGGGCCGGCAGGCGGTGTGCTGGCGGCCTCTGCAATCGCCAAGGCGGCTGGCTTCCCCAATATCATCACTGGCGACATGGGCGGGACCAGCTACGACGTAGCCGTGATCGTCAACGGAGAGCCGGTTATCACCGCTGAAAAGGATCTCGCCTACGGTGTGCCCCTCCGCATCCCGATGATCGACATGAGCACGGTCGGTGCGGGCGGTGGCAGCATTGCGCGCATCGACGCCGCAGGCATGTTGCGCGTCGGGCCGGAGAGCGCTGGCTCATTTCCGGGACCGATCGGCTATGGTCGCGGGGGCACAGAGCCAACGATTACGGATGCCAATCTTTTGCTAGGGCGCATCAACCCGACGTCTATCACCGGCTCGGACGCGCCGGCACCGCTCGACAAAATTGCGTCCATTCTCGAGGAAAAAATCGGTCGGCATCTCGGCCTTGATGTCGTCGCGAGCGCAGCCGCAATTCTCGACATTGCCGTAAATGAGCTCGCCGGTGCAATCCGTCTGATTTCCATTGAAAAAGGGCATAATCCGCGTGATTTTGCGCTGATGCCTTTCGGTGGCGCTGGACCTTTGCATGCGGTGGCGATTGCGCGCGAGCTGGGCATTCCCCACGTGCTAGTACCTCGTTTCCCGGGATTGACCTCTGCTCTCGGCTGCATCCTGGCCGACGTGCGGCACGATTTCGTGCAGACGGTGAACTTGCCGCTCGCCTCGCTCGATCCGAAGGAGATCGACAGTATTTTCGCGCGGCAGGTTGAAGAGGGGCGTGCGCTTCTTGCCCGCGAGAAAGTCGAGGTAAAGGAAATCGTCACTCGGCACGAGGCGGACCTTCTTTACCGCGGGCAATCGCACGTCATCCGCCTTCCCGTGGAAAGCCCAGGCTTTGATCCGCAAAAGGTCGGTGAGCGATTTGCCCAGCATTACATCGACAGGTTTGGAATTTCGCTCGCAGAGATGTCACCTATGCTGGTGAACGTCCGTACGACCGTCATTGGAGTGCGTGAGCGTATCGATCTGTCGTTGTTCCGCCCACAAGTCACGACCGACGTAAACGAGGCGCGTACTGGAAGGCGCAAGGTCTATTTCAACGGCGAGTGGGTTGAAACTGACATCTATCGCCGTGATCTTCTCCCGGCGGGAGCGCAGTTCGAGGGGCCTGCCATCGTCGAACAGATGGATGCAACGCTGGTCGTCGACCCCGGCGCGCGCTGCCGCGTCGACGACTTTGGCAATATCCTCATCGAGGTGAACGGCTTCAACGCTGCAGGTTGAGGGCTGAAGGGAAACGAAAATGGCAATGGATCCCGTACTTCTGACCGTCATCGAAAAGGGCCTGCAGCAGGTCTGCACCGAAATGGACCTCGTCCATGAGAAGACGGCATTTTCTCCCGTCATTTCGGAAGCATTTGACCGTTCAAACGGCATTTACGCGCTCGAAGATGGCTCGATGATTGCCCAGGGCGAGCTCGCCCTGCCGATTTTCATCGGTGTCATGCAGGAGACGACGCGCTCGGTCATCCAGGCGCGCAATGACCTGGACGACGGCGACGTCATCCTTGTCAACGATCCTTATTTCGGCGGCACGCACCTCATGGACGTGAAAATGGTGCGGCCGTTTTATTATCGTGGTGAGCACTGGTGCTATCTCTCGAACACAGGACACTGGCCGGACACGGGCGGCATGGTGCCTGGCGGTTTCAACAGTACGGCAACGGAAATTCATCAGGAAGGCCTGCGCATTCCGCCGGTTAAGCTTTGCCGGCGCGGGGAAATCGACAAGGAGATTTTGAGCCTTGTGCTCGCCAACATCCGCGTAGCAGACGAGCGGATTGGCGACATCAAGGCCCATCTCGGCGCGTTGGAAGCCGGCGCACGGCGGTTGACGGCATTGCTCGACCGCTACGGAAAGGAAACAGTTGAGGAGGCCATCGCGGAGTTGCGCCGCCGTTCCGAGAAAATGATGCGCGCACATATCGAGACTATTCCGGACGGCACATATTCTAGCGTTGCCTATCTGGATAGCGACGGCGTGGTGAATGAGCCGCTCGAGGTTCGTCTTGAGGTGACCGTCAAAGGTTCGGACATCACCTTCGACTTTTCGAAGTCGAGCCCCCCATGCGCCGGGCCGCTCAATTCCGTCTGGGCGACGACGCTTTCGGCCGTGTACGGTGCGATGAAGCACATCTTCCCGGATGTGCCGATGAATTCGGGTTGCTTCGCGCCAATACACGTGAAAGAGCCGCGTGGAACCTTCCTGTACGCCGAATATCCGCGCCCCGTGGCCGGCTGCGCTGCCGAGGTTTCGCAGCGGATCATGGAAGCCGTGTTCCTCGCGCTCGCCGAGGCCATTCCGGATCGATTGTTCGCTGCGCCCGCCGGCACGAGCGGAAACATCAGCATCGGCGGCTATGATCCAGAAGAGAAGCGCCATTACATCATGTATTACTTCTCCGGCGGCGGTTACGGCGGTTGGTGGAGGGGTGACGGCATCAGTAACGGCTGCTCCACGATCGGCATTTCGAAATCGCAGCCGGTTGAAATTCTCGAGCAGCGTTATCCGATAATCTTCGACGAATTCTCACTGCGCGAAGGCTCTGGTGGCGCCGGGAAGTATCGCGGCGGTTTCGGTGTCCGCTATCGGGCGCGTATCCTGCGGGGTGAGGGCAAAGCCTCTTTCCTTATGGAGCATGGGCGGTTCGGGCCGCCGGGTATACTCGGCGGCAAACCGGGAGCACCGAACGTCATCAGGATTTGCCAGGGCGGCAAAATCGTGCAGCCCGAGCATATCTCGAAGGGCGAGGGCTTCGTGCTGAAGCCGGGCGACTGGATCGAGGTCGAGACGCCTGGCGGTGGCGGCTATGGAGACCCAGCAGAGCGCGATCCTGTGCTCATCGAGCGCGACCGGATTCGGGGATACTATCCCGATCCGTCGAACCCGCCGGCTGCGGATCAGACTTGAGAGCTATGCAGTTCTCGGGAAAGCATACGTTGCAGGAGCCGGCGAGCTTCGATATCGGAAGAAGCAGGGCATCGCAGTGGTTAGGGCAAGCCCATCATGATCAATAAGCAAGTCGCGAGCGTTGCTGAGGCTGTAGCCGATATTCGGGACGGCTCAACCGTGATGATCAGCGGCTTCGGGGAGGCGGGAAGCCCGATCGAGCTCATTCATGCTCTCATCGACCAGGGCGCTCGCGACCTCGTCGTCATCAATAACAACGCTGGAAACGGCTTCGTTGGCCTTGCCGCGCTGATCGCCGCCGGGCGGGTCCGCAAGGTGATCTGCTCTTACCCACGCTCCTCGAACTCCGAGGTCTTCCAGCAACTCTACAGGGAGGGGCGCATCGAGCTCGAGCTGGTGCCGCAGGGGACGCTCGCGGAGCGCATTCGGGCCGGCGGCGCCGGCATCCCGGCATTCTATACGCCGACTGCGGCCGGCACGCCGCTGGCGGAGGGCAAGGAGGTACGGGAGTTCAACGGGCGGCCGCACGTTCTGGAATATGGGCTGACCGCTGATTTTGCGCTGGTGAAAGCCGAACGCGGAGATCGGCTCGGCAATCTGGTCTACAACAAGACGGCACGGAATTTTGGGCCGATCATGTGCATGGCGGCGAAGACGACGATCGTGCAGGTCCGTCATTTCGTTGCCGCCGGCGAAATCGACCCTGAAGTGGTCGTGACCCCCGGCATCTTCGTCGACCGTGTCGTTCACGTTCCGAACCCGGCTCAGGAGTCGAAGCTGGTGGCGGAGGGAGTGCGCTATCCATGAGCACGAAAACCGAAGCGTTGGGCCTCTCCCGGGAGGCGATGGCGTGGCGGGCTGCGCAGGACATTCCCGATGGCGCCCATGTGAACCTTGGCATCGGCATTCCTGAGATGGTGGCGCGTTTCGTGCCCGAGGGGCGCGAGGTTATCTATCACTCCGAGAACGGCGTACTGGGCTTCGGGCCACCGCCCAAGCCCGGCGAGGAAGATCCCGAGCTGATCAACGCCGGTAAGAAGCCGATCACGCTGCTGCCCGGCGCCTGCTTCTTCCATCACGCTGACAGCTTCGCCATGATCCGCGGCGGGCATCTCGACATTTCGATCCTGGGTGCCTTGCAGGTCGCGGCCAACGGTGACTTGGCGAACTGGTCGACGGGCGAAGGTGGCGTGCCCGCAGTGGGTGGCGCGATGGATCTCGTCGCGGGCGTAAAGCAGGTTTTCATCATAACCGAGCACACGACGCGGAAGGGCGAGCCGAAACTGCTGAAGCGGTGCACCTATCCGCTCACGGGCGCAGGCGTTGTTTCCCGCGTCTTCACCAACTACGGCGTGTTCGACGTGACTGACGGGCGCTTCATCATGCGCGAGATTGCTGCGGGTTTGGACGTCGAGACGGTCCGTGCAGCGACAGAAGGGCCGCTGGACATCGACCCCAATCTGAAAACGATAGAGTCTCCAGCACTCGGCTAGTCTGCCCGGCCAATTTCGAAGGTCTCCCAGGAGCGCAATGACCCTCAGCAATCATCGGTTGGAGCAGCTCGAGAAAGCGTTCTCGGGGCTCAAACAGGAATTCGCAAAACGTAATCCACTGAGCCTCAAGGCCTCTCAGGAGGCAGCGCGAGCCTTGCCCGGAGGTAACACGCGCTCCGTTCTCTTCTATGAGCCGTTCCCGCTCACGATGGTTTCGGGCCAGGGCGCCGAGGTGCGGGACCTCGATGGGCACACCTACATCGACTTTGTGGGCGAATTTTCCGCCGGCCTTTACGGGCATTCCGATCCGATTATCAAGCAGGCGATTATCGAGGCGCTCGAGTGCGGCATCGTTTTGGCAGCGCCGAATGTTCTCGAGGCCCGGCTTGCGGAGGCCGTTCAGGCGCGCTTCCCGAGCATGGAACGGCTACGTTTTTGTAATTCGGGAACCGAGGCCAATATTCTGGCGCTTGTAACCGCGCGCCAGGTTACTGGGCGGTCCAAGATCCTCGTATTCGACGGCGCCTATCACGGTGGCGTGCTGGTTTTTTCCAAGGGCGGCAATCCAATCAACATTCCTTTCGACTACGTCATCGCGCCTTACAACGATTATGAGGCGACGCGCAGCCTGATCCAGGCGCACAAGGACGATCTCGCCTGCGTCATCGTCGAGCCGATCCTCGGAGCGGCCGGTAACATTCCGGCGGAAAGAAGCTTCCTTGAAATGCTGCGTGAGGAGACGGCGAAGGTTGGTGCTCTTCTCATTTTCGATGAGGTAAAGACCTCACGTTGCGGAGCGGGCGGCATTCAGGGGCAGATCGGATTGACGCCGGATCTGACGACCCTCGGGAAATATCTCGGAGGCGGGCTGTCCTCCGGCGCATTCGGTGGCCGGGCTGACATCATGGACCGATTTGATCCGCACCGCCCCGACGCTTTCCGACACGCGGGCACCTTCAACAACAATGTCTGTTCGATGGCGGCAGGTCTCGCCGGCTTGACGCGCGTATTCACGCCGGAGCGGGCCGACGCATTCCTCGTGGAGTGTGAGGCCTTCCGTGTTCGGTTGAACGATGAAATGGTCGCGCGCAAGGTGCCTCTGCGCTTCACCGGCCAGGGCTCGCTGTTCACCATGCATCTTTCACCGAACGGAATTCGGACGGCGGCAGACGTCACGCCCACGAGCCGGCGCGTTGGGCAGTTTTTCCATATGTATGCGCTGCTCAACGGTGTAGCGATTGCCAGTCGAGGGGACTTCTACCAGTCCTTGCCGATGACGGATGCGCACCGGCAGACGCTCAGAAACGTGCTCGTATCGTTCGTCGACGAATACGCGGAGCTTCTCAAGGCGCTGGTAGATCAGGAAATTCGGGCGGCTGCCTAAGTATCAGGTACCACAGATCAGTCGCGCCGCAGTAGTCGCGTCGCAATGGGGTAGAGACCCTCCTCACCGCGGATCCAGACACTCAAGCCGTCATTCCCGAAATAGGGGAGGAAAGCGTCATCGAGGACGTTCAGGCCCCCCGTATACGCGCCAAAGGCAGGAAGGATCAGGCGCAAACCATTACCGACGAAGCATGGCCGCCGGATTGACGTGCCGTGGATGGAAATGCGCGCGGCGGGGTGCATGTGGCCCGCGATCTCGTGCGTGATGCCGCCGGGCCGTGGCTCATGCCGCAACTTGATCCCGCCAAGATCAAACTCCTCGAAACGCTGGCCACCGAATTCCTCCGGGATCGAAGGATCATGGTTGCCCGTGATCCAGATCCAGCGCCGATCCTCCTGAATAATTTTCAGGATCTGCAAATCCTCATCGCAAAGGCGTTCAGCCGCGCCGCCATCATGGAAGCTGTCACCCAAAGCGATGACGGTTTCAGATTCGAGACGGTCGATGACCTCGGCCAGGCGGAGCAACGTCTGGCGTGTATCGTAAGGCGGCAGAAACGTACCGCGACTGGCGTGGGCGGAGCCCTTTTCCAAATGCAGATCGGCGACGATGAGCGTTTTTTCGACTGGCCAGTAAAGCGCCCCCGACTGGTCCGCCAGGAATGACTTGCCACACAGCGTAATCGGCTGCGTCATAAACTCACCGAGATCGAAACGCTCCGGCTTCAGCCCCAACATCAACCCTCTTCTCCAACCGCCTCCGCAATGAGGGCTTCCGCAGCATCTCGCAGTAACCCCTCGCGCGCCGCACCGTGAACCGGCTCTCGCCCGATCTCGAGCAGGATGGGCACGGCGAGCGGCGAAACACTCGACAACGATTGATGCCTGATTCGTCCTTTTATGCGGCGAAGGAAATCGCCGAGGCGTGCGACATCCAGCAAGCCCGTTGCGGCGTCGGCCCATGCGGCTTCGAGCAGAATGTGGTTGGGGTCATGTCGCCGTAGCACGTCGTAGATGAGATCGGCGGAAAACGTAATCTGCCGGCCTGTTTTTTCGCGACCTGGATGGCGGCGTTCGATGAGGCCGGCGATAACCGCACACATGCGGAACGTGCGCTTCATCAGGTTCGATTCCGCAAGCCACGCTTCGAGGTCGTCGCCCAGCATGTCCTCGTCGAAGAGGTTCGCGAGGTTAAGTGCGCCTTGCGCAATGAGAGCTGAAAGGTCGGCCGCGGTCCAGACAGCAAGTCCGTAATCGTTGGCAACGAAGCCCAGCGGTCTGGCTCGGGCCCGCTCCAGCCTACGTGTCAGCAACATGCCAAGCGTCTGATGGGCAAGGCGACCTTCGAACGAGTAGATCACGAGGTGATGCCGCTTGCCGTGTGGGAAGGTCTCGACCAGCACTTCATCCGGCGACGGAATGACCGATCTTCTCTGTTGAATTTCAAGCCACTCAGCCACCGGCTCCGGCAAGCTGGCCCAGGATTTCGGGTCAGCCAGCATCGTGCGCACGCGCGAGGCAAGGTGTGTGGAAAGCGGAAACTTCCCGCCGGGATAGCTCGGGATTTTAGGTTCGTCGTCCGTGGCGCGTGAGACGAACACCTCTGTTTCGCGCAGGCCCTCGAATCTTACAACCTCGCCACCAAAGACGAACGTATCGCCAATGCTCAGCTCGGCGACGAACATCTCGTCGATTTCGCCAAGCACACGACCACCCATGAGCCTGGACGGATGGCCGGGCGGTCCGCGCTTGCGGCCCACCAAGCGCACGCGGAGCATCGGCGCATCGATAATTGTCCCGACGTTCATCCGGTACTGTTGTGCGAGGCGTGGATGTGCGAGGCGTAAGCGTCCATCGCCCGTGGGCTTGAGGCGAGCATAACGCTCGTAGGTGCGCAGCGCGTATCCGCCAGTTGCCACGAAGTCGACGACGCGATCGAAATCGCTGCGGCTGAGGTGGGCGTAGGGCTGCGCTGAGGTGATTTCGGAATACAGCTCCTCAGGGTTGAACGGCCCTGCCGCGGCCACACCCATGACATGCTGGGCAAGCACGTCCAACGCGCCCGTGCGCGTCAGCACCACGTCCTGCACGCCAGCCAGCGCTGCATCGCGTGCGGCCTGACATTCGAGCACCTCGAAGCGGTTCGATGGCACGAGCAGGGCCTTGGAGGGCTCATCGAGGCGGTGATTGGCGCGGCCAATGCGTTGAATAAGGCGGCTCGCGCCTTTGGGTGCGCCGACGTTGATGACAAGGTCCACATCACCCCAGTCGATGCCGAGATCGAGGGTGGAGGTCGCGACGACGGCTCGCAGACGGCCCGCAGCCATGGCCGCTTCGACCTTACGTCGCTGGGTGGCATCCAGCGACCCGTGGTGGAGCGCGATCGGCAGGTTGTCGTCGTTGATCCGCCAGAGCTCGTGGAACAACAGCTCGGCCTGCATGCGCGTGTTTACGAACAAAATCGACATGCGATGCGCCTTGATCGCGGCGTAGATGTCGTGAACCGCGTAGCGTGCGGTGTGCCCCGCCCACGGCAGAGGGTTTTCGCTTTCGAGAAGCCGGACATCCGGTTTGGCCCCGCCGCTCGTAACCACGAGATCGGCTAGGTAGATGGCGTGCTGCGGATCAGTTTGGCGCTGAAGAAACGCTCGCAACTCGGACGGTCGCGCGACCGTCGCCGACAGGCCGATCCGAATGGCGTCCGGGGCAATGGTGCCGAGACGGGCCAGGTCGAGCGCCAGCAAATCTCCGCGCTTCGAACCGACGAGCGCATGCAACTCGTCAAGCACAATCATTCGCAGATCTGCGAAAAGGTACGCCGAATCCGCGTAACTCAGGAGAAGCGCGAGCTGCTCGGGTGTGGTCAGAAGGAAGTCGGGAGGCCGGAAGCGCTGCCGTTGCCGCTTGCCCACTGAGGTGTCGCCCGTTCGGGTTTCGATGCGGACGGGCAGCTGCATCTCTTCGACTGGGGTAAGCAAATTGCGTGCGACGTCGACCGCAAGCGCCTTGAGCGGCGAAATGTAGAGGGTGTGGAGACCTGCGCCGCGACGGGGCAAGACGCCTGTTGTCAGCTCGACAAGGCTGGGAAGAAAGCCGGCAAGTGTCTTGCCCGCGCCGGTTGGGGCGATGAGAAGCGTGGACCGCCGCTCGCGCGCCTTCTCCAGCAGCGCGCGCTGATGCTCGCGCAACGTCCAGCCGCGCGAGGCAAACCAGCGAGCAAAAGGCTCTGGCAGCAATGGCTCGGCGCCGTGTCCGCCTGACACGGATGGGGCACCCGGACGCTTCCTACGCATTTCTCTTCGGGTCCAGTCTGCGGCTCCTCAGCGGTTCAGGTTCAGTCCCCGAGAGAACTATGCTAGAGGCAGCTTGCGCGCGAGGGCAGGGCGCTCCGCTGCAGCGCAACGGCTCACCACGAGGCTCCGGATCATGCAAGGCAATCAATTTTTTGGCGGCAACCCCGTCGGTGTCCTCATCCGGCTGGCACTGCTTTCAGTCGTGGTCGGGGTCGTCCTGTCGGCGCTCGATATCACGCCCTGGGATTTTCTCCACCGTCTCGACGTCATGGTGCGTCGGATCTTCGATCTGGGATTTGCCTCGCTGGAGTGGCTGCTGCAGTACTTCCTCATTGGCGCAGTAATCGTGTTCCCGATCTGGTTCATTGCACGTCTTATCGGCATGGCCCGCCGTTCCGACAAAAATTGATCAGGGCCGCCTGCGATCATGAGCGCCAATGTTTCCGAGGAGCGGCAGCCCCTCGCAAGTGCCAGGCCGATTGGTCACCGCGATGTGGTGACCATTGCTCTTCCCATCATGATCTCCAATGCGACGGTGCCGCTGATCGGCTTCGTCGATACGGTGGTGGTGGGGCAACTGGGTGAGGCCTATCTCATAGGCGGCGTGGCCGTCGGGGCGACCATCTTCAGCTATCTTTATTGGGTTTTCGGCTTTCTGCGGATGGGGACCACGGGCCTCACGGCGCAGGCCCTTGGGGCCCAGGATGGCGTCGAGATCGCGGCCAACCTTCATCGCGCGCTCCTGATCGCAGGCGCTGCCGGTCTGGCGATGATCGCTGGGCAAAGCCTCATAGCGCTCACCGCTTTCTACGTGATGGGCGCCTCGGAAGCCGTTGAGAAAGCAGCCTACACCTACTTCTCGATCCGCATCTGGGCGGCGCCTGCGGGCCTCATCAACTTTGCGCTGCTGGGCTGGTTTATCGGCATGGGGCGGGCCGGCCTCGCTTTTGTGATCCAGATATTCCTGAACGTCCTCAATATGCTGTTGGCCGTCCTGTTCGTCGTCGGCCTCGGACTCGGTGTCGCCGGCGTGGGAGCTGCCGCGCTCATCGCCGAATGGGCGGCAACGTTTCTTGGTCTCTATCTCACCTGGGCCATTCTCGCTCGGCGCGGCTACCGAGCAGATTTGAGGCAGGTACTGGACCTCGCGCGTTTGCGGCGCACGTTCCAGGTCAACACTGACATCATGATCCGAACAGCCCTGGCATTGACCGTAGTCGTCTTCTTTACGGCGCAGGGCGCACGATCGGGAGACGTGATCCTCGCCGCCAACGCCGTGCTCAATTCGATCACGATGGTGGCCATCTATTTGCTCGACGGCTTTGCGTTCGCCGCCGAAAGCCTCGTCGGTAGGGCGATTGGGGCGCGGGCGCAGCAGCGGTTCCGGGAGGCTGTTCGCCTGTCGACCATCTGGGCAGCGCTAACGGGCGCACTGCTCTCGCTCGTCATCTGGCTTGCAGGCCCCGCGATCATTGACTTCATGACCACCAGCGCGGACGTGCGCGTCGCGTCCCGCGAGTATCTGGTGTGGGCGGCGTTGCTGCCAATTGTCGGTGTCTGGTGTTATCAGCTCGATGGCATCTTCATTGGCGCGACGCGCACCGCCGACATGCGCAACATGATGTTGTTGAGCGTGCTGATCTTCTTTGCGGTCTGGGCGGTGCTGCAGCCGCTTTACGCCAATCACGGGCTGTGGGTGTCGATGCTCATATTCAACGTTGTCCGCGCGGTGTCGCTGATGGCGCGCTTTTCGGCCTTGGAGCGAGCGGCATTCCATCCGCCCGCGCAGGCTCACTAGACGTCATCCATCGAGTGATTTTCGCGCCCATTCGTCGGCCCTACGCCCAACCAACGCCGTGTAACTGGGCGCGTTTGCACACGCGACGGCGGATACGAGGTGCTCCTTGATCTTCTCGATCAAGCCCGGGCCTTCGTAGACGAGCCCGGTATAGAGCTGAATCAGAGTCGCCCCGGCCTCGATCTTTGCCAGCGCAGCCTCAGGACTGTCGATGCCGCCGACGCCGATGAGCGGGATGCGACCGCCAGTGAGCTGATAAACGCGAGCGAGCATGACGGTCGAGCGGTGAAACAGCGGCCGCCCGGACAATCCTCCGGCCTGTTGCGCAATCGGTGTGTTGACTAACCCTGGCCGGGTGAGCGTGGTGTTCGAAACGGCAATGCCGTCGACGTTGTGCTTCAGCAATCGCTCGGTGATGGCGGGCAGGTCCTGTTCGGCGATGTCGGGCGCAATCTTCACAATGATCGGCACACGCCTGCCGCTGCTGCTCGAACGGTGCTCCCTTGCAGCCATTACGCGGCTGAGCAGGTCATCGAGCGCCGCCGGGGCTTGCAGATCCCGCAAGCCTGGTGTGTTGGGCGAGGAGATGTTCACGGCGAGGTAGCTCGCCACGTCGTAGAACCTTTCGATCCCCAGCACATAATCGGCCGTGCGGTCTGCGCTTTCCTTGTTCGCCCCGAGGTTGACGCCGACCACACCAACTCGCGCGCGCTGCTGCAGACGCTTGAGAACGACCTCATGGCCCGCGCTGTTGAAGCCGAGTCGATTGATGATGGCCCGTTCACTGATAAGTCGGAAAACGCGCGGCCGCGGGTTCCCGACCTGAGGGCGAGGGGTGACGCTGCCGACCTCGGCAAAGCCAAATCCAATTCGCAGAATGGCGTCAGGCACGCGCGCATCTTTGTCGAACCCGGCTGCGATGCCGATCGGATTGGGAAATTCGCAGTCCCATAGTTTGACCGACAGCCGCGGATCATCCAGCTTCCTTGCTCGTGGATAGATGCCCGCTTCCAGCGACCTGAGAGTCAGCTCGTGCGCGTTCTCCGGATCGAGTGCGAACAGCAGCGGCCGTGCCAGCTCGATGGTCGTTCTCAACATGCGTTGACCTCCTCCGGCGTGACAGGCACGCCATCAGCGCCAAGCGGTAATGGCTTGGTCCAGAGAGCGGCGTTTGTGGGAAGCGGGCCATAAAGGTGCGGGAACAGGTCTCCGCCTCGTGAAGGCTCCCACTTGAGGCCATCGCCCAGATCGCCGGCGGCAAATGCGACAAGGATCAGGTTCTTCATCCCTCGGAAATGGCGCGCAGCTGTTCCAGCCACCTGATGTCCAGCGGAGAGGTGGATGAATCCGTCACGCAAATCATCTTCAGACCCGAAGTATTTTCCTAACCGGCAGGCTTCCTGCCAGTCTGACTCGGGCAAAATCTTGTAGACGAGCACGCCTACTCGCTCGTCGCCAAAGTCGCTCACCATGGATTCCCTGATCTGAGAGCCCCTGTCAGGGCTTCAACTTATGTACAAGTGCCGAGAAATTCGGCATTTCGGCCTGTTTCTGTCGCAAAGCGGGTGTTAACGTCCTCCTTTGGATCACACAGCCGGGCGTCCCTTTCGCCCCAACGACAAGTACCCGATGTTCCCAAACCTTTTCACTGCGCCCCTTCGCATCATCGAGCTGTTCTCCGATCCCTTCCGCTACACGGTCCCACCCTATCAGCGCCGATACTCCTGGACCACGAAGGAGGCCGGCCAGCTCCTCGATGACATTTTTCTGGCCATCGGCGATGGGGACGAGCTCGCCGAAGCTGATTATTTCTTGGGCGCCATCCTGCTCACCGACGCGGGAGCACAGGCAGAATGGCGCAACGGTCTCCCTCGTACGCCACGTACGCTGGAGATCGTCGACGGCCAGCAGAGGCTGATCACGCTGACAATCCTCATTGCCGTACTGCGAGATCTGGCGCAGCAAGACGGCCTGCCGTGGTCTGCGAAGCTGGACGGTCTCATCAATGTGACCGGGAATCCAGTGGGTGCGACGAGCCGCCTGCAGCTCCGCGGCTGCGATAACGATGTCATCGGCCTCTGTGTGGCTGCGGCACAGGGCCGCCGGGCTGAGCCTGACGGCGATAGCCTCGAACCGAGCGCTGAGGCGATCCTCGAAGTGCGCGATCATTTCCTGGCAGAGCTTCAGGGTTTGTCGCCTGCGGAACGATGGAAGCTCGCCGATTACTTGCTGACGCGATGTCACGCCGTCGTCATCGTCGCGAATGACATCGACCACGGCCATCGCATGTTTTCCGTGCTCAATGATCGCGGGCGGCCGCTGGCACGCAAGGACATCATCAAGGCAGAGGTTCTGAGCGGACTGAGACCCGAAATCGCTGAGACAATGCTCGCGCTATGGAACGCGACAGAAAGGCGGCTTGGCGAGGAGTTCGACGCGTTCTTCAGTCATTTACGCGTCATTGAGGGGAAAGGCCGGCTGCCGATTATCGCCGGAATCCGTGCTGTTCGGGAACAGGCAGGTGGGAGCGAAAGGTTCATGACGAACCTTTTCCTCCCCGCGAGCGAAGCCTTCGAGATGATTTGCCGCGGTATCCACGAGGGCGCTCCGGAATCCGCGGAAATCACGCGCCGACTTCGCTATCTCAAATGGCTTGGTAGCTCGGAATGGGTGCCGCCAACGATGAAGTGGCTAACCCGCTATCGGGCAAACCCCGCGGAAATTCTGCGGTTTCTTGAGCTTATGGAGCGATTCTCCTTTGCGCTCCGCCTGCTTTGCATTGGCGCAGGCAAGCGTGCGGCACGATTTTCCGGCGTGATGTCTGCCATCGATGACGGCACTCTGTTCGATGCAGACCTATCACCCTGTAAGCTGACGGCCGACGAGCAGCGGCACATCACATACAACTTGAGAAACCTCCACGAGCGGCATCCACAGACGTGCAAACTGGTGCTTCTACGCCTTAACGACGAGCTGGCAGGCGCGCCACAGAACCTTGATCCCGCGGATTGGACTGTTGAGCATGTTCTGCCGCAAAGTCCGGGACGGAATGGACAATGGCGCCAGTGGTTTCCTGACAACGACGAGCGCGAGTACTTGACGCAGTCGCTCGGAAACCTTGTGCTCGTCCGGCGTACCCAGAACGATAAGGCCAGCAACCAGGATTTCGCCCGCAAGAAGGCGATCTACTTCAAGTACGCGCAAGGTGAGATGCCGGCGCTGACCCGAGAGGTTCAGGAAGCTGAGGTCTGGACGCCCGTCCAGGTTCGCGAACGTGAGGAGCGCTTTCTTCGCATCCTCGCCCACATTTGGCAGTTGGACTTGTCGGCGCTGCTTGACCGCAGCGGAGAGGTGAACTCGTTCACTGCCCGGCGCCGCCGGGCAGTTTCGTCGGCGTAGTCGCTAAGCTGCAGTCTCAGCCGCCAACTCGCCGGCAAGGCCTTTTCGGATCAACACCCGCGTGTTCTCAATTCCGTAAAGCTCGATGAACGAGCCGAACCGCGGCCCTTGGGACTGACCGAGCAGCACCTCGTAGATGGCACGGAACCAGTCGCGTAGCCGGTCCGCAAAGCCATTGGCCTTGCCAACCTCGTAGACGATGTTCTGCAGGTCTTCTGCGGTTGCATTCGGGGGAGCGGCGGCAAGCTCCTTTTCCAGGACTTCGAGCGCGTGCCGCTCCGTGTCGTTCGGCAAGCGGTACTTCTTTGTCGGCCGAACAAAGTCACGATAATAGGCCACCGCGTACTCGGCAAGCCGGTCGAGCACGGGGTATTTCTCCGGCGTCGCATCCGGCGCGAGGCGGCGAATGAAACCCCACAACACATCCTTGTCTTCCGCGTTGGATGCGGCGACCAGGTTCAGGAGCAGGCCATAGCTGATCGGCAATTCGGCTGCCGGCGGCTCACCCGCGTGAATGTGCCATACCGGATTGTCGAGCTTCTCTTTCGGCCCTTGGTTCGGATAGGCCGCCAAGAGCTGCAGGTACTCATCGACCGTGCGCGGAATGACGTCGAAGTAGAGCCGCTTCGCCGAGCGCGGCTTCTGGAACATGAACAGCGCTAGGCTCTCCGGAGTGGCGTAGGTCAGCCACTCCTCGATGGTGAGGCCATTGCCGATCGACTTCGAGATCTTCTGGCCCTTCTCATCGAGGAACAGCTCGTAGATGAAGCCCTCGGGCGGCGTTCCGCCAAGTACGCGGCAAATCTTCGACGATAGTATCACCGAGTCTGTCAGGTCCTTGCCGGCCATCTCGTAGTCGACGCCGAGGGCGGTCCAGCGCAGAGCCCAATCCGCCTTCCACTGGCACTTTACACGGCCGCCAGTGACCGGCGTCTCGACTTTCTCACCCGTTTCCGGATCGATGTAGACGATAGTGCCCTTGTCCGGGTGCCGTTCCACCGTGGGAACTTGCAGGACGCGGCCCGTACGCGGGCAAATTGGCAGGAACGGCGAGTAGGTCGCACGCCGCTCCGGCCCGAGTGTGGGAAGGATGATCTCCTTCACCTGGTCGTACACCTCGAGCATTTTGAGCAGCGTCGCGTCGAACCGGCCGGAGCGATAGCATTCCGTCGCCGAGTAGAACTCGTAGTCGAAGCCGAACCGGTCAAGAAAAGCCCGTAGCATCGCGTTGTTGTGATGCGCGAAGCTCTCGTATTTGCCGAAGGGATCGGGAACGCTGGTCAGCGGCTTGTTGAGATGCTGTTGCAGCATCTCCTTGTTCGGCACGTTGTCCGGCACCTTCCGCATGCCGTCCATGTCGTCCGAGAAGCAGATGAGGCGTGTCTTCCACTTGCCTTCAGTCAGAATTTCGAAGGCGTGACGCACCATGCTTGTGCGCGCGACCTCGCCAAACGTGCCGATGTGCGGAAGCCCCGACGGCCCATAGCCCGTCTCGAAGATCGCCGTTTTCTCCGGCCCGGCTTTGAGCTTCTCGAGGCGCTGAATAACACGGCGCGCCTCCTCGAACGGCCAGGCACGAGACCGGTGAGCAGCAGCTGCGAGATCGGGGTCGATGGGTCTGGTCATGAGCGAACGTACAAGTCCGAGGCCTCGGGTTGAGATTGTTTGCGGCGCAACCTATGTGCCTACGTTTTGGGCGTCAATCGTATGGGTCGCATTCATGTCTTCATGACGTGTGCTAATGAAGAAAAATGGATGCTTGAAAGGGGAGACCCATGACTGCTCGCCTGTCGCCGCAGGAGGCGCTCGTTTATACTATGATCACCACCTCTGCGGTGGATCGCGCCATGACCGACGACGAGTTGTCCCGGATCGGCTCCATCGTGCAGCAGCTGCCTCCGTTTCACGGCTACGACCAGGAATGGCTTGTGCGGAAAGCCCAGGAGTGCGGTGCGGCGCTCGCAAAGCCTGATGGTCTACAGAGCGTCCTTGAGCAAATTGCTGAGGCATTGCCGCAACGTCTACGGGAAACTGCCTACGTTCTGGCCGCCGAGGTTGCTGCGTCGGACCTGAAGGTAAAGCTTGAGGAAGTGCGCTTCCTCGACATGCTGGCCGAAAAACTCAATCTCGACGCGCTGGTCTGCGCAGCTCTTGAGCGGGCAGCTAAAGCGCGCCATCAAAGAATCTGACTAGAGTGTTCCTTTCTCTGGCCGATCCTACGGACAAACGAATAGACAGCTTGCCTATCATCCTCCTTCGCGCAATCGTACAACCCCTAACATCAATTTTTTGAAGGGGAGAGTAACGATGCGCCAAGGGTGGCTGACCTTGCTGGCAGCCTCATGTCTCTGCGCCGGAACGGCTTCGGCCCAGATCTCGGGAGACGTTGTCAAGATCGGCGTCTTGAACGACCAATCCGGATTGTACGCGGATTTCGGTGGCACCGGCTCGGTGATTGCGGCACGCATGGCCGTGGAGGACTTCGGCGGGAAGGTTCTCGGTAAGCCGATAGAGGTGCTTTCTGCAGACCACCAGAACAAAGTCGATATCGCCTCCAACATCGCGCGTCAGTGGATGGACGTTGAGGGCGTCGACGCGTTTGCAGATCTCACCAACTCCGCGGTCGCCCTGGCCGTTCAGAACCTGACCAAAGAGCGCGGCAAGATCGCGCTTCATTCGGGTCCGGCAACGACCCGTTTGACAAACGAGGATTGCTCACCGACGGGATTCCATTGGACTTTTGATACCTATTCGCAAGCCATTGGCAGTGCCCGCGCCATTTTGCAGGAAGGCGGCAAGGAATGGTTCCTGCTGGTTGCCGACTATGCGTTCGGCCATCAAATGGCAGCCGATTTGACCAAGGAGGTCACTGCGGGTGGGGGGAAGGTACTCGGAGAGGTTCGGCATCCCACCGGCTCAAGCGATTTTTCGTCCTTCCTCCTTCAGGCGCAAAGCTCCGGCGCGCAGATCGTTGGTCTCGCGAACGCTGGCCTGGACACGGTGAACGCCGTGAAGCAGGCCTCTGAGTTCGGATTGGCCGATAGCGGGCAGAAAATCGCCGGGCTAGTACTTGTCATCAGCGACGTACACGCGATGGGCCTTTCCGGCGCAAAGGGACTTGTGGCCACCACGGCCTATTATTGGGATCGTGACGATGCTAGCCGCGAATTCGCGAAGCGCTACGAGGAAAAAACAGGCCGCAAGCCCGGCATGGTGCAGGCGGGCGTCTATTCGTCAGTTCTGCATTATCTGAAGGCAGTCGAGGCAGCCGGCACGGACGACGGCAAGGTCGTTGCCGAGAAAATGCGCGAAATGCCGGTCGACGATTTCTTCGCTAAAGGTGCAAAGATCCGTGAAGACGGGCGTTTGATCCACGACATGTATCTCGTCGAAGTGAAGAAGCCGGAAGAGTCCAAAGGGCCGTGGGACTATTACAAGATCGTCCGTACAATCCCGGGTGATCAGGCGGCGCAACCTCTGTCCGAGAGCAAGTGCTCGCTTGTGAAGAAGTAACTGTCCAGGAAACGGCCCTTACTCCAAAAGCGAATTGGAGTGAGGGCCGTTTTTTCTTTGCTATCGCGATCAACCGAGCTTCATGACCTGAATGATCGCCGGCCCGAGAATGACAATAAAAAGCACTGGTAGGAAGAAGACGATCATTGGCACCGTCAATTTTGGGGGAAGCGCCGCGGCTTTCTTTTCGGCTTCGGACATGCGCATGTCGCGGTTCTCTTTTGCCATGACACGCAGCGCTTGACCAACAGGCGTACCGTACCGTTCAGCCTGGATGAGCGCTGTTGCGACGGCTTTTATGCCCGCAATTCCCGTTCGCTTGCCAAGGTTTTCATAAGCCTGACGCCGATCGCTCAGGTAGGACAACTCGGCGGTTGTCAGGCTGAATTCCTCTGCCAGCTCGACCGACTGATTGGCAATTTCCTTGGCAATCTTTCCGAACGCCGCCTCGATTGACATACCGGCCTGTACGCATATCAGCAACATGTCGAGAGCGTCAGGAAATGCCTCCTTGAGCGATGCCTGCCGCCTCTGGATAAGGTTTTCGAGCATAAGGTTCGGGAGGTAGAAGCCTCCAAACCCGACGCCGAGAGCGATGGCAATCTTGACGATCGGTGGATAGGTCAAGTTCGTCAGCACGACAAACATGTAGAACAGGGCAACGATCGTCAGGATGATGGGCATAACCACCCGGAAAAACATATAGGTGACGAGCGGCGCCTGCCCCCTCAAGCCTGCCATCTTGAGCTTGGCTTTGAGCTCCTCGGTTTCGAAAACGGACCGCAGATTGAGGCGGTCAACAAGCTCTTGCATGAATCCCTTGGGCGCTTGCCTCAGACGCGTGGGTGACTCTCCGCCCATCTTGAGATCGGCAATGCGGGCCGCCCGTAGCTTGTCGCGTTCCAGCGCCATGACTTTCATGCGCTGGCTCATTCGATCGCGGCTGAGCAGTGGTGTAATGAGAGTCAAGACAGTAGCGAAGGCGGCCACGGCAGCAGCTGTCGTGACGATGAACTGCGGCTGCATTACCGCTTCAATGACGTCCATCATGACAGCTGCCTCTTTACGCTAGACACACCCCAAGCCGCGCTTTGATCGCAATTTAGTATTTGAAGTTAATCATTTTCTTCATGACCGCTATGCCAATGGTCATCCAGCAGGCGGCAAAAGCGAGCATGAATTGCCCGGATTTCGTTGTCCAAAGCAGCGATATGTAATCAGGCGTCGAGATATAGACCATCAGCATCACAAGGAACGGCAAAGCGCCGAGCACGGCTGCGGAAGCCTTTGCCTCTGCAGAAAGTGCTTTCACCTTCGCCTGCAGTCGCTTGCGGTCCCGCAGGACACCCGCCAGGTTGCCAAGCGCCTCAGACAAGCTACCGCCCGATTGCTGCTGAATGGCGACCACGATAGCAAAAAACTTCACTTCCGGTAGGGGAACGCGCAGCATCATTTTCTCGAAGCATTCCGAAAGCGGGACACCTACGCGCTGCTGTTCAACAAGCTCACGGAACTCCTTGCAAAGAGGTTCAGGGCTTTCCCGAGCGATAATTCCGAGGCAGTCGTTCAGGGGAAGGCCCGACTTGACGCCGCGGACGATGACGTCGATCGCGTTTGCGAATTCGTCAAGGAATTTGGCTTGTCGCCGCTTTATCAGTTTGTTGAGAATCCAGCGAGGTAAGCCGAATGTGCCGGCGAAAGCCCCGATGGCAGCTGTAATGAGAGGCACCGTCGGAAACACAAGCATCATCAAAAGGGCTGTGAGCGCTCCAGAAATCGCGCTCGCAATCCAAAAGGCGCGTGGAGAGATGTCGAGCCCCGCCTGCTGGAGTCGCAAGCGCAGTGTGGGCTTTTCCTTGGCCTTCTGACGCTCTTCTAGTTCTTTCAGGGTTTCAGCGACAGCTTTTCGTCGGTGCGATGCCTGCTCGTTTTGAGGCGTTCTCGCAAGGCGGGGCGTTTTTTGTTCTACTATGACCTGGCGGCGCTTTACAGCCTGCTTTTCTCCGGAGACATAAGGATAAAGCAGGCTGTAGGCCAGCGCCCCTATGGCGACCGCACAGAGTGCAAGCACGGCGATCTGGCTGAGATCTTCCGCAATCACGGCTACGCTCCCAGCGGGTTGCCGTTTTCATCGCCCACCTCGGCAGCGGCCAAAGCCTCGGCGAGGCGGTGCTGCTCCCCATAGTATTCTGCGCGCTCCCAGAACCGCGGCCGGGCTATGCCGGTGGAACGGTGGCGACCGATGATCTTTCCGGTTTTTGGGTCTTCGCCGAGGATTTCGAAAACCATCAAATCCTGCATGATCACGACGTCACCTTCCATGCCGACCACTTCGGTGATGTGCGTGATCTTGCGAGATCCATCGCGTAGTCGGGCTGCCTGCACGATGATGTCCACGGCGCCCGTGATCATTTCGCGGATGGTTTTCGTGGGCAGCGTAAACCCGCCCATCATGATCATCGACTCGAGACGGCTGATCGCCTCACGCGGGCTGTTTGCGTGGAGTGTACCCATCGAACCATCGTGGCCGGTATTCATGGCCTGAAGCAGGTCGAACGCTTCGGGTCCGCGAACCTCGCCGACGATGATGCGCTCGGGCCGCATACGAAGGCAGTTTCTGACGAGGTCACGCATGGTGACCTGGCCTTCACCTTCGAGGTTCGGCGGCCGTGTCTCAAGACGCACAACGTGCGGCTGCTGAAGCTGCAGCTCCGCTGAGTCCTCACAAGTAATAATCCGCTCATCGGGATCGATGCAGCTCGAAAGACAGTTGAGAAGCGTGGTTTTGCCAGAGCCCGTGCCGCCTGAGACGATGACGTTGCAGCGAACACGCCCGATGATTTCGAGAAGTGTTTTCGCTTCCGGCGAAATCGAGCCGAATTGGACGAGCTGATCCAGCTTCAGCCGGTCTTTCTTGAATTTGCGAATTGTCAGAACTGGGCCATCGATGGCCAGCGGCGGAACAATAACGTTTACGCGCGATCCATCCGGCAAGCGCGCATCGCAGATTGGGCTGGATTCATCGACGCGGCGGCCAACCTGGCTGACGATGCGTTGGCAAATGTTGAGCAGCTGCTGATTGTCTGCAAAGCGCACATTCGTGCGGACCACCTTGCCGCCGACCTCGATGTAGGTCGTCTCCGCGCCGTTGACCATGATGTCAGCGATGTCATCGCGGGCGAGCAGGGGCTCGAGGGGGCCATACCCCAAGACGTCGTTGCAGATGTCCTCAAGGAGCTCTTCTTGCTCCGCGATGGACATCACAACGTTTTTGAGCTGGATAATCTCGCTGACGATGTCTCGAATTTCTTCGCGTGCCGACGCTGGCTCCAGCTTGGCGAGCTGGGTCAGGTCGATCGTATCGATCAGCGCGTTAAATACGGTTGTCTTGACGTCGTAGTATTCTTCCGAATGGCGCCTTTGGGGTTCGAGCTCGAATTCCTGACGCCGCGGAGGTGCCGAAGGTGAAGGAGCTTCGGCAACAGCCGTGGCAGTTACGGCGGGCGCTGGCTGAGGCGCTGAAAACTTGCGCGATACGGCGGTACTCGAACGCTTACCAAACATACTCGTAAACTCTTATCGCTTCAGTTTCAGCTTTTCGAGCAGAGGTGCGAGCGGTGATTTTTGCTGGCGCTGCGCGAGATCCTTGCGATGGGTCAGAGCCATCGCAAGCTCTCGCAATGGCTGAACAGCTTTTGCTTTTTTGTTAAGCTCCTCGATCATCTGACCGTTATTGGCAGCCTGCCCAAAAATCTCGGCGTCGAATTCGATGATCGCTGCGGGCTTCAGATCGAGGTTTTGACAGAATTCCTTAACCGAGATCTCAGGCCGCCTCGGCAGATTGACCATGTTGAGGACAAGATGGGGCGGTCCGTCATGGTGGCGGTGCTGCCGCAACAAATCCAGAAGGTTTTTGGCGTTGCGCAGATTGGCGAGATCCGGCACTGCAGTTATCACGACCTCGTCGGCACTGAGTAAAATGCGCTTGGTCCAATTAGTCCACATATGCGGCAGGTCAACAGCCGCGTAGGGAACGTTTTGGCGGACGACATCAAGAACGATATCGCAGGAATCAGGCGAAACGTCATAGTCGCGATCGAGAACAGCCGGCGCAGCAAAAATACTCAGATAATCCGAGCATTTGGTGAGCAGCCGTTCCAGTAGTACTTCGTCCAGTCGCTCAGGCGTGGCCAGAGCTTCCGCAATTCCCTGGACGGGATCTTGATTAAAATCGAGGCCTGCTGTGCCGAAAGCGAGGTCGAGATCCGCAATGACGACATCTGCTTTCAGCTGCTCGGACATGGTCCAAGCAACATTGTGGCAAATGGTCGAGGAGCCGACCCCGCCTTTCGCTCCGATGAAGGCGATAACCTGACCGATAGGGTCCGTTTCTGGATCGGTGTAAAGATTTGAGATGCTCTCCATGAGCTGGAGCGGTGAAACTGGCGCGACCAGATATTCGCTTACGCCACGCTTCAACAGCTCGCGATAAAGCACGACGTCGTTGAGGTGACCGACGACAATGACTTTGGTCCCGGCGTCGCACGTCTCTGCCAGCCGGTCGAGCTCTGTCAGCATGCCACCGTGATCGAGAGACGACTCGACAATAATCAAATTCGGCGTGGGGTTATCGGCAAAATGCGCCACCGCAGCCTGGATACCACCCATCTGAATGTTGACATGGGTCTTGGCCAGACGTCGATCCTCCACCGCGCTCTGCATCGCAGCGGCGGTCTCCGCGAACTCGCAGAAGACTTGAATTGTGATTCGGGGAATCGGCCGTGCGCGCACACGCATCGCTTCAACGGCCTCAACACCTGCCGCGAAATCCGTATCAGTGATAGGCGCATCCAGGAGTTCAGATGACGCGTGACTACTCATCATGCCCTCACTTGCCAATATCGACCTTGGCCCGCTCGTCTTCGGACTTTTTCGCGACGGTCGAATCACCCTTGATGTACTTCTGCCAGACCACGTCGCGGCGTTCTGAGCTGCGCGCCGTCTCGTTCCGTGGACCGAGAAGATCGGCGGGGTTCGAAACCATGGCCGCAAAGTTTGCTTGCGTCGCGCAGCCCAGATTGGGCACGCCGACGTTCAACGGATCTTCCGCAAGATTGCTGCCCCAATAGCCGCACTCTGGTGCCTCGGCGGTGTACCGAACGTAAGAAACGCGGATAGGTGGCTGGTGACCGCGGTCATGGTAGGTTTCAAGAGCCACCGAAGGCGCGTCAAAGCCGGCTTCGATCAGATACTCTCTTATTTCGCCGACAGCCTGCATCGAATCGACTTCGTTACCCGAGCCGGTCGGGGCATGAATAACGATTTTGCCGTTTCGAGAATCACGCGGTAGCTGACGCTCAGCAAATGCGGTGAGCTGGGCGCGTTGCTGAGGCGTGAGGCCATATGACCCTCGCGGAACCCTAAACGAAATGGTCTCGGGGTGTGCTGTGACCATGATGGGGTGCCGTTGCGCCGGATCAGTAATGGCCCAGCCAGCGACCATGGATCCCTGGTCATTGTGAATGCAGGCTGCTGCCGCTAATGCCGTAAAGGTAATTGCGGCAGTATTCATAGCGGTCCGCCGAAACGTGGCGCAGGCTGTTCTATTCTTGAAGCCCCAAACTTTCATGGATCGACTCCGCAGCCTGCTCTTATTCGACAATAAATCCGTAATCATCCTTTAAACTGCCCTGCGGCAGCGGATCGATCCTGCCGTAGATCCGGTTCAGATGACCAAGGAAATTGGCCTTCATATCCGTCGCCGGTGCAAGCCCGTCGTCTGGGCGTGCCAGCTGGTCGCGCGATACAGACCTGACAGTGTACGGCGTGACGATTATGACGAGCTCTGTTTCTTCCTTGATGAAATCGCGGCTACGGAAAAGGGTGCCCAGAACGGGGAGATTCTTGAGGCCTGGGAAACCATCAATGTTTTGACGGACCTCGTCACGAATAAGACCGGCAATCGCGAGTGAACCACCGGAAGGTAGCTCAACTGTCGATTGAGCTTCACGCGACTTCAGAGCCGGGACAGCGATACTGTCCATAACTATCGCGCCTTCGTTAGTGAGCTCACTGACGGAAGTTTCGATCTTGAGGCTGATGCGGCCTTCGGAGAGGACTTGAGGCGTGAAGGTCAGCCGAACGCCGAATTCCTCGAATTGAATGCCGTAACCACCGTCACCGTCAGGAACGGGAATCGGAAACTTGCCGCCAGCCAAGAACTTTGCGCTCTCGCCAGATACAGCGGTCAAATTTGGTTCGGCCAATGTCTTTAGAAGGCCGTTGCGTTCAAGCGCACGAATCGTGCCTAGGACGCTATTTCGACTATTCGTCCAACCACCCACAAGACCAGAATTGCCAAAGGCATTTTCTGGTCCTTGATTATAAAGGCGGAGTTCGCCGTCTTTGATACCAGGAAGCGGCAGTGTTCCTAGTCCTCGAGCTGCCGTAAGGGGTAACGAATTTTCGGTAAGTAGGGTCGTAATGAAGTTACCCGAGTTGACGATAGCTCCGATGTTGATTCCGAGCTGCTTCAGCGCGGAGCGTTGAACCTCCGCCACCGTAACACGCAGCATGACCTGCTCTTCGCCAGCGACGGAGAGCATGTTAATGACCTTCGCGCTGTCGCGGCTGTTGCTTGAGGAACTGCTGACGATGAAGCGAGAAGCGATATCAGCGGCGCGATTGGCGTCGGCAGGATTGCGAACACTACCGGTCAGAATGACGGTTTCGTTGAGAATCTCGGTTTTGATGTTTGCGCCCGGCAGTAAGCGGTTAAGGAGAGCGTCGAGGGCCGCCGTATCGTGCTCAACCAAAACCTCCAGGGTCAGAATTTGATCGCCGTTACTGTCGAAGAAGAACGCATTGGCCTGACCGTTTGCTTTGCCGATCAGGTAGACGCGGTTCGAGCTTTGCACGACGGCATCGATAATCTCAGGGTTCGAAACCACTACATCGCGCAACTCTTGCGGCAGCTCGATGAGCATGGATTTGTTGCGGCCAAGCTGGACAGCCCGGCTCTGACCTAGTTCGCTGCGCTGGATACGCAGAACCGAATTATGGCCACGCGTACGCGTTGGCGCAACCTGATCGATAGCGTAATAGCCGTTATCGCGCGCTCTTGCGTCGCTATAAAAACCTAAGACAGCGGTTGCGAAGAGCCCCGCAAATCCGAAACTCCGAAATAGCGTCCGCATGGATCAAGACCTCTGACCGGAACCCCGACTCGAGACGCAACTGACACACGCGAACTCACTCGGAAAAACGAACTCAATTGACGTAAGCGCGGGACTTTACGCCGTAACGCAGCACACTGATTGTATCGCGCTCTTTAGATTTGCTGGCAGCTAGTTGGGTGGCATCTGGGCCTGGATCGCTCGGTGTTTCTGCCGCATCAGCAATGCTGCGGAGGACGAGCGTGATTTCTCCAACGGTATTGGCGAGCGCGAGCTGTTCGGCCTGGGCCGGTGTCAGCTCAAGGGTGGCCACATTGCCCTCCGAGCCCTTCTTGCCTTCCCGAGCCTCAATGGTTTGGCCAATGGCGAGCACCCGAACGTTGCGGAAGAGGACTTCGCTGACATGCCCCTCGCCCCCCTGGGTGCGGCGAATCAGGATCACGTCGACGTGGTCATTTGGCAAAATGAGCTTTCCGGCTGCGGTCTGTTCGGAAATCTTTGTTGAGACGGCCCGCATACCGGGTGTCAGGATGGCCGCCAATACGCCGCCACTACCGGGCTTGATCAATTTGTCGTCCGTGATGGGCTCGCCAGCGAGGAGGGGCGCGCGTGCAACGGCACCTGTTAAAGCGCTAATCGCATCCGGTCGGCTGGCTTTCGTGATGAAGCTAGCTCCGACCGCTTCCTTAGGCCAATCTTGCCAGCGGAAGTTGCCCTCGTTGACGATCTGTCCAAGCGAGACTGCAGTTCTCGCAACCAGAACTTGCGCAAGTTCAACTGATTCTGTTTTTGTGACCGTGGCCGGCTTGTTCAACAGACCCCGCATGCCCAGGAACGCCGCCAGTCCGGCGCCTAGTGCCACTGCAATCCCGAGTACCTGTGAACGTCTCATACCACGTTGCCCCCAGAGCGGGTCTCCCTTCCGCTCAGAACCAAGTTTGAGCGATAATTCTCAATGCGTGGTTAACCGGTGGAGCAGCTTGCCGGAAACTCAACTGGGAAGACCTGCCATCCATACTGTTTTGGGATAAACAAGCAGCCCGGCCCCAGCGAGAGCTACGCCATAAGGGATACCTTCTTTTGAGTTGTGTAGCCTCATAGCCCACGGTTGACTGATAATCCAAAGAGGAGGAGTTATGCGCCGATAGACACTAAAGAGCGCCGCCAAGTAGCCACCCAGAATCGCGGTCCATGATATAAACGCTACAACAGCTTCAGGCCCTACCCACAGGCCGATGCATGCTAATAGTTTCGCATCCCCCCCACCTATCCAACCGCGAGCAAATATTGTGAAACCAATGGCAAGTAATACGATTCCGACAGCGAGATGCTCTATCATCGTCGACAGTGGAATACCTCGAACTAGCGCATTTAGGAGGAACGCGGCCAGCAACGCTAGCGAGACGCGATTGGGAATGGTAAGGGTAAACAAATCTATTGCGGCTGCAAATAACAGAATGCAGGCGAAGAGAAAAAGAGAGGGAAATAAATACTCGGGCATTATACGGACAAGTCTGGTTGTTCTTCCAGCAAAGTAGCCCAGTTGAAAAACTCCAACTGGGCGAGATGTGTTTCTTGCTTTGCTTATCCTTCATTTGGAGCCGCATCGTCGAGGCGGCCGGATATGCGCCCAAAAATGTCCGTCAAGCTTTCGCCAAGCGTTGTTACTGCTCCAATAATAGCCACAGCAATCAGCGCCGCAATGAGGCCATACTCAATAGCCGTCGCGCCGGACTCGTCCTTGAGAAAACGCTTGAACATGTTCATATGACTCAACTCCCACTCGTGTTTGGCGCCTCCGCGCCGTGTTCTGCTGCATTTGAGCTGAACACGAGCAAAATTAGATTTGATCTCTTGCCGAGAAGTAAAAGTCGAAGCTGAACTTTGAAAAGTTTGCTCTACTTCGGCGTGTGAGGCATGAATTTCTAGTTATATTCCGCACGTTTTGATTGTAATTAGAAGTCTCCCGAATTTTGTGCGGAATATCGCCGTGTTGTCGTGGTGATAGCATCGTTAAAATGTTGTGAAACTCAACAATTCTGAAGATTTGAAAGGAAGTACTGCGGTTTCCAGTTAGATAGCCGAGCGGCTGCCGTAGCCTTCGTGCGCCGTTTCCGAATTTTTCACGCTTCCGCGCCCTAATCCGATTGACTCAAATGATATCAGGGGGAGGCTGTGTCTTTGTATCGCGTTCAGATTGGTGATCGCTTCACAGTGGCTTCAATTGTCGCGGGGCTGACTGCATTGACGGCATCAGCAGGCGACGCCGCGGCGGACGATCTCATCGTCAAATATGATCAGTCGCAGCTTTGGCGGCTTGAGCGGCCAATCACCGAGATCATCATCGGTAATCCCACCATCGCGGATGTCACCATTCAAAGTAACGATCTTCTCGTGGTCACCGGTAAGTCGTTCGGCATCACGAATATCATTGCGCTTGATGCTAATCGTGAAGTGGTTGCCGAGCGGCGTGTTCTCGTCCAACGGGATGAGCGAAAGGTCGTGAATCTCCACAAGGGCGGCAAGCGAGAGAGCTACAACTGCTCACCTCAGTGCAATCCAATGACCACCATTGGTGACGATCCGGAGTACTTCGAGACGGTGGCGAAGCTTTCGGAGCGCAAAATAAAACTCTCCTCCGGGGCGGGTAGTGCAGACGCCAATTGATGCGCCTTGGATCGGAATGCTTTTGCGGAGTGTCAGCGAACTCGGTAACCGCCTAGCGTCGCCCCGGGGCCGATTTCTGCGAATGAGCGGTCGAGAGAGCGGATTATGTATTTAGTTAGCCCCGTGCGTTCGGTTTCTCAGCAACGTTCGGTTGGTCTCGCACGATCCTGGGCGCGAGATGAAAGGGGAACTACAGCCATCGAATTCGCACTGGTGGGTCTCCCGTTTTTTATGTTTCTTTTCGGCATCTTTGGTTTGGGGCTTTATTTTTTTACGACATTTTCTCTCGAAAGCGCCGTCGAGCAGGCTTCCCGCTTGATCCGCGTCGGTTTTGTGCAGGAAAGCGGGATGACGGCGGAGGAGTTCAAGCAGGAGGTGTGCAAGAGATTGCCGGCATTTGTTGATTGCGACGGCAAGATGCGTGTCAACGTGCAGAGCTATTCCGATTTCGCCTCTATAATACCCCCGGCCTGCACCGATACAGAGGGTAATCTCGTGCCGCCGCACGGCACAAGCTACAATACTGGTGGAGCGAGTGAAGTGGTGTTGGTCACGATTTGTTACGAGTGGGATATGGCTGGCCTCCTGCCCTTCTTAAAGCTAGGCAACATGCCAAGCGGCGCCGCGCTTATACAGGCTTCGGCCACGTTTCGAACGGAACCTTACGGGGACTGAGGGAAGCGGCATGAAGGGCTGGCTAGGGAATACTGCTCGGTATTTCACCTGCTACCTGCGGGACCGGCAAGGAGTGGCGGCAGTCGAATTTGCCCTGATTGTTCCGATCCTTTTTATGCTTTTTGCTGGCACCATCGAGTTCAGTCAGGCGCTGACCGTCGAACGGCGCGTGAGCCAGGTAGCGAACGCGACGGCTGATCTTGTGGCGCAGACAAAATCGATTACGACCAGCGAAGTCGCGGGCATCATGGAGATTGTTGGCCACCTTATGCGCCCCTATGATCCTCAGCGGCTGCGAGTAACGATCCTCAACGTCATCGCAAATATCAGCAGACCAAATGATACGAGGGTTTGCTGGTCGTTTGAGTACAATGGTGGCACAGCCACGTATACCGACGGAGAGCCCTATCCTCTACCCGACGACGTCGTTGAGCCGGGAGGCAGCGTTATCGTTACCGAAGTGGAATACGACTATGTGCCCATGATTTTCAGTTATTTCATTAAGTCCGCGTTTTCTCTGAAGGAGACTCATTATCTTAAGCCTCGTCTGTCGAGCTATGTACAGTACAATGGCATGACGTGCGGTTGAGCTTCAAAAAGCTCAGTTAATTACACCAAGCTGTTCGCTACCTGCTGGTGAGCAGCGTCCCGTACAAGTGTAGCAAGTCGTTTAACCACCTGGGTTTGCTCCTTCCACCGAGGAAATATCAGGATATACGTCAGTTCGATAGCTGGCTCGAAGGATCGTATGGCCATGCCAGGCTTTAGGCTGGAGCGTGCAACAAAAGCGTCAGCAACGGCGATCCCTAGGCCGCGCCCAGCAAGTTCGCAAGCTACAAGTCCATTTGGTGTCTCCAGCCGAATATTCGGCGTTGCGCCGATAGTCCGAAACGTCGCGTCAAGCCGTTGCCGCATGACTGTTCGCGGGGCGTTGGCAACTAAGGGTTGCCCTACTAGATCGGAAACATGAATTGTTTTTTTGGTCGCAAGCTCATGATCCTCGCGCATAACTGCGACGGCGCTGATCGTGACCATGGGTTCAATTTCGATAATGTCGCTGTCTAGTGGGAGAACGGTAATTCCAAGATCAAACTGTTCTTTTCCGAGCCAAAGTTCGATGTCGAGGCGAGAGCGGGCGTCGATGGATGCCGTGAAGCCTGGATATTCGGCTGTCATTCTTGCTATCGCCTCGGCAATCAACGCCTCCGTGACGTGAGGTGCCGTAAGTATGCGGACGTGTTGGCGCTGTTGGGTGCGGACGCGCTCAGCTGCGAGTTTGACTTCGTCAAGGCTGTGTAGCGCGTGCTCGACATGCGAGTAGAATGCTCGCGCTTCAGAAGTAGGAACAAGACGCCGTTTCTCGCGGTTGAAAAGCGGAAATCCAACCTCTTGTTCCAACGCAGCTAACAGACGGCTCACTTGAGGCTGCGTCTTGTGCAGTCGCTGCGCTGCCTCGTTGAGCGAACCACCCTCCATAAAGGCTCTAAGAGCCTCTAACCCCTTGATATTCACTCAAATCATCCTTGCGCATAATGCATGAACATTTGCGTAATATGAAATTGACGCATGAAGCAACGGCTTTAGGGTGTCAAGAAGGTGTGGTGTTTCGGAGGGGCCTGGATGTCGGACAGCGACGCAATGTGCTCGGCCTGGCGCAAGCCACCGTCGCGTTACTTGGAGGAGAGGCCCCCGCCCTTCCGTCTGCCTGAACGGCCTCGCTCGCTCTATCTCACGATGCGAGACGGCTGCCGCCTCGCTGCAGACATCTATTTGCCACTGGGTGAGACGCCGGTAGGCGGTTTCCCGACCATTCTTATTCTTACGCCGTACTATCGGCGTTTCGCGCTGCGCGAAGGCGCCTCTCCGACAACGGATCCGAGCCCAAATGCAGGCAAGTATCGGGATTTTTTTGTTCCGCGAGGGTACGCACTCGTCGTTGTCGATGTACGGGGTACGGGTGCGAGCTTCGGCACACGGGACTCCTTCCGGTCACCGGTTGAACGGGAGGATTACCGCGAGATTGCGGATTGGATCGTCGCCCAGCCGTGGTCGAACGGGATCATTGGTTCAACGGGTATTTCTTACCTCGGTGCTGCGGCTTGCTTCCTTGCGAGCACTGGGCATAAAGCGGTTAAGGCAATCGCCCCGCTTTTCGCGGTGTGGAACACGTACGCCGACCATCTCTATCCTGGCGGAGTCCTGCTGAATAACTTGGCCCGGACCTACGATGAGCTGATGATCGGCCTCGATCACGATCGTCGAGATATTCTCGCGCGCCAGCCCTACTTTAGTAATCCGGACTTCGCCGGGCCTCAGCCGGTGGATGAGGACGTCGACGGGTCTCTCTGCCGCGCTGCGGTCAGGGAGCACTTGGCCAATTTTCATATGCCGGATTTCATTTCGGAATTTCAATTTGCCGATTCTCGATTGCCTTACGACGAGGCTTTCGGCGCGTTCTCGTTTAGCCCGTACCATTACGCTGAGAGCATTGACCCTGACGTAGCCATCTATTCGATTTCGGGGTGGATGGATGGCGCAGGCTTTTCCAACGGCTCCATCGCTCGCTACTTGTCCCTGCCGAACAAGAAACAGCACCTGCTTCTCGGGCCGTGGGACCACGGCGCGAGGACCAATGTTTCGCCATGGCGCAAAAGCGTCCAACCTGAGTTCAATGTCCTGGCTGAGGTGCTGCGGTTCTTTGACCACTACCTCATGGGGTTAGATACCGGCCTCCAGCACGAGTCACCGATCCATTATTTCTGTCTGCACGAAGAACAATGGCGGGAGGCGACTTCGTGGCCTCCGATCGAGGACAGCAAAATTTTTTATCTTTCAGCTAGCGGCGCTCTTAGTGCAGCTATCGGCAGTCCAGGCGAGGACATCTATCGGGTCGATTTCACAGTTGGCACCGGTTCGTTGACGCGTCACGAACGCCTCTCAGCAATCGATACCTCCGAGTACTATACTGACTGGCAGGGGCGTGATGAGCGCATGCTTTCGTATACGTCTCCGCCTCTAGAAGAAAAGGTCGAGATTGCTGGTCATCCTGTGGTCGATCTTTGGCTAAAATCGAGCGAACGCGATGCGGTTCTGCATATCTACTTGTCTGAAGTTGAGGCCGATGGCACAGTGCGTTACGTAACGGAAGGAGTTCTGCGCGCGCTACACCGAAAAGAAGCGGAGCCCCAGCGTTTCCAGAAGTGGACATGGCCTTTCCGTGATTTTTCGAGAGCAAATGCAGAGCCGCTCACACCGGGTGAGCCAGCGCGAATGCGCTTTGCTTTGCTTCCGACGGCTTGGGTCTTCCAGCGCGGTAGCAGAATTCGCATGTCAATCGCTGGCGCAGACTGTGATCATTATGTCCAGTTGCCCCACGGACGCCCTCCGGTCCTCGGCATTCAGCGCGGCGGACGTATGGCTTCGGCACTGACGCTTCCTTGGCGTCAGGGAGGGATTCAGTCCAAGACGAGAGGAAAACCATGAGAGTAAAATCGGCCCTCTGGACGATCAGTTTTGCCGTCCTCGCATCTTTCCCAGCTTTTGCGGGGAAGGACAATGATACGTTGATCTGGGCGACAGCGACCGAGATGGACACGCCCGACTTGTATTACGGAAATCAGCGCGAGGCGTTGATCACCGCGTACGCGCAGTGCGACAGTCTTCTGTACCGCGATCCCAAGACAAACGAGTATTTGCCTTTGCTCGCAACGAGTTGGAGGTGGCTGGATGATACCACGCTTGAGATGGAACTTCGCAGAGGCGTAAAGTTCCACGACGGAACAGATTTCGATGCCCAGGACGTGGCTGACACCCTGAATCACCTCGCTGCCCCCGACAGCGACATGAAGATCCGCGTGGTCGTCGACTGGATTAAGAATGTCGAGGTGGTCGACACGCACAAGATTCGCATTCACACGAAAGGGCCTACACCAGCTGCGTTTGAATACCTCTCTGGTACCTCGCCGATTTATCCATCGGGGCACTATCAAAAGGCTCCCGAAGTTCCGGGTGCTGATGGCAAAACGCGCCGCGATTGGGGCGCAGTTCTTCCAGTCTGTACCGGGCCATACAAGATTGAGAGTTACCAGCCGGGTCAGTCGCTTACGCTCGTCAAGAATCCTGACTATTTCGAGGGAAGTCCGAAAGGAAAACCCACGATCGGCAAGATCGTTTATCGGACGATCAAGGATACTGAAACACAAGTCGCGGAGCTGGTGACCGGCGGTGTCGACTGGATCTGGGGCGTTCCGCCCGAGAATGCGGACATGCTGAACACGATGCCCAATATTACCGTGGTCTCCGCGCCAACCATGCGTATGTCGTTCTTGGCGCTCGACGCAGCGGGCCGCACAGGCAAAAATCCTCTGACAGACGTGCGTGTCCGGCGGGCCATTGCCCATGCGATCGACCGTGAGGCAATCGCAAAGAATCTCGTCGGTGAAGGTGCAGCTGTTCAGAAGTCGCTGTGCGTGCCGATACAATTCGGCTGCGAAACGGACGTGGTACAATACGAGTATAATCCGGAAAAGGCAAAGCAGTTGCTCGCCGAAGCTGGGTATCCGAATGGTTTCACTGTTCAGTTTTACGCCTATCGCGATCGGCCGTATTCTGAAGCTGTTATCAATTATCTGAGGGCAGTAGGGATCAATGCGGAACTGCAGTTCCTGCAGTGGCGGGCTCTGCGTCCCCTCATTGTAGACAATAAGACGCCGATTGCACACCTGACCTTCGGCTCGAATGGAATGCTCGACGCGTCAGCTTCGACCGGCCATTATTTCCAGTTCAGTCCGGACGACTACGCCCGTGATGAAGAGGTGCGAGATTGGCTTGCCAAAGCAGAAAAGACGATGGATCCGGCAGTCCGCAAGGAGCTCTATTCGAAGGCGCTGAAGAAGATCGCCGATCAGGCGTATTACCTTCCGCTATTCATCTATGGCCGGACGTATGCCTTCACGAGCGATCTCGACTATCCTCTGACTGATGACGAGATGGCACACTTCTACATGGCCAAGTGGAAATAGCTCAGAACGGGTGCGGGAATAACCCCGCACCCCACCGAGGGATATGACGTATTTTATCCTCAAGCGTATTTGCGTGACGTTTCTGGTGATCGCTGTTACTTCGGTGGTCGCCTTTTTGCTTGTCCATTTGTCGGGCGACCCCGCTGCGGCAATGGCTGGGGAGGGTGCTACCGAGAGTGACATTGCTGCCGTCAGACAGCTCTATGGTTTCGACCGGCCATTGATAGTCCAATATTTTGATTGGATTGGCCGTGTGCTGCAGGGCGAGTTCGGCCGCTCTTATTATTTGCGTATGGATGTCGCCGATGTCCTTGCCGATCATATGCCAGTGACAGCAACTCTTGGCGTGCTGGCACTCAGCTTCGCGCTACTTCTCTCGATCCCGTTAGGTGTTCTCGCGGCGCTCTACCCCAATACGTTGATCGATCGCATAGCGCTTTGGCTAGCTGTTGCAGGTCAGGCGCTGCCCTCATTCGTGTTCGCTTTAGGGCTCATGTACATATTTGGCGTCTATTTCCGACTGCTGCCGATTTCAGGCGGCGCTACATGGGCCCACTTCATCATGCCTGCTATTGCGCTGGGTTACTATGCAACTCCTGCTATAATGCGGTTGACGCGTTCGGGCATGATGGACGTGCTGCAATCCGATCATGTTCGCACGGCTCGCGCCTATGGCCTCGCCCCTTGGCGCGTCGTTGTTCGGCACGGACTTCGGCATGCGATTATTCCGGTCGTGTCACTCGCTGCCGTCCAGCTCGGGTTCATGCTTGGAGGCTCGATCGTCATTGAGACGATTTTTTCATTGAAGGGCCTTGGGTATCTGGCTTGGGAGTCCATTCAGCGTGCGGATATCGAGGTGATCCAGGCGATTCTGTTGGTCATTGCCACAGCTTATGCCTTTCTTACCCTTCTTGCTGACTTGCTGAACGCGGTTCTCGATCCGCGCATTCGGATGTCCTGAGTGCAATGACAGTCGCAGCTAATTCCGCAGCACCGACGATTGACCGCTCCATGTCGCCGGGCCGAGTGGCCCTGCGGCGCGCGCTCCGGCATGGCAGCTTTTGGGTTGGCGGGTTCATCCTCCTCGCGATTACGATTGCAGCGATTCTCGCTCCGGTGCTCACCCATCATGATCCGACGGCACAGGATCTGGCGCGGCGATTTCTGCCACCCATTTGGGCTGACAAGGGTTCCTGGGAGCATATTCTAGGAACCGATAACCTTGGGCGGGATTATCTGGCGCGGCTCCTCTACGGCGCTCGCATCTCCCTCATTATCGGATTGTTCACCGTACTTATTTCCGGGGTCATCGGCACGGCGCTCGGCGTGGCTGCCGGTTACTGGGGCGGTTGGGTTGATCTCATCATCAACTTCGTGGTGACCATCCGTCTGACGCTTCCGGTCGTGCTCGTCGCATTGGTGGTCGTCGCCCTGATTGGAAGCTCCCTTTCCCTGATGATTGTCGTCATCGGGCTATTGTTGTGGGATCGCTTTGCCATTGTGGTTCGAAGTGCGACGCAACAGGTGGCGCAGCGCGAATTCATCATAGCCGCGCGGACGATCGGCAGCTCGACAGGCCGTATCTTGCTGAAGGAAATTCTCCCCAACATCACCGGCCCATTGATTGTAGTTGCTTCGATTGAGTTCGCGCACGCGATTTTGCTTGAGGCTGCTTTGTCGTTCCTGGGACTCGGTGTGCAGCCTCCTGAGGTGTCCTGGGGATTGATGGTTTCGGAGGCGAAGACGCAGCTCTTGTTCCGTCCGTGGATGGTCGCCATTCCAGGCGCTGCGCTCGTGGCCCTTATCTTCGCAATCAATCTCATCGGTGACGCCATCCGGGACGTGACGACGCCTGAGGGAAGAGCGTGAGATGCGTGGCGAACCGATCCTAGAAGTTAAGGGGCTGCAGGTTGAAATTCCCGTAGAAGGCGCAGTTTTACGGCCAGTTCGGGGCGTCGACCTTAGCGTATCTCGCGGCGAGACTGTCGCGGTGGTCGGTGAGTCAGGTTGTGGCAAGAGCCTCACGGCGCTCGCCATCATGGGACTCTTGCCGCGGGCCGCACGATATACGTGCGAACGCATTACGCTCAAGGGCGAGGCCCTCAGCAATGCATCACCACGCAGATGGCGGCAGCTGAGAGGCGATCGGATCGCGATGATTTTCCAGGATCCGATGACCGCGCTCGATCCCTGCTACCGCATCGGCGATCAGATGCGTGAGATCCTGCAGCAACATCGCCGGATTTCGAGTCAGGCTGCGCGCGAGAGGTCGCTCGAGCTCTTGCGTAAGGTCGGCATTCCGTCGCCAGAAGAGCGGCTTTCACAATTTCCCCATCAGCTTTCCGGTGGTTTGCGCCAGCGGGTGATGATCGCCATGGCTCTGCTCTGCGAGCCGGAACTGATCATTGCCGATGAGCCAACTACAGCGCTCGACGTGACGATCCAGGCGCAAATTCTGCGCCTTCTGCGCGAAATCCAGCGCGACACTGGTATTGGCCTCATCCTCATCACACATGATCTTGGCGTCGTCGCAGGCATGGCGGACCGGATCGTGGTGATGTACGGCGGTGAGGTCGTCGAAGTCGGTGCCTGCGATGATGTCCTCAGCCGTCCTCTGCACCCTTACACGGAAGGCCTGATGCGCTCCATTCCGGTGCCGGGTCAGACGAAGCGCGGCGATCTACTTGGCTTTATTCCCGGAATTGTGCCTCGCCAGGTCGGTGAGCGCACGCGATGCGGGTTCATAGATCGCTGCCCTTATGCCGTCGAAAGTTGTGCAACGGGCCCTGTGCCTCTGAGCGCGGTTGGCAATGGGCGTGAGGTCCGTTGTGCTATTCCTGCGGAAAAACGCGATCCTCAAGCGTGGAATCGGTTGGCGGAGGCATCATGACAAATGATGTCCTGATCATGCGGGGGGTCACACGGGAATACGCCGTCGGGGGACCATTCGCGAAGAAAAAAACGCTCAAAGCCTTGCGTGGCATTGATCTCACCGTCTCTCGCGGGCAGACGCTCGGGCTCGTCGGTGAATCCGGTTGCGGCAAGTCGACTTTGGCGAAAATTTTGCTCGGCGTCGAAGAGCCGACAGCAGGAACCGTGTTGGTCGATGGACGCCCCCTAAATTCCTACGACCGGCTGGAGCGTGCAAAGCTCATTCAGCCGGTGTTTCAGGATCCTTATTCCTCGCTCAATCCACGTATGACCGTGGAGGCTATCATTTCGGCGCCGTTGGCGGTTCGGGGAGTGGGGACGCGTGCTTCACGCCGCAAACGGGTTGAGGAGCTCGCTGCAGAGGTTGGTCTTCCTCGTCATCTCGTCGATGCCTATCCCAGTCAGCTTTCAGGCGGGCAGCGGCAGCGTGTAGCGATCGCGCGAGCGCTCATCGGCGAGCCGAAGATCCTGATTTGCGACGAGCCAACGTCCGCTTTGGACGTTTCGGTTCAGTCGCAAATCCTGAATCTCCTGCATCGATTGAAGCAGGAACTCAATCTGACCATGATCCTCATTAGCCATAATCTGGCCGTCGTGCATCATCTGGCAGACGAAGTTGCCGTCATGTACCTCGGCCAGATCGTGGAACGTGGTCCCAGCGAAGAAATTTTCGAGCTGCCGCATCACCCGTACACTGATGCTCTATTGAAGGCCGTGCTGATCCCGAGGCCAGGATCGCGATTGCCGGATCTCGGATTGCAGGCCGAATTTCCCAGCCCCCTCAATCCTCCATCCGGATGTGCTTTCCATCCGCGTTGTCCATATGCACAAGCCGACTGTTCGCGGATAGCGCCAGCTACACGCGGCGAGCAGCGCAGCTATCGCTGCCATTATCCGCTGAATTTGGTTGAAGCATCTCTGACATCTGCAGCTTCCTGACTGAGAGTTATCAATGTCTTCTCACATCGATCTGATTGTACGAGAGCGGTGCCTCTTTGCCGACGGCCATGAGTTCGGAGATGCAGGCGCGTACGAGCGGCTGTCGGGAACCGTGGTTTTCCGTGTCGATCCCAAGGCTGAGGCGCAGCAGGGCGTGGTCGACATAGAGTTTGCCCCCACTGACGAAGATGGGCTGGTTCGGTTTGAAGCCGATTTCTGCATACTTAAACCAGTCGACCTAAGCCGGGGCAATCGGAGGCTTTTCTTCGATTATGGCAATCGGGGGAATAAGCGCGCGCTGCAGTTTTTCAATGATGCGCCACCTTCGAATGATCCGCGAACGCTCGCCGATGCTGGAAATGGCTTTCTTATGCGGCGCGGTTACACGATTGCGTGGCTCGGGTGGCAGGGAGACCTGTTGCCCGGCGATGGCCGGATGCTGCTGAAAGTTCCCGTAGCGACGGATAATGGTAAGCCCATTACGGGCATTGCAAGAACGGAATTTATCGCCGTTGAGCCAGGAACGAAAGTCTTCCCGCTGAGCTCTTTGATTTCCACCCGCAGCAATCCGACAGCATCGCTAGACACGAGGACGGCACGACTGACACGCCGCCGTTATGCCTTGAGCCAGCGCGAAGAGATTCCATCGGATCAGTGGTTCTTCGCCCGGCTAGATCAAGGCTCCGGCGTCGATAATCAGGGCCTGGAGCGCGCCGTCGTACCGTCCGACAGCCACATCTATCTCCCGTCGGGCTTCGAGCCAGGCTGGATTTACGAGCTAGTCTATCGGGCCAAGAACCCACTCGTGCTCGGCCTTGGCCACGTTGCTGTTCGGAACTTCATCAGCTTTTTGAAATACGGAGCTGAGACGAGTTCAGGAATGCCTAATCCCCTAAGGGACGGCCCAACTCGGATCGAGTACGCTTATGCCTGGGGCCGGTCTCAAACAGGGCGCTGTATTCGCGATTTCATCTACCTCGGCTTCAATGCGGATGAAGAAGGCAGGCGTGTTTTCGATGGCGTGATGCCCCACGTGGCGGGCGCGGGCAAGATGTGGATGAACCATCGGTTCGCGAACGTCGTTCTGCTACCGGGTCAAGAACATGAAAACCATTTCAGCCCGGTCGATCGGTTTCCCTTCTCATACGCTATTTCCACCGATCATTTCACTGGTCGTACGGATGGCATTCTGAAGAGACCAGAAACGGATCCGAAGGTCATCCACACGGATACGGCGTGCGAATATTGGCATCGTCGCGCGTCCCTTGTGCACACAGACACTCGGGGTAACGACCTCCCACAGCCGGACGATGTGCGGATTTATTTCTGGGCTAGCTCACAGCATTTCGCGGCACCCAACGTTGCCGCTCCGGCCAAAGGTCTCGCGCAGACCTATTTCAATGTCGTGGCCACCACGATGTTTTTCCGCGCTTGTCTCGATCTGTTAGACGATTGGGTGAGCAAGGGGATTGAGCCACCTCCAAGTCGGATTCCTCGTCGCGCTGATGGTACACTGGTTGATATCGAGGAGTGGCGGAAAATGTTTCCGCGCATTCCAGGTATCGCCACGCCGCGGGGGCCAAGTCGACTGGAACGGCTGGATTTTGGCCCCGACATCGACAGGGGCATCATCACCAAGGAGCCGCCGGATATCGTGCCAGGGGAGGAGTATCCTGTGCTCGTGCCTGCCGTCGATGAGGATGGCAATGATGTTGCGGGTGTGCGTGCTCCAATGGTGCAGGTACCGCTGGGAACCTACACAGGCTGGAGTCTGAGACGAAGGGAATTCGGCCACGGCGCCATGGTTGGTATTACGGGCAGCTATATTCCGTTTCCGGATACAGAGGATGAGCGAATGCAACTCGGTGATCCACGGCGTTCAATCCTGGCACGCTATGGATCGCCGGAGGGGTATGTTGAGGCGATCCGCAAAGCTGCTTTGTCGCTCGTAGAGGAAGGCTTTATGCTCGAAGAGGACGTAGAGCGGGCCGTGGCCGAAGCCAGGAACTGGGGACGGCCGCGCCACGATGTGCGTCTTTAATGGCGCCCCAACTCGACTGCGTAAGATGGGAAGCAGGAGGATCCTGGAATGGCGCAGAGCGGGATGGTTGTTTGCCCTCAGCCAGAAGCAGCCGAGACCGGAATTGAAATCCTAAAAGCCGGCGGCAATGCAGTTGATGCCGCCATCGCCTGCGCGATGGCGCAGACGGTTGTCGATCCGCTCATGTGCGGAATTGCCGGTTTCGGGAGCATGGCAATCTACATCCCAGAGCGCGGCGTCCACGAGTATATCGATTTCCATGCTCCCGCTCCGCTCGCAGCCAGTCCCGAAATGTGGGCGCACCTCATCAGAGGTGAAACGCGCGACGGCTTCGGCTTCATTCTCGAAGGGCGCGTGAACGAGCTCGGTTATCAGTCGATCTGTGTTCCCGCCGCATTGAGAGCTTTCGAACGGGCACACCGGACTTATGGTCGATTGCCGTGGAGTGCCATTCTTGAGGGGGCAATACGGTGGGCAGAGGAAGGTTTCTTCGTCAGGCCTGCGATGTACACCTTTTTCCTCGAAGACGGGAAAATGGGGCGGGCCGCAACGGCGGAAAGGCTGACGTACACTGCAGCGGGCCGCACCCTCTATTGTGCGCCCGACGGAAGTCCGAAGCGAATTGGGGAGACAATTCGCAATCCAGATTATGCGCAGACATTGCGCAAAATATCGGAAGAAGGGGCGGAGGCTTTTTACACTGGCGAGATCGCCGATCGAATGATCAGCGATATCCAGGCCCACGGGGGTCTGCTGTCAAGACAGGACCTCGAGCGCTATCAGCCGCGGTATGTGAAGCCGCTTGTCGGGACTTATCGCGGGCGCAGAATTACAACAAATCGTCCGCCTGGCGGCGGGGTCATGCTTCTCGAAATGCTGAACATTCTCGAGAATTTCGATCTCGCAAGCCTGGGGCACAATTCGCCAGAATACATCCGGGTTGTCACGGAAGCAATGAAGCGGGCGACCATCGACAAAGATCGCTACGTTGGTGATCCGGACTTCTTCGACGTCCCGCTGGATCGTCTAACCAGCAAGGCTTACGCTGCGACCTTAGCTGACGAGATACGCCGCGGGGAAAAAGCGCGTGTGCCGCGGTTGCAAGGGCCCGATCCGGCACCGCAGAACACGACGCACATTTCCGTCGTCGACAGCGAGCGCAATTGCGTGGCGATGACCCATTCTCTGGGAATGCCATCGGGTGTGATCACCGACGGGCTTGGCTTTTTCTACAACGGCTGCATGGGGGTTTTCGATCCGCGCCCGGGGCGCGCGGGAAGCATCGCGCCTGGGAAGTCCCGCTTCAGCGCCATGTGCCCAACGATCGTCTTCGAAGACGATCACCCGAGTCTTGTTCTCGGCGCACCTGGCGGAACCCAAATCGTCATGGGCGTATTACAGACCATTCTCAATGTGATCGACTTTGGAATGTCGATTCAGGAGGCCGTTGCCGCTCCACGGTTCTCGTCGACTGGAAATCCTATAGATGTTTCAAATCGCATTCCGCGATACGTAACGCGTGCCCTAGAAGCCGACGGGTACGAGGTCATACGCAATCCGTATGGTTATACGATTGGCTGGGTTCACGCGATCAAAATCCATCCGGCTCGCCTTGAAGGAGGCGCGGATCCTGGCAGAGACGGGGTCGCGTACGGTATTTGATCAAAGAAAAAAGTGGTCTTCCCGGAGGAAAGACTGGGCGTCAGTGTTTTGGGATAGCGTTTGAGAAACGCGCTATCGAGAAAGGAGCTATCGGCAAGTTTGTCGAGCCGGTGGTGATAAGTTCAGCCATTAAAGCTCCGACGCCGGGTCCAAGCTGAAAGCCGTGCGCCGAGAATCCGAATTGGTGATAAACGCCTTCGGCCGTAGAGCTGGGGCCAATGACTGGGATGTCGTCAGGCATGCGTGCCTCTATCCCGGCCCAGGCGCGAACGATCGTCGCCTGCCGCATAATCGGGAAGAGGTCCCACACCGTACGGGCACTTTCTCTGAGCTTGGTCCAGTCTAGCTCCGTGTAATTCGTATCAGGATAGGCGCGGCCCAGATGGCCGCCACCGATCAGTACTGTACCGTTATTGAATTGTTTGAACGACAGTTTGCGGCCGCGCAGTATCACGACGGGACGAATGAAGTGCGGCATGCGGGAGGTGATCATCAGCATAGGCGCGATAACCTCGAGCGGAACAGGCTCTCCGAACATCGCCGCAATTCTGCCAGCCCAAGCTCCCGCAGCATTGACGATAACTGGTGCCTCGAAAGTGTCTGCTGTCGTCGAGACGCGCCATGCCGCACCTTGGCGTGTAAATCCCGTTACCGAGACGCCTTCTACGACCTTCGCGCCGAGTTGAATTGCTTTGCGTCGGAATGCCTGCGTCGCTCGAAACGGGTTTGCGGCGCCGTCGCGACGGGAAAAGACCCCGCCGGGACAGCTGTCGGATACAGCGGGGACGAGCTTTTTCAGCTCGACGCGATCGATCAGTTCCTCATGGGTGAAGCCCATTGCCCGCAATTCGTCCACGCGAGCGCGGAAGCTTTCGAGCTCGGCCTCGGTTTCTGCAACCAGCACCTGTCCTTCGGAAGTAAAGCCGCAGTCGTCCCCCACGAGATCCTCGATCCGCTCCCACAGCTCCATCGAAGCGACGGATAGGGGGACTTCCGCAAAGTGGCGGGCGAGTTGTCGGACGCCACCTGCATTGACACCGGAGGCGTGACGGCCAGCGTGATCCTTTTCGATTACGACTGGCTTAAGACCGCGCATTGCCAAATGCAAAGCCGTCGAACACCCATGGATTCCAGCACCAATGACGATGACATCGGCTGTGTGGCTCATCCGCGTACAACCGCCTTTACTGCTGTTTCGGATTGAGGCATCGCAGCGATTTCGGCCAGTTGAATAGGCTTGATTGGCGGCCGCAACCGATAATAGCCCACCTGCTGCGGAGAAACGTTTCTTTCGGCAGCGATCATTTCCGTAGCGGTCAAGCCGCACAGGCGGCCCTGACAGGGCCCCATGCCGCAGCGAAGAAAAGATTTCAGCTGGTTCGGACCCTCGCAGCCAAGCGCGACCATTTCCCGGATTTGCCCAGCGGTAACCTCTTCGCAGCGGCAGACGAGCGTCTCGTTCTTCTCGGGAATTCGGAAGTGCTTCGGCGGCTGGTAAAGCGTATCAAGGAAAGCGCGCCCGGCCTGCGCTTTTGCCAGCGCTTGAAGAAGAATCTGCTCGGCAGGAAGATGGCTGAGCGCCTCGGGTTTAAGAGCCTTCACCGCGGCATAAGCGGCGAGGCGACCTCGTTCGGCAGCTGCAAGCGCGCCGCTTATTCCAGCACCGTCACCGGCGATAGCAATGCCAGGAACGGAGCTGTTTCCATACTGATCCAAAACCGGGACCCAGCAAAGCTGCAGTTCATCCCACCGATGGTCGATGCCGATCGACATCGCGAGATTGACGTTAGGAACGACGCCCTGATGCAGCAAGAGGAGGTCCGCTGCCATGCGCGTTGCGGGTTGACTTCCCGTGGCGAATAGCACCTCCGCCAATTTGTCCTTGCCCTGGGCCTCGAGCTTTGTGACGCCTTTAATGACCCGTGTTTTCCGCCGAACTTCGGTGAGAAGGCGCAGGCCTTTCGCAAAGTAGGGAGACAGCAGAAAGCCAGGCAACTGGCGCAATGCGCGAACGTAGTTTTCAAGCGGTGTCGTATCGAGGATCGCGGTAATGTCGCCGCCAGCACGAAGGATTTGGGCGGCAAGGAGCCACAAGAGCGGGCCAGTGCCAGCGAGAATGACCCGACCGGATGGCACCAGACCCGATGCTTTCAGCAACGTTTGAGCACCGCCTGCCGTCATAACGCCAGGAAGCGTCCAGCCCGGGATCGGGAAGGGGCGTTCCTGCGCGCCTGTTGCAAGAATTATCCAACGTGCGTTGATGAGATGCGTTTTACCGCCTTGGGAAACGTTGATTTCAAGGGCGCGCGAAATACTCCAAACGGTTGCGCCCGAAACAAGCTGAGCGCCACTCGACTGGAATTCTTGAATGAGCTTTTGACCGTCCCAATAATCCTCTCCGAGAACTTCTTCTCGGCGGACCGGGGTCGTCGTAATAGCGCGATAAATTTGACCGCCGGGGGCCGGATTCTCATCCAGAACAATTGTAGTAAGGCCAGCCTTGGCTGCCGTGGCTCCCGCCGCGAGCCCGGCAGGTCCCGCACCGACCACGGCGACGTCGTATGTATTTTCAAACACGGGTGCTCCATTCACCGGTGTGCCTCCCGTTTGCCGTGTTGCGTTTCGATGCGCATTCCCTCTCGAACCGGAATAAGGCAGCCTTGGCGGTTGCCGACGCCATCCACGGTCACTAGGCATTCGAAACACACGCCCATCATGCAATAAGGCGCTCGTGGGGCTCCACTCACCGTGGACGCGCGATATGGATGGACGCCGGCGGCGAGCAAGGCTGCCGCGACGGTGTCCCCAGCGCGAACCTGCACGTCTGCACCATCGATGCTAACGGTGACCGTGGCGGCACTTGTTTCAGGCAGCCTTCGAAACATGGAACCTCCGCGCACTGAATGCGCCGACCACTTCGGCATCGAGGCGACCGGCGGCGATCATTGGAGCTAGCGTCAAAGCGTGATTGGCCGCAAGGGTGACGCCCGAGTGGCAACACGCCACGAATGCCCCAGGGCACGTCTCCGACTGGTCGTAAATGGGAAAACCGTCGGCCGTCATAACGCGCACACCTGCCCACATGCGTACGACATTGAGACGGCCGAGCAGGGGGAACATGCGAATAGCGCGCGACGCCATAACGGCACTGATCGACAAATTCAGGCCATCTGGGGTCGTCCCTTCCTCCTTGCTGTCGCCAATCATAACAGTGCCTTCATCAGTTTGCCGGATGGTGACGACGGGGTAATTCAGGAACGGCGTCACACGCTCTGTGACCATGATTTGTCCGCGCTCCGGCTGCATGGGAGCTTCGAGGCCCACCATCGGTGCAAGATGCATGGTGGCGTTTCCGGCGGCTAGCACGACCTTTTCCGCGTGAATTTCACCCGCGGAAGTCGAAATCCGAAATTCGTGATTTTCGTAGGCGATCTTTTCCACGCGATGGCTAGCCAGATATTTGCCGCCGTGCTTCGCAGCCGCTTTCAACAGCGCCCGATAGAGTTTCAGCGAATTGCAATGGCCATCGAGCGCACAATAACTTCCGCCGACCACGTCAGGGCCGATGTCAGGCAGCATTGCCGCGACCTGTGATCGGTCCAGAATTTCAACGCGGTAGGGGAACTCTGGCGATTGGCTGTGAAGCTGATCGATATAAGCGGCTCGCCTCGCAAGCTCCTCTTCAGAAAGCGCGAGATGAAAACCTCCCGGACGTTGGAAGGCGACATCCAGACCAGTCTCATCGCGCAGAAGCGCCGCGAACTCGATCCAAGAGTTCGATGACCGCGCGGTCCAGTGGGCATAGGGCGTGTAGCCAAATCCTTTGCCCTGTACCCAGACCAGCGCGAAATTCGCTCGCGAAGCGCGAATGTCTGCATCGCCCTCGTCAAGTAGGACCACGCGCTGCCGCAGGCGGGCAAGGCCATATCCGACGGCCGCACCTACAAGCCCACCGCCGACGATGGCGACGTCGCATTCCTTGGAAGACAGGGTCAAGTGTGTATCTCTCCTCCGACGACTCCGAACGAGTCCTCACATTCTCAGAGAACCTCTATGCGCTATAGGAGAGGGGGCCAGAGCGGTTCAAGCTCCATGGCGTCCTATGGCGCAAACCGTAAGTCGAGCACGTGGCCAGCGGCCCGAAGTCGCTCTCGCTATGGCGACTGGCTTGTCGAAGGTCATCACTACCTGCACCAAATTTCCTTTTGCTGCCACAGTCCTGTTCACGGATATCGAGTTCGTTCGTGAAAAGGGTAGGTGAGTATGTGGGCGTTCCTCGTGTTCGGCTTCCTTTGGGCGGTTGGCCTGACGTTTTCGGCTGCTCCAGGCGCTGCCGAGCCGACAAGGCTTTCCGGCGAGAAGATCAAGACGACATTTGCCGGGGCCGTGCTCGAGCTGGACACGCCATTAGGCACGAAGGTGCCCATTCGCTTCACCAAAGACGGGATGATGAACGGTGATGCCGGCGCGCTGGGCGCCTATCTCGGTGCCGATCGGGACCGCGGACGATGGTGGGTTTCAGGTGACCACCTTTGCATGAAGTGGTTTAAGTGGTTCGAGGCTGCCGTAAATTGCTTCAGCCTGCAGTTGCGCGGAAATCGCGTTTACTGGCAGGAGCAGGGGGGCCGAAGCGGCACCGCCACGATCGCTTTCCGGCCGAAAGAAGAGCCGCAACCGCGGCCTGTAGTTGCGTCAGTGCTGAGCGCACCTGAGCGCGTTGAGCCCGCGCCCAAGCGAACAGATGCTACGCCAAAGCACGTTGGTGCTCCCCACAAGGAACCGAGGTCGGTACAGGTAGCGGCCCCGGCAACGTCGGTCGAACGGGCGCCCGTGCATGCCCCTCAGCCTGTGGCCCCTGCTGAGAAGCCCGTTTCACCTGCCGCAGAGGCCCGGCAGCCTGCGCCAGCAATGCGGATTGCTAAAGCAGCCGATGGGGAGTCGGCGGCGCAAACAGGGATCCAGAAGATTCGTCAGTCGGCCAAGCCCGCCGCGATTCCGCCCTTGCCTGTGAGAGCAGCGGCGGCTCTTGCAGTTCCGCAGCCCGTGCCTGTCAGAAGGGCATTTAGGGTGATTCGAGTGGCCACAAACGATGTCCTCAATGTGAGGAGCGGGCCTTCGGAGTATCACACAGCCGTTGGCGCCATTGAGCCCGACGGCCGCGGCATAGATATCATTGGGCCATGCCGCGGTCACTGGTGTCCTATCCGGTATGGGCGGATGAGCGGATGGGTGAACTCTTACTACCTAGCCCCAGAATGGGCCGCGTCTCCGCTTTTGATAGGTGCGCGCTAGACCAGCATTTTCCCGCGCTCAGCACAGGACTTCGGCAAGCTCCACAAAGTTGGAAACGATCAGGTCCGGCTTGTGCGGAGTTTCTCCGAACGGGCGCTTGCGGCGGTCGACGAAGGCCGTACGCATCCCGTAGGATTTCGCCCCGATGCAGTCGAATGCATGATTGGCGACAAAGAGACAGCTCGACCGATCAAGCCCAATCAGCTCCTCGGCCTTCGCGTAAGTTTTCCAGTGCGGCTTGAAGTAGCCGGCCTCCTGAACAGAGATCACAAGGTCGAAAGGAAAACCAATGTGCGGCTTGGCCGCTTCCAACATGTCGCGGTCGCCGTTTGAGAGAATGACAAGCTTGTACCCGGCGCCGCGCAGCTTGTGTAGCGCATCGACCACGTCGGGAAATGGCTTGAGCTTTTCGATTTCTGAAACCAGCCAACGAACCTCATCTTGAGTGTACGTTATCCCGCAGCGGTCCATCACATAGGACACAGATCGATGTCCGATCTCGCGGTAAGGCGTGTGCCCGCGGTCGCAGAGCGCGTCGATCATGGAATTTTCGAAATGCGTGCGCCGCCACCAGGTAACGAACCTGTGCGGTTCGCCTTTCCAGCCTTTTTTCTCGAGAAAGGGGGCGGCAATCTCCGTCAGCCCCTTCTGCATGTCGACGATTGTTCCGTACTGGTCGAAAACAAGGGCTTTGATTTCGCGCTTCAGAATTTCTGGGCGTTCCATGCTTCTTGTTTCTCGTGGAAGTCTCTAGAAGTTACTGATTGCGGAGTGAGCATCCACGTGGGGAGCGCACAGCGCAACGATGCTATGTGCTCCCTGCGCGCATAGCAGGGATGATCTGAAAAGCGTTCTGAGTGTTCAGTGGGTCTAGAGCGTCTCCGCGCTGAACGTATCGCAGGCCTGCATATCTCCGCTCTCGAAGCCGCGACGGAACCAGCGGACACGCTGGGCGGACGTGCCATGCGTGAAGGCGTCGGGAACGACGCGTCCCGTCATCTGCCGCTGGAGGGTATTATCTCCGATCCGGCTTGCTGCGTTAAGCCCTTCCTCGATGTCGCCTGGCTCGAGCCGATTGTTTTGCTGGTCCGTCAGCCTGGCCCAAACGCCGGCGAGACAGTCGGCCTGCAATTCCATCCGCACTTGCACCTGGTTGCCCTCGCGTTCAGGCAGGCGAGCCCTTAACTGCTGGACCTTTTCGCTAATGCCAAGAAGGGTTTGCACGTGGTGGCCCACTTCATGGGCCAAGACGTAGGCTTGTGCGAAGTCGCCCGGCGCTTTGAACCGGCGGGCAAGTTCATCGAAAAATGAAAGGTCGATGTAAACCTTACGGTCCAGCGGGCAGTAGAATGGCCCGACCTGCGCTGCGCCTAGTCCACAATCCGTTTCCACGGCGCCCGAGTAGAGGACAAGCTTTGGCTCCTCGTACTTGAGGCCAGCGCGCGCGAAGACAGCAGACCAGACATCTTCCGTATCGGCGAGGACGCGGCTTACAAATCGCTTGATCTCGTCGTCATTCCGGTTCGCGGCCTGTTGGCCTCGGCCGGGTAGTTCGATACCCTGACGATCCCCAGGCTGGCTTGGCTGTCCGCCGCGGGGCAACTGGATCTCACGCCCGAGATCCGGAACGCCGCCCGGTCCCAAGAACAGGTCGAACGGGTTGATTCCGAACATCAGCATCAGCGCGCCGATGATGATCAACGTCGTGAGGCTCATGCCTCCACCACGGCGCCCGACCGGAATACGGATCTGAGGGCCACCGCCTCCAGGGAACGGAAATCCCCGCGCGGGCTGTCCGCGACGGTCCTCGACGTTTCTGCTCTCGCGATCGTTTTCTCCGTAGCGCATTGCGCCCTCCGCATATTCCGCCCCGGTGAGCACTCGATGTTGAGCACGACGCCTTATCGTAAACAAGCGTTCCCTCAACGGGCCTTAAGCAACCATACTTAAGTGGCAAATGCTGACTTTGCTACCTAAGGCTTTGACAGCGGCTTAACGCAATTGCACAATTGAGGAGCACGGTTGTTGCTCGTGCCGGTTGACAGGCTTGCCGCAAGAAAACCCGAGGAGGCTAAACGATGGCGGATCAATGGGTAGACGATGTGAAGGCCTATGTGCCCAACGCCGATGAGAAGGCGATTGCCGGGATCGTTAGGTATTGCGGCATTGCCCTGCAGAACAGGGATTCCTCACTTGTCTCATTCACTGACAAGGAAGAGCTGGCACGGGTTCGTGAGAACTTCCTGAAAAAGAAGCTTGGCTGCACTGAAGACGACGCTACCCTCGATAAAGCCATCGCGGCCGTCGGCGAAAAAATGAAGGGTACGCGCAACCGTAACAGGGTGACGGTCTACTATCTTCTGGCTGAGCAATTCGGCAAGCTCGACCTGTTCAAGTGAATCGAAAACGGCCGAGTGCCAAAGTTAAAAGGAGCCGCAATGGCTGCGGCTCCTTTTTGTTGAACGGGCTCAACGAGGTTTTCTACCCGGCGACGGCCGGTTCAGCATAACGGCGGCGCAACTCCTCGAACCGCTGGACCTGATCCGGCAGCAGGTTCCGTTCCTTATCGCGCCGCACGAACACCTTGAACATGGCGCCGCCCTGGCCATTGAAGAATTGGATAGAGCAGGAGGGCCGGCCATTGAATGGCCGCGCAACGAAGGCAATTTCGGTGCAGTTCTCGTAACGGATATGTCCGCCGATTGGGCTATCGCCGTGGATGTTGTAGTAGCCGCGTCCAATACTTCCCGGAGGAACGCGCCCCACGCATTCGAGCACGATGTCCGGCGTATGGACGATAACGAGCACTTCGCCCCAGGTCTCGAGATCCGCCATGATTTCCTGAAAGCGAGTGCCGGGAACAATGGTGCGATGTTCCGCGGGGAGCGCCTTCACCACGTCCAGCGTGCTCACGCCACACTCGGCAGCGATGCGCTCGAGCACGCCATCCGGATTCGCGGCGAGCTTTTCGGCCAGCAGTTGCTGTTTCGACATTGAAATCTGTTCCGCTTCGATGGCTGCCTGATTACGCAGCGGCCTTTTCTGCTGGGGGCTTCACTTCCTGAATAACGTGGAAGCCCTCGAACTCCGGATGGCCGAGATAAAGCGGCCGGATTCTCCCATCGCCCGCCTTGGCATGCGCCCTGCGGAACTGCTCCGACTTCGTCCAATTCTCGAAATCCGCGTAGGAGCGCCAGACCGTATGGGACGAGTAAAGGGTGTGATCCTCGCGCTCGGGGCCTTTCAGCAGGTGAAAGACGATGAAGCCCGGCAGCTCATGCAGGTAGCTCTCGCGGCTCAGCCAAAGCTTCTCAAACTCCTCTTCAGAGCCTTTCGCGACCTTGAAGCGGTTCATCGCGATGTACATGACTCGATCCCTCTCATGTTGCCGTCACTTAAGCCAAACGCCGGCCCGGCAAATCCGTGCCGGACCGGCCTTTGTTGCTCTTATCTCGTCGCAGCCGTCACTGAACTCCCAGCCGCATGGTCAGTCCGACGCGGGCGCTGAAGCCGGGGCTGTTTTCGAGGTCCAGATATTGGCGGTACTCCTTGTCGAACAGATTGTCGATGTTCACATTGATGGTTGTGTTTTCGTTCATGGCGTATTCGCCGAAGAGGTCGACGACCGTGTAGCCGCTAGTGGCCAATACGCCAGTTGGAACACGATCCTGAGCTGCAACAAAGCGCGTGCGGGTGCCTGCAACCAACTTTTCATCGAAGGCACGGAACCCTAGAGTGAGGGTGAGTTGGTCGGCTGGAATGGTGGCCAGAGGATCACCGGTATCGGCATTTTCACCCCTAATCAAGTGAGCACCAATGCCGAAGAACCAACTGCGAGCATCATACATTCCTTCGAATTCAAGGCCTTTGATCACCGCATTTGCGATATTTTCGTACCGTTGAGTTTGAACAATTAGACTTGGATGGCAATCTTCAATTTTCTTGCCCGGTATGCCGCAGTAGGGCTCGCCCACTCCCACCATGTCTATATAATCGTCAACTTTATTCCGAAAGGCTACAACCTTAGCTCGGAAGGTATCGCTCTGTCGAAATAAGTTGTCGAACGAAAAATTTATTCCTCCTTCAATGTTGTGAGCAACCTCGGGGCGGAGGTTGGGATTCGGAAGCACGTCGAACGCGGGAAATGGATGCGTTCCTTCTATGAGCGTCTCTGTAATTGCAGGCGCCCGATAGCCCTCAGCGTAGGTTGCAAAAAACGTGATTCCCTTGAACGGCGTCACGCCAGCTGTGATTTTTGGCGAAACACGACTTCCGTCAGAATTGTAATCATCACTTTCGAGCTCGTACCGATCATACCGAAGCGCCGCTATGATATCCAGCGTATCGAAAAAGGTCGCTTTGCTCTGCACGAAAGCGCCCGCGACGGTGCGGCGCCCACCCGGAGTAAGCGCGACGGAGCTGTCGGGCTGTTCCGCGAACGTGGAAACTCGATCCTCGAAAGCGTCACCGCCATAAGTTATTGCCAGCTTTGCGGAGCCGAACTCAAATCGCGAAGTATTGAAGATATCGAACCCCGTCGTCTCAACGTCAAAGCTTCTATCGTAAGCATTGTTAGCTTGGAGACGTGTCTGATCGAGCTCAGTCTCATTCCTGTAAACCTTCGCACTAAGGTCGAGGAGAGGATTATCTGGGCTCGAAAATGTATAGCCGAGCGTATATTGCTTGTTGTCTACAGTGGAGTCGTACTCGGCGCCGGTCGACGTCTGATCGACAAAATCGGATCGGTAATCAAGAAACGTTCCGGTCAGCTGGTGCCCCGGTGCTAATTGCCAGCGGGCCTTAACCAATCCAGATTTCGTGGTGTCACCTGAATTGTCAATCGTGTTCCCGCCGCCATCTTTGTAATCATCGGACCAGCGACCATTCAGCTGCCCGAGGACATCAAAGTTACCCACGCGTACTGCGCCGGTGGCACTGCCTAGTTTGCTGTTTCCATTTGTGCCGTAGCGCGTCCGCGTGCGAACAGCTGCGTATTCGCCGGGCTTCAGAATGTCGTCGGCATCTAGCAGCTCAAATGCAACGACGCCACCGATAGCGCCAGAACCGTAGATGGTGGAAGTTGGCCCGCGCGTCACGTCGACCCGCTTGATCATCTCGGGCTCTAAGTAGAACATTCCATCTGCGTTGTGACCGCTCTTCTGGAAGTTCTGCCGCGCACCCTCGATCATCACGTTGACGCGTCCGAAGTCCTGCAGCCCGCGAATGTTGATGGCCTGCGCAGTGTCGAGGGCGTTTTCCTGAGTCGTCACCCCCGGAATCGTATTCATGAACTGCGACACACTATCCGGCTGGAACTGCTGATCCAGCTGATCCTTGTCGATGGCGCTGGAGCCGGACAGGGCCTCGATGGCGCTTTCGGCCATCTTGGAGAACGTCAGAACGATACCGTCGAGCTGAACCGTCTGCGCAGATGCACTCGCGCTGGCGATGGCCAGCGCCGATGCTGAAATGGACAGACGCAGCGCCCAAGACTTTGTAACGCGCCCCCGCAGCTGCAACATGCTCTCCCCCTAACCACGTCCGAGATCGATACTGATGCGAACATTGGCTGGCTGGCGGCAGGTGCGCGCTGGCTTGCTGGTGTCGCGAAACTGACGCCACTGTGGCGACCGAATGGCGCCCTTGTGGCTTCGTTAGCAGCGACTTATGCAATATTGACTTCTGTAGTCAAGAATGAACATGTATGGCGCAAGTGGGGTAGGCGGGGGCGGTGCATCCTTGCCACATAGCGAGGTGATTGGGCATCGGCAGCAGTCATGGACGGCGCAAGTCAGAACAATAGGACGAAGACGCCAGCAACAGAAAGCACACGGCAGGCTGCCAAAGCCGTGCGCGTGCGGGTGAGCGACCTGCTTTCCGATGCACGCGAGGCCATTCTGGAGCACAACGGTCAAGAATACCGGCTGCGCATCACGGCCAACGGCAAGCTGATCCTGACGAAATAAGCGAGAAGGATGTCATGAGCCGTTTTCTTTCAGGGTTCGCCGCGCTGGCCATCGGGGTCGCAGGGCTGGCCACAGGCGCCAGCCTGGCCGCGGAGGTGAAGGACGCAACGGGCGAAATTGTCAAAGCCACCGATACGTCTCGGCTCCTCAGCATCGGCGGGGACACAACGGAAATCCTTTACGCCCTGGGCTTCGGCGACAAGATCGTTGCCGTCGACACCACCAGCCAGTTCCCGCCTGAGGCCCTGAACAAGAAAAAGGTCGGCTACATGCGGGCGCTTTCGACCGAAGGGGTGCTATCGACGGGCGCCACGCTGATCCTCGCGAATTGGCACGCCGGCCCGCCCGAGGTCGTTCGCGCGCTGAGGACCTCGTCCGTTCCTCTCGTCATTCTCCCGGAAGGCGAGGGAGCGGCAAGTTTGATCGAAAAGGTGCGGCTCGTCGGGAAAGCGGTCGATGCCGAGGAAAAGGCCAACGAGCTCGCATCCCAGCTCCAAAGCCAATTCAGTGCTCTTGAAGCTGCCCGAGCGAAGATCAGCGAGCCCGTTCGGGCGCTTCTGGTGCTGAGCGTCAATTCCGGTCGAGCCTTGGTTGGGGGCAGGGGCACAACGGCCGACGTGATGCTGAAGCTGGCCGGGGCAATCAATGCTGCTGCGAGTCTCAACGGCTACAAGCCGGTCAGCGACGAAGCGCTGATCGAGATGGCGCCCCAGGTTGTCATCGCCGCGCGGCGTTCGCCGCAGGAGAATGTTGCAGGGGACATTGCAGCGCTTCCGGGCTTCAAGGCGATCGGCATCGGAGAAAAAGTGCCGATCATCACCATGGACGCGTCTTATCTGCTGGGATTTGGCCCGCGCGCACCGCAAGCGGCTGGCGAGCTGATGGCGCAGCTTTACCCGCAACTGCCAAAGTAGGCTCAGATGGCCACCCAAACCTTGCGCCTGCCGCACACGAACACCGGTCGCCATGATCGCCATGCGCTGGGTCGGCGCCTCGTGTGGGCGGGCTGGGTGGCTCTCGTTCTCGCGGCGATTATCTCGGTCAGTGTCGGACCCACCGGACTCACGCTTTCATCCTTGCCTCAGGCGTTTTCGGCAGCGTTTTCCGGAAGCGATTCTGCCGCTGATGCGTACGCGCGCCTCGTACTCTTGGAGGTGCGATTGCCGCGGATGATTTTGGGCGCATTTGTCGGCGCGTCGCTCGGTGTGGCGGGCGCCATGATGCAAGGCCTATTTCGCAATCCGCTGGCCGATCCCGGACTTATCGGTGTTTCTTCCGGTGCAGCATTGGCGGCAGTGGCGACAATCGCACTGGGCAGCAGCTTCGCAGGGCCGTGGGTGCGCACTCTCGGTGCGTGGGCGTTACCCGTGGCCGCCTTCCTCGGCGGTTTCGCGACGACGATGGTGCTGATGCTGATTGCGCGCCGGCGCGGCACAACAGCTATCGCCACACTTCTGTTGGCCGGTATTGCGCTAGCTGCCATCGCGGGCGCACTGACGGGGCTGCTGGCGTACGTCACGGACGACCGCGAACTCCGCGATCTGACGCTTTGGTCGATGGGATCACTCGCGGGCGCGAGCTGGCAGAAGGTGCTTGGCATTGTGCCGTTCGCGTTGCTCCTATTGCTCGCCATTCCGCGCTTCATTCGCGCTTTGAATGGCCTTTTGCTGGGCGAGGCGGAGGCCTTTTACCTCGGCATCGAGGTCGAGCGCGCCAAATTATGGATCGTGACGCTGACCGCCGCAGCTGTTGGCGCTGCCGTCGCGGTTGCCGGAACGATCGGCTTCGTTGGTATCGTCGTCCCTCACCTTGTGCGGCTCATCGCAGGGCCGGACCATCGCATCGTGTTGCCTGGCTCAGCACTTCTCGGTGCGGTGCTGGTGGTCGTCGCCGATGTGGTGGCGCGCATGATTGTGGCGCCTGCTGAGCTCCCCATCGGCATCATCATGGCCATCGTTGGGGCGCCAGTATTTCTGCACCTCGTGATCAAGCGCGGAGGAGTGATGTCGGCGCCATGATCCGTGCGCAATCCGTTACGTACGTCGCCGGCGGCCGCCCCCTGGTTCGAGACATCGACCTGGAGCTGCAGCCCGGACGGCTGGTCGCCATCATCGGGCCTAATGGCGCGGGCAAGTCCACCCTGCTCCGTCTTCTGACGGGTGAGCTGAAGCCGACGGCTGGCCGAGTTCTCATCGACTCCCAGGATATGGCCACGCTGGCCGCCGACTATTTGTCCCGGCGTCGAGCCGTCGTTTCACAGCACACACCGCTCACTTTTCCGTTCACGGCGCTGGAAGTGGTCCTCCTAGGGATTTCGGTGCCGGGTCTTGAGGTCAGTAATCCGGGCGCGCACCGGCTGGCGCAAAATATGCTGGAGCGGTTGGGACTCGGCCATGTCGCACACCAGACATATACAACCCTGTCGGGCGGTGAGCGGCAGCGTGTGCACTTGGCGCGAGTGTTGTGCCAGCTCGAGTCCGGGCGTTGCCCGCCGAACGAAACAGCTATCTTGGCCGATGAGCCAACGTCCAGCCTGGATATTGGCCATCAGCTTCTCGTGCTCGACGAGCTAACCCGTCAGAAGAGTAGTGGGCGGGCTGTTCTTGCCGTGCTTCACGACCTCAATCTGGCATCGGCCTATGCAGACGAGCTGGTGCTCATTTCAGACGGAACTGTTCTGGCGCGTGGACCAGCCTCTGAGGTCATGAGGGATGATCAGCTTTCCGAGGCTTTCGGCTGCGAGATCCGGACGAACCGTGTTCCGCAAAACGGCGGGCCGTTTCTGCTTCCCCAATCCTGTGCGGCACTGAGCTCCGGTCCCGGATCATATTCTTGACAACTGTAGTATAGAAGTGGCATTGCCTGAGCGAGCGCAGCTCGGCTTGGCACGGCTGCCGAATTCCGATGACCAGGAGTGCTTGATGCTCAAGCGCAGGCGGGGACGAATTCTGCACGCTGCCAGTGCAGCGATGATGGCGATGGCATCCGCGCCCGCTGCATTCGCTCAGGATCCACTGGCGATTGAGCTGAACGCGGCAGAACCGATCGGCGGCAAATGCCGGCTGACTTTTGTGACGAAAAACCCGGCCTCATCTGCCGTCGAAAGCCTGAAAGCGGATACGGCACTTTTCGGTGCCGACGGGGTTATTAAACGCCGGCTCGTCATCGAGTTCGGGCCGCTGAAAGCACAAAAGACGAGCCTTCGGGCCTTCGATTTCGATGAAAGCTGCGACTCGCTCGGCTCCCTATTGATCAATGATGTGATCGCGTGCCAACCGGAGGGCCTGGGCGATTGCCTTTCGCGCCTTGAGCTCTCGTCGCGCACTTCGATCAAGCTGTTCAAGTAGATCGGAGGAGGGACGTGGAGCATTCGATGACACCGATCGGCCTTTTCATGCAGGCCGGGCTGGTCGGTAAGGCCGTGATCATCATTCTGCTGGTGATGTCGGTCTGGTGTTGGGTTCTGATCCTCGAAGGGTGGGTCGGGCTGATCCGGCTTCGGAGTGCCGTTCGTCGTCTGCATAACGGCGGGCGAAATCACATTTCACCGCTCCTGTTGCCGATCATCGAGGCTGGAGAAACAGCTCGGCGAATTCAGGTACCCATGGAGACGGCCGGCGAGAAGCGGCAGCGGATTGGCGAAGCCATGCGGCGTGCCGCGCAAGTTTTGCTCGGCCGGCTCGACCGTGGCTTACCCAGTTTGGCCGTCATTTCTTCCGTGGCGCCTTTCATCGGGTTGTTCGGCACGGTCTGGGGGATCATGACGAGCTTTGCCAGCATCGCCGATGCCAACGATACCAGCCTTGCCGTCGTCGCTCCGGGCATTGCGGAAGCCCTGGCGGCCACCGCGATCGGCCTTGCCGCCGCAATACCGGCGTCGATGGGCTACAACCGTCTTTCGAGCGCAATCGGTCGTGTCGCGCAGTCGCTGGATCACGTGATCGAAGATCAGGCCGTCGCCCTGATGGTCAGATCGGCGCCTGTTCATGAGCTTCACCGCGAGAGGGAGCCGCGCAATGGCCATGTCGCCGCGCAGTAATTCAGGCAATTCGCTTTATCAGCCGATGCCTGAAATTAACGTGACGCCCCTTGTGGACGTCATGCTGGTGCTGCTCATCGTTTTCATGATCACCGCGCCGATGCTTTCGGCGGGCCTCAAGGTGAACCTGCCCCAGGCGAAAACGGCGGAGCCACTCGATCCGAAGCAGCCGGTGGTTATTACGCTGACGAAGGAAGGCGAGTTGACCGTCGGTGATCAGACGGTCCCGCGGCAAGAAATTGCTGCCGAAGTGCGTCGGATGCTCAATGGCGAGGACCGTCATGTGCACGTTCGCGGAGATAAGGAAGTGCCCTATGGCGAGATCGTCGCCGTGATGGATCATCTCGCTGCGAACGGCATCGTGAAGATTGCACTACTCGCGACTGGTCAACGGACGGACGCTGAGACTGCTGAACACGCGGTACCCGCGCAGTGATGCTGGGGTAATGGCCCGGTGCCGACACCGTCGGAACATTCTGTCCCCAGACTTGTGCCCATAGGCTTTCGGCCTTTGGTGGCCCTCCTGGTCTCAGCTGGCTATGGGCTGATGTTAGTGCGCCTGCCGGCGCCGACTCCGACAGCCATCTCACTTGAACACGCCGAAATCATGATCCTTCCGCCGGGCGATCCCGATCAGGAGCTTGCCGCGGTGGGGAGCCCCGATTCCGTGGCCGCGCTGGCGAGCGATGGCCTTGAGACTGCACAAGTCGTCGAGCCGACCGACATACCGGTTGTCGAGGAACTGAAGCCCGCACTGGAGCCAACAAAAGAGGTTGTTTCTGAGGTCGTGCCGCAGCAGACGGCAATGCTCGAAGTGGAGCCACCACTGAAAGAGGTGGAGAGCGCCGTTGCCATTCCGCTTCAGGCAGAGCCGGTCAAGAAGCTCGACGAGGTCGAGCCGGTGAAGGAAACGCCGGTCAAGCGCGAAACTGTCAAAACCAAAGAGATCGGAAAGAAAAAAGAAGAAAAGGAACGGAAAAAGGAGCAGCCGAAGCCAAAATCTGCTTCGAGTCCGGCTAGCCGCGGTCAGGCTGGCTTGGGCGGCGGCCAGTCAAATGCTTCCGCGCAAAGCATCGCGGCCTATGCCGCAACTGTTCGATCGGTTCTGGTCTCGCGAACTCAGCGGATCAGAAATCTCCGTTCGACGGGTAAGGTTGGGCTGGTGTTCAAGATCAACTCGGCGGGCCAGCTCGCTTCGCTAAATCTGCAGTCGTCGGGCAGCGCCGAGATCGATCAGGCGGTTCGAGCAGCTCTTCGAGGCGTTTCATTTCCACCGCCGCCAAATGGCTCCTTCTCAGGCAGCATAACCATCACGGTCAGGTGAAATGGCTATCGGGGCCTGATCCCTATTGCTTCAGGAATTGCTTGAGCAGGTCGCGCGCTTTTCTCTTTGTTTCTTTTCTTTTTTCCTCGTCGCCCAGAAGCTCCTGAACAGCATCACCCAGATTCTTACCCTTGAACTGTTTGCCGATTTCCTTGACGGTGTCGATCACCTGATCGGAATTCTTCAGAACAGCGTCGAAATCCGCACTGTATTTTGGGTTGCTCCACGGCCCCGTGATACGGACGGGCAGCTCAAGCCCGCTCGGCTCGTTGCTGGAATTCGTCGATGCAGCCAGCTTTGGTCGGATGGTGTAATCGAGGGTTCGTCGCGGCAAATCTGCGCGGCCTGCACCGGTGACCTCCATGATTTTGCTCACCATCCGTAGATCCCGGTTGCTGGCAATTCCATCCTTGATATCAAACGACGCGGTGAGCACGCTGAAATTCGTTTTTTTTGCGCCGTTCCGCTCGAATTCAGGAATAATTCCTCTCTGCAGTCCTTCTATCGCAGCCGGAATATCAAAGCCGACGAGGGCGCCATCGCGGAAATCGAATTCGGCCCTGCCATTGAGCGTTTCGACGAACTCACGCTCTGTCTGCCCTGTGCCGGTGAAGGCGAGCAAGATGCGCCCTTCGCCTGCGATCCAATCGAATTCGGCGGCATCCCGCAGAAGGTCAAAAGCGGAAACGTTCTGAACCTCGAAATTCACCTGGAGGGCGGGCGCCGACTCGGCAGCGTTGAGCTGAACAGTTCCCCGCCCGAAGCCACCGTAAAGCTGCATTTCGTTGATGCTGGTATCGAGCACGCGGTCCGTGAGCGTTGCAGTAATCCGCGTCGTGCCAGCCTTCAGGTAGCGATACTGCACTTCGTCAATGTTCAGCCTCACGTCGGCGTCGAACAGGCCCAGCTTTTCGAAATTGAATGGCCTGTCGCTCCAGCCTTCGCGTGCGATGAAACCCCGAACCTGTGGCCCTTCAACTTCGGTTCCTCGCAACAGGTCCTCTATGGTTTGGGGTGACGCTTGATCATCACGCCTGGGAGCGCCTTCAATGGCGGCGCGGCCTTTCCTTGGAGTTTCCTTCGCGCTCAACCAGCGGCCTAGATCAAGTGAGCTGAGCTGAAGATCTGCGCTAAGCCGGGGCCGGGCATCTGGCCTGCTTTCGATGACGGCCAAGCCACTGACGGAATTCGATCCAATCTGCGCCTTGGCGTCCAGTAGAGCGATCGCAGCCTCGCTGACATCGAGCCTACCCGACAGGGTGAAATGCCCGTCCTCTTCGTCTTCAACAATGCCCGTGCCCAGCCAGGTGGTAAGGCCGTGCAGCGAACTCGCGTCCGTCTTCAGTTTGCCGACCGCTTTGGGAGCGGGTGAAATCGCGAGCGTTCCGTCATAGCTTGCCGTGATCAACGTACTGTTCACGCGAACGCTGAAATTCGAATCCCGGCTCGCCAGCAAGGTCGCGGGACTGTCGATTTTTGCACGGAGGCTCAGCTTTTCCCCGCGAAACTGTAGCTCGCCGCGTGCCTCGAGCGCGCTATCAGCGGAAGGCAAATCAACCTGCAAATTCAAACCTGTGATTTTTTCGCTGACCTGCCGTCGTTCATCGGTGTAGTGGACGATGCCGTCCTCGACGCGCAGGTTCACGGCTGCCATAGCGGCCAAAGCAGCGATCGGCTCACTGGGCTGGATCGCGCTGTTTGCCTTTCGCGCTATAGAGTCGCTGGCTTGGCCCTGTCTCGCGAAGCTCCAGCTGCGGCGGCCATCGGCGTCAACGACCAGATAAATTTCGGGCCGACGAAGAAAGATCTGCTCCACCGCCAGTTCGCCGCGAAGCAGCCGCGAGAGCGGGATGCGCACATCGATTTGCTCGACATGGGCGAACCGGTCGCCCTGCAAATGAGGAGGCGGAGACAACGAAACATTTTGAAGGCTCAGGCCCACGTGAGGGAAGAACGTCAGCGAAGTACCTCCGGCAATGGAGAGATCACGCCCGGTGCGCTCCCGCACCTCCTGAACGATCCGGTCGCGCAGAATGTCCGTCGGCGCAGCGACAGCAAGGAACGTCGCTGTAGCTACGGCCAGCGCAGCAACGCTGACGACAGCCCAGAGCAACGCCGTCAGAACAAGATTCGAGCGCTTCGGCCGCACCCTCCGTGATGAGTTCTGTGCCCGGTGGTTGACCGCACCGTAGGTAGGCGTGCGGCGCGGTTGCCCTCTGCCGTAGTCAAATTCCGGAGATCGTGTCATGGGTAAGTACAGCCTCTTGGTGCACGATCGCCATTCGGCATATCTTTCGCGCGCAATTGTGTCACCCCCGGTGCAAGATCATTCTCCGCGCTTCGCCGGCCGCGCCTTTTCGGCAGCGGGAGCGTCGATTCGCGTCAGATATTCAAGGAGTTAGCTCGCATGCAGGAAAGGCCGCATGCCGATGCAGGCAAGATCGCTGCTGCCAAACCCCAAACCTCACGCGGTCTCTCGCGCGGCCAGCTGCTGCGAATCAGTCTCGGTTATCTTGTTGGGAGCATTGGGGCGCTTGTCTTTCTCGCCCTCAAACTTCCGCTACCCTGGTTCCTAGGATCGCTGTCTTTCTGTCTCGTGGCGGCCGTCTGTCATGCCCCGATCGAGCGGCCACGTGTGATGTCCATTCCCGTGCGAGCAGTGCTTGGTGTGGCGATTGGAGCGGCTTTCTCGCCGGCACTGCTGGCCATGTTGGGCAGCATGGCCGGCAGTTTGCTTCTGGTCGTGCCGTATATGCTGCTGATCATTGTTCTTGGGCTGCTTTTCTTCGAGCGGGTAGCGAAATTTGATCGGCCAACAGCGTTCTTTTGCGCGGTTCCGGGCGGTCTCACCGACATGGTGTCTATGTCCGCCGATGCCGGCGCCAACGTGCGAGCTGTCACGCTGATCCAGGCCACCCGCATCACGATGATCGTTGCCATCTTGCCGTTCTGGCTCCAGTTGAGCGGGCAGCAGGGCATTGGCGGAGCCATGCCGCCAGGCGTTCATCTCACCGACTTCAGCTTCCTGGATGCCTTGGTGCTGGTGGGGCTCGGATGGTTGGGATGGTTGGTGGCGCGTAAGTTGGGAATTGCCGGCGCACCGCTCGTCGGACCGATGATCCTGAGTGGGCTTGCCCATGCCAGTGGCCTGACCTCCGCCAAGGTCCCTGTGGAGGTGATGATCTTCGCCCAGGTTACGTTGGGCATCATGCTGGGTGCGCAATTTCGTGGGCTCACCTGGCGCGAATTCTCGGCCACGATGACGTGGGGAATTGTCTTTGCCTTTGTCCTGGTTGCGGTGACGGGCGTAGTTGCGCTGGGCGTGTCAGGCCTGACCGGGTTCGACAGCACCAGCGTGTTGCTCGCATTCGCACCGGGAGGGCAGGCCGAGCTCAACCTGCTGGCCTACATCCTCGGCCTCGATGTCGCGTACACGGCGCTTCACCACCTTGTTCGGCTGGCCGTTGTGATCTTCGGTGCGCAGCTCGTGTTCCTGGCCAACAAGAACTGGCGCGGGAGCGGAGACCTATAAGGGTTCGATAGGCCACCGCTGGTCCATCAATCGTCAGTCGTGATCCTTCTCTTCCTCGTGCGCGACGGAGGAAACCTGGCGCGCGACGTAGAATTGCTCGCCCATCAACTTCATGAGGTCGAACTGCTCTTCGAGGAAGTCGATGTGGCCTTCCTCGTCTTTCAGAATGGACATGAACAGCTCGAAGGTGCCGCCATCGCCGGCCTCCTGGCATTCGCGAGCAGCCTTGTCGTAATACTCGCGCGCTTCGAGCTCCATCTTGTATTGGATTTCGAAGATCTGGCGAATGCTGTCAGCCTTTGAAATCTTGTCGAGATCGCGCACGTTGGGCTCGCCTTCCAGGAAGATCATGCGGTCGATGAACCTGCTGGCGTGTCCCCGCTCCTCCTCGATCTCTTCGAACATCCGCGCTGCGAGCCGGTCGACGCCCCATCCCGAGAGCTTGTGGGCTTGCAGTAGATACTGATTGACCGTGGTGAGCTCCATCGTGATCGCCCGCTGAAGGTGCTTGAGCGAAACTTCGGATCCTTTCATTACGCGTTCTCCATCGTGAGTGACTGGCCGGTCCGCCTCTCGGAATCGGAGACGGGGGCGCGTAGGCCACCCACCAAACGCGACCTGAGTGCACAGGTTCCGGCAGCCGCCGCGGACTGAGGAGTTGAAGGTCAACGAAGAAGGGGGGAGCAGGCGATCAGACAAGCTATTTCCTGCTCATAGAGGCAAGTTCGAGTCCGGCGAGCTGGTGAGCTTCGCGATGGCCGCGTCGATTTCTGGCTGGCTCATGCCAGCAACGCGCCGCTCCAACAGCGACATCAGATAGGCGCGCGAGGCCATCAATACCTTCTGGCTCAGCTCTTCGGGCGTGCGGTCCACCTGGAATCGTGCAGCTTCCTCATGAAAGCCGGGAGCCTCCGGGCGACTGGTGCCACTTGCCGAACGGTGGGTGCCGTCGCGCCCCGCCAATACGGGCGGAAGGCTTGCGGCCACGTCACCTCCATTGACAAGAATATCGACCGGCAGGTTCAGCACCTCCGCCATCTTGGCGAGCATGGCCACGCTCGGCTCGACCTCGCCCCGCTCCCAACGAGTGTAGCGGTTCTCGTCGATGCCCAATGCCTGAGCGAAGGCGCGCGCGGTGCGAAAGCCGCGCAGCACCCTGAGCTGCTTCAGCCGGGTGGCAAAGGCAGTGGAGTTCTGGCGCTCTGACATCTCGTGTACGACCGCTTTCCGACCCCGTCCGGACGGGTGCGAGAGTTGCGGAATCGGCCGGAGAAATCACGTGAATTTGTCGGTGATCTTTAACGTCTCTCGCAGATCGACATACAATTTTGTAGAATTTGAGGCGGTTTTTAGCCGTCTCTCCTACTAAAACGGTGAGACATTCAGGCGCTTCCAATAAGGATGCCCGCGGCGAAAACGATCAGGCCGCCAACAACTACTTCAAATGCGGCCTGCAGGAATTTTGTGTCCATATAGCGGGACCGGATCCAGGCGATAGCCCAGAGCTCTATCAGCACGATCGCGATGGCTAGAGTCGTGGCGGACCAGAAGTCCTGAATGAGATACGGCAAGGTGTGCCCCACGCCGCCGAGCGTGGTCATGATTCCAGTGATGGTGCCGCGGATCCAGGGGCGGCCGCGCCCGGTCATGGAACCGTCATCGGACAACGCTTCCGCAAAGCCCATGGAAATGCCGGCGCCGACGGATGCGGCCATGCCGACCAGGAACGTCTCCCATGTGTTGTGGGTCGCGAAGGCCGCTGCAAACAGCGGTGCGAGCGTGGAAACAGAGCCGTCCATGAGGCCGGCGAGCCCGGGCTGCACCACCTGCAGCACGAACATGCGCCGTGCAGTCTCTGCCTCCTCGGCTTTGGCATCCGCGGTCAAATGCGTCTCGCCAAGCTGCTGGGCAATCGCGATGTGATTGCGCTCGGCAGCAGCCAGATCTCCAAGAAGCTTTCGGATGGACGCATCCGTTGTTCGCTTGAGTGCGCGCTCGTAGAAGCGGCGCGTTTCGTATTCAATCTCCTCGACCTGGGCGCGCACCTTGTCGATGCCGAGCGGGCGCACCAGCCAGAGAGGTTTGTGGCGAACGAACCCCTTCACATCCTGGCTGCGGATCAGCGGGATGTGATCACCGAACTTCTGCCGGAAGAGGTCGATGAGCCACCGCCGATGCTCGTCCTCTTCCTCTGCCATTTCCTTGAACACCTTCGCAGAGGACGGGAAGTTATCCGCCAGCGCGTGGGCGTACTCGTCGTAAATGCGCCCGTGCTCTTCTTCCAGCGAGATGGCCAACGCCAGGATTTCCTTCTCACTAAGCTCGGCGAACGTCCTCACCCCAACCTCCCCGTGTTTGTCCCAGAATTAGAATAATTCTAATAACATGAGTCATCTTCCGATGTCAGGGTTAAACAGGCCGCAGTGGCGGCTGGAGGTTGACGAGGGGTGACAGTTGCTGCTCATGCAGCGCATGCAGTTCGACACTCCACTCCCGATCGATGCCGTTCTTGGTGAACTCGCAGAAGCACTCGCGCGAGGCACGGAAGCCGTGCTTGTGGCACCCCCGGGTGCCGGCAAGACCACGCGTGTTCCGCTTGCTCTGCTGGAAGCGGACTGGCTGCAGGGCCGAAAGATTTTGGTGCTCGAGCCGCGCAGGCTCGCAGCTCGCGGTGCGGCGGAGAGGATGGCGCGAACGCTCGGCGAATCCGTAGGGGAGACGGTGGGACTTCGGGCGCGTCTCAGTTCGAAAGTCGGACCGCGCACGCGCATCGAGGTTATCACCGAGGGTGTCTTCACGCGCATGATTCTGGATGACCCGGCGCTCGAAGACGTCGGTGCCGTGCTTTTCGACGAGTTCCACGAACGCTCGCTTGATGCCGACCTCGGGCTGGCCCTCGCCCTTGATGCCAAGAGTGCGCTGCGGGAGGACCTGCGGCTGCTGGTCATGTCGGCGACTCTCGACGGGGCGCGTGTGGCCGACCTGCTCGGCGGCGCTCCGGTAATCCAGAGCGAGGGGCGGACTTTCCCCGTGGAGACACGCTATGTTGGACGCCGCCCTGATCAGTCCATCGAAGACCAGATGACCTCCGCGATTCTGGAGGCGCTGCGAACTGAAAGCGGTTCGATCCTGGCATTTCTTCCGGGGCAGCGTGAAATCCGGCGCGTCGAAGAACGCCTCAGCGAGCGGCTACAGGACCCAAAAGTTGAAGTCAGGCCTCTCCACGGCGCTCTCGACATGCGGGCGCAGGATGAAGCGGTCGCGCCTCCTGAGCTGGGCCGCCGAAAGGTCGTGCTTGCGACGTCCATCGCGGAAACCTCGCTGACGATCGAGGGAGTGCGGATCGTCATCGACAGCGGGCTCGCGCGGGTACCGCGCTACGAGCCCGACGTGGGTATCACACGGTTGGTTACGGTCCGTGCGTCGCGGGCCTCGGTCGATCAGCGGCGTGGTCGCGCCGGCCGAACCGAGCCGGGCGTCTGCTACCGTTTGTGGGATGAGCCGACTACGGCCAGTCTTCCGGCTCATGCAGAGCCGGAGATTCGCAACAGCGATCTCTCCGCTCTGCTGCTCGATTGCGCAGCATGGGGTGTCACCGATCCAAGGCAGCTCCGCTGGCTCGATCCGCCGTTGGAGGCAGCGTTGGCAAGCGCGCGGGAGGAGCTGGAGGCGCTGGGCGCGCTTGATGGAGAAGGTCGGCTCACGGAAGTGGGGCGAAGGCTTCGGGCGCTGCCGCTGCCGCCGCGCCTAGCTCATATGCTCGTGGTCGGAGCGAATTTTGGCGCAGCGCAAGACGCCGCCGAAATTGCTGCAGTGCTTGTCGAGCGTGGCCTGGGGGGCAACGATGTGGACCTCGAACAGCGGCTGGCGAAGTTCCGCAGCGATCGTTCCCGCCGGGCGCAAGATGCTCGCAACCTCGCACGGAACTGGGCGCGGATGGCGGAGGAGGGGCGTTCGCAATCTACACCTCAGGCTGATACGAAGCTTTCAGTGGGCGGTCTTCTTTCGTTCGCTTATCCGGACCGCATCGCCAAGGCGCGTGGATCGTCTGGGCAGTATCTGCTCGCGAGCGGCCGCGGAGCCTTGCTTGACCCGGCAGAGCCACTCGCAAGATCGCAGTTTCTCGTGGTCGGCGAGGTGCAGGGGACGGCTACCTCGAGCCGCATTCTACTCGCCGCATCAATAGACGAGGTCGAACTCCTCACAATGGCGGCGCCGGGCATCACGGAGACCGACGAAATCTCCTTCGATCGCGAAGCCGCAGCCTTACGGGCCCGGCGTGTTCGCCGCCTGGGGGCAATCGTGCTAAATAGCGAGCCGCGTCCGGTTTCGCCCGAATTGGCGGCTGAAAAACTCGCCGAAGGCATTGCTCAGATTGGCATTCGCCGCCTTCCGTGGCCGAAAGCCCTCGAACAACTCCGTGACCGCGTGAGCTTCCTGCGGGCTGTCGATCCTGAGACGTGGCCGGACCTTTCGGATGAAGCGCTGACGGCGACCGTCCGCGAATGGCTGGCGCCATTCCTTTCAGGAAAGACACGGCTTGATGAGATCACGCCGGAGGATCTGGCGGCAGCGCTCGATGCTCTCGTTCCATGGAACCTCCGGCGTCGCCTCGACGAGGAGGCGCCCACGCATTTCACTGCGCCAACTGGTCGAAATCACGTGATACACTACGACGGCCCGGACGCACCATCGCTGCATATTCGGGTTCAGGAGCTGTTCGGCCTCGACGTTCACCCCTCGATCGCGGGCGGGCGGCTTCCGCTTACGCTGCATTTGCTGTCGCCGGCAAACCGTCCGATCCAGATTACGCGCGACTTGCCAGGATTCTGGCGGGGTTCCTGGGCGGCCGTGAAAGCCGAAATGAAGGGGCGCTACCCAAAGCATCCATGGCCCGATGATCCTCGGTCCGCACTTCCAACCACCCGAGCCAAACCCCGCGCGTCCTGAGGCGCTCTCCTGGCATGGGCACCCTTTCAACAGCTGCCGTCGCAGGGTATTAGTGGCTAGCTACTGAGGCTTGGATCGAAACCTTGCCCTCTTGAGGAGATGCCCAATGAGAACTTTTGTGAAGCGGGGCCTTGGCCTCGCTGCGGCTCTGGTTTTCGCTGCCGTTTCGCTTTCCCCCGCCTTCGCGCTTGATCCGCGCTACAAGGACGAAGATGGGGATCTCGTTGCCGATATCCCAACCGATCCAAGTCAGCTCATCGATCCGCCGGTCCTGATTTTCGCGTACACCCCGGTCGAAGATCCCGCTGTGTATGCCAAGGTGTGGGATGGCTTTCTCAAGCACATGGCGAAGGTGACGGGCAAACGCGTTCAGTTCTTCCCCGTCCAGTCCAACGCTGCCCAGATTGAGGCAATGCGCGCAGGACGGCTTCACGTGGCAGGCTTCAATACGGGCTCGACCCCGTTGGCTGTTGCCTGTGCAGGATTCCGTCCCTTCACGATGATGGCCAGCGCCGATGATTCCTACGGCTACGAGATGGAGATCATCACTTATCCGGGCTCGGGCATCGAGAAGATCGAGGATCTCAGAGGCAAGAAGGTGGCCTTCACTGCCGAGACCTCGAACTCCGGCTACAAAGCACCTTCAGCCCTTCTCAAGAGCGAATTCGGGCTCGAAGCTGGCCGCGATTACGAAGCGGTGTTCTCAGGTAAGCACGACAACTCGATTCTCGGCGTTGCCAATAAGGACTACCAGGCCGCCGCTATCGCGAACTCGGTGTTGCACCGCATGATAGAGCGCAATGTCGTAAAGCGGGAGCAGATCAAAACGGTCTACAAATCGCAGACTTTTCCAACCACCAGTTACGGCGTTGTCAACAACCTGAAACCCGAGCTGCAAGAAAAGATCAAGGAAGCGTTCTTCAGCTTCCCTTGGGAAGGCTCCGAGCTGCAGAAGGAATTCTCGAAGTCTGGCGCAGCCAAGTTTGTCGAGATCACTTACAAGGAGCACTGGGACGTCGTCCGCAAGATCGACGAAGCCATGGGCGTTCAGTACACCTGCAAGTGATCGATGATGCGGTTTGACGGAACATCGTAATGCTGCGCATCGAAGCGCTTCACAAACGCTATAAGACTGGAGATGCCGCCCTTCGCGGTGTCTCCTTCTCCGTAGCCTCCGGCGAAATCATTGGGCTGATCGGCCCTTCGGGCGCCGGCAAATCGACCCTGATCCGCTGCGTCAACCGCCTTGTCGAACCAACGTCCGGCAAGATCTTCCTGGGCGATGTTGAACTGACGGCGCTCAACAAAACGGCGTTGCGACAGGCCCGCCGGCGTATCGGGATGATCTTCCAGGAGTATGCGCTGGTCGAACGGCTGACCGTGATGGAGAACGTGCTCTCCGGGCGGCTCGGCTACACAGGGTTCTGGGCCAGCTATTTCCGCCGCTTTCCGCAAGCCGACATCGAGCGCGCTTTCGCCGTGTTGGAGCGGGTGGGGCTGCTCGACCACGTCGACAAACGCGCCGACGCCCTTTCGGGTGGCCAGCGGCAGCGCGTGGGCATCGCGCGCGCTCTCGTTCAGGAGCCGGAGCTTCTGCTGGTCGACGAGCCGACCGCGAGCCTCGATCCCAAGACTTCACGCCAGGTCATGCGGCTCATTACCGAGCTGTGCGCGGAGCGTCGTCTCGCGGCGATCGTGAATATCCACGATGTAGCTCTCGCGCAAATGTTCCTGCCCCGGATTGTTGGGCTGCGTGCGGGCGAGATCGTTTACGACGGGCCGGCCAGCGGTCTCACGCCGGAGGTGCTGACGCGGATCTACGGCGAGGAAGATTGGTCGAAGACTTCGGCTGCATCTGGCGATGCCGCCGACGAGGAGCCTGCCCACGCCCATGGTCACCACGCCCACGACCACCATCACGACCGCGATATGAGTGCTGCGGTGCGCTGACATGGATGCTGAGACGCTTCCGGTAAACGCGGTTCCCCGCACGTGGCGCCCCCCGCGCATGATCGAGACCACGTGGGTGCGCTGGGCCGTCACACTCGCCGTTCTCCTTTACCTCGTCCTGGCCTTTGGATCGGTAGAGGTGAACTGGACGCGAGTGATCGAGGGCATATCGCGCGCGGGCCGTCTGTTTGCGGGCTTCCTGACGCCGGATTTCGTGTCCCGCTGGGAGGATATTCAGCTTGGGATGATCGAAAGCCTGACGATGACCGTCACTTCGACCGTCGCCGGCATAGCGCTTTCGATCCCGGTGGCGCTCGGAGCAGCGCGGAATATCGCGCCGATGTGGCTCTATGGCATTTGCCGCGCAATCATCGCTCTCGCGCGCACGTTTCAGGAGGTCATCATCGCGATCTTCTTCGTCGCGATGTTCGGATTCGGGCCGCTGGCCGGCTTCCTCACCCTCTCCCTAGCCACCGTCGGGTTTCTCGCCAAGCTTCTTGCCGATGACATCGAGGAGATTGACCCTGTTCAGGTGGAGGCGATCCGGGCGACCGGGGCGAGTTTCTGGCAGGTGATCGACTACGCAGTCTCAAGCCAGGTGAAGCCTCGGCTCATTGGCCTCTCGCTTTATCGCGTGGACATCAATTTCCGCGAGTCCGCAGTGGTTGGCATCGTCGGAGCCGGCGGTATCGGCGCCACGCTCAATACAGCTCTTGATCGCTACGAGTTCGATAGTGCTGCGGCCATCCTGATCCTCATCATCGCGATCGTTATGGCCTGCGAGTACTTCTCCAGCTTCGTTCGGAAGTGGACCCAATAAAATGCCGGTCATTACGACAACTGCCGGTCAACCTGTGACCTGGCGGCTCAGAACAAGGGCGCAGCAGCTCGCCGTCTGGTTCGGTTGGCTGGCGCTCGTTGCGCTGACCGTCTTCTGCTGGCGGGTAATGACGGCGGACACGATTTGGGCATTCGTCGAGGATGCACCCCGGCAGGCTGCCGATATTTTCGGGCGCATGCTCCCGCCCCGCTGGTCCTACGCCAACAATCTCTGGCTACCGCTCTGGGATACGCTGAACATCGCCACTCTCGGTACCGCGCTGGCGATCTTACTTGGCACCCCGCTGGCGTTCCTTGCCGCTCGGAACACGACCCCCAGCGTGATGTTCGTGCGCCCGATCGCGTTGCTTATCATCGTATCTTCTCGCTCGATCAATTCGCTCATCTGGGGGTTGCTGCTGGTGTCGGTCTTCGGGCCGGGCGTCTTCGCCGGCATCCTGGCCATTGCCCTGCGCTCGATCGGGTTCATCGGCAAATTGCTGTATGAGGCCATCGAGGAGATCGACGAGAGCCAGGTGGAGGCGATCCGGGCGACGGGGGCAAGCCCGGCGCAGGTGATGGCCTATGGAATGGTTCCGCAACTGCTGCCGACATTCGCCACGATCTGCGTTTTCCGGTGGGATATCAACATCCGCGAGTCGACCGTGCTGGGACTTGTCGGGGCTGGGGGGCTGGGTCTGGCGCTCGAAGCCTCGCTCAACGTACTCGCCTGGCCGCAGGTCACCGTAATCTTGCTCATGATCCTGGCGACGGTGCTTCTCAGCGAGTGGATTACGGCCCGGGTTCGCGCGGCTATTATCTGACAACACGCCGCGCCCCTTTTGCCGCTGCGGGGCGGGTGCTATCTAGCCCGGCATGACAGACACATCCCTGATCCGAAATTTTTCGATCATTGCGCACATCGACCACGGTAAGTCGACGTTGTCAGACCGCCTGATCCAGCTGTGCGGCAACGTCAGCGACCGGGAGATGAAGGAGCAGATCCTCGACTCGATGGACATCGAGCGCGAGCGCGGCATCACGATCAAGGCCCAGACCGTTCGCCTCGACTATCGGCACAAGGACGGCAAGACCTATCAGCTCAACCTGATGGACACGCCCGGGCACGTGGACTTCACTTACGAGGTCTCTCGCTGCCTGGCTGCCTGCGAAGGCGCGATCCTCGTGGTGGACGCCTCCCAGGGCGTTGAGGCCCAGACGCTCGCCAACGTCTATCAGGCCATTGACAACAACCTCGAGATCCTCCCGGTCCTCAACAAGGTCGACCTGCCGGCTGCGGATCCGGATCGGGTCAAGCAGCAGATCGAGGACGTGATCGGCATCGACGCCTCCGAGGCGATCCCGATTTCGGCCAAGACCGGCCTGAACGTCGAAGCCGTCCTCGACGCTATCGTCGAAAAGCTGCCGCCACCCAAGGGCGATCGAAACAAGCCGCTCAAGGCGCTGCTCGTCGACAGCTGGTACGACTCCTACCTCGGCGTCGTCGTTCTCGTGCGCATCATGGATGGCGTGCTCAAGAAGGGGCAGCGCATCCGGCTGATGTCGTCCGGCAGCAGCTATCAGGTTGAGCGCGTCGGCGTGTTTCGGCCAAAGCAAGAGATGCTGGAGGAGTTGGGCCCCGGCGAGGTTGGCTTTTTCACGGCGGGCATCAAGGAGGTCGCCGACACGCGCGTGGGTGACACCGTTACGGACGACAAGAACCCGACGGCCGAGCCTCTGCCTGGCTTCAAGCCGGTCCAGCCGGTGGTGTTCTGCGGCTTGTTCCCGGTCGACGCTGCGGACTTCGAGGACCTGCGCGAGGCCATGGCCAAGCTCAGGCTCAACGACGCGAGCTTCACCTACGAGACTGAGACGTCCGCCGCGCTGGGATTTGGTTTCCGCTGCGGCTTCCTGGGCTTGCTGCATCTCGAGATCATCACCGAACGGCTTGAGCGCGAGTTCGGGGTGAATCTCATCACCACGGCGCCGAGCGTCATCTATCGGATCCATCTGACCGACGGCACCGTGAAGGAGCTGCACAACCCAGCGGACATGCCGGACCCGGTGCGGATCGACCACATAGAGGAACCGTGGATTCAAGCCACAATTCTCGTGCCGGACGAGTACCTCGGAGCGGTGCTCAAGCTGTGCCAGGATCGCCGCGGCCGGCAGAAAAACCTCACTTACGCCGGTAACCGGGCGATGGTCGTCTACGAGCTGCCGCTGAACGAGGTCGTGTTCGACTTCTATGACCGCCTGAAATCGGTGAGCCGCGGCTACGCCTCCTTCGACTATCAGATGCTCGGCTACGAGGAAGGTGACCTCGTCAAGATGTCGATCCTGGTCAACGGCGAGCCGGTCGACGCGCTCTCCATTATCGTCCACCGTTCGCGCGCCGAGCAGCGCGGCCGGGCGATGTGCGAGAAGCTCAAGGAGCTCATCCCGCCACATCTCTTCCAGATCCCCATCCAGGCGGCAATCGGCGGGCGGATCATTGCGCGCGAGACCATCCGCGCTTTGCGCAAGGACGTGCTGGCCAAGTGCTACGGCGGCGACATCACCCGCAAGCGCAAGCTGCTCGAGAAACAGAAAGCCGGCAAGAAGAAGATGCGGGAATTCGGCAAGGTTGAGATCCCGCAAGAGGCCTTCATCGCCGCACTCAAGATGGACGAGAACTGAGGGCTGCCAGCAGCTTCTACGACTGGATGTAATGCTGGCAGCCTAAGGCATCAGTGCCAGATAGATCGTCCGCAGGCTTAGAGCGATCACGACGCACGCCACAGCCACCATCAGCAGCCGTGCTGGCAGGTAACGGACGGCCATGGCTGCGAATGGCGCAGCAATGACGCCGCCGACGACCAACCCCGCGATAATCGGGAAAAGCGACAGCCCAATGGTGAACAGGAACGTGACCGAGATCGTCAGAGTGACGAAAAACTCGGTCGCATTCACCGAGCCAATGACCTTGCGCGGCGCAGCTCCGTAGCCAAGTAGCGTGGAGGTGACGAGCGGTCCCCAGCCGCCGCCACCCATAGCATCGAGCAGCCCGCCGAAAAACCCAAGAGGCCCAACGCGCTTTGGCGTGACATATTCGGTAGGCGGTGGCTTCCGGGCCTTCCAGAGAATGATCAGGCCGATCACCATCAAATACACGCTGATCCACGGCCGAATTGTCTCGCCCGGGATATTTGAGAGGACATATGCGCCCAGTGCGCCGCCAATCATGCCCGGAATGACCAGCCGAGCCATCAGGCGACGGTCGCAATTGTCGTGCCACCAATGGGCGAGGCCCGATGCCCCGGTCGTCACCACTTCGGCCGCATGCACACACGCGCTCGTGATCGCGGGCGGAACGCCGGTGCTCAGCAGCACGGACGAAACCGTCACGCCGTAGGCCATGCCGAGCGCGCCGTCGATGGCCTGGCCCACGAAACCGACTGCGATGTAGAAAAAGATCTCGTCCCACATACGGACTTCGAATCTCGCTGCTGCGACTGCCGATTTCTGCCGGTAGCCACCTGAAGGTTAACGTCTGAGCGAGGCACCGGCAGCGATCAATAGACAGCAGAATGCTCGAATCCGCAGACGGTCGCGAGTGCTGGGATCAAATCGACGAGAAGTTCTGGGGAAGGCAGACAAGCCGCAGGCCCAACCCGGCAGCAATCATCAGCTGGTGAAGGGTGGGCCTGACTGGCTATGTGGGCAAGATCAGGTGCGGGTTATCGGCTCGGCAACGCTCAAATTCTGCGATTGGTCGCCGAGATGATCCGTTGAAGCCGACATGCCAGAAGACGTTGGTTCGCTTGCAGCAGCCTGCTGGGGTTCGCCCATTTCGCCATGCTGCGGCTCTCGCATGAACGCCCGCTTCTGTGAGGTCGCGGCACCACCTTTGCGTCCCAGCTCGCGATATCCTTCGGAACCGAGCTTGCCGCGCCGGGCCTCGCCGCCCTTGCGGCCAATCTCTCTATAGAATTCCCGCCCTCTGGCTTGCGCGGTGGCGGCTCCACCTCTGCGGCCAGCCTCTTCGACGGTCATTTTCCCGCCTTCTGACCTGCTCTTAGCCATGACACACCCTATTTTCTGTCACGCAGTACAAGACAAACTGGAGATGCGGCCCCTAGTGGCGTTCGCGAGCACGCTGCTCTGCACCTTTTTCCGCGCGCGCTTCGCCTCCCTTGCGCCCGATTTGGCTCATGTGCTCGCGGTTGCGGCTAACCGCTTCGCCGCCCTTCCTGCCGATTTCGGCGTAGAAACCGGAGCCGTGTTTCGTGCTGGTTGCTTCGCCGCCTTTGCGGCCCAATCTCGAATAGCCTTCGCGCCCGAGCTGACCTCTCCGGGCGGCTCCGCCTTTCTGGCCGATTTCTTCGTAGAACCCGCGACCGTGGATGGTGGATGTCGCTACGCCGCCTTTCCGCCCAGCCTCTTCGATGGTCATCTTGCCGGCTTTTCTGGCTGTCATTGAAGCCTTGCTCCATTAACCGCGGACCGCATCTGCAACTCGCTCAAATGGGGAAGGTTCCGAGCGGCGAAGCGGCAGGCTGGAAGGCCGGGCCGGTAGCAAACAAGCGCTTACCTGGCCTAATTAAGACGTGATCTGAAAGCCGCCACGGTGGAGCAGACGATGGAGATAGCGAAGCAAAGCTGCGTCATCCTTGCGTTTGGCACGCCATAGGTTCATATACCTGTATCGAATTCGCTTGGAGCACATGAAAGGCGGCTCTCGAGGCCGCACGAACTGGTCCCCAAAGCGTTATTTGATGGTCTCGGGGACTGGGCCTCGAGGTCGGCTTGAAGTGTGCGAGAAGTAATATGGCGACAGGAACGGTGAAGTGGTTCAACGGCCAGAAGGGCTATGGTTTCATTCAGCCCGAGGAAGGTGGAGCAGACGTCTTTGTTCACATCTCGGCCGTTGAGCGGGCAGGTCTGTCGACCTTAAGGGAAGGTCAGCGTATTTCATACGAGCTGGAGCGCGGCAGGAACGGCAAGACGTCGGCCGTGAACCTGCGCGTGTCCTGATCAACGCGAAGGTCGATCATCGTCCCCGGCGCCCCGAGCGTCGGGGACGTGCGCCGAAGTCGGTGCTGAAAGGAGAAGTATGGCGAAGGAAGAGGTTCTAGAGTTCGAAGGAGTGGTCTCGGAAGTACTGCCGGACGCACGTTGTCGCGTTGTGCTCGACAACGGTCACGAGGTCATTGCCTACACGTCGGGGCGAATGAAGAAGAACCGTATCCGCATCCTTGCAGGGGACCGCGTGACGGTTGAGATGACCCCGTACGATCTCACCAAGGGGCGTATCAACTTCCGGCACAAGGATACCAGGGCTGCGCCACCACCTCCCACTGGCGGCTTCCGTCCTCAAAGCCGGCGGCGTTGAGCAAGGCCCGCACCAGTTTTTCCTGCAACGATCCCACCACCTTGGCTCGGTTCCTGGTTTGCTCCGCGGCGCAACTGCGGTGCAAACGAAAATAGTTGTTTGCAACTCAAAATTGAGTGGAACCGGGGCATTACACGTAACGCGCGAATCGCTTAGGCTTAACTCATCCAGGGGCCAGAGTTTGCTCCGATGAGGCATGGGCCGGGGGGTGGGATGCCGGTCACCAGACGCGCAATGTTGGGCATGAGCCTCGCGGTGGCGCTGTGTCCTATACCACAGACCGCCGAGGCGACGCGCTTCGTCAACCGCACCGGACTGAGAGCCGGCCAGTTCGTCTGGGAGCCGTCCCAACCATCGCGCGGGCCGGTCACGATCGTTGTTTCCTTGCGGCACCGGCTCGTTCACGTCTACAAGGCGGGCATCCTGGTCGGCATTTCCACTTGCGAACCCGTCCGCGGCCGGGCAACACCCACAGGCATTTTCACAATCCTCGCCAGTAAGTCCGACGGGGACGAGAAGGGCGAGTTTGCGTGGACCGGCGTTGCCCTGCACGCACGGAACGTGCAGCGCTATCCGGCCTCGCTAGGCTGCATCAAAGTTCCACCAGCGTTTGCGCGACTGCTCGACGGCATCGTTGTGCCGGGCACCGTGGTCATCATGGCAGATCAGCGCACCGAGGCCATGGACGTGGTGCAGTCCGGTTCTCTGTTCCCGCTGGTTCCGGTGCATGATGCGCACAATCCGCTGTTGCAGCACGTTGTGCAGCGGCCGGCTCAAATTCTGGCTGAAGCGCCCGACGCCGGGCATGTCGCCATCATCTTTTCGCGCCGCAGCCGGAATGCCCTGCTTCTCCGCGATGGCGTGCGCGAGCAGGTTGCCCGCGTGAACTTCGTGGAGCCGAATTCCCCAATCGGCACGCACGTCTACACGCTCACCGGCACAGTGCCCGGTGGAAATGGCTTGGTGTGGCTCGCGTTCGGCATTGGCCGCTCGCGTCGCGAGCAACATCTTGTCTCGTGGCAGGGCGACGAAGTCCTCGATCAAATTTCCTTCGAAAGCCGCCATCACGCGCTGGCGATGAGCCGGGCGTTGCATCTCGGCGCGACCGTTATCGTCACTGACGACGCTTCGATGCCGCAGCGCCGCCAGACACCCCCGAATTTCACGATCATCACCAGTGCTGATCCGGAAACTCGCCGCCGGACAGCTTCCTCGCGGCGTTCACGTCGCTATGTCAGGCGCGTGCCGCGGCAAAGAATGACGACTTGGTCCGATGGATTCCTGAGCAAGTGGCGCTAGGAAAATCCTGCCAAGCGCCCCTTACCCCCCAGGCAACACGAGCACCTGCGGTTTTGCTGGCAGCGTTGCGCGCGATACCACGACCGTCGGCACCTCATTGCGCACGATATCGAAGCTATCTTCAATGCGTGTGAGGAACCTGTTCAGCGTGTACTGCGAAAAGTAGTGCATCGGGATGACCAGCGGCGCCTTCAACGCCTGCAGCACCTCGAGCATTCCGTCGAGATCCAATGTGTAGCTGCCGTCCACCGGCACCAGGACGACGTCCATCTGACCGATCTGCACGAGCTGCTGCGTCGTCAACGTGTGGTGCAGGTGCCCCAGATGCGCAATGCACAGCCCAGCAATCTCGAAAACAAAAATCGAATTGCCATAGGGCCTCGTGCCGCCATCCCACGTTCGGATGTTCGTGGGCACATTGCGGATGCGCACGTCGCCGACGGTCAGGTCGTGGACTGCCGGCTCTCCTGAATCGCTCCACCCGCGCAAGATGTGAGGAATCGCCGGGTCCGGAAAGTGCGAGTAGTGCGTGTCATGCGCCCGGTTCATCGTCGCGATGTCCGGCTTCACGGAAGGCCGAACGTAGTCGTTGTAATCCGTGGCAATCTTCACGCCGCCCGGGCTTTCAATCAGGAATGTCGAGTGGCCGATGTAGGTCAGCCGCACCTCCGAGGGCTTGAGCTGCGCCACTTTCCAGGAGGCCCGCTGGACAAGGGATTTCGAGTTCTGCGCGAGGGCGAGGCATTGATCGGCCGCCGCAGCGATCGCCTCAGCGGCAAGAAGTATTGGCGCGAATATCGTAAGCAGGGCAGGCAGGAACAGTTTGAGTGGGAGCAACATACGGCCCTCCTGCTGTCCGTTTGTCGGCATCCTAAGTCACTCTTTCAACCATGGCCAATCACTGACCGATGACCGGAGGCTGTTTCCTAGAGAACAGCCCACCCCACGGTGGCATGTCATAGTGAGCCAAGGTCCGGCCGGCGGGATCCGACCCTACGAAAGAAAAAATCGATCATGAGCTCCCCCAAATCCCCCCGGCCGGACCACGCTCTAGTCATAGGTCCCCTGTCACTGCCAGCGGGTGACAGAGCTGCCGGCATCTGCCAAACAGAGCGTGGCAGCCCGATACGATGATCGAAACACCCGGTTCTTCACCCGATCGCACTTCCGATACGCCGGCGCCCAAGGCCGTGGACGGCGCCACCTGGTTTTTCGTTCTGCTCGCCGCCGTGTCGATGATGGCTTTGGCCTGGGCGGAAGGCTGGGACGCGCTTTTCGCTGCACTTTCACAGTCGGCGAGGTTGCTTGCGACAGTCACACCGATGATCGTGGTGGGCCTCTTTCTCGGCGGCCTCGTGAAGGAGCTATCCGACCCGGCGCGCATTGCCCCGATCCTCGGAGCCGAATCGGGGTGGCGTGGGCTCGTGCTGGCCACCGCGCTGGGCGCTGCAACGCCTGGTGGACCCTTTGCGGCTTTCCCGATTGTCTACGCCTTGGCGCTGGCCGGGGCCGACATCGGCGCTGTCGTGGCTTATCTAACCGCGTGGTCGGTGCTTGGCCTGCACCGCCTTATCATCTGGGAGCTGCCGTTGCTGGGCACGGATTTCGTCGTCGCGCGGATGCTGGCGAGCATCCCGTTGCCCGTTCTGGCCGGCTTTATTGCGCGGCTGCTGTTCCAGCTGGTGCCAGATTTGCCCATTGGCGGAAGTCGCCGGCTTCGGGGAGACGAGTGATGCTCGGCTCGCTGCTCATTCTCCTCATTGTTACGGCGGCCGTTGCTGTCTACGCCTTCCGCAAGGATCGAGAGATCATTCCGCGGGCCGGCGTCTTTGCCCGGCAGGAAACTTTGAGAATCCTCGTCCGGCTTCCCTTCGCGTTGGTCGCAGCTTCGTGCATCGCCGAGCTTGTGCCGAAGCAAGCCATCGCCGCGGTACTCGGGGCAGAGACTGGGTTGGTCGGGATCATGGCGGCATCGATCCTGGGCGGCCTGATGCCCGGCGGGCCGATTGTTTCCTTCCCGATCGCCATTCTGTTCGCCCATCAGGGCGCGGGTGGGCCGCAGGTGATCGCGCTCATAACCGGGTGGTCAGTGTACGCTTTCCACCGGGTCATTTCTTACGAAAGCCCGATCATGGGGTGGCCATTTGTGGGGTTGAGACTTGCCGCCTCGTGGTTCGTGCCGCCACTCGCGGGAATTTTCGCGGGAATCCTCGCGGCGATGTTCGGATTGTCGATCAATATTCACTGAGCTGCTGCCCGAGCGCGTCGCTGGCCCTCGATCTGCGGCCAGCTTGACGGTGAACGGGCTGGCCGGCATGTTGCCTTAACTTCTCATTAACCCGCACTAAGCCCCGGGGGAGGAAACAATGGCTCGCTCCTGGAAAGCATTGCTGGCCGGCGCTGCCACTGCAGTCATCGCAAATGGATTTGTTGGTGTTGTTGGCGCTCAGGAGACCGTCTTCGTTGCAACCACAGCCATCGTGGAGCATCCGGCGCTCGATGCGACGCGCGACGGCGTCCGCGATGAGCTCGAGGCCAACGGTTACGAGGAGGGCAAGAACCTGCGCTTTGAATATGAGAGCGCGCAGGGTAACCCGGCCACGGCTGCACAGATCGCGCGCAAGCTTGTAGGGGCGAAACCGCATGTGATCGTGCCGATTTCCACGCCTTCGGCTCAGGCTGTCGTTGCGGCCACGAAGGACATTCCGGTTGTTTTCACTGCTGTCACCGATCCGGTCGGCGCCAAGCTGGTGAGTGATCCCAAAAAGCCGGGCGGCAACGTCACGGGCGTCACGGACTTGTCGCCCATCGGCAAGCACCTCGAGCTGATCCAGGAGATCACGCCGAACGCGAAGCGCATCGGCGTGCTACACAACCCGGGCGAAGCGAACTCCCTGTCGCTGTTACAGCTGCTCAAGACCGAGGCCGGTCCGCGTGGGCTTGAGATCATCGAGGCGCCGGCAACGAAGTCCTCAGATGTTCTTTCAGCGGCGCAAAGCCTGATCGGAAAGGCTGACGTAATTTACATTCCGACGGACAACACGATCGTTTCGGCTTTGGAGGCCGTCATTCGGGTCGGCACCGAGAACAAAATCCCCGTCTACGCAGGCGATACGGACTCTGTGCCGCGTGGGGCCATGGCCGCTCTTGGGTTCAATTACTACGATGTCGGCCGGCAGACCGGCAAAATCGTGGTCCGCATCCTGAAAGGCGAAAAACCGGGAGATATTCCGGTTGAGGGCATCGAGACGACGGAGCTGTACGTCAACCTCAAGGCGGCCGAACGGATGGGCGTAACGATCCCGGAGAGTGTGGTGGCGCGCGCGAAGCAGGTTGTTAAGTAGGCCGCACCTCTTTCATGGCTTGATCAGCAGCGCACGTCGCGCCGTTGTCGGGCGCGGCGTGAGCAGTTGGCTTTAGGCCGGATTGTGACGGCATTGTTGAGCAGAAGACATCAAGAGCGGCATCGGCATGAATTTGATTGCCTTTCTGGGCGCGGTTGAAATCGGTCTTGTTTTCGGCTTGGTGGGCCTTGGTGTCTTCCTGTCATTCCGCGTCCTCAACTTCCCTGACCTCACCGTCGATGGGAGCTTTCCTCTTGGCGCCGCCGTTGCTGCCTCGCTCATTGTTAGCGGCGTAGATCCCTATCTCGCAACCGTAATTGCAATCGCGTGCGGATGCTTCGCCGGCCTGGTCACGGCCTTTCTCAATATTCGGTTCGGCATCCTGCATCTGCTGGCGAGCATCCTCACGATGATCGCCCTTTATTCGATCAACCTGCGCATCATGGGCCGGCCGAACGTGGCGATCATTTCAGAGCCAACTGTCCTCACGCCGTTCGAGGACCTAGGGCTCGCCATGGTGTATGTGAAGCCGCTCCTCGCAGGCGTCATCGCCATCGCTGCTGTAGTCTTCGTTGCCCGGTTTTTGCTGTCGGAATACGGGCTTGCCATGCGGGCGACAGGTGCCAATCCCCGTATGGCGCGTGCCCAGGGCGTCGAGACGCAGCAGGCGACGTACATTGGCATGGCGATGAGTAACGGTCTCGTCGCTCTGGCCGGGGCGCTTTTCGCGCAGATGAACGGATTTGCCGATGTCACGCTGGGGACCGGAACAATTGTGGTCGGTCTTGCAGCGGTCATCGTGGGAGAGGCGCTCTTTGGCACGCGTTCTGTGCTCATCTGGGCCATCGGATGTGTGGCTGGATCGGTCATTTATCGCCTCGCCATCGCGCTCGCCCTGAATAGCGATGCGCTGGGGCTGCAGGCATCGGATCTCAATCTGGTGACGGCGATTTTGGTTACCGTGGCGCTTATTTTACCGGGCTTGCGAAACAGCCTGTCATCGCTCTTCTCGGCTGCCGTTACCAAGCGGGCATCGCCATGATCCGCGTCGAGGGAATTTCCGTCACCTTCCATCGTGGCACACCGATGGAAACGAAGGCTCTCAGGGGACTCGATCTCGAAGTCTCTAACGGCCAGTTCGTGACGGTCATCGGCTCGAACGGTGCGGGCAAGTCGACGCTGCTCAACGCGCTTGCCGGCGAGGTGATTCCGCAAGGCGGCCGCATTCTCATCGACGGGCAGGACGTTACGCGCTGGCCGTCACCGCGGCGGAGCGGGCTTGTCGCTCGAGTCTTCCAGGACCCGTTGGTCGGCACCTGCGAGTCACTGACTATCGAGGAGAATCTAGCGCTCGCAGCCGCAAGAGGGCGCAAGCGCGGGCTGAAGCTCGCGATCAACCGTCACTTGCGAGAGGAATTTCGGGCGAAGCTCAGATCTCTCGGTCTCGGCCTTGAAGGGCGCCTTGGCGACAAGGTCGGCCTGTTATCTGGCGGGCAGCGGCAGGCGGTGAGCCTGCTTATGGCAACGTTGAGCCCGGCTCAGGTCTTGCTGCTCGACGAGCACACCGCGGCGCTTGATCCGAAGACGGCGGAATTTGTCCTTGAGCTGACGAGAAAGATCGTCTCGGAACACCGGCTGACCACGCTGATGGTCACGCACTCCATGCGCCAGGCGCTCGATTTTGGCGACCGCACGGTGATGTTGCACGAAGGCCAAGTCGTTCTGGATGTCGAGGGCGAGGCGCGCGCACGTCTCGACGTCCCCGACCTGCTCGCCGAATTCGCCCGCCTGCGTGGGCAGCAATTGGCAGATGACAGCCTGCTGCTTGATTGATCGCCTTCGGCTCAGGTGCGGGCAAAACGGATCACACCATCCGCATCTATCTCCCGTCGGACGAAACCGATCGTGACGAGCCGATGCAGGTGGGCGAGCGTTTCTGCCAGCGCCAGGTACCATTGCCCCTCAGCCATTGCCCGCGCGAAGAGGACGTGTGCGCATTCAGTGGCAGTTCGAGGCTGATCGAGGGAATCGAAAACGATATCGAGCCTGCGCTGATGGTGATGCGCCAGTTGATCGAGACGCACGTCGAGCCCACGGAAGGGCAGGCCGTGCGAGGGCAGCACCAGCGTATCGTCCGGAAGCCCGCGGAAGCGCTCGAGCGAGGCTAGATAGTCCGTCAACGGATCGGCCAACGGTTCACCTGAAAAGACGCCCACCACCGGGGAAATGCGCTGGAGGATTTGGTCTCCGGCAATCACCACATCGCCGCTGGTGCTGACAAAGGAGGCGTGCTCGTCGGCGTGCCCATCCGCGACGACAACTTTCCATCGCCGACCGCCCATTTCAATCAGCTCTTCATTCTTGAGGCGAAGATGCGCGCGCGGCGGCTCGTAAAAGAGTTTCAACAACGGGCCGCGATTCCGCGCGTAGGCTTCGATGTGGCGAGGATCGCAACCATGGATGCGGAGATGCTCGAGAGCATGGGCGCTCGTGGGTTCATCACGGCCTGCGTACGTCACTCGTGCCCAAAGCCAGGCCGCCAATGTTGCGTGAAAAGGCGCCTCGAAGCGCGCGGTGATCCAGCCAGCGAGGCCGACATGGTCGACGTGGCCATGCGTGGCGATAAGCCTGCGAACGGGCTTGCCCCTAAGAGGCCCTGCGATCAGCTGTTCCCACGCCGCTCTGGTCTCTGGAGAGTCGAGACCGCAATCGACAGCCGTCCATCCGTTACCTTCTTCGAGCAGCCAGATGTTCACGTGATTGAGCCGGACCGGCAGCGGCATCCGCGCCCACAAAATCCCCGGCGCAACTTCAATGACCTCGCCAGGAGCAGGCGGCGTTTCGAACGGCAAGAAGATGTCGTCGGCGCGGGTGGCCCCGTCCTTCATCACTTATCCTTCGTCCAGACGAGCTGATCAGTACTGGCGCAAGAACTCACTGTACTCGCGCCGCCCGCGCAAGCCGAGAATCGCCCGCGCATGGGAGATACGCGGGCGGCGGGAACCTGTCCTCTATCAGCAGAGCTGCGATTATCCGCGCGAGAGCCCCTTTTCTTCGAGCTCCCGGAGATAGCTCGCCCACCGCTGCTCCTTCTCGCGCCCGAGGGTCTGCAGGTAGGACCAGGTGTAAAGACCAGTGTCGTGCCCGTCGTCGAAAACGATGCGCACCGCGTAATTGCCGACGGGCCGGAGATCGTTGATCTTCACGTGCCGTTTCTGCGCGACAGTCACACGCTGATCAGGGCTGTGCCCCTGAACTTCAGCAGACGGGCTCATCACCCGCAGCATCTCGGCTGTCAGCTCGTGGCTTTCGCCGTTCTCAAAGGTCACCTTGAGTGCATCGCGGTTCGGGCTGAGCTCGAGCTTCGGAGGATTGGTGCGGGTACCAAGTGAGACCTGCAATTCGTTCCAGGTCTTCGCAGCGATCTCGCGGTAGATTTGCGCGTGCGGACTCTCCGGGTTCGTGGCGACAATCGGCTGGCCGGAATCCGAACGCGAGCGGATCTCCATGTGCAGTGGCACAGCGCCCAGGAATGGGACGCCAAGCTTTACAGCCTCATGCTCGGCGCCGCCATGCCCGAAAATGTCGGAGCGCTCACCGCATTTCGGGCAAATGAAGTAGCTCATGTTCTCGATGATGCCGAGGACCGGCACGTCCACCTTGCGGAACATGTTGAGCCCCTTGCGGGCATCGATCAGCGCCAGATCCTGCGGCGTGGAAACGATGACGGCACCTGAAAGCGGCACCTGTTGCGCCATGGTGAGCTGCACGTCGCCGGTGCCGGGCGGCATGTCGATGACCAGGACGTCGAGATTATCCCAGGCGACTTCGCGCAACATCTGATTGAGGGCCGAAACGACCATCGGCCCACGCCAGATGATCGGGGTGCTCTCATCGACGAGGAAGCCCATGGACATGACCTGCAGGCCATAGCCCTTCATGGGGTTCACGGTATTGCCTGAGATCACCTGCGGACGGCCTGAAAGGCCCAGCAGTCGTGGCTGAGACGGGCCGTAGATGTCGGCATCGAGAATGCCAGCGTTGAGCCCAATGGCCCGGAAGCCCAGAGCCAGGTTGACGGCCGTGGTCGACTTGCCGACGCCGCCCTTGCCGGAGGCGACAGCGATGAGGTGCTTCACGCCGGGCACAGTGCTGGCTTGCCTTCCGGCTAGGCCGCCAGGACGTCCGGATTGGGCAGCAATGCGGGCCTGCTGAACGCGGGGATGCTCGACGACACGAGAACCCGCTCCCTGAGGTTGTGCCGCCCGTGAGCCTCCTTGGGTTTCAGCCGTGAGTACCGCCGTGACACCGCTCACGCCGGGAATTTCCTTCACGACCTTCTCTGCCGCCTGCCGGAGCGGCTCGAGCTCCTGCGCGCGCTCAATCGGCACCGTAATCGAGAAGTAGACGCGCTGATCCTTGATGATGATTTCCGAGACGAGCCCGAGGTCGACGATATTGCTTTGAAGATCAGGCCCCTTTACACGCCTGAGCTGCTCCAACACTTGATCTTTGCTGACCGTCATGACTCATCTTCCTCGCGCGAGTACCGGTCGGTGGCTTCCGTTCTCCGGCACTATTTCAAGCTCATTCTTTTGGCGGAGCGGCAGCAGAGCGCTGGACTCCATGACCTGCCTCGCTATACACGCACCCAGCTAACGAGGGCAGAGCATTGATGAAGCAGTATATCGGTCGGAGGTGCGCAGGATGAAGGGACTCCTGGTTATCAGCCGCACTATCGACCGGATCAATGGCTGGATCGGGAGATGGGTGGCCTGGCTGATCCTTGCCGCAATTCTCATTAGCGCGGGCAACGCCATCGTCCGCAAGCTTTTCGACACGAGTTCCAACGCCTGGCTTGAACTACAGTGGTGGCTGTTCGGCGCCGTTTTCCTCCTTTGTGCGTCGTGGACGCTTTCATCCAACGAGCACATCCGCATCGACATCGTGAACAATCACCTGCCGCGCTCGGCCCGCAACATCATCGACGTCATCGGCCACACGCTGTTCCTCATCCCGATGTGCCTGGTGATCCTCTACACCGCCATCCCTTTTTTCCTGCGCTCCTATGAGCAGAACGAGCAGTCCTCGAACGCGGGCGGCCTTCCTCTTTACCCCCCAAAGTTCCTGATCGCGCTCGGTTTTGCGTTGCTGCTGTTGCAGGGGATTTCCGAGCTCATCAAGCGCATCGCCATTATGAAAGGGGACCTTGAGGATACGGCATCGGGTGGCGGCGGACACCTTGCATCGGCCGAGGCGGAGGCCAAGCGGCTGCTGGAAGACCTTGGGACACCGCAAGCCAAGCCTTAGCGACCCGTCAGTTTCGGCCGTCAGGCCAAATCAGCCGGTGCCGCGCCGGCCAATAAGACAACTGCAACACGCCCAAGGGAGCTTCGGAGACTTAGAGACATGGTTGCATTCATTGCGGAAAACTTGGCGCCGATCATGTTCCTGGCGCTGGTTGTTTTCCTGCTGCTTGGGTATCCGGTCGCGTTCTCACTGGGGGCTGTCGGACTTTTGTTCTTCGCCATCGGCGTTGAGCTCGCTCCTTTGTCGGGCGGCACGATCAACCTTTCCTGGCCGCTGCTGCAGTCGCTCCCTGAGCGCATATTCGGCGTGATGAACAACGACACCCTGCTCGCGGTGCCGTTCTTCACGTTCATGGGGCTAATACTAGAACGGTCCGGCATGGCTGAGGACCTGCTCGACACCATCGGCCAGCTCTTCGGCACGGTTCGCGGCGGACTCGCCTATGCAGTCATCTTTGTCGGCGCCCTGCTTGCGGCCACGACGGGCGTGGTGGCGGCTTCGGTCATCGCGATGGGCCTCATCTCACTGCCGATCATGCTGCGCTACGGCTACGACCGGCGGGTCGCGACCGGTGTCATCGCGGCGTCGGGCACACTCGCACAGATCATCCCGCCGTCGCTGGTTCTCATCGTCATGGCCGACCAGCTCGGACGCTCCGTTGGTGACATGTACCAGGGCGCCTTCATCCCCGGTCTGGTCTTGGCTGGGCTTTATGCGGGCTATGTGTTCCTCGTAAGCCTCATCTCGCCGAAATCCGCTCCCGGTTTGCCGCCCGAGGCGGTCGGCTACAAGGAGGCAAACGGTTCGCGGGGGCTCACCTCTCTGCTCATTCTGACGCTCGTGTCAGCTGCTGTCGGCTGGTACGTGATGCGCGATTCTGACTATCGCGGCGCCGATTTCGTAATTCTCGTCATGGCGGTGGCTATCGTCTTCGCGTTCGCCGTGGCGGTGGTGAACTGGGTCCTCGGCAAACTGACCGGTTTTCGTTTCCTTTCCCTGCTCGCCCAGCAGGTCACCTTCGTGATGGTGCCGCCGCTGTTCCTGGTCTTCCTTGTCCTCGGCACCATTTTCATAGGCGTTGCAACTCCGACTGAGGGTGGTGCGATGGGGGCCGTCGGCGCCCTCTTGCTGGCAGCCGGAAAGCGGATTGTCGACCGCGATCCGAAACGCTTGAACTTCGCCATCGTTAAATCGGCCACGGAAGCGACCGCGAAGCTGTCGGCGTTCGTGCTGTTCATCCTGATCGGTGCACGGATTTTCTCGCTGACCTTCTACGGCGTGAATGGCCACCTGTGGGTGGAGCATCTGCTGACGTCGCTGCCCGGCGGCGAGCTCGGCTTCCTCATCTTCATCAACGTGCTCGTTTTCTTGCTCGCGTTCTTCCTCGATTACTTCGAGCTCGCCTTCATCATCATTCCGCTGCTTGTTCCCGCGGCCGAGACGCTCGGCATCGATCTGATCTGGCTGGGCGTGATGCTGAGCGTGAACATGCAGACCAGCTTCATGCATCCGCCGTTCGGGTTCGCGCTCTTCTTCCTGCGCTCGGTGGCGCCGCGTGAGACGTACATCGACAAGGTTACTGGCAAGACGATGGAGCCGGTGACGACGGGGCAGATCTATTGGGGCGCGGTACCGTTCGTCGTCATACAGCTGATCATGGTGGCGCTGGTTATCGCCTTCCCTGGAATGGTTACGCATTACAAGTCGGCGGCTCCGCAGATCGACCCGAGCCAGATCGAGATCCAACTGCCGGGCTTTGGCTCCGGAGCGCCGAGCGACTTTGGTGCGCCTCCCTCCTTCGGGCCACCGGGGGGACCGGCATTCCCAAGCGCGCCTCCTTCATTCGGTGCGCCGCCCGCCTTCCCGTCGGCGCCGCCGTCATTTGATACGCCAGCGGTTCCGTCTGCGCCGCCATCGTTCGATGCGCCGGCGGCTCCAGAGCCGCCGAAAGAGGGAGGGTCGGACAGCAACTAGGCGTGCCCTGTCGGCAGCGGCTTTGTCGCCCGAGTTATGCAGGTAAGGCTCTTGCGCGCCATTTCGGGCTGCTCGTAGATTGGCGCGGTTTGCCTGCTCACCGAGGGTGAAGAGCGGCTCCGCGGAGGCTCGTCAGAAATCTTATGCTGTCGTCGGTGAGATCGGCTTTGGCCGGCAGTGACAACCTGCGCGGCATTCTCGCTATGGTCGCCGCGATGGCGAGTTTCGTAGCCGGCGACTCGATCATCAAGTTCGTGGGCAGAGAGCTGCCGACCGGCGAAATAATGTTCGTCCGCGGGGTCTTCGCGAGCAGCATCACGTTGTGCGCCGCTTACGCCACTGGGGCGCTCAGGAATGTCTACGTCGCCATTACGCCCACGATGCTCATCCGCGCGATCTCGGACGTGGGCGCAACGCTCTTTTTCTTTCTTGCCCTGCAGAGCATACCGTTTGCGGAAGTCAACGCCATCGGTCAGTTCGCGCCGCTGGCGATCACTGGCGGCGCGGCCTTGTTTCTCGGCGAGCCGGTTGGTTGGCGCCGCTGGACGGCGTTGGTGGTTGGCCTGATCGGCGTGCTTATCATCATCCGGCCCGGGACGTCTGCATTCCACTGGGCATCTGTGTTCGTGCTCGCGTCGGTGGCATGTGTCGCAACCCGTGATCTTCTCACGAAGCACATAGGGCTGGCATTTCCGGCTCTCATGCTCACAAGCTTTTCCGCCATCAGCGTCATGCTGGGTGGTTTGGCCCTCGCGCCCGTGGAAGCCTGGAAGATGCCGTCCCTGGGTCAGATTGCGTTCCTGGCGACTGCGGGGGTGACCGCTTTCGGCGGAAACTATTGGACCGTCATTGCCATGCGTTCTGGCGATATGGGGGTGGTCACCCCGTTCCGGTACGTTGCGACTGTGTTCGCCGTGTTGTCGGGTTACTTCGTGTTCGGCGAGCTTCCTGATGCACTCACCTTTCTAGGCATCGCGATCGTCATTGGCGCTGGGCTCTATACGCTTCACCGCGAGCGCGTACGCCTTCGCACGCAATACAGGTCCGTGTCGGTTACCACCCCGGAGTAGGAACAGCAGCGAACATGAGGTTACGCCAGCGCCGACCGCACGGCGTTTCGCACCTGTTCGAGCGACAGCGGCTTGCTGATGAAGCCGGCAATCGAAAAACCGAGGTTTCCGGCCTGATCCGAACTCTCGGAAAAGCCGGACATCAGCAAAATCTTCAGGTCAGGAGCGAGCGTCGCTGCCCGGCCAGCGAGCTGCAGGCCGTCCATTCCGGGCATCTCGATGTCGGTCAACAGGAGATCGAATTTGTCGGGAGCCGCGGAGAGCTGCTGGAACGCTTCGGTGCCATCCGCGCAACGGAGCACCTCGTGGCCATCCGCCATCAGGGTCCGGCCGATCAAATCGAGGGAGGCGGGGTCATCGTCTGCCAGAAGTATCCGTGCCATTTGGCCCCTCCCTCGAATGCAAAGCCTATGATCGGTTCTGAAGATGCCCTACGAACGGGAGCTCCCTGAACCTGTGTGCGAGGTCCATGCCGTAGCCTACCACGAAAACGTTCGGGCATTCGAACGCCGCAAAGTCGGCTTCCACTTGGACCGCTCTTTCCACGGGCTTGTTGAGGAGCACACACGTCAGCACCTTCTGGGCGCCACGCGCGGTAACGAGGTCCTTCGCGAACGCGAGGGTGCGGCCGGACTCCAATATATCGTCCACCAGCAGCACGTTGCGGCCCTTCACGTCCATCTCGATGTCGCGAAGGATCTCGACCTTGCCGGAGGACTTGGTGCCCTTGCGGTAGCTGGAGAGGGAGATGAAGTCGACCTCGGGCTGTAGCCCGACCTTGTACAGGGCGCGAATCAAGTCCGCGGCGAAGACGAAACTCCCCTTGAGAATTGCAATGACGAGGAGCCGGTCGAGCTTCTGCTCCGCGATTTGCGTAGCGATCGCGTCAATCCGGTTGGCGATCTCCTCGGAAGAAAATACGACTTCGACGCGATCGCTCTCGGCGTTCGTCTCACTCATTCAGGTCCCCGCCGCTCAACTTCGAATTGCCTCATATATCGGCTGATTAGCACATCCCCACAACCTGGGGGACCATAAGGGCTGCGGCATGGCGGCTCGCTCCGGATGCTTCCGGGTGGGCTCCCTCCGGCAGGGCAAATTCGGGTGCACACGAACGCGCCACAATCCTGCGATTGATCGATGTGGCCGCATCCCGCATAAGACTGAACGGGAGAATCGGGGGAAGTCTGCAGTGATCCGATTAGAGAACGTCGGATTAAAATATGGCCGGGGGCCCGAAGTCTTACGGGAGGTGAGCTTCCACCTGAAGCCCGGATCGTTTCACTTCCTCACCGGGCCCTCCGGCGCGGGCAAGACCTCGCTGCTCAAGCTGCTGTTCCTCTCACTCACGCCGACGCGAGGACAGCTCTATATCTTCGATCAGGACGTAAGCCGACTGACGCCGGCCCGCAAGGCGCAAATGCGGCGGCGAATTGGCATCGTGTTTCAGGATTTCCGGTTGCTCGACCACCTCACGACTTGGGAAAACGTAGCGTTGCCTCTGCGGGTGGTGGGCAAGCGGCTTTCGGACTACAAGGACGACGTCACCGATCTGCTGCAGTGGGTGGGGCTCGGTGACCGGATGCATGCCTATCCTTCCGTGCTCTCGGGCGGAGAGAAGCAGCGCGCGGCAATCGCGCGCGCCGTGATCGGCAAGCCTGAGCTGCTGCTTGCCGACGAGCCAACCGGTAACGTCGACCCGCAGATGGCCCGTAGACTCCTGCGTTTGTTCATCGAGCTGAACAGGCTCGGCACCTCTGTGGTGATCGCCACCCACGACCATCAACTGATGCGGCAGTTCAGGGCGCCGCGCCTGGAGCTTCACGAGGGATATGTCAGGATCGTATGACAGACCGATCTCAACCCGGTTTGAGACGGCGTACCAGCGAGACGACTATAGCGGCTACGCGCTGAACGATCCTGGCACTGGGCATTCGCGCTCGATGGATTACGAGCACGCAGCAACGCAAAGTCCGCAGCAGTCGTTGGGGCGTGAGAGCTATGTTCCGACGAAGCCGCCGCGCGACCCGGCAACGACCCCGATCGTTCCGCCCGATTCGGTGACAGGCCGTTCACTGACGCTTGTCATCTCGATCATGTGCTTCTTCGCGTGTCTCACCGCGGGCGCCGTCTATATGATCAACCAGTCCGCGTCGGCCTGGCTGCGGGACATTGCCAGCGAGGTGACGGTCCAGATCGAACCCACGGAAGTGCCGAACGTCGAGAGCGCGCTCAATGACGTCGTGGCGTTCCTCACTCGCCAGCCGGGCGTCCGCAGTGCCCGGGCGCTGAGCGTGGCTGAGTCGAACGCCTTGCTCGAACCGTGGCTTGGGCAGCTCGACGTGCTGAACACCCTTCCGGTGCCCCGCCTCATCGCTTTGGAGCTTGATCGCAGCAATCCGCCCGATATCCAGGACTTGCGCCAGACGCTTTCTCGCCAGTTCCGGGGCGTCATCCTGGACGACCATCGGCATTGGCAACAGCAGATCCGTACGGTGACTCGCTCATTCGCCCTCGGCGGGTTGGCCATTCTCCTTTTGGTGGCCGCGGCCACGACCGCCATCATCATCTCGGCCACCCGCAGCGCGATGGCGTCGAACCGGGAGATCGTGGAAGTTCTGCACCTCGTGGGGGCGACGGACCGGTTCATCGCGCGCGAGTTCGAGCGCCATTTCCTTTCTCTCGGTATTCGCGCGGGGCTCGTTGGAGCGCTCTGCGCCATGGCGGTGTTTTACACAATGCCGGCGATGATGGAGCTGCTTGGCGGTGGCACGGTGACGATGGCAGACTTGCGCCGCCTCGTCGGCACCGGCGTGCTCGATACCCCGGGCTATGTGTTTCTTGGGTTCGTCGTGGTCGTGATTGCCGGCTTATGCATGCTCACGTCGCGGTTCGGTGTTTATCGCATCCTGCATGCGCGGCAATGAGGAATTGTAAAATTTGGCGGCGCCCAATTAGGAGACTTTCATCCTAGCACCGCTTGAATCAGGTTTGCGGCTCGAGCAGTGGGGGAGCCTGGAGCGGCAGCATAAGCCGAGCCGGCGGTCGGACGCACTTGATGGTTAGAGCACGGAGAAAGTGGCGGTTTTGGATAGGGACCGGGCTGATAGCGCTCGCGGCTCTCGGCATCGGGTTCGTCGTGTTCGCGAACGCCGTCCTCTCCGAGGCGCCTGTGTCACCGCCTCACAAAGCGGATGGAATCGTGGCGCTCACGGGTACGCAGCAGCGAATCTCCGTAGCCGCCGACCTCTTGGCACGCGGACTCGCCAAGAGACTGCTTGTGACGGGGGTCAATCGCCAGGCGACCGGCGAGGAGATCCGGCGACTGACGCAGCTCGATCAACGCCTCTTCGATTGTTGCGTGGACCTGGGGTACGAAGCGCAGAACACTATCGGGAATGCGGAAGAGACGCGCGCGTGGGTCCAGCAGCATGGCTTTACGAGCCTGATCGTCGTGACCTCCAGCTATCACATGCCGCGAACTCTGGTTGAGCTTGGCCGCGTCATGCCCGATGTCGAGCTCATTCCCTATCCAGTTGCGTTTGGGCAGGCGCGTGATGGGGCCTGGTGGACCAACCCTGCTCTCGTGCGTTTGCTTGTTGCCGAGTATTTGAAGTTCCTGCCGTCAGCCGCGCGCTATGCCTTGGCCCGGCTGGTCAATTCCCAGGGGATAGCCGCAGCAAAGATACCTGACCGTTCCTGACGACCAAGTCCCGCGATGTTGCGCTCGATCATTTTTGCCGTTGTCTTTTACGTGAACACGGCTGTCTTCTTGCTGCTTGGTAGCCCGCTTCTCTTCGGGCCACGGTCATGGGCCATGGCGGCGCTGAAGCTGCATGCCCACGTGAGCTTGTGGTGGCTTGAAAAGATCGTCGGAACACGGATGGAGGTCAGGGGGCTCGAACGCCTCCCTCCGGGCCCAATTCTGGTGGCGGCGAAACATCAGTCGGCTTGGGATACCTTCGCTCTCATCCCATTGTTCCGGGACCCGGCGCTCGTCATGAAAGCCGAGTTGATGTGGATTCCGTTCTATGGGTGGTTTTCCCGAAAGTTCGGTATGATCCCTGTGCGCCGGCAGGCCGCTGGCGCCGCCATGCGTGAGTTGCTGCGGGAGGCGCGCAAGAGAATCGAGGCCGGGCGCGAAATTCTCGTCTTTCCGGAAGGCACGCGGCGTGCGCCGGGCGCCCCGCCTGACTACAAGCCTGGGCTCACGATGCTCTACGAGGCGTTGGGCGTTCCTTGCGTGCCCTTGGCGCTCAATTCCGGCCTTTACTGGCCGCGGCGACGGATCGAGCGCTACCCGGGAACTATTGTCGTCGAAATCCTCGAGCCTATTGCACCGGGCCTGAAGCGATCCGAATTCAAGGCTTTGGTCGTCGACAGGATCGAGACGGCCTGCAGCCGACTCATTGCCGAGGCTGCCGCGGGGCCCAACCCGCCGCCGGCAGCAGTCAAGCTAGTTAATACAAAACAAGAACTTTAAGAGAACAAAAGGTTGACGAGAGCAGGGGGTGGGGCTACTCTCGGCACGAGTTACGGAGTTCTGCCATGCACCCCGATCCGTTCAGCATCAGCCCGATCTCGGAGCACATCTGGCAGTACAAGTACCGGCTGAAATCGGCAGACGGGGCGCCGGTGGACCGGACGTTGGACGACACGTGGCGGCGCGTGGCGCGCACGGCTGCTTCGGTCGAAAAGGGCGGCAAGAAAGCCCGCGAGCGCTGGGAGCAGCGCTACCACGAGGCGATGGCCAGCTTCGAGTTCCTGCCTGCGGGGCGCATCATCGCGGGTGCGGGCAGCGGCCGGCAGGTCACCCTCTTCAACTGCTTTGTCATGGGCCGGATCGAGGACGACCTTGCCTCGATCTTCGACAACGTGAAGGAAGCCGCGCTGACCATGCAGCAGGGCGGCGGCATTGGCCACGATTTCTCGACCCTTCGCCCCAAGGGCGCGCTGGTCAAGAGCATCGGCGCCGACGCTTCAGGCCCCGTCAGCTTCATGGACGTCTGGGATGCTATGTGCCGCACCATCATGTCGGCTGGGGCCCGGCGCGGAGCAATGATGGGGACGCTCCGGTGCGATCACCCGGACATCGAGGAGTTTGTGGCGGCCAAGTCGGACCCGACGCGTCTGCGCAACTTCAATCTATCAGTTCTTGTCACCGACGGTTTCATCCGGGCGGTTCGCGAGGATCGCCCCTGGGATCTCGTGTTCGATGGCCGTGTCTATCGGACGGTAAGGGCGCGTGATCTGTGGGAAAAGATCATGCGCGCCACCTACGAGTATGCCGAGCCCGGCGTGATCTTCATCGATCGGATCAACGACGAGAACAATCTCGCCTATTGCGAGCAGATCCACGCGACGAACCCGTGCGGAGAGCAGCCGCTGCCACCCTATGGCGCGTGTCTTCTCGGGTCCATCAACCTTGCGCGGCTCATCAACCGGCCGTTCGAGCCGGGGGCCGACCTCGACGTTGGCCGTCTCGAGGAGCGGGTGAGGATCGCGGTCCGACTGCTCGACGCGATCATCGACGCGTCCAATTACCCGCTCGAAGCGCAACGCAAGGAGGCCATGGCCAAGCGGCGCATCGGCCTCGGCATCACCGGGCTTGCGGATGCGCTCATCTTCGTCGGGGCGCGCTACGGCTCCCCACGGGCGCTTTCGCTGGCTGAGACATGGATGGCGCATGTTCAGCGCGCGGCCTATCTCGCGAGCGCCGAACTAGCCGCAGAGAAAGGCGCATTCCCGCTTTACGATGCCGACAAGTTTCTGGCGCGACCCGGCGTCGCTCGGCTTGGGACGGAAGTCCGACAGTCCATCGCCACCCACGGCATCCGCAACGGATGCCTGACGTCCATCGCACCAACGGGAACTATCTCGCTGCTCGCCGGCAATGTGTCGAGCGGCGTCGAGCCTGTGTTCGACTTCCGGTACAAGCGCCGCGTTCTGGAGCGGGACGGCACACATCGCGAGATCATGGTTGAGGACTACGCCTACGCGCTATTCCGAGCGCGCTTTGGGGAAGATGTGCCGCTGCCGGATTCGTTCGTGACAACGGCCGAGTTACCACCCTCGGCGCATCTGGAGATGCAGGCGGCGCTGCAACGGCACGTGGACAGCTCGATTTCCAAGACGATCAATTGCCCGCCGAGCATCTCTTTCGAGGAATTCCAGAACGTTTACCTCGACGCCTACGATCTGGGCCTCAAGGGATGCACAACCTTCCGGCCGAACCCGGTGACGGGCGCCGTGCTCTCCAGCCGCACAATGTCGGAGCAGGAGGCTTCAAAGCAGGCGGCCAGCAAGTCCAGCGTCGCAAGGGCTGCACAACGGCAGCTCGTCACCCGGCCATCCGACGATGGCGTCGTCTACATGTCGAAGCCCCTCGAACGGGAGCCGGTGCTTGCGGGGTATACGTACAAGCTCAAGTGGCCCGGCAGCGACCACGCGATCTACATCACGATCAACGACATCGAGCACGATGGTCGCCGGCGACCGTTCGAGATCTTCATCAACACGCGCAACCTCGAGCATTACGCCTGGACGGTGGCTCTCACCCGAATGATCAGCGCCGTGTTCCGGCGCGGCGGGGATGTGAGCTTCGTCGTCGATGAGCTGAAGGCCGTCTTCGATCCGCAGGGTGGCCAGTGGATGGGCGGCCGCTACGTTCCCAGCCTGCTCGCAGCGATCGGCAGTGTGATTGAGACGCACATGATCCGGATTGGCTTCCTGCAGCGGGGAGAGAATACGCAGCCTTTGCTTGAGCTGAAGCAGGCCGGGGCGGAAGTGGAAGCCTTCCGAAGTGGTTCTTCAGGTTCCGGTGGCCTCAGTTTCGGGGCTGGCTCTCGTATTCGCACCTGTCCGAGATGCAACTCGATGGCCTTCGTGCGGGAGGAGGGCTGCTGGGTGTGCCGGGACTGCGGCTACTCCCGTTGCGGCTGAGCAGTCTCCATGCTCCGATATGTGCGCACTCGCCCCGACGCCCGATGGACGAAGGCAAGGAAGATCTGGGGATTTAGGAGCTTTCGGAAAGGTTAACGCTGCTTCATCAAGGCACGCGGACACATTTTACCTTTACACTGCCTTCAAATCTCTGCGGGTCGGCCCAAGTTCTGCTGAAAATACACGTCATGTTCACTACAGTTCGGCGATAAGGGCGGCAGGCGTGGGGCCGGAAGGATTGCAAAGAAAAATGAGTGCGCGTGTTATCGAGTTGTCGCGTGTCGCTGCCGCGAAAACATGTTCATCGCTGGACGGCCTGTTGCAGGAGCCCGCGGTTCAGCAGTTTCAGTTTTGGGCGGGTGCCTCGGGCCGGCGGTACGTACATTCCGTTTTCAGCCTGATCGAGTGCCCGGAGACTCCGAAAGCGGTCTATTTGCTCGTTCGTTGTGACAACAACGGCCGGCGCACCGTTCTGAAGGTCGGGCGCGTCGAGCACGAGGCGGAGTCGCTTAACCTAGCGGAAATCCGGCACCGGGGGGCCAAGCTTGGCGCCAATCAGGTCCACCTGCATTTCCTCGCCAAGGACGAGCAGGAGCGCCGCATGATTGAGCTCGATCTGCGGGCCGCCCATTTTTCCGAGCTCAGCGCCGAGCGGATCTCGTCTTCGCGGCACTGAGGCGCTTCAGGCCGGAACTCCCCTACGTAGCACGGCTGCGCGAAGCCCAGGCGGAGATCTGCCGGCGATGGATAAAGCGCCGCCGCTCGCCGAGCTTGAGACGCGGCGCCTCGACAGGCTGGTTTCGGTAAATCTTCAGCAGCGCCACCGCACCGCTGCGCCCCTGGCCGTTGAAACTGCTCCGCGAAAACTGCGGCCCGATGATGCTCAGCAGTCGCTTGAGCTCCGGTTCGTGGATGCCAAGGCTCTCCAGGTGCGCAATCGTATTGATGAGGTAATCGAGGTTGGGTCCGGAGATACCCCGGGCGCCGCGAATGAGCTGCGCCTGTTCGGCAAGGCTTAGCTGGCCTGCGTAGCTTGGATGCCGCCGCTCTACGATGTAGGCCAGCGCAAGCACCTCTTCCCGCGGTTCGCCTTCAAGGGACACTGGCACCAAGGCATCCCGGTAAACGCCGCTAACCTGCTCGCGCGCGGTGAGGTACTCCAGCGTTTCGATGCGGCGCCCCGCAGCAACGCGAAACGCAAGCCCGTGGCATGTGCCACCACGATCGAGCCCCAGCACCAAGCCAGGGCGCTGCTCAGTGCCCCGATGATGGGTTGAGTAGACGCAAAAGCAGCGACGATAACCGACCAGCGTGGCCCTTCTGACCTCCTCGTAATGGAAGCCAGGTCGCCACATGAGCGAGCCGTAACCGAACACCCACAAGTCGTGGGCGTGCGCGCTGTTACCGCTACGGCTCACTTTTCCGAGCTGCCTCCCGGCTTGGCTGACTTGACCTGGTGCCGGCCAAAGTCCGGCGCCGGCGTATCCTGGCCCGCCTCGATGATGCTCCGCCGGATTGCGCGCGCATCGGAGAAGAGCCTGAACAGCGTGTCGCCTTCCCCATAACGGATGGCGCGCTGGAGGGCCGTCAGATCCTCGGTGAACCGGCCCAGCATTTCCAGCACAGCTTCCTTATTGTTGAGGAAGACGTCCCGCCACATGGTCGGGTCGGAGGCCGCAATGCGGGTGAAGTCGCGGAAGCCGCCGGCCGAGAACTTGATGACCTCACTGTCAGTCACCCGCTCGAGATGCGCGGCGGTGTTGACGATATTGTAGGCGATAAGGTGCGGCACGTGGCTGGTGATGGCGAGGACCAGATCGTGGTGCTCCGCCGTCATGATTTCCACGTTGCTGCCCATCTCCTCCCAGAGCCGGCGTAACCGCGCGACAGCTTCCTTATCCGTTCCGTTGACCGGCGTCAGGATGCACCAGCGGTTGTCGAACAGCTCCGCGAACCCGGCTTCGGGGCCGGAGTGCTCCGTGCCCGCGATGGGATGGCCAGGGATGAAATGCACGCCCGGCGGGACGTGAGGCGAGACATCCCGGATGACGGCCGCTTTGACCGAGCCCACGTCTGTGAGGATGCACCCCGGAGCCAAGTTCGGCGCGATCCTGCGGGCGATTTCGCCACACGCCCCTACAGGAACGCACAGAATGACGAGGTCTGCGCCCTTGACCGCATCGGCAGGGTCCTCAAAAACCTCGGCGACAAGTCCGAGTCGGAGTGCAATCTCGCGCGTCTTCTCGGTCTTCGCACTGCCTACGATGGTGCCGGCCAGATTGCGTCGGCGCATCGCGTGACTGATGGAGGAGCCGATGAGACCGATACCGATCAAAGCGACCCGCTGGAACATGGGGCCGCTCATCGCTGGTCTCCGTTCATGAACGCGGACAATGTGTCGATCACGGCCTTGTTTTCAGGCTCGGTGCCGATGGTGATCCTCAGTGCATTGGGCAGCCCGTAGGAGCCCATCTTGCGCACGATGACGCCGCGCGATTGCAGGAACGCATTCGCCGCATCTGCAGTGCGGTCGCCTTCCTTCGGGAAGTGAACGAGCACGAAGTTGGCGACGCTGGGTGTCACGACGAGGCCCAATTTCTCAAGTTCCGCCGTCACCCATTCAAGCCAGCGCTCGTTGTGCGTAACTGACTTTTCGACGTGCTCGAGATCCTCGAGTGCCGCAACGCCGGCGGCGATGGCAGGGGCTGAAACGTTGAAGGGCCCACGAATACGGTTGAGAGCGTCCGCGACATTCGCCGGGCAGTAGGCCCAGCCGAGCCGCAAGGCGGCCAGACCGTGAATCTTGGAGAATGTGCGGGTCATGATCGTGTTGTTGGTTGTGGCCACCAGTTCGATACCCGCCTCATAATCGTTTCGCCGCACGTACTCACTATACGCGGCATCGAGCACCAGCAGCACGTTCTCGGGCAGGCCCTGACGTAGCCTGCGCACCTCGTCAAAGGGAATGTACGTTCCCGTCGGATTGTTCGGGTTGGCGATGAAGACGATCTTTGTCTTCGGCGTCACACGGGCCAGGATCGCATCCACATCGGTGCGCAAATTCTTCTCCGGCGCGACGACAGGCACGCCGCCACAAGCGAGCGTGGCGATCCGGTAAACAAGGAAGCCGTGTTCCGTAAAAATCGTCTCGTCGCCCGGTTCAAGATAGGCGTGGGCAATCAGGTTCAGGAGCTCGTCGGAACCTGCTCCGCAAACGATCCGGTCCGGATTGAGGCCGTGAACGCGTGCGATGGCCTGTCGCAGCGCGGACGCGCTACCATCAGGATACCGCTCGAGCTGATCCGCGCAAGCCTTGAACGCCGCCACGGCCGCGGGGCTCGGCCCTAGCGGATTCTCGTTCGAGGATAGCTTGATCGGCTTGATGTTGCCGGGCACGGTGCTTTCGCCCGGTACATAAGCCTCGATGTCCATCACGCCCCGCTTGGGGGTCGGCAAGCCCGTAGCCATGTTATGAATACCTGATGTGGAATACGGCCCGATTGATATGCGCCTCGCCCGGCGAAAGCAAACAAACGATTGACATTCGCGGGCAACGGCCTAGCTACCGCAATCGTGGCGAGGAGGTGAACATTTTGCGCTTGCCTTCTTGCCGCATGAAATAACGAGCGCACCAGTTGGTGCGGGTGAAGGACTGCGCCATGAGCACGGTCAATCCGCGAGTAGTGGACACTCTTGACCTTCGGATCAGCGAAGCGCAACGGCCCTCGAGCAAGGTCATGCACTTCGATGAGCCGTTGATGCTCGACTGTGGGCAGACTCTGGCGCCCTTCTCGCAAGCATATCAGACTTACGGTGAGCTCAACGCTGACAAGTCGAACGCCATCCTGGTTTGCCACGCGCTGACCGGTGACCAGCACGTCGCCAATACCCATCCGGTTACGGGTAAGCCGGGCTGGTGGTCGACGATGGTTGGCCCAGGCAAGCCGATCGACACGAACCGGTTCTTTGTCATCTGCCCGAACATTCTCGGCGGCTGCATGGGCTCTACCGGCCCGGCCTCCATCAATCCGGCGACGGGCAAGCCTTATGGCTTGAGCTTCCCGGTCATCACGATCGGGGACATGGTCGACGCTCAGGTGCGGTTGATCGACAGCCTTGGCATCGACCAGCTGTTTTGCGTCATCGGCGGTTCAATGGGCGGCATGCAAGTGCTCGAATGGGCGGCGCGCCAAAAGGAGCGCGTCTTTGCGGCCGTTCCGATTGCGACAGCGGCCTCTCATTCGTCGCAGAACATCGCTTTCCATGAGGTCGGCCGTCAGGCGGTCATGGCTGATCCGGACTGGTGCGGCGGCCGCTATTTAGAGATGGGTAAGGTGCCTCGCCGTGGCCTCGCGGTGGCGCGCATGGCGGCGCACATCACGTACCTCTCGGAAGAGGCGTTGCACCGCAAGTTCGGCCGGAACTTCCAAAACCGGACCGACCGCTCATTCTCGTTCAGTGCTGATTTCCAGGTCGAAAGCTACCTCCGGCACCAGGGCATCAGCTTTGTCGATCGGTTCGACGCCAACAGCTACCTCTACATCACGCGGGCCATGGACTACTTCGATTTGGCCGCGGAGTACGGGGACGTGTTGGCAAATGCTTTCAAGGGGACGAAGACGCGCTTCTGCGTTGTTTCCTTCACTAGCGACTGGCTTTATCCGACGCGTGAGTCCAAGCGTATCGTGCAGGCGCTGAACGCCGTCGCCGCCAACGTCTCCTTCGTGGAGATCGAGAGTGACAAGGGGCACGATGCCTTCCTGCTGGACGAGCCCGAGTTCTTCGCGACCGTGCGGGGGTTCATCAACTCTGCAGCCGAGAAGCGCGGCATCCCGCCAGCCCGAAACGGCTAACGGCTCGAGCTAAGGTGCCACCATGCTTCGAACCAATCAGCCGTTGCAGACGACACCCCGCGTAGACCATTTGCTCATCGCCGAGATGGTGAGTCATGGCGCCCGCGTGCTCGATGTCGGGTGCGGTGATGGCGCTTTGCTGCAATTGCTCGCCGAGACGAAAGGCGTGGATGGCCGCGGCATCGAGATCGAGCGAGAGCGCGTGAACGCCTGCGTGGCCCGTGGCCTTTCCGTCATTCAGGGCGACGCGGATCGCGACCTCGACGATTATCCGGACGACGCGTTCGACTATGCCATTCTGAGCCTCACCATTCAGGCCACGCTGCGGCCCAAGGCGGTTCTTGAGAATCTGCTGCGTATCGGACGGCACGCGATCGTCTCGTTCCCGAATTTCGGTCATTGGCGCATTCGGGCGCAGCTTTTGTTCACGGGGCGGATGCCGCGTACGGAAAATCTTCCAGAGCCCTGGTATGAGTCGCCGAACGCGCATCTCTGCACAATCCGGGACTTTGCCGAGCTGTGCAGCTTGGTGAATGCGAGGGTCGAGCGTTCTGCGGCGTTCAACGCATCGGGCCGCCAGCTTTCTCCGCGGGTTCCGCTGGAACTCCAGAACATTTTTGGCGAGAAGGCGGTCTTCTTGCTGAAGCGCGGAACGATTTACTGATCTGCAACTTTGGTCGATTCCTTGGCCCCGGTCTTGGGCGCGATATTTCCCGGCGCAGTCACGAGACGGCCCAGGACGCGCGACGGTACCTTCTTCGCGATCGGGGCCGTCAGCTCCTTGCGGGCTTCCACGATGATGAGGCCGCCAAGACCCCGTGAGAGCCTCATGCCCATTCGCTCGAAAGCGATCGCCGAGCGCATGATGAGGGGCCGCTCGATCGGCGGCACAAAAAGCGCCGCAGACCAATCGAATGGGGTGAACATCGAGTCGCTCAGCAGCTGCTCCAGCTGTGTCCGGCTGTAGGGCCGGCCCTGGCCGAACGGCGTATGATCCAGGCGCGCCCAGACGCCGCGCCGGTTCGGAACGATCAGGAGCAGCCGTCCTTGGGGCGAAAGGACTCGCCAGACCTCCCGCAACAGCGACCGGGGCCTGTCCGCCGTTTCCAGGCAATGCACGGCCAGCAGCCGGTCGACGGAGTTGTCCGGCAGGGGCAAGTGCTCGTCATCGACCAAGACGGTCGCCGTCGGGCCGACGTGCGGCCAGACGAGTGCTCCCTGTGAGGCGGGCATAAAGGCCCCCAGCCGCAGGACTTCGCCGCGAAACATGTTGAGGTAGGGCGTCGCGAATCCGAGCCCGATCAGCGTCTCGCCCTGCAACCTTCGCCAGCGTGCGTGAATTCTGTGAGCAAGCAGCCGGCGAACCATGAGGCCGAGTGGCTGTGCATAGAATTCCCTCAGCTCGGCAACATCGAGGTTCATGAGTCGTCTGCGAAGCGGGAGCTCGGCTGTTGCAAAGTCAACCACGATTCGTTGAGGACTGCAGGTGATTGCAATCCGGCCACCCGCTGATACGTTGCGAGGCAAGCCATCCCGTGGTTTCCAGGAAGGGAGCTTAAGCCGTGGCCAATCTCGAAATCCACCAGTTCCCCTGTCTCAGCGACAACTTCGGCGTGCTGATTCGAGACGCCGACGCCAACGTAGTTGCATCCATCGACGCTCCGGATGCGAAAGCGGTGAAGCGCGCCCTTGAGGAAAAGGGGTGGCAGCTCACCCACATCCTGACGACCCATTACCATCCCGACCACACCGACGGGAATCTAGAGCTCAAGGCAGAAACGAACTGCACGATCATCGGCCCCCGCGGGGAGGCTGCCAAGATCCCCGGCATTGATAAGGCCGTCGGTGAGGGGGATGTGTTCCAGTTCGGCTCCTTCCAGGTACATGTCTTCGACTGTCCGGGCCACACGGCTGGCCACATCATCTACTGGATACCCGCCGCCGATGTGGCGTTCGTAGGGGACGTGCTGTTCGCTATCGGGTGCGGCCGCGTCAACGAGGGCACCTACGAGACAATGTGGAAGTCGCTCGAGAAGGTGATGTCCCTTCCCCCGTCCACGAAAGTGTACTTCGGCCACGAATACACGCTGTCGAACGCTCGCTTCGCGCTGACAATCGAGCCGGAGAACGAGGCGTTGCAGCAGCGGGCGAAAGAGGTCGAGCAGATGGTTGCCGCTGGTCAGCCGACCTCGCCCACGCGGATCGACCTTGAGCTGGCGACAAACCCGTTCCTTCGTCCGAACAGCCCGGATATTCGCCGTCGGCTCGGCATGGAGGGCGAGCCTGACTGGAAGGTGTTTGGCGAGATCCGCGACCGCAAGAACCGCGCGTAAGGTGCACTGTTAAGGCAGGCGGCGCCGAGAGATAACACTGGGCGCCGTCCATCCGTTATTCCGCGGAAGTGAACCCCGCCCTCGCAGGGGCTCCTCGCAGGGGCTCCAGCGATTCAAAGCGGCACAAAATCACGCAAATCTGCGAGTTTTTCCGAATGTCCAGTGGATAGCGGCGGGGCTGTCCTTGCAGCCCCCTGACGACTCGGAAAGAGTCGCGAATCAAAAGTGACATTCGCGGCAGCGGGGGCTCAAAGAATGAAACGTGAGAGTTCAGGGCAGATCCTGAGCGCGGTGTTCGTCGACTATGACAACATCTATCTGTCCCTGAAGCGCAAGAATGAAGAGGCCGCTAAGCGGTTCGCCAAGGATGCCCACCTCTGGCTGGCCGAGATCGAAAGCGGCCGCCTGATTGCCCCCACGAACAAGCTGCCGTCAAACGTTCAGCGTCGGATCGTTCTGAACCGGTGCTACGGCAACCCGGTGCCGCGCCGCAATCAGAACGACAATTCGACGGATATGAACTCGTTTCCCTTCGTGCGGCATCACTTTCTGCGTGCTGGGTTCGAGGTTATCGACTGCCCGCCGTTGACTGCGCAACTCAAGAACTCGTCCGACATTCGCATGGTGATGGACGTCCGTGATTACCTGGATCACGAGACGTATTTCGACGAGTTCATCATCCTCTCGGGCGATGCGGACTTCACGCCCGTGCTGCATCGCTTGCGTGCTCACGCCCGGCGCACGGTCGTTTACGCGAACGACTTTACCGCCGCGCCCTATGTGGCGATCGCCGACGGTGAAATTCGCGAGGCCGACCTCATCGCCGCCATTCTCCGCAACTCATCGGCGGATAACGAGCAGTCCAGCGCGCGGGATGTTGATCCGACCGGCGAGCTTCGGCGCGAGATCATGTCGGAGATTACGGGCGCGGTCCGTAGCTCCAACACCCCGTTGCCGCTTGAAGCGCTTGCGGAGCGCGCGACTCGTGCGCTCGGCCATGACCGCACCGTTGGAACGAACTGGGCAGGGGCTGGCAGCTTCCGCGATCTTCTCCTTCAGAGCCTGCCCGAGGGAATCAGGCTGAGCGATCAACCTCCTTACGTCGTCTACGATGCCACCAAACAGCCGGCACCCGAGGGAGGCTTGCTTGGCGGTCGCGGCGAGAGAGCGGAACGGGCGCCCGGCGGGCTTGGTATTCCGACGCGCAATGCACGGCCATCCGCAGAGGTGGGTGCTGCCGCCCTCGCACAGGCACTCAATCCGGTTGGCGCTGCAAGGGCCTCTTCCGCGCCGCAGCCCCAAGCACAGCAGGTGGCGCGCCCAACTGGCCCCGCTGCGGCCCAGACCAAAGAAGCTGGTGGTGAGGTCGCAGCGGCCAAGCCCGTCATGCGGGCAGAAGGCAGCGCGCAGCAGAACCGTACTGCCGAAAGCGCCTCCGCGTTGCAGCGCTCTATCGCTCGCATTCACGAAGCGAGCCAGGTGCCTCCGCTGTCACCGCCGGAGTATCGCGCGCTGTTTGAGCTCCTGGCGAAGGAGATCAATTCCAACAGCGTGCAGGGGACGCAGACGATCGCAAACGTCGCCAATCGCGCTCGCGAGCTCGGCCTTGACATCCGCAGCGACGACATTCGCTTTGTCCTGGATGTCGTCGGCGAGCATGATCCGTGGTTCGAGCAAGGTGCCTCGGCGAACCTTTTCGCTGGTCGGTTCCGCAATTTCGTAGTCGCGCGGTGCCGCAGCTACGGACTCAATCTGACGCCCGATGAAATCGACCTGATCGATGCCTGGTTCACCGGCGGCGGCCCTTCGCCGGCAACCGCGCGTCAGCCATCGCAACCGCTTGGAAAAGAGCCTCCGCGTTCTCCTGTGGACCAGCCGTCCCGTTCGCTCATGCCGACGACTGCCTCTGAACCACGAAGCAGCCGTTGGTGGAGCCGTGAGGAGCCTTCGTCGGTGCAGTCAGAATCCTCAAGCGGGCGTGGCGTTGTTCCGGGATCAGCCCCTAAGGCGGGGACTTCAGACGAGCCTACGTCGTCCGACGATTTCCCGCGGATACTGCGCACGCGTCTGCGGGGCTAATCGAATTTTTCTGACTGCTGATTCATCATAGAGAGACGGGCGCGATGGTTGTCGCGCTCGCGCTTTCTTGCGCAATCCATCTTCAAGGAAGCTTGTAAAGGCCGCCGATCTGGCGCTCTACAGAGGGTCCACGGCAACGATTACGGCTGTCCAAGGGCTTGCAATCGCGGCCTTCGCGAGATTGCATGTCATGGGAACGTCCTCCTTAAAGCGGGCATGCCGATGAATAATCTTTCGATCGATCCGGAACGTTTGTGGGCAACGCTGATGGCCTCGGCCGAAATCGGCCGGACGGAGAGGGGTGGCCTCCGTCGACTGACTTTGTCCGATGAAGACAAGGCCATGCGCGACCTCTTTGCCAAATGGGTGAAGGAGGACGGCTACAGCCTCACGATCGATCAGCTCGGCAACATGTTCGTGCGCCGCCGTGGCCGGGATGACTCCTTACCCCCCGTTCTCATTGGCAGCCACCTTGATACGCAGGCCAAAGGAGGACGATTCGACGGCATCCTCGGTGTCCTCGCGGGCCTGGAGGTTTTGCGCACTCTGGACAGGGCCGGCATCGAGACGCGCCGTCCAATCGAACTCGTGAACTGGACCAACGAGGAAGGCGCCCGCTTCCAGCCGCCGATGATGTGCTCATTGGTTTTTTCCGGCGGGGAAAGCGTCGCGTGGGCATACGACCGTCGCGACAAGGACGGTCTGCGGTTTGGCGACGAGCTCAAGCGGATCGGTTATCTGGGCGAGGCGCCAGTCGGAGGACGCCCGCTCGACAGTTACTTCGAGCTGCATATCGAGCAGGGGCCAAAGCTCGACGAGGCCGGCATTCCCGTCGGCGTGGTCACCGGCGGCTATCAGATGAAGGGTATGCGCATTTTGGTGCGGGGTGAAACCGCCCACGTCGGGCCGACGCCGATGCATCACCGCCAGAATGCTCTGGTCGGTGCGTCCCATCTGGCGGTAGCCATCGATGATATTGGGTGGCGCTACGCGCCGGAGGACGGCAAGACTACTGTGGCCCGTCTGGATCTGGCGCCGAACCTGCCCGGCATCATCTCGGACGAGGCTCAGCTCTATATCGATTTCCGCCATCCATCGCCCGAGCGCCTCCGCGACATGGAAGAGGAGGTTCGGGCCGCAGTGCAGGAGGCGGCGCGCCGCTCCAGGACGACGATCGAGATCGCCGAGGAATGGGGATTCGGTGGCCTGGAATTCGACCGCGGGTTGGCCGAGCTGGTGCGGTCCACCGCGCGCCGCCTTGGCATTCCCTTCATGGATATCCGCTCACAGGCGGGCCACGACGCCTATCACGTTGCCAAGGTTTGCCCGACGATCATGATTTTCACGCCGTGCAAGACCGGCATCACGCACAATGAGCGTGAAGATATCGATCTCAAGGACACGGTGCCCGGCGTTAACGTGCTGCTTCATGCGGTTCTGGAGCGAGCGAATGCCTGACGGGCGCTCGCTCGCGCCCTGACCGTCTTTGGGTTGGACAGATGGCCTCGGTGGCCACTGATGACTTGACGGAGTGAAGGGTTTTGTGGTCCTAGTCTCGCCGAACGTCGGCGGGGCTTGCTCGCCACTTTAATCATTTCCGATCGAAACAGGGGACCTGCGTGGCCTTAGGCCCGGGGGCCACGGACGCATCATGAAAGTCAAGAACTCGCTCAAATCGCTGCGGTCGCGTCACCGCGAAAACCGCTTGGTTCGGCGGAAAGGCCGCGTTTACATCATCAACAAGACGCAGAAGCGGTACAAGGCTCGCCAGGGCTGAGGGACCGCTTCCGCCCGGCAGGGCTTTGACGAGCGGACGGCTTGATCCTATCTTTGCGCGTATGCGCAAACCGCTCGCTCATCCGCTGATGAAGGCCGCCGCAAGCGCTTGCCTGCTTGCGGCTATTGTCGTTTCACCTGCAACCACATTCGGTCAGACGACCGAGGATCCGCTGCCGTCGCCCACATTGCCCTTTGAACCCGAAACGGAGGGTGATGAGTCGGAGGCCTCGTCTGACCCCACCCAGCTTCGTGAAAAGCTGCCCGACAGCGCGATCGAGCGCGCCAAGATGCTTGACAATCTCTACGCGCTGCTCGCCACCGCGGAGAGCCCTGAAGCCGCCGAAAAGACGTCCAAGGCGATCATGAGGCTTTGGGCGTATTCCGGCAGTGACACGGTGACGGTGCTCATGGCCCGGGCGGTCAAGGCCATGCAGCAAAAGAATACCAAGCTGGCCTTGCGTATGCTGGACGCTATTGTCGAGCAGGCGCCTGATTACGCGGAGGGCTGGAGCCAACGTGCACACGTTCTCTATCTGGAAGGGGAGACTCATCGCGCTCTAGGCGATCTGCGGCGCGCGTTGGCGCTCGATCCCAACCACTTCAGGGCACTGAGCGCACTCGCCCACATCCTGCGCGAGTTTGGTGCCAAGGAAGGTGCGCTTGCAGCCTACCGCAAGCTCCTAGAAATTCATCCGTACGCCGAAGGGGCGCAGAAGGCCATCGAGGAGCTGGAGCGCGAAATCCACGGGCAGGGAATTTGAGCCCGGGCGGTCCGGTTCAAGCCGCTTCCCCAACTTTCCCACAGAGACTGTTTTGACTGTGCGCTTTGAAGCGGACCATGTGAAACTGAGGCTGCTCTCACGCCTGCACGGCTACCGGCGAGCCCGTTTCGTCGACGTAAGCAACGCGGATCATATTGGTTGTACCCGGGGTGCCTAGCGGAACACCGGCTGTGATGATCACCCCCTGGCCAGCATCCGCGAAGCCCTCCTCAAAGGCGATCTTGCAGGCCTTGCGCACCATGTCGGCGAGGTTCTCGGGATCGCTGGTGAGCACCGAGTGAATGCCCCAAACGACCGACAGTTTGCGGCCGGTGGCGAGGACCGGCGTCAGACCGATGACGGGCAAGCCAGGCCGTTCGCGGGCGACCCTGAGGGCCGTTGATCCCGTGGCCGTGTAGCAGATGATGGCAGACAGCTGCAGCGTATCGGCGATCCTGCGGACAGCGGCGGCAATGGCGTCGGCGCTCGTCGGCTGAGGCACCGTCGGCATGGTGTGAACAAGGAAGTTGTATCCGGGGTCGTTCTCCACCTGGATGGCAATGCGATCCATCATCCGCACCGCCTCAATGGGGAACTGGCCGACGGCTGATTCCGCCGACAGCATGATCGCATCGGCGCCGTCGAACACAGCCGTAGCGACATCCGATACCTCGGCACGGGTCGGCACCGGCGACGAGATCATGCTTTCCAGCATCTGCGTGGCAACGACGACCGGCTTGCCGGCGGCGCGGGCCTTCCGCGTAATCTCCTTCTGTAGGCCGGGTACACGCTCAATCGGCATCTCGACGCCCAGATCGCCGCGCGCGACCATGAAGCCGTCGGCGTTGGCGATGATCTCGTCGAGATCGGCGATGGCCGATGGCTTCTCGATCTTCGCCATCAGCGATGCTCCCTGCCCGATCAGGCGACGGGCGAGCACAAGGTCTTCTCCGCGCTGGACAAAGGACAGGGCGATCCAGTCGACGCCAAGCCGAAGGACGTAATCGAGGTCGGCGCGATCTTTCTCCGTAATTGGATTGATCGGCAGGATGCTGTCCGGCGTGGCGATGCCCTTCCGGCTGGCGAGCGCTCCGCCAACCAGGACCTCTGCCGTAATCTCCCGCAAGCTGCGGTCAACGACCCGCATCTTCAGCTTGCCGTCGTCGAGCAGCAGGGTGTGGCCCGGCTCGACTGCCTCGAAGATTTGCGGATGCGGCAGGAACACCCTCTCGGCTGAGCCAGGCTCTTCGTTCGTGTCGAAACGGAAATACGAGCGTTCACTCAGGAAGGCTCGGCCGCCTTCGATCTCACCAATCCGGAACTTTGGGCCCTGCAGGTCGCACAGGATGCCGATGGGCCGCTTGAACTTCACCTCGGCATTGCGCACGGCCGCGTGCAATTTGCGCGCGACGTCGTGCGAGGTGTGACTCATATTGATGCGAAATACGTCGACGCCGGCTTCGAACAACCGCTCCAGCATCTCGGGGTCCGATGAGGCGGGCCCCAGCGTCGCAACGATTTTAACCCTGCGATTTCGCCTCATTTGGCTTGTGCTCCCGCGCCTTCGGGTTCAGCAAGGCGAATGGTCCAGTCCTTGGCGTCACCAGTATCCACTTCGAAAAAGCCCGTGCGCCGATAACCCCGTTGCTGGCAGTTTGTTACGTCCCGAATGGCGAAGGACTTCTCATGGGTGCACATGTAGTTCGGTCCAGACCATTCGCCGCCGCGATCATAGTCGATAGCGTATACGTAGATGAACCGGCTGGGGACTGCGCCTTTAAGCAGCGTCTCGCACGTCTGGGCGCCTACGTTCCACCAACCTTCCGTTGTCCAGCCCTTGGCGTCCTGGTAGCCGATAGCGATGCCCACGCGACTGGAGGAGGCGTTGCAAAGCCTCAGATCTGCCCAGGCCGCGTCCGCCATGGCCATCACCAGTAGGCAGGCACCAGCAGCCGCGAGCAGGCGGAGGGCCGGATTGGCGTCGATGGCGGGACTACACAAGTCGAGGCGGGCCGGGTTGGCTGTGGACATTCCAGTACAGACGCTTCTGCAAGAGGAAAGAGAAAACCAAACTTACGGATCGATCAGGATGGCGCGGAAGTCATTGACATTGGTCTGTGTCGGGCCGGAAAAGACGAGATCACCAAGTTCGCGAAAGTAAGTGGTCGAATCGTTGTTGGCCAGGAAATTGGCCGCTTTGAGGTTCTTCGCTGCGGCACGAGTGAGTGTATCCGGCAACACGATTGCTCCGGCAGGATCCTCCGGGTTGCCGGCACCGCCGTCAGCGCCATCGGTATCAGCGGCGAGCGCCGCGATGCCGGGAGCGCCTTCGAGTGCGATGGCTAGGCCAAGCGCATATTCCTGATTGGGTCCGCCGAGGCCGTTACCTCGCACTGTCACCGTCAGTTCACCGCCTGAAAGGATTGCGAGGCGCTCACCATTCGCGCGTGCTTTCAGCGCAAGTTTTGCGTGTTCCGCACCGACGTCTCTCGCTTCGCCTTCGAGGGCATCGCCGAGGATTTCGACACGATAGCCGGCCTGCCGCGCAACGTCGGCCGCGGCTTCCAGCGAGGCTGACGGAGCTGCGATAAGTTTGTACTCGGAGGATACGAGCGCTCGGTCGCCGGATTTCGGTGTCTCGTTCGCAGGGTTTGCGAGCGCCGCCGCGATCTCGGGCGGCGGGGAAATGCCAAAGCGTTCCAGCACAGCGCGCGCATCCCCAAGCGTGGTCGGATCGGCGACGGTTGGCCCCGATCCGATGGTCGCCGGATCGTCGCCGGGCACGTCAGAGATGGCCAGCGTGAGTAGTCGTGCCGGATAGGCAGCTCGCGCTAGCTTGCCGCCTTTGATGCGCGAGAGGTGCTTGCGCACGCAGTTGAGATCGTGAATGCGCGCGCCGGAGCGCAAAAGGGCTTTGGTGAGCTGCTGCTTGGCCTCGAAGCTGACGCCTTCTGCCGGTGCCGACCACAGCGCCGATGCGCCGCCTGATAGCAGCACGAGCACGAGATCATCAGGGCCGGCCTCTCGTGCCATCCGGACGGCGCGCTCGGCAGCCTTTACACTTGCCTGGTCGGGCACCGGATGGCCGGCTTCCACGAGCTCGATGAGGCTGGTCTTGAGGCCATACCCATGTCGAGTCGTTGCAAATCCGAAGATGCGATCGGCCGCGCCGCGCTCCTTGTAGAACTGCTCAGCCGCTGCCGCCATGGCAGCCGAGGCTTTGCCTGCCGCGAGGATGATGATTTTGCCCTTTGCCGGAGGTTCCGGAAGGTGCTGAGGCAGGCAGCGGGATGGGTGGGCGCGCTGCACTGCAGCCTCGAACATCTTGAGCAAGAGCTGCCGCTGCTGTTCGGTGTTGTTCGTTTGGTTATTCATCAACCGGCAACCCCGCTCTTGAATGTGCCCGCCTGAATGCAGCAAGCGCTGATCTGCGGGATTGGCTTTGCGCCGTCAAGGCTCGATGATAGGGGCGTTCGCAACCAATGGACGGCGTACGAAAGCAGATGTCGAGTTCAAACCACAGGATCGAGCCGCAAGTCACTGACTCATACACAATTCTCCCAGGCCGAGCCGACGGTGGTCTCGTGCTGCTTTGCGATCACGCCGGCAACGCGTTTCCACCTGAGTATGGAACCCTCGGGCTGCCAGACAGTCAGCTTAGGCGGCATATCGCCTACGACATCGGCGCTGCAGAGGTGACGCGCAGGATGTCCGCAGCGCTCGATGTGCCGGCGGTGATGACCCATTACTCGCGGTTGCTGATCGATCCCAACCGGGGCGAGGACGACCCGACGTTGATCATGCGCCTCTCCGACGGCGCCATCGTGCCAGCCAACAAGTCAATTCCGCCGGAGGAGCGGGAAAAGCGCATCCGACTCTACTATCGGCCATATCACGACGCCATCGACCGCGTGCTTGACCAGTGCGAAGCGACCGGAGTGGCTCCCACCATTCTCTCGGTGCACAGCTTCACCGAAAGCTGGAAGGGCGTGTCGCGCCCCTGGCATGCGGGTGTTCTTTGGGGGAACGACGCGAGGTTCGCCGAACCTTTGTTCGAGGCGCTTTGCGCAGAAGGTGATCTCATCGTTGGAGCCAATGAGCCCTATGCCGGCCAGCTCGAAGGCGACACCCTATGGAAGCATGGCGCCATGCGTGGCCTTCCGCACGCCATCATCGAAATCCGGCAGGATCTGATCCGCGACGAGAAAGGGCAGGCGTCCTGGGCCCAGCGGCTTGTCCGGATCATGCGAAATCTTCTCGGCCACTCTGAGTTACAGCGAGACGCGAAGGTTAAAGTTCGATCCGGAGCTACTGACACCACGGCGCCGAGCGCCTATGTGGGAAGGAAAACAGGCTGATTGCGCGAGGTTCGCTAATGGCTGTTGACGAGAAGATGAAAACAGAGTTTGAGGCGGCTGCTTTCCGGCGCCTGGTCGCCCATCTGCGCGAACGCACGGACGTGCAGAATATCGACCTCATGAATTTGGCCGGTTTCTGCCGGAACTGCCTTGCGAACTGGTATCAGGAAGCAGCGAACGCTGCCGGCATGTCTTTGAGCAAGGAAGAGGCCCGCGAGATCATCTACGGGATGCCTTACGAAGAGTGGCGTGCGAAATACCAGAAGGAGGCGACGCCGGAGCAGCTGGCGGCCTTTGAGAAGTCGAAACCGCATCAACACTGACGACCAAGGGTGGGCCGACCGCCCGTGGTGAGTTGTGGGGAAAAGCCGCGTTGCGGCAGCCGATCCCCTTGTTGATGCCAGCCCGCAGCGATACGCATTCAGGTGTATGCCGCTGGGGGGCGCGTCCGACTGGACGCTGTCATGAGCTTCAAAGCGGCATAGAACGGGGGTTCAGTTCAGATGACCACGCTCCACGCTTCGGCGCAAAATCAACTCCGGCAGATCGTCGAGCAGCTCGAAAGGCTCGAGGAGGAGAAAAAGGCAATCGCGGAAGATATCCGCGAGAAGTTTGCCGAAGCGAAAGCGCTTGGCTTTGACGTCAAGGCGCTGCGTCAGGTCCTCCGTTTGCGGAAAAAGAGCAAGGCTGACCGCGAGGAGGAGGAGGCCATTCTCATGACCTATCTCCACGCGCTGGGAATGATCGACGAGGAGCCGTCGACTTCGTCCATGATGACCGCGGAAGCCGCAGAGTAATAGGCGGCTCCGCTGATATTGAAGCTGCGATCAGTCTTTTAGCTTTGATCGGCGAAATTGGCGGCACTACAGACGATCGCGAAGTTTGCCAAGCTCTGTCGATTACTGGCTCGTGAGTCTTTTAGGCAGAAAAATTACTTCTGCTGACCGACAGCTGACCCGCCGAATGTGCGAATAATTTGTCTGCTAGCCAGACGTGACCTTGGGCAACTTGAAATTCCGCCAAGCGCGGCTCAGCCATGAGCCGGTGTCTTCGCGTGGGGCAAGACCATCGCTCGCCAGAAGCGCGTAGGCATCCTTGTACCAGGGCGAAGACGGGAAGTTGTGGCCGAGCACGGCGGCAGCGGTTTGCGCCTCCTGCTTGATGCCGAGCGCCATGTAGCACTCGACGAGCCGCATCAGCGCTTCTTCCACGTGCGCTGTGGTCTGATATTCGGTCACGACCGTCTTGAAGCGATTGATCGCGGCCATGTAGTTCTTGCGCTTCAAGTAATAGCGGCCGACTTCCATCTCGTGCGCGGCAATCGAATCTTCCGCAATTCGGATGCGATTGTCAGCATCGCGCGCGTACGGGCTATCGGGATAACGGGCCTTCAGCGTCTTCAGCTCGGCAAGTGCTCTGCGCGCATGGCTTTGGTCGCGGTTCGGCCCCACCATCTGATCGAAGTAAGCGGAGATGATGATGTGGTGGGCGAGCGCCGCCTCCTTTGTGCCCGGATGCATCGTCGTATAGCGACGGGCTGTGGCGATTGCCTCATCGGGCTTGCCGGCGCGCCAATAGGCGTACGCGGCCATCACCATCGCGCGACGCGCTTCCGGCGAATAAGGATGGTCGCGATCCAGGTCCTCAAATTTCTTTGCGGCGGCTTCGAACTTTCCGCGGCTCAGGAGGGCATCAGCCTCGGCATACATCTTCTCGGGAGGATCCGGATCGAGCATCTTCGCCGCGTCGTTCGAAGATGCACAGGCGCCGAGAGCCAGGCAGGCGGCAAGTATGGTGGCCAGCATGCCCGTTCGCGTCTTGCTCGATCTTTGCTCCGCCAGCACCTTCGCCCCCGTCTGGCGTTCAGTGATCTGAACGCTTCATTCTGTTATCGCCGAGTCGGTGTCACCGGGTGCAACACACACCGGCGCCGACTGTGTGATTCGATGCGTCATAATACGGTACGCATCCGAGAAAACGACTGCCCTCTCCCTTCTATAAACCGCGATTTGTGGTCGGGATGGGGCAGCGCCGTGGCTTGAGTTAACGGGCGCACGCGAGCGCTAAACTCATCCGGCAAAATCACGCGTGCCGGATGGATAGAGAAAAGATCCGTCGCGAAAGAGCTGATCACTCTCCAGCGGCAACCGCCATGGCCGCGGGAAGAGGAATGATGGTGTCGCGAACACGCGGGGCCTGAACCAGCGTCCAAGCCGAAGAATCCGCGAACAGAGCTTTGAGTACGCTGGCGTTCAGACGATGCCCGCCGCGCACGGAGCGATAAGCGCCGAGGAGTGGATAGCCGGCCAACGCAAGATCGCCCACCGCATCGAGCATCTTGTGACGGACGAACTCCATCGGGCAACGCAAACCCTCGCGGTTGAGAATGGTGTCGTCACCAATAGCGATGGTGTTGTCGAGTGAAGCGCCAAGCGCAAGCCCGGCTTTCCAGAGCTTCTCAACATCGCGCATGAAACCGAAGGTCCGCGCGAGAGCCAGCTCATGTCGGAACACACCCGGGTTGATGTCGAAGGCAAGGCGCTGACGGCCAATCACAGGCGTGTCGAATTCAATCTCGACGTCGAGGTGGAAGCCCGAATGCGGCGTCAGCTCGCCCCAGCTATCACCCTCCTGAACCCGAACGGGTTTGAGAACCTTGATGTATTTGCGCGGCTCCGGCAGCTCGCGAATGCCGGCCTGATCGATCGCGTTCACAAACGGCGCCGAGCTGCCGTCCATGATGGGAACTTCCTTGCTGTCGATCTCGATGTAGCAGTTGTCGACCGACAGACCACGGAGGGCTGCGAGCAGGTGCTCAACCGTGCCGACGGTGACACCAGTGTCGTCACCGATCACCGTGCACAGCGTCAGATTCTTCACGTAGCCGACTTCTGCGGGAATCTCCGCAATGATCCGACCACGTTTGCTGACCAGGAATTTCAGTCCGGTGTCGGGGCCCGCCGGGTGCAAGGTAACGGAGACCGGAGCTCCGCTGTGTACCCCCTTGCCTTGCAGCTTGATTTCACGGGCAATCGTCGTCTGTCGCGCGCCGATGAATCGCTTCGACATGGTCTGCGCCGTCCCTCGATCCCTCAGGCAGGCCAGCTAGCGCATACGCGCTTTCGGACCACCTTCCCCGTTCATCCGCCGCAAGATTGCCTGTGCTACGCGGTCATTTATTAACTTGAGACCTGGGACAGGCAGTGGGCGAACGATTTGATGCGCTGACGATAACTTGGTGTCCCGGTTGGGGACAAATCACGGTTTCTTACACTCTGTTACCGCAAAGCTGCAGGCACGGGCTGAGCCGTCCTTTAACCTCGCGTTAAGATTGTTGCCGATTGCGATCCTTGTGGAAAAACACAGGGATTTCAATGCGTTGTTGCTTGGCGTGCATGTTGTCGGAGCTGTTGTCCGGCATGCCATCCTGCGGGGCAGGAGAATGTTGAGTTGGCTGACGATCAGCGACTGACCGAGTCGGCTGTGCACTGAACTCCTGACGATCAGGGGCACGCTGCTCCGTGCGCCGGGCAAGACCGGTGATTCGCCGGAACAGGTTGAAACCGCGTGATTCGTTCTCGTGTTGCGGCGTGTAAGCGCGTGGCCGCTGCTGCGATTCGTACCAACCGGTCTTGGCACGATATTCCCGCTGTCCCACAGGCGGGAAGTCCTCGACCGTCGGCATACGGCGAGGTCCCCGTCTTGTTTCGACAGGCGGGCCCGGCGTGAAAGGCTCTGACGCAGGGCGCATGCCGGCATTGTTCGACTGCGCTCCTGCAGTAGGAAGCGGCGGCGGTGAAATAGTCGGCCCAAGTTGAGGCGGGCCTTCCTCGATCAGCACATCGCCTGGACCGCGCCAGGTATTGGATTGCGAACCGTCGCCGTTGTTTCCCGAGCTGTTATCGTACGCTTTCGAGAGCGTTTGCACGAGATGGTCGGGATTGGTCGACGCCTGATTCGGGGCGTTTTCCGAAGCCGTTTCGTAGGTCCGCGTCGGAGCCTCCGAGGATGGATGATGTTGAGGCTGTTGCGACTGGCTCGTCGGCGCAGACGACGGACGGCTTACGGTGGTGTGGTAGCTTGGCGATGGTGTTGAAGATGCCGGCTTCGGCTCATCCGACATGCCCGAGGCGACGATGGAGACGCGAACGCGGTCGCCCAGGCTGTCGTCAAACGTCGCGCCGACAATAATATTCGCTTCCGGATCGACCTCCTGGCGCACGCGGCTTGCCGCTTCATCGACCTCATAAAGCGTCAGGTCACGCCCGCCGATGATCGACAGCAGCAGGCCCTTTGCGCCACGAAGCGAAACGTCCTCGAGCAGAGGATTGGAGATGGCCTCTTCGGCCGCACGAATGGCACGATGCTCGCCGCTCGCTTCGCCTGTACCCATCATGGCGGCGCCCATACCGCTCATGATGGTGCGTACGTCGGCGAAATCGAGGTTGATCAGACCTTCCTTGACGATCAGGTCAACGATACATGCAATGCCTGAGTAGAGAACCTGATCTGCCAGAACAAACGCTTCCGCGAACGTCGTTTTTTCGTTGGCGATCCGGAACAGGTTCTGGTTCGGAATAACGATCAGCGTGTCGACGATCTTGCGCAGTTCGGCAATGCCCGCCTCTGCAATGCGCATGCGCCGCGAGCCCTCGAAGTGGAAGGGCTTCGTGACGACAGCGACCGTGAGAATATCGAGCTCTTTAGCGACGCGCGCGATGACGGATGCGGCACCCGTTCCCGTACCACCGCCCATGCCGGCAGCGATGAAGACCATGTGCGAGCCGGAGATCTGGGCCCGAATTTCGTCGATTGCTTCTTCGGCCGCTGCTTCACCGATCTCCGGTTTCGAGCCTGCGCCCAACCCTTCCGTCAGGTTGACGCCAAGCTGAATGCGGTGCTCAGCGCTGGAAGCTGCGAGCGCCTGAGCGTCCGTGTTTGCGACAATAAAGTTCACGCCGGTAAGACCGGCGGCAATCATATTGTTGACTGCGTTGCCGCCCGCGCCGCCGACCCCGATCACGGAGATCCGTGGCTTGAGGTCGGTTATCTTGGGAAGCTCGAGTTTGATGCTCATGACGGTCCTGTGCGGCTCGAGGCAGGCGAGCGAATCTTCTCCTGCATGCAGCAATTTACATTGCGAATCATGGCCGCTGCCTTGATATCCACATCGAACCGCATCTCAGAAGCTCTGGCGAAGCCATTGTCCAACGCGGCCGAGGTAGCTTTCTTGCGTTCCCGGATATTCCGGAAAGGATGACCAGCAGCCTCGCGACAACTGAGCCGCGGCGGCCAATCCGATGACTGTTGCGAAGGCCGGGCTGCAAGAACTGGCTGCCATGCCACTGATGGGCTGTGGACGCGCCAAACGAACCGGCCGGCCCAGCGTATTTGCGGCGAATTCACCGATCCCAATCAGCTGGCTCGCCCCCCCGGTGAGCACGACCCGTTCCCCCGCGTAACTCATGACATTGCTGCGCTGCAGACGCTCGCGAACAAGCCCGAGAAGCCCTTCCATACGCGGTTGCAGGATCTCTCGAAGCCGCGCCTTCGTCGTGTGATGCAGCGTCGGCTCCTCCTCCCCGGCAAGGGGATACGTGATGACTTCATGTTCATCAGATCTAGCTGCAACCAATGTGCCATAAAGCGCCTTGATTCGCTCGGCTTCTGCAAGGGGGGTCCGGAGCTCACGCGCGATATCGAAGGTCATGTGATTTCCTCCGACAGGCACGGAATCGGCGAAAATGAAACGACCATCCGCAAAGACGGAGATGGACGTCATCCCACCGCCGATGTCGAGGCAGGTGATGCCGAGACGGCGCTCTTCTTCGCTGGTGACAGCCAAGGCGCTCGCAAGCGGACTGGGAATGGCGCGGGTGAGACTGAGGTAGCAGCGCTCAATCAGCAGAACCAGGTTGCGCAGCGGCGCGTCGTCTGCCGTGATGGCGTGTAGGTCAGCAGAGAGACGGCGGCCGGCCATGCCCTTTGGGTCATGGATCCCCGGAACGCCGTCGATGCGCCAGCCGAGCCGGTCGAGATAAATGAGCAGACGCCCATCACGTTCGGCATAGGCACGACCAGCGGCCTTCAATCGTTTTATGTCGCTCTCGCGCACGTAACCGCTCGCGATATCGGCGTGCGCAACGAAATGCGTCGAGCGCATCCGGCCGCAAGCGGCACCGACGATAACCTCCTCCAGCCTGACGCCGGCCATGCGTTCCGCCTGCGCAACAGCGGCGCGGACGGCCTGTTCGGCCTCGTCCAGGTCAACGACGACGCCTGCTTTGACTCCGCGGGAGCGTTGATGGCCGAAGCCCACGACGCGGTATCCGGGCGCAGCGCCTTCGCTTGTGCGATAGCTGCGGTCCGGCACCAAAATGAGGCAGCAGATTTTGCTCGTGCCGACGTCGAGGAGGCCGAGCACGTCGCCAGTAGCTACATGGAATGGCATCGGATCATCTCCTCAGCAGCGTCATCCAGAGGGCTGCAGTTGATGACCGGAGGCGGTTTTCTTCTCCTCTTCTGGTCTCGGTGAAAGGACGATGCGGTCGGGGAAGCGGAGGTCGATCGCCGCGTAGCGGCTGTTGTTCAACAGCTGCGTGAGCTCCGGTTCATCTGTAATGCGGGCGAGCGCCTCCGTCATACGCTCCGCCGGCAGATGAAGGGTGGGGCCGTCCTTGAGCAGCAGCGTCCAGCGGCGCCCGGCAACGAAAACGGCTTCCTGCAGCCGACCTCTGATCCGCGGAAAGGCGTCGAGCTGTTCCAACATCGTGGCAGCAGCGGTGGAGGCATTCTTGCCCGACACGAGGGGCAGCTCAGCTTTCGCCTGCGGCGGGGCAGCTCCCAGAACGCGGCCGGTAGCGTCAATGAGCAGATCACGGCCGTCGATGTGCCAGACGGCCAGCGGCTCGCGCTCGGTCACCTCGATGCTGATGCCGTCGGGAAAAATGCGGGTGATCGCCGCCGTCTTGATCCAGGGCAGCTCTTCGATCCGCTCGCGTGCAGCGTTGCCGTCGAACCGGAGCAGGGAGCGCGCATGCGTGAGGTCCAGGGCATCGAAGATGTCCCGGTCCGAGGTCATGCGATGCCCTGTAAGGAAAACCTGCTGCACGCCAAAGCCCGCAAGCTCGGCGAGCCGGTCCGCTTCCTCGATGAACGGCCGCGCTTCGCGGGCGTTGGCTCCCCAATGAGTGAGGCCAGCGAAGACTGCCGCGCCGATAAGGGCGGCAGCTACTGTCGTGAGGCCAAAAGCATTTCGCCGCGCTTGTTTGCGCTTCAGTCGCACGGCCGCGCTTGCCGGTCGCCCCGGTAAGGCCTGCGAGCCCAGAACTGCTCGCGTCAACAGAGGTTTTTGCGCGGTGGCGTGCAACGCGGACTCTCCGTTCGCGACGAAAATGCCGTGAAGTCGAGCCGGCCCCCGAACCGGCACTCCACGGCGTACGATCGCCCGAACAGGTTAATTTTGAGTTGAGCGTTGTCCGCTATCCCATTGAGCAAGCACTAATCTTTGCTCAAAGTTGGAATAACCCGCTGGAAGTTGTGACCGACTTCGAGAAAGCGGTCTGGACGAGGCGGAAATTCTGAAGGGTGCTGTGCAAAGATGGTGGCTGGCGTCAGCCGATAAGCGCAAAAAGACAAAAGAAAAGGCGCCGCAAATGGGATGCGGCACCAGGGAGGACCTTAGAACAGGCCTTCGAACTTCTTCTTAAAGCGAGACAGCCGGCCGCCGCGGTCGACGAGCTTCTGGTCGCCGCCAGTCCAGGCCGGATGGGTCTTGGGATCGATGTCGAGGGTCAGCGTGTCACCTTCCTTCCCGTAGGTGGAGTAGGTGACAAACTCTGTCCCGTCGGTCATGACCACCTTGATCTGGTGGTAGTCGGGATGGATGTCGGTCTTCATGGCGGCTCTCAATACAGCACACGCTCTCACGAGCGGAGCGGACAAAGACATTCCTTCAGGGATGCTTGAGCGGCCTACATAGAGGAAAGAGCGGCCCGGCACAAGTCATGCGCCGAACTGCGGCATCAGGGCAGCCCTTTGGGAGACGGGGTTCTGGCATATCGGTTTGTAATGGGAACCGGTCTATTGTTGCCGGCTACGAGGAATTTTAAGCCGGGCCAGCGGAGTTGACGACGACGTGAGAGGGCCGAGAAAGTTTAGGGCGGAGCTGATGACCGCCGAAAATGGCGCAGAGCCGTCGTCGCGCCGTTCGCTGCGTCCTCTCCTCAGCCTCAAACCCTACGTTCTGAAGCACCCTGGCATGCTGGTGCTGGCCGGGGTCTCGCTTGTTGTTTCCGCCGTGGCCATGCTGGCCTTGCCGCTTGCCGTGCGGCGAGTGATCGACTTCGGCTTTTCGGAGAGGAATGCCGCGTTCGTCGATCAGTACTTCTCGATGCTGATCGTCATCGGCCTGCTGCTGGCAGCGGCGAGCGCTGCGCGGTTCTATTTCGTGAACTGGCTTGGCGAGCGCGTGGTCGCGGATTTGCGCTCGGACGTCTTTGCGCATCTCTCGCGGCTCGGGCCAGCGTTCTACGAAGTCAATCACTCCGGCGAGGTGATGAGCCGGCTTACTGCCGACACCACGCAGATCAAGGCTGCGGCAGGAACGGCGCTCAGCCAGGCGCTCCGCAGCGGGATCATGCTGCTGGGCGCGCTGGTGATGATGTTCGTCACCAGCACGAGCCTTTCATTGCTCGTGCTCGTCGCCATTCCGGCGATCATCCTGCCCCTCATCGCCTATGGCCGGCTGGTGCGCCGCCTGTCGCGCCGGGCGCAGGACACGCTGGCTGATGCGTCGGCCTACGCAGCGGAGAACCTTGCCGCCGTACGCACGATGCAAGCGTTTACGAGCGAGCAGCGCGTGGCGCGTCGTTTCGCTGCCTCCGTCGAGACAGCTTTCGAGGCGGCGCGCGCACGGCTCAGGGCTCGTGCTGGCCTTACAGCCATGACCATTTTCCTGGTGTTCGCCAGCATCGTTGGCGTCCTGTGGTATGGGGCCGACGCGGTCGTGCGGGGAGATATTTCGGGCGGCCGTCTGAGCCAGTTCGTTCTCTATGCTGTCTTCGCGGCGGCTTCCCTGGCCCAGCTATCCGAGGTTTGGGGAGAAGTCAGCCAGGCCGCGGGCGCTGCGGAACGGCTGACGGAGTTGTTGGCCGTCAGTCCTGAAATCCGCTCGCCGGCAAACCCAACCCCGCTTCCAGGCCCGGCCCGCGGCGAGATCGAGTTCCGGCACGTCTGCTTCAAATATCCGAACCGACAGGCGTCGGCACTTGAGGACGTATCGTTCAGCGTGGCTCCCGGCGAAACGGTGGCCCTGGTCGGGCCGTCCGGGGCCGGTAAGAGCACTGTTTTCAATCTGCTCCTACGCTTCTTCGATCCGGTTTCGGGCGAGGTTCGGGTGGATGGTGTTCGCGTCGCGGACGCTGATTTGAGCCAGCTGCGCGCCAGATTTGCCCTGGTCCCGCAGGAAGTGGCGTTGTTCGCGGATACGGTGGCCGAGAACATCCGCTACGGCAGTCCAACAGCCAGCCTCGAGGATGTTGTTCGCGCGGCCAAGCTTGCCCAGGCGGACGAGTTCATTCGGGCATTACCGCAAGGATACGAGACCCGGCTCGGCGAGCGGGGTGTGTCGCTGTCGGGGGGCCAGCGCCAGCGCATTGCCATTGCGCGGGCGATCTTGCGCGATGCGCCGATCCTGCTGCTCGACGAGGCCACGAGTGCGCTCGATGCCGAAAGTGAGGTGCTGGTGCAGAAGGCGCTGGAGCAGGTGATGAGCGGCCGAACCACGCTCGTCATCGCCCACCGGCTGGCCACGATCCAGAAGGCTGACCGTATCCTGGTGTTCGATGGCGGCAGGATCTTGGAGGAGGGGACGCACGCGGAGCTTCTCCGCAAGGGCGGTCTCTATGCTCGGCTTGCCGAGCTGCAGTTCGCGGGAGAAGCGGCACAGTAGGTGCCGCCCAAACATTCAAAGCGGGTACGCATTATCCGTAAGCGACGGCGCACCACAGCCTTCAGCGGTTCGTCAGCTTGAGCTCGATGCGGCGGTTTCGGCGCATGGACTCTTCGTCAGTCCCCTGCTCAAGCGGCTGGAATTCGCCATAACCGGCCGCGACGAGCCGGTTGGGGGGCACGCCACGAGAAATCAGATAACGTACCACCGAAATCGCGCGCGCTGTCGACAGCTCCCAGTTGGAGGGGAACTGATAGCTGCTGATGGGCCGGCTATCGGTGTGCCCATCCACCTGCAAAGCCCAGTTGATCTCCGGCGGTATCGTGCGTTCGAGTTCGAGAATAGCCGTTGCAAGCTGGTCGATCGCAGCCAGACCTTCCGGCGTCAGCTCCGCCGAACCGGATGGGAACAGCACCTCTGACTGGAAGACGAACCGGTCGCCCACCACGCGGATGTCCTTGCGGTCCTTCAGGAGCTCGCGCAAGCGCCCAAAGAAGTCGGAGCGATAGCGCTGCAACTCTTGCACCTGACGCGCGAGTGCCGCGTTGAGGCGTTGTCCGAGGTCTTTGATGCGATCCTGCGCCTCTTGATCCTTCCGCTCCGACGCCTCCAAAGCTTCATTGAGCGCCGCAATTTGCCGCCGTAGCGCCAAGAGCTGCTGATTAAGGAGGTCGACCTTCGCCAGCGCCTCGTTCGAAATCTTGGTTTGCTCTTCGAGATCGGAGGTGAGGGCGCTGATCCGGGCCTGGCCGCCCTGGATCGCCTGGTCTTTCTCGGCAAGAAGCCCCGTCAATCGGGTGTTTTCTTCGCGCAGGCTCGCAAGCGTCGCTTGCAGTGTCGCCAGCTCGTCCTCAACAGATTTCGACTTGCCTTTTTCGAGAGAGAGCAAATTTGTCAGCTCGGCGATTTGCCGATTGAGGCGCCTCAGCGCCGCGTCCTTTCCGCTCGACTCCTGGGTCACGAAGTACTGCGCGAGCATGAAGATCGACAGCAGGAAGGTGAAAACCAGAAGCAGCGTGGAGAGGACGTCCACGTAACCTGGCCAGAACTCTCCATACTGACCGCTGTGGCGACTGCGCCCGCGCGGCATGGCTTAAGCTCCGCGACGTTTGAAGCTGCTGGCAAGCTCCTGCAGCGTGTTGATGAGCTGGTTCTGCTGGGCAGCCTGGTCATCGACCCACTGACGAACGACCTGCTGTTCCGCGCGCATTTGCGCCACGAGCTCGTTTACGCCTTGGGCTAGTTCGCGCATGGCGTCGTTGCTGCTGCCCTCAGGCAAGCCAGTCTGCAAACGTTCCGTCAGCTCGGAGATGGACCGCTGGATCTCGAAGACAGCGGAGTAGAGCTGGCGCGTCATTTGCTCCGTGGAGCCCCCTCCTGGGGACAGCTCCGTGATGCCGGAGAGCCACTCTTCGAGCTCGTTATAGAAGCGGTTCTGGGCCTGGCTGGCCTGCAACTCGAGAAAGCCAAGCACGAGCGATCCGGCGAGGCCGAGTAGCGAGGAAGAAAAGGCGGTTCCCATGCCTTTCAGTGGAGCCGCCAGACCGGACTTCAGTTCCTCGAAAATCAGGGCGCTCTCGTTAGCTCTCGTGTCCAAGCTGCTGATGGTTACGCCAACGGACGTAATGGTTTCAAGCAAGCCCCAGAAGGTACCGAGCAGGCCGAGAAACACCAAAAGCCCGACCATGTACCGGCCCATGTCGCGTGCCTCATCGAGCCGCGAGGCGATCGAATCCATGATCGACCGCATCGAAACCGTTGAGAGCGAGAGCGTGCCCGTGCGGTCTCGCAGCATGGTGGCCATCGGTGCCAGCAGCTTTGGCCGGTGTGAAATGGCCAGTCCCGGATCGGCAATGCGGAAGGCATTGACCCACCGAATTTCCGGGTACAGCCGAATGACCTGTCGGAATGAGTAGATAATGCCGACGAACAGAACAAAGACGATCAGGCCATTGAGAAAGGGGTTGTTGAGAAAGGCCGCGATCAACGTCGGCATGGCGATCGCGGCAATAAAGCCGACGATCGTCAGGAAAAAGATCATGTTGAGCAGGTAGCCGCCTGGCGAGCTCAACGTGCGATGAAGGGACCTCGCCGTGATTTCTGCTTGTCGCTTTCTGGCCATCTATTCAAGCCTCATGACGGACGCGCAGGCGACCTTAGCGAAATCACGTGGCAGGCAAAACCGGCAATATCGTGCCTTGGGTGGTCGCGCCCGTAATCAGCTGGCGCGTTGAGCCGCCCCCAGCACCGACACTAGCCCCTTCGAGATGGCCGGGTTGCCGGCCAGGACGTCGCCGGTTTCCAGGACTTTGCTGCCACCCTCGGTATCCGTGACGATACCGCCGGCCTCGCGCACCATCAGAATGCCTGCCGCCAGATCCCACGCCTGCAGATTATGCTCCCAGTACCCATCGAAACGACCAGCCGCGACCCAGGCAAGGTCCAGCGCGGCAGAGCCCGTACGCCGGATGCCTGCAACCTCGCGCATGACGGCCTCGACCTCCCGCAGGAACCGGGCGTGGCCAACCCGTCCGCGATGCGGAATGCCTGTGGCCACCACCGCGTCCCCCAGCGACTGACGAGCCGCCACCCGGATGCGCCGGTCGTTCAGGAAAGCCCCCTTGCCCTTCTCGGCCGTATACATCTCATCCGAGATGGGATTGTAGATCAACCCCGCCACAATCTGGCCTTCCCGTTCAAGCGCGATCGAAATGGCGAACAGCGGGATGCTGTGCAGGAAGTTGGTAGTGCCGTCGAGCGGATCGACGATCCAGCGATGTGTCTTGTCGGCACCAGGAATTTCGCCGCGCTCTTCCATTAGGAAGCCGTAGCCAGGGCGGGCACGGGACAGCTCCTGGAACAGGATTTCTTCTGCCCGGTGGTCGGCAGCGGAGACGAAGTTTGCGGGCCCCTTCACCGACACCTGTAGCTCTGCAACCTCCCCGAAGTCGCGCGCGAGGCTGCGCGCAGCTTTGCGGGCTGCGGAAATCATGACGTTCATAAGGGCGGAAGCAGGCATGAGACCGGCGGCTCTCAGAATGGAAGTTAATGTCTTGTCTTGACTGCACAGGCGGGCTCGGAACTATGCGAGCTCCAAGCGTGGGCGTTTCGACTAGCCGTTCCTGCACTTAAAGACAAGGTGACGCCGCGGCGCCCCGCTCGTTTTTGCGCGTCAGAGCTATTGGGTCAGAATTCCCATCGCCGCGCGTTCGCGCCAGTCCTGCGCAGCCTGCTCGGCGACCAGGCGATCCTTCTCCGGCAGCTGGGCCACCATTTCGTCGAGCACCTTGTCTTCGAGGCCAGCGTCCCGGGCCAAAATGCGCCACTTGGCCGCTTCGACGAGGTTTTGCTGTCCTCGACTGTTGTCCGCGAGCACGTGTGCGAGGCGGTTCTGCGCGCCAGGGAAGCCTTTCTCGGCGGCGGACCGAAGGTAGTCGACGGCTTTCGGCACATCGGCGTTGAGGCCGAATCCACGCAGGAGCATTACGGCGTAGTCGTATTCTGCGTCGACCAGCCCTTGCTCCGCGGCTTTTCGCATCCAAAGGGCGGCCTGATAGGCATCAGCCTCGACACCGTGACCGGTCTGGTACAGGACGGCGAGATCGTACTGCGCTGCCACGACGCCCTTTTCGGCAGCGTATTTGATGTGCAACGCAGCTCGATACGGGTTCTCCGGCTTGCCATCGCCGCTCAGGAACAGCAGGCCGAGGTTGTAATTGGCGTAAGGGTGCCCCTTGGCGGCGGCGATCTCGAACATGCGGCCCGCAGCTTCTCGGTCTTTCTCGACTCCGCGGCCTTCGGCGAACATTAGGCCGAGCGCGAATGCAGCTTCAATATCACCCAGCTCGGCGCCACGGGCGAACCACTGGGCGGCAACAGCCTCATTCTTGGGAACACCGAGGCCCTCCGCGTAAATGCGCCCGATGAGCGTGTGCGCCTGCGGGTCATTCTTCTTTGCCGCCTCCTCAGCGAGTTTGAGCGCGGTCAGGTACTGCCCCTGCTCGAAGGCAATGTAGGCGGCATCCTCGCCAGTGGCCGGGACAAGATACTTTGAGAGCGGATTATTATCAGCCTGTCCCGGCGCGAGCTTGCTCACCGGGTCGGTGCTTTGCTTGTTCTCGAGCGCCTTCGGCCCCTTGGGCTCCGGCTTTGCCATGGGCCGGGACTTCGCTCGGGCTTTCTGCTGCGGCTGAGTCTCCGTCGACCAGGAACTCGTCTGGGCGAGGATTGGCGCAGAGCTGGCGAAGAGCGCCATGCATCCCATCAGGAGAGCTGCTCGCACGCGCATCGTCTTACTCTGCAGGTGTCTTCGTAAGACGTTCGGACAGCGATTTGACTTCGTCGGCGATATTTGCTGGCGAAATGCCGGAGGCAATCCTGAACTCCACGAAATCGGCGCCGGACCTCGCCAGCGTCACCGCTTCGTCTACCGTCGAGCTACCCAAAGCGACGCACGGCACCTCGAAGAGCTCCGCCCACCAGGCAATCAGCTCAAGCTGTTTTTCGCGGGCCTCTTCAGCGGAAGACAGCCTTCCGAACGCGATGTAGTCGGCGCCTGCCTCCCCAAGCACCATGGCATCATGACGAGAGCTGACCTGTACGCCGACAATCCGGCCACCTCCAAGCGTCTTGCGCGCTGCCTGGTAGCGGTCATTCAGATCCTTTCCGTCAGGCAGGTGAATGCCATCGGCTTTAAGCTGGCGGGCGAGATCCGGCTCGTCAAGGAGGAGAGCGGCGGCCCCTTTGCTTTGGGCGAGCTCCACAAGCTGTCGCGTTGTTGCCTGGTCAAAAGACTGCCCTGCGGGAGGCACCAGCAACACGGAAGGAATAAAAACTGCCGCAAGCGCAGCCGCCAGGCGGTCGAACGCTGACTCGCCAGTCTCAAGGGTCAGGAAGATTTGGGGCTTGTCTTCCCGTGCCATTAGCCGGCTGCTCCCAGAAACCTTTGCATCACGCCAGCCCTATCCCCGCCGAATCCGGCCAAACGGTGACGTTGAATACGAGCTGTGCTTTTGAAGCAAGCAAAGTGCCGAGCAATTAAATACACGATCCCAATTAACGCGGGGGATATAAGAGAAGAGCCCGGCGCGGCTTGGCCGGGCTCGTTTGTCAGTCGGCGTAATATCTGATTACGCCGCCGCTTTCTCCAGCGAAGGCTCCCAGCGGCCGAGCGAGGCAAGGCCGTTCATCTTTGCGCGATGGGCGAAGGCGCGCTGGGCAGCGGCGACGTTCTCCGACTTGCCTCCCCAGGCCTTGAGCGCGGCGGCCTGCAGCGCGCGGCCATAGGAGAAGGTGAGCTTCCAGGGCAGGTTACCCATGGCGTTCATGAGCGACAGGTGCTCCGTCGCCTGCTCGTCGGTTTGGCCGCCGGACAGGAAGGCAATGCCGGGTACCGCGGCCGGAACAGTGGCTTTCAGGCACTGCACCGTACGCTCAGCCACCTCCTGCGGGCTCGCCTGCTTCGGGCACTTCTGGCCGGCGATGACCATGTTCGGCTTCAGCACCATGCCCTCGAGCCGAACGCGGGCGTCATAAAGCTCCTCGAACACCGCCCGCAGCGTCCACTCGGTGACCTCGTAGCAGCGATCAATGTCGTGGGTGGAATGCTCACCGTCCATAAGCACTTCCGGCTCGACGATCGGGACGATGTTCGCCTCCTGGCAGAGGGCCGCATATCGGGCAAGCGCATGAGCGTTAGCCTTTACGCAGTTCCAGGTCGGGCAACCGTCCGCGATCGTGATGACGGCGCGCCACTTCGCGAAGCGGGCGCCGAGCTCGTAGTACTCGGCAAGCCGCTCGCGCAGGCCATCAAGACCTTCCGTCACCTTTTCGATCTTGGAGGTCGGCCCGGCGAGAGCCTTCGCACCCTTGTCGACCTTGATGCCAGGGATGGACCCGGCGGTTTTGATAAGGTCGACCAGCGGCGTCCCATCCTTGGCCTTCTGGCGAATGGTTTCGTCGTAGAGGATCACGGCGGAGATGTAGTTCCGCATCGCGTCCGTGCTGCGGAACAACATTTCCCGGTAATTGCGACGGTTCTCCTCGGTGTTCTCGATCCCAATCGAGTCGAACCGTTTCTTGATGGTTCCGGTGCTTTCATCAGCAGCCAGGATGCCCTTTCCCGGGGCAACCATGGCTTGAGCGATATCCTCAAGTCTTTCAGTCATTGGCACGTCTCCTAGGGAGTGTCCTTACCCAAACTCTCGCTTCGAAAAATTGACGTGTTTCAAGATAGGCAATGGCGCGCCCGCCAGCCAAACGGACGCGCCTGAGCACCTCGGTGATATCAGCCGGAACATTGGCGAGGGCAGATGGCAGTTGCTGAAAACTGCTCATGGGACCCTCGCCGACCGCTCACGGCCTCGACCTCAGAGCAACTTGCCCATGGCCACGGCCGTATCGATCATACGGTTTGAGAAGCCCCATTCATTATCGTACCACGACATCACACGGACGAGACCGCCGTCGACGATCTGAGTCTGTGTGGCGTCGAAGGTCGATGAAGCCGGCGAATGCAGGAAGTCGATCGAGACGAGTTCCTTGTGGTTGACCGCCAGAATGCCCTTGAGCTCGTTGGCGGCGGCCCTTTCCATCGCCTTGTTGATCTCGTCGACGGTCGTCTCGCGTTCCGGGATGAACTTCAGGTCAACAACCGACACGTTAGGCGTCGGTACGCGTATAGCAGTCCCGTCGAGCTTGCCCTTGAGCTCAGGCAGCACCAGACCGACTGCAGCAGCGGCGCCGGTTGAAGTCGGGATCATGGACATAGCCGCGGCACGGGCGCGACGACGATCCTTGTGGACCTGATCGAGGATCCGCTGGTCGTTCGTGTAGGCGTGGATCGTGGTCATGTAACCCGACTTGATCCCGCACAGCTCGTGCAGAACCTTGGCCACGGGCGCCAGGCAGTTGGTCGTGCAGGAAGCGTTGGATACAACCTTGTGATCCGCCGTCAGCTTGTCGTGGTTGACGCCATAGACGACGGTCAAGTCTGCACCCTTGGATGGGGCCGAGACGAGGACCCGCTTGGCTCCGGCGTCCAGGTGCACCTTGGCCTTCTCCTTGTCTGTGAAGACGCCGGTGCACTCCATGACGATATCGACGCCGAGCTCCTTCCAAGGAAGCTGTGAGGGGTCTTTGATCGCGAGCACCCGGATCGGCTTGCCGAAGCCGATGTCCATGTGATCGCCATCGACCTTGACCTCTCCGGGGTAGGTTCCGTGGACGCTGTCGTACTTGAAGAGGTGGGCGTTATCTTCGGGGGAGCTGAGGTCGTTGATTGCGACCACCTCAACCTCGGAACGTTTGTTCTCGGCTATTGCGCGGAGCACGTTCCGGCCAATGCGCCCGAACCCTGAAATCGCGATCTTTATTGCCATAATTCCTCTCCTGGCGAGCGTTTGGCGACCGGCCGTCAGCCGCGGCCCTCGTCGTTTGAAATTCAAATGAACGTGGCGATTAGATGTTCCCCTCGTACCACGGAGTCAATGCGGCGTGCGACTTCGGTGCAGCACTCATGGTTGACAATGAATGGTTCGACGTCCGACGAGTTGACTGAGCAGTTTGAGGCGCCTTAACTTCACCCGGCGATGCGTAAGCCAGGGGGGCTCTGCGTCGCACGCCAGGATCAGCCGAATGACGCAGAGGGATCGGCAAAAAAAGGGACGAACGGCTGCGCCACGAACCGGCAGCCGGGTTGCGAAGAAAACGCCACCGCAAGCTTCGCTATCAGGCGAAGCGCCGCTCGACGCTATTTCTCAACTCGAGCGAGAGCGAAACGAACTTCGTGCCCAACTTGCCGCAGCCGTGGCCCGGATCCAGCAACTCGAGAGCCAGCGCGTCGAAGTTCTGAATCGCATTGATTGGGTGATTGATTCCATCCATAACATCCTCGAGCGACGAAACTGATTCGCGCGGGGCGGCAGCCGCATGGCTGCTGAAGAGGCCGATGGGGCAGGTCTCAGTGACGCTGAACGGGCGTACCTACCGCCTACGTTGTGAAGACGGGGAAGAACAGCGTCTGTTCGCTCTTGCGGAACATGTCCGAGAGAAGGTCGACCAGCTCGTCAGAGATTTCGGTCAGATCGGTGATGATCGCCTTCTTCTGATGGCATCGTTGCTTGTGGCAGACGAGCTGTTCGAAGCGCGCGAGCGCTTGGCTGCATTGGAATCGAGAACATCGTCGTTGTCAGATCAACGAATGCAGCACGTCGGCTGACGATTGGGCTGCTGACGTCCCCCGTTCGAGCCAGATTTTCCGGAACACGGGGCTTGGCCTCGAGTTGCCACGCGACCCTGGCTTTCCATTTCTGACGTCATGACGCAGGTCAGAGGTTGGAATTTTTCGGCCCAATCAATAGATTCGTTCGCGCTGCGGGGTTCGTTAGGAGCGCATATTTCCCCGGGGCCGATAAGTACCGCTTGGGAGCTGTCCCTGTCCTTGACCGTGGTCTTGGACATATGGCGCCCACCTACTTTGTAGGGACCTAGCGGGATCTTCCGCTCCGACGGCCTTCGCGGCGCTTAACTTTTTGGGCCTTGCCGTGCCTTGATTGGCGCGGCTGGTGCTGAAGGGCTCGGATTGCAGGTGGCAGATCGAAACGCAGTGGCTCTGGCAAAACAGAATTTGAGATCCACTGCGAAACGCATCCGGGCCAGCCTGCCGCCTGATCTCCGCGACGAAGCTGCCCACCGGATTGCCGGACATGGCATCGGATTCGCTGGACTGCCTCAGGGCGCTGTTGTTGCGGGCTACATTGCGATAGGAGAGGAGATCGATCCGCTGCCACTCCTGCAGCGGATTAACCGGGAAGGCTATCGTCTTGCCTTGCCGCTTGTGCGAGAGAAGGGCGCGCCTCTCTCTTTTCGTGCGTGGCAGCCGGGTGATCCGCTTGCTGAGGCCCGTTGGGGCCTGCGTGAGCCTCTGCCGGATGCACCCGAGGTCGAGCCAGACGCGTTGCTCGTCCCGCTGCTTGCGTTCGATGCCCAAGGGTATCGGTTGGGCTATGGCGGTGGGTTCTATGATCGAACCATCGCGATGGCCCGATCTTCCAGAGGCCTTGTTGCAATAGGCCTCGCCTACGACGAACAAGAAGTGCCGGCGGTGCCCCGGCTTGATTTCGACCAGCGGCTCGATTGGGTGCTCACCCCATCCGGACCGCGCAACTGCGCAGAGGGTGAATGAGACTACTTTTCCTGGGTGATGTTGTTGGTCGTTCGGGCCGCAAAGCCGTTCTTGAGGCTCTTCCGGGGTTGCGTCGCCGCTACAGGCTCGACTTCGTCATCGTCAACGGCGAGAACGCAGCTGGCGGGTTCGGCATCACGGAGCAGATCGTCGAGGATCTGATTGGGGCCGGGGCTGACGTCATCACGCTTGGCAATCATGCCTTCGACCAGAAGGAGGCGCTGGTCTTCATCGAGCGGCATCCGCGCCTGCTGAGGCCCATCAATTTCCCGCCCGGAACGCCAGGCAAAGGAGCAGGGCTCTTCAAGGCAGCGAATGGAGCGGAAGTGCTCGTCATCAATGCTCTCGGCCGAGTGTTCATGACCGAAATCGACTGCCCGTTCCGCGCCATCGACCACGAGGTGAATGCGTGTGGCCTGAAACGCGGCTCGGCCGACGCCATAGTCATCGACTTCCACGCGGAGGCAACTTCCGAAAAGCAGGCCTTGGCCTACTTCCTGGATGGGCGCGTCACTGGAGTCGTTGGCACCCATACCCATGCGCCCACCGCGGACTACCGCATTCTGCCAGGCGGTACGGCCTATGTGTCTGATGTGGGTATGTGTGGCGACTACAACTCTGTGCTCGGCATGGACACGGCTGAGCCGATCAACCGGTTCCTGACCCGTATCCCGCGGGAGCGCTTCGAGCCGGCGCTTGGCCCGGCGACCATCTCGGGGTTTGCCATAGAGACGGATGACGCTTCCGGCCTGGCCGTGCGCGTCGGCGCGCTGCGGCTCGGTGGCGTGCTTTCCCCGGTTGAGCCAACCTTCTGGGTCGAGGAGGAAGGCTCGAGCCCCGGTCACAAGTGAGGAGCGCAAGAGCTGGGCTTCTGCCGCAGTAACTGTGGTCAAAGAGGACAGATATTGCTTCCGACGCGGGAGGGATGGATTTCGCCTATCCTCCCGAACTATAAGACGAGGGATCTCTGGACACGTCATACGAGAGCGGGCATCGCGTTGCTCGCCGATTAGCTAACACATAACCATGGCAGGACATTCGCAGTTCAAGAACATCATGCATCGCAAGGGCCGCCAGGATGCGGCCCGCGCCAAGCTGTTTGCCAAGCTGGCCCGCGAAATCACGGTCGCGGCGAAGTCGGGGTTGCCCGATCCGGCGCTGAATCCGCGTTTGCGGCTGGCCGTGCAGGCCGCCCGCGCCGAGAACATGCCGAAGGATAATATCGAGCGGGCGATCAAGAAGGCACAGGGCGGGGATACCGAAAACTACGAGAACATTCGGTATGAGGGTTACGGCCCCGGCGGCGTGGCGATCATCGTCGAGGCGCTGACGGATAACAGGAATCGCACCGGCGGCGCCGTGCGTGCCATCTTCACCAAGTATGGCGGAAATCTCGGTGCGACGGGCTCCGTATCCCATATGTTCGACCGCATCGGGGAGGTGGTCTACGACGCCGACAAGGCGAGCGCGGACGAAATGCTGGAAGCCGCCATCGAAGCCGGCGCCGACGACGTTCAGTCGGATGAAAACGGTCACGTGGTCACGTGCGCCTTTGAGGCATTGGGCTCGGTCGCCAACGCCCTCGAAGAGAAATTCGGGCAGGCCCGTTCGGTCAAAGCCATCTGGCGTCCAAACATCACCACCGCCATCGACGAGAGCAATGCCGAGACCGTGATGAAGCTCATCTCGGCCCTCGAAGACGACGACGACGTGCAGAACGTCTTCTCGAACTTCGAGGTCAGCGACGAGGTGATGGCGAAGCTCACGGCCGCGTAAAGTCCGACAGCCGAACGTCGCGCGCGCAATCCCCGCATTCGTGATACTCAGATTGCATGCGGGGAAATTCGATTCGCATCATTGGCATCGACCCGGGGCTGAGGCGGACGGGGTGGGGCGTCGTCGACTCTGATGGCGTCCGACTCAGTTATGTCGCCTCCGGAACGATCCAGTCGAACGGTGAAGAGGAGCTCGCCTATCGCCTGCGTGAGCTCTTCGATGGCCTTTCGAGCGTCATCGCCACCTTCAAGCCGCAAGAGGCCGCCGTCGAGGAAACCTTCGTCAACAAGGACGCCCGCGCCACGCTGAAGCTCGGCCAGGCGCGCGGCATGGCTCTGTTGGCACCCGCAATGAAGGGCCTGCGGATCGCCGAGTATTCCCCCAATCTCATCAAGAAAACAGTGACCGGTACTGGGCACGGGGAGAAGCATCAGGTCCAGGCCATGATCGGCTACCTGCTGCCCAAGGCGAAGTTCGAGAGTGCGGATGAGGCGGACGCTCTCGCAATTGCCATCTGTCACGCGCATCACCGGCAATTCAGGCAGCTGTCCTCCATGATTTCATGAGGGAGGTTGCGATGCCAAAGAAGTATCAGCTCCCCGACTTTCTACAGGGGCGCGTACCGGAAGTAGTTTATGATCGGTGGCTTGAGAGAAAGGCGAGAGCGCACGTGAGGCGTGATCGAAAGCGCAATAACGACACGGCCACCAGACAGGCCTATAAAGAGGCCATCCACCGCGCCGTTCTCCTGTCCGGAGGGAGAGATTGGTACACGGGTGAAGACCTGGCATGGGAGCTCATAAGCTCCTACAACAATGAGGAGTCCAGGATCGGTAGGCGTAAATACAAAGCAGCTTTGGCTCTACTGCCTACCGTAGATCACGTTGGCGACGGGCTCGGGCCCGCTGATTTCCGGATTTGTGCTTGGCGGACCAATGACGCCAAAAACGACCTCAGCTACCAGGAGTTCGTCGAGCTTTGCCAACGAGTTGTCGAGTTCAGCAATCGGCAGGTGGCTAACCTATGATCGGCCGGCTCAGGGGTAGGGTGGACGCCATCGGTGAGGGCCACCTGATCGTGGATGTGCATGGCGTCGGATACGAGGTGCAGGCCTCGGCCCGGACGCTGCGCTCGCTCACGCTCGGCGACGAGGTGACGCTCTCAATCGAGACGCAAGTGCGGGAGGATGCCATCCGCCTGTTCGGCTTCACCAGCGAAGTCGAACGCGCTTGGTTTCGGTTGCTTCAGTCCGTCCAGGGTGTGGGCGCCAAGGTGGCGCTGGGGATACTCGGCACGTTGTCCACACAGGATCTCGCCAACGCCATCGCGCTCGGCAATTGGGCTGCCATCGAGCAGGCGCCGGGCGTCGGCAAGAAGTTGGCGCAGCGGGTGGTTGCTGAGCTGAGAGAGAAAGCGCCGCAGCTTTCGATCAGCAGTGTCAACGTTCCGCCCCCAAGGCCGGGTAACGGCCAGAGCTGGGCCGCCACCCCGCCGGAGAACAATGCCGCTGCCGAAGCGATCTCGGCTTTGACCAATCTTGGCTACCAGCCGCAACAGGCCGCCGCTGCAATCGCCAGCGCAATGGGTGAGCTCGGTGAAACGGCAGACGTGGCTCAGCTCATCAAGCGCGGATTGAAAGAGCTGGCCAAATAGCAGGTGGATGATGGACGGACTTGGCAACGGTCAGCGCGCATTGTGGACGTTTCTGTTTTACACACTGGTAGGTCCGTTCATCGGTGCAATGTTGATCGCTCTGGTGGGACCGCTGGCGGGGCTCGCCGGCTTTTTTCCTGAGACCGCGGCACGCGGCGTAGGCGGGTTTCTTTCGGCAACCGCCTGGACGGCGATGTTTGCCTATGTTTGGGCAGCACCGGCGGCAGCGCTTGCCGCGATCGGTCTGTTGCCCTTCGTTTTCCGAAACGGTGCCTTCGGGTGGATCGCCGCGGCTGTTGCCGGCGTGATCGCCTTCGCGATCATTGCCGTTCTTTTCACGCTGCCCGAGGCAAGGCTCGTTCCGTATCTCGCGTTTCTCGCCGGTGTGGTTTCCATTCTGTGCCGCTGGGTGCTTGTGCGGTTTGGCGTGTTGCTGACCTGAACTTAGGGTCACTCTCTACTTGAATTGTGCTAGTGCTTGTGCCGAGCACGAATCACGAACAGATGCGGGGGAAGGCGTTATGACGGACCGCCTCGTCACCGGCGCCAAGCGCGAATCCGACGCCTTCGAGGCAACCATCCGCCCACAGTCTCTCGACGAGTTCATCGGACAGGAGCAGGCGCGCGCCAATCTCAAGGTTTTCATCCAGGCAGCGCGTGAGCGGGGTGAGGCGCTCGATCACGTGCTGTTTGCCGGCCCGCCCGGCCTCGGCAAAACGACGTTGGCGCAGATCATGGCGAAGGAATTGGGCGTCGGCTTCAGGGCGACGTCAGGCCCCGTCCTTTCCAAGCCTGGCGATCTTGCGGCGCTGCTCACCAACCTCGAGGAACGGGACGTTCTTTTCATAGACGAGATCCACCGCCTCAACCCGACGGTCGAAGAAATCCTTTATCCGGCCATGGAGGATTTCCAGCTCGACCTGATTATCGGTGAAGGCCCGGCGGCGCGCTCGGTGCGCATTGATCTCCCGAAGTTCACTTTGGTCGGCGCGACCACCCGTGCCGGTCTTCTGACGACGCCGTTGCGCGATAGGTTCGGCATTCCGATCCGGCTCAATTTCTATTCGGTCGAGGAGTTGGAACGCGTGGTGACCCGCGGCGCCCGAGTGCTCGGCGCGAAAATTACTCCGGAAGGCGCTCGGGAAATCGCGCGCCGGTCGCGGGGAACACCGCGTATTGCGGGCCGGCTGCTCCGTCGCGTGCGGGATTTTGCGGCCGTCGCCAATTCCGATGTCATCGACGCGCAGATCGCAGATACGGCCTTGCGGGCGCTCGAGGTGGACAGCGCCGGGCTCGATGCGCTCGACCACCGTTATCTCAAGTGCATCGCCATCAATTACAACGGTGGGCCTGTTGGCATTGAAACAATTGCTGCGGCGCTGTCCGAACCGCGCGATGCGCTCGAAGAGATCGTCGAGCCATACTTGTTACAGCAAGGCTTTATCGGCCGTACGCCCCGTGGACGCATTGTGACGCTGAAAGCATACCGTCACCTGGGCCTGACAGGCCCGGCGCACGCTGCCTCATCGCAAATGGATCTGCTTGAGGGCGGCGAGGAGGATCGGGAGCAAGACGAACGAGCCCGCATGAGTGCTCGCGACCGCGGCTCCAGATTGAGTTAATCTCAGGTTGAAATGATGTCGCCCGGAGATCCGGGCTCCCAAGGAGTGTGCGGTGGTCGGAGAGGGTAGGCCGGGAAGTGGTAGCCCGGCTAGTGGGGTTGCGGCGGCGGAAATTTCTCAGCCTAACAACACGGCTGGCATTCTGTTCATGCTGGCGGCGATGGCGAGCTTCTCCTGCGGGGACTCGCTCATGAAGCTGTCGGCCACCTCCATCCCCACCGGCGAACTCATCTGCCTGCGCGCAACGCTCATGGGATTGGCGGGGGTCACCTACGCCTTTTTCTCGGGGGCACTTCGCGACTTTTGGAAATTGTTCGCGCGCTCGATGGTTCTGCGGGCGATCGGGGACGTCGGTGGCGCGATCGCCTACCAATCGGCTCTCGCGCGGATGGCCTTTGCCGATCTCGTAGCCATCAATCAGATTAACCCCTTGGTCGTGACAGCCGCTTCCGCGGTTTTCCTCGGCGAGCGCGTCGGCTGGCGGCGCTGGACGGCGGCCGGCGTGGGTTTCCTTGGCGTGCTTCTCATCATTCGGCCAGGAACCAGCGCCTTCAACTGGTGGAGCATCGTCGCCATCATCTCCGTGCTTTTCGCCACGCTAAGGGACGTGTCCACCAAGACGATCGATCACACCATTCCTGCCGTGCTCATCATGGTCTTTTCATCAAGCGCGGTCGCGCTCGGCGGGTTGACGCTGTCCTTGTTTGAGAGCTGGCGGTGGCCGGAATCTCACGTCCTGTTGCAAATCGTGGGCGCGAGCGCCTTTTCGCTGACCGGCCACATCTGCATCATCACCGCTATCAGAAAAGGCGAGCTATCGGCCGTGGCGCCGTTTCGGTACTCTATTCTGATCTGGGCGCTCGTCCTTGGCGTGGCGATCTGGGGGCATTTGCCCGATCTCCCAACCTTCATCGGTATGGCCATCGTGTCGGGAGCGGGCATCTATACCTTCCGGCGCGAGATGATCGTCCGCCGGATGAATGCCCGCCGCTAGTGTGCCGATCAGGTTAATCCAGTTGCGCCAGAACGCCTGCGTAGTCTTCCAGGAAGCCCTCGAACGCGGCGACAAGCCTGTCGTGGTCGCTTTCCGTGTGCGGAAGCGAAAGGCTCATGAACCCGCGCGGGGCTGTGTAGAAGCCACGCAGATTGAGCTCGAGGTGGAGGAGTCTGCGCGCATCCGTCGGCGCCGATGCGTGGTCTGACGGCCGCCGAATGGGTTTCCTCGTCGGATGGACGCAGAGCATCGAGCCGCGTCCCAGTACCTGCATTGGGACATTGTGCTTGTCGATCAATGCATTGAGCCGCTGCCGCAGCCCGTCGCCGCTGGCGTTAAGTTCCTCCGCACGCGCAGGGGTGAAGACTTTCTCTAATCCCGCCACTCCAGCAGCCATGGTCAGCACGTTGTTGTTATATGTGCCGGAGTGCATGAACCCGTCCTTGCGCGTCGGATCGAGCAGGCCCATCAGCTCGCGGCGGCCACCGAAGGCGCCGAAGGTGACGCCTCCTCCGAGATACTTTCCGAACGACACAAGGTCCGGCGTAAAGCCGAGCGCGCCATGCAGACCGCCGGGCGCGAGCCGCGAGGTCATCACCTCATCGAAGATCAGCACGATACCGTGCCGCTCTGTCTCGCGCCTCAGTACATCAAGAAATTCGCGGTCCGCGGGGATGCAGCCGCCCGCCCCCATCATGGGCTCGACGATGACGGCGGCCAGCTTGCCCGCGTTTTGGGAGATGAGTTGTTGGGTTCCCTCCGGATCGTTGTACTCGCCGACCACGTACTCGAATGGAGCGTTCACGCGTGAGCCGCCGTTGGCAAATGCCAGAAATCCGCCGTGGTAAGCGCCGTTGAAGACCATGATAGCGTCCCGCCCAGTCGCCGCTCGCGCAAGGCTCAGACACATCAGGTTCGCTTCCGTGCCTGAATTGCAGAAGCGCACCAGCTCGACCGCCGGGAAACGTTCGCACATAAGCTCGGCGAGCCGCGCCTCGTACGCGTTGGGGCCGCCTAGCACCAGGCCTCCCGAAAGCGCCTCCTGAATTGCTGCCGCGATCGCTGGCTCGGAGTGGCCATAAAGGCCGGCTGTATATTCACCAAGATAATCAGTGTACAAATGACCGTCGAGATCGGTGAGGCGGACACCCTCGCCCCTCACGATCACCACCGGGAACGGATCATAATGCAAAATCGTTCGTGTATTTCCGCCCGGCATATTGTGGGCGGCTGCTTCGAAACGCGCTTTGCTTTTTGGATTTGCAGCAATGTAGCGAGCCTCGACGTCCGCGAGTGCAGCGGAAAGGCTGATATTTTGCAAGGGATGAGCTGAGTTCGCCAAAGCACCATCTCCGTCGGTCTGGAACTGCCGCAAAGCGAAGTCTCGGCTCGCCGGCTGCCGCTTGTCAATCGGAGGGCCTTAGGCATTCAGCAACCGTCACCTAGCTAACAAATGGCCGCCAACCACTTGTTGATTTGCCACTGCGAATGTTCCTCCCCAAGCGCGCAGCTTACTGCTCCTCAACCGTGTGGCGCGATATTCACACTGTTCGCGAATTTGATCTGCAAAGGGATGGATCTCTTTTCCTGGCTCTTGCGTTGCGCAGCCAAAAGAGCGGGAAGATCTGGGCAACGAGCAAACTGCTTGTCGCGGCTGCGTGTCTTTAAGGAGTTCAGTTCGTTCGTGTTGGACCGGTTTTCAGTGCCTTGTTCGCGTTTGTCTGTTTCGGTTCCTGTGTGGAGAGTGGAGGTGGTCGATGAGGTTGCGTTCTGCGATGGGGGTTGCGCTTGCTGGCGTCATATTTCTGATCTCGCCTGCCGCAGCCAACCCGATCGGTTCCCCCACTGAGCCTGCCGCCGGCCGGTCTGTTTCGGAAGCCGCCGTCGTTTCTCCGGATGCAACCAAGGCGGACCAAACGAGTTCGGCTGGCGCCGATCGAGTGGAGTCAAACCAACCGAACTCTGAGGAGGGCGCCGCAGCCCCATCTTTTGTAACGCCCGCTTCTCTCCACGTGCCCGTGCCGGAGCGCAATCAGTTCAAACCGAAGATCACCCTTAAGGCCATTGTCGACCTGACGAAACAGCGGATGACCGTTATCAGTCACGACAAGGTTCTGCACGTGTGGCCCATCTCGTCGGGGCGCAGCGGATACCAGACGCCCAACGGCGTTTACCATCCGCAGTGGCGGGCGCGCATGTGGTACTCAAGGCAGTATGACAACGCGCCGATGCCGTACGCGGTGTTTTTCCATCGGGGCTACGCTGTCCACGGCACCTACGCCACAGGTTTGCTCGGCCGACCGGCCTCTCACGGGTGCATCCGCCTGTCGAACAAGAACGCTGCCACCTTCTTCAAGCTGGTCGAGCAGCACGGCATGGAATCCACGCAAATCGTCGTGCAGGGAAAGGCCAACGTCGGTCCTCCGAAGGTCGCCAAGGGCAGGGGCCGGCAAATTGACCCGCGCCGCGTGGTCAATCAGCGGCCACCAGCTCCGCGGGGCTATGTGAGCTACCGTTACGGTGCCCCGTCACCCTGGTGGACCTGGTGAAGAAATATTTGGGCCTGCCAGTATTGTTGGCGGGCCCTTCAATTATGCATCCCTCCGGTACTTGTTGAAGACTTGCACAGTTCTGTGCTTTCCTTGAGCGACAGCAGCTCGCCTTTTGGGAAAGCTGTTTGTGCGAGGGCGCTGCGTGCCTGATCAGCCAGTGCAAGCTGCCGGCATTTGGAGGGGGGTGGCGGCGCTTGGCTTTTTTCTGGGCTCACTTCTGATCCAGGCGTCAATTCCGGCAGCGGCCCAGGCGCAATCTCCGCAAATTCCGGATCAGCCCGGTCTGTCGGACCGGATCGAGCAGTATGTAGATCGTCTCCGGGCTCTTCTCTCCACAATCTTGCAAGGGAGCGCCCCCGAGACCGGCAGTCTTGCGCAGCCGCAGCCATCTGCGCCGCTGGTCACGGCGAGCCGGCCTGTTGTTCGCGAGGTTGTCGATTGGGACGAGTTCACAGGCCGCATCGATTCCGTGGAAACGGTCGAGGTGCGGGCGCGCGTTCCGGGATATCTGGAGAAGGTGCACTTCCGCGATGGCCAGCTCGTGAAGGAAGGCGACCTGCTCTACACCATCGATCCACGTCCCTTCGAGCGGGTCCTTGAGACAGCCCGAGCGGAGCTTGCGCAGGCCCGGGTCAGGGCGGCCAACGTGGCGAAGGATGTCGAGCGCGGAAAACCTCTTCTCGAGAAGGGGTGGCTCTCCCAGCGGGTTTATGACGAGCGCGAGAACCTTCTGCGCGACGCCAACGCGGCCATCGCGGTGGCTGAAGCGCGCGTAAAGGCTGCCGAGCTGGAGTTATCGTTTACCCGGATTACGGCGCCGATTTCCGGAAGGATCAGCCGAAGCCAGCTTACGGCCGGTAACTATATCGCAGCTGGCGGCTCCGAAAATTCGACGGTGCTCACCACCATCGTTCGGCAAGACCCTGTCTATGTTTACTTCGACATCGGCGAGTACGACGCGCTGAAGTACCGGCGGCTCGGGCAGCTCAAGGAAGGTGTTACCGTGAACGTCGGGCTGCCGGATGAGCAAGGTTTCCCACATCAGGCGAAGCTCGATTTCACCGACAATCGTCTAGACAGGGGCACGGGCACCCTGCGGCTTCGCGCCGTGCTCGAGAACAAGGCCGGTCTGTTCCAGCCCGGCATGTTCGCGCGGGTGCGGATTGCGGGTTCACCAAGCTATACCGCGGTCATGATCCCCGACGAGGCAATCGGGACGGACCAAACCAACAAGTTCGTCTACCTCGTCGACGACGAGGGTACCGCGATCCGACGCTGGGTCGAGCTTGGCCCGTTCATTGATGGGCTTCGCGTGGTGAGGCGCGGCGTAAACCCTGACGAGTGGGTGATCGTGAAGGGCGTCCAACGCGCCCGCCATCAGGAGAAAGTCGCCGTGACGCGGGAGCCGCTGCAGATGTCGGCGGCGCCATCCAAGCCGGTCAGCAAGTAGCGGAGGTGCGGGTGGGCGGCATGCGGTTCAGCCATTTCTTCATCGCCCGCCCCATCTTCGCAGCCGTGCTGTCGCTCTTCATCACGCTACTCGGCGGCATCTCCTATTTCGGGCTGGCGGTCACCCAATTTCCCGAAATCGTCCCGCCGACGATCACCGTCACCACCACCTATCCCGGAGCCAGCGCCCAGACCGTGGCCGACACGGTCGCCTCCGTCATCGAGCTGGAGGTAAACGGCGTCGACGGCATGCTCTACATGTACTCGAACTCGACGAGCGACGGGACGATGAACCTCACCGTCACGTTCGACGTTGGGACCGACATCGACATGGCGCAGGTTCAGGTGCAGAACCGCGTTGCCTCGGCGGAGCCGCGGCTGCCGGAGGAGGTTCGGCGCAACGGCATCCTCGTGCGCAAGAACAATCCCGACCAGCTGCTCGCCGTTCACCTGATCTCGCCGGACAACACCTTTGATCAGATTTACATTTCGAACTACGCGCTGCTGAACGTGCGCGACGTACTCGCACGCATTGAAGGCGTGGGCTCAGTGGCCATGTACGGCGCGCGCGAGTACGCGATGCGGATTTGGCTCGACCCGGAACGCATCGCGGGTTTCAACCTCAGCGCCGACGATGTGCTGCGCGCCCTCAGGGCCCAGAACGTGCAGGTGGCCGGCGGGGCCATCGGCGAGCCTCCGATCGGCAGCGACCGCGCGTTCCAGATGCCGCTGCAAGTCAAAGGCCGGCTGCTTGATGCCTCGGAGTTCGAGGAGATCATCATCAAGGCGGGTGCTGACGGTCGTATCGTCCGCCTGCGCGATGTCGCGCGCGTTGAGCTTGGTGCTCTGAACTACAACTCGTTCGGGTACATGAACCACTACCCGGCAACCGTGCTCTCGCTCACACAGGCGCCGGGCACGGATGCGCTCAAGACCGCCAATGAAATCAAACGGACGATGGCGGAGCTCGCCAAGAATTTTCCGAAGGGCCTCGAGTACCGCATCGTCTACAACCCGACGGAGTTCATCGAGGTCTCCATCCGGGAACTGTACAAAACGATCCTCGAAGCAGTCGCACTCGTTGTGGTTGTGATCGTCCTGTTCCTGCAGACCTGGCGCGCCTCGCTGATCCCCGTTCTTGCAATCCCGGTCTCGCTCATCGGCACCTTTGCCGTAATGCAGGCGTTCGGCTTTTCCATCAACATGCTGACGCTGTTCGGCCTGGTGCTCGCTGTCGGGATCGTCGTCGACGACGCAATCGTGGTGGTCGAGAACATCGCGCGGCGGCTGAGGGAAGGGCTGTCGCCGGTCGAGGCCGCGCGCGTCAGTATGGACGAGGTTGGCACCGCACTCATCGCCATCGCCATTGTGCTTTCCGCAGTTTTCATCCCGACTGCTTTCGTGGGTGGCATCACGGGTCAGTTCTATCGCCAGTTCGCCCTGACGATAGCCACAGCGACGATCATTTCGGCGTTTGTCTCGCTCACTTTGAGCCCGGCTTTGGCGGCGATCCTGTTCCGGCGCGACTACGAAGGCGTGCCGCGCAGATCTCGAATGAGGAGGCTCCTTGCTGCGCCGGTGACGGCGTTCTTCCGCGCCTTCAACCGCGGCTTCGACGCGCTGTCGCGAGGTTATGGGCGCCTCATCAAGCGCCTCGCGCGTGTTTCCACTCTTATGCTCGTTGTCTACGCGGCACTTATAGGGGCAACGCTCTGGCTCCTGCAAAGCACGCCCACGGGCTTCATTCCGCCGCTCGATCGCGGGTTCGCGATTGTGTCAGTGCAGCTTCCGCCGGGCGCCGCCTTGGAGCGCACGAACCAGGTGATGCGTCGCGCCAACGAGCTGGTGCACTCCACCCTTGGGGTCATCTCCACAAACGTCGTGGTGGGACGGTCAGGGGCCACCTTCACTGCCGCGTCCAGCGCCGGGGCGATTTTCGTCGTGCTTGACTCGTTCGAAAATCGCAGCCGGCAGGGTCTGACAGTTGAACGCGTTGCCAACGAAATCCGCCAGAAGCTCAGCAGGGAAATTCAGGAAGCGCAGACCTTCGTCATCGTGCCGCCTCCCGTTCGTGGCATCGGATCGAGCGGCGGCTTCGCCATGCGTCTGCAGGACCGCGCGGGTATCGGCTCGCTCGAATTGAACAGGGTGGCGCAGGAGTTGATCAGAGCGGCAAACGCGCGGCCCGAGATCGTCAACACCTTCACGACCTTTCACACGTCAACACCACAGGTTTTCGTCGATGTCGATCGCACCAAGGCGCGCATGCTGAACGTGCCGATCGACAATATCTTCGAGGCCCTGCGGATTTACATGGGTTCGGCCTACGTTAACGACTTCAACATGTTCGGCCGGACGTTCCGCGTTACCATACAGGCGGATGGTCCATTTCGGCTCGATGTTGAGAATGTCGGCCGAATTCGCGTGCCGAATGCCGATGGCGAAATGGTGCCACTGAGTTCGGTCGCGACTTTCCGCGAGATTTCCGGGCCGGACCGTGTGCCGCGCTACAATCTCTTTCCGACGGTTGAAATCACCGGCGCAGGTGCCCCTGGCGTTTCATCCGGGCAGGCACTAGAAATCATGCACGAGGTTGCGGCCGAGGTGCTGCCTGAAGGCGTTACTTACGAATGGACGGATCTCTCCTATCAGGAGGTCCGCGCCGGGCGCACCGGATACTACATTTTCCTTTTGTCCGTCGTGTTCGTTTTCCTGGCCCTGGCAGCACAATACGAGAGCTGGTCGTTGCCGCTGGCGATCATGCTGATCGTGCCGATGTGCTTACTTTCGGCCCTCATCGGCGTGCGATTGCATGCACAGGATATCAATATTCTCACGCAGATCGCGTTTGTCGTGTTGATCGGATTGGCAGCGAAAAACGCGATTCTAATTGTCGAATTTGCTCGGCAAATCGAGGAGCAGGGCAAGGATCGTGTAACTGCCGCCGTTGAGGCGGGGCAGCTTCGCTTACGTCCTATCTTAATGACCTCGCTGGCGTTCACCTGCGGAGTGTTGCCGCTTTACTTTGCGAGCGGCGCCGGCGCGGAAATGCGCATTGCGCTGGGCACTGCCGTGTTTTGGGGAATGATCGGCGTGACCTTCTTCGGGCTGATTTTCACGCCAGTATTTTACGTGGTGGTGCGCGGATTTGCGTCGCGCCGGAAATCTGCGGTTACCTCACCGCAGCCGGCCGAATGAGCAACCTCACGCGTGCGCAGCCACCCGATCCAATAAGCGACTCGGCAAAATACGCTTGAGTAAGGCGCCGGCATAGGTCGGCACAGTGACGTAGTAGCGAGGCTTGGGGCGTGGACTTTCGACGGCATGCACAAGTTTGGTTGCGACGGCTTCCGGCTCCAGCTTGAAAGTCTGGCGGCCGCCGCGCTCCAGGGCCGCGAGCATTCGATGATAGCGCTCGCGGTGCACTGAGTTTTCAATATCCACGTTGGCAAGTGCAGCCGCGCGCGCATTCTCGACAAACCGCGTGCGGATCGGCCCGGGCTCGATCAGCGACACATGTATACCGCTCCCCTGCAATTCAAGCCGTAACGCGTCTGTGAGAGCTTCGAGCGCGAATTTGGACGCGCAATAAGCGCCACGCCATGGCGCTGAAATCAGGCCAAGCACGGAGGAGCAATTGATAATCCGTCCTCGGCCATTTCTCCGCATGGCAGGAATGAGCCGTCGCGTGAGGTCGTGCGTTCCGATAACGTTGACCTCCAGCTGGCGTCGCAGCGCCTCCGCCGTGATGTCCTCTATGGCCCCAGGCTGACTATAGGCGGCGTTGTTGAAGACGGCATAAAGCTGCCCGTCTGTCCGCTTCAGCGCCTCCGCTGCGCAGGCAGCGATAGCATCCGCGTCGGCGAGCTCGAGGTAAAGCGCCTCGACGCCTTCCTGCTCGGTGAGCCGCTTCAGATCCTGCTCCTTGCGCGCGGTGGCCAGCACGCGCCAGCCGCGCGCCTTCAGCATCCGCGCCGAAGCGAGACCAATGCCGGACGAGCAGCCTGTGATGAGGATGGTGCGGTTGCTGTTCATGGCGTACGAACTCGTGAACGGGCCAAATTAAGGACCGAGGTGCCTCGTGATGTCGCTGTCTCCGGCAGCTCTCTCGCTCTTATCCATTGTGCTCCCGTTTTGTTAAGCTGATTTGGAAACAAGGAGCACAGAAGCCTATGTCCGCAGACTTGAGGCCCGAAACCATACTCGCGCAGGCCGGTGGTGCGACGGATCCAGAGACGGGGGCCATCGTTCCTCCGATCCATATCTCGTCAACGTACCTTCGCGATCCGGACAACCAGTACCGCAAGGGGTTTGCCTACGGTCGCGCGGATAACGCAACTGTGCGTCAGACCGAAGCCGTATTGGCCTCTCTCGAGGGCGCAGCAGGTTGCCTGCTATTCTCATCAGGCATGGCCGCCGCAACTTCGCTTTTCCTGGCTGTTCCCCGTCCTGCTCACGTCGTCGCGCCACAAGTCATGTACTGGGGGCTGCGCCACTGGCTTCTCCACGATGCCCCGTCCCATGGCCTGAGCGTCACCCTTGTCGATGCCTCAAATCTCGATGAAATCGCCGCCGCAGTTCGCCCCGGAGAGACGAAGCTAATTTGGATCGAAACGCCGGCCAATCCACTCTGGAATATCACGGACATCAAAGGTACGGCGGAAATCGCCCATGCTGCCGGTGCTTTGCTTGCTGTCGACTCCACTGTCGCCACGCCAATCTTGTCTCGTCCGCTGGCGGAAGGCGCAGATGTCGTGATGCACTCGGCGACGAAGTACCTCAACGGTCATTCCGATGTCATCGCGGGTGCACTGGCTTTCGCCGCGAAAGACGCTCTCTATGAGCGCGCCGCAGGAATCCGCAGCCATCACGGCGCGATTCTCGGGCCAATGGAAGCCTCGCTTCTGATGCGTGGTTTGCGCACGTTGCACCTGCGCGTGCGTTCGCAGAGTGCCGCCGCAATGACGATCGCCCGGCACATCGCAAAGCATCCGCAGATCGAGGAGGTTCTTTATCCCGGCCTGGAAACGCACCCGGGACACGATGTGGCAGCGCGTCAGATGCGTGGTGGCTTCGGCGGAATGCTTTCGATCCGTGTAAAAGGCGGCGAGGCAGCGGCTATCGCCACGGCGGCGAATGTTTCTGTTTGGAAGCGGGCGACGTCGCTTGGTGGCGTCGAGAGCCTCATCGAGCACCGTGCTAGCATCGAAGGTGAGGGGACGCCTTGCCCACCCGATTTGTTGCGGCTTTCGGTGGGCATCGAAGCCGTCGAAGATCTTATTGTAGACCTGGAACGCGCGCTTGCAGCAGCCGTAAATCAGTAGCTCGAACTAACCATCGAGCTTTGTCACCTGCTCGATCAGTGCGAGCGCGGCGGCCGGGTTTTTCGGCTTATATCCGCTGATGACATACAAAAAAACGTCTCGTGGTTCTTGCCGTTTCGGAGGAGAGCCAATTGTGCGAAGGTCAGCGGGTATTTTGCCCATCGAAAGCTCTTGCGCGCGCTTTGCCCATTGTGAGATTTCCTTTGGGGTATAACCGCATTTCGCGTCTTCGCGCGTCCCCATGATCCGAACGTAGGCAAATGGTGCCGTAAGGTCGGCGATTTGCGGAAACCCCGAGTCGCCGGCGATGACCACGGCCACTCCGTACGATGTCAGCAGGTCGACAAAATCAGGTGTGCAGAAACTTTCGTGTCTGACCTCGACCGCGTGTTGAATCGTCTGCCCACCGATTTTTTTAGGTAACAGCTTCAGAAAGGCTTCAAAGTCGGCAGGATCGAATTTTTTTGTTGGCAGAAATTGCCAGTTGATGGGTCCAAGCTTTTCCTTCAGGCGCAGCACACCACTCTTGAAAAAGCGCTCAATGGAAGGGCCTGCCTCTGAAAGCGCGCTGCGGTTCGTGGCAAACCGTGGGCCTTTGACCGAGAAAACGAAATCGTCCGGAGTTTCTTCGTACCATTTGGCAAAGCTCTCGGGCTTCTGGGAACCGTAATAGGTGCCATTGATTTCTATCGACGTGAGCTTGCGGCTCGCATATTCGAGCTCGCGCTTCTGAGGCAGTCCTTCAGGGTAGAATGAGCCGCGCCAGGGCTCGAAGGTCCATCCGCCGACTCCGATCCGAATGCGCCCCTTCTTCTTCGGCATGCCTCAGTTTCCGTCTGTTCGGTGGAGTTCAGCAATTCGCCTATCGCAACGAAAGTCGCGCGGCGTTCCAGCGATCATAGTCTTTAATCTTTGACATTTATCAAACCCTATTTCGCCAGTAAGGTATTTTCTAGGGCAGATCCGTCCCAGAGAGAGACAGCAGGGAGCTGGTGCGGTGACTATGACGACTGCCGAGCAGGTCCGCAGCTATAGCGGCCCAGCCATATTGAGCTTCGGGTTTCGGCCGTTCTTCCTGTCAGCCGGGATCTGGGCGGCGCTGACCGTGGCAATCTGGATGCCCATGCTGGCGGGCCAGGTGGCGTTACCGACGGCATTCGGCCCGATCGAATGGCATACACATGAGCTGATCTACGGTTTCGTACCTGCTGCCGTGGCAGGATTTCTGCTCACAGCTGTTCCCAACTGGACGGGCCGGCTGCCCGTAACGGGAACGCCATTGCTGGCTTTGTTCCTCATCTGGATCTCGGGGCGCGTGGCAATTTCCATATCGGACTGGATCGGCGCTCCGCTGGCCGCTGCCATTGATCTCAGCTTCCTTGTTGCCGTTGGAGCTGTCGCCGCCAGGGAGATTATCGCCGGCAGGAACATACGGAATTTGAAGGTCCTCGCGGCGGTGGCATTGCTGATTGTTGGAAATGTCGTTTTCCACGCCGAAGTCCTCTGGGGCATCTGGTATGGCTACGGCGCTCGCATCGGCATTTCTGCGGCCATCCTGCTAATTATGCTGATCGGCGGCCGCATCATTCCGAGCTTCACGCGCAATTGGCTTGTTCGGCAGGAGCCAGGCAGGCTGCCAGTTCCTTTCTCGAAATTCGATGCTGCGATCATGCTTATCAGCGGATGTGCGCTGGTGAGCTGGATCGTTGTTCCGGAGAGCGATTTGACGGCTCTGCTGACCGTTGCAGCGGGCATTGCGAACGCAGTGCGGTTGGCGCGTTGGGCAGGAGAACGAACTGTATCGGAGCCGCTCGTTCTGGTGCTCCACGTGGCCTACGCATTCGTTCCCGTTGGCTTCCTGCTTGTCGCAATCGCCATTTGGAGACCGGACGTGGTCACCATGTCAGGCGCCCTGCATGGTTGGACAGTTGGTGCCATTGGCCTCATGATCCTGGCAGTGATGACGCGCGCGAGCCTCGGGCACACAGGGAGGCCACTCACCGCGACGCTTCCGATCACGATGACTTACGCTGCGGTCGCCATGGCCGGAATTGCGCGGATCATTGCAGCATTCGATATTGCGCGCGAGCCGATGCTGCACTTGTCCGCGACGGCTTGGGTTCTCGGATTCGCCGGTTTTGCAATCATCTACGCACCGATCCTCATGAAGCCGCGGCTAGCGTAGAATCAGTCGCGTCACTTCGCGGAAGCACGCACGACGATGCTCGGGAAAGCGGCACCCTGAGTTTGTCCGTGCAGAGTCTCCCGATCATAAGCTTCCTGGGTGTCGTCTTCCAAAATCATGCGGGTCGCCAGCTCGTTCACTCTGCGATCGAGCTCTTCGCATGTCGGCTCCGGCGGAAGGCTCTCGATGGCAAACTCGATCCGATCGGCCAGTTCGCGCGCAAGTTGGCCATGCCCCAGCTCATGCTGCATGAGAGCCTCGACGAACTCCCGCCAGCGCTTCCGTAATTCTGCGGGCGCCTTGTCAGCATCGACCCAACGAGGAAGTGTGTATTGGACGTGCGTTTCGGTCGTCGCGCGGCTAACGGCACAGCCCTGTGGCACTACACGCCGATCGAAGCTCCACTGAATGCGCCACTCCGCCCAGCCGGCGTAGCGTTGGCCGTTGCGCTCATCGTAAGGTCCGCGACTGAACACGTCACGGCGCAGTTCATCGATCGAGGAGCCACGAACGTCGTAATACTTGACCGTTTCGGTCCCCTTCGAGGTTTCGGCCAGCTTTACTTCGTTGAGGTAAGCAGTGGGTGCGGCAAGTCCACCATTCTGAACCCCAATCAGTGACATTACGGCAGCGAACGGGACTGCCAAAACGCTGGCTACCCAGACACGGTGCATTCATTCCCCCACGCTTGTTGCTGCAACTTTTATTGCCTAGATGCGGCAAAAATCAGACACAAGCCGTTGAGCCGACAAGGAAACCCGCCGTCGCCAGCCGCTCACGATCGGCAACCATACTGTGACTTTGTCGGGACCAGGGCCATTTTGGGCTGACAAAGCGGACTCGATGTGGCATACGCGGGGCGGGCATGGGGCCATCGCGCCCCCGTAGTCCGTTTCACAGGGCCCTTGATGATCTGCCTTCAGTGGCGGATCGGGTCCGCCCCTGTGACGTGCTCTTGCGCGTCGGCATCGTTGGAGGGGGGCAGCGCAAGCATGTCAGATCGCAGCGCCGTAGATGCCGCGGGCGGATAGGTTTGCGTAGCTCTTCTTGAGTAGGGCGGCGGTCAGTTCGACCGTCGATGCTGGCGGATTTTTTGTCGCGGTGCGAATAGTCGTCGCGGCATGTCGGCGCAATTTAGCGGTATTCGCCAGTCGCAATAAGAGAGGTGACAGTTGCGCGGCAACGCAACAGAGCTGACAAACGGGATAGACCGTTTAAGGCCGATTACTGCGCAGGTGGCCGTGAAAGCCAACGGTTCGGCCTTGCGCAAACCGGAGGTCGCCGAGAAGGCACCTCGCGCCCAGGCGCCGATACGGCTGGAGGTGCGTGGCCTTACCAAGGTTTTCGGCGACGATGAAAAAGCAGCGCTCGAAATGCTCGCGACGGGCGCGACCAAAGAAGAGGTTCATGAGAAGCTCGGCGTCGTGGTGGGCGTCGATAACGCGAGCTTCGAGGTAAGGGCCGGCGAAATCTTCGTCATAATGGGGCTCTCCGGCTCCGGAAAATCCACCATCATTCGTCTCCTCAATCGCCTGATCGAGCCGACGGCCGGCGCAATTCTGCTGGATGGACGCGATCTTGCGCAGATGTCGCAGCGCGAGCTCATCGAAGTGCGGCGGCGCGACATGAGCATGGTGTTCCAATCGTTCGCGCTGATGCCGCATCTGACGGCGATCGAAAATGCGGCCTTCGGATTGGCCGTCGCGGGGATACCAGCCGCAAAGCGGCGGAAAATCGCATTGGAGGCGCTCGAGCAGGTCGGCCTTGCTGCCTATGCAGACCGATATCCGCACGAAATGTCCGGCGGAATGCAGCAGCGCGTCGGTCTCGCGCGCGCTCTCGCCAACAACCCAACCATCATGCTGATGGACGAGGCATTTTCAGCTCTCGACCCTCTCATCCGCTCGGAGATGCAGGATGAGCTGATCCGCCTGCAGAAGACCCAAAGGCGCACGATCATCTTCATCTCGCACGATCTCGACGAGGCAATGCGCATTGGTGACCGGATCGCCATTATGCGCGATGGCCGCATTGCGCAGGTTGGAACACCTTATGAAATCCTTCGAAATCCCGCTGACGACTACGTTCGCGCCTTTTTCCGCAACGTGAATATCGCCAAGGTGCTGCGCGCCGGAGACGTCGCCCATTACGAAGCCGCAAACACGATCATCCGTGTGCCAGGCGAGCTGGAGCCTGCGCTGCAGCAGCTTCGCGAAAATCAGCAATTCTATGGCTATGTGAAATGTCCGGCGGATCGTTTTCAGGGAATTGTTTCTCGCGATACGCTGGAGCGGGAAATCAAGAGCCGAAACCCGCGCTTCGCCCACGCCTTCCTGCCCGGCATCGAACCAATTCGGCACGATACGCTCGTGCATGACATTCTTCGTCGCGTGGCTGCTTCGGAATGCCCGGTGCCTGTCGTCGACGATGATGGAGTCTATCTCGGAGCCATTTCGAAACAGGCATTGCTTGAAACGCTGGATCGGGAGGGCTGATCCATGGACTTCAAGCTACCTGTCGGCGAATGGGCCGAAGCTCTGGTCGACTTTATTCTCGACAATTTCCAACCCGCACTCGACTTTATCGCGGATGTCGTCGATGGATTCGGCGGCGCGATCGACTCGGTGCTTACGGCGCTGCCAGATTGGCTAATCGTTACCTTATTGGTCGGGCTGGCGCTCTGGCGGGTTGGCATTCCGTTCGCAGCATTCACGCTCGCATCACTGCTGCTCATCATGTCCATGGACCTGTGGTCGGCCATGGTGTCGACCCTTGGTCTCGTAATGGCCGCAACGATCTTCAGTCTGGCCGTTGGAATTCCGCTCGGAATTATGGCTTCGCGCAACGCTACGTTTGAAAGCGTTGTGAAAACGATGCTCGATTTCATGCAGACGATGCCGGCTTTCGTTTATCTCATTCCGGCCGTCATGTTTTTCGGCCTAGGACGCGTGCCCGGCATCATCGCGACAGTTGTCTTCGCAATGCCGCCTGCCGTGAGGCTCACCGCGCTGGGCATCAAGCAGGTGCCAACGGAGATCGTCGAGGCGGCGCGGGCATTCGGCTGTACGGAGCGGCAGCTTCTGTTCCGGGTTCAGCTTCCCACGGCGCTGCCGTCCATCATGGCCGGCGTCAATCAGACCATCATGCTTGCGCTGTCGATGATCGTCATCGCGTCGATGATCGGCGCTGGCGGCTTAGGTAACGTCGTGCTGCAAGGCATTCAGCGGCTCGACATCGGCCTTGGGTTCAAGAGCGGCCTCAGTGTCGTGCTGCTCGCTATCATCCTTGATCGGCTCACCCAGAGCTTTGGTCAAAGGAGTGCACCTCAGCACTCCTGGCTTTCAGCTCTGCTCGCCCGCTTGCGACTGGCACCGAGCCGCTGGTCGCAGCAGCACGTCCGCCCCAGCCCCTAGGCCGGGGGAGGCGTGCGTTCATCCGTCGGAAAACTCAAACGAAAGGAGAGTCTATGAGGATGAAACATTGGGTGGCGGCCATCGCCATGGGCGCCGCGGCGCTGGCAAGCGCCCCGGGACAGGCGCAGGAAAAGAAGATCAACTTCGGTTGGACGGCGTGGGCCGATGCCGAGGCGGTCACCAAGCTGGCCCAGAAGATCATTCAGGATCGGTTCGGCTATGAGGTTGAGCTGACGCTCGCGGACATCGGCATTCAGTATCAGGGCGTCGCAACCGGCAAACTGGACGGCATGCTCATGTCCTGGCAGCCGGTGACCCATCAAGCCTACATGGAAAAGGTCGGCAAGGACGTGAACGATATCGGGCCGATCTACACGCAAGCCCGGCTCGGCTGGGTCGTTCCAACCTATGTTCCTGAGGATCAGGTCAAGTCAATCGAGGATTTGAAGAAGCCGGAGGTCCAGGAGAAGCTTAGCGGCAAGATCCAGGGCATCGATCCCGGCGCTGGCCTGATGCGGGCGTCTGACGAGGCGATCAAACAGTATGGCCTGGACAAGTACGAGCTCATCTCCGCAAGCGAAGCCGGCATGCTGGCGGCCTTGGAGCGGGCCACGAAGCGCAACGAGTGGATCGTCGTAACGGCCTGGAGCCCGCATTGGAAGTTCGCCAAGTGGGATCTGCGTTACCTCGAAGACCCCAAGGGTGTACTCGGTGGGCTCGAGACGGTTCACAAGCTGGTCCGGAAGGATTTCCACCAGGATCACCCGGAGGTCTATGACTTCCTGAATCGGATGGTGCTCCCGATGTCCGATGTGGAAGCCATCATGGCGGAGGCGCAGGACACCAGTTTTGAGCAGGCCATCGAGAAGTACATCGAGGAGAACAAGGCTCTGATCGATTACTGGGTGACCGGCAAGATCGACGGCGCCTGAGCACGAGAGGCGACTTAGGATTTCTGGGGCGGGGCATGCGGCAGCAGCTCCGCCCTATTCGTATCTTAGTGAGGACAAGTCGACGCAGCCCGTGTGGTCACATGAGAGCCGTGTTGCTCGTTTGCTGATGCAGGGTAATCAATTAGCGTCTGTGATCATGAGCGGGGTAGAATCCGTTGAAGTACTCGATCTTCAGTCTTCTCCGTCAGGCTGCCAATGCCCATCAGGGCTGGCCGCGGCAGTGGCGCGATCCTGAGCCCAAACCGGCCTATGATGTCGTGATCATCGGTGCCGGTGGGCATGGGCTCGCGACCGCCTATTACCTCGCCAAGGAACACGGCATTCGTAACGTCGCTGTCCTCGAGAAAGGCTGGCTCGGCGGCGGCAATACGGGGCGCAACACCACGATCATCCGCTCGAATTACCTCTGGGAAGAGAGCGAGGCGATCTACGAGCACGCCATGAAGCTCTGGGAGACGCTCTCCGACGAGCTGAACTATAACGTCATGTACTCCCCGCGCGGTGTGATGATGCTGGCGCACAATGTGCATGACGTGCAGAGCTTCAAGCGCCACGTTCATGCCAATCGGCTTGCGGGCATCGACAATGAATGGCTGACGCCGGAGGAAGCGAAGGCCTTCTGTCCGCCGCTCAACATCTCACCCAATCTCCGCTACCCGGTTCTAGGTGCGGCCCTACAGCGTCGGGGCGGCGTAGCGCGGCACGATGCGGTGGCCTGGGGCTACGCCCGCGCCGCAGACAAGCTCGGCGTCGACATCATCCAGAACTGCGAGGTGACGGGCATTCGCCGCGGCATCGATGGAGCCGTCGAGGCCGTCGAGACGACGCGCGGAACGATCAAGGCCCGCAAGGTCGGCATCGTGGCTGCGGGGCACACCAGCGTGATCGCGGCCATGGCCGGCTTCCGTCTGCCGCTCGAAAGCTTCCCGTTGCAGGCACTGGTGTCGGAGCCGGTTAAGCCAGTGTTCCCGTGTGTGGTGATGTCCAACACCATGCACGCCTACATCTCCCAATCCGACAAGGGCGAGCTCGTCATCGGCGCTGGCACGGACCAGTACGTCTCCTATAGCCAGACCGGCGGCCTGCACATCACCACGCACACGCTCGACGCGATTTGCGAGCTGTTCCCGATGTTCCGGCGCATGCGGATGCTGCGCAACTGGGGCGGTATTGTCGACGTCACGCCCGACCGCTCGCCGATCATCGGCAAGACGCCCGTGCCGAACCTGTTCATCAACTGCGGCTGGGGAACGGGCGGGTTCAAGGCAACGCCCGGGTCCGGCCACGTGTTCGCGGCCACGATCGCTCGCGGCGAGCCGCACCCGATCGCCGCTCCCTTCACGCTCGACCGCTTCCGCACCGGCCGGTTGATCGACGAGGCCGCGGCGGCGGCCGTTGCGCACTGAGGTTCTCCAATGCTGCTGATCCCTTGTCCCTGTTGCGGTGAAGCGCGGCCCGAAATCGAGTTCCGCTACGGCGGCGAGGCGCATATCGCGCGCCCGCGTGATCCGTCTGCGCTGAACGATGAGCAGTGGGCCGATTTTCTCTACATGCGGACCAATCCGAAGGGCATCCACTTCGAGCGTTGGCGGCATGTGCACGGCTGTGGGCGTTTCTTCAACGCGGTGCGGGACACCGTCAGTGATCGTATTCTGTTGACCTATAAGTCCGGCGAGCCGCGACCTGACGCGGCCACGATCGAGGCGGCGAAGGAGGGGCGCCGATGAGCAATCCGGCGTTCCGGACGGCAACGGGTGGCCGCATCGACCGCTCGCACCCGATCCGCTTCACCTTCGATGGCAAGAGCTACACAGGCTACAAAGGCGATACGCTGGCCTCGGCGCTGCTCGCCAACGGCGTCCACCTCATGGGGCGTTCGTTCAAGTATCATCGTCCCCGCGGGCCGATTGCGGCGGGGGCGGAGGAGCCGAATGCGCTCGTCGGTGTAATTGGCCCGAACGGCCGCGAGACGCCGAACCTGCGAGCGACTCAGGTCGAGATCTACGATGGGCTGGTAGCCGAAAGTCAGAACCGTTGGCCGTCGCTGTCCTTCGACGCAAATGCCGTCAATGATCTTTTCTCTCCCCTTCTGCCTGCGGGCTTCTACTACAAAACCTTCATGGGACCGCGCTTCCTCGGCGCGACGAGGGTCTGGAAGTCGATCTACGAACCGCTGATCCGCCGGGCTGCAGGCCTGGGACGAGCACCTCGGTCGCCCGATCCGGATCGGTACGCGAACCGGTTCGCACATTGCGATGTGCTCATTATCGGTGGCGGACCAGCGGGTTTGTCGGCGGCGCTTGCGGCTTCGGAGTCCGGCGCAGATGTGATCCTTTGCGACGAGCAGGCAGAGCTTGGCGGCTCGCTTTTGGCCGAAACCCGCTCGCGCATCAATGGTCAGACGGGTGCCGAATGGCTGGCGCAAACGCTCGCAACACTGTCGAGCCGCCCCAACGTGCGGCTGCTGCCGCGAACGCAGGCGTTCGGATACTACGCGGACAACTTCGTCGCCCTGCAGGAGCGGGTGACGGATCATCTCGCCAACCCGTCGCCGAACCTGCCACGCGAACGGCTCTGGCAGGTGCGGGCCAAGGAAGTCGTGATTGCCACCGGCGCCATCGAGCGGCCGTTGGTATTCCCGGAAAACGACCGGCCGGGCATCATGTTGGCCGACGCCGCGCGGACCTATGTGAACCGTTACGGTGTGCGGCCCGGCAACCAAGTCGTCGTGTTTACGGCGTGTGATACGGCTTACGAAGCTGCGCTAGCCTTGCATGAAGCGGGCGTTGAGGTGCGCCTCATTGCCGATTTGCGGCCTAACCCAAGCGGTCCCGCTGTCGATGCAACCCGCCGTGCCGGGATCAAGGTTATGGGCTCAGCCACCATTCTCGGCACGCACGGGCGGCTGCGCATTTCGTCCGCTCACGTTGGGCTCGTCGATGACCTCGGCAAGGTTGTGCCCTACGAGCACATCGCGTGCGATCTGCTGCTGATGTCCGGCGGCTGGACACCGTCAGTGCACCTTTATTCGCAATCGCGCGGCAAGGTTGTCTGGAACGAGGAGGCGCAGGCCTTCCTGCCGGGCGAACATGTCCAAAGGGAGCGCTCCGCAGGAGCGTGCCGCGGCGTATTTGGCTTGAAGGCCGCTCTCGAGGATGGTGCTGCTGCCGGGCGGGATGCCGCTGAGAAAGCGGGCCATCAACCGCCGTCCCCCGTGGGGCTCACCGTCGAGGAGCTGCAGCACTCCTATCGGGGCGTGCTCGAGGCATGTCCGCATCATCGCGATCCGGCGCGGGTCAAGGCGTTCGTCGATTTCCAGAACGACGTCACGGCCAAGGACCTCAAGCTCGCCACGCGTGAAGGCTTCCGCTCCATCGAGCATGTGAAGCGCTTCACGACGACAGGCATGGCCACCGACCAGGGCAAGACGTCCAACGTGAACGCCCTGTCTATCGTCTCCGACACGCTCGCGCAGCCGATCCCGACAGTGGGCCTGACGACGTTCCGTCCACCTTATACGCCGGTGACTTTCGGCGTCCTCGCGGGCGAGCGGCGCGGCGACCTGTTCGATCCCGTCCGTACCACGCCCATTCACTCCTGGGCCGCGGAGCGCGGTGCCGTGTTCGAGGACGTGGGCTTGTGGAAGCGCGCACGCTATTTCCCGCGGCCTGGCGAAGACATGCATGCCGCCGTCTCGCGCGAATGCCGGACGGTGCGCGCCAGCGTCGGCCTGCTGGATGCCTCGACGCTCGGCAAGATTGAGGTGGTGGGCCCAGACGCGGCCGAGTTCCTCGAACGCATGTACGTGAACCCGTGGAAGAACCTGCAGCCGGGCCGCTGCCGCTATGGCCTGCTGCTCAACGAGGCGGGCTACGTCATCGACGATGGCGTGGTCGCCCGCATCGCGCCCGACCGCTTCCACGTCACCACCACGACTGGCGGCGCCCCGCGCGTGCTCGCGATGATGGAGGACTACCTTCAGACTGAGTTCCCGGAGCTGAAGGTCTGGCTCACCTCGATAACGGAGCAATGGGCCGTCGTCGCCGTGCAGGGGCCGAAGGCGCGTGAGGTGCTGGCGCCGCTGGTTGAAGACATCGACCTTTCGCGCGAGGCTTTCCCGCACATGGCCATACGCGAGGGCCGCATTTGCGGCGTGCCCACGCGACTCTTCCGTGTCAGCTTCACCGGTGAGCTCGGCTACGAGGTCAACGTCCCGAGCGATTACGGCCGTGCTGTGTGGGAGGCGATCTGGGCCAACGTCGAGAAGGTCGGCGGCTGCGCCTATGGCACCGAGGCCATGCACGTGCTGCGGGCGGAGAAAGGCTTCATCATCGTTGGCCAGGAGACGGACGGGTCAGTTACGCTGGACGATCTCGGCCTCACCTGGGCCATCGGCAAGAACAAGCGGGACTTCGTCGGCAAACGTTCGTTAACGCGTCCGGACATGGTCAAGCCCGATCGCAAGCAGCTCGTCGGCCTCATCACGGAAGATCCCAAAATCGTGTTGGAGGAGGGGGCGCAGATTACGCGGGAGGCGGAACCGGCAAAGGGCACGCCCGCGCTTGGGCACGTGACCTCGGCCTATTGGAGCGATGCCGCGGGGCGTTCGATTGCCCTTGCGCTCGTCTCCGGCGGGCGGGCGCGTACGGGCGAAACGCTGTACGTGCCCATGCCCGACAAATCGATCGCCGTCACTGTGACGTCGCCGGTGTTCTACGATCCGAAGGGAGAACGGCTCGATGGTTGAGATTCTGCCCCTGCGCCGTGCACCGCATGCCGGGCTCTCGCTTGTTGCCGACGAGAGGAGCGTGCGGCTCGAGGGCGTCGACGGCGTGAGCCGTTTTGCCCTGCGCGCTGATGCGGAAGCGGCCCAAAAGATCAGCCAAGCCTTCGGAGTACCTTTGCCGCTGGAGCCTTGGCGCTCCGCCGCAAGCGGCTCTCGCGCGGCCTTGTGGCTTGGTCCTGATGAATGGCTGCTCTTTGCCGACGAGCGCGAAGCCGATGCCATCACGGCGCAGGTCGCGGCGGCGATGGGGGAGACCCCCTACTCCTGGGTCGATGTCTCCCATCGCAATGCCGGGTTTCTGCTCAGCGGCCCCCATGCTGCCGATGTGCTCAACGCCGGCTGCCCGCTGCCGCTCAGTCTCGCTGCATTTCCGGTCGGCAAGTGCACGCGCACGCTGTTCGGAAAGGCGGAGATCGTCCTCTGGCGTACCGGAGAAACGGAGTTCCGTATCGAGGTCTGGCGCTCCTTCGCAGCGTATGTGGCGGCGTTCATCGGCGAAGCGGCGCGGGAGCATATGGTTTGAAAGGCTTTGGTCGGCCTCAGCGACATTTCAAACTGCGAAGCCGGACCGACCTTCCTCCACCCACCGATGGGTCAACGCTACGGCGATCAGTTTTTCAACCGATAGCCGGTCGCGAAAATGCGCCAGATGGCGATCAGGCACGCCACGAGAAACACCATCGTCATCCCGAGGCTGATACCGACGTTTACATCAGCCACTCCGTGAAAGCTCCAGCGGAAACCACTGACGAGATACACGATTGGATTGAACAGGCTGACGGCCTGCCAGAACGGCGGCAGCACGTCGATTGAGTAAAATGTTCCGCCCAAGAACGTCAGCGGCGTAATGATGAGCATCGGCACGAACTGCAGTTTCTCGAACCCGTCGGCCCAGATGCCGATAATGAAGCCGAGCAGGCTGAAGGTTATGGCCGTCAGAAGCAGGAATGACACCATCCAGAACGGGTGCGCGATCTGCAAGGGCACGAAAAAGCTCGCCGTCACGAGAACGGCGATTCCCAAAATTATTGACTTGGTCGCTGCCGCGCCAACGTAACCGAGAACGATTTCCATTGAAGAAATCGGTGCCGAAAGCACCTCGTAAATCGTCCCTGTGAAACGCGGAAAATAAATCCCGAACGACGCATTCATGACGCTTTGCGTCAGAAGCAGCAGCATTGTGAGCCCCGGCACGATGAACGCACCGTAACTCACACCTCCGATCTCAGGAATGCGCTGGCCGATTGCTGCGCCGAAAACGATGAAATAAAGCGACGTGGTCAGCACGGGCGAGACGATGCTCTGCAGCAGCGTGCGCCGCGTGCGCGACATTTCAAAGACGTAGATCGCCCGAACAGCGTGCAGGTTCATCGGCCTTGCCTCACGAGATCGACAAAGATTTCCTCGAGCGAGCTTTGCGTCGTCCTGAGATCGCGGAAGCGGATACCCGCCTCTGCGAGGTCTCGAAGCAAAGCCGTGATGCCCGTGCGCTGGGCCTGGGTGTCATAGGTGAAGATGAGCTCATGCCCATCCGCCGCCAACGTCAAACGATGTTGCGCAAGGCTTTCCGGTATGGAGGCGAGCGGCTCGTGGAGCTCAAGAATGAGCTGCTTCTTTCCGAGTCGGCGCATAAGAGTGGCTTTGTCCTCGACGATAATCAGCTCACCTTTATTGATGACGCCGATGCGATCGGCCATCTCCTCCGCTTCTTCGATGTAGTGAGTCGTGAGGATAATGGTGACGCCATCCTGCCTCAGGCCGCGCACAACCTCCCAAAGGTCCTTGCGCAGCTCAACGTCCACGCCAGCCGTCGGCTCGTCGAGGAACAGGACGCGCGGCTCGTGCGAGAGCGCCTTGGCAATGAGCACGCGCCGCTTCATGCCCCCTGAAAGGGTCATCAGGCGGTTATCCTTCTTCTCCCACAACGATAGGGAGCGTAGCACCTTCTCGATGTAGGCGGGGTTGGGAGGCTTGCCGAACAGGCCGCGGCTGAAGCTCACCGTATCCCACACGGTTTCGAACGCGTCGGTCGTGAGCTCCTGCGGGACGAGGCCGATCAACGAGCGAGCCGCGCGGTAGTCCTTGACGATGTCATGGCCAGCGACCTTCACCTCGCCCGCGGTGCGGTTCACCAGCCCACAGATGATGCCTATCAGCGTGGTCTTGCCGGCGCCATTGGGGCCGAGTAGCGCGAAGATCTCACCCTTGTAGATTTCAAGGTTGATGTTCTTCAGGGCCTGGAACCCGCTGGCGTAGATCTTCGACAGATTCGAAATGGAAATGATGGGCTCCATGGCCGACACATGCTCATGATCTGTGATTGAAGCTTGGGTGGACCGGCGCACCGATCGAAGCGTGCCGAAACTTCAGAGTATCGTGGCAATCCGGTGGCAGATCATCGAAGGTTGATAGACAACCTGACATCAAGTTTATGGCCGTTTCCGGCCTGCCACATCTCTGCACTCTGAACGCGGGGCGTCAGGGCGGGTCAAAATCCACGCCGCGACAACCGTAAGAACAGCTGCCTGGGTAAGAAGGATCCACGTAGCCACGCCGGAAAACCAACTCAGCCCCAGCATGCCCGCCATAACAGCTACGGAGAGGTACTTCGCCTTCCGATCTATGCTGCCATTCTGTTGCCAGTTGTGAACCAACGGACCGAAGTGCCGATGCTCCATCAGCCAGGTGTGAAGCCGTGGCGAGCTGCGCGCGAAGGCGAACGCGGCAACGAGCAGAAAAGGCGTTGTCGGCACGAGCGGCAACACCGCTCCGATGATGCCGCACGCCGTCGAAAGAAGGCCCAGCAGTAACCAGACCGAACGCTTCATCGTCGCCAGCCCGCGCGGGCGAGCTACCCTGCTGGAGTTGCGCTACCTCTTTAGGTAGCGCAGGCCGCTCTCGCGGCAACCCCGCACGAAGGCGCACGGGCCGGCTTTGTGCCGTTGCTGCTTAAGCGTTACGCGCGAAGTCGTGCAGCATCTCCATGAAGTCATCGGCCCGAGTGATCGGGAAGAAGTGCCCGCCGCTCGGGAGAATGCGCAATTTCGCCTGCGGCATCAGCTCGGCAAGCTCTCGCTGCAAGAACGCCGGAACGATAAGATCATCCTCAGCGCCCTGTATGAGCGTTGGTAAGGATATCTTGGCGACATCGGAGCTGCGGTCGAAGGCGAGCAGCGCCGCGATGCGCTCTGCCACGACAGCTTGCTGCTGAGGTGTGACGGGAGCTGCCGCGATCGTCGCTTCAAACTTGTCCCAATTGGCATTGAGCCATTCGGGCGTGTAGCCGATGAAGCCGAGCATGGCGGCATATTCCTTCGGCGCCGCTTCCAAAATCCGTGCGCGTGAACGGAACAGCTCGGCCATGTAGCGGTTCGGCCGGGCCCACGTGCCGGAGAGGATGAGACCGCCAACCCGTGACGGATCCTGCAGCGCCAGCTCCTGAAGTATGACGCCGCCCGTCGAGTGCCCGATAAGAATGGCATTCGATGCATCGACAGCCTCGAGCACTGCCCGCGTGTCGCGCGCCAGCAGCTCGATGGAGACCGGCTCGCTGCCGCGTTCGCTGGCGCCGATCCCGCGCTGATCGAAGCGAATGACGCGGAACTGGGACTCGAGGAGGGGCACAAGCGGGCTCCAGAAAGCTGCCGTTCCCCCAAGGCCACTGACCAAAACAAGATCGCGGCCACTTCCGCTTACGGTGACCACGAGCTTTGCGCCATCAGCCAATGTGACGGTGGTCGTGCTCATTGCGTCCCCCTTTGCTGATCACCGGATTGGAGAGAATGAGGTTGGCCGCAGAATCCGCGTCGTCTGCACGTCCAGCAGGCCATCGACCATCTTCAGGTATTCCTGCCAGCGCGGGTCCGCCATCATCCGGTCGCGGCGCTGCTGCCGGTCGTCCAGGCTTTCATAGCCCCAGAGGGCGACGACATGGTTCAGCTCGCCGATCTCGGTGGTGAAATACCCCAGGAACTTGCCCAGGAGCTCGAGCTGGATCGGCAGTCCATGCTTTTCATAAAGGCTGACGAACTGGCCAAGCTTTCCAGCCTTCACGCGGTAATCGCGCTCTTCGATGATCATTCGGGTTCTCCGGCTTCTGGTTTGGGCGGGCGAGCCGCGGCGCAGCTTTCAGCTTGAGGTCACAAGGCTTGGCGCCGGCCATCCGGCTCGCGTTGTCCTCCTCGTCATCGGGCCGCATCGCGGGAAGAACTGCACGTTAGGTGGTGCCTGCACTGGGCGTCAACAGCAACTGGCGCAACTTGCGCGGCATTTGAGGAGTGCCGTTCTGCAGCATTGAAGGCGCGCTTCAGACTGCGTATCTTCCCCGCGCACAGAGGAGACGAGTGGGACCGGAGATGGTTGCACGCATCTACAAGCCGGCGAAGACCGCCATGCAGTCGGGGACAGCCCGCACGAACGAGTGGGTGCTGGAGTTCGAGCCGCAGCGGCCGCGGACGGTCGACCCGCTGATGGGCTGGACTGGCCAGCAGGATCCGCGCGAACAGGTGCAACTTACCTTCGCCACGAAGGAAGAGGCGATCGCGTACGCCGAGCGCAACGGCATTCCGTACACTGTCTCCGAGCCGCAGCCGCGCAGGCCGGTGCGCAAGTCATACGCCGATAATTTCAGATACGGCCGGATCGGGTCGTGGACTCACTAGCGCTGGCAGCGTATTTCGGCCCAGCCATTCCGAGACGTGGCCGCCGGTCTCGGCTATCATGTAGAGAGATTGGTCCCGTAGCTCAGTTGGATAGAGCATCTGCCTTCTAAGCAGAGGGTCGCAGGTTCGAATCCTGCCGGGATCGCCAATGATTTCAACGGCTTATGCCAATCGCCAATCGTCATTCTGATTCACTGGCAGCGGCTCTATTCTGACTCTTCACCTGCTCTTGTGTATCGGCCAGCTGCGCTAGAGAGCTGACGGGTTGCCACAAAAAATCGGCGCGTCGAGCTTGTGCTACAGCAGTGGTTGCGAGGATGGGGTGTAGTCGCTCGTAATAGAAGCTCAGTGCTCAGCTAACATTGCGCCGCTGGCGGGAAGCTGGGCTGCAGGAAAGGGTTCATCGGCGGCAGCCTCCGCGAGTAGCCAATCCAGGAATGCTTGCACGCTCGGCCGCTTTGCTCGCTCGCTATTATACGTGATCCAGTAGGCATCCTCGGCGGGGACCCTGATATCGAAAAGGGGTACCAGTCGGCCGGCCGCGATTTCGCTTGAGACCAACGCGGAGCGCCCCAGTGCGATGCCAAGCCCGTTCACTGCCGCCTGGATTGCAGTCACCGATTGATCGAAGTGGAGCCCAGGCTTGGCGGGCAGGAATTCCGGATAACCCGCCGCTGCAAACCAATAGTCCCAGGTCTCTCTATAGCCGTTAACATGCAGCAGTGTTTGGTTCCGTAGGGTTTCTACAGTCGGTGTCTTTCCCAGTTCCTTTAGGAAGCTCGGGGAACACACTGGAAATACTTGCTCTCGCATCAACAGAACGCATTCCGCATCCGACCAATCACCAAGCCCATTCCTGATATGGATGTCCGCCTCCTGCTCGGCGATGTCCCCGGGCCGATTCATCGCAAACAGCCTGATGTCGATGGTTGGGTGTTGGACGTGAAATCGCTCCAGCCGCGGGGCAAGCCACAGTATGGAAAACGATGAAGGCACCCTGCAGGTCAGTAGCCCGTCATCCTTCCCGGCGCGAATGCTTTCGACACCAGACTCCAGCAAGTCGAACGCGTGGATGACCTTGGGTAGCCAGGCCTTGCCGGCCTCAGTCAGGACAAGCTGATTGTTGACCCGCATGAAGAGGTCAACACCCAGGCGGGCCTCAAGTCTTTTGATCTGCTGACTAACCGCTGCCTGAGTGACGTTCAGCTCTTCTGCCGCCCGCTTGAAACTGAGGTGGCGGGCAGCAGCCTCGAAGGCGCGAATGCCGTTCATCGGGGGAAGACGGCGTCTTCGATGCATGAACCCTCCCCTAGGTTTTCTAAGTCGCATCCGCAAGAATTTCTAGTTTGCTGCGGATTGAGGCAATCCATAAGAATCCTCTGGAAGAATGACGACCATGTGACTGCCGCATAGGGGCCCTGGCAGTAACGAAGGTAACAGCTCTCCAATAATCGAAGGGACAGCGGTAGCGGGTCACATTGCCTGCTACGGTAGTATTGGGGGTGAGTCATGAAAAAGCGCTCTCACTTATTGACGGCAGCTCTCACCGGTCTTCTGGGGCTTGCCGGCACACATGAAGCATGGTCGCTGGTGCTCTACACCGCGTCGAACGAGCAGCTTGAGAAGATCGTCATCGACGCATTCAGGGAGGCTCACCCCGACATCAAGGTGGAAAGCGTCAACATGTCCACCGGCCCCATTACGCAGCGCCTGATCGCTGAAAAAGAAAATCCAAAGGCGGATGTCGTCTGGATGATCAACGATATCGCGCTTAAGAAGCTGAAAGACGAAGGGGTGCTGGAGCCCTACGAGCCCAAGGGCTTGGCAATAGACAGCAGATTCGTGATCCGGACGGTTTCTATATGGGGCATGATGCCACCATTATGGCGATGGCGGTCAATACTTCAGTGCTCAAGCAGCGCAACCTGCCCAAGCCGAATGATTGGACTGATCTCGTGAAGCCGATCTACAAGGGCCAGATCAGCGTGGCCTCGCCCGCGAAATCCGGCACCGGGCTGACGATTTTCGCCACCTTCCTGGATGTCTTTGGCTGGAACTACATCGACAACCTTCACGAGAATATTTTCCAGTATGCTGACGGTGGCAGTGCGCCAGTACGCCAGGCGATTAGCGGCGAAGTGGCGATTGCTCTGAGTTATGATCAGGCAATTCTCCAGCAGCTCGTTCCAGGCTCGCCCATCGAGATGGTAACGGGGAGCATTTCTCCCAACGTTATCGAGGGTGCCGCCCTGATTTCCGGAGCACCTAATCCGGAGGAAGGCAAACTGTTTCTCGACTGGCTGCTGAGCGATGCGGGCGCCTCCGCACTCGGGCCACACCTCGGCATCAGTGCCGTGCCCGGACACGGCCGGATCGATCTTTCGTCTGTTTACCTCTGGGAGATGCGGCGGCCTTTTGATTCCGATGCTTTCATCCGGGAGTGGTCAGCGAAGTATGAGCGGTGAAAGAAGAATTGCCGGGCAATTGTGACGAATTGCCCGGCATTCTTGGCCGAGTGATTGCTCGGATAACCCGGTGAGCAATGGAATGCTCAGTTTTAGCGGTATTACAAAACGCTACGGCCGGTTCGTAGCTGTCAACAACGTATCCCTGGACCTCAGGACAGGGGAGTTTGTTTCGCTGCTGGGAGCCAGTGGCTGTGGCAAGACCACGCTTCTCAGAATTATCGCCGGGTTCACTAAAGCGGATGCCGGAGAGGTGCGGATCAACGGCGAGCGGATCGACTCGCTACCTCCGGGCAAACGCGGAATAGGTTTTGTATTTCAGTCTTACGCCCTGTTTCCTACCCAGACAGTCGCCCAGAACATCGGCTTTGCTCTTTCCATCCGTGGAGTGCCTGGGCGGGAAATTGAAAAGCGGGTGGCGGAGCTGTGTGAGATTGTGCAGCTCACTGGCAAGGAAAATCATTGTCCGCATGAGCTGTCAGGGGGGCAGCAGCAGAGAGTCGCGCTGGCTCGCGCCTTGGCGAACAAGCCCGAGATCTTGCTAATGGACGAGCCTCTATCCGCGCTCGATGCCAAGATCCGGACTCATCTGCGCGCCGAAATTCGGGCCATCATCAATCGTCTTGGTATTACTACAATCTACGTCACCCACGACCAGGAAGAGGCCCTCACGATGTCTGACCGCATCGCGGTCATGGAGGGTGGGGTGATCCGTCAGGTCGGTACGCCGATAGAAATTTACAATCGCCCTGCCGACAGCTTCGTTGCCGGTTTCATTGGCGAAAGCAACATCCTGCCGGCGCGCGCTACTGGCTGCGGCAGCATCCTTGTTGCCAGCCACGCCAGCCCGATCGAAGCGACGGGGCAGTATCTTCCGGAAGGCGAATGCGTTCTGTGCATTCGGCCGGAACACATCGAGATCGACCCCTACGAAGAAGGCAACGGTCGTCCTGCGGCTATCGTTCGGGGGCTCACTTTCAAAGGCCAGCTCGTACGCGCCGACATTACAACGGAGGACGGGTTCCTTCTCTTCGTCGACAAATGGTCTGCTGACTGGGACGCAACTCAGATTTCGGTTGGCGACAAGGTTTGCTGGTCCATCAAACCTGGGCGCGCGCTTGCATTTCCTGCGGATGGCCGGCTGGAGCCGCGGCGGTGGTAATGCGCAACCTGCCAACGTATATCATCGGCGTTATCGTCAGTCTGCTGCTGACGCTATTCATTCTGTACCCGCTCGCCGCTGTTTTGGTCGAGAGCTTCGTCGTGGTGCGCCCAATGCACCTCGACGAACTCAAGGAGATGACGGAGGAGGCGCTCGCCTACCTCCCAGAGGATCGCCGAGAGCGGCAGATCCGCGCGTGGGTCGCCAGCGCCACGCCAACCCAGGCGCTGGAAGCAACGGCTGCCACGCTTGAGCTGATCGGGCACCCGCCGTCCTGGGACCGCACAGACCGATATGAACGCCAAAGGGCTGCGGCCGAGCAGGCGGTGGCCAGTCTCGATCCTGCCGACCGGAAGCGTTTCGATGCGGAATACCCGCTTGTGCTGGTCATGCTGCACAAGCGCATTCCCCTTGCTTTCATGATCCGGGACAAAATTCCCAAGGAAAAGTTTGACGGGCTGCGCGAAGGATCGATCAAAGCATTCGGCCTTGATCAATATTCGAAAATTTTCATCGAGCCACGACTTGCCCAGGCAGCCCGCAATAGCCTCGTTCTCGGTGTCATCACCGGCATCCTTGCCACCGCGCTCGCCTTTGCGATCTCTTACGGGATCAACCGGGGCGGCATGCCTCTGCCCAATCTCGTCCGCTATGGCACCCTGACGCCCCTGGTTTCGCCGCCGATCATCGTCGCGTTTGCGACAATCCTGCTGTTCGGGCGCGAGGGGCTCGTAACGCGCACCTTGCTCGAAGAGACCCTCGGCTGGATCAACGCCGATCAAACCAATCTCTACGGTTGGGGAGGGGTCATCATTGCCCAGACGCTGTCCTTCTTGCCAGCAGCCTTCATTGTGCTCGACGATGTGATGGCCAAACAGGAAGGCCGGCTGGAGGATGCCGCGGCCATCCTCGGAGCCGGCGCCGGGCAAACCTTTCGGCGTGTGACGCTGCCCATGGCTCAGCCGGCTCTGATCAAGGCCTTCATCGTCGTGTTCGTGATGAGCATGACTGACTTCGCCAATCCGCTCACCATCGGGCGTGGAATGCCGATCCTGGCCGGAATTCTGTACGATGAAATGATCGGCTTCCATAATACCCGCCTCTCGGCGGCACTTGCCGTTTGGCTGATCACTCCGGCGGTCGCGTTTTCTCTGCTGTCGGGCCGGATCGGGCGGCGCAAGCGCTACAGTACCGATGGCAGGAACGCTGGGCGTTCGGAGCTGCCCATTCCTGCGGCGGCGCGGATCGGTCTGATCGCGGTCACCTATTCGGTACTTGCCCTGATTGCGGTCGTTTACGCCACCGTGGTCGTCGGCTCGTTCGTCCGGATGTGGGGCGTCGATTACTCCTTCACGCTCGGCTGGTATTTTCCGGAATATGCAAACACCGCCGGCTTTGCTTCCGGTTATCGTGGTCTCGAGTCGGTATGGTTCAGCCTTAAAATCGCAGCTATTGCAGCTCCTATTGGCGGCCTTTTGGCGGCGGTAATCGCATTTCTGGCGGAGCGCACCTGGTTGCCTGGCCGTAACCTCATTGCGCTGACCACGTTGCTGCCCGCTGCGATTCCGGGAGTTATTTTCGGTATCGGCTACATTATCGCGTTCAACCTGCCTTTCGGCATCCGTTCTCTGTCGCTGACCGGAACAGTGACAATCATTATTCTGAACATTTTGTTCGCAAATTTGTTCGTTGGCGTTCTTGCAGGACGCGCGACCCTTCAGCGATTGGATACCTCAATTGACGAGGCAGCCGAGATTCTTGGCGCGTCGATCGGCCAGCGCTTCTTTCGGGTTATTTTGCCGATGATGTGGCACGCCGCGTTGCTCGGCGCGCTCTACATCTTCGTACATGGAATGACCACGCTGTCGGCCGTGATCTTCCTCATTAGCCCAGGAACCCGGCTTGCCTCCTATGCGATCTTCGACAGCGTACTGAACGCCTACTACGGCTCTGCCTGCGCCATGAGCGTAGCCATCCTTGTCATCGTCTTCGCGACCATGGGCGCCATGTGGCTGCTAGAGCGACGCGGCCCAATGTGGATGCGGCTGGGAGCAGAAGCTTCCGGGCGCATTTGAGACGAACACAAAACAATCGGCAATTTTGGAGATCCACACCCATGCGGAGTGTTCGTAAGAAGCACACACTTCAGTACGATCAGGACCTGCTACGGCGGGACGAGATCGTTTTCATGCACCAAGCAGGATCCACGCCCTGCCTCGCAGCTATCGCCCGTGCTGAGGGTATATGGTTGGAGGATGTTTCCGGACATCGCTTTATCGATCTGCACGGCAACAACACCCACCATATCGGCTACGGCCATCCGCGCCTGGTCGAGGCGATTACGCGGCAGATCCGGACACTTCCGTTTACACCGAGGAGATTTACGGATCAGCCGGCCGTCGAACTCGCCGAGAAACTCTGCGCGATATGGCCAAGCGGCAAAGGAAAGGTTCTGTTTGCCACGGGTGGATCAGACGCCATCGAGATTGCGCTGAAGATCGCGCGGGTAGCGACAGGCCGCTATAAAACCCTTTCCTTTTACGGCTCCTATCACGGCAGCGGGTTCGGTGCGCTCAGCGTTGGCGGGAGACCCAATGATCGGCCTCAACGCCTTGGGCCCCTGCTGACGGGCGCCTTGCATGCGCCGCCCTACTACCGTTCGGGAAAGCTGACAGGAGGGCTCGCCCCTGACGCGGAGCAGTGGGCTGAGCATTCGCTCGAATGCATTCGCACAATCTTCCACTATGAAGGCGGTGACATCGCAGCCTTCATTGCGGAACCTATCCGCAACACACCTTATGTGCCGCCCTCGTGGTTCTGGCCCGAGGTGCGGGCACTTTGCGACCGCCATGGCACGCTTCTGATTTTCGATGAGATCCCGACAGGTCTTGGCAAGACTGGTCGCATGTTTGCGAGCCAGTACTCCGGGGTTCCGCCAGACATTACTGTGCTCGGCAAGGCACTCGGTGGTGGGATGCTGCCCATCGCTGCGGTTATCGCGTCGGAAGTCCTCGACTGCGCAAAAGACTTGTCACTCGGGCATTACACGCACGAAAAGAACCCCGTAACCGCCTGCGCTGCGCTCACGACTCTTCAGATTATCGAGGAAGAGGGACTGGTGGAGAATGCGCGGCAGGTCGGAGAATGGGCTCTCGCCCGCCTGCGCGAAATTGGGGATCGCTCGCCACTGGTCACGGGCGTCCGGGGCAAGGGACTCTTGCTTGCTTTCGACGTGTGCGACCATCCTCATTCCGGGCTGACAGAAGGAGATATCGCGGCCAGTCTTGCGCGCAGGCTCTACGCTGCCGGCGTAAGCCTTTCGGCGTCATCTGACGGCGTGTTGAGCATGTCGGCGCCCCTGGTGATCAGCCAGAGCGAAATGGAAATCGTGCTGGATCGCGTGGAGACCGCATTACGGGAGGAAGCCTCCGCGTTGGGCTTAGTTTGAGGCGTTGGTCTTTCGCTTGTAGGCCTTTTGATAAGGCATTAGCCTCTATTTCTAGAGCCTGCTCTGCAAAGGATCTGATTTGCCCTTAGATATCTGCGTCGCGCAGCAATGCCATGGTTCGTGAAAGGCGCGTTGCCAAATTCGTCGCAGCGATACGATGAATGTTGCTGACAAGGGCTGGCTGAGACTTTTCGAGCTCGGCCAGTGTCCGCCGGTTGATTTCAATTAGTCTACAGTCTTGTTCTGCAATCACCTGGGCGGTTCGCTTCTCTCCGGCATAAAAAGCTATTTCACCGACCACGGCCCCGGGCAAAATTCTTGCAACGGGAATTTTGCTGCCATCCGGTCGCACGTATTCGACACGCAGTGAACCGCTCATCAGCACAAGAAGGTCATCGGCCTCGCTGCCCTGTTCAATGACAATTTGATCTTTCGAGACTTCGAAAACCTTGAAAAGGTCCGACGGATCGAGTGGCCGAGCAATCCGCCGAAGCTCGTCCAGGATGGCGGTATCAGGCTGGGCGCAATCCTGTCCCACAACGCCGAAAAGCAGCCTGTCTTCGACGAACTGTAAGGCGTCGTCCATATGCTCGAAGAGAAGCGGGGGTGATGCATCTTTCAAAACTCCGGTCCGGTCCAATGTTTGGAGCAATGTGTTGGAGAGGCCGCAGAAGACTAGCACGACCCGGTGGGCAGCGCAGAGCTGAACGAGGCGGCGAAGCGCAAAAGCTGCAGAAGCATCGATGCCCTGTACGCGTCTGAAGTTTACGAGGAGGAATTCCGTCGATCCCGCGGTCAAGACCTCCGAAATCTCTGCAAGCAGGCGGTGGGCCGTCCCGAAGAAAAGATATCCTGAAAGTTCATAGATCGCGAGTCGGTCGCCTCGCTCCGCGAGCACCTCGAGGTCTCGCTGACCGCGTTCAACACCGGACCGTTTTCTGGCGCCGGTCGTTTTCAAACGCACCACATCCACTCGCGAATAGGCGAAGATGAAAAGGAGTGAGGCCGCGATGATGCCGGTAGCAATGGCTTGAAGGAAGCCGATCGTGGCCGCTACGGCGAGGATTAAGATGACAACAAGAAAGTCGCGCAGAGGCAGACGGCGCGGCTCGACCCACAGCCAGGTGGCTAGAAGGTCGATACCGAGAAACGCGATCACCGCTGCAAATACACCGATCGGCAAAATGGACAGATAGGTCGTCCCTAGAAAAAGTACGGCGACCGTGACCAGCGCCACGGATAGGCCAGCGAGTCGTCCGGTGATGTTCAGCGCCTTGGCGAAAAGTGTCTGGCTCAGGAGATGGTAGCCGACCATCCCGCCAACCAACGACGCAGCAAGATTGGCGATCCCGACGCCACGCAATTCTCGGTTCGGATCAATGTCCTGACCCGTCGCCAATTCAAGTCCGGAAACATTGAGTAACGAACCGATGGTCGCCATGCCGATAACGGTGAGGACTGATGGCAATTGGGTTGCCACGAGATCCCACCGTGCTTGGAAGACAATTCTAGGATCGAGAGAGCTGTAGAGGTTTGCTTTCTCAAACGGACCGAGGAGAAGGCCGTGTGTCTCGGCCGTGGCGAGATCGATGCCGAGAAGCCAGATCGCGCCGTAAAAGCACAGTACGGCGACGACAAAGTTACCGCGATATAGAATAGGACGGCTGCGATGAGCCAAGGTACCCATTTTTCCGGATTGCCAGGTGCGAACAGAACGTTTGCCGACCAAATGCTTACGTTGTCCCTGAGCGCCATGCCGATGGCGCCGGTCACAAGGAGATATCCGGTCGCCGCAAGGAATCCGCCGAGCACCGGATATGGAATGAAGCGAACGACATGCCCGAACCGCAAATGCCCGAAGATGATCGTTGCCGCGCCAGTGGCGGCTGAAGCGACAGCGACCAATACGGCGATCGTTGCGAACAAGTCGTCGGTAGTCGGATCTTGCCAGCCGGTTGCAATGGATACTCCGGCCAAGGAGAGGATGAGCGCCGTCACGTCCTGCGGCTGAACGATAGTGCCGCGATAGGACAAGGTGAACGCGCCGACAACGGCCATGACTGCCGCGCCGGCAAGAGTCAATCCGATGCCCCGACTGAGGAAGGGCGCAAGGTCACCGGTATAGATAATCGCTGTAAAGGAGATCGAAAAAACGATGGCCGTGAGGCCGATGATGAGGCCGGAAAGGCAGGACTTCAAAGGGTCTGAAATCATTGCAGCGCTCTAATGCCCCAAAAGGATTTGGGCTAAGGCTTGGCTCATCTGCTCGGCGCCTCCGTCTTCGTTTGCAGACTGCAACATGACCGACATGCCAAAATTAGAAACATCGACGAGTCACGGAGGCAAATGCTGGGCAAGCATATCGCACGAATTACGGCAGGCTAATCTAATCAATAGCTCCTGATGTGATCAAGCTATCAGATAATCGGCGTGCAGAGTGTATCAGAGATCGTCTGGTTAGCGGACTGATTTGATCGCTTCCATTCGTATTCCGACGACGAAAACTTCCGACAGAAATAGCGTGCCTGCTCGGGTGCTGACCAGTGCCAAGGGAGACCCGACCCCACTGAAGGTCGTGGGATTACATTAAGGGCGGGGAGGTTCCCTTCTGATGGTCTTTGCCGAGTGAGCAGGCAAACGGCATATGTCAAGGTTGTCCATCAATCCCGGCGCTGGCCGGCTCTCATTAGATTTTCTTATGCCCCCCTTAAAGAAAATATTGTTTGTCGCCAGATCGCTACTGCCGTTATGCATCCCGCCGAAACGTCGTTCGCCCAGCTAGATGCCGGGATCGAATTCGGTCTTCTGTATACACAACGCGGGGCGGCAAGCGTTTTAATGAGAGGAGCTGCATCCTAAAAAGAGCATAAATATATGGATGCTCGGATACTAGCTGCGCTCAAATATATCGAGCAAGATCTCTCGGAGCAAATTGAGCTGGAAGAGGTTTCCAGAAAAATCGGGCTCAGCAAATTCTATTCCGAGCGCCTTTTTTACGCGGAAGTCGGTGAATCGTTCTACGCCTACCTCAAGCGTGTGAGGTTGCATCACGCAGCACGCCGCCTGAAACGGACAAATCAGTCTGTCTACGAAATAGCTGTAGCCTATGGTTATACTAGCAATGCTACGTTCTCGCGGGCATTCCAACGCTTCTTTGGCGTTTCCCCCACTCGATATCGCAAAGAACTTTGGGGGCGTGAGGACTCATTTGATGATCCGCCGAAAATCGAAATTCGGGAGATAAAGCCCTATTACTGTATTTTTGCGCGATATTGTGGGCCTTATGAAAGAATTCGGGATTGGTGGTGCGATTTCATCGGGCGGTTGCCTGCTTCCCTTCACAACAACGAGTCGGGCGGAGTACGCTTTATGGGGCGAATTTACGACGATCCTCGTGTGACGCCCGCAAACGAACTTCGATACGACTGCTGTTACGTTTTCACAGATCTTCAGGATTCCCGAATTGAGTCGGACGATTTGAGGTATCGGCTCATAATCACAGATCCTGGGCTGTACGCTGCGGTTGACAACAGCGTCCGCCCCCGGCCTCGGTCCGCAGTGTATTCCTATATCCTCGACAGATGGTTACCGAGAACAATTTACCAATACTCGGACCTTCCAGGATTGGAATTTTTTACGGGTTGCCCGATCGACGCGAACAGTACCGAAGCGCCCGTATGCACCATGCTTGTGCCACTTGAGTAACATTGGAAGCCTCGCAAGGGGTCAAGAGCAAGAACGGCAAAACGCTTTTGACGAATGCTGCTAACAAGCTGAATCGTTCGAAAAGGCGACCGAATGAACAAGGGCCTTAGTTGCTCGCCGAAACGTTTTTGGGTTTCGTAGTTGAGGAGAGACCAATGAGCCTTCGCATCAATGACATTGCTCCAGATTTCACGGCCGAGACGACCCACGGCACGATCCGGTTCCACGAATGGATCGGCGATAGCTGGGCCGTCTTGTTTTCGCATCCCAAGAATTTTACGCCGGTATGCACGACCGAGCTCGGAACGATGGCTGGCATCGCACCCGAATTCGAACGGCGCAACGTCAAGATTATCGGCATCTCCGTTGATCCCGTTTCGGATCACGCGAAGTGGCAGGAGGACATCAGGATCGCGACGGGCCATACCGTAGGCTATCCCTTAATCGGTGATTGGGATCTCAGGGTGGCCAAGCTGTATGGGATGCTTCCTGCCGAGGCGGGTGACAGCTCCGAGGGCCGGACGCCGGCCGACAACGCGACGGTGCGCTCGGTCTTCGTGATCGGCCCGGATAAGAGAATCAAGCTGATCTTGACCTACCCGATGACGACGGGACGGAACTTCGACGAAATTCTGCGGGTCCGTCAGAGGTTTATATCGGTCGGGGAACAAACTCCTCCGGCAGGATCACTCTAACGAACGACGGCTCCTATTTTTATGCGGCTAGCGGGGCGAACCTTTATTTTGGCTTCGGCGACGACAGCGAGGGATATATCGAGATCCTCGATGGCGCCTTTGCGGAGACCGGTTCGCCCATGCTTGGATTCGGGGAGAAGGGTTACGGCGAGGCGATCGTGTCCAGCGGGGGGACATGGCACCTCTGGAACACGGCTTATGTCGGATACAGTGGAGTGGGTTACCTGGAAATCAGCAGCAACGGAAAAGTCTCTCTTAATGAGGAGGAAGGCCGGAGAAATAGTCTTTTTGTCGGTTACACGGAAATCGGCGATGGCACTGTGAAGGTGTCAGATGGCGGCGTTCTAGATGTCGGTAAGGACCTCAACGTCGGCTACGAGGGCACCGGCACGATGGAGATAATATTCGGCGGCGAGGTGTCGAGCAATCGCGGCGCCGTCGGCCTGGTCGGGGGCTCCAATGGCTATGTCATTATTTCCGGCGAGGGCTCTTCCTGGACGCTGAGCGACGTATTGAACATAGGCGGCTATGAGGGAGATAAAGGCAACGGCGAAACTGCGGAGGGTAAGGTTGAAGTTACCAATCAGGGCAATCTGACGAGCGGGAATTTGTACATCGGTGCAGGGCCCGAGGCTGAGGGCGCACTGATCGTCTCCAAAGGCGGCACGGTGGACGCCAACGATCTTGATATTGGCCGCACCAGCGAGGGCCAGATGACCATCAGTGAGGGGGGGGGAAGGTCGAGAACTCTCGTAGTTCCATCGGTTTCGGAGCGGATTCGGAAGGAAAAGTTACTGTCACAGGTGAAGAAACGCTATGGAGCCTGTCATTCCTTGCCGTCGGCTACTTCAACGAAGGACACTTGACTATCGAAGATAGGGGCAAGGTTGAAAGCGCTGAAGGCTACCTTGGTTTCGATGATGGCGGCATCGGCACCGTTGTTGTCACTGGCTCAGATGAGAAGGGCAACCGCTCGACTTGGAAGTTGAGCAACAAGCTTTACATCGGGGGCTCTGACGAAGGCAAAGGCGAAGGACACCTGATCATCGAGGAGGGAGGGTTAGTAGACGTCCAGAACGCTTTAGATGTCGGCCGCAATGGTGTGGGGAGCTTAACAATCGAGTCCGGCGGGAGTGCCAAGAGCGGTTCCAGTTCCATCGGTGTCGAAGCAGCCTCAAAGGGGACAGTTACTATATCAGGAACCGGCTCGATCTGGAACGTAACGCGTGACCTCTATGTCGGCGGTTACAGTGGCAATGGCGAAGGACACCTTATCGTCAAGGACGACGGCCAATTAACTACCACCAGGTACTTGGATATCGGCAGGCTCGGCCACGGAGTGCTAAGGGTCGAGTCGGGCGGCAAGGTAATAACCGGCGACTCGAGCAGCATCGGTTGGGGACAAGGCTCGACAGGCGAAGTTATTGTGACCGGCCCCGGTTCAATATGGGAGCTGAGCGGTACACTTTATGTCGGCGCTGGTTGGGAGAAGACAGATGCGGAGGGGGAGGGATACCTGACCATTGCCGACGGTGGTAAGGTGGTGGCCAGCAATGTCGTAATCGCGAATCGCAACAAGACAACTGGTGTTCTGGCCATTGGTGCTCAGCCCGGTGATCCAGCTGCTGATCCCGGATTTCTAATGGTGGACGGCGGCACGGTAAGTTTTGGCAGCGGAGACGGTACTCTCGTCTTCAACCATCTCGATTCGAATTACGAATTCGCAGCCGCAATTTCGGGCTCTGGCAGCATCAATCATCTTGCCGGGACGACCATTTTGACCGGCGATAGCTCAAAATTCTCCGGGACCACATCTGTTAGCGGCGGCACGCTCACGATTGCGAACAACCTGGGCGGCGATGTGAATGTCTCGCAAGGGGGCACGGTCACTGGCGGCGGCACCATTCTGGGGAACCTGGATTTGGAAAATGGCGGCATCCTCTACGGGGATGGCCAGACCCTGACCATCAATGGCGATGTCACGATGGACGCATCGAGCATCGTGGAGGTCAAACTAGGCAACCCTAACAATACTCCTCTTTTCGATGTGGGGGGGGAGCCTGACGTTGAACGGCACGCTGAACGTGGTCAATATCGGCTAAGCTGGCGTCTACCGCCTATTCGACTATGACGGCGCATTGTACGGCAACGGGTTAATTATTGGGCAGGTTCCGGAGGGCATCAATCCCGCCAATTTGGTCATCGTGACCGGAAATTACCAGGTTAACTTGGAGTTCGCAGGCAACTACGTGTTCCAGTATTGGGACGGCAGCAACACCCAAGCCAACAACAAGGTCGACGGCGGCAGCGGAACCTGGGACGCTATCACGCATAACTGGACAACGTCTGATGGTGCGCATAACGGCGCGATGCAGCCGGTTCCGATCTTCGCCATCTTCAAAGGGGATGCCGGCGAGGTGAAAGTGGACCACCTGCACGGCTCGATCAGCGTCGCCGGCATGCAGTTCATGACCTCCGGCTATGTGATCACTGGTGACCTGATTAAGCTAGCCGGTGAGGGTGAAACCATCATCAAGGTCGGTGACGGGACGGACGCGGGCGCGGAATACGTGGCGACGATCGAGTCCGAGCTCACCGGTGAAAGCAAGCTGGTGAAGACGGATCTCGGCACGCTGATCCTTGCTGGCGAAAACACTTATACAGGCGGAACGGAGGTTAAAGAGGGAACGCTGGCACTGTCGGGCGATGGCTCGATCGAGAATTCGGCCTACGTCCAGATTGGCGCGAACGGCATTTTCGACATTTCGGACGCGGGTGGCGGTGCGACTATCGGCGGCCTCAAGGGCGATGCCGGCGGCATGGTGATGCTGGGCAGCCAGACGCTGATTGTCACCGGCGATGGCGAAACCTATTCGGTGATCTCCGACGGCGGCATTAAAAGCGGCGAGGGGGGGCAACCTCGTCGTGGAGGGGAAGCTGAAGCTGGGCGGCGTCAACACCTATACCGGCGAGACGACGATCCAAAACGGCGGCACGCTTTACCTTGTTGACTCGGGTTCGATTGCAAACTCTGCTGGCGTCACGATCGCGGAGGGATCTGCTTTCGACATTTCCGGGACGTTTGGGGGTGCGACTATCAAGGCGTTAAACGGTAGCGGCGCCGTTTATATTGGCAGCAAGACGTTGACGATTACCTCGGGCGGCGAATACGACGGCATCATTAAGGATGGTGGATTTACCGAAGCAACCGGCGGTGGACTGACGGTTTCCGGTGGTAATCTGATCCTTAAAGGCCACAACACCTATACGGGGCTGACGAGCATTCTCGCTGGGGCGACGCTGCAAAGTGATGCTGGCAGCGTCGCGGGCGGCGTCGACGTCCAAAACGAGGGTACATTCAAACTTTCCAACGGTGGCGGCGTGGGTGGCTCCGTGGACAACAGCGGCGCCATGACCGTCGACGGGGGGAATGCCAACATCACTGGCGTGCTCGCCAATAACGGCACCGTTACGATTTCCGCACCGGCGCAGCTAACGGTTGCGGATTTCCAAGGGGCATTGGGGACGGCAGTCATCAATGTAGCGTCGGGTGCGACGTTCACCTTCGGCAGCGACGGGCAAGACTACAGCTATGCTGGTCTGTTCACGGGTGATGGCACGGTCATCAAGACAGGTGGCGGCATACAAACCCTTACGGGGATCAATGATGATAATGACGTGTTCACTGGCACGTTCCAGGTCGCCGGGGGCACACTCGTGGTCAATGGCACGCTGGGCGATCCGAACAGCGGCGCCGCGACTGTAGTGGTCGATTCCGGAGCTACGCTTGGCGGAACGGGCAGCATTGCGGGAAGCGTCACGATTCAGGACGGTGGAACAATCTCGCCAGGAGAATCGATCGGCACCATCAACATAGACGGTGATCTGACGTTCATAGCCGGCTCCCGCTACAAGCTGGACATTGATCCAGTTAGCGAAACCAGCGATCTCATCCGTGTCGGCGGGAATGCCTTTTTAACCGGCGCCGAAGTGCACCTTTACGCAAACGGAATGTTTGGCCCCAGTTCCCGCTACCTAATCCTGTCGGCGAATGGCGAACTCCACGGCAACTTCGGCCCGATCATTTCAGATTTCGCCTTCCTCGACCCGACGATCACGTATGACGGTTCGGACGTCTATTTGGAGTTGATCCGCAACGATGTCGCTTTCTGTTTGCCGGGCATGACGCCGAACCAGTGCGCAACCGGAAAGGGAGTGGAGTCCACCGGCAGCGGCAATCCGGTCTACGAGGCGGTGGTCGGTCACAGCGCGGAGCAGGCTGCTAGCGCCTTCAATCACCTGTCCGGCGAAATCCACGCCTCCGCCATGTCGGCGTTCATCGAGGACAGCTGGTTTGTGCGCCACGCCATGAGGGATCGTTTGCGGGCTGCGTTTAACGGCTTCGGGAACAAGGGGACGTCTGGCATGGGCGACGTCACCGACGGACTCATGGTTGCGCCGACGCGCGAGGGGCGCGCCTTGTGGGCGCGAGGCTTCGGCTCATGGGGATCGGTCGATGGGAACGGCAACGCCGCTGCTCTTGATACGTCGACGGTTGGTATACTGACAGGCTTCGACGGGCCGATCGGCGACAATGTCCGCCTCGGCATTCTTGCCGGCTACAGTCAGCTAAGTTTCGATGTCGATGAACGGGCCTCGTCCGGCTCGGCCGAGAGCTACCACCTCGGCATTTATGGCGGAACCCAATGGGGCGATCTGGGCCTCCGCTCTGGTCTTGCCTACACGTGGTCTGATATCGACACCGATCGGACCATCATGCTCCCAACACTGACGAACCGTCTGAAGGCTGACTATGATGCTGGATTGTTCCAAGCCTTCGGCGAGCTTGGCTACCGTCTGAAGACGACGGTCGGATCGTTCGAGCCCTTTGCCAACCTCGCGTATGTGAATCTCGATACCGATAGTTTTACCGAGACTGGCGGTGCTGCTGCGCTGCGCGATCGAAGCACGACAACCGACCTGACCTTCACTACGCTCGGTATACACACCGAATTGGCATTTAACATCGGTGCGGTGAACTTAACGATCGACGGTACGGTCGGCTGGCGACACGCCTTTGGCGACACTATTCCGGTGCTTGCGCTGGCCTTTAACGGTTCCGACGCCTTCACCATTACGGGCGTGCCGATCGCGGAGGATGCGGCCATCATCGAGGCTGGAGTTGGCGTGGAACTTACTCCCAACGCCGCTTTGGGCCTCGCCTACCAAGGTCAGATAGCTGATGGCAGCGCGCAGCATGGGGTGAAGGGAGATTTGCGTATCAGGTTCTGAAAGGCAAAGGAAAGTGGGCGTTTGGGGAGTGCCATCAGAGGGGGTTAGCCTGAAACTAGCCTAGTTGTTGGTCGCTGAATTGCTTGGGAAATCTTGCGATGCTTCCAAGCACGATTCACGCCCACACTGGGTTGTGTAGGTGGCACCTGTTCGACGGTATTGGCAATTGGCCACCTTTCAGAAGTCTTCGCGCAGGATCAAGTCGGGTGCCAAGAAAGAACGCTACCCTTCTCGGCTCTGGGACTTCGCGCGAACAATTGAACGAGGCCAGAGTTTCGTCGGGTCAATCGATTGACCAGCTGACCTTGGTTTGCGAGCAGCGCTAAAGCATCCTCGACAACTCGGTAGTGATCCGCTTCGCGGTTTGACGCACCAGTCTCGCATAAAGTTTGTGCCTTCGCGCATCGTGTCGGTACACGGGCATGCTGACGCTTATCGCTCCTACAGGCTCTCCTTGGCGATTGAAGATCGGGCTGCCGAGACAACAGATATCTGGCTCATTCTCCTCATTATCAAATGCAAATCCCCGTTCGCGAGTTAGCTTCAGCTCCTCGAGTAGCGCCTCGGTCGTGGTGATCGTCTTCGCCGTGCGGCGTCTCAATTTCAGCTCCTTGATGACTTCCAGCAGCCGCTCGTCCGGCAAGCCGGACAGCCATGCCTTGCCCACGGACGTGGAGTGAAGTTCGACTTGGGCGCCAATGCTCGTCTGCATTTGTACTGTGCTGGAGCCAACCAGCTTGTCTATGTAGACCATCCGGTTGTTGCTAGGCACTGCAAGATGCACGGCTTCGTCCGTCGCATCACGGAGCGCGACCAGAAAATCTCGCGCAATCGTTCGCAGGTCAGAGTCCTCCCAGGTCTTGGCGGCAAGCTGGAGAAGACGTGGGCCTAAGCGAAATGTTCCGTTTCCGGACTGTGTGATGAGACCCTCGGCGATGAGCGCAGAAACGAGCCGGTAGACCGTCCCCCGCGGGAAACCCGCGCGCTTTGTAAGTTGGGCAATGTCTAGCGTCCCAGGGGCATCGGCAATGATCTGCAGCACCGTCATGAACTTCGAGAACGAAGCCGCTCCCTGCACGGGAGTAGGAGCCCGAAAATCGGCTTCATCCGGACGATCACTCAGGCTCATGGCATGCCTCCTCGCAAGCTTGACAAAAGAACTTGGCGGCACTACACGGTGTGGACAGATTGTCCACATTGTAGTCAATTTTGGAACCCGGTTCTAGTTGCACTCTCGAACAGTCCAAAGGCAACGCTTGGACCGGAAACGAACGCATCTGACAGCAGGTGCGAGAAGCTCGGAATTGCGGTTGGGAGGAAAACCACATGGCAAAAAAAGGATACTGGGTTGCAATGGTCGACATTGCAGACCAGGAGGGCTACAAAGAATACATTGCACTGAACAAGGCCGCGTTCGACAAATACGGCGCGACTTTCGTTGTGCGCGCAGGCAAGCACCAGGTTATGGAAGGACCGGATGCGAACCGCGTCGTCGTAATCGAGTTCAAGGACTACGAGACCGCCCTCGCCTGCTACAATTCCCCTGAGTATCAGAAAGCCCTCCAGGCCCGCGCGAAATATTCCAAGGCACATCTAGCTATCGTCGAAGGCGTCTGACGTCAAAAGGCTCTGCTTGAAATTTCCTGGTCTCGTTGGGCGTCAGGGAGTTCCTTTCCGACTAGAATGTTGGGCAGAGCCGAGCAAGGCCGTCGCAAGTGCGCACAGGAGGAGCTATGCCCTCAATGTTCCAACGGCTTTTTAAGGTTTTTGACGTCCTTGTAGCCGTCGGCATGGCCGTCATGAGCCTTTTGGTCTTCGCGAATGTCGTACTGCGGTACGGATTCGACTCGGGAATTACGGTCTCCGTGGAGCTATCCCGCCTTCTCTTCGTGTGGATCATCTTTCTGGGATCCGCCGTGGCTCTGGCCAAAGGCGCACATCTCTCCGTCAATACTCTGGTCTCCCGGTTGCCGCGAAGGGCGCGCTTCGCCTGCTTTCTTGTTTCGTATGGGCTGATGCTCTGGTGTTGCTGGCTCCTGGCAAAGGGCAGTTGGTCGCTCACTGTCATTGAATGGAACAACCGCGCTGCGCTGTCGGGATTGCCAGTTGGCCTCACGTATGCTGCAGCACTCGTCGCCGCAATTACGATGGCTGCTTGTCTCATCGTTGGGCTGTGGCAGTCGCTGCGCGGTGCTTTGCCTGGTACGTGGGCGGGAATGGATGCCGCTGAACCGGCCCGGACGACACTCCCCGCACTGTCAACGGAGAAAGCGCAGTGAGCGGCCTTGTATTTCTCGGTTCTCTCGTCGGTGCGATCGGCATCGGCATTCCCATCTGTTTCGCCCTCATGCTGTCGGCAGTTTCATTGATGCTGCTGATGGGCAATTTGGATGCGCAGATCCTTGCGCAACGCCTCGTAAATGGCGCAGACAGCTATCCGCTGATGGCGATCCCGTTCTTTCTCCTCGCCGGCGAACTCATGAACGCCGGAGGTCTTTCCCGCCGTATTGTGAACGTGGCGCTGGCGCTGGTTGGCCACTTGCGTGGCGGTCTTGGCTACGTGGTCATTGGCACGGGCGTGCTGATGGCCAGCCTGTCGGGATCCGCAATCGCCGATACCGCGACGCTTGCGGTGATGCTGATCCCCCTCATGCGCGATGCAGGCTACAATATGAATCGAGCCACTGGGTTGATGGCCTCGACGGGCATCATTGCACCAGTAATTCCGCCCTCTGTCGGGTTCGTAATCCTGGGTGTCAGCGCGAATATTTCCATCATTGGCCTGTTCTTTGCCGGAATCGTCCCGGGCCTGCTAATGGGATTATGCCTCACGATTGTCTGGTGGCTGGTTTCCGGAAAGGAAACGGCGGCCGTGCAGCCCAAGATTCCACGCAAGGATATACCAAAAGCGATCCTGACCGCTGGTTGGGCGCTCATTATGCCAATAATCATTCTGGTCGGCCTGCGATTTGGCGTATTTACTCCGACAGAAGCCGGGGTCGTAGCTGCTGCCTATGCACTTTTCGTCGGACTGGTCGTTTATCGGGAGCTGACGCCGAAGCTGCTTTATGAAGCACTGCTTGCCGCAGGCCGTATGACAGCTGTCATCATGCTGCTGGTGGCTGCCTCGATGGTCACCGCATTCATGATGGCAATCACGAATATGCCGGGCCAGCTTATCGCCCTTCTCAGGCCGTTCGTCGAAATGCCGACCCTTCTGATGGCGATGATCGTTCTGACGGTCTTTATCATCGGCATGGTGCTCGATTTTGCACCCTTGATCACCATTCTGGTTCCCATCCTCATGCCGCTCGTGAAAGCAGCCGGCATCGACCCTATCTACTTTGGGGTCATCTTCATCATGACCGCCGCAGTTGGCATGATTACGCCTCCGGTCGGAACCGTGCTCAGCACGGTGTGTGGGATAAGCGGCATCACAATGGGGGCGGCCATCAAAGGTGTCTGGCCTTTCCTTCTGGCTGAGATCATTCTAATCGTACTGCTGGTTGTCTTCCCACAATTGGTGACCGTGCCAGCTTCCTTCCTGCACTAAAAACACGAGCGCGTGTTTTGGGGGGCGCGGCAAACATTCGGCTGGTACGATAACGTGCTGCACTCAAGACATCGCGCGCAATTTTTTTGGTGCCGGGATCGCTCGGAGACATCGTAGCAATTTTGACCAAACGGTGTGCCGCGTATCGTGGTGCCGATATGTATGGCATTCTCAGGAATGCGCCTTCGCGTCCTCGACTTTTCACCCGTCTCCCTGACTGGCAGGCGGTTCGCGTGGAGCTTGATCATCTCATTCTTGAGCGGCGGCGCTGACGCGTAGCCGTTAGTCAAGCCAGTCCCTTCAAGCGGCCCTAACTGGATGGTCAGCCCAACCAAGAGTCATTTGGCGCGCTTTGAAGCTTCAGCGGGATACGTTGACAATTGGCGGGTAGTCGGATCATCATAAGCTGTTGGACAAGATGCCCATATTGTGGGCATTTTGTGTGATTGGAAGGTTGGGGCGCAGTACCATGATTGGCCTGCCCGGGATGTAAACGATCCAGAGATCTTGGCTCCTTGAATGTTTTTGGGAGGAAACTCAACAATGCGACGCTTTCTTCTGACCGCGGCCTTTATCGCAGGCCTTTTATCGGCTCCGGCGATGGCTCAGAATGCCCGCTTGGGCTACGTGCCCACTGAGGATCATCCTGTTGGGCAGGCTTCGCGCTATTTCGCGAAACTGGTGGGAGAAAAGTCCGGCGGTCGCATCACTATCGAGACCTTTGGCAATGGGGTCCTGGGTAGCGAACCCGACATGCAGGCATCGGTCCAGGCCGGCTTCATTGACATTATGGTTGGTCCGACGCCCAACCTCGTCGGCGTCGTCCCCGAATTCATGATTTTCGACCTTCCTTTCTTCTACAAGGATTTCGCAGCGGTGGACGCTGTGATGGATGGCGAAGTCGGGAAGCGGTTGTTCTCACTCTTGCAGGAAAAGACGGGCATCGTCGGCTTGGCGTGGTGGGACAACGGATTCCGCCACATGACCAACGCTATTCGTCCCGTGAAGACGGTGGAGGATATGGCCGGGCTTAACATCCGTGTCATTCCTAACCCGTTGTTCATCGCGACTTGGAAGGCCCTTGGAACGAACCCGACGCCGCTTCCGTGGCCTGAACTTTACAGCGCCCTCGAAAATCGTTCGGTCGACGGTCAGGAAACGCCATATGCTCTGATCTACACCGCCAGATTTTATGAGGTGCAGAAGTATCTGACCAAAACGGGTCACGTTTATACGCCGTTCGTCCTTCTTGCTAGCCAGAAGTGGTTTGGCAGCCTGTCGGACGAAGACAAGGCCCTCGTCATGGAAGCCGCAAAAGAATCGGCGAAGTTTCAACGCGAAGTTTCTCGTAAGGCAGCTGAAGATCTGGAGCAGGAACTCGTAGCGAAGGGCTTCCAGATTATCGAACCAACGCCTGAAGCCCTTGCAGCCATGCGGGAGCGCGTTGCGCCCGTCGTGCAGGAATACAGCGAGAAGATCGGCGTCGATCTGGTCGAGCAAGCCCGAGCGGCAATGGCCGCCGTCGCCAGCAAGTAAGGAAATAAAATCCTTTACGGCGATGCGGGGCGCCGCATCGCCGCTTCTACGTCCGGTTCAAGCTCAGAGAGTAATGTAGCTGCGGCTATTGATGGCCAATGGTCTGTGGGATCCTCTAAGGTATTGCCCATGGATCTCGCAGAACACGTAAGGATGAGCACGCGGTAGACGATCGGCCTTCGAGATGTAGCCACCAGAGCGAAACTGCGTCTGCAACTCCTCGAGAAAGGTTTTGATCCGCTCGGACGCGACACTCGCCTTAGGCAGGTTACGGGATCGCGAATCCAGTGCGTCGCGATTACGACATCCTCGCCTGCAGAATTCCCTCCTCAAATGCGCACTTTAGCAAGCTCGGCGCTGAGCAACTGCGCCTCGTGAGCCCGGGGCTTCGAGAGCGGGGCAAGCAGGCGATAGATTACCGGAGTGAGGAACAGCGTAAACGTCGTTGCGAAGCCGAGCCCGCCGATGATGACCCAACCGAGAGCCAGTCGTGCTTCCGCTCCGGCGCCACTCGCCAGAACGAGGGGTAGGGCGCCGAGCACGGTTGTCGCCATCGTCATCATGATGGGCCGTAGCCGGGTCGTGGCGGCTGCGCGGACGGCGGTATCCACGTCAGCGCCCTCATCGCGGCGCTGGTTGGCGAACTCCACCAGAAGAATGCCATTCTTGGCCATGATGCCGATCAGCAGTACCAAGCCGATCTGGCTGTAGACGTTCATCGTTCCACCCGTGAGCAGGATGGCCAGGGCCGCGGCCGCAAGAGCGAACGGCACAGTCACGAGAATGACCAAGGCGCTCACCAGACTTTCAAACTGCGCCGCGAGCACAAGGAATACGACAAGCAGAGCAATGCCAAATACGAAGGCCGTGCTCTGGCTTGTTTCCTCGAGCGTCCTCGCTTCACCCAACAGCACAATCGACATGTCGGGCTCGAGAACCTCGGCAGCGATGGCCCGCATCGTTTTGACCGCCTCGCCGAGAACCATGCCGTCATCAAGATTGGCAACCACAGGCACTGACCGCAGCCTGTTCTCGCGCCCGAGGCTCGGCGCAATCGCAACCTCCTCCATCGCCACCAGCGACGATAGCGAGATGAATTTGCCGTCGGATGTTTTCACGAAGAGGTTGCCCAGATCGGACGGGTCGTCGATGGGCCGTCCCCCAGCTTTCACCTGCACCTCGATGATCTCGTCGCCGACGAATAGATCAGCTGCCTTCTGGTAGTCGATCATCGTGTTGATCAGACTTGTGATGGTGCCGACGGGAACACCGAGCCGTGTCGCCGCCTCACGGTTGATGCGCACCGAGAGCTGTGGCTGCGTGGTGTCGTAGTCCGTCCGCGCATTGCGGAAGCCGGGTGTCGAAGAAAGGCGGCTGGCGAGAGCACTCGCGGCATCGGCGAGACGGTCGTAATCGGGGCCGGCAACGGCAAACCGCAAACCTTGCCCGCCACCGCGGATGCCAAGGCTGTTGGGAGCGCGCATTGAAACGGACAGGCCCGGGATGCCGCTCAACCGTTGCTGCAGTGCGGCCTGGATCTGTTGCTGCGTCCGGTCGCGCTCTGCCCAAGGCGCAAGTGCCGCCACGAGGAAGGCCCGATTGGTCGAGCCACCACCAATGATCGCCAGAGAGGCGGTAATTTCGCCGCTCTTCTGAAAGTCGCTCAGGGCATCCTCAGCCTTCTGCGTCAGGGCAGACATGTAGTTGAGATTGCTGCCTTGCTGGGCACCCAACGAGATCATGATGACGCCGCGATCCTCCGTCGGCGTGATCTCGTGCTGAAGCGACAGGTAAGCAAAACCGCCCAGCGCCGCGAAGGCGAGGCAGATGACGAGCACGAGATAGCGTGCCCGAAGAGCAAGATCGAGGACAAGGGCGTAAGCATAGGCGAGCCCCCGCGCAATGCGTGTAAACCGTCCCGGCGCATCGGCAGGTGCCGAGCCCTTCCCGAGTTTCGAAGCAATCATGGGACAGGCTGTGAGCGCCACGAACGACGACACCATCACAGCGAATGCCAGGACGAAACCGAACTCGGAGAACAGGTTGCCGACAGTTCCCGGCATGAACGAGATCGGAACGAATACCGCGACGAGCGTGGCCGTCGTGGCAATCACAGCAAACACGACCTCGCGCGTTCCGAGCACGGCAGCCGCCCGGCGCCCTGCCCCCATGGCCCGATGGCGCGCAATATTTTCGATGACAACGATCGCGTCATCGACGACGAGGCCCGTCGCGATAACGAGCGCCAGCAGCGTCAGAAGGTTGATCGAAAATCCCGCCATCCATACGGCCGCGAGTGTGCCGATCAGCGAAACCGGAATGGCGAAAGCCGGCGCCACAGTCTCACGCACTGATCCGAGGAAGGCGAAGATGATGAGGATCACGATGATCGTGGCGAGGACGAGCGTAACCACGACCTCGTTGATTGACTCCCGGATGAAAATTGCATCGTCCGAGGTCACGACCATGCTGACGCCTTGGGGGAGGGATCGTTCGAGGTCTGCAATTGCGGCGCGTACGCCGTCCGAAACGGCGACGGTGTTGGCTTTCGCCTGGCGGATAATTTCAATGCCGATCGCCGTTTTCCCATCAAGGCGCGTTATTGCCGTTGGCTCCTGGTAAGCCCAACGCACAAACGCCACATCGCCCACCTTGGTCTGCGAGTTGATTTCGATGGCGGCGACATCCCCTGGAGTTTCGACCGGAGCTTCAGCGCGGACAATCAACTGCTGTGTCGCGTTCTCAAGGGCGCCCGACGCTCTTGCGGGCTTCCCATATCGTTCCGTGGTCTCAATGCGATAACGATGCCCATCGTCTCGACGTTCACAACGGCCTTCTCCTCTCAGCGCTTTGGGATGCAGCTTTCGATGCTGGCTTGGTGAGTTTCACGGACGATGGTTCGGTCCTATTTTCGTCGAAGTTGACGTCAGATGCCCGTGGCGTATTGAAGAGTTGTTCGATTGGTAAGCTTTGCGGATTGACTGGAGCGCATGCCGTCAATTTGCGAAGGCATAGGCAGATGTACGGATTTTCCGATTGACGATTTATCAAAACTAAAAGCGGTGCAAGGCAAAATGATGGCGTCGCGATCCACATTGCTTGGCACAATGCAGCATGATTAGCACAAATCGTGCGTTCTTAAAATCGCATACGAACTTTTGCGACCGATCAAACCGGAAGGGAATAAGCTAATTGCTTGCGAAAAGTAAAATCGAAACTGCATAGGTGTGCAGATCAGTATTCATCCAAATTTGCCCTCTTATTGTCTTCAATTAGTCATCAATCAGCCTCTTGAGCCGATGTATACATTAGCGCTTGCGTAAGGATTCTTCATGCGTATAGGACGCACCGAGTACGTCGCAAGTTTCGAGCAAGGATAATGAGATGGGTCCAAAGACGGCAGAATCTCTGTCGCCCCCCCTTAGCGCCGCCAACAGCAACGTACCCAGCCTCGACGCGCATATTGGGGCGCGGATAAAGCAGCGTCGGATTGAGCTCAGGATGAGTCCAAAGGACCTCGCGCGAGCGCTCAACCTGAGCCTGGAGCAGTTGATTATGTTGGAAGGCGGTGAGGTACCGGTCACCTGCAGGCGGCTGTATGAAACGTCTCGCGTACTGCGTGCACCGATGCTGTGGTTTTTTGAAGGAGCCCCTGGGATCGATTTGACGCTAGATCTAAGTCAATCCCCGCTAACCGTTGACTCCTCCAAGCAAACTTGAGGCCGCGAAAGCTTGTGATCGCTTCCCTGACTGAACACCGTTCAGTTGTGGTAGAGGCTGCTAAAAAATCCTTGCAGATCAATGGAGTATGGGTACACTCCGCTCTGTCAATAGGGGGACTAACGCGGGGTGGGAGTAATGAGTAGCCACGCTAGCGTGCTTGGGACTGCTCCCTTGAGCGGTGCTAAGCCAGGACATCCGAGAACAGGAGCAGTCACTAGCAACGAGCTTCTACAACTTGCCTCGGAATACTCGGCGCTGCGAATACAACTCAATTCGTTCTTAGAAACTCAGCATCGGCTGTGGCCGGGGGAGGCTTGGACGCAGGAGCTCGAAATGCGGTGGTCGCGCTGGATGGAGCCTATCCGTGATCGGATGGCCGAAATCCGATGGGAGGTTGTCAAAATACAGGCGACCGACGTGGCAGGGGCAAAAGCCAAGGCCGCAATCCTTCACGACGTTGTCGACAAGACTGCAGAAGACGTCGGGTCTCGGTTAACACTTTCTCTTTGTAAAGATCTGATTGCGTTGCCAGACATGTCGGTCTGTGGTGACGCGGGTTACCAACCGACAGAAAATTCGCCGAATTTTGACTAAATCACAGCCGCACGGTAAGGGGTGAACATGGCCAGGAGCGCTCAGAGTGTCGCTCCTGGTTGTCCAGTGTCTATTACTTGAAGGTAGCCCACTCAGTTTTTGAGCAGGCGCTGTCACTGCTAGCAGGCGGATAGGCTTGCCGCAAGCTTAGGCGCGTTTCTTTACGCTATCGTCACGGTGGAACGCGTCGGGGGCGCATACGCGGCTTTTGTTCCCGAACCACGCTCAAATTGCAGTGTAACTTTCCAATTGAAGGCGCTGCTCAGGCGCAACCTAATGACGCCGTGCTGCGATCTAGATCGGGCCGAGTTTCGGCGGATAGGTAAGCAGGGAGGATTATATGCCATCCCAGGACAGAGGAGACGGTGCCACCCTTAAGGACAAACCGGAACTCACCTCCTTGCCAATGGAAAATATAATGAGCGGCGATGATCTTCGGAAACTCGGTTTTGAGTACGCGGCGCTACTGCGCCAGCTCAAGTCTCTAAAAGAGGAAGAACATCGTTTGTGGCCGGGGGAAGCTTGGACAGAAGAGGTTGAGGCGCAGCGTGCACGTACCACGGATCCCATGAAGAAACGTATGGCCGAAATTCGCTGGACGGCTGCTAGGCTGAGAGCAACTGATCTGCATGGGTTGCAAGCCAAGGCCTCAATACTCCAAGACATCATTGATGACGAACCCGGCAATATATGTGCGCAATTGACCCATTCTCTTTGTCGGGATCTGCTTTCGCTCCATCAAAATCTGATCTCGTTTCATGGCGTTGCAAGTAGAGAGGATGGGTGGGCAAGTTTGGCAAAAAACCATTAACTCAGATCGAAACTGCACCGACGGGCTAGAGAGACCATCCATTTCCCTCACGCGATCAGTCATCGAATCTCTTAGGCGATTTGGTGCGACGTCACCTCTCTTCGCGTCACGGCTCGGATCGGCGTGACAAATTAGACGACAGGCTTGCCGCAAGCTTAGCCGCGTTTCCTAGTCCAGTCTGCCCCTGCGATTAGGTAGCAACTAGGCAGAAGACTTAATGGTGTGAAATTCAGGTGTCGAGTATGAAAAGAGCTATGAAGCGCCCCATTTCGACGCTGGCTGAATATCTTGGCGATGGGAGCCGATTTGAAGGGTTTGAGTGCTGGGTTCAGGCGCTTGCCTCTCGCGAGCGAACGGCTGAGAGCCCGACAGAAGCTTCTGCCTTGCGTATGTTGAGCATTCTAACCGTCGCTTGCCAGGAGGCTTTCCGCAGAGAAACAGAACAGCACAATCAGCCCATTGCAGACACGTTACTGCTGCTCGCACGCATGGCGGGCATGGCAGTGATGGCCCCGACGCTGGACTTTATCGAAGACTCCGAACCCGCTGATGCCAAAGATCTCGTTGAAATACTGGTCGATGAGTTCGGCTATGGAGCCGAGTTCGTTCTCGAAAAAGACGCGGACGCGCGAATGCGGGAAGAAGCGCGGTTCTCCAGAGACGGCCTCTCATAAGGCGCAGCTAATTTGTGGGGGACGATGACGACTAGAAGGTCGCTCAGGCGTTCGTTCTCGATGACTGTCGCGTGCTTGGGGTTTAAGCGGTCTCGGCGAGGGGCGGCCGAAAACGGTGTGGTGGGCGTCGACCACGGCCCGATTATCTCCGGGGTCTCGAGTTCTGGGTGCTTTCATCGATCAGAACCAAAAGACGAGCCATAGAAAATCAGTTTATAATTGAGCGAGAGCCAAATATTTCTTTCAGGAGCCTCGCCGCTTTGTGAAAAGAAGGGCGTGCCCAAGGTCGATTTACCGGGCGTACTTGAGATCCTGATTAATGCAGGGGTGATGCGGATCTGCCGTAGCGATCATGCTTCGCTTGACCGGGAACCTGCAAGAAAACTCAACCGCGCTGTGTTCGAGCTGGCGCTAGGCGATGATACACATCGCTTCCTAGCCTCTCCGGTCCTCGGCTCGGCGATTTACGCCTCATATACGGAGCGTCTTCTCGGGCAGTTGCTGTTGAGCGAGAGCTTGGAGACGCCAGTAACCGCTTTCTCAGCCTACGAATTCTTGCAGCGATACGGCAAACAGATAAAGGACAGTGGGACGCCCGTGGACGACGTGGCTGCCGCGCAAGAGAAACTATCGACATTGTTGGCAGAGACGCGAAACAGGGTGCTGCCAACGTGGAGAAGGTTGGGAATCGATCTTTGAGCTCCTCTTTTGCGGCTTCGCGTTGGCGGTCTCGTCGGGACAACGCGATCAGCTAGCCAAGGCTGTGCGCAAGCCAATCCCAAACGAGCAGCACAAGAGGCCTACCTAGACCTATCCCCCGCTTCCCTCGCCTACAACAACAAACGGCGCCCAATTCGAAGGATGGGCCTCGATGGGGTTGCCGCTCTCAATCATCGATAGCATCGCCTGGCGCATCGCTTCGGCACGACCGAATGCACGGCGGTCGGCAAGTGCCGCGAAGGCCGTTATCGCCAGCTTGACGGCGGCGTGAGAGTTCACCCCCCAGTGAGAGACCAGCAGTGCGCGGGCGCCGGCATGGAAGAAGGCGCGCGCCAAACCCGACAGCGCCTCGGCGTCGCCGCCTTGACCCGCAGCCGTATTGCAGGCGGAAAGGACCACCCACTCCGCGGCGAGGTCGAGCTCCGCGACTTCGGACGCAGTGAGTAATCCATCGTCCTCAGCGCTCGCCTCGTCAGGCAGTGTCAAAATGAGTGCAGGCTCGGCCAAACCTGTCAGATCGCCAGCGACGAGACCGTGGGTCGCGAAATGTAAGACTTTGTATTTTGCAAGCTCGCCGTTCGCGTTGAGGTGCTTCAGATTGCGCTCGGTTGCGCGCTCGCCGAGCCAGACGTCCTCCTTGGGAGCCCCCAGTCGACGAGCGATCATACACAGCTCGTCGGCGGTCTCGGGCAGAGGCATTTGCCGCCGCAGCTCACGGATGTCGGCCAAGCTGCCACGGAATAGCGACGAGAGCACAGGAATATACTGCATGGCGCTGGCGAGCTGCTGGCGAATGCCGGTTGCGGGCTTGCGAGGGCAAGTTTGGAATTGCCAGGCCCTACGGTCCTGGCCATCCGGTCCCGAGAGCAGCGGATTTCCGAAGCCGATGAACGAACGTGTCGGTTGCTGCGCAGTGGCAGCAGTTCTCAGGCCTTTCAAAGCCGTAACCGATGGCAAGACAGTGATAGGTTGACGGCGCACCAACCAAGGAACAGTGCTGTAATCAGCGGCACCACTTCGATCTCCCATTGGCGGCTCGGCCGTGACAAGCACGTGGAGCGGCAGCTTTGTCAGTGGTCCCGAGGGGACTACCAGAAGGTGCTTGTCCTGGATCAGATCCTCGATGCCGCCGAACAAGTCGCGATAGAGCTCGTGCGCCTTGGCGAGATCGAAGGGTAGCGGCTCGCCCCTCTCGTAATCGCTCAAGCTGTAACCGGTCTCGAGCAGCCTTTGGCATTGCGATCCGTAGTCGTACCAACCCCTGGCATCCAAACCGCATCGCAATGCGTCGACTTTTCTAGCGATTTCGCGCCGGCCGGCTGTGAGCTTGATCCAGCGCACGTCGTCTTTTGTTGCGACCCAGACGTAGCTGCCGTAGCTGCCGATAAGGAATTGGACCAGAGCCTCGTTTTCTTGCAGCAGCCGTTGGGCCTCTTTGATCGGGACGGGATCGGGACTGGCAAGGCTCGCGTATTCCGGGAACGCCCTGTCGATATGCTGCGAGATGGATGCGATCTGCTTTTCGAGACCGGCAAGCTCCTCGCGAAGAGCGCGGATGAGACTTTCGTCCCGGTCGGAAACAGCGACACCGAGCGCTGACAAGAGCCGCCGGTCCGAATCCTTCCAGCGCAACACCAGATCTTGCCGCTCGCGAACGAGCTTCGCCAGTTGTCCCGGGCCGGGCGCGACACGCGCAGTCATCTGAGTGAGGGCACGTGCCGCGGCGCTATCTCCAAGCCGCTGCGCCAGCTCGAAGGATTCTTCGCGTGCAACAGTTTCGTCCTCTACGCCGGTTTCGACTGAGGTATGGAGCGCTGCGATGTGGCTTTGGAAATGATGATTGAGCCTGCCTCTGTTCTGCGGTGCGTCGCCGTCGTCTAAAGCTACTGCTTGGTTAAAGGACAACGCGTGTGCAATGATCGATCGGCTTGCACGGCGGTGAAGGTCCAGCGCCAGGGCGTGATTGCCGAGAGCGACCTGCGTCATGGCGAGGCTGCGCAGAGCGAATGCCGTGTCGGGATGATCCGGCCCCAGGGCTTGCTCCGAGATCGCTACGGCGCGGGCCAGCAATGGCTCCGCCATCTCCGGCCGGCGGGTGAGGCTGTAAAGCCGCGCGAGATTAGTGAGGCTGGCGGCCGTGAGGGGATGGTCCGGGCCAAGTGCCTTCTCACGAATGGCCAGCGCGCGCTTGTGCAGCGCCTCGGCCTCCCGGTAGTGCCACTGAATGAGGCTGAGCTCGGCGAGATTATTGAGGCTCGTCGCGAGATCCGGGTGCTCCGGGCCCAGTACCTTTTCCTGGATTGCGATTGCGCGACGGTAAAGCAAACCAGCTTCTCCCTGCTTCGGGCCGGTGTAGGCCGTCTGCGCCATCATGCCCAGATTGAGTAGGGTAATGGCGATATCAGCTTCGTGAAAAGCCGCGCTGCCCGCTCTGGCTTCATGTGCAAGATCACTGCTGTCGGCTGTCGAGGAATCCGCTGTATCCGGAGATATCATTGGACGTGGTCGAATGCCCGGCACCGGGCCGGGCATCGCAGCGCCCACCTTGCCGACGTGCGCAATGCCCTCATCGGGCTCACGCTCATTACTTGAAAAGTCCGCCAGATCGAGCTGGCTGCGTGTCAGGCTTTCTCCTCGTCCCTGCGAGAGGATTGCGATGGCCCGCCGCAACAACGGTCCAGCATCAGCAGGGCGGCCGAGCGCGAGCTGAACCTTGGCGAGATTGTTCAGGCTTTGCGCGACTTGGGGATGAGTGGGGCCGAACGCCTTCTCGCGAATTTCCAGCGCCTTCTTGTGTAGAGTCTCGGCCTCGGCGTGGCGGCCTAGAAGATCAACTGCAACAGCGAGGTTATTGAGCGCTTCTGCGAGGCGGGGATCTTCAGGGTGAAGGCTCTCCTCTCGCAGCTTCAAGGCACGGCGATGGAGTGGCTCCGACTCAGCATGTCTGCCAAGCCGGTCCAGCAACACGCCTTCAAGCGAGAGGGTCTGTGCCAGTTCATCGGATGGGCTGGTTCCCATTTGCGCAAGGATCTGGCGGGCCCGTGTCGCATGCGAGAGAGCCTGCTGAAGATCGCCTACTTGGTAGAAGTACACCGCGTCTTGATAGACACTCTCCCAGCTTTGTGGTGGCCGACCTTCTGCCAGCGCTCTTCCAAGTACCAGGCTTTCGAGAACGCAGAAAATCGCAAGGACGATTCGGAGGCCCTTGGCACTTAGTCCGCTGCATCGTTGCCGTCGCCTGCCGCGCATGGCCATGATCCTCCTGTCTGTGGATCAGCCGAAGATTAGCAGCAGACGGAGGAAATGAGCAGCTTTCGGGACACTGAATAATAGCTTTCGCGCGGACCGGTGGCGTAATGTCAATGGCTAGCTGGGCCTTATCTTCGCGCTATCTTCGCTGACACTCCCGCGAACATGGCTGAGGCACTTGCCCGAAACCTCTAATCTCGCAGCCCTTAAGCATCGTCGCTTCATTCTCCACTCCACGGAAAGCCTCAGGCCGCTGATTTCTCTATCTTATTGCACCCCCTTGGGCTCATGAGTCGCATCTTCGGAACGTAACCTCTCCCGGGCGGTTCACCGATGACGACGTAAGAGTTCGTGTGGAGGACTGATGAAAGGCTTTATCGCAGCGGCGATCTTAGGTGGCGCCACTTTCTGCGGCGCAACCATCAACGCGAATGCAGCGCCGGTTGGCCCAGCTCCAATCCAGGCAAATGCTCTTGTGGAAAAGGTGCACGGTTATCATCGAAGCTGCCGAGGTGGAGCTGGCTGGGTTCACAGACATACGCGGAGCGGGCGGCCGGTTGGATGTGGACCACGGCTCTATCGGAGGCCAGGCGTCCACTTGTACTTTGGCGGCCGCGACCGGCGGGGCCACTATCACCGCCACCATCATCGGCGGCATGACAGGCACCACAGGAGACGTGTGCACTGATTAGAGTGGAGAGTGGAGAAATCCACTCTCTTTTTTCTTCAAAAAAGCCTGCCTGGCAGCGCTTATTTCTCGCTTTCTACCCACTTTCCGTTTGTGTCGCTGGAAGGCCTTCTAGCACTTTCGCGGCGTCAGCCGATGAACTGAGCCACGGCAGAAGTCGTACCAAACCCCAGCCAGGCAATTTGATCGCCACCTGACGGAAATCCACCCCGGCGACCAGTCCGAACACATTTATTTCCAGCCCCTCGATCCAAGCCAGCGTGAGTCCGAAAAGCCCATACAGGGAAACCTGGATGCCGGTGCGCGTAGGGCTTGACCCCAAGTAGATACCGGCCTTTCGGAAGTCCTTGCCGATTGCATTGGGAGGCAAAGCGATGCCCGCTTCAGGCACCCGCGCCAAGACGTGCGCAATGAAGGTGTTGGAGTTGGGACCTGGCCAGACGCGATAGTCGCCAGCCTGATTGTAAGGATAGTCGACCACTGCCGACTTGATTTTGGGAATAAGGCGTTCAGCAACTTCGCCCTCTACGGCGGCAATCAGCTGCGGGGTGCTCCCGAACCATCGTCCGTCAGGGGCCCAGTTATCGATTTTGACCGGTTTCCCCCAGCCGGCCACGTCATATCGCGTATATCTCGGCGCATCTTTCTCCTTTACAACGATCCACGAATGGGCGGAGAACACGCCCTTCCAGCGGCCAGCCGGAGCGGCAAACACGAAGATCAGCGCTCGGCGAACCTCTGAGGCAGGGGGCAACAGCCCCGCACTCGACCAGTCAGCTGCGCGCCAGCTTGCGGGATGATCCTTGCCCAGCCACCAGACCCCATGCAAAGCGAGGGGTAGCAGAAAGACGACAGCAAAGGCCAGAAATACCATCCGCCAACGGGAGGTAGTATTGCGGTTCAACGGTTTACCAGGGACCATTCTTTGATGATGGCAGTCACCCAAAGATGGTCAACGTACTGTCGACCGAAGTATAACCACAGCATCGTGAGACAAGATATTGCAGCCAATGCCACGATGCCGCCACAACCCTAACCCCTACAACACGGAGTTGCGCTCGAGCTAGACGCGCGGTGAGCATTGCGTCAGGTACCTGAAGAGTGGCACGAAGTGTAACCTGATTCTGGTGTCAGGACTGCGAACCAGAGTAGGTATGAACAACGCGAAACCGGCCTGTCGCTGCACAGGTTGCTGAGCTCGGCATGATATTCAAAGACGCTACGACCTTTCAGGCACTGAAGCGCCTCTTGAGCGACCACGGTCGCGAATACGCGCCGCGTTATGCCGTGGCCTTTCTTTTCATGAGCGTGGTTGCGGGGTGCACATCCCTTAGCGCCTGGATGATGCGGGATGTGGTCAACAAGATCTTCGTCGAGCAGGACAAGGTTGCCCTATTCTGGATTCCGCTCACCATCTCCGGGCTGTTCGTTATCAAGGGCATCGCGTCCTATTTGCAGGAAGTCTCGTTGAGCCGCATCGGCAACCGGATCGTCGCGCAGATCCAGAAGCGCATGTACGACCATCTGCTCAAGATGGACGTTGGCTTCTATCAGCAATACCCTTCGAGCGATCTGATCACCCGGATCACCCACAATGCTCAGGCCGCGCGGACGATGCTCCACCTGGTAGCCATGGGGTTGGGGCGCGACCTGCTAACGTTGATCGGGCTGATCATCGTGATGATTTCCCAGGACCCGCTGCTATCGGCGATCACTCTCCTCGGAGGTCCTATTGCAGTCTACTTCCTGAAGCGCCTAAGGGAGCGCATCAAGAAGGCGGCCACGAGCCAGGTCATGAGCATATCGACGATCGTGGGGGTTATGCGCGAAAGTGCGCAGGGGATCCGGGTCGTCAAGTCCTTTCAGCTCGAGCCGGTGCTGAGGCATCGGATGGACGAGGGAATTAAAGCGGTTGAGAAGCTTTCGAACAAGATTGCCGCCGTTCAGGCGCGGGTAGATCCGCTCATGGAGACATTGGGCGGGATGGCTGTCGCCGCTGCCGTCATTTATGCCGGCTGGCGCAACTTGACCTTCGGTGACACTCCCGGTCAGTTCTTCGCGTTCGTTACCGCTTTGCTCATGGCCTCTGACCCGGCGCGACGTCTGTCGAAATTGCAGCTTCAGCTCACCACAGCGGCCGTCGGCGTGAAGATGATGTACGAACTCCTCGACAAGCCCGCAGCGGAGGTTGACGCCGACAACCGGCCAGACTTGGCCGTGTCGCAGGGCGAGGTGCGGTTCGAGGATGTCGTATTTTCGTACGATTCCAATACACCCGTTCTTCGGGGCCTCAATCTGGTTGCCCCGGCTGGACGTACGACAGCGCTTGTCGGTCTTTCGGGGGCTGGCAAGACGACCGTGTTCAACCTGTTGCAGCGGTTCTGGGAGCCGGCAGCAGGCGTCATTCGCATCGACGGCCAGCCGATTTCTGAGGTTTCTGTTGCGTCGCTTCGGAGCCAGATTGCCCTTGTGAGCCAGGATGTTTTCCTCTTCGAGGGCACAATTCGCGACAATATCGCCGCGGGCCGTAAGGATGCGACGGAGGAAGAGATCATCGCGGCGGCCAAGGCAGCCCAGGCGGACGAATTCATCCGTTCGCTGCCTCACGGCTATGATACGCAGGTGGGGGAGCTCGGCTCCCAGATCTCCGGAGGGCAACGTCAGCGGATTTCCTTGGCGAGAGCCTTCCTGAAGAACGCGCCGATCATCCTGCTAGACGAGCCCACCTCGGCTCTCGATAGCGAAACCGAACAATCCATCCAGGAAGCTCTTCAGGAGCTGACGCGCGGGCGCACGACAATCGTAATCGCGCACCGCCTTTCGACCGTGGCCAATGCAGACGTTATTCACGTAATGGATAAGGGACAGGTGATCGAAAGCGGTCGCCACCGCGAGCTGATTGAGCGCGGTGGGCTCTACGCCAAGCTCTACCGCATACAATTTGCGAACGCGATCGAAGACTATCAGTCACCGGCGCTCGCAAAGTAGAATTTAAGGTGCTGGCGCTATTCACCAACTTGGACGCGCGTCAGCGATATTGTCGGGTAGCACGGTTTACGAGAAGTCTCTCAAGAAAGTCGTCGTTGACGGCGGCCACAGTCTCGACGGAGAATCGGTCACGAACAAAGCGGGCTCCTTCCTCTGCAAGACGATAGCGTAACGCTTCATCGTCGATGAGGCGCTTTATGGCTTCCGCGAAGCCGGCGACATCGTCGGGGGCAACAAATAGCGCAAATGGGCCGCTGACCTCGCGTAATCCGCCAGTCCCTGAGGAGATGAGCGCAGCGCCGCCTGCGTGAGCTTCCAGCGCCGTGCGGCCAAACGGCTCCCTCCATCGGGAGGGCACAAGTGCTATTGCCGCCCGCTCATAGCGCTCGCGAACGCATTCCCAAGACAAACTAAACTCTATAACGACGCGATCCGAAATTGCTGGTTGTGAGAGGACAACCAGCACGCGACATTCGTACTCCGGTTTTCTCCCCGGTTCCGACAGGATGAAGCGCGCGCGCCATTCAGGCCGCTCTACAAGAACGCGCGCAACAGCCTGTGCCGCTTCGAGGACGCCCTTCTCGGGCACGCAACGACCCACGCAGATGATTTCTTGCAACCTCTGACGCTGAGGCCGCCATTGGCTGAAATCGAGCCCGTTGGGCACAACAGCCTGGGGAAGCCGTACATCCGGCCAGGCCTCTGCAAAGTGCGCCCTGCAAGCCTCGCTGACGTGCACCAAACCCGCTAATCGCGCCAGCTCGCGGCGCCGATTGAACCGGCGGATCGAGTTCAGCAGTCCGGGACGATAGCGTTTGTAGAAGCCATGAGCATGGAACACCACGCGCCCCGGCAGTAGGCGGGCAAGCCGAGCGGCGACCTGGAATTGCTGATGGACGATTACGAGGTCCGCTCTCTCGGAGTGAGCCAAGCGCGCTACGTAAGAGGCCCTCAGAAACGAATGTGTAGTAACTGATGGAGGGAAGCTTTTTGTACGGAAAGAGCTAAAGAGACCAAGAGGCCCATCGGTTACGATGCATACCTCCCCGCCCCGTCGACTCCTTGTCATAAGATCGCGGACACACAGGTCCACCGAGTTCGGAGTAGCGCGATCAGCATGGGACCGGCGAGGCAGCACGACAAGTAACGTCATTTCACTGCGCATCCGAGAACAAATGCAGAACAGAACAAAGAAAGAACGCTCCGCGCAAGGAAAAGTCAATAGGCTCTCGTACCGATCCTCTTCTCTTCGCGGGGAGGTCTGCAGCCTGAAGTCGCGACGCGAGCATTGCGCTTGAGAAAGCCAAATGTTGACCGGCTCATTCTTCCATCGCAGTCAGATGTCGATAGAAGACGACACTGATGCCCTACTTGCCCCGCGCGAGGTGGATGACAGACTTGTAGGGGCGCGAGACTTCGAGCGGTTTCCACGCATTTTGAGACGCTACAAACCGGCTCATTTGTATTACCTCGCCCGCTTGCCCCGGCGTCGCAAACGTTTCATTCGGCAGGGTGAGGAGATTGCAGCGCGCTGGAAAAAATCGGCCTCTGCAAGAAGGACAACTGGCGGGGTCACGCTTGTCGTCGGTCCAATCAGCGATACCAACGGCCTCGGGCGGGCCGCCCGTTACGAGCTCGACCGATTGCGAAGAGAGTGTGCGCGCCTTCAAGTTGTGGATGTTAGGCATGAGACTGCAGAGTCAATCCAGCGCCGGATTGCTGAGGGAGACCTTGTCCCCCCCGACACTCTGATTGTCCTTGCTCAGCCGGATAACTACAAACTTGTTTTTCCTCTTTTCCAGCCTGAGTTTCTCGCGCAGGCATGGCGCATCGGCCAGCTCGTATGGGAAATGCAGTATTGCCCGGCCGAATGGATGTTTGTTGGTAATCTTTTGCATGAGTTCTGGTCTCCATCCCGGTTTAGCGCGGAAGCCATCGCCGGTGGTCTTGGATTACCCTACGAAATCCGACCCCATCCAGTAATCATTCCCAATGTGCCACCGATGGAGAGAAGTCGCTTCGGCGTAGCACCCGACGATTTTCTTGGGTTGGCCATCATGGATCTGAGAGCATGTCCCGACCGCAAGAATCCGCTCGCGCACGTCGAGGCGTGGAAACTCGCATTCGGTCGCAATCCGACCTGCAAGCTCCTGATGAAAGTACGGTTTCAGAAAAGAACTCAGATTGTAAGGCAGGAGCTCTTGGAACTCATTGGAGATTACGAGAATATCTCCTTGGTGGAAGACGTTTTCACTGATAATGAAGTTACTGCCTTCCAAAAGATGGGTGACGTGTATTTATCTCTGCACAGATCGGAAGGCTTCGGGCTCAATATCGCGGAGGCTTTGGAAATCGGACTCCCTGTTTTGGCAACGGCATGGTCTGCGCCGGTAGAGTACATGCCTAATTACAAGAACGCCGTTCCCATCCCCGCCAGGCAGGTCTTGTATAGGGATTACCTCAGGACTTACTCTTCTAGGAAAAAGCTGACATGGGCGGAACCGAACATACATTACGCGGCAATGATGCTTCGCAAGCTGAGAGATCAAAAGAAAATGAGAAAGTCTTCTTTCGTTTGTGGCGAGCCTGAAAGGTAGATTCCGTTATTAACTAAGGGGCATCCTTAAACGCCGACTGGTGCTAAGTCATTGGGCGGAGAGCTGGGGCTCTCCGCCGCTTTCATAACGTGTTTGCCAAAATCTCAGTCGCGCGCAAGGTCAACGCTTTTCTCAGACGGAACGAGTGCTACGCTGAAAAGCTTGTCGCCCTCTCCAAAACCCGTCAGCTCCTCACCATAACTCGATGGATGTAAGGAGAAACATCTGTAATCCATCCTGTGAAAGAACGCGAGATACTCGTCAGCCGAAACTGAGGATACGCATTGAAGTTGAGTGGGATGAACTTCTGAAACAATAATAGGGCGATCGGAGCGCACACGTTTGCTGGATGAAAGAACCCTGTGCTCAGCTCCTTCAATGTCGATTTTAATGAAGTCGATAGAATCGGCGACAACATCATCAAGTTTGGCCGTTTTTATTGGCGCCGCAACGTAGTTACATCGAGCATCCGAAATGAAGCTCTCGCCAGGATTCTCGGTGCCATCTGGCCAGACAAGGTGGGCATCCCCGGCCGTATCCCAAAGGGCCAGGTCGTGCAGGATCACGCTCTGGTCAAGTCCGTTTTCCCGGACCGACCGACTGAGATAAAAATACGTGGGCTTGCGTGGTTCGAATGCGTAGACTTTACCGGAGGAGGTCACCAGCTGCGCAAGACCTAACGTGTGCCAGCCGATGTTCGCACCGACGTCGAGCGCTACCATTCCGGGCTTGACATTCCTGCGGATGAACTCGGTCTCAATCGGTTCATAATTGTCAAGTAGGCAGCCATATGAAACATACTTGTCGCTGAGATCTATCCAAAGTCTATACCTGCCATTGTACACTTCCGTACATACCCATTTCTCCGCGGAGAAGTTGATGAGTTTTTGGGCATTGCGGAACTCCTCTGAGCGGAAGAGCGCTTCTCGGAATCGTTGGTAGTCGGGAAAGTGTTGATGCGCAGAAATAACCGTCTCCGACTCCGGATTGCGGCCCAGGATATACCGGAAGCCCCAAATAACCTCATCCCGCGTGAGCATGGCGCCGACCCTTGTAGTTGATGGACTGGGTGAGTAACTGGCTGAGATCGAGTGCCACATCAGACCAGGATCTCAGGTGCGCCTGCGCAATTTGACGGCACTTCTGCTCCCGATATTCATTGTCAAGAGTCAGTTTAATTACGGCTTCTTCGATCGAAGCGAGAGAATAAGGGTTCACGTATTCTGCGAGGTTACCGCCAACTTCCGGCATCGAGCTCACGTTCGAGCAGATGACAGGACGACCGAACCAAAGACTTTCGCCTATCGGTAGCCCCCAACCTTCCTTGAAGCTTACAAAGATGGAAAACAGGCAGTTGGAGTACAGATAGGCCAGCTCTGCGTCGTTCGGCCTATCAATAATTCGAATATGGCCCCCCAAGGCACCCGTACCCACAATGAAGTCGTCAAAATCCTCCTTCAGCCATCCGTGTTTGCCGGCAAAGAGCAGGCGTGGTGTGTCATAACCCAACTTATCCAGGAGGGACTTCCAGACATTTGCCAACGCCCAGATGTTTTTGCGAGACTCGAGAGTGCCAACGCACAAGGCGTAGGGGATACGCGCCGCGTTTATTATGCGCGCGTGAATCTTTTCGTTTCCTCTCCCCGCAAAGTTAACTTGGTGGCCGCCGCGAGGATAATTGGCGAATTGATGAGCGAGGGGGACGACCTCACTGCCTATCGAAATTCCTCGCGCCGCTAGCCAGGCATCGAGATCGCGCTTGGTGGCGTGGGAATTTGTAATGAAGAAGTCGCTATTCCCTGCGAGATGTTCAAGCCAGCGCAGGAATTGTTGCGGCACATCATCGACAACATGCTCCGGCGTATGAATCGGAATGAGGTCGTGAATGAAATGCGTAATTCTTATTCCTCTGGCCTTTCTCTGAAAGGCAAGAAAATTGAGGTATGGCTCAAAATTCCAAGTCGCGCCCGGGATAAAAACGTGATCCCCGGACTTAAAATCGACGGTCTTGGGGTTATGTGGTGTGGACGAAAAGGCAGGGGATGTTTGGATCTTGCGTTTCCTGAGGGTCTCCCCACGTGTCAGAGTGTTGAGAGCTAGTAGGCGAGTCCTATGGAAGGATGTCTTCCAGCTGTTCTGGTATTTTTTGGCGAGATAGTTGTCCAGGTTGGGGTTGTGAAGGGAGGAATGGAGGCCAAAGTATTCGCAGAAATCGCTCTGCTGGTATTCGAAGCCCGGTCCAAAATACTCCGGATCATAGGAAACAGGTCTTTTCAATATCGGGTGGAATGCAATGAGCCTTAATTTTTCCGGGCCGTGCTCCTGAAGGAGATTCGAGATTAGCTCGACGGAAACTCTTTGGATGCCGCTTAGGGTCGTATTTTTTCGGGCATACTCAAGAAGATCTGTGATGTCGAAGAATAGCCGACTCATGCAACCCCCATACTAGCAAGAGATGTATGTTGGCGGAAAACGACTTAGTCAGTCCAGTAATCAGCGATCCAGGTTGCGGGAAGGAAGCGTCGTTGGATCAATCGGGGCAAGGAGCGTCGACCTGGGCGTTTTGCAAGGTCGCATTCGCCACGAAGAGCGGACTGAGGAGTGAAGGAACCGTAGAATATGAGAATCCGTCCATTTGCTGGCGGTGTCGGACGGGTGAAAAAACGAAGAACTCGCGTTTTTGGTAAGCAAACGCGGGAAAATGCCGGGCACCAGGCTTCCGGCCAGAAGGTAACCTCGTCAACAGCCCGTGTAAGGAAGTTCTGCTCCTTGGAGGCGTAGACCTGAATGATGACGTCGGTGGGTGTAGCGTGGAAGCGATCAAGTACCGCGTTTTCCAAACCGACAAAAAACTTTACGACTGAGCTGTTTCCGAAGCCCAGATGCGGATCCTTCCATTCGCGGATCATGCAAAACCGGCCTTCGAACTCGAAGAAAGGGTCGATATTTCCTATGATTACGACGTCAAGATCGAGGAAGAGCGTCATGCCCTCAAGATCGCCGAGGGTTTTGTGGAACAAGCCCAATTTCGGCCAGTGAACGCCAAGTCGCGGGTCGTAATCAAATTTTGGAAGCGGCTGACACTCGATTTCCGGATTGATGCCGTTTGTATCGTCAGTGAAACACACGAACCGGATGTTCCAGGTCGTGTTCCGTCGAACCATGCTGTAGAGCCGGTTTACGAATTCTGGCCCGTAACGCGTCCCCCACTTCATGCAGACGACGTTGGCGCGCTTCTCGCGCTGAGCCTTGAGATAAAGGGGATACCACAAGCTGCGAGAAGTTCGTGCTTGTTGTGCGTCAGGTAAATCGGAATGGTCCGTGGAAGCTGAGGAGGCGGATGTACCCCAGAGCAAGCTGCTGGACGCCTCGTTTGCCCGCTTAGAAAGAGTCGGAAACATTGGTCGCCGCCGAGACTTTGCATCTGCCGGCGACGATTGCTGTCGAGCCTTGCGGCAGGCTGTTTGGGAAGTCAGCTTACAGAGGTGTTGTGGAAAACACGCCCTCGATATGAGGGCGTGCCGAAATAGCGCTGGCTAACTCGTCCAAAGGCCTAACCAAGCATCAGTTAATGGTAAGGAGCGAGATTCTGACGTCTGGCGACTAACCGAGCAGGGCGACATGCTCGTGGAAAGCTGTCTTAAGCCGCCAGGCAGCATTTCTTGTACTTCTTGCCTGACCCGCAGGGACAAGGATCGTTGCGGCCAACTTTCGGGCCAGAGCGCACGATTGGCGTTATCGACCGGTGATGGTGGTGGTGATGATGGTGGTGATGATCGTGGCCGCAGCCGCACGCGTCATGATCATGGTCATGGTCATGAGCTTCGTGGTGGCTAGCGCCTGCCTGCGTTTTGGTCTCGGTGCTCATCGGCTGGGCCCTCAAACTTATGACTATACATGTATTGATTTACACAAATTTGCAGCAGACGCCTGTTGGTCGCACCCGCGGGCCTGTTGCGCCCAGGAAGCGATTGTCGTAACGGCTCGCCATGACAGACTCCGTCCTTATCCTCGACTTTGGCTCCCAGGTAACGCAGCTAATTGCGCGGCGCGTACGGGAGGCAGGCGTTTATTGCGAAGTGGTGCCCTTCAATAAGGCGGAAGAGGGGCTCGCGCGGCTTCAGCCGAAAGCCATCATCCTGTCCGGCGGACCGTCGAGTGTTTATGAGGAGGGCACTCCAGCCGCTCCGCCAATCATTTTCGAGTCAGGCCTTCCAGTGCTCGGCATCTGCTATGGCGAGCAGACGATGGTGGCGGAGCTCGGCGGTCGGGTATCGCCCGCCACGCATCGCGAGTTCGGCCGCGCCGAGATCGAGGTTATCGAGGACTGCGCACTCTTCGAGGGGGTTTGGTCAAAGGGCACCCGCGACCAGGTCTGGATGAGCCACGGCGATCGCGTCGAGGAGCTGCCGCCGGGGTTCAAGGTCGTGGCCGTCTCGGCGAACGCACCCTTCGCAGCAATTGCTGATGAGCAGCGGCGGTTCTACGGCGTCCAGTTCCATCCCGAGGTGGTGCACACGCCGCGGGGAGCGGCGATTCTCGCCAACTTCGTCCGCAAGGTTGCCGGCTGTCGCGGCGATTGGACCATGCGGGCATTCCGGGAAACGGCTATCGAGCGCATTCGCGATCAAGTCGGCAACGGTCGCGTCATTTGCGGCCTGTCCGGAGGCGTCGACTCGGCAGTCGCCGCAGTTTTGATCCACCAAGCCATCGGCGACCAGCTCACCTGCATTTTTGTTGACCATGGGCTGCTGCGGATGGGTGAGGCGGACGAGGTGGTCGAGCTTTTCCGCCGCCACTACAACATTCCGCTCGTCCATGTGCGGGCAGAGGACACCTTCCTCGCAGCCCTCGAGGGGGTGACCGATCCGGAAGCAAAGCGGAAGACGATCGGTCGCCTGTTCATCGATGTTTTCGAGGCAGAGGCGAAGAAGATTGGTGGAGCCGAGTTCTTGGCCCAGGGCACGCTTTACCCGGACGTGATCGAAAGCGTGTCTTTCACCGGCGGGCCTTCCGTCACCATCAAGTCGCACCACAACGTTGGCGGCCTTCCTGAGCGCATGCACCTAAAACTGGTGGAACCGCTGCGCGAGTTGTTCAAGGACGAAGTGCGGCAGCTGGGGCGGGAGCTTGGGCTGCCGGAAAACTTCATCACTCGGCATCCATTCCCAGGGCCTGGGCTTGCCATTCGCGTGCCGGGCGAGGTGACGCGAGAGAAGCTCGACATCCTTCGGAAAGCCGATGCCATTTTTCTGGACGAGGTCCGGAAAGCTGGGCTTTATGAGACGATCTGGCAGGCTTTTGCCGTATTGCTGCCCGTGCGGACCGTTGGCGTCATGGGCGATGCGCGGACGTACGATCATGTATGCGCGCTACGTGCCGTGACGTCGACCGATGGTATGACGGCCGACTATTTCCCGTTCCCACACGATTTTTTGGGACGCACGGCCACCCGCATCATCAACGAGGTCCGCGGCATCAACCGGGTTGTTTACGACATTACTTCCAAGCCGCCGGGCACGATCGAGTGGGAGTAGAGGCTGTAAATTCAGTCATTGCGAAAAGATATCAGGGAGCGTCCCAATTCGTTGCTCCCTTCTCGTGGTGCGTATGCTTGGCTACCGCGCCGACAATCTGCTGCACCAGGTAAAACCGTTAAACACGTCATCTTCTTGCGGACCGGACCACCAGCTCTTCCAGGTCGAGATTGCGCTCCAGCTCGTAAAGAACGTGATTGTCGATCTGGCCGGAGCGGTGCAGTCGCAGTAATTCAGAGCGTGCCGCGGCGATCGCCTCCAGCTTGAGACTGAGATGGGCTTGCAGCTGCTGGCGATGCTGTTCAGGGTCTTCCGAGTAGAGCCTGATCCTGTTTGAGCGGTGTCGGTAGGCTTCGAGCAAGTCGGAGTCCAAGAAAACTCCCTCTGGTCCCGAAGAGCGTTGCTCGACAAGTTTCGCCTGTACCTCTGCGAGCGCGGCTTGGGCATCCGCCAGGTTTAGTGGCGCGACGTGGGAGCCTGCCTCGGGCGGACGCAGATGGCGAATAACAAAGCCAAGCGTGGTGCCCTGGAGCAGCACCGTCACAAGGATGACTATGAAGGAAGCCACAACTATGAAGTCGCGGCCCGGCACGTCGTCAGGCACGCTGAGGGCCACAGCCAGAGTTGCCACGCCGCGCATTCCAGCCCAGCTCAGGACTGCTGAACCACGCCAGCCAAGGCTCTGGATGCGTGCCAGCCCGAGTCGATGGCAAAGCTCAGTGATGGCGTCTGAGAGAAAGACCCACGCCACCCGTGCCAACGTCAGTGCCAGGAGGATCCAGAGAGTCGGCTCTAACATCTGGTGCAGCACCACGTGGAGGCCGCCGGCTCTCTCGATGACTTCTTGCAGCTCGAAGCCGATAAGGATGAACACACTGGCCTCGAGCAAAAAAATCATCACGTGCCAGAACGAGAGACTGCGCACGCGGATTGCAGCGGATAGCACGGCATGCTGATACCAGCCGCAAACGAGCCCGGTGACGACTGTGGCGATAACGCCGGAAACTTGCAACCTTTCCGCCAGGAGGTAGGTGCCCCAGCACGTGAGCGCAGTGAGCGCGGTGACGAGGTACTCGTCGTGCAGCCGCTTCGCGACGTAGACCCAAAGGGCTCCCATCACAGCGCCTACGGCAGCGCCCCCCAAGCCGATGAGCAGGAAGCTGCCAACTGCCTCGAAGGCATTGAAGGCGCCCGTCACCGCCGCAGCTACAGCGAAACGGAACAACACGAGCCCTGCGGCATCGTTCAGCAGACTTTCTCCCTCAAGCAGGATCGCCAGGCGTGGCGGGAGTTGCACTCGCTGCAACACCGCGCGCGCTGAAATCGCGTCCGGCGCCGATACGATAGCGCCGAGCACCGCGCAGGCTGCCCAAGGTAAGTCGGGCATCAGCATGTGCGTGACAAGCGCGACGACAGCCGTCGTGAATATGACAGCGCCGACGGCCAGGGAGAGAATGCCGACGAGATGGCGACGCAAATGGCGCAGGGGGATGACCCACGCGCCATCCATCAAGAGCGGCGGCAGGAACAGAACCAGCACCAATTCGGGTTCGAGAGTGACGGGCGGCAGGCCAGGCACGAAGGCTAACACCGCGCCGCCGAGGATGAGGACTGCGGCTGGCGGCACCCTCAGCCGGTTGGCCAGATAATGGAGCGCAACGGCCGCCAGCAGCATGGCGAGCACGAGTTCAAACAGAATTAGCCCATCCATACCTCTCTCCAAACCGGGGCGGCCGTAGCCACAAACAGTATTGCGTGTCGCTGGATATCGAAAAAAGCCGCGAAGGCGCTAATCCATGGAGCAGCGATGCTTGTCAACGGCTCAGGCTTGCGCTCGTTGCCGAGAACCAGCTAGACCTGTCTGACCGCTTCTGAAGTGCTTCCTCCGCAATTCTGCGACTTGGCTGAACACACGCGCGGCAAGGATTATGTGGTCGGAACTGAAGAGACGCCTTGTGGAGGTGCTGCAAACCGTGGCGCCGTTGGTCGGCGTCGTCTGTGTCCTGCAGCTGACGCTCGTGCAAGCGCCGTTGGCCGTCTTTCTTCAGTTTCTGATCGGCTCAGGGCTGATCATCGCGGGAATGTTCCTGCTCTTTCTTGGAGTTGACTACGGCATTGTTCCCATGGGCCGCTTTGTCGGCGGCGAGCTGCCCCGAAAAGGCTCGGTGGCGCTCATTGTTCTGGTCGGCTTCGCCATGGGATTTGCGACGACGGTCGCTGAGCCCGACGTGCTTGTACTCGCTGTACAGGTGGATCAAATTTCGCAAGGAAATATCGACCGTCTGACAGTCTTGACCGTCACGGCGCTGGGGGTCGGTGTTTTCGTGGCTCTGGCCATGGCGCGGATCATCTATGACATTTCGATCCGCGTGATGCTCACGCTCTCGCTTGCGGCCGTTATCGCTCTCTCATTTATCGCCCCCGCGAAATTTGTGCCGATGGCTTACGACGCAGGGAGTGTCACGACGGGCGTTCTGACCACTCCGGTGGTCATTGCTATAGCAGTTGGTTTGACATCGGTTCTTGCTGGCCGATCTGCCGTTTCGGATGGCTTCGGACTGCTTGGCTTCGCATCGATCGGCGCCATCATCGCGATCATGCTCATGGGATTGGCGATGCAATGAGCGGGATATCGTTGCTACAGGAAGTGGCCGATACGGCGTGGAGCGTCGCCATGGCCATATTGCCGCTCGCGGTGCTCTTCGGGGCATTTCAGATATTCTTGCTCAATCTGCCGCGTAAGCAGATCAAGGGCATCGTGATCGGAACGTTTTACGCGGCGGCCGGATTGTTTCTCTTCCTGCTGGGCGTCGAAATCGGGTTTCTTCCCTTCGGCCGGGCTATCGGCGAAGCGCTCGGTTCGCTTGGAAACGACGGGATTGTTCTTTTGGTTGGCCTGTTTCTCGGCTTCGTGACCACGTGGGGAGAACCAGCGGTTCGCATTCTTGCACACGAGATCGAGGAGGCTTCAAACGGATCTATCCGGGAATCTCTCGTCGTAATGGCCGTCTGTATCGGCGTTTCCCTCGCTGTCGCCCTGGGGCTACTAAGAATCGTCTACGAGATTTCCATCCTCTACCTGCTGGTGCCTGGCTATGTGCTGGCGTTGGTGCTCACCTGGCTGAGCCGCAGGGAATTCGTTGCGATTGCCATTGATTCCGGCGGAGTAGCGACGGGGCCGCTGGCCAATACGTTTCTTCTGGCACTTGCGCTGGGCGCAGCTGCATCCAACGGTGGACAGGATCCGATGGTGCAGGGGCTGGGCCTCGTGGCACTTATTGCGTTGGCGCCGATTATATCCGTGATGTTGCTCGGTCTTCTCATCCGGTGGAAAGCGTCCGGGAAGGAATGAACATGCGCAAACCCTCTCTCATTGTCACCATCGTGCGGAAAGGATGGGGGCAGCCCGTTCTCGAAGCATCGGTCAAAGCGGGCGCGACTGGCGGAACCGTTCTTTTCGGCCGGGGAATTGGGGTTAATGAGAAGGATACGATTTTTGGTATCCCCATCGAGCCGGAGAAGGAAATCGTACTGACGCTTGTGCCGGAGGAGGCCGCCGAGGGCATACTCGACGCAGTGGTTCGGGAAGTTGAGCTGAACGAGCCTGGGCGTGGGCTGGCGTTCATTGTCCCGGTAACCAAGGTCGTCGGGATCCCGCATATCGAGACGCAAACTTCAGAATAGCGCCTTTCCGGTCTCTGATTCCTAGCCAAAAAAAATGCCCCTCAGCATTACTGAGGGGCTTGAGAGCTTCGGCCCGGTGAGGGGTGTAGGGGACTCCGGGGCGAAGTTTTGATCAGTAGAAGCCCTTGCAAGCGAAGTACTTGGATTTCCAGTAGTACCTGCCAGTGTTCTTCCACTTCCAGAAGTAATAGCCGCAATCTGGCTTGTGCACGTAGTAGTACGGCTTGTGCCACTTGAAGACGAAATGCTTATGGTGGTGGTGCTTGTGGCCATGGAAGTGCTTGCCCTTGGCCTCGGCTGCAGGCGCCTGAATAAGGGTTAGTGCCATCACTCCAGCAGCCACACCCAGCATTGCTTTCTTGATCATCTCAACCACTCCTCAGCTTTGCTCTTTTTCAGTCCCTGGCAGGACTGTCTCTCCCTGCCAACTTCCGGCGGCCGCTTCATCGGCCGTCGATGAGCTGAGGATGTCCGAAAACGACGTACTAGGCTGTTCCGTACGTCACAGGATAAGCAGATCGAAATTTTTTCTTTCGCGGAGGAGTGGCCTTCGGAAATTCGGGCAAATCGGGAGCTGCGGCTATCGCAGCTCCGTCGTCGTTTTTTGCGTTTGTTTGAAGCTATGTCGCCCGTAGGGAGGGCAGGCCGATGGTGAGATTGTCCTCAATTCGGTGAACGCCGTCGGTTTCCTCAATGAGGACATGGAGCGCGCGGCGCTGTTCGGCCGAACCTATGAAGCCGGTCAGTTCGACGATCCCGTTACGAACGCTGACATTGAGGAAAGATCTGTCGAGCCAATCCTGAGCCCGCATTTTCTCCACGAGCTGCGCCTCGAGAGTCGCGTCGTCGACTGTCGGCCTCGTCACTTCCGGCGCCTTGCTTAACGCCCTTACAAGGTCTGCGCGGGAAATGATGCCGACGAGCTTGCCATCTCGTAGTACCGGGAGCCGTTTCACCTTTCTGCGCTCGAACGTGCTGGCGATCTCCTCAACCTCGGCGTCCTCGCCAATCGTGTGGACTTTCCGCGTCATGACGTCTTCGGCCGTGAGGCCGTGCGCTTTGGTGTATTGACGCGCCAAAGCGTCCGGGTCGCTGAAGAAGCTCAGCCACCATTTGCGAGGCGGCTCGGTGCCGAGTTCGGCCCGCCGCATCAGGTCGCTTTCACTGATGATACCTACGAGCGTCCCGGCGTCCGACACGACCGGGACACCACTGATCCGCCTTTCAGTCATCAGCACCGCGACCTCGCGAACAGGCGTCGATGGACCGACGGTAACAACGTCCCGAGTCATGATGTCGTGAGCCTTCATGGGGGCCTCCCGGGGTGAGATTGGGGCTGATTTCACTTATTCCGCATTGCTCACAATCGGCCTTGACCTCAGTCAACACGCCAAGCGCTGGCTACGTTCCCCGCAACCCGCAGTCATTCAGGGGCTTGGCTGCCGTATTTTCGTCGCAAATGCCTATGCAACTATTCTTGTGCAGTGCAGTCATGTTGGCCTTGGGGGGATCCGGTGAATTTGCCAGCTCGGTTGTTTGGTTGGGCGAGTGCCGCAGTCGTTCTTCTTAGCTTTGCATCAGGTTCTCAGGCCGCTCCGGTATCCAGCTCGGTGGCCAAGCTCGAACAGGATGGCAAGCTGAAAATGGCGGGCCGGAGCCTGCGCTGCGGTAACGCGCGCAACGTGCTTGATGTTCGCCTTCCCAGCGAAGGAGCTGCGGCGCCAGGCGTCCTTATCATCAACCCGCGTCTGATTGCGCGCATGCCCAACACGGTGCGGCTCTTCGTTTTCTATCACGAGTGCGGCCATCACCGCGTCGGCGCAAGTGAGCTCAGGGCAGACAGTTGGGCGGTCGAGCGCGGTGTCGCCGAGGGCTGGCTCAACGAAGCGGGCCTAAAACAGGTTTGTCGCTCATTTGGCAACGCGCCTGCAACGCCGACGCATCCTTCGGCGCGGAGCCGTTGCCAAAATCTGGAGCGCGTGTATGCGCGCGCCGTGGCTCGCAAGTTGCCGCTTCCGAAGCGAAAGCCGGCAGCGCAGACCGCCAGATCGAATGGAACACCGGCACCCGCACTCGTTTCCGGGCCGCAGTTGATCGGGACAGGAAACGTGGCCGTGAGAGAAGGCCAGATGGCGCCAGCCTATCGCCTTGGTCGCAAACCGTCGGTTCGATAACAGGTGCCAGTAGTTATCGCCCCTCTCTACTGAGCTGCGGGCTGGCGCGTTTGCGCACGAAAGTGAACCGTTCTCAGCGATCGAAACGCGCCTTGCTGTCGGCCGGAGCCTCGTCCCGTCTCTCCGCCATGTCGTAATCCCGGGTCACGCTGGCGACTCGGAGCCTATATCCCGCGAACACACCCGCACGGCCCTTCGCCTGGGTTCTGCGGTGACCGGGGTGATTACGCCATCGCGCGACAGCCTCTTCATCACGCCAGAATGAGAGCGAAAGAAGCTTGTCGGGATTGGTCAGGCTTTGGAAGCGCTCGACTGAGATGAAACCGTCGATCTTTTCCAGCTCTTGCCGCAGCTCTGCAGCGAGCTCGAGATACTCTTGTCGCCGCCCTTCGGCAGGCATTACTTCGAAGATAACAGCAATCATTGGCGCCCCTACTGGATCACGCTGTTCGCCAGTCTATCATTGGAAGCGCGCTGAAGGGCAAAGATCGCGTTTGTTCACCAGAAACGCTTTGCGTCTTCAGCCCCATGCAATATCATTCGTGCCAAGCAAAATGAACAAGGCCCGATGGGCGCGGGAGGTATAATGGCAGACGCGATTTCGGCCATCATCGGAATGGTGCTGATGATCGGCTTCGTTGTGGCGATCGTCAGCAAGATTGGTGAACTGCCGGTGTGGATCGTGTCGATCTTGGCTTTTGTGTTGATGGCAATCGCGTTCTGGCAGGACGCAATCGCGCCGCTTCTCCGGGGCTCACGGAATGGCAACGGCCGCTAATGCGGGCGGCCGTTCCTGGCGTTGATCTTCTTTCTATTCTTTCGAAAGCATCTCGATCAGCGCGCGCGCCGAACGCAGCAGTCGTGCGTCGTCGTTCGGCGGGCCTATGAGTTGTAAGCCGAGCGGCATGCCATCAGGTGCCTGCAATATCGGCAGGGACAGCGCCGGTACCCCCAGGAACGTCCAAAGCGTGCAAAAAACAGGGTCGCCGGTTGAATCGAGCGATTTCGGTGCGCTGCCGATGCTCGCAGGCGTAATGACCGCGTCATAAAAATCGAAGAGGGGCATAAGGCCGGCCAACAGCCGGAACCGCAAATTCAGCGCCGCCAAATAATCCACAGCGCGGGTGTTGCGGCCTTCTGCGATCAGGTCCCGAATGCGCTGGCTCGATGCCTCCTCGTTTCCGCGGTCGACCACAGGGCCAAGCCTGTGGGCCATGTCGGTCGACATGATGATTTGATGCGCGCGCCAGGCCTCGGAGAACACTTCCGGCAGATCGGCAACGCCCCCGTTTTCTCCGAGACTGCTGATCAGCTCCTCAAAGATCTCACGCGTGGCCGGCTCCGCCTTCTCCCACACGGGTGTCTTGACGAGGGCAAACTTCGGAGGAAGCGGAGGCGGCTCCGCTGCGGTGGCTCTGAAATTCGGCGTGGCAACGGGTCTGGTGTCCGGGTCTTTCGGGTCGTATCCCGCGAGGACGTCGAGCAGGAGTGCAGTATCCTCCAGAGTGCGCGCGAATACGCCGATGTGGTCGAGTGTGCGGGACAGCTCCAGCACGCCTCCCCGCGAAATCGTTCCGTGAGTGGGTTTGGCAGCGAAAACGCCGCAAAATGATGCCGGTCGAATAACTGAGCCGTTCGTCTGCGAGCCGAGAGCCAAGGGCACCATACCAGCCGCTACGGCTGCTGCCGAGCCCGAGGACGAACCGCCCGGCGTACGTTCCAGATCATGCGGATTACGCGTCGGACCTGGCTGATAGTACGCAAATTCCGTGGTGACCGACTTGCCGATGATGACCGCGCCCGCCGCGCGGAGCTTCGCCACCACCGTTGCGTCTTCTCGCGGGCGACGTCCCTTGAAGAGCGGTGAGCCGTATTCGGTCGGGTAGTCCTTCGTGTCGATGATATCCTTGATCGCAACCGGGATACCGTGAAGCGGCCCTGTCGGTCGCCCGTCGCGCCGCCACTCGTCGAGATCCCGTGCCTGTCTCAGCGCGTGTGCACGATCGATGTGAGCGAATGCTCGCACATCGCCTTCCAACGCCTCAATCCGATCGAGGCAAGCAGTGACGTACTCTTCAGCTGAAAGCGCACCGCGAGTGATCTCGCGGTGCGCCTCCGTTGCAGTCAGAGAGGCCAACGATTCGGCCATGCGTCACCTCCCGTAAAGCGCATTTGGCAACCAGAGAGCGATTTCCGGGAAGATATAGACGATGGCCATGGTGATGAAGACGAGGAACACGAACGGCAGCGAGCCCGCGAATATCTCCGTCAACTTCACGTGGGGAGGTGCAATTCCCTTGAGATAATACGCGGCCATCGCCATCGGCGGTGTGTTGAACGACGTCTGAATGTTCAATGCCACCAGGATGCCGAAAATGATCGGGTCGATGTTGAAGCTCTTCAACAGCGGCAGGAAGATCGGCACGAAGATGATGATAATCTCCGTCCATTCCAGCGGCCATCCGAGCAGGAAGATGATGATTTGAGCGAGGATGAGGAACATCGTTGGCGAAAGTTCCAGCGACTTCACCCACGCCTCGATGACCTCGTGGCCACCCAGGTAGGAGAAGACCGACGAGAAGGTCCACGACCCGATAAACAGGTAGCAGACCATCGCTGATGTCCTGGCCGTCAGGTAGGTCGCTTCTTTCAGGCGCTCGAAGTTGAGCGCGCGATAGCAAGCGGCCAGCAGCAACGCGCCCGCGCACCCCACAGCGGCAGCTTCCGTCGGCGTAGCTAGACCAAACAGAATGGCGCCGAGCACCGCCATGATAAGGATGAAAAGCGGAAAGAAGGACGTCATAAGCGCCCAAAGAACCTCCCCAAAAGGTGGGGGCTGTTCCAGCTCAGGCGGCTTCGGTGCCAGCTTCGGATTGATGAGCGCTCGCGCGACAACATACAGAACATAAAGGCCGGCGAGCAGGAAGCCCGGCAAGAATGCGGCGGCGTAGAGCTTCACCACCGATGTGGCCGTCGTTGCTCCGTACAAGATGAGCAGGACGCTCGGTGGAATCATGATGCCCAGGCAGCCGCCGGCGCACACCACACCAGCTGCAAGCCGGGTGTCGTATCCGGCCCTCAACATGGCGGGAAAAGCGAGAAGACCCATGAGAGTGACGACCGCGCCGACAATGCCTGTCGCTGTCGCAAACAGAGCGCAAGTGATGAGCGTCGCCACCGCCAGAGAGCCAGGCAAGTTCCTAGCCGCCAGCTGAATCGAGAAGAACAAGCGATCCAGAATATTGGAACGCTCGATCACGTATCCCATGAACAGGAATAGCGGGACGGCGGTCAGGACGTCATTTTGCATGACGTCCGCAGTATTCGTGACGAGCAGATCGAATATGCGGGTTCCCATCGCAATGTAGCCGAAGAAAATGGCCATTGCGATGAGCGTGAAGGCAATTGGGAAACCCAGAAGAATAACGAAGATAAACAGCCCCAGTTGGAGCATGCCGATTTCAGGATTGGTCATCGGGCAACTCCAACAGCAGCTTCTTGCTCAGCACGGCGGCGAGCTTCTTCTTCAGCGCGGATTGCAGATTCCAGCTCTTCAACGTCTTGCAGCCGTTGCGGCCAGGCACCGTTACGTATCGCAATCACGCAGCGGATGGATTCTGCGAGCCCTTGAATAAGCATGAACAGGGCGCCGATTGGAATAAGAGCTTTCAGAGGCCAAATCGGCATCCCAGCAGGGCTGTAGATCGTGACTTCACGGATCAGGAAGGAGGTCACCGCGTAGGGATAACCGTAGATCAGCAAGGCCAAAAAGCCTGGGAAGAAGAACAAAAGGTACAAGGCGAGGTCCAACGAGGCCTGCACCTTGACCGGCAATAGCCGATAAACGACGTCACCCCGCACATGGCCATTTCGGGAGAGCGTGTAAGCCCCCGCCATGAAGAAGAGCGCCCCGTACATCGTGTAGGCTATGTCGAAGGCCCAGTTCGTAGGTGCGCGAAGAACATAGCGCATGAAGACTTCGTAGGTGGTGCCGAAGACCAGAATGATCATGCACCAGCCAAAGGCCTTACCCACGGCCGCACTTAGGCGGTCGATGAAGAGAAGAAAGCCGACCACTGAGTTCCCTCGCCTGCTTTTTTATTTGGAAGGTTATCTCGGGCATACATTTTCGGCCGAGCTCGAGGTGAGCCCGGCCGATAAATCATTGGATTGCCATCAGGTCTTCTCGAGAGGACCGAAATGATGCTCGTAAGCGGTCCTCCAGTCGGCGTCGTTGTTCAAGTAGTAGAAGCCGACCCGCTTTGCCCAAGCCTTCTGGCTGTCAAGCACTTTCTTGATGAACGGTCCTTGCTGAGGATCTTTCACCAGCTCAGCTTCGACCTCATCCCAAGCCTTTAGCTGTGCTTCGAAGATGGACTTCGGCGTGCGCTTGACCTTCACGCCGTGGTCATTGATCAACTTCTGCAGGTCTTCCGAGTAGGCGTGCCAGGCTTTCCACTCGTTATCTGCAGCAGCTGCACGTACAGCATGCTTGATAATTGCCTGCTGCTCCTTGGCCAGGCTCTCGAACTTCGTCTTGTTGAACAGGATTTCGAATGCTTCTGCGGCCTGGTGGTAGGAGCCCAAATAATAGAGCTTGGCGACGTCTTGCGCACCGAATCGGAGGTCGGACGAGGGGTTATTGAACTCGAACGCCTCAATGACGCCGCGGTCCATGGCAGGCAGAATCTCCGGCCCCGGGAGCTGCGCGACGCTCAGACCCATGGCCTGGAAGAGATTGCTCGCGAGACCGACGGTCCGATACTTTAGACCCTTGAGATCCTCAGGCCCGTTGATCTCCCTCTTGAACCAGCCCAGTGGCTGCGCCGGCATCGCGAAGCCGAGGAAGCCGACGACGTTGAGCTTCAGAACGTCCTGAATAAGCTCGTTAAAGAGTTCGAGCCCGCCACCATAGTAGACCCACGAAAGGAGCTGGTTTGCCGTAAAGCCGTAGCACGGACCGGTGCCGAAGAGTGATGCGGCGCGATGCTTGCCGTACCAGTATGCCGACACACTGTGCGCACCGTCGAGAACGCCGCTATGGACACCGTCCATGACCGAGAATGGCTTAACGACGGCGCCAGCGTTCAGATAGTCGATTTTAAGCCGCCCTTCGCCCAGTTCGTTCACGATTTTCACGAAATCCTGGGCCATCTCATTCAGCATGTCCTGGGCACCCCAGGCGCCCTGCATCTTGAGCGTGACCGTTTCGGCGCGCGATACGTTGGGCATTGCAACTGTCGCTGCGCCCGTCACTGCGGCGCCCGCCAGGAATTTGCGCCGAGTGGTCATGGCGGGTTTCTTTTCGGTCATCTTTGGACACCTCCCTAGGTGAAAAAGCGGCCAGGCCGCATTGCTTAAGGACCACCTCTTAAAGCGTTGGGCAGCTCCTCCACCCTCTCACTTTGCACAGTCGGCAGCTTTCGACAAGCACCGACAATCCGCACTGTGAGATGAAAGCCTAACCCTTTGAACAAAAGTATGAGAGGCGCCTGCCATCAGACACTCAGCCGGGGCAATCTCAAAAGCCTCGGCTTCAGCGAAATCGCACAGTCAATCCAAGATGAAGTTGTGCCTGGTGGAACAGTCAGTCCCGCCAGCCTTCTTCATGATCACAGACAGCAGATCACGGGACCGAGGCTCAGACAAAGATTGCTCCAATGGAGGAACGAACGATGCTTAAGTCGATCACCGTGCAGGCCGTTGCGATTGCCACGTGTGTTCTGGTCGCCAGCACCTTGGGGTCAGCCTCCTCGGCCGAAGCGGGCATGCGCATCCATTTCGGCTTTCCGATTGGAGCCTTTTATGCGTACGGCGGCCATAGCGCTCGCTACCACAGCTATGACGCGTATCGGCCAAGAGAGATTCGCCGCGCCAAGGCGATCGAGGCTGAGTTGAAGCGGGAAAAGGCCGCAGCTGCTGCGGCCAAGGCGCGAAAGGAACAAGCACCAGCTGAGCCGGCCGCCAAGGCAGGCGAGACCACGAAGAAAAAGGCAGCAGCCGCGTCATTGGCGCCCAACCAAAAGGCGTTGCAGCCTGAAACAGCAACCATCTCCGAGTCACCCAAGTCCGTTGAGCCGGGTGACAACGTCGCGGTTATCCCGCCACTTCCGGAAAAATCGGAGACTTTAAGGACGGCGGCGAACGCTGCGATTATGACAAATTCAGAGGCCGAAGTTGCGCAAGAAGATTCGCAGCCGCTCATGTGCAAGCGCTATTTCGCCAACGTCGGCATGACCATCTCGGTCCCGTGCAGCAAGTGAGCGTAAGAGAAGACCAGAATCAGAAGGGCCGGGACTCAAGCTCCGGCCCTTTGTTCTTTGCAGTGGCGCTCCTTTACGCGTGGCCGGCAGCATTCACCAAATGCGTGGGATTTATGCCAAGCTTGGACAGGGCGCGTTCGTATTTTTCTTCGACGTCGAGGTCGAACACGAGCTCTAGGTCCGCCTGGCAACTGAGCCAGCCGTTCGCCTGGATCTCGCTCTCGAGCTGTCCCGGAGCCCATCCAGCGTACCCAAGGGCTAGGATCGCCCGGTCCGGTCCTTCGCCGGCGGCCAGGGCCTTCAGGATGTCGATGGTTGCCGTTAGGCAGATGTCATCGCTGATCGGCAAAGTCGAAGAGGGTGTGAAATAATCCGAGCTGTGAAGGACGAAGCCTCGTTCCGGCTCGACGGGACCACCGACATGGATGGCCATCTTCGTGACGTGAGACGGCAGCGTGATCTCCGACTCCGGATCCAGGATTTGGAGCCTTTCAAGAAGGTCCGGGAAAAGCAGATTAGGCGCCCGCTGATTGATGATCAGCCCCATGGCGCCTTCCTCGGAATGCGCGCACATGTAGATGACCGAGCGCGCAAATCTTTTGTCGGCCATCGCCGGCATCGCGATGAGCAGCTGCCCATCGAGGTAGCCATTGCTGCTGGAGAGCTTTCGTTGCTGCCGTTTCGAAATCATGGCCTGAGTGTAGCCTTAGCCTCTTTCACCGTGAAGCTGGAAATGCATCGAAGCGCCGAACTTCCGCTTGTCACGTCGAGTTGATCTGGCTTGCAGGTGGCTCAACCCCGGCTACATAGGGACTGGTACCGGACAAGCAAGGAGCTTGGCAGTGACTTTCCGTAAGGTGCGCAGCCTGGACCTGGCGGTGATAATTTCGTTTAGCCTGTTGGCACCTGCATCTGCTGAACCGCTTTCCACGTCATGGGTTGCAGCCCACGGTGCCCGCGCGCGGCTCATCGCAGGCCATGTCGACGGCCTCTCAAACGGAAAAGCTGACTTGTGGGCCGGGGTGGAGATTCAACTCGACCCGGGTTGGAAGACCTATTGGCGCAGGCCCGGCGATTCTGGCGGTTTGCCGCCACACTTCGACTGGTCGCGGTCGAAGAACATCAAAGCCGTCACCGTGCTTTATCCCGCGCCGAGACGATTCAAGGACGCGATCGGCGATTCCGTCGGTTATTCCGGCGCGGTTTTGTTTCCAGTGAAGTTCCAGCGCGAGAACGAAGCCGCCTCTGCCGTCCTTCACCTCTCTTTCCAGTATGGCATCTGTCGTGAGATCTGCATTCCGGCAGAGGCGGAGTTCGCGTTAACCATTCCGCCGCACATTGAGGGAGCGAGTCCCGAGATCTCGGCTGCGCTGGCTCAGGTGCCTCGCCCGCAGCGCCGCCCGGAAGATCCGGAGCTTATCTCGCGTGAAGCCAAGCTCGAAGATCAGCCCCCCAAGCTCGTTCTTGAAGCCCGGTTTCCGAAGTCGGCTGACACAGCCGACATGTTCATCGAGGCCGAAGGAAGCACCTACGTTCCATTGCCGGTGAAGACGGGAGCTGAAGGTGACACGGTTCGGTTCGAGGTCGACCTCAGTGAGGGCCTGGAGCTCGATGAGCTGCGAGGCGCGAATTTGACGATCACGATGGTCTCGGAGCGAGGCCAGGCTGAAGCAACGTGGAAGCTGCCTTAGTGGGCGACTTGATTTAGGTCAAATCGCTCTTTGAGCTATCCAAGAGTGCGTATAGGGTCTCCCGCGGTGCCAGTTTTAGGTACGCTGTAAGCAATTTCCGGAGAGCATCATGACGATCAAGGTTGGCGATCGGTTGCCCGAAGCAACGTTCACCATCATGGGCCCAGAAGGGCCGAAGCCGGTAACGACGAGCGAAGTTTTCGGCGGCAAGAAAGTGGCCCTGTTTGCGGTTCCCGGCGCCTACACTCCGACGTGCCACAAACAGCACATGCCCGGCTATGTCGCCAACGCCGAGGAGTTCAAGAACAAGGGCTTTGATATGATCGCCTGCACGGCGGTGAACGACATCTTCGTGCTGAGCCAGTGGGCCAAGGACACCGGCGCCGAGGGTAAGATCACCATGCTGGCCGACGGAAGCGCCGAGTTCGCCAAGAAGATCGGGCTCGACATTGACCTCACGGCGCGCGGCCTGGGCATCCGCTCGAAGCGTTACTCGATGATCGTCGAAGACGGTGTCGTGAAGGTACTCAACGTCGAGGATGCTCCACCTCAGCATGACAAGTCGAGCGCGTCAACGCTTCTGGCCTGCTCGCTTTAAGTTTTCGCGGAGATGGATCGAAGTGGGTGATCTGCGGCGCGCCAGTTAAAGGCGCGCCGCATTCATTTGCAACAATCAGCCCACCGATTGGTCTTTCAGCTCCCGAATAGCCATACGCGCAAGTTCATCGGCGCGCTCATTTTCGGGGTGGCCGGCGTGGCCTTTGATCCAGTGCCAGCGAATTTCGTGTTCGCCGAGGGCCCGGTCCAACCGCTGCCAGAGCTCGACATTCTTGACCGGTTTCTTGTCAGCCGTGCGCCAGTTGTTGCGCTTCCAGGTGTGTATCCAGGACGTGATGCCGTTCCGCAGGTAGGCGCTATCGGTGTAGATGTCCACGATGGACGGCCGCTTCAGCGCCTCAAGCGCCATGATGGCTGCCATTAGCTCCATCCGATTGTTGGTGGTGACCGGCTCGCCGCCGCGAATCTCCTTCCGGTGCGGGCCGGAAGTCAGAATCGCCGCCCAGCCGCCAGGCCCCGGATTACCGGAGCACGCGCCATCGGTATGGATTTCCACGTGCGGACGCTCGCGGCTCATGCGACAGTCTCGAGCCCATATTCGCTGGCTGAGCGCACCGTACGGTGGAAGCGCAGGCGGCGCAGGTATTCGAGCGGATTGTGCGGCTTTACCAAAGCGCTTTGCGATGTGTGGAGCCAGTCATAGGCGCGCGTGAGCAGGAACCGAAGCGCGGCGCCTCGCGCCAATATTGGCAGAACCTCGCGTTCTGACGGTTCGAGCACGCGTTCCTGTTCATACCCTTTGAGCAAGGCACGGCTCTTGGTGATGTTGAACGAGTAGTCCTGCTCGAAACACCAGGCGTTTAGACAAATTGCGATGTCGTACGCGAAGTAGTCGTTGCAAGCGAAGTAGAAATCAATCAGCCCTGAGAGCTGGTCGCCGCGGAAGAACACATTGTCGGGAAAGAGGTCGGCGTGGATGATGCCTGCTGGCAGTCCCTTCGGCCAGATTGGCAGCAGCTCATCAAGCTCGCGGCGGATGTCATCGGTAAGACCAGGACAGACCTCATCAGCGCGATCCTCGAAGCGGCTGAAAAGCTCCACCCACCCCTTCGGGCCCAATGCGTTTTCTCGGGTGAGCGCAAAGTCCCGTCCAGCGAGATGAAGCTTTGCCAATGCCGCGCCTACGGCCTGGCAATGCTCCGGTCGGGGCCGGCGAATCCACATGCCGTCGAGAAAGGTCACCAGTGCAGTAGGTCGCCCCGCCAGCTCGTTCAGCATTTCACCATTTCGGTCGCGAACAGGAGTGGGGCAGGTGATGCCGGCGTTCGCCAGATGCTCCATCAGACCAAGGAAAAACGGCAAGTCCTCGCGCCTGACGCGCTTCTCGTAGAGCGTCAGGATGAAACGGCCCTGGGTTGTGTGGACGAGATAGTTCGTGTTCTCGACCCCCTCGGCGATACCCTTGCAGGAAATCACCTCGCCAAGCCCGTAGCGGTCGATGAACCGTGCAAGCTCGTCGTCAGCGACTTCGGTGTAGACGGCCATGGCGTCAGGCGCTCGCGATTTTCTTACGGGCTGGGGCGACGTCGCGCAGCTCACGGGGCACGTTGAACGCGATGTGCTCCTGGGCGGTACTGACCGTTTCGACGGTCACATCAAAGCGCGCGCGGAAGGAGTCGATGATTTCATTGACCAGCTCCTCGGGGGCTGACGCGCCGGCAGTGATTCCGACAGCCTGCACGCCTTGGAAGTCTGCCCAATCGAGGTCCGTGGCCCGTTGAACGAGCATTGCGCGGCTGCAGCCTGCGCGCTCCGCCACCTCGACAAGCCGCAACGAGTTCGAGCTGTTCGGCGCCCCGACCACCAGAAACCGTTCAACCTTGGGCGCCACCGCCTTCACCGCTGCCTGCCTGTTCGTCGTTGCGTAGCAGATGTCCTCCTTATGGGGGCCCACAATCTTCGGGAAACGCTGCTGCAGTACAGCTACGATCTCCGCCGTGTCGTCCACTGAAAGGGTCGTCTGGGTGACGTACGCCAGCTTTTCCGGATCCTTTGGGGTGAATTTGCGGGCGTCTTCCACCGTCTCGATCAACGTGACCGCACCTTCCGGCAACTGACCCATGGTGCCGATGATTTCGGGATGGCCGGCATGTCCAATGAGCACCAGCTCGCGACCTTGGGCGTAATGCTGATGTGCTTCCTTGTGGACCTTCGAGACCAGCGGGCAGGTCGCATCCAGGTGGAACAGGTTGCGCGCCCTGGCCGCCGCGGGGACCGATTTGGGCACGCCATGTGCCGAGAAGATCACAGGCGCGTCGGTATCCGGGATCTCGTCCAGCTCCTCCACAAAAATGGCACCTTTCGCCCGAAGAGATTCGACCACGAATCGATTGTGTACGATCTCATGCCGCACGTAGACGGGAGGGCCGTACTTGGCCAGCGCCAGTTCCACGATCTGGATTGCGCGATCCACCCCTGCGCAGAACCCGCGGGGGGCCGCCAATATCAACGTGATTTTTTGCCGTTCGCCGCGTGGGCTCTGGTCAAGGGCCGGAGAGGCGGACATACCTTTGGTCCAGGTCAATGAGTCGAGTCCTCTTTCGTAGCTACGCGGTCGGCCGCTGTGAGTCGAGGGTGTTGGGGGCCCTCAGCGGCGATGCGACCAGTGTTCCTACGTGTGCGGGGTTTCCCGCCACAGGGCAAGTCAGCAAAGTGCCGGGGCTGTCCGGCCAGAACAAGTAACGAGCGGAACGACTGTGAACATACTCAAGTCAGCTGCGGCGCGCAGATCGCTTCAGGTGATCGCTTCCGGGTTGATGGTGACGCTGGTCGCAGGCTGCGGCATGTCCAGCCTCACCTCAGGAATCGGCGGTGGTATGCTCGGCGGTTCTTCAAGCTCGAACACCGAGATTGCTTCGGTGAGCGAAGACCAGCTCCTTACTGCGGCCAAGGCTGATTACAACACTACTGCATCGGCCGGCATCGACGCCGCCCACAATTGCCCGCGCTTCATTGTGTCACCCACGGGCAACCACGTTACGATTTACGAGCAAGGTCGCATCGGCGACGCCCTGGCCGTCATGCACCGCGGCGAGATCACAAAGACGGCGCGCGAGTGCTATATCGAAAACGGGCGGGTTACGGTTAAGTACGGATTCTCGGGGCGCGTGCTGTTGGGGCCGCGCGGACAGGCCGGGACCATACGCTTGCCAGTCAACGTGTACGTGAACGACCCGCGGCGTGAGAAGCTGACGCAAGATGCCATGGCCGTGGACGTGGCAGTCTCGGTCGATCGGCCAATTGGCTATTTCTCTGTCGTGCGCACGGTCTCCTTCCCGCTTCAGGAGGGAACCCGGCCTGCCGAGTATGAGGTGCTAGTTGGCTTCGATCGGAACCTGCCGAACGCCGGCTAAGGAAACCTCTTCGCAGCGCGGAAGCTGCAGGTCTGTTGAGATGCTGCGATGCAGATTGACTTCGCAATCCGCAGGCCTAAGGTGAGGCATTGCCAGTCGACACTTGCGGGAGAGTCCGGCCGTATTGAGCCGGCGCCGAAGGAGCAACCGCCCCGGAACCTCTCAGGCAAAAGGACCGCAAGTTGATGGCGCTCTGGAAAGCGGTCGAGGTGATCAGTCACCCGGCCCACCGAAGGGGTTAAGATCCTGCTCTCGCAACTCATAACCGCGAGGCTAGGGTTGACTCTCTCAGGTTCCGAGACAGAGGGGGCTCGATGACGGGTGTCTCGGCACTCGTCTCAACGAGCCGTCTCAAGTCTGGGAACGCCAAATGAGCGCCGATACCGCTGGTCCGCTGAAGCGAACACCCCTCTACGATCTGCACTGTGAGCTCGGCGCCAAGATGGTGCCGTTCGCCGGCTATGAAATGCCGGTGCAGTATCAGCTCGGGATTCTGAAGGAGCACCAGCATACGCGGGCGCGCGCCGGGCTCTTCGACGTTTCCCACATGGGTCAGGCGTACCTGATCGGCCCCGATCACCAGACAACGGCCGCGGCTCTCGAAGCCCTCGTTCCTGCCGACATCCTCAATCTGAAGCCGGGCATGCAGCGCTACACGCAGCTGCTGAATTCCGAGGGCGGCATCGTTGACGATCTTATGGTGACCCGCCCGGCCGATCCGGCTGAGGACGGCAAGCTGCTGCTGGTGGTCAATGCCTCCCGGAAGGAGGTGGACTACGAGTACATCTCAGGGCGACTGCCCGCGTCAGTGCGGCTCGAGCCTCAGCCCGACCGCGCGCTTCTTGCGCTGCAGGGGCCAGAGGCCGCGGCTGTCCTGGCCAAGCATTGCGCCGATGCTGTGGCGCTGGGGTTCATGGCCGCGCGGCCCGCTTCTGTGGGGCCGTTCGCGTGCCACATCAGCCGCTCCGGCTACACCGGCGAGGACGGTTTCGAAATTTCGGTAGCGGCCGATCAGGTGGTGGATTTTGCGCGCCTGCTGCTGGCCGATGAAGCCGTGCAGCCAGCCGGCCTTGGTGCTCGTGACTCGCTCCGCCTTGAGGCCGGGCTCTGCCTCTATGGCCATGAGCTCGATGAGATGACGACGCCCGTCGAGGCAGGGCTCGTCTGGTCCATTCAGAAGCGTCGGCGCGAGGAGGGCGGTTTTCCTGGGGCCGAACGGATTCAGCGAGAGCTTCGCGAGGGGCCGAAACGCCTGCGCGTAGGCATCAAGCCCGAAGGGCGCGCACCGGCGCGCGACGGCACGGAAATTCTGGATACCTCCGGCGCACGCATCGGCGTCATCACGTCCGGCGGCTTTGGGCCCACGGTGAATGGCCCGATTGCCATGGGCTACGTCGAAACCTCATTCGCCAAGCCTGGCACGCCGGTACAGCTGATGGTGCGCGGCAAGGCTCTGCCGGCGCAGATCGTCGACCTGCCTTTTGTGCCGCATCGTTATTTCCGCAAAACCTAACCGGAGACCTTTCAATGGCGCTCGAACGCTTTACCGAGGATCACGAGTACATCCGCGTCGATGGCGACATCGGCACCGTTGGCATCACACACCACGCGCAGGAGCAACTTGGCGATGTCGTGTTCGTGGAGCTGCCCGAGGCGGGGCGCGTGGTGAACCAGAAGGACGCGGTCGCTGTGGTCGAGTCCGTAAAGGCGGCCAGCGATGTCTTCGCTCCGGTTTCCGGCGAGGTTGTCGAGGTGAATGCAGAGCTCGCAGCCAACCCGGCGCTGGTGAACGAGGATGCCGAAGGAAAAGCCTGGTTTTTCAAATTGCGGATCACGGACAAGTCCCAGCTGGACGGGCTGATGGACCGGGCGGCCTACGAGGAATTCGTCAAGCAAAGCTGAATGCCTTCGCTCTCCTCCTGAACGGAGAAGGGTGGGCGGGATAGTCCGTTCTCTGAGCGAGATTATTCCTCCTGATCTTCGCCTGCGGGAGAGACGAAGGCACCTACGAGCGACGTACCGATGGAGCGGTGCTGATGCGTTACCTACCCCTCGAGCAGGCCGATCGTGAGGCCATGCTCGCCAAGATCGGCGTCTCGTCCGTGGACGAGCTTTTCGCGAGCGTGCCGGCCGACAAGCTCCTGAAGGAGCTGCCGAACCTGCCAAGAGCCAAGGGTGAGCTGGAGGTCGAGCGCGAGCTGTCGAAGATGGCGGCGCGCAACGTTCCGGCAGGCTCGGTGCCGTTTTTCGTCGGTGCGGGCGCCTACCGCCACCATGTTCCGGCGACGGTCGATCATCTGATCCAGCGTTCCGAGTTCCTCACGTCCTACACGCCGTACCAGCCCGAAATCAGCCAGGGCACGCTTCAGGCGCTGTTCGAGTTCCAGACGCAGGTGGCGCTGCTGACTGGCATGGAGGTTGCCAATGCTTCCATGTACGACGGCTCGACAGCGTGCGGCGAAGCGGTGCTGATGGCTCATCGCCTGACGCGGCGGAAGAAGGCGCTGCTGTCGGGCGGCCTGCATCCCCACTATCGCGCGGTGGTCGAAACTCTGGCGCATTGGGGCGGCTCGACAGTCGTGGCGCTGGATCCCGACCCAACGGGCGTCGAGGACATCATCTCCAAGATCGATGACGAAACGTCGTGCGTCGTCGTCCAGTATCCAAGCTTCTACGGCACCATCCGTGATCTGACGCCGATTGCGGAAGCCGCTCACGCCAAGGGCGCCCTGCTGGTCGCTGTTGTGACCGAGATTGTATCACTCGGCCTACTGAAGCCGCCTGGCGAGATGGGTGCCGATATCGTGGCGGCGGAAGGCCAATCCATCGGCAATGGCCTCAACTTCGGCGGGCCTTACGTCGGGCTCTTTGCGACGCGCGAGAAGTTCATCCGCCAGATGCCTGGCCGCCTCGCGGGCGAAACCGTGGATGCGGAGGGGCGGCGCGGATTCGTGCTTACGCTCTCGACGCGCGAGCAGCACATTCGTCGCGAAAAAGCGACCTCGAACATCTGTACGAATTCGGGCCTGTGCGCGCTGGCATTCACCATCCACCTGACGCTGCTCGGAGAGGCTGGGCTCAAGAAGCTGGCACGGATCAATCACGCCAATGCCGTTGCGCTTGCCGACGCACTCAGCAAGGTTGGCGGCGTCGAGGTGATCTCACCGAGCTTCTTCAACGAGTTCACCATCCGCGTTCCCGGCGATGCTCGCAAGGTCATCGATGCGCTGGCCGAGAAGGGCGTGATGGGCGGCGTGCCGGTTTCGCGGCTGGAGCCCAAGCGCAGCGAGCTCCGTGATTTGATCATCGTTGCATCCACCGAGATCAACACCGACGAGGACCGCGCGGCCTACGTCAAGGCGCTGCAGGAGGTGCTCTGATGGGTATGAATACTCAAGGGCGCCCTACAACTCCGGGCGCAGTTTCTCCAGGCACCGAGGTTCGGACGTTCACCGGCCATAGGGGCCTCGATCATGAGGAGCCGCTAATCTTCGAGTCGGGCAGCCTGTCAAAGAGCGGCGTCGACCTTCCGGAGCCGAAGCCGGTCGCGTCGCGGCTCAACGGCCTGGAGCGCCAGGGGCAGATCGGCCTGCCGGGGCTGACCGAGCCGGAGGCCATGCGCCATTACGTGCGCCTGTCCCAGCGGAACTACGCGATCGACACGGGGCTCTATCCGCTTGGCTCCTGCACGATGAAGCACAATCCGCGTCTCAACGAGAAGATGGCGCGGCTGCCGGGCTTCGGCGACATCCATCCGCTGCAGCCGCAGCAGACGGTGCAGGGGGCGCTGCAGCTCATGGAGATGCTGTCCGCCTACCTACTCGAGCTGACGGGCATGAAGGCTGTCGCGCTATCGCCGAAGGCCGGTGCCCACGGCGAGCTTTGCGGCATGCTGGCCATCAAGGCGGCGCATGAAGCTGCGGGCTCGAAGCGGAACGTCGTGCTGGTTCCGGATTCAGCCCACGGCACCAACCCGGCGACGGCTGCTTTCATGGGCTACTCGGTGCGCTCCATTCCGGCGCGGGAAGATGGCACCGTCTCCGTCGAAGCCGTTCGCGCGGCGCTGGGCCCGGACGTTGCGGCCATCATGCTGACCAATCCGAATACTTGCGGCCTATTCGAGCCGGAGGTGGTCGAGATTGCGAAGGCGGTGCATGAGGCCGGCGCGTACTTCTACTGCGACGGCGCCAACTTCAACGCCATCGTCGGCAAGGTTCGCCCCGGCGAGCTTGGCGTCGACGCCATGCACATCAACCTGCACAAGACCTTCTCGACGCCACACGGTGGCGGCGGGCCGGGGGCCGGACCGGTGGTGCTATCTGAGGCGCTGGCGAAGTACGCGCCGGTGCCGTTCATCGTCCGCGACGGTGACACTCTGCGCCTCGTCGAAGATGCGGCGGATGCAGAAGGCCAGGGCAAGACTCCGTTCGGCCGGCTGACGGCATTCCACGGCCAGATGGGCATGTTCGTCCGTGCCCTGACATACATGATGTCCCACGGCGCGGACGGGATGAGGCAGGCGTCCGAGGACGCGGTGCTCGCGGCGAATTATGTCCGCGTTGGACTGCGCGACCTGTTCAGCCAGCCCTTTGGCGACAAGCCCTGCATGCACGAGGTGCTGTTCGACGACAAGTTCCTGAAGGACACCGGGGTCACGACGCTCGATTTTGCCAAGGCGATGATCGACGAGGGCTATCACCCGATGACGGTGTACTTCCCGCTCGTCGTCCACGGCGCCATGCTGGTGGAGCCGACGGAATCCGAGTCGAAGGAGAGCCTCGATCTCTTCATCGCCACGCTACGTGATCTCGCTGAGGCCGCCAAGCGCGGCGACATCGAGCGCTTCAAGGAGGCGCCACGCTTCGCTCCGCGGCGGCGCCTCGACGAGACTAAGGCGGCGCGCGAGCCGAAGCTCCGTTGGCGTCCCGAGGCCGTGCAGAAGGAGGCCGCGGAATAACGCTGTCTCGGGAGGGGCATCGGCCCCCTCCACGTTTTGCCAGCTATTTCGACTGTTTTGACCCCAGCAGGAACCATGTTTCTTGCTGGCCTACGCCCTTGATGTCCGTGATTCCACGAGACTGAATTTCGAACGCGTGTTGCAGACGCTCGCGGCACAACGGGCAAATGTGGATGCGTCCGGGCTCTCCGAGGTTTTCCAGTCGCGCGGCGAGATTTACGGTGTCGCCCCACACATCGTAGCTGAATTTCCGCGTTCCGATCACTCCGGCCAGCACTGGTCCTGCCGCCATTCCGATGCGCATTTGCAGCGCGAGACCGGTTTCGGCGCGCACCCGTTCGACAGTAGCCAGCATATCGAGGGCCATGCGCGCCAGCCTCTCGGCATGGTCCTCTGCCGGCTCGGGAAGCCCGGCCACGGCCATGTAGGCGTCCCCGATGGTCTTGATCTTTTCGACGCCGTGGCGGACCGCCAGACGGTCGAACTCGCTCACGATCTCGTTTAGGAGGTTAACCACCTTCGCTGCGCCCAGGCTTCGTGCCAACGCAACAAAGCCCGAGATGTCCGCGAACAGTACGCTCACCTCTTCGTGGCTGTCGGCGATCGGCTCGCCAGGGCGTGATTTCAGGCGGTCGGCGACGATGTCCGGCAGGATGTTTCGAAGCAGACTGTCGGTTTCCGCCCGTGCGCGCTCGACGAGACGGAAAGCGTACCAGACAGAGGCGGCTATCAGGCCGAACGTCGTAATGGCGGCCTGTATGTAAAGCGCGTCAAGAAACTCCTGATCCGCGCGTATGAGGGCGGCTTCGCTCGGAAACTCGAACCAGGCCACGAGGTGAAGAATGAGCCCGAGAATAACCACCGTGGCTACAAGCTTGATGCGTTCGAGGCCGAACACCACGAACGGCGCGGCGGCGGCGACAAGAAATTGCAAATGAACGCCTCCCGACCGACCCAACAGAGCCGAGATCGTCATCATGGCGATATATTCGCTGACGACGATCAGCATTCCTCCAGCGATGGGACTGAACAGGTGCATGGCAGGCACCGTCAGCGCCATCACCACAAGCCCAATATTGATGAGGATCAGCGGCCTGTATTTGACGGGGTCGAGCTGAATGTATTGTAGGGTGTATTCAGCCGTGCTGATCGCGATCAAGTAGGCAATAAGATTGACGATCAGCAGTCGGCGTCGGATCTCGGGATTGTACCCTGCGGTGCCGAGCTCTCCCAACCATTTGATCCAGGATCCGACCTTCCGCACGGCCGGGTGGTGAGCCAAATGTGCCAGGAATGCGCTCAGACGGCCTCGAGGAACAGGGCTGTCATCGGATAGTTCCTCACTGCGGACTGCCGAGTCTCCCGGAGTTGCGGTCAAGTCCACCTGAGTTTCGCCGGTGCTCTCCGTTGGCCCGATAGCAGGAGACCCCGGCCTTGAAACTTCAGCCACAGCCGCTTCTCGGTCTCCACTGCGAGGCACTGATGTCTCCGCGCGTCGCTGGCTCAGTCCAGCTCAGCCATGTTCTTGAGTTCTTCAACGTTGCATTCGACGACTGTATCGCGCCGCCGAATTGCTTCCATGTCCTCGAGCAGCATGAGCGCAGCGTTGACCTTCGGGCGGCTCGCGCCGAGCAGCAAGGCAAGCTCCCCTTGGGACATACCGAGGTCGATGGTCACTCGGCCGGAAACGTCCGGCCCATGCCGTTGGCGCAGCATACCGAGAAGGAATCGGGCCAGACGCACCTCGATTCGGTGAAGGGCAACGCCTTCCAGCTGGAGGTCGGTCTCTCGGATACGGTTGCACAAGAAGGATATGGCCGCCTGGGCAAATTCCGGCGACGTCTCCAGCAGGCGGGTAACAGCTGTATGAGAGAGCGTCATGGTCTTCACGGCCGTCACCGCAGTCGCATCCGCTGTGCGTGGCCCGCCATCCAGGGCCGCGATCTCGCCGAAGACGTCACCCCGGGATGCATGGGTGAAGGATAGCTCCCGGCCTTCGCTTGAGAGAACCGACAGCCGCACGCGACCATCAAGCACCAAGTAGATGTCCTTCCCTGTGTCCCCCCGGGAGAAGATCGACTGGCCGGAACTGAAGCACGCCTCGCGCATCTGCTTCGCGATTTCCAGCCGGCTCGCCTCATCGAGCTTGCCGAACAGCTTTGTGGCACCAAGCATCTCGGCGATACTCGCGAGTGACGACGACATGGCGATCTCCCTCCACAGGTCCTGATCCGTCCACAAGATAACCGACCAACTGCGAGAGTGCGAGTTTATGCCGCAGGCTGAGCGGCCAAGGGTGGGGTTCGGGTGGCTGGCCAGCACTTGGGAGGGGGCTCTTGCTTAGAAGGGCGGGTCTGCAGCATTCTTCCGCTGGTTGCAATTTTTTGATGAATGATTGGGAGACTCCGAGTTCTGCCCATTCATTCCCGTCACGATCTCTCACCCCTGCCGCTAACCACCATCGAGTCTAGGGATGATCTCATCTACAATCGCCCGGCTAACGGGCTTCGGCCTCTCCGACAAACCCGGGCGTAACACTCTGCGGCGCCAGCTTGCGAAATCGCGGGATGGCAGCCGCGACAAGTCTCCCGAGCGGCCGAAACTGGTGCTGGCGAGCGCCTCGCCGCGCCGCCTGATGCTGCTTTCGCAGGTCGGCATCACGCCCGACGCGCTGCGGCCCACTTCGATTGACGAGACGCCACGGCGGGGAGAAATGCCGCGCTCTCTCGCAAACCGACTCGCCCGGGCGAAGGCGCAGGAGGCCCGCGACCAGATTGCCAACGATCGCGATCTGGCCGATGCCTTCGTCCTGGCCGCGGATACAGTTGTGGCGGTGGGTCGGCGAACCGTGTTGAAGCCCGAGACGGTCGACGAAGCAGTTGCCGCGCTGCAGCTCCTTTCCGGTCGCGCCCATCGGGTGCTGACTGCGGTCTGCCTCATCACCCCTGACGATCGCGAGCGCGTGAAGCTCGTCGACACGCGGGTGCGGTTCAAACGCCTTTCACGGGAAGAGATCGAGGCCTATATCGCCTCAAGGGAGTGGCGGGGGAAAGCCGGCGGCTATGCCATTCAGGGCCTTGCAGGCTGCTTCGTTCAGAAGATCGTTGGGTCCTATACCAGCGTCGTAGGCCTGCCGTTGACGGAGACGGTGAACTTGCTGGTGGGCGAGGGCTACCCTGTGCACTTTTCGTGGGTGAAAGCCGCCGATACGGAGATCGACTGACAGCCAGCCGTTGAGGTTTTATGGGAAGCGAGTCTGACAGCAAGAGCACGGCACGCGGTCATTGTCCCATCTGCGGCGCCCCGACGGTGCATGAGTACCGGCCGTTCTGCTCGCGCCGCTGTGCCGATGTGGACCTCTCGCGTTGGCTCCGGGGCGCCTACGTGATCCCGGCGCAATCGGCGGACGATGAAGAGGACGAGATGGGCGTTGGGGAGGGTGAAGCTATTTCCAGTCAAGGCGCTAGACAGCGGGACAACGAGGAACTATAACGCCCCCACCTCAACCGCCTCTCTGGCGGACGCAAGGTTCAAGCCCAGGTAGCTCAGTTGGTAGAGCACGTGACTGAAAATCACGGTGTCGGTGGTTCGATTCCGCCCCTGGGCACCACGGACGCGTCTCAGCCTATCTCATCGCGTTCCAGCGCACCTCGCAAGTAAGTGAAAATCAAGAGAAATTCCCCAAACGCAGTCTCGGGCTGTCCAAGCTCGTGTCAGGGCAGCGCAGAATTCTGTTGGTATTGGTGTTGGTATAGGAGGCGGGGGATGGTGCTGACGACACTCGAATCCGTAGCGCCAAGCCCGCAGACAAGGCGTACAAGAAAGGCGTACAAAGATCAGCGAAGCACGTTGGCTCTATCTGGTGGTTCAGCCAACCGCTAGAAGCTCAACTCTTGAGAAGTGTGCTGCTTGCCAATCTCAGAGGGCTTTAAATTCCAGCTGAACTCCTGTGCGGGCCGCGAATTCACGCTGGGCCGCTCACATGAATCTCCAAGGCTTCCAGCCATATTTGGAAGTCCGCAAAGTTGGAGAGCCGGGTCAGCGGTTACCGCTGGCTCGGAGATCCACTTCGAGCCTCTGGCTGAAACGGGACATCGTGAAACAAATCACGAAGTAGATAAGGCCGCAGAAGAGGAATGCCTCGATCGCGAAGCCCTGCCAGGCAGGCTCCATCGCAGACATCTTTCCTGCACCCAGCAGGTCGAAGAGGCCGATAACCAGGACCAGGCTGGTATCTTTGACGATGGCGATAAAAGTGTTCACGAGCGGCGCGATAACGATGCGCAGGGCCTGTGGCAGGATGATTAGCCCCATCTTTTGCCAATAGCTCAAACCCAGGGCATCGGCGGCTTCGTACTGCCCTTTTGGGATTGCCTGCAGTCCACCGCGCACAACCTCCGCAAGATAGGCGGCGGCGAAAAGGGTTATGGCAATCTGCGCCCTTAGCAATTTGTCGAGCGTCATGCCGTCAGGAAGGAAGAGCGGCAGCACCACGCTGGCCATGAAAAGCAGCGAGATGAGTGGCACGCCGCGGATGAATTCGACATACACGACGCAGAGAACACGGATTGCGGGAAGTCTCGAACGTCTGCCCAGCGCGACGAGGATGGCCAGCGGGAACGCGGACACTAGACCGAAGGTGGCAAGGATCAGTGTGATGGCCAGCCCGCCCCAGCGTTCGGTTGGGATCAGGGGGAGGCCGCCGATGCCGCCCCACATCAGCAGGCCGATTGCGATCGCGCCGACGACCCAGGTAAGAGCCAGGGTCCTCCCCCACATACGGCGCCAGGTCGTGGCTGCGTAGAGCGCAGCAAAGATGAGAATGCAAAGCGCCGGGCGCCAGTGCTGCTCGTAGGGATACGTGCCGAAGAGAATGAAACGGTACTTTTCGGCGACAATAGCCCAGCACGCGCCAGCTTCCGGCGCGCGGCAGGCGCTAGTATCGGCACCGCCGGCACCTGAGGGCACGAGCCAGACCGCGTTCGCGAAGGCCCAGTCGACCAGGGCGAGGCCAATGCGGGCGACTACGTAGCAGAGGGCGAGCGTGATCGCCGTGGACGGCCAAGAATAAAAGAGGTTCTCGCGTAACCAAGTCAGCGAGGCGGCAAGCCGTTTCTTGACGGTCCATTCGGTGGCGAACCGACTTTCAGCGGCCAGCGTAGCAGTGTCTTCGGAAGGAGGAGGGGCCATCTTCAGCGCTCTCCCCAAGCGGTACGCCTGTCGTACCAGTTCATGAAGAGGCTGATTGAGAGGCTGATCGTCAGATAGACCGCCATAATGATCGCGATCCCCTCGATGGCCTGTCCGGTTTGGTTGATCGTCGTGTTAGCAACAGAGACGATATCCTGATAGCCGATCGCCACCGCGAGCGAAGAGTTCTTCGTGAGATTGAGGTATTGGTTGATGAGGGGCGGAATGATCATCCGCAGCGCTTGGGGCAACACAATCTTGCGGAGGATCAAGCCTTTGGGGAGGCCGAGAGCCTGAGCGGCCTCCCATTGTCCCTTGTGCACCGAAAGCACGCCAGCGCGCACGATCTCGGCAATGAAGGCGGCCGTGTAGAGCACCAAGCCGAGCAGCAGGGCAAAGTATTCGGGCGACAGACTAGTGCCGCCGCGGAAGTTGAATCCACGAAGCTCAGGCCACACGATCGAGAGAGGGGCCTCCGTCAAGATCGCAGCCAAAGTTGGGAGACCTACGATCAGGACGAGAGCTACCGGAGCCACGCGGCGTGGCTGGCCATCCTTCGCTTGTCGCCATCGTGTCCAGCGGCCGTAAACCAGTGTGCCCGCTACAGCCAGCGCCAGCGCCGCCAGGCACCAGTTATGGGCAGGCGACCATTCGAGAATCGGCAGCACCAATCCGCGATTTGAAAGATAGACGCCAGGGAGCGGGGTGAGCGCCGCGCGCGGCGGAGGTAGCGCCTGCAACAATGCGTAGATCAGGAGCAAGTGCAGGAGCAGCGGCAGGTTGCGGAATACCTCGACATAGAGGGCCGTGAGCTTCGCCAGTAACCAGTGTCGTGACAGCCGAGCAAGGCCGATCGCTATGCCGAGAACGGTGGCCAGCACGATGCCCATAACTGCGACGCGCAACGTGTTTAGTGCGCCGACCAGCAGAGCACGGAAATACGTATCGGTAGGGCTATAGCTGATCAGATGCTCCCCGATGGGCAGACCGGACTCGCTGAAGAGAAAATCGAAGCCGCTCGCGATGCGGCGACTTACAAGGTTCTGATACGTATTGAGTGCAAGCCAGCCGACGACAGCCAGGACAGCGCCGACTACGAGAACCTGCCACACAAGGCCGCGTACGGCTGGATTGCTCCAGGACAAGCGTTTCGCGAGAGCATCTGTGGTCTGATCGCGGAGCCTAGTGGCGGTCATGTAAGCCTCGCGGTCGTTTCCACGGGCACGCGAGCCGCGCTCATGGGGCGCCAAGCGCGGCTGTCCCGGTCTCTTCTGCCTCGGCGGTCAATCCCAGCGCTGCAGGATAGGCGAAGAGGCCTGCGCTTCCACCAGTATGCCAGAAGACGATGTTGCGCGAGGCAGCATGACGACCTGCTCGTATTCTGGCAATGAGACCGGCCATTGCTTTGCCCGTGTAGACGGGATCAAGCAGGAGCCCCTCGCAACGCGCAACCAGCTTGACCGCCTCAGCCATTGCTTCGGTCGGAAGACCATAGCCGTCACCGACGTAGTCAGAGTCGACATGCACGGTTTGCGGATCGACGGTCACCTCGGGCAAAGCATTAGCGGCCGTTTCCTGCGCAATGGCCAGCACGATCGCTTCCAATTCCTGTCGTGGCTTGCCCACGCTCACGCCCAGCACGGGCACGAGGTGCTTGTGCGCCGCCAAACCGAGCAGCAGCCCCGCCTGTGTGCCTCCGCTCCCGGTCGGATGGACGATCTCATCAATGGTGAGGTTCATCGCCGCCGCTTGATCAAGCAACTCGGCTGCAGCCTCTACGTAGCCGAGGGCGCCGATCGAGTTCGAACCACCGGTCGGGATGACGTATGGTCGGCGCCCGGCGGCGCGAAGCTCCTCCGCGGTCGTTGTACTGAGTGCGCGCATGTCGGTTCCGGCCGGCACGATTCTCGTTTGCGCGGCGAAGAGCCGGTCGAGGAACAGGTTACCGCTACGCTTGAATGTCGGGTCGTTGGCGCCGCGATCTTCGAGGAGGGCTACCAGCTCAAGGCCGAGTTTCGCGCAAAACGCAGCGGTCTGACGCACATGGTTCGATTGGACAGCGCCCGTGGTGATCACGACATCGGCCTTAGCCCGCAGGGCATCGGCGAGGAGAAACTCCAGTTTCCTCACCTTGTTGCCCCCCGTTGCGAGGCCGGTGCAGTCATCCCGCTTGATCCAGATGCGCGGGCCGCCAAGCAAAGCACTGAGCCGGTCCAAGGGTTCAAGCGGCGTAGGTAGATGGGCAACACGCAGCCGGGGAAATCGGTCGCTAATCATGCTCACTTTCTTGCCCGGAAGGTCCGGCGGGAACGAGGTATGGTGTCGAGCCTATCGGAAGTTTGCGGCCGACTGAGACTGTCAGCCGCCTTCCCTCAGTGGTCTACCGCATCGGCAAAGCGTAGATCAGGCCGCCCTTGGTCCACTGTTCATTGAGGCCGCGGGACAGGCCCAGCGGGCTATCGCGTCCAAGATTCCGCTCGAATATTTCGCCGTAGTTGCCGACTGCTTTGATCGCGTTAACCACCCACTTCGGGTCCAAATTCAGCGCCTTGCCCAGCTCTGGCGTCACGCCCAGCAGCCGGCGGAGATCGGCGTCGTTGGTGGTTGCCGCAATCTCCTCGACATTCGCTGCGGTAATGCCGCTTTCCTCCGCCTGAAAAAGGGCGTTCACGTACCAGCGGACCACGTCATACCATTCATCATCTCCTCGGCGCACGAAGGGGCCGTAGGGCTCCTTGGACAGGCGCTCGTCCAAAATCTTCCACGCGCGGGGATCTTCCATCGAGAGCCTTACCGCCGCCAGGTTGCCGGCGTCCGAACCGAAACTGTCACAGCGGCCGGCCTTTAACGCGTCGCGCGCCTGTTCGGAGCGCTCGAACACCACTGGCGTGAAGCTGAGATTGTGGCGGCGGAAGAAGTCAGCAGTGATCTGCTCGTTGGTGGTTCCCTGAAGCAAGCAGATGGTGGCGCCGTCCAGCTCGACAGCTTTGTTGATGCCGGAGCTGGCCGCAACCATGAAGCTGTGGCCATCGTAGAAGTAAGGCGTGATCGCTCTCAGCCCCAAGGTGACGTCCCGCAGCATGGTCTCGGTGCTGTTGCGGAACAGCACGTCGACCTCACCTGAGGTGACCGCCGTAAATCGCGTGGAAGGTGTCAGCGGCACGAACCTGACTTTATTCGGGTCGCCGAAGAACGCCGCGGCAAGGCCGCGGCAGAGATCGACGTCCAGACCTTTCCACTCACCGCGCTCGTTTGGATAGCTGAAGCCGATGAAGCCGGTATTGATACCGCAGACGAGCTCGCCCCGTGCGAGAACCGCATCCATCGTGGCACCGGCTTGGGTCGGCGGTGCGGTCCAGAGAAACGTGAAAACAACCGTGGCAACAGCCGAAATTGCGCGCCTGAACATTGGTTGCCCCTCCCTGAAGTTTCAAGCCATCGACCGGGACTGAGGCTGCCTCCCGGACGGCAAGACTGGATTGTTAGACACCGGCAAAACAGGAAAAAGCGATTGATTCTCATTTCATTCTTAAGCAAATTTCACAAATAGTGTGGGGAGATGCGATGAGGGGAATCGGCTCGCTCTCTCAGTTGATAGCCTTCGCCAAGATCGTAGAGACGGGCAGCCTGACGAAGGCGGCGCGCGAGCTGAACGTGACACCCTCAGCGGTCAGCAAATCGCTTTCGCAGCTTGAAGATCGTCTCGGCATCTTGCTGGTGAAGCGCACGACACGCAGCCTGTCGCTGACGGAACAGGGATACGCTTTTTTCGAACATGCCCGCACGCTGCTGGAAGAGATCGAGCGGGCGGTTGACGAGATAAACCGCTTCAGGACGCGACTCGAAGGGACGCTGCGCATTACCAGTTCCATTGCCTTCGGTCTGTCTCAGCTTCAGCCGCTGATCGCACGCTATATGGAGGCCCACCCCCACGTGACGATTGTGCTGTCGCTAGACGACCGCTTTGTGAATCTCGCCGAAGAACAATTCGACGTCGCGGTACGGGTGACTGCCACCAGCGACTGGGGCTATGCAGCTCGACACCTTGGCCCTATCCGTTGGGTTTACTGCGCATCCCCGCGCTATCTGAAGACCCGCGGAGAGCCACTGCGACCAAGCGATCTCGTGAACCATCGGTGTCTTGCCTATCCGGCAATGATGCCCAACGGGCTATGGTCGTTCCGCCGCGATGGCCAGGTGGAAGAGATCAAAATCAGCCCAGTGATGATTTGCAACAGTAGCTCGGCGATCTTGCAAGCCGTGCTCAGTGACCAGGGCATTGCCTGCCTACCAACTTACGTGGCCTCCAAGAGCATCGTTGCAAAGGAGGTGTCACTGGTGCTGCCGCAGTATCGCGCTGCAACGTCGCATACCCTTTATGCCATGTACTTCAAAAGCAAGCACGGCAATCCCCTCATTCGCAGCTTTCTCGACTTTATCGCCGACGAAATTGGAGATAAGGCGCCCTGGGATATGGAGATCGAGCGCGCGCTGGGAGTGACGGTATAGACAAGGCGGGCCGTATACGATTATCGGCGACAACGTGGTATTCGCATCCACCGATTCGATTGACTTTGGCTGCTGGCCTGCGCGACTGGGTGCGCGGTCGGCTAGGTCTCAACACTCGGGAATTTTCGCCTCGAAAACATCTTCGGCATGAAACCCGATCTGCTGAGAAGAGGGCAGAGCAATGGGAGCTGCGGGTACTGATGATGCACGATTGGGTTGAGATAAGCACGGATCTGCGCGAGTAGGCGGGGACAACTAACCGACACACTTGACAACAATGGTTGGCTCCGAAAATCAGGTACCGGAGTCAGTCAGAATCCCGTGGACACTAAAACTGGGAAATCACCCGCCTCGGGGAGTCAGAGCTCGATATTGCTAGCTCGCCCAGAGGCAACCGCCCTGCTCTCCCGAGCCATCTCATCCCCAGCGCACGTTTCGCGAATAGCGATGATTTCCCTTGTCTTCGCAACCCCCTCCTACTGACCTTTTCCACCCAATCAAGTCGCCGCGTGGACAATCTCTGGCTGCGGAATATTCTGTCTGCCGGCGAGAGTCGTTCGCCAGAAGGTCGAGCGGGGGAGGGCATGACTGAAAGTTTCTTCAGGAATCCTATTCTGAACTCGCCTTATGAGGCGCCGACGCGGCATCACGCACTCGATGAGAACGGTCAACCGTTGGATCTTCCTCCCGTCGAAGGCCGGCGCCGTTCGGAGCTGATCACACCAGTCCCGCGTCCGAAGAAGATACGGCAGCATCGTTCAGCTGGTCAGACATCGCTGGCGCTCGGGGGCGAGGATAGAATCAGTTCCGAGGAGCAGGAGTACAACCCGACCCCCATCATCAACCGAATTCGGCAACACCTCGAATCCTGGCGAGCTTTGAAGAGCCAATCCGACTGGGGAGTCACTCCAGCCACGGCCCGTCTCCTTCAGCACTGGCGACATCACCAGTTCCAGGGCGTGCGCCCATTCTTCTGCCAAATCGAAGCTGCTGAGACCATCATCTGGTTGACGGAAGTTGCCCCGAAGAACAAGCGGCTCTACAAAGACATCCTTGACCACATCGAGGAAGCCAACAGGCAGACAAATCCCGACCTCTTCCGCCTTGCTATGAAGATGGCGACGGGGAGTGGCAAGACGACGGTCATGGCCATGCTCATCGCGTGGCAAACTGTGAACGCCGTGCGCTCACCTGGCAGCAACCTCTTCAGCCGCGGATTTCTCATCGTCACGCCAGGCATCACGATCCGCGACCGCCTGCGTGTTTTGCTCCCGGACGATCCAAACAATTACTACCGCACTCGCGAGATTCTCCCGGCGGACATGTTGCCGGACATCGGCAAGGCCAAGATCGTCATCACCAACTACCACGTCTTCAAACGCCGCGAGACAGTGGAGTTGTCCAAGGTAGGTCGGGCTTTTCTTCAAGGCCGCGGAGAACCCATCACAACCGTCGAAACCGAGGGCCAAATGCTCCAGCGGGCTTGCGGTGAATTGCTCGCGCTTAAAAATGTGGTCGTGATCAATGACGAAGCGCACCACTGCTATCGCGAGAAGCCCGACGGCCAGGAGGAGAACCTTAGAGGGGAAGAAAAAGAGGAAGCGAAAGAGAACAACGAGGCTGCTCGATTGTGGATTTCAGGGATCGAGGCTCTCAACCGGAAAGTTGGCGTCCGTGCTGTCTACGACCTTTCAGCGACACCTTTTTTCCTGCGCGGTTCCGGTTACGCCGAGGGCACCCTGTTTCCCTGGACCGTCAGTGACTTCTCGCTGATGGACGCGATCGAGTGCGGGATCGTGAAATTACCCCGTGTTCCCGTCGCCGATAATCTGCCCGAGGGCGACACGCCCATTTACCGAGACCTTTGGAACCACCTTAAGAAACAAGGCTATACCCTTCCTCGCAAAGGAGTGGGAAAAGCCGGAGACTTGGATCCGTTATCACTGCCTCCGCCTCTGCAGACGGCACTTTTTTCTCTCTACAGCCACTACGAGAAAGTTTTCGAGGCTTGGGATAAGGCAGGCATCAAGGTCCCCCCAGTCTTCATCGTCGTGTGCAACAATACGTCGACATCCAAACTGGTTTACGAATGGATTGCTGGCTTCGAGCGCGTCAGTGAGGATGGCGAAAAGGATCGCTCTCACCTCGGTCATCTCAGACTTTTCAGGAACTACGATGACCACGGTCAGCGTTTGCCTCGGCCGAATACGATCCTCATTGATAGTGCTCAGCTCGAGTCCGGCGAAGCTCTGGATAAAGATTTCCGTGAAATCGCGGCACCCGAAATTGAGCAGTTTAAAAACGAAATGCGGGCGCGGGGCGCATCGCCAAAGGAAGTCGACAACATCAGCGATGCTGACCTGCTTCGCGAGGTCATGAACACCGTCGGCAAAGAGGGCCGGCTCGGCGAACAAGTCCGCTGCGTGGTATCGGTATCAATGCTCACCGAGGGGTGGGACGCTAACACTGTCACGCACATCTTGGGCATCCGTGCTTTCGGCACGCAGCTCTTATGCGAGCAGGTGGTCGGCCGCGCCCTGCGGCGCCAATCCTATGAGCTCAATGAGAATGGTTTGTTCGACGTCGAATACGCCGACATTCTGGGCATACCGTTCAACTTCACAGCCAAACCCGTCGTCGCTCCGCCAAAGGCCCCAAAACCTTCAACTCGTGTTCACGCCGTGAAAGAGCGGGAAGCTCTGACAATCGTGTTTCCGCGAGTGACCGGCTATCGCAAGGACTTGGCTGACGAGCATATCCGCGCCGAGTTCGGCGAGGACTCCTATTTGCTGCTCACTCCAGAGCTCGTCGGCCCGTGCCGCACGCTTCTCGAAGGGATAGTTGGCGAAGGTGTCGAGATCGGCCCCGACGTTTTCGAGAACATGCGGCGCAGCAAGATCACAATGTACATCGCGAAGCACCTGCTTTTTACCCGCTTCCGCGACCCTGGCGAGCCGGCGCCTATGCACCTTATGCCAAGTCTGCTCTCCATTACGCGTCGTTGGCTCGACGGTGGTTACCTCAAGTGCACCGGTGGAACTCTTCCGGGCATGGTCACCTACGTAGAAATCGCCGACCGTGCCGCAGAGCTGATTTACGCTGCCTGTCAGCGAGCAATGGGCAAGGATAAGGGCATCCGCGCCATTCTCGATCCTTACAATCCACGCGGCTCGACCACCCACGTGGCGTTCAGCACCACAAAAGACACGCTTTATCGTACCTCACCCGAAAAGTGTCACATCAACTACGTCGTTTGCGACAGCGATTGGGAGGCGGAGTTCGCAAGAGTCGTCGAGGCGCACCCGCGCGTTCGAGCTTATGTCAAGAACCAGGGCTTGCAGTTCGAGGTGCCGTATCGTGACGGCGGAAATAACAAGAAATATCTGCCCGACTTCATTGTGCAGGTGGACGATGGCAATGGACCAGATGACCCGTTGAACATCGTCGTTGAAACGAAGGGTTTTCGAGGAATCGATGCCCAAATCAAGGCTGAAACGATGCGCACGCAGTGGGTGCCCGGCGTAAACGCGCTGGGCACGTTCGGGAGGTGGACGTTTGCCGAGTTCCGCGACGTGTATGAAATCGAGAAAGCCTTCGCCGAGCTGGTCGAGAAGGCTGTGGGCGAAAGTGGGGCAGTGGGGGTGATGGCATAATGGCGAGAAAGCCAGCAGCGAAGAACGGCGCAAACCGCAGAAACAACGGCCGGAAGAAAGTCGAAGCACTGAGCCATGCCGAGACGGCGTCCCGCGTCAATATCCCGACGGCGGAGTACCAGTCGGCGGCCGAGCTGCAGGAGGAAATGGACCCGATCGGGCCCGTGCGCTATCCGCGGCCGCGCCCGCTGTCGGCCGGGGTGGTGCGGGAGCGCGATCCGGACCTCGACCCGCAGATCATCTGGAACGGCGTCAGAATCAGGCTGACCACGGCGCAGGTGCGGCAGCTTCAGGAAAAAGGCGAGGTCGAGATTGGCGACGCGCAGCTTGTCTGGCGCGGCAAGGACCAGCAGGACTGGTCCGACCTTATCGTCAATGCGCCGCCGCTCTACATTCAGGAGAAGATCCACCCCAAGGCGATCATCGACGATCTCATACGCCGCTCGCAGCAGGCGCGCGAGGCCGAGACGGACGCGCCCGACCTGTTCGCGGATTTCAATGGGCTGACCGACCCCGAGGCGCGCACGGAGTTCTACCAGCACTCACAGCACTGGTCGAACCGCATGATCCTGGGCGACAGCTTGCAGGTGATGGCGAGCCTCGCCGAGCGCGAGCACCTGCGTGGACAAGTGCAGTGCATCTATTTCGACCCGCCCTACGGCATCAAGTTCAACTCGAACTGGCAGGTTTCCACGCTCAGCCGCGACGTGAAGGACGGCAAGCAGACCGACATTTCGCGCGAGCCTGAGCAGGTGAAGGCGTTCCGCGATACGTGGAAAGAAGGAATTCACTCGTATCTCTCTTATTTACGTGACCGGCTGACAGTAGCCCGTGATTTGTTGCACGAAAGCGGCAGCATCTTTGTGCAGATCGGGGATGAAAATGTTCAACGAGTAAGATGTATCTTGGACGAAGTCTTTGGAGCTGGAAACTTTGTTTCTCAAATCTCGTTCTTAAAAACTACTTCAGCGACAAGCGATTTTCTGTCATCTGTTTCTGATTATATACTCTGGTATGCCCGACATATCGACCGCCTAAAATATCGCCCAGTTTATAAAGGCAAGCAACGTGGTGGCGAAGGTGCGGGACATTACTCTAATGTGCAACTGTCAGATGGAACGAGACGACCTGCTACCGCAGGCGAGCGCACCGGAACTTCTCCACTGCCAAGTAGCGCGGTCTTATTCACTGCCGATCAATTACAATCGGCGGGCATGGGGCGCGAAAAAGGTGAAGGAGCGGCTTCATGGTTTACTGTGAATTTCCAAGGCAGGCTCTTTACCCCGACCGTCCACAGCCGGTGGAAGACGAATCAATCAGGAATGCAGCGCTTAATACGCGCCAATCGAGTTATCGCCCAAAATAGTGCACTGAGATATGTCCGCCGCATTGATGATTTTTCCGCTTTCGCCGTCAATAACATATGGACTGATGTAGGAGGTGCTCCTTCGAAGAGCTATGTGGTCGAAACGGCACCACGGATAGTTGAACGATGTTTGTTGATGGCCACAGATCCTGGCGATCTGGTCTTGGATCCGACTTGTGGTTCAGGTACTACAGCGGTAGTTGCTGAGCAGTGGGGCCGCCGCTGGATCACCATAGATACCTCTCGTGTTGCTCTCGCCCTCGCACGCCAGCGCCTGATGAGCGCGCGCTTTCCCTACTACTACCTCGCCGACAGCAAAGAGGGTCGGGCCAAAGAGCAGGAGATTACCGGCAAGATCCAGCCCGATACACCGACGTACGGCGACATCCGCCAGGGTTTTGTCTACGAGCGTGTTCCGCATATAACGCTCAAGAGCATCGCCAACAACGCCGAAATCGACATCATTTGGGAGACATATCAGCAGACACTCGAACCGCTCCGCTCAAAGCTGAACCAGTGCCTTGGGCGCAGGGGCGAACGCGCATCCCCGGCCGATGCGGGCCCGAACGGACCCTGGGAAGAATGGGAAATCCCCCGCGAGGCCGACGAGACTTGGCCGGACGAGGCAAAAAAACTCCACGCAGAGTGGTGGGCGGCGCGCATCGAGCGGCAGAAGAAAATCGACGAGTCGATCGCACGAAATGCTGACATCGAATATCTTTACGATCGACCTTACGTTGATAATTCGCGCGTACGCGTTACCGGTCCGTTCACAGTGGAGAGCCTGTCGCCCCATCGCGTCATTCCGTCGGATGAGGATATGCTCGGCGACGAGCTGAACGCGCTTACGGGCAAGCGTCGCCGCCCCAAACTGGCGGCGCCGCCGACAGACTTCGCCGAGATGGTGATCGAGCATCTCAAAACTGCCGGCGTGCACCAGGTCGAAAAACGTGACACCATTCGCTTCACCTCCATCACAGGATGGCCTGGCGAGTATATCGGCGCGGAAGCGATCTTCACGGAGGGCGACCAGCAGCGCCGGGCCGCCATTCTCATTGGTCCCGAATACGGCACCTTAACCCGCGTTGATCTCGTCGCAGCTGCCCGCGAGGCGATGGAGGCCCGCTTCGATGTGCTGATCGCTTGCGCCTTCGCCTACGAGGCGCACGCCTCAGAGGTGAGCCGCCTCGGACCGCTTCCCATCCTGAAGGCAAAGATGAATCCAGAGCTCTACATGGCAGGGGAGCTCAAGAATACTGGCAAAGGCAACCTGTTCGTCGTGTTCGGCGAGCCGGACATTGACCTGATAGACCACGGCGACGGAAGCCTCTCCGTCAAAATCAACGGCGTCGACGTGTTCGATCCCAACACCGGCGAGATCCGCTCGGACGACACCAAGGGTATCGCAGCCTGGTTCATCGACACTGACTACAACGAAGAAAGCTTCTTCGTCCGGCATGCCTACTTCCTTGGCGGCAATGATCCGTATAAGTCATTGAAGGCGGCACTCCGTGCAGAGATCAATGAAGAAGCCTGGGCATCTCTCTACCGCGACATTTCCCGCCCCTTCCGCCGACCGAGTACGGGGCGGATTGCTGTGAAGGTAATCAATCATTTTGGTGATGAGGTGATGAAGGTATTTAAAATTTGAGGAGACTAACATGTTTGAGGCAGCCTGGCAGTTAATAGACGATCTCAACCTTGAGGTTCTCGAAACGATTGATTTGCCGCCTCGCATCGAACGCCGCGCACCTTTGCCGCTGCCCCTTGCAGACGGGCCGCTTTCCGAGGCACTGCCATCCGTCACAGGCGACTCACTTTGGACCCATCAGTCTCTTGCTCTTGAGCACCTCTTTTCGGGGAAAAACGTTGTTCTGGCTACCGGTACAGCGTCTGGAAAATCACTTATTTTCCAACTCTACGCCTTCCATCGTATACTTGAGGACAGTCAAGCGAAAGCGCTCGTATTCTATCCCCTCAAAGCATTAGCCTCTGATCAACACGCTCGCTGGAAAGCATTAGCGCAATCTCTTGGGTTAGATCCAAATTTGATTGTTCGCATAGATGGCGACATCCCACTGCCAACTGACCGGAACGACGCTCTCGCCAATGGGCGAATAATTTTGATGACGCCCGACGTTTGCCAAGCCTGGTTAATGCGGGCAGTTGGCAGTTCGATTGTTCGACGGTTTTTGGAGAGTCTTACGCTCTTAGTACTCGATGAAGCCCACGTTTACGAGTCAGTATTCGGAAGCAACGTCGCCTTCTTGCTCCGACGACTGATAAGTGCGAAGCGTCGCGTAGCAAAGCATGAGCCTGGAAACAAGCCGCTGCAAATTATTGCAGCTACCGCGACTATAGCCGATCCTGCTAATCACTTGCAACTATTAACGGGGCTGGCGTTCTCAGTCATCGATGAAGAGGAGAACGGCGCACCCGTCCACCCAAGGAAAATAATTCATGTCAACGGCGCTGAATATGGCGTCGCAGGCGAAACGGCAATATCCGATCTTATAAATGGCATACTTGCGTTGCCGACGCGAAACCGATTGATAGCTTTTATGGACTCTAGGCAAGGTGTCGAACGGATAGTAGGTCAGGTCAACAACAGCAACATCTTGCCCTATCGAAGCGGATATGAGCAAGAGGATCGTCGAAAAATCGAAGAAGCGCTACGGAGAGGCGCGCTACAAGGCGTCGTTGCGACATCCGCGCTGGAACTAGGGATTGACATACCGGATATGAGCTTCGGGGCCAATCTCGGCGTTCCTCAGAGCAGAAAAGCATTCCGCCAAAGGATCGGACGAGTTGGGCGAGCATGCCCCGGTGTGTTTTTCGTGATCGCGAGTCCAAACGCTTTTAGGAGGTTTGGGGAAACCTTTAAAGATTACTACACCGGCTCGGTAGAGCCCTCATATCTGTACCTTGGAAATCGTTTTATCCAGTTTGCGCATGCTCGTTGTTTAGCGGATGAAATGGAAGTCTTGAAAGGTGATCAGAACGCCCTACCAACTGGTATTTCTTGGCCCGATGACTTTGCCTCCATCCTGAAATTTGCTCGCCCCGGAGGTGGTCGTCCCAAAGAGTTCGACTTCATCGCGCAAATTGCCGCTGACTCTCCGCACCTAAACTATCCACTTAGACAGGTAGGAGAGGTGAATTTTGACATCAAGGTAGGAACCGGCGCATACGCCACCCGCATTGGCAATATAGCGACAAACCAAGCTATTCGTGAGGCTTATCCGGGGGCGTACTACCTACACTTAGGACGAGCCTATAAGGTCAAGGAATGGAGCACGAGAAGCTTCGACCGCTCAATTCGTGTTGTGAACGTAAAAAATCCAGCCCATACACGACCAATACTGCGAAAGTCGGTCACATTAAGTCTAGATAAGGACGGAATTGTTGAGAATCGGATCCTGCGTTGCCAGTCCGGGCTTGTAGCCGAGGTCCATCTACAGGTCAACGAGAGCGTTGAAGGCTACACGATTGGATCAAATAGATATCTTTATAAGGATCTCCGCGCCGAAGATCCCAACATGTCTCGGAAGCAGAGGGACTTCCGAACCACTGGTGTGATTATTCGAATAGATGAACCTTGGTTCGCGGGAACCAAGGGTGATGCCCCGAGGGTGCGGGAGCAGGTTGCAAGGGGATTGCTGGGTTTAATTACAAGAGATCGAAGCATAGCACCACAGGACGTGGATGCAACGTATTCGAATATTGCGCTAATCACCGAGTCTGGTCCGCGCAGGATCACCGACGCGATTGTGATTTATGATAGTGTCTATGGGGGCCTGAGGCTCACCGAGGGACTGTTCGTAGAGTTTATTAGATACGTGGACCAACTGAGTAAGGCGGCCAGCTTGGCCGGGGGGGATGCTATCGTCCCCGAACAAATAGCGCGCCGATTGACGGATTGGAGCCGACAGCTTGGTGAAGCAAATCCGGATCTTAAAGAATCAGGTTCAACGCCAGACGGTTGGTACCAAATCTACAAACCCGGAAGCATAGTGAGCGTTTTGTATAATGGGAATTTTGTGGAACGAGAAATTCTGGAACCGAAGCTTGTTGACCTCTTCCAAACAGGAACCCCCATGCTTGTTTATACTTATCGCGTTGATCGAGGAACAGCATTTGTTCCACATGCTCAGGTGCTTCCTACAGGACATGATTGGTCCTGGGGATTGTGGAATCCTGAAACAGGCGAAATTCAGGAACTCGATGACGGCACAACTTTCTCGTCTGAAGACGAGAATGGGTGAAGAGGTCCACTCCATGGAGTTCCGAATAGCCGACACCTTTACCAGTGCTCTCGCCAAGCTTTCCCGCGATGAGCAGAAAGCGGTAAAGACTACTGTCTTCGATCTCCAAACGAACCCGGATCGCTCAAGCCTACAGCTCCATCGCGTCGATGGCTCGAAAGATCCCAATTTCTGGTCGGCGCGCGTCAATCGCGACATCCGCATAATCATTCATAAGACGGAACGCAGCTTCCTGCTCGCCTACGTCGATCATCACGATGCTGCGTACAAATGGGCCGAGCGGCGCCGCATCGAGGCTCACCCGAGAACTAGGGCGGTGCAGATTGTAGAGGTGCGAGAGCGAGTCGAGGAGATCGCCAGACCAGTACCCCGGCAGCAACAACTTGATTTTGGTGATGGCATCGACCTGCTGCCGCTCTCTTCCGCGAGGCGAGAACCTGTACGGCCGTTCCATGATCTAGATCGGGATCGTCTCATGGCAGTCGGTGTCCCCACCGATTGGGTTGATGACGTGCTGGAGGCGACTGAGGATCAATTCCTCGATTTGGCGGAGCACCTCCCCGGTGAGGCCAGCGAGGCACTACTCGCTTACATAAGTACAGGTGTCCTCCCCACACCAGCGTTTGTGCCAGTCTCCGATCCATTCCAGCATCCAGATGCCCAGCGCCGCTTCCGGGTTGTGGAAGGCATCGAGGAACTGGAACAGGCGCTCAGCTTCCCTTGGGAGAAGTGGATCGTTTTCCTTCACCCCTCCCAACGAGAGCTGGTGGAGAAGGATTTCAAAGGGCCGGCACGTGTAATGGGCGCAGCTGGAACAGGTAAGTCCGTCGTGGCACTGCGCCGAGCTGTTCGGCTAGCCCGCACGCCCAGTGCTCGCGTGCTGCTCACGACATTCTCCGACCCTCTGGCGAGCGCATTGGAACGGAAACTCAAGATTCTGGCAGGCGAGTCGTCATCCGTTGTGCCACGGATTGCTGTTGGGTCCTTCTTTGCAATCGCAAAGGAACTCTATCAACTCGCCTTCGGTCGCGCCCCTGCGATAGCTAGCGCAGAACTGGTGAAATCGTTGCTGATTAAAGCGGCGGCCGCTCAAGGAAATCCTGTCTCCGATCGTTTCTTGCTTTCTGAGTGGACGCACATCGTCGACGCTTGGCAAGTCAAATCGGCGGAGGCTTACGGATCAATTCCGCGGCTGGGTCGAAAAAGCCGTATGGGAAGCAAGCAACGCGACCGTGTGTGGCCTGTTTTTGAGACCGTATTGCAACAGATTGCTCAACGCGGAATGGTTACTGAAGCTGGTGTATTTCAAGCTGTTGCAGACCACTACCGCGATCGGGAGGAAAAACCTTTTACCAACGTCGTCGTTGACGAGGCCCAAGATCTCGGCGTTGCTGAGTTGCGCTTTCTAGCAGCGATTGCTCCAGCTACCCCGAACGCACTTTTCTTCGCCGGCGACCTTGGTCAGCGGATCTTTCAGCAGCCATTCTCCTGGAAATCACTGGGCGTGAATGTGCAAGGGCGCTCTACGACGCTCAAGATCAACTACCGCACGTCCCATCAGATTCGGGAGACTGCGGATCGACTGATGGACAATTCCATAGCTGACGTCGACGGAGAGAAAGATGATCGCCTTGGAACGATTTCTGTTTTCAACGGCCCTGAGCCAACAATCGCCTTGGCGGAGGATATAGAAGCGGAGCGACGTCTCACTGCAGAGTTCATACGTACAGCCCGCAATGATGGTGTCCTGCCGGAGGAGATCGCGGTTTTCGTGCGGAGCCGCGAACTGATCGCCCGTGCGCGAGATGCTATCAGAGCTGCTGGCGAAGATGCTTTTGAGCTCACGATGTTCAAGGAGGGGCCGCCGGGTGCTATTCGGGTAGGGGTGATGCACCTGGCAAAGGGTCTCGAATTCAAGGCCGTCGCGGTCATTGCCTGTGACGAGGATCAGCTGCCGCTGCGATCTCGGCTCGAAACAGTCGCTGATGAGGTCGAGCTCGATGATGTTTTCGCGACCGAGCGCCAACTGTTCTATGTAGCCTGTACCCGCGCCAGAGACCGACTGCTCGTGGTGGGATTGCGACCGGGGTCTGAGTTCATACGCGATCTGAGCGGCGACTGATCAAAGCTAACTCAATGGGAAAGAGTGACGTACACGGGCAATTTGCCCGCACAGGCACGCCCGAGGTCGCCATAACCATCTCGCCGGCCCCATCAACGCCAACGCGCACGATTAGGCTTCAACTGTTAGCATCGGCAACTTCTCCCTCCAGCCAAAGGTCAGTGTCCGCAAATTGACCGCCCGCCTCGACAACGCGCCAGAATGTGTAGTCGGCCCAATGAATAATTGTGTTCTCAAGGCTCCGCACCAGGAGTTCACCCTCGCCAGAATGAGCGGCTGCGATATGTGCAACCTCTTCCGGTAAGCCCATTGTCAGGCAGATATAGATGCCGTAGCCCGGGTGACGCAAAGAGGGCAGGCCCGTAGCGCGCGGGTTCCTCTTCCAACGTCGGATGTTCTCCGGATCGAATTCCCAGACCTTACCGATGTCGTGGCACAAGCCGCCCGCGATCAGAATGTCGCGATTGTAGCTAAATTCGGGAAACAACGATGACATCTCCTCGGCCGTCTTCAGCGCGAGGCGGGTAACGGAGCGCAGGTGATCGGCTTGCGTGCCGGTCCGCAACGGCCGAGAGTCGTAATTGCCCGACGGCTTCATGTCGCTGATGGCCGACATATTGGCCGACTCGACTGCCGCAACCCAGGCGTCAATCACCTTGCTGCGCAGGCTCGAATCCTTAATCCAGGCGATCTCAGGCAATTCCGCCAGGATGCGCTGTCGCTTCTCATCGGTAATCTCGATGCGCTTACCGCGCAGTTCCACTGTTCTGGTCGCCACAGCTCGTCCTCAAATGCAAGTTGGAAAGCTCAAAAATCAGTGCTCACCGAACAGGCGCGGCAGCCACAACGCCACGTCGGGATAAAGAACAATCAGGAGAATCATCGTGATGAGGCTGGCGATAAATGGGATGACCCCAAGATTCACGTCCGAGATGGAACCGCGGCCACGCACACCTTGCACTACGTAGAGATTGACGCCCACGGGCGGCGTGATCATTGCCGCCTCGCAGAGCAGAACGATCAGGATTCCGAACCACACAGGATCGAATCCAGCCTGCACGACCACCGGAGTGATAACCGGAACGGTCACAATCATCATCGGCAGCGGCTCCATAAAGCAGCCGAGGACAAGATAGAAGAGAATGATCGCAGCGAGCATGCCACTGGGGCTGAGACCAAGCCCCGTGATGAATCTATTGAGCGCATTAACGAGCCCGATAGCCGACAGCACAAAGTTCAGAAACCAGGCCGCGGCGACGATCAGCATAATCATGCCCGTCGTCCGCATGGTGCCGTCGATGGCCTCAAGCAACATTGGGATAGCCAGTCGCTTGTTTACCGCTGCGAGGACCATAGCGGCGACAACTCCGAGAGCAGCGGACTCGGTCGGAGTGGCAAAGCCCGCGTAGATGTTGCCGATGACCACCAGGAAGATCATGAGAGGTGGGACGAGGTCGCGCAGGCTCGCAATTCGTTCGGTCCAGGACGACTCAATTGCCTTGCCGCGCCATTCCGGCTTGACGAGACAGCAGATCACAATGGTCGCCATGAAAATAACGCCGAGCGCGATCCCTGGTACGAATCCGGCCAAATAAAGGTCAGGCACAGACGTTTCTGTGAGCCATCCGTAGATAATGAGATTGATCGACGGGGGGATGAGGATTCCAAGCGTTCCGCCAGCGGCAAGGGAGCCGAGGAACAGCCGCTCGCTGTAGTCGTACTTGCCGATGACCGGCGTCGCGACAGTACCGATGGTCGCCGCTGTCGCCACACTCGAACCGGAAGTAGCGGCAAACATCATGCACGCGCCGATGTTTGCGTGCATCAGGCCACCGGGAAGCCAGGCCAACCAATAGCTCATGGAGGTGTAGAGCCGATCGGCCATTCCCGAGCGCAAAAGAATTTCCCCGAGGAGCACGAAGAGCGGAACGCTGACGAGAAGAAAATTGCTGGATGCCGACCATACGACCTCACCTAGAGCAAGGTGAATCGGTAGAACCGAGTACAGCTGTCCGAGCACTAAGGCGAGCACCAGGAGGGCAGCTGCGACCGGCAAGCTCAGTCCAAGGAGAAGCAGAAGCAGACCTAGGGAAGTAGGGACCATATTACACCCTGGCTCCTGTGGACTGCGGCACCGTACCGAGCGTCTCGGCGATCTCGTCGTCGACTCCTGCAGGAGCAGCAATCGCGGCCAAAGCGCCAAAATCTCTCCTCAACGCGGCTACGACGGCCAGGACGATCTGTTCAATGCAGACAACCACGAACCAGCACAGGCCGATGAACCAAATGCCCTGGGGTATGACGAGCGGCGTCCCAAGCGGCGTATTCTCGCGTGCGCCGAGTGACTAGGACGTTTCCACCGTGTCCCAGACAAAGCGGCATAGCACAATTGCGACGACGCCTAGCGCGAACAAGGCCATCAAATCGAGAGCCGCACGAACCCTCCGACCCGTCAAATTGCGGATGATGTCAATGCGCACGTGCGCGCGCCGCAAGAGGGCGTAACTGAATGACCAACTCGCGCTCGCTGCAAGCGCGTACATAGTGAGCTCTGTCCCAATGCTGAAAGGCATCGAGGCAAACTTCCTGGCGACGATCTCGATGCTAAGCAACACGGATGTCGCGATTAGCAGAAGTCCGCCAACCCGCGCCATCCAAAGCGAAATTGCTTCAATTCCTTTGTGGAAACGGTGCATTCGCCTGTTTCCGCCGTGCTCGTCCCGACTGACACCGCTCAGTCGGATCACTTCGCCTCTGCCGCAAGTCCCACAATCTTGCCGACGGTGTCTGTCCATTCCTTTGCACAGGCGCTACCGCATCGTTTCGCCCACTCCGTCAGCACACGCTCCCGCAACAGTTTCTGAGCCGCTGCCTTGTCCGGGTCACTGAGCTCAACCACCGTCATTGCCGGATTGGCGAGAATGCCGTCCTTGCACGGCTGACGGCCCGCATTGCAATTGATACCATCCTGAATATCCGCCTTGGCTTGAGCCCACATCCGATCTTCCATGTCGGCGAACTCTTTTTCGAGGAAGGCCTGCGCTTTGGGGTCGAGCGCGGCCCAGCTCTTCATATTTGCTCCGAAGAAGGTCATCGACCACCCCATCGGCAGCAGGTAGAGGTGGTCTGACACCTCCCACCAACGAGCGGTATTGCCAGCGGAAGTCCCAGTTATCGCGCAATCCACAACGCCCCGTTGCATCGCCAGAATCACTTCAGCAAACGGCAAATTGATGGTCGACCCGCCGAGAGCTTCGACGAGATCCGACATGGCGCGGTTGAAGGTGCGAATCTTCTTCCCTTCAAGTGACGCGATGCCGTCGATTTTGCCCTTGCAGTAGAAGACCTGAAGGGCAATCGGGCTCATACTGAGCAACCGTGTGTTGAATTTCTCCGCCATCACTTTTGCCAATATCGGGCGATAGGCTTCGACAGTCTTGCGCTGTGTATCGATGTCGAGCGTGATGCCGGGCAGGTCCAGAGCGTCGAATCGCGGATCTTCGCCGGCCATGTAGCTCAGCGTACCCTCGGATATATCGAACACACCCAGCCGAAGCAGCCGCAGCACCTCAGGCCCCCGAATGCCGAGCTCTTCGATGGATCCAAATGTCGTGGTGATTGCTCCACCTGTTTTCTTCGGCAGATCCTCGGTGAAGAAAGGCTTGTAGATGTACCGGAACATGTTCTGGGTCTGATTGCCCCCGGACACCTTCAAGTTAATCTTTGGGAATTCTTGTGCGAATGCCTGTAGCGGCAGGAGCATCGCTGCGAGAATGCTTGCTGCGCACAATCTCCACATAGCTCTCCCCTTCACTCGCAGGTGACGTTTGCAGAGGCCATCCCAGCACCATTGGGATGGTATCGGACATTGCGCTGGTTGATCAAATTGGATTATTTTCAGCCAAACAATTGGAATTTCCAATGCGTATCACGCTCGCGCAGCTAGAGGCCTTTTTTTGGACCGCGCGACTTGGCTCGGTTCAGCAGGCCGCCCGCCATCTCAATCTTGCCCAGCCGACAGTGTCGTTGCGCCTGCGTGATCTCCAGCGTGAGCTGGGTACAAACTTGTTCGAGAGATGGGGGCGTGGTCTGCGCCTTACCCACGACGGCGAAGCACTGATGCGAAGTGCCCGTGCAGTTCTTGATGAGATCGGCCGCGTCCGTGAGCGGGTCGGCAATTCATCCGAAGTGAGCGGCACCGTGCGGGTGGGGGTCGCCGAGACCTTCGCCATCGTCTGCCTACCACCGCTCCTAAGGGCGCTTAATCGCGACTATCCGGCATTGCGGCTGGAGCTGGCTGTGGCCACAAGCTCCGATTTGGAGCGAGGGGTTCGTGAGCACCAGCTCGATCTGGCATTCGTGGTACACCCGGCAAGCAACTCAAGTTTGAAGCTTACGCCATTTGGTGTTCAGGAGGTCTGTTGGGTAGCCTCGCCTGACTTGAGATTAGGTCCGATTGTGCGCCCGGACGATCTCCGGACTGTCCCAATCATTACCAACCCGCCGCCATCAGCCATGTATCGTCAAATCATGGATTGGTTTGGCGCGGCCGGACTGGAGCCTATGCGTCTCGATATCTGCACCAGTGTAACCGTAATCGCTCACCTGGTCGAGACGGGAATGGCGGTCGGTTTTCTGCCTCGCAAGCTGATCGCCCCTGCATTGGACCGCGGCACGATCGTTCAGCTCGGCGCAATACCGGCGATTATGCCGCCGCGAGTCTATGCAGCCCAACGGATAACAGAAGATTCGCCAGCAATTAACGTCATCATCCGGACGGTTCGGCAGGTGCTTTCGCAGAAAAATTACTTAATGTCTGAATAGATCTTAGAAGGAGACGAAACGAACTTCCCTTGCTTGTTGGCCATCGACCCTCGTAACAACGATTGCGATTCGGTTTCTAAGTCTTTGTGTAGACTGCGTATGTGAAATACTAGACGTGCGAAGCAATCTTGCTGAAGAGCGCATTGAAAGAAGCAAAACTGCGGATCAAACGGAAATCGTGATCTGGAGATCCAGTCAACTCCTCTTCTTCCCCAAACAGTACAGGCACACACTCGCGGTTGATCGTACTGCTCAACGAGTTTGGCTCTGTGGTCATGAGGACGTAGACGTCGATCTCAACCTTCGGGCCGTCCTTCCTGATGGGGCCGCGCCACCGCTTCCAAGCGCCAGGGAAAGCAAGCAAGAGTCTGGGTTCATCACCGCGCAATGCAAACCAATGCCAAGTGGCTGCCTTTACGACGCTGAACGGCTCGCAGCACGACGACGCTGCAACGTGGGTGCCGTCAGCCGGCATTTGCATCAGCTTGAAAGTTGGCTCGGCACCATCTTGTGCCAGCGGCTGACGCGGCATCGAGATGACGACCGAGGGCACCGCGCTGGCCTCCGTGTTGCGCACAGCCTTCGACCAGATCGAAGCGCAGACACGCCGTATTCGAGAAAAGCCCACCCATAGCAAACTACGAATCAAGCTGCCGCCAACATTTGCGATCCGCTGGTTTGTGCCACGATTGGCGCGTTTTCACGCACTCAATCGCCATGTTGACGTGCAGATCACCACCTCCCACCAAGAGGTCGACTTCGACCGGGAAAAGATCGATGTGTGCAATCATTCTGGGACTGCACCGCCACCCAGATTTTATAGTCGGAGGCTGTTTGGTGAAATTATACTGCCGGTCTGCAGCCCCGGCATGCTCCGCGGGGCACAAACCCTTCCGAGCCGTCAGATCTCGCCCGCTTTGTCGTACTCTGCTCGTTGCACCGGCCTGACGACTGGCCAACTTGGCTCAACGCCGCCGAAGTTACCGATTTGGACGGCAATAGCGGCCTCAAATTCGAGAATTCGGCACTCGCATATCAAGCGGCCATTGACGAGCTCGGTATAGTCATGGCGCAGCGGGCTTTCGTCGAGGATGACTTACGGGCCGGACGGCTGATTGCCCCTTTCCAGCTCAGGGGGCGGACGACCGGGGCTTATTATCTTGTCTACCCGCCCGGGCGGCGGTTGACGCCTTCGATCCGCGCCTTCGAAGAATGGATCGTCCAACAAGCTGAATCGATGGAGGAGAATATGTGCCCTACCTGAGGCTACTCTCATCGCCAAAGCCCGACAGATTCGAGAGGGCAGTTTTCCAATCGCTTGGTAGGGAAGTGCGGTTATTTTTTTGTATTGATCTGAGACCGATATATTTGGGACTCCAATACAATTGATCCAATATGTCCCAATACTTTAGGTTCCAGGTCATCACACAAATTCCTACATGCTCCAAGCATTATGCAACATGAGATGGCAGGTGGGATTGAAGAAAAAATGGTGATAGGTTTCCAATTATTCTCCTATTAGAACTCTTTTATAATGCGATTATACGGTGGGTAATCGCGTACTGGTGAGGTTAGAGCTCTAATATTGCGTTCCGACGAACTGCAATTTCTTAAAGAACCGCATATGTAACTGTCCCAGTTGTCGCGTCCGGACGGTTCGCGCGCCGTGGCGGTCGCTAGCACGCCTCTGCCAAACTTTCCGTAAAGTTCCCCTTACTTGTGTATTGTGGGGCAGGATGTCAGAGGGCAACTTCGACCACAGCACAACCCGCAGCGTCCGCCGAGATGGAGCTGGTATCGGTCTTGCAAGTCCGTTTCTGTCATCCGTCGCTTCGATACGACCCCCAGGTCCACGACGAAGCACATTACTTGTTGGGGTTACACCCGAAGGTCGCGTAGGTAAGGATTGGCAGCGGCGATCTCTGCGAAGTCTTCAGGCGAGATATCGGCGAATATCAAGGTTTCTGAGCGACCGTCGGCCTCGGCGAGAAGCTGACCGTTCGGCGCCGCAATAGCGGATAGTCCCGCATACGAAAACATTTTATCAGCGCCGCAGTAGTTCACATAGGCCACAAAGATCTGGTTTTCAAAGGCACGCACAGGGATCATCTTGCGTGCGATGAATTCCGGATTGCCATTGACAGGAAGGGCAGTTGGAACGGCGACGAGTTGAGCCCCGGCTTGAGCAAGGCGGCGAATGTTTTCAGGAAATTCAACATCATAGCAGATCAGGAATCCAATTTTGAGGCCACAATACTCGACGAAGCAGGCTACCGGGTCACCAGGTTGGAACAGCCCTCGTTCGAAATCACCGTAGAGATGCGATTTCCTGTAAATGGTGGGCTGATCGCGGCCATTGATGAAGGTGGCACTATTGTAAAGCGCGTTGTCGGCGGCTTCTACGAACCCCACTAACAGAGCAATATTATTTATTCGAGCTATCCGCTCTAATTCTTGAATCATCTCTCCGCCAGCCGGGCAAGCTAACGTACGCAAATCATCCCCAGCGCCATATCCCTGCAAAGCAAGCTCCGGCGTAATTAGCAGCTGTGCTCCGCTGGCGACTGCCTTTTCGGTCGCTGTCCTTATGCGCGCGAGATTAAGGCGCGGATCAACGGATCGCGCCTCCATTTGAAAAGCTGCGATGCGCATAGCGGTCGTTCGAGTTCATGGCACCGAGAAGCCGCGGCAGGTCGCCGAATCGGGCGATTAGGCCGAAGACGATTGCCGCGATGATGGCAAAGAAAATGGAAACCGAAGCCATTGTTGGTGTGTAGCCGTAACGCAGCGCGTTGAAAATTTTGATAGGCAACGTTTCCATCGTGAATCCGACCGTCATGTAGGCAACGATATACTCGTTGAGCGACAGAACGAACGCAAAGGCGTAACCTGAGACCAGATAAGGCAGGATCATGGGCATAACGATTGTGCGAAAAACCGTACGATCATCCGCACCCATTGTCGCTGCTGCTTCGACTAAAGAGCGATCGATCGATGAAAATCCGAGTGAGAGCGTCACTAGCGGAAGCGTTACGAAAAAGACCGCGTGGCTGATAACGGCTGTCCATGGCTGGCCGTAGAAACTGATTGTCGCCCAGAAGCTGAGCATACCAAGCGCAGTGATCACGGGTGGCAGAATGAACGGCGCGACACCCAGCAACCGGAAGAAATTGGCCCAGGGCGCGATACGCCGCCAGAGAAACCACGAAAGCGGTAGCGCTATAAGAACCGCAAGGGCTGCAGAGAAGGTCGCAAGCAACACTGACGTAATCAGGGCACCGCGCCAGCCCGGATCTTCAAAGATTTGTCCGTACCACGCTAAGGAGAAACCGTGGGGTGGAAATGTAAGCGACTGCTTCTCGTTGATCGAGACGCCCGCGACGACCACCAACGGCCCGGCTAGGAAGAGTGCGACGAGCGCGAACCCAACCTTGCGCAAGATGCCGTCGATCATTCAACCACCTCCCTCCGCCCCCCGATAAGGGCCGTCAGGCCAACCAGGGCCAATGATATCAGTACGAGGAAGACGGCCATTGCCGCGGCGAATGGCATGTTGGACTGGTAGATGGCCTGATCAGTGATCAGCACCGACAGCGTCCAATGCTGTGGCCTGCCGAGGATTTGCGGCAGCAGGTAAGAACCAAGCGCAAAGACGAAGACCAGAATGAACGTGGCCACGATCGTGTTGCGCTGGGCGGGAATGACAATGTTGAAAAAGCCTCGAAGTGGTGAGGCTCCCAGTGTCCGCGCGGCCTCAAGCAGTGACGGGTCGAGGCGGATAAGCGAAGGATAGAGAACCAGAACGGTGTAGGGCAGTGCCTGGTATACCATCCCGGTCAGTACAGCGCCGAAACTAGGCAGAAGGGCTTGTGGCTCTGACATCAAACCAGCAGCCACCAGAAGATTGGTGATCCCGGCAGTGCGCGAAAGAAGTGTCGACCACGCGAAACCAATGATCACCTCTGAAAGCGAGAGTATGGAAAGCAGTGCAATCAGCCATATAACCTGAACGCGGCGCGGGCTTTGTGTCAGGGCATATGTGAAGGGGAACGCGATGGCCACGCAGACGAGAGCAACTATAACAGCAAGTATGAGAGAGAAGCCAAGCACACCACCGAAAAATGGGCTCAAAAAGCGGGCATAATTATCAATCACGAATTCCGGCGAGTAAAATCCTCCTTGCTGACGCTTGAAGAAACTGACCGTGATCATCGTCGAAAATGGGATCACGAAGAACACGATCAGCATAATGGCGGGAAAGATCAACGGGGCATAGTCAGCGAGCTTGTGCGGAGGTTCGGATTTCATTGCTTGAGCACCACGCAGCTTTCGGCTGGTAATACAATGCCAACGTCAGAACCTTCCTGGATGTCATTCCGCGTTTGAGGAGGTACGACTGCAATGATCCTGGTGCCGCCAGCGTCGATGAAAATCTCAATGGTGCCGCCGAGATCGCGGACGAAACTGATCTTGCCAGGGATGGCGTTCGCCCTATCTTTTTCCAGTTGAATGTCCTCGGGGCGGATAGAGATAAGACCTTTGTTCATACCATCCGGCAGCGAAAGGTTCGGAATTGGCTGGCCTAGAGCTACAACACGTCCGGCGCTATCCAACTCAACTTCGAGAAGGTTTGTTGAACCAATAAAGCTGGCGACGAAAGCATCGGCGGGTTTGCGGTAGATTTCGATCGGAGGAGCGGCCTGGCGGATGCGGCCATCACCCATGACGACGACCAGGTCAGCCATGGTCATGGCCTCACGCTGGTCATGCGTCACGACAATTGTCGTGATGCCGAGTTTTTGCTGCAGCTGGCGCAATTCCATCTGCATCGCTTCTCGCAGCTTGGCATCGAGCGCAGACAGGGGCTCATCGAGGAGGAAGAGACTAGGTGCATGCGCAAGAGCTCGTGCGATCGCGACGCGTTGACGTTGGCCACCTGACAGCTGCGAGATTGAACGGTGCGCGTATCCCGGAAGTTGGACTAGCGCGAGAAGCTCCTTGACTCGCTCTTGTTGCGTTTTTCTGTCAACACCGCGGATGCGGAGTGGATAGGCAATATTCTCACCGACCGTAAGATGCGGAAAGAGGGCCAGTGATTGAAACACCATTCCGAAATTGCGTTTGTGCGTGGGTAAGTGCGTGATGTCCTTCCCATCGAGGAAAACTGCTCCCTGGGAAGGTTCCTCCAACCCTGCAATCATCCGTAAAAGGGTCGTCTTTCCGCAACCAGAAGGGCCAAGCAAACAAACAAATGTTCCATGCGGAACGGCAAGACCAACATTGTCGACCGCAGTAAAATTTCCGAATCTTTTCGTCAGGCCTTTAAGCTGCAATCCCGACATATGTGAGACGTCTTCGCGGGTGCACATCTTCACTTGGGTGATGCAGAAGCCAGCGCCGTTGCAACTATAGCAAGCGCAGCAATTTCGGCTGACTCCTGCCTGTGCTTGTTCCTTCCGCTCAACCCACAATCATTTCCGTCCACTTCTGATTCAGCCAGTCGGCCTTCGTGGTATAGAGGTCGTAGCGTGGAATGATCGGATCGATCTCCGACGAGACGGCGGCAAATTCCTCGTCCGTCAGATCGAGCAGATCGCGTCTTATCGTGGGCGCCGTGCCGACCTTCCGGGCCAGGAGGGCTTGAACCTCCGGCTGGCACATGAAGTCGATGAAGATGTGGGCCTCTTCCACTTTTTTTGAAGCGCGAGAAAGGACCCAGCTACCAGAATCCTGGATGCCGCCTTCCTTCGGGAATGTGGAGCGGACTGGGAAACCGTCGGCTGCCGCGAGGCCCGTCACATCGTGATAGTACTGGCCCATTGGGATTTCGCCCGACTTTAGAGCCTGCTCGAACTGGGCTTCATCACGATACCACAGCCTGACATTCGGTTTCACTTCGGCGAGCTTCTCGAAGGCCTTGAGCTGGCCCTCTTCCGTATCCAGCGCGTCAGTCCCACCCATGAAGGTCTTCGCCGTGACTTCCAACAGGAACGAGTTGGAAACCAGAGCGAGCAGGCCAAGGCGATCCTTATTGGCGGGATCCCAGAGGGCAGCCCAGGATTCCGGCGGCTCCGGATAGACCTTCGTATTCGTCACGAGGGTGATGTACCACGCAACCGCGCCAATGCCTGCGATGCGCCCGTCCGGATATTTCGAGATGAACTGCGGCAGCAATTTATCCATGTTCTTGATTTTGGCAGGATCGAGCGGCGTCCAAAGCTCTGTCCGTTGACCTTTCAGGGTTGCGACCTGGGACATCATCGAAAGGTCTGCAGGGGCCTGCCCGGCACGTGCGGCCTGTTCAAGCTGGACCAACCAAGCCTCGCCAGTGGGTTCGGCCACCGATTCAACCGCTATGCCAGTCGCCTTGGTGAATTCCGGAAAAATGTTTTTGTCGAATGAATCTTTGAAATAACCGCCATAAACGCCGATTTTTATCGACCTTTCCTGAGCGCGCAGTATGGACGGGCAGGCGAGCAACCCGGCACCCGCAATACTCGCAGCCAAAACCGAGCGGCGGCTGACTTTCGTCGTTCGCAGGGGCTTCATGTCCGTTCTCCTCTTTCGGGCAACGCAACTCCCATTTATTCTTGGGCGAAATACTTCAGGGCCAAACTGTTTTCTTTGTAATTGAAGGGCTGAAGACCATCAGGCTCAAGATTTCAAAAAGTACCTGCGCACCCGCGTGGGCCGTGTTGGTTGTGGCATCGTACTGGGGTGCCACCTCGACGACGTCGCCGCCGACAAGGTTGACGCCTTTCAGACCACGCAGGAGCTCCAAGACTTCGCGCGTGGTAAGGCCGCCCACTTCCGGCGTTCCTGTGCCCGGTGCAAAGGCGGGATCGAGGCTATCAATGTCAAAAGAGAGATAGGTCGGCCCGTCTCCGACAACCTCTCTTGCTTTTTCAATGATCGCCGGAACACCCATCGACGATACCTCTTCGGCATGAATAATCGTCATGCCGGCCTCATAAGAGAACTCCCACAAGTATTCGGCTGATCCTCGAATGCCGATCTGAATAGTCCGGGTTGGATCAAGCACGCCGTCAAGGACGGCATTTCGGAATGGGCCGCCATGATGGAACTTGGTCTGGTCGAACGCACCACCGGTGTCGCAATGGGCGTCGATGTGGATCATGCCAACAGGCTGGTCGCGACCGATGGCCTTCAGAATGGGATGTGAGATCGAATGGTCGCCACCGACGGAAAGTGGCACCACTCCGACATCTACAATCTTTCGCACGTGCCGTTCGATATCCTCGTGGCATTGCTCCAATCGATATCGGCTTGCGAACGGAACATCCCCGATATCGGCGACCTGTAAGTCGAATATGGGAGCGCAGTCGAGCACGTGATTATACGGACCGATGCGCTCGATCGCTCGCAACGCGCGCGGGCCAAATCGTGCCCCTGGCCGATTAGTCACGCCGAGGTCCATGGGGACGCCCAGCAAAGCAACCTGAAGATCACCGAAATCTGGGGCGGCGGGATCAATCTGACGGTAGGGGGCAGACAGAAAGGTGGGGACTCCCGAGTAGGGCGCGAGACGGGTGCCCGATTTGGAAAAAATCTTATCGGCCACACGACGGAAGCGTGGATCGAACAGCTCTCCACCATGGCCCTCGCCGTACTTCGCTCTTAGTGCTTCCAGCTTTTCTTTGTCCCAGCCCATCCAGAACCTCTCTTCATCCGATAGGCTTTCAGGCGAGCCTATCGGGGTTATCGGAAATCCTGAAGTCTACGGAATGCTATGGCGAGGCGTTGAAAAGGCAATTGATATTCTTATAAAGAGAGATGTGAGAAAAACTAACAAACGGGACGCCCATTGGCTGGTCGTTTGCCACCTCTCAATCCGCTGCGCGCGTTTGAGGCTGCAGCCCGCCTGGGGTCTTTAACGAGAGCGGCAGCTGAGCTGCACGTCACCCACGGTGCAGTGAGCCATCAAATTCGCGTTCTCGAGACGTGGCTTGGCGTAAAATTGTTTGAAAGAGCAGGGCAGCGGCTCAAGCTGACGGCCCACGGGGCGGAGTTGCTGCCGACGGTTTCTGCGGCATTCGAGGACATCGCCGCGGCGACGGCGCGGATGACGCGACCGACCACCTCTGGCGCCTTGAGTGTCGCGTGCGTCCCGGCACTCCTCTCGCTATGGCTTTTGCCGCGGATCGGTAGCTTCATCGGGCGGTATCCGGAAATCCGGTTGTCTTTCTCCGCATCCAATGATCCGGATAGCATTCACTCTTCTGACGTTGATGTTGCTATTCTTTATGGAGATGGTAGCTGGGCGGACTGTTGGGTCAAACTTTGGACCTCATTGGAATTGTTTCCCGTTGCCAGTCCGACCCTGATTAACAATCGACCAATTCGCTCAATTCGTGATATCGGCGATCATGTCATCTTACATGGTGATGACGGGCGGGAATGGCACACCTGGCTGGCTGCCGCCGATGCGCTCGACCTGAAGCGGGGGCAGCAGCTATTCTTTTCAGATGCCAGATTGGCCATAGAAGCCGCAGTGCATGGATTGGGAATTGCACTTGGCGACACGATAACAGCTGCCAGTCTGCTGGCGAAGGGACAGCTCGTGGCGCCGTTCAATCTTGCGGTGCCTGCAACTGATGCCTTCTACGTTGCCTGCCGAAAAAATGTCCGCGCTACGCCGATTGTGAGCGTATTTGTTGATTGGCTTTTCGCTGAGCTTAAGGAGGATGATGCTCGCGCTGAGCCGCAGCTTACGGCTCAGCGCGCTGTTCGCCGATGAGTGATACCTAACCCTGTCAATGGCCCTGTCCTGGGTTATCGTCAGGCACGTGAGCTGATCTCAATTCGGTACTGATTGAGAGCCGGCTGGAGCCGAGCGTTGCAAGGCGGAAATATCCTCATAGTCCGCAAGCACATTCTCGGTGACATCATAGAAGTCATAGAGTCGGGCCTCATCAGGTGAAACAAAAATGCGATTCGGCAACAGCGGAAAGCTCGTCCCGAAATAGGTATTGAACACAGCGCGGAAGCTGTTCACGGGTGTCGTGTTCTCTCCCAACTGGCTGTAGTCGCCGTTAGGGAAAAAATAGGCACTGATGATGCTTGTCTTGATGCGCTGTTCGCTCGCGGATGCTTCGTTCCAGGGAACACTCCAGTTACGTTCAGGGAAAGGCCCTTCATCAGCCTGAATTATGATGATTGGCAGATTATTGCGCTCAGACTGCAACGCCGCCACAAGTTCTTGGATCAGGCGAGTCGCGTAGGCAACCTGGTCGACGTATCCTTCGCGCTCGCTCCGTTTTTCAGCCTCTTCGCGGGTGAAGCACCTTCCGTCCGGTGCGAAAACGTAAGGACCATGCGGCACAAGAATGTGCGCGAACACGAAAAGCGGCTGATCTTGCTCTCCCAACGCTTTGATCTTTTCGATCTGCGGTCTCACTCGTTGGCATTGGCCGAGATCCCAGTCGAGCTGCTGCGCGAGGCGCGTGGTGGGCAGAATTTGAAGTAGCGGATGCAAGATTGTGTAGCGGAGGTAAAGGTAGTCGAACTCACCTAATCCATGTGGGTGGTTTTCGTCTGCAAGAGGATTTTGGAAGGTGCCCGTCCACCATGAGCCGAACTGGATAAATCGATAACCGCGTTCCTTCAAGAATCTCGCGACCCGATGATCCCTGAGCATCGCCTGAAGCGGACGCCAATCGTTCCCTGGTGCCCGCTCGCTGAGCATGTCGAGGTAATCCATATAGAATGTTGACGCGAGAGACAGCCCAGTGCGGTGATAGTTTGAATTGGCGGCGCGGACGACATGGAAGCCACGCTGCTCGAGGAAATCGATGGTTTCGGTGATATCGACGTCGTAATATCGCGCGAGCGTCTCCGCCGATGCGAAACGATCAAACACGAAGTAATAGATATCTGGGGGACGCGCCGTAACGACAGGCGTCTCTGTTCCTTTCGTGAATTCAGCAGTTTCCTCCACAGCCTTATTGGGATCGTAGACGGTCCTAGCCGCGCGATTTCGCCATTCGAAGGCGGCAACATCCCAGGCCGGGGCGGCAACCATCACGGCGGCAGCCGCGGTAAGCGCGAGGTGCAGCGCCCGGATGTGTCGCGCCGGGAGGCGCGCAGCAGCCAACGTGAGAATGCCTATGAGCAGAATTGCGACCGGCACGGACCATACGGTCGCGTAACTGTCGTCGAACCAACGGACAAAGCGAAACAGACCGGCATGGAAAAGGCAGCCTGCAACCCAGATGCTAGCAATGACGGCTGCGCACGCATCGAACCTCCGGCGGATTCCCGCGACGAGGAGAAGGACTGCGAGCGCAAAACCCAGCGAGCCGATCAGCGCCGGCGCCGCACTCGAGAGGAACGTCTGGTGGCGGTTGTGAACGAGCAGTCCAAGAACGGACGCAACCGCGAAGAGAAGAGGGGGGGCGGCCAGCCAGAAAGTGGACGACCATTGCCTTCGGGAGTTTGGTTTCGTTTGGACAACAGGTTCCAGAACCGATCTGTTCGCCATCCAGTCACCTCTCGTCTGTTAGTGGGCGGAGCGCCGGTGCCAGGGTTGCACCAGAGCACTGCTTGGAGGCAGGGATCAGGCACCTATTCATGACACATTTGTGATGAATCTACGGGAGCGATTCTGCAGCCAAATTGGTTACTTAGCTTGGCTGCCAACCACGTGATTCCACGATCTGGAGGATGGTCCTGATGCGAATCAAGCCGCTTGCCCTCGCCACTCCGCTCGTCCTCTCCCTGATGTTTGCGGCCATGTCGACCACGGAGGCGCACGCATATCTAGACGGCGGCTCGGGAAGCATGCTGCTACAACTTCTACTCGGGGGCGTTGCGGGACTAGCCGTTGCGGCCAAGCTCTACTGGTACAAGTTGCTGTCGCTTTTCGGAATAAAGCCGAAGGCTGCAGCCTCTGAGGAGGCTGAGGCAGAACGCGCAACGCAGCGGTGAAGTCAAGGCTGGTCTGCCCAGGAAGCATACCTCCTCGTACGGATCAAGTTACAACGAGCGATGTCCGCAGTGCTATCCCAAGCAGCTGCCACACCCGAGGGTGCGGCTTTTGTTATACAGACCGAGCCGGGCTCCTATCGCGACAGAAACGGCTGCGTTTTCTATCGCGGAAATCGAATATTTCGTGGATTGAGCAAAGCGGCGCTCGAAAATTGGGAAGCGCTTCAGCGCGCGCCGTTTTTCGAAGCCAACCGAAAAAGCGGCAAAATCGTCGACACCTGGTCAGTCGATCCTCAAAAGGAAGGACTGGCTGAGGGATCGTGGGCTGGCATCGTGGAACATGCCCGCATCCCCTTCATCTCCTATCCCTACGAGTGGCCTTTCGGGATGCTGAAGGATGCCGCCCTTTTGCATCTGGACCTCATGTGCCAGGCGTTGGCCTGCGGCATGATTTTGCGAGATTCCTCACCGTATAATATTCAATGGAACGGGGTTCACCCCGTTTTCATCGATATTCCTTCGTTCGCTCCGCTCCGGAAGGGCGAGCCGTGGGTGGGCTACCGCCAATTCTGTGAGTTGTTCCTATACCCGTTGATGCTCCAGGCCTACAAAGGGGCTGACTTCCGGCCATGGCTGCGTGGGCGTATCGATGGCATTCCGGCGGAGGACATGCGCCGACTCATGTCAGCGCGCGACCTGTTGCGACCAGGTGTGTTGCTTCACGTGGTGGCGCAAAGCGCTCTCCAGCAGCGCTATTCAAGCAAGGGCGTGAATGTCAAAAGTCAGCTCGCTACTGCGGGTTTCGACAAAAGTCTCATCAAGCGTAACGTCAACAAACTGGCCGATCTTGTCGCGAAGCTCGTGCCGCCGCCGATCAAGACCGAATGGTCGGATTACGATCGGACGCACTCCTATGACGAGAAGGAGTTTCAGCGAAAGCTCGAGTTTGTCCGGGCTGCTGCTGCGACCCGGCGTTGGCGATTGGTGTGGGACCTGGGGTGCAATACCGGTACGTTCTCGCGCGTCGCAGCTGAGCATGCGGACTACGTAGTTGCCATGGATGGCGACTGGATGGCTATCGAGCGTTTTTATCAGCACGAGAAGGCCGGCGCGGCGTCGCGAACCATATTGCCTCTCGTTGTTAATCTTGCCGACGCCTCTCCCAATCAGGGCTGGCGCGGCGCAGAACGTAAGGGGCTCGCAGAGAGGGGACGGCCGGAGCTGACGCTCTGCCTGGCGCTCATTCATCACATCGTGATCTCCGCCAATATTCCCTTGGCTGATTTCATTGACTGGCTGGCAAGCCTCGGAACGGCTGTTGTGATCGAGTTCGTCGGGCGGGACGACGAAATGGTCCAAATCCTGTTGGCCAATCGCGACGACCAATACGACGATTATCAACCCGATATTTTCCGGCAATTGCTTGCGGCACGATTTGATATCCGCGCCGAACAAGACCTGAAGAGTGGCAAACGTCGGATTTACTTCGCCGAACCAAAGGCGAAGCTCTAATCGAGTGTTACGCAGCACGAATCGACCTGGCTTGCCAAGCTACGCCAAAATTTTGGGCGCGCCGTCGGCGCCTGACCGTCGACCGCTTTGATCACGCTTCTAGCGCCTAGAAAATAAGCGGCCTGGCGAGCGAACGTTCATCGCAAAAGTGCACGCCGCCGGCTAATCGGCCAAAATGTTCGCCAGTCGTGCAAGATTCGGCTTCTTTTTCTCTCTAGTTTCCGAGGGTTAGTTCGCTCACGCCGGTTGTCGGCGAGTTGTGGCACGCTCCTTGCCAACCCGAAGTGTGCTTATCGGTTTCAGGGAGAGTGCCTTCATGCGAGAACATTTATTTGGCGGCCTGCTCAAGGGAGCGGTCAGTTTGGCCGCGTTAGCGTTCGCCGCTAGCCTTCCGTCACATGCTGAAGACACCATTAAAGTTGGTGTTTTGCATTCTCTATCAGGCACTATGGCCATCAGCGAGACGACCCTTAAGGACGTCATGCTGATGCTTATCGAAGAGCAGAACAAAAAAGGTGGTCTGCTCGGCAAAAAGCTTGAAGCCGTAGTCGTCGACCCCGCATCGAACTGGCCGCTGTTCGCGGAAAAAGCCCGCGAGCTTATTACGCAGCATAAGGTTTCTGCAGTTTTCGGATGCTGGACGAGCGTGTCGCGCAAATCCGTCCTACCAGTCTTCAAGGAGCTGAATAGCATTCTCTTTTACCCTGTGCAGTATGAGGGTGAAGAGAGCGAGCGCAACGTTTTTTATACGGGAGCTGCGCCCAATCAGCAGGCGATCCCTGCCGTAGATTATCTGATGAGCGAGGAGGGCGGCAAAGTTGAACGCTGGGTGTTAGCGGGCACCGACTACGTTTATCCGCGCACGACGAACAAAATTCTTGAGGCCTACCTTCTGTCCAAAGGCGTCAAGAAGGAAGACATCATGATCAACTATACGCCATTCGGTCATTCCGACTGGCAGAGCATCGTGGCAGAGATAAAGAAATTCGGCTCGGCGGGTAAGAAGACCGCTGTTGTCTCGACCATCAATGGCGATGCCAACGTTCCTTTTTATAAGGAGTTGGCGAACCAGGGCATAAAGGCGACAGATATTCCTGTCGTAGCCTTCTCGGTCGGTGAAGAGGAGTTGGCCGGGATCGACACGAAGGATTTGGTCGGCCATCTCGCCGCCTGGAATTACTTCCAGTCGGTCGACAGTCCCGCCAACCGTGAATTCATCGAGAAGTGGAAGGCTTTCACGAAGGATCCGAAGCGGGTCACCAACGATCCGATGGAGGCGCACTACATCGGCTTCAACATGTGGGTGAGGGCCGTCGAAAAGGTCGGCACGACTGATCCGGATAAGGTCATCGACGCCCTGCCTGGCATCGAGGTGCCGAACCTATCGGGTGGAATAGCGAAAATGCTGCCGAACCATCACATTACCAAGCCTGTGATGATCGGCGAAATTCGCGAGGATGGTCAGTTCGACATCGTCTGGCAGACGGACGATCTCGTGCCGGGTGATGCGTGGTCCGACTATCTCGAGGGCTCGAAGGACCTGGAGGCCGATTGGGTCGAAAAGAAGTGCGGAAACTATAATAAGAAAACCGGACAGTGCGGCGGCGTCTGAACCGAGCCGAGAAAGAAAATCGACACAATGGTGCGGCGATCTCGCCGCACCGCCTCAAGCAGCACCATTAGCCCGGAACTCCCGTGAGAAGATTAAGCTGCTACGTCACGATGGCCTTGGTCGTCATGGTCCTGGCTCTAACCTCAATCCGGGGCACCAACATTGCTTACGCCGATGAAGGCGATCTCGAAACAGCATTGAGGCTTCTCGCCACCAAGAATTTCAACGACACGATTACAGCCATCGATCACATCGTCAGCTCCGGCGCACCTCACGCGATTGAGATCATAGATGCTTTGGGCGATCGCCGCCTGTTCGTGTCCGAAACTGACAAGTCCATTCTTTACCGCGATGTCGCGGGCACATTTCGGGATGCGCGCACAAGCGAGGTTGTCGCGAATCCTCCGGCAGAATTAGCCGCTATTCGCATAAACAATCGTGTGCGCTCCGCGGTCGCGGCTGCGAGAGGAGCCCTTAGTCTCTTTGATCTTGATTCCCAACGACGGAGCGAAGCTGCACGTGCCGTATTTGCGGCGCGCGATCCGGCGCTCCTATCGGCCGTCGAAAGTGCGCTGGAGCGCGAAAAGGAACCAGGCGTTGCCGAAATCCTGAAACTCGCGCGCGCCGCAATCATCGTTGCCAAGTCGGATGCGCCAGACAATGAACGCATTGAGGCAATAGAAATATTGAGGGCTTACAGAGGCCGTGACGCGCTTGCTATTCTCGGAAGCCTTCCCTCGGATACATCTGAACCAATTCGGCATGCAGCCGCTGCTGCGCTGTCCTCAATTGAAAACCGGCTAGCGCTGTGGAGAGCTCTGGAAAACACTTGGTATGGCGTGTCCCTTGGCTCTGTCTTGCTGTTGGCCGCCATCGGCCTTGCTATCACCTTCGGCGTCATGGGCGTCATCAACATGGCCCACGGCGAGATGGTGATGCTGGGGGCCTACACGACATACGTCGTTCAGGAGATCATCCGAACAAGTGCTCCGAGCCTATTCGATTATTCCTTGGCATTCGCCATTCCCCTAGCCTTCCTCGTGGCTGGGAGCGTAGGAATCGGAATTGAACGCGGCGTCATTCGGTTACTCTACGGGCGGCCGCTTGAAACACTGCTCGCAACCTGGGGCATCAGCCTCATCCTTCAGCAGGCTGTGCGCACTATCTTCGGTCCGACCAATCGCGAGGTCGGAACGCCCAGCTTCATGACGGGAACGTTCCAGGTTGGCGAGCTCGCGATCACGTGGAACCGGCTCTACATCGTCGTTTTCGCGACCATTATCTTCATTTGCCTTCTTTTGCTCCTTCGGTTCACGACCTTCGGCCTGCAAATCCGCGCTGTCACGCAGAACAGACGAATGGCAGGCTCAATGGGCATTCCAACAAATCGGATTGACGCTCTAACATTCGGGCTGGGATCTGGCGTAGCCGGCCTTGCGGGTGTGGCACTTTCGCAGATCGACAACGTCAGCCCGAATCTCGGTCAGAGCTATATCATCGACAGCTTCCTCGTAGTGGTTTTCGGCGGCGTCGGAAATTTGTGGGGAACTCTCGTAGGCGCGCTCTCCTTGGGCGTAGCCAACAAGTTCCTCGAGCCCTATGCAGGCGCCGTTCTCGGCAAGATCCTGCTGCTTGTTCTGATCATCCTGTTCATCCAGAAGCGGCCGCGCGGACTTTTCGCGCTCAAAGGAAGGGCGGTGGAAGCATGATTATGCGCGCTCTGCTGTCCGGTGATGCCTACGCCAAGTGGTTCGTCGGCATTCTGCTTGCAACGGCCGTTTTAGTGCCCGCCTTGAGCCTTCTCACTCCCCCGACGTCTCCTTTTCATATCCCTGCATCGACGCTGTCGCTTTACGGGAAATATCTCTGTTACGCGCTGCTTGCGCTGTCGCTCGATCTTGTTTGGGGGTACTGCGGTATTCTCTCTCTCGGTCACGGCGCGTTCTTCGCCCTCGGCGGCTATGCGATGGGCATGTATCTGATGCGGCAGATTGGAACGCGCGGCGTCTACGCGCACCCTGTGCTTCCGGATTTCATGGTTTTCCTGAATTGGAGCGAGTTGCCATGGTTCTGGTACGGTTTCGATCGCGCCTGGTTTGCCTTTCTCATGGTTCTGCTGGTGCCCGGTGTTCTAGCCTTCGTGTTCGGATGGTTCGCATTCCGCAGCCGCGTAACGGGCGTCTACCTGTCGATCATCACGCAGGCCATGACGTATGCGTTGATGCTCGCCTTCTTCCGGAACGAAATGGGTTTCGGCGGCAACAACGGCCTCACCGATTTCAAGGATATCCTGGGCTTTCCGGTTCAAGCAGAGGGGACAAGGGCAGCTCTCTTTTCAGCATCCGCGCTGGCGCTTCTCCTCGGCTTCCTCGTCGCAAAGGGGATCGTCGCATCAAGGCTCGGAAAGGTGCTCGTCTCGATACGAGACGCGGAAAGCCGCACGCGATTTCTCGGCTACAGGGTCGAAAATTATAAAACATTCGTGTTCACGGTTTCCGCAGTGATGGCCGGAGTCGCGGGAGCGCTCTACGTTCCGCAAGTGGGAATCATCAATCCCAGCGAGTTCGCGCCCGCAAACTCCATTGAGGTGGTCATCTGGACGGCCGTCGGTGGGCGAGGAACCCTCGTGGGTGCGGCAGTTGGTGCGGTTCTCGTCAATTACGCCAAGACGATTTTCACGACGGGGACCCTCGCGCCATATTGGCTGTTCGTCCTCGGTGGCCTCTTCATATTCGTCACGATATTCCTGCCGAGAGGCATCGTGGGGACATTGCAGGATTTTTTCGCAAGGCGGCGGGCTGTTTCGAACGCCGCGGTCCAGGCAAATGGACCTGTGCCTCAGCCAGCGGAGTGAGCCTATGAACGCTTTCACAAGCGTTGCAGCGCGGCAGATGCTGACGCCCAGCCTTCTTTATCTGGACGCCGTTACCGTCAGCTTCGACGGCTTCAAAGCCCTGAATAATCTTTCCCTGCAAATCGAGCCCGGCGAAATGCGCGCCATCATCGGTCCGAATGGTGCGGGGAAGACCACGATGATGGACGTGATCACCGGAAAGACCAGACCGGAATCAGGTGTGGTTCTATTCGATCACGGCATCGACCTGACGCGGCTCGACGAGGCGGAGATTGCCAATTTGGGAATCGGCCGGAAATTTCAGAAGCCCACAGTATTCGAGCAACACACCGTAAACGATAACATCCTCCTGGCGTTGAAGGGCGATCGGCGTGTGCGAGGCACATTGCGGTGGGGCGCGTCGCGTGAGGAGGCGGAACGGGTCGAGGAAATTCTTGCGACGATCGGCCTCAGCGATCAGCGTAATCGGATTGCGGGAAGCCTGAGCCACGGGCAAAAGCAGTGGCTTGAGATCGGGATGCTGTTGGCACAAGATCCGAAGCTTCTCCTGATCGACGAGCCCGCAGCCGGCATGACGGACGCCGAAACCGAAGCGACGGCCGAGCTCTTGAAACGAATTTCAGCCGATCATTCGATCATCGTCGTGGAGCACGACATGGCCTTCGTTCGTGCGCTCGGCGTCAAGGTAACATGCCTCCACGAAGGCTCCGTTTTGGCCGAAGGCAGCATCGACGCCGTTTCTGCCAATCCGCGCGTCATAGAAGTTTATTTGGGCCGCTAGCCGAGACCGGGGGAGGCACAACGGATGCTCAAGGTCGAAGGCTTGGATGTCCACTACGGCGCCGCTCAGGCGTTGCGAAGCGTTTCGCTCGAAGTCCCGGCGGGAAAAGTCACGGTCGTGCTTGGCCGCAACGGTGTGGGCAAGACGACGCTGCTGCGGGCGATTGCAGGTCATCAACCTGTCAGCGCCGGGAGCATTGTCTGGAATGGTACACTGCTGAACGGCCTGGCCCCTTACCAACGCGCACGGCTCGGGATGGCCCTTGTACCACAGGGCCGAGAAATCTTTCCCCTTTTGACGGTGCGCGAGAATTTGCAGACTGGCTTCGCTCTCTTGAAACGCGCCGAGCGACGTATCGAAGAGGAGATTTTCGAGCTGTTTCCTGTGCTCAAGAGCATGCTCAATCGCCGCGGCGGCGATCTTTCCGGTGGTCAGCAGCAGCAGCTCGCCATTGCTCGGGCGCTCGTGACGCGTCCGAAGCTTCTCATTCTTGATGAGCCAACGGAGGGCATTCAGCCGTCAGTCATCAAAGATATTGGCAGAGCGATCAGCTATCTGCGCAAGAAGGGCGAGATGGCCATTTTGCTGGTTGAGCAGTATTTCGAATTTGCTCGGGACTTGGCGGACCGATATGCTGTCATGGAGCGGGGCCAAATCGTCCTGTCCGGCACCCGCGCGGAAATGGTGGAGGACGATGTCCGCAGCCGCCTTGCCGTCTGACGCGCCAAGAACACAGCTCGATGCATTGCGTGCCTCGGGGCAGATCACGCTGGAATGCGCGCGCGTCGGCGATTCAACGCGCATTGTACATCTCGCGGAAACAGGTGGTTATCGCCTGAAGTTTCCCGAAACGGAGAATAAGGGGGCGCTCCATGCGGTCATTATCAACACGGGTGGGGGTGTCGCTGGAGGTGATCGTGTCGACGTACAGGTAACTGCAGGCAGCAACACTAAACTGACGGTTTCCAGCGCTACTGCAGAGCGCATCTACCGAAGCATCGGCGCGGAAACGGAGATCAGCATCAAGCTTTCAGTTGCTCCTGGCGGGCGTCTCAATTGGCTGCCGCACCCAACGATTCTTTTCTCCGGCGCTCGCGTGACGCGCTCCATCGAGGCGGATGTGGCCGAAAATGCCAGCTTATTGATTGGGGAAGCGACGATCTTCGGTCGCACAGCGAGCGGGGAGCAAATGGGGTTCGGAGTGTTCCGAGATAAATGGCGGATTCGCCGTGATGGCCGTTTGCTGTTTGCGGAGGAAGTGCGGCTCGAAGGTCATTTCGGTGAAATGATGCAACGTCCCGCTATTGCAAAGAATGCCAATGCCAGTGCGCTATTGGTTCATATTGGCCCCGATGCTGAAGATGTGCGCGAGCTCGTGCGGAAAAGTTTTTTCGATTGTCCCGGAGTGCACGGCGTCAGCGCCTGGCGCGGGATGCTCGTTATGCGCGCGCTCGCGAATGGGCTGTCGGAAGTCCAGTGCGTGCTTCATCGAGCTGTACAAGCACTAACGCGAGCTGCCATTCCACGGCTTTGGCAATTCTGATCTGGAGGGGGACGCACAAGATGAATCTCACACCCAGGGAAAAGGACAAGCTGCTGATCGCCATGGCGGCCATGGTGGCGCGGCGCCGCCTAGAGCGAGGAGTGAAGCTCAATTATCCGGAGGCCGTCGCGTTGATCACCGACTTTGTCCTCGAGGGGGCCCGCGATGGCCGCTCGGTTTCCGAGCTGATGCGCGATGGCGCAAAGGTCATTACGCGCGATCAAGTCATGCCTGGCGTCGCCGAAATGATCCACGACGTACAGGTCGAGGCGACATTTCCCGATGGCACCAAGCTGGTCACCGTACACGAACCAATTCGCTGAATCTTAGGGATGGGGATTGGATATGAAGCCAGTCGGAAGTCGGAATTTGCTTCGCGCGGTCGCCTTCTTTGCGATGGTCGCATTGCTGACAACACCGGTATTCGCGCACACCGGAGTCAGCACACACGGAACTTTCTTTAGCGGCCTTCTCCATCCACTCAGCGGACTTGATCATCTGGCCGCGATGATCTCTGTTGGTTTGTGGGCCTCCGTAGTGGGCGGAAAGCGGGTTTGGGCGTGGCCTCTGGCGTTTGTCAGCGCCATGGTTGCGGGCGGCATTCTAGGATTTTCCGGTGTTTCGCTGCCCGCAGTGGAGCCTCTCATCGCAGCATCCGTGATTGTGCTCGGTCTGGCTGTCACAGCTGTACTAAATGCGCCGGTGTGGCTTGGCGCAGCACTCGTTGGGGCAATGGCAGTGTTCCATGGCCATGCCCACGGTACGGAGGCACCTGGTGGCGATTGGCTTTGGTATGCTCTTGGTTTCGTGGCTGCAACAGCTGCGCTCCACGTGAGCGGCATTGCGCTCGGACAATTTCTTCAGCGCGAATGGCCGGTGCGGCTTGTTGGTGGCGCGACGGCTGCTCTTGGCGTCCTTCTGCTCCTACAATAAGGGGGGAGCGATGATCCCTGGCGAGATCATTCCGGGCGAGGGCGAGATTGAGCTCAATTCCGGCCGCAAGACGGTTTCCGTAACGGTCGCCAATACTGGCGACCGCGCTATCCAAGTCGGCAGCCATTATCATTTCTACGAAACAAATCCGGCTTTGTCTTTCGATCGCGCAAAAGCGCGAGGTTTCCGGCTCGATATTCCAGCTGGAACCGCGGTGCGTTTTGAGCCCGGCCAGACACGGGAGGTGCAGCTCGTGGAGATCGCAGGCAATCGCGAAGTCTTCGGCTTCCGGCAGGCGGTGATGGGAAAGCTCGACTAGGAGCGGACAAATGGCAACGAAAATTTCGCGCTCTGCCTACGCCGGCATGTATGGCCCAACAGTCGGCGACAAGGTGCGCCTAGCGGACACCGAGCTCATCATCGAGGTCGAGAAGGATTTCACCATTTACGGGGAGGAGGTGAAGTTCGGCGGCGGAAAGGTCATTCGCGATGGCATGGGACAGTCACAAATCGCCAATGCTCAGGGCGCCGTCGACACTGTCATCACCAACGCGCTGATCGTCGACCATTGGGGCATCGTGAAAGCGGACGTTGGCATTACCAATGGGCGGATTTCCGGAATTGGGAAGGCCGGTAATCCTGATATCCAATCCGGCGTCGATATTATCATCGGCCCTGGCACAGAAGTGATCGCCGGTGAGGGCAAAATCCTGACCGCAGGGGGCTTCGATACGCACATCCATTTCATCTGTCCCCAGCAGGTGGAGGAGGCGCTGATGTCCGGCATCACGTCGATGCTGGGAGGTGGTACGGGGCCTGCGCACGGCACCTTTGCGACCACCTGCACGCCGGGGCCGTGGCACATCGAAATGATGCTCAGGTCAGCCGATGCGTTTCCCATGAACATTGGCTTTGCCGGAAAGGGTAATGCGTCGAAGCCTGATGCGCTCGTCGAAATGATCAAGGCGGGTGCGTGCGCCCTGAAGCTTCACGAGGATTGGGGCACCACTCCGGCCGCCATCGATTGCTGCCTCTCGGTCGCCGACGATTACGACATTCAGGTCATGATCCACACCGACACGCTCAACGAGTCGGGATTCGTCGAGAGCACGATCAAGGCTTTCAAAGGCCGGACAATTCACGCCTTCCACACGGAGGGCGCTGGTGGGGGGCACGCTCCGGATATCATTCGCGTTGCCGGGCTTCCCAACGTTCTACCGTCGTCAACCAATCCGACGCGGCCGTTCACGGTGAACACCATCGACGAGCACCTCGACATGCTGATGGTCTGCCATCATCTGTCGTCGAAAATTCCGGAGGATTTAGCCTTCGCCGAAAGCCGCATCCGTCGCGAAACCATTGCTGCCGAGGATATTCTGCACGATCTCGGCGCGCTTTCGATGATGTCCTCGGACAGCCAGGCTATGGGCCGCGTCGGCGAGGTCATTACGCGCACCTGGCAAACAGCCCATAAGATGAAAGTGCAGCGCGGACCGTTGCCGGAAGACAAAGGGAAGGGGAACGATAATTTCCGGGTGAAGCGCTACATTGCCAAATACACCATCAATCCGGCAATTGCGCACGGCGTATCCAAGCACATTGGATCGGTGGAGGTTGGCAAGCTCGCTGATCTTGTTCTTTGGTCGCCGGCGTTTTTCGGCGTGAAGCCGGATTGCGTTCTCAAAGGCGGCGTGATTGCCGCCGCGCTGATGGGCGATGCGAATGCCTCCATCCCCACACCTCAGCCGGTTCATTACAGACCGATGTTCGGCGCGTATGGTGGAGCAGTCGGCGCGACGTCGCTTCTGTTCGTCTCGCGCGCTGCCAAGGAGGCCAACGTTCGCGAGAAGCTCGGCCTTGCCAAAGAGGTGGTCGCCGTTGAAAACGTCCGTAGCGGCATTTCCAAAGCGAGCATGGTGCACAACGACGCCACGCCCGAAATCACTGTCGATCCGGAAACCTACGAAGTGTGGGCTGACGGTGAGCTCTTGGTTTGCGAGCCGGCGGCAGAATTACCGATGGCGCAGCGCTATTTCCTGTTTTGAGGTCGTCATGCAGCGAGCAACCCGCGTCATTCGCAAAGCTGAGCTTGGCTCGCAGGCCCCCGCCCAGAGCATCACGCTCGATCGCGCGTCCCGTTTCCGTCGCAGAGTTGCGATGAAGACGGATGATGGTGTGCCATTCCTCCTCGATTTGCCCGAGGCGACATACCTTGAAGATGGGGATGCCTTGGTCCTCGATAACGGCGAACTTGTCAAGGTGATCGCGGCAGCTGAGCCGTTGCTCGAAATTTCCGCTGACAATCCCCACGCATTGGCCCGTATCGCGTGGCATATCGGCAATCGCCATACGCCAGCGGAAATCACGCCTGATGCCATCTACATTCAGCCCGATCATGTCCTGGAAGAGATGGTGATTGGTCTTGGTGCGCACGTCCGGGAGGTGATGCGTCCCTTCGAGCCGGAGGGCGGCGCGTACGGTGGTAAGGGGCCGCTCCAAAACGGCCATCATCACCACCATCACCACCACGATCATTCGCACTAATTCGGTCGGATAGTGTCCGGTCTTGAACCCAGGTTAAGCCAACGCGAGCTGGCGCAAAAAGCGCGACAGGCAAAGGCGCAGGCTCTGCTGCAGATCTGGCTGTCTCCCGCCTTCCCTGTCGGTGCGTTTGCGTATAGCCACGGTCTCGAGGCAGCCGTCGATCAGAGTTGGATCCGGGATCGTCAAACATTGAAGGCGTGGCTCGCAGATCTCGTGGAATTTGGATCTCTACAAAATGATCTGATTTTTGTCGCCTGTGCCTGGCGAGCAGCGGCCACAGAAAATGACGAAAATCTCCGAGAAATAATTGAGTTTGCGGCCGCCCTGCAGCCCTCGGCCGAACGTTTTCTTGAGGCAACCCAGCAGGGCCGTTCATTCCTTCAACAGATCGAGGCCTCCTGGCCGCCGCCGAGACCAATGCCGGCGGCTATTCAGGATTGCAGCGATGTCGTTTACGCTGTCGCCGTAGGCGTTGCCTCTGCCCTTCACCACATTCCGGTGGCGGACGTCCTGCGCGCATACGCAATTGCATTTGTCGGCAATCTGCTTTCGGCAGCAATTCGCCTATCAATCATTGGCCCCACCGAAAGTCAGCAGCTGCTCGCGCAACTCACTCCAGATCTCATCGCTGTCGCGGCTTCTGCCGAGACGGCAACGCTTGAAGACCTTGGCAGCGCTACCTGGCGCTCGGATCTTGCTTCGCTTCTTCACGAAACGCAGCACACGAGGCTATTCCGATCATGACGTCACCTCATGGCCCGCTCCGCGTTGGAATTGGCGGCCCGGTCGGCTCCGGCAAGACGACGTTGACGGAGATGTTGTGCAAGCATTTCCGCAATACTTACGATATCTGCGTCATCGCGAACGACATCTATACGAAGGAGGACGCGGAAATCCTTATGCGCGCCCAGGCGCTGCCGTTGGAGCGGATCATGGGCGTAGAGACGGGAGGCTGCCCCCATACGGCCATTCGCGAGGACTGTTCGATCAACCTTGCGGCCATCGAGACGATGAAGCGGAAGTTTCCGAACCTCGATCTCATCTTCATCGAATCCGGCGGCGACAACCTCGCCGCGACGTTCTCGCCGGAGCTGGCCGATCTCACGATCTATGTCATCGACGTCGCGCAAGGCGAGAAGATCCCGCGCAAAGGGGGGCCCGGAATTACGCGGTCCGATCTCCTCGTCATCAACAAGACCGATCTCGCCCCATACGTCGGCGCTGACCTCGAGGTGATGGAGCGCGACACTCGGCGCATGCGCGGCGACAAGCCGTACGTGTTCGCTAACGTTCGGTCAGGGGAGGGTGTTGCGGAGATCGCCCGGTTCATCGAGACCTACGGTGGTCTCGGTTGAGAGCTGGATGTTATGACCGCGCCGACCCTTGGACTTATGTCGCTAATGGAAAAAGCAGCAAATCGACCGATTTAGATAGTCGTTTCCTGCAGATTTGAATTGCGTGACCAATCGGGCACACAAATGCTCAGTTGCGAAAAAGCTGCGCACATTGGTAAGCTGTTGAATCTAAACGATTTTATCGCAAAAATTGTTCTGTTGTCTGATTTCGAGGTTGATCTGTTTGCGAACTTAATTTCGCATCTCTGCCACAAACTTCTCGAAACTGCCCCCTCCGTAGAACGGAACGCTAAGCATGCGGGGTAGCTGGCGTTTTCTATAGAAGGAGCATGCAAATGAAGTTGCTGCGAGGGGGAGTTTGTGGATCGCTGTTCATGGCGTGCGTCGCCATGGCAGCTCCAGCAAGCGCAGCCGATTTGGGCGGAGGCGCGCCGCCTTACGCGGAGCCGCCGCCCGAGGTGCCGTTTACATCTGTTTGGCAAGGCCTCTACGGGGGCGTTCACTTGGGCTACGGTGATGCTTGGCATGGTGACGGCGTTATCGGTGGTGCCCAGATTGGCTACAACTGGCAGGCTGATAGGCTGGTGATTGGCGCCGAGGCAGACATTTCTCTGTCCGATATCGACGGGCATGGGACGTCGGTCGACTGGCTTGGAAGCGTCCGTGGTCGCCTCGGATTCCTGCTTGACCCACGGCTCATGGCGTACGCGACAGCCGGCGTCGGCTTCGCGGATGTCGATGACTGGGCTGGCAGCGATACCGAAACGGACTTCGTCTACGGCTTTGGTCTCGAGGGCAAGGTCACCGAAGGAATGACAGCACGGATCGAGTACCTAGCGTACGACGATCTTGACATTGATGTCGTCCGGGCAGGTTTGAACTTCAAGCTCGGCTACTGAGCAGTTCAGGTCGATCCCTTGGCACGCCCCGCATCCGCGGGGCGTGCATTTTTGTGACAAAGGCGTCGAGTCTTTCGAGATAGCTCAGCTTACTCGACGTATTTCTCATCGTGGCAACGTCTTCGAACTGCCTTTGCCGACATCGGCCGCCAGGACCGCTCCATCGCGGCGAGCCTGTGCCGTACGAAGTGCCGTCAGCTGATTCTTGAGCTGCGCAATCTCGTCCAACGCCATCTCGATCGCCTGCGCTCGGCGACGAGAAGTCATTTGCTCACTCCGAAGCTGTTCGCGCAGGGACATCAACTCCGCGGTCATGGCTTTTTCACAACGCGCCGCCGCCTCTGCCATAAACACATGCTTGTTGGGACCAGTCAGCCAGAGGATGAAGAAAATTCCGGCGGCCATCGGCCAGACGTAGAAGGCCGCTTTGGGTACAAGACGTTTCAAAGCAGTGGTCGCACGCATCGGTATTGCACCTTTCGTGAAAAGTGACGACCAGTTCTGCAACCATAAATTGTTATTAGTTAACCTAAGGTTGTTGACTTGATTCGCTCAAGGAAAATGGGCGTGCCGCACCCTGCAGCGATCGCGGGTGCGGAAAATCCGTTACACTGATTTCCGGAAAGCTCAGGTCCGAGACCGCGCTGCTTGGGAAGCGCGGTGCGTCGTAATCTGACAATGTCCGCAGACTCGCCCAAGGAGTCGCCTTGAGTTGCTGTCACGAGGCAGCGATAGCCGGCTCGGCCGCCAGTTTGTCCTCTTTCGTTGGGCGCTGCTTGAGCGGCGGGAAGTCTTCCGGGGTAATTGTCTCTTTTTCGAGTAGAAGTTTCGTCCCTTCCTCCAAGACGGCGCGCTTTTCCAGCAGAATGGCTTTAGCGCGCTCATAAGCCTCGTCGATCAGCTCCTTCACGGCGAGGTCGATTTCACGCGCAGTCTGCTCGGAATAATCCTTTTCTTTAACGCCGAATTTCTGATCACCGAGAAAGGTCGTCGTCTGACGCTCCAGAACGGCTTGGCCGAGAGATTTCGTCATGCCGAAGCGCGTTACGATCTGACGCGCAATGTCCGTCACCTTCGCCAAGTCATCAGCGGCGCCGGTCGAGATTTCACCGAACACGATTTCCTCGGCTGCCCGCCCGGCCAACAGCACGACCATCCGGTCTTTCAGCTCCTGCTTGGTGATGAGATAGCGATCGTCCGTCGGCCGCTGCATGGTGTATCCGAGTGCGCCGATAGAGCGCGGAATGATCGAGACCTTGTGCACGGGATCCGTGCCGGGCAGGTTCGCGGCGGCAAGTGCGTGGCCCATTTCGTGATAGGCAACGACCTCGCGCTCGCGAGGATGAAGCAGGCGGCCTTTGCGCTCAGCCCCCGCCACGATGCGCTCGACCGCGGCAGTGAAATCGGCCAGCGTGACATCGTTGCCGCCGCGCCGTGTGGCGACGATTGCTGCTTCGTTCACGAGATTGGCCAGGTCGGCGCCGCTAAACCCCGGTGTGATGCCGGCGATCTTCTCAAGGTCGACATCTGGGGCAAGCTTGATCTTCTTAACGTGGACCTTGAGGATCGCCTCGCGCCCCTTCTTGTCAGGCCGGTCAATCACGACCTGCCGGTCAAAGCGGCCGGCTCGCATGAGCGCGGGGTCGAGAATTTCGGGCCGGTTTGTTGCGCCGAGGATGACGATGCCCTCACGCGGGTCGAAGCCATCGAGCTCCGTTAGCAGCTGGTTGAGCGTCTGCTCCTTTTCGTCGTGCCCTCCGTAGAGGCCGCCACTTCCGCGGGCCCTGCCCAGAGCATCAAGCTCGTCGATGAAGATTATGCAGGGCGCAGCCTTGCGAGCCTGCTCGAACAGGTCGCGAACACGGGCGGCGCCGACACCGACGAACATCTCCACGAACTCCGAGCCGGAAATGGAGAAGAACGGCACGCCAGCTTCCCCTGCGACGGCTCGCGCTAGCAACGTCTTGCCGGTCCCTGGCGGCCCGACCAGCAGAATGCCCTTCGGGATGCGTGCGCCGAGTCGGCCATACTTCTCTTTATCCTTCAGGAACGAGACGATTTCCTGCAACTCCGCCTTCGCCTCGTCGACGCCAGCCACATCGTCAAAAGTGACACCGGTATCTCGCTCTACGAGAACGCGCGCCTTGGACTTGCCAACGTTAACCAGGCCGCCCAAACCTTGCCGTTCCGCGATATGGCGGAAAGCGAACATCCAGATGCCGAAGAAAATGAGCATCGGGATGAGCCAGGACAGAAGGGTGGACAGAAACGTATCGTCGACGGTCCCCGTAACCGTAACGCCCCGGCTGGCAAGTTGCTGGGCGAGTTGCGGATCGACGCGATTGGTGACGAAGAGCTGTCGGCCGTTGATTGGCTCCTTTAGCCGCCCGGTGATCTGCTCCTGATGGACGGTGACCTCGACGATCTGTCCTTCGTCGAGGAGCTTCAGGAATTCACTATAGGGGATCGGCTCCACCGTTTTGTAGGTGGTCCACAAATTCTGAAACAGCAGTAACAGCAATAGAGCGGCAATAAAATAAGCGATGTTCCACTGATGCTGCTTATTCAATGGTGTGGCTCCCGTCTCACGCTATGAGGCAAGATCCGTGCAGGCTGTGCCGTATTACCAATTGACCGGTCACATTGATCGACCTGTCAGATGGGCGGGGCCTTGATCTCACGCAAGATCAGTGTTGCGGTGGCAAGCTGCTCAAACAGGAAAAGAACGGCTGTCAGGCAGGCCGGTTCGCCTGCTGCCCTGCATCGCGCAAGCGCAGTAACATGAGCTAGCACAACGAACTCTGGAGGCACGCCAATGGAAGGCGGGTGTACATGCAGGCAAGTGCGTTATCGACTGATCGGGGAGCCGCTCATCATTCATGCCTGCTACTGCCGGTGGTGTCAGCGCGAGACAGGTTCGGCCTTCGTCCTGAATGCTCTGTATGAGGCGGATCGCGTGGAGCATCTGGCTGCTGAGCCGGAGTTGGTGTTGACGCCGTCAGCCAGCGGCAAAGGCCAGCGCATTGCGCGCTGCTGCCCTACGTGCCATGTCGCCGTCTGGAGCAATTATCCGGAGGCGGGGCCCGGCATTCGGTTCGTGCGGGTGGGTACGCCCGATGAACCCGACAGGCTGCCGCCGGATGTCCATATCTTCACGTCCTCTAAGCAACCGTGGCTGACTTTGCCGCCGGGTGCGAAGGCGTTTCCTGAGTTCTACGACCTTGAGCGTGCGTGGTCGGCGGAAAGCCTGGATCGACTTCGTGCTGCCCAGGCGAAAGGCGCACCATCCGCCTAAGGTGCTCAAGACCTCGGGCACGCTCGGACGATGCGGTGGCTCGCCTTTATTCGTGATATGGTAAATCTCTGCAGAGGGCCGGCCACATCAAGGAGCTGAATTGAAGTGCCTGCCGCATTCGTAAGGCGAAGCATTGCCGGGCTCGCGGCGCTGGCCGTCGCGGTGGCGCCGACGCTGCAGCAGGCCAGCGCGGCAGTTCCGCTTACGCGGGCGGAGTACGAGGCCTGCCAGGCGGAGGACGAGGCGGCTTTCCGGTCGGCCGTCGAAAGCATCACACTGAAATCGCTGCAGGCGGGACTGCAGCAGGTCGATTTCCGAACGCTGGTCGCAGCGGAATGGCGGCGCATCGGGTTCGATGAAATCCTGGATAAACAAGTTGATGCCGCCGTTGACGAGGTTCATGGTGAGTCATCCTGGGGCGATCTCCTGCAGTCGCTGGCCTACGCGGAAAAGGCCCAGGAACTGGCGACCGCTGTTTCCGAGCGTGTCTTCCAATCGGAGCCGGTCAGGTCGGGGATTGAGCAACTGGCGACCGGCGTCGGCAAGGAAATCGGGCGCAACATTGAGCTCGCGACGGTTGACCCAGCCGAGCCATCGCTACAATGCCTGCAGGCTTACCTTGGACCGCGGTTCGGCGTGACGGTTTCCCGGGTTGTGGCGAGCGATGCCGGCAAGGCGTTCGCAATCGATCCGGCGACGGCAACGTCGCAAGTTTCCACCACGTCCGTGCTCATTCAGGGCAGCGAAGGCATTGCCGGAGCCGTGATCCTGCTCGTTCGGCGTCAGCTGTCCAATATGGCCACGCGGATCGGCCATCGCATCGTTGGTGCCGTATTGGGGCGGCTTGTTTCGATCGTTGCCGGCGGCATCGGCGTCGTGCTGATCGCCAAGGACATTTGGGAGCTGCGCAGCGGCGTTCTGCCGATCATCGCAGGGGAGATGAAATCGCGGTCGACGAAGGACAGCGTGCAGGAAGAGCTTGCGAAATCGATATCGGAGCAGCTCGACGAGCAGGTTCGGGACCTTTCAGCCAAGACGGCGGATAGAATCGTGGAAATCTGGCGCGAATTCCGCCGCTCCCACGCCAAGGTGTTGGACCTTGCGGAGAAGAACGCACCTTTCAAAGCGTTTCTCGACGCTGCTCGGCCGGATCAGCTTGCCCGCATCGATGAGCTGGTCGGAATTATTGTGAGCCGGGAGGGTGACGAGGGGGTTCTGAAGCGTCTCGATAATGGCACGCTGCCGAGAGCCGTGAATACGCTAGCAGAGCCCGGCCTGACGATCGCGCGCGAGACACGCTCGGTGGACGACGCATTGCTTTGGACTACGATAGCTGGCGATCGGCTCGATCAGCTTATCGACTTCGAAATTCATAGGCGCGCGAAAGCGGAGGATTTCACAGCGGTATCGCTGGGTCGTATCTTAGCCTTGGAGGATCGCCTCGCGGCCACGCGACTCGCGGGAATTGAGCGCAGTGCGCGCGATGTGCTGTTCGATCTCGACAATGGTCAGCTGAAATCTCTCGCCCGCAGTCTGAACGAAGCCGAGCTCAACATGCTCGCACGTTATCTTTCCGGCTTGCAGCCCTCTGCAAGCCGGCGCGTGCTGCGAGCGGTTGCGCAGACGCCCGGCAAGATGAAAGTGCTCGCTTCGGCACGAGTACGCGAAGCCATTTTGGCGAGCCGCGATCAGGATGCGGCTGTTGCAATGATGTTGCGGACAGACAGCTTGCTGAACCCGGTTGCCGTCGCTTCAGATTTTGAGCTCGTCCTCGGTGGACAGGTGAGCCCAATTCTGTTGTGGGAGAGGCACCCGATTGTCTTAAGCGCTTTGGCATTTGTCGTTCTTGTCGTGCTGCTCTATTTCAAGCGCCTGCTGTTTGGCCGACGGCGCAAGGCTGTAGCGTGAAGGCGAAGAGGGAGCACGGCAAACCATGCGGCTGGTGACTACGGAGACGATCGACGAGCCGTTCGAACGGGGCGAACTCATTTATGCTTGCGCCGTCAGTGGAGCAAACATTCTGCGCGACGTGCGGGAGGCGATCACCAACACGATCGGTGGTGAAATGACCCGATACGAATCGCTGGTCGACAAAACCATTGCCCGCGCCCTCAAAAATTTGGCCAATCGCGCTGAAGAGCAGGGCTATGACGGCGTTTTGGGCGTGCGCATTTCACACCCTGTCATTACAAATGGCGCCGTCGAAGTGGTTGTCACGGGTACAGGCTATCGGCTCGCGGGTCGATAGAAAAATCAGTGCAATTTGACTCTCGGTCGCGTTGCCCCGCGCAGCCACGTGCCGAGTGATGAAAGAATAGCGGCGCCCCATCCGAAAAGATGGGCCTGGTGGCGCCTGTAGAGCCAGCGATAGATTGTTCGTGCAATGAAACCTTCAATGCGCATGCTGTGGCCGCTGATAAAGCCCATCAGCGTTCCAATCGTATTTTCATCGCCGAGCGAAACAAATGAGCCGAGATCGTTATAGACGAATGGGCGTACGTCCTCGCCAGCGAGAAACCGCGGAATAGTTTTCGCGAGATATTGTGCCTGCTGGCTCGCAGCCTGGGCCCGGGGTGGAACATTGCTTTTCTTTCCGATCCACGGTGCTGCAGCGCAGTCGCCCATGGCAAAGACATTTGGATCACGGGTCGACTGCAAAGTGCCGCTCACGACCAACTGGTCAAGCCTGTTTGTTTCGAGACCGCCGATATCCTTAAGGCCATCTGGCGCCTTCACACCCGCCGCCCAAACGACGAGGTCGGCCGGATAACGGTTGCCGCTTTTTGTCTCGACATGATCGTTCGTGATCGCCACCACCTGCTCTGAGTTTCTGACGGCGACATCGAGTTTTCCGAGTTCCTCCGTGATGGCATTGGAGATGCGTTCGGGCAATTGCGGGACAAGGCGGGAATCGAGATTCAAAATCGTAATGCGGATAAATCGATCGGGATCGATATTTTCGAGGCCATAACTCGTGAGAATGCGGATCGAGGAGCGGAGTTCGGCTGCAAGTTCCACACCGGTGGCTCCGCCACCGACAATCACCACGTTCAAACCTTCTGGCCGAGCCTCCGGCGGCGCGTAATTGGCGCGCAGACATAGATTCAAGAGCTGGCGGTGGAATTGCTCGGCTTCTTGGACGTCATCAAGTACGTAGGCATGCTCCTTAACGCCCGGAACGCCGAAATCACGCGTCACTCCGCCAATGGCGAGAACGACAACGTGATAGGGCAGACTGCGTGCAGGGATGACAATTTCATCATCAATACGAATGGGGGCGACATGAACCAGCCGCGCTTCGCGGTCTAAACCTTGAAAAGTACCGTGGCAGAAGGTGAAGCCGTGCCAGTGCGCGAGGGCTGCGTAGTCAACTTCCTCGTTCCCGGGGTAAAGGCTGCCCGAGGCCACTTCGTGCAGCAGCGGCTTCCAGACGTGCGTTTCGTTCTGGTCGACAAGCGTAACGGCCACGCGGTGGCTACGGCGCAATTTGGCAAGGCGAATGACAAGCTCCAGGCCGCCGGCACCACCGCCGACGACGACAACGCGAGGCGGGTCGCTGTATTGCTCCATTTCAACCGCTCTGTCGCATGATAAGACGCTTGCGCAGGCCTGCGATGGCTTGCGCAGGATTGAGGCCTTTAGGGCAGGCCTTCGCGCAGTTCAGGATTTGCCGGCAGCCGTAGGCGCCCATGGGCTCGGATACGCGATCGAGCCGCTCGTCGGTGGCCTGATCGCGGCTGTCCTCCACCCAACGTGCTGCCTGCAGTAGAGACGCCGGGCCAAGAAATCGCGCTTCATTCCACCAATAACTTGGGCAGGATGCTGAGCAGCACGCGCATAGAATGCATTCGTAGAGCCCATTGAGGCGCTCGCGATCTTCAGGCGTTTGCAGCCACTCCTGTTCGGGCTCGGGTTCCTTTGTCTGCAGCCAGGGCTGCATCGCGTGATATTGGCGGAAAAAGTGCCCAAGATCCGGAACAAGGTCGCGGATCACGTTCATGTGCGGCAGGGGGTAGACGTGGAGTTTGCTGCCGTGTTGTTCGAGCGGCTGCAGGCAGGCGAGCCCATTGCTCCCATTCATGTTCATGGCGCAAGAGCCGCAGATGCCTTCGCGGCAGGAGCGACGAAAGGCCAGCGTCGGATCAATTTCGTTTTTGATTTTGATGAGAGCGTCGAGGACCATCGGGCCGCAGCGATCGAGGTCAATCCAGTAGGTGTCGAGCCGAGGTAACTGGTCCTCGTCCGGAATCCAGCGATAGACGCGCAACTCAATCCAGCGCCCGGTATCCTTGGGCTCATTCCATGTACGGCCGTGGATAACCCGGGAGTTGGCTGGCAGGCGCAATTGGACCACAGGAGGACACCTCCGCGATTGTGAGTACGGTGCCGAAACGCGGGACGAGAAGCGCGAGTTCACGGTTCGGGCGTTGGGAGCAGCGCAGTGGCGCACTGGCTGTCGGCGCGGGAGGTTTCCACAGGCTCGATGGTCCAAGTGACGACCTGTTGTTAAGTCTGTCGGCTAGGGGAGCTGGTTGGGGGACACCGCTGTGCTCAGGGTCGAGAAGCTCAAGGTCGGCGGGCTACCGCCGCTTTCGTTCGAGGTGGCGAAAGGCGAATGCATGTCGATTGAGGGCCCGTCGGGCTCCGGCAAAACGCGGCTGTTGCGGGCCATCGCTGATCTCGACGATGCACCGGGCTACGTATTTCTGGAGGGCGTCGAGCGCCGGGAGATGCCAGCCCCGCAATGGCGGCGCCAGGTCCGGTACCTCGCGGCCGAGCCCGGTTGGTGGGCTGCGACACCACGAGAGCATTTTCCCGCAAGTGTTGACCGTGGAAAGCTCGGGCGCTTGCTTGATTCCGTTGGGCTTGAAGATTCTCTGCTCGACCAGCCCATCGGTCAGCTATCAACGGGCGAACGGCTGCGCCTGGCACTGGTGCGCGGACTCATCGATGAGCCGCGGGTGCTGCTGTTGGATGAGCCGACGGGGGCACTCGACCAGCAATCCAGGGCGCTCGTCGACGAGCTCATTCGCTTCCAGCTTCTTGCCGACCGGGTCGTTCTCTTGGTCAGTCATGATTCAGTGGAGATCGAGAGGCTCGCTGACCAGCGCCTGCAGTTGGGTGACACAGGGCGCGGTGTCAGCAGCGCGCAACCAGCTGTGAATGGGAGCGCAAAATGAACTACGTCGCGCTCTCCTGGCTCGACCTGGCGGCCGCCGCTGTTCTGATCATCATCAACGGTGTCCTGTCCTTCACGCTACGGCTTGGTCTTGAGCGCAGCATTGCCATCGCGGCGCTCCGTATGCTTGTGCAGCTCGGCGCCATCGGCTTCGTCCTGAAGTTTATCTTCGACCAGAGCTCGCCGTTGGTGACGGCTGCATTCGCCCTCGTCATGGTGGGCGTTGCTGGACACGAGGCGTTGGCCAGGCAGGAAGCGCGCATCGGCGGCTGGGCGGCGTACGGGATCGGTGCGGGCACCCTGTTCTGCGTCGGGCTTGTCGCGACGGTGTACAGTATGACCGTCATCATCGGCCCGGAGCCGTGGTACGACCCCCGTTACCTGCTTCCTATCCTCGGCATGATCCTCGGGAATTCGCTTACCGGGGTCGCGCTCGTCCTGAATGCCGTTACCCAGGCTGCAAGGCGTGAGCGGGCGGCTATAGAGGCGCGATTGGCGCTGGGCGAGACGCGGTTTGAGGCCACGTCCGGCGTCATTGTGCATGCCGTGAAGACTGGCATGATGCCGATTCTCAATGCGATGGCCGCTGCGGGAGTGGTTACGCTGCCCGGAATGATGACGGGGCAGATCCTCGCCGGAGTCGATCCGGTCGAGGCCGCCAAGTATCAGATCATGATTATGTTTGTGATCTCGGCGGCCACAGCACTGGGCGTAATGCTCGCAGCGATCGGTGGCGCCTGGCTCATCACCGACAGCCGCCATCGCCTTCGTCTGGAGCTGTTACAACTCGTGTGAATTCGCCGGCGCCCCCCATCACTCGGCAGGGCAGCGCTGCGGGTAGCCTCAGTTTTTCTTTACAGGGGCGCTACCGGACCAGCAGACCGTCGCCTCAGCGTGGCAGGTGTGCTCATCAAACACGATGAAGTCGAGGAACAGCTCGCACCTCATCGTTTCCTGACTGACGGTGTACTTCTTGATACCCCGTTCTGCCGTCCACTTCTCGATGTACTTGCCAAGGAGCTCCTTGGCATCGCGCATCGGGCCTTCTTTGCCGTAGTCGTTAACGGAGAAGCCGAGCCGAGTGCATTCGGCATGGGCAGGCGCTGCAGCGATGAGCAAAAGACCGGCGACAGCGGCGGCGAGCACGTTTCGAGAAGTCATTGCTGAAACCCCCATGGAAGGCGGCATCTGGTCGAGAAAACTCCTCGCCAGTCATAACCTCCCGCCACGGAGGGCGCCAGCATTGCAGGCAAGCTTCTTGTTCGCGTGGAAGTAGGCGTTGCCGAAGTGCGCCAGCAGCTCTCTTCGTCGTGCTTAGCCCAAAGCTCCGCTCCGGAACCGCTTACTGCTGATAGGGTGCGTCTCCACCCTGCGGACCGATCGCAGAATCGAAGAAGAAGCCGTGATCGAACGGGCCGAAGGGCGTCTGACGGTCAGCCATCGGGTCACGGAAGAAGTTCGTGCTGCCGAACCGTGTGCGGCTGTCGCCGTACGTGTTGATCACGTCCTCGACGGTGTAGGAGTAACCGCCGCCAGGCCGAACCACGTAGCCGTAGACCTTGGGCTTGGCAGCGCGATAGTACCGGACACTTTTCGACTTTTTGTAGTAGCCGCTCTTGTGAGCGAGTGCTGTCTCGGCCGCGAGGGGCGACAGGGCAAGACAGATGACGGCGCCAAGGCCAAGAATACGCTTCATGACAGGACCTGCTTTTCACCTGAGAACACTTTACTAGAGATAGAATACATCTCGAGGTGTGAATCAGGGGTTCACGACAGAGTTCCACAAGGCAGGAAACTTCCCTATCCGCGCCAGTGAGATCGGAAGACTCCGAACACTGATCACTTTTTCGTGAGATCGGTCGCTGCCCTGCATGTTGCACGCTGTGCGTGCGTGTGGAGCGGTCATTTCAGGGCTTTTGACCTCGATCCTGGCGCCGAATAGCCGGCGCCAGAAGACTCTTGGTAGGCGGATTGCTGAGGAACCAGCTCACTTGCAGGCGCGCTGCTTCGCCGTGCAGGTGGCGAGAAGCGGGTTATTATCGCACTTCATGGCGACTTTACCCACCGCCTTGCCGCCGTAGTTGCTGATCGACTGGTTTAGAGCCATTGTCGCCAGCGACTTGGCGATGTCCTGGGTGAGACCGGTCGCAGTGCCGCCGGCTGTGACGCACTTGGCTGCTTCAGCCTTGCCCGGAAGAAGGGCTGCTCCTGCAATCAGAGCACTGCCGAGAGTTACGAGAGAAAGAGCTTTCATGATCGCCTCCACCAAGAAGTGAGAACACCAGAGTATGAGCGACGGGTGGATCGTCAGTTAAGGTACAATCTTGGAGGCGTTGATCGAATGGCCACATAAATGTGGCAGCCGGGCAACGCTAACCAGCCTGCCCGGCACCGATACTTCAAAAACGGTTATTTGCAGAGGGTCGCCTGGCCAACGCAGGTTGAGCCAAGACCGCCCTTCTGGCACTTGAAGCGAACGCGGCTCACGGCATAGCCAGGGGCCTCGCCGATTTTCTGGCTGGAGGCCATCCAGGCAGCCCAGGAACCCCAATCCGTCGCCTGCAGAATGGCCTCATAGGCCTGGAACTTGGCACCTTCTTCGGTGGTGTTCGTGCCCTGACCGGCCTTGTTGACACACGTCCTCGCTTCGGCCGGCGAGACAGCGCCGAGAGCGATGACCAGAGCGCCGACACCCGCAGCGAGCGTACCTGTCAGCTTGAACATCGGAGCAACTCCCTATGGAAATAAAAAGCGGACAGGGGAACACTGCCCTAGTCCGCCTTAATTTCCTATTGCTGCTGACGGGGACGTGACCCGGTCGATGTCGATTTTGGTCACAACGTTGCCGGGACGCGCCACCCCCCGCGGTCCGCTCAGAGCAAATTAGCTGGTTAGCTGAAGATTTACAGCCTTCGGGCCCTTTCCGCGCTTATCGGGCTCGGTCTCAAAGGAAACACGCATGCCTTCGTCCAGAGGGCCAATCCCGGAACGTTCGACGGCGGTCACGTGAACAAATACGTCCTTACCGCCCTGATCCGGCGTGATGAAGCCGAAGCCCTTGGTTTGATTGAAAAACTTGACAGTACCAGTCTGCCGCATGCGAGGTCTCCTTAATCCCCCAAGTCGTAGCAATCCCCCGCGCCTCCACAGGCGCGAGCCTATGTAGCAGGCAGACCGATCCGATTGTCGGGGAGTCGTGAGTGCGATCGTGAACGCGACGCAAGCGCGAAAGTAACATCAGCAGGCTCAGCGTAATCCGCCGGGTCTGATAGGCCGCCCGAACTGAAACGACTATGTGTGAATATATCGATCCGCGCAAGGCAAAATAGCGTGAATACCACTTTGGGTTGTGGGTGCTTGGGCGGTGAACTAATCCGGTTCGCCAGTGAGCCAGATCAGTCGATGGCTCGCGTCCGGTCCCTCGCCGAGACGGCTTGCGAAGAAGGGCAGCAGGGCAGCCAGCATCCCGTCCAGCCGATAGGGCGGGTTGAGCATGAGGAGGCCCGTCCCGTTGAGCCGCGTGACGTCCCGCGGGCGACGGATCATCAGCTCGGCTACGAGAAGCTTTTGGAGGTTCAGCGCGGTGACTGCTTTGTGAAAGGTCTCTATGACTCTTGGGTCCTTGATGGGATACCAAAGCAGGTAAATCCCGGTTGGAAAGCGGCTCGTCGCCTCGCGTAGCCCCTTTGCCAGCCGCTCCAATTCTCCTGGCTGCTCATAAGGTGGATCGACGAGGATGACACCGCGCCGTTCCTTGGGGGGTAGCAAAGACTTCAACGCGATCCAGCCGTCGAGCTGAAGTACCTTGGTCTGTGCATCGCGGGCGAACAGCTCTTTAAGCGCCAGCCCGTCCTGCGGGTGAAGCTCGTTGACGATCAGGCGGTCTTGCTGGCGCATCAAGGTGCGGGCGAGGCGGGGGCTGCCCGGATACCTGCGCAGCTCGCCGGGCGCATTCTCGGCTGTGACGGCGGCGAAGTAGGGGGCTAGCAGCGGCACCAGCTCCTTGGGAGGAGGCTTCGCATCCGGACCGTAGAGCCGCCCGATTCCCTGCCGCCACTCCTCCGTCTTTTCTGCCGGACCATTATCGAGCTCGTACAAGCCCACGCCGGCGTGCGTGTCGATGACGCGGAATGGTGCAGGCTTCTGCTTCAAATGCTCAATGACGAGCGCCAAAGTCGCGTGCTTCAGCACATCCCCGAAATTGCCGGCGTGATAGGCGTGGCGGTAGTTCATGCGCCAAGCGTTGAGCCCTGGCGATGAATCGAGTCAAGAGGTGCTGTGTCAGTGCAAGGGGACGACACAAATACTCACCATTCGCTACGTGACGAGGCTTCGTTAATAGCAGCGGTTACGAGTTCACATTTGAACGATGTTCGCTTTGCAGTGATAGCAGTCGCATTCACTTCAACAACGGAGCGATCGGGGTGAGTATCAATCGAGGCGCGACTAACGCGTCCTAATCGCGCACTTCCAACAGAAGGAGAGACGTACTGTTTTCTGCGCCAGCGCAGATCCCAAATATCGCCTCAAGATGAAGTCACAATTATAAGTGAAGAAAGGTGCGATGCCCTGTCGCGGTTAAGGGGGTTCACTTGCCGCTTTCATGTCATTATTCGCCTTTAGCTCACCGCGCCTTGGGTTGGTTGTCAGGAAGGTAAGTTTGGAACAAGCCGACACTTAGCGTCATCTCTTGACGAATTGGCAACCTTGTAAGTCAGCAGACGCAATAGGGACTGGTAATTAAAGCTGAAGGCGACTAAGAGGTGCCGCGGCTTAAGCTTAAACGTGACCTATCGGTTCAATCGATAGGCGCGTCATGCAAAAAGTGATTGGCAGTTCATTCGCTCGCCGATAATGGACTGTTGCAGGGGCGCCCAAAACCACATAATCACTCGACGGACTTTACTAGGGTTAGGTTCGTGTGTTGAGTTCACGTATGAAGTTCCATGTGTTCGTAGACTTCGATGGGACGATTACCCTTGATGATACGACCGATCTTCTCCTCACGCGTTTTGCTGATCCTTACTGGCGCGTGATCGAAGAGGATTGGAAGGCGGGGCGCATCGGCTCTCGCGAATGCATGGTTCGCCAAATCGATCTCCTGCGGGCATCCGAGGAAGAGCTGGAAGAGTTCATCGAGGAGATCGATATCGATCCCGGTTTCTCCGATTTTGTTCGGCTCTGCGCAGAGCACGGGAATGAAATCACCATCGTCTCCGACGGGCTGGACAGGACGATTGCCACCGTCTTGAGGCGGGTCGGATTGGCAATCCCGTATCGCGCCAATCATCTGGAGTACTTGGGTGATAGTCGCTGGCGGTTGCGATTCCCGCACGCCAAAGGCGATTGCCGTGCTCTCGCCGGTCACTGCAAGTGCGCATCACTAGAGGCTTATCCGCGTGTTGCGCGCATCGTGGTGGGTGACGGCCGGTCGGATTTCTGCATGGCGAAGCAGGCCGATTTGGTGCTTGCGAAGGGAGCACTTGAGGCACACTGCCGCCAGAACGGAATCCCTCACCAACCTTTCAGAGACTTCACAGCTGCTACGGGAATCCTGGCCGAGTGGCTCGATCAGGCAACGGCCGAAGCTGCCGCTCGTGGCGCTTAATAGGGGAACAAGCAATGCTCGACAGGCCAGAAAGCGCCCGCAGTGGGCCGGCAACGCAAGACTTGCGCTCGCGTGAGCTGAGCGAAGAGGAGTTGCTCGAGTACGAGGCCCTCTACTGCTCGTGGGGCGATACTGTTCATTATACGGAAAAGCCCAAGATCTTTGATCACTGCGAAGGTTCTTTCCTTTATGACAGTGAAGGCCGCGGGTACCTCGATCTCCAGATGTGGTACTCGGCAGTGAACTTCGGCTATCGCAATCCACGTCTCAACGACGCCGTAAAGCGTCAGCTCGACAGACTGCCTCAGGTCGCGAGCCAGTATCTCCATCGCGAGAAAATCGAGCTGGCGACGATGATTGCACGCGATGCCGAGAAGAAATTCGGTTTGAAGGGCCGCGTGCATTTCAACGTCGGTGGCAGCCAGGCTATCGAGGACAGCCTCAAGCTCATCCGCAACGCCAAGAAGGGCAAGAGCCTGATGTTCGCCTTCGAAGGCGGATATCACGGCCGCACTCTGGGCGCTTCGGCGATTACGTCGTCCTACCGCTACCGCCGCCGCTACGGTCATTTCGGTGAGCGCGCCTACTTCCTGCCGTTCCCCTACCACTTCCGCGGCCCGAAGGGCATGACGAAGGAGGAGTACGGCAGTTACTGCGTTGCGCAATTCGCGCGGCTGTTCGAAAGCGAATACAACGGCGTTTGGGATCCGAAGGTCGGCGAGGCCGAGTTTGCGGCTTTCTACGTCGAGCCGATCCAGGGCACTGGCGGCTACGTCATCCCTCCTAAGAACTTCTTCAAGGAGCTGAAGAAGGTTCTCGACCAGTACGGCATTTTGCTGGTCGTCGATGAAATCCAGATGGGCTTCTATCGAACCGGCAAACTCTGGTCCATCGAACATTTCGATGTCACCCCGGACGTTCTTGTGTTCGGAAAGGCCCTTACGAATGGTCTCAATCCGCTGGCCGGTATTTGGGCCCGTGAGGAATTAATCAATCCGACGGTATTTCCGCCCGGCTCCACCCATTCGACCTTTAATGCCAACCCGATGGGCACTGGCGTCGGTCTCGAGGTCATGCGCATGCTGCAGGAGACCGATTATGAGACGATGGTGATGGAAAAGGGCGCCTATTTCCTCGAGGGCCTGAAGGACCTGCAGCGTCGGCACAAGGCCATCGGCGATGTCGATGGGCTCGGTCTGGCTCTGCGCATGGAAATTTGCGAGCCGCACGACAGCTATACCCCGTCCAAGGCAATCGTCGACCGGATGGTCGACGAAGGTCTGAAGGGAGATATCGAAATCGGTGGGCGCCGGTATGGCTGCGTGCTGGATATCGGCGGTTACTACAAGAACGTGGTAACTCTGGCACCGAGCTTGCATATCACCCGTGAGGAAATCGACCTGGCGCTCAAGCTGCTGGACGCGCTCTTGATCCGCGCAACCCGTAACTGAGACGCCAATCCTTAAGGAACCGCCACGTCCCCAGTCGGATTGTTCAGCGCGACGCAACGATCGCTGAGGCATGCAGGTATGCAAGAGAGACTGGAAGTCAGAGACGGGTCGCTGCTGCTATCCGGGGGGCGTGTTGGCGTTCTTCTCATCCACGGGCTTGGGGGCACTCCCGTGGAGCTTCAGTTTGTGGCCCAAGCGCTAAACCGCGCGGGATACACCGTTTACTGCCCGCTGCTCATTGGCCACGGGGGCTCCGAGGAGTTGCTCAACACGACGACTTGGACCGACTGGTACAATTCCGTCGAAGAAGCCCACGACTTCCTGAAACAGCGCTGCGACGTGGTGTTGGCAGGTGGTCTGTCGGCTGGCGTCAATTTGGCCGTGCTCCTCGCAGCCCGCAGGCCGCGCGATGTCCATGGATGCATCTTCTATTCGCCGACTTTCTGGCCGAATGGATGGGCGATTCCTTGGTATTTTGTCTTCTTCAATCTGGTTCGTCACAAATGGTTCGCGAACCTGATACATCTGCGAGAATGCGCGCCGTACGGCATCAAGGATGAGCGCATCCGCCGGTTAGTGCTCGACTCATTGCAGAGGGATGGCCGGCCGCTAGAGGACATTTTCGGCCGCAGAGGCGGCACCGTCCTTGAATTCAGATGGATGGCAAAAGCGGCCCGACAGGTGTTGCGTCAGGTGAAACAGTCGTCACTCATCGTTCACGCGCGCGAAGACGACCAGAGCCACATCAGCAATGCCTTCTTGATGCAGGAGCAGCTCGGCGGTCCCACCGAGGTCATGGTGCTCGATGACAGCTACCATATGGTGACGCTGGACCGGCAACGGATGGACGTCGTCGACAGGACGCTCTGGTTCATTGATCGGGTCGTGCAGCGTCACCTGAACCGGAATGACGCCGATCAGGTCACTCAGGCTGAAGCAACGGCGATCGAGAGCAGTCAGGCGGGGCGGAAATGGGGTGTGAGACCCTCTTACGCGGTACATATCCCCGTTGCTTTAACGTTATCACGGGGTGGCGGCGCTATTCGCAAGTCTTGGGAGATTTTGCGAGATTTCGGGCAGCGTTGGGTGTGGGGAGTTGCGAACGCATGAAATCATGACGCATTTCAGGCCTGCAAATTTCGCCTACCAGACCTGATTTTTGCGTGACATCGAATAAATCGATGGGTAATACGGCCTCGCTCTCGGCGGCTGCCGCCCAAACACCATAGTGTTTGCGCAATCTATGTACATAAACAGGGGGAGATAGATCTCTACATCGACTTTGCCCGGCTTCTCCGCAGAATGGAGCCCGGGAATTAGCGCAAAAGGAGAAGCGACCGACTAAGCCAGCCGGTGACCCGTGCGGACTGAACCAGCACAGGTCGGGGCAGCGAAAGTGCGCGCGAATACACGGCGAATTAACGTAAGAAGTTAAGGTAAAATGAGTAACGCTGATCGCAGTTATAAGCTTGAAGGCGGACGCACGGGGGTCCTGCTCATTCACGGCCTGGGGGGAACCCCGATTGAAATGCGCTACGTGGCTCTTGGTCTGGCGCGCGCCGGATACACGGTGCACGTGCCGCAACTGGCCGATCACTGCGGCAGCGACGAGGATCTCAAGAACTCCCGTTGGCAGGACTGGTACTGGTCCGTAGAGGCGGCACTGGACGAGCTGCGCAAGACCTGCGACACCGTCGTCGTCGGGGGCCTTTCAGCGGGTGCAATTCTCGCTCTGCACCTGGCCGCTAATCGGCCGGAGCATGTCCAGGGTGTGGTGCTTTTCGCGCCTACGCTTTGGCTCAACGGCTGGTCCATTCCCTGGTATGCGCACTTTTTCCGGCTCGTCTATCACAAGTGGGTCGCCAACAAGATTGCGTTCGTCGAGCGCGAGCCCTACGGGATCAAGGACAAGCGCCTGCGGAACATGGTGGTGCAGGCCCTCCACTCTGGCGACAGCACGCAGGCCGGGCTTTTCTCGACGCCGGGCGGCACGATGCTTGAGCTGCGCTGGCTGGTGAACGTGGTCAAGCGGGAGCTTTCCAGCATCCGCCAGCCCACGCTCATTTTCCATCCGCGAGAGGATGACCGGGCGGATATCAGCAACACCTTTTATTTGGCTCGGCACCTTGGTGGTCTGGTGCAGACGGTGGTGCTGGACGATTGCTACCACATCATCACCGTTGACCGGCAGCGCGAGCTTGTGACTGAACGGACGGCTGCATTCACGGCTTGGGTCGAACAACGGGTGGCGGGCCGCGCTCCTGCCGTCGAAGAGGCGCGGAAGGCGGCCAATCAGCGCGCCGTTGCCTGATTTCCGGGCGGCGTCGGAACGGCGCACCGCTTGAGGTCGGCCGGCGCCCGCTGCCAGATGAAGGTTTCGCTGAGGAACTTTACGCCGAGGTAGCCCTTGACCTGAAGACGGTCGGCGCTGCGTAGGCTGATTTCGACGTCGTAGGATTTGCCTTCCTTGGGGTCGTAGATCCAGCCACGATCCCAGCTGCCATCCGGCTGCAGCTGAAGATTGCCGATGACCTGCAGGCCGCAGATCGGCTGATTCCGCCGGCGTGGATCGGGATTGTAGGCGTCCGTTAGAGGCTGCCCTTCCGGCGTCAACGGGTCCTTCAGCCAGACGATGCGGCCACAGAGCCGATCGCCGCAGGGGGCGATTTCGACAGCGCCTTGGCCGGTATCGTCGAACCATACGCCAATCGGGCTGACGGGCTGGTGCGGGTTTTGGTTGGGGCTCGCCGTTTGCGCAAAAACTGGCGTCGCCAAAGCCACGGTTAAGATTGCGGTAAAGCCCAGGCTGAAAAAGAGAAAGCCGGTTGTTGATCGGAGCGTCATTGTCCCACGGTGGTGCAAGGGATTGTTCCTCGTTGAGTAATCTCTCAAACGCTTTCGGAGTGCATCAATTGGGCCTGATAATGGCAGGCAATATGCCTTGGCAGCGCCAAAGTCGTGCGCCTATTTGCCCGGCTGGGGTTAGCGGCCGTTTGATGCGAAGCTTAACGCCTGTCACCTTGGCGAGTGGCGGGAGGATGGCGGACCCTCTATATAACGAGCACCGATCGGAGAGCAGGGTGGATACCAAGCTTATTGCTCCGGAAGCGGCGGTCACCTTCAGTACTTGATGGTGCCGCGGGTACTCTATTCATTCGATTGCATTTCGCCGATCACACCATGGAAGCCCGATGATACTGACGCTCGCAATTCGCAACCTGTTTCACGATCGGATACGTCTGATCGTCACGCTCGTCGGGATTCTGTTTTCGATCGTGCTCGTTGCCGTGCAGCTCGGCCTTTATCTTGGCGCGCGCAAAATGATCATCGACATGATCGAAAACGCCAATGGTGAGATCTGGATTACAGCATACGGCGCAAAAAGCTTTGAGGAGGGCGGAATTCTCCTTACGCCGCGCGAGCGTCATGCGGCCCTGGCGACCCCCGGCGTAAAGGCTGCCGTACCGCTCATTGTTTCGTTTGCTGAATGGCGCAAGCCGGGAGGCGGCAGCACAAACACCGTCGTGGTCGGCAGCGATGCCGAGGATAACGGGTTGCGCGCCTGGAATATCGTCGAAGGCTCGCAAAAGGACATCGAGGCTCCCGACGGAGTTGCTGTCGACCGCAGCTATCTCTCCGACCTAGGCATTACCGGTATCGGCGATATTGCGCAGATCGAAAGGGGCCGGGTGCGGGTCCGGGCTATCACCGAAGGCATCCGCTCTTTCACCATGGCCCCATACATTTTCACGACTCTGAACCGGGCCCGTGAGCTGCTCGGGGTGCCGGGCGAGAATGCCAGTTACTATCTTGTCCAGGTCGAGCCGGGGACCGATATCGAAAGGCTGCGGCAGGATCTGGCGTCTCGACTTCCCAATACGGAAGTGCTCACAAAAGCGGAATTTCGTGACCGCAGCCTTGATCAGTGGCTGTTTTCGACCGGCGCGGGCGTTGCTCTGATCGGTGGCGCCATCCTGGGTCTGCTTGTCGGCACCGTAATCGTGGCCCAGACCCTTTATTCGAGCACCAAGGATCACCTGAACGAGTTCGCTACACTGCGTGCCCTTGGCTCGTCGTCCGGGTACATCCATAAAGTCATTCTCGCGCAGGCCGGCATGAGCGCCGTGATCGGTTATGTACTCGGCATGGCCATCGCGCTGACGGTGGTGGTGCTCAGCACCCATACAGCCTTGCCGATCATCATGACGCCCGGCCTTGCCGTCGCGCTTTTCCTTCTGACGCTGTTCATGTGTGCCGTGTCGGCCATTTCGGCGATCATGAAGGTTACGAAGATCGACCCAGCCATGGTGTTCAGCCGATGAACAATCCCGTCGTTCTCGAGGCTGTCGATATCGTCAAGGAGCTGGGTGAGGGCGCCGGCCGTGTGCGGGCGCTCAAAGGCGTCAGTCTTTCGCTGAGAACCGGTGAGCTCACACTGCTGATGGGACCGTCGGGCAGCGGCAAGACCACGCTGCTGTCCATTCTCGGCTGCATCTTGACGCCCACCTCGGGAACTGTTCGCATCAAGGATGAGACGACCAACGGGCTTACGCCCGAGCAGCTTGCCGATCTTCGCCGGCGTCATATTGGGTTTGTCTTCCAGTCTTACAATTTGTTCCCGACGCTGACAGCTCTTGAGAACGTCCGTTTGGCGCTCGACGTACGTGGCATGAGCCATGCGGAGACGATCGAGCGGGCGGAGGCTGCATTGAAGGCGGTGGGGCTGTCACACAAGCTCCGCAGCTATCCGCGCAATATGAGCGGTGGGGAGCAACAGCGCGTGGCCGTGGCGCGCGCACTGGCTGGGGCCCCGACAGTCATCTTGGCCGACGAGCCAACGGCGGCGCTGGACAGCGAAAACGGCCACGCTGTGATGGCGCTGCTCGCGCAAATCGCGAGAGATCGTAACCACGCGGTGCTGGCGGTTACGCACGATCCGCGTACGCACGCTTATGCCGATCGCATCATTCGCATCGAGGACGGCAGGATTGTCGGCGAGGAGCGCAGGCCGGAGGCCGGCAAGAACGTAAAGAAGTACGACCTTACGAGAAGGCGGAAGGCAAATGCCTAGAATGGATTCGACAGTAACGACGCTGGCCATCGCCGTGGTGCTTGCTGCTGCGGTGGGTTATGGGGTCAACGAGTGGAACGAGGCCAAGAAGCGCGACCACCAGACCGGTTCGCTGTCGGCGATCGCGCAATCGGCGCCGGCGAAGCCTGACTGGGTCGCGTCGGCGCCCGGTCGTGTGGAGCCTCGCAGTGGCGAGATCCGGCTTACCGCGCAAGCCCCGGGCCAAGTGGCTCAGGTTCTTGTGAAGGTCAACGACAAGGTGAAGGCCGGCGACGTGCTCGTGGTCCTCGACGAGGAAGAAGCGCGCGCCCGGCTGGCTGCTGCACAGGCCCAGGAAGCTGCCCAGCGGCGGGATCGAGACAACGAAAGCGTGGGATCACGGGCTCAGGAGCGCCGGGCCGCGGAAGATCGGCTCGCGAATGCCGAGCGATCCCTCCATGCAGCCCGCGTGGATCTGGACCGCTTGGTTGCCGATCAGCGTCGGAATGCTGCGTCGACGGACGAAGTCGAGCGCGCCCGCGCCCAGCTAGAGGCTGCCGAAAAGCGGGTGGAAGAGGAGCGCGCGAAGCTTAGCCGGATCGCGAGCGCGTCTGATATGCCTCTTCCCACCAGGCTTGAGTCGGCTCTGGCTCAGGCACGAGCCGAAGTTCGGCAGGCAGAAATTGCCTTCGACCGCACCCGCATCCGTGCGCCAATTGACGGAACGGTGCTTGATGTGAACGTGAAGGTGGGCGAGATGCTGGTGCCTTCACCGGAAGCTCCCGCCGTAACCCTTGGCGATCTGAGCGGTCTGCGCGTTCGAGCTGAGGTCGAGGAGCGCGACATCAGCAAGATCCGTGTAGGGCAGCGGGTGACGGTTCGCTCTGACGCGTTCCCGGGACGCGACTTTGAAGGCAAGGTGAGCAGTATTGCAGCCTTCGTTGGCCCTCCTCGGCTGGGAAGCCGCGGGCCACGGAAGCCGACAGATCTCGATATTCTTGAGGTTGTCATAGATCTGGATGGGCAGCCGCCGTTGCTGCCGGGCATGAGAGCGGACGTCTTCTTTCGTCCCGATGTGACCTCGCTGGTGCCGAAAGCGAAGTCGGGCTAAACAACAGAAAGAAAAATGGGGTTGGCGGAGAAACGCCAGCCCCTATTTTTGCGATATTTTTAATTTGGCTCACGCCAATCAGGCGACCGCCGATTTGTTGACGCGCTTCTTGGCCAGCTTCGTCAACATTTCGTCTGTGCGCTTCTCTTCTTCAAGTGTCTGGTGCAAAAGCTTGGCGGCATCATCATAGCCCAATTCTTTTGCCCAGCTCGTCAGCGTGCCATAGCGCGTGATTTCGTAGTGTTCGACGGCTTGCGCATCGGCCAGAATGGCCGCGTCACAAACTTCCTCGTCCTCAATCTCTTCCATCGTCTCTTGGGCTTCGCCAATAATGCCCTCGATGGCCTTGCACGCGATTCCCTTTGGTGACTGCCCGATCATCTTGAAAACCTGCTCGAGCCGTTTCACCTGCTCTTGGGTTTCGTCGCGATGGCGCTCAAGCGCCTGCTTCAGCTCATCTGCGGCCACGTTCTTGGCCATTTTCGGAAGGGACTGAAGGATCTTTTTCTCGGCCGTATAAAGATCCTGCAATCCGTGCAGGAACAGGTCATTCATCGATTTCATTGGCACGTTGGAAACTCCTCTTTGGCAAGTGTCCCGAAAGACGATCGGGACGGTCTGATGGTTCCCGAAGAAGAATGGCTCGCGGGGTTCCGCGAGCCACCTTCCTTGGCTATTCGAAGAGCGTTAGCGAGCGGTACCGCTTGAGTTGCCACCCGGCGAGCTTTTCGTTCCGCCGGTGCCGGTCTCACGCTCGATACTTACGAACTCTGGAGCCTGTTCCAGATCCTGGCGCGAGAAGCGCGTCGAAAGTTGGTTCGTCTCCGGAACGCGCTCAACGACCTCGAACGGTATGGCGACTGTCTTTTGGCCAATGCCGAGGAAGCCGCCAACGCCAACGAGCACGGCCTCGATCTTGCCGTCCTTTGAAATCACGAGATCGTCCACCTGACCAATGCGCTCATTGTTGGCGCCGATGATACTCTGACGCATCAAGTCCGACGCCAGCATCTGGCTAGCCTGCTGTTGGCTTAAGAACGATGCCTGGCCGGATTTCGGCATTGTCGTCGATTTGTCATCAGGCGTTTGCGCCTGAGGTGTCGGCGGCGTGCCAACAGGCGGTTGCATTGGTTGCGTGGATTGTGGTGCGCCCGGCGGCTGCATCTGCTGATCGGTTGTCTGGGACATGGCCGCGGTTGCGCCGAGCATACCGACGGCTGCCGTTAGAACGATAACTTTCTTCACGAGACTCTCTCCTCTGAAACTTCGTATGGACTGAACAATCGGTAACGGGCTCGGGTTCCGGAAATAGCGGTGATTTGTGCGTAGGAATTTGCGTTCAGCCCAATTCAGCCCGACCTGTTTCGAGCCTGCATATCAGAAACGTTGCGATCACCTGTGCGTTCACGCACGAAATGGGAAATCGCCGTCATTTGGAGAGAACATCTTCTTGCGCCGCGAATGGCGAAGAAGCGTAGGTGCAAACTCAACGCCCCTAGGAATCGGGCGAAGCTACGGTCCGTCAGGCGCAACAGATATTTCAAAAGAAGATGAGATTGGAATTGATTCAACTTTCGTATGGCTGAATTTTCCGCTTTCGAAAAAGGCGACGTATTTCATTTCAAAATGCAGCGATCATGGGAATTCATGGAGTCCAGTCGGAGTTAATGAGTGCGCGTATGTAAAGCAGCATTTCGCAATCGCAAGTTCTTTGGAAATGCGACTGGAAACCCGCCGTTGAGGGATGATTGAAAGCTGGCGCTACCGGATCAGAGTCGCCGCGAGGGGCAGCGATTAGCCCCTTGCGACCCGCTTTTGCTGCGGCATCGAAAGAGCCGCCGCGTCCACCGCATCCGGTCCGAAATCTTCAGGGGAATGAACCTGGAGGATTGCTGCCAGCTTCTGGCGTGCACGGTTGGTTCTGCTCTTCATAGTACCGACAGCGCAACCACAGATTGCAGCTGCTTCCTCATACGAGAATCCGGATGCCCCGATGAGGAAGAGCGCCTCACGCTGATCTTCTGGCAACTGCGCAAAGGCGCGCTTGAACTCCTCGAGGTCCAGATGGGCCAACTGTGAGGCTTGCTGCGCGAGGGTCGCCGCAAAGCGCCCCTCCGTATCGGAGACCTCACGCGTCAGCTTCCGGAACTCGGAGTAGAACGTGTTACGGAGGATTGTGAAGAGCCATGCGCGAAGGTTGGTGCCTTCGGTGTATCGATTGCGGTTCGCCCATGCCTTGACCAACGTCTCCTGAACGAGGTCATCGGCACGGTCGGGATTGCCTGTGATGGAGCGTGCAAAGGCTCTTAGGCTCGGTATTTCGGCCAAGAGTCCATCACGAAAGCTCGCTTCCGTTTGTGTCGGCGCCATCTTCTTCCTTCTCAGCAAGCGCTTGCAGAAGTTCTACGAACCTGTCCGGGACAGCCTGATTTACAGACTCGTCGAACAAGGCCTTGAGCTTCGCGCCGATCTGTTCCTGGATGTACTCATTTAGTGCGGGGCCGGCCACGCTGTCTTCTTCCTCCTTGCAGGGCCCCGTTGCCATGCCTGCGGGCAAAGCCTTTCTCTTAACTACATTGTTCATCGATTACCCCGTGCGGAGGGGCGCACCCAAGCGCCCTGACATCAAACGCTGTAATATGCTTCCCAGTTCCAACCGGATGATAAAAAATCTACCTCAACTTGCAACTAACTGGTGCTTGGCGCGTTGGGTGTGTAGGATCGCTACCAAGGCGACCATATATTCGTGTGTCTGGGCATCATAGGGGCGTCTCTCATGTCAATTGCAAGTGTCGTCGGCAATCATATCCCGCATCTGCGTCGTTTCGCGCGGGCGTTAACTGGTTCGCAGGCGGGCGGCGATGCGTACGTACAACAATTGCTGGAAACGCTGATCGAGCAGCCATCGGCCCTCGCAAAAAGTAAGGATCCGCGTGTCGGCCTCTACAAAACCTTCCTTCAGATTTTGTCTTCGGTCGCCGCAAGCGGGTGGCCGGCGAGCCCGAAGGCGTGGGCGACTGGCTTCGATCGAAATGTTTCCGCCATGACCCCGCGCACGAGGCAGGCTTTTCTCCTGCGGCACGTGGAGGGGTTCACGCTCCCTGAGACTGCGGAGATCCTCGATGTTAGCGTTGAGGAGGCCCAGGACTTGCTCGAAAGGGCAGGCGAAGAAATTGCGCGGCAGGTTGCGACAGACGCCCTTATCATCGAGGATGAGCCGCTGATCGTTATGGATCTGACCCAGATCCTTGAGGAGCTGGGGCATAGAGTTGTGGCAGTCGCCCGTACCCGCGACGAAGCGCGCAAGGCGATCAGCAAGCATCGGCCCGGCCTTGTCCTGGCGGACATTCAGCTCGCCGATGGAAGCTCCGGATTGGATGCCGTCAATGATCTGTTAGGGCTCTTCGAGGTGCCGGTAATCTTCATTACTGCTTACCCGGAGAAGCTTTTGACCGGCGAGAAGCCCGAACCGACGTTTCTGATTACCAAACCCTATCAGCCGGAGACGCTGCGGGTGACGGTCAGCCAGGCTCTCTTTTTCGACCAACGGTCGCGTCGGGCGGCCTGACGATATTGCCGGCGGTTATTGTGATGTTTTCCGGCGCAGCCGCGTCGGCGGGCGAAAAGGCGTGGCAGGTCGCAGACGATGAACGAACGCGAGACTCAACCTGGCCGTGACGAAGAGGCTGTCGAGCGCACGACCGTCGATGCGCGGCAGGGCAGTCGAAATCGCGGAAATCTCAGGGTCCTCGTCGTTTCGCTCGGATTTGCCGCCCTGATATTGGCCCTCATCTATTTTCTGTTCTTTCCGTCCGGCCTCGACTGAAGCCGGCACTTTACTGCGCTTCTGCAGTCGCCGGCGGGATGGGCGATGGTTATTGGCACCATCCAGCTCGTGCAGAACCATGCGCCCGAGGGCAGCTGACCTCTCACTGGAGGCCTCAGCGCAGCTCGCTGCCCGATTGAATTAATTCATGACCCGCCAGCCTGCGCCGACTAAGCATGCGGCCAAAACCGGCTTGCTCTTCGCGCCTGGAACTCCTGGAACTAAGGGGCAATTGCCAACGTTGGATGACCAGGAATGGCATAGCGCGGAGAGATCTATGAAAACCCTGAACCTGATCACACTTCTCTTGACCATCATAGGCGGGTTGAACTGGGGCCTGATGGGCCTGTTCGACTACAATCTGGTCTCCGCGATTTTTGGAGACTTTTCACGCCTGGTTTATGTCATCGTCGGCCTTTCGGCGCTCTATCAGCTCGTGCCGTTCGCGCAGGCGTTTTCGACCGACGAAGTTCTTGCCGAGCGCGGCCACGGGATGCGCCGCGAGTAGAAACAAGCCAGGTTCATTCGCGCAGCCAGTTGGCCGGCCGCCAAACCAATTGGCGGCCGGAATTTAAGCTACCGACAAAATTATCGATGCGCGAAAGCTCGTCCCCGCTCGGGGTTGAGAGATAGGTCCTTTAGACTGCCCTTTAATCCTCTTCGCCGCCCCGCATCCGCTTCTCGCAGTTCTCGGTGAGGGCGATGAGCGCGTTTACAAACGCGTCTCTCTGGCGGGCGGGGATCATGCTAAGGATCTGCTCGTCGACGCGTTCTACCGCCGGCCGCACCTGGGAGAGCTTTGCCCGGCCGGACCGGGTAAGCTTAACCGTATAGGCGCGCCGGTCAGTCGTGCTCCTGCGTCGGACGACAAATCCCTTGGCCAGGATGCGCTGGACCACTTCCGAGAGTGTCGACCGGTCGATGCCGGTATGCTTGGTCAGCGTGGCCTGGGATGCCCCCTCGAGCCCGTCCAGTGCGGCTAGCACGGCAAATTGACGGGGGGTCATCACCTGGATTTCGCTCTCGAACATATTCGAAGCACACTGCATTGCTCGATAGAGCAAGTGCAGGACGGAGCGGTTCAAGCTTTTTTCCTGGGTCATATCTGTTTGAACACCACTTTCATTCGACTGCCCAAACCCGGTAATCTCTTTTCAGGTTCCCGGATTGCTCGCCTTGCGGTCATTAGCCTTGCCAATTGGCTTACCAATGCCTTTTTCGCCGATCGGTTTCGGTAGCTCCTGATCGGAACTCCCAATCCCAGCCCACGGATCACTGTCCAGGTGCGATAGGCGGGCAGGCAGATTGGAAACCGCGTAATGCATCGAACCGATCTCGGCACTGAGCTCATCCCAGCTGATCGGCGTCGAAACGGGGGCCCCCGGACGAGCCCGCGTCGAGTACGCTGCAACAGCTGTCGCTCCGCGCGCGTTCCGCAAGTAATCGACGAAAATTCGCCTGCTCCGGGAACGCTTTGATAACGACGCGGTAAAACGATCCGGGTTCCGCCGAGCCATGAATTCCGCGACACTTTGAGAAAAAACTTTAACAGAATCCCAGTCAGCGGCCGGACGGATCGGCACGACGACGTGCAATCCCTTGCCACCCGTCGTCTTTACGTAGCTTTCGAGGCCGAGCTCGAGGAGCAGTGCACGGAGCTCCCGCGCGGCCTCCAGGACTCGATCCCAAGGGACCCCGGGTCCCGGATCTAGGTCGAATGTCATACGGTCAGGCCGCTCACTATCTTTAATTGTGGAACCCCAAGGGTGAATTTCAAGAACGCAGGCCTGGGCCAAGGCGATGAGGCCATCCAAATCTTCAATGTAAAGGCTGTCCTCGTCGTCCCCGGGGAGGCGAATTCGCCGGATACTCGGATCCAAACCAGCCCAGGCATGCTTCTGGAAAAAGCAGGGCTGGCTGACACCCTCCGGGCACCGCAAGAGACTCAGTGGTCTGTTGACAATATGCGGGCGGATCCAAGGCCAGATCTCGGCGTAAAACTGGGCCAATCCCAATTTGGTTATCCCGACGTCCGGCCACAGAAGGCGTTCCGGATGCGTAAGCTTTTTCTCGTCGAACTCACGAAATGGAATGTCTTTTGACCCCGACCCGACCTCGGCTGTGACCTCCTCGGCCGGCTTGTCTTCCCGGATACCGACGAAGGATGCCTGCCTCACAAGCCCTGCTTCAGTCCAAGCCCGAAATTCGATCTCGACGACCACCTTGGGCTGGGTCCATCGCAGCCCTCGGCGCCGTTCCCCGGGAGGGATCCTTTCGAGTGGGGACTGGTCCACTCTTAAGGGTTCCAAGAGCTTATAAAGCTCCCTGGAAATTTCTTCTGTAAAGCCCGTTCCCACGCGGCCGCGATAGCGTAACTTTCCGTTGTCGTAATCTCCGAGGGCCAGCGATCCGATCGCCCGTCTTGTTGTCGTGGAAGGCGAATAACCAAGGACGACGAACTCCTGCTGCAGGAGGCACTTGGATTTCAACCAGTCGCCGTTGCGCCCCGAATGATAAGGTTTGTCGATCCGTTTGGAGACAATCCCTTCTAGCCCCATTCTGCAGACATGTTTGAGCAGCGTCGCACCGTCCGTATCGAAATGTTCGCTCAGGCGAATGGGCCCGCCTTTCGGCAAGTCGGCCAGAAGTTCCGTCAGCCGCCGTTTGCGCTCCTTGAGGGGTTCACTTCTCAGGTCGCTTCCATCGAGGAAAAGGAGATCGAAGGCATAATAAATCAGGGCGCCGACCCTGCCTTCTTTCAGGGCAGCCTGGAGAGCGGCGAAGCTTGGAGCGCCGTTTGTGTCTTCCACCACCAGTTCGCCGTCAAGCACCGCAGAGCGCGCGTTGATTTGCTGGAACGCCTCGGGAAGGGGGCCGAATTTGTCAGTCCAATCGAGCCCGCTGCGTGTAAGCAGCTGGACTTTATCTCCCCCTTTCCTTACCTGTATGCGATAGCCGTCGAACTTTATTTCGTGCACCCAACCCTTGCCTTCCGGCGGCTTTTCGGTGAGCCGCGCCAGGCAAGGTTCGAAAAAAGGGGGCATCTCCGTTCCCAGGCTGGCAACCTCCTTAATAGTTCTACCGCTCAGGACCGAAGCCGGCTGCTCCTCGAGAATATCGGGATCATCCGGGCTCCTCGCAGCTTCATCCGCGGATTTGATCAGCAGCCAGGCTTCTTGTTTTTCGCCAGGCCGACGGCGCATCCTGACGAGGTGCCACCGGCCTTTGAGCTTGGTGCCTTCTAACGTGAAATCGAGGTGCCCCTTGGAATAGCCTTTATGAGGATCGCCTTCCGGGATCCAAATTCCACGATCCCAGACGATAACGCTGCCCGCACCATACTCACCTTCCGGGATATTGCCCTCAAAGCTTCCGTAGTCGATGGGATGGTCCTCGACATGAATGGCGAGGCGCTTTTCGCCGGGGACAAGGCTTGGACCTTTGGTAACGGCCCAGCTTTTCAGAACGCCGTCGAGCTCGAGCCTCAGGTCATAATGCAGCCGTCGTGCTGCGTGCTTTTGAACGACAAATTGTAGGGCCGGGACTGCTGCTTTTCGTTTCCGCGCCCGAGGCTCGGGAGTCTTCCGAAAGTTCCTTTTCGACTCGTAATCCCGCAACCCGACCCTCACGAAGCCCTCCTAGCTGCAGCTTTGCCATTGGCCTTCCGCCGACCTGCTGGAGCAGGCGCACGGTCAGCCGTCCTTCGTCGCCCGCGAGTCCGGGCAGACGGTGCCGCCGGTTCGCGTTCAAGGCTGCGTCGAAGAGCTTCCAGCAAATTGGGTGCCGTTCGCGGCTGAGGTGCTTCTTCCACATGAACCGGCTGCCCGGTCCGCTTCGCCTCGACGAGTTCGCGAAGCGCCTGCTCGTAACGATCAACGAACTTGCTGGGATCAAATTTTGCTGCCTTCCGCGCGATGATGTCTTTTGCGATCGACAGCATTTCTTCCGGCAGCTCCCTGTCGGAAATATCTTCAAAATACGGTGCTTCTTTCCGGACCTCGTTAGCGCTCCGAAGGGTTGTCGCCAGAAACCCCTTGCCACGCGGCTCAATGAGAACCATCCGCTCCCGGCGGGAGATGACGACCCGGGCAATTCCAACCATTTCCGTTTCCCGCATTGCTTCGCGGATAACGAGGAATGCGTCTTCTCCGACCTTTCCATCGGGAGCAAGATAGTACGGCGAGTCGAGGTAAATTTCGTCGACTTCCTTCCGGGCGACGAAACTGTCGATGTCGATGGTGTGCGTGCTGTCGATCTTGACCGACTCGATTTCTTCGTCCTCGATGAAAACGTAATTGTTTTTTCCGATCTGGTATCCGCGAACGCGGTCCTCGGCTTCCACGGGCTCGTCCGTCTGGCTATCGACGACGAGATATTTCGTGCGAGCACCTGTCTTTCGGTTCATGATGTGGAAGGAAATCCGCTCGCGTGAAGTGGTGGCCGGGTAAAGGGCGACCGGGCAGGTGACGAGTGAAAGTTTCAGATGGCCTTTCCAGGTTGGCCTGGGCATAACGCTCAACTCCTGGCGTTGTGAGGGGCGCTGGAGACCGCTTGTTGCAAAGCTTCCAGCCAGGGTATGAAAGGTAACGTTTCAGAAGCCGAGCTGACGCATCGAGGGGCGGGTAAGTGGCGCGTATCGGATGCGACATAGCTTCTGGGTTACCGACGCCACGGACGGGAAGCGTCAGGCACAAGTAAAAAAGTCTCCTAGGTTAAGCCCCTCAGCGTGAGCGGCTCTCACCGCCTTTTCGCCCGGCTTGAGCGGCAAGCAAGCGATCCTGAAAAAAGCTCCGTTTCTCGGGGGGGACTCTTTCGCCACCTTTTCGACCGGCCACAGCAGCAAGGGCCGGATTCTGCGAAAAGCTCCGCTTTTCGCGCGGGACGCTTTCACCGCCTTTTCGTCCAGCTTGACTTGCAAGTCCTCGATTTTGGGTGAAGCTGCGCTTCTCTGCAGGGACGCTTGCGCCGCCTTTGCGGCCGGCCTCAGCCGCCAATTGTGGGTTTTGGGCGAAGCTCCGCTTGGCGGCAGGCACGCTTTCGCCTCCCTTCCGGGCAATGTCTCGCTGGCGAGCAGGATCCATCGAGGCGAATCCGGGCTCTGAGGTTGGAGGTTGCTCTTTGGAGTCGGTCATAAACGTTCACTCCTGGCAAGGAGAAGCTATCTGACTCATCGTGAAATAGCCCCAGCTCAAGCTTCTTCCCCGGCCGAGCGTTTGGCCAGAAAGCTGCGCACCGTCGATTCGATGTGCTCGTTTATGAACCGAGCCATCGCTTCCTCTTCCCGTAAGTTCTGACGCGCTACGTCGACCACATCCTGAGCTCCCACGGTCTCGGCCATCGCGACCAGCCCTTTGTAGGTCGCAATTTCGTAATTCTCGAAAGCGTTAGATGCGAAGACATTCTTGATAACTTCGTCGTCAGCAGAGGCATGAAACATCGATTGCACGCTGCCGGCCAAGCGCAGGGCAAAATCCTTGAGGGTGGAGGGAGACTCGTTGAACTGGGCGAGGCAGCTTTCAAGCCGCTGAATCTGTTGTTCCGTCTCAGTGACGTGCTGTCCGATGCGCGCTTTCAGTTCAGGATATGGATCGAGCCTTTCGTGTTGAGCGCGTAGCATATCCAAGGCTTGAGACTCAAGCGCGTAAGCATCTTTAAGGCCCGCAATCAAAAAATCTCTGTTGGTTTCCAACATTCTAATTAATTCTCCGCCGTCCGGGAGTCTTGGACAGGAACGGGGGCTCGACGCGGAAGTTCCCTCAAAACGTTGGGATTTGCCGGAGAGACAGCAGTGCCGAAGAAAAAAGATAACCGGGAGCGCGACGAGAAACGCCCCAAGGAGAAGGGGACCGACAAACCTCCTCGAGACCGAGATTGCGAACCCGAGCGAGAAGAGCCACGGCAGGAACGAACTGGCCCCTACGACGATCCTCACCGCCGGCCGGCGTGAGGGCAGCCTTTGGAAAGGCCGTCACCTCTACGGGCCTTGCAAGATCGCGTGGATCAGACGTAACGAGGCCACGCCGAATCGATGCCTTCGGTCACCTAATGGTGTTCTTCGTGATTGGCGGTTGACGAAAGTTTGTATGCGACAGCAAGGACTGCGAGAAGCATCCAGAATAGCAGCCCCGCCGCATTCCCGGATGCCTCTCCTAATCCGAGCAGAGTTAGAAGCACTGCGCCCACAAGGAATGCTGCGAGACCGAATGCAAGCGAGCCTTTAGCCACAACGGAACCTTTCGTTCTGCTGAGTGGTAGGGTTTGGCTTTTGCCGCTTCAAGCTAACAGAAGTCGCCCGTTTGCGTTCCGAGGCTCGTCCAAGTGAGCATACGAGGTTTAAAAAAAGGAGCAGAAGTCTGCTCCGTTCATGCCATTTGAGCAATGGCGGGCAAACCCTAGGTGCGCATCCTCAATCGCATGTATTCGGTCTCCGTCAAACCGTAGGTCCATGCTACGGCTTCGCGCGGAGACCGCACGTTAGGCGGCACCTGAAGGAAGTAGTGTTTGTAGGTCCCATCTGGCTCAGGTGTGCCGTTAACGACCTCAACGGCAGCCCAAGCGTCGTTGTTCCACCACTGCTTACGCCAAAGAACTCCAGTTTCATCCCGTGCGATTGGTATGGCCCCACCGCTCGCGATGTATTGGGCTGGTGTCATGATTTCGATCATGCACCGGCGCAACAGGAAGTCGGGATGGCGATCAATAAATGACGGAGTAATCAAATTCGGCTGCTCGATCATCCAGTCCGGGACCTGGATTCCTTTCCACATATAGATGGAAAGCCCGTCCCGATACTGGAGGGCAGGCCCTTCGCGACTATGGAGCCTCGCCTTGTCATCGACGCGGATGATGCTTGGACGTTCGCCGAGCCAGCAAACATGCTCATGGGGAACGATCCAACCACAGTTCTTAGCGATCGCCAGAATGCCGTCCAGCGCTTCACTATCGGCAGTGCCGCAAAGGCGCGAAAGATAATCGCACGCGGCAAGCCACGCATAATCAGGATGTCCCCATCCGCTGTCTCTGAAACGCGGCGTTCGGCGAAACCGCCAGCCTTGCTTCAGGCGCGTCCAAAAACGCGGTCGCGCATCCTCGACAGCGGCGTGCACCACCTCATTGATGGCGAGACTGGTAGCAGAAGGAAGTCGCGTGCCATTTATGACAGAATGCCTTACTCCAAGGCTGACACGGGACTCCGCATGTGTAATGACGCGTGCGAGGGGGTGGTCATAAACCTCCCGCTTGACGCTGGCGCCTACCACAGACCGATTTGCGTTTCGCCACTCATTGGCGAATTCCAGGGGGCCTTGGCACCAAACGATTTGCGGCGCCGGCAAACCTGCGGCGCGATATGCTTTGCGGACGCCTTCTTCTGCAGCCTCCCGGTTTGCCGGCTCGGTTTTAAGGCCTATCGTCGACCAGCGGCTTCGGCATTCCGCTACTTCCTGGATTTGGAGCGGCGAAAGCCGCTCCAGACGTGTACGGGAGCTAGTCTGCGACAACACGGGCGTCCTTCGGCTCAAGCTCACGTTGCCGACGTACGCGGTAGGTTCCCTTTGGCAAGGAAATCGGCGCGTGTTCCTGATGCTGGACGCGCGCAGCAGGTCCATCAACGCTTATATGGCCAATGTAGAGCCCGCCAGGAATGTCTCTCGCCAAGCTGTCGTCCCGGAACATGGTGACTTGGCCGTAGATGGAGTGATGATGCCCCGTTAGCTCGCCTTCGGCCAGAACGAACGACCCATCCGGTCCAGGTTGCAGGACATTGCCGGAAGGTGGGAGATCGTCCACTCGTTCGATCAATAAGTCACCCTGTGCGTATAAGTCTCTCATCGTAGGGCTCCCAGTTTCCTGTTGGCTGCAAGTTCAACCGAAAAGGCTATTTTAGGTTCCAGGCGTGACCAGAGATCGAAAGGCCGTAGCAAACCATCGAACTGTCCGTCTGCCGCGCTAAAAAACAGGGGGCGCCGAGGGAGGGCGCCCCCTGTACCCGACCACATCTCTCGCCACGGGGGGGGGCGTAGGGAGTTTGTTGATGCGGTCGCTCCCAGCTAACGCAAACAGCCTCAAGTGGTTCCGACTTTGCGTTGAATTTTCTCTATACTTACGAACGTGATTATTCGAGGTTCTTAGCCAGGCCTTCATGTTGGCCCCTAAGCTGAAACTGTCTTGGGCGCGAACTTGAGCTGAGCCTCAAGCGAAGCCTTTTACGGCTTTACCTGCGCCAGGTTCAATTCATTGCCCCTATCGTGTGCCCCACGGGCCGGTACAGAATTGCTCCCACGGCACGTGAGCAATGCCCATTGCGCACACCGTCAGCGAGCATCCGTCGCACCTCACTGGACATTTTCGCAAGCGTTACGGCACTCTGCCGCTCGGTTCGTTGGCACATCTTTAGGATTCTCAACATGTTGAAAGATCAGCCCTATTGGTGGGAGGATGCCCCCCTCGCCAATTTGCCCCCTGCGCCGGTGTTGCCGAAGTCAGATGTGGTGATCGTCGGCGCCGGGTACACGGGCTTGAGCGCGGCATTGACGCTGGCACGGGCCGGGCGGTCCGTACAGGTATTTGATCGGATGCGCCCAGGCGAGGGAGCGTCAACCCGAAACGCTGGCATGGCGAGTGGAAATCTAGCCCTGAGCTTCGGTGAGCTAGCGAGGAAATTCGGGGAAGAACGTGCGAAGGCGATTCAGGTCGAAGCAAGAGCTGCCCGGGAGTACCTCGCTTCATTCATCCGTGACGAGGGCATCGATTGCGACTTTGCGATGACCGGCCGATTCACGGGTGCGACCAGTCCAGCGGATTATGACAAACTAGCTCGTGATGCCGAGCGGACTCAAAAAACGATTGGTATCGAAATCTATGCGATCCCGCGGAGGGAACAGCGCTCCATTCTCGGAACGGACTTTTACCATGGCGGCGTCGTGCGCTTCGACATTGGAGGGTTGCATCCGGCAAAGCTACATCGGGAGCTGCTGAGGCTTGTTCTTGAGGCTGGAGCAACAGTTCACGGTGAGACCTCCGTTAATGCAGTTCAGCCCGACAGTGACGGCTTCGAAGTCGAGACTTCGCGCGGACGCGTTCGTACCAACTACGTGATCACGGGTACAAACGGCTATTCAGATAGCTTCGATCCTTGGTTGCGCCGCCGCCTCGTTCCTGTCCGCAGCCGTATGATCGCAACTGTTCCGCTCTCCGGAAATTTGATGAGCCAACTCATGCCGAAAGGCGTGATGTGCACGGAAACCGGGAAACTTCATTATTACTACAGACCCTCTCCTGATGGGACGAGGATACTGCTAGGCGGGCGGGACGTAGCCAATGATCCACAGTCGGCCGTCAGTAACCTGCGCCGTGCCCTTTCTGGGATTTTCCCGGAACTTGATGGCGTTGAGGTAACCCATAGCTGGTACGGCCAAGTCGCTATGAATCGCGATATGGTCCCGCGAATATTCTCGCGGAGGGGCATTCGATACGCTGCTGGTTACTGCGGTTCGGGGGTTGTTTGGGCAAACTGGGCAGGACGTAAAGCGGCTTTGCAAATCCTTGGGGAACAAGATGGCTCATCGGCACTGGATTTTCGGCCGCCGCCGGCAATCCCCTTCTACAGTGGGCGCCCATGGTTTTTGCCAATAGTGATCGGCTGGAAGGCGGCCCAAGATCGGTGGGCAGGGCGGCGCCAGAAGTAACGCTGGCTCCCGCAAGCCAATAACGTCGAGCAAACCAGTTGCGGCGGTCACAATAGATCTGATGGCCGCCGTAAACTTAAGATCTACAAAGGCTTGATTCTCACCTCCCATCCCGGCTTAGATGTGGTGAAATAGTCGCGCGGTTCGCATAAGCTGCCAGCGCGTTTATGGACGCTTGAAGGGTGATCTGCGGGCCCGAGCCGAGTCATAAGGATTGATGATCTGGGCTCCATGTTTCCAGCTTGCCCAGACTCGGCCCTCGAAATGTATGCCGCCCGGGATGCGAGATTTGTTGCGTATCGAGAATCTGAAAATCTCCTTTTCGCTCCATGGAAACTGGTACGAAGTCGTCAAAGGTGTGAGTTTCCGCGTCCTTCACGGAAGTGTCGTCGCGCTTGTGGGAGAGTCGGGCTCGGGCAAGTCGGTCATTGCTCAGGCAATCATGGGCATCTTGCCGAAGGCTGGAGCTGTCACTGGAGGCCGGATTCTTTTCGACCTAGGTGACGAAACAGGGCAAGTCGACCTCGCTGCGCTCGATCCAGACGGGGCCAGGTTCCGCGCGCTCCGCGGAAGGGACATGTCAATGATCTTTCAGGAGCCAATGACCTCCTTGGGCCCGCTTCACACGATTGGGAACCAGATCTCCGAAGCATTGACGACGCACTTTCGCGTGAGCTCTCGAGAAGCTAGATCAAGAACCGAAGAAATGCTGAAGCTCGTTGGATTTCCTGATCCGAAGCGAGCATTCGATATGTATCCGTTCGAGCTTTCCGGTGGGCTGCGCCAGCGTGCAATGATTGCGATGGCCCTCATGTGCCGGCCAGCGCTGTTGATCGCCGATGAACCAACAACCGCGCTGGACGTGACTATTCAGGCTCAGGTGTTGAGCCTTCTCAAGGATCTGCAAAAAAAATACAATATGGGGATGCTGCTCATCACCCATGACCTCGGGGTGGTGGCCAATATGGCTGACGAGGTTATCGTCATTTACCATGGTGAAATAATGGAGGTCGGGCCTGTAGAAAGCATTTTCCGATCGCCCCAGCATCCCTACCTCAAGGCACTTCTCCGCGCCGTCCCCCATTTCGATATGAAGCCTGGTGAACGTCTTGTCGCAATACGGGAAGTAGGGAAGCCGGATTTGCTTAAAAGACAATCACCGGTTTCAAGAAGAATTACCGACAGAGGCATACCGCTTATATCGGCACGGGACCTTCAAAAGCGCTACACTACTCGGCGAAGGAGTTTCTTCTCGGATACAAGTCGTGAGGCACTGACAGCAATTGATGGTGTAAACCTCGATGTTAATCGCGGTGAATGCCTCGGATTGGTTGGTGAGTCGGGATGTGGGAAAACAACCTTGGCCAAGATGCTGATGCGGGCAATCAGGCCCGATTCAGGCTCGATTGCGTATCGATCTCCGGAAGGAGAACTTATCGATGTTCTCGCGTTGGAGGGGACAAAACTAAAATCGTTCAGATCCAGAATTCAAATGGTTTTCCAAGATCCTGTTAGCTCGCTTTCACCTCGCATGACCGTTTTAAATATTCTGCGAGAGCCTCTGCAGATTCACAATCGCGGCACTGCACGTGAGCAGGTTGAGCGCTGCATGGAGTTGATGGAAGCGGTTGGTCTTGATCCACGTTTTCTCAATCGGTACCCACACAGTTTCTCTGGTGGCCAGCGGCAACGGATAGGAATTGCCCGCGCGCTTGCGCTCGATCCTGATATGTTGATCCTTGATGAACCGGTGTCAGCACTCGATGTTTCCGTTCAAGCCCAGATTCTGAACCTCCTTAAGGATCTCAAGAGAGAATTAGGCCTTACCTACCTTTTCATCTCTCACAACCTCGCAGTGGTGGATTACATTGCGGATCGCATTGCTGTCATGGCGCACGGCAAGATTGTTGAGATCGCACCACGGGAGACACTTTTTCGCAAACCTGTTCATCCCTATACACGCGCGTTACTAAACGCGGTACCCTATCCCGATTTGGATCGACCGCTCAATTTTCGTCTATTCACCGCCAGATCGGCCTCCGATGAGTCAAGTTGGGCCCCGCAGTTTCGATACGTGAATGGCGGAACGCCTCTCCAATATATAGAGTTGGGTGAAGGCCACCGTGTGCTAGCGAACCCAAATGCAAATCCGCGGGAACTTTGGGCGAGTTAGGTAGTAAGCAAAGGTCGCATCAATTAAATGGGTTATTCTCGAGGCACATCCACCAAAGGCTTCGTCACAGGTCTCCTCGTCGTCCCTGTCTCGATCTTGGCTGCCTGTTTTGCGAATGCTAGTACGTTGATCGAACCTCCTTACTTTAAGGAAGAGGTAGCGCAGGGGCGTTTGCTGCCGGTAGCCGAGAGAGTTCCAGAGAATCCTCGCGTAATAGATTTGAAAAGTATGGGGCGGGTGTCAGGCCAATATGGCGGTCGTCTACGTATGTTGATGGGGGATCCAAAAGACATCCGTATGATGGTTGTCTACGGCTATTCCAGGTTAATTGGCTACGATGAAAACCTGAATTTCGTTCCCGATATTCTGGAAGACTTTGCGGTTGAGGAAGGTCGCATATTTACGTTCAGATTAAGAAAGGAGCATCGCTGGTCTGATGGTAAGCCCTTTACGTCCGAAGATTTCAGGTATTTTTGGGAAGATATGGCCAACAATCCTGAGCTCTTCCCAACCGGCCCTCCCACCGAAATGCTGGTCGATGGCAAACCGCCTCATTTCGAAGTACTGGACAAGTGGACTATTCGTTACACGTGGCATGCACCTAACCCGGCATTCATCCCCGCGCTTGCTGGTGCGTTACCCCTATACATCTTTGCTCCGAGCCATTACCTCAAACAGTTTCATACGAAGTATGCAAAACCCGATGATTTAAAGAAAAAAATTAGCGCAGCTCGAGTTCGCAGCTGGAGTGCCCTTCACGAACGAAAAGGGCGCATGTATCGCCCGGAGAATCCCCATCTTCCTTCTCTCGAGCCGTGGTGCAATTCCACTGAGCCGCCCAGCACTCGGTTCGTCTTTAAGCGTAATCCGTTTTTTCATCGGATTGATACAACCGGGCACCAGCTTCCGTACATTGATGAGGTTGTCCTCAATATCGGTTCAAATGCATTGGTAGCAGCACAAGCCGGGTCGGGTGAGGCCGACCTGCAGGCGCGTTACATCCGGTTCGACGACTACACGTTTCTGAAAAACGCGGAAAAGAGAGGCAGAATCAAAGTCTACCTGTGGGAGAGGGGGGAAGGCTCCAGATTTGCGATTTATCCGAACTTGAATACTCAGGATCCGGTCTGGCGGAAGCTATTTCAGGACGTACGCTTCCGCCGTGCGCTTTCGCTTGCTATCAATCGAAGGGAGATCAATCAGGTTATATTCTATGGGCTCGCGCGCGAGAGCGCCAACACAATGCTAAGACAAAGCCCGCTTTACAAGCCCGAGTACGCTAGGGCCTGGAGCGAGTTCGACATAGATCTGGCGAACAGACTACTAGACGAAGTGGGTCTTGGAAAAAAAGCAAGCGATGGCATTCGTCTGTTGCCCGACGGCCGTCGTGCTGAACTCATTATTGAGACAGCCGGTGAGAGCACAGAACAGACGGACGTTCTTTCACTGATCCGTGATACTTTGCTCAAGGTCGGCATAAAGATCTATGCGCGTCCAACTCAGCGGGATCTTTTTCGGAAGCGCGTCTACGCAGGTCAGACGTTGATGTCTGTATGGGGTGGTTTCGATAACGCTATTGCTACGGCTGACATGAGGCCTCATGAACTTGCTCCAACGTCTCAAGCGCAACTTCAATGGCCGAGGTGGGGCCAGTATTTCGAAGAAAAGGGCAAGGTAGGAGAGGAACCAAGCCTGACGGAGGTGCGTCGACTAGCCGAGCTGTATGAAAAATGGAATAGTTCGGACTCTCGCTGGGAGCGTGAAGCAGTGTGGCACGAGATGCTGCAGATCCACGCAGATCAGGTCTTTACGATTGGGACAGTGAACAGCACCCAGCAGCCCTTGGTCGTGTCAAAAGATCTTGTGAACGTCCCGGAGAAGGGTATATGGGCATTTGAGCCCGGCGGATACTTTGGCCGTTATATGCCAGATACCTTCTGGTTTCGAAGCCCTGGTTCGTAGACGGGCGGAAGCATGCTTTTATATATCATTAGACGCATTTGCCTCATGATACCAACACTTCTTCTGACAAGCGCGTTGGTTTTTACAATCATGGAGCTTCCACCCGGGGATTACTTCGAAAGTTATATGGCCGAGCTGCAAGCGCAAGGCGAAGGTGTTGACAAGGCGAAGATTGAATTTCTCCGCCGCGAATATGGTTTCGACAAAAGTCCGGTAGAACGGTACTTCATGTGGGTTGGGGGCATGTTGCAGGGAGATTTTGGCTACTCATTCGAATATCAGATGCCGGTGACGGATCTTGTTGGAAGTCGAATCTTCCTGACGATATTGGTATCGTTTGCAACCATTTTGCTCACGTGGCTCATTGCGTTTCCTATCGGAATCTATTCCGCTACACACCAGTATAGCTGGGGAGATTACGGCCTTACCTTCTTCGGTCTCCTGGGCATCGCGATACCGAACTTCTTGCTAGCTCTCATCCTCATGTACCTGGCAAACGTTGGGTTCGGAACCTCAATCGGACATTTGATGGCACCGGAGTATATCGGACAGCCAATGAGTTGGGCCAAGTTTAGGTCGATTCTATCGCACATATGGATTCCTGTGACTGTGATTGGCCTCAGCGGAACCGCCAGCATGATCCGTCGAGTCCGGGCGAACCTTCTAGATGAATTGCAAAAACAGTATACGATCACGGCAAAGGCGAAGGGGCTGCATCCTTTTAAAGCCCTGGTCAAGTATCCGCTTCGGTCATCGCTGAATTTCTTCGTCGGCAGTATTGGAGGTATCCTGCCTGAGATCGTCTCCGGTGCCGAAATTGTAGCGATAGTGCTGTCCCTGGAGACCACTGGTCCTCTGCTTATCAAGGCGTTGCAGAGCCAGGACATGTATCTGGCAGGTTCCTTCTTAATGTTTTTGGCCTTTTTAACCGTTATCGGAGTTCTGATATCCGATATCGCCCTGGCTGCTCTTGACCCTCGAATTCGTCTACAAGGCGAGAGCGTGCGATGACAAGCTCTCCATTACCACCGCCAGGCGCCGAGCTAAGGCACTGTGTTTCAGACAAACCTTTCGACCCGAGCTCGATAGAACGGCTTTCTCCAGCACAAGAACGCGTGTATTTGGCGTCGCAATTGCGCCTAATGTGGTGGAAATTTCGGAGGCATCGGGCGGCTGTTGTTTCGGGCCTGTTTCTCGCTGTTCTCTATATTAGTATTCTGTTTTGCGAAGTTCTAGCTCCATATCATTATCAAACCCGGAACATCGACTACTTGTACGCGCCCCCGCAAGCTATTCATCTATTTCACGAGGGAAGGTTTGTCGGCCCTTTCGTTTATGGTCTGAACTATTCCCTGAATATGGAGACACTGAAACGTGAATACACACCTATCCTCTCGCAGATCCATCCAGTTCGATTCTTATGCCGCGCGGATACATATGAATTTTGGGGCGTCTGGAAGAGCGATGTGCATCTTTTCTGTCCGGCTGAAGGAGGAACGCTATTCCTACTAGGAACTGATCGCCTGGGGAGGGACGTCTTATCCCGTATTATCTATGGAGCTCGCGTTTCGTTGACGATTGGTCTGCTTGGGGTAGCCATCACATTTTTGCTAGGACTAATCTTCGGCGGATTGGCAGGATACTACGGCGGGCTAGTGGATCTGGTTGTGCAACGAATTATTGAGGTTTTGCAGTCTCTTCCAACTATCCCTCTATGGCTGGCCCTAGCAGCTATCATGCCAGTGACGTGGAGTCCGATCGTCGTTTATTTCGGAATTACCGTTATCTTGGGGCTGGTCGAGTGGACCGGTTTAGCGCGCGCTGTCAGGTCAAAGTTGCTTTCTCTTCGAGAGGAAGATTATGTTCTGGCGGCCCAGCTTATGGGTGCCAGCCCGTACCGCATTATCTCCCGGCATCTAGTGCCCGGATTTATGAGTCATCTTATTGCTAGCGCGACCTTGGCAATTCCGAGCATGATTTTGGGGGAGACGGCTCTGAGTTTTCTGGGTCTGGGTTTACGTCCGCCGATCACAAGTTGGGGGGTGATGCTCACAGAAGCCCAAAATATCAATATAGTCGCGCTTTACCCTTGGCTTTTGACACCCGCCATCCCAGTCATCTTGGTTGTTTTGGCCTTCAATTTTCTCGGCGATGGTCTGAGGGATGCTGCCGATCCGTACAAGTAGATCACACCTGTCCTGAAACTAAAACGGATGATAGGAATGTTAACACTCTGGTGGTTTGTTTAGCCGGAGCAAGGAACGACAGGGGCTGAGAAGCGTTCATGGTTCCGGTCAGCGTGGAGCGAAGCTTTGTAGGCCCGGATGTCGCAAGAGTCTGCGCGTGTATTGATGTACAGCCACGATACGTTCGGGCTGGGTCATCTGCGTCGATGTCGGGAGATCGCCCATGCGTTGGTGGATCGCTTCAAGAAGCTTCAGGTGTTGATCATCTCCGGGTCGTCGATAGCCGGAGCCTTCGACCTGAGGACTAGGGTCGATTTCATAAAGATTCCCAGCGTCATTAAGCTTCAGAACGGCGACTATACCTCTCTGGCTGACCATATTGATTTGGCTGATACGCTCGCGATGCGTCGGGCGATTATTCAGGAAACAGCGGAGCGCTTTCGCCCCCACATTTTCATCGTTGATAAGGAACCATTGGGCTTGCGAGGCGAGCTTGAGGAGACGCTTCAATTGCTGAAGACGCGGGGTACATCGATCGTACTCGGTCTGCGCGAAGTGTTGGATGCGCCAGAGCAAGTCAGAATTGAGTGGCAGCGCGCAGATGCTTTCCAAAAAATACAGGAGTTCTACGACGCGATTTGGATTTATGGCAGTAAGGGTTTTTGGGATCCCTTGGTGGGGCTGGATGTTCCGCCTAGGGTCAGAAGCCGGATTGTGTTTGCAGGTCACCTTCGGCGCAGCTGTCCAGGTAACTTTCGGTGCAATTCAGGGAGAGGTCACCAAGAATATATCTTGGTGACGGCCGGGGGAGGAGGGGACGGTGGTTCGCTTATGCGGCAGGTGCTTGCCGCAAGAGAGCACGATAAGAATCTTGACTTTCCGCTATTCATGATTCTCGGCCCTTTTATGCCGAAAGATGAGCGGCGAGAGATTAGATATCGGGCAAGCCACCTGCAGAATATCATTGTCAGTGATTTCGAAAGACAGATCGAGCCGCTAATGAGAGACGCGCGGGGCATCGTCAGCATGGGTGGCTACAATACGTTCTGCGAAATTCTTTCGTTCGATAAGAGGGCCTTGTTGGTGCCCAGAGATCGCCCGCGTCGTGAGCAGCTAATCCGTGCCACACGAGCAGCGGAGCTCGGACTAGTCGATATGCTAAACACGGGGGCAGCTGACGACCCATCTACGATGGCGGAAGCCCTTCGTAGACTACCCGAACGTCCTTTGCCGTCTATGCAGGATAACGTGCTGGACCTGGAGGGGCTCAATTCCATATCAGAAATGGTTGGCTCTTATCTGCAGTCCATGGGCCGCCCCGTATTGCTGCCTGCGAACACCTAAAGGAGATCTTGGGTGACAGGTCGGGGCACACTAGTTGTTGTGGTGAAGGGGTATCCACGGTTATCCGAAACGTTTGTTGCACAAGAGCTATGGATGCTCGAGCGGGCCGGTTTCCGCCTGGTCATTGTATCTATGCGTCGGCCAACCGACGGCACTGTTCATCCTATTCATAGGGAAATTAGGGCGCCAATTCTCTATCTGCCAGAGTACCTGTACCAAGCCCCTCTTCGTGTGCTTCGGGCGCTAAGCTCAGCACGTCAGCTGCCTGGTTTTCGCCTAACGTTGCGCGCGTGGCTGTCTGATTTGGCGCGAGATTTTCGTCCGAGCCGCGTGCGACGTTTGGGGCAAGCTCTGGTCCTTGCTACAGAGATGCCTCCTGATACGTGGTGGATTTACGCACACTTCATTCATGCACCGTCGGCCGTAGCGCGTTACGCAAGTATGTTGAAGGGCTTGCCGTGGAGTTTGTCAGCACACGCGAAAGATATTTGGACGTCACCGGATTGGGAGTTAAAAAATCACCTTTGTTCCGCTCGATGGGTGGTCACCTGCACTCAGGCCGGGCAGCATAGGCTCAACCAGTTGGCGCCCGATGGCTCTCTCGTACGCTTAGTTTATCATGGTCTTGACTTCACGAGGTTTCCGCCTCCTGCAGCCAGAGTTCATCAGCGGGATGGTCTAGACCCTAAGCAGCCTGTTCACTTGCTCACCGTTTGCCGTGCCGTTGAAAAGAAGGGATTGGATACTCTTCTCATCGCATTGGCGAAAGTTCCGAAGGAACTCAACTGGCGCATCACGCATATCGGTCAAGGACCCTTATTGAAGTCTCTAAGGAAAAAGGCATTCAAGCTCGGTATAGCTGATCGTGTTCAGTTCTGGGGAGCCAGGACCCAGCCCGAAGTTATCGGGGCATACCGCGCTTCCGACATTTTCGTGCTACCTTGCCGGGAAGCAGGGGACGGGGATCGTGACGGGCTTCCAAATGTCCTTCTGGAGGCACTGAGCCAACGACTTGCCTGCATCTCCACAACGGTAGGAGGCATTCCAGAACTTATTCGTGATGGGGAAACAGGACTTCTAGTGGCACCCGGAGATCCGGCAGAACTTGCTCGCGCTCTAGCTACGCTCATCTGCGATCCGCATCTCCGCGCCAGGTTGGCAGCTGCAGGGGAAAGGCACATACGAGCCAACTTTGACTTTCGCCAATCGAGCAGCACGCTTTGCAGCCTGTTTGAGAAATCCAGCTGCGAGCTGAATAAATTAGATGTTGTGTGATGGCCCGCGTCCTATTTTACGTGCAGCACCTACTCGGAATTGGTCACCTAATTCGTGCGGCACGGATTTGTTGGGCGTTAAGAAACGCAGGATTTGAAATCCATCTTGTAGCGGGGGGAAACCCGGTTGCAAATTTAGATCTCGAGGGGATGACGGTGATCCAGTTGCCGCCCTTAAAGGTGGTCAACGGAGGTTTCAGTTGTCTCGTTACGGAAAAGGGAAAGCCGGTCACGGACGAGGACAAAGCCCATCGAGCGCGAATCTTGCGGGAGATATTTCTTTCGGTCAGGCCAGATGTGCTCGTGACTGAGACATTCCCTTTCGGCCGTCGGCAGATGAGGTTTGAGTTGTTGCCGTTATTGGAGGCGGCGAAAGAGAGGAGATATAGACCTCTTATTATATCATCGGTCCGGGACATTCTGCAGGAAGGAAATCGGGTGGAGCGTAGTCGCGAAGTTGTTGATCTGGCACGCCGGTACTTCGATCATGTCATTGTTCATGGTGATCCACGGTTGATTTCTTTCGGATCAACATTTCCTCTTGTGAGTGAGATTGAAGACTTGGCTTGTTACTCAGGATTGGTTGCTCCGGTGATCGATCATAGTCAATCGCCGGCATTCGTTGCGGATGTTGTGGTATCTGCAGGTGGCGGCGCGGTGGGCCGGAGGTTAATAGAGACGGCCGTAGCATCGAAATCAATGACAACCATGGCGCACGGGCGGTGGCTGATCTTGACTGGTCCGAATGTCGACAGCGCTTGGCTCGATCAATTGCGTGCACGAGCGGCAGACCTCGGCATCACCTTGGAACATTTTGTCCCTGACTTGGTGAACGTATTGGGAAGGGCAAGGCTATCGATTTCGCAAGCGGGGTATAATACTGTGGCGGATGTTCTTGTTGCTGGTTGCAAAGCGGTCTTCGTTCCGTTTTCGGGCTGGGGGGAAACAGAGCAGGCACGTCGCGCGCGCCTGCTTGAAGAAGAAGGATTTGGGGTTGTTCTACCGGAAAACAAACTTTCCCCAGAAGCGCTTGCGACCGCAATCGATCGTGCCCTTAATCTTCCTCAACCGACTTTGAGTATCAAGTTGGATGGTGCAGCTGAGACAGCGAAAATACTTGGGAGGTTAAACGCAGAACACCATCGCGCGTAAGGTGTCGCCCGATTCGTACGGCTAACAAGCTTAAGCTTATTTGACCGGCACATTACGGCAAAGGCAGAGCTTCGTGCTCTTTCAAAACCTTTCCGGTCTCTGCATCTACCTCGATCATTTTCACCCGATAGCCCCAGAGGTGAGCGACGTGCTGGAGAGTGCGGTCGCACTGATCCTTGTCGAGCAGCACGCCGCGACGAACGCGGTGCTGGAGGGTTAGTCTGCGGCCACCGGAAAGATCCGCGTTGACAACCTGGATGTCCGGATCCCGAGCAGCAACATCGTATTGCTCTGAAAGGACGCGGCGAATCTGGCGATATCCTGCATCGTCGTGAATTGCTTTCACCTCGACGAAGGACGAGCTCGTATTGTCATGTATCTGAAATAACCTAAAGTCCCGCATCACCTTTGGTGATAGATACTGGAGGATGAAACTGTCATCCCTAAAGTTGGCCCATGCGTCTTTGAGTGTTCCAAGCGCATCACCGCTTCCGGCGATCTCTGGAAACCATTCGCGATCCTCAGGTGTAGGCTCCTCGCAGATGCGCTTGATGTCTCGCATAATGGCGAAGCCAAGCGCATAAGGATTGAAGCCGCCGAAGTGCTTATCGTCAAAACGAGGTTGGTAAACTACAGAAGAGTGGCTGTGCATAAACTCGAGCATAGAGCCTTCTGTCAGGAGGCCCTTGTCGTACAGCCGATTCATGATCTCATAGTGCACGAAGGTCGCACAGCCTTCATTCATGACCTTGGTCTGGCGCTGGGGATAAAAGTACTGCGCCAGCATGCGGACAATGCGCAAGAGCTCGCGCTGCCAATCCTCGAGCTTGGGAGCGTGCTTTTCAAGAAAATACAGAAGATTCTCCTGAGGCAGGCCTAGGGACTGGCTTTCTTCTTCGGCTTCCCTGGCTTCGGGAGTTATGGGCTTTTCCGGTCTTTGACGACGCGGAAGTGTTCGCCAGAGCTCGTTGTAGGTTAGTTCCTGGTGTTCTCGCCGCTTGATTTCGCGCTCTTGCTGGTCAGTGCGCGATTTGCGGCGTACGGGGTGACGGCTAATTCCCTGGGCCATCAGAGCATGGGCGCTGTCCAGAACCGCTTCAACCGCATCGAGACCGTATTTTTCTTCACATGCTGCGACGTAGTCTTTCGCAAACCGCAAGTAATCGAGAATGGCGGAAGCATCGGTCCACTGACGAAAAAGATAATTATTCCTAAAAAAGTGGTTATGTCCCATGGCCGCGTGCGCCATGACGAGCATCTGCATCGTCATGGTATTTTCTTCCATGACATAGTTGATGCAGGGATTGGAATTTATCACAAGCTCGTAGGCGAGCGCGCGGGCGCCCTTCCTGTAAAGAATTTCCTCGCGAGCAAAATGCTTGCCGAAGGACCAGTGCCGATACATGTTCGGCATGCCAATCGAGGCGTAAGCGTCGAGCATTTGTTCCGCAGTGATCACCTCGATCTGGTTGGGATAAATATCCAACCCCATTTCGCCGACGCCAATCTCTTCAATCGCGTCATAGCCCTTCTTTAGCAGGTCGAAATTCCATTCAGCCCCCTCGAACAAAGGGCGGCGGGTGAGCAACGTTGTCATCTCGCGGCCCTCTCTTCAGTAGTCGTAGCAGTGCCGGAAAACAGCTCTCGGAACACCGGATAGATTTCGGCGGGCGATGAAACGCGGCGCATTGCAAAATGCGAATGCCGGCGTGCAACCTCGCTGTATCCGGCCCAAGCCACACTTTGCATGGGCGCGATTTGAGCCTCCGGCATGACCTCGATGTAGGCAAAATATTGGCAGATAGGCAAAATTTCTTGTTCCAGAAGAGTTATGCAGCGCTCCATATCATCGTCGAAGTTGTGTCCATCGGAAGCCTGCGCTGCGTAGATGTTCCAGTCGTCCGGCGGGTACCGCTCCGAGACAACACGAAGCATTTCCTCCAGCGCCGTCGAAATGACTGTGCCGCCCGACTCCGTGTCTCGGAAGAAAGTCTCTTCGTCCACCTCTTGAGCGGTTGTCGTGTGGCGAATGAAGACGACGTCTACTTCGGCATAGTGCCGAGACAAGAAGAGGTGGAGCAACATGAAGAAGCGTTTGGCCAAATCTTTCAGGGATTCTGTCATGGACGCCGAGACGTCCATCAAACAGAACATAACGGCCTGTGTTTTCGGCTTCGGTCTGCGCTCGTGGCGATTGTATCTCAGGTCAATCGGATCGATGTAAGCAACGACTTTGCGCAGGTGCGTGAGGCGGGCGAGCTGCGCGCGTAAGGAAGCAATCAAATCCTGGTTTGGCTGAGGACGTGCTTCCTCCTCGGCGATCTTTGCTTCCAGTTCCTCAAGCTCAGAAAGCTTGGGGCGGCGGAGGGCAATGCGCCGTGCAAGGCTGTTTCGCATTGTTCTGATGCGATTAAGTTTGGCCGGAGGACCGTCACTGGTCAGTCCAGCACGAACAGGTTCCGGCGCACGCAAATCCTTAAGCTTCGCCTTGACGAGGTTGGGGAGCTTCAGATCGTCGAAGAAAAGGTCGAGGAATTCTTCTCTCGTCAGGCTAAAAACAAAATCATCCTCTCCCTCACCATCAGGGCTTCCCCGGTGCCCGCTACCTCCAACGCCGCCATCTGGCTTTCGAATGACGTCACCAACTCGGTATTCCCGATTGCCAGGGAGAACGAAGTCACGCTCTCCCGTATTTGAGCCGAGGGTGAACGACGGCTCCCGCAGCCCTTTCGACCGAATGCGGATATTCTCGCCGCCGTCGACCTCAGAAACCTTGCGCCGTTTTAGAGCATCACGAACTGCTTCTCGGATTTCAGCCTTGGCACGACGGAGAAATCGCTGACGATTTCCAAGACTTTTCGACTTGGGATTTAGACGGCGGTCGATGATGTGCATGCCCCGCTCTCGACCTCCTCATCCAGATTTCTTGACCCGCATGTACCATTCGACGAGGCGCCGCACCTGCCGATGCGTGTAACCCCGCGAGATCATGCGGTTCACAAATTCTTCGTGCTTCTTCTCGGTTTCGCCGTCCTTCTTCGCACCGAAGCTGATGACAGGAAGCAGATCCTCGACCTGACTGAACATCCGCTTTTCGATGACTTCTCGGATCTTTTCGTAAGACGTCCAGCTTGGATTCTTGCCGCCGTTCTTCGCCCGTGCGCGAAGAGCGAATTTGACCACTTCGTAACGGAAATCTTTTGGATTTGCGATCCCGGCGGGCTTTTCGATCTTTGACAATTCTTGATCGAGGAGCTGTCGATTCATGAGCTGCCCGGTGTCAGGATCCTTGTAATCCTGATCCTCGATCCAGGCGTCGGCATAAGCGACGTAACGGTCAAACAGGTTCTGACCGAAATCGTTATAGGATTCGAGGTAGGCTTTCTGGATCTCGTTGCCGATGAAGTCGGCGTACCGAGGCGCGAGCTCCTCCTTGATGAATTCCAGATACCGGTTCTCTGTTTCTTCCGGAAGCTGCTCTCGCTTGATCGCCTGCTCCAGGACGTACATCAAGTGAACCGGATCGGCCGCCACCTCGTGCGTGTCGTAGTTGAACGTTTCCGACAGAACCTTGTAGGCAAAACGGGTGGACATGCCGTCCATCCCTTCGTTCATGCCAGCAGCGTCCCGATATTCCTGAATCGTCTTTGCGTGTGGGTCCGTATCCTTCAGGCTTTCACCATCGTAGACCCGCATCTTCGAGAATAGGCTTGAGTTTTCGTGCTCCTTCAGTCGTGTGAGCACCGAAAACTGGGCCAACATCTCCAGTGTTCCAGGCGCGCAGGGAGCTCCTGCGACCTCGCTCTGCGCGAGCAGCTTCTCGTAAATCTTCTTCTCCTCTGAGACGCGGAGGCAGTACGGAACCTGGATGACGCAGATACGATCGAGGAATGCTTCATTGTTTTTGTTGGAACGGAAGCTCTGCCACTCGGCTTCGTTCGAGTGCGCGATAATAATACCCTGGTAAGGGAGCGCGCCTACATTCTCAGTGCCGACGTATGTTCCATCCTGCGTTGCAGTGAGCAGGGGGTGCAGCATCTTGATCGGCGCCTTGAACATCTCGACGAACTCAAGAAGCCCTTGCGTCGTGCGATTGAGCCCGCCCGAGTACGAGTAGGCGTCGGCGTCGTTCTGGCCGTGGAACTCCAATTTCCGAATATCGACCTTGCCAACGAGAGACGAGATGTCCTGATTGTTCTCGTCCCCGGGTTCAGTTTTCGCGATGCAGATCTGGCGGAGACGCGACGGATAGAGCTTGACCACCTTGAACTTGGAAATGTCGCCTCCAAACTCGTCGAGTCGCTTTACCGCCCAAGGCGACATCCGACCAGTCAGCTTCCTTCGAGGGATCCCATATTTCTCCTCGAGTAGCTGTCCCATTGTGACAGGGTCGAAGAGGCCCAGGGGACTTTCGAAGATCGGGCTGACTTCGTCACCGGCCTTAAGCACATAGACCGGGCATTTTTCCATCAGCTCCTTGAGACGCTCGGCGAGTGACGACTTGCCGCCGCCGACAGGCCCGAGGAGGTAAAGGATCTGCTTGCGCTCTTCGAGGCCCTGCGCTGCATGCCTGAAAAATCCGACGATGCGCTCGATGGTCTCTTCCAGCCCGTAGAAATCCTTGAAGGTCGGATAAACCTTGATAGTCCTGTTCAGGAAAATGCGCCCAAGGCGCGGGTCCTTGGATGTGTCGATGTACGTCGGCTCGCCGATCGCCTTGATCATGCGTTCGGCGGCGCTCGCATAAAACATCGGATCTTCGCGGCAGCCCTCGAGATACTCACGCAACGTCATCTCCTGCTGACGCTGCTGGTCGTAGCTCTGCGCGTAGAGGCTGAAAATCTCTTCTGCGGAGGTCATGCTTGCTCTCGCTCTCGCGATCTCACCCTGTCGTGACGGCTATCCCTCACGCCATCACCATAAACCTTGAGGTGGGTTGCCCAAGGCCACTTGGCAACTTGCCCGCCTCAATTTTCGTCGCCACTGCGGTTTCACATATCCTAACACAAATACGGCATTTCCAGCGGACGAATGAAAATATCGATTTCTTTCATACCAACGCGTGGCGGAACCAAATATCGTGCCACTCGCATCTGGCAAAAGTGAGCCGTTCTGATGAGCGCTCTGCGCGTCATCGGCCGACCTTTCACAACGAACGGCTTGCCAGTTAGCTCCGAACTCGAATGGACGCAGCTAATCAAACGCATGCTTGCGCTTTTTGGTTCGGCCAAGTCGAAGTGTGGCTTCGATCGGTATCGCCGTTGCACCAAAGTCAGCGCCAAGGCCAGATACACGCTGCGATGAATGAATTATCGCAGTCCCGGATTTAGTCTTCAGTTCTAATCATAGACTGATTCCGAATATCTAGCCGGAGCGCAATCCCTCCTCTTGTTGACGACGCAGGCCGTGTTCCGAGGTTCCAGAATGAGCGTGGCAGGAGCCCGAGTGAAAGTCACGTTAAAAAGTCGCAACCTTTTCCAACGGTTGGCACTCAGTAGCCGGGAGTGCTTACTTGAGCTGGGGCTGTAGCAGGTGTTGCATAAGGGTGTAGCCGAAATTCCGCACAACGGACAAAAAACGTTTTTGCTCCTTGCTGCGCAGCAAGTTGAGCAGCGCGTTTGATAAGATCAAGAATAATCGACGTTTCTGAACCGAGCCGTAATTCAGCGATGGCTTGAACGCGGAGGAGCTCCGGCGCGTACAGCATCAGGCCTTGCCGATTTGCCACATTCCACCCCTCCGTGGCGGCAATGAGAGAGATCCTAGGTTGGTCGCTGGCCAGAGCCGCTTCTGCGAGCAACAAGAATGCAAATGGTAGCGCCTGGATTGCGCCAGTGTTTTTGTAAGCCTCGATGGCCCCTTGGATGGGGGAAAGGCCTGCCCGATCAGCGTGCGCCCAGCCCAAAATAATATCAGCCCACGCTGACCAATAAGGAAATTCGTGCCTTACTCCCAAGGCTTTACCCGCGAATGCCAGCGCGGAGGCGGCGCCCCTTTCGCCAAGGGCATGTGCTCGGGCGGCCAGAATGCACAAAACGTGAGCGCTGGTGTGCGGATGCTGCAGCCGAGAAGAGAGCCTCAAGGCCGCCAAAGCATGGCGCGCGGAGTTTTCGGTATGCCCGGCTATGGCTTCGGCCCAAGCCATATGGGCGTAGGCGAGAGCCCCTTGATCCGAGGCGTGCCTGAATCGGAGCGCCGCGTGGAGACGCTCATCGTAAAGTTCAAGAACCAGCCTGTAATGAACCAAGGCCTCCTCGAGCCGGCCAGCCAATAACTTTGCCAGGCCCTGCATTCGGTGAGCCCGGAGGCGTCGCTCATCGATGCCGCTGTGGTCTGCTGTGGCTGTCAGTTGATCACCTATCGGGAGCGCGCGCTCCATTTCGCCCCGCACGAGGTAGCATGAATGGAGCGCCCACAGCGCGTCGAAGTCTGCCTCGACCCCGTGTCGGCGAGAGAGGTCGAGGCAGCGCTCGAACAAGGCGATTGCTTCAGCTGACCCGTTTCCTTTCAGTGCGGCCACCGAAATGCCGAGCAGGCGGTGGATTTCGATTTCATCCTGGGCGGTTCCCGCGGATCTATCCTGCTGCCGGGCCTTCAATGCTCGTTTGAGGTGAGTAACCGCTGCACGGGCGGAAGAATGCTCTGCGGCTCGCAGGCCGGCTTTGTACCACCAGACGAACGCACCCCGGCCGTCTCCTGCAGCCTCGTAGTGACCAGCTATCACTTCTGGGGCCTGCGCCGCGAAAGCCGGGTCGCGCGTCAATACGTCGGCTACGCGCCCGTGAAGTGTCTTTCGCCTGTTTTCGATGATCGACGCATAAGCGGCATCGCGAAGCAACGCGTGAGTGAAACGGAAGCGCGGAACTTTACCAGCCTGATCCAGCTCCAAAATTCCTTGCCTCGAGAGCTCGTTGAGGTCCACCAGCAGCTTGATGCCGTCGATCCGCAAAACCGCGGCCAGGGTACCCACGTCGAACTCCCTGCCGAGCACGGAAGCTGCCTGAGCGAGCGGCTTTAGATGCCCAAGAGAATCGAGGCGGGCTGACAGAACAAGGTTTAGTGGCCCTGGCGCCAGCAGAGGCTGCAATTCGTCAGGCGCGTCCACAGCTTCCACGCACAGGCGAGCAAGCTCCTGGGCGAAAAGTGGAATGCCTTCGGAACGCTTGGCGATCTGGCGAAGCAGCGCGGGTGCGAGAGACTTTCCTGCAATGCTCAATTTGAGCATGCGCACGATATCCGGCGCGCTTAGCCTCTGGAGCCACAGTTGAGTACGGCGGGCGTGAGTCTTGAAGCCGAAAGGTGCGGAATGGCGGGAGGTCCACGCGAGGCAGATTGGGCCTAGCAAATGGATGCGAGTTCCGACCTGGGTCACGAAGTCGATCGTGTACTGATCCGCCCAGTGGAGATCTTCAAAGGCGAGGAGAACAGGTGCGCCGGATGCGCGATAGCGGATTTCTTCAAGCAGCAGATCCTGAAGCCGCGATTGATGAGGCGAACAATTGCCCGCGATAAAGGCCCGGATGATTTGGCGGTCATGACACGTTGCGGTCTTCCTGAACGGCTGGTCCTCAGAAAAGTCTTCCAAGAGCCGAAAGGCCTGCCGCAGCGGGTGAAGCGGCGTATGACGGGCTTCCGGGCGGCAGGCGACCGCGAGCAGGAGTGCCCCAGCGGCTCGAGCTCTCTGCTCCAGATGACGGAGAAGCTGTGATTTGCCGATACCGGCTTCGCCGCATATCGAAATACATGCGGGCCGGCCCCCCATGACGAGTTCCCAGGCCTCGTCGATGGCCCTGACCTCGTTGGTACGCCCTATAAGTGGATTGCGGGGCTTTCGGGTGAGTTCAGCAGCTTTTTCTGTGCCGATTAAGCGCCAAACCCTGCGCTCAAAAATCGTGCCGATTGACGCGAATGTGAAATGCCGATCAGTCATCGCGCGAACGGCATCGGTCGCAAATACGAACCCAGGGGATCCCACCTCTCCCAGTTCGCGGACTGCTCGCGAGATCAGATCGTCGAACTCGATGCGGGCGTCCGTAGCTGTTGGCGCGGAAACAAGAGCGCTATCGACGATCGTTGCGATTTGGGCCCCGGTGAGGGAACAGAGCTCGCAAGCAGCCTGTACGGCGCGCAGCGGATCGTCTTCCCGCGCGTTGGGATAACCCCAGCAGGCAACCAGCTCTCGGGGGCGATCGAGTACTGAACCTCCCTTTTTCTCGAGGATGCGTCTAAGCTCCTTGTACGGGGTCAGGGAATTGGGTGCTGAAGGATCTGCAGGACGGCAAACGAGAAACGTGATGCGCCTGCGCTCAATTCCTCCGATTTGGCGCGTGATCCAGTCCCTTACGAAGTGGCCATCGTGGCTTGGGCCGAAACGTTTGGTGGTGCTTGGGCGGCGGGGCATTGGCCGGCCATCAAGGTGCATCAATCACATTTGGTAACGGCCCGTTTCATTTGGGCAGCCGCCCGAGCGGAGAGCAAGGCGCTGCTCGCCCACTGGTGAACTAGGGCTTAACTGGAGGGAAACCATCAAGCTATGGGCCCGCACGTGGGGCCTGAGAAATGAGCCACGACGCTCCCACGGCGGGCGGAATTGTGCCTCTAACTAGGCGTGAGGCGCAGCCACCGATTGCAAGACCTCACCTGACAGTTGGCGCGGAGCCGCGTGGGAAATGTCGCCGAGGCTTAGGATGCCTACCATCCGCTTCTCATCGTTGATGACCGGTAGTCGCCGGACCTCGTGCTGCTCCATAATGCGGACGGCATCGTCGAGCTCTTCGTTCTCACGGCAATAGATTATTCCTGTAGTCATCACATCTCGCGCGGTCATCGTCGCGCAGTCGAACCCCTTGGCAATGCCGCGGCAGACGATGTCCCGATCCGTCACCATGCCCACAAGACGGTCGTTTTCGCCGACCGGGACGGCTCCGATGTCTTGGTCCCGCATGACTTTTGCAATCTCGAGGATGGATGTGCTTGGCTCTACCCAGTGCACACCCGGGTGCATAACTTCCCGCACCTTCATTGTCGTCTCCTTCGCCCGATAATTGTCGATGGCCCGATAGGCCCATTGGACATGCAACGCGACAATCGATATCGGGTTCAGCCGAATGCCACGCCGGGCAATGGTGAACGGCAGGGGCGGCTAGCCGCCTTCCCGGAAGGGCGGATGAAGGCTCATGCCGCCGTCAATGAACAACGTGCCTCCAATGACGTAATCCGAAAGATCAGAAGCGAGCCACGCGGCTGCGTTGGCAACATCCTCCGGTTCACCGATGCGGCCATAGGGAATCAGTTCGAGAAGCTCGTTGAGGGCGCTTTCTTCCTCCCACGCCGGGCGGTTGATGGGGGTTCTTATGGCGCCCGGCGCGATCGCGTTGACGCGGATCTTCTCGTGGGCCACCTCCTGCGCCAGCGTTTCCATCAGCAGCTTCAAGCCCCCTTTGGAGGCTGCGTAATTGACGTGACCGGCCCAAGGGATCAGCTGGTGCACCGAGTTGATAAAGATGATGTTTCCACGCGCCTTGGCATTGGGGAGCGGTCGCTGCTGTCGAAAGCGGCGCACCGCTTCCTGCGCGCAAAGGAAGGCCCCGGTCAGGTTGGTGTCGATGACCCGCCGCCAGTCCTCCAAGGTGAGCTCGGTGAACGGCGCATCGCGCTGAATTCCAGCGTTGTTGACGAGGATGTCGAGCCGTCCAAATCGGTCGACCACTTGCTCGACCATCGCCTTGCAATCCTCAGGTTTCGATACATCCCCGCCGATGGCGATGGCCTCTCCGCCGCGATCCCTAATTCCGCGGACGACCTCTTCGGCAGCTTCCTGGCCGGAATTGTAGTTGACCCCGACCTTCACGCCGCATCTGCCGAGCTCCTCGGCGATGGCCCTGCCGATGCCCGAGCTGCCTCCGGTTACAAGTGCAGTGCGGCCTTCGAGACCCAACCAATGCATTCGAGCTGACCCTCCATCCAGGACATGAAGGGCAGGTAGTTCAAAAAGACGTGCCCTCAAGTCCGTCCGAAACGAACGCTGAGGGCGCGCCGGAGTTCGAGTGCGACAGGTGCCTTGGCTACGCTGGTGCTTTCTGGCGCAGAGCGCCGCGCGCCTTCAGCACCTCCGTGATCTCATCGAGGATCGCCGGATCATCGATGGTGGCCGGCATCTTCCAGGGCTCGCCGTCGGCGATCTGGCGCATGGTGCCCCGCAGGATCTTGCCGGAGCGCGTCTTCGGCAGGCGCTTAACCACCATGACGTTCTTGAGTGCGGCCACCGGGCCGATCACCTCGCGCACGAGGTGGACGACCTCGGCCTCGATCTCCTTGGGGTCGCGGTTCACACCCGCATTGAGCACGATGAAAGCGGTCGGAACCTGCCCCTTCGTTTCGTCGTAGACGCCGATGACGGCGCACTCTGCCACGTCCTTGTGCTGGGCGACGACTTCCTCCATCTGCCCCGTCGACAGGCGGTGACCGGCGACGTTGATGACGTCGTCGGTCCGCGCCATCACGTACACGTAGCCATCCTCATCCCGATAGCCGGCATCGGACGTCGTGTAGTATCCGGGGAATTCGGACAGGTAGCTCTTCCGGAACCGCTCGTTGTTGTTCCACAGGGTCGGCAAGCAGGACGGCGGTAGAGGCAACTTGATAGCGAGGGTTCCTGTTTCCCCTGGCGGCAGCGGCTGTCCCTTGTCGCCGAGCACATGCAAGTCGTAGCCGGGCATGGGCACCGTGGGTGAGCCGTACTTGACGGGAAGCATTCCGAGGCCAACGGGGTTGCCGCAGATCGCCCAACCCGTTTCCGTCTGCCACCAATGGTCGATCACCGGCACGCGGAGCTTCTCCTCCGCCCACTTGATCGTTTCGGGGTCGGCCCGTTCACCGGCGAGGAACAGCGTCCGGAAAGCGCTCAGATCGTACTTCTTGATAAACTCTCCCTGCGGGTCTTCCTTCTTGATAGCCCGGAAGGCCGTCGGCGCTGTGAACATGGCGGCGACGCGATGCTCGGAAATAACCCGCCAGAAGGCTCCGGCGTCAGGCGTGCCGACCGGCTTGCCTTCGTAAAGCACTGTCGTGCAGCCGTGCAGGAGAGGCGCGTACACGATGTACGAATGGCCGACCACCCAGCCAACGTCCGAGGCCGCCCAGTAAACCTCGCCGGGTTCCACGCCGTAGTGGTTTTTCATGGACCACTTGAGGGCCACCATGTGTCCGCCGTTGTCGCGCACGACGCCCTTGGGCTGGCCCGTCGTGCCCGAGGTGTAGAGGATATAAAGCGGATCGGTGGCGGCGACAGCGACGCAACCGGCTTTACGCCCGCGCGTCTTCGCGTCGTTGACCAACGTGCTCCAGTCGCGATCGCGTCCCGCCACAAGCTCGGCCTCAAGCATGGGACGCTGCAGGATCACGCAGTGCTGTGGTTTGTGCTCGCTTAGCTCGATTGCCTTGTCGAGGAGCGGCTTGTAGGCGACGATGCGCCCCGGTTCGATGCCGCATGAAGCGGAAACTACGGCGACCGGCTTGGCGTCGTTGATACGGGTTGCCAGCTCATTCGCCGCGAAGCCACCAAAGACGACGGAGTGGATCGCGCCGATACGGGCGCAGGCAAGCATTGCAATGACGGCCTCCGGCACCATCGGCATGTAGATGATGACCCGGTCGCCTTTCTCTACCCCCAGGTCCTTCAGCACGGCCGCGAACGTGGCGACTTCATAGGTCAGCTCCGAATAGGTGAAGGACGTTTTCGTGCCTGTGACTGGGCTGTCGTAGATCAGCGCCTTCTGATCGCCCCGGCCGCTCTGCACGTGCCGGTCGAGGCAGTTGTAAGCCGTGTTGCATTCCGCGCCGGGGAACCAACGGCCGTACTCGCCCATGTAAGGGTCAAAAACGCGATCCCAAAGCTTGTACCAACTGATTTCCCGCGCAGCTTCCCCCCAGAAAGCTTCAGGGTCCTTCTTCCAGCTCGCGTAAACCTCGTGGTATCGGCTCATCTCGATCTCCGCTCTGCGCAGGGACTATGCAATCTTGCGCAGTATGAAAGAGCCGAACTCATTCAAGCGCAATAGGAGGTTAGGCAAAGACACTACGTCGACTTCTTTTGGCGGCGCAAAAATTCAGGCATCTCGGCCTACGTCCCAATTGGTAGGCTCGTATTGCCAATCCCACTAGTTCGCCGCGCGGTGAGTGTGTAAGAACGGCAGGCCCGCAAACCGCATCAGCCCTCGAATCCATGATCACCGATCCCTGGTTTTATGCCGTCGCCATTCCGGCGATTGTGCTGACCGGCCTTTCAAAGGGCGGCTTTCTCGGCGGGATCGGGGGACTGGCGGTGCCACTCATGTCGCTTGTGATCTCTCCAGTACAGGCGGCCGGCATCATGCTGCCGATCCTCATCGCTATGGATTGGATCGGCATCTGGGCTTACCGCCGAGAATGGAGTGGGCCGAACTTGAAGATACTTCTGCCTGCGGCGACCGCCGGGATCTTCTTCGGGTGGGCGACAGCAGCCTATGTTACAGAGGCGCATGTGCGCCTTCTGGTCGGACTGATCGGTGTACTTTTCACCCTCGACTACTGGCTGAAACTCCGACCACGCACGGTGGCTCCCGGTCCGAACTGGACGAAGGGATCCTTTTGGGGTGCAATCTCAGGATTCACCAGCTTCGTGAGCCATGCCGGCGGGCCGCCGTTCGCGGTTTACATGCTCCCGCAGCGCCTCCCGAACGTGATCTATGCGGGCACCGCAGTGATGTTCTTTTCGGCGGTCAATCTCATCAAGGTGCCACCGTATCTTTTCCTCGGGCAATTCAGCCCGGCCAATCTGAAAACGGTTGCGGTGCTCATTCCACTGGCTCCGCTCTCCATGATGGCCGGGGTGTGGCTCACCCGACGCGTTCCGCAGGAGCCATTTTACAAGATTGCCTACACCTGCCTCTTCATCGTCTCCGCGAAACTCGTTTGGGACGGGTTGCGCGCAACCTTCGGTGCCTGAGGAGCAGGAACCGCTGGCTGGCTGTGACGTTGCACGCAAGCGGTAACTTCCATTACGGTTCGATGCAGGCTTACGACGTCATTATCGTCGGCGGAGGGGCGGCTGGGCTAAGTGCAGCGTTGCTGCTTGGCCGGGCCCGTCGCAGCGTACTCGTGTGCGATGCAGGCAAGCCGCGCAACTGGGCCTCAAATGCCCTGCACGGATTTATTAGCCGTGAGGGCATGAACCCCGCTGAGCTGCTGGTAAAGACACGGCAAGAGCTGCAACGCTATCCCACGGTGAGGCTTATCCGGGACACGGCTATTGATGCCAGCAGAGAAGGTGACCGCTTCGTAGTAACAATGGCAGACAATGGTCGTGCTACAGGGCGTAAGCTGCTGCTGGCCACGGGCATCGCTGACGAAGTGCCTGCCCTGGAAGGTATTGATGCCTTCTATGGCAAGTCGGTCCACCATTGTCCGTATTGTGATGGCTGGGAGCATCGTGACGAGCCCATCGCTGTCTATGGCGGCCGGGAAAAGGGCGCCAAGTTCGCGCTGATGATGAAGCAGTGGAGCGCGGACATTGTGCTGTGTACAGATGGCATGCCGTTGCCAAGCGCCCCAACGAGAGCCCAGCTCGACGCGAACGGAATTCCTGTATGGAGGACCAAGATCCAGCGTCTCGAGGGAACGGGCCACCAGCTAGAACGCATAGTGTTTGTCGATGGCCAAGTGCTGCCACGTCGCGCGATGTTTTTCACGATCGGGCAACACCAACGCTCCAGTCTTTTTCAGCGGCTGGGGGTGACAGTCGGCTCCAAAGGCGGGCTCAAAGCGCGCTGGCCATCGTGCTGCACGGAGGCCGACGGCGTTTACGTTGCCGGCGATGCCTCGCGGGATGTTCAGCTGCTCATCGTCGCTGCTGCCGAAGGAGCCTGCGCGGCGCTGGCCATCAACAAGGCGCTCCTGGCCGAGGACGGCTTGGGCTAGGGCTTATTGTCAAAAAGCTGAAATGCTTTGTCTTAAAGCTTAATTGAAGTCTAAGCCCCGCTGCGATAGCGTCGCCGCGAATTTTCAACATTGCGAGCGCCGCTTTCGCTAATGAACCCGTACGATCAGCATCTTGACCGTAATCCTGCCAACTATCAGCCGCTCACCCCGCTGACACTGCTCGAACGAGCGGCGATGGTTCATCCGGATCACACGGCGATCATCCATGGCCGCCAACGCTTCACGTACCGCCAATTCTACGAGCGGTCCCGGAGGCTCGCGTCCGCGTTGACACAGCACGGTATTGGCCGCGGCGACACCGTGTCGGTGATGCTGTCCAACACGCCGCCGATGCTGGAGGCGCATCACGGGGTGGCAATGACCGGCGCCGTGCTGCATTCCATCAACACGCGGCTCGATGCTGCAATCATCGCATTCCAGCTCGATCATGCGGATTCAAAAGTTCTGATAGCGGATCGAGAGTTTGCGCCGACCATCAGGGCTGCTCTCGGCCAGGCGAAAGTTCGGCCGCTGCTCATCGAGTACGACGATCCGGAATTCCCGCAGCCCGGCGATCCGTTGCCCGCCATGGATTACGAGGCCCTTATTTCGTCGGGAGACCCGGCGTTTGCGTGGCGCATGCCGGACGACGAGTGGGATGCCATTGCTCTGAACTACACCTCTGGCACCACAGGTAATCCGAAGGGTGTGGTCTATCACCATCGCGGCGCGTACCTGATGTGCTACGCCAACGTGGTCGCGGCTGGCATGGGCCGGCACCCGGTCTACCTGTGGACCCTGCCGATGTTCCACTGCAACGGCTGGTGCTTCCCGTGGACCTTGTCGGCCGTTGCAGGTACCCACGTCTGCCTGCGCTGGGTACGGGCCAAGGCCATGTACGACGCCATTGCCGATCACAAGGTCACGCACCTATGCGGCGCGCCGATCGTCATGTCGACGCTGCTCAACGCAGCACCGGAAGAGAGGAGGCCGCTGCCCCACAAGGTTCAGTTCGTCACCGCGGCTGCGCCGCCGCCCGAGTCCGTTCTTGCGGCCATGGCCGAAGCCGGCTTCGAGGTCACCCACGTTTACGGCCTGACAGAGACCTACGGCCCTGCGGTCGTCAACGATTGGCACAACGATTGGGATGCGCTGCCGTCGTCCGAGCGCGCGGCAAAGAAGGCGCGGCAAGGCGTGCGCTACCCGGCGCTCGAGGGCCTCAAGGTGATGGACCCCAAGACGATGACTGAGGTTCCGGCGGACGGGCAGACCCTCGGCGAGGTCATGTTCCGCGGCAACATCGTCATGAAGGGCTATCTCAAGAACCCGAAGGCGACGGAGGAAGCGTTCGCCGGCGGCTGGTTCCACTCAGGCGATCTCGGGGTCCTGCATCCGGATGGCTACATTCAGCTCAAGGATCGGTCGAAAGACATCATCATTTCCGGCGGCGAGAACATCTCGTCGATCGAGGTCGAGGATGTGATCTACAAGCACCCGGCTGTGGCCCACGTTGCGGTTGTCGCCAAACCTGACGAGAAATGGGGCGAGACACCGTGCGCGTTCGTCGAGCTAAGGCCAGGTGCTACGGCTACGGCGGAGGAGATTATCGCATGGTGCCGTGAGCGGCTCGCTCACTACAAGTGCCCCCGGTACGTGGTGTTCCAGGAAATCCCGAAAACCTCGACCGGCAAGATTCAGAAATTCCTGTTGCGCGAGCAGGCGAAGAACGTCTGACGATCTGGCGGCAGCGCGCGAGCCGGATCAGAAATCCGGTTCGACGCGCGCCATGCGCCGAGTGTGGCGTACGTGCTGCCAGATCGAAAGCCCAACGGAAATTGCTGCGACAAGCAGCAAGCCTCCAGAGATCGGGCGGGTGATGAACAGCCACGGATCATCATTCGTCATGATCGCGCGGATGAGGTTGAGCTCGATCTGCTCGCCCAGGATGAGACCGAGGATGAGCGGCGCAAGCGGAAATCCGGTTTTCACAAGCGCATACCCCAGTACCCCAAAGATGAGCAGCACGTAGACGCCGTTCATCGTGTTGTTCACGGCATATGCGCCGATGACGCACAGAACGAGCACGATCGGCGCGAGGATCGAGAGCTTGACCTGCGCAATCCGCAACATGACCGCTGCTGCGACGGCCATGATGAGCACCATGAGCACATGGGCCAGGATGTATGCCGCGTAGATACCATAGGCGAGGTCGGCATTTTGCGAGACGAACAGCGGACCTGACTGGATGCCGTGGATCGTCATGGCGCCGAGCATCACTGCGGTCACGGCGTCGCCCGGTATCCCGAAGGCCATGATCGTCACCAGCGAGCCGCCGACATTGGCACTATTGGCCGACTCGGAGGCGATAATGCCCTCAGGAATTCCCTTTCCGAACCGTTCGGGATGTTGCGAGAACTTCTTGGCCTGATCGTAAGCCAGCATGTTCGCTGCGCTACCGCCAATTGCCGGCAATACGCCGATGGCGATGCCGACGATGGTCGACCACAGCAGAAGAAATGGTCTGCTGATGATTTCTCCGATCACCTTCAGCTGCGAGACGCGCAGCGATCCCTTGACTTGAGTTGAATCTCGCGCCGTCTGCGACCGACCAAGATTTTGCACGTCGGTCATGATCTGCGAAAAGGCGAAGATGCCGATCAGCACCGGCAGGAAGGGAAAGCCGCCGCTCAGGAAATCGGACCCGAATGTGAAGCGCGGGATGCCGCCGACCGGATCATTCCCAAACATCGCGATGACGAGGCCGATGCCGGCGGAAATGAGGCCCTTGGTCATCGAGCTTTCTGCAAGGCCCGCAACCATCGCCAGGGCCAGGATAAACAGAGAAAAATACTCCCACGGTCCAAACTGGAGGGCGATGGCAGCAAGCGGACCAGTGACCAGCACGAGGAACAGTCCGCCAATCAATCCGCCAAAGCAGGACGCCCAGATGCCCAGCCAGACGGCCCGCCCCGGCTCTCCGGCGCGGGCCATCGGGAAACCATCGAAGGTCGTCGCAATGGCCGATGGCGTTCCCGGAATGCCAAGGAGCGACGCGGTAATCAGACCACCCGCGGATCCTCCGACGTAGACACCCGTCATTGCGGCAAGGCCCTGCAGCGGGTCGAGACCGAACGTGAACGGCAGGAGGATGATGATTGTGAGCGTAATGGTGACGCCAGGGATGGCGCCGCCGATTACCCCCATCAAGGTGCCCAAGACCAGCGGAAGCAGATACTTCCACTGCATGATGTTCAGCAGCGCGTTGCCGAGTAGCTCGAGCATCCTACCAGCCCGTCAGACTGCCCCGAGGTAGCAGCACGAGAAGATATCGCTCGAAAACCAGGTGACTGACGAGCGATGTGGCGATCGAAATGAGAATGACAGTGGCCCAGGCCCTCACGGACGTGGGCCACTCGATGGCGGGCATCAGAGCCAACACAAAAAGGATCGTGGCGAGCCGGTAGCCGAGGATTGGCAGCAAAAAGACGTAGGCTGCAACGATGCCGAACAGCAGCGGCACGCGCCAGAAGGCGGCATCTGCTTGCATGCTCCCGGCTGCTGTTGCCTGGGCGCGATTTGCGAGGACGTTCTGAACAAAAAGGACGACGCCCGCAAACGCGAGGAGGCTCAGAACGATCCGTGGATAGAAGCCCGGGCCTACCGGTGTCAGCGGTAGCTGGGGAAGGCTGAACGACTGGACCAGCAGGCCAAAGCTAAGCGCCGTCAGAATGAGTCCGATGACGCCGTCGCGGCCAACTCTCATTGCTTCGCGAGCCCAAGCTCCGTCATGATGGCCTTGTTCTCCGCGTCGAGCTTGTCGAGAAACTCACCGTAGTCTTTTGCATTGAGGTACGCCACCCGCGTCCCTTGGAGCCTTAGTGCCTCAGCGAATTCCGGTTCGGCGGTCGCCTTCGCGCAGGCCTCGTCGAGCTTCGCACGTACATCCGCAGGCGTCCCCTTGGGCACGAGCAGACCACGGACGACCTCATAAACGACGTCGATGCCGTTCTCTTTCAGGGTCGGGACATCGGGAATTTCTGGCAGGCGCTGCTCCGTCCCAACCGCAAGGAATTTGAGCTCGCCAGCCTCGACCTTGCCCTTCTGGGTCAAGTTGGAATCCGTGAGATCAACGTGTCCGCCCAGAATGGCGTTCATCCGCGGTGCGAGGCCGTCATAGGAGACATATTTCAGTTTAATTCCGGCAGCCTTTTCGATCCTCGCCGGAAAAAGGTGGCTGGTCGACCCGAGCGTTGCGCCTACCGTGATTTCTCCGGGCCGCTTTTTCGCGTCCTCGACGAACTCCTTGAAGGTTTTCCACGGCGTCTTGGCACTGGCCGTAAGCACAGACGGCGTGGCCGCAATCAGGCAAATTGGCTCGAAATCCTTGTAGCTGACGTCAGCCATGCCGGCGTAATAGGTGAGGTGGATGTAATCGTGGACAGCAAGGAGCGTGTATCCATCCGCCGGCGCGTTACGAGCTTCCCGAGCCCCCACCGTTCCTGAAGCGCCACCGATGTTGGCGATGACGACCGTCTGGCCGATGTGCTTCTGGAAATGTGGGACAAAAGGTCGGAAAATGTTGTCCGTATCACCGCCCGCGGCCCACGGGACGATCATCTTGATCGGCCTCTCAGGGAAATCGGCGAGAGCTGGCGTCGTGAGCGTGAGGCCGAGCAGGGCGAGAAAAGACGAAGCCCATTTCATCTTCACGGCATTCCTCCCGGATTTGTTTGTTTCTGTCTTCCGGGTAATAACACCTTAGATGAGGCACCAAGGCAAGCCGCTGGTGCGCGGACGGAGGGTGGTGGGCATGGCAGAGATCAGGGTAGCCATTGCGGGATTGGGCGCGATCGGGCTGAAAGTGGCGCGGCGGATCGATTCCGGCGACATCGAGAGGCTCGTGCTCACGGCCGTCTCCGCGCGAGATCAGGTGAAGGCCGAAAGAACAATCGCCAGTTTTCGCAATCCTCCGAAACTTCTGCCGTTGGAGCGATTGGCCGAGGAAGCTGACGTCGTCGTGGAGTGCGTTCCTGCCGCCCATTTTCTGGCGGCAGCCGAAGGGCCGATCCGCCTTGGCCGAATCTTCATGCCGCTCTCCGTCGGCGCATTATTGAACCACATGCATCTCGTCGATCTGGCACGCGAGACGGGGGCACGGATCGTGGTTCCAAGCGGCGCGATACTGGGGCTCGATGCGGTACGCGCGGTGGCCGAGGGCAACGTCCATTCGGTACGGCTCATTACGCGCAAGCCGCCTGCCGGCTTGGCTGGGGCACCATTGCTCGTCGAAAAGGGAATATCCGTCGAAGGGTTGAAGGAACCCCTCAAAGTTTTCTCAGGAACGGCGCGCGAAGCGGCAAAGGGTTTTCCTGCCAATCTCAATGTGTCAGTGGCACTGTCCCTCGCTGGTGTTGGCCCTGACCGAACCGAGGTCGAGGTTTGGGCCGATCCGACGGTGTCACACAACACCCACACGATTATCGTGAAGTCGGATTCTTCCCAGCTCACGATGACAATCGAGAACATCCCGTCGGCTGAGAATCCGCGAACCGGCGTGATCACACCTCTGAGCGTCATCGCGGCTCTGCGCCGGCTTGCTTCTCCCTTGGTTGTTGGTACTTGAGGCCGACTTCATAAGACGGCCGCGCCAATCGCAGGCGCGCCGGGACCAGTGAGATTCTATGCTTCAAGCAATCATCATGGCCGTCGCGGGCGATGGCCTGCTTTCGCTCATGGATGCCCTCATCAAATCCATGACGCCCCGATACCCGACGTTTCAAATCGCTTTCATGCGGTTTTCGTCGGGCCTCCTCTGGGCGAGCCTGGTTCTCGCCATTCTGCGGCCAGGCTGGCCCAGCCGCGAAACTGTGTTCTACAACACGACGCGGTCGGTTCTTGTGGTCATGACGGCCACGTCATTCTTTTTTGCCTTGGGTCAGCTGCCGCTCGCCGACGCCGTTGCGCTGTCGTTCCTCTCGCCCATGTTCATCGCGCTGTTCGGCGCGATTTTCCTCAAGGAGCGCATCGACACCGGCATCGTCCTGGCCCTGGTAGCAGGCTTCTGTGGCATGCTGCTGATTGCGGGTGGGCGGATAGGTTCGGGAGATTATGGCGAAGGCGCGCTCCTTGGAACGGTTGCGTGCGTCCTCTCGGCGGTAACCTATGCGCTCAATCTGGTACTGCTGAGATCTCGGGCGCAGAGAGACGCGTTGTCTATCATCGTCTGGTTCCAAAATATGGGACCGGCACTTTTGCTTGCGCCGGCTGCGGCGTTCGTCTGGACACCTTTGATTTCAGAGGATCTCGCTCTTCTCGCACTGATCGGCCTGCTCGGAGTCTCCGGCCATTTTCTCTTGGCGCTCGCATTTGCCCGGGCGGAGGCCGCACGGCTTGCGCCAATTCATTACGTCACGCTCGCTTGGGGTGTGCTGTTCGGCTACCTGCTTTTTGCTGACCTGCCTGGCTTGACGACAATCGCGGGGGCAGGGCTTATCGTCCTGGGAACGATCGCAACGCACCGGCGGAAAATCGAAACTCCGCGCGCCAGCTCCGAGAAGCGTCCGGCATGAGAAATCGACGTGAGCGGGGCTTGGAGTATTCTTGGAAGCGGACCTCAGGCGCAATCAAATACCCAGCTGCCGAGACGCCTGCAATGCCCGCTCGGGTTGATGAACAACGGAGTCTGGTTCTGAGCCGGTCTACTACTGTTTACCGCGGCTCAGGCGCGCGATCTGGTCCTTAAGTCGGAGTTTTTGAAGCTTCAGGCTGTTGACCTTGATGGAATCCACCGCAGGTCTCGACAGCTCTTCCTCGATCATCCTGTCAAGCAACCGATGCTTTTCCGTCAGTTCCGCCAGATCTGGGGAGGCCGACATCTTGCCCTCCGATCGAGTTTAGGACGCGATAATCTTGGCAGAATTGTCGAAAAATGTCGAATCACAGTGGTAAATCGTTTGCCCGAAAACTACGGGCAGAATCTCAGTGTGCGAAGACAAGCCTCGGTAATTTCAGGTTTTTCCTTTGAATTTCTGTTCCGTGCTCTTGCCAGCTCGGGCGCTCTGGCAGATATTGCCGCGAACGAGGCATATGTCATTGCGGTGGTTGAGTTCGCGCATGCAGCGGCAGGATGAACGAGACATTCGCGAGCTGTTGATTACGCTCCGCGCCGAACACCGCGCGCTGGATATGGAGATTGCGGCCCTCGAATCGCAGCCCTATGTGGATCAGCTTCACGTAAAGCGACTTAAGAGGAAGAAGCTGCAGCTCAAGGACCGAATTACGGCACTGGAAGACCAGCTCTTGCCCGACATTATCGCGTAATTTTCCGGATCGTGGGCAAGTTGGCTCTGCGCGCGCGTAACCACTTGTCAAAAGGCTGCCGGGTCTGTAATTGCGCGTCCTTTCTTACGCTGGCCGAATGCCCAAACCAAAGATGCGAAGATGAGCGCAACCAAGCCCGACTCTCCGAAAGTGGGCCTCATTATGGGCAGCCAGTCCGATTGGCCCACGATGAAGCGCGCCGCGGATGCCCTGACCCGGCTCGGGGTGCCTTTCGAAAAGAAGATCGTTTCCGCGCACCGTACGCCTGATCGGCTTTACGCTTACGCAAAATCGGCCAAGGAGCGAGGCCTTAAGGTTATCATCGCCGGAGCAGGCGGCGCGGCGCATCTTCCTGGCATGGTTGCGGCTCTGACGACGCTGCCTGTGCTGGGAGTGCCTATCGAGAGCCGGGCGCTCAAGGGGCAAGACAGCCTTTATTCCATCGTGCAGATGCCAGCGGGCATTCCCGTCGGCACCTTGGCCATCGGGGAGGCCGGTGCGGAGAATGCCGGCTTGCTTGCTGCCCAGATCCTGGCGCTCGAAGATCCGGCGCTTGCGGCTCGCCTGGAGCAGTTTCGCGCGCGGCAAACCGCGGCCGTAGCCGAGGCGCCGGAAGATGTCTGAAATCGGTCTGGCCGAACCGCTGCCCCCCGGCAGCACGATCGGCGTTCTCGGCGGTGGTCAGCTGGGGCGAATGCTCAGCATGGCAGCGGCCAAACTGGGGCTGCGGACGCACATCTACTGCGACGAGCCGCGGTGTCCGGCGTTCGATGTCTCTGCCCAGCAGACGGTGGGTAGCTATACGGACTTCGAACGGTTGACGGCATTCGCCCGGAGCGTGGATGTGGTCACCTACGAATTCGAGAACGTTCCGGTCGAAGCCGCCTGCCATCTTGCCGAGATAGTGCCCGTACGGCCGGGCCCCCGCGCGCTGCAAGTTGCCCAGGACAGGCTGGTCGAGAAGCAGTTCATCTCGGGGCTCGGCGTGCAGGTGGCCCCGTTTGCCCGCGTGGACACGGCTCAGGATCTCGCGGCCGCTCTCGATCGTTTCGGCGGCCAGTGCATCCTGAAAACCCGTCGCTTTGGCTATGACGGCAAGGGGCAGGTAAGCGTCGCGCCAGGAGATGACTGCACTCAGGCCCTCGCTGCCGTCGGAAATGCTCCTGCGATACTTGAGAAGCGCCTGTCATTCGCATGCGAAGTTTCGGTGCTCGTGGTGCGCGGGCGGGACGGCCAGGATCGCTTCTACGACATTCCTCAGAACACGCACTCGGGTGGTATCCTTCGCCGGTCAGTGGTGCCGTCTTCACTCGCACCGGAAGAGCAGGAACTCGCCCGCAGGATGGCTCAGCGGATTGCAGAAGCGCTGGACTATGTCGGCGTGCTGGCGGTCGAGATGTTCTACATGGGGCCGGGAAGCGAGGAGCCACTGTACGTCAACGAGATCGCTCCGCGCGTCCACAATAGTGGTCATTGGACGATGGACGCTTGTCCGGTGAGCCAATTCGAGAATCATATCCGGGCCGTAGCCGGGTGGCCGTTAGGCTCGACAGCGCGCCACTCCAATGCGGAGATGATAAATCTTATCGGAAAGGACGTGCAGGCTTGGCGTGAGCTGGCGGCCGAGGCGGGCATGCTGATCCACCTCTACGGGAAGCGGGAGCCGCGCGACGGCCGGAAGATGGGACACATCAACAGGCTTTTTCCCAAGTGCTGAGCTGCTGATCCCGTGGACTTGACAGGGGGAGTTTGCTATATCAGTTCCAGATTTGGAGAGCTGGCCACCCCATGGGCGACCATGCGGGAGTGGTCGGTTGTGTTTGTTGGCCAACGTTAGAAAGAAGAGGTAGAAGCCGCGTGCAAGTCCTCGTTCGCGACAACAACATCGATCAAGCCCTCAAGGCGCTGAAGAAGAAGATGCAGCGCGAGGGTATTTTCCGGGAGATGAAGCTCCGGAATTACTACGAGAAGCCCTCTGAGAGAAGGGCCCGTGAGAAGGCGGAAGCCATTCGGCGCGCACGGAAGCTGGCGCGCAAGCGGGCTCAGCGGGAGGGGCTGCTGCCTAGCAAGGGCAAGGGCAAAGCGCGGTAAGTCAAGGCCAAGCCCGGCCACCTATTAAGGCCGGGGCTCTTCCCAAAATTTCGTCCAAACGCTCGTGGGGCTGCTCAGTCGCTGAGTAGCCCTTTGGGCGTTCCGATTTTTTTTTTGCCCCTTGGACTACCTTCCGAGGCTAGCCGATTAGGCAGGAGTGCACCTGCGGCGTTGGATAATGAGCCAGTGGTTCCAGGCCGACAGCAGGAGGAACAGGTAGCCGTTCAGCTCGATAAATTCCTCCCAGAATCGCAGCTCCGCGTCGACGGCGATGTCCCGATCGAACTCGACGGCAACCACCAGCAGAGTGCCGGCGACGAATAGCGGCATGGCGGCCGGTGCAAGCGCGAGACGGATCAGGCCCCACCAGTGATGCCGGCGACGCGCGAGATACCAAAGGATCGGCAAAGTCATCGCCACGAGGAGGATTTCTTGTAAGCCGTGGTGTGAAAGCCAGCGAAACCAATCCGGACCGCCTAACGTCTTTACGTCGAGCTCTCTGACGAATGCTGCAGCAGTCAGCATGGAGAGTGCACCGGAAGCCGTTTTCTCTTCCTCGACACCATACCGCCAGCCCAAGAAAAACGGTACGAAGACCGATAGCAGAACGAGAAGCTGGGTATGTTCCAGGATACCGTGCTCTTTGCTGAGAGGAGGCCCATAGCCGGCCCACCACGCGGCAAGAAACGCGGCGTTGATGAACACTATACCAACGATGATAAAATGCCTGATGCGTTTCTCGCTAGCCAACGGGTTGCGCGTACGGAAATCCGCATTGGCATGACTATGTGCGCCCATAGGCCCTCCGCCCCGTGGCTTTCGAACCAGTTAACTGTGCACCCTGCCACAGTAAGGCAGGGTTCTTGTGGCGACCGTGATAAAGCTCTCGTCCTCAACAGACGGAGGATAGCGCTCCGAACTAGTGCTCCAGCGCCTTCACGATCTCTTCGGTCATCTTCTTCGCGTCGCCGAAGAGCATCATGGTGTTGTCGCGGTAGAACAGGGTGTTGTCGATCCCCGCGTAACCAGATGAAAGCGAGCGCTTGTTGAAGATCACTGTTCCGGCCTTCCACACCTCAAGCACAGGCATCCCGTAGATGGGCGAGGACGGATCTTCCTTCGCAGCTGGGTTGGTCACGTCGTTGGCGCCGATGACGTAGACCACATCAGCCTGCGAGAACTCGTGGTTGATGTCTTCCAGCTCGAAGACCTCGTCGTACGGAACGTTCGCCTCGGCGAGCAGCACGTTCATGTGGCCCGGCATACGGCCGGCGACCGGGTGAATAGCGTATTTCACCTCGACACCCGCCTTCTTCAGCACATCGGCCATCTCACGCAGGGCGTGCTGGGCTTGCGCTACCGCCATGCCGTAGCCCGGCACGATGATAACCTTGCTCGCGTTTTTGAGCATGAAGGCGGCATCTTCAGCCGACCCCTGCTTCACAGGACGGCGCTCAGCCTCGCCGGACGGCCCTGCCACCTCGCCACCGAAGCCGCCGAGAATGACGGAAATGAACGAGCGGTTCATGCCCTTGCACATGATGTAGGACAGGATCGCGCCCGAGGAGCCGACCAGCGCCCCCGTGATAATCAGCGCCACGTTGCCAAGGGTGAACCCGATACCTGCAGCAGCCCAGCCCGAGTACGAGTTGAGCATCGACACGACGACCGGCATGTCGGCGCCGCCGATCGGGATGATGATCAGCACACCAAAGACAAGAGCGACAATGGCGATCAGCCAGAACAGCCACGCAGAGCCGCCGGACTGTGCAAAGGCGGCAATCAGAAGGATGAGCAACACGCCCAGCCCAAGATTGATGGCATGCCGCGCCGGCAGGAGAATTGGCTTGCCAGACATCCGGCCGGAGAGCTTGGCGAATGCGATCACGCTGCCCGTGAAAGTGATGGCACCGATGGCGGTGCCGAGCGACATCTCGATGAGGCTACCAAACACCAGTCGGCCGTCGGGGCCTGCGATCCCGAAGGCTTCAGGCGCATAGAGGGCCGCCGCAGCCACGAACACGGCGGCGAGACCCACGAGCGAGTGGAACGCTGCGACCAGCTCCGGCATGGCCGTCATCGGGATGGAGCGCGCGATGTACGCGCCGATGCCGCCGCCAATGCCAATGCCGGCGATGATCAGCACCCATGTCAGGACTGAGTCGGGTGCAGAGATCTGCGTAAGTGTTGTGAAAACGGCAATGGCCATGCCGACCATGCCGAATAGGTTGCCCTGCCGCGAGGTTTCGGGGCTCGACAGTCCACGGAGCGCCAGGATGAAGAGGATACCCGACAGCAGGTAGAGAAGTGCAACGAGATTGGCCGACATGAGGGGATCCTCTAGCGCTGCTTGCCGCCCTTTTTCTTGTACATGGCCAGCATGCGCTGGGTGACGAGAAAGCCACCGAAGATGTTCACGGAGGCCATGATGAGGGCGAGGAAGCCGAAGAACTTGGCAAGCCCCGATCCGGAAACGACGAGGCTTACGCCGACAGCGAGGAGCGCGCCGACGACAATCACGGAGGAAATGGCGTTCGTAACCGACATCAGCGGGGTGTGGAGAGCCGGCGTGACGCTCCAGACGACGTAGTAGCCGACGAAGATCGCAATCACGAACACCATGAACTGGTAGACCAGCGGGTCCACGTCAGCCCCGCCTATGGCTGCGGCCCACGCTGTCGACGGTAAGGTCAGAAATGCCAATGCAGCGAGCACAGACGCGATGGGGCCTGAACCCCGTCCCAGAGTGAACATCTTTGCCATTCCCTCTGCCATGGTCATGCACCCTGCTGCTGCAAGTTGGGATGCACAATCTTGCCGTCCCGCGCGACAAGCGTGCCTTTGATGATCTCGTCGTCCCAGTCGACTTTGATCGCGCGTTCCTTCTTGTCGATCATCAGCTCGAGGAACGCATACAGGTTACGGGCATACAGGTTTGACGCGTTGACCGGCACCTCGCCCGCGAGGTTGATGGGCCCGGCGATCCTGACGCCGTTGACCTCGACGACTTCCCCCGGCTTCGTCAGCTCGCAGTTGCCGCCGCGTTCGGCCGCAAGATCGACAATAACCGAGCCGGGCTTCATGCTCTCGACCATCTCGCGGGTGACCAACCGCGGCGCCGCGCGCCCCGGAATCAGCGCAGTCGTGATGACGACGTCCTGGGTCTTGATGTGGCTGGCGATCAGCTCGGCCTGCTTCTTCTGGTATTCGGCCGACATCGGCTTCGCGTAGCCGGCCTGCGTCTCCGCTTGCCTGAACTCCTCGTCTTCGACAGCAATGAACTTGGCACCCAGCGACAGCACCTGCTCCTTGGTCGCCGGGCGGACGTCCGTAGCGGTCACGACCGCTCCCAGCCGGCGCGCCGTCGCGATCGCCTGTAGCCCGGCCACGCCGACGCCCATCACGAAGACACGCGCGGCCGGCACGGTGCCGGCGGCCGTCATCATCATGGGCATGGCCTGCTCAAACATGGCGGCTGCATTCACCACCGCCTTGTAGCCGGCGAGGTTGGCCTGGCTCGACAGCACGTCCATCGACTGCGCGCGCGAGATGCGCGGCATGAACTCCATCGCGAACAGGGCTGCGCCCGTGGCCGCGAGGGCATCGAGGTCGGCACGATCGGCGTAGGGATCGAGCATGCCCACCACGAAGGCGCCGGGCTTCAGCGCCTTCACATCTTCGATTGAGGGGCGGCGAACCCTGAGCAGAATATCGGCCCCGGACAGCGCTTCCTCGCGGGTGCGAGCGATATGCGCCCCTTGGGCCTCGTACAGGTCGTCAGCGAAGCGTGATCGCAGGCCCGCCCCCGACTCGATCTTCACGTTGCAACCGGCATTCGCCAGCCGTTTGACGGTATCAGGCGAAATGGCGACACGTGTCTCGTTCGCCGGTTCAGCCGTAACAGCAATAACGACCATCGGGGGCACCATATTTGGTTGGGCTGAGGAGGACACCTCCTCAGGTCGTGTCGAGATCGAGCCCGTGCCGCGTGGACATCCGCGGCACGGAGAAGTGACTGTACTGATTACAGCAGGAAGATCGCCATGAGGATCAGGGTCAGCGCCACGAGGGCGGTGAGCCACTTGGCTCCCTTGATGAAGCCGTTATAGGTCCTGATGTGCTCTTGGTAGTCCATGGCTGGGCTGCCGCCCGAAGTGTCGATGCTCACTGCTCCCCTCCAAAACTGTCTTAATCCTGAATTAGGCATTACCCCGCATACATTGGTTGCGGGACATCCATACCAACCCAGCTTTGCACCTATCCCAGCCAGCCGCACGCTTCAAGTCTGCGCTTGGCTGCAGAGGGTGCGGCCTTCCGCGGTTGTGCACAGGCGATCTGTTGGTGCTCGTAAGGTTAACGTTGAGCCGCTACACTGCCCCCGAGCTCGTTAGTGCGCGTCGAGCTCTGCGGCCGTGAGTGGCCGACCAGAATGGGGCGTATCGATGCGGAACAACTTTTTGAGCTTTTGCGTGGGGTTTGCAGCGGCCGTGCTGCTTGGAAGCACGGCGATCGCAGTGCTAGGTGTGCCGCCCACGCAGGCTTCAGATCAGTCGGCAGTCATCAGCCAACCTGCAGAGTAAGCAATTCAAACTTGCAGCCGGGCCCTCTATACTGGCTGCAAGTCTTGCTCGCTTTTCCTCGGAATTTTCATTTCCTTTATTCACAGTCGATTGCGAACTGCGTCGACGGGTGCCGGCTGCTGCGTCTGCCGCCCGACCGTTGCCATCAATCGCCCCAATTGTTTCGGTCATTCGGATCGAACACCTCAATCCCGAGTAAGGTAGCGCCTCATGCTCAGAGCCTTTTCGCGCGCTTTGGCTTTTATCTCGGTTCTTGTGTCGATTTCAGCTCCGCTGGGGAGTATTGCGTTCGCGGCCTGCGAGAACACTGGCAGGTTCGACCGCTGGCTGGCGGAATTCCGGCGTGAGGCGGCGGCAGAGGGCATTTCTCAACGCACGATTTCGGCTGCGCTCGACGGTATGACGCTCGATCGCGGCATCATTGCGCGCGACAGGCGCCAGACGTTTTTCGCCCAGTCCTTCCTCGATGTGGTGAACAAGCTCGCCACCAACAATCGCATCCAGAATGGAAGGAAGGCGATGCAACGGCATCAGGCCGTCTTCCAGAGAGCTGAGCGGCAATACGGGGTGCCCGCTCCAGTGATCACGGCGTTTTGGGCGCTGGAGAGTGATTTCGGCGTAGGGATGGGCAAATTGCCGGTCCTCCGTTCGCTGGCGACACTGGCCTACGATTGCCGCCGCGGTGACATGTTCCGCAAGGAGCTCATGGCTGCGCTCAAGATCATCGATCGCGGGGATCTGCGCCCGAGCCAGATGATCGGATCCTGGGCAGGTGAGCTCGGGCAAACGCAGTTCTTGCCCACCCACTATCTGGCCCACGCTGTCGATTATGACGGCGATGGCAGGCGCGATCTTCTCAACAGCCCTGCCGACGTCATTGGCTCGACAGCGGCGTTCCTCGCAAGCCTCGGCTGGCGCCGCGGCGAACCGTGGTTGCACGAAGTGGTCCTGACAGGCGACCTTCCCTGGAAAGAGGCAGACCTTGCCGTCAAACACCCGCGTGCCCAGTGGGCACGGTGGGGCGTCACCCAGCGGGACGGACGGCCGCTGCTAAGGGACAACATGCCGGCCTCGCTTCTTCTGCCGATGGGGCGGAACGGGCCTGCGTTTCTTGCGTACCCGAACTTCGATGTCTACTTGAAGTGGAACCAGTCCCTTTACTACTCGATAACTGCAGCCTACCTTGCCACCCGCCTCGATGGCGCGCCACCATTGAGCAGGGGACGCGGCCCGGTTGAGCCCTTCGGCATGGCTGAGACGAAGGAGCTGCAACAATTGCTCCGACGGGCGGGTTTATACAACGAGAGTATCGATGGAATCATGGGCGCGGGCACGCGGGCGGCCATAAAGGCGGCCCAGATCAAGTTTGGGCTGCCCGCAGATGGCTATCCCTCGCGTGAACTCGTCGAACGTCTCCGGCGCCTGTAGACGTCGGCCCGGTTCTGGGCTATCCGCGCCAGCCTCCACCGACCTCATCAAATCTGCTGGAAGGGACCGCAATGCTGCTCGCGGGAAAAGTCGCCATCGTAACCGGCGCGGCTCAAGGAATTGGTCAGGCGTGCGCGGAACGGCTGGCTAGGGAAGGGGCGAAAGTCGTTGTTGCCGACGTTAACGACGAGCTCGGGACGAAAGTGGCGGAGGGGATCAAGTCCTCAGGCGGCGAGGCGTTTTTCCATCAGTGTGACGTCGCCGAGCGCCTTGATGTTCATAACCTCATCGCTGCGGCGCTCGCCCGCTACGAGCGCATCGATGTGCTGGTCAACAACGCGGCGGTCCTCGACGACAAGCCGTTCCTCGACCTTGAAGAGGCCGAGTTCGACCGCGTCATTCGCACCAATCTGAAAGGCAGTTTCCTCTGCGCCCAGGCAGTGGCGCGGCAACTCGTCAAGCAGGTCACCGAGGGTGATGGGAGCGGCAGTCCGGGCGCCATCGTCAACATGAGCTCGGTCAACGCGTGGTTCGGCCTGCCCGATCACGTGGCCTATTCCGTCTCAAAGGGGGGAATTGCCCAGCTCACCAAGTCGATGGCGATTGCGCTTGCCCCCTACGGCATTCGCGTCAACGCTGTGGGGCCGGGCTCCATCGCGACGCCAATGTTGGACGAGGTCATCAAGGACAAGGCGTTCCGCACGAAAGTGTTGTCGCGAACGCCGCTTGGACGCTTCGGAAAGCCCGAGGAAATTGCCGCAATCGTTGCGTGGCTTGCCAGCGATGAAGCGAGCTACGTGACCGGGACGACGGTTTATGCCGACGGCGGACGCATGCCGCTCAATTACGTGGTTCCGGTCAACGAGTAGGAGCGAGCAGGGGGCCGTGGGCTCGGCCCCCGATTTGCCTCAGTCGTTGCTTTCGTGAGCAGGGTCGGCCTCTTCCTGCTCCTCATCCTCCGACCGACGCTGGCCAATTTCGCGCAGTTTTGCCAGCACGCGGGCCTCTTCTTCCTGCTCGGTCTCTTCGTGAACTTCTTCTTGCTGCTCGGGCATGATCTCGGACGACTTCAGCGTCTCGGAGACCGGCAGCAGAGTTCCGCCAGCTTCTTCGCCGCTACGGGCACGTTCTCTTTCGAGCCGCTTCGCCGCTCTCTCGACTTCTGCGTCGAGGTCGGTTTGCGAGCATAGGCCAAGCGCCACCGGATCCTGAGGCACCAGGTTCGCCGAGTTCCAGTGCGTACGGTCGCGAATAGCCTGGATGGTCGGCTTGGTCGTGCCGACCAGCCGCATGATCTGGCTGTCGTTCAGCTCAGGATGGTTCCGCAGGAGCCACAGCACCGCATTCGGCCGATCCTGGCGGCGTGAAATGGGCGTATACCGCGGGCCGCGCTTGGTCTTGACCTGCGGGATTTCGATCTTGGGCTCGGCCAGCTTAAGGCGATAATTGGGGTCCGCTTCGCCCCGCTTGATCTCCTCTCGCGTGAGCTGGCCAGTCGCAATCGGGTCCATGCCCTTGATCCCAGCCGCCACGTCGCCGTCGGCGATCGCTTTCACCTCGAGTATGTGCAAGCCGCAAAACTCGGCGATCTGTTCGAAGGTGAGAGACGTATTCTCTACAAGCCACACGGCGGTGGACTTGGGCATCAGGGGTCTGCGTGTGCTCATAAAGAATTCTCCTCCTGCCCCCGCGCCCGGATGCGAGGACTTGCTTGTTTCGAATTCATGAGGGGGATGCTTGCTTATATAGGCCGCCACTCCGCCGCGCAACGAGTCGAAAGATGCAACTGGCTATGCGACCTGAGGTTGCGGGTGAGACAGTCTCGCACTGGAATGGGCGATCCTGATTCGTTATTGCGCTGCACACAAAGCCCGAATACTTTCCCGTGACCAGGCTCTGGGGGGACGCCCAGGTCTCTTGCTGGGCGTAGGAGAACCGAACATGACCATCCTGACGCGGAAAACTTACTACTTCGAGGACCTGGAGCTTGGCATGGAAGCGAGCTACCAGAAGCTTGTAACAGAAGGGGACATCAACGCTTTCGCAGAGGTCACCGGCGACAGGAATCCGGTCCATCTCGATCCCGAGTATGCTGCGAAGACGATTTTCAAGGAGCGCATCGCCCACGGGATGCTGACGGCGAGCTTTATCTCGGCTGTCTTCGCCATGGAGCTGCCCGGTCCGGGAGTAATTTACGTCTCGCAGACGCTCAATTTCCGCGCCCCGGTCAAGATTGGCCAGACGGTGACCGCCAAGGTTCGCGTTGTTGAGTTGTTTCCGGCAAAGCGCCGCGCGCGGTTCGATACAATTTGCACGGTCGATGGGAAAGTGGTGCTGGAAGGCGAGGCCATGTTGATGGTGCCCTCTCGGCCCGCCTGAAGGCGGATTGCTGCGCGCCCCTTCTCATCAGCCTCCACTGCAGTTATTCCATCGGGCCTCGAAGAGAGGCTTTCGCGGAGAGATCATGCCTGCGCACCGCCTGCGCGTCGTCCACGGCCACCACATCGTTCCGCCGGAGATCTGCGGTTCTGTCCTCGCTATCGGCAATTTCGACGGTGTGCATCGCGGCCACCAGGCGCTGATGCTTGCCGCGCGCGAGGAAGCGCGGAAAACGGGCAAGACTGCCGGCGTCATGGTGTTCGAGCCGCATCCGCGAGAGTTTTTCCGTCCGGACGAACCGCATTTTCGGCTAACGACGTTGGACCAGAAGCTTCGGCTGGTGGAACGCCTGGGGATGGACTTCGCCATTGTGATGAAGTTCGACGCCGATCTGGCGAACCTGCCCGCAACCCGGTTCATAGAAAAAATCCTCGTCCGCGATCTGCAGGTCAGCCACGTCGTGATCGGATATGATTTCTTCTTCGGCAAAGGGCGCGGCGGCAATCCGGAGCTGATGCGCTCCGCCGGGCTCGAGCACGGGTTCGGCGTGACGGTTATCCCGCCTGTGGCAGAGGCCGGGGAGGCATTTTCATCGAGCGCGATCCGGGCGAAACTCTCCGCTGGAGACGTGCGCTCAGCGGCTCATGATCTTGGACATTGGTGGCGGATCGTCGGGACGGTAACCGGCGGTGCCAAGCGGGGAACCGGATTGGGTTTCCCGACCGCGAACATCACCTTGCCCAAGGGCACGGCATTGGCGCACGGCATCTATGCCGTCCGTGTCTATGTGGACGGTCAGCGCCACCACGGCGCGGCATACCTTGGCACCCGGCCCACGTTCGATCACGGCGCGCCCGTCCTTGAGGTATTCCTTTTCGATTTCGACGGCGATCTTTACGGTAAGGAGATCGAGGTCGAGTTCATCGACTTCGTTCGTGAGGACCAGCGCTTCCCGAATGCCGAAGCCTTGATCGAGCAAATGAGACTGGACTGCGCCCGCGCCCATGAGATCATCGCGGGCGTGGAAAAGACCTCTCCGCTGGCCGGATCGCCTCTGGCGGAGAGTTGAAAGCTACAGCGGCCGACGTTCCACTTGTGCTTCGCGAGCGGAGGTTGCTAGAAGGCCACTGATCCCAAACCCGAAAGTGAGCCCATGCCCAAGGACAATGGCAGCAATACGGGCCCGCAGGGCCGCGACTGGAGCCAGACACTCTTCTTGCCCCGTACCTCGTTCCCGATGAAGGCTGGCTTGCCGGAGCTCGAGCCGCGAATCATCAACCGTTGGAACGAGATCGGCCTGTACCGCCGCCTGCGCCAAGCCGCGAAGGGCCGCAAGAAGTTTATTCTCCATGACGGCCCGCCCTACGCGAATGGGCACATTCATATCGGCACGGGACTGAACAAGATCCTCAAGGATCTCGTCGTGCGCTCGCAGCAGATGATGGGCCGCGACGCCAATTACGTGCCGGGGTGGGACTGCCACGGCCTGCCGATCGAGTGGAAGATCGAGGAGGAGTATCGCTCCAAGGGCAAGACCAAGGACTCGGTACCCATCATCGAGTTGCGGCGTGACTGCCGCGCGTTTGCCGAGAAGTGGATCGACATTCAGCGCGAGGAATTCAAGCGGCTCGGCGTCGTCGGGGATTGGGAGAATCCGTACTCGACGATGAGCTTCGATGCCGAGGCGAAGATCGCTGGCGAGCTTATCAAGTTCGCCATGAACGGGTCGCTGTATCGCGGCTCGAAGCCGGTAATGTGGTCCGTCGTGGAGCGCACGGCTCTCGCGGAAGCAGAGGTCGAATATCACGAGGTCACGAGCCCGACGATCTGGGTCCGCTTCCCCGTCGCTGAAGTGCAGGTGACGAAGCGGCAGCTGAGCCAGGGGCTCAACGAGATTGCCAACGTTAGTCAGGCCGCGATCGTCATCTGGACGACCACGCCATGGACTATCCCGGGCAACCGCGCGATCGCGTACAACCGCAATATCCAGTACGGGCTGTACGAGATCACCGATGCCCCGGCTGATAACTGGGCAAAGGTGGGCGAGCGCCTGATTGTGGCCGATAAGCTCGCTGACAGCGTCCGCACCGCGGCGCGAATTAACGAGTGGCGGCGTTTGGGTGACGTCACCGAGGCCACGCTCGAGGCGATGATCTGTCATCACCCGTTCCATGGCCAGGGCTACGAGTTTCAGGTTCGCCTCTTCCACGGTGATCACGTCACCGACGACGCGGGTACGGGCTTTGTGCACACAGCCCCCGGCCACGGCTCAGAGGACTATGCCGTGTTCGAAGAGCACCGGGAGGCCTTCGCCGAGGCGGGCGTACCCGAGGTGCCGCATACCGTCGACGAGGACGGCTACTACTTCCGGCATGTACCGCTATTCGGTGGCGAGAATCCGAAGCGTGTCATCGACGACAAGGGCAAGTTCGGTGACGCCAATGAAGCGGTGATCCAGGAGCTGATCAAGGTTGGTGCACTGATTGCCCGTGGACGCCTCAAGCACTCCTATCCGCACTCATGGCGGTCGAAGGCGCCGGTCATTTTCCGCAATACGCCGCAGTGGTTCATCGCCATCGACAAGCCGATCGATGTGCCGGGCAAGAAGGGCAAGGCGTCGATCCGCGAGTATGCCCTGAAGGCGATCGACGAGACGCGCTTCTATCCGCCAACTGGCCAGAACCGGCTGCGCGGCATGATCGAGCAGCGGCCGGACTGGGTCATCTCGCGCCAGCGTGCCTGGGGCGTGCCGATCACCGTCTTCGTGAACAAAACGACGCAGACCTACATCCCGAACCGGCAGTGGAAGGGCTCCAAGGAACTCACCCGACGGATCATCGAGGCCTTCAAGGCTGAAGGCGCTGACGCCTGGTTTGCGGATAACGCCAAGGAGCGCTTCCTCGGCGGGCTTGTCGATGATCTCAACGAGTGGGAGCAGGTCCGCGACATCCTCGACGTCTGGTTCGATTCAGGTTCTACGCACGCGTTCGTGCTCGAGGAGCGCAAGGACCTGGCGTGGCCGGCATCGCTCTATCTCGAGGGTTCGGACCAGCATCGCGGCTGGTTCCACTCCTCGCTGCTGGAGAGCTGCGGTACGCGCGGCCGGGCCCCCTATGAGGCAGTCCTCACGCACGGCTTCGTCGTGGATGAGGACGGGCGGAAAATGTCGAAGTCGCTCGGCAACGTGGTGGCGCCTCAGGACGTCATCAAGCAGTCGGGCGCCGAGATTCTGCGCATCTGGGTGGCCAGCGCGGATTACTCTGAGGATTTGCGCATCGGTCCGGAAATTCTGAAGTCGAACATTGAGGCCTACCGCAAGATCCGCAACACGCTGCGGTGGATGCTCGGCAACCTCGCGCATTTTGAGGAGAAGCTGAAGGTCCGTCCGCGTGAGATGCCGAGCCTCGACCGCTACATGCTCCACAGGCTGGCGGAACTCGACCCGCTCGTGCGGCAGGGCTACGAGACGTTCGACTTCAAACGGGTGTTCCACGCGCTGTCGAACTTCTGCGTCGTGGATCTCTCGGCGTTCTACTTCGATATCCGTAAGGACACGCTCTACTGCGAGCCATATTCCAGCAAGAAGCGGCATGCGTGCCTGACAGTTCTGAACGAGATCTTCAACTGTCTGACGATCTGGCTGGCGCCGATCATCTGTTTCACTGCCGAGGAAGCGTGGCTGGCGCGCTATCCGTCGGAGGATGATTCGGTCCACCTGCAGACGTTCCCGAAGATTCCGAAGGCTTGGCGTGACGAAACGCTCGCCCGGAAGTGGGAGCGTATCCGCCGCGTCCGCCGTGTCGTCACCGGCGCGCTGGAAGTGGAGCGTGCGGCGAAGCGGATCGGCTCGAGCCTTGAGGCCGCGCCCGATATTTACGTGGCGGACGACGAGCTGCTCGACGCGCTCGAGGACGTCGATATTGCCGAGGTCGCCATCACTAGCGCGGCGCAGGTGGTGCCTAGCGAGCCGCCTGTCGGCGCCTTCACGTTGCCGGAAGTACCGCGGGTCGGCGTCGTGCCGCGGCGGGCGGAGGGCCGCAAGTGCGCCCGGTCCTGGCGGATCGTGCCGGATGTGGGCTCCGATCCGGAGTACCCCGATCTTTCAGCGCGCGATGCCGCGGCGGTCCGCGAGTTCGACAAGCGCAATCTGGCAGCTCAGGCGGCCGAGTAAATCATGCCGCCTGACGCGAAGCCCGGCTGGTTGTGGGGGCCATACTCGCGTCTTGGCCTGACGGTGGCATTTGTCACGCTGATCGTGGACCAGCTCCACAAGTGGTGGATGCTCAGCGTCTATCGCATCGAGGAGAAGGGACGGGTCAGTGTGCTGCCGTTCTTCGACCTTGTTTATGTGAAGAACACCGGCATCAGCTACGGCCTGGGCGCCGGTTTCATCGGGCAAGGCGTCCTGGCGGCTTTCGCCTTTCTCGTGGCGGTGGCTCTCGCCGTCTGGCTCGCGCGGGGAGAGATGAATGGGCTCACCGCCACGAGCGTCGGACTTCTCATCGGCGGCGCCATCGGAAATGCCATAGATCGCCTGCATCTCGGAGGCGTGGCCGATTTCTTTCTGCTCCACGCCTTCGGATACTCCTGGTACGTGTTCAACATTGCTGACGTCGCGATCGTGGCCGGTGTGGCCGGTTTGCTATTCGACGCACTCACTTCGAGTCGCAATCGCGCCGCAAATGGTCCATAAAGATCCGGGGAGAAACGATTCTCCCTTACGGGAACTCCATCGGGGGCCGCTCATGAACTGGATGCGTCGTCAGAAGCGGATTGCGCTGGTGCTCGGCGCCGCGCTGGCATCCTCGGCACTTGCGGGCTGCGGCTTCGATGACGTCCAATTCAACGGCGCCATCTTCGAGGCAATGGGCCTCAATAACAACAAGAGCTACGAGGAGCCCAAGCTACCGCCGCGCGCCGGAATCGTTCTGCCGCCGGATACCCAGAGGCTGCCGCCGCCGTCTGAAACCGATGTTGCCGCGCCGCCGCCGGGAGAAGCCTGGCCGACTGACCCCGAGCAGAGCAGGATTGCCGCGGCCGAGGAGTTGGAGCGCCGACATCAGGATTACTGCCGCGAAGCGTTGTGGAAGGCTCGTGCCTCCGGGCAACCGGATGTACAGATCACGGGGCCGAAGGGGCCGTGCAATCCGTCGATTCTGCGTAACCTGACTGGCAAGGACATCACGACGCGGCAGTGAATCATCCTGCAGCTCTTGCATAGGTTGTAGGGATAGTGTGTCTTGTGTGCGCCGCCGCAATCGCTGGTGCGGATTGCGACATGCACAGGAAAGCGGCACGTGTTTGTGCCGCTTAATCTTTGACTACAGCACCGTTTGACAACACTGGCTTGAACACCGACATAACGTCGGAGAAGGGCAATCACTTGGGCTGACGTACGCGTCTGGCTCGCCGTTAATCTCTGCCTTTCCCTCCCCCTACCGGGACCGCGCCAGTGCATAAGGGACACAGTATGCTTAGACGCGTTCGGGTCTCATCCTTGGCTTCCACCTTCTTGGCGTTCATGATGATGTTGGCGTTTGCTCAGCTTCCTTCCTTGGCAAAAACCACTGAACGGCGGGCCACGGAGTTCACCCTCTCCAACGGCATGCAGGTGGTGGTCATTCCCGATCATCGGGCACCTGTCGTGACGCACATGGTGTGGTACCGCGTCGGCGCGGCCGATGAGCCCCGCGGGAAGTCGGGCATTGCCCACTTCCTCGAGCACCTGATGTTCAAGTCCACCGAAAAGATCGCGTCGGGCGAGTTTTCACGCATCGTGTCGCGCATGGGCGGGCAGGACAACGCCTTCACCAGCCAGGACGCCACGGCCTACTTCCAGCGCATCCATAAAGACCGTCTCGGTGAGGTCATGGCCATGGAAGCCGACCGCATGGTCAACCTGCGGCTCACCGAGCACGAGGTGCTAACTGAACGCGACGTTATTCTCGAAGAGCGCCGCTCGCGCGTGGAGAACAACCCGCAGGCGGTGCTCGATGAGCAGATGAATGCAGTGCTCTACTACTCCCACACCTACGGCATTCCCGTCATTGGCTGGGAGCATGAAATCGCCCGGCTGACCCGCGAGGATGCGCTGAGCTTCTACAAGCATCATTATGCGCCCAATAACGCGATTCTTGTGGTTTCCGGAGACGTGACGCCGGAAGAGGTGCGCCGCCTGGCCGAGGAGACCTACGGAAAAATTCCCGCCAATCCAGAGATCAAGCCGCGGGTCCGACCCATGGACCCGGAGCAGCGCGCCGCGCGCCGCGTCGAGCTCAAGGATCCGCGCGCGGGCAAGCCGTCCGTTCAGCGCTACTACGTGACGCCCAGCTACGTGACGGCCAAGCCGGGTGAGGCCGAGGCGCTCGATCTTCTTATGAAGATCGCGGGCTCTGGCGCGACGAGCCGGCTCTATCAGAAGCTCGTGGCAACCGACAAAATCGCATCGTCAGCAGGCGGATGGTACGGCGGCTCGAGCATGGATTTCGGCAAGATCGCCGTCTACGCAATTCCTGCCGATGGCGTATCGCTTGAGACCGTGGAAAAGGCCATCGACGAAGTTCTGGCCGACATCATCGAGAACGGTGTCACCGAGGCCGAACTCGCCCGTGCCAAGAAGGCCTACCTGGCGGAATACGTGTATGAAAGCGACAATCAGGCCACCCTGGCGCGCCGCTACGGGTGGGGATTGGTCGTAGGCCGAACGGTTGAGGACATCGAGGCCTGGCCCGAGCGCATCGCCAAGGTCACGCTCGACGATATCAAGATGGCCGCGCGCCGCTATCTCGACCCGCGCCGGTCGGTAACCGGCACTCTTATTCCCGTCGCGCCGGATGTGGTGCAGGAGACAGATACAGCCTCATCAGAGCGTCGTACGTGAGGAGACATCGCATGTCCGGCGCCCGTCGATTCGATTTATTTCACTCTCTTCTCTCGCGTCTCACGGTCGTTGTGCTTGCCGCTGCGTTCCTGCTGGGGGCCGGTGCAACTCACCCAACAACAGCATCAGCAATGAACATTCAGACAGTAAAAAGTCCCGGCGGCATAGAGGCTTGGCTGGTTGAGGAACGTAGCGTTCCTCTGATTGCGATGCGGTTCGCCTTCGATGGCGGCAACTCTCAGGATCCTGACGGCAAGGAGGGCGTGGCCAACTTTCTCACGGCCATGATGGATGAGGGCGCCGGCGAGCTTAAGGCCATCGAGTTCCAGGAGCGCATGGAAGAGATCGCCATGCGCATGAGTTTCGAGGACGGGCGGGATGCCTTCTACGGAAGCTTCGAGACGCTGACGGAGAACCGCGACGAGGCCGTCGAGCTGCTTCGGCTCGCCATCAACAATCCACGCTTCGATGCCGATGCGATGGAGCGCATTCGCGGTCAGCTTCTTACTTCACTTGCCTATGCCGCAAAGGATCCAGACCGCGTCGCGGCGCGTGAATGGTTTAAGACGGCATTTCCGAACCATCCTTACGGTCGACCGGCCGCCGGAACCGAGAAAAGCATTGCAAAAATCACGCGCGATGACCTTGAAAACTATCGGCGACGCGTATTCGCCAAGGACACGCTGAAGGTTGTCGTTGTCGGTGATATCGACGCTGAAACGCTGGGCAAAATCCTGGATAAAGTCTTCGGTGATCTTCCCGAGAAAGCCGACCTGAACCCGGTGCCCTATGTCGAGCCCATGAAGGGCGGAGCCTTGCGGGTCATCGAAATGCCAGTCCCGCAGTCCGTGGCGACATTTGGCCTTGCGGGCATTCCGCGCAAGGACCCGGATTTCATCCCGGCCTTTGTGATGAATCACATCTTGGGCGGCGGCGGGTTTTCCTCCCGGCTTATGGAAGAGGTACGCGAAAAGCGCGGCCTCGCCTATTCAGTCTACAGCTACCTGCAGCCCTATCAGCACACGGCCATATTTGCTGGCGGTGTTGCCACGAAAAACGAGGAGATTGGCCAATCTCTTGAGGTGATCCGCGCGGAGCTGGAGCGCATGGCGAAGGATGGTCCGACCCAGGAGGAGCTCGACAACGCCAAGAGCTATCTCATCGGCTCCTACCCGTTGCGGTTCGACACGAACGCCAAGATCGCAAACCAGCTCCTCGGCATCATGCAGGACGGGCTGGGGAAGGATTATGTGGAGAAGCGGAACTCGCTGATCCAAGCGGTGACACTGGAAGACGTGAAACGGGCCGCAAAACGAATTCTTGTGACCGACAACCTCATCACGACGGTGGTCGGTCAACCGAAGAATCTGAAGGGCCGCAGCTGAAACCGCGGTTCGCATGCTTGGCATGGTCGGGGGACTCAGGTGTAACTGAGGGCCCCCGACTGCGTTTTGGACAGAGGAGACGTGAGCGGCATGGTCCAGTCAGTACTCCCCTTCCGGCAGATCGTAGACGGTGTTCTCGATGATACGATCGGATCGCATGGCTTGAGCAGAGCCGATTTCGATCGTTGGGTCGCGAAGCTGGCTCCGGCCCTGAACGATCTTCGTCGTGATTGGGAGACTGGTCGCCTGCCACTTCTCCGAGTTCCTGAGGAAACTGAAGATTTGGCGCCCGCCGAAAAAGCCATGGCGGCCCTGTCAGAGGGTGCCGAGACCATCGTGTTCTTCGGAACTGGTGGCTCAAGCCTGGGTGGGCAGACCCTGGCGCAGCTTGCGGGGTGGTGCATTCCGGGTGTGGCCGATCCAGAGCAGCTTCGGCGGCCTCGCACACGATTCTACGACAATCTGGACCCCGATACGCTGGGCCGCTCGCTGGAGAGCTTGAACCTCGCCACAACGCGCTTCGTGGTCATTTCAAAATCCGGCAACACGCCCGAGACGCTGGTGCAGGCCATCGCGGCACTGCAAGCTGTCAAGGCTGCAGGTCTGGCAGACCAAATTCCGAGAATGTTCCTTGGGCTGACGGAGCCGGCAATGCCCGGCCGCAAGAATGGTCTGAGGAAACTTTGCGAAGCGCACGGCATTCCAATGCTAGATCACCATACCGGTATTGGTGGTCGCTACTCCGTTCTTACCAACGTAGGACTGTTGCCAGCCATTGCGCGGGGGCTCGATATTCGAGCCTTGCGGGCCGGTGCAGCGGATGTCGTCGCGGTGATGCGGTCCGCGAGCTCACCTGCCGAGCTGCCTGCCGCCGTGGGCGCAGCCCTGAACATCGCGCTGGCGAAAGAACGGGGCGTGCGCATCAGCGTGGTGATGCCGTACGTGGACCGGCTCGCGCGGTTCGGCCACTGGTACGTGCAGCTCTGGGCGGAAAGCCTAGGCAAGAATGGAGAAGGCACCACGCCGATTGCGTGCCTTGGACCGCTCGATCAGCACAGCCAACTGCAGCTGTTCTTGGATGGCCCACGCGAGCATCTGATCACGGTGTTGCGGCTCGCGACCAAAGGTGTGGGCCCAAAGATCGATGCCGAACTCGCCGCGATGGCGGGGCTCGACGAGATGGCCGGGCGTACGGCTGGAGATCTCGTTGCCGCGCAGACCCGCGGCGTTCCTGAGGCGCTGCTGCAAGCGGGCCGGCCGGTACGCATCTTTGAGATCGACCAGCTTAACGAGCGAACGCTCGGTGCGCTGCTCATGCATTTCATGCTGGAGACAATCCTTGCTGGCCGTTTGCTTGGCATCGATCCGTTCGATCAGCCGGCCGTTGAGCTCGGCAAAAGGCTTTCGCGCGAACACCTGCAGAAAGGTCTTTAAAGGGCCGCACCCATGAGGGAGCGGTGAGGGGGAATCGATGGCCATCCGGCAGCTTCCACCGGAAACCGTCAACCGCATCGCTGCGGGGGAGGTGATCGAGCGGCCTGCGAGCGTCGTGAAGGAGCTGGTCGAGAACGCCATCGATGCCCAGGCCCGCGAGATCGAGGTGGTAACGTCCGGCGGCGGTGTATCGCTGATCCGCGTCACCGATGATGGCATCGGCATGGACCCTGATGACTTGCGGCTGTCAGTCGAGCGGCACGCCACCTCCAAGCTCAACGGCGATGATCTTCTCGATATTCGAACGCTGGGCTTCAGGGGCGAGGCGCTGCCTTCCATCGGTTCCGTCGCTGATCTGACGATCGTCTCGCGCCTGCGCGGCAGCGACGAAGCCTATGCACTGCGGGTTGAGCGGGGCCACAAACGACCTCTGCAGCCGGCTGCCGGCAATCCGGGTACTCGGGTCGAAGTCCGCAACCTCTTTTCGACAACGCCGGCTCGGCTCAAGTTTCTCCGGTCCGACCGCGCCGAGAACTTGGCGATCATGGATGTGGTCAAGCGACTCGCGATGGCCCGTCCGGACGTCGGTTTCGTCGTCGTGACCGAGGATCGCGCGCCCTTGCGTATGCCCCCCACCAGCGGAGGTCCGGGAGGCTTGCTGCAAAGGCTTGGCCACATCATGGGGCGCACGTTTGTGGACGATGCCCTAGAGGTCGCGGGGGAGCGCGAAGGCATTCGCCTCACAGGCTTCGCAGGACTGCCGACGTTGCATCGGCCGGATGCAAGCCAGCAGTTCCTCTTCGTGAACGGCCGGCCGGTGCGGGACAAGCTGCTCGTCGGCGCTTTACGGGCGGCTTATTCCGATCTCATCCCGCGTGGTCGCCATCCGCTGCTCGCCTTATTCATCGACCTCGACCCGAGGCAGGTCGATGTCAATGTTCATCCCACGAAGGCCGAGGTGCGCTTTCGCAATCCTGCTGCGGTTCGCGCACTCATCGTCCGCGCGCTCATGGAAGCGCTGCAAAAGGCGGGACACCGCGCATCCAGCTCCGGCGGTGCCGCGGCCATCGAGGTGATTGCCGAGCGCAGCGCAAACCTGGCTTCGGCACAGCCGCCTCCCATGCGCAGGTTTGATACCGCTCCGAGCTACAGAGCTTCGCCGCCGGACCTGCGTGGGTTTGCCGAGGCGGTTCAGGCGCCGCTGACGGCCATCGACCAGCCGAGTGCGGAAGTTCACATCGACGATGAGCTAGCTCCGCAAGACTTGTTGGACCGGCCGCTGGGTGCCGCGCGCTGCCAGATCCACGAGACCTACATCATCGCGCAGACACGCACGTCGATGATCATCGTCGACCAGCACGCCGCGCACGAACGGCTCGTCTACGAACGCATGAAGGCCATGCTGGCGAACGGCGGCGTGGCGCGGCAGGGGCTTCTCATCCCTGAAATTGTCGAGGTCGGCGAAGATGAGGCCGAGGCGTTGGCCGAGCACGCGGACGAACTCGCGGAGTTTGGCTTGGTGCTCGAGCGGTTTGGGCGTGGCGCCGTCGCCGTGCGCGAAATCCCGGCGTTGCTCGGCCAAACCGATGTCCAAGGATTGATTCGCGATCTTGCTGCGGACATCCTGCGGGAAGGCACGCATATCTCCCTCAAGGAGCGGCTGGAGGCCGTCTGTGCGACCATGGCTTGCCACGGCAGCGTGCGTGCCGGGCGGCGTCTGACAGCGGCGGAGATGAATGCGCTGCTCCGCGAGATGGAAGCGACGCCGTTTGCCGGCCAATGCAATCACGGCCGCCCGACTTATGTCGAGCTGGCCCTGAGCGATATCGAGCGGTTGTTTGGCCGCCGATGACCTTATCGCCTCGCGCGAGAGGCGATCAGCACCAGCACGCCGATAATCACGAGGACGCCTCCAGGCACCAGCCGCCAGTCGAACATCGTCGTGTTGATGATGCCGGCGGATACGGCCAGGCTCTGCATCAACAGTGCTGCGAGCGGCATGAAGGCGCTGGTGGCGATGAAGTTCTCGGTCTGGATCTTCACCACGGACGACAACTGCAGATAGTTCATCGCCGTAAAGAGCAGGCCGCCCATCAGCAGGGCGATGACGAGGGTCGGCCAGTGCCAGAGATCCGAAGGCGCCGCAAACAAGCTACTGCGTTCCAGGTATCCACTCGCGACGAGGACGGTTGAGGCGGCAACAAGGATCAGACACGCAAACCCCGTCACCAGCACCACCAGCCCGGTGATCTGCATTTTGGCCATGACCGTGCGGGCGGCGCGGTTCCATGGGTGGAATTCGCTCGCGTAGCCACGCAGGCAGATGGCCGCGGCAGCGAGGAAGCCGTAGAACAGGCCGATCGTCTGGCTGTTAAGATCGACCAGCCAGAGAAGCGTTGCTACGCCTGCTCCGACGATCCCCGCCCCAATCCACGCCCCCAGCCCAGGGCTGCGATGAAATACGAGCCAACCCACCACCAGCGCCATCGGGATTGAAAGGCGCAGGACCAGAGTGCCCTCTGCTGGCGACAGCGTCACGAGCGCGAGGCAGTAGCAGATCTCGACCAGGATTGCTGCAATGCCGACGATCCAGCTCCTCGGCGAGAGCATGATCGGGACAGCCTCGTTCCCGAGGCCCGTAACTGACAGCATGCCGGCAGCAGCGATCAGCAGCGAATAGAGGATGAAGACAATGGGATGGGCGCCCTGCGAGATCGCAAACGCGTTCATTACGCCCAGAATGGCGATGGCGATGACGTAGAAGCCGGCTTCAACCCAGCCGCTGATGCGCTCGCCGTGACCGGCCTGCTGTTGAGGTGTCTCTTTTTGCATTGATGGTGGCTTTCAGTCCTAAAGGCCAGCGAGATCAGCCCGCATATCTGGCGAATACAACCTGGGTGGTGCCCCATACGCGCCGGTCGATTTCCTCAAATGCAGCCGGCAGGACAAGGGTGGTTCGTTCAGCTTCTTCGACAACGGCGATGGCGCCAGGCGCTAGCCATCCACCCGCTGCAGCCGACTCGAGCGCCTTTTCGGCCAGGCCGCGCTCATAAGGTGGATCGGCGAAAAGAAGCGTGAAATGATTGCGGTTTCCCGCCGGCCCGAGGTCCGTGGCGTCGCGGCGAAAGACGCGCGTTACGCCCGCAAGCCCGAGCGCTTCGATATTGCGCCGGATGAGGCCGCGTGCCTCGGCATCCTGTTCGACGAACAGGCAAAAGACTGCGCCGCGCGACAGTGCCTCAATGCCGAGCGCACCAGTACCTGAGAACAGGTCGAGCACTTTCGCGCCTTCCAGCGTGAAGCCCGGTACGCTGTGTGTCAGGATGTTGAACACCGCCTCGCGCACGCGATCCGACGTGGGGCGCACGCGATCATCCTTGGGGGTCGCAAGCGGGCGCCCGCGAAACTGACCACCAACAATTCTCATTTCTCGTTGCTCTCGGCTTCCGAGGCCGCGCTGGCACGCTCCGCCTTGCGACTACGGCGGCGCACCCGCTCGTCATCGCTGGCATCGAGGAGGCCAAGTTCTCGAGACACCCGCGGCCCAAGCTGGTCTATCAGTACCCGCCGGCGTACAGGCTCGACTTCGCCGGGTTGCAGATCGTGAAGCTGAAACGGCCCATAGGAGACGCGGATAAGCCGGTTGACCTCGAGGTTGAGGCTCTTGAGGACTTTTCGCACCTCGCGGTTTTTTCCTTCCCGTAGGGCGACGGTAAGCCAGACGTTGCTGCCCTGAACGCGTTCGAGCATGGCCTCGATGGGGCCATAGCGGACGCCTTCTACCTCGATGCCATCTTTCAGCTTGTCCAACTCGGCTTGGGCAATCTTGCCGTGGGCGCGCACGCGATAGCGGCGAACCCAGCCGGTGGATGGAAGCTCCATGTACCGCGCGAGAGCGCCGTCGGTGGTCAGCAGCAGCAATCCTTCGGAATTGAAGTCAAGGCGGCCGACAGAGATGACACGCGGCATCCCTTCCGGAAGGTTTTCGAACACGGTCGGCCGGCCCTCAGGATCGCGATGGGTCGTTACCAAGCCGCGCGGCTTGTGGTACCGCCAGAGCTGAACAGGCTCGAAGGAAGGCAGCGGTTTGCCGTCGACCAAGACGACGTCATCGGGGCCAACGTCGCGTGCGGGCGTGGTGAGTACTTCACCGTTGACCGTGACCCGCCCTTCGGCGATCCAACGCTCTGCTTCGCGACGCGAGCACAGGCCAGCCCGGGCCATGGCCTTGGCGATGCGCATGGTTTGAGGGGGACGGCCTGCTGCCACTTTGGTCGCAGCCTTCTGGCGCTCGGGTTGCTGTTTGGGCTCCGCCGGCTGAGATTGTTGGTGGCGCTGGGCAGACACACTTGGCCCCGCCGGCCTCTTCTGCACGGGTGCCGGTCGCCGTTTTGTTTGAGCCGTGCGAGGCTTGCGCATGATCTGCAACGTGTTCGATTCGGAATGAGGGCCTTTATGGCACCACGTTCGTCCGGAAGCCACATGGCCCTTGCATTGGAGGAAGCCCAGCGTGCTGCGGAACGCGGTGAGGTGCCCGTGGGCGCGGTCATTGTCGCGCCTGATGGTACCGTCGCAGCACGGAACGGCAACCGCACGCGGGAGCTCTGCGATCCTACGGCGCATGCCGAGATACTCGTCATCCGCGAGGCTTGTCGCGCGATCGGCTCGGAGAGATTGACCGGGTTCAGCCTTTACGTGACGCTCGAGCCTTGTCCGATGTGCGCCACGGCCATCTCATTTGCGCGGATACGGCGATTGTACTACGGCGCGAGCGACCCCAAAGGTGGCGGCGTTGAGTTCGGACCCCGCATATTCACCCAGCCCACGTGTCATCACACGCCGGAGATTTACGGCGGAATCGCTGAAAAGGAAGCGGCTCAGCTGCTGAAGGCGTTCTTCGAGGCCCGTCGTAACGGCGATTGATGCCGGTTCAAACGGTTATTTCGGATGGACGGGGACGTGTGACTCCGCCCGCGTTCCGATTTCGCGACGCTGGCCGCCGGAGCTTAGCGCGCGCAGAAGCTCGCGGCGCAGTATATCTTTCGCAGGCTGTGCGGCTTCCAGAATTTCACGCGGCTTGGTGAATTCAAGCACGGCAAATTGATCGACCGCGACCTGGATCAGAATGTCAGGCCGCCGGTAGCGCAGACGTTCGCGTGTGATGCTCTTCTGGAGGATCTGGATCGACTGAACGATGACCTCCACGGCTGTTGGCCGCGGGCCGATGTCGGCCTTGGCTGTCTTGGCGTTGACGTCGATTGCCACGGTGATGTCGGCAGCGCCGTCAATGAGGTCGAACGGCAGCGGATTGGCAAGGCCGCCATCCACCATCATCCGCCCATCAAGGATTACCGGGGAGAAAAGTACAGGGATGGCGATGCTTGCAGCCACCGCTGGCCGCAGAGGACCGCTGTCCAACACCACCGCTTCCTGAGAAGCGAGATCGGTGGCAACGACCTTTAGGGGGATGGAAAGCTCAGAGAAATCCTTCGCGACCTGATCGGGATACAGCAGGTCGAGCAAAGTTGCCGAATTAAGTAACGACGAGCGTACCGGCACCACGCGCAACAGCCGCTGCACCGGCTCGGAGCGCGATGCGAAGAGCTGCCGGATGAGATCGAGCCGCCGGCCGAGAATTTCCTCCGTGTATGCCCGGATCTGTTTCGCAGAGAGCCCCGACGCGTAAGCTGCTCCGTAAAGCGCACCGATGGAAGTGCCCGCTATGATGGTCGGCTTGATGCCGAGCTCGTCAAACACCTCAAGCATCAGGATGTGGGCGAGGCCCCGCGCGCCGCCCCCGCCAAGCGCCAGCGCCACCGACGGAAGTTTGGCCGAAGGGGGATTCCCCTGGTGGAGCTGTTGGTTCATGTTTCTAAAACGCCGCTAATCGAACCTACCCGTCAAGACGACACTTTGGTCGAACACGGGGTGGGATTGAGAGGCAAGGTCAACGGGTTTCGCTTGCCTGCTTCAAGAACGGAAGCACAGCATTCAGTGTAGCTTCCGGGTTCTCCTCGGCGAGAAAATGGCCAGAAACGATGGCTTCCCCCCGCACATTCGCGCACCAATTGCGCCAGATGTCCAGCGGATCGGAGTTTCCTCTTCCGACATAGTCTGTGCCCCAGAGCACCAGTGTCGGCGCGATGATCTTGCGGCCAGCCGCGCGATCTGCCTCGTCCAGCTGGCGGTCGATCGTTGCGCCGGCCCGGTAGTCTTCACAGACGGCGCGAATGCGTTCGGGGGCTCGCAGCATGGCCCGATAGTGGGTGAGGGCTTCTGGCGCGAAGCAGTCGAGGGTTTTCTCTCGGGTCCAGCTGCGCAGGGTATGCTCGACGTAATAGACCGGGTCCGCCGCGATGAGAGTTTCAGGCAGGGGTTCGGGCTGTGCGAGGAAGCTCCAGTGGTAGGACTTGAGCGCCGTCTGCGCGTTCATGTGGGCCCAGACTTCGGAGGTCGGCAGAATGTCGAGCAGGACCAGCCGATCAATCTGCTCCGGATGGTCGAGCGCAAGACGGTAGGCGACGCGGGCGCCTCGATCATGGCCCATGATGCTGAAGCGCTCGTGGCCGAGCGCGCGCATCGCGGCGATCAGGTCTTCCGCCATGGCGCGCTTTGAATAGGTGCGGTGCTCCGGATCGGGTTCGGGGACGGAGCTTGCGCCATAACCCCGGAGATCCATCACGACAACGGCGAACTCGCGGGCAAGCTCCTGCGCGACGCGGTGCCAGCAGACGTGCGTTTGGGGGTAGCCGTGCAGGAGCACGAGCGGAGCGCCGGCTCCGCCGATACGTGCGAAAACTTCGCCGGAAGCCGCCGGGAGACGGGCTGACTGGAAGCTCGGGAACAGATCAGGAAGGTCGGTGGCGGTGCTCATCTCTTCTCCTCCGGCGAGTGAGGATTGCGCACCGTGAGCTTAGCTGGCGGAACGCTCCCGCGCGATAGCCCGCCAGCCAATGTCCTTACGGTAGAACCCCTCCGCCCAGTCGATCCTGGCGATTGCCTCGTAGGCGCGATCGCGTGCTTCCGTCACCGTCCGCCCGCGGGCAGTTATGTTGAGGACACGGCCGCCGTTGGCGATCAACCGGGAGCCGTCACGGCGCGTGCCTGCGTGGAAGATCTCGACCCCCTCCACCTGCGCGGCGTGCTCCAGCCCGCGGATCTCTGTACCTTTCACGGGCGTGCCGGGATAGCCCTGCGCGGCCATCACCACGGTGAGCACGGCATCGTCGTGCCAACGCAGTGAGAAGTTGTCGAGCACGCCGTCGCAAGCCGCAACAACGGCCGCCAGCAGGTCTGACTTGAGGCGCATCATCAGCACCTGGCATTCGGGGTCGCCGAAGCGCACGTTGAATTCGATGAGCTTCGGGCCTTCCGGCGTAATCATGAGCCCGGCGAACAGAACGCCTTTGTACGGGGTCCCCCGAGCGGCCATGCCGGCAACCACCGGGCGGATGATTTCCGCCATGACCCGCTCGGTCATCTCCGGAGTCATCACCGGAGCGGGCGAATAGGCCCCCATGCCGCCGGTATTCGGGCCCTTGTCGCCATCGAAGGCGCGCTTGTGGTCTTGCGCAGCGTCGAGGGGCAGGGCGGTCTTTCCATCAATAAGAGCGAAAAAGCTCGCCTCCTCGCCGTCGAGAAATTCCTCGATGACGATTTCGGCTCCGGCTGCGCCGAAGGTGCCGCCAAAGCAAGCGTCGATAGCTTCTTCCGCCTCTGCATAGGTTTCGGCGATGACGACACCCTTGCCGGCGGCCAATCCGTCGGCCTTCACAACCACGGGCAGCTTCTGCTTCCGCGCGAATGCCTTGGCGGCGGCTGCGTCCGAAAAGCGGCCATAGGCTGCTGTGGGTATGCCAAGATCGCGACAGAGATCCTTGGTAAAGCCCTTCGATCCTTCGAGGCGAGCCGCTTCCCGCGATGGCCCAAATACCTTGATGCCGGCAGCTGTCAGATCATCGGCCACTCCGGCCACCAGCGGCGCCTCGGGGCCCACTACCACGAGATCGATTCTGTTCTCCTTGCAGAAGGCAGCCAGCGCCGCATGGTCAGTGATGTCCAGCGGCACGCACGTTGCCACCTCGGCGATGCCGGCGTTGCCAGGGGCGCAATACAACTTGTCGAGCAGCGGACTCGCAGCGATAGCCCAAGCCAAAGCGTGTTCCCGGCCGCCGGAGCCCAGAAGAAGAACGTTCATGCGAGCAGTGTCCCGGATGTCGTGGACAAAAGGCAATTCGACGCCGCCGCATGGCGGCCACCATGGTGTATCATCCCTCGACCCAATTAGCAGAGATCAGCGTGGCCGAATCTGTCGCACAGCAGCGCACCGGCGCCAACATTGTCGAGTACTCCGTCTCCGAGCTCGCGAACGCCATCAAGCGGACGCTCGAAGATGGGTTCGGCTACGTGCGCCTGCGAGGCGAGGTCTCTGGGTATCGTGGCCCGCAAGCCTCCGGGCATGTTTATTTCGCGCTGAAGGACGAGGGCGCCAAGATCGATGCCGTCATCTGGCGCACCACCTGGCGGCGCCTCAAGGTGAAGCCCGAGGAAGGGATGGAGGTGGTCGCGGTGGGGCGCGTCACCGCCTACCCGGGCTCGTCCAAGTATCAGATCGTCATCGAAAGCCTAGAGCCTGCTGGCATCGGCGCGCTGATGGCCGTCCTTGAGGAGCGCAAACGCCGGCTCGCCGCCGAAGGCTTGTTCGAGGAGTCGCGCAAGAAGCCGCTTCCGTTTCTGCCACGCGTCGTGGGGATCGTGACCTCGCCGACGGGCGCCGTGATCCGGGACATGCTTCACGGTTTCAACGAGCGGTTTCCGGTCCACGTCGTCGTCTGGCCGGTGCGGGTACAAGGCGAGACGTGCGCGGCCGAGGTCACGGCCGCCATTCAAGGGTTCAACGCGCTGCCGAAGGACGGGCCTGTACCGCGGCCTGACGTGCTCATCGTTGCCCGCGGCGGCGGCAGCCTCGAGGACTTGTGGGGGTTCAACGACGAGGCCGTCGTGCGCGCGGCCGCAGCGAGCCAGATCCCGCTGATCTCCGCTGTCGGTCACGAGACCGACTGGACGCTTATCGACCTGGCAGCCGATGCCCGCGCGCCAACGCCTACCAAGGCCGCCGAGTGGGCGGTGCCCAAGCATTCGGATCTCGTCGAGGCGAACACCACGTTGGGCCTGCGGCTCATGCGCAGCATGCGTCGCGTATTGGAGGCTGCGCGCGCTCATTTGAAAGCTGCCGCTCGGGGGCTTCCACGGCGCGAGGACCTGCTGGCGTTGCCACGGCAGCGGTTCGACGCCGTTGAGCACCGGCTCGCGCGTGCTCTCCTCGCCAATACCCGCGCCCATGCCATGCGACTCGCGCGCGTGTCCGCGCGGCTTCATCCTAGGCTGCTGGAAACGCGCCTCCACCGCCTGCGTGACCAGCTGCGGGCGCTGGGCCGTCACAGCCGCGACGCACTGTCGCAGATGACCGCTGCGCGGCGTTCCCGCTTCGAGCGCGTCGCCGGGCGGCTCAACATCGAGGCCGTACGAAGCCGGGTCCATCGTGGCTCGGAGCGGCTTGCAACTGCCTCTTCTCGTGCGGAGCAGGCTTACAGGAACCGCATCGGCCATGAACGGGCACGGCTCGCGGGGCTCTCGAAGCTACTCGAGTCAGTGAGTTATCAGGGCGTGCTGAAGCGCGGATTTGCCTTGGTACGGGACGCTGAAGGGCGAACCATAAGATCCGTGAGGGCTGTTGCTCCGGGCGCCGAGGTGCAAGTGGAGCTCGCGGATGGTTGCCTGGATGCGGATGTGCGCGACGTAAGGCAGAGTGGCGAAGCCGCACGGCCGCGCATAGCCGACTCTGTACAGGTTCGCCGCCCTCGCCGAAAGCGCGAATTGCCTCCGGGTGGCCAAGGTTCACTCTTCTGATCGTGATCAACGACTGAAGCGGTGCTCCGGAACCTTGACGGATCGGGTCGCATTAGCGATCTCAATTTCAACCGCCAGCGGCAGTGTTCGACAGCATCATCGGAATTCGCAGTGATGAACCGGTTCGAGAGATTGTTTGGGGCCCAGGGTGGAGAGGCGCGCATCCGCTTCTCGGACGGGGAGTTTCATGTCCTCTCGCCCGGTGAATACGTCCGCTGTGCCGTGACAGGCGAGCCCATTCCGCTGCAGGAGCTACGCTATTGGAGCGTCGAGCTGCAGGAAGCCTATGCAACACCAGAGGCGTCGCTCAAGCGCTATCTCGAGCTGCGGGCGAAGCGCGCGCAACCAGCTTCAAAAGAGGAATCTGACAGGTCAGAAAAGTAGTCCGTCCTCGACCCAAGACACAAAAGACCCCGGCGACCACACGCTAGCCGGGGTTTTTGCTTGAGGCGGGGTACTGAGCCTGCTGGATGCCGCCAGGCTCGGATGGCCCGTCTTAGTGCCAGTGCTTATGCTTGTGCTTGTGGTGATGGTGGTGATGATGCGGGCGTGGGTACCAGCAGCGCCCAACCACGCGGCTGGAGATCACGCGGCCCCAGCGATTGACGCGCATCACAACCCGCTTGCCGTGAACACACCGCGTAACAACTCTGGTGCCCCAGTGCACCTTCTCGACCGCCGATCCTTTCTGGGCAGCGAGCGCACCGGCAGCCGCGATCGGAGCTGCGTTCGCACTGAGGGACATTCCCGCGGCTGCAGCTGCAAGAACGGTGGCGAAGATAGCTGACTTTCCGAGCATTTCCAAAACTCCCGTGCTAATGGTCCCCAGTTCACTCCGGAACTCGACCGTTCCGATGGGATGAAGACTGGCACAGGAAAGATGAACGACCACGGAGCACGTCGTTCATCAGGCATTCATGATTTGATTGCTGGTTAAGCAGCCGTTTTTGCGAACAGAAGGATCGCGCACTGCTCTGCCCACAGACGGCACACGCGCTCCAGGCCACGCCAATAATCAGCCGCTCGCCACCTGAATTTCCGCGCGGAGCGTGTGAGACGCGCCGGGAGAAAGCCGAATGATGTCTTCTCCAGCATTCGTGGTCTCCACGCAGACCATACGCCGGAAGTCTTCAGGGGGCATGTCACCGAGCTGCTGAGCCAGCTCTCGCCAGGGATTCCACACGACACTGCTGGAGCTGCCCGACTTGGTGATCACAATGCCTCGTCCAAGACCAGGGTCGCGAACAACCGCCGGTCCGGTGTGGTTTAGATAGATGCGGTCGACGAGGCCACTGAATGTAATAGGGCCGGTTTGGCGCTTTCGCGCATAGCCGTCCGTCTTGTCGAGATATTCGAGCCCGTCGAAACCCTCGACCTCGATCCGCTCGATGTCCGACACCTGGAAGTAGGAATGCAGCGCCTCTGTCAGATCGAAGGCCTCATCACCAGTGTTTTTGGTCGTCAGCTCGAGCTGCAGCGTCGCACTGGCTTCGATATGCAGGCTTACTTCAGCGCGATAGGGCCACAGGGCACGATCTTCAGGACTCGTTTCCGTGCGTAGGGTCAGCTTGGTCGACTGCCCCGTACTGGCGGTAGATAGCAGCGACCAGCGGCGCGTGCGCATGAACCCGTGCTTGGGTTTGCTGGGGTCCGTAGGGTGAGTGGCGAACCACGGCCAGCACACCGGCACGCCGCCACGCACCGGCTCGTCTCTGCCCGGCCGGATAGGCGATAGCCAGAAGACCTCGCAGTGGTCCGTCGGGTGCCAGCTGAGCACTTGCGCCCCTTTCAGCGCTATTCGGGCAGAGCACGCGGCATTGCTGATCCAGGCGATCGGCTCGCCATCCATTTCGGCAAAGCCGAGCTCGTTCTCGATCCCGAATTCCGCGTTCAGTTCTGCAGCATTTTTCATGGCTTGCATCTCGTTCCTGTCCTCGGGAAAACGCACGAAGGTCGCTTCCGACTGCTTCTGCTTCGCGGTCTAAGGTATGACTGCATGCACGAGCGAGCAGACAGAGGGCCAGAGCATGCTGACAGTCTACCACGCGAGCGGGGCAGGATTGGCCAAAGTGGAAGGTGAAAACGCAACGACGGGAGCCGTGTGGATCGATTTGCTCCACCCGACGCGGGAAGAAGAGCGGGACGTGGAGAAGCGGCTTGGCATCCTGTTGCCGACCCGCGAGGAGATGGCGGAAATCGAAGTCTCAAGCCGCCTCTATCAGGAAGGGGGCGCCTACTTCATGACGGCCACCGTGCTCCACCGCGCGGAAACAGCCACTCCTGAGGCAACAGCGATTACCTTCGTTCTGACAGAACGGACGCTCATTACGATCCGCTATGCGGAACCGCGCGCCTTTGCGATGTTCCTGGCCCGTGCGGCGCGGGGTGATGCTTCAGCCGGCTCTGCAATCGAAGTTCTCGTCGGCTTGCTCGAGGCCATAATCGATCGCGAGGCCGACATCATCGAAGGGATTCAGGCTCAGGCCGATCGGCTGGGGCAATCCATTTTCGAGATGAGAGGCGGCACGGCGACCCGCACGAAGCGGTTCGAAGTCGTTTTGAAGCAAATCGGCCGCCTGGGTGAAATCACCTCGAAACTCCGGGACAGTATGCTCTCGCTTAGCCGTTTGCTGACTTATCTCACCCAGGTCGCCACAAGCCGAGGTGACAGCCCTTCTGTCCGTGAACAGATCAGAACCGCTGGCCGCGATGTCCAGTCATTGTCCGACCACCTCGGGTATCTCAACTCCCGCCTTACGTTCATGCTTGATGCTTCGCTGGGCCTCGTTTCCATCGAGCAAAACCAGATTATCAAATTGTTCTCCGTCGCAGCGGTGGCGTTACTGCCACCGACACTGATTGCATCCATCTACGGCATGAACTTCCGCGTCATGCCCGAGCTGGAATGGTCGTTCGGCTATCCGTTGGCACTGGTTCTCATGGTGCTTTCGGCGGTGGTGCCGTTCATCTACTTCCGCCGTAAGGGCTGGCTGTAGGGCCAATCCTCCATCGACATCGCGTCACGGCATGCCTAGTTTGCAGCTATCGATCCAAGGAGGAATGGGAAAACATGGATCTCGGTATTAGAGGAAAGTCGGCGATCGTCTGCGCGGCGTCGAAGGGACTGGGCAGGGGATGCGCCGAGGCATTGGCTCGGGAAGGCGTTGCGCTGACCATTTGCGCCCGCGGCAAGGAAGCGCTGGAAGCAACGGCGGAGCACCTGCGGAGTTTAGGCGCTCCAAGCGTCACCACCGTGGTGTGCGATGTGACAACGGAAGAAGGGCGGCGCGCGCTACTCGAGGCTTGCCCCAACCCCGACATCCTCATCAACAACGCCGGCGGTCCGCCTCCGGGCGACTTCAAGGACTTTTCGCTCGACGACTGGCGGAAGGCTGTCGAGGGCAACATGCTGACGCCCATCGCGCTCATTCATGCGACGGTTTACGGGATGATGGAGCGCGGCTTCGGGCGCATTCTGAACATTACAAGCTCGTCCGTGAAAGCGCCTATTCCCACGTTGGAGCTATCGAACGGTGCACGCGCTGGGCTGACGGGCGCTGTTGCTGCGCTTGCGCGCAAGACGGTGCACAGGAACGTGACGATCAATGCGCTACTGCCAGGGCCTTTTGAAACCGATCGGCTTCGTGCGACGTCCCAGAAAATCGCCGAGGCCCGCGGTCAATCCTTTGAGGCAGTGCACGAGGCGCGGAAGAACGAGGTGCCTGCTAAGCGCTTTGGCACGCCTGAGGAATTCGGCGCCGTGGCGGCGTTCCTGTGCTCCGTCCACGCCGGTTACATTACAGGCCAAAACATTGTTGTCGACGGCGGCGCATATCCCGGAACGCTGTAACCATCTCGATTTTGAACGACGATCGCAAAAAAATGGCGTCCCGAAAGAGGCCCTTCGGGACGCCAAAAATTTTGAAATTCCGTTGCCGAGCGTTTATCGAGGCTGCTCGGCAATGGGTGTCTTAGAACAGACCCTCGATTTGCCCTTTCTCATTGAGGCGGATCTGTTCGGCTGAGGGCACGCGCGGCAGGCCCGGCATCCGCATGATGTCGCCGCAGACCGCAACGACGAACTCGGCACCCGCCGACAGGATCACCTCACGGATATTGACCACGTGGCCCGTCGGAGCGCCGCGCAGGTTCGGGTTCGTCGAGAACGAGTACTGCGTTTTCGCCATGCAGATGGGCAGGTGCCCGTAGCCGTTCTCCTCGAACTCTTTCAGCTGATTGCGGACGCTCGCATCCGCACTGATGTCCGCCGCGCCGTACAGGCTGGTCGCAATCGTCTTGATCTTCTCCCACAGCGGCATGTCGTCGGGATAAAGCAGCTTGAAGTCGGCCTTGCCGCTTTCGCAGATCTCGACGACGTGCCGTGCGAGCTCCTCGGCGCCCTTGCCGCCATCGGCCCAGTGCGTGCAGGCGAATGCCCGCGTTCCGGCGCTCTCCGCGATCTCCATGACAGCTTTCAATTCCGCGTCGGTATCGGAAATGAAGCGGTTGATGGCGACCACGGGCTGGATGCCGAACTTGCGCACGTTCTCAATGTGGCGCTTCAGGTTCTCCGCACCCTTGCGCACAGCTTCGACATTCTCGGTCTTGAGGTCTTCCTTGGCGACGCCGCCGTGCATCTTGAGCGCACGCACCGTTGCGACGATCACCGCAGCCGACGGCTTGAGGCCAGCCTTCCGGCACTTGATGTCGAAGAACTTCTCGGCGCCGAGATCCGCGCCGAAGCCGGCCTCGGTCACAACGTAATCCGCAAGCTTCAACGCCGTTTTCGTCGCCAGCACCGAGTTGCAGCCGTGCGCGATGTTGGCGAACGGGCCGCCGTGGACGAACACGGGGTTGTTCTCCAGCGTTTGCACGAGGTTTGGCATCAGCGCGTCCTTGAGCAGGACGGTCATGGCGCCGTCTGCCTTGAGATCTCGCGCGAAGATCGGCTTCCGGTCACGCGTGTAGGCAACCACGATATTGCCGAGCCGGCGCTGCAGGTCCTTGAGGTCCGTGGCAAGGCACAGGATGGCCATGACCTCGGACGCGACCGTGATGTCGAAGCCGTCCTGCCGTGGGAAGCCATTCGCGACGCCGCCCAGCGAGTTCACGATAGAGCGCAGTGCGCGGTCGTTCATGTCCATGACGCGCCGCCAGGCGATGCGCCGTGGGTCGATGCCGAGCTCGTTGCCCCAGTAAATATGATTGTCGATCATCGCGGCGAGCAGGTTGTTCGCCGACGTGATCGCGTGGAAATCGCCGGTGAAGTGGAGGTTGATGTCCTCCATCGGCACGACCTGGGCGTAACCGCCACCGGCTGCGCCGCCCTTCATTCCGAAGCACGGGCCCAGCGAGGGCTCGCGAAGGCAGCTCATGGCCTTCTTGCCGATGCGATTGAGGGCATCGCCAAGGCCCACCGTCGTGGTGGTCTTGCCCTCGCCAGCCGGCGTCGGGTTGATCGCGGTCACGAGGATGAGCTTGCCGTCCGGGCGATCCTGAAGGGTGTTGATAAAGTCGTAGGAAACCTTTGCCTTCGTCGGTCCATAAAGAAGAAGCGCCTCAGGCGGGATGCCCAGCTTCGCGCCGACCTCCTGGATCGGCTTCATTTTCGCTTCGCGGGCGATCTCAATGTCCGATTTCACCGTGGAGGAGGACGTTCCCCCTGAAGACTTGTCTGGCGTTGACTTTCCTGACGGCGGATCGAACCGATCTCCGACCTTGAGTCCCGCGGAGACGGCATATTCCGTTGCCGGAATTTTCTGGCCGCCAGGCGCGCGCACCCGCTTGATCAAGATACGGCCGCCCTTGGCCGCAACCTGAATGCCCTCGCCTGTAATGGCGACAATTTCGCCAGGGCCGCCTGAGCCATCTAGCTTGGCAGAATCGAAGATGTCGAGCTTTGTGCCCTTGATTGTGCTCCAGGCGCCCGGCGCGGGGTTGCTCGCGCGAATGAGGTTGTAAACCTCGGAAACCGGCTTCGACCAATCGATCTCGGCGAGCTCCTTTTTGAACCAGCTCTCGTAAGTGGCCTTTGAGTGATCTTGCGGAATTTTCGGGGCTTTACCCGCGCGGACGAGGTCGACAGCCTCCATCATGGCCTCGACGCCGAGGGGGAAGAGCTTCTTGAAGTACACGTCTCCCAGCGTCTCGTCCGGGCCGATTTCAACCTCCTTTTGGAGAAGGATGGGCCCCTCATCGAGCCCCTCATCGGGCCAGAAAATCGTAAGGCCCGTGCGCGTCTTGCCCATGGCGATGGGCCAGTTGATCGAGGACGGGCCGCGGTGCAGAGGCAGCAGAGAGGGGTGGTACTGGATGGTGCCGAGCTTCGGAACGTCGAGCACCGCCTGCGGTACGAACAGCGTGACATAGGCCATCACGCACAGATCTGGCTCGTAGGAGCGCATCAACTCGAGCGCTTCCGGCGTCTTCCATGATTTGGGCTGGTGAACAGGCAGGCCTTTTTCCTCGGCAAAGGCAGCGAGTGGATCGCGCGGTTTGCCCTCCTTGTCGGGCGCGCAGAACACGGCAACCACGTTCTCTCCGCGCTCCAGCAGCTTCTCAAGAACGGCCTTTCCGAAAGCCTGCTGCCCATGGACTACGATGCGCATTTGATTCCTTCCCAAATTTCTTTGTCTGTGCCGTGCGGACCTTTTTTCTCGGCTCCTTTCCCGTAATCACGGGAATTTCTTTCAAGAGCTGCCTGGATGGCCCCCAAATATGAGAGATGCCCAATTTTCTCGGAAATCGCGGGGTAGCCGGTCATCCGGGATTGGGCCTGAGGGAAATCGAGCCGACGGATCAGGCGCGCTCTGTTTCAGTCTTTTCACCTTGACGAACATCGACTCTTTCCTGTCGATGAGACTGGCATTGGGCGTCTGCCTCCGCAGGTGAAAACTTTGCGGAGGCATTTTCGAAAATCATTCTGCGGCCTGCCTTTGCGGCGGTTCTGTCGCCGGCCTGATTTCGGCGATTTCCTCGTCGGTATAGCCCAACACGTCACGCAGAATTTCTTCCGTATGCTCGCCGAGCAGCGGAGAGCGCCTCACTTCGGCCGGGCTGTCGGAGAGCTTGATGGGGTTGCCGACCGTCAGATACTTGCCGCGTGTCGGGTGATCGACCTCGACAATCGTGCCGGTGGCGCGCAGCGACTGATCCTCGGCAAGCTCCTTCATCGAAAGGATCGGCCCGCAGGGGATGTCGTACTTGTTGAGAGTTTCCATGACCTCGAACTTCGTCTTGGTCATGGTCCACTGCTCAATGCGCTCAAAGATTTGCTTGAGCCGCGGAAGCCGGGCCTTCGGTGTTGCGTAATCGGGGTGCGTCTTCCATTCAGGCTCGCCGATGACGTCGCAAATCTTGTCCCAGACGGGTGCCTGGGCGATGAAGTAGATGTACGCGTTGGGGTCGGTCTCCCAGCCTTTGCACTTCAAAATCCAGCCAGGCTGGCCACCACCGGAAGCATTGCCCGAGCGCGGAACGGTGTCACCGAACGGCTTGCCCTCGCTGTACTGCGGATATTCGGTCAACGGACCGTGGGCGAGGCGCTGCTGGTCACGCAACTTCACGCGGCAGAGATTGAGCACGCCGTCCTGCATGGCGCAGGTGACGCGCTGACCACGGCCGGTGCGCGTTCGCTGGAAGAGGGCGGTCACGATGCCGAGGGCCAGGTGCAGGCCGGTACCGCTGTCGCCGATCTGCGCGCCCGTCACCAGCGGCGGGCCGTCGTCAAAGCCCGTGGTGGACGCGGCGCCGCCTGTGCACTGGGCGATGTTTTCGTAGACCTTGCAATCCTCATAAGGGCCAGGGCCGAACCCCTTGATGGAGGCGTAGATCATCCGCGGATTAAGCTCCTGGATCCGCTCCCAGGAAAAACCCATGCGATCAAGCACGCCCGGCGCAAAATTCTCCACCAGCACGTCGCAGACCTTGATCAACCGCTCCAATACCTCCTTGCCCTTGGGGTGCTTGGTATCGAGCGTGATCGACCGCTTGTTGTGGTTCAGCATCGTGAAATACAGGCTATCCACGTTCGGGATATCCTGCAGCTGATTGCGGGTGATGTCTCCGGTGCCTGGCCGCTCCACCTTGATAACGTCGGCGCCAAACCAGGCCAGAAGCTGCGTGCAGGTGGGGCCGGACTGCACGTGGGTGAAATCCAGGACGCGGATGCCTTCCAGGGCCTTCATTTCAAGCTCCCTTATTTCTTTTTCAGCAGGCTTTGTGGATTAAGATTTCCGATGCGGCCGCTTTCACTGCCTGCCGCGGGATCGATTGCTGCGTTGATGAGGGTAGGCTTGCCCGAATCCAGCGCTTCCTCGACGGCGCGCTTCAGTTCGTCAGGCGTCGTAGCATGGACGCCAACGCCGCCGAAGGCTTCCATCATCTTGTCGTAGCGGGCGTCCTTGACGAACACAGTGATCGCGGGGTCAGGACCGCCCGATGGATTGACCTCGGTCCCGCGATAAATGCCGTTGTTGTTGAAGACGACAACACAGACCGGCAAATTGTACCGGCAGATCGTTTCGATCTCCATGCCGGAGAATCCGAAGGCGCTGTCGCCGACGACGGCAAGCACGCGGTTGCCGGTTTCGATCGCCGCCGCGATCGCGAAGCCCGTGCCGATGCCCATGACGCCCCAGGTACCGACGTCGAGACGCTTGCGCGGCTTGTGGATGTCGATGATGCCGCGCGCCAGATCGAGGGTGTTGGCGCCTTCGTTGACGAGGATCGTATCAGGCCGCTCCTTGATGACGGTACGCAGCGCACCAAGCGCGGCGTGGAAATCCATCGGCACCGAGTTGTTTCTCAACCGCGGCGCCATCTTGGCGATGTTTTCTTCCTTTTTGGCGTTGACTGTCTTGATCCACTCCTCCGGCGGATTTGGCCAGTCATTGCCCATGCCTTCGAGCAGCCGGGAGACGCACGATTCGATATCGCCCACGATTGGCGCGGCGATCTCGACGTTGCTGTCCATCTCCCTGGGTTCGATGTCGATCTGAATAAACTTCTTCGGCGCATCACCCCAGGTCTTGCCCTTGCCGTGGGAGAGCAGCCAGTTGAGCCGCGCGCCGATGAGCATGACGACATCGGACTCTTTCAGCACCAGCGAACGTGCCGCGCCGGCGCACTGCGGGTGCGTGTCAGGCAAGATGCCCTTCGCCATGCTCATGGGCAGGAACGGAATGCCGCTTTTCTCGACAAGATCGCGAATTGCGTCATCCGCCTGCGCATAAGCTGCGCCTTTGCCGAGAATGATGAGCGGACGCTTCGCCTGCCGGAGAAGGTTGAGGGCCCGATCAACGGCTTCCTTGGCCGGGATCTGGGCTGGTGCCGGGTCGATGACCTTGACGAGCGATTTCCGGCCGAGCTCGGCATCAATGACCTGAGAAAGAAGTTTGGCAGGAATATCGAGATAAACGCCACCGGGTCGCCCAGACACAGCCGAACGGATGGCGCGCGCTACGCCGATGCCGATGTCCTCCGCCCGCAGAATACGATACGCCGCCTTGCAAAGAGGTTTGGCGATGGCGAGCTGGTCCATCTCCTCGTAGTCGCCCTGTTGCAGGTCGACGATTTCCCGTTCGGACGACCCCGAAATGAGGATCATCGGGAAGCAGTTGGTCGTCGCGTTCGCCAGGGCGGTCAGTCCGTTAAGGAAACCGGGCGCAGACACGGTAAGGCAAATACCAGGCTTCCTGGTGAGGAAGCCGGCGATGGCTGCGGCGTTGCCGGCGTTCTGCTCATGCCGGAAGGAAATTACGCGCATGCCCGATGCTTGCGCCAGACGGGCCAGGTCGGTGATCGGGATGCCGGGCACACAGTAGATGGTGTTGAGGCCGTTGAGCTTCAGGGCTTCGATGATGAGATGAAAGCCGTCCGTCAGCTCCTGCTCCCCGCCTGCAGACTGTGCCTGCACACTTTGCGCCGTTACGGACATTTCGCTCCTTTCTTTCGATGATCTGTAGATTGCCTAGTCGAGGTTGACGTAGCGCTCGACGTGGTCCCGAAGTCTCAGGGTGTGCTCGCGCACCAGCCGTTCGGCCCGCTCCGTGTCGCGCGCCTCGAGCGCAGCAACGATTTCGCGGTGGTCGACGATCGAACGCCGCGCGCGGTCCTGTTCGAAAATCGTCCGATGCCGAATAGCGCGAACGTGGAAAAACAGCTTATCCGTGAGCTCGCGGATCAGGGCGCACTTGCCGAGATTGATGATGGCCTGATGGAAACGAATATTGGCGTCCGAATATTCACCCATTTTGCGGGCGATTTCGTCTGCTGAAAAATCATCAATTAATTCATGAAGGCTTGCGATCTCCTCGTCGGAGGCCTCCTTGGTGGCAAGCCGTGCCGCCATGCTTTCAAGCGCGGCCCAGACCGTAATCATTTCAAGAATTTCGGCCTTGGTCTTGCGCACGATGTAAATACCGCGGCGAGGGACGATGCGGACCAGCCCCTCCTGGTCCAGCTGCGCGAGGGCCTCGCGAAGCGGGGTGCGGCTCACGCCGAACCGGGCCGAAAGCTGCCGCTCGTCGAGCCGGAGCTCTGCGTTCTCGTCATAGATGTTCATGTTCAGGATGGCCGCCTTCAACGCTTCATAGGCGCGTGTCTTGAGGCTTTGTGCCTCCCCAAGGGGCGCGATCCTGATCTGCGTGTTCGCCATCCCTAACCGCTAAAGCTCCTTACAAACTCACGCAATAGGCGACCGGCTCCTCTCGTCGCTGGCCTCTGGTATACCATACACCAGCGCGGTTGTTCCGGGCAAGTTGATATTCTTTTTGCAGTCTCGCCAGCTAGGCAAAAACTGAATACCAGCAATTTTGAATTTCTTTATTCCTCAAGTCCGGGATTGCGCGAGGCTTCTTTGCCGGTATATGGTATACCAAGTTTCTGTGCCTTTGGAGGCAGTGGAAGCGGCAAAGCAGGGCTCAAGAACTCTGCTTGCATCAAAATATAGGGAAACGTCCGTTGGAAGAGATCGCCTCGCTTTTTGCAGGTTTCGCGGTCGTATTGACCCCGTTTAACCTGCTCCTGATGCTTATTGGCATCCTCCTTGGTGTGATCATCGGCGTTTTGCCCGGGCTGGGAGGTGCCAATGGTGTTGCAATCCTCCTCCCCCTGACATTTTCAATGCCGCCGACCTCAGCAATTATCATGCTGAGTTGCATCTATTGGGGGGCTTTGTTCGGTGGCGCCATCACCTCGATTTTGTTCAATATTCCCGGCGAGCCTTGGTCCGTGGCAACAACATTCGACGGCCACCCCATGGCTCAAAAGGGAAAAGCCGACGAGGCACTGACGGCGGCGTTCACCTCGTCATTCATCGGGGCGATCGTTGCGGTGATCGTCATTACATTTCTCGCACCGCTGGTCGCAAATTTTGCGTTACGGTTCGGTCCACCTGAATTTTTCGCCGTTCAATTCCTCACGTTCGCGAGCTTTATCGGCATGGGGCGGGGTTCTCCGTTCAAGACGCTCGCGTCCATGTGCCTTGGCTTCGCGTTAGCCTCCGTAGGGCTCGATAACGTCACCGGCCAGCTGCGGATGACGTTCGGCTACGAAATGCTGCTGAACGGCTTCGTATTCCTGGTGGCAGTCATCGGTCTTTTCGGCATCGGCGAAATCTTGTCGTCGATGGAGGAGGGGCTCAGCTTTTCCGGCGCTCACGCAAAAATCCGGCTGAACGCGGTTCTGGAAACGTGGAAGCAGCTTCCGAAATTCTGGTTCACATTTTTGCGAAGCTGCCTTATCGGCTGCTGGATGGGCATTACGCCCGGCGGCGCCACACCAGCCTCGTTCATGAGCTACGGTCTGGCCAAGCAGTTCTCAAAGAACTCCAAGAATTTCGGCAAAGGGGAAATTGAAGGCGTACTCGCGCCGGAAACGGCCGCGCATGCTGCCGGAACGAGTGCGTTGCTGCCAATGCTAACGCTAGGCATTCCGGGCTCGCCGACCGCCGCGGTGTTGCTGGGAGGTCTCTTGATCTGGGGCCTTCAGCCGGGGCCGATGCTGTTCGTCGAACAGCCGGATTTTGTCTGGGGCCTCATCGCGTCCATGTATCTGGGCAATATCGCGGGCCTTATCATTATCCTCACGTGCGTGCCGCTATTCGCCTCGATCCTGCGCATACCGTTCTCAATCATTGCGCCCATCATTCTCGTCGTTTGCGCAGTGGGGGCTTACACCGTCAACAACTCCATCTTCGACGTATGGATGATGGTGGTGTTCGGGGTGATAGGGTACGTTTTCGTAAAACTCGGTTACCCGTTACCGCCATTGGTCCTGGCGCTGGTCCTTGGTGACATGGCCGAAGGATCCTTCAGACAGGCAATGCTTTTGAGCCAGGGTAGCCTCGGCATCTTCTTCTCCAACTGGCTCGTAAGCAGCATCATGACCCTAGGATTGGTCCTGCTGTTCTGGCCAGGAATTCGGTGGGTCATAGCGAGTCTTCGCAAGCCGAAGCCACAACACGCTTAAGAATGTGGGGCCAAGTGGGAGACCATTTGGCCCTCATGAACCTCTACTGACGTTCAAAGAAACAAAATGCCAATGAAAAATACAAATGAGAGGAAACGAAAAAGGAGCTGGAGTATGAAAAAGTTTTGCTCTTTAGTTGCGCTTGCAGGAGGGCTGATCTCTGCCGCAACGATTGCACCGCACCAGGCCATGGCCTGGGAGCCGACGAAGCCAGTAACATTTGTCATCCCGGCTGGAACGGGTGGCGGTGCTGATCAGATGGCGCGCTTCATTCAGGGCGTTGTGTCCAAACACAAGCTGATGAAGCAGCCCATGGTCGTCATCAACAAGTCCGGTGGCGCTGGCGCCGAGGGCTTCCTCGAGGTCAAGAACAGCAAAGGCGATCCACACAAGATCATTATCACGCTCTCCAATCTGTTCACGACTCCGCTGAGCACGGGTACTCCATTCAGCTGGAGAGATCTGACGCCGGTTGCGATGCTGGCGCTGGACCAGTTTATCCTATGGGTGCCTGCTGACGCGCCCTACAACACGGCCAAGGAGTACATTGAGGCCGTAAAGGCGGCGCCTGACCGTCAGTTCAAAATGGGCGGCACTGGGTCCAAGCAGGAGGACCAAATCATAACCGTCGCCATTGAGCGGGAGACGGGCGGCAAAAAATTCACCTACGTTCCGTTCCAGGGAGGCGGCACGGTTGCAGTCCAGCTCGTAGGCAAGCATGTCAATTCAACCGTCAACAACCCCATCGAAGCAGCCCAGCATTGGAAATCCGGCGCGCTCAAGCCGCTTTGCATCTTCGATAAGGAGCGGTCGACTTACACCGACAAAATTACGGAAACGATGGCCTGGAGCGACATTCCAACGTGCACGGAGTCAGGGCTGCCGGTCGTCTACCAAATGCTCCGTGGCATTTTCATGCCGAGCGGCGTAACTCCGGAGCAGGTGCAATTCTACGTCGACCTCTTCAAGAAGGTGAGGGAGACGGAGGATTGGAAGACTTTCATGGAAAGCGGCGCGTATAATCAGACGTTCATGGAGGGTGAGGAATTCGCCAAGTGGGTCGAGGAAGCCGAAAAGATTCACTACGATCTCATGAAAGAGGCTGGATTCCTGGCACCTGGGAAATGATACGCCGGCCAAGCTGGTGATCCGCCGGCTTGGCCCGATGATTCCTGCGAGGGGAGCTGCGCGGTTACGGAAAACTTGCGGCTCGCGAGAGGTCAAGCTCAGGCTCGAAATATAAAAAAGGAAGCCAGATGCACGGTAATGAAGGTTCCGGCGACGAACCAGGCCTCGTATCGAACAGGACGATGGATATCGTCGTCGCCCTGCTGCTTCTGCTCGTCAGTTCAATCGTGATCTACGACAGTACGCGGCTAGGATTCGACTGGCGGGAAAACGAGGGGCCGGCGTCAGGATATTTTCCGTTCTACATCGCGGTGATATTGGCCGGGGCAAGTTTCGTGAATTTAGCCCGGGCTGTTCTGGCTAAGGGCGGAAACGGAAGCGACGCTTTTGTGACCAAGACGGCCTTTATGAGGGTGCTTGCCGTTCTGGTGCCGGCCATCGTGTACGTAGGGGCGATCCAATATCTCGGCCTTTACGTGTCATCGGCAATTTTCATCATGGCCTTTATGCTGGTCTTGGGGCGTGAATCAATCCTCCGAGCAGCGCTTGTTGGCATCGCTGTTCCTGTGTTTTTATTCCTGATGTTCGAGGTTTGGTTCCTGGTTCCGTTACCGAAGGGGCCGCTTGAAGCCTATCTTGGCTATTGAGCCAACCCTGGCCGCAACAAAAAGTAGAAAGGCCTCTTGGGGACGGATAAACTTATATAAAAATAGGGAGCGGAAGGGGAACGACTGGGCGCGGAAAGCGAATGCTTCGGCGCCCTCTTGTTTTATCTAGGAACTGTACGTTGTCCGTTGTCCCGATCTTGTAGTTGCTTCAGTCTATAGAGGCCGAGTTTCGACGGATGCTGGCTAGAGGCTGGCGATATACTGGCCTGGATCGAAGGCTCACACGCGGATTTCCTCACGCCACATCTTCCTCAGGTTTGAACGAAAGTCGCCGAAAGCGCGCTCGAAAAGGAGCTGCCCCGGAATATCCGAGGCAGCCTCGCAACGTTGGCCTTGTCGATCAGGCGTGTCCGACGGATTTGCCTGAGCGGCGCAGAATGATCCAGCCAATCAGCAGGACGAGACATGCGCCGATGACTTCCATCACGCGCGCTATCAGCTTTGGCGTGGCCTGCAGCGTTTGCGAAATGGCATCGATGACCGGTCTCATGACGGGCTCGGTTGCAATGAGTTCCCCAGCAATCCAGCCAAGCAATGCCGCACCTGCCCACACGAAAATCGGGAAGCGGGTCAAGAGCGCCATGATTAATGTCGATCCCGCAACAACGAGCGGGATACTGAGGGCTAGACCAAAAATGATGAGATACGTGTTGCCGCCTGCTGCGGCAGCGATCGCCAGCATATTGTCGAGGCTCATCACAAGGTCCGCGATGGCCACAATTCTCACGGCCTCAAAAAGATTGGAACCGCTTTTGACGTTATCTTCACTTCCTTCCTCGGATGTGAGCAGCTTAATGGCGATCCAGAAAAGAATGAGGCCGCCAACGAGTTTCAGGAACTGAACCTCGAGAAGGAACTGGATGATGACCGTGAAAAAAATCCGGAGAAGGACGGCGACGCCGGCGCCCAGAATAATGCCAGCCGTACGCTGGCGTGGTGGCAGAGATCGGCATGCTAGAGCGATAACGACGGCGTTATCGCCGGCTAGAATGATGTCGATGCCGATGATCCGTAGGATATTTATGATGGTCGTCGTATCGAGGCCGAACAATCCGTTGAGATAATCGGCCGCTTGGTCAGTGACAGCGCCTGCTGCAACTAACAATTCCATTCCATTCTCCCGGCGCATATTTCATTGTCAGCCGTTTGCGAAACGCGCTGGCTTTGATGCTCGGCGTGCGGTCGAGGGGCGCAACTGTGTCTCCATAATCCCCTGCCGACCCTTTCCCGTCATTCGTTGAGTGGAAATACGCTGAGGATCGCTCCTACAGCGGAAGCGTCTCAACACCAGATTTCCCCCTCTTCGTCCAGAACAGAATGAATGCATCGTGGCACGCTCGACAGTTCAGCGCAATTGGCATATTGTATTTGGTATGCCAGAGGCGCCCAAATGCGCTGGCATAAGCGAAAGCCACTCGGATAAGGAAGGCTGGCATTTGCCGGAATGCCGCAATTCATCTCACGGGGGAATTGAGAACACGCCGCAGGAAGGGCAGGTGGCAGCTTGTGCCTGCGGCTGCCTGCAGGAGGAGCGCCCCAGATGAACCTGCACGAGTTCCAGGCGAAGGAGCTTCTCACCCGATTTGGTATCATGATCCCTCGCGGCCGGCTTGCGGCGAGCGGCGCAGAGGCGGCATCGGTTGCGCGTCGGCTGAACGTTCGGGAGTTCGTCGTCAAGGCGCAAATCCAGGCCGGTGAGCGCGCAGCTGGTGGTGGCATCCGGTTCGCAACCAGCCCTGACGAAGTTGGCACGATCGCAGCCGATATCATCGGGCGACGGTTGATGACAAATCAGACTGGCCCCGCTGGTGAGGAAGTGCGCTGGGTTTATATCGAAGAAGCAGTCCCGGTTGTGCGCAGCTTCTATTGCGCTGCTGTCGTCGACCGATCGAGGGGACAGCTAATCCTCGTCACTCGGGATCGCGACGATGAGCGCTCTGCTGGATGTGGCGACGGCACCGTCCTTCCCCTGGAGATCGTTGGCAGCACGGCCAGAGGCGATTTTGACCGTGCTGCGAGCCCCTTTGGCTTCGAGCCAGTGCAAAGGTCGCTTTTCGCGAAGCGGCTGTCGCAAATTGCTGAGGCAGCTGTATCACTCGACGCTATTCTGGTCGAAATCAGTCCGCTCGCTTTGACGCCCTCCGGGGATTTCGTCGCCCTCGATGCCAAAGTGACCATCGACGACCACGCGCTGTTCCGACATCCCGACATCGCGGCGTTGCAGGACGTCAATGAGGGCGAGGACAACGATTCCGTGATGCTGGCCGCCGATCGTCATCAGATCAACTATTTGAAGCTCGACGGCGATATTGGAGTCGTTGTGAATGGTGCTGGTTTGGCCCTGGCGACCCTTGATCTGTTGCATCAGGCAGGTGGACGCGCGGCCAACTTCATGGACATCCGCACCACCGCCACGAGCCTCGACATTGCGTATGCCTTCGGACTGATCGCGACCAATCCGCAAGTGCGCAGCGTGCTGGTCAATGTTCACGGCGGCGGAATGCAACGCTGCGATACGATCGCCGATGGCATTGGCATCGCTTTTCGCCGGTTCGGATGCTCGGTTCCGATCGTTGTGCGCCTTGCTGGGAATAACGCCGAATTTGCTGCGACACGTCTCAAGAGCTACGGCGTTTCTGTCGTAGAGACGGCGGACATGTGGCAGGCGGTCAATACAGCCGTACAACTCGCAACACTTAAGGCCGCGTGATGGCTGTCCTTGCAACAAAAGAGACGCGTGTCATCTGCCAAGGCCTGACTGGCCGTGCCGCGACCTACCACGTCGGCCGCATGGTGGCCTATGGCACACAGGTCGTCGGCGGTGTGACGCCCGGGAAAGGTGGACGGCGGCATCTTGATGTGCCCGTCTTCGACACTGTAGTGGAGGCCGTGGCGGCAACGGGAGCGACGGCCAGCCTGGTGTTCGTGCCGCCGGCCAGCGCCGCCGACGCGATGATCGAGGCGATTGATGCCGGCATCGAGCTTCTTGTTTGCGTGACGGAGCGCGTTCCTGTCCTCGACATGATCCGCGTGCGGCAGAGGCTTCAAGGATCGCGTACGCGGCTGGTGGGCCCCAATTCGCAGGGCATCCTCGTTCCGGGCGAAACGCAGCTTGGCGTGATGACGACGATCAACGCCTGCAAAGGGCCGGTCGCGATTGCGTCGCGCTCTGCATCGCTGACGAGCGAAATCGTCGCCCAAACCACAGCCGCGGGCCTCGGGCAGTCGGCGACGATCGGAGTCGGCGGTGATCCCGTCCACGGTGTCAGTCTCGCGGATTGTGTGCGGCTGTTTTTGGAGGATCCCGCCACCGAGGGTATCATCCTCATCGGAGAGATCGGCGGAACGGATGAGGAGGAAGCGGCCGCGTTGATTAAGGAGCTGAAGCCCGAGAAGCCCATCGTGGCGATCGTGGTTGGCCAAAATGCCCCGCAACAACGGAGAATGGGTCATGCGGGTGCACTCGCGGCTGGCCAAATGGGCAGTGCAAAGGCCAAGATGGAAGCGTTACGGGAGGCGGGCGTCGTGATCGCGCCCAGGGCCGACCTGGTGGGAGTGACAATGCGGCAGGCGTTGGCGGGGTATAGATGAACGATATGAGCAATTCAGGTCCTCGCTCTAATGGAAACGGGGGGCGATCCAATCGACCGGGTTCAGGCCGGCGCAAGGCGCCGATGTTCCCGAAGGGCCGCGTGCTGCGCCAGGAGGAGGTCGAGGCCGTACGGCAGTTGATCGGTCCGGGCCCATATGAGCGCGCGCTGCTCATCGAGTACCTGCATAAAATTCAGGATGCGGAGCACTGCTTGCCGGCTGGCCATCTGCATGGCCTCGCTGAGCTGATGCGCATTCCGATGGCGGAGGTTTACGAGGTCGCCACGTTCTACGCGCACTTCGACGTGGTGAACGACGGAGAGCCGCGGCCGGCGGCCGTCACGGTGCGCGTCTGCGATAGCCTCTCCTGCATGCTTGCGGGCGCAGAGGAGCTTCTGAAGGCGCTCCAGCAGGAGCAGCTGCCGAATGTGCGCGTCGTCCGCGCGCCGTGCATGGGCTCTTGCGATATGGCGCCCGCGGTCGAAGTGGGGCATCGGCATGTCGATCGCGCCACGCTGGAGCGTGTGCTTGCTGTAGTGGAATCCGGAAACACGCATCCGAATGTTCCAGCCTATCAAGACCTCGAGGCCTATCGCGCCGAGGGCGGTTACAAGGTGCTCGAAGCCTGTCTTTCAGGCGAGCGCATCGTTGAGGATGTGATCGCGACGCTTTCGGATGGCGGCCTGCGTGGGCTCGGCGGTGCGGGATTTCCAACGGGCCGCAAGTGGAGCCTCGTGCGCGCAGAGCCAGGTCCGCGGTTCATGGCGGTCAACGGCGACGAGGGCGAGCCGGGCACGTTCAAGGACCGGTATTACCTGGAACGCCGCCCACACCAGTTCCTCGAGGGCATGCTAATCGGCGCCTGGGCCGTCGAGGCATCCGAGGTTTTCATCTACATGCGGGATGAGTATCCCGCCGTGCTCGAAATTTTGCGACGCGAGGTGCCGAAGCTCGAAGCCGCGGGCCTGTCACGCCACACGAAAGTCCATATTCGCCGCGGGGCTGGCGCCTACATTTGCGGTGAAGAAAGCGCGATGATCGAGTCGATCGAAGGTAAGCGCGGCCTGCCGCGGCACCGGCCGCCGTACGTGGCACAGGTGGGCATCTTCGGTCGCCCGACGCTCGTAAACAACGTCGAGACGCTTTACTGGGTGCCGCAAATTCTGGCCAAAGGCGCGGATTGGTTCGCGTCGCAGGGCAAGAATGGTGCGAAAGGCTTCCGATCATACTCCGTTTCCGGACGTGTAAAGAATCCCGGCGTGGTGCTTGCACCTGCGGGCTCGACTGTTCGGGATCTTATTGAGCTTTGCGGCGGCATGGCCGAAGGGCACACGTTCAAGGGCTATCTGCCGGGCGGAGCCTCGGGCGGCATCCTTCCGGCGTCGATGGCCGATCTTCCGCTTGATTTCGGACAGCTCGAGAATCACGGGTGTTTCGTGGGGAGCCATGCCGTCGTCATCCTGTCCGACAAGGACGACATGAAGGCTGTCGCCCTCAATCTCATGAAGTTCTTCCGGGAGGAGAGCTGTGGCCAATGTACGCCGTGCCGCAATGGCACGGAAAAAGCGGTCAAGCTCATGTCCGAGCCGCACTGGGACAAGGAGCTGCTTGAAGACCTGGCGCAGGTGATGGCAGACGCCTCCATCTGCGGCCTGGGTCAGGCCGCGCCTAATCCCTTGCGATCGGTTCTCAAATATTTCCCGGAGGATTTTCGATGACAGCGCCGCGTGCCGTACCGACAGTGCAGGTCGACAATGAGCGGGTTCGCGTGACGGAATGGCGATTCGCCCCCGGCGCCGAGACAGGCTTTCACGTTCACGAATTGGATTACGTGGTGGTGCCCGCCGGCAATGGACGTTTGAAGCTCGTTTCGCCCGAAGGGGAGGAGACCTATGCCGATCTGAAGCTCGGTGTTTCGTACTTCCGGAAGGCGGGCGTGCACCACAATGTCATCAACGCGAGCGAGGGCGAATTCGCGTTCATAGAGATCGAGCTCAAAGGCTGAGGTCGACGGGCTCAGGCGATTCAGGAGTGCTTTAGGGTAGTGATCTCCTCCCTGGTCATATCAGCCAGCACGCGCACGGAAGGTCCGCGCAGTTTCGGGCCACAGCTCCTTGATCTCGGCCGGAAGCTGATCGATCACGTCCGCTATTTCGCCGGGATCGAGGTGGTGGGCCAGCAGGGCGAACACGTCGCGGACCGCCGGCTCGGGCGGAATTTGATGCGGCAGCAGACGCATCGTGACCTGGTCGAGGAACTTCTGCTTTGTGCGGATCTTTTCCGGTGCATGGGACGGCCGCCAGCCTTCGTAGTAGATTCCACGTATGATGAGCGGAAGCTGTTGGCCGAGGTCGACGGCTTCCGCGAGCGTCAGGCGGTCGCGAAGTTGGTGAAGAACGGCGCGCAGCACCGCGTAGGCTTCGCCTTCGCTCGCCAATCCGCCATTGTCGCGCAGCTCTTTCAGCCATTCCTGCGTCTGCTGCACGGCATGCGCTATGGTAGATGGCAGTGTCATCGTCATGACTCCCTGGGGAAGGTTCCAGGCACGATTGTCAGACGCGCTGGGCGCGTCGTGAATGCGCCGGGTCAAATCAGCGCCAGGGCAAAACGCACGAACAGCAGCACAGGTTGAGCCAGGGGTTGGAAATGTCCGAGAAAATCACGTTCGAGCTCGACGGCAAGCTCGTCGAAGCCAACGAAGGCGAAACCATCTGGCAAGTCGCGCAGCGGTATGGCACGACGATTCCGCACCTGTGCTGGAACCCCGCGCCGGGCTATCGCGCCGACGGCAATTGCCGGGCGTGCATGGTGGAGATCGAAGGCGAGCGCGTGCTTGCCGCTTCCTGCATCCGCAAGCCAACGCCGGGCATGAAGGTGAAGACCGCCAGCGAGCGCGCTCGCAAGAGCCGCGAGATGGTCTTCGAGCTTCTCATCGCCGATCAGCCGCCGAAAGAGGAGAGCCACGATCCGGCTTCCAAGTTCTGGAACTGGGTCGCAGCGATGGGGATCGCGACTTCGAGCCGCTATCCGCGCGCCGACATGCCGGCGGCGGACAACTCGCACGCGGCGATCGCGGTCAACCTCGACGCCTGCATCAAATGCGGCCTATGCGTGCGCGCCTGCCGCGAAGTGCAAATGAACGACGTCATCGGCATGGCGTATCGCGGCTTCGACGCCAGGCCGGTGTTCGATTTCGATAAGCCCATGGGTGACTCGACCTGCGTGGCGTGCGGCGAGTGTGTGCAGGCCTGCCCGACCGGCGCTCTCATGGAAGCCAACCTGCTCGATGCTTCGGGCAAGCGCGTGGAGTTCGAGGAGAGGTCGGTCGATACGGTTTGCCCGTACTGCGGGGTCGGCTGCCAGACCAAGGTGTACGTGAAGGGCGACCGAATTCTTTATGTCGACGGTCGAAACGGTCCGGCAAACGAAAATCGGCTCTGTGTCAAAGGCCGCTTCGGATTCGATTACATCCATCACCCTGACCGACTGAAGAAGCCATTGATCCGCCGCGAGGACGCACCCAAGCGCGGCGACATCGTGGTCGATCCGCGGAATCCGTGGGACGTGTTCCGCGAGGCAACTTGGGAGGAGGCGCTGGAGAAGGCCGCCGCCGGCTTCCGGCGCATCCTCGAGCGCGACGGCGGTCAAGCGCTTGCAGGCTTTGGCTCTGCGAAGGGCTCGAATGAGGAAGCCTATCTGTTCCAGAAGCTGATCCGTCAGGGATTTGGCACCAACAACGTCGACCACTGCACGCGCCTGTGCCACGCCTCATCCGTGGCCGCGCTGATGGAGGGCCTCAACTCAGGCGCAGTTACCGCGCCGTTCACGGCGGCCAAGGATGCCGATTGCATCATCGTCATCGGCGCGCGGCCAACGGAGAACCATCCTGTCGCTGCAACTTATCTCAAGAATGCAGCCAAGCGCGGGGCGAAGCTCATCGTCATGGATCCGCGCGGCCACAGCCAAGGGCTTGCGCGATACGCCAGCTACGTCCTGCAATTCAAGCCAGGTCGCGACGTGGCGCTGCTCAACGCCATGCTCAACGTGATCATCACGGAAGGGCTGGTCGACGTTCAGTACGTCCAGGCGCATACCACTGGCTTTGAAGATCTGAAGGCACGGGTCGCGGATTTCACGCCCGAGCGCATGGAGCCTGTCTGCGGGATTCCGGCAGAGACGATCCGCGAGGTGGCGCGGCTCTATGCGCGCTCCGAACGCTCGATCATTTTCTGGGGCATGGGTGTCTCGCAGCACACCCACGGCACTGACAATGCCCGCTGCCTGATTGCGCTGGCGCTTGTGACTGGCCACATCGGCCGGCCGGGCACGGGTCTGCATCCGCTTCGCGGCCAGAACAACGTGCAAGGCGCATCGGATGCTGGCCTCATCCCCATGGTGTACCCGGACTATAAGTCCGTCGAGGATCCCAAGATCCGCAGCTTGTACGAGGAGCTGTGGGGCCGGCCGCTAGATCCGAAGCGCGGCCTGACGGTCGTCGAGATCATGCATGCGATCCACGATGATCAGATCAAGGGCATGTACATCATGGGCGAGAATCCGGCGATGTCGGATCCGGACGTCTCTCATGCCCGCGCAGCCCTTGCGCACCTTGAACACCTCGTCGTGCAGGACATCTTCCTCACCGAGACGGCCTGGCACGCAGATGTTGTCCTTCCAGCCTCCGCGCATGCGGAGAAGTGGGGCACCTACACAAACACCAACCGTCAGGTGCAGATCGGCCGCCCGGTGCTCAATCCGCCGGGCGAGGCGCGGCAGGATTGGGAGCTCATCCAGGAGATTGCAAAGCGTATCGGGCTTGACTGGAACTACCGCGACGTGTCCGAGGTATTCGCCGAGATGGCGAGCGTGATGCCGTCGCTCAAGAACATCACCTGGGAGCGGCTGTTGCGCGAAGGGGCCGTCACCTATCCGTGCGATGCGCCTGACAAGCCGGGCAACGAGATCATCTTCGCGACCTCGTTCCCGACGGCCACAGGTCGCGCCAGGATTGTCCCGACTGATCTTCTGCCTCCTGATGAGCTGCCGGACGACGAATATCCGCTGGTTCTGACAACGGGGCGGCTGCTCGAGCACTGGCACACGGGCGCGATGACGCGCCGGGCCAGCAAGCTGGATGCGCTTGAGCCGGAGGCAATTGCGGGTCTCAATCCGAAACAGATGGATCGCCTCGGCATCCGGCCAGGGGAGTTCATCAAAGTCACCACGCGGCGTGGCCAAGTGGTTCTCAAGGCCCGCGCCGACCGCGACGTTGCCGAAGGAATGGTGTTCATCCCCTTCTGCTTCACGGAGGCCGCCGCGAATCTGCTGACGAACCCGCAGCTGGATCCGTTCGGCAAGATTCCGGAGTTCAAGTTCTGTGCTGCTCGGGTGGAGCCGGTGAAGGAAACAGCCGTTGCGGCGGAGTAGTTCAGCTCGGCGGGCAGATGCCTAGACACCGGCGGGCACGAACACGCAGCGCGGCACGTAGGTGCCGTCGCCGTTCTCCCGTACGCAGACATGCGTGTCGTTGTCTCGTGACGGCCGCTGCGTAAAGCCCTTGGGGACGCGCACCCGGATGTTGCCTGCAAACATGAGCATGGCCCCGTCGGGCATGTGCTCCACTCGGTCGACCCTCATGCAGTCCCGCCCGCTGCAGCACTCGATCGGATACCAGCTGTGCGCCGTCGAGACGGTGAGCGGCACGGTGGCGAGCACCAAAAAGGCCCCTAACCGCAGGACGTAGTTCACTAGCATCCGTGACGACTCCGATTGGCCGAGAATACGCACGCGGCCATAACCGGTCTGCATCGGTACGGTTCCGGCTGGGACAGGCTGCAATGCTCACGAGCACGACTGCGGCTGGCAACCTGCGGGCGAATCAAAGCTGACCTTCACCTTGGTTTGGTACGCCGCCTAACTCATCGGTTGTGTGGATAAGTGTTGTTTTCACGCAATAGTTGCGCCAACCAAAGTGGCAAAAAAACCACATTATCCGACGTCAGATAAATAGGATCTTTGTGAAGAAACTGTCGATTACTCGAAGGGATTTCAAATTAGGGCAGAATCTTGGCAGCCTTAAAAGAGATGAAACATTGATTTTTGCCGGCTGAAACGCATTATGGCGAAAAGAAGGCAAATCGTTTGTAGATGCTTGTTCAACCGTCGCAGATCACTGACGGTCTGATGAGAGAATGAAAAAAGCCCTTCCGCCGACGTTGCCTACTTGCATCAGCCAATCCTGCACGGCATTGTTGCAGCTGCCAGTTCTCTTACGAGGGCGGCGGACCTTCGGCGTACCGCCGGAGACGAGGGCGAGAGCAACAGGTGCCGGAGCGGGGACGGACCTGTTGCTCGCTCCGGCGCCGCAGAGGGTGGCTGCTTTAGCGTCAGCGTTCGGAATTCATCGCGCCTTCCTCTTGCCGTTATGGCGTGGTAGGTCTTCCTGCCCAAGTGAGACCGCCTAACCAGAAAAGTGCAAGTCTGTGAGCTCGCGTTTGTCAGAAGGCGATCAAACATGAAGCCGGCCGCAACCGATCTGGAAAGCTTCATTCGGTCTGCTTTCGCCTCTCACGCGAGTGTCTGTCGGCGGCGTATCGTCGGCGGCCCGGCAGTTGCAATCGACCACCGGGCGACGGCGGTTCTCGCGCCCGTGTTGAACGAAATTTTCTCGGACATTGCGGCCACTTCGGAATCTGATGTTGCTCCGGACGTTGCGATCGCTTGGTCTTATGATCCGCAGGGATGCTGCATTATCGAGCTGAACAAGGGCTCAGGGCCGGTTCGCTCCGTTCGATGGCGCCAGTCTTCGAGAGCGTACAGCTCAGGTCTTGAGGCTTATGGCCAAAGCATGATCCGCTGTGAGACCTCTGATTGGGGCGCGCGGGTCATAGTCCCGGCGCGATATATTGCCGATCGCTTCTCGACGAGCAGCTCAGGCCCGGCTCACGAGGATCCGATCGAGGGACGGACGGTGTTGGTCGTTGAAGATCAGCTGATTATCGCCCTCGACCTTGAGGCCCTGCTGCGCGAGGAGGGGGCCGAAGCCGTGCAGCTCTGTGGCACTGTAGAGGACGCTCTCCGCTCGTTAGAGACGGAGCGCCCGGATGTTGCCGTCCTTGACGTCAACCTCGGCACGACGACTTCCTTTCCCGTGGCGCGGGAGCTGCAGCGCATCGGCGTGCCTTTCATTTTCGCCACGGGTTACGGCAAGGAGATCGAGTTTCCTGCCGAAATGCGGCAGGTTCCGCTCGTGGCCAAGCCTTATTGTGTGAAAACGATCCGCGAGGCGCTTTCGAGCACCGTCGTTGCACACGTGTGAGCGCGCTACGCCTGCGGATTTCCAGAAATTTCGCCTTTAGTTCGTATACGCCGGCCGCCATCCTGCGGCGCGTGCCTCCTCTTCACTACAGAACCAGCGTTCTCCCCGCGACGGGTCGATATGCACGGAGTCGTAGAAGCGGCTCCAGGGCATGTGATAGATGCGGCCCTTGTTCGTGAGGTTCCCTTTGATTACGCACCCGCTGGGCGCTGATGATCGAGCCGCAGACCACTTCTCGGCGCGGTATGACCAGGCCGGCTGGTTATCGCCCTGCCAGATGCCGACGCGCATTTTGCGAGCATCAGCTTCGACATGAGCCAGTCGCCGCGAATATCGAACAAACGCCCACGCGAGACCCCGCCGAACCATCTCGGCATTGAGCTCAAGTGAGCCCACATAGCAGATGGCGATGAGGCGGCCATAGCTATCGTATTCGGTGCCCGTGCAGTGAACTTCCCGACCAGCGGTCATGTCGGCAAGCTCTCTGGTCGCGGCGATCCCACACTCCCAGCGTCTCCGCGAGGCGTTGCTGCACGTTTGCCCTGCCTCCGGCGCATCGATGCCTTCCAGGCGGATTCTGACCTTGTCGATCTCCAGTGTGTCGCCGTCGACGATGCGGGCGTAACCGGAAATCGTTACTCCCTTCAGGTCAGGCGCGGCTTTCGAAAGTTCGGACGGCGAGATGATCGCCAACAGGCCGCCCAGGAGAGCCGCCAACCCACCAGCGCCCACTATACGGAGGATTTGATGTCGCTCAGACTCAAGCATGAGTTGAGCCTGATGCGATTCGTTGGGCGGCGTCGAGGAAAGATTGCGGCCAAACTTATCTGAAACTTAACGAATTTCGGGCCGCCCGATTCAACCGGATGGTGCTGCCGCTCAATCGGTCGAAGTCTTCCTCGGTTCGGGCTGAAGCAGAGAGACCAAGGCTCCGAGGATGAGCATTGCGCCAGAGGCTCCGAGGCCCCAGGCGAGGCTGCCTGTCTGGTCCGCCACTGCGCCAGTTACGACCGGCCCCACGAGCTGCAGGGCCGAGAAGAGCAGAGTGAAGGCTGCCACCGCCTCGCCCCAAACGACTGGAGGCAGGGCCTTCTTGACCAGCGCTGTGACGGCGGCCGGCGGCATGAAGAACTGGCCGAACAGTGCCGCTGAGACCAGCATGACCCAGGCTGAGGTGTCTATGATGGGCAGCAGGGCGCCAACCCCAATCGAAAGCAACATCCCAGCAAGCGGCCACCCGCCCGGCCATTGTGCGAGCGAGCGCGTCCAGATCCGAGGTGAGACGATGGCCGCGATGCCGAGCACGACCCACATGAGCGCGATTTCCACGTTGCTCGCGCCGTGTTCTCGCATCCAGGCGACGATGAAGGTCATGTAGGCGAAATAGCCGAGCGCGTAGAACCCGTAGCCCGCAAAGGTGGCCGCGAGCGGCCCCTTCCGCCAGGGATGCGGCTCTGATTGGGGGGCGGGCGCCGTCGTCACACGTCGCGCTGCAGCTGTGATGATGAGACCGACGCTGCCTGAGATCACGCCCAGGCTGAGCCACGCCCACGGCCAGGCCGCGTCACCGCCGATCGCGAAGAGGGCCGGCAATGTAATGCCCGGCAGCAAAAGCCCAACTCCGCCGCCTGCGAAGTAAATGGCGATAGCGCCTGCTGCGCGCGCCGGATCGTTGGGAAAAAGGCTGGCGGCGAGTGCGCCTCCCGAGATGAACACTACAGCTCCACTGATTCCGGCGATGAGCCGGAGGCCGATCATGACGGGAAAGCTGGTGGTGAGGGACATGGCGGTGATCGCCGCCACCGTGATCCAGAGCGCGCCGATGAAGAGCTTGGTTGGCCCAAGTTTGCGAACGCTGGCCAGAGCGATGAAAGCGCCGATGAAATACCCGAGGGCATTTGTTGTGTTCAGCGCACCGGCCTGAGTGTAGCTCCAACTCAGGTCTGCCCGCATGGCCGGCAGGATGAGCGCGTACGCGAAGCGCCCAAGACCGTTCGACACGGCAACACCGAGCGCGAGCCCTGCGGCAATCAGGTAGCCACGCCGAATGGCGGCCGTGCTGTCTTGCGGCGTTTGGTTCATGAGGCTTTCGGCTGTGCGTCGACCGTCTTTGTGGTGGCGGGAGCTTGCAACTCAACTCCACTCGGGGAATGTTCCGAGGGGTCACGTATATCGAGCCAGCGCCAGGAGCAAGAGATGTCGGAGCCGGGGTCCATTCATTCGGCAGCGGCCAGAATAGGTGTTCTGCGAGCAGCGCGTAACTGGCTGGAGCGAGACGGCAGGGTAGCGTTGGCTACTGTCGTCGATACGTGGGGTTCGGCGCCGGTGCCGGTCGGCGGCCAGCTTGCGATTGCTGCGGACGGCAGCTTCGAGGGCTCGGTGTCGGGTGGCTGCATCGAAGGAGAAGTCATCACCGCCGCTGAGGAAGTCCTTGCTGATGGTCGCCCGCGGGCGCTCGAATTCGGTGTCGCTGACGAAACGGCCTGGCGCGTGGGTCTACCCTGTGGTGGGCAAGTTCGGGTCTACCTCGAGCGGCTTACGAAGGAAGACGGCCTGAGCCTGCTCAATCGCGCCCTGCAAGCCGACGAACGGCGGGAAGCCTTGCTCATTCGCACGCGCCTATCCGATGGGCACCGTGAGCTGTTCGACAAGAAGATGGCTGATCTGCCGGTCGAAGTCGCAACCAGACTTCGCTCGGGCGAAAGCAAGCTGCTGAAAACGCCGGAGGGTGAAGTCTTCCTGCATACTATTCTGCCACCGGCGCGCATCATCGTCATTGGCGCGACGCATATCGGGCAGGTTCTGTGCGAGCTCGCGCGCATGACGGGGTACGAGGTCACCGTCATCGATCCGCGCACCGCGTTTGCATCAGAAGCGAGGTTCCCCGGCGTCAAGCTGCTGACGGAGTGGCCGCAGGATGCCTTGCCGCGCATCGGTCTTGACCCTTACACGGCGGTAGTCGTGGTGGCGCACGTCAGTCATATCGACGACGAAGCGCTGAAAATCGCGCTTAAGTCGGACTGCCTCTACATCGGCGCGCTGGGGAGCAGCCGAAATCACGCGAAACGCCGTCAGCGGCTGCTTGAAGCCGGCATTACCGAAGCCGAGTTTGCGCGTATCAAGAACCCCATCGGTCTCGACATCGGCGCGCAGACACCCGCTGAAATCGCTGTTGCGATCATGGCCGAGGTGATTTTGGCTGTGCGCGGGCCGAAGGCGGAGCGGAAAGGCTGATCGCGATGGGCGAAGCCGGCCGCAGCCGCATCGCCGCTCTCGTCCTTGCGGCGGGTTCGTCGACCCGGTTTGCTGCCGGCAACAAGCTATTGGCGGAAGTATCGGGAAAACCGTTGATCGCCTGGACTATCACGGCATTCGTCGAAGCTGGCATTTCCTCCATCTTTGTCGTGACTGGCCCGGAGCCAGAACGTGTGCAATCCGCACTCGGAGAGTTGCCCGTTCAGTTCGTGCGCAATCCAAATCACCTGGCAGGCATGGGTGGCTCGATCGCGGCCGGAGTCGCGGCGCTGGGCGAGGATATTGCGGCTGTCCTGATTTCCCCAGGCGACATGCCCGGGATAAGCGCCGAGCTGGTCCGTTCACTCATCTCCGCGTTCGAAGCGGGTGGTGGCGAGCGCATCGTCCGCCCTTTGCTGCCGGATGGCCGTCCTGGACATCCAGTGGTCTGGCCACGCCGTTTCTTCCCAAAGCTTACGCAACTCTCAGGACCGGAAGGCGGCAGAACCTTGCTCCGAGAGCTTGCGAGTGAAATCGAACAGATGCCGTGGAGTGATCCCGCCGTGGCGCTTGACATCGATACAGTCGAAGAGCTGGAGCGCTACCGCGCGGCCAAGCAAGAACCGCATAACAGCTAGGCGCAGCTGCGCTTGACGATGCGCCAGCAACCTTGAATGCCTCGCTATTCATCAAGTGCCACGGGGAGGAGGGATGACGTCCGGGCAGGTGGATACGCCGAACTCGGCATGGCAGCGCCCGCAATTGGTTCTGTTTGGGTATGCGCTGCCGGTTTGGCGGCTGGCCGTCGTTGCTCTTGTTCTTTTGCTTGCCGCAGGCATCTCTTTCATCCCCGCGCCGCAAGGCATGCCGCAGCAATCCATGGTCGCCCTTGGTTTGATCGGCATGACCGTGGTGTTGTGGGCCACGATGGTCATCCCGCAGCCTGCTGCGGCCGTGATGTTCATCGCGCTGGTCATCCTCACCGGCGCGGCTTCGCCAAAAGCAGCGGTTTCAGGTTTTTTCTCAAGCTCACTCTGGCTGGTCTTCGGTGGTCTGCTGATTGGTACCGCTGCTGAGCGCAGCGGCTTCGGTCGTTTCATCGCGCGCCGTTTTCTCGGCCGCTTTCGCGACTCCTACTCTGCCCTGGTGGTGGGGGTGATCGTCGGCTCGACGATGTTGAGCTTCCTTGTGCCGTCCAACATGGGCCGGCTCGCCATCACCGTCCCCGTCGTTCTGGCGCTCGCAAAGGATGCTGGCTACCCGCTCGGTTCTCACGGGCACATCGGCCTTGTGCTGATCGCAGTGGTCGGCAATTTCGCCGTGGCGCAAGGCGTGCTGCCCGGCAATCTGCTCAACATCATGATCGTCGGTGCCGGAGAAACGCTCTACGGCATTCACGTCACGTACATGCACTATCTTCTGATGTGCGGCCCTGTGCTGGGGGCGGTCAAGGCGATTCTGGTTTGGCGCTTTTTGGTCTGGATGCACCCGGCGCCCACGCCACGCTTCGACGACGGATCAGCCGTCGATCAGCTCAGCCCCGATGCGAAACGCGTCGGCCTCATCCTTTCGATCGCCATTTTACTTTGGGCGACTGATTTCTGGCATGGCATCAAGCCGGGATGGGTTGCTCTCGCCGCAGGTGCGCTGTGCGTCGTGCCGGGTATCGGCGTACTGCCTGCGCGCGAAATGATCAATCTGCGGCGCCTGCTCATCATCGTGTGGGTCGGGACGGTTTTGAGCCTGGCGGCAGTGATGACGGAGTCGGGTGCGAGCGCTCTCGTTTCCAGCGTGCTGGCGCGGCTCGCCGGCGTGGAAGGCCAACCGCCCATCTACGGCTATTTCGCGATGGCCTATCTTTCCTCGCTTCTAGCCACGATGTCGACGTTCGGCGGCGCTGTGCCGACCATGGCCGCCGTCGCTGCCGAAATCAGCAACGCGACGGGCCTTCCGCTGGACACTGCAGTCATGTCCATCGCTGCGGGTATGTCAGCGATCTTCTTTCCCTACGTCGCTGCTCCGATTGTCGTCGGCCTAGTGCTCGGCCAGGTCAGCCAGCGCGCGGCGTTGCCCTTCATGGTCGTCATGGCGCTGGTGACCTGTGTGCTGATTATCCCGCTGAATGGCTTCTGGTGGTGGCTGATCGGTGAGCTGCCGTAATTACCAGAACGTTTCCGCCCCGAGCTCGCGGATCGCGGCGTTTGCCGTCATGACGGCGCCGACACTGCACCAGTGTAGAAACATCGACGCTTGGATCGGAAATCAGCTCTCGTGTGGCATTGGAGAGGCGCGGGTTATTGCCGCGCGCAATGACCACGTCCTCTCCCCGCTCGGCCTGTTCGGTGAGCTTAGACAGCTGGGGCTTGGCCTGATGTACGGTGTAAATGGCCATGAACGCCTCACGAATTAGCTAAGCTGATTTGCTAATTCGTGAGGCTGATCAGGCCAGCTTAATGTGCCGCCTCCCAATTATCCGCAGCCTTCGCATCGACCTTCAGCGGCACGGAGAGCGCGACCGCGGGTTCCGGGCTCTTCTCCATCACGTGCTTCACGGTTTCGATGAGTTTCGGAATCTCCGACTCGCGCGCTTCAAACACGAGCTCGTCGTGCACCTGCAGGAGCATGCGTGCTGACGTAAGCCCGGCCTTCTTCAATGCCTCGGGCATGCGGATCATCGCGCGGCGGATGATGTCGGCCGCGGAGCCCTGGATCGGCGCGTTGATGGCCGCCCGCTCCAGGAAGCCGCGCATTGAAGGATTGCGCGTGTTGATCTCCGGGTAGTGCACGCGGCGCCCGAAGATAGTCTCGACGTAGCCGTGCTCATGCGCAAAGGCTTTTGTGTGCTCCATGTAGTCGCGAATGCCGGGGAAGCGGGCGAAGTAAGTCTTGATGTAGTTGCCTGCCTCTTCGCGCGAGATGCCGAGCTGGTTCGCGAGCCCGAAGGCCGAGATGCCGTAGATGATTCCAAAGTTAATGGCCTTCGCGCGCCGCCGAATTTCCGGAGGCATATCCTTGATCGGCACGCCGAACATCTCGGAGGCCGTCATGGCGTGAATGTCGAGTCCGTCCGCGAACGCCTGCTTGAGCGCCGGAATATCTGCGATGTGCGCCAGTACGCGAAGTTCGATTTGGCTGTAGTCGGCAGAAACCAACAACATGCCCGGCTCGGCGACGAAGGCCGTGCGAATGGCACGCCCTTCCTTCGTGCGGACGGGAATGTTCTGCAGGTTTGGATCGCTCGAGGCGAGCCGGCCCGTCGTCGTCGCTGCCAGCGAGTAGCAGGTGTGGATGCGCCCTGTCTCCGGATGGATATACGTCGGCAGCGCATCCGTATAGGTCGACTTAAGCTTGGCCAGCTGGCGCCATTCCAGCATGGTGTTGACCAGTTTGCGCGCCTGCTCTGGTAGCTCCTCGTTCTGAGCGAGGTCGTCGAGCAGGTTGGCGCGCGTCTCCCACTGGCCGGACTTGGTACGCTTGCCGCCCGGTAGCTTCAGCCGCTCGAACAACAGCTCACCGAGCTGGCGCGGTGAGCCCAGGTTGAATTTGTGGCCGGCGAGCTCGTAGACCTCCTCCTCGAGCCGCGCGATGCTCTGGGCGAAATTGCCGCTCAGCCGCGAGAGCACATTGCGGTCGACCTTGATGCCCGCGCGCTCCATGCTGGCGATCACCGGCACCAGCGGCCGCTCCAGCGTCTCGTAGACAGTCGTCATCCGCTCCGCCACAAGGCGTGGTTTGAAGCGCATCCAGAGCCGCAGCGTCACGTCCGCGTCCTCGGCGGCGTACTCCGTCGCCTTGTCGATCGGCACGTTCGCGAAGGTCTTGCCGTTCCGCTTCGGTCCCGGTGCGTGTTCAATCACCTTGTCGAACGTGATCGTCGTGTGCTTCAGGTGGCGCGCTGCGAGTTCATCGAGGCCGTGATTGTTGCGCCCGCCGTCGAGGGCGTAGGACATCAATAGCGTGTCGTCGAACGACTTGATCTCGATGCCGTATCGGCTGAGCAGCAGCCAGTCGTACTTGATGTTGTGGCCAATCTTGAGGATCGACGGGTCTTCGAGCACCGGCTTCATGGCGGCCAGTGCAACGTCCAGTGAAATCTGCTCAGGCGCGCTCCCGTCGCCGAAATCGAAGCTGTCGTTAGCTGGTCTATGACCCAGCGGCACGTAGCAGGCCTGTCCGGGCGCAATGGCCATAGAGAAACCAACCAGCTCCGCCTGCATCGGGTCGCGGGACGTGGATTCCGTGTCGATGCTGAAACGGCCCACGTTGCGCGCTTCGGCGATCCACTGCTGCAGCCTCTCTATCGTCGTCACCGTCTCGTATTTCGAGCGGTCGATGGCAGGCGTAACGGAGGCTTCCTCGGCGAATGCCACTACGGCCGCAGGCGTGCCGGCCCCGGCCGGCAGTGCCGCAGTGTCCGCTTTCTTGGCCAGAGCAGGTGGATCTGATTGGGCTTTTTCTGCCGGCCGCTTAGTCGCCGCGGGCTTCTCCGGCATCGGCGGTAGCTCGACCCCGAGCTTCTCGGCGATGCGCCGCGTCAGCGTGTTGAACTCCATCTCGCGAAGGAAGCTGAGCAGGGCATTGGGGTCGGGATCCTGTACCCCCAGTCGCTCGATGGGCACCTTGATCGGAACATCTCGCTTCAAGCGGACCAGCTCCCGCGAGATCCGTGCCTGCTCTGCGAACTCGATCAGCCGCTCACGCCGCTTCGGCTGCTTGATCTCGTGCGCGCGCTCGAGCAGCGTGTCGAGATCGCCGAACTCGCGGATCAGCTCGGCAGCTGTTTTGACGCCGATTCCAGGTACACCGGGCACATTGTCAGTGGCGTCGCCTGAGAGGGCTTGCACGTCCACCACCTGCTCCGGCTCGACGCCGAACCGCTCCAGCACCTCCTCGCGGCCGATGCGCTTGTTCTTCATCGTGTCCAGCATCGTGATGCCAGGCTGGATGAGCTGCATCAGGTCCTTGTCCGAGGACACGATGGTGACATCGCCACCCTTTTTAAGGGCGTCGCAGGCGTACGTGGCGATCAGGTCATCGGCTTCGTAGCCGTCCTGCTCGATGCAGGCGACGTTGAAGGCTTTGACCGCGCGGCGGATCAGCCCGAATTGCGGGACAAGCTCCTCGGGCGGGGGCGGCCGGTTTGTCTTGTAGGCCTCGTAGATGCCCGTGCGGAACGTGTCCCGTGCCGTGTCGAATATGACGGCGATATGGGTCGGCCGGTCCGAAAGCTTGCTGTCGCCAAGCAGCTTCCACAGCATGTTGCAGAAGCCGTAGACGGCGCCGACGGGCAGGCCGTCGGACGGGCGCGTCAGCGGCGGCAAGGCGTGGAACGCACGGAAAATGTAGCCGGACCCGTCGATCAGGTAGACGTGGCTACCCTTGACAATAGGCACCGGCTCCCCCTCGGGAACGGTGCACTCGGCGACCCGTTGGACGGACTGTGAAGCGGTCTCTAGCGTCATGGCCGGCACTATACGCGGTCCAACCTGCCGGGTCAGCAGGCTGGCGCCGAATTGATGTCGCGCGTGGAGGTTGCGGCGGGAGGTCTCGATCAAATCTGCGGCACGCTCTCGGCCCGCGCGAAACAGGTGGCACTAACTTTTGCCCGGGAGAAGGCTTGGCTTCGGTTCTTTGTCTTGTTCGAGAGTGGCGCGCCAAAGCGGATGAAGATGAGAACTGGTGCGTCAGCCTCATAACCTGAAGCCGTAGATAGCCTCCGACGAGATTAGCTCCAAGATCATATGGGGTACGGACAATGACGTTACCCCGACCCCCAGCTCCGCAAACGCCAGCGACGAGCGCACGAGCGGTGAACGCACACCCCAGTGGTCGCCGCGCCTACGGTACAGCCCTCACCGACACGCTGCGTCCGGTTTCGCCGCAGCCGGGCTCGGCCGCCTGGATGACAACATGACCAGCTCCAACCAACGTGGCGGCCAGCTCGACCGGACTGCACGAAGCCAACGTCACCTCGGTGCCCGAGCTCATCAGCAAGCGCGATGTCAACGTGAGCGGTGGCGAGTAAAATGAAAGGAACCGCCATCACCGTCCATGATGTGCATAATGACGCCGGTGTTCCAATCACGGGAGGAAATGTCCACGGAGTCGCGCGCCAGAAGGCAAGGCGCGTGTTGATCGCTATGCAGAGCGTGGTGGCTTCAGTCGCCTTTGATTTCTCCTTGAGTGGCCTTCTGGTCAGCGAGAGTGGTATGTCTCAGCAGATGTTATTAGATAGCTCATTGAGCCGGCCAGTGCGCTGTATTGCCTGAGATCGATATTTGTGAAGGAGATTATGAGGGGACACCACGCCCAACCAATTTGGGCCAAGCTTGCTCGAGCGGGACAATCGCTACCCCACGCGTGGCACACCTTGATCGACCATTCGGCGGATGTTGCTGCCGTGTTCGGAGCTATGCTGCGGGTGCCTGTGGTAAATGCACGATTGGCTGCGCTGGCAGGTGAAAGCCGCCTCCCTGAAGTTTGGCTCAACCGTCTCGCCGTCTACGCAGCGCTGCATGATTTCGGGAAAGCCAATAGTGGGTTTCAGGCGCGCTGGCACGCGGACGCGCCTGCAATCGGACATGTCGGTCCTGCTTTGAGTCTGATTTACTGCGGCGAAGAGTTTGCGGATCAGATCAAAACGGCGCTGCCGATATCCGAACTCTCTGAATGGGGCGCTTTCGAGCAAGCCTTTCTGAGCGTTGTCGCCCATCACGGTCGACCGATGGACCCGGAAAAGGCGCTTGAAGGCTGGTCTCGCCACTGTGACTATTGGCAGCCCCGAGACGGATACGATCCGTTCGCTGCGCTGAGCCGTCTTACAGACGCCATTCGGCAGTGGTTTCCAGCTGCCTTTGCCAAGGCTGGTCCTCCCCTACCAGAGTCCACGCGCTTTTGGCATGCCGTTGCCGGCCTCATGATGTTGGCCGACTGGATCGGGTCGGATATCGCATCGTTTCCGATGACCAATGGGTGCGAGCCAGATCGGATGACTTGGGCGCGAGAGCAGGCGCCTCGGGTGCTCGCCGACTACGGCTTTGATCCTGACGGACACCGGCGTGCCATTGCGCGGCCAGTGACCTTTGCCAGCATTTCAGAGCACGAACCCCGCAATATCCAGCTGGCCGTGGCGGAGGCTGACGGACAAATCGTCGTGCTCGAAGCCGAAACCGGGGCGGGCAAGACCGAAGCGGCTCTCTATCGATTTGCGCGACTGTTTGTGGACGGCAAGGTGGATGGGCTCTATTTCGCTCTGCCGACGCGTGTTGCGGCAACGAGCCTCTATTATCGCGTGAAAAGCGCTGTGGTCAGATTATTCCCAGAGAAGGCACGGCCAGCCGTCATTTTGGCCGTCCCGGGATATGTGAAAGCGGACGATGTTACCACGCGCGTTCTGCCGGGTTTTGATGTGCAGTGGGATGACGACCCTGATGAGGCGACGCGGCGCGCACGATGGGCAGCGGAACACCCTAAACGGTTTCTCGCCGGGACGATTGCTGTTGGTACGATTGACCAGGCTCTCTTGGGAGCGATCCAGGTTAAGCATGCGCATCTTCGTTCCGCATGTTTGATGCGCAGCCTGCTCGTCGTCGACGAAGTGCATGCCTCTGATACCTACATGGAGTGGCTGCTCAACCACTTGCTGGATCAGCATGCCCGCGCCGGTGGTCACGCCCTGCTGCTTTCAGCGACACTTGGTTCAGCAGCGCGTACGCGACTTCTCGGGAGAAAGGTCAGCGAAATTCCGGACGTCGCCGAAGCGGCAGCAATGCCGTACCCTGCAATCTCGACGTCCAGCCACCCGGCACCTAGGCAGCATGCCGGACGAGGGACCCCGAAAACCGTTGCACTTGCGTTGGAGTCGCGCATTGGCGAGCCGGAGACGGTAAGCAGGATAGCACTAGAGTATGCCTCTGAAGGCGCCAAGGTGCTCGTGGTGCGTAATACGCATCGCGATGCGATCCTGACCGCTGAGGCATTGTTTAGACTATCGCCAGACAATCCGGCACTCTTTCGCTGCAACGGCATCCCCACGCTGCACCATGGTCGCTTTGCACGAGAAGATCGTGAGCTACTTGATGCAGAAATCGAACGGCAGATTGGCCGAGATCGGCCCAAAGGGGGGCTGGTCCTGATTGGCACCCAAACGCTGGAGCAGAGCCTCGATATTGATGCCGACCTGCTTATCACGGATCTCTGTCCTGCGGACGTTTTGCTCCAGAGACTTGGCCGTCTTCACCGCCATGCACGCAGCGATCGCCCGAACCGTTGTGCAAAGCCTCGTGCCATCGTGCTATGCCCCGAAACGCTCACGTCGTTTCTCGAACGCGGCCGTCACGGGCTCGGAGGCGCCCACGGCCCCTATCGCGACGTCGTTGGGCTCGAGGCAACGCGGCGGTTGATATTGCGCCATCCTGAGTGGCGTATCCCTGAGATGAATCGGCTGCTCGTCGAGCATGCTACCCATCCGCAAGCCCTTGAGATGCTAACCAGAGAATTGGAAGTGGTTGATCCGAGATGGCGCGATGCACGCCAACGGATCGTAGGTGCTGGTATGAGTGAAGTCCAGCTGGCGTTGCAAGCCGCTCTGCCATGGTCCGCACGCCTATCTGACAGAAAAGCGATCTTCCCCCAAGACGAGAGCTTGGCAACGCGGCTTGGTGCGCAAGATCTTGCCATCACCTTGCCCGATGGACTGATCGGACCATTCGGCACGCCAATCAAGCTGCTTTCCATTCCTAGTTTCTGGCTGGGCGGCATTGATTTGGGGAACGATGTCGAACCTCGCATTGACACGATCGCACAAGGGCGATTGACTTTCCGTATCCAGAGCGAAGTGTTCCAATACGATCGTCTTGGGCTGCGAAGGGGGACAGGCGATGGCGGGGGGCATAGCGGCTCTTAATCTTCTTACCGAGCCGCTTATTCGCATCCGGCGGGGCGATAACGAAGAAAAAGTTACGCTCCCCGAACTTTTCGCAGTCGCCATAGCCGATGACCTCGATAGCGTGGTCGCGCTCAGGCCACATCAAAAGCAAGCGCTGCATGCATTTCTGGTTCAAGTCGGCGCGATGGCGCTATTGGCAGCGGATAGACGTGGCCCTCCTAGCACTGCAGAAGCGTGGACAACTCTCCTCCGCGGATTAGCGCCAGACTATAGCAGGGATGAGCCTTGGTGCCTCGTCGTCGATGACCTCGCCCAACCCGCATTTCTTCAGCCGCCTGTGTCAGAGGGCGATCTCAGCTGCCTCAAGGAGAAGGAGGTCACGCCCGATGCTCTCGACATGTTGGTCACTTCGAAGAACCACGATCTCAAAGCCGCCCGCATCACATCGGCGGAGCCTGATTTGTGGCTGTTTGCATTGCTAACGCTCCAAACCTGCGAAGGTTTTCTCGGCCGTGGCAACTACGGCATCAGCCGCATGAATGGAGGCTTCGCTTCGCGTCCCTTTGTTGGGATTGCCCCCAAGGGACGCTGGGGGGCTCAAATCAGGCGAGATATGGAACGACTGATCGAGCTCCGATCTGAGATTGTGGCGAATTACCCGATGTATCGCGAAGAAGGCGGCCTTGGCTTGGTCTGGCTGCGCCCGTGGGATGGAAACGCTCAGCTGACGCCGGAAGAACTGGATCCGTATTACGTCGAGATTTGTCGCCGAGTCCGTCTAAACTTCGATGGGACCGCCATCGTAGCTCATCGCGGAGCCAGTCGCAAACCAAGGATTGCCATGCCCGAAGGCTTGAATGGAAACACCGGTGATCCTTGGACGCCTATTGATCGCAAACACAGCAAGGCGCTAACCGTCGATGGCTCAGGCTTCCACTACCGGCGTGTTGCCGAATTGCTCGACCCTTCCCGGTTTACCCCCGCGCCGCTGCAGGACGTAACTCCTGGCGATGGCAGCGAAGGTTTGGAACTGACCCTCTCGGTAACGGTGCGCGGCCAAGGCGAAACCGAGGGGTATCACGAACGGCGCATCCTGATCCCTCCGCGCGCAGTTCCGTTCTTCCTGCACCGCGGGGCGAAGGATCGTCTTGCCGAGGTTGCCCGAGACAGGGTCACCAATGCTGCAACAATGCGCACCAAGGTGCTCAGTCCAGCGCTTTTTCGTTTGTTTCAGAACGATCCGGATACAATCAATTTCAGACACCCGGCGACACAAGCGAAAGTCGAGCCGTTCCTCGCCCGCTTCGACAGGGACGTCGACGCAGATTTCTTCGATCATCTTTTCGAGGAACTGAGCGAGGACAGCAATCCCTCGGCTGCGCGACGATTGCGGCGTGCGTGGTTGATGGAGCTCAAGGCACGTGCTGGCGACATCCTCGCCACGGCAGAAGCTGGCTCGCCATTGAGCCACGTGCGCCGTTACCGTGCACGGGCTGCTGCTCAAAGCGTCCTCGACAGTGCTTTTCAAAATGCGTTTGAGAGCTGGATAAGAGAAGATTGATGAACGGTTCCGTTTCCGAACAACAAATTGCGGAATTGGCCGCAAGAAGCGAAGTCGGCTCCGACGTCCTCGGAGCCGTGGCGCAAGAATTCCGCCGCCTCGTCGTCGCCAATGCGCGCGCCGAATTGGCAGCCTTGCGGCGCATGGATCCGGACCGGCCCACGACCGGAGCCCTGTTTCGTCTGCTGGCTCGTGCCGGTATTGGTGAAATGGGCCTGGACAGGCTCCAACGGTGGGCGAGCGCAGTCCACATCATGGCGCAGCGTCCGGACCGGCTTCGACCCGGCAATCTCGGTCAGAGCCTGGCCGCCATCGGATTTACCGAACAACGATTGGACATGTTGCTCAACGCACGCGGGAGCACGTTGCGCGACCTCGCCCGCCGCACTGCGAAGCGGCTCGCTAACAGTGAGGAAGCCATGCCGTACCGCGAACTTTGCCGCCTTGTTCTCCTGGACGGCCGGCCGGACCGCGAAAACGAGGCTGAGGAGTTGCGGATTAGAATTGCCCAGTCCTTCCAACGCGCCAGCCGACAAGACAACTCGAACTGACAATCGAATTGAATTTTTGAGGAGTGATTTCAATGACAGCGGCCTCCGCCCGGTTCTTGCAGATCCATACGCTCGCCTCCTATCCCGCCACACTTCTCAACCGGGATGACAGTGGCTTGGCAAAGCGCCTCCCGTTCGGTGACGCCACACGCACGCGCATTTCTTCGCAATGTCTAAAGCGCCATTGGCGCACTGTGGATGACGAATGGTCATTGAAAAACATCGATGCGCCGAAGAGCGTACGCTCCCGTGAGATCCCCGAGCGGCGCATTCTTCCCGCTCTCGAGGCCGCGAAGGTTGGCACTGAGGAGGTGCGCCAAGCCATTTGCGAGGCGATGGCGATCGGACTGCACGGCGAGAACTCGGCAAAGGTCAAGGATCGCCAAGCCTTGCTCCTGGGCCAGCCCGAAATCGATTATCTTGCGCGAAAGGCGATCGAAATCGCTGAACGCCACGCTGATCCGAAAGCAGCTGCAGACGCCGTCAAATCTCTGTTCACGAAGAGCGAGAAGGCGAATTTGTCTGCGCTCCGGCAGCGGGGGGTCCTTGAGGCAGGTTTGGAAGCTGCATTATTCGGCCGGATGGTGACATCGGATCCCGAGGCCAACACCGATGCCGCAATTCACGTGGCGCACGCTTTCACCGTCCACGCAGAAGCCTCTGAAAGCGACTACTTCACTGTCGTCGACGATCTCACGCGGGAAGCAGGCGAAGCCGGCGCCGGCGGGCTGTTCGACACCGAGCTTACGGCTGGTCTTTTCTACGGCTATGTCGTCGTCGATGTACCGCTGCTCACCTCCAACCTCGGTGATGACCCCGAGTTCGCAGGAAAGGTGGTCGAGCATCTCGTACATCTCATCGCAACGGTGTCGCCGGGCGCAAAGAAGGGCTCCACCGCACCCTACGCCTACGCGGAGCTGATGCTGATCGAAGCCGGCCAACGCCAGCCACGCACCCTGGCCAATGCCTTCCGCACACCCTGTGCGGCGCGCACCGACGCGGCCACAGGAGCATTGGTCGCCTATCTCAGCAAGCTTGATGCGGCTTACGGATGCCGAGAAGTGCGGCGTCATACGGCCATCGAACCGCGCATGCTGCCCCAATCAGAGCCTTTGGGCCTCGATGCGTTGGCCACCTGGGCGCGGGACCTTGTCGCGGCACGAGCGGAAAGCTGACGCTATGGCACAGCACCTCATTCTGCAGCTTGAGGCGCCGCTCATGGCGTTTGGTGGCACGATGATCGATGCCATTGGTCCGACGTTGGAGTTCCCGATCAAGTCGCTCATCACCGGCCTCATCGCAAATGCTGTGGGATGGCGGCGTGCTGAGCGGGAACGGCACCAGAAGCTCCAAGAGCGCATTGTTATGGGAGTTCGCCTGGATCGCCCGGGAGCGGAGCTGCTGGATTACCAAACGGCGCTACTCTTTGAGAATGAACAAGGGTGGACGACGCGGGGTATTCCGGAAGGTCGTGAAAAGAGCCCTTCCTACAAGCGGGGCCGGTCTGGCAGAAAAGAACTAACGCACCAGCGGTATCGTTACTATCGCGCTGATGCACGCGTCATCGTTGCGCTGCGCCTTGAGCCATCCCAGGACCCACCGACGCTCGATGAAGTCGCAAATGCACTGGACCATCCGGCCCGCCCGCTTTTCATTGGCCGCAAGACGTGCTTGCCGTCGACACCACTCCTTGCCGGTCCGCCGGTGGAGGCTGAAAGTGTGTTGGATGCGCTTCTCAAATGGCCATTAGCGAAGACCTTGCCTGGAAAAGCAGGCGGCAGGGTCGATTTGCCGACGGAGCACAGGGTCAAGATGATTATCCCTGTGCGCGAAAGTACACCGCCGGGCCCATACCGCGTGATGCGCATTCCAGATCGTCGCGATTGGATCGCCGGGGTGCATGCCGGGGAGAGCGAGCTTTACGTATTTTCCCTTCCGTCAAGTGAATTCCCGGCTGGGGACGGAGCCCGCCAATGACGGACGCACCGACGTTCCCGCTTTACATGATCCAGCTGCAGCCAGACGCTATCCGCGCCGGTCTGTGGATGGCACATGAAGGCCTTTCGCGTCAGGGCGCGGACGATGGATATGGCTGGCATGCCTTGCTCAAGGCTGCGTTTGGCGACCTTGCACCAAAACCCTTCCGGATCATCGAACACGCAAGAAAGCCGTTGCAATTGCTTGCCTACAGCCAGGCCGATGAAGCGGCATTGCGTGATCAAGTTGCAGCTTTCGCCGCGCCAGTGGTGGTAGCGGCTCTCAACCTGCCAAGCCTCGCCGTTAAACGAATGCCGGACTCATTTGCCGCTGGCCAGCGCTTCGGCTTCGAGGTCCGCATACGGCCGACCATCCGCCAGCACCCTGCCGGCGACCGGACAAGGAGCCGCGAGCGAGATGCCTTTCTGGCCGCAATCGAGAAAGCTGGACCGCGCGAGGCACGCGCGGAGATCGACCGTGTTGCCGTTTATACGGAATGGCTGCGTGGCCATTTGGAGAAACACGGTGCACGCCTGATCGGCGCACAGCCACTCGCCTTGCGGCGGACAAGGGTGAGCCGTCGTAACGGCGAAAGGCATCTCGTCAGCAACATCGAAGGCCCAGATTGCACCTTTTCTGGTGGGCTTGAAGTCGTTCAGCCAAATGCCTTCCGAGGATTGCTAGCCCGCGGAGTAGGCCGCCATCGGACGTTTGGGTTTGGTATGCTCCTCTTGCGTCCGTACACGGGATCAATAAACGATGCTGTTAGGTCGTCTCGGGCTCGATAAGGCTCGCATCCCTCACGCGGACAGACACGGGTTGCTGTGGCTTGATCGCGGCCGGCTCGAAGTTGAAAACGGCTGCCTCCGCTTTGTCACGGCGGGCGGAGCTCTGGACCCAGGCGACTACCAGGTGCCACATCAATCCGTGTCACTCGTGCTACTTGGACCAGGCTCCAGCGTCACGCACGACGCTCTCAGGCTCCTGGCAGCTCACGGCTGCGCCCTGGCCGCAATTGGTGACGGTGGCGTCCGTTTCTATACGGCACCACCGTTACTGCCAGATTGGTCGGTGCTGGCGCGCAAACAAGTGGAGCTATGGGCCAATAGTAAGACTCGCCTCGCCGTAGCGCGGAAGATGTACTCGATCCGCTTTGGCGAGATCGTGCGCGCACGAACGCTTGATATGCTGCGCGGCATGGAAGGAGCACGACTGAAGCGAACCTATGAGCTCACAGCCCAACGATTTGGTGTTCCTTGGCATGGCCGCAGATATGATCGTGACAATCCAACCGCGGCCGATATTCCCAATCAAGCCATCAACCACGCCGCCAGCGCCGTCGAGGCCGCTGCTGCTATCGCAGTTGCGGCAACGGGCACCATCCCGCAGCTCGGCTTTATTCACGAGGACAGCGGTCAATCGTTCATCTTGGACATAGCCGATCTCGTGCGCCACGACGTTACTTTGCCGATCGCGTTCGGAGCGGCAAAGCAGGCATTGAGAGAAGCTGATCAGAGCCTGGACCGGCTGGTCCGGAAGCGCGCTGCCGAAGTCTTTGCGCGCCAGCAGGTCATCCCCCTGCTGATCGACCGCATAAAGGATATACTGAGGACGCCGGAGGAAGAGATTTCGTCCGAGGGCTGAAATGGCTCTTTGCTTCGTGATTACGCGTGACGTCGAAATGCGATATCGGGGCTTCCTTGGCTCGATCATGCTGGAGCTTGCCCCCGGTGTCTACGCGAGTCCGCGGATGAGCCAAGCCGTGCGCGAACGTGTGTGGGAGGTGCTGAGTGACTGGCACTCAACACTCGGGTCCGGCAGCATTGTCATGACGTGGCGGGAAAAGACGGCACCAGGTGGCCTTCGTATCCTTACTCTAGGCGAGCCGCCGAAGTCTCTCGTAGAGCACGAAGGCCTTCTGCTTGTCCGCCGGCCTGTGCGGGGTTAATGACCGTCGCTCTTTGACAAGTGTAATAATTCCAGTACGTTGGAGGTAAGAGGTTCCTCCGCACGCGCGGAGATCGACCCAGAACGGGCGCCGTTCTGCTAGGTTCGGGAAAGGTTCCTCCGCACGCGCGGAGATCGACCTGACTACATTCAGTGACACGCTATAGTGTCGCTGGTTCCTCCGCACGCGCGGAGATCGACCGTGACTTTATGGCATGTGACTCGCAGTGTCAAGGGTTCCTCCGCACGCGCGGAGATCGACCTCCATCGACCGTGCAAGAATCCCGCGTTGTAGCGGTTCCTCCGCACGCGCGGAGATCGACCCGACGCAAACAGCGACGAGGAGAACGAAGCCAAGGTTCCTCCGCACGCGCGGAGATCGACCCATCCAGGGTGCGGATATTGGATTGAGCCGTACGGTTCCTCCGCACGCGCGGAGATCGACCCTGGATTGCATGGCCGCAGAACGATCCGACTCGGGTTCCTCCGCACGCGCGGAGATCGACCCGATCAGGGTGCCGAAGTTCTTCGCAACGCAGCGGTTCCTCCGCACGCGCGGAGATCGACCCGCTAAGTGCGTTGACTCTTCTCAAGTGACGTTGGTTCCTCCGCACGCGCGGAGATCGACCCCCGTCAGACCGCAGAGGACGCGCCCTCTCGACGGTTCCTCCGCACGCGCGGAGATCGACCCCAGTCCGCCGGGTTGTAGTGCTCGTCGTAGGAGGTTCCTCCGCACGCGCGGAGATCGACCCAACACCGCGTACACGAACCCCGACTATGTGCTCGAGCACTACTACACGGGGCGGATCGAGAAATTCGCTGGCAATGACGGCGCCGACAAATATCGTGGGTTGATGCCGCTCTCTGAGCTGCGGGAGTACACTCGGCAACACCTGCGCTTGCCAGGGATCACGGACGAAGCGTCAGGCATCTTCTCGCGGGCAGACATCGTGCTGGAGAAGCTGGAGGAGCTGACGCTTTACGTCCTCGAGCTAGACGAGCGGGTAGGAAGACTTGAGCATGCCGGATAAAATAGTTCTCGATGATAAAGACATAGCGGAACTCAACGCCATTATTGGCGAGATCCCGCACAAGTACGCCGTGCAGTTGGTGGTATTCTTCAACCGGCGGGCTGCGGAGCAGCGTCCGGGAGTCGTGCGCGGGAATGGCGCCACTGACGCCGCATCCGATAATACAGCGAGCGCGCAGGGCGAGATGTCGGACGGGCGAACTTCTGCCTGAAGCCGTTATCCGTCACGGTCACGGTGGTCCACTGATAGCCCGCATGAATGGCGCTGAGATAGATCATGCGCTCCAAGGCGTGGGCTATCGTGCCGTCTCTGCCAATCGGCTCGGGGGGAAACTCGTCGAACGTCAGGTTGAGGTCCAGCAGGGGCCTCAGAGCGGCCGGTCTGGCCCAGAACATCGTGCCTGATGGGAAGTCGATCGTATCCGGCAGCGGGCTTCGCCTCCAGAATGGGGTGAGCTTTATGCCGGCGCGCGTGGCGAGCTGCTTGGCGAGCGGTTTGTTAAAGCACCAATTGACCCACGGGATGATGGGCGGCCAGTGTTCGGCGGCAATGACACCCAGGCGTGGCGCGGCCTCGAACTTTTCGATGATGGCTGCGACAGTGCTGGGTGTGCTGATCAGGGTGTCTAGGATGTGCGCCCGCCATTGCCAGTAGCTTCCCTTGGTGTGCAGCCAAAGGACGTAATCATATTTGGCGTGCGCATCGCGGAACGTGACGAGCTTGGGCGCGACATCGCGGCCCCGGTTGGGTACGAGTTCGATTGTGACGCGCGGCCATGGCGCGAATAGCTCTCGCAAATAGTCCGCGTTTCCCGGTGATGATGTCGATAGGTAGAGATCGAACTCATACGGGATCATCATCAGATAGTCCCGCATGCTGAGATACTGATCTCTGTAATGCATGTGGCAGAATACGCCGATCTTCGGCATTTCAAATCTCCGGTTGGTATGCACGCATGCTAGGCTCTGCCCCATTCGCCTCTGTCCCGTTCGCGGGGGTGCTGCAGCGTGGGCCAATCGAGGGCACCGTCGCAGTCGCAGAGGACGATGACGCACTCTCTGCGTCTGGGCGGCTTAGTATCGTCGGCACCGCGGCGCTTGTCGAGCAGGACGATACGCTCGAATCGTCCGGCGCGCTGGCAATCGCAGGCACCGTCGCAGTCGCGGAGGACGACGACACACTATCCGCGGCTGGTATCTTCCTGACGCCGCGCTTTGGAAGCGTCAATGTCACGGAAGACGATGATGTTCTGGATGCGCGGGCGGTGTCGCCCATATTCGCGACAGCGCATCTCATTGAGGATGACGACGCCGCGGAAGTCCGGGCCATAGTGAGGGCGGCGTTCAGGTATGCAAAGGCGCGCTACGAGGCGCCGCCTGTGATGAAGGCCCGCAGAGAGCCGAGGACATTCAGAGCACAGCGTCTCGCCGCATGAGCAAGCTGCAGATCACGGCCGTATTTCAAGGCGACAGCGTCAAGCTGCCGTTCGAGGCGCTGGACGCCAAAGGCGCGCCCGAGAACCTGGACGGCTGCTCGATCCGCTGGGCGCTGAGGGTTCCTCCGCACGCGCGGAGATCGACCTCTTTTTGCCTTCCCCTTTAGATCAGCTCCGCTGGTTCCTCCGCACGCGCGGAGATCGACCTTTCGCCGCCAGATTGCTCCGACCAGGGATAACGGTTCCTCCGCACGCGCGGAGATCGACCCTTGCTTAGCTTCATCGTTTTTCCCTTCCTTTGGGTTCCTCCGCACGCGCGGAGATCGACCCAACGGCGCCCGCGAGCTCGAGGCGATCCTGGCGGTTCCTCCGCACGCGCGGAGATCGACCCAAAGGAGCACTGAGATGACCAAGACCATGGAAGGTTCCTCCGCACGCGCGGAGATCGACCTTCTCTTCTAGCCATTTCTCTTGCCTTAGTTCCGGTTCCTCCGCACGCGCGGAGATCGACCCCCAAGGCGTTTTCGCTGGATGCTCAATAAGTTGGTTCCTCCGCACGCGCGGAGATCGACCCGCCATCATCTCGGAGATCGACCGTTCGCGCACGGTTCCTCCGCACGCGCGGAGATCGACCGTGACTATGCACGGTCGCTCCGTATTGTCACTGGGTTCCTCCGCACGCGCGGAGATCGACCATTTCCGCCAGCTTCTCAAGCGCTACAATCAATGGTTCCTCCGCACGCGCGGAGATCGACCTTCTGACGGAAGATGGTCGAATCCTCACCGTCGGGTTCCTCCGCACGCGCGGAGATCGACCCAAATTACAAGATTGCTTATCGTAGATTCGCGAGGTTCCTCCGCACGCGCGGAGATCGACCGTGACTTTCCACATGACGCTGACTCCGTGACGTGGTTCCTCCGCACGCGCGGAGATCGACCCTAATGAACGGAATGAACTGTTAATCTTTGCCTGGTTCCTCCGCACGCGCGGAGATCGACCCTGATAGCAAAGCCAATCCAGCAGCATCACTTCGGTTCCTCCGCACGCGCGGAGATCGACCCCCTTCAAAGCGGCAGAAGCCGACTCCGCGTGAGGTTCCTCCGCACGCGCGGAGATCGACCCGAAGAAATGGGACGCGTTCACCCTTTACAACAGGTTCCTCCGCACGCGCGGAGATCGACCCTCGCCCGTGACCTGCAAGAGCAGGACAAAGAAGGTTCCTCCGCACGCGCGGAGATCGACCGCCGCTCGACCGCTCGCGCGAGAGTGATGGGGCGGTTCCTCCGCACGCGCGGAGATCGACCCGCATTACCGGCTGGGCCAAGAGCACCATTCTGGGTTCCTCCGCACGCGCGGAGATCGACCCGCGCAATTGCAGCTAATCCGCGCCAAGCTGGCGGTTCCTCCGCACGCGCGGAGATCGACCTTGCGTATGCAATCTTGCTTGCAATCGGAGCCAGGTTCCTCCGCACGCGCGGAGATCGACCCGTAACGCCATACGTTGCAGCATTCGCAATCGGGGTTCCTCCGCACGCGCGGAGATCGACCCCTTGATAGCCGAGCATTGTGGCCATCTGCTCAGGTTCCTCCGCACGCGCGGAGATCGACCTGTCCCTCATTTTACGAGCTTGCGGTAATAGTTGGTTCCTCCGCACTCGAGCTGGGTAAGTCGATCAAGCGTATCGGGCAGCCGCCCAAACAGCGCTGGATCATCGACCTCTCGCCGGAGGAGGTGAAGAACGAGCAGCCGCTCCGCTACCGGATTGACGGGCCGACAGCGGAATTGCTCGAGGAGTATCTCGCTGAGTGGCGTCCGCGACTGTGCACCAAACCCAATGCCTGGTTATTTCCGGCGCCGGACGGCAATGCCATCGACCCCAGAACGATGGCGAGAGCGATCCAGGCCCAGTCACGCCGCATCCTCGGCGTGCCGCTTTCGCCTCATCAGTTCCGGCACATCTCGGCCGAAAGCTTCCTGCTGGCCCATCCGGACAAGCTCGACCTCATCAGCGAGCACCTCGGACACGCGACCCCAACACCACGCGCCGCTACTACGCGCGCTCGAAGCAGAAACAAGCGAGCCGCATCTACCATGAGCATGTGCTCAAGGTACGGGAAGAGGCGGGCCAGCGGTTGGCCCGTCGGTCTCGACGCGCATTCGCCGAGGAGGGCGCGCCATGACGCGTCCGCTCAGTCTCAAGATCGACGATTGGCCGGCGATCGACCGCCAGCTCTGGCTGGAAGCGCGTACGCCGCTGCGCTTCGACCGTCGCGGCCGGCTTGCCGGGCGCTGGAGCCAGCGGCGCTGCCGCATCGTCTGTCAGGGTTACGGGCAGTGGCTCGCATTCCTCGCCCGTACCGGCAGTCTCGATCCCGCTGCTCTACCTGAGGCGCGCGTCACGCCCGAGCGGATCAAAGCCTTCGTCGAGGAGCTGCAGGCGCGCGTCTCGCCCTGGTCGGTGACGATCATGGTGCAGGCCGTCTACCGCATGCTCGTTGTCCTCGCGCCGGACCAAGATTGGCAGTGGCTGGCGGCCGTGGTTTCAAACCTCAAGCGCATCGCCGAGCCGTCTCGCGACAAGCGTCCGCACATGGTCGATCCGCATCAGCTCTATACCCTCGGCATCGATCTGATGGTTCGAGCAAGACATCTGGCAGCCAAGGGCAGCTATCACGCGGCGACCACGGGCCGGGACGGGCTGATGATCGCCCTGCTGATCGCCTGCCCCATCCGCATCGCCAATCTGACCATGATCGAGATCGGCCGGCATCTCGTTGCGGGTGGAAACGCCTATCAGCTCAAGTTCAGCCCAGAAGAAACCAAGACAAGCCGCGAGATCGAGGCCGAGCTACCGGCGGCGTTGACGCCGTGGGTCGATGATTACCTGCGGCACTATCGTGTGCAATTAATTGCACGCGGCAAAGGCTATCCCACCCGCCGGCTTTGGATCAGCCGGTGGGGCACCCCCATGATCGAACACGCGGTGCGTGATCAGATCAGAAAGCGGACCTCTGAGGCCTTTGGCCGGCACGTGTGGCCGCATCTGTTTCGTGCCATTGCCGCGACGGGCATGATCGATCACGCCCCTGAGCTGGCAGGCGTGCTGCCTGATCTTCTTGGCCACGGTGATTGCTTCACCAGCAGACGGTACTACGTGCTCTCGTCGGGTGCGCTGGCGCACGAGGCGGTCCAGTCAACCATGTTGGAGCTGCGCAAGGCCGCAGCAGCTCGGCTCAAGATCGAGACGAAGTCATGACCGCCCTCGCCCAATCCGACATCCTCGCCGAGTACGCCTGTCTGCTGGGCGAAGCCGTTGATATTTCCAGTCTCTCCGAAGCCGCCCGACGACAGCTGGAGACCCGGTTGTTGGCCGCCGTGTTCAAGCGCCGCTGGCCCCTGCTCATGCACTGGCGCCAGCAAAGCCGAGCACGTAGACAAGCGTTGCAAAGGAAACCGGCGTATGCTCATTCGTCCGCATCCAGAGCAGTAGGATGCTTGGCTGCGGATGGCGACATTCCCGTCGTTTCCGATCTGCCGCCGGTCCTACCGATCCTGCGTGAGGAAATTGCCCTATTGCGGGCGTTCCTCGCGCCTGAGATGCACGCAATCCTGTTTGACGACAGCCCATGACCCGAGCTGCCATCTACGCCCGCGTGTCTACCGTTCGCCAGGCCGAGCGCGACCTGTCGCTGCCCGATCAGATCGCCCAGTGCCGCAGGTGGTGCGAACGGCACGGCATCGAGGTGGTCCAGGTCTTCACCGAGCCCGGCGCTTCCGCCCTCGATGAAGATCGGCCCGTCTTCCAGGAGATGATCTACACCGCCAAGCGCCCGGACCACCCGTTCGACCTCATCATTGTGCACTCTCTCAGCCGCTTCAGCCGTGATGCCCTGCACTCGGAGCTTTACATTCGCGAGCTGCGCAAGGCCGGTGTCGAGCTCGTCTCGATCACCCAGGAGATCGCGCACGACCCAAGCGGGGAGATGTTCCGCAAACTGCTCAACATCTTCGACGAGCACCAATCCCGCGAGAACGCCAAGCATGTCCATCGCGCGATGCTGGAGAATGCCCGGCAGGGCTTCTGGAACGGCTCGCGCCCGCCATTCGGGTACCGGGTCGAGGTTAAGGAACGGCGGGGAAATAGAGACAAGAAGGTCTTGGTCATTGACGAGAGCGAGGCACGGATCGTCCGACTGATCTTTGACCTGGCCACAGGTGCTCATGGCCGTCCGATGGGCGTCAAGGCCATCGCTACTTTCCTCAATGAACGAGGCATTCTACGTCGCGGGCGACGCTTCACGACCGGCGGTGTCCACGAAATTCTGACCTCCACCACCTACCACGGCACGCATTATTTCAATCGGACCGATACCCGGAGAGGACGCCAGCGTCCGCCCTCCGAGTGGGTCAAACTCGAAGTGCCGGCGATCGTCGATGAGCAGACCTTCACGGCGGTGCAGGCCTTCTTGCAGAGCCGGGCACCGAAGCGGGTACCGCCCCGCATCGTCAACGGTCCAACGCTGCTTGCCGGGATTGCCCGCTGCGGGCACTGCGGAGCGGCTTTGGTCAAGAGCACCGGCAAGGGAAATGGAGGCAGCTATAACTACTACTACTACTACTACTGTTCACGCCGGATGAAGGAAGGCTCGCTGGCCTGTCGCGGCGCCCGTATGCGGATGGACAAGCTCGACAACATCGTCCTCGGCGAGGTGGCCGGACGCGTGCTCAATCCAGAGCGCCTGAAAGCGATGCTGGATGCCTATGTTCGGACCGCGCTTGAGCGTGAAGATCGCAATCGCGAGCGCCTGCGTCAGCTCCAACAGGACCACAAGGAAACGGAAGCCGGCATCGCGCGTCTGCTGGAGCTGGTAGAAAAGGGACTGTTCGAAGCTGAAGATGCCAGCTTGCGCGAGCGGTTGGTCAACCTGCGGTTTCGGCGGGACGAGCTGGCTCAGGAGATCAAGGATCTGCAGAAGCGGTTGGTTCAGGCAGAACCTACTTTGACGCCCGAGAAGGTCGGCCAAATTGCCGTCATGCTGCGTGAGAAGTCGTACCAAGGTCCGCCTGACCTGCGGCAGGCTTACGTGCGCCTAATCCTCAATGAGGTCAGTGTCGACGGTCGAGAAATCAGGATCAGCGGCTCAAAAGCGCTGCTTGCCCGCGCTGCTGCGAAGGGGCTTGGCACCACCTCGCCTTCGGTTCCTAGTTTTGTTCGGGAGTGGCGCACCCAAGAGGATTTGAACCTCTGACCTCTGCCTTCGGAGGGCAGCGCTCTATCCAGCTGAGCTATGGGTGCGTGGGGCCAAGACGATAGCGGATCTGGCCTGGTTGAGCAATCGCCAGCTCGCAGGGGGCCAGGACTGCCCTCCCTCAGCGAGCAAGCTCCCTACTCCGATGCACGGAGGCGAAGTTTTCGTCAACCGCCCATTTGTGCGTCACATGGCGTCGAGGTGCTGGGATGGCAATTGGGGCCGGGTTCGTACCAGCGCTGCTGTCGCATCCGATGGCATGCCCCCGCGTCGCTAAGTGCAAATCGAAGCTGGAGGCGCTGTTCTAGTCTCTGATGGCTGATCTAGGAGGGGAGAACGCGTGATTACTGAAACGCGTTGCGGCCCCTAGGGAACGCTATCAACAGTAAGCTTTCTGATTGTTATCTACTTATACTGGCGTCCCTCCGCGTGACCATACAATAGGTAGTGGCGCCTAGGATGCATCACGCCGACGACGTCGGGATTTAGGCGAAGATAGGTAGCATCGTCAAAATCCCGAGGGAGCCGCGGGCCCATCCACACTGGCCATTCCATTAGGTCATTATTAAATTGGCTTTGATCGATATAATGAGGTTTAAAGCCGTGCAACCAGCAGGCGACGGGCAATGAGAGTTGATCGCGCAGCGAATGGCGTAAAACTTGGTCGTGCCAATCCTCCATGACCCGGACCAGCTGGGGGTCGTTGTGGCGCCGTAGTAGAAGGCACGTGGCGGGGAGGCCATTATTAATTGGGTAACCAAGGCTGCGGTAAGTCTCCATTTGCCTCTGGACACGGTCCGGCTCGTCATAGCCAAGCTCAAGAACCGTGGTTGCCTCATCGTATACACAAGACCGTTCAGGATGCTGGAAGCAGACTAGTGGGCTAGGAGATGTGGCGAGAAAATCCTCAAATATCTTTTTAGGGCGCATTTTCAAACGTACTGTATTGTCTATGTAGAGGCTCCAATCGTATTCCGATAGGAATTTGTGAGGCAGGTGTTTAATCTTTTTTGCTCGCCGCGGCGCATCCAGAAGGCTCGGCGACAAATGAACAACACGCCAAAAGTCAGATCGAAGATCGGGGTCGTCGGTAAAGCAGACGAAATCTATATCATCCCGATCGTAGTGAAAGTCATTAAATCTCTCAGACCATCCACACAATACTGTATAGACGACAAGCCTCGGAGTTTTGGGTGAAAACTTAAAAAGCTTCATACCGCATCTCCGATCAGCATATCCTCCGCAACCTGTACAAATACTCTGTCCTTCCTACAAGGAAAAGATGCGGCCTCGAACAGGAGCGACGGACGAAGCCTCTAGGATTGCTCGAATATATCCCGAGTACTTCGCCCTACCTTGAGTGGAGTTGAAGCAGGCGGCTATCAACCAATTGAGATAGGAGGTATATAGCTTTTTTCTTAGGTTGAATTTCACGCCATGCTTGGTAGTAACGTATATCGCGCTCTTCATGAAATGATAAGATTTTAATTCCTCGATGTGAGGCGTCCATTGAGAAGAAGAGTTTCCAATGTGTTCAACGACGGCGTCGCCGGCATAGCCCAGCTTCCATCCGGCTTTCTTTATCCTCACAGCTAGATCATCATCCTCAAAGTATAGGAAGATGTTCTCGTCAAATCCGCCGAGCTCTAAGAAAGGGTTCCGCCTTACGAGCAGTGTGGCGCCTGAAATCACCTCGATCTCCTGGCGTCCACTTGGTGGTTGTTTAAGCCGTCGATTGGCGTCGGACGTGAGAAGGAGAGATTTTCGCCGGTACCACTGGTTGCCTTGACTTGTTCGGAATTGGGGATTTACTGCCACCCACTCGGGGCGTTCTAATGCGGCCTCCACAAGGTGACGTAGTGCTCCCGGCCGCAAACGCGCATCGGGATTGAGGAAGAGAACGAAGGGAGTGTTCAGAGTGTACGCTCCAATGTTGCAAGCGGCACCAAATCCTTGATTAGCATCGAGACGGACGACTTGCGCACCGCATGCCAAGGCCCTGTCCACGGTATCGTCGGTGCTGCAGTTATCGACGACGACGCAATTGACATCCTCATCGATGCTTTGCAGAGCCTCTTTGATAACGGCGGCACTGTTGTAAGTGACAACAACCACACCGAGTGCTTGCTTCAAAGCAGCTCCTCCTGTTCAGTAGATGACCAGCGGGAGTAGACTATGCGGGTGCCGAGGCATAAGATAAAGGGAAAAGTCTGCGGCAGACGCTCGAAATGCTAGGATGCAATTATGAAGAAGGCCGAGGAAGGCGATCACTTTGACTGGATCGTAAGCGGTAACCACTCTGCCCGGCGCCTGGCGATAGACGGGCCCCTGTTAGTAAGTAATCGCCGGTTTGGCGACAACCGCGGTTATTTCGTTGAGACATATAATGAACGCGATTTTGCCGCCATCGGAATTCTTGAACGGTTCGTTCAGGATAATCATTCTTATTCAGCAGAAAGAGGCACCATCCGCGGTTTGCATTTCCAAATCCCGCCGCAAGCGCAAGCAAAGCTGGTACGTGTGGTACGCGGAGCGGTCTTGGACATCGTAGTCGATATCCGCCGCTCATCATCGACGTTCGGTAAACATGTGGCTGTAGAGCTTACAGCTCATAACGGCCTCCAGCTCTTCGTTCCGGTCGGTTTCGCCCACGGCTTTTGCACTTTAGAACCGGAAACTGAGGTAGCTTACAAGGTAACCGAATTTTACAATCCGGAGCTTGAGCGTAGCATTGCTTGGGACGATCCGGATTTGGAACTACCTTGGCCGGTTGATCGGAATTCTGTTGTACTTTCTGACAAGGACCGTCGGGCTCCGAGGTTAAAGGAAGCCCCAATCCTTTTTTCGTAATTCTGTTTATTTAGAGTGTTTCTCTTCAACATCGAAAAGCGAAATCTGCAGTCGGCAACATAGAAATGATACCAGACTTGCTCTTTACGATACTTTAGTATTAGATGGCTCGCTTTCATTTCTTGCTGTAAAATCTGCAACCTTCTCACGCAATAGTGACTCACTTTTCGATATTAGTTGCAGATATTCCTTGTTGCCAAAGTTCCACAGCGTTGAAGAAACATCAATCCTGTGTCCGACCAAAAACGGAAATACCGTTACGACTCTTAGATTGGGGAGGGCCTCAAGGTAACGATCAATAGTATTCGTATCTACTGCTCCTCCGTCAACGCTCCATTGACCTAACCGCTCGATTAGTTCCGCGTTATAAACGTTAAAAACCATGCTTACAGCGGTATCTAAGTGAATGAAAATTTCGCCTTCAAATTTCTCAACCTTTGAAATAACCGCGCGAGGGCTGAGGTCTGCAATTAACCCAGAAAAAAGATGCCAGCCTTGAGTATTCTCTAGATATCGCTTGACGCGAGCAAACCGCTCCGCAAAATCGTCCGGAAAAAGTGCGTCGTCCTCGCAAACGACGGCAAATTTCACACCTCTTTCCTGTAGAGTGCTAAATAGATATTTATAGCTAAGAGCGCACCCCTTCCAAGAAGGTTCAAATCTTAGCCCAGGCCACAGGATAAAATCCTCCAAACCTTGGCTCAAAAACGCTCTTGTCCTTGCCGGCGTTTCTGGAAGCGTGAGGCAGATATAAGGCTTGTCTGGTACAGGCGGCAGATATTCCCTTGTCGCGGACTTAAATCTTTCGTATGATATAATATTTTGTGCCAAAAGGAAGCGGCGAAAGAAGTTGGCAAACGAGTATTGCTCTTTTTCGTTAAAACTTTTAATGGCTTGCAATTTTTGCCTTCTGTAGGAGGCATCGAAAAGGATCCGAGTTAATGCGCAGACTACGCCGTTGACATCGCCAACGTCCACAAAATCGACAACATCATGTAATTGGCGATGATCCTCGAGATCTGCACTTTTTTCGCTTATAATGGGCACGCCGACCGATAAGACTTCGTAAATACGAGTAGTCTCAAGCAGCGCTCCGTCGTAATAGTGAATATTTATGACAACGTCAGATGAGGCGATCTCCTCAAGAATCTCTTCTCCAAATTTATTATTGACAACGGTTACGGGAAATCGCGCTGAAATCCCTTCTAATAATCTCCTGCGTCGATCACATTTGTCGTCGCCGTAGAAAAGAACCTTCGGTTCCCGCCCCTCCAGAGTGGGTTTAACAAAATTCCTATATTGCTGATAAAGGTCAATGTTGACGCTAATAGGCATATAAAAAATCTTGTTCGATCTTATTCCAGAGGACATCAAAAATTCGATGTTGCGAATGGAGTAGTCAAGCACGGCTCCTGCTGACCGCAAGATGGCGAGGTATCTCGAACTAAACCATCTGTTGGATACTGATTGCTCCATTTGAACGGCAATATAATTATTTGGCGGAGGCAATGATTTGAATACCTGCGGGCATATAATAATTGCATGGTGATAATTGTGGTAAGTTTCGGTGTCATAAGCTATATCTGCTACGAAACCTTCTTCTTCGAGACATTTCTTAATGAGGCGAGCGCAATGGAGCGTATGGGGAGGTGTCGCGATCAGAAAGGTTCGAGTGCCGTTGGTAGGCGGCGAAAGTTCGCGAAGAATCCGTTCCTCCTTCAGCCGTCTCCGGAAATCGCGCCGGCGACTGCGCGATAACGGATGATGGGCAAGCGCTCGGAGATTTATGACTAGCCGAGAGATTGTGTCGTCAGAGCTAGCTAGTAGGCGCGACGTTGTAGAGACGGCCCGTCCATAGACCTGGAGAAATAACCCGGTCAGGTGCCGGAAAAAAGATTTGAGGAGACTGTCGTTGTGGTTCGATGATGTGCTCATTATAGCAGATGTTCGCTTTCGTGTTGGTTAATTGATAATTGTTTGCAAGAGTAAAGTCCTGCGAATAGATGAGAAAAATTGGCCTCTGGAAAATAAAGTAGTAAACATTGGGGGCTTATTTAGCGAAGTTTAAAGAATAGTGGTTCCCGGAGCAGATGAAAGGGTCTCCAAATATTTCCCATAGGCAGAGTTTCCCAGAAATTTGGCCAATTTTTTCAAATCGTCCGATCCAATAAACCCCATTCGGAATGCGACTTCCTCTGGGCAAGCAATCCGAAATCCTTGCCGTTTCTCAAGTGCGCGGACGAAATTGGCAGCTTCGCAAAGGGAATCGGGTGTGCCAGTGTCGAGCCAGGCATAACCGCGCCCGAGTTTTTCCACGTGAAGCGCCCCCATTTCTAGGTAGACGCGGTTTACATCCGTTATTTCAAGCTCGCCGCGCGCTGACGGCTTGAGGCTAGCTGCAATTTCCACCACGCGATGATCGTAGAAATAAAGTCCTGTAACGGCCCATTTAGAACGTGGGGCTTTTGGCTTTTCTTTGATAGAGAGTGGGCGCCCATCGCCGTCAAGCTCGATTACACCGTACCGTTCCGGATCATCAACTGTGTATGCGAAGACAGTGGCGCCAGACCTACGGTTTGCAGCGTGCTGCAGAATGTCGGTAAGTCCGTGACCGAAAAAAATGTTGTCACCCAAGATGAGGGCGGAGTTCTCCTGTCCCACGAAGTCGCGGCCAATAACATAAGCTTGGGCGAGCCCCTCCGGTTTAGGTTGCTCCGCGTAGCTAAATCGTATCCCCCACTGAGCACCGCTGCCCAAGAGACGACGGAAGAGAGGGAGATCCTCGGGCGTTGAAATTACAAGGATGTCACGGATACCCGCCAACATCAAAGTTGTCAGCGGATAGTAGATCATTGGCTTGTCGTAAACGGGTAGCAACTGCTTTGAAACTACAAGCGTTGATGGATAAAGCCTTGTTCCTTTACCACCCGCGAGAATAATTCCCTTCAAGACTCCTTCCCCAGATCTCTTTCCAAAACCGTAATAACCCTATCCTACACTGCAAAGTTGTGCAACGCATTGCTTAAGGCTACCGGGCCATGCCGGAAGGCGTACGCCGAATCTTGTTGCCAATTTTTCACAATCAAGCCGCGAGTTAGGGGGGCGGCGAGCAGGAGTCGGATATTCAGACGTACTGATAGCTCTAACTGGCACTGAGCGCCACCCGTACTCAGCGGCTGTGCGGACAGCAAACTCGGCAAGTTCATGCCATGTTGCAGCTCGTGCACCGGCAGCGTGATAGATCCCCCACGGACTGCCGTCACTGCCGGTGGATAATCGACGGGCAATGGAGAGAATTGCCGACGCGAGATCCGGTGCATAAGTTGGATTACCGTACTGATCGGCAACAACTCTGATCTCCGAACGCTCCCTCGCGAGGTGAAGGATTGTCTTAACGAAATTATGTCCGTGAGGACTGTATAACCAAGACGTTCTCAAAATAATGTGTCTCAGATTGGCTGTCATGACCGACATTTCGCCGGCCAACTTCGAGCGACCATAGGTATTCTGGGGATTTGGCAAATCCATTTCTGAATAGGTACCTTCCTTGGCGCCATCAAAGACGTAATCCGTTGAAATATGAATCAATGGAAGTTCGTATTGAGCTGTTATCTGCGCAAGGAGTTTTGCCCCCTCGCAGTTGATGGCATGTGCCAATCCAGGCTCAGCTTCGGCGCGATCAACTGCCGTGTAAGCAGCTGTGTTAACCACGAGTGTTGGTCGGATGTCGTCAACTGCACGAAGGAGAGAGGCCCTATCCAGGAGGTCTAGCTCCGGCCTGCCCAGCGCAACTAGATCTACGTCTTTTTCATATGCAGCCGCAGCCACCAATGAGCGCGCAAGTTGCCCTTGGGCTCCAACTACTAGCACTTTCATGCGGGATACCTGACTTAACTCGCGGTAACCGGCTCGAGCAATCCAAGTCGCTCGCCTTGGTAGACGCGCTGGCGTAATGGTTGCCACCAATCTCGATTCTCAAGGTACCAGCGCACCGTCTTGGCGAGGCCGGTCTCGAAACTTTCCTGGGCCCGCCAACCCAATTCTCGCTCGAGTTTCGAGCAGTCGATCGCGTAGCGCAGATCGTGGCCGGGACGATCAGGGACGAATGTGATGAGGAGGCGGCGGCTAGTGGCGACCGGAACCAGCTCATCGAGTATGTCGCAAATGGATTCGACCACCTTTAAGTTTGTCCGCTCACTGCGTCCACCGATGTTATACTTCTCGCCAGGTCGCCCTTTCTCGATAATGAACTCTAAGGCTCTAATATGATCGTCCACGTAGAGCCAATCGCGAACGTTTAGGCCATTCCCGTACACGGGAAGCGGCTTCTCTTCCAGTCCGTTGAGGATCATCAAAGGAATGAGCTTTTCTGGAAACTGGTACGGTCCATAATTATTGGAGCAATTCGTTATGATGACCGGCAAGCCATAGGTACGGAACCAAGCGTGAGCAAGATGATCAGCCGCCGCCTTGCTGGCCGAATAGGGAGACGACGGATCGTAAGGGGTCGTTTCAGTGAAGAAGCCGGTTGGCCCGAGTGAGCCATAGACCTCATCTGTCGAGACCTGCACGAATCTAAACCTATCGCGTCGCGAGGGAGGCAGGCTCATCCAGTAGGCGCGAGAAGCCTCGAGAAGAACGTGCGTTCCGACCACATTTGTGCGAATAAATGCATCGGAGTGATTGATGGAGCGGTCGACGTGACTTTCGGCTGCGAAGTGCAGCACAACATCGGGCTCAGTTTCACGAAAAATGCTGTCTACGACCGATCGGTCGCAGATGTCAGCTTTGATGAAAATGTAGCGGGGGTCTGAGACCACTGGCCCCAGCGAGGCAAGATTCGCGGCGTAGGTCAGCTTGTCGACGTTAACCAGACGGCGAACGCGCGTAGTTGGTTGGCTGAGAAAATGCCGACAGGCTGCAGAACCGATGAAGCCGGCCCCGCCGGTGACAAGCAGCCTCATTCTCCCACCCCCTTGCTCCGTAAGCAACCCCTCGATGACAACTCCAACACGCCCCACTAGTCAAGACCACCAACTGCCAATTTGCCCGGGTACGGATGGTACAGGCAGCTCCGCGGAGATTTGCAACCATCAGGATCAGCTGCCCCCTGCTGGTATAGCTGTGGGATCGTTTGGTCAATCTGGACGGATAATGGGGTGCGGAAACATGGCGCTCACGGTGGGCTCAGTTCTAAGCGGAGGCGTTCAAGAGCACCCCCGGACTTGCCCGCCCACGGCCGGACCTCACTAAGCTGCGCGAGCCGCGGCCCGATCTGAAATCGATCGTCACGGCGCCGCCGGTTCTTCAGGAGAACGTTTGAACTTCCAACAGAGGGACAACTCATGGGCTACGATCTTGTCCTCATCGGCGGCCGGGTTATCGACCCGTCCCAAGGGATCGATAAGGTAACGAAAGTCGCCTTTGCCAACGGCCGCGTGGCGGCAATTGGTGATGATGTGGAAACGGGGGGGGCCGCGGATGTCCGCGATGTGTCCGGCTATATTGTTTCCCCCGGCCTGATCGACCTTCACACGCACGTTTACTGGGGTGGAACGTCGCTTGGCATCGACGCCGAGGAATTCTGCCGGATGAGTGGCGTTACCACCTCCGTCGACACCGGCAGTGCCGGTCCGGGCAACTTCATGGGCTTCCGGAAGCACGTGATCGAGCGGAGCCAGGTGCGTATCCTGGCCTACCTGCACGTCTCGTTCGCCGGCATCTATGCTTTCAGCCACAATGTGATGATCGGCGAGAGCGAGGAAATGCGGCTGATGGCGCCGCTGGACGCGGTGGAGGTCGCGGACGCCAACCGCGATCTCATTGTTGGCATCAAGGTGCGCGTCGGCCGCCACGCATCCGGAACTTCGGGACTTGAGCCGCTGAAAATCGCGCTTCAGGTGGCGGACCAAGTGAACATGCCGTTGATGGCGCACATCGACCATCCGCCGCCGAGCTACGAGGAGGTGCTCGATCTTCTGCGGCCCGGAGATATTTTGACTCACTCATTCCGGCCGTTCCCGAATGCGCCTATCGATGGCCGTGGCAAGATCAAGCCGGCGGTGCTTCGTGCCCGCGAACGCGGCGTGATCTTCGATATTGGCCACGGTAAAGGTTCCTTCGCGTTCAAGACCGCGCGGGCGATGCTGGCCAATGGTTTTGAGCCGGATGTGATTTCCTCCGACGTCCACACGCTATGCATCCAAGGGCCGGCTTTCGATCAGGTCACCACGCTCTCGAAATTCCTTTGCTTAGGCATGCCGCTCGATCGTGTTATCGCGGCATCGACAGTGAACGCAGCCAAGGCGCTGCAGCGTGAGGAGCTGGGGACGTTGAAGGTCGGCGCCGTGGGGGATGCAACAATTCTCTCCATCCGCGAAGGTTCATTCGATTATGTGGACGTGAAGGGCGAGCATCTAATCGGCGACAAGCGTATTGTCTCCGAAGGCGTGGTCGTGGGTGGAAAGTGGTGGCACCCGCAAACGGTCGGTGCGTTCAAGGCAAAGGAGCTTGCCTAGCGGAAACCCCGACGAAATTATCGCCGGTTTAAGCCGGACGGGTTCTGGATTTGCGCAAAGGCGGGTATCGGCGTTCACGCCGATACCTTCCTTTGAAGTTTTGCCAGGCGTCAGCTCTGACGCGCGTGTCACCCAAACTCAGCAATTCTCGATGCGGCTACAAAGTACAACGTCCCCAGTCACGTCGCTTTGAAAAGAAAGCGGAAAAAGGCCTGTTTCGGAATGAGATCGATGACGCGCGCGAGAAGGGCGATTACCGCTATCGCGAAAATGAGGCGGCCCACAAAAACACTCGTGAGATCTGCCCCGAGTGCGACAACCAACAGCGTGTCCTCGATGAGGCTGTGAGCCAGGCCCATGAAGGATGTCGAAAGGAAAATATCCCGTGGCTCTAAATGGCCCTTGCGTGCTTCCTCGATGATAAGTCCGCCACCGTAGGCAAGGCCGAGCAGAAGGCCCACCATCGTCAGCGGCGTCGCGGCTGCACCAATGCCAGCGATGCGCAGAACAGGCGCGAGGGCTTTTGTGAGCCAGTCCATCAGGCCCGTCTTCCTCAGCACTTTCATGACGACAACGAGGCCGAGGAGGATGATGAACATCCATAAGAGCGCCTCAGCCGTCTCCCAGGCGAACGCAACCCAATTCGTATCCTTGCTCGCTGGCACCCAGTGTGGAGCGACAGGTGTCTGCAGCCATCCTGTGGCTTCGAACAGGGTGTGGAGCAGAAAGGCGTAGAACAGTCCGCCCACGAGGCGAAGCAACGACGTGGCAATGAGGCTCGGGCCAGCTTTCTGCACGATCCGCTGCTCGACCGGCATGGCGTGAGCGAAAAGCAAAAGTGACGACGCAATTGTCACTTGGGCCGTAGTCAGCGAATCCACTGGGACGAGGGAATAGATTGCGACGGCTCCAGCCCAAATCCCGACGAATATGCTGGCCAGCCACGCGAACCCGAGCTCAGGGGGCAAGCCCACCATGACCATCAGGGGCGCGAACAGGGGAGCAAGGAGATCGATAAGACCGAGCTCGACAGCCACGCGGCTGAGGACCATGACCGGCAGGACGATCCTGATGAGTAACCAATAAAGCCTCAGGGTGTCGCGCAAAGTCGTCGAGACATCCTGAAAGCTCAGCATGTGGTGGGCTCCAATCTGGGAGTAGGTCGACTTGCGCTCGAACCGGCGGACCCGACGAGGCTGAATTTCGGAATAGCGCCGAAAGGCCTGAAATTTGGGCCAATCGAAGCCAGTTCCGCGATTTCCTTTTCTACTCGAAAAGAACGCCCGCCACAGATGTGACGGGCGTTCCGAAGCGCTTGCAGATTTGAATTACTTCGAAACCTTGTCGATGAACCGGCTGTCGAAGGTCTTCTTCAGGTCGATTTTGTTGAGATCGATGCTCTCATCAAACGACAGCAGCGCCGCCGCCCCCTTCATGCCTTCCTCGGTGATCTTCCCGGTCCGGGAGTAAATGGGCAGAGAGTTGGCCACCGCCTGCACGTACATCTCGCGATCGCCGAGATAGTAGCTCTCAGGGACAACCGCTGCGACTTCCTCCGCGGAAGCATTGGCCATCCACTGCAGGCCCTTGTAGAAGGCGTTCACGAGTGCCTGAACGGTGTTGGGATACTTCTCGGCAAACTCTGGCTTCAGATAAAGCACAGCGGCAGGTGATGGCGCGCCGAAGAGGTCGATCGTATCTTTCTCCGAACGGGTATCGACGAGGACCTTCAGCCCAACCTTCTTCTCAACCATCGAGATCGCAGGGTCGATGTTGGAAATGGCGTCGATCTCGCCTTTCTCCATCGCCGCGACGGCCGTGGAGCTGGCGCCCACACCGATGATCGACACATCACGCGGCGAAAGACCGGCCTTGCTCAGGGCGTAGTTGACGATGTTGTGGGTCGACGAGCCCGGTGCCGTCACGCCGATCTTGAGGCCCTTGAGATCGGCCACCGAATTGACCTTGTCGGCAAGGTCCTTCCGCACACCGAGCACGATGCCCGGGAAACGACCAAGCTCGATCACGGCAACCAGATCCTGGCCTTTGGCCTGCATGCGGATCGTGTGCTCATAGGCACCCGTCACCACATCGACCGAGCCACCCATCAGCGCCTGAAGGCTCTTGGAGCCGCCCTGGAAATCCTGAATGGTGACGTTGAGCCCTTCTTCCTTGAAGAAACCCTTCGCCTCGGTCACCGTCAGCGGCAGGTAGTAGAGCGCCGGCTTGCCGCCCACGCCGAGCGTGACGTCCTTCTTTTCCGGCTCCGCAAGAGCAGGACCGGAAATGGCAAGCGCGCATAGCACGGCGCCTGCCAACGCTTTCCGCAGATACTTCATTTGTTTGCTCCTCCTTGAACTTAACCCTGTGTTGTTCCCGTGACCGCCGGTGCCGGACGCCACACCAGGAGGCGCCGCTCGCACATGGTGACGATGCCGTCGATGAGTACAACAAAGATCATCAGTACCAGCATGCCGCTGAAAACGCCGGTGACATCGAAGACGCCTTCAGCTTGCGCAATGCGGTAGCCAAGCCCGGCGGACGAGCCGAGATATTCGCCAACGACCGCGCCGATCAGCGCGAAGCCCACGGAGGTGTGCAGAGAGGAGAACACCCACGAGAGAGCGGAAGGCAGATAAACGTGCCGAAGCAGCTGGCGATCGTTCATGCCAAGCATGCGCGCATTGGCCAAAACCGTGGGGCTCACCTCCTTCACGCCCTGGTAGACGTTGAAGAACACGATGAAGAAAACGAGCGTAAAGCCGAGGGCAACCTTCGACCAAATGCCGAGGCCGAACCAGAGCGCGAAGATCGGTGCAAGGACGACGCGGGGTAACGCATTCGCTGCCTGCACGAATGGATCGAGGACCGCTGCCAGAAGCTCGCGGCGTGCAAACCAGAAGCCCAACCCGATGCCGCTCACCACGCCAATAAAGAACGCAAGGGCCGTCTCAAGCAGCGTGATGTAAAGGTCGTACCACATTTGATAGGTGGTGATGTCCTCGGCCGTGCGGCGGAGAACGTCGATCGGCGTCGAGAAGAAGAAGGGGTCAAGCAGCGGTTTCTGCGGCGCCGGCACGGTCGTCAGCAGATGCCAAGCGACCAGTGCGCCGACCGCGGTGAGGATACGCAGGGTAATGATTTTGTTGCGGTTCATGCCTGGTCCTCAGTCCTGTACGCCTTGATGACTTCCTTTTTCAAAGTCTGCCAAATCTCCTTATGGATGGCGCCAAACTCGGGTGTATGGCGCACCTCAGCCGGGTCCCGCGGGCGCTCCAGCCCAACTTCGTAATTGCCGATGATGCGGGACTCTGGCCCGGCCGCCATCACCACCACGCGGTCAGCCAACGAGATCGCCTCCTCAAGGTCGTGGGTGACGAACATCACCGCCTTGCGGTCGCGCGACCAAAGGTCGAGCAACAACTCGCCCATGATGGTGCGCGTTTGCGCATCGAGCGGGCCGAACGGCTCGTCCATCAGCAGGATCTTGGGATCGAGGATGAGGACCTGCGCCAGGCCGACGCGCTTGCGTTGACCGCCGGAGAGCTGGTGCGGGTATCGGTTCAGAAAGGCGCTCAGGCCGACGCGGCCCAGCCAATCCGCAGCACGCTCCCGGGCTTCGGCCGCCGGCGTGCCGTTCACCTCGAGCGCGATGGCGACGTTCTCCAAGGCCGTCTTCCAAGGCATGAGGGCATCGGCCTGGAAGAGATAGCCCGCCTTGCGGTTTATGCCTTTGAGCTGAGTGCCGAAGATCTTGCACTGGCCGGCAGATGGCGTGAGCAGACCCGCCGCTACGTTCAGCAATGTGGATTTGCCACATCCCGTCGGACCGACGATGGCCACGAACTCACCGTCGCGCACGTCCAGGTTGGCGTCTGCCACGGCCGTGTAGCTTTGGCCCGACCGATCCCGGAAAGTGATCCGAATGTCACGCAATGAGACCGCCAGCTCGGACGCTGGCTGTTGCGACACACTCTGGGCAGCCGGGTTGTCTTCACGCCCGACCAGTAACGGTTGTCCCATTCCTTTCTCCCCACCGCGCTGGGCGCTCATACCCCTTCCTAGTCGCAAGGATGCATACTGTCACGTCAGTTTGCCCGATTTCGCCCCGATATAGCCTAGCCTTTGGGCGCGGGGCCAGCCACGCATCCAAGGTATTGCGGTAGGAACGACTGCCACCTTCCGCCGCACAATGAGGTTTTGACCGCAGTCTCCGCGCCGGGCTGTCACTTTACCGGGCGGGTATCAGCCACGGGGCTTCGCTGAAGTGGCGCTTCTCAAAGGCTTCGATGGCTTCTGATTGAGCCAGGGTCAGGCCAACCTCGTCCAGCCCTTCAAGCAGCATGCGGCGGCGATGGGGCTCGATGGAGAAGGGGAAGGGGCCGAGGCTGCCGGCCGCAACGGTCTGCTCAAAAAGATCGACGGTGAATTCCGTTTGAGGAGCTGTTTCCGTGACGCGCGCCAGGGCCTCAATTGTTTCCCGCGGGAGAACGACGGGCAACATCCCGTTCTTGAAGCAGTTCGCATAGAGAATATCGGAAAAGCTCTCCGCCAGGACGCAGCGAAAGCCGTAGTCGCGCAAAGCCCATACGGCGTGCTCGCGCGAGGAGCCGCAGCCGAAATTCCTGCCGGCGATCAGGATCCCGGCGCCCGCATGCTCAGGCTTGTTGAGCGGGAATTCAGCGGCGTTGGGATTGTATTCAGGATACCGATCGCGTGCGAACAGGTACTTGCCGAGGCCGGTCGTTTCCAGCGTCTTGCAGAACTGCGCTGGGAAAAGCATGTCAGTGTCGATGTCGTCGAGAAGCACCGCGACAGCGCGCGACTTCAGAATGGTGAACGGTTCCATCAGCGTGCCTCAGACATAGTCGCGGACATCAACGATCCGGCCGGCGAGGGCGGCAGCAGCGGCCATCGCCGGGCTCATGAGATGGGTGCGGGCACCGGGCCCCTGGCGGCCTTCGAAATTCCGGTTTGAGGTCGAGGCGCACCGCTTTCCGGGCTCGACCTGGTCACCGTTGACGGCGACGCACATCGAGCAGCCCGGCAGGCGCCATTCGAATCCTGATTCCTGGAAGATGCGGTCGAGACCTTCTTCCTCGGCCGCTTTGCGTACGAGGCCTGATCCGGGAACGACGATCGCCCGGACGCCGTCGGCGACGCGCCCCTTTCGGGCGACTTCTGCCGCAGCACGCAGGTCTTCGAGCCGCGAGTTGGTGCAGGAGCCGATAAAGACCCGGTCGATCTTAATGTCCGTGAACGGGGTGCCCGGCTCGAGAGCCATGTAGGAAAGGGCGCGGGAGATGGCCGCTGCCTCGGCTTCCGTTGCGGCATCCTCGGGGCGGGGCACACGGCCGGTGACAATGTCGCCCTGCGACGGACGAGTTCCCCACGTCACCCAGGGGCCGAGAGCGGAAGCGTCGATCGTTACTGAGCGATCGAAGTGAGCGCCTTCGTCGCTCCGAAGTGTCGACCAGTACTTAACGGCAGCGTCCCACGCGCTGCCCTTGGGGGCCATGGGCCGGCTTTTCAGCCAGGCGAATGTCGTCTCATCCGGTGCCACAAGGCCCGCCCGCGCGCCGGCCTCAATGGACATGTTGCACAGCGTCATCCGGCCTTCCATCGAGAGGCCCTTAACGGTCGTGCCGCAATACTCGATGACGTGCCCCGTTGCGCCGTGCGGCCCAAGCTTGGCCATAATGGCAAGAGCGAGATCCTTGGCTGTCACGCCGCGCGGAAGCTCGCCGTTGATCTCGACCCTTAGGTTTTTCGATCGGACCTGCACCAGTGTCTGCGTAGCGAGCACGTGCTCGACCTCACTTGTGCCGATGCCGAAGGCGAGTGCGCCGAAGGCTCCGTGCGTTGAAGTGTGGCTGTCTCCGCAGACGATGGTGGTGCCGGGGAGAGTGAATCCTTGCTCCGGTCCGATGACGTGAACAATGCCCTGCCGCACGTCGTCGATGGGAATGTATGTGATGCCGAACTCGGCGCAGTTCGCCTGCAGGGTCTTCACCTGCATCCGGCTGCCGGGATCCGACAATGGAAGAGTGCGGCAGCCGACGGTCGGCACGCCGTGGTCAGCCACCGCAAGTGTCAGCTCCGGGCGCCGCACTTTGCGGCCCGTCTTACGGAGGGCAGCAAAAGCCTGCGGGCTGGTGACCTCGTAGGCAAGGTGCCGGTCAATGTAGAGAAGAGTTGATCCGTCGGGGCGCTCCTCCACGACGTGAGCATCCCAGATCTTCTCGTAAAGTGTGCGCGGCACGTTCGAATTCCGTGTGAACATCACGGCTCCAAGTTACGGATTCCGGGCGCTCGCATAGCATGCATCGGTCGAATGATCCATTCCGGCTATGACAGGCACGTCTTCCCCTTACGAGAGCGTGATTTTCTATGCGTGGCAGTGCAAATTGGGCACTCCAAGCCCGGAAATTTTAGTCAGCCGGTCAACAATACAAATTGAGATCTTGTCCCAAACGCCAGCATAAGTTTAGGTGCTGGTCGGAGGGTTGCTGAGGCGGAACCAGCGGAACACTTCGGGGGAGCCATGAAACTTGTTCATTCCACAGCGCTCTGCGCCTTGATCGCTGCGGCCAGCATGACGTGGGCAATGTCCCTGGCGCGCGCGCAAGGTATGTGGAACGGCAATACCCCGGTCTTTCAAAGCGATATCGAGCGGCTGGAACGGCAACTCGAGGCGGAGCGGGCGGAGCGCCGCCAGCAATATAATGTCGTCTATCCCAAGTTCATGGATGGGGGCGAGAAGCCCGACATCAAGCCGGTCGAACCGCCAATCGTCTATTTGGAGAAGAATGAGCCGCCGGGGATCATCATCGTCGACACCGGTGGGCGGAAGCTTTACTACACGCTCCCCGGTAAGCGGGCCTACGCCTACCCGATTTCCGTTGGGCGAGAGGGGTTCACGTGGACAGGTACGGAGCGCATCAGCCGCATCGTTTCCTGGCCGTCGTGGACGCCGCCGCCGGAGATGCACCGCCGCCAGCCCGGCTTGCCGATCACGGTTTCAGGCGGCATCCGCAACCCGCTCGGAGCGAAGGCGCTTTATCTGGGCAACACGCTTTATCGCATTCACGGCACGAACAATCCGCGCTCGATCGGCCGGGCATCATCGTCAGGCTGCTTCCGGATGATGAACGAGCACGTGGTTCATCTGGCCACGCTGGCGCGTGTTGGTACTGTGGTGCGTGTTGTCCCGAATTACTCAGGCGTGAGCGAGACGGCCCCGCTGTCTTCGCTGCTGTCGATGTTCACCTCAGACAGTGACGAGAAGCCGACCAAGGGTAGGAGCAAGAAGAATTAGGAGCCTGAAGACCCAGCGATACGTTCTTTTTAAGCTCGCTGGGTCGCTTGATGCTTTAATGGAACGTCCGCCGGCGACAATCGTCTGCACGTTTGCAGGCGAGAGACATCAGCCGAATTCAAAGCGCGCTTCCCCATAGGAGCTAAGCCTGCACCCCACGCAAGCCTCACCGACGAGGATGTCGATCACGTGAGGCCGTTCGGCAGGCGGTTACAGCCAGTGGGTTGCGGCTACTCGGTACCCGGTGATCGGGGAAGATCCCGCTCATCAATTTCTGGTCTGCTGTTGCGTCAGGGTATTGTCGCCACAATTGCCCCCCGGTCTGCCCATCCGATCGGCCGCGAATCTGATTAAATCGACGGGGCGCAAATCAATCGGGAGTTTCAACAATGCCAGTCACGTTCGAGCACATCGAGGAGCTGAAGAAGCGTTCTGCCGAAAACAAAAATGCTCCCGTTGAGCAGCGGAGCTACCTTGCCCTCGAACTCATCGCCGACGCCCTGATCCTGACGCTCGAGCAGGAGCTGGACGAAGATCTTGCTGATGAATACGAAGAAGAGGAGGCTGAGGAAGAGGAAGAGGCTGACGAGGCAGGGGAATAGGACACTTAACTTGGATTGTTATGCGGGCACGCGCATTACGGCGTTCGTGCCCGCATTTCGTCTTGGTGATACGTTTTCCATATCACTGGCTGAAGTGCGAATTTCCATGCCTCTCTCGTCGGCTCAACGCTCTTTCGGAAGCTCGCAGTCGACAGGAATGCTAGTATTGCTCCGCAGAGCAGGTGGCGTGGGAAAATCAGGAATTCGCAGTGACTGTCACGATCTACCACAATCCGGCGTGTGGAACGTCCCGTAAGACATTGGCCCTCATCCGGGAAGCTGGAGAAGAACCGGAAATCATCGAGTATCTGAAAACGCCGCCGTCCCGGGATAAACTTCGCGAATTGATCCGAGCGATGGGCATCACTCCGCGTCAGTTGCTGCGGCGTAGGGGGACGCCTTACGATGAGCTCGGTCTCGACGATCCGAAGTGGACCGACGACGAAATCATCACGTTGATGACGAAGCACCCGATCCTGATCGAGCGCCCCATTGTCGTGACGCCCCTGGGCGTCAGGCTCTGCCGACCGCCCGAGCGCGTCCTTGAAATTTTGCCGAAACGCTAATAGCTGCGAGGTTTTCCTGGCAGCTTTGCATTCTCCGCACAACGTAGTTTGCGAGCCCGAAGCTGGACAGAACCATCCCCGGGGCTAAACATGTCTCGCGAGCCAGCTTGCCAATTGGGCGCTTGAACTGCGGAGAAGAGACATGGGCCAGAACGGGAGCCGGGGAACAAGCCCGGCCACGAATCCACCCCGCGTATCCCTGATCAATCCGAACCCGTTCACGACGCGGCCTGAAATCGAGGGGACCTTCGGCGTGGTCGCTTCCACCCATTGGATCGCCACTGCTGTCGGCATGGGTATTCTCGAAAAAGGTGGAAATGCCTTCGATGCCGGCGTCGCGACAGCATTTACCCTGCAGGTCGTCGAACCGCATCTCAACGGCCCTGGCGGCGACGTGCCAGTCATTCTCTACGACAAGCGCAAAGGCGAACCTGAGGTGATCTGCGGGCAGGGACCTGCACCCGCGGGGGCGACAATCGCTCATTACCGCGACCACCTGGGGCTCGACATGGTACCTGGTACCGGGCTGCTCGCTGCCTGCATTCCCGGTACGTTCCCGACGTATATGATGATCCTGCGCGACTACGGCACCATGCGTCTGCGTGATGTGCTGGAGCCTGCGATCGACTACGCCCTGAACGGCCATCCCCTTGCCGAGCGCGCCTCGGCGACCATCGCGACTGTGGCCGACCTGTTCAGAGAGCATTGGCCAACGTCGGCCAAGGTTTTCTTGCCAGGTGGAAACGTTCCGGAGCCTTCGACAATTTTCAAAAACAAGCGCCTCGCTGAAACCTACATGCGCATTCTCTCTGAGGCGGAGGCCGGAGGCGGAGGGCGTGAGGCGGAAATAGAAAGGGCCACGCGCGCCTGGAGCGAGGGCTTCGTCGCCGAGGCCATCGATCGTTTCTGCCGCACGCAAGAAGTGATGGACGTTAGCGGCCGGCCGCATCGTGGTGTGCTGACTGGCGAGGACATGGCGCGCTGGCAGCCGCGAAAAGAAGCTCCGCTTCATTACGATTACGGTCGCTTCCGCGTTTTCAAGCCAGGACCGTGGACCCAAGGGCCGGTACTATTGCAGATGCTCGCGCTGCTTGAAGGCTACGGCTTCGACAAGATCGATCCGACCGACGCGGATTTCATCCATCTCTGGATCGAGGCTGCGAAGCTCGCCTATGCCGACCGCGAGGCCTTCTACGGAGATCCGGATTTCGTGGACGTTCCGCTCGAAACGTTGCTTTCGAAAGCCTACAACGCGGAGCGCCGGAAACTCATCAATCCGAATTTCGCTTCTCTCGAGCAGCGGCCCGGCCAAATTGCCGGCTTCGGCGGCAAGGTGATCGTCAAGAGCGTCGCGGAAGGAAGGGCGGCCGTTTCGGCGGCCGGAGCTGGCGAACCAACGGTCGGGCGTTTGGGTGAAGTTCGCGGCGATACCGTCCACGTCGACGTCATCGACCGGCACGGAAACATGTTTTCTGCGACGCCGTCAGGTGGCTGGCTGCAGTCCTCGCCTGTTATTCCGGAGCTGGGCTTTCCGCTCGGCACGCGCGCGCAAATGTTCTGGCTGGAGGAGGGGCTGCCCGCCTCGTTGGCCCCCGGCAAGCGGCCACGCTCGACGCTTTCCGTCGGCATGGCTTTCCGTGATGGCGAGCCGTACCTTATCTGGGGCACGCCGGGCGGTGATCAGCAGGATCAATGGAACTGCCAGTTCTTTCTGCGGCATGTGCGTGCCGGTTTGAACCTGCAGGAGGCAATCGACGCGCCAGCGTGGCACATCGAGCATTTCCCCATATCGTTCTGGCCAAGGACGGCGCGTCCAGGCGTGGTCGTGGTGGAGGATCGGCTGCCCGCGAGGACGATCGCCGAGCTGCGCCGCCGCGGGCACATCGTCGAGATAAGCGGAAGCTGGACGGAGGGTCGGCTGACGGCAGCGAGCCAGGAAGGCGTGCGCCGCAAGGCGGCCGCGAATCCGCGCGGAATGCAGGGTTACGCAGCGGGTCGCTAAGTTCGAAATTGCGCGTTTCCCGCGCATGAAGCGAGGTCGCTCATGACTTGGTCGATCATCGCTCGCGATGAGGCGACAGGCCGCGTTGGCATCATCGCGGCAAGCCGCTTTTTCGCGATCGGCGCTGTCGTGCCCTATATCAAAACCGGCGTCGGCGCAGTTGCAACGCAAGCGTTTATCAATCCGTACTACGGCCCACGAGGCTTGGCCCTCTTGGAGGCAGGGCTTTCCGCGCAGGACGCCGTCAATACGTTGACGGCCGAGGATGATGGCCGCGAACACCGCCAGGTCCACGTCATGGATCGGGAAGGGCGGTTTGCGGCGTTTACCGGGGCGGCCTGCATCGGCTGGTGCGGGCATGAAATTCGGCCGAATTTGTCGGTTGCTGGCAACATCCTCGCTGGGCCCGGTGTGATCGAGGCGACCATTGCCTATTTCGAGGCCAACCTGGACCAGCCCTTCGCACGCCGCCTGATCGGCGCCATGCAGGCCGGCGAAGCTGCTGGCGGGGATAGTCGGGGAAAGCAGTCGGCTGCCTTGCTGATCCACGATCAAGAAGAGTATCCGCTGCTCGACATTCGCGTCGACGACCATCCTGATCCGCTCAAGGAACTGGCGCGTCTGGAAGTAGTAGCCCGGCAGCGCTGGGTGCATTTCCGCCGACTTATGCCGAGCAAGGCGAATCCAAGCGGCCTCGCTGATCAACCGGATTTGGAAGATCGGATCGCGGCTTCCATTGCCGAGGGCTATGAATGATGCGAGAGTTTCTGGCGGAGGAAACAGCCTGAAGGACAGCAGCGATGACACACGCCACGACCCGTGACCGCGTGCACTTCCTGTTTCTGAACGTGGGCCATTTTCTCGACCATCTGCTCACGCTTGTTTTTGCGACGGTCGCGGCGCTGGCGCTCACGCGGGAGTGGGGCTTGAGCTATTCCGAGCTGGTCCCTTATGCGACGCCTGGTTTCATCGCTTTTGGCGTGTTTTCGCTGCCGGCTGGCTGGCTTGCCGACAAATGGAGCCGCGAAGGTATGATGGCGGTGTTTTTCGTCGGCATTGGGCTGGCATCCATTGCCACTGGTTTCGCGCGAACGCCGCTCGAGATCGGCATAGGTTTGTTCGTGGTCGGCGTATTCGCGGCCATCTACCATCCGGTAGGTCTCGCCCTCTTGGTTGAGCGCGCGTCCAAGACAGGCACCGGAATGGCCATCGGCATCAATGGTGTTTGGGGCAATCTCGGCGTTGCGAGCGCTGCGCTCATTACCGGATTTTTCATTGACCACGGCGGCTGGCGGCTCGCTTTCTTCTTCCCTGGCATCGTTTCTGTTCTGATTGGCCTCGGCTACATTTTACTTTTCCGAGCCGATATGCGCCTGGCCAATGTCGGAGGAAAAGGCAAAGCGAAAGGCTCGGCCGAGCCACTGCCGGCGGACCTCAAGGCGCTGCTCATTCGACTTTCGGCGATCATCTTTTTCACGACCGCCGTGTCAGGGATCATTTTTCAATCGACGACGTTCGCCTTGCCGAAGGTTTTCGATGAAAGGCTGGTCGGAATTGCTGACTCCGCGACGTTGATCGGCTGGATGGCGTTTCTCGTCTTCGCCGTTGCATCCATTGCACAAATCATCGTCGGTCGGCTGCTGGATAAGCTTGGTCCTCGGACGGTCTTTATCGGTGCCGCGACCATACAACTTGTATTCTTCTCGCTGATGCCTGGCCTCGTGGACTGGGCCGCGCTTATCGTGGCTTTCGCCTTCATGCTCGGCGCGTTCGGGCAAATTCCCATCAACGATTACATGATTGGGAAACTCGCCCGCTCGGATATGCGCGCGTCGATCTACGGCGTGCGCTACATCGTCAGCTTCGCTGTTTTGGCTGCCGCCTTGCCGCTGATTGCGTGGATCCATCAGGGCTGGGGCTTTGACCTCTTGTTCCGGGTCCTTGCCGCGGCGGCTGGCGCCATCTTGGTAGCTGTCTGGCTGTTGCCCCGGCGTTTACCCGATCCTGAACCTGTGCCTGCGGCGGCTTGAGCAGAAGGAGCAGGGAGCGCGTGCGCGAACGCGACTATGGCGTCGGCCGCGGCTTCCAGATTCCCACGGCGTGTGAAACCCATGCCGCCGCGCGGTCCCAGGTCGTGATCGCCGTCACCAGCCCAATGAAATTGGATGCAGGGCGACAGCGCCATATGTTCGACTTCCGAGCGACTGCCGAACGGGTCGCGCTCACCCTGCACAATCAGCGTCGGAGTTTTCAGGGTTGCAAGATGATCGGTCCGCAGCTGTTCGGGTTTGCCAGGCGGGTGAAAAGGATATCCGACACACACCAGACCTTGGATGGCACCTTCCGCAAGCAGCTCATCGGCGATCATGCTCGCCACGCGTCCACCCATGGACTTTCCGCCGATCAACAGCTTCTGGCCATTGGGAAGCTGAGATCGGATGGTCTCGACTGCGGCCCGAAATTCCGGCGTGAGGGAGTTCGCTCTCGGCGGCGGGCGTCTCTTTCCACCGGTTCGGCGGGCCGCCATGTACGTGAACTCGAACCGGCTGACGGCGATGTTGCGGTCCGCCAGCAATCCGGCCAAGGTTTCAAGGAACGGGCTGGTCATGGCCGCACCCGCACCATGCGCCAATACAATGCGGACAGGCGCGTCCGCAGGTCCGGTGTGAAGAAATTCCGTCATTCAGGGGCAATTCCATGAAAATGTGGATTGCGAATTCCCCAGATGAGGCGAATTGCTGGCCTCATTTCGGCCTTTTATCGCTCTAGAAGGGGAAGAAACTGTAAAAATTCAGGATAATTCATGCGCATACTGGCCGCACTACTGTCCATCATCTTGGCTGCTGCGAGCGTCGGATCGGTTGGAGCGGCGGACGACACGACACCGGCCAAGGAGCTGTTCGGCAGGGTGAAGGCGCCTGCCGCGCTGCCGGCGGCAGCCATCGGCTCATATGCCCGCGGCTGCCTTGCCGGCGGCAAGCAGCTCTCTATTGATGGGCCGGCCTGGCAAGCCATGCGTCTCTCGCGCAACCGCAACTGGGGTCATCCAAGGCTCATAAGCCTTGTCGAGAGATTGGCCAAGGAGGCGCAGAAATACGATCGCTGGCCAGGTCTTCTTGTCGGGGACATCTCCCAGCCGCGCGGCGGGCCCATGCTGACCGGCCATGCCAGCCACCAAATCGGCCTCGATGTGGACATCTGGTTCACGCCGATGCCAGATCGCCGGCTGACCGAGAAGGAGCGCGAAGAGCTTTCGGCCATTTCGATGCTCGGCCCGGACAAGCTGTCCGTCGATCCAAACATCTGGACTGAGAGTCACGTCCGCCTCGTCAAGCGCGCGGCATCCTATCCTGAGGTGGACCGCATTTTCGTGCACCCGGCGATCAAGAAGGCGCTCTGCGAAGGCGCTGACAAGGTGGGCTCCGACCGGAGCTGGCTTCGCAAGGTGCGGCCCTACTGGGGGCACTACTACCATTTCCATATCCGTTTGAGCTGCCCTCCCGGGAATGCGTCGTGCAAGAACCAGCCGGCACCGCCGCCGGGCGATGGCTGCGGCAAGGAGCTCAGCGACTGGCTTGCGTTAATTGCTTCACCGCCTAAGCCCAAGGGGCCGCCGCCAAAGCCGAAGCCGCCGATGACTCTTGCTCAGCTGCCTGCCGAGTGCCGGGCCGTGCTGACGGCAGATGCGCCGCCGACGGTCGAAGCGGAGGCGCCGATAAAACCGCCTGCGCCCGTCCCTGCGACGCGGTCAAAGCCGGCGCAATAACGGGCATCACATATTGAGCAGTAAAACGACCCCGAGGACGATCAGGCCAATGCCGATCGCCTCGCGGGAGGCAAGGCTTTGCTTGAACATCTGCCGGGAGACGAGCTGCGCGAACAAGATTTCGACCAGTCCCAAGGTCCGAACCTTGGCCGCAGTCTCCAAGGCGAAGGCCAGAAACCACATCTGCGATGCGAACGCGCCCATGAAGCCGGCCGTCATGGACGGCCGCCATGCATGGAAAATCGCGATCAGGTTCTCGCGCTCGAAGATGAAAAGGTAAGCCGAGAGCGTGACTGTCTGAATAATCAGGCTCAGCGCCAGCGTCGTCGAGGCGGCAACAATGAAATTGTCGGCGCCAAGCGCAACGATAGCTCCGCGAAAAGAGACGGCGGAGAACGCGAATGTCGCGCCAGAGGCAATCCCGAGCGCCGCCGAATGCCACGAGAGCGTGGTGGTTCCCAACTGGCGCGGCCAGGACATTATGACAACGCCAATTGTCGCGATGATGATGGCGGTGGCCAGGCCGAACGAAAGCTGATCGCCGAGAAACACGAGACCGAAAACCGCAACGTGAACCGGCTCGGTCTTTGAAAGCGCAATCGTCACCACGAACGAGCGCTCGCGCATTGCGGCGAGCAGCAGCGCAGTCGCGCAAAACTGCGCTATGGCTGCCATGAACGTCCAGGTGAGCATCTCGGAGTTCAGCCGCGGAAACGGCTTACCCGTGGCTAGCAGAGCCAATGCCAGGAAAAGCAATCCAAACGGTAAGCCGAACAGGAAGCGGACGTGCGTGGCGCCGACGGTGCCGACCATGGCCGTCAGCTCCTTCTGCATCGCGTTGCGGAGGGTTTGGCCCCCGGCCGCTACGACAGTGAAAATGGCCCAGAGCCATTCAAACAAGCGTTTTCCCCCGAGTTCACCATGAGCGCCGCGACTTGCCTCGCCGGCGCGGTCAGGGGTCTAGCAGATCGAAAGGGGGCTTGGCGAGATGCCCGAGAGCCATTTTCGTTAACCCTCGAGCACCCAGCGACCATCCGGCCGGCGGCAGGCGGCGCCTTCGACCGTCTTTTCGCGATCGCCCGAGCGGAGCGTCACGACGATGTGACGGCAGACCTCGCCTTTCGCATTCTTGAAGGAGAAGAGGGGCTTGATGATCCCGCTCAACCGACCATGGGCGCGCTGCCAGACGAAATTGGCGCCATCCGGCACTTCGGTCAGACCGACGTGAAGAGCATTGAGGGTTGCAATCTCGTCGAGATCGCTGAGGGCAAACTTCGCGGCAGGATTATTTATGACCGGGCTGGGCAACTTCCGCAGTTCAGGGCATGTGCAAATGCCGGTGCTGCTGTTGTTCCCATTCGGAACAGCTTCGCCAGCGAGTGCGGCGAAAGGTGCGACGAGCGCCAGCGCGCCCGTAGCAATGCGCAAAACTGCGCGGTCAGGGTGACGCATGATGACTCACTCGAACGCGAACTGACTGGACCCGCTTGGACGGGCCGGGTACTCGTACGACGAAGCAAGGATGCCGCAGGTGGGTTAAGAGGACCTCAACGGCTGTCCCATTGCCCATCGAGATCGTGAGCAGTGAGCATGTCAGACGAAATAAAGCCCAATTATTACACGGGGCCGCAGGCCGGAGATTTCACCGCCGCCGAAGAGCCGTTTGCGCTTTTTGACGAGTGGCTGAAGGAAGCCGCGGCGCATGAGCCAAACGATCCCAATGCCATGGCTCTCGCGACGGTCGATCCGGATGGCCTCCCTAACGTGCGCATGGTGCTGCTGAAGGGTGTTGATGGGCCGGAGCGGCCGGACCGGGGGTTCGTGTTTTTCACCAATTATGAAAGCGCCAAGGGGCGCGAGCTGCTCGCCTCCAAGAAGGCGGCTTTATGCTTCCACTGGAAGAGCCTGCGTCGACAAGTGCGCGTACGGGGGCTGGTGTCGCCTGTTGCGCCGGAGGAGGCGGATGCCTATTTCGCTACACGGCCGCGCGGCAGCCGGATCGGTGCCTGGGCCAGTGCGCAATCCCGGCCGTTGGAGAGCCGGTTTGCGTTGGAGAAGGCGGTAGCGTTCTACACGGCCAAGTATGCTGTCGGAGAGATTCCGCGCCCGCCCTATTGGTCAGGCTTTCGCGTCGTGCCCGTAGAAATGGAATTCTGGCACGATCGGCCCTTCCGCCTACACGATCGGGTGCAGTTTCGGCGATCCGGGCCGGGAGAACCCTGGTCGAAGGTGCGCCTATATCCCTGACCGGCTCTAAGTGCCGTACTGCTCAACTTTTGCCGCGCCGGTGCAATTTCGGCTATGGTGCGCGGCGATTTAAGTCAGTTTCGCGCCTTATGGATGCTTTAAGCCATGCCTGCCAGCAGTAATGCCGAGCGAAAAACTTTAATTCTCACCGGCGCCTCGCGCGGGATTGGCCACGCCACCGTAAAGCGGTTCGCCTCCGCCGGATGGCGGGTGATTACTTGCTCGCGCCAGCCATTCCCAGAGAATTGCCCGTGGGAGATGGGGCCTGAGGACCATATCCAGGTCGATCTGGCGGATCCTGAGGATACACTGCGCGCCATCGAGGAGATGCGCCAGCGCCTGAAGGATCAGGGCTCGCGGCTGAATGCGCTGGTCAACAATGCCGGAATCAGCCCCAAAGGCCCCGGCGGCTCGCGTCTCGGCACCATTGATACGAAGCTCGAGGATTGGAAGACTGTCTTCCAGGTGAACTTCTTCGCGCCCATCATGCTCGCGCGTGGCCTCATCGAGGAACTGGAGCGGGCCAAGGGCGCGGTCGTGAACGTCACCTCGATCGCTGGCAGCCGGGTGCATCCGTTCGCGGGTGCGGCCTATGCAACTTCCAAGGCGGCGCTCGCGGCGCTGACACGCGAAATGGCCCATGACTTCGGGCCTCGCGGAATTCGCGTCAACGCCATCTCGCCAGGCGAGATTGACACCTCCATCCTGTCGCCGGGTACCGAGAAGATTGTCCAGGAGCAGATCCCGATGCGTCGGCTCGGCGAGCCGGAAGAGGTGGCCAAGGCCATCTATTTCTTGTGCACGGATCAGTCGAGCTACGTGAACGGTGCCGAGCTGCACATCAACGGTGGTCAGCACGTCTGACGTTTGAACGGTGGGGTGAGGGCAAAACCTTGGCCCGCCACAAAGAGAGGTCTCTGATCACTAAGCTTTGATACGAGACCGCCTCAGCCCACCGACGTGCAAGAAGAGCGGGAAGATGACTTTCCGTTCGAGCTATAACGCTTCTTGCCGAGATCGATGGCGCGTCCGTTTGGCTTGTCGGTCGGAGTACCGTTGGCACTGATGTCGCGGAACCAATCGGCCAGAAAATCGAGCAGCGCCCTCAGTTTCGGCAAAACGTGCTTCGAGCTGGGGTAGACGGCCCAAACGGCCGAGTCGCTTGCAACCTCATAGTCCTCCAGCACCCGCACGAGCCGGCCAGTGGCCAAATCCTCCCGGACAAGAAGCTCGGACGTCTGAAGTAGGCCGAGACCGTCAAGCACGGCGTGACGGAGCAACTCGCCGTTGTTGGAGCGGAGCCGTCCGCTCACCCGCACCGAGAAGTCTTCCTTGCCCCGGCAGAACGACCATTGCCACTTGTCTCCCAGCACGAGGCAATTGTGCTGAGTAAGGTCCACGGGTGTCTTGGGAGCACCGTGAGCCTCGAGGTAGGCCGGCGCGGCCACAACGATCTGCCGGTCAGGGCAGAGACGTTTGGCAATCAGCACGGAATCCGTCAGCGGACCATTGCGGATTGCAACGTCGTAGCCTTCCTCCTGCAGGTTGACGATCCGGTCCGTCAGATCGACCTGCACGTCAATCTCACGATAGGTGCGCATGAACGCGCTGATGGCGGGCGCAATGTAGAGGCGGCCGAAGCTCGCCGGTGCCGAAACTTTTATTTTGCCTTTGGGGCGGGTGGTGTGGTCGCCAACTGCCGCGCGGGCTTTTTCCAGATCAACCAGAATGCGCTCGATGTAGGAGAGAAAGGTGGCGCCTTCTTCCGTGATGCGGATTGAGCGCGTCGTCCTGTCGAACAGACGCACGCGCAGCTCGCTTTCAAGCGCCTGAATTCGTTTTGAAATGGTTCCGGGAGTTAATCCTAGCTCGGTGCCGACGGATGAGAGATTTTGAACAGCCGCAACACGTGCAAAGATCCGTAGATCCTGTATGTCCATCCCCACCCCTCGGTCACACGGCCAAGTGCTCTCGGTCGATATGACCCGCTTCCCTAGACTTTAGACTGAGATCTAACCGCTCGAATGGTTTTCCCGCAAGCCTTGTCTGATGCTTGCGAACCGTTTCGCGGAAAGGAAAAACCTCCGAAATCGCACGACATCCGCCGAATTGAGGTACGACCGGCAGCGTCAACGTCCGGCCCACCGTTCGCTAAAACCTGCGCAGCAAGCGTTCGAGATATTCGAGTTCAAGCTGCGGTCGCGTCGGCTCGCCCAGGCGCCTGCGCAGCTCCTCCAGGATTTCGCGGGCGCGCTGCATATCGATTTCGTCGGGAACCTTCACAGACGTGCCAAGGTCCGGGCCCTCCGAGCGCTGAGGACGCCCCAAGGGATCGCGCGGAACGTCGCCGGTTGGCCCCATGCCAAAGCGCGATGGCATCTGGCGCAGCATCTGCTCAGCCATCGATTGCGCGCCCTGACGCAGCTGCTCCAGCGCGCGGGATTGTTCGCGCGTGGCTGTTTCGAGGTCCCCCTGCTCGAGGGCGCGCCGCGCATTCTCCATGGATTGCTCGGCGCCATCGAATTGGCTGGGCGGGCGCATACCAAACTGCTGCAAGCCTTCACGGAGCTGACCGAGCCGATCCCTCAGCTCCGCTTGCCGCTGGGTGAGATCGCCGAGGCCGGGCCGCTGGCCTTCTTGTCCCTGCTGGCCCTGTCCCTGTTGGCCGCGCTGCCCACGCTGGCCAAACTGCTGACCCTGACGGCCGCGTTGGCCCTGTTGCCCTTGCTGGCGCTGCTGTTGGCCGAACGTGTCGTCGTAAAGCCGCTGCTGCTTGCCGATGATGTCCCCCATCTGGTCCATCATCTGCATCATCTGCTGACCCTGTTGGCCTTGCTGGCCCATCATCCGGCCTGCCTGCAGGGATTCCATCAGCTCCCGGAGCTGCTCCAACAGCTGCTGGGCCATCTCCCGCGAGCCCTGGCGCGCCATGTTTTCCAGCTGGTCGAGCATGCGCTGCAGATCCTGCGGGCGCATGATCTGGTTGGGATTGAAGCCCTCGGGCATCTGCATCGGCTGGGCCTGGCGCGCTAGCTGCTGCAAGAACTCGGCCATGGCCTGCCGAAGTTCTTGCATCAGCCGGGCGATCTCCTCATCGGAGGCGCCTTCCTCAAGCGCCTTCGAGAGCCTTTCCTGGATGTCCCTCAAACGGCGCTCTGCATCCGTAAGCTCGCCTCCGTCCTCGATCCGCAAGGCCACGTGCCAGAGCTGATCGACGACGCTGCGAAGCCCCTCGCGCGAAAGATCCTGTTGCAATCGGTGGTAGGCGGACCGAAGCCCGAGGTAGACATGCATGTCATCAATGAAGCCCTCGGGCTCGTAGGTGAGAGCGTCGATGGCGTTCGCCACTAGCGGCCGGTAGCGCGGATCCTCCACGAGGCGACGGCGCTGCTCGATGACGGCCCGGGCCAGCGGTTTCAGGAACTGGCGCTCGGGCAGGATGATCTCAATGGGCTGGCTCTTGCCCACGTTGCCGGCGTGGTCCTTGGCGACCAGTGTCATGATCACCTTCATGCCGGCATAGGGATGGGCGCCGAGCTGGTGGAAGCTCGATGTCTCGGAGTCCTTCGCGTTCTGCCGCGGCAAACGGAGGTTTAGAACCGGCGGCCGCTCGAGGGGCGGACGCGGCCCCTTCAGCATCTCGGCCCGAGCCCAGCGGGTCCGGGGATCGCCTGATTCCGCGGAGGGTCGGGTGAACCTGGCTTCGGCAGAAGCGACCCCGTAGTCGTCGTCCACCTTGTAGAAGAGCTTCATGCCGCCGCGAATGGTGCGCTCCGGCTCCTTGGTGAGAACGATGCGCGGCGGGTTGTCCGGGATAACATTGAACTTCCAGGTGACAAGTTCACTTCCGCCGCCGAGGAGGCGAACAGAGGCCGACTTCCTGAGCTCCGCGCGGACTTCCGAGATGTCCCCAGCCTGTTTGGGCACGGGTCCCTCGATCACCTCGGTATCGCCCTCGGAATCGTCGATTTCGAGCGAGAGCTGGCCGACGCCACTGGCACGAATGACGAGCAGGCTTTTGTCGGGGACGGAGATCAAACCGTCCGGACTTTGCTGCGAGGAAACCAGCGCGCTGGTGCCACCATCAGCTAGAAGGATCGGAGCCTTGCCTGTGTAGGCGGGTGGAGTAACCCAGGCATCGAGCCGCGCATTGGCCAAATTGACTTCTGGTGCGAACCGGAACGCGGCAAACAGCCGGTCCTTCGCGCTATCGCCCACCAACCCCAACAACAGTACAACGCACAGCATGAGGAGCGCACGCACGGCGAACGGGTCGCGGCGATCCATCCGCGGTTGCGGCGGGCCAACCCTCAGACTGGCGAGCAACCTGGCCAGCCGCGCCCGGTGGGTTTCCCATATGCGCTGGCTGACAGGATTGCCCTCCGCCAAAGTAACGGTGTCTTCGTAGGACGAAGCGGGTCGGTGCGGAATTCCTGATCGAATCTCGATGCGGCGAATGGCCTCGTCCCGGCTCGGCCACGGCACTCGGAGAGCGGCAATCAGGGACGCGAGAAGGGCGAGTCCGAACGCTCCGAGAACAATCTCATGTGCGACTGAGGGAAGCCAAAGCCATAGTCCGGCGAAAGAAACGAGGACAAACGCCGCAACCACGCCGATGACAAGCCAAAGGCGCGGCCAAAGCGCCTCGAAGAACAGGGCCAACCTGCTCAGGCGGACCTTGCGTTCGAATGCGTGGGCTTCTTCCGACGTGTTCTGGCTCTCGCTCACCATGGTCCCAGCCTAGCACGACAACGCATGCGTGCATCGGGAGAAATTTCGGGCGCTGTCCCGAAACCCCGAGGTCCGGCACCCGGTTGCATGGTGCAGGGCAAAAAGCGGCCGTACAAGGGCAGCGCAATCACGCCTCGGTGAGCCAGGGCGGCAGTTTATCGAGGTTGATTAAATCCTCGTAGGTCGGGCGCGGGCGTACGACCGCATATTCTTCGCCGCGAACCAGAACCTCTGGTATCAGCAACCTTGAATTATACGTGGACGACATGACAGCACCATAGGCGCCGGCCGTCATCACTGCGATGAGATCGCCCGACTCGAGCGGCGGCAGGCTGCGACCAAGGGCCAGATAATCGCCCGTCTCGCACACTGGCCCCACAACATCTTGCACGATCGGCTCAAGCTGCAGCTTCGCTTCGTGAACCGGCCAAATGTCGTGATAGGCCTCGTAAAGGGTCGGCCGGATCAAATCGTTCATGGCGGCATCGACAATGGCGAAGGTCTTCGCCGCGCCGCGCTTCGAATAGATAACTCTCGAAACGAGCACGCCCGCGTTGCCCGCGATCATGCGTCCCGGCTCGAGAATGATCTTGAGGCCGAGATCGCCGAGAGCGGCCTTCACCAGCGCGGCATACTCGTCCGGATGTGGTGGAACATCGTTGCTGCCACGATACGGCACCCCAAGCCCACCACCGATGTCGAGATGCTCCAGCTCATAACCTTCGCGCCGCAGGTCGATGACGAGCTCCCGCATCAAACGGAAAGCATCGCGGAAGGGCGCCAGATCGGTGATCTGGCTACCGATGTGCATGTGAATGCCGGCGATCTTGATGCCCGGCAACCGTGCCGCTTGGGCGTAGAGGCGGGGGGCGTCAAGATAGGGAATGCCGAACTTGTTTTCGGACTTGCCCGTCGAAATCTTCGCGTGCGTGCGGGCGTCAACATCGGGGTTGACGCGAATGGCAACCCGCGCAGTCTTGCCTTGTTCGCAGGCGACCTCGCTCAGCGTTTCGAGCTCCGGCTCGCTCTCGACATTGAAGCCAAGCACGCCTTCCTTGACCGCGTAGCTCAGCTCGGCCCGCGTCTTGCCGACGCCTGCGAAAATGATCTTGTTCGCGGGCACGCCCGCAGCGCGGGCCCGGCGCAGCTCACCTTCGGACACTACATCCATGCCGGCGCCAAGCTGAGCCATGGTGCGCAGGACGGCCTGATTCGAGTTCGCCTTGACCGCGAAGCAGATGAGGTGGTCCGTGCCCTGGAAAGCCTCACTTAGCACCCGGTAATGGCGTTGGAGCGTCGCGGTGGAATAGCAGTAGAACGGGGTGCCGACCTCGTTCACAAGCCGTGCTAGGCTAACGCCTTCGGCGTGGAGAACACCGCCGCGATAACTGAAGTGATGCATTGAATTCGTTTGTCCCGCGCGCACAGCCACGGGCCGCCCTTGCGCCCGCCGCTGTCGCTATGAACGCCGGGGCTTGAGCCGTCAAGTGGCAGCCGGTCGCGTTCAGGCGCGGCGCGCGCGCCGGCGGGGACGGCCCCAGTCCCGGATGATGTATCGATGTATAGTTTCCTGGTTGGCGTCGTCTTCGCTGATCACCCAGCCGCGCACGGAAATGCCGGCCTGATGAACGGTGTCGGGATCGCCGGAGACGAGCGGATGCCACCAGGCGAGATCGCCGCCCTCAGCGAGTACGCGATAGGCGCAGGTTTCCGGCAGCCAGCTGAGCGTACGGACTTTTTCCGGGGTTAACGATACGCAGTCAGGAACATGCTTCTGCCGCTCGGAATAATTCGAGCAGCGGCAGGTACCGAGGTCGAGAAGGCGGCAAGCTAAACGAGTTTTATAGATTTCGCCGGTATCTTCGTCCTCGAGCTTGAGCAGGCAGCACCTTGCACAGCCGTCGCACAAAGATTCCCACTCTTCGGTGGTCATCTCTTCGAGGCTCTTTTGTTTCCAAAACGGCTTTCTTACGTTATCCACTCGCCCCTCTCGCATTCGGTTACCGGCCAATGGTAGGATGCGAGCGGTCCTCCATTGGGTAACTCCTGTCAGTCGCGGCGGAACGACAAGGCACTCAGCGTGTACGACTGGTTCTTCAAGCGGCGTGACCGCGGTCAGACTATCAACTGGCTCGGCATCGATGCCTGGATCGACTCCACTCTGGCCGAGACGTGGGAGCGGATCAAGGACGGCTATGACGCGGCGTCCAGCTTCTTTGCCCGTTTTCGGCTGACAGGGTGGAAGCGGCTGCTGAACGAGGCCGTTTCGGAGGCGGTATCGCTTGCGACCGGTGGCCTGGTCGTCGCCTATGGCCTTGCGTTGCCGGCGTTCATGGAAGTCGAAGACGGCAAGTGGCTGAAGACCGGTCAGTACAGCGTCAAGTTCCTCGACGTAAACGGGAATGAGATCGGAAAGCGTGGCATCAACCTGGATGATGCCGTGCCGCTTGAGGAAATTCCCGACTACATGATCAAGGCGACGCTAGCCACAGAGGACCGGCGTTTCTACGAGCACTTCGGCGTCGATGTCATCGGTACGCTGCGCGCCCTCGTCGAAAACCTTCGCCGCAACGACGTCGTGCAGGGCGGCTCGACGCTGACTCAGCAGTTGGCGAAGAATCTGTTCCTCTCTTCCGAGCGGTCGATTCAGAGAAAAATCAAGGAAGCTTTCCTCGCGCTTTATCTCGAATCCCGCTTAACCAAGGACGAGATCCTAAAGCTCTATCTGGACCGCTCTTACATGGGTGGTGGCGCATTCGGTGTGGAGGCAGCTGCGCAATTCTACTTCGGCAAGTCCATTCGGGACGTGACTTTGGCTGAAGCCGCGCTGCTCGCCGGTTTGTTCAAGGCACCGACAAGGTATGCCCCGCACGTCGATCTCGCAGCAGCGCGCGCTCGGGCCAACGTCGTCCTGAACAATCTGGTTGAGGCTGGTTATTACACTGCGGGACAGGTTCATCACGCCCGCCTCAATCCGGCACGTATCGTTGAAACGCGTCCAAAGGAGAGCCCGGATTGGTTCCTCGATTATGCTTTCGAGGAAGTTCAGCGCCTCATGGAGGGCAAGGGGCATTTCAATCTGACCGCCCGCACGACGGTCGACCTTAACGTTCAACGCGCCGCCGAAGAAACGCTCGTGACCGCTTTGCGGCAACGCGGCCGGGCCGTTCGTGCGGACGCCGGAGCGATCGTCGTCCTGGAGACCGATGGTGCTGTTCGCGCGCTCGTCGGCGGACCGGACTATGGCGACAGCCAGTTCAACAGGGCGACAAAGGCGCGGCGCCAACCCGGGTCGTCATTCAAGGTCTACGTCTACGCGACCGCGCTGGAGAACGGCTACAAGCCGACAACGATCGTTCGCGATGCGTCGCGTTCTTGCGGCAACTGGCATCCGCGGAATTACAGCGGCGGCCACGGCAGCGGCGCACGCCTGCCGCTATGGCTGGCGCTCGCCAAGTCGTTGAATACGACAGCGGCGGAGTTGTCCTTCGCCGTTGGCCGCGAGAAGGTCATCGAGATGACGCAGCGGCTCGGGGTTACCGGCATCAAGAAAACCTGCTCCATGGCGCTGGGCGATACCGGAATCACGCCGCTCGAGCATGCTGGCGGCATTGCTGCCTTTGCCAACGGTGGAAAGTTGGCCAAGCCTTACGCCATTCTGGAGATTTTCACCGCCAACGGAGAACTCGTTTACAGCCGCGAGCGGGATGAGCCGCCCGCCCCGCAGGTCGTCTCCCGTGAGGTGGCCGAGCAAATGAACCAGATGCTGCACAAGGTGGTGACGGAGGGCACCGGCCAGGGTGCCCAGCTCGATTTCACGCACGTCGTCGGCAAGACCGGGACCAGCACGGGCCCCAAGGATGTCTGGTTCGTCGGCTTCACAGGAAAGTATGTCGGAGCTGTCTGGATCGGTCGTGACGACAACCGTCCGATGGCTGGCGGGACAACTGGCGGTCAGCTGGCGGCGCCGATCTGGCGTCAGGTTATGGCGGTTGCGCACACCGACATGAACATCCCGACAATTCCGGGGCTTACGCCGCACCCTGTGCAGGTTGCGGAGCAGCAGCGACTGGCAGCGCTTCGTCGGAACGAGCCACCGACGGCGCAACAGGCTGGACCTGCTCCTCGCGCGCAGTCACTGATGCCTGAAAAAACGAAACAAGTTCTTCAAAGTATCGCTCAGTCCCTGAAAAAAGCCACAGCCGAGGCCGGCATCGAGCCGCCGGACGATTCCCCGAGCGAGCGACGGCCTGATCGCCGTGCCAGTCTCGACGCACTCAGGGGGCGACGCTGACAGTGGCAATCGCTTCGGACATCTCTTCGGCTCACAGTGGTCGCATCCGCAACTTTCTGGCGGCCACCATCGGGTTCATTGGCAACGTCGTCCTTTTTGCCGGGATTGCCCTGTTGGGTGGACTCGCTACGAGCTGGTACATGATCGAGGTCGGCTCGCCGTTGACGACGGTGAAGGTGGGCCCGTGGGTTTCCTGGCCCGCTATCGGCACCCCGAATGCGGATCCCTATACGCGGGCGCACATGGCTCGCCAGGGAAGCATGCCGATCAGCGGCACTCTCGCGCGCGTCTGGGAAGCGCGGACGGATGATACCGGTCAGCGACTTCACTCAAGCTGCGATTACGCTGTGGTTGGCCGCGGACTGAATGACGGCTTCTGGACGATCGCCGTTTTCGATGACAGCGGTCAGCTCATTCCCAATGCTGCTGGACGATACGCCTTCAATTCCAGCTCGATCATGCGGGCGCCGGATGGGAGCTTTCACGTATCGCTCTCACGCGACGCTCGCCCAGGAAACTGGCTCCCCACAAGCGGTGCCGGTCGTTTCAAGGTGGTCCTGACGCTGCTCGAAGCCGGGGATGGGCTGGGGCCTGATGGAACCGGACTGCCCGAAATCAGAAGGGTGGCCTGCCGATGACGCGCGGATGGTTTGGTGGTGGGCTGTTGACAGCGATCCTCGCCGGATTGGCGGGTGCGGGTATTGTGCACATCGCCACGACGTTCGCCACGCCCGAGCTTATGCGGCCGAATGCGTATGATCGGCTTGCCGAGCATCTGCCGGTGAATTCGCTGGTTGTCCTTCCTCCGCCGAGCCCCGAAACCCAGCTCGTGCCTTACCAGGAGCCTGACATGCACATCGCCATTTGCCACTACGACGTCAGTGGCGGGCCTGTGACGGCGCAGGTCATCCTGCCGAGCAGCGGGTGGACGTTGGCGCTTTACTCTGCGGCGGGGGACAATTTCTACGTGATGCCAGGGCGTGATCAGAGGATCACGACAGTAAACGCTATCCTTGTTTCAGCTGGGGACGAGGCCGCGCTTCCGCAGCCGGTAGCACAGCATAGGACGCGCGCAGTTGCGCCCACGTACATTCATGTTCCGGCGCCGACCGGACTGTTGGTGATCAGAGGACCCTTGAGAGGGGAAAGCTATCGGGCGGAGGTGGAAGCGGTTCTGTCCCGCGCAAGCTGCCAGCGTGCAGCTTCGCGTCAACCTCAAGTGGAGTAGTCGTTTTTCGGTCAGTCCGGGATGATGAGGACGTCTCGCTTCGGCCCCGGTGCACCTTCGGAAGGTGCCATACGCTCGTAACGAACTCCCGGAAAAATTACAATTTCTGCCGGCTTCTCATTCGTCTTAGCGCGGGAGTTCGATGAGGTCGCGCGCTCACGCGTGCGGTTCAAGGCGATGATGTTGCCCATGGCCAAGGTATCGCGTCTCGATGGTGTCGAAGAGGCATAGCAACTAAAGCGTGTAAACTCCGTTAGCATCACGCAGTGAGTCGGTTAACGAGTCGTTAAGATTGGTCAACCGGAGCCAGCCACTGATCGAGAAAGTGCCGGCCCTCGCGATCTTCGATTTCGAGAATCCAAAGGTCAGGATCGAATTCGAGCTGGCGTGAGAGATACTCGTTGACCTGTTCTTCCGTGACTGTCGGTCCATCGAGGTGGGCGACCCATTTTCGCTCGTAATCCCCGGTGTCAAAGCCAGCTGGCGCTGGGCCAAAGAGCCGGGCAGTGCCGTCGAGACGATTGACTTTCACGAATATGGCCCCGGCATCATCATCGCCGTGCCGGGCCACAACAGCCCAAACACCTGCGGCAGCACAGCTGCGCAGAAAAGCCTTCGCCCAGATCTCGGCTTTGAGACGCATGTGTAAGTGTTAGCCGGCCAACTGGCGGCAGCGCAATGCGGATGGACGCACTGTGTTATTGGGCAGAAGCGCGCCGCTGCTTGCGGACCGTTGCCTCGCGCAGCTTAAGCATGAGTGCGCCGGATACGCGACCAGAAGGGGTGAGGCCATTGCGGGACTCAAATTCGCGGATCGCGCGCACAGTCTCCGGGCCCATGCGGCCATCGACGCTCCTGATGGGATAGCCGAGCGACTTCAGCGAGCCCTGTACGGAACGAATGATTTCCCGGGCCTCCGGGTGAGGCTCTCGCGACGAACCAGCAGCGGGGGGTGACGGCACGCCGAACAAAATTGCTTTCAGAAGAGCCTCGGTCGGCTGACCGGTCAGCGGCAGGCCGTGGTCGTGCTCATAGGCCATGACGGCCGCGCGCGTTACGGGATGGACGAGGCCATCCGCGGGACCAGGCTCATAGCCAAGTTGGGCAAGCTCGCGCTGGATGGCGCGCACCACATCAACGTCAAAATCGGCCCTTGCGGGCGACGGTTGTTCCTTAAGGCTACCCGACGTCGAGCCGGTTTGCTCAATGGAGCTTTCGAGAACAGGTGGGGGGCGACGAAATGCGGTCTCACCGAGCCGCTGCACGCGGGCAAACAGATCGGGCCGCGTGCCATGCTGCAGATACATGACGTTCCACCAGACGCCGGCACACGCTGCAAAGCAGGCGCACAGCACGATTTTCGCCCGCCGCGGAAGCATGTATCGACCTCGGTGCCTGTAATCCCCTGAGTCCCAAACCATAGATGGGTTAATATCGGGAAAGCAGCGTTAACATCTCGTTAACTGCTGTGCGGCGCGACGCCGGGGTTGCAAGAGCTGGCGCGGATTGCCTATTTCCTGGGTGCGCTTGAGCCGCCGGATGGCGCGGCTGGCGGAGAGCAAGGATGTCCATCGCAAGCATCGCGGAAATCAGGTCTGACTTCGAACTGCTCGACGAGTGGGAGGACCGCTACCGGTATGTCATCGAACTCGGTCGCGCGCTTCCGCCGTTCGACGATGCCTTGCGTACGGACGCCAACAAGGTACGGGGCTGCGCCAGTCAGGTCTGGCTCGCGACGGAGGTGGTGCCTCCGGCCGATGGCACGAGCTCCCCGCGGCTGCGCTTCCGGGGTGACAGTGACGCGCACATCGTGCGCGGTTTGATCGCGATCCTGTTTTCCATCTACCAGGACAAGACGCCTGAAGAGATCCTGGCCATCGACGCGCGCAGGATTCTTGCGGACCTTGGCCTGCAAGAGCACCTCACGCCTCAGCGCTCCAACGGCTTTGCGTCGATGGTCGAACGCATCCGCGCTGACGCGCGGGCCGTGTCGGAAGGGAAGTTTCGGGCCAACTGAACCAAGGAATTGCTCTAGCGGATTTTGGCGTGCCGACTAGCGTCGGACACGCCGGCGCGGTGCTTCAAACGCGCCTTGATTCGGCTCGCCTTCAGGGCGGCCGTCCCGCTGCGAAACTGTGGAGCGGGGATTAGCGCAACCTGTCAGCCAGATGTCGTAGACCGGGTGCTCGACGGCATTGAGCCCCGGGCTTTCCGCGAACATCCAGCCGGTGAAAATCCGTTGCTCCTGCCCGTTGAGCATGACCTCGTCGACCTCGACGAAAGTGGTCGTCTTGGGCTGCTCCGTGGGCGGGCGCGAGTAGCACACCCGCGGTGTGATCTTGAGGGAGCCGAATTGGTACGTCTTGTTGAGCTCCATCGGGATCCGCTGGACCTGCGCGGTCACTTTGTCGAGCGCGGCAAAGATCGCCACGTCGTTCTCGATTCGCTCAGCAGATGCCGGAATCGCCGAGATGGCCAAGAAAACCGGGACGACCGCCAAGCCACGCAGTCGCCCGGGAATTTTTCGATGTCTTGGACGTTGCATGTGCTCTCGCTCGGTCGTGTCGGTGAACAACCCGAACGAGCAGCGTGGGAGTAAAATTGGCGCGAAGATGGCCGCCGACGGCATAACGCACTACTGCGGCCGCCAGGGCTTGTAGTCGCTCGTGGTCTTCTGGCGTTGTCCTGCGCCGACAATGGAGCCCGACGGGCGGTAGGCCTGCGGCGTGCCCGTCATATTCATGCGATGCGGCTTTTGCCAGGGCCGGCGGTGGTAGGTCTCCTGCGTTGGCGGCGTGTCCACCGTATAGTGCAGCCAGCTAAACCAGTCCGGCGGTACCTGCGTCGGCTCCGAAAGGTGCCGGTAAACCACCCAGCGGCGGGGCTTGCCGTTCGGACCGACACCCGACTTCTGAACATAGTAGCGGTTGCCGAATTCGTCCTCGCCGACAAACTGGCCCTGACGCCAGATGGTGAAGCGCGTTCCCCAGGTGTTGCCGCTCCACCAACTGAAGATTTCTTTCAGCATACCCATGTCGGTCGATCCCTGCGGTCCCGCGCATTCGATTTGTTTGCCGAGAGGCGCATAACGCACCCCCTTGTGACTGTCCAGTCGGCCAATGCGCGCTGCAGAATTACAACACACGCGTGGCTCGGAATCGGCCTAGCATTCGTCACAGTTCGTCCCATCACGCATTTGTGGTGCGAGGCCGACTCCTAAAGTTCGCGCCTCTTGACGTGCCGCTTGTGCCGATGCCGCCGCGTGTTCCGGTGTTCAACCTCCCACTGTTTTTGCACCGGTTCTCCACTGCCGGTCCGCAGGCCCACTACATTTAGCGCCTCTTGTATCTACGCCCTACAAAATCGTGACTAACTTCACGAATCGCCGTAGCTTTTTGATCGTTGTCGCGGTAAAGATCACCCGTGCTCGACGCGGGTGGAGGGACACTCTGGTAGCTCTGGGGACAAGAGCCGGAGCGCCCCGCGACGAGGATCGTCTGCCGCGGGGGGTTAAACGGCAGATGTAACTGCAGCACCCCGCATGGCTGCAGGGAGTTTTGCGTTCTTCCGAGTTCGTTCGTGTTTTGAGCCCGGCTCTGCCGGGCCCGTGCCGGATTCACCTTCGGCGCGGAGGAGTTTGAGTCACTCGAGCCGCGACGCGCGCGGCGCGATCCAGAAACAGCTTGCCGGTGCGGCCCACAAGGGTACCGCGGCGGCGCGAAGAGAAGATGCGCGGGGGCCATATGAAGATTACGCGGCGCTTCACTCAAGCCGGCCGGTCACCTTACGAGTCCATCCCATTCCGTCGAGCAAACAGTGAGATCAAGAACCCAGACGGTTCGGTCGTCTTCCGTCTTGAAGGCTTCATGGTGCCGGAGCACTGGAGCCAGGTAGCGGCCGACATTCTGGCGCAGAAATATTTCCGCAAGGCCGGTGTGCCGCGGCGCCTGAAGCGCGTCGAGGAAACCCAGGTTCCATCCTGGCTGTGGCGGTCCGTGCCGGACGTGGCCGCGCTGGCCGAACTGCCCGAGAACGAGCGTTATGGCGGCGAAACGGACGCGCGGCAGGTCTTTGATCGTCTTGCCGGCACCTGGACGTACTGGGGCTGGAAGGGCGGCTACTTCACCACCGAAGATGACGCGCGCGCGTTCTTCGACGAACTCCGCTACATGCTGGCCATGCAGATGGCCGCGCCGAACAGCCCGCAGTGGTTCAACACGGGCCTGCACTGGGCCTACGGCATCGACGGACCGGGTCAGGGGCACTACTACGTTGACCACGAGACTGGCCGGTTGATGCAGTCGACCTCGGCCTACGAGCATCCGCAGCCGCACGCGTGCTTCATCCAATCCATCGAGGACGATCTCGTGAACGAAAACGGGATCATGGACCTCTGGGTACGCGAGGCACGGCTCTTCAAATACGGCTCGGGCACGGGCACCAACTTCTCCAAGCTGCGCGCGGCGAACGAGCCGCTGTCCGGTGGCGGACGGTCCTCGGGCCTGATGAGCTTCCTCAAGATCGGCGATCGCGCGGCCGGCGCCATCAAGTCGGGCGGCACCACGCGGCGCGCCGCGAAAATGGTCGTGGTCGACGTCGACCACCCGGACATCGAGGAGTTCATCAACTGGAAGGTTCGCGAGGAGCAGAAGGTCGCCGCGCTCGTCACCGGCTCCAAGATCTGCCAGAAGCGGCTCAAGGCCATCATGAAGGCCTGCGTGAATTGCGAGGCCGAGGGTGATGCCTGCTTCGATCCCGCGAAGAACCCGGCGCTGAAGCGCGCCATCAAGGAAGCCCGTCGTGACCAGATCCCGGCGAGTTACATCGCCCGCGTGATCCAGTTCGCGCGCCAGGGCTTCAAGGACATTGAGTTCGAGACGTACGACACCGACTGGGACAGCGAGGCCTACCTTACGGTTTCAGGCCAAAACTCCAACAACTCTGTCCGTGTGACCGATGAGTTCCTCCGCGCCGTGCTGGAGGATAAGGAGTGGGCCCTTACGGCGCGCACAACGGGCGAGGTCGTGAAAACCGTCAGAGCCCGCGACCTGTGGGACCAGATCGGCTACGCCGCCTGGGCCTGCGCCGACCCGGGCATCCAGTTCCACACCACGATCAACGATTGGCACACCTGCCCGCAGTCCGGCCCGATCCGCGCGTCCAATCCGTGCTCGGAGTACATGTTCCTCGACGACACCGCCTGCAACCTGGCGTCGTTGAACCTCATGATGTTCCGGGCACAGAATGCCGACGTAAAGAGCGGCGTTCTTTTCGACACCGATTCGTTCGAGCACGCCTGCCGGCTCTGGACCATCGTGCTCGAGATCTCCGTGCTGATGGCGCAGTTCCCGAGCCGGAAGATCGCGGAGCTCTCGTATCGCTATCGGACGCTGGGCTTGGGCTTCGCCAACATCGGCGGTCTCCTGATGGGCTCCGGCATTCCCTATGATTCGCCCGAGGGCCGCGCCATCTGCGGTGCGATCTCGGCAATCATGACGGGCGTCGCCTATGCGACCTCGGCGGAAATGGCGAAGGAGCTCGGGCCCTTCCCCGGCTACTTCAAGAACGCCGACGATATGCTGCGCGTCATCCGCAACCACCGCCGCGCGGCTTACGGCGAGAAGGACGGCTACGAGCGGCTTTCGACGCCGCCGGTGCCGCTGGACCATGCCTCCTGCCCGGATGCCAACCTGGTCGAAGCCGCGAAGCGGGCGTGGGACCGCGCGCTCCAGCTCGGCGAGGCGCATGGCTATCGCAATGCCCAGGCGACCGTGATCGCGCCGACAGGCACCATCGGCCTCGTGATGGATTGCGATACCACGGGCATCGAGCCGGACTTCGCCCTGGTGAAGTTCAAGAAGCTGGCCGGCGGCGGTTACTTCAAGATCATCAACCGCTCGGTGCCGCTGGCCCTGCGTGCGCTGGGCTACAGCGAATCCGAGATCGCAGAGATCGAGGCCTACGCCGTCGGCCACGGCTCGCTGCGGCAGGCGCCGGCCATCAACCACGCAACGCTCAAGGCCAAGGGCTTCACGGACGAAGCGCTGCAGAAGATCGAGGACGCGCTCGCGACGGCGTTTGATATCAAGTTCGTCTTCAACCGCTGGACGTTGGGCGACAAGTTCCTGACGGAAACGCTAAAAGTTCCGGCCGAAAAGCTCAACGAGCCTGGCTTCGATCTGCTCACGCACCTCGGCTTCTCGAAGAAGGACATCGAGGCCGCGAACGAGCACGCCTGCGGGGCCATGACGCTCGAAGGCGCGCCGCACCTCAAGCCGGAGCATCTGCCCGTCTTCGATTGCGCCAACCCATGCGGGCGTCGCGGCAAGCGGTTCCTGTCGGTGGAGAGCCACATCCGCATGATGGCGGCGGCGCAGCCGTTCATCTCGGGCGCCATCTCCAAGACCATCAACATGCCCAACGACGCGACGGTCGAGGACTGCAAGCAGGCCTATCTGCTGTCGTGGCGGCTGGGTCTCAAGGCGAACGCGCTCTACCGCGACGGCTCGAAGCTGTCGCAGCCGCTCAATGCGCAGCTTCTGGGCGATGATGCCGACGAGCAGGAGGAGGTTGCCGAGCAGCTTACGGCCGACAAGCCGATGGCCGCGCGCTCACAGGTGGTGGCAGAGCGGATCATCGAGCGGGTCGTCGAACGGGCCCGCGGCCGCGAGAAGCTGCCTGCGCGGCGCAAGGGCTACACGCAAAAGGCGATCGTGGGCGGGCACAAGGTCTACCTGCGCACGGGCGAGTACGAGGATGGCCGTCTCGGCGAAATCTTCATCGACATGCACAAGGAGGGCGCTGCCTTCCGGTCGCTAATGAACAACTTCGCCATCGCGGTGAGCCTCGGGCTTCAGTACGGCGTGCCGCTGGAGGAGTACGTGGAGGCTTTCACCTTCACGCGCTTCGAGCCGGCCGGCATCGTGCAGGGCAACGAGGCTATCAAGAACGCCACCTCGATCCTCGACTACATCTTCCGTGAGCTGGCGGTGTCCTATCTTGGCCGTCATGATCTTGCGCACGTCGATCCCGCGGAAATCGTCGGTGCCACGGCGCTGGGCTCATCGGACCAGCAGCTGGAGCAGAATGGCCAGTCGGTCGTGAACCCGGCGACGAAGTACGTCAGCCGTGGTCTCGTGCGCGGCACGGTTGTTGGTCTGGTTCCGCGGGCCGATGGAGGCAGTGCCGCAGAAGAGCAGCGGGACGCAGCGCGCGCGTCGGCAGCGCCTGCGGAGACGGCACCCGTCCACCATCATCACGCAGGGGAGGTTACATCGCACCACCTGGAAACGGTCGGATCTCTGGCGCTCAAGCCGCACTCCGACGTCGAGCTCGCCGCTCAGGCCCGCATCCGCGGCTACGAAGGCGAAGCCTGCCAGGAATGCGGAAACTTCACGCTCGTGCGGAATGGCACGTGCTTGAAGTGCGATACCTGCGGCGGGACGAGTGGGTGTTCGTAAAGGAAGTTAACGCGTAGGTCTGACTGCTATGTCATTCGACGATCTGCCAACGACACCAAGATCCGATGAAGAGATCGAACGTGTGGCATTGTATTGTCGTCTGACATCGGACAGTGCAGACGAGTGGGCACCGCAAATTATGCAGCTGATCGAGCGTCTGGCAAGCCGGGTAAGCCGGTTTGCCGGACTTCGTATTGAAGAACGGCCGGATGCTGATTTGCCGGATGCAGAGGCAGTTGCCCTAGTTCAACAGCGAATAATTCAGGTGCGAGCCTCCGTCCTTGCGGATGCGAAGCGCCAGGTACCACGCGCAAGAATGACCTTGGCCCACGAGCTTGGGCACATCGCACTCGATCACGTCGGTACTCCCAAATATCGCAAAGCGGGAGCCATTAACTCTGCAAATGTAGCGCCATATCGCTCTGAAGAACGCCAGGCGCGTGTCTTCGCGGCAGCATTTCTTATGCCACGTGCGCTTGTGTTGAAGTGTAGGTCGCCTGAAGAAGTCGCGGAGCGGATGGCGGTCAGCTTGCAGGCTGCTTACATCAGATACGAACAAGTCTGCGTTCGCAATGGACCCAAGAAAATTCCGGAGGATATAGCCCAAGAAATAGAGCAGTTGAAGAAGAGCGTCGAGGCAAGCGAAAAAAAGCTTGTGCCTTCGAAATCGAGTTTGCGACCTGATCAGATCAAAAAGTTGGTCTGGGAACTTGCTCCCACTCATCCGGATTTACCGCCTGATGAGTATCGCTGCATCGACCAGCGCTGGGTGATCCGTTGGTCCCGATTCGAGCTTGCCAAACCCGGTGGATGGTGGATTGAAGGCGAAAGGATCATCGTCTGGGAGGATAAAAAATCCAGTTAATCATTGGTTTTGACGAAATTCATTCGCTCGCGTCGCTTTGGACGCATTGCCTGGCCCTTCAATCAATGCCGAACGAAATTCGCCACTGAAGTACCTGCAGTGAATTTCCGCTTCATCGTGAACCACCTGAATAAGCTGCCTATCTCATTCGAAGCTGAAGCAATTCGTTTCCTTCGCCTTCATAACGAGATCTTCGTCGCGCGGGCATAATTTCTTCTGACCGGGGCGGAAATTCTTTCCAAGAACCGTCACGTCGTCGCCGCGCGCACCGCCAGCGCCTCAATCTCCTGCCGGTTGACGAGCACGATATGCTGCTCCTGCGGCGGTCGCGCGCCGGGGCGGAGATCCAATCCGAGCCGGCGCAGAGCATAGAAGAGCAAGGCACGCCTGACACGCAGCTTCGCTATGCCTTTCCTGATCCCGTAATCGAGGGCGATGGCCTTTGCTTGGGCTTCGGTGAGCTCCGGGTGCGGCGCAATCTCGAGCTCCAGGAATTCCTGCCAATCGCGGTCCTCGGTCGGGCGCGACTGCGCCGGTCCGCCAAGGCGCGGGCGGCGCATGCGGCCGAGCACGAAATCGCGGAACTCTCCCATTTCTAAGTCAAATGCCCGTGCGTGCCAGCGGAAGCCGTCATGGGCCAGCGCATGGGGCTCGATCCGGCGCCGCAGTGGCTCCGGCCGGCTCATCGATTGATAGGTGACGTCGATGGCCAGTCGCTTCCGCATGGCCGTCAACACGGCCCGCAGCACGAACGGATCGATCCTCCGCTCGGGCACCGGCGTAGCATCGAACGGCGGCACTGCTCCGACCAGCGTGTCCTCAGCCGCGAGCAATCCGGCATCGACGAGCCGCAGCTCGCCTAAGAAACGCGAAGCGTCCGGCAGCCCCAACGCCGGGCGGAAGGACGGATCGGCGACGTAGCGCTTGGCCTGCTTGTCATAGCGCACGCCTTGCGGCTGGTGTGCGAGGTAGCGGGCGATATCGACCGAGGCCTGTCCGATGGATACGCCGAAGCGGCGCACGAGATCGGTTCGGTTGACCTCGCCGAGCCAGAACAGGCGCTCCTCGATAAACGCGAGCCTTTGCTCGACACTCCACCGCAGAAGAGACGTGCTCATCGTTTTTGTTGACTCGGGCATGTCATGGATCTAGTTTCATGATCTATCAAGTTTGATGACAGATATCGGAGTTCTTTGCGGTAGGGAATTCTTTTTACTGACGATCGTGTTCACCATTGCAACTCTCGGTCCGGTCAACGGCCGATCCCGCGGCAATGAAGCCGTCCGCTCGGCTCAACCCACCAAAGGGCGCGCGAGGATACAGCGAAACAGCAGCTTCCTACCACGGGAGAAATGATAGACGGGGCGTGATTTCCTATGGGGGGCGAATTCTTCGACAGGGCCTTCGAAGCGACCCACTTGCCGGGATGAGTCAGCTTCTCAAGCATTAAATTCGTGTGAGAGGGGAGCGATATTTCACGTCGGGGGCACCAACTCATGAACTACGCTAAATTTTTTCATATCGCCACCGGGGCCCATCCTTACGCCTACCAAGAAGCTGTCGCAGAATGCGATTGGGACGTCCTCATCGCGCCGACGGGTCTTGGCAAAACTGCAGCCGTGATCGTGGCATGGCTTTGGCGGCGACGAGCCCATCCCAACTCGACCCCGCGCCGTTTGGTATATTGCTTGCCGATGCGCACACTTGTCGAGCAGACCGAACGGAATACTCGAAATTGGTTGAAGCATTTGGGTGAGGCGGGTCTTGGCGAAAACCTTCCTTCGTTTGACGACGTATATTTGTTGATGGGTGGTATTGAGCAACAAAAAGGTCGGCCTCGCTGGTACGAGGCGCCAGAACGGCCCGCAATTCTCATCGGCACACAGGATATGCTGCTCTCGCGCGCTCTGATGCGCGGCTATGCTTCGGGTCGGGCGCGGTGGCCGACCGAATTCGCGATGCTCCACAATGATGCGTTTTGGGTGTTCGATGAAGTTCAGCTCATGGGCGCGGGGCTTGCGACTTCGGCGCAGCTTGCTGCCTTCCGTCAACGGTTGAAATCCGCGCTCCCGACGAAGAGCCTGTGGGTTTCGGCGACGCTCGATCCAGAGTGGCTGCGAACAGTGGATTTTCCGCCGCCGCAATGGGTTCTGCGAGTACCCGCAGATGTACCAACCGATGCAGCCTCGCCGCACGTGCGACGACTCATCGAAGCCTCAAAGCCGATTTGCCAGGCTCCATTTGCTCCCCGGAGTGCGAACAAAGGCGAGGTCGGGGCTTACATTTGCGACCTTGCAGATTTCGTGCAGAAGCAGCGGGCGCGTGAGGGGCGAACGATCGTCATTGTCAACACGGTCGACCGTGCACAGAAGCTTCGCGCCGCGCTGCTCAAAATCGGCGTAAGTGAAAGCGATCTTATCCTCATCCACTCGCGCTTCCGGCCGGAAGATCGCCGTAGGCAAATGGAACGGCTGATGGCGGCCGATAACGGCATCGTCATCGCCACCCAGGCGATCGAAGCGGGTGTCGACATCTCGTCGGCCGTCATGATTACCGAGCTTGCGCCTTGGGCTTCGCTGGTGCAGCGGTTCGGGCGGGTCAACCGCTACGGCGAGCGAAAAAAGGATGAGGGAGGAACGCCTGTTTACTGGATCGACCTCATCGGCGCGCGGGAAGACGACAAGACGGCGGAAGAGCTGGCGCGACCCTACCCGCCGTCAGATTTGCGTCAGGCGCGGGATAGGTTGATTGCGCTGTCCGACGCCGCGCCGGTGAATCTCGGCGATCCCGGTCAATTGGCGCCTTGGCGCCGTGTGATCCGCTGCAATGACCTGGTCGACCTGTTCGATACCGATCCTGATCTCACCGGCTTCGACGTCGATATTTCCCCTTATGTCCGCGATGCGAGCGACACGGACGTTCATGTGTTCTGGCGCGACCTGAAGGCGCTCGCGGCTGACCCGAAAATGCCTCCCCTGCGTGCCTCGGGCGAAGAACTCTGCCCCGTCTCGATCGGCAAGGCGAGGGAATGGGTTAAAGCTCTGCACGATCGCAAGCTGCCAGTTTATGTGCCCGATCCATTATGGCGGGCAGGCGAGAATACCCGCTCGGACGTGCCACCGGGGTGGCGGCGGCTTGATGGAGCGCCCTGGCCCGGCGTGACGTTGCTCGTCGATGTCACCGCAGGGGGCTATGATTCGAAGCTGGGTTTTGTTGGTGAAGAAGGCGAAGAGCCCGTCCCCGTTGGAACGACAATTCTGACATTTGATCAGACAGACAGCGATCAGGAAGAAGAGGAAGAAAGCAACGAAGGATTCTCGCGGCCGGTTACGCTGAAGGATCACACCGAGCATGTGGTGGCCACGGCCAAAAGGCTGTGCGCAGCGGTTGGTCTTGGGGCGACTGAGACCGAGGCGATCGTGCAGGCAGCGCGGTGGCACGATCTCGGCAAAGCCCATCAGGTGTTTCAATGCACCATGCGGGGCGGGCTGTCGGACCCATTACAATTCCAAGGCTTGCTACTTGCCAAGACTGAAAAGCGGCGACTGCGGCACAAGCGTCCGTATTTCCGGCACGAGCTCGCCTCGGCGCTCGCTTTCCTCGCCCACGAGAAGTGGCGACGCGACGGCGATCTCGTCGCCTATCTGATTGCGGCCCACCACGGAAAGGTGCGGATGTCGCTGCGAGCTCGCCCCGACGAGAAGCTGCCGGACGGCGAGCAGGAGGGCGCGCGCTTCGCGCGCGGAATTTGGGAAGGCGACAAGCTCCCTCCCGTCGATCTCGGCGGCGGCGTGGTTTGTCCCGAGACCGAGCTTTGCCTGAGCATCATGGAGCTGGGGGAGGACGAGGTGACGGGCGCGAGCTGGACCGAGCGCACGCGCGCGCTGCTCGACCGCTACGGGCCTTTCCGACTGGCGTGGTTGGAAGCGCTGCTGACGATCGCCGATTGGCGGGCCTCCGCGAGCGAGCGCAACGCAGCGAGCGGGGCCTTACCCGCGTTTGCGCTTGGAGACGCCCATGAGTGAAATCCACACCCACCGTCTCGACGGTTGTGCACCAATCCCGTTGGCAAATTACCTCAAGGCGCTCGGCGTGCTGCGGCTCGTATCCTCGCCGGAAAACAACGTCAAAGGCGAAGCGGCCGACCCTGCCGCGCGCGGCTGGTGGGCGAACGAGCGCTTTTATCTCCGCACCCGTCTCGATCGCGATGAGCTTCTTCGTTTTTTCCTGGAGGACTATGCGCCGTCGCCGATCATCGCGCCGTGGAACGGTGGCAGCGGGTTTTTTCCGAATGACAACAAACTTGGTATTGGACCGATTGCCGAAGCGACTGCAGAACGATTTTCGGCCTATAGAGAGGCGATCAAGGAAGCTCAGAGCATTCTTGAGCGGAACAAGATCGCCAAGAAGCCTGATGGCGTGCAAAAAGATTCCATTCGGATCGAGCTTCGCTCGAAGCTAAAGGATTGCGCGCTTCTTTGGTATGACGCCGTTACTTTGTTCGCTCAAGATGGATTTTTGGCAACTCCGCTGCTCGGCTCTGGCGGCAATGATGGGCGAACTGACTTTTCAAACAATTTCATGTGTCGATTAACCGACCTGTTTGACACCAACACTGGCAGGCCATCCGAGCGTGCCGAGCAATCATTGGAAACGGCGCTCTTCGAAACACTGAGCCAATCCCTGATGGGCGTGTCCGAGGTCGAAATCAACGGCTCTCCGAAAAAGAAGTTGCTGGCTATCGGCCAATTTTCGCCTGGTGCAAGTGGCGGCGCCAATGCCACGGTCGGGTTTAAGCGAGACACGCTGATAAACCCCTGGGACTATGTTTTGTTGATGGAAGGCACCTTGCTCTTTGCTGCGAGTGCTACTCGTAGGCTTGGGAGTGCCAACTCAGTGAGGCTCAGTTACCCGTTTACCGTTTATTCAAGCGCAACAGAAGGAACGAGCGGCTCTCTTGTTGACGAGAAGCGAAAGAGCAAAGGAAAGTTCGTCGGCGCCTCATTCGAGATGTGGATGCCGCTATGGGAGCGTCCCGCAAGCCTCACTGAAATCCGCATTCTCCTATCCGAGGGAAGGGCTACGCTAGGCCGCCAACTCGTAAACGACACTATCGATTTCGCCCGCGCGGTCGCAACTCTCGGTGTGAACCGGGGGATTACGGCGTTTGAGCGCTTCGCCTTCCTGCAGAGGCGCGGTGAGGCGCTCTCTGCAACGCCAAAGGGTCGAATTCGCGTCGAACCGCGTGCGAAGGCGCGCCTGTTGAATGATCTCGATGCAGGACATTGGCTGGTCCGGTTTCGACAACACGCCCGCGAGCTCGACGCACAAGGTAAGAACTTCGTTGCGCCACATCATCTCCAAACACTGGCTTTGCGTCTGGATGAGGCGATCTTGGCTATGACGAAAGATGACGCGCCGCAGGTCATTCAGCGCGTGTTGATCGCCGTTGGGGAGGTAATGAATTATTTCGCAAAGAGCGCCGCCGCGCGCGATCCGGAAAAGGGAAATCAAAGGCCTCTGCCCCTCTTGAGGCGCGAATGGGTTATCGATGCTGCAGATGATACCCCCGAGTTCCGAATTGCGGCAGCGCTCGCCAGCCTTGGTTGGTCAGAGCAGCAGATTGCGGACAGTGATTCAAATACCAATGCGGAAACATCGGATGACGCTGCCGAAGCAAACAGCCAAGTTCGAACCGGCGATAGCAGGGGCGCTTTAGCTGATTGGAGGAGCGACGCGCCGAAGACCACGCCTCCCATGGCCGCGCATTTCGCGCCCGTTGTGGAGGAAACCATCGCTCGCCGCATCCGGCAATGGGCTGACCGTGATCCTCCTACGGTCGTCTGGGGCTCGGGCAACCTTGTCCGGAACATGATCGCGGTGCTTGACCGCCGGCTGATCGAGCAGGCGCGCCGCGGCCTGGACGACAAGCCGCTGGCAGGGTCAACCACGGCCGACCTCGCCGCGATCGCCGCCTTCCTGGAAGGTCCGCCCGCTTTCGACGACGCACGCTGCGCGGCGCTGCTGGCGGGGTTGGTTTGGGCGCAGCCGGCGTGGCTTGCGCCTCGCAAGTCTCCGAGTGGCGGAACGATTCCATTCGCGTATGCCGCGCTGAAGCCGCTATTCACGCCGGATGCGCAATTGCGCGCAAGACCCGATTCGAACCCCGAGAGCCGGCAATATCTTTCCGAAGGGACCGCGTTGCCGATTCCTCCTGGTCTGCTCGCGCGGCTGCGCCGTGGTGAAATCGGCGAAGCAGTGCGCGAGGCAATGCGCCGGGCGCACGCTTCCGGCATCCGCTCGCCGTTCCAGACAGCACGAAGCTTCGCGGCTTCTGTCGATCCCGCGCGCCTCGCGGCCGCGCTGCTCATTCCGATCGACGAGTTCGCCCTGACCTATCTCATGCAACGCGCCTATCCGTTCGACGAACGCCAGGAGGAAACAGACGATGCCGCTTGATCTTTCAGCGCTCGAGAAAACACCGCGACTGCTCATCGAGGCGGACCTGAAGCCCATACAGGGCCACACCATATATCCAACGAACTTCCCGAATTTGGGAGCGGCTACATACATCGAGCCCAAGAGCGGGCATCAGAATCTTTTGGTGGAGTCGCCACAAAGTATGGCCAACCTGATGGAGGCCTCATGCTGGGACGGGGACACTTGGAGAAAGCCGCTTGCAAACATTCCATATGTCGAGGTCGTCGATGAGAACGATCAGCCTTTCACGTGGTCAACGCTCGAAGCGCATCGATTGAATTCGGTTTACATAGAAAAGAGCGATTGGTTCGAGGAGCTTAAGCGGGAGGTTAAGTTCGACGAAGAGCGACCCTATGACCCGCTCCGCCAGTTGGCGCCGGTTCTTCTGAAATATGATCCGAATTCGCTCATCCATGGAGTCATGCTGGAGAGTATTGGCGGGGTCGTACGGTTACCTCGCGCCCTTGGTGCGTTCATTGAGTCCGAGGACGTGCAGGTCGCGCCTGGAGGAGGAGCGAAATTTGATCGGAATCAGCCCTCGAAAACGGCGACCCAAACCGCCAAGGAAGGATATGGAAACGTTATCTATTCGCGCGACCGCTATTCTCCCAAACGTACCGTCGCTTACTTCAACCTCGATCTTCGCCAGATCCGGGCCTATGCAATCCAGGAACTTGCAAAGGATTTTTTGATTCGGTTCGCCCTGTACAAGATCGGTGCGGTGCTGATGAACGGCTGTCAGCGTCGGCGCGAGTGCGAGTTTGAGGTCGAGAAAATTGAGGTCAAAGGTTGCAACATCTCCGATGACTTTAGCAAAAGACTCGTCGAAGCTCTCAAGGACCCGGACCAATTGGCCGAGGAAACGACGGAGGCAATCAACAAGCTAGCCGATACGCATTCTGACGCCCTCGCCCCCAAGAACGATAAACGCGCGGGGCGTAGAGTAACGATTGCCAAATACGCGATTTCTCGCGCGCGAAGCAGAAGGCGAGAACAGCTAGAAGCGGAATCGGGAGCAGGCAACAACGGAAGTGATGACTGATGTTCGCGATCGTCTTCCGTTTTCCAACCGGCCGCTATCACGCCACCCCCTGGGGCCGGAACGTCAACGAGGCCGATGTGGCCTGGCCGCCGGAGCCGTGGCGCATTCTGAGGGCACTCATCGCGACCTACTGGCGCAAGGGCGATCGACAGCGATGGTCCAAGGACGATCTCGCGGCGCTCATCGACGTGCTCGCCGAGCGGCCACCGGTGTATTGCCTGCCGGAGATTGCTGTTCACACGCATACGCGGCACTACATGCCGATCGGCGAGATAAAGAAGGGGCGCGAAGACACCACGCTCGTTTTCGACGCCTTCGTTCGGCTTCCGGCCGATGCCGAGATCATTGCGGCGTGGCCAGAGGTGAACCTACCGAAGCATCTTCATGCGCTCGCCTGCGATCTCGCATCCGGCCTCGGCTATCTCGGCCGGGCCGAAAGCTGGGTCGATTGTAAGGTGGTGGATTGGGATGGTGAGCCTAATTGTGTTCCGAATGACGGCGAACAGTCTGAGCGCACCTTTGAGGGTGAACCGGTCCGACTCATTGTGCCACTGTCACCCGATGCTTACGCTGCCGAAAGGCAACGATTGCTCGCCGAATTCGATGAGCAAGAACGCCGCAAAGCGAACGCAGGAAGCCGCAAGCCACTCAGCGAAAAGAATCTTTCATCAGCACGCGAGAAGGCCTTCGGAAATACGCTCCCCGAACGGCTGCTGGATGCGCTGACACTCGATACGAGCGACTATCAGCGCTTCGGCTGGACCCGGCCGCCGGCGAGCCGCGAAGTGATTTATTTCCGCAAACCTCTCGGACCTCTTCCGCGAGCGGCGCGCTCGAAGCCGCAAGGCGACCACAGGCTCCCGACCGTCGCCCGCTACGTGCTCGCCGGCCGACCGCGGCCGCGCATCGAAGATGCGGTCAAGATCGGCGAGTTGATGCGACTGGCTGCCCTCGCCCAGTTCGGGTGGGCATCTGACGAATCCGGTCGTCGGCGACCGAGAGCGCCAATGGTGATCTCTGGGCGAGATGCCGAGGACCGGCCTCTCAGAGATGCGGAGCACCGACATGCCTTTTGGCTTCCGGAGGACGCGGATGGAGACGACGAGATCGATCACATCGTTGTCTTTGCGCGGCAAGGATTTGACCGAGAGGTCCAACAAAAGCTCGATCAGTTGACCAAGCTATGGGTATCGCAAGCTGCGGCGATCGATGAGGACAGTGACAGCGATTCTCCTCAGGCGCGTCAGGAGTGGCGGCTCGCGCTCGAAGGCTTCGGCCAACCGTCGGACTTCTGCGATGCCAGCGCGCTGTTGAGAAAATCCAAACGCTGGGTAAGTGTCACGCCATTCTTAGCCGCGGGGCACCTCAAGTCTGGCGGCCACCCAGCTGAAATTCGACGCCTCCTTTCCCGGCGGGGTTTGCCCAATCCCATTCAGGTCGAGCTGATCAATGGGTCAGAAGCCCAGCCAGCGCTTGGAGATGGATTAGAGGGCGGACCGCATTCGCAAGTGGGGCGCACCATCCATCGCCGTCCGCGGCGCCCAGTTCATTTCCACAGATTCCGTTCGCGTGGTCGCGAGCGCCAATTCGACCGGATCGGTACGTTTGTGCGTTTGACATTCTCGGAGCCGATCGAAGGTCCGCTTGCGCTCGGGTATGGCTGCCATTTCGGCCTAGGCTTGTTTGCAGCGGTGGAGTAGCGGGGTGGCAGTAAGCGCCCTATCTCGCCGGCGTCCGCCCGAAACGACACTCGTGCTGTTGTGCTGATCACCAGCGGGTCTACTGCCCACGCCACGTTTACCCGAGTGTGAATCGAAGCTCCGTCGTGATATGAAGGTTAGGCGGGGGCGTGTCGCCGATGCACGTGCGAGCGCTGCGGTGGTGCGCGCCGCCCCGGCAGCGCTCGCGGGCCGAAAAAACGCTTGTGGAGCAGCGTGTTGTTTGACATTGTGAAATTCGGGAGCACGCCCGGCGCATGTTGCTTGGCGCTGGCGGAGGGAGCGCTCGCATATCTGGCGAAAATCGTCGGCCGATCATTGCGTTGCAGGACGGCTGTTTTCCGCGGTTTCACCGCCGCGGCCTCATTGAAGGACGGCGGCCGCGCGCTGCTTGATCCGGTGCGCGAGCCGTTTTCCGCGGTTTCACCGCCGCGGCCTCATTGAAGGATCGACCTCGAGGCGCAATACCGCCTCACCATCGAGCAGTTTTCCGCGGTTTCACCGCCGCGGCCTCATTGAAGGTCGATCCACGCAATGACCCGTTCGCCCCGCGTCGGCTGTTTTCCGCGGTTTCACCGCCGCGGCCTCATTGAAGGCGAGCACTCGACGGCTTCGGCCACGTTGGCCTTCGATGGGTTTTCCGCGGTTTCACCGCCGCGGCCTCATTGAAGGACTGTCGATCGATATGTGTCCGTCGCGGTGTTCATGAATGTTTTCCGCGGTTTCACCGCCGCGGCCTCATTGAAGGCATACTTTCTGCGACAATGTGTGTTCTATAGCCCTGATGTTTTCCGCGGTTTCACCGCCGCGGCCTCATTGAAGGTAGTATTCGCTTGCGCTGATCTTCCGTTAGGCGATCAGGTTTTCCGCGGTTTCACCGCCGCGGCCTCATTGAAGGGCAATAAGCTTGTCGGCCTCCTGCACAGGCAGATGCGTTTTCCGCGGTTTCACCGCCGCGGCCTCATTGAAGGGAGGAGTTGTTCGACTACGGCAATAAGCTCGGCGTGAAGTTTTCCGCGGTTTCACCGCCGCGGCCTCATTGAAGGGTGTCGATCACGGCCTGCCGCGCCGGCCCCGTGAACGTTTTCCGCGGTTTCACCGCCGCGGCCTCATTGAAGGAGAGACTGGCACAATGAACGCGGAAACAATAATCAGTTGCGTTTTCCGCGGTTTCACCGCCGCGGCCTCATTGAAGGGCGTAACCAGAAACAGTGTTCTCGGGAAAGTTCACCGTTTTCCGCGGTTTCACCGCCGCGGCCTCATTGAAGGGTGCCTGCGTCTGGTGCGGACAAAAGGAAGGCCCGCGGGTTTTCCGCGGTTTCACCGCCGCGGCCTCATTGAAGGCGCGTTAATTCGGCGGGGTTCACTGAATGGTCGAACGTTTTCCGCGGTTTCACCGCCGCGGCCTCATTGAAGGTCAACGATGCTTATTACATCCATCCGATCAGCGTTGATGTTTTCCGCGGTTTCACCGCCGCGGCCTCATTGAAGCATCGCCTGGTTAGACAGCAGAATGGCCTCCATGTCTTTGTTTTCCGCGGCTTCACCGCCGCGGCCTCATTGAAGCCAACGCTTTAACAGCTTCCGGCGGCAACGGCTTCGGCACGTTTTCCGCGGCTTCACCGCCGCGGCCTCATTGAAGCATCTGGTCGAGCCGCACGAACGCTACCGCCCCTGGCGGGTTTTCCGCGGCTTCACCGCCGCGGCCTCATTGAAGGGCGTAACCAGAAACAGTGTTCTCGGGAAAGTTCACCGTTTTCCGCGGTTTCACCGCCGCGGCCTCATTGAAGGAACGAGAACCCGGGCTCGCCCGTGCTGAGCGCTTGGCGAAGTTTTCCGCGGTTTCACCGCCGCGGCCTCATTGAAGTAGGCGGCGACCATCAACATGGTTCAGCACAAGGGTCGATGTTTTCCGCGGTTTCACCGCCGCGGCCTCATTGAAGTACGGTAGCTGGTACGGTTGGTGTCTTTGGTAACGCCTTCGTTTTCCGCGGTTTCACCGCCGCGGCCTCATTGAAGTATCCGCTTCCGCCGTAGCTGCACGCAACAGCAAATGCCCGTTTTCCGCGGTTTCACCGCCGCGGCCTCATTGAAGTATGATGTCCTGCAGCTGGTCCGCCGTCTGCTTCCGCATTTTCCGCGGTTTCACCGCCGCGGCCTCATTGAAGTCCCGAGAACCCAGCCAACATCCCGTTCGGCATGCTGTGTTTTCCGCGGTTTCACCGCCGCGGCCTCATTGAAGTCAGTTTACATGGGGGCATTTGTGAGGCGGTTGTCTCGTTTTCCGCGGTTTCACCGCCGCGGCCTCATTGAAGTCACGCTGCTCTGATCGAAGCGTACCGCTGGCTGCGCAGTTTTCCGCGGTTTCACCGCCGCGGCCTCATTGAAGTGTCACGGAATAAGGGTTCTGTTCACCATAAACGTGACACGTTTTCCGCGGTTTCACCGCCGCGGCCTCATTGAAGGTGCATCTAGCACATGGCTGTAATAGCGCGTCAGATAGTTTTCCGCGGTTTCACCGCCGCGGCCTCATTGAAGGCGCGTCAATTCGGCGGGGTTCACTGAATGGTCGAACGTTTTCCGCGGTTTCACCGCCGCGGCCTCATTGAAGGTCAACGATGCTTATTACATCCATCCGATCAGCGTTGATGTTTTCCGCGGTTTCACCGCCGCGGCCTCATTGAAGGGTGGGACGCATAAGTTGGATATACCCAACCCATCGGTTTTCCGCGGTTTCACCGCCGCGGCCTCATTGAAGGCATCGAGTTTCTTTTTCCAGCGCGAATTACGACCACACGGTTTTCCGCGGTTTCACCGCCGCGGCCTCATTGAAGGTTGGTACGGATTCAGCCTACGCGACTCCGATCTAGTAACTGGTTTTCCGCGGTTTCACCGCCGCGGCCTCATTGAAGTGTGGCGAGCCTGAAGGGCAACAGGCGGACCTGCGCGGGGCGTTTTCCGCGGTTTCACCGCCGCGGCCTCATTGAAGCCTCATGAATCCTTACTCTGTGAGCGGTACGCTGGGAGCCGACGTTTTCCGCGGTTTCACCGCCGCGGCCTCATTGAAACAGAAATCTACCATGTCAAGGTAGTGCTCTACCGCTGAGCTGTTTTCCGGCGGCCTAACCGGCGCGGTCTCATTGAAGTGCAGTTAATACGGTATTAACTGATTCGCCATTCGCGTTGTCCGCGGTTTCACGTCCTCAGCCTCGAAATCTCGCCCAGTCGATCCCCGCCAGAGGGGAAGCGGCCAGGCTTCAAGCGCAGAATGCCGCCACATCTCCCGGTTGCTACCACTTTTGCCCGAATCAGTATTCACTCACCACGATTCAACAGTCCGAGCGTCAGTCCCGTTGCGTCAGTGGCGTCACGCGTTGTTCTCATCGCAACCTGCACGAGCCCGTGGACCAGGCCGGAAATAATAAAAGCGCGACAGTCTACCTTCTCGCTGATCACCTCGATGCCGTTCTGGCGGCAGGAGAGGATCTGCTGAAGGTACACCGCACTGTTTTCGCAGAGGTCCCGAAGCGCCGGCCGCACAATGTCCGCGATCTCGTCGACATTCAGCGGCGATGGCTGGACGCCGTCCGCGTTCTCGAGATGACGTTGACGCTGCGCTGCCTTCAGGCACGGGAACGGGCGGACGAATTGCGCCGGTCGGACGATCGGGTCGACGGCATCGCCAGCTTGTTTATCGGCGGTACGGCGCCGCTGGCAGACGCTGCCGCAGAGCTGGGCGACTGGACCGAAATTGATTTCCAGACTGGCGATGAAATCGCCGAGTACCTGAGAAGCCGCGGCCTGATCCCGATCGATAGCGAGGGGGTCGTTTCGCCTGAGCGGCTGGTTGTGACAGCGAATTTCCGCATCGCACGGAGAATCGAGCTTGGCCCATTGCTCGACCTGACGGCCGCCTTCCTCGATGCGCTGGAGCTGTTTTATGAACTTTACGACGAGGACGAGCTCGAAGAACGTGCCGCCAAATCGGATGAGGAAGGCACCTTGCCAACGCGCCCTGTTATCTGACAGCCCGCGCGTGTAGAGTCAGGCACGACACTTTTCCCGCATTAGCTCTTGAAGCTTCGACACTTTCCGGATTGAAGGGTGGGGCTGTTAGCTTCACCCATGCCGTTGATTTTTCCGAGGAACGCGAGACATGCAGTTCGAGACCCTGTTCCGTCCTGCCCGGGAAAACCCCGCATCGATTGCCCTGATCGGCGCGGGCGAGTTCGGGATGTCGCTCATCGCCCAGTCGCGGCGCATGCAGGGTCTCGTGGTGAAGGCGGTTGCGGACAAGGATCTCGATCGCGTCGCTTCCACTCTGGCCGGCATGGGGATTGCGGCTCGGCGCTGCGATAGCGAAGCCGCGGCGCAGTCGGCGCTCGCCGCGGGCGAAATCGCGCTTTGCGGGAGTGTGTCCGACCTCCTCAGCCTTCCCATTGATATGGTGGTCGAAGCGACCGGCGATGCGGAAGCCGGCGCGCGTTTCGCGCTGGCGGCGATAGAGGCGGGCCGCGGCGTCACCATGGTGACGAAGGAGGCCGAATGCGTGGTTGGTCCGCTGCTGGCCGCGAAGGCGCGGGCCGCCGGTGTGCCTTATACACTCGTCGAGGGCGATCAGCCTGCCCTGCTCATCGGGCTCATCAGCTGGGCGCGCACGCTCGGGCTGCCCATCATCTGCGCCGGCAAGTCGAGCGAATACGATTACGTTTACGATCCTGTGACCCATGAGGTGACGTGGACCTCGGAGCGTGTCACCGCGCCGGACATTGCAAAACTTTGGGCGCTGGGGCCGGATCGGGCCGCGACGATCGAGGCTCGCTCCAAGGCGCTCGCCGCGCTGCCACAACGCACGGTGCCTGACTACTGCGAGATGGCGCTTGTCGCCAACGCGACCGGGCTTGTGCCAGATCGGCCCGATTTCCACACACCGCTGACCCGCGCCATCGAGTTGCCCGACCTCTACATTCCGAAGGCGGATGGCGGGTTGCTCGAAGGCGAGGGCCGCGTCGACGTGTTCAACTGTCTCCGTCGTCCCGACGAGGCGAGCTTCGCCGGCGGTGTGTTCGTCGTGGTGGCCTGGGCCGATGCGCGGTCCGGCGCCTTGTTCCGCGGCAAGGGCATTCCGACCACGGCTGATGGCAAGTACGGTCTCGTCTACAACCCATCGCACCTGCTGGGCGTCGAGGCGCCAATCTCCATCCTTTCTGCGGTGCGGCTGGGCCAGTCCATTGTGGATGAGCGCTACAGACCCGTGGTGGATTTGACAGCGCGCGCCATGCGGGATCTGCCGGCGGGCCACAGGCTCGAAATCGTTGGCACCCGGCATGCCGTCCCCGACCTTGAGCCTGTGCTAACGCCGGCCGCCGCCGTGAAAGGGAACGCACCACTGCCCTATTACATGGCGGTCGGCCGGACGTTGACGCGACCCGTCGCGGCTGGTGCGTTCATCACGGCGGATGACGTCGATCGCCCTGCCGACTCGCTGCTTTGGAAGCTGCGCGCCGAGCAGGACGCGATGTTCGGGCTGAAGTAAAGGGCCGAGACTAGAGAAATCCCTTTGCGGAGAGTTTCGCCTTGAGCCCCTCGACAGCTTCGACAAGCAAATCAGGCTCGGTGGAGCGGAGCACGAGCTGCGTGGAGGGGCGGTTGTCGCGGAAGGTCGGATAGCTGCCCATCGACACCGTCGGGTAAGCCTTCTGGTGCTCGGCGAAAACATCGGCGATGGCGCCTTCCGGGGCCTGCAGGTCGATGGCGACCGAGTGCATCTTCTTGCCGGTGCGCAGGCGCGGCGTCACCGCGTCGAGCATCACCTGCATCACGTTGGGAATGCCGGCGAGCGTGATGACGTTGCCGAGCATGAAACCGGGGGCGACGGAGATTGAGTTTTCGATGAGCTTGGCGCCCTCGGGAATGCGGGCCATGCGCAGCCGACCTTCTGTCAGCTCGAGGCCGCGCCGCTCGTAATAGGGCTTGAGCAGGGCGAGAGCGCGTGGGTCGATATCGATGCGCACGCCAAAAGCCTTCGCAATCGCATCCGCTGTGACGTCGTCGTGGGTCGGGCCGATGCCGCCGGTCGTGAACACGTAATCGTAACGGGCGCGAAGCGCGTTCACCGCTGCTACGATCTCGTCGATGACATCGGGTACAATGCGGACCTCCCGCAGCTGAATGCCAATGGCTGTGCAGTGGTCGGCGATGTATCCGATGTTCTTGTCCTTCGTGCGCCCCGACAGGATTTCGTCGCCAATGACGAGCACCGCAGCCGTAACGATGTCTTTTTCTTCTGTCTGTGCCATCCTCAAGTTCCTCGACCAAAAGCGGTGCCGGAGCTTATACCCGATCCGCTTGCGCTTTCGCCTGTTCCCGACCTAGTTTCCCCGTCATGCGGTTCCCATCACCTTTGATCCGAGGCCGGCTTCTTCGCCGATACAAGAGATTTCTGGCTGACGTCGAGCTCGACAGCGGCGAGGTCGTTACAGCAACCTGCCCGAACACGGGCTCGATGATCGGCCTGACACATCCGGGGTCGGTGGTCTGGCTGTCCGAAAGCGATAGCCCGACCCGGAAGTATCGGCACACTTGGGAGATGGTGGAGGCAGACCTGGGGCAGGGGTCATATCTCGTCGGCATCAACACCTCGCGGCCAAATGCGCTGGTTGCCGAGGCTATTGAGGCTGGCGTCATTGAAAACCTGTGTGGCTACCCTGAGCTGCGGCGCGAAGTGAAATACGGCCAGAACAGCCGCATCGACATTCTGCTCGACTGCGCTACCAAGGGCCGCTGCTACGTCGAGATCAAGAACGTCCACATGATGCGCAAGGCCGGGCTGGCGGAGTTCCCTGACAGCGTCACGCAACGGGGCGCGAAGCATCTGGGCGAGCTCGCGGGCATGGTGCGCGAGGGACATCGCGCCGTCATGCTTTTTCTGATCCAGCGTGCCGATGCCGTTTCGCTCGACATCGCCCGCGACATCGACCCCGCCTACGACGAGGCCTTCAAGGCCGCCCGTGCAGCGGGGGTTGAAATGCTTGCCTATCGTTGCCGGCTCAGTCCCGAGGAAATCGCCGTCGAGAAAGCTGTGACGATTGTAGGCTGATCTATTGTGCGCTGATCCTCAGCACCGGGTTTTTGTCTTATTTCGCGCACGGGAGTTTGAACGACGCCTACTGGACGCCGTTATCGCTGAGGCGCATCATGCGCGCCAAGGGCGGAAACTGGCATCAAGGAGCGCACAATGTTGAGCCGTCGCCTTATTGTGAAAGCCGGGGCGGCCACAGCCGCGTTGGGCGCTATCGTTTCCTCGCGTGCACTCCTTGCCGGCAAGGAGGAAATGAAGTTCGAGGTCACCAGATCCGAGGAAGAGTGGAAAAAGATCCTTACTCCCGAGCAGTACTACGTGCTGCGGGAGCACGGCACCGAGTATGCCTTCTCGAGCCCGCTCGACAAGCATTTTGAGCCCGGCACGTATCACTGCGCGGGTTGTGATCTTCCGCTGTTCTCATCCGAAACCAAGTTTGACAGCGGCACGGGTTGGCCGAGCTTCTGGAAGCCGCTCGACGATGCGATCGGTACGAGCGAGGACCGCACGCTTTGGTTCATGGTCCGCACGGAAGTGCATTGCCGCCGGTGCGGAGGCCATTTGGGGCATGTATTTGAGGACGGACCGCCTCCCACGGGTTTGCGCTACTGCATAAACGGCGTGGCGTTGAAGTTCGTGCCAAAGTCTACGAACAGCTCGAGCTGAGAGCCCAAACGCAAGCTCCAAGGAGCCTTTGATGCTTCGCAGGTTGGTTGGCGCTCTCAGCGCACTTGTTCTCCTCGCGGGGGCCGCGGCTGCCCAAACGGATCGGCCTGCCGCAGGCGAGCGAAAGCTCGAGGTCGCAACGTTTGGCAGCGGCTGCTTTTGGTGCACGGAAGCCGATTTTGACAAGGTAAAGGGCGTGGTCGAGACCATTTCGGGGTTCATGGGAGGTACGACGCCCAATCCGACCTACAATCAGGTTTCCGCCGGCGGCACGGGCCACGCGGAGGTCGTACAACTCAAGTACGACCCCACCCAGGTGAGCTACAAGGAACTGCTTGACGTTTACTGGCGAAATGTCGACCCGCTCGACAAGGATGGCCAATTCTGCGATCGCGGCGACCAGTACCGGCCGGTGATTTTCTATCACAACGAGGAGCAGAAGCGGCTCGCGGAGGAATCCAAAGCGAAATTGGGAAAGAGTGGGCGCTTCTCACAGCCAATCGTTGTCGAAATTGCGCCGGCTTCAACGTTTACACCGGCCGAGGATTACCACCAGGATTACTACCTGCGTAATCCCATCCAGTATTTCATTTATCGCCAAGGTTGTGGTCGGGATGCGCGGCTGGAAGCGCTGTGGGGGAAACCCAAGACCCAGTGACGGCCAATCGGTTGCCCGCTACCTGAGCAGGCTGCAGCAGCCTATGTACGGGTTGTTGCCTTCCGAGAGACCGACGACGCGGACCTCAAAAGCATATTCGAGGTCGGACATGCCGTCACTGCACCATTCCTTGTGTTGGACGAGGGCGCTGATATCCGAGCCATCTTCCCTCACCAGGCGAATGGCAAGAGCATCCTTGCGCCCCTGGAACGGCTCGCGAACCGCTACGGAGTAGCGCGTCGGTGGAGCGTCGGGCCGCTGGAGTTCTGCTGTGTTGTCCTCAATTCGGAGCGCCCAAAACGGCTCAGTTCCCCCGCAGAACAGATTGGAGTCGAATTCGTCATCCAGCTCGCGGGACATCGGCTCGAGATAGCGCCCGTTAACCCAACCGCGAACGTCCTTATAACGGATCTCATACCAGCGTACCGGGCCCACCTTGAGGCTGGCACCCGAACCAAGCAAGCCCGTCGCATTCGCGGGAATCTGGCCGAGAATTTTTTTCTGGCTAATAGTGGCCTGATTATCGACGCGTTCGCGGACGTTCAAGACATCCGGCCGCTTGACGCCCGTAACGCGAAACTCGAATCTGCCCGCTGAGCTGGTGCTGGCCGGGAGGGCCGCAAGGGCGATCAGAACGAAGAGGCCTTTCCGTAGCGGCATCAGGCGGTCGATTCCCAGATTTCGCACAACGAAAATCAGTATCCGTTTAGGCCAAACGTTGCTGGCAGAATTATGCCGGCTGGACAAAAGGGGCCCGCAGTCGGCGGGCGCGACCTCATCCACTAATCAGGCAAAGTCAGGCACGCAACCAAGGTTTGCCAAACGAGGTGAACGACCGCCTGACTGGCGAGCGCGATTTGCAGGGTTTGGCGGGTGACAAAAAAGGGCACCTGACCCCTGGGGGAGGTCAGGTGCCCGTTCTGGGCCTGTGCTTGGGTGGGGGGGCGTCCGGCACAGGCAGGGTGCGTGAACAACCTGCCATTAGCCACTTGGTTCCCTTGAGAAAGTTCACCAGATGCACCGGCCCCGTATGAGATGCCACCATCAGGCTGCGGCATCTCGCCTCGGGGCTCAATTAACGCCGCTTTGCCAGCTCGCCATAAACCTTAATGGTGGCTTGGCCTTTGAAGCTCGGCTTCGAGCGGTAGGTCATCTCGATGCGCCTGAGGTAGCTCTTGTCGCCCTTCAGATCGACTGCAAGGTGACCGCCCGCGCGGATCATCTGGTCGACCTTGATGGTCTCCGTGTAGCCGTTGAAGTACACGATGCGCAGCGAAATGAGATGAAGATCATTGTCCCCGACGAGGAAATGGAGCATCCGGAATGCGCGGTTGCGGAACCAGTCCTCAGGATGCCGGACGTTGATCACGTCCTTGTCGACGAGGAAGCCGACTTTCTGCTCTCCCAGTAGCTGCCAATCCTTATGCGGCTCGAAACGGCCCGGGCGACCTGGCCGACGTGCGACTTCGCCGTAAACCTTAATGATCGCTTGCCCGCGGAAGCTCGGCTTCGAGCGATAAATCATCTCGATGCGCCGCAAATAACTGCGCTCGCCTCTGAGATCGACCGCAAGCTGTCGGCCAGCGCGGATCGTCTTGTCGACACGAATTTCTTCCGTGTGCCCGTTTATGTAGACGATCTTGAGCGTGATCAGATGCAGATCATTGCGCTCAACCGCGAAATGAAGCTGCTTAAACGCGCGGTCGCGGAACCAGTCTTCCGACTTGCCAATGTCAATAACATCGCGGTCGACCAGGAAGCCGACGCTTTTCTCACCCAACAATACCAGATCGGGCCGCTGGGCTTGCGCGGGTAGCGCAAGCAGCATCAAGCATAATGCAACCAAACCCCCAACCCGCAGCATTCTCCACTCCTTCCGTCAGGGATGCTCGTAAACCCGCCGAGACCGGCGGAACGAAATGCTAAACGCGAGTACACAAATCGACGAAAGGGGGTTGTCGAACAAGTTTGCGGCGCCGGAATGGCGGACTTCCGTCGAGTGTGTGGCGGAAAATGATGTTGGGGCTGAAACGGTTACGGAGCTTTCGTACGCCGTTTTGTTACGAAAGCTCCGGAAGAACTATGTTGTTACCGCAACCAATTGCGGTCGCGGCCATTGCGGACAGCCGATTCGATTTGAGATCGGGTAATACCGATATCGTGCAGCATGCGATCGTCGAGCTGCGCAAGATAATGGGCGGCCGCTCTCTGCTGATACCAGCGAAGGTAAGTTTTCAATGCGAAATGGGAGGCCCATCTGACCTTGCCGAGAAAGCTTTGGCGGATGGGCGAATTGATCTCCCAGCCGTGCGATGCTGCCATTGTTGTGCTCCTGTCATCTCATCGCTCTGATGGGGAGCACTATGGCTGACAGCTCCTGACAGCATTCCGTCAGCAGGCCTGACACGCTCCTGACAACGCGGTGTCAGGAGTGATAGGATAAAGCGATCGCAGCGCAGGTCAGCCGAGTGGAAAAACCAGCGTGCGACGCGCAGACAGACTATTCGAAATCATTCAACTCATGCGCCGCAAGTCGCCCGTCACGGCGCGCGATCTCAGCGAGGCGCTCGAGGTGTCCGAGCGCACGATTTATCGGGATATTCAGGATCTTATCGCCAGCGGCGTGCCGATCGACGGCGAGGCGGGGGTGGGCTACGTGCTTCGGGCCGGCTTCGATCTGCCGCCGCTCATGTTCAAGGAACAGGAAATCGAGGCTTTGGTGCTCGGCGCTCGCATCGTGGAGTCCTGGGCAGATGCGGAGCTGGCCGAAGCGGCCACGAATGCCATTGCCAAGATCGAAGCCGTTATTCCCGATCGGCTTCGCGGCTATATGGCGAAAACGGCTTTGCTGGCGCCGCCCCACAATTACATGGAGCCGATCCGGTTCGATCTCGCCGAATTGAGAAAGGCGCTGCGCAGCCAGCTCAAGGTTCATTTCCGGTACCGCGATTATCTCGCCCGGGAAACGGTTCGCACGGTCAGGCCACTGTCGCTTGCCTATTTCGGCCCTGTCTGGTTACTCGCAGCCTGGTGCGAGCTGCGAGACGATTTTCGCACTTTCCGCCTCGATCGCATTGACGATTTCAAAATTCTTAACGAGCGATTCCGCAGTGAGCCGGGGAAGACGCTGCACGACTTTTTGAAACGCGATCAGGCCTGGAACCGGCGATCCGAAACTGTCACCAGCATGGAAACGGGGAACGACTGATCGCATTCTCTATTTCCAAAAGCGTTTCTACACGGAGCGTTGAGGATGAAGGCGCTGAAGAAAGTCGACTTCCCCACCTGGAATGTGCGCCGTTTTCTGGAGCCTGGCCCGGTCGTGCTCGTCAGCTCCGCGCACAAAGGGCGCCGGACGATCATGACGATGGGCTGGCATATGATCATGGAAATGCAGCCGTCGCTTATCGGCTGCTACATCTGGGACCAGAATTACAGCCAGCAGCTCGTTCGTGGCAGCAAGGAATGCGTGATCAATTTGCCGACGGTCGAGCTAGCAGAGACCGTCGTCAAAATCGGTAACTGCCACGGCAACGAGGTCGACAAATTCAATGAGTTCGGCCTCACCGCAGTCGAAGGAGAAAAAGTCGGCGCGCCGCTCATTGCCGAGTGCTACGCTAATTTCGAATGCAAGCTGATCGACACCAGCCTGATCCGGAAATACAACCTTTTCGTCTTCGAGGTCGTAAAGGCCCACGTGGCGAGATCACCGCGCTATCCAGAAACGTTGCATTATCGTGGGGATGGCGTGTTCATGATTTCGGGGGAGAACCGCAGCTATCGCCGGCTCTTCAGGCCCGAGATGCTCTGACAAGAACTCATACACGCCAGAATTCCGATGCCCCTGGCGGCAGTGACGCCAGGATGCGATCGAAGGAAGCCTTGTCGACATGTTTTCGCAGAGCGATGGCGACATCGCGGATACACGTCTCGGGGGAGAAATTATGATTCTTCCGGAGTCCCTGTGCTTCCCGCGTCATCCTCTCGCGATCGAGAAACGGAAGCTGGGGCTCGTCGGTGTCCCAATCGGAAATGAAAATTGCCGCCAGCACCGGAGGAAGCACATTGGCAAAACGAATTGCGTCCTTCAGATCCAGGCGCCGTCGGAAGACCTGAAACACGCCCTGCACGGTCGTGTAGGCTTGATTGCGGGTTGCAAGACCAGAAACTTCCTTCACGTCTGCAAGAAAGCTCTCGAAATCTCGAGAGGCGTATTGCAGCTCCATCGGTATCGGCACGTCAGATCACTCGCATTTCAAATTGCTGATGCGCTCGAGTTAGCAGCGACCAGGATGAGTTTCGTACGATCGAAACCGCGCTTTCACCGTAGGCTCCCACCCCGTCCCTCACCGGAAAGGCGGTTCGTCGAAGGAGCGGAGTTTCCGCGAGTGCAGCGTATCCCGCCGTTCGCGCAGAAGATCGAGCGCCTTGAGCCCGATTTCCAGATGCTGCGCGACGGCCGCTTCGTAAAAGGCATTCGCTGCCCCCGGAAGCTTGATCTCGCCATGCAGCGGCTTGTCCGAAACGCAAAGCAGGGTGCCGTAGGGAACCCGCAAACGGTAGCCGTTCGCTGCGATGGTGCCGCTTTCCATGTCGACGGCAATGGCGCGCGACAGGTTAATGCGGCGCCGCTCGTGTGAGTAACGCAGCTCCCAATTGCGATCGACGTTGGTAACGACCGTACCGGTTCTCAGCCGCTCCTTGAGAGCTTCGCCCTTTTCACCCGTTACGATGGCTGCCGCGTCCTGCAACGCAACTTGCACTTCTGCGAGCGCAGGAATCGGTACGTCCGGTGGCAGCAAGGCATCCAAAATCAGGTCCTGCCGCAAATAGGCGTGCGCAAGCACATAGTCGCCAATCTGTTGCGACTGGCGCAGACCGCCGCAGTGGCCGATCATCAGCCAGCAGTTCGGGCGCAGCACCGCAAGGTGGTCGGTAATGTTTTTTGCATTGGACGGCCCGACGCCAATGTTCACCAGCGTAACGCCTTCGCCATTCGGAGCGGTGAGGTGATAGGCGGGCATCTGGAAGCGGTGCCACGGGCTCGCTGCGATTACGCCATCGGCGTCATCCGTCGCTTCGCCCCGGCGGATTTCGGCGCCGCCAGGCAACACAAGCTTTTCGTAGGGCGTGTTTTCTTCGGAAAGCCGGGCCAGGCTCCAACGGACGAACTGGTCGACGTAGCGATGGTAGTTTGTCAGCAGGATCCAGTGCTGCACGTTCCGCCAGTCGCTGCCCGTGTAGTGCACAATGCGGCGGAGCGAGTAATCGACCCGCACCGCATCGAACAGGGCTAGCGGACGCGGTTCCCCTTCCGGAGCTTCCCACTGACCGTCAGCCACTTCGTCACCGACGAGCGAGAGCAGCGGCGTCGGAAAATGGCGGGCCAGCTCGGAGGCGGTGATGCCCTTCCGGCCAATCTCCTCGACACGCTCCATCGTGTACGGGAAGGGGATCTCCTGCGTGCTGACGCCGACCTCGATCTCGGCTGCGTACTCGTCCACAAGCGGGCGCAGCTGCTCCAGCAAGTAGTTCCGAAAGTACCGCGGGTGGGTGATCGTCGTCTCATAGACCCCGGGCCGTTGGAATTTGGCGTATGCCCGCCGCGTGCGCGGCGCTGGGTCCATGCCGTAGTAGATGACGCGAAGAAGCGGGTAACGGAATTGGGCGCGCTCTTTCTCGGTCGGCGGCATGCGCGTCTCGAGATAGCGATCGAGCGCGCGGACCAGCGCCGTCGAGGCCCGATCGTAAAGTTCCTCAAGGCGATCGACGGCGGCTTCCGGGGTCAGATTGGTGTGATAGTGGCGGTCATCTTGCTTTGAGCTCATGATCGCGCCTGCCGGTTCGTCATGTTACCCCCTCAACGTACCGGCAAGCGCAAGGTTTGTCAGGCAGTTGGGCTTTACGCGGCGAAAAGCTCGTCGAGCCAGTCAAAGACGACAGCGTTGGAGACAGGCAGGTTCCCCATCTGGCAGTGGGCGTCGGCCCCTTCCTTGACTGTGAAAACCCGTTCCGTGACCGGGCCGGATACGCTCTCGACGAATCGCTTCGACTGGCGCAGAGCTTCCGCACCTTCGCTCGCGCCGACCATTGCGAGGGCCGGGCAACGAATCTCGGCCAGTTTCTCCTCCGCGTTGAAGTCCTTGAGCCGTGATAGCCAGGTGGCAAAGCTGTCGACGCCAAACCTGCGGCACGCCGCCTTGAAGCTGAGCTTCGCTTCGCAGGGGAAGTCATTTTCCGGGATCTCGTCGACCTCGTTTAGCGAGACAGGCGGCGGGTTTGCCGCGAACTCAGGACCAATGAAACCGGCCATATAGGCGTAGAGGTTGACGATCGGCGAGTTGGCGATCAGCGCCTTGATACGCCCGTCGTGCTCAGCCGCGCGCGTTACGAAATAGCCGCCGAAGCTGATGCCGTAGAGCGCTAGCCGCTCCGCGGCGACTTCAGGTCGAGCGAGGGCAAAGTCGAGGATTGCCCCGACCGGCTTTTCGCAATCGGGACGGAATTTCAGGTCGGGATGGATGCGTAGGCAACCGACCTGCCCCGGACCTTGCGCAATGAGGATGTTGTACCCGCGTTCGAGCCCTGCCGCTGCCACCTGGAAGTAGAGCTCCTCAGCGGTACCGTCGAAGCCGGTAAGGACTACTACCGTCTTGCCGCGCTCCGCTCCGTTGGCCGGTGCCATGAAGTAGCCCGGCAAGCCCTTTTTTTCGAAGGGGATTTCAACCGGCTCGATCCGGTCTGAAATCAGCTCGGCGGCTGCGCAGAACGCATCGCGACTGGCGAGGCCCCACTTCACGGTGTCCGGCCCAAAGGGATCGGCGAAGTATTCGGCCGCGCGATAGTACATGGAGGCGCGAAGAAAGTGGTCCCTGGCGCTGATGCGGTGACCGCGCTCGAGGGACTTTTGCCCAGAGTTCAAAACGCGTTCTGCCATTGCGGCCAGCGCCTCGCGCCAGGCATAGGGGTCGTCTCCGTTAACCACGGCACGGGTCGCGAAGACCTCGCCCGGCGTTGCGCCGCCATAGTTCCCGGCGCCCAGGGAGCGCATGAGCTGGAAATCAAGTTCACCGGAGAGAAAGCCCTCAACCCGAGTTGAGCCACGCTCGACGCGGTCGTCAGCCATGTTCATCCTCCTTGGTTAGCTTGTGCGACTTGCTCGCAAGGCGTGTTCGCGTGCTTGGGCAAGTGAGGATGCCGACACGGCTTCCTTCCGCGTCCGACGCGTGTTGAGAGCTCGCGGCATGCGTCTTATGTGCCCAAAAAAGCAAAGGCCTGTTTAAAGGTTGCTTGAAGGGCGGCACAGTGCAGCTGCCCCAGTGACGCGGCGCTCGGCAAAAACATTGACTTACGGCGCTGTCCTGACGATATTGCGCGCGCACGCGGTGGCTTGGGCCATCGCGCAAGAGGCGCTGCCCGAGGCTCTTCGCCGGCATCCGGCCGGTAGACCGTTTCCCCAAGGGTGAGGCGGTTCAACAAAGTCCGCGAGATGCTGCTCGCGGCGCCACAGGGCGTGGAAAAGAAGGACACGTCATGTACGCAGTCATCAAGACCGGCGGCAAGCAGTACCGTGTTGCCAAGGACGACGTCCTCGTCATCGAGAAGATCGAGGGTGAGGCGGGTTCCGAGGTGGAATTCACGGAAGTGCTGATGATCGGAGGCAACGGGACGCCGAAGATCGGAACGCCTACCGTCCCGGGAGCCAAGGTTACGGCGGAGCTCGTCGAGCAGACCCGTGGTCCGAAGCTCATCGCGTTCAAGAAGCGTCGCCGCAAGAACTCGCGGCGGAAGAGGGGCCATCGTCAGGATTTGACGAAGGTTCGGATTACGAACATCATCGGCGCCTGAGGGCAGCCGACCCGACCAAGAGGTTACGGATATGGCACACAAAAAGGCAGGCGGGTCGTCACGCAACGGGCGCGACTCGCATTCCAAGCGTCTCGGCGTGAAGAAGTTCGGCGGCGAGTTCGTCGTGCCGGGCAACATCATCGTGCGCCAGCGTGGCACTCAGTGGCACCCGGGCGAGAATGTCGGCATGGGTACCGACCACACGCTGTTCGCGACCGTTGCGGGACACGTGGAATTCCGCACGAAGGCGAAGGGACGCGTGTTCGTCTCCGTGCGACCAGCCAAGCTCGAAGCGGCGGAGTAAAGCCGCGCGGAACAGGCGGTGGCTTGTTGAAAGGGAGATGGCAAGCCATCTCCCTTTTTTTGATGCCCTTGTGTGTTTGGGCTCGGAAAGCTCTGGTATGGTCATACGCACGCCGCGACTGCTCCTGCGCGATCTCACGCCTCGCGACGCCCGACGCATTGCAATGCTAGCGAATGATTGGGACATCGCGCGCATGATGGGCCGGATTCCTCACCCTTACTCAGAGCAGCAGGCCCTGCAGTGGATTACCGGGCTGACCGACGGAGAGTTCGTGCTAGGCATCGTCCACAACGGCGACCTCATCGGCCTTTGCGGCTATACTCCGGAAGGGGATACCGCCGAGATCGGCTATTGGATCGGCAAGCCGTGGTGGGGGCGCGGGTATGCTACCGAAGCAGTGAGCGCCTTGATCGATTTCTGCTTCGAGAAGCGCGGGTTCAAACGGCTGACGTGCGGGCATTTCGTGGACAATCCCGCCTCGGCAAGGGTGATCGCGAAGCTCGGCTTTCGGTTTACGGGGCGGGAGCATCTTTGGTGTGAGGCCCGGCAGCAGGTCGTGGAAACCCTGAAGTACGAACGACTACGCCAGGATCTTGTGGCCGAAGCGAAGGTGTCATGAAGTTTCTCGACGAAGCCAAGATTTACGTGAAGGCCGGCGACGGAGGCCCCGGCGCGATCAGCTTCCGGCGCGAGAAGTTCATTGAATTCGGCGGGCCTGACGGCGGCAACGGCGGCAAGGGCGGCGATGTGTGGGCGGAATGCGTCGCCAACCTCAACACGCTGATTGATTATCGCTACCAGCAGCATTTCAAGGCGAAGAACGGCCGGCAAGGCATGGGCAAGAACCGTTCCGGCGCCGACGGAGAGGACTGCATCATCAAGGTGCCGCCCGGCACGCAGATCTTTGCCGAAGATAAGGAGACCTTGATCGCCGATCTGACGGAGCCGGGCCAGCGCGCGCTGATCGCGCGTGGCGGCAACGGCGGTTTTGGCAATGCACACTTCAAGTCGCCGACGAACCAGGCGCCGCGGAGGGCTAATCCCGGTCAGCCCGGCGAGGAACTGACCATCTGGCTGCGGCTGAAGCTCATTGCTGACGCTGGCCTTGTAGGGCTGCCGAATGCGGGCAAGTCTACCTTTCTGTCGAAAGTCAGCGCCGCCAAACCAAAGATCGCGGATTATCCGTTTACGACGCTGCATCCAAACCTGGGCGTCGTGCGTGCGGGCGATGTCGATTTCGTGCTGGCGGACATACCTGGGCTCATCGAGGGCGCTCATACAGGCGCTGGTCTCGGCACGCGATTCCTGGGGCACATCGAGCGCTGCCGCGTGCTCCTGCATCTCGTCGATGCAACCCAGGAGGACGTCGCCGAGGCGTACAGAACGATCCGCCGAGAGCTGAAAGCCTACGCGGCGGATATCGAAAAGAAGACGGAAATCGTCGCTTTGTCCAAATGCGACGCCCTGGACGCTGAAACGGTGGCGAAAAAGGCCGAGGCGCTAGGGCGCGCTGCGCGCAAGAAGCCGATTCTGCTTTCGGCGGTATCCGGACAGGGCATTCAGGAGGCACTTTACGCTTTGGGCCGCGTGATCGAGGAATCGCGCGCGCAGGAGGCGCGTGAGACGGCCGAAGCCGAAAAAGTCGGGAGCTGGCAGCCATGAAGCCGCTGCGCGAGGTCGCCAAGGCCGATAGTTCAGATGCCATTTCGGCTGGCCGCGCAGCGTGGGCCAAGGCGCGCCGAATCGTCATCAAGATCGGCTCGGCTCTGCTTGTCGATAGCGCCTCTGGTCGGATCAGGGCGACCTGGCTCAATTCGCTGGCCGATGACGTCGCGGAGCTGAGGCAGGAAGGGCGTCAGGTGGTGCTGGTTTCCTCCGGCGCCATCGCGCTTGGTCGCCACATCATGGGGCTACCGAGAGGGCCGCTGGAGCTTGAACAATCGCAGGCCGCGGCTGCGGTCGGGCAGATCACGCTTGCGCACTCCTATCAGGAAGTGTTCCGGGCACGTGGCCTGACCACTGCTCAAGTGCTGCTGACGCTGGGCGATACGGAGGAGCGCCGCCGGTATCTCAATGCCCGCAGCACCATCGACACGCTGCTTGCCCACGGCGTGATTCCTGTCGTCAACGAGAACGATACGGTCGCGACCAGCGAAATCCGCTACGGTGACAACGACCGGCTTTCGGCGCGCGTCGCCAGCATGATCAGTGCCGATTGCCTCGTGCTGCTCTCTGATGTTGATGGGCTCTACACAAGTCCGCCGTCTTCCGATCCGAACGCAAAGCGGCTTGACGTCGTGCGCGAGATAACGCCGGAAATCGAGGCGATGGCCGGTGACGCCGGCACGGAGCTGTCCCGCGGCGGGATGAAGACGAAAATCGAGGCGGGCCGCATCGCGCTTGCTGCCGGCACGGACATGGTCATCGCCTCTGGCAAGGTGCTGCATCCGCTCAAAGCGTTGCGCGACGGTGCGCCTTGCACGTGGTTCCTGGCTTCGTCCGATCCGGTTACCGCAAGAAAGCGCTGGATCGCAGGGCAGCTCGAGCCCCGCGGTGTCGTCGTCATCGACGCTGGTGCGGAGCGGGCGCTGCTCGCCGGCAAGAGTCTGCTGCCCGCTGGCGTGACGCGCGTGGAAGGTCAGTTCGACCGAGGTGATGCCGTCATCATCCGCAGCAGTAGCGGCTACGAGATCGGCCGCGGCCTGACCGCCTATGCGCGCGCGGATGCGGAGCGTATCATCGGCCGCCACAGCAGTGAAATCGCGGCGATCCTCGGCTACGAAGGGCGCAGCGAGCTCATTCACCGCGATAACATGGCATTGACCCGGAAATAGCCCGATGAACAGGCCGGATCGCTTGATCGCAGAGATAGGAACGGCGGAGCTGATGGGCCAAATCGGTCGGGCCGCTCGCGAAGCGGCCCGCAAGATCGCGCTCGTTGCTCCCGAGCAGAAAAACGAAGCACTTCTGGCCGCGGCGCGAGCTATCCGCAATTCGTCGCCGGCCATCCTCGCCGCCAACGCCAAGGATGTAGAAGCCGCGCGCGCGCGCGGTACCACGAATGCCTTCATCGACCGGCTGACGCTGAACGAGTCCCGCGTCGCAGCCATTGCGCGAAGCCTTGAGGAAATCGCTGGGCTGAATGATCCCGTTGGATCTGTGATCGCGAGATGGCAGCGCCCGAACGGCCTCATCATCGAGCGTGTCCGTGTGCCTTTGGGCGTCATCGGCATCATCTACGAGAGCCGGCCCAACGTGACGGCCGACGCAGGAGCCCTTTGCCTGAAGAGCGGGAACGCGGCGATCCTGCGAGGCGGATCGGAAAGCCAGCACTCGAGCCATGCCATCCACGCCTGCCTCGTCGAGGGTCTGAAGGAAGCAGGGTTGCCTGAGGCCGCAATCCAGCTCGTGCCTACCACGGACCGCGAAGCCGTTGGACAGATGCTCAAGGGCCTCGACGGCGCCATCGACGTCATCGTTCCGCGCGGGGGAAAGAGCCTCGTAGCTCGCGTGCAGGAGGAAGCGCGCGTGCCTGTGTTCGCGCATCTCGAGGGCATTTGCCACACGTATGTGGACAAGGATGCCGACCTCGACATGGCGCGCGAGATCGTCCTTAACGCCAAGCTACGGCGAACCGGCATTTGCGGTGCCACCGAGACACTGCTCGTCGATCGCGGTGCGCCTGCGCATTACCTGTCAGTCCTCGTCAAAGCCTTGCTCGATGGCGGCTGTGCCGTGCGCGGTGACGAGGCGGCCCAGCAGGTTGATCCGCGCGTCACACCGGCGACTGACGAAGATTGGGCGACGGAATATCTCGACGCCATCATTTCAGTGAAGCTTGTCGATGGCGTGAATGAAGCAATCGAGCACATCGCCCGCTACGGCTCACAGCACACCGACGCCATCGTGACGAACAATACGGAGACCGCGGAGGAATTCCTGCGCCGCGTCGATTCAGCGATCGTGCTTCACAACGCCTCGACGCAGTTCGCGGATGGCGGCGAATTCGGTTTCGGCGCCGAAATTGGCATCGCCACCGGCAAGATGCACGCTCGTGGTCCGGTGGGCGTAGAGCAGCTCACCAGCTTCAAATACGTCGTGCGTGGCACGGGCCAGGTGAGGCCCGCATGATCCGGCGCGTGGTGAGGCGCTGAGCATGCGGCGGAGCGAGCTTCTGCGCTTTGGCTCGGCGCGGGTAAGAACGCCGCCTGTCGCGCCTGGAATGCGCATCGGCCTGATGGGCGGAAGCTTCAACCCACCTCACGCCGGTCACGTGCTGATCAGCCATACGGTTTTGACGCGGCTGCAGCTTGACCAGCTCTGGTGGATCGTCACGCCCGGCAATCCGCTGAAGGAAACAAGCGATCTGCCATCGTTGGACGAACGCATAGCAGCCTGCCGCGAGATGGCTGCCGACCCGCGAATCAAGATCACCGGTTTCGAATCCGAGCTGGGAACCCCCTACACCGCGGCCACCCTGGCGTTCCTCCGGCGGCGCTTCCCGGACGTTCGGTTTGTCTGGGTGATGGGGGCGGACAATCTGGCAGGTTTTCACCGCTGGCAGCAGTGGCGCCAGATCATGCAGATGATGCCCATTGCCGTCGTCGACCGGCCCGGCTGGAGGCACAGGGGCTTGGCTTCCAGGGCAGCGAGGGCGTTTCGTTACGCCTATGTGCCTGAGGTCATGGCGCCAAAACTGGCGGACATGGAACCGCCGGCCTGGACCCTGTTGACCGGCCCGCTCTCGCCATTGTCGTCGACCGCGATCCGGGCTATGCGCAGAGCCGGCGCGGCTGGCGGGCAACGGCCTCCGGCCAAGTCACGCGCGACAGGCGGCCAGGGTTGAAAATCAGTATCGAAACCACCTATTCTAGGCCTAGTTGCCCTGGTGGGGTAACACACCGGCTGTTGTCGCGACCTGCGAGTTGAATTCGGTACGGGCAACACCCGAACGGGTTTTAATGGCGAAAGGAAATCCACCACACGATGCAAACCGCTCTTGAGGGCGCCCGCAGGGGCGTGCCTCCAGCCGAGCTCGCCTCCGAGGGTAGGAGTTCGGAAGCTCTCCTCGCCCACATCGTGCACTGGCTTGACGAGGCCAAGGCCGAAAACGTGGTCACCATTGATCTCAAAGGCAAAACTTCGATCGGCGACTACATGGTGATCGCGTCAGGCCGTTCGGACCGGCATGTCGGGGCCATCGGCGACCAGATCCTGCGCAAACTCAAGGAACACGGCTTCGGCCGCGCCCGCGTTGAGGGCATGGAGGCCTGTGACTGGGTGTTGATCGACGCGCTGGACGTGATCGTCCATGTGTTCCGTCCTGAGGTGCGTGAGTTCTACAACCTGGAGAAGATGTGGTCGGCCGAGCGCCCGGCTGAGGGAGCTCAGCACTAGGGCCTGAGCTTGCCGACGATTGGTGGTTGACTGGCGCAGGCCGGTCGTGTGGATGCTCCGCCATGCACCTCATCATCGCTGCAATCGGCAAGCTCAAGGCAGGGCCTGAGCGTGAGCTTTTCGAGCGGTATCGCGAAAGGCTGACCGCGACCGGGCGTGCGCTGGGATGGGGCCCGGTTGACATAATCGAAATTCCGGAAAGCCGAGCGCCCGACGCTGCGACGCGCAAATCTCAAGAGGCTGAGCGTCTGCTCGCGAAGGTGGGGACGGCGGTGAAAGTCATTCTCGATGAGAACGGGCGCGAGCTCACCAGCCAGGCTTTCGCCGATTACCTTCGCGCCCAACGTCAGGCGGGAACTGGGACGCTCGCCTTCCTGATCGGCGGTCCTGATGGGCATGGGCAAGCGATGCACTCGAGCGCCGATCTCAAAATGTCATTCGGAAAAATGACATTGCCCCACATGCTGGTGCGCGTCCTGCTCGCCGAGCAGCTTTATCGCGCTGCCACGATCCTGACAGGGCATCCCTATCATCGAAACTGAGGCCGCATCCGGGCAGATGTCACCACCGCGCCGGCCGCTTTTCGGCAAACGATGCCAGCCCTTCGCCGGCTTCGTCCGATTGCCGCTTCCGCGAATGGCTGACGACAAGAGCAGCCATCGTGTCGGCGTCCACTTTGCCGAAGGCATATTCCAGCGCCAGTGATTTGGTCTCCGAAATGGCCTCCGGCCCATTGGCGAGCAGGCTTGAGACGATGCGCTCGCCAGCATCTTCAAGCTCCGCCTCAGGCACCACCTCGTGGACCAGTCCGATCCGTCGCGCCTCTTGCGCATCGAACCGTTCGCCGGTCAGCGCGTACCGGCGGATCTGGCGGGCACTGATGGCATCCGCCAGCTGGGGAATGATGATTGCCGCAGTTAGGCCCCAGCGTACTTCGGAAATCGCGAATTTGGCCGTGTCGGCGGCGATGGCAATGTCACAGGCCGCGACAATGCCTGTGCCGCCGCCGACGCAAAAGCCCTGAACCAGAGCGACCGTCGGTACGGGCAGCCGATTGAGCCGATCGACAGCTTCCGCCGTGCGGCGGGAGGCGTGATCGTTTTCCTCCACCGATCCGGCGCGAACTGCCTTGAGCCAGTTGAGATCGGCCCCAGCCTGGAAGTGGCGTCCGTTGCCAGCGACGACCACGACCCGCAGATTGGGCTGGCTCCCGAGCGCATCCATGGCCGCATGGAGGCCCTCGATCATGGCGCCGTTATAAGCGTTGTTGACTTCGGGCCGGTTGAGGGTGACGCGGGCGACCCCGCGTGAATCGAGGTTCCAAACCACAGGGTCGGCCATGGCTTGTCCTTTCGTGACGGTGGCTGAGCCAACCGCTCATCCTTGCGGGGCCGGTTGGCGCTTCCAGAGATTGCGCGTGAGCATATAGGCCCACAGCGCCAGGGTCAGCACGCCGAGGGTGCCTGCGATCGGCCGCTCAAAGAAGGCGAGCAGAGAGCCATCCGACTTGATCATCGAGGTCATGAAGTTCTGCTCGAAGAGCTCGCCCAACACCATGCCGAGAATGACTGGCCCGATCGGGAAACCGTTTTCCTCGAGCAGCCAGCCCAGGATGCCCAAACACAGCATGATGATGATGCCGTAGACCGAATTCGTCATCGCGAAAGCGCCGACGATGCAGAACAGCAAAATGATCGGCAGTAGGATGTTTCGCGGCGTGCGCAATGTCAGTTTCGCCAGCTTGATCGCCGTCCAGCCAATCGGAAGCATCAGCAGGTTGGCCAGGATGAAGATGGTGAACACGGCGTAGATGAGCTGCGGATTCTGCAGGAACACCGACGGTCCCGGATTCATATTCTTCATGTAGAGGACGCCGATCACGATAGCCGTGATGGAGTCACCCGGGATGCCGAACACGAGCGCCGGAATCCAGGCTGCGCCAACTGAAGCGTTGTTGGCTGACGTGGCCTCGACAATACCTTCGAGGTGACCTGTCCCGTACTTCTCAGGCTCTTTTGAAAAACGTTTGGAGACAGCGTAAGAAATCCAGGCTGCGATGTCTGCGCCCGCGCCCGGAAGCGCGCCGATTCCCGTTCCTATCAACGAACCGCGCAGGAAGTTTCGCCAGTACTTCCGCCAGACGCTGCCGATGCCCCTGAATACGTTTCCGACCTGCTGCACCAGCATCTCACCGGCCTGTCCGATGGTCACCACGCCACGAAGCAGCTCGGAGATGGCAAAAAGCCCGATCATCGCAGGAATGAAGCTGATGCCCTGCAGCAATTCTACCGAGCCGAAGGTGAAGCGTGGGTGACCGGCAGCAGGATCAATTCCGATTGTTGCAATCGCCAGCCCCAGCAGGAGCGAAATAAATCCTTTGAGCGGGTCTGCTTGGGCGATGAAGGTTGCGCAGGTCAATCCCAAGCCCGCTAGCCAGAAGTACTCGAACGATGAAAAGTTGAGAGCTACCTCCGCCAGCGTGGGAGCGGCGACGATCAGGATTGCTACGCCGAACAGGCCGCCGACCGCTGAGAACACCAGGTTGGCGCCGAGCGCCCTGTCGATAAGCCCTTTTCGGCCCATTAAATAGCTTTCATCGGCGTAAGCCGCGGAGGCCGGCGTCCCGGGAATTCTCATCATCGCCGCGGGGATGTCGCCCGCGAAAATGGCCATGGCGGTCGCCGTCACGATGGCGCCGATCGCTGGCACCGGGTCCATGAAAAAGGTGACGGGCACCAGCAGGGCGGTTGCCATGGTGGCCGTAAGGCCGGGCATGGCGCCGACGAACATGCCGAATACAGCCGATGCGAGGCAGACCCACAGGACGTAGGGATCGAAAACGAGGCTGAAGGCTTGGAGGATTGCGTTGGACATGGGCCGAGCCTCAGAGAATGTTGTTCAGGATTCCGCGGGGGAGCGGAACGCGCAGCATCACAGCGAAGAACCAGTACATGACCCAGGTCGCTATTGCAGCGATGGGTACCGCAAGCACGACGCGGGTTCCGAACCAGAGGAAGAGCAGCAATAAGATCCCGAACGCCAGGGGAATGAAGCCGATCTGGTCGGAGGTCAAAATGTAGATGAGGATAAGGACTGGCAGCATCACAAACGAGGCCAGTCTTCGCGGGTCACGAGTCCAGTCCGCAAGCTCCACCCAAGGCCCGCCAACACGTCTTGCTGAGAGCCCCCGCACGATCAGAATTCCGCCGCACAGAATGAGTGCCGCGCCAAGGATGCGTGGGAACAGAGCAGGGCCGTACTTCTGCCCCGGGAAGTCCGGGAAGTCCAGCGTCAGGTAAATCATGAACAAGCTGGCAGCTATCAGAATAAGGCCCGAAATAGCGTCGTTTGTGCGCATAAGTCTTCGTCCGAGAATAGGAGGGCTGCGACGCCGGCTGTGCGGAGGCTCGGGAACACTAGAGCGTGAGAGCGCGCTGCTGCCGCCCAAGCCAATTTCAAACTCCTAAGGAGAAATCTCCTCGGCGCAGCAGGAAGCACTTTCGCGCCGAGGAGCGCAAAGACTAATTAGGCCTTCTTGGCCAGCCCGGCGGCTGTCATAGCCGCGGCCATCTTGGCGTCGCTCTCGTCCATGTACTTCGCGAACTCGTCGCCATCACCCCAGACCATGCCGAAGCCGCGGGCGGTCATGAAGTCCTTGAATTCCTTGGACTCGTACGCCTTCTTCAACGAAGCGGTGAGCTTGCTGGCGATCTCGGCTGGGAGGCCCTTCGGAGCAGCGATGCCGCGCCAGGCACCCGTCGAGTAATCGATGCCGGCGGCCTCCTTGAGCGTCGGTACGTCGGGGAACGCCTCGTTCCGGCGCGGAGCCATGACTGCGAGCGAGCGGGCCTTGCCAGCGTCGATCATCGCTTTGGCTTCCGGTACGGAGCAGGTGACGATGTCAACGCCACCAGCCGCGAGGTCCTGCATGGCAGGCGCGGCGCCGTTCGAAGGTACCCACGGCACGTGATCCGGCTTGAGGCCCATGGCCATCAGCCAGCCGACGAGAGCCAAATGCCAAATGCCGCCCTGGCCGGTTCCGGAGGCTTTGAAAGTGCCGGCCGGCTTCGATTTGATGGCATCCATCAGCTCCACGACGGTCTTGTAGGGGCTGTCGGCCTTGACCTGGATGCCCGGCGGGTCCTCGTTCATTAGCGCCAGCGGGGTATAGTCCTTTGGTCCAAGCTCTGTAAGGCCCTGGTGGTGCATCATGGTGATCTCCACCGTGATGATGCCCAGCGTGTAGCCGTCGGGTTGCGCGGTCGCGATCGCCGAGTGACCCACCACGCCAGAACCACCGGTGCGGTTCACAACGTTGACTGGCTGGCCGAGATCTTTCTCGAGTAGCGCCGCAATGATGCGCGCCGTCGCGTCCGTGCCGCCGCCTGCGCCCCACGGGCAAATCAGCGTGATTGGTCGGGTAGGATAATCAGACTGCGCCAACGCTGGCCGAAGACCAAACGCGGATGCTGCGCCAGCGGCCGCGCCCGCTGCCAGAACTTGCCGGCGGCTCAATCGCTTCATTTGTTGTCCTCCCTAGCGACGTTCGTTCCGGGACGTTCCGTCTCTAATGACGGTACGTACACCCTATTCCGTTGACAAGACAAGGCACTTTCGGTCGAAGCATTCTTGCCCCAAACCGGCGGTTGCCATTGCTTGTTGATCCAATATGCGAATAGAGAGGTCTTCAGACGAAGGCTCTTGTGATCACTAGCCTTTGTTTGGTCAAATATCTCTCGACAAGGTAACAAGGCCGCCTCACCTGGACCGCACTACAATCTGCGGTCGAGATCATGAGCGAAACAATTGAGTTTGCTGATGAAAAAAGCGCGATTTGAAGATCAAGTCACGTGGGGATCGAGGCTTGGAATGACGCGCCGTGGGCTGCTCTTTGGGGCGAGTGCAGCGGCCTTGGGGCTCAGCGCGTCAGCAGTGAACGCGCAGGCCACGGAAGCGCATTGGTGGGACGAAATCTTCAATAATTCGCGGAGCGCACGCAGGCGGCGTGCGCAGGTGCGCGAACCCGAGGTGCCCGACGATCTGCGTCCGGACGCAACGCCCTGGCGCAGCGACGTCATGCTGATGCAGATGGACGAGGCGATCGCGCGCTATCAGCAGATTGTTTCGCGCGGTGGGTGGCCGTCCATCCCGGCTAGCCGAACAGTCCGCGTCGGCGAGGAAGACCGAGTGGTCCCGCATGTTCGGCGGCGGCTGATCATGGAGGGCGACCTTCGGCCCGCCGGGCGCTCCGTCGACTACAGCTATGAGTTCGACAGTTACCTGCAGCAGGGCGTGATGCGGTTCCAGCAGCGCCACGGTTTGCGCGTCACCGGGCGAATTGACCGGCCTACCGTCGCCCAGATGAACGTGTCCGCCTATCAGCGGCTCGAGCAACTCCGGCTCAATCAGCGCCGCATTCGCGATCTCCTCGAACAGCGGGTGGAAGGCAATCGCTACGTGTTGGTCAACGTGCCGGCATACCAGCTGGAAGCCGTTGAGGACGATGTCGTGCGCCTGCGTCACCGCGTCATCGTCGGCAAGCCGGATCGTCAGACCCCGAGCCTCAAGGCGATGATCCGTGCGCTCAACTTCTTCCCGCACTGGCACGTGCCGGACAGCGTGGCGCGGCTCGACCTTATCCCCCGTCTTATTCAGGAGCCGGATTACCTGCAAAAGGAGCTCATTCGTGCCTTCGACGGCTGGGGCGGGCCAGAGCTCGACCCGATGACGATCGACTGGCGGCACGCGGACGCTTCCCGAATCAAGTTCCGCCAGGATCCGGGTCCGCAGAACGCACTCGGCCTCGTGCGCATCGACATGCCGAACGAGCACATCGTCTACATGCACGATACGCCGATGAAGCACCTTTTCAATCAGTCCGGAGGGCGCGCTTTCAGTGCCGGCTGCGTGCGCGTGCAGGACGTGTTCCAGCTCGTCGAATGGATCGCGCGTTATGAGCCTGGTTTCGAGCGGCCCGGACGCGTGGAGGAGATCCTGGCAGCCGGCCAACCCGTAGACGTCAAGCTAACGAAACCGGTGCCAGTCTTCTTCACCTACATCACCGCCTGGGCGGAGGCCGACGGCTCGGCAGAATTCCGTCCGGACATTTACGGGCGCGACGGCTCCCGCGAGTTCATGGGCGAGCGCGATCCCGAGGCGCCGCCGATGCCTTACACGCTGGCGCCCTGATACGTCGGCTGAAATAGCAGCAGATCGTCCTTCCACTGCTTGACCGCTAGCGGCCAGTTTCGCGAAACTGGTCGCCGCTCGCGATCACGTGCCAGAGCAGGGGAGGGCGCACCATGTTGCCATTAGCCGGTTATGCCGATCGTTTGTCTGTCCGGCCGGGCGAAACCATCGCATTCAAGGTCTCCAACGCAACCAGCGCTCCGGTAACCACGCGCCTCGTTCGGGTGATCTCAGCCGATCCCAATCCGGAGGGTCTTGGTCTTCGCGAGGAGCCGGTCGATTCCTCCGTGCGCGTCGTACGCGAGCCGGAATATTACGGGTTTCAGCGCGGCTCCTACGCCATCATCGACGGCGGCATCGCGTTTGCGGGCCTGTCGAGCTTCACGCTGATCGCGACCGTTCAGCCGACGCTGCTCAACCGCAAGTGCGTCATCTTCCGGCTGTTAGACGGGGAGGATCGGGAAGTCGCCGGCCTCGGCATGGACGAGAACGGACGGTTCGTCGCCACGTTCGGCGCAAATGGTGCTGCGCTCCCCGTGCCTGAGGTGGCACTGGATCGTCAGTGGTACCGCCTGTGGCTCACCTACGATGCGCGGACCCGGCAGGCGGTCATCGGTCAGCAGCCTCTCAAGGTTGGGCGCCCGGACGGAGCGGCGCGCACCGCGGGGGCCGAAGTCACGCTTTCGCAGCCCGTCGGTGCAAAGAAGGTTTCCATCAGCGCGCCAGGCAACGAGCATGGTGGGCTGACGTTCAACGGCCGCATCGAGCGGCCGATGATCTTCGACCGCGTGCTCACCGCGGATCAGATCGCCGCTGCCGCCGACGGTCAGCAAGTACCGGGGCTTGTGGCTGGCTGGGATTTCTCTCGCGAGATTTCCTCAACGCGCATCATCGACATCGGCCCGCATGGGCTGCACGGCCAGCTCGTCAATATGCCGACTCGCGCGGTCACCGGCTCGAAATGGACGGGCCGTGAGATGGCCTGGCGGCACGCGCCCGAGGAATACGCCGCCATCCATTTCCACGAGGACGACATCGACGATTGCCGCTGGCCGACGGCCTACGAGTGGACCGTGCCCAAGGATCTGCGCTCCGGCACCTACGCGCTTCGCCTGCAGGCCGGTGAGGCGGAGGAAAACATTCCGTTCTTCGTGGTGCCGCCAAAGGGGCAGAAAACGGCGGACATCTGCGTTCTCGTCTCGACGTTCACTTACGTCGTCTACGGCAACCACGCGCGACCCGAGTGGCTCACCGATCCGGCCTGGCGTACGGCGTGGATAGAGCAGGCCAAGGCCTGGGGCGCCTATCCGCACAATCCGGGCCAGCACCCGGAGTACGGCCTTTCCACCTACAACTATCACACCGACGGCAGCGGCATCTGCTTCGCCTCCTGGCACCGGCCGATGCTCAACGTGCGGATCGGCTACATCACTTATCCCTACCCGGAGATCCGCGGCTCGGGGCTGCGGCACTACCCGGCCGACTCGCACCTCATCGCGTGGCTCGAGGCCAAGGGCTACAGCTACGACATCATCACCGATTGGGAGCTACACCACGAGGGCTACGAGCTTCTGAAGCCCTACCGCGTGGTGATGACCGGCTCGCACCCGGAGTATCACACGCGCGAGATGCTGGATGCGCTCGAAGCCTACCGCGATAACGGCGGGCGCTTCTGCTATCTCGGCGGCAACGGCTTCTACTGGAAGATCGCGCTGTCGAAGGAGAAGCCGGGTCTCATCGAAATCCGCCGCGCCGAGGGCGGCATCCGTGCCTGGGCGGCCGAGGTCGGCGAGTACTACAACCAGCTCGACGGTGAGTACGGCGGTCTCTGGCGTCGCAATGGCCGTCCGCCGCAGGAGCTTTGCGGCGTGGGCTTCACCGCGCAGGGCAACTTCGTCGGCTCCTACTACCGCGTTCTGCCCGAGGCCCGCGATCCGCGCGTTTCGTGGATTCTCGAAGGCATCACGGACGAGAAGATTGGCGACTTCGGCCTTTCAGGCCACGGCGCGGCGGGCTTCGAGCTCGACCGCACCGACAAACGCCTTGGTACGCCGCGCCATGCCATTGTCATCGCGCGCTCCGAGAACCACCCGCCCGAGGCGCCCTGGGTGCTGGTGCCCGAGGAGCAGCTCACCCACCTTACGACGATCCCCGGCGAGCCGCCTCAGCAGCTCATCCACGCCGACATGACCTTCTTCGAGACGCCGGGGGGCGGCGCGGTGTTCTCGACGGGGTCGATTACGTTCTGCGGCTGCCTGCCGGTGAACAATTTCGAGAACAACATCTCGAAGTTGCTGCAGAATGTGCTGAACCGGTTCCTTGATCCGGAGGCAACATTTTCAAAACCGAGCTTCTCTTAACTCGTTGCTACAAGCAACTATGCGGACACACTCGAGCTGATGCAAAAGTGCAACGGGGAAACTGCATTGAAAGTATGGACGGCGATCTGATTCTCGGTCAACTCGAGGAAGAGATGTCAAAATCTAGAAGCGTTGGAGACAGGAGGAGGACAGCAGCTGTGGCGCGACCCGAGGCTGTCGCAAATGAGAAAACAAGCCTATCCGATGAGTACGTACCAACACTTGCTGAAAGGAGGACAGAAGAAATCGTTTTCGGAATGGTCGGGCCAATAGGCTCCGGGGTTAGCTACACGTCGCAATTGCTCGCAGAAATATTGCAGAACGAGTTTGGTTACAAGGGAGAAATTCTCAAACTGAGTCAACTAATAAATGAATCCGCAAAATATGTTGGGAAGAGCAGTGTTTCCGATAGTGACCCGGAGCGTATTCGAAAGCTTCAGGATCTTGGCAATGAACTTAGAAGGAAATATGGAAAAAGATATTTGGCGGACTTATGTGTTAGAGAAATAAATATGCGGCGGGGAGACGTCGAGGGGCTGCCGCAAAGCCGTCGTTATTTCACGATATTGGATTCAGTTAAGCATCCCGAAGAAGTTCTCGCGCTTCGAGAAGTCTATGAAGACGCTTTCTGGCTGATTGGTGTGTTCGCGCCGGAAGGAGTACGCAAGGCCCGATTGCGCAGTTTCGGAAAGCTATCCGAAGCTCAGATAGTCGAAGTGTTAAATCGCGATCAATACGAGGATTTGGACTTCGGGCAGAGTGTGCGCACGACAATGGAGCTGGCCGATTTCTATGTCAGGAATGATGGTGTCAATGATACAAAGGTGCGTGCAGCAGTAACTAGGTTTCTCGAAATAATGTTCGGTATTGGTGTTCAGACACCGACGAGAGATGAACTCGCAATGCAGGCGGCTGCCGCCATGAGCGCTGGTTCGGCGTGTTTGTCTCGGCAAGTCGGCGCAGTTATAATGAGCAAAGATGGAGAAATTATAGGACAGGGAACAAATGATGTCCCGAAATTTGGGGGCGGATTATATTCAAACAAAGATGAAACAAGCGACAATCGTTGCTGGAGGTGGAAGAACCGCGAATGTCATAACGATGCGCGGAAGAGCAGCCTTTTGACAAGAATCGAAGGCAAACTGAAAGAGGCGAATGCATTAAGACGTAATGTCGGTGAGGAGATTAGGCTCGCGGTTGCGAAGGCTGGCGTAAAAGATTTGATAGAGTTCTCTCGCGCCGTTCACGCGGAAATGGAGGCTATAATCTCCGTCGCAAGATCTGGAAAGTCTGGCATCGTAGGGGCGACGCTGTACTCTACGACATTTCCCTGCCACAACTGTGCTCGTCATATTGTCGCTAGTGGTATTAAGAAGGTCATCTATATAGAACCATATCCTAAGAGTTTGGCTTTAGAGCTGCATGATGACTCGATAACGACGGATGAGGATCAAGCGGAGAACAAGGTTGTTTTTCTTCAATACGAAGGCGTTGCTCCCAGGGATTTCATTAGGTTGTTTGGGAAATCTGGCGAAAGAAAGGTTAACGGAAGATTTCGTAATGTGGATCGGCGAACTTCTGTGCCAATAGCTAGGGCTCCGTTGGACAGTTTTGTTACGCGTGAGCAGCTTATCGTTGCAAAGCTGGGGAAACAGCAAGCTTTGCCTGGAGAGGATAATTGACATGCCTAAGAAAGCACGCGGGCAAATGGAGCTTAGCCTGGAGGTCAAAAAAGAAAGGAACGATTCGCGCGACGCGACAAACGTCGTAAACGTGCGGGAGTATAAAATACAAGCGCACACCATGAAGGTGCTGGGGAAGCTCAGAGAAGTAGGCTTGGTACGTTCGGTGGGAAAAGCGAAAAGTTGAACGGCAAAAATGAAGAGGCACGGAGATAAGAAAGGCGGCGGCCATCGGCCACCGCTATAGATGACTGATTTATGTCTCCTTGTTGGCTCAGGCTTCCCTTACAACCTCCCCCGGCACCTCCTTCTGATACGCCCGTCCGACCGCAAGCATCCGCGCCTCATCGAACGGCCGCCCGACGATCTGGAAGCCGTTCGGCAAGTAGCTCTCCCGCGGATAGGGCAGCGTGAGTGCCGGCAGGCCGAGGTAGTTCACGGGGCGCGTGTAGAGGATCACGCGGCCGAGGGCGGCCATCAGTTGCGGACCGCCGCCGACATCCAACTCGTCGATGGTGGGCAGCGGATCGGCGAACGTCGGCAGAATGACCATGTCGCAATTGCCGAAGGTCTCCGTCAGCACGCGCGAGAGAATGGTGCCGCGGGCGCGCAGGGCGGTCACGTAATCCGAGCCCGGAATGAAATGCCCGAACTCCATGCGCGCGCGGACCTGCGGGCCATAGTCGGCGCCGCGCTTGCGCAAGTATGGTCCGTGCTCGGAGGCGACCTCACACAGCTGCAGGATCTGCCCCATATGGTCGAGCGCCCTCCAGTCCTGGAAGCGGACGGAAACGCGCTTCGCGCCCGCGCGCTCCAGAATTTTCATCGCGCCTTCGAGCCGCTGCTGCACCTCCGGGTGCGCCTCGCCGATGAGCCGCTCGTCGACGCCGATGCGTATGCCGTCCACCGGCTGGTCGATGAGGCCGAGGTAATCGGGCACGGGACGGCGCGAGCTCGAGCCGTCGCGCGGATCATGGCCGGCGATGAGGCTCATGATCAGCGCCAGATCGCGCACGTCGCGCGCGATGGGGCCGACGCAATCGAGCGATGGCGAAAGCGGCATGGCGCCCGCGCGCGAAACACGGCTCCAGGTCGGCTTGAGCGAGGTGACGTTGCACGCGGCGGCCGGCAGGCGCAGCGAGCCCGCGGTGTCGGAGCCGAGCGCGGCCGGCACCACGCCAGCGGCCACGCAAATGGCCGATCCGCTGGATGAGCCGCCGGGAATACGCGACAGGTCCCACGGATTGCGTGCGTGGCCAATGACGTAATTGTGCCCCGTCGGCCCGAACGCGAACTCGGTCATGTGCAGCGCCGCGATCTGGATGCTGCCGGCCGCCTTCAGACGCGCGAGCAGCGGGTTGTCCTCGTTGCACGGCTTTTCGCGACGGATGCGGGCACCCCAGCTCGGGATCTTGCCCGCGCGGTCGAACATGTCCTTGTGGGCAAGTGGCACCCCGGCGAGCGGGCCAACCTGCGCGCCGCTGGCGATAGCGGCATCGATCTCCTTGGCGGCAGCGAGCGCTTCTTCCGTGTCGGTGGAGACGACGGCGTTGCACTTTTCGTGCACGGCCTTCAGTCGATTGAGCGCATCCTGCACGACCTCAACGCTCGAAACCTTCCGGGTCCGGATGGCCTCGGCGAGCTCGACGGCGGACAGGGTTTTGAGGTCCATGGCGCTTACTCCCCCTCGCTTTCGAGCACGCGGACAAAGTCCGCGGGATCGGCTTCGAGCGGCAGCGTGTCGCCAATCCTCACAGCCGTCTCGGACAACATGCTGACGAAGGGGAGAACGACGTCGAGCCGCTCTTTCGGGATCGTGTGCCCTTCGAGGCTCTTCGGCATCGTTGGCGATTGGGTGCCGTTCTCGGCCATGGCGTTTTCTCCGGTGGGACGTGATGCACGTGTTTGCTAGCCAGCATGCCGGGATTGCCGAAGCTCCGCAACCGTAGCGAAGCAAAGACGAGCAAGCGGCAACCGGTATGGCTCTCGTGCTGCCGCCGCGGGCGGCGTCACGCCTTGAATGTCTGCGCAAACGTCTGGTTCTTGCGGATGAAATCCCAGTCGTAGCTGACGCCGAGGCCGGGGCCGGTCGGGACGGGAACGCAGCCGTCCGGACCGACCGCATCGAGCTGGTCGGAGTAGCCGCATGTGTAGACCGGCGGCACCGCATTCGGCGCATCGGGGCCGACGAGAGCCAGCTCGTAGAAGTTCGTGTTGCGCGTCGCCGCCATGCAATGGCGGTGCGCCGGGCCGCAGGCGTGGATCTCGACGTCGATGCCGAAGGCTTCGGCGAGATGGGCGATTTTCATCGCGCCGGTGATGCCGAGGTCGTACTCGGGGTCGGAGCGCAGCATGTCCGTGCCGCCGGCAATGAGGAAATCGGCCTTGGTCTCGAAGCCGCGCAGATACTCGGTTTGCAGAATGGGGGTTTTCAGCATCTCGCGCAGCTTCTTGTGTGCGAACGCTGAGACTCCGCAGTCGCGCAGCGGGTCCTCGTACCAGAAATAACCGGCCTCATCGCACGCGCGGCCGACGTAAAGCGCATCCGCGAACGTGCGCAGCTCGTTGGCCGGGTCGAGCATCAGGGTCATGCGATCGCCGACGGCTTTGGCGACATGCAGCACGTTGCGAGCCTCTTCGCGAGGATCGCCGTCGTGCCAGCCGTGGATCTTGAAGGCGCGGTAGCCCATTTCGTAGCAGCGTTCCGCGAAGTCCGCGAAGGCTTCCGGTGAGTCGAGGCCGCCATTGCGGTCGCCGTGATAGGTCGAGGCATAGGTCTTGAGGCGCGTACGGAAGCCGCCGAGAAGCTGCGAGACGGAGGCGCCGAAACGCTTCCCCGCCAGATCCCATAACGCGATGTCGATCGGGCCGATGCCCATGCCATCGTGCTGACGCAGCTCCCGTTTCATGTCGTTCCAGATTTCCTCCCGGTGATCGGGATTGCGACCGAGGAGATTGGGCGCGAGCGCCAGTGTCTGGGCCATGGACGCGCGCGTGCCGCCCCAGTGCGTCACATACTGGCCCTCGGCGCCGTCGTCGCTGCGGATGACGACGGCGTATTTCGTCAGCTCGAGGCTGCCGCCCGGTTTGTAGCCGATGTTGTAGACCGCCCGCGCCGACTCGGCGGAAAGCCCCAGATTGGGGACAGTGAATTTGAACTCGACGACCTCGACTTCGCTGATCTTGGTCATTTCAGAGCATCCTTGGGCAACGCAGCTGATCAGAACCCGGCGATATGCGGCAGCCAGAGGCTGAGCGCTGGAACGTAGGTGATGACCAACAATGCGATGAGAAGCGCGATCAGGAACGGCCACAGCTCCTTAATCAATTGAGTGAGCCTCAGCCCAGTCATGGCCATCACGACAAACAGAAGCACGCCGACGGGCGGTGTGAGCTGCCCGAACGTGAGATTGACGAGCAGAATGATCCCGAAATGCACGAGGTCGATTTCGAGGCTGGTCAGCAATGGCAGGAGGATCGGCACCAGAATGATCATGATCGCAAGCGTTTCCATGACCATTCCGGCGAGCAGCAGCGCGACGTTGAGGATCAGCAGCACCACCCAGGGGGTCGTCGAAATAGCCGATACGGCCTCAACGATCTTCTGTGGTGCCTGCTCGATGCCGAGGATCCAGCTGAACGGCGCGGCCGCGGCGACGATAAAGAGAATGACGGCCGTTTCGCGCGCGGTTTGGACGAGGATTTTCGGGATCTGTGCGATGGAGAGTGAGCGGTAGATGAAAACGCCCACGATCAAAGCATAAGCTGCCGCAACACCGGCGATCTCCGTCGCGGTGAACAATCCCATCCGAAAGCCGACGAGAATGAACACCGGCATCATCAGAGCCCAGAACGCGCGCTTGAATTGGACCCAGATGTTCTCGAGCGAGAATTCACCATCCGGCTTGAAGCCGCGGATGCGCGCGAGAATGGCGATCGCCGTCATCATGCACGCGGCCATCACCAGGCCCGGTATGATTCCGGCGACGAAGAGGGCCCCTAGCGAGATGTTCGCCTGCCACGCATAGACGACCATCAGGATGGATGGCGGGATGATCGGGCCGAGTGTGCCGGACGTGGCGGCAATGGCGCCGCCGAACGCCTTCGGATAGCCGGCAGACTGGAGTTGTGGAACGAAAACGCGCGTCGTCGCTGCCGTGTCGGCGACGGACGAGCCGGAAATTCCGGATAGAAAGACGTTGCCGACCACGGCGGTATGGGCCAGCCCGCCCCGAATATGCCCGACGAGGGCGCGCGTGAAGCCGAACAGCCGCTCCGAAATGCCGGACTCGTTCATCAGCGAGCCGGCGAGCGTGAAAAGTGGAATTGCGAGCAGCGGGAAAGATTGAACGCCTGATACGATCCGTTGCGCCACGACAGTCAGCGGAACGCCATCGAGCCAGATGACCAGCATGGCGGAGCCGGCCATCGCGATTGCGATAGGTGTTCCGATAACCAGAAGTGCCGCGAAGGCGACGAGGAGCGTTACGATCATTCCATCACTCTTTCGGTATCACGTCTCCCCACAATGCGGATTGCGGGCCGTCATCGATAAGCCGGCGAAGGACATGAAGGATCGCGAGCGCACAGCCAACTGCAAGAGGCAGAACGGCCCAGGCGGCGGAGACGCCGAGCATGGGGGTGAGGTTCGGAAATTCGCGGACCGTGTAGCGCCAGCCGAACCAGAAAAGCGTTGCGAGAACGGCCAACGTCGCAACTGTTGACAAGACACCGAAGAAAATCCGCAACCAGCGCGGCGCGAACAGCAGAATGACGTCGATGAGAATATGGCTGCGCTGGTGAAACGCGTAGGCCATGCCGATCATCACGGTCCAGCCGAAGAAGAGTATGATGAGCTCCTCCGACCATGTGAGCGGGTCGGCCAGCACGTATCGGAAAATAACAGCCGCAACGACGAGGACGGACAATATGCCGAGCGCCGCGGCGAGGAACAGCGCCTCGCCGCGGGCCACAACATCGTCAAGACGACGTATCAGTACACGCATGATATTGCGGACTTAACGCTTGCGGGATTGCTCGATTGCTGCGAGCAGACGCGCCAGATTCTCCTTCCCCCAACGCGCCTCCAGGTTCGGCAGCGCAGCTTTGGCCTTTTCGGCAAATGCGGCGCGGTCGACATCCTCGATGATCTTCGTCTTGCCGGATTTGCGGATGTCGTCGAGCATCGAGTTCTCGCGCTTTTGCTGCAGATAGGTGTTCATAGCCGAGAACCGCTCCGCCTCCTGGAACATGAGGATCTGATGCTCCGGCTTCAGTTTCGCGAGGCTATCCTTGTTGATGAGCATCATGTTGTTCTGCAGCATGTGGCGGGTCAGAGACAGGTAGCCCTGCACTTCATAGAATTTGCGGCCGTAAATGGTGGGAATGGGATTTTCCTGCCCATCGACGGTTTTCTGCTGCAGGGCCGTGTAGACTTCGCCGAACGGAATTGGCGTCGGGGCCGCGCCGAACGCACGGATCATTTCCACCCAAACCGGGCTTTCCGGGACGCGGATTTTGAGGCCGGCCAGATCCTCGGGTTTGCGCACTTCGCGGTTGGCCGTTGTCAAATTGCGCCAGCCCCAATACCAGATGCGCGTGAGCGGCACGATGTTGTGTTTGTCACGGAGCTCGTCGAAAACCGGATCGAATGCCTCGCTGCGGATGATCGCCTCGGCTTCGGTCCAGTCGTTCCAAAGGAACGGGGCGCTCGCCATTTCGAGGGCAGGGACGAGCGACGATGCCGCCGGCATCGAGGGAGCGGAGATGTCAAGGGCGCCCTCCTTGACCTGTTTGATCAGGTCGATCTCCTTGCCGAGCTGCTCTGCGGGGAAGACGCGGATCGTCACCTCGCCGTTCGTCTTCTTGGCGATGCTGTCCGCATACTCCTGGAACAGGTCGTGCGCGATTTCGGATGCATTGTTGGCATGGCCAAAACGCAGGGTTTGCGCGGCGCTCGCTGAAACCGCGGCTACCGAAATCGCTGCGGCCAAAGCTAAAGACTTGAATGAACATACCCTCATTTTGGGGACCTCCCTTCAGGTGGATTGTCGGTGATGGGTGTTCGGCTGACCGATGAGGCGGGTGCGCGAAAGTCTGAGGTGGGTTTGCATGGCTTCGGCCGCGGCATCGGGGGCGCCGCTCTTGATGGCGTCGAGAATGGCCCGGTGCTCGGCGGCAACGAGACCGGAGTTCTGCGGCCGGCTCAGGTAAAGACGTGCGTGGTGGAGATGCGGATTTAGCTCACGGAACGTCTTGGCGACGACACGATTGCCTGACGCTTCGATCAGCGTCCGGTGAAACGCTTCGTCGGCATCATGCGCGCTGCGATAATTGCGAAATGACGCGCCGTAGGTGCCCTGTTCAAGCGCGCTGACGGCAGCTTCGAGATCCGCCAGCACGGCCGCTGGCCGTTTCGATGCAACGATACGTGCAGCCCACGTCTCAACGAGCTCGCGATAGTCGTACAACTCATCGAACCACGCGTCGTCCGGCATCGGCGCGACAGCAAAACCGATGAAAGAGGACGACGTGACCAGCCCTTCGGCTGTCAGACGCGTGAGAGCTTCTCGGACAGGGGAGGAGCTGACCCCAAGCTCGCGCGCAATGGCATCAATGTTGAGCCGTTCGCCCGGCCGATACACCTGATCCAGGATGCGTTCGGTCAGGATTTCGTGGACCTGATCGGCCAGAACGCGCCGCGAAATGCGAGCTGTGCCCGCCAAGACGTTTTCTCCCCCAGTTATTCGGCTGCCTCGTTTGGATGTCGAAGGGCAGCTCTGGCCAGGCTCTGCCGGCAATGCCATGGATCCTGCACGATCTAGGATCGATTGGCAACGCCAGATCCTAAGATCGACGGACACCCAATCCACAGGCGCGCGGTCGGACATCGAGAGCGCGCGGTTCTGAGGTGACCGGAGACGATTGCCGGAGCTGGCGGTGGCGCTCAGCGCAAGTTTCAGCCTCGCCTTGGACGCGGGCTCACCTTGACGTGGAACCGACCTGTGCCAAAGATCGCGCGGTCGAGCGGCTGACGCTTTACGTTCAGCTGGCGATCTAAACAACCTCAATAATGAAGGCAGCAGAGGATGCGCGAGACTTTGGCCGGACAGGTCGCCATCGTAACGGGTGCAGCGCGGGGCATCGGCCGCGGTATCGCTGAGCGCCTGACGGCCGAGGGCGCCAAGGTGATCGTGTGGGATCGCGATCTCGGCCCACTCAGCGAGGCCCCATCATTCAAGCCGGCGGCAACCGAGATCGTCGATGTCACCGACTACCAGGCCATCGAGCGCGGGTTCGCCGATGCCGTGGCGCGGTTCGGAAAGGTCGAGATCTTCGTCAACAACGCCGGCATCAACGGTCCCGTCGCGCCGACGTGGGAGTATTCCCTCGAAGACTGGGATCGCGTCGTCGCGATCGATATGACCTCGGTATTCTATTGCTGCCGGGTCGCGGCCAACCACATGCGCGAGCGCAAATATGGGCGCATTGTCAACGTCGCCTCGATCGCGGGCAAGGAGGGCGTGCCGTACATCGCGGCCTATTCGGCGGCAAAGGCCGGCGTGATCGGGTTTTCCAAAGCCCTCGCGAAAGAGCTGTGCGATGTCGGTGTGACCGTCAATTGCATTGCGCCGGCCCTGACCGAAACCGACCTGATGCGCGAGATGACGCCCGATCACATCGAGCGGATGCGCGCGAAGATTCCCATGGGGCGTCTTGCCAAGATCGAAGAGATCGCCGCGATGTGCGCGTTCATTGCCAGCCCGGACTGCAGCTTTACGACGGGCTTCGTGTTCGACGTGACAGGCGGGCGGGCGACGTACTGAACCGTCGAGCTTAGTAATTTCTCGAAGGCGCAAGGCGAGTATCTTCGCACACTTCGTTGCCGACATCCGGCTCCCTTTGGCCGAATCCATTCCTCATTTTCACACAATTGTAACCCGCGATGAGCTTTCGCCGGGCGGGAGCTTGTTTTTATTTTCATGAACTGCGTCGACGAATGGCGACATCCGGTGAAGCGGTTCAGGTCGAGGAAGCGAGGGAGCGGCAGGCATGACGGGCATCGATCGTCGTGAATTCACCAAGCTCGCAGGTGGGGTCGGTATTACAAGCCTTGCCTCATCGACTTTCGGGACGTTCGCCATCGCCCAGGGTGCCGCGAAGGTCGTCATCGTCGGAGGTGGCGCGGGTGGCGCGACGGTCGCTCACTATTTGAAGCGAGAAGAGCCGAAACTCGAGGTCACGCTAATCGAAGCAAATCCGCTTTATAGCTCGTCCTTCTTTTCAAATCTCTACCTCGGCGGATTTCGCAGCTTCGAATCCCTGAACCACGACTATTCCGGCCTTGAGCAAGTCGGCGTCCAGTTTGTTCGTGACTACGCCACGAATGTCGATCCGGTTGCCAGAACCGTGAAAACACAGAGTGGCGGCACATTTGCGTATGACCGGTTGGTCCTCTCGCCCGGCATTGACATGAAGTATGACGCTGTCGAGGGCTACTCTCGGGAAGCGGCAGTAATGATGCCCCACGCCTACAATACCGATGGCGAGCAGAAGCGGCTTCTCAAGAGCCAGCTCGAAGCCATGCCCGAAGGCGGAACCGTCCTCATTCTGCCGCCAGACAATCCCTTCCGTTGTCCGCCGGGGCCCTACGAGCGGGTCTGCATGATCGCGCACTTCCTGAAGACCCGGAAGCCGCGATCGAAGCTCATTGTCCTCGATCCCAAGAAGGCCTTCTCGAAGCAGGCGGTGATCATGGAGGCGATCGAGCGGTATTATGCGGACATTGTCGAAATGAACCTGTCGAACGAAATCGACAGCTTCGCCGTCGTGCGTGTCGACCCAAAGACGCGGGAGGTCGAAACGAGGGATGGCCAGAAATGGAAGGGCGACGTCGTCAATCTCATTCCGCCGCAACGCGCCGGCGAAATTGCGATTAAAGCGGGGTGTGCTGAGGGAGATTGGTGCCCGATTAAGCCTGAGAGCTTCCGCTCCGCGAAGGTCGAGAACATCTATGTCATTGGCGACGCGTCGATTGCCGTCGATATGCCGAAATCGGCCTTTTCGGCGAATAGTCAGGCCAAGGTCGTTGTCGCAGATATTCTGGCGGATCTCGCGGGTCGTGAAAAATTCCCTCCGCGCTTCCGGAATACATGCTGGTCGATGGTCGGCCCGGATAACTCGGTCAAGATCGGGGCCAATTATACGCCGCAGGACGGCAAGCTGGTGGCGTCCGGCGCCTTCATCTCGCAGCCGGGTGAGGGGGATGAGGTGCGGAAGCAGAATCTCGCCGAAAGCATCGCCTGGTACGACAGCATTACGGCGGACATGTTCGCCAAGAGGGCGATGTAGCCCGGGCGAGTTTCGGCGTGTGCGCAAGAGAGGGCGGGGATTGAATGTGCCCCCCTTTCTTCTTGAATTGCCTGCTTCGACAAATGCGACTCGTTTTGCTCGCGCTTTCCCGCGGAATGCTGCGGGTTCATGAAACGCTCGCCAGCAACTGCCCAAACGCGCACCTAATATTCCACGGACGAAAGCTGGCCTGCTTATCTGAAATTTTGTGATTACGTGCGACAAACGGGTGTTGTGAAGGAGCGCCTTGGCAAAGGAACCGATTTGGTTACCAGCACGTTTGGCGGGTGTCTTGGATTGCTAGGGGCGAACAAGCCATGACATCTCCCAACCAGTTGAATCACCACTCCGATGCGCCCATCAGCGATCGGCGCTCGCTCATTGATCTCAACACGGCTGCCGAGCACGAGCTCGCGGCCCTGACGTCGGTGGGGCCCGCGCGAATTCAGGCCCTTGTTCATCGTCGGCCATTTCGAAGCTGGGATGATGTCGCTCGTGTGCCGGGCATCAGCCCAATTATCATCGCGCGGCTCAAAAGGAGCGGGGCGGAGCTGCTGTCGTAAAAGACCGCGAACCAATCCTCATCCGCCAGTCAGACGGTCGCCGGTTCAACGAACCGTGAAGCGCAAAATGCACGCTGTGATTGAGATTCGCGGCGCTGAGCACGCACAATGTGATATGCTGTTTTTTGCCCGGCTTGAGCCCGGGCAAATCCCACAACCTACAAAATCAGGGAGGATTGACCGTGACCAGCGCCATATCAATTCACCCGTCGGTTGATGGCGGAATCCGGAGCGTCCAAGTCGAGAACTTTTCCGGCGGTACCCTCACCTGCAAGTGCGCCACCAACCCCGTGCAGGTGCAGGTAAGCTCCCAGTGCGCGCACAATCACGTTTGCGGCTGCACGAAGTGTTGGAAGCCTGAAGGAGCGCTCTTTTCGATGGTCGCTGTCGTCCCGCGGGACAAGCTCAGCGTCGTGGCAAATGGCGACAAGCTGCGCGTGGTCGATCCCAACGCTGTCATTCAGCGGTATGCTTGCCGCGATTGCGGCGTCCATATGTACGGCCGCATCGAGAACCAGAACCATCCATTCTACGGCTTCGATTTCATCCATCCCGAGCTTTCGAAAGAGGAGGGGTGGGCGCCACCTGAGTTCGCAGCATTCGTATCTTCTGTGATCGAGTCGGGGACTGATCCGGCGCAGATGCCGGCGATCCGCGCTCGTCTGAAAGAGCTCGGCCTGGAGCCTTACGATTGCCTGTCACCGCCGCTGATGGATGCCATCGCGACGCATAACGCGAAAATGTCCGGTGTCTTGAAGAGCTGAGAGCTTGATCCGCTGTTCCCCTCGCTCTTCGTCGGCTCAGCCGCACCGGCCCCGGTGCGGCTTTTGCTTTCGCGCGCCACCGTCGGCGAGCCAAAGTGTGCGATTTGTTTTCCCAGGACGCTTCAAAGCGAGAAATGGAAATGGGCGGCGCGAGAGCTGACGTCGCAACCATGATCTGATTTCTTAATCCAAACACGGAATTATTTTTCTTTTTTTCGGTGCGTATCTAGCGATTTGGAAAAAAACATTCTATTGAATGCAGCTACCGCCGACACCCATGCGGGAATGTCCATTTCACAGCGGGAGCTGCCTATGATCACTGCGATAGTTCGTTACCCGCTACCGCCTCACATTGGGCGCGCCGAGTGCCTTGCCCACTACAAGCGGATCGCGCCTGACTTCGGCCCCGTGCCCGGGCTGATCCGCAAGCAGTTCATCTGGGGTGAGCACGGTCTCGCGGGCGGCGTCTATCAATGGACCGACATCGAGTCCGCTCGCCGCTTCTATTCTGGCCCGTGGCTCGATGGCATTCGCACCCGCTACGGCGCTGATCCCGAGATCGAGTACTTCGAGACGCTTGTCATCACCGAAAACCCCGGCGGCTTCGTTACTGTGCCGGGCGAAGACGCGCCGACTGCGGCCTTTGCGGCCGTCCCCGCCCTCTGACCGTCACAGCTTCCGACAGACAGGAGCTTGCCATGACCACTTCGTTTTCCACGCTTTCGCGCCGTCAGCTGCTTGCTGGAGCCGCGGGAACGCTTGCTGCCGCTCCGCTCATTGCGGGTGGACTCGGGTTGGCCCGTGCTCAAACTGCTGCGAAGCCCGTCAGAATTGCCTGGAACGCGGGCGCTGTCTGCTCGGCACCCGTAGGCTACGCCATCGACAAAGGCATTTTGGCGAAGCACGGCCTCACCGGCGAAACAGTCAATTTCGCCGGCTCCACGGAGCAACTTCTCGAGGCCATCGCTACCGGCAAGGCTGATGCCGGTGTCGGCATGGCGCTGCGCTGGCTGAAGCCGCTGGAGCAAGGCTTTGACGTGAAGGTGGTGGCCGGTACGCATGGCGGCTGCATTCGTCTGCTGGGCTCAAAATCTGCCGGTGCCACCAAACTCGAGGATCTCAAGGGCAAGACGATTGCCGTCAGCGATCTTGCGAGCCCCGGCAAGAGCTTTTTCTCGGTTCTGCTGCAGCGCGCGGGGATCGATCCGAACACGGAGGTTGACTGGCGCGTCTTCCCCGCTGACCTCCTCGCGCTCGCCGTGGAGAAGGGAGAGGCGCAGGCACTGGCGCATTGGGACCCCGACGCCTGGCGCTTTCTCAAAAACGACGATCTCGTCGAGATCGCGAACAATCTTACCGGCGAGTTCGCGAACCGCACCTGCTGCGTGATTGCTGTGCGCGGGAGCTGGTTCCGGGAGGACAAGGCGGCCGTCAAGGCGCTGGTGACCGGCCTGCTGGAGGCGTCGACGCTGGCCGCCAACGATCCCCTCACGACGGCACAGGTCTACTACGACACCTATAGGCCGAAGAGCAGCGTCGAGGACTTGGTCGCCATGCTCAAGAGCCATACGCATCACCATCATCCGCTGGGTGATGCGCTGAAGCGTGAGCTTGCGCTGTATGCGGAAGAGCTGAAGTCGGTGCAGGTGCTGAAGCGCTCCACCGATCCCGTCCAATTTGCCGAGCGCATTTACGGCGACGTGTTCAGCTGAGGGTAAGATGACAGTCGCGATCAACGACTCCGCATCGGGTGAGGCCCCCTTTGGGGCTCTCGCCCGGACACGCGCCAGCCGGCCAAGCATTCGCTGGGCGGCGATCATCCCACCCGCGGCTTGGGCGGCTCTTGCCGCCATAACGGCCTACTGGCCACAGGCTCAGGACTGGCCACGGACGAATGAGCTTGTGGGCATCGCGGCCGCGATTGCCGTCGTGCTCGTCGTGTCTGCCGTGCTCAATGGGCATCTCGGGGCCTTTGGCGTCCGCCTGCGGCACTGGGAGCCGTGGTTCACGGCCCTCGCTGTGCTGGCCACTGTCTGGGAGCTCGTGACAGCGAAGCTTGAGCTGTTGCCGACTCCATTCTTCATGCCTCCGCAGGCGATTCTCGAGGTCTACCTTGAGGAAGGCGACAAGCTGCTCGAGTGCATCGCCTACTCGGCGTTGTTGCTGGCGAAGGGCGTGGTCATTGGCGCAAGCGTCGGGTTCGTTTTGGGCGTGGCGCTCGGTTGGTCGCCCCGGGTCTCGTATTGGGGCCATCCGATCCTGCGCGTCATCGGCCCGCTGCCGGCCACGGCCTGGCTTCCATTTGCCTTCTTCGTGTTTCCGACCAGCTCCAGTGCTAGCGTCTTCCTGATTGCTCTTGCTGCGGGCATCCCGGTCACGATCCTGACCTGGTCGGGCATATCGTCCGTGAGCAGCGCGTACTACGACATTGCCCGCACGCTGGGTGCGAGCAAGTCGTTTCTGGTGTTGAAGGTCGCGATCCCAGCAGCCATGCCGCACGTGTTTGTCGGGCTGTTCATGGGGCTCGCGGCGTCCTTCGCCGTGCTGGTCGTTGCCGAGATGATGGGCGTCAAGGCTGGCCTCGGCTGGTACCTGCAATGGGCGCAGGGTTGGGGCGCCTACGCCAACATGTACGCTGCGCTTTTCGTGCTGGCTTTGGTCTGCGCCAGCCTCGTCGCTCTGCTGTTCAAGGTTCGTGACCACTTGCTAGCCTGGCAGAAGGGACTGCTCAGATGGTAGCGCACGCAACTCGCATCGAGCCGTCCGCTGTGTCCGGCATGGCGATTTCGATCTCGGGAGTTTCACATGCCTTTAGCCTGGAGGGCGGGACGCTGCCCGTCCTCAAGGATGTGAACCTGGAGGTCGAGGCTGGAAGCTTCGTCGCCATCCTCGGGCCGTCGGGTTGCGGGAAGTCGACGCTCTTGCGGCTCATTGCCGGGCTCGACCAGCCCCGCGCCGGGGAAATCCTCGCGGACGGAGAGCCGATCACGGGGCCCGACCCGTCACGGGTCGTGGTCTTCCAGGATCCCACGCTCTATCCCTGGCGGACTGTAGAGCGGAATGTAGCGCTGGGACTGGAGGCACGAGGCCTCCTCAAGACGCGACGGGATCGGATCGGTGCAGCGCTGCGACTGGTTGGGCTCCAGGAGTTCGCGTCCGCCTATCCGCACCAGCTTTCGGGTGGCATGGCGCAGCGCGCCGCGTTGGCCCGAGCGCTGGTGAATGATCCGCGGTTGCTGATCCTCGACGAGCCGCTGGGCAAGCTCGACCATCTCACGCGCTTGACGATGCAAAGCGAGATCGTCTCGTTATGGCGCAATGCGGGCTTCACGAGCCTGATGGTGACGCATGACGTCGAGGAGGCTCTGCTGATGGCCGAGCGCGTCGTCGTGATGAGCCCGCGCCCCGCGACGATCGTCGAGATCATCGACGTGGATCTGCCATATCCCCGTCATCGCGCCGACCCGAAGCTCGCAGAACTGCGCCATCGCGCACTGGAGCTGTTGGGTCTCGGGGCGGAGCTCTAGCGTTCGTCCGATGCCGCGGATCACCCAAAACCTCTTCCGGCGTGCCCCCGCCATCCTGCTGGGGATCGGCGCGGTGACACTTGTCATCGCGCTGATCTGGTGGGCGCTCGTGTTCAGCGTTGTGCTGGAAGCCGAGGTGTTAACGCCACGCGAGGCTGGAATCTGCCTCTTCGACACATCCGGGCTCTGCCAGGCCATTGCGTCGCTCTGCTCGCGGGACCACGTTCTCAACATCCGCGTCTACGAGCCGGAAGCCTTCTGGCTTGCCGTTGGCCTGATTGGAGCAGGCACGGTCGCTGCCTTTGCCCGGTGGCTCAGACCGCGCAGCGCCGCGTGACCTTCCGTCGGAGGGTCTTGCTCAGGCTCGAACTTTTGCTAAATGCGGCTTACAAGAGGCAGCTAGCTGTGCTACTTGCCTCGCTTCCTTCCATCGCGGATGGGTGGCCGAGTGGTTGAAGGCACCGGTCTTGAAAACCGGCAGGCTCGCAAGGGTCTCGGGGGTTCGAATCCCTCCCCATCCGCCAGTTTATACCCACTCACCCACCGATATCGGGATCCTCACAACCACAACACCTTCCGCCGCAGGTCTAGGTCGTCGCGAAGATCCTTGGATGGACCCGTATGAATTACGCGGCCGCGTTCAAGGGCGATGGTGCGGTCGGAGAGGGCGAGTGCGAGGTCAAGGTTGTGGTCGACGATGATGATCGACACCTCGCGCCGGAGTCGGTCGAAGCTCTCGAACAGCTGCTCGACGATGGCCGGCGCCAATCCCTCGAAAGGCTCGTCCAGAAGCAGCACTTTCACATTGCCGGAAAGCGCGCGGGCAACGGCCACCATCTGCTGCTCGCCGCCGGAAAGAAGATCAGCCGGCGTGTCGAGGCGTTCGCGAATTCGCGGGAAATACTCGAAAATCCGCTCAAGATCCCATTTCATGCCGTCGCCTTTTTGGCGGTAGAGACGCCCGAGCTCCAAATTCTGCGCCACCGTCATACCGGCGAAGAGTCCGCGCCCCTGCGGAACATAACCGATGCCGCGCTGCGCGATTTGGGCCGAGGACAAGCCCGCAATTTCCTGCCCGGCAAGACGAATTGAACCGGACGCCGGCGGAGCAATGCCTATGAGGGTCTTGAGCAGCGTCGACTTGCCGGCGCCATTGCGGCCAAGAAGCGCGACGATCTCGTTCTGATGAACGTCGAACGAGACGTCCGCAAGGATGTGGCTCTTGCGGTAGAAGGTATTGACGTTCTCGATTGACAGCAGCGCCTCGGGCTGGGCAGCGCTTTGTCTTGGCTTTGCTGCGACACTCGCTGCGCCGGAGCCGATATAAACCTGCTGAACTTCGGGGCTGGTGCGCGCATCTTCTACGGTGCCGTCGACGAGCACCTTGCCCTCGTTCATCACCGTGACGGCATCAGCAATCTGGAAAACGCGATCGATGTCGTGCTCGACGAGGAGCACTGGCACATCGGCCGAGATGCGCTTGATAATATCGCCAATGCGCTGACGCTCCGCAGCGGAAAGGCCGGCTAACGGTTCGTCAAGAAGGAGAAGGCGCGGTTTTGTGGCCAGCGCTAGCCCCATATCGAGCAAACGCTGTCCACCGTAGGAGAGAGCGCCAGCTTCTGCCAGCTCGATGCCCGCGACACCGAGATAACGAATAATCGCTTTTGTTTCGTCTTCGATTTCCGAAATGGAGCGCGCCGTCGTCCAGGGATCCATGCGCCGTGGATGACGGGCCTGAACGGCGAGACGCAGGTTTTCCTCGACAGTCAGACCTGGGAAAAGATTGGTGATCTGGAAAGATCGACCAATTCCGGCGGCGGTAATGGCTTCCGGCGCAAGTCCGGCGATCGACTGACCACGGAGCAGAATGCTCCCCTCATCGGGCGGGAACTTTCCGGAGATCAGATTGAAAGCCGTCGTCTTGCCAGCGCCGTTCGGGCCGATGAGAGCGTGCAAGGACCGATCGCGCACATCAAAACTGACGCCCTGCACGGCGCGAATGCCGCCGAAACTCTTGGCAATGCCGCGCACTTCGAGGATCGCGCCGTCATGGTGCTCCTGAGGGAGCAGGAACGCTGGCAGCGGTTCGTCGGAAAGCGTTCGCCTTGCCATGGCGGCTTCCTCAACGATCCGCTTGCGGAACGGGGCGATAAGCCGTCCGGCAACGCCGACGAGGCCAGTCGGCGAGAACATGATGAAGAAGACAAACAGGATGCCGAAGAACAGTAACCAGTGCGGCGTCCAGATCGAAAGGAACTCGCGAAATAGAATGAAGAATAGCGCGCCGAGTGCCGGCCCCAGAAAACTGCGCATGCCGCCGATCACTACCATGGCAATCAGCTCGCCGGAGAAGGCGACGGCCAATGGTTCGGCGGAAGCAAAACGGTGGTTGAAAACGGACAGCACGCCAGCAACGGCAACGACGGCAGCAGAAATGACGAAGCCCAAAAGCTTGTAGCGGTTCGTCGGATAGCCGATGAAACGGGCGCGCTCTTCATTCTCACGAATTGCAACGAGGACTGTGCCAGCCGGTGATCGGTGGAAGCGCCAGAGCGCATAGGTCACGCCCAGTCCGATCGCCGCGACGACCCAGTAGTAGATGCGGTCGTTTTCGAGATCGAGCCCGAGCACCGTTGCGCGGGTCACGCCACCAAAGCCGCTTTCGCCGCCCGTGAACTCGGTCCAACGGTAGGCAATTGCGAAGAGCAGGGCGGTCAGCGCCAGTGTGAGCAGCGAGAAATAAACGCCACGCCGCCGGAGAATGAGAGCACCGAGCAGCGTCGCCGACATAGTCACGAAGGCAATTGCAAAAAGGCCCGGAAGAATGACGTCTCCGGGAAACCAATGTCTCTGGCTCAAAGCGGCCGCGTAGGCTGCGAGGCCGAACCAGGCGCCGTGGCCGAATGAGACAAGTCCTGTGTGCCCAACGAGCACATTGAGGCCCATACAAGCGATCGCGAATACCACCACGTCGATGGATGACCGCAAAGGCAGACCGACGGCATCCAGCGCGAACGGCAGAATCGCGAGAGCAGCCGCGGCAATAATAGGAGGCCAGCGATCGCGGAAGAGAGAATTGCGGATCATAGGCTACTCAAATCTCTGGATGCGTTCGCCAAGGAGACCGCGCGGCCGTAGCAGGAGAACCAGGGCCATAAGGAGGTACATGGAGGCCTCACCGGCTGGCGGGTAGAAATAGATCGTCACGCCCTTCACCACGCCGACAAGCAACGCCGCGAGGATAACGCCCCAAAACGAGCCGAGGCCGCCAATAACAACAACGACGAATGCGGCGACGAGCATTTCCGCGCCCATTGCCGGATGGACGCCTGTGATGGGGGCAAGCATCACGCCGGCAAGGCCAGCCAGCCCAAAACCAAGCGCCGCGATTGCTGTCATGTAGGGCTGCAGCGGAATGCCGAGCGCGCCGACCATATCGGGGTTCTGCACGCCTGCCCGCACGACCCGCCCAAACGTCGTTCTGTAGACGATGAACCAGGTTGCCAAGACTGCAGCAAGGGCGACGCCGAAGATGATGAGGCGGTAACGCGGATAGAGGAAATCGCCGAGAAAGACCTGACCACGCAGGAAAGTCGGAATGGAAAAAGGAATTGGCGCGGCGCCGTAAATCATGCGAAGCGACTGCTCGATAATCATCGCCAGCCCAAACGTGAGCAGCAGGCTGAGAATTGGATCCTGGCGATAGAAGCGGCGGAAGAACAATCGCTCAACGATAATACCGATGATCGCGACCAAGACCGGAGAAGCGACAAAAGCTCCGCCAAATCCGATATGCGGCGCGAGCGTGACGGCGAGATAGGCCCCGATCGCGTAGAAACCGCCATGGGCAAGGTTCACGATGCCGCCGAGCGAGAAAATGAGGGACAAGCCCAATGCAATAAGCAGGTAATAGGCGGCAACGAGAAGCCCGTTCAGTACCTGCTCGAGAAGAAAGATAATCGCCACGTTTCTACCAGCCGCCAATCATTCGTGCTGTAGCCGAGCGCAAAAAAGTGCTGTGGGAGGGCGCGCACTGATCAGTTCGAGTGGTGCCAGGGCGCTATGGCGCCCCGGCCAATAGTTCGAGCGATCAGGCGCTCATCTTGCAGGTGCCATCTTTCGGCGGAGCAAGGATTTCGAGATCCTCCCCAGACCCAGGAACGGTGCCGAGCGGGTCGTAGATGTCCCACTTGTCGGCCATCTTCGACGGATCCTTGGCGCGGACTGCGTACATTTCCTGCACCATCTGATTGTCGTAGGCGCGGAAATAGCCCTCACGGGATTTCAGGACGTCGAACTTTGCGCCCTTGCGCAAATGCTCGGCGAGCTTCTGCGGGTCCGTTGATTTCAGCTCCTCGAACGACTGGGCAACGATTTTCAGGGCGTTGTAATCGCCCCAGGCCTGGTTCTCGGGCAGCTTGCCGAACTTCGCTTTGAAGCCCTCGACGAATTTCTTCGATGCCGGCGTGTCGACCAGGTGGTGCCAGATGAGCGGCCAGATGCCGGAGAAATTGCCTTCGCCAGCGCCCCAGGCCACGGCCGTGTCAAAGCCGAAACCGCAGATGGGGAAATCCAGCCCGTATTCGGCATATTGCTTGATGAAATTGGTGATTTGATTACCAGCCAAATTGGAGGCCACAACATCCGGCCGGGCCTGGCGGATCTTCAGGAGGTACGGGCTAAAGTCGGTGGCGTCGGTCGGCACCAGCTCCTCGCCCACGAATTCGCCGCCATTCTCGCTGACGAACTGCTTCGCCACCCGGAACAGGTCATGGCCGAAAGCGTAGTCGGCTGTGAGCGAATACCACTTCTTGCCCTGAATCATGTTCTCGGACTTGAGGTACTGCCCGACGGCGCGAACCATCATCGAGTTGGCGGCCTCGATGTGGAACATGAACGGATTGCAGTTTTCGCCGCGCAGAGCGTCCGAGTTGGCGCCCGTGTTGATGAAGACGGTCTTCGTGCGATTGGCGATCTGACCGATGGCCAAAGCCGTGGCAGACGAGATTTCGCCGATAATCATCGCGACCTTGTCGCGCTCGATCAGGCGTTCAGCCTTGGCAGAGCCGGTCTGCGGGTTGACCGAGTCTTCCATCACCAGCTCGATCTTGCGGCCGAGCACGCCGCCGGCGGCGTTGATTTCTTCGGCAGCGAGTTGGATGCCCATCTGGGCGAATTCGCCGAGCGGGCCAAGGAAGCCGGTCACGGGCGTGAGGTGGCCGATGCGGATGACGTCGCTCTGGGCTTTCGAAATGGCAGGCATCCCTATTCCGGCGAGTGCTGCCGCGCCAGCCGCGCCCTTCAAGAGCTTCCGGCGAGTGAGCTGAATCTTGGGCTTCATGTTTCCTCCTTCTCCCAACGTCGCGGCTTAAAGCACTTTGGCTTGCCGTGATCTGATCGCCCTGAGGCTGGTTCAAAATCAGGGGTTTGTCGAGTCATTCCGAGAATGGATTCACCCCCTTCGGTAACCCACGGGGGCAGTTCGGTTTGATGTTGCCAGAGGTGGTGCGGTCTTGGATTTGCACCATATCTCGCGAAGTCGGTCCACGATGCCGGAATGTAGAAAAGACGCGGGCGCGGAAATCAGAGCGTTAGTTGCAAGCGACTTGCCCGCCGCGGCAGATGTTCTGGCGCAGGGTATGCGCGACAATTCCCTGCATGTGCAAGTTTTTGGTCTCGAGCCGGCTCTCCGGGAGGGGCGTCTATTGCGGTTCCTTGGCCCCGCGGTCGCCTACGTGCACGCGAATGGCGTGGTGCTTGGCGCGTATGTCGGAGGCGAGCTTGCCGGTGTACTCGGCATGACGGAGCCGGGGCGTTGCCGACCGCCGCTCAAGGATGCGATCCAGTTTGCCCGTTCAATTGCCAGCAGTTTTCCGCCGGTAGTTATTTTGCGAATCGCTCGGTGGCTAGCCGCGTGGAGACGGAACGATCCGACGGAGCCCCATTGGCACATCGGTCCGCTCGCTGTGTTACCCACCTACCGGCGAAAGGGCATTGGGCAGCATTTGATGCTGAAGTGTTGCGAGCGACTGGATGAGCTTTCGGCTATCGGCTATTTGGAGACGGACACACCGGAAAACGTTTTCTTTTACGAAAGGCTCGGATTTACCGTGACCGGCCAGGAAGCTGTTCTCGGTGTGCCGAACTGGTTCATGAAACGGGCGCCAACCAGGCCAAAGGCCGGATAACCGAACACTTGCTCCGTGTAGAGACGGGTTGATCGTTGGCCCATTCGGGACCACATCTCGTCAACGCTTGGCCCTCATTTTGCCGGTAATTGGTGGTGTCTACACATCATCGGGGAGTGAAAGGCCTAGGCACCGGCAAGTTTTGCGTCGGGGGCAACAATGAGAGCTACTGCTCGGCAGTCTGCTGAACAGCCCGACTATTACAATTACGAGGACTCGGATCTTTTCCGCTGGCAGCTGACACCCGGGGAGAGAGTGTGTCCGCCTCCCTATCGTCCCAGCCGCAAAGCCAGATTGCTGAAGCTGCTCCTTTTGCTGCTGGCGCTTGGCGCCGGCTGGGTGGCTTTTCGCGACAGGGTGGATTGGCACCAGTTACCTGATCAGATGGCGTTCTTGCTCACTAGTTTGCTCGAGGAGCCGCTCTCGCAGCCTGAGCCGCAGGTTGAAGCGGCCGAACCCCCTGCGGATACTGCTGCCGTCGAGACTACTCCGCAGACGGAACAGACGGAGCAGAGCGTTGAATTGGCAGCCGTGGCCCCCGATCAGCCGGCGACTGATGAAGGCGCCACAACCGAGGACCCATCGGCCCAAGAGAACGAGGGGCTCGAGAAGGCGGCGGAGCCGATAACAAGCATCAATTCGGTTCCGGAAAGTGAAAAGACGGAAGAAGAGGAGGGGCAGGCCAGAAAAGTGAGTGAGAGGCCCGTCGAGCCGTTGCCTCCACCCGAACCTGACCCGTCCGATCCCTATCAGATGCGCGCCGCCGCTGTCGGCCTGCATCCCGGCCTGTCGCGCGTTCTGCTGGAGCGGCTGACGCCCGCGGATTATCGCAACGCCGAGATCGCCATTAAGACCGCGCTGGCCAAAACGCCAAATGGTGGCCAATACGTCTGGCCACGGCAGCGCAGGCCTGACCTTGCGCTCTTTAAGGTGCATTTCGTACAAGGCGCGGCGCCAGGATGCCGGCGTTACGTCGTGACCATCATCAAGGATGGCTGGTCGACGACGGCCTTGCCCATGGAAAACTGCGAGGCCCGTGGCCCAAGACCCGAGCGGAGGGTATCGTCCCTCCCGCACCGGTAACGTTTTCCTGGACCCTGTGCAGGCTCCCAACGGATCAACGATAGATCCAATTCGGAACGGCCAGCGTGATCCAGGGGAATACCGTGACCAGGATCAGGACGATCAACAGTGGGCCGAGGAAAGGCAGAACGGCGCGCACCGTGCGGTCGAACGAAATGTTCGCGACGCGGCTGAGGATGAACAGCACCATACCTACCGGGGGCGTCAGCAGACCGATCATCAAATTGAGCACCATGACAACCCCGAACTGAACGGGATCGATGCCGGCCGCAGTCACCACCGGCATCAGCACCGGCACGAGAATAGAGATGGCGGCGATTGTCTCCATGAAACAGCCGACCACCAGCAGCAGCACATTGATGATGAGGAGGAGGACCAGCGGGTCACGCGAGATCGACAGCAACAGGTCGGTGACAGCCTGTGTTACCTGCGTGACGGTCAGCACCCAGCCGAACAGCGAAGCCGCGCCGACGATGATCAGCACCGCTGCCGTCGTCTCGATAGTGTCCATCGAGATCTTGTAGAAGTGCTTCCAGGAGAGCGACCGGTAGAGGACCGTGCCAAGCAGCAGGGCCCACGCGCAAGCCGCAATCGCAGCCTCGGTCGGCGTAAAGATGCCGAGGCTCATGCCGCCAATGATGATGACGGGTGTCATCATCGCTGGAACGGCCGAAACGAAGGTGCGGCCGAGAGTCTTCAGTTTGAAGGCCTGATCGCGCCCGATGCCGTGGCGGTGCGCATACCAACTCGTATAGATCATCAACGAGAGCGCCACGAGCAGACCGGGAACGATCCCCGCGGCAAAGAGCTGCCCGATCGAAACGTTGGCCATGACGCCGAAAATAACCATCGGCAGTGATGGCGGGATGATGGGCCCAATGGTCGACGAGGCCGCGGTAATGCCGACAGAGAACTCGGTCTTGTAGCCATTGTCGCGCATGGCTTTGATTTCGATGGTGCCGAGCCCGCCTGCATCAGCCACAGCTGTGCCTGACATACCTGCGAAGATCACAGAGCCGACGACATTCACGTGGCCTAGCCCGCCGCGCAGCCATCCTACTGCTGCGATTGCAAAGTCGAAAATACGATTCGTGATGCCGGCCGAATTCATCAGGTTTCCGGCCAGAATAAAGAACGGCACAGCCAGCAACGGGAAGCTGTCGACGCCGCCCGCCATCCGATGCAGCACCACGAAGTCGGGAATTCCCGTGAGGAAGTGCGTGTAGAGGAGGGAGGAGCCGGCGAGCGCAATGAAGATCGGCACGCCGAGCATGAGCAGAACAAGGAAGGAGATCAGCAGCAGCCCCATAACGCGTCGCTCCCCTTAGTCGATGTTGGAGGTGCTGCCTATGGAGGCGTAAGCTGTCTGCCAGCCATCCCTGGCATTGCGCCAGAGGCGCTGCAAAGCGCGCAGCAACATCAGGAGGCAGCCGAAAGCGATTGGCCCGTAGACGAGGCTCATCGGCAGATCGATGACTGTCATCCGTTGGAGATGCATGCGCTGGGTGACCGTGAGGGAGAAGTAGAAGAGCAGCCCGATGAAGGCGGCCTGGATCACTTCCACGATCGCCAGGAGAATCCGCGCGCCGCGCGGCGGGAGGAAATGAAAGAAGACCTCTACTGCGATGTGAGCGCCTTTGCGGACCACGATGGCCGAGCCGAGGAATGTCAGCACCATCAGCAGGTACCGCGCGATTTCCTCGGTCCAGGCGAGGCTGTCGTTCAGGACGTAGCGCGTAAAGAACTGCAGGAAGACAATGAAGGCGAGCACCCAGAAGAGGCCGAAGGCGAACCAGTCGTCCGGGTAGTGTTCAATCTGGATTTCTTCGTCTTCAACGTGGATTAGATGCTCCTCCGGGTGCCCTTCCTGTTGCTGCACGAGACGTCCTCCCTGCCAGCTGGGTGCAATAACTTCAGGGCAGGCGACATCGCTGCCGCCCGCCCCAGCCACGTTCTCTGCTCGCTACTTCAGCGCAAGGAACGCTTCGTACTGCTCTTTCGTCCAGCCGGCTCCGGCATCCGGGTCGTTATGAAGGGGCTTCGCTGCTGCAATAAATGCTTCCCGATCCACCTCGACGACCGTCTTGCCCAACTTGCGGAACTCGTCCACTAGCTTCTGCTCAGAGGCTCGGATGGCTTCAGTCGCCTTGCTGGCCGCCTCCATCAGCACCTCGTTGAAGTGCCAGGAGAACCCGCTGCCGACGATCATGGCCAAGAAGTTCTACGAGGTGCAGAGCCACATCATGCTGACTGCCCACATCACGGACTCTCTTTTGACGATCGTCGGCGGGCACGTCGTCTCGATCACCTACTACGGCCAGCGCATGCTGACGGCCCCGCCAATTGTTCTCCTTCGTGGCCAATCAGGCACATAGCAAACTTCGGCTTGGGCGTGCTTTTGTGTGCCTGTTCCCAAGGGTGCGATTTTAGAGGCCCACAAGCAACTTAGGCTGTGTTCAAGTTGCGGGTGAAGTTTCCTTGGATCCGCTTTGGCAAACTTGCCCAATGAATAGACATAGCGGCAGCAAGGTACGACCAATCGCAGCGGTCACCGGCCCCGAACGCGGAGCGCCAACAAATTGCCGAATTTATGGAATGTCTACGCTCCCCCGGTGTGCCTTGCGGGCATATCTCACACGCACATACGAGGGCTTGAAGCTTCGCGAGGGTTTCGGCATCTACTCTGGGCCCGGATCACGAGCGCGGGCGTCTGTTTAAAAATCCCATCGCACTCGTGCGAGCGAGTAGCAGGTGAAAACTGCTTGGGGTGGCGCGCAAGGCTGGCTGATCGCATGAGGTAGCGGCGCTTTTCGCGTCGACCCTTCGTTTCGCTGCATATCAGGAATTCTCACCGATGACCGTCCTCAAATGGTTCAGGTATGGAGTGGCCGCGGTCGGCCTTCTTGCCGTGTCGGCCCAGGCACTGGCCGCTGACCCTAAGGCCACGCCGCCTCCGGTCACCGTGAGCATCATCACCACCCAGAAGGAAGATCTTCCGATCATGAATGAGCTTCCCGGCCGCATCGCGCCGATGCGGATCGCGGAGGTGCGTCCCCGGGTCTCCGGCATCGTGATCGAGCGGGTCTTCACGCAGGGCAGCCTCGTGAACGAGGGCGACGTGCTCTACCGGATCGATCCGGAGCCCTTCAAAGTGCAGGTCGACAGCGCCAAGGCCACACTGAGCCGCGCCAAGGCCGCGCAGCTGCGTGCCCGCCAGCAGGCGGACCGCCAAAGGGAATTGCGTGAGCGTAACATTTCGAGCTCGCAGCAGCTTGAGGAAGCTGTGGCGGCGCTCGCCCAGGCCGATGCGGATGTTGCTGCGGCGGAAGCCAACCTGAAAGCGGCCCAGCTCAACCTCCAGTACACTGAGGTTCGCGCACCGATCTCGGGCCGTATCGGACGTGCGCTCATCACCGAGGGCGCATTGGTGAGCAGCGCCGACAAGCTGGCCACCATTCAGCAGCTCGACCCGGTCTACGCGGACTTCACGCAGTCGGTGAATGAGCTTCGGGCTCTGCGCCGTGCGGTCAAGGAAGGTACTGTTGCAAGCATCAGCGAGGACGAGGTGAAGGTGCAACTTCGCTTCGACGATGGCAGCGAGTACCCGTACCCCGGCCGGCTGCTATTCTCCGAGGTGACCGTAGATACCACCACGGGTCAGGTCATCATGCGTGGCCAATTCCCGAATCCGGAAGGGGATCTGCTGCCCGGCATGTATGTCCGCGTGCTCCTGGAGCAGGGCATCCAGCGCGATGTCATCGCGATTCCGCAGCAGGCCGTGCAGCGCGATCCCTCCGGCCGGTCACAGGTCTACGTCGTGAGGTCGGATGGCACCGTTGAGCTGCGGACCGTCCGCACTGGTCGTGTCACTGGCAACAGATGGGTCATCGAGGAGGGGCTGGCTGAGGGCGAGCGTGTCGTGGTCGAGGGTTTCCAGAAGATTCGCCCGGGTGCCGTCGTCAACGCTCAGGCGTGGAAGCAGGACCCAAACCAGCCGACGCGCACCGCCAACAGGGCTGATCCTGGGCAGGGCAGCCCTCAATAGTCGAATAGCAAGGCAGTACTTCCGATGCCGAGTTTCTTCATTGATCGGCCCATCTTCGCTTGGGTCGTGGCCATCTTCATCATGCTGGCGGGCATCATCGCCATTCCGCTCCTGCCAGTTTCGCAGTACCCGAAGGTGGCCCCGCCCCAGATTTCGATCACTGCCAACTACCCTGGCGCGTCACCTGAGGACATGTACCTCAGCGTTACGCGGCCGATCGAAGAAGAGCTCAACGGCGTTCCTGGGCTGATCTACTTCGAGTCCACCTCGGACTCCTCGGGGCGCATCAATATCACGGCCACGTTTGCGCCCGGCACGCCGATCGGTGAAGCACAGGTCGAGGTGCAGAACCGCGTCCGGCGGGTCGAGCCGCGCCTGCCCCAAGCCGTCGTCGACCAGGGGATGCGCATCGAACAGGCTGGCGCGGGCTTCCTACTGGTGATCGCGCTTCGTTCGCCCGATGGCTCTTACGATGCCGTTGCCCTCGGCGACTACCTGAACCGCAACGTGATCGGCGAAATCCGGCGTATCGAAGGTGTCGGCAGCGCCACGCTCTTCGCCACGCAGCGGTCAATGCGCGTTTGGATGGATCCGGACAAGATGCTGGGCCTTAACCTGACGGCCGGCGACATCATTGCCGCCATCCGCGCCCAGAACGCACAGGTCGCCGCCGGCCGCATCGGTGCTCAGCCGAACCCGCTCACCCAGCAAATTACGGCGAACGTCCTCGTCAAAGGGCAGCTTACCTCGCCTGAAGAGTTTGGATCGATCGTGCTCCGGGCCAATCCGGATGGCTCGCTCGTCCGCCTACGTGACGTGGCGACAATCGAGATCGGCGGTGAGAGCTACAACTTCTCTACGCGATTGAACCGTCAGCCCACGGCGGGCATCGGCGTGCAGCTTTCGCCGACGGGCAACGCGCTTGCCACGTCCCAAGCCATTCGCGCGAAGATGGAAGAGCTGGCCAAGTTCTTCCCGCCGGGCCTCGAGTACTCCATCCCCTACGACACGTCGCCGTTCGTCAAGGTTTCCATCGAGAAGGTGCTGCACACGCTGGTTGAGGCGGTGGTGCTTGTCTTCCTGGTGATGCTGCTCTTCCTGCAGAGCTTCCGGTACACGGTCATTCCTACGATCGTTGTGCCGGTGGCGCTGCTTGGCACCTGCGCCGTGATGCTGGCGACCGGTTTCTCCATCAACGTGCTCACCATGTTCGCGATGGTGCTCGCCATCGGCATCCTCGTCGATGACGCCATCGTCGTGGTCGAGAACGTCGAGCGCATCATGTCGGAGGAGGGGCTGCCGCCGCGTGAGGCGACGCGCAAGGCCATGGGGCAGATCACCGGCGCCATCATCGGCATCACGCTGGTGCTCGCGGCGGTGTTCGTGCCGATGGGCTTCTTCCCAGGCGCGGTCGGCGTCATCTACCGACAGTTCAGCCTGACGATGGTGGTCTCCATCCTGTTCTCGGCGTTCCTCGCCATGTCGCTGACGCCGGCGTTGTGTGCGACGTTGCTCAAGCCGGTGCCAGCAGGTCACCACCACGCGAGGGGCGGTTTTGCCGGTTGGTTCAACCGCAATTTCGAAAGGACGACCCGGGGCTACACCAGTGTCGTTGCGCGGGTCGTTCGGCGCGCTGGCCGATTGATGGTGATCTATCTCGCTCTCCTCGCTGGCCTGGGATGGGCTTATCTGCGCCTGCCGACGGCGTTCATTCCGAACGAGGACCAGGGCTATCTCATCGTCGACATTCAGACGCCGCCGGAGGCCAGCGCCAACCGCACTCTCGATGTGATCAAGCAGGTCGAGGATGCGTTCCTTTCCGACGAGGCCGTGGAGCGTATCTTCGCCATTCAGGGCTTCAGCTTCTCCGGCGCCGGGCAGAACGCCGGCCTTGCCTTCGTCACGCTCAAGGATTGGAGCATGCGTGGTCCTGAGAATTCGGCAGCTGCGATCGCGGCGCGGGCGAACGCGAAGCTTTGGCAAATCAGGGACGCGGTAACCTTCGCCCTGTCCCCGCCGCCTATTCAGGGCCTTGGCACGACGAGCGGCTTCACGTTCCGTCTTCAGGACCGCGGTGGTCTGGGACAGGCGGCGCTTGCGTCGGCGAGAGATCAGCTACTGGCTGCGGCATCGCAGAGCCCCGTGCTGACGGGCCTGCGCGTGGAAGGTCTGCCCGACGCGGCCCAGGTCCACCTGATCATCGACCGCGAAAAGGCGAACACCTTTGGGGTGGCCTTCTCGGACATCAACGCGACGATCTCGGCCAACCTTGGCTCGAGCTACGTGAACGATTTCCCGAATGCCGGGCGCATGCAGCGCGTCGTCGTCCAGGCAGACGAGCGGGCGCGCATGCAGACGGAGGATCTGCTTAAGATCAACGTGCGCAATGCTGCCGGCGGAATGGTGCCGTTGTCGGCTTTCGCCCACGTGGAGTGGGTGAAGGGGCCGATGCAGGTGGTTGGCTACAATGGCTATCCGGCAGTCCGTATCAGCGGACAGGCGGCGGAGGGATACTCCTCGGGTGACGCGATTGCCGAAATGGAGCGGCTCGCGGCCAATCTCCCGCAAGGTTTCGGCTACGAGTGGACCGGGCAGTCGTTGCAGGAGATCCAGTCCGGTGCGCTCGCGCCACTGCTGATCGGGCTCAGCATCCTGTTCGTGTTCCTGCTGCTGGCGGCGCTCTACGAAAGCTGGACGATTCCGCTCGCCGTCATGCTTGTGGTGCCGCTGGGCGTCATCGGCTCAGTGACGGCGGTGACGCTGCGAGGCATGCCGAACGACGTCTATTTCATGGTCGGCCTCATCGCCATCATTGGCCTGTCAGCGAAGAACGCGATCCTCATCGTCGAGTTTGCTAAGGATCTGCGGAAAGAAGGTATGTCCATCTACGAGGCCACCATCGAGGCGGCGCGCCTGCGCTTCCGCCCGATTTTGATGACCTCGCTTGCCTTTACGCTCGGCGTAGTGCCGCTCGCAGTCGCGACCGGAGCCAGCGCGGCCAGCCAGAACGCGATCGGCACCGGTGTGTTGGGTGGCATGATCTCGGCCACGGTGTTTGCCGTGTTCTTTGTGCCGGCATTCTTCGTATTCGTCATGCGCTTGTTCGACCGATCCGCTCGGGAAGAGCTGCGTAAGCTGGCTCAACAGCCGGAGGAGGCGAAGCCGGCGGCAGCCGCAAGTGTCGAGGCCTAGGCCGTCGAGCTGTGGTGCAATTGAGAGCTTCAGAAAGCGGCCGCGCCCTAGCGGCCGCTTTTTCTATGCACGTGTCCCGCCATCGAGAGTGGGAGCACGACGCGAAATGCAAGGGCAGGAGTGCGGCTCAACGCTCGATAAACAGGCAAGCGGAAAAAGGGGTGCCCACGTAACGACGAACCGAACGCTCACGTCCCTTTTGGATTTTGCGTTTAGAAAACGGCGCTCTGCTGCTTCATGCGCTCACTGCGCGCCCGCAGGAGCTCGACGACGACCAGCAGCAGCACCGCCAAGAGAGTCAGCATGACAGCAACAGCCGCGATCGTCGGGTTGAAGCTGTCGCGCAGGCCAGAGAACATTTCGCGCGGGATTGTCCTCTGATGCGGCGCGCCGAGCAGCAGCACCGTCACGACCTCATCAAAGGACGTCGCGAACGCGAACAGGGCACCCGACGCGACGCCTGGCGCGACGAGCGGCAGCATCACCCTGCGGAAAACCATGAGCGGTGGTGCTCCGAGGCTCGCGGCGGCGCGGGCGAGATTACGATCAAACGAAGCGAGGGCTGCTGAAACCGTCACGACCGGGAACGGCGCGCCCAATGCCGCATGCGCAATGATGAGGCCAGTGTATGACTGCGTGAGCCCGTAGGGCGCGAAGAAGAAGTAAAGCCCGACGGCGACGATCACGATGGGCACGACCAGCGGCGAAAGCAGCAGCGTTGTGATGGCCGCTTTTCCGCGGAAATCGGCCATGGACAGGCCTATTGCCGCCATAGTGCCGAGCACGGTTGCGATCAGCGTGGCCGGAATGCCGATCAGAAGCGAGTTCATCACGGCGATGCGCCATTTGTCGCTCGAGAACACCGCCTCGTACCAGCGAGTGGTGAAGCCGCGGAGCGGATAGGTCAGGAATTCCGAGTCGTTCACGGAGAGCGGCATGATCGCCACAATCGGGGCGATCAGGAAGAAGAAGACCAGCGTGGCCGCAACGATCAGCACGATGCGGGCAACCTGCTCGGTTCTGGTCCTTGCGCCGTGCATCGCTGCTTACCCGAGTTTCACCTGACCAATGCCCACGAGCTTGGCGTAGACCATGTACAGGATGGCTGTTGCCGTGAGCAGCAACACACCCAGTGCCGCGGCGAGCCCCCAGTTCGCGCTGGATGTCGTGTAGAAGGCGATGAAGTGCGCCAGCATCTGGTCGTCAGCACCGCCGACGAGCGCTGGGGTCACGTAGTAGCCGAGCGCCATGATGAACACGAGCAGCACGCCCGCGCCGACGCCGGGTAGCGTTTGCGGCAGGTAGACCCTAATGAAGGCGATCGCCGGGTGGGCGCCGAGAGACAAGGCGGCCCGCATGTAGGTAGGCGGAATAGCCTTCATGGTCGCGACCATTGGCAGGATCATGAAGGGCAACAGAACGTGCGTCATCGCCACAATGACGCCGGTGCGGTTGAAGATCAGGCGAACCGGCCCGCTTGTGATGCCGAGCGCCTGCAGCATGTCGTTGACGAGCCCCTGGTCCTGCAGAAGCACGATCCACGCGGCTGATCGCACGAGCAAGGAGGTCCAGAACGGGAGCAGCACGAGGATCATCAATAGGCCGGCGATGCGCTTTGGCGCGTTGGCCACGAGGTAGGCCACGGGAAAGCCGAGTATCAGGGCAAGCACCGTGACAGTTGCCGAAATCAGCAGCGTGCGGCCGAGAACCTGCAGATAAAGGGACCTTTCGGGCGGACGACGGACGATCTTGTCCTTTTCATTCCTTTCCAGGTCGAGCGCGGTCAGCAGGTAGTAGTCGGTGAATGGCCCCGCAGCCTGGGAAATGGCGATCCACGTCTTGCGGTCGCCCCAGGCGGGATCAATTTCGATGAGACGCGCGCGCCAATCGGGCGGCTCGTCCGTCTGGCGGCGCAGCTCGCGCGCCGTGTTCATGACCAGGCTGCGGCCGTTATCCAAAGCATAGTTCAGCCGACGCGCTGCAACGGCAATCGTGCGCTCCTGTGCGGATTGCCGAATATCCTCGGCGAGTGCCCGATACATCTCGGGCGTCGGCTCCGAGACGCGATCCCAGACCCAAACCTTCGTCAGCGCGGTCGTACGCGGCCAGACTTCGGACAGCTCCGTATCCACCAGCGAGCGCCGCAGCATGTCGCCGATGGGGAGAACGAAAAAGACAAGAAGGAAAAGGAAAAGCGGTGCGACAAGCGCAAAGGCAATGAGCCGGCGGCGGCGCTCGGCCCGCTTTAGATCTCGAAGTAATGCCTTTTGTGGATCCATCCGCTTACCGACAAAAACAGCCGGGAGCACGTGCCCCCGGCTGCCGCAATCACGTCAGTTCTGAGCTGCCCAAGTGTTGAAGCGCTCGGTCAAGCGATCGATGTTCTCGATCCAGAACCGGTCCGAGATGTGCACCGCATTCTTGAGGTTGTCCGGGTGCGTCGGCAGGTCGGTCAGCCGCTTCGGATCGATCTTCTCGTTCGCCTTAACGTTGGTGACACCGTAGGCGATGTGGTCGGGCAGCTTCGCCTGGTTCTCGGCGCGGCCGGCGAACTCGATGAACTTGTAGGCGTCGTCAACGTTCGGTGACGTCTTCAGGATAACCCAGCTGTCGAGTGTGAACAGCGAGCCGTTCCACTGAATGCCGAAGTTGCGCTTGTCCTCGCGGTTCGCGGCGTCGATGCGGCCATTGTAGGCAGAGGTCATGACGACCTCACCGGAGGCCAGGAGCTGCGGCGGCTGGGCGCCGGACTTCCACCAGATGAGATCCTTCTTGATGGTGTCCAGCTTCTTGAAGGCCCGCTCAATGCCTTCCTCGGTGGAAAGCACCTTGTAAACGTCGGCCGGCGGCACACCATCAGCCATCAGAGCGATTTCGAGGTTCGTCTTCGGTCCCTGACGGAGAGCGCGCTTGCCCGGGAACTTCTGCGTATCGAAGAAGTCGGCCCAGCTGGTTGGCGGCGTCTTCAGCTTGTCTTTGTCGTAGGCGAGGACGAAGTTGTAGAGAATGTTGCCGACGCCGCATTCATGCTGGGCTTCGGGGATGTAGCTGTCCTTGCCGCCGACGCGATCCCAGTCGATCGTGAGGAACATGCCCTCGTCGCAGCCGATCTCGAGCTCCTCGCTCTCGACCTGCACCACGTCCCAGCCAGAGTCAGTGCCGCCCTGCACCTTCGACCTCAGCACGCCGACGCCGCCATCCCAGCTCTCGTCGATCATCTGGATGCCGGTGGCAGCTTTGAACGGCTCAAAGAAAACTTTCTTCTGCGCTTCCTGATAGGCGCCGCCCCAGGACACGACAGTCAGCGGCCGGTTCGCCCAGGCGCCAAAGGCCACCAAGCCAACGCTGGCCGCAGCAGCCGCTGCCAGCAATACTTTTCTTTTCGATGTCATACACACCCTCCCAAACAAAAGGGACCTAAGTCTTTATCTGCACGCCGATTTCCGGTGCGGCCACAGACAGGAAAAGCACAGTATTCTTCCTGCTTCACAGCGGCAAGGCGCGTCCGTCGACCTCCCGCCACGAGATCGATACCTCAGACCCTACTGTGAGGCCTTCGCCGCCAATGACTGGCGCCTTGACGATAAAATCGTCCCGCCCGAGGGCATTGAGCCGCACGCGCAGGTGGTCGCCGTGGTAAATCACTTCGAGGACACGGCCAGAGAAGTTGTTTGCAGCCGACCCGTTGGGCTGATTGAGGCGCAGGCGTTCCGGCCTAAGCGAAACCAGGACACGATGGCCAGCCGCGACGCCGGGGCCGGCTTCGGCGATAACCTTGCTGCCGTCGGCCACCACCACCGATGCCATGCCGTCAGCCACTCTCTCGACGGTGCCTTCGAGGCGATTGTTCTCACCAATGAACTGCGCGACGAAGGCTGTATCGGGATGCTCATAGATCGTGCGCGGATCGGCGATCTGCTGGATGCGCCCCTCGTGGAACACGGCGATGCGGTCCGACATGGTGAGCGCTTCGCTCTGGTCGTGCGTCACGTAAACGACGGTCACGCCGAGTTGATCGTGCAGCTGCTTGATCTCGTACTGCATATGCTCGCGCAGCTGCTTGTCGAGTGCGCCGAGCGGCTCGTCCATCAGCACCAGCACCGGCTCGAAAACGAGGGCGCGAGCCAGCGCCACACGCTGCTGCTGCCCGCCTGAGAGTTGGGAGGGCAAACGGTCGCCGAGCTGGGGCAGGCGCACCATGGCAAGCGCCCGGGCAACTTTCTCTCGAATGACGGCCTTGGGAACACCACGCACCTCCAGCGGGAAGGCGAGATTTTCCGCCACCGTCATATGCGGGAAAAGGGCGTAGTTCTGAAACACCATACCGAGGCCGCGTTTATGAGGCGGCACCCGCGTGATGTCCTTGCCCTCGAGCGTGATGACACCGCGCGTGGGGGTCTCGAAGCCGGCAAGCATCATGAGTGTGGTCGTCTTCCCCGAACCCGAGGGGCCGAGGAGCGTCAGAAACTCTCCGCGCCGCACCTCGAGATCCAGCCCGGCGACGACCAGCACAGAACCGTCATAGGTCTTATCGACCTTGTCGAAGCGAACGAAGCCTTCGGATACCCCCATCGAACCAACGATTTTCTATACAAGTGAAGATGCATCGGGCTGCCTGATCCGGCACGACCGGATCGGGCGTCGTTTAGCAGGGGATTGTTTCACCGGCAATTAGATCAAACAATCGCATGTGGCGCCGCGCTTGAGCCGGCAAGGTTCTGCCCCCATCTGAAGGCCGGCGGGCTGCGAAAGCTCCCGCCGTTGATCTTCCTGGAAAGAATCGGTTCAGGTTACACCCCCGCCAGCATTGACGCGCTGGGTCGGGGGACATGATAGTCTAACAGGTCTCGCCTCAGCCTACCGACTGGAGCGCCATGACTGCACTTGCACTGCAGAAGGGAACGCCTTGGCCCATCCGCTGCATGCAGCTTGCGATGGCTGTGGTCGTCACGTGGACATTCGTCGTAGCACCGGCATTGGCTCAGGGATTTCAGACGCGGGCCAAGCAAGCCATCCTGATCGATGCCGACACTGGCGCCGTTCTTTTCGAGCGGAACGCTGACGAACGTATGCACCCCGCCAGCATGAGCAAGCTGATGACGCTGGTGATGGCCTTCAAGGCCCTCCGGTCGGGGCGCCTCAAGATGGAGGACGAGATCGTCATGAGCGTCAACGCCTGGCGCAATGGCGGGGCGCCCTCCGGCACGTCGGCGATGATGGTGCCCGTTGGCGAGAAGGTGACGGTCTCCGAGCTGCTGCAAGGCATCATCGTCCAATCCGGCAACGATGCGTCCATCGCCATTGCGGAGACTCTGGCGGGCACGGAGGAGGCCTTCGCCGAGCTCATGACGAAGCATGCGCGCGAAATCGGCCTCACATCCTCGACCTTCAAGAATTCAACGGGCCTTTATCACCCGGAGCACCTGATGACGGCGCGAGACCTCGCATTGCTCGCCAAGCACGTCATTCAGGAATATCCCGAGTTTTACCCCATGTTCGCGCAGCCGGATTTCCGCTACCGGCGGCATCGCTTCATAAACCGCAACCCGCTTCTCAACGCGGATCTCGGGGTCGATGGGCTTAAGACTGGCTACATTAAAGAGAGCGGTTACGGGATCGTCGCCTCGGCCAAACAGGACAACCGGCGGCTTATCGTGGTGGTAAACGGGTTGGACACGGCAGCGGCACGCCGGGAGGAAGCCCGGAAATTGCTGGAATGGGGCTTCCGGGCCTTTGGCGAGTTCCGGCTGTTCAACGAGGGTGAAGTCGTCGCGCGCGCCCGCGTTTGGGGAGGCGATCAGTTCTACGTTCCACTTACGGGCGGTCCGGATGGTGTGCAGGTGTGGCTGCCTCGGGCCGTGGCGAACCAGCAGCTGAAAGCGGAGATTATCTACGACAGTCCCTTGAAAGCGCCTATCAAGAAGGGCGACCCCGTTGCCAAACTGCGGGTGAAGAGTGCGTGGAACACAACCAGTGAGGTTCCGCTTTACGCTGCCGAGGACGTCGCGAGAGCGGGCCCCATGCGGCGCGGCCTTGACACACTCGCCTATATGGCTTTCCGGTGGATTCCTTGAGGGTGGGCGCCCGGGACAGGCGCGCTCTAGCGCGTGACAGACGAGGCGTGCCATGGCGAGAGGCAAGTTCATCACGTTCGAAGGCGGGGAGGGCGCCGGCAAGTCCACCCAGGCACAGCTGCTCGCCGAACGCCTGAAAGCCCGCGACATCCAAGTGGTGCTGACCCGCGAGCCGGGCGGCTCTGCCTTCGCCGAGCAGGTGCGTGAGCTGATCCTCGGCTCGAATACCGCAGATCACGGACCGCTTGCCGAGGCTCTGCTTTTCAGTGCGGCACGCGCGGACCATCTGGAGCGGACAATACGGCCGGCCCTTGAGGCGGGCCAGTGGGTGATCTGTGACCGGTTTGCCGACTCGACCCGCGTGTATCAAGGCGTCGCCGGGGGACTTCCCAAGGCCATCATCGAGGCGCTCGAGCGGATTGTCGTGGACGACACGGTGCCTGATCTCACGATCGTGCTCGATCTTCCGGCAACCGACGGACTTGCCCGGGCCCGCGGGCGCGGCAACAACAACTCGAGAGCAAATGCAGGCGGGCCATCCGACAACTACGAGGACCGGCCGCTTTCCTTCCATGAAAGGCTGCGCGACGGATTCCTGATGATTGCTACGGCCGAGCCGGAACGGTGCGTCGTGGTTGATGCGCTGCAATCCCAGGAGGAGGTCGCCGCGCAGGTCTGGAACACCGTCGAAATTCGGCTGCTGCAACAGCAGCAACAGAGTGACTGATGGCGCGCGCTTCCCGTGTTCAAGAAATCGAAGTTGCGCCGGAGGCGGACCGTCTTGAGGGTTTTCCGCACCCGCGTGAGACGCGGCAGCTGTTTGGCCACGTAGCTGCCGAGCGGGAGCTTGCGGCAGCGCTTGGATCGGGCCGCATCCATCACGCCTGGTTAATTGCCGGTCCTGAAGGGATCGGCAAGGCGACGCTCGCCTATCGCTTCGCAGCCTACGCATTGGCCGAGCCGGAAGCCCGTGGTTTTGTATCAGTCTCGCTGGAGCTGCCGGAAAACACTCAGGCGCTTCGCATGGTGCGGGCCATGTCACATCCTGGGCTTCTGGTCATCCGGCGGCCGTGGGATCCGAAGAACAAGCGCTTCGCCACCAATATTCCGGTCGATGAGGTGCGGAAGCTCAGGGCGTTCCTGGCCCACACCGCTGGCGGGACGACCGGGAGTGGCAGCAGCATTGAGCGCGTTGTCATCGTCGACCAAGCCGACGAGCTCAACGTTTCCTCCGCCAATGCCCTGCTGAAGTCGCTCGAGGAGCCGCCGCCGCGCACGCTCTTCCTGCTGATCACGTCGCAGCCCGGACGGCTCCTGCCGACGATCCGCTCTCGCTGTCGGGCGCTGACGCTCGCGCCGTTGGCACCTCAGGATTTGCGTGCCGCAGCCGAGCAGGCCCTGGCAGCTGCTGATGTACAGAGCCCCGCAGAAGATGCGGACTGGCCGCGGCTCATTCATCTCGCACGGGGCAGCGTGCGTCGCTTGCTTGCGCTCGCGACGACCGACGGTCTTGAGCTGGCGCAACGCGTCTTTTCCATTTTCGAGCTACTTCCGAAGGTCGACTGGGCCGCGGCTCATGCGTTCGGGGAGGAGCTGTCGAATGCCGCCAACGAGCAGCGATTCGAAACCTTTTTCGACCTGCTTCTGGACATGAGCGCGCGGCTTGCCCGCGCGGCGGCAACCGGCGAGGGAGATCCTCAGGAGATTGCCCTCGCGCGGCGACTGATCCCGGAGGGCAGGCTTGCCTCGTGGGCGGAGCTGTGGGAAACAGTCGTGCGCGAGAAAGCCGAGACACTCGCGCTCAACCTCGATCGCAAGAATCTTATCTTGGAGACCCTCTCCCGCCTTGAGGGAGCCTCCCGCCGCTGAGCATGTTGCGACAGGGCGGCCCGGCTCGCCTCTCAGATAGAAGCGAACCCATGGCTGCGCCGAAAAATTTCTACATAACGACGGCCATTTCGTACCCCAACGGCGCCCCGCACATTGGGCACGCCTACGAGGCCATCGCCACCGATGCCATCGCCCGTTTCGAGCGGCTGGATGGCAAGGATGTCTTCTTCCTTACGGGTACGGACGAGCACGGCCTGAAGATGAAGCAGACGGCGGCCAGGGAAGGCCTCACCCCGCGTGAGCTCGCCGACCGTAATGCTCCGCGCTTCCAGGCCATGGTGAAGGCGCTCGACATTTCCAACGACGACTTCATCCGCACCACGGAGGAGCGCCACTACCGCTCTTGCGAGGAAATCTGGCGCCGCATGGAGAAGGCGGGGGATATTTATCTCGCGAAATATGCGGGTTGGTACTCGGTTCGTGACGAGGCCTACTACGCCGAGAGCGAGACGACCGTCGGCGAGGATGGCATTCGCCGTGGCCCCCAGGGAACGCCGGTCGAGTGGACGGAGGAGGAATCCTACTTTTTCCGCCTGTCGGCCTACCAGGATCGGCTGCTCGCTCTATACGACGCCAATCCCGATTTCATCCTGCCGCCTGAACGGCGCAACGAGGTCATCAGCTTCGTGAAGGGCGGGCTCGAAGATTTGTCGATCTCGCGCATGACGCTTGACTGGGGTATCCCTGTTCCCGGCAACCCCAAGCATGTGATGTACGTCTGGGTCGACGCGCTGACCAACTACATCACGGGCGTCGGCTTCCCGGACGAGAACCATCCGCGTTGGCGTTACTGGCCGGCCGACCTGCACGTCATCGGCAAGGATATCCTGCGCTTCCACGCCGTCTATTGGCCCGCCTTTCTTATGTCGGCCGGGCTGCCCGTGCAGCACCGCGTCTTCGCCCACGGCTTCCTGTTCAACCGCGGGGAGAAGATGTCGAAGTCCGTGGGCAACGTCATCGATCCATTCGATCTGGTGAAGGCCTACGGCGTCGACCCGCTACGCTACTTCTTCCTGCGCGAGGTGGTCTTCGGGCAGGACGGCAACTACAGCCACGAGGCCATCGTAAATCGCATCAACGCGGATCTGGCGAACGACCTTGGCAACCTGGCCCAGCGTTCGCTGTCGATGATCTACAAGAACTGCGGCGGGACCATCCCGGAGCCGGGCGCGTTCAGCGATGCGGACAGGGCAATTCTCGACGCCACGGATGCGCTTTACGCGCAGGCGCGGGCCGCCATGGACCGGCAGGGTATCAAGCAATACCTCGATGCCGTCTGGACGGTCGTCGCCGATACGAACCGCTACTTCGCCAGCGAGGAGCCCTGGGCCAAGCGTAAGACCGACTTCAAGCGCATGGAAACCATCCTCTATGTGACGGCGGAGGTCGTGCGGCAGGTGGCCATTCTTGCACAGCCGGCGATGCCAAGCTCTGCGAGCAAGCTGCTCGACCTGCTCGGGCAGGATGCTGACGCCCGCACCTTCGCTGCGCTGGGACCGAAGGGGCGCCTCAAGCCGGGGACCAAGATACCCCAGCCCACGGCAGTGTTTCCGCGGTACGTCGAGCCGGAAGACGCGAAGGAAGACAAGGCCTGATGCTCGTCGATCATCATTGCCACCTCGACTTTCCGCAGTTCGCGGCCGAGCGGGATCAAGTCATTGCCCGCGCGGCTGCGGCCGGGGTGGGCGTCATCGTCACCATCTCAACGAGCATCCGCAGGCTGCCGGAGCTGCTGAAAATCGCAGAGGCCTATCCCAACGTCTTCTGCTCTGTCGGCACGCATCCGCACGTTGCGCACGAAGAATTGGATATTCCGGTCGAGGAGATCGTGCGGCTGTCGGAGCATCCGAAGGTTGTTGCGATCGGCGAAGCGGGGCTCGACTACCACTACAAGAACAGCACGCCTGAGGCTCAGGCCGAGGGCCTGCGCCGCCATATTGCAGCGGCGCGCATTACCGGCTTGCCGCTGGAGATCCACTCCCGCGAGGCAGACGAGGACATGGCCTGCATCCTTGAGGAGGAGCACGCGAAGGGGCCCTTCCCGGCGATCCTTCACTGCTTCACCGGCGGACGTGACCTCGCCATGAGAGCGCTGAAGCTCGGGGTGATGATCTCATTCTCCGGCGTAGTCACCTTCCGCAACTCGGACGAACTGCGCTCAATCGCGGCTGAAGTTCCGCTCGACCAAATGCTTGTCGAGACCGATGCGCCATTCCTGGCGCCTGTCCCGCTGCGCGGAAAGACGAATGAGCCGGCCTTTGTCGTTCACACGGCGGAGGTGCTCGCCAAGGTCAAAGGCGTAACTCCGGAGGAGCTCGCCAAGGCGACGACGGAGAATTTCTTCCGCCTGTTCACGAAAGTGCCGCGTACGGAGTTAGCGCCTGCGGCATGAAATACCGGCTGACGATACTTGGCTGCGGTTCCTCGGGCGGCGTGCCCCGCCTCGGAGGCGATTGGGGCCGTTGCGATCCCGAGAACCCGAAAAATCGCCGCTTACGCTGTTCGGCACTCGTCGAAAAGTTCGGTGAGCGTGGGGTAACCACTGTGCTCATCGACACGGGACCGGACCTTCGCGAGCAGCTTCTTTCTGTGCGTCTGCAGGCGCTGGACGGCGTGCTGTACACCCATGATCACGCCGACCACACCCACGGCATCGATGATCTGCGTCCCGTGGCCTACGCCATGAAGCGGCGTGTGCCGGTGTGGTTCGACAAGCGCACGCGCGAGAGCCTCGTCACACGCTTTGCCTACTGCTTCGAGACGCCCCCCGGCGGCAGCTATCCGCCCATTCTTGATGCCAACGACATCAATCCGCCGGAGCCGGTGCGCATTCCCGGCGCTGGGGGCGTGATTGAGGCCATTCCCATCGTCCAGGAGCACGGGGACATCCAGTCCCTCGGCTTCCGGATCGAGAACTTCGCTTATTCGCCCGACATCAGCGGGCTGCCCGAATCCTCCATTCCATTGCTCGAGGGGCTCGACCTCTGGATCGTGGATGCCTTGCGGCCGACACCTCACCCCAGCCATTTCAGCGTGAAACAGGCGCTAGAGTGGATCGAGCGCCTGAAGCCGAAGCGGGCGATCCTCACCCATCTCACGGCGGAGCTCGATTACGCGACCTTGAAGCGCGAGCTGCCGGAAAACGTCGAACCCGCTTACGACGGAATGGTCATCGAGCTTTAGGGACGCGATCGCGGATCGCCTTCCGCCGTCTCACAGTGCGAACTCTGCAACAAGCGGCGCGTGATAGGAGCCCGCCGAGCGCAAGCCTTTGCCGAAGCCGACCAGCTCGTCGCCGAGCGTTTCGTTGTGCACCTCGATCTCGCGGAAATATCCGTAGAGCGATCGGCTTACGATGATGTGGTCGAGCATCTGAGGGCGGCCGTGGTGGAGAACGCTCCAGCACCGATCCGCCGGCAGGCTGCGGTCGAGAAGAATGAACGACCCCGGGCTCAGGGCTCCGTTGCCTGTATCCTCCTCCGCGGCGATGGTGATGCGCAGCGCCGTGTCATGATCCTCGGCATTGAAATCTCCGGCAACGGCAATCAGCCGGTGAGGATCCTCGGCAAGCAGCTGATCCAATAGCAACCGCAATTCCAACGCCTGCCCGGCTCGCCGCACCGCTGAAAGGAAATAGCCCTCCGCCCAGCCTCCGATCGATTTCCAGACGAACGGGCTTTGTTTCTGCCCAGGAATGGCGGCAGCCAGCGGGGCACGCAAATGCAGGTTGATGACCGTGAGAAGCCTGCCGTCTGGCAACTCGATTTCGGCGAGAAGCAGCGGCCGGTCGAACAGAATCGGTTCTGGCTTGGAAACCGGCGGGATAGTCGTCACCATCTTGTACATCGGCGGCGGCACCAGCTCGTGCTCAACCTCCCGCCATGACTTTATGGGAAAGCGCGAGAGAGTTACGAGGTTGTGCACGTCCGCGACGCCGATCCCCTCCGGTCCTGTTGTGGAGATCCGGTGGTAGTCGGCGTACTGGGTGCCTTCGAGAAGCATGTCGAGCGCCAACAGCACGCGCTCCGGCCGGTCGGGAACGTGTTGGCCGTTCACCTCCTGGAGACACAGAACATCCGCATCGAGACGGGCGAGGGCAGGGCGCAAGGCTTCCGCGCGCAGTTCAATCGGGATTTTCGACTTCGGCGGCAGGTCAAGACTTTCCAAATTGAACGTCGCCAGTCGCATACGATGCTCCCCGTTCCAGGGCCGTGGAGAATGTGATGCCGCTCATGAGGCATGTCAGCCGCGCAGCGCCTGCGGCCCAGCTGCCATGGACAGCACCGACCCGATCGGTCTACTGAAACGCACACATCATCGAGCCGCTGCGGGGAGCAGGCCATTGATTCCGTTCAAATACGAGTGCCCGGATAGTGTTGAGGGAGCAATCAGCCTTCTGCGACAGGGCAATGCCCGTGTGCTGGCAGGCGGCACGGACCTCATTCCTCAGATGCGGGAAGGTCGGCGCAGCGCGGAGCTCGTGATAGACCTGAAGCGCATTCCCGAGCTCACCACCATTTCCGAGTTGACCGACGGCGGACTGGCCATCGGGGCCGCAGTCAGCGCAACGAAGATTGCCAGCCATCCGCGGATTGCCAGCGCTTATCCTGCCGTTGCTGCATCGGTGCGCCTTATTGGCAGCCTTCAGGTGCAGACGCGGGCAAGCCTTGGCGGCAACATCTGCAACGCCGCGCCTTCTGCGGATGGGGTGCCTGCCGTGATCTGCCACAAGGCGCGGGCACGGATCGCCGGGCCCGAAGGCCGCCGGGAAATCGCGCTGGAGGAGATCTTTGCAGGGCCCGGGCGGACGACGCTCGGTCCGGGGGAAATTCTGACAGCCATTGTTTTACCAGCCCCGGAACCCTGCTCGGCCGCTCATTACCTGCGCTTCACGCCGCGCCGTGAGATGGACATCGCGGTGGCCGGTGCCGGCACCTGGATCAAGCTCGATGAGAATGGGGCCATTGCTGAGGCCCGCATTACCCTAGCGTCCGTGGGCCCCACGCCGCTTCGCGCTCCCTCAGCAGAAGCCCGGCTCATCGGCGAAAAACCAATTCAGTCTTTGATCGAGGAGGCTGGCCGGCTCGCGGCCGGTGATGCGCGGCCAATCTCTGATACCCGCGGATCTGCCGAGTACCGCCGCACTCTTGTTTCCGTTCTGACAGCACGCGCGCTCGCCGCCTGCTGCGGTTCCCTTGGCCTGGAGGTCGAAGCTCCATGAAGACATTGATCCGATGCACCGTGAACGGTGAAGAGCACACGGTGCTCGCCGATCCACGCGATCGATTACTCGATCTGCTGCGCGGTCGTCTGGGCCTCACCGGCACCAAGGAAGGCTGCGGGAATGGCAATTGCGGCACCTGCACTGTGCTGGTCGATGGCGAGCCGGTGAATGCCTGCCTCATGCTTGCGGTCGAGGCGCCAGGCCATGAGATCGTGACGATCGAAGGCCTGTCCGAGGGAAGCAAGCTGCATCCCATCCAGGAAGCGTTGGTAAAGCACGGCGGCACGCAGTGCGGGTTCTGTACGCCGGGGATTGTCGTGTCCGCAAAGGCGCTCCTGGACCGCAATCCGCGCCCAACGGAGGAGGAGATCCGGCACGCGATCGCCGGCAACCTGTGCCGTTGCACCGGCTACGACAAGATCGTTGCGGCCATCGCAGCGGCGGCGGCGGAAATGGCTGAGGGAGTGGAAAAATGACGGGTCAGCCAAGCACCTCTGAGGAGCAGAAGGAACTGAAGATCATCGGCAAGCGGCTGCCGCGTGTCGATGCGCGCGAGCGGGTGACGGGCAAGGCTCTCTATGCTGCCGACCTCAATCTGCCCGGCATGGCCCACGCGAAGCTGCTTCGCAGCCCGCACGCTCACGCGCGCATCCGCCGGATCGACACCTCGCGCGCCGAGGCGCTCAAGGGGGTGCTGGCCGTCGTGACGGCTGCCGACTTCGTCGACGTTCCGTTCGGCGCGACCGTCACGATGGGCGATGCCGGTTTCGACGTGTGGGTTGTCGCCCAGACCAACATGGCGCGGGAGAAGGTTTTCTGGGTCGGACAGCCGGTTGCCGGCGTCGCCGCCGTTGATGAGCATGTTGCTGAAGAGGCGCTGAAGCTCATCGAAGTCGACTACGAGCCGCTGCCGCCCGTGGTCGATCTGGCCAAGGCCATCGAACCTGATGCGCCGGTGCTCCATTCCAACGTGTTCACGAAGGGCGTCGAGCCTGCGCCGCGCACGCCCAGCAATATCTGCTCGCGCACTCTCATCGCTCGCGGTGACACCGAGGCGGCGATACGCGAGGCGGCGGCCGTTGGGGAGGCGCACGTCCGGGTCGATACGGCCCATCAAGGCTATCTCGAGCCGCAAGTGGTCGTCGCCCAGGTCGACCCCAACGGGTTTGCAACTGTGTGGGCCTCGACGCAGGGCCAGTTCACCTGCGAGCTGATGATCGCGCGCATTCTCGGGATCCCCCAGTCGAAGATCCGCGTCGTTCCGATGGAGGTCGGTGGCGCGTTCGGCGGAAAGATCGCGCTACACGGCGAGGCCGTTGCGGTGCGGCTCTCCGAGAAATGCGGGCGGCCGGTGAAGCTTGTGCTCACGCGCGAGGAAGTGCTGCAGGGTGGCAGCGGCCCGGCGGCCGGGGCCATGATCGACGTACGGGTCGCTGCGGACAGCAACGGCAAGCTCACGGCTATCGAGGGCACCTATTACATGGACGCCGGCGGCTTGCCGGGCATGAGCCCGTCCCTGCTGATGCAAGCGTCGGCAGCGCTTTATCAGTGTCCCAACCTCAAGCTCGAAGGCTACGACGTCGTTACGAACAAGCCGCGGACAGAAGCCTATCGCGGGCCGGGCGGCATCCAGGCGGCGTTTGCCGTCGAACAGGCGATGGACATCCTATGCCAGCGCCTCAGCATGGACCCGCTGGAGTTCCGCAAGCGGAACGCGTCTGTCACGGGCAGCCTTATGCCGATCGGGACGCCGTTCCCAACTATTGGGCTCACGGACATTCTCGAGGCTGTTGGCCGGCATCCGTGTTGGACCGAGCCGCTGCAGCCCGGCAAGCATCCGCGCGGCCGCGGCCTGTCGATCGGCTATTGGCGTGGCACCTCGATGACGTCGGCGGCGCACGTCACCATCGCGGGCGACGGGCGGCCAATGGTGACCATGGGTCCGGTCGACATCTCGGGCACGCGCACGACGATGGCGCAGGTGGTCGCCGAGGAGTTCGGGCTGTCCGTCGATGACGTGCTTGTCGTCACGGGCGACAGCAAGTCGGTTGGCTACAGCGACGTGGCCGCCGGCAGCCGCGTGGCACGCACCACGACGGCGGCGCTCGTCGAGGCGTGTGCGGACGCTTTGCGCCAGCTTCGCGCACGGGCCGCTGAAAAGCTGCAGTGCAGGCCGGAAGACCTCGATTATGCGAACGGCGTGTTCCGTGCGCGGACGTCGGCCGGCGCAGCCATTTCGCTACGCGAGCTTATGCAGGCAACGTTGGGAGAAGGCGCCATCGTTGGCCGCGGCGTCTCGACCAGGCTGCCGCTCGGTGTCGAGATCGGCGCGCACGTGTGCGATGTCGAGGTCGACCCAGGAACCGGACAGGTGACCATCCTGCGCTACACGGCCTTCCAGGACGTTGGCCGCGCGCTCAATCCGACCGCGATCGAAGGCCAGATTCAGGGTAGCGTTGCGCAAGGGCTCGGCTGGGCCCTCACGGAAGGCTTCGACTATGGCCCCGACGGCCGTCTGCGCAATGCGAGCCTTCTCGATTACCGCATTCCGACGGCGCTGGATGTGCCGCCGATCGAATGCGTCATTCTCGAAACGCCAGTTCCGAACGTGCCCTATGGCGTTCGCGGCGTCGGCGAAGTGCCCATCGTTCCTGTGGCGGCAGCTGTCGCAAATGCCATTGCCCGGGCCACTGGTGTACGCATTTGGCAGATGCCGATGACGCCCGAGCGTGTTTTGCGCGCCCTTAAAGGCGGCAAGCTCTGCTGAAACGGGTTCAGAAACGAGCTTGGCCTAAAAAAATCACTCCAGATGCGCTTCACAGAGTGCATCTGGAGCGATTGATCTTGGGGGCTCTTACCGATAAGCGGCTGCCTTAGCCCCTAAATCCCGCTGTGCCAGCCGTTAGTTAGCCGGTTGCGGCACGATCCGGATATAAGGCTTCGGCGCCTTCCAGCCCTGCGGGAATTTCTTCTTGGCGTCCTCATCGGATAGCGAGCCGGCGATGATGACTTCTTCACCCTGCTTCCAGTTGGCTGGCGTCGCCACGCTGTGCTTCGCCGTGAGCTGCAGGGAGTCGATCACCCGCAAAATCTCATCGAAATTGCGGCCCGTGCTCATCGGATATACCAGCACGAGTTTGATCTTCTTGTCAGGCCCGATGATGAAGACATTCCGCACAGTCGCGTTGTCGTTCGGCGTGCGCCCTTCGCAGGTCTCACCCGCATCGGCCGGCAACATACCGTAGAGCTTCGATATTTTGAGATCCGTGTCCGCAATCATCGGGTAATTGGGCGCGGCGCCTTGCGTCTCTTCGATATCAACCGACCACTGCTTATGGCGGTCCACCGGATCGACGCTCAAACCGATGATCTTGACGTTCCGCCGATCGAATTCGGGTTTGAGCTTTGCCATGGTGCCGAGCTCGGTTGTGCAAACCGGCGTAAAATCTTTCGGATGGGAAAAGAGAACGCACCAGGAGTCACCGATCCACTCATGAAAACGGATGCGGCCTTCCGTTGTTTCGGCCTCGAAATCTGGAGCCGTACTGTTGATTTGCAAAACCATTCTGCTCTCCCTTGTGGGTACCTGTCTTTGGTGTTCCTAGTGAATTTCTGTTAGCTGATGACCTCGGCAATCGTCTCCAGTGCAATTATCGGTTGGGGCATGATAGCCGGGAAGCACGTTGTTGCAATGAATTAACCGCCTTTGCAAGCGCTCGGTAGCAGAGATTGCAACCTCCGGTTATGTTCAGGCCCGAGCAATGGAATTTGGTATGAAGCCTCCATTTTCGCCCGGGGAAACCTGATGGGTACCGTTGTCATTAAATGCAATGTCACTGGAAAGTATTTCTCCGTCGGTATTCAAACCGATGAATTTAGTTTCAAGGCGCTTCCAGACCTCCGGTTGAAAGCCCGCTGCCCTCATTGTGGATCGCAACATGAATGGACCCCGCGCGAGGCGCGCCTGATCGAGGGGCCTCCGCTGGGAGAGCCCGAAATCACGCGGGAGCGATCCGCCCCCTCGAATAGTGACAACAAAAATCAACTCTCGTTTGACTGTTCCAGCGTGGTCCGACTGGATTTCAGCAGCAGGCGAATGCTGGGCGAGCCCCGCCCGATAGCGTACAGTTTCGGCGTCGCAACGAGAGAATAGGTTGCAATGCCGATGAAACTAAAGCTGCACCATGTGAACTTCTGCACGACCAATGTGCCGGGGATGACCGAGTTCTACCGCACTGTCCTCGGGCTGGAGGATGAGCCGTCGCTCCAGGCAACCCGAGTCGTTTCCAAGGGTTATCCCGGCAAGGTCGGCTTCGTAACGGACGGCCACATTCAAATTCATCTGGCTGAAAAGGACCTTGGGGTTGCTTTCCGCACGGGGCACGCCATCAATCCTCTGGAACGTGGCCATGTCGCATTCCGGACCGACAACCTGGAGGCCTTCAAGAAGCGTCTTATCGAGAAGGGAATTCCGTTTTCCGATTACGGCGCCTGGGCCATGAACGGCTGGCACCAGATCTTCTTCTACGACCCCGAAGGCAACATCATCGAGGTGCATCAGGTTTAGTGAGGCTTGAGCGCCCGCCGAGCGCCCCAGCGCGCTAGCCTCGGAAAAAAAAATGGGCGCCTTGTCGGGGGGAGACCGCAAGGCGCCCGGGTTTGCCACCGATCGAGACTAGGGGGCATGACCAGTGGACGTCGGCGAAACGCACTGGTTAAAAAATGGTTCCACGTCGGATGATCGGCTCCGCCTCTTTCCCCATATGTGTGTCAATTTTGCAACAAACCGACCGATTGCCCGGCGGGGTGGCTGACGTCGTGACTGGGGCCAACGCGACAAATTACGAATTCGAGAGCGTTAATGCCATCGCGCCTGCTAAAATGAAGTTTGTTGTAACCGCGTCTGGATCCGAAATTGGTACTTCCGCGCGACATACTCGATCGCATTGCTGCTTTTGTCGGAGTTCTTGATCCCGACGGAACACTTGTCGAAGTCAACGCCGCAGCGTCACAAACTTTTGGCCCCAGGTTCAGGCAGAAAGTCTGGGAGCTTGAGTGTTTCTCCTATGACAGCGGTGTATCGCAGCGTGTCAGGGAAGAAGTCGGCCGCGCTATCGGTGGGGCGTCGGTAAGGTTTGAGACCCCTGCGCGAGGCGTGACGGGCGAAATCTACGAGTTGGATGTCCAAATACATCCGCTTTTGGATGAGCACACGGGCCAGCTCAAGTGCCTCATCGCATCCGGCATCGACATCACGGAAAGAAAGCGTTTCGGGCGCGAGTTGAAACGAAGTCTGGACCTTCTTGAACGCGCGCAACGCGTTGGCCAGCTTGGCCATTGGGCCTACGACTTTCCGACCGGGAAGATCAGTTGGTCGGATGAGGCGCGTCGCGTATTCGTAGGTGACGTACAATTTGAGCCAGATCCAGAGGCAGTAAAACGCCTTTTTCACCCCGACGATGTGGAGCGCTTGCGCGCCGAAATGATGGATGCCGTCGCAAGCCGCCGGCGTCTTGAATCCACGTATCGTATCTGGCGGGACGACGGCGAAGAGCGCATTATCGAGATCGAGGCCGAGCCAGACTTCAAGGCGACCGGCGAGCCGAAAAGATTGTTCGGCATCGTCAGGGACGTGACACAACAGCGGCTGCGTGAGCGTCGACTCAAGGAACAACAACAGCTTATCGATTTATCTTTGGAGCCAATTTTTTGTTGGGAGCTCGATGGCGGCCTCCTGCATTGGAACCCCGGCTGTGAGCGGGTCTATGGGTACACGCGCGAGGAGGCGTTGGGCAAAAATCCGCACGAGCTTTTGGCCTCCCGGTTTCCTCTAACGTTTTCTGAAATCCGCAAACGCCTGCTGTCTGGCCATTCCTGGATTGGCGAAGTCGTGCAAACGGCAAGGGATGGCCGGCAGGTCATCGTGGAGGCGCGGCTCGATCCTGTTTCCTCGGGCGAGAAGACGCTCATCATGGAAGCGACGCGGGACATTACTTTCCGCAGGGCCGCGGATGAACGCCTGCGGCTCAGCGAGGAGCGCCTCGCCATAGCCGCCGAACTTACGAATTTGGGCACGTTCGATCACGACCACGAAACGGACATCGTCACGGTCACAGGAAACGTCTGTGAGACGAACGGCGGCAAGACGATGACGAGGGATGAACTGCTGGCGAGCGTCCATCCGGCCGACCTTCCGAGTGTGCTCAACGCCATCAAGCGGGCCAGCGATCCTGAAAGCGATGGCATCTACACGGAAGAGCACCGGATCGTCCGTTCGACTGGCGAAGTGCGCTGGGTGAGTGTGAAGGCGCGAACGTTTTTCGAAGGCGAAGGAAAGGCGCGCCGCCCGGTTCGCACCATTGGCGCAATGCTCGACGTCACCGAGCAGCGAAGTTTCGACGAACAGCAGCGCTTGCTTATGGGCGAGCTCAATCACAGGGTCCGCAACACCCTGTCCGTCGTGCAGGCTATCGCCAGCCAGACCCTGAGAAGCTCAAGCAATCCGCACACCTTTGTGGAGGATTTCAAAGGCCGCCTTCAGGCGATAGCTTCAGCCTATAAGCTCTTGAATGAAACGACATGGCAGGGCGCCAATCTGACGGAGCTGCTGCGCGAACAGCTTTCGTCAAGTTGCGGATCGGGACAGGTCTACACTGACGGCCCGGAGGTTTGGCTACCGCCGCAGATTGCCCTTAATCTCGGCCTGATCATTTACGAGCTCGGCACCAACGCCCGAAAATATGGGGCACTGTCCGTACCGGGAGGACGCGTTCAGGTTTCCTGGCAGCCCATCCGTGGCGACGACAAAACCATTCTCAGGATGGAGTGGGAAGAAATCGGGGGACCTCCAGTCCGCCCGCCGACATCGCGCGGGTTTGGCATGGGGCTTATTGAGCGAACGATCGGAAGCACCATAGAGGGCGAGACGAAGTTCGAATTCAAGCCCGAGGGGGTGCGCTGTATCATCGACCTGCCTCTCCAAAGCCCGCCCCCTGTGATGCATATGCCGGCCTGAGTCCTTTCTGATCGGCCGGTGCTTGAATTCTTATCAGCCCGGCCGCGCGACCGACCACGTTTTCATCTTGCAGCTTGTGCCCGACTTTCCCTAGGCTGAGTGTCACGGCGGTGTCCGTCTGCCGTCCACGATATGCATGAAAAAGTGCAATACGGGGGAATATGCCTAAAGCTGTGCGCCTCTACGTGAAGTATGTCGACGCCGTGAGCTGGGCGGTCGGCCTGTTCGCGATGTACCTCATCTTTGTGATGATGGGGATTTTGCTCTACGCCTCGTTCAGCAAGGCTTTCACCGTTCCTCCTGTCTGGAGCCTTGAGATGGCGCAGTTCGTCATGGCTGCGTACTATCTGCTGGGTGGCGCCAATTCACTGCAGGAGAATGCCCACGTTCGCATGGACTTGCTTTACGGCAAGTGGTCTCCGCGAACGCGCGCGAAAGTGGATGCACTGACGGCTGTTTTCCTCCTGTTTTATCTCGCTCTTCTCCTTTACGGCGGCATCTCCAGCACCCACTACGCCCTGCAATATAAGGAGCAGAGCTATTCGTCGTGGGCCCCCTATATGGCGCCCATTAAGATCGTGATGACCATCGGGATTTTCCTGACGCTGCTTCAGGCAATCTCGATGTTTTTCAAGGATTTGGCGGCGGCGCGTGGGGAGGCGCTCTGATGAGTCACGAACTCATCGCCCTGACAATGTTCTCCTCGATGATGCTGTTATTGCTCACGGGGCAGAGAGTCTACGCGGCCATAGGTTTCGTCGGGGCAGCTGCCGGTCTCCTGCTTTGGGGCGACGGCGGAGCCGAGATGGCTTTCAGCGCCTCCATGAAGCTCATGAAGTGGTACCCGCTGCTGACGCTGCCGCTGTTCGTCTACATGGGCTACATGCTGTCCGAGTCCGGCATCGCGGAGGATCTCTACAAGATGTTCCACGTCTGGATGGGGCCGGTGAACGGAGGGCTCGCCCTCGGCACCATCGGGCTGATGGTCATCATCTCGGCGATGAACGGGCTGAGCGTGGCCGGCCTTGCCATCGGCGCCAGCATTGCGCTGCCGGAGCTTCTGAAGCGCGGCTACGACAAGCAGATGGTCACCGGCGTCATACAGGCCGGCAGTACCTTGGGAATTCTGGTGCCGCCGAGCGTGGTGCTCGTCCTCTACGGCATGATCGCGCGCCAGCCGATCGGGCACCTGTGGCTTGCAGGCGTGTTCCCTGGACTGCTGATGGCGGGGCTTTTCATTGCCTACGTCGCCATTCGTTGCTGGTTGCGGCCCGAATTGGGGCCAGCCCTCCCTGCACACGAACGGCAGATGAGCTGGGGCGAGAAGCTGCGCCTGCTGAAGGCCGGCATCATTCCGCTCGTCATTTTCTTCCTGATGACAGGCCTTTTTCTGATGGGCATCACAAGCCTCGTCGAAAGCTCGGCAATCGGTGCTCTTTCTGCGACAGTGGCTGCACTGATCCGGAGACGGCTGACATTCAAGGTACTGCACGAGACTGTGCGCAAGACGCTTTACGTGAGCTGCATGTTCATGTGGATCATCATGGCAGCCTTGTGCTTCGGCGCGGTGTTCGATGGCCTCGGCGCGGTGAAGTCGATTGAGTGGCTGTTCCTCAAGCAGTGGAACATGACGCCGTGGGAGGTCCTGATCATGATGCAGGTCTCCTACCTCATCCTCGGCATGTTCCTCGACGACACCGCCATGCTGGTGATCGTCGCGCCGCTTTATCTGCCGCTGGTGGCCAGCCTCGGCTTCGATCTCATCTGGTACGGCGTGCTCTACACGATCACCTGCCAGATCGCCTACATGACGCCGCCCTTCGGCTACAATCTGTTCCTGATGCGGGCGATGGCGCCGAAGGAAATCACGCTGATGGACATCTACCGATCCATCGTCCCGTTCGTTTTCATAATGATCCTGACCATGATTATCATCATGCTGTTCCCGCAGATCGCGCTGTGGCTGCCCAACTCCTACTACGGAAGGTAGGCGCCGCGCGTGCGAGCCTCGGGTTTCGGCAGACAAGAACGACAACGGAGAAACGAGAACAAGCAGAGGGTTCGCGTTGAGGAAGTAAACGGAGTGTCTGTTTAGGGAGGTTCCCAAAGATGACGACGAGAAGGCGCGATTTCCTGAAGAAGGCGGGGCTCGCCACCGCCGCAGTCGGCGCTTCCACGCTGGCCGCCCCATATGTGAAGTCGCAGAAGCCTATCCGATGGCGGCTTCAGACTTACGCCGGTCCGGCGCTCGCCGAGCACGTCATCAAGCCCTCGATCGACGCCTTCAACAAGGTGGCCAACGGCGAGATGGTGATCGAGCTCTACACGGCTGACCAGCTCGTTCCGACCGGCGAGCTCTTCCGGGCCATGCAGCGCGGCACCATCGACGCCGTCCAGAGTGATGACGACTCAATTGCCGCTCCCGTCGATGTCTCCGTTTTCGGAGCGTATTTCCCCTTTGCGTCCCGCTACAGCCTTGACGTCCCGGTTCTCTTCCACCACTACGGGCTGAAGGAAATTTGGGAGGAAGCGTACAAGGAAGTCGAGGGCGTGACGTGGCTCGGCTCCGGCGCCTGGGATCCTTGCAACTTCGCCACCAACAAGCCGATCCGCAGCCTTGAAGACCTGAAAGGCTTGCGCGTCTTCACCTTCCCGACCGGCGGCAAGTTCCTGACCCGCTTCGGCGTCGTTCCGGTGACAATCCCGTGGGAGGACGTACAGGTTGCCATACAGACCGGTGAAATCGATGGCATCGCCTGGTGCGGCATCACCGAGGACTATACGGTCGGCTGGGCCGATGTGACCAAGTACTATCTGACTAACAACATCTCGGGCGCCTGGCTTGGCTCCTACTTCGCCAACACCGAGCGCTGGAACGAGGTGCCGGAACACCTGAAGACGCTGTTCAAGCTCTGCATGGACAGCTCGCACTACTACCGGCTGCACTGGTACTGGTGGGGCGAGGCCCACTACCGCACGACGGGTGGCAAGCTCGAGCTGACCTCCATTCCGGAATCGGAGTGGAACATCATCGAGGAAGAAGCGATGAAGTTCTGGGACGAAATCGCCGCCCAGAGCCCGCGCAATGCCAAGGTGGTGCAAATTCTCAAGAATTACCGTGAGACGATGAAGAAGGCGGGCCCGCCATACCGTTACGGCTAATTGTGGCGCTGAAGCCGTCGAATAATCGAAGCGCCGTAGCGGCAACCGCTGCGGCGCTATTTTCGTTCGGCGGGAGTCGAGGTTACTCAGTGCCGGCGACTTGTTTGCTCTCGACCAGCGCGATCAGCCCTTGCAGCAATGCTACCGGGCTCGGCGGACAGCCTCGGATATGCAAATCGACAGGGATGACCTGCGAAACTCCGCCCACGCAGGCGTAACTTCCGGCAAACAGGCCGCCATCGACGGCACAATCGCCGACCGCAACAACCCATTTCGGATCGGGCGTCGCGTTATAGGTCCGTTCCAGCGCCTCGCGCATGTTTTTCGTTACCGGGCCTGTCACCAGCAGCACATCGGCATGGCGAGGCGAAGCGACGAAGCGCAGGCCAAAACGCTCGAGATCGTAATAGACGTTATTGAGTGCGTGAATTTCCAGCTCGCAGCCATTGCAGGAGCCCGCATCCACTTCGCGAATGGAAAGGCTGCGGCCGAGCACGCGGCGGGCACTTGCCTCAAGCCGTTCCGCCAGTTCAGCGAGCATGGCGTCATCAGTCGGCGGACGCGGTTCGGTCAGTGAACGGCGGAGCAGATTCTTGAAAAGGAGCTTGCGCATTTACGCCTTCACAGGTCGTGCCCCGAATAGGAGCAGTTGAAGGATTTATTGATCAGCGGGAAATCGGCGACGATGTTGCCTTCAATGGCCGCTTCAAGTAGCGGCCATTGGAACCACGAAGGATCACGCAGGTGGCAGCGCGCGATCGTACCATCCTCCGCTATCCGCACCCAGACGAGGATGTCGCCGCGGAAGCCTTCGGCCAACGCAATGCCCTCGCGGGGACCACGATTTGCTGCATCTACTCTCGCCAACACGCGGCCCGGAGGGAGGCTTTCGAGCAGGTGCTCGAGCAACCCCAGGCTCTGGTAGACCTCTTCGATGCGGATCCAGACGCGCGCATCCACATCGCCAGCCGTGCGCGTCGGAACTTCAAAAGGAAGCTCGGAGTACGGCGGATAACCGGGCCAATGTCGTGCATCGAACCCGCGGCCTGAAGCGCGGCCAATATATCCGCCTGCACCATATTGGTGCGCCAGACCGGGGTTCAGAATGCCCGTCGTGACCGTGCGGTCCTGCAGAGATGTGGTGTTCTCGTAGAGCTCAACCAGCTCGGGGAACTGCCGGCGGATTTCGGCAATCAAGGACCGGATCGCATTTGCTCCGTCCTCGTCGAGATCGCAGGCAACGCCGCCAGGAACAACCCGGTCCATCATCAGGCGATGGCCGAAGCAGGCGTCAGACGTACGCAGCACCCGCTCACGCAAGGCGCCGCAATGGGCGAGCATCAGCGAAAAAGCCGCGTCATTGCAGATTGCGCCGATGTCGCCGAGGTGGTTGGCAATGCGCTCCAGCTCGGCCATCACAGCCCGCAGCCAGATCGCTCGCGGCGGCACATCAACGTCGACCGCGGACTCCACCGCCCGCGCAAAGGCGATCCCGTACGCTACCGTGCTGTCGCCGGAGACGCGCCCCGCCAGTTTGGCAGCGTGCGCGATCGGCGCGCCAAGCATGAGCGACTCGATGCCCTTATGGACGTAACCCAGCCGCTCCTCCAGGCGGACGACGGTCTCGCCGTTGGCCGTGAAGCGGAAATGCCCCGGTTCGATGATGCCCGCATGCACAGGGCCTACCGGGATCTGGTGCATCGGCGGGCCTTCGGCGGGCAGGAAGGTGTAAGGGTATCCATCGGCCAGTGCGCTACCGCGCTCTCCAAGCGGATACTGCACGCCCCACCGGCCATGATCGAGCCACGGGCGCTTGTCCTGCAATCCGAGGGGCATGAGCCCGAACATGTCGCGGATCGTCCGCTCGAGGCGCAGTGCCGGCGGGTGCAGGGCGCCGACGGACGGGAAGCGTCCATCCGGGCACGGAAGGCTCACGACGAATGGCTCGCCGGGTTGACCACTGTCGCCTTCCGGCGCAGTGATGGCCATGTGCACCGCTTCGCCATCGCTCCAGTAGCCGAGGAGTGTCGCGTTGCCTGCTCCAAGCTCGCGTGTGCAGCGGCGCCAGACGTCTTCGGCGACGATGAAGCGCTGCCAGGGCCGTTGCGGCGCGAGGGTGGCGTTGGCCGATATGTCTTCTCGCAAGCTCATGTCGCTACCCCAGCAACCGCGCCACATTCTGGAACCAGCTGACGAGTGGCCCAGGCAGATAGAAGCCGGCGATGAACACTAGCGCCAGGTGAGCGTAGAGCGGCACGTAAGAGGCCTCGACCGGGCCAAGGTTGCCCGTGGGCTTGCCAAAAGCAATGTCGGTCATCCTGAGGGTGAGTGCGCCGAAGGCCACGAGCAGCCCGAACACCAATGGAACCGCGAGCAGCGGCTCCCGCGCGAAGGTTGAGCTGACGATCAGAAATTCGCTCATAAAGATGCCGAGCGGTGGCAGGCCGGCGATGGCAACAACACCAATCACGAGGCCCCAGCCGAGCGCGGGGTGGCTCTGCGTCAGCCCACGGATTTCCGCGATCTTCTGCGTGCCCTTCACCTGCGCGATGTGACCCACGGCGAAGAAGATGGCCGACTTGGTGAGGCTGTGCATCGTCATGTGCAGCAGCCCGGCGAAATTCGCGAGCGGCCCGCCCATCCCGAACGCGAAGGTGATGATGCCCATGTGCTCGATGGACGAGTAGGCGAACATCCGTTTGATGTCGCGGCGCCGGTAGAGCATGAACGCTGCGAAGATCAGCGACACAAGGCCGAGCAGAACCATCAGTGGTCCGGGGGAAATGGCGTTGGGATTGGCTGCCAGCAACATTTTGAAGCGCAGCACGGCGTAAAGCGCCACGTTCAGCAGCAGGCCGGAAAGGACCGCCGAGATTGGTGTCGGGCCTTCGGCGTGCGCGTCCGGCAGCCACGCGTGCAGCGGGGCGAGGCCGACCTTCGTTCCGTAGCCGAGCATCAGGAAGATGAAGGCGAGGTTCAGCAGGTCCGGACTGAATTCCGCGGCTTTGGCGATCAGCGACGTCCAGATCATCGCGTCCTGACCGGGGCCCACCACCGGCTGTGCCGCCATGTAGACCAGGATCGTACCGAAAAGTGCGAGCGCGATGCCAACGCTGCCGAGGATGAAGTATTTCCACGCTGCTTCCAGTGCCTCATGCGTGCGGTAGATGCCGACCATCAGCACAGTCGTGAGCGTCGCGAGCTCGACGGCGACCCACATGAGGCCGATGTTATTGGCCAGCAGCGCGAGGTTCATGGCGAACATCAGCGCCTGATACATGGCGTGATAGAAGCGCAGGTTCGCCGGCGTGAGCCGCCCGATTTCCAGCTCGTGGCCGATGTAGCTCGCGCTGAATAAGCTCGTCGTGAAGCCGACGAATGTGCCGAGCACGACGAAGACGATGTTGAGGTCGTCCACTAAGAGGTAATTGCCGGTTTCCGGTCGTGCGATCAGCAGCCAGAGCGAGGCGAGGAAAGTCAGCCCCGCCGAGAGCACATTGAGCCGAGCCGTCAAGCGATAGCCGGGCAGCAGCGCGAGCAGGATGGCCGAAACGCCGGGGATCAGTAGCAGCGCCGAAACGGGTTCCAGCAGAATTTCGGGATCGCTGATCATCTGCGCTCACCCCGGAACTGATCGAGCGCGCGGATATCGACCGTGTCGAAGCGCTCGCGGATGCGGAACAGGAAGATGCCGATCACGATGAAGGCGACGAGGACCGAGAAAGCGACACTGATTTCGACCACGAGCGGCATGCCCTTCGCACCCGTGGCCGCGAGGATCAGCCCGTTCTCGATGGAGAGGAACCCGATCACCTGGCTCACGGCATTGCGCCGCGTCACCATCATCAGCAGGCCGAGCAGGATGACGGAGAGCGCAAAGGCCAGATCCTCCCGCGCTAGCGGATCGGCAGCCTCCGTCGCACGCAGCATCACCACCATGGACAGCGCGACGAGCCCAAGCCCGGCAAGCATCGTCGGCCCGATGCCGCCGACGGTTTCGATCTGGCGATGAATGCCAAGCCTGACCACGACGCGATGGAGCGCGATCGGGATAATGATGCCTTTGAGAACGAGCGCAATCGCAGCCGGAATGAAGAGATGCGGTGCGTGCTGCACATAGGCCTGCCACGCGATCGAGAGCGACAGCACCACGGCGTGCAGCGCGAACACATTGAGCAGGCCGAACATACGGTCCTGATAAAGCAGCAGGAAGCTGATCAGCACCAGGCCGCCGGCCAGCAGGTGGGCGATATCGAGTGCGAACGGCTCCATCAGAAGCTCCGCGAAACGAACAGCAGCAAGGTGCCGAGGAATCCGAGCATCAGCGCGGTTCCGAGAAATTCGGGCACACGGAAAACTCGCATCTTGGCAATCGAGGTTTCGAAGAAAGCGAGCAGGAAGCCGCCAACGGCGAGCTTGCCGAGATAGGTGATGAGGCCGATCCCAAACGCCGTTATACCGGCACCGTTGGAGGCAAGCCCCCAAGGTACGAAGATGCAGGCGATGATCGAAATGTAGAGCAGCAGCTTCAATGCGGCGGCGAGTTCGATCATGGCCAGATGGCGGCCGGAATACTCCAGCACCATCGCCTCGTGGACCATCGTGAGCTCCAGGTGCGTGGCCGGGTTGTCGACGGGAATGCGCGCGTTCTCGGCAATCGCCACGATGATGAGGCCGACAAGAGCCAGACCCAGCGAAACACGCAAGCCGACATGGGACGACAGCATCGTGTCCGCGATGGTCGAAAGCTGCGTGGAGCCGGCCACCAGCGCCAGGGTGAACACGATCATGATCATCGCCGGCTCGGCGATGGAGGAAAACAGCATCTCGCGGCTGGAGCCGATGCCACCGAAGCTGGTGCCAATGTCCATGCCGACGAGCGCCAGGAACAGCCGCGCCGTACCGAGCAGGGCGATGATGGCGATGAGGTCCGCCGTCCAACTGAAATAGAGGCCGGTGGCGAATGTCGGCACGAGTGCTGCTGCAACCCAGGTCGCCCCGAAAATCATGTACGGCGCGCTGCGAAACAGCCACGAGGCGTTCTCGGCCAACACCACCTCCTTCCGGCAAAGGCGGATGAGATCGCGATACGGCTGCAGAAGCGGCGGCCCGCGCCGGCGCAACAGCCGCGCTTTCACCTTGCGCGTATAGCCAAGCAGCAGCGGCGCCAGCAGAAGCACCAGCATCATCTGCGCGCCCTGAACGATGAGATCGAGGATCAGGGCCATATCGCCACCATCAGCAGGAGGAGGACCAGCGCCACGAACACCAGGCTCATGTATCGGCGGATGGTCAGGAACTGGAGATGATTGAGCTTGTCCGCGCAGAATTGGACCCAGCCTTGAATAGGCGCGTAGAAGGTTTCCCAGACAAGGTCCATCAGGCGGACGTTGAGAATAGCCGGGCGTGGATCGCCGGGAGGCGGCATGTCCACTTCCTCACCGGCGCGGAAGGCAAACTCCCCGAAAACGCGGCGCACGGGCTGCGCAAAGCTGTCCGCCGTGTACTGCGTGACGGGGCTTGGATCGGGGAAGCCGCAATCCCACGCAGGTGCGCGACGGAGGCCGCGAGAGGCATAACGGTGAATGACCTCAACGGCAGCCATCGTCGAAATGAGGATGAAGACGAAGAAGAGCAGGCCGTTATAAGAGCTGCGGCTCTCGGCGATCGGAATGATCGAAAGCCACGCGTTCGTGGTCTGCGTCGGCATCGTCACGCCGATGTGCGCCTGAACGACCGGCGCAATGCCGTCGATGATCAGACCCGGGAGAATGCCTGCAACGACGCATGCGCCGAGCAGCATGTACATACCGGCGCGGGATAGCGGATCGGTTTCGGTGGCGGCCTGAGCTTCAGGAGAGCGCGGCCTTCCGAGGAACGTGATGCCGAAGGCGCGAACGAAGCATGTCGCCGATAGCGCCGCCGCCAAAGCCAGCATGGCGCCCGCAGCCGGGATGGTCAGTTTCAGGCCCCATTGCGGCAGGTCCGGGCTCAGGAGGATTGCCTGGAACAGCAGCCATTCCGAAACGAACCCATTGAGCGGAGGTAGCGCCGAGATGGCGAGGCAGCCGCCCAGGAACAGAAAGGCGACGATGGGCATGCGCTGAATGAGCCCGCCAAGTCGCTCGATATTGCGCTCGCCGGTGCTGTTGAGCACGGCGCCTGCACCGAAGAACAGCAGGCTCTTGAAGAAGGAGTGGTTGAGCACGTGAAATAGCGCAGCCGTCAGTGCAAGAGCCGCAGGCGCGGCATAACCAGAAGCCTTGAACGCCAGGGCCAGGCCCAGCCCGATAAAGATGATGCCGATGTTCTCCACCGTGCTGTAGGCGAGCAGTCTCTTCAGATCGTGCTGCATCAGCGCATAGAGCACGCCCAAAACCGCCGTGATGCTTCCGAGCCCCAGCACGGCGATGCTCCACCACCAAGACGGGTCGCCCAGCAGATCGAACACGATGCGCACGAAGCCGTAGACGGCGACTTTCGTCATCACGCCGCTCATCAGCGCGGAGACGTGGCTCGGAGCGGCAGGGTGGGCGAGGGGCAGCCATACGTGCAGCGGCACGAGACCTGCTTTCGACCCTGTGCCGATAAGGGCCAGCGCGAGGACGAGGCCGGGCAGCCAGGACGCATGCTGAGCCGCGCGGATATCAGTAAACCCGTAACCGCCGGCAGGACCGGCGAGCAGACCGAAGGTGAGGAGCAGCGTCAGCGTGCCGAAGCTAGCCATCAGCAGATAGATGTAGCCGGCCCGCGTGTTCTCCGCCTCCTGATGGTTGGCCACGACCAGCGCCCAGGAGGCGAGCGACATGAACTCCCAGGCCACAAGGAAGCTGAAGGCGTCGTCCGCTAGGACGACAATGTTCATTCCTGCGAGGAACGCCGGATAGAACGGCAGCACCCGCTCGGGATGCTCCTCATGCTCGCCGTAGCCGAGAGCATAAAGGCTCGCCGCTGCGGCGCCGAAATTGACGACAGCAAGAAAGAAGGCCGACACCGCATCAATGCGAAAACGCGCGCCAATCCACGGTAGGCCAAGGGGAAGGGTGGCTTCGGGGTCTGGGCTCGGCCATGTCAGCAGCCGGACGACCGCGACGAGGAAGATTATGGAAGAGAGACCAAGAGAGGCTGAGTAGATGATGCGAGTTGCGCTGGGCCTGTTGTGTAGGACCACACCGAGCCCGGCGAGGACCAGCAGTGCCGCCACACACGTGAGCACCGCACCGATCGCCATTGGAACTTAACTCCGCATCCCTAGGCTGTGGCCAGGCAGCTGGACGGCACACCAGGCCATCGTCCCCTGATTATCCTTCATTCCATGAGGCGAACGCCCCGCCCTTTGCCCGTGCTGGGAGCATTCTCGCCGATCAACTCGATCCCCGCAGCATTCAGCGCGGCAACGAGCTTCGTGAGCGAATCCACGTTGCCGCGGATCACGCCTTCGCTCGCTTCCATGCGCTGGATGGTCGGCAGCGACAGGCCCGCCATCTCGGCCAGCTTGCGCTGATCGATCCCGAGCAGAGCCCGCGCGGCACGAAGCTGAGCCGCAGAAATCATGTCTGAGACATCAGAAGTTGACCGCTGAACCTCAGTTCGCAGTTATCTGCCTGAAATTCTCATACGTCAAGCCCCACCCGAGTGGGGTGGGGCTTCGACGCGAATAGGAGGTCACTGATTGATGATCCAGCGGCTACAGACCCGTGGGGCCAGCTGTCACGCGGTGGCGTGCTGATACGACCGTCCGGATTTCGACGATCTCTGCCGACGCGAGCGGTCAGGTCGCCGTGATATCCGTCGGTCGTCAGAGTGACCCGGCCGGGCTTTGGCGCGGGCGGCGGGCTTGGGTCTCGTGTCCGCTGCCGATCCCGTATCGCTCCGCCGATCCTCGGCTGAGATCGATTGACGGATCAGGCGCTCGATGCTCCGCAGAAGGCTGCGTTCGGCAACATCGCAGAGAGAAATGGCACTGCCCGAGGCGCCGGCGCGCGCCGTGCGGCCAATACGGTGAACGTAGTCCTCGGGCACGTCCGGCAGCTCGTAGTTGATGACGTGTGAAACGCCATCCACGTCGATGCCTCGTGCGGCGATATCAGTTGCAACGAGCACGCTGATCTTGGCTTTGCGGAAAGCATTGAGCGCCAGCTCGCGCTGCTTCTGGCTTTTGTTGCCGTGTATGGCGGCCACGCGGATGCCGGCGTCCTCCAGGTGCCTGGCAACGCGATCGGCACCCCGTTTTGTGCGGGTGAAAACGAGCGTGCGCGACATGCCGGGATCGGAAAGGAGCTCAGCGAGCAGGGCGCGTTTTCTCTGGCTTTCGATGTGGATCACACGTTGGCTCACGCGCTCGGCTGTCGATGCGACCGGCGCCACTGCAACCTTCACAGGATTGCGAAGAAATGTGCCCGCCAGAGCGTCGATCTCCTGGGGCATGGTTGCCGAGAACAGGAGCGTTTGCCGCTGAACCGGCAGATGCGAAATGATCTGCCGAATGGGCTTCACAAATCCCATGTCGAGCATGCGGTCGGCCTCGTCGAGCACCAAGATCTCGGTGCCCTTCAGATCTATGGACCGCGCGCTGATATGGTCCAGCAATCGACCCGGCGTGGCGATGAGAATATCGACACCGCCCGCAAGCGCCTGGATCTGTGGCCGATGGCCGACGCCGCCGAACACGACTGCAATGCTCGGGCGCAGATGGCGTCCGTAGGTCCTGAAGCTGTCGGCGATCTGCGAGGCGAGCTCGCGCGTTGGCGAGAGCACGAGCACGCGGCAGCCCTTGCGAGCGGCCGGCCGGCGTGTGTGCGCAAGCCGATGCAGGATAGGGAGCGCGAAAGCGGCAGTCTTGCCAGTTCCCGTTTGCGCGATGCCAAGTAGATCGGAGCCTGCCAGCACGGCCGGGATGGCTTTCGCCTGGATAGGTGTGGGGGTCGAGTAGCCTTCGCCCGTGAGCGCCTTCAGGATGGGGCCGGCAAGGCCGAGTTCGGAAAATTGGTTCACTTAGAATGCTTTCTTATTTGGCCGGGTTCCAGCGGCCGACGGTGCGCGTCGGTCGGGTCAAAGGCACGGCCTCGTTCGGAGACGCCCCGCGTGGCCTGGGCTGTCGGATGGGAAGTTCTTCAGGGCGCTCAACAGGGGAACGCGTTTCGGCTATGGCCTGAGCCAGGAAACCGGAATGTTCCTTCACGCGGCTGGAGCGCCGGAAACCGCTCGACGAGCGATGCACCTGAGATGGCATGCTGCGGTGCAAAAGTCAAAGGCTTTCCCCCAAAGAAGGAAAGGACGCAGTCCTGAGTGGGAGACCGGGATATTGAGCGAAATATCCCGGCCATCGGAGGCTTTGATATCGACGTGCTCAGAACCTGCCAATTGGCTCCTAAGAGCGCGCTAGCGGATCTTCGCGTTGAGCGCCCTATCGCGCCGGCGCAGTGCGTCGAAGCAGGGCGCGGATATATGGCATCACGACCGGCAGGATCAGGAGGATGCAGGCCAGCGCCATCAGCGTCGCCACGAGGCCATTCGACCAGAAGATGCTGAGCGAGCCTTTCGACATGATCAGGGACTGCCGAAAGGTGTCCTCGGCCTTGTCGCCAATGACCATGGCGAGAACGAGTGGCGCGATCGGATAATCCAGCTTTTTGAACGCGTATCCGACCGCCCCGAAAATCAGCACGAGCCAAAGATCGAACGGTCTGTCGCCGACAGTATATGCGCCCACCAAACAGACGACCACGATGGCCGGCCCCATGATGGAGAACGGGATGCGCAGGATGGCGGCGAAGAACGGAACGGTCGCAAGCACGACAATGACGGCCACGACGTTACCGAGATACATGCTCGCGATGAGGCCCCACACGAAATCGGGCCGCTCAATGAACAGCATTGGGCCGGGATTGAGGCCCCAAATCATCAGTCCGCCGAGCATGACAGCCGCCGTGGCGGAACCTGGAACGCCAAGGGCGAGCATCGGCAGCATGGCGCTTGTGCCTGCAGCGTGGTCGGCAGTTTCGGGAGAGATGATGCCCTCCGGCTCTCCTTTGCCGAAATTCTCGCGTCTCCGCGAAAAACGCTTCGCCAGGCCGTAGCTCATGAAAGAAGCAGCAGTTGGCCCGCCGGGCGTAATGCCCATCCAGCAGCCCACGAGACCGCTACGCAGCAAGGCGACCCAATAGCGGGGCATTTGTGCGGCCGTCTTCAGCACCTGCCACAGGGAGATCCGCGCGCGAAGGCCCTCAAGCCGAAGACCGTCCTCAATGGTGATGATGAGCTCTCCAAGGCCGAACAGCCCGATAACCGCGACGAGGAAGCTGATTCCCGCGATCAGCTGGTCGAAGCCGTAGGTGAGGCGCAGGTTCCCAGAGACGGAATCCATGCCAACGGCAGCCAAGGCGAAGCCGGTGCCAATGGAGACAATCGTCTTGAGCGGATTGGCGCCGCCGAGGCCGACGAAGCTCGCGAATGCCAGGAAATAGACGGCGAAATATTCCGCAGGGCTGAATTGCATCGCGAAACGCGCAACCCAGCCGGAGAGTAGTGTGATAATGATGACGCCCAGAAGCGCGCCGAAACCGGCGGAAAGGAAGGCGTAGCTTAAAGCTTCTGTCGCGTGTCCTTTCTTGGCCAGCGGATAGCCGTCAAACGTTGTGGCAACCGAGGATGGCTCTCCGGGAATGTTGAAAAGAATGGACGTCGTCGAGCCGCCGAACAGCGCCCCCCAGTACATGCTGGTGAGCAGAATGATGGCCGCGACGGGGTCCATGCTGAACGTCAGCGGCAGAAGCAGAGAAACGCCGTTGGGTGCGCCAAGCCCGGGCAGCACGCCCACGAGAATTCCCAGCAGCACACCAATCATCATGAGAAGGATGTGGTGGGCTGTCAGCGCAACGCTGAATCCGTGTAGGAGAGACGCCAAGCCTTCCATTGATCTTCTCTCAGAGGCCTAATGCGTTCTCAAGCGGCCCTTTGAGCAAAGGCGTCTTGAAACCGATTTCCAGGACCACATACATGAAAACGGCCATGCCAATTCCGACCAAGGCCGCCGTATGGATGCGATAGCCACCCTGAACCTTCATTGTGAAGAACAGGTAGAGCGCCATCCCAACGTAAAGGCCGAGCCACAGTGAAACCACGACCAGCCCGATAATTGGCAGGGTAAACGAGGCCACCGCCCGCAGCTGCTCAGCCGTTAGGAAAGCCTCGGCAGATGATCTCTTCTGCACGAGGGTTTGAATGATGATGCCGAGGCCTGCCGCTGTAATCAGCAGGCCGATGTAGAACGGAAACGCTCCGGGCTCGGGGCCCGATGGGCTCCAGCCGATACCAAATTCCAAGGCACCAAGCGTAACGGTGAGGCCGAACACCGTGGCGATGACGGCCGTCACCAATTCTGCTCCGAAGCGTGAAATCATCGTTCTTTCAGGGTGTAATCGGAAAAGGAAGGTTCAGGCTGGTCATTTGACCAGCCAGCCCTCTCTTTCGAACACTTTCTTGTTCTTTTCCTCGTCTTCGGCGATGAACTTCGCCATTTCCTCGCCCGTCATGAAACGCGGCGTTTGCACGGTGCGCGTGATGTACTCTTTCCACTCGGGCGTTTCGCTGACCTTCTTCAGGACATCCACGTAGAATGCGACAACGTCCGCAGGCACATTGGCCGGGAGCCACACCGTGCGCGGCATCTGGAAGCGGTCGATCGGAATGCCCTCGTCCTTGCAGAGCGGGATATCCGACCAGCCGATGTTGTCATAAACCTTCGGGCCTTCGGGCAGGCGCTCAGAGCTGAAGACGCAAAGCGGGCGAACCTGGCCAGCTTTCCACTGCCCGATGTTTTCGTTCGGGTTGTTGGTGTTGGAGTCGATGTGGCCACCAGCAAGTTGGACCGCTGCAGCACCGCCACCGTTGAACGGCACGTAGATGAACTTAACGCCGGCAGCGTGCTCGATCATGCTCACCAGCGTCTGGTCGGTGTCCTTGGACTGGCTGCCGCCCATTTTGAAGGTTTCGGGCTTCGCCCTGACGGCTTCGATATAATCCTTCGCCGTCTTGAATTCCGAATTGGCGTTCACCCACAGCAGGAATTCGTCCAACGCCATTACGGCAACAGGCGTCAACGTCGAACGATCAAAGCCCACTTTCGCGACGTAGGGCAGAAGATAAGCGTTGTTGGTGCCGAAAATGACCTTGTGAGGGTCGCCGGCAGCGCCGCGCGCGTAGACGTAGCCCTCAGCACCGCTGCCGCCGCCCTTGTTCGTCACAATGATCGGTTGATCGATTAGGTTGTGCTTCGCGATGGCCGATTGCACAACGCGGGCGAAGTTATCAGTACCGCCACCGGCGCCGGAGGTGACCACGAATTCAATCGGCTTCGAGGGCTTCCAAGCCTGCGCCGCAGATGCGCCGAATGTCAGCGCTGCAGCGGCAACGACGCCGAACAATTTACTTACTTTACACATTTTAAATGACCTTCCTCCTTGAACGATTTCACCCAACGGTCCTCTTTTTCTGCCTTTTAAGTAGATAAGCAGATTTCAAGAGGCCATTGTACTGCGCGACGCCATTTCTATTGCGAGCAGCAGCGCTGTGCGGCTTGCACCGATATTTGCAATTCCCTTGCCCGCGATGTCATAAGCTGTTCCATGGGCGGGCGTGCAAATCGGAAACGGAAAGCCGCCGATAAGCGTTACGCCGCGGTCGAAGCCCATGAGCTTCATCGCGATCTGCCCCTGGTCGTGATACATCGTGAGCACGGCGTCGAAATCACCATTCTTAGCGCGCAAGAACACCGTGTCCGAAGGGAAGGGGCCTTTGACGGCAAAACCTTGCGCTTGAGCCTTTTCGACGGCGGGGCCGATAACATCGATTTCTTCCCGGCCGAAATTGCCGCCGTCACCCGCGTGCGGATTGAGCGCCGCAACAGCGATGCGGGGCTGCTCAAAACCCGCCTGACGCATGCAGTTATGCGTGAGAGTCAGAGAGCGCAAAATGCGCTCCTCGGTAATTGCGTCGGCCACCTTGCGCAGTGGAATGTGCGACGTGACCCGCGCATTCCAGAGCTTGCCGAGAATGTTGAATTCGCTCGCCTGCGCATCGCTCTCAAGCGCGTCGCGCACAAAACGAATTTCATCGTCATAGTTGGGATACGCCATCCGCATGGCGGCTTTATTGAATGGCGTAAAGAAGACGGCGTCAGCTTTTCCAGCTGCAGCGAAGCGTAGGGCGCGGCGGAAGTTTTCCGTCGCGAATTTGCCGCCGGCAAGCGTCGCGGTGCTGGGGGTGACGTCAGCCGGATCGAGATGGCGAAGATCGACGAAAATCGGCTTGTCGGCCTCTGCCGGGACATCGTCCTCCGACGAGACGACCTTCACATCGGGATCAACCTTGGCGACGGCAGCGCCGGCGTCGAGTATCCGTTTGTCGCCGAAAACGACAAACTTGGCCTTGGGGCGGATTTCTGAGTCAGCGAGAAGCTTCGCAGTCAACTCGGGGCTGATCCCTGCAGGATCCCCCATCGCAAAAGCAATAACGGGCAAACCGCCCCGCGAGCCGGCTTCCATCAGCGTTTCCATCATTTAACAAGCCTGCGGGCGAGTATAACGACGGACCCTTGCGGTTCAAGAATATTGTATGCAGCATGTAGCGTTCAAAGGGACGCATTACACAGGCGGTTGGGATGGAAAGACGCCTGACGGGCGAGGCACGTAACCCCACGATGACGGAAACCCAGGATCTGGGAAGCATACCACCGATCGCGCGAAAGACGCTGCACGACGAGGTCGTCGAGCGGCTGAGAGATCTTATCATCGAAGGGCGCCTGGCCCCCGGCACGCGGATCAACGAAGTGCAGGTCGGCGCCATGCTGGGCGTGTCACGCACGCCGTTGCGCGAAGCGATCAAGACCCTGGCCCGCGAGGGGCTCGTCGAGAATGTGCCGTCGCGCGGCGCCGTAGTGCGACGCTTTAGCGAGCGCGATGTGGCCCAGATCCTCGAGGTCTTGAAGGCGCTGGAGCAACTTGCGGCACGTCTCGCGTGTCAGAATGCCGACGACAAGACGATCGCCGAGATTGCCGACATGCATCGGCGAATGATGAATCTGTACAAGCGGCGGCAGCGGCTCGAATACTTCAAGCTCAACCAAGCCATTCACTCCGCGATCGTGAAGGCATCGGGCAACGAGGCCCTGGTCGAAATGCATGGGCTTCTGCAAGCGCGGATCAGGCGCGTCCGCTATCTCGGACACGAGACGCCGGGGCAGTGGGCCGATGCAGTTGCGGAACACGAGGAGATGATCGCCGCCCTGACAAAACGAGATGGCGAGGCGCTTGCCGAGGTAATGGGGCGGCATCTCGATGCGACCTTGGTCCGCGTCCGCCGCGCGTTGTGACGCTCCGGTTCGTGTTCTGAAAAAATAGAGGCGCTCCGCAGTAGGCGGAGCGCCTGCGAAAGAGATCAGAAGAGCAAGGATCAGCTGCTCTCGATCAAATCCGCGCGCCGCTTCAGCAGCGAGCCGGCCTTGGTACTTGTGATCTTGTACTCCCAGCCCTTGGCTTGATTGCGGATCTTCTCGGCCATTTCCTTGGCATCGCCTTCGCCGGAGGCGGCTATGGAAAGCCAATAATCGTCGCCGTCTTTCCGCAGCCAGTAGGTGATCTCCAAGCCTTGCTCATTTTTGAAGGAGACCGTGCTCACGTCGCCTGAAGGTGGCGCATCCAGCTTGCGCACGTCATCCACATCGATCCGCGCCGCGGCACGCAGGACGCCATCAGCAGCCGTGGTGTCCTTGAGCTTGGCATCGGCGGGCAGCCCCACGAATTGCGTCTTGCTCTTGTCAGAGGCGTCCCGCTCGATCTTGAGGAGCTCTTCGCCAGGGATGTGGATGGTGAGCGTCTGGATCTTGTCGCTCTCGGTCTCGACGAGCGTCGGGTTGATCCAGGAACGGACCTCGGCGCGCACATCGATTTCAGCGTTGGCGAGCCAGGTCTGCGCGTCGCCGGCCTTGCGGACATACGTACCACTCTTGCCGGAGCCGAAGGCGTCCCACCGCCGCTTGCCGATCACGAGGTCAGCGATTGTCTTGCCGGAACCATCGAGAAGCTTAAGTGAACGGGATTTGGCATCCTTGGACGACGGATCTTCCAGCTCAAGCAGCGCGTGGCGGTCCGGCATGCGCGTCTTGGCCTCGATCAGCTCCGCCTGCGCCAACTTCACAAGAAGGGCGCGAACCTTGTCAGGGTCCGCCGGATAGCTATCGCGCTCCTTGATACTCCACTGGCCGTTGGCATTGCTTTCCAACGTCAGTGTGTTTCCTTCACGGGTGATGACGAGGCTGCTGACGTCTACGTTGCCCGAGGCCAGTGCCGGGACAAGCTTCTCGCCGACGACCCGGCCCTGATCCCATTGGTTATACGTCGTGTAGGCGGCCACTGCGGCAGCGCCGGAGATGACAGCGGCCAATGCGATCATCACGAACGTTTTGGGTTTCATGTGGTGATCTCCTGGCGAAAGCTGTTCTCCTCAATTCTTGCGCCGACGGCGGACGAGAGCCCACCCAACGGCGCCGGCACCGAGCAGCAGAGGCACGGCCCCGATGTTGGCGAACTTGAGCCAAGCATCGAGGCGGTCGATGTCCTCGCGCAGGGCGCGCTTCACCTCGCGCAGTTCGCGGCGCACGGTCAGCATTTCTCCGCGGAACCGCTCGATGGCTTCCCGCTCCTTGTCGGTGAGGATGACGGTCTCGCCTTCGCCCACCTTCTCAAGCCGCGCGAGCTGATCCTGCAGCTCCTTGAGCTTGTTAGTCAGCGCCTGCTCCTTTTCGCGATAACGGCGCTCGGCATCGCGGCGAATTTCGGCCACCAGCTCGAAGGGCCGATCAACCACGCCGCGGCCGCGCAGCGTGATCAGGGCGTCGGAGCCGGACAGATTCTCGAGCGCATTCACCACCAGCGCCGAGTTGTGTGCATGAGGCACGGCGATCTGCTGGCCAAGGAACTCGCGGACATCGACCCAGAACTGATCACTCAGCAGGTCGGTGTCGGCGATGATCAGCACATTGATGTTGCCTTCGGCCCGGTGCTCGGCCTTCTCCTTCTCGGCGTCAGCCTTGCTCGCGTCCGAGGATTCCGACTTCGACGAGCTGTCGTCCTTGTCGTCGGATTTCTCCGCCTTGGGCCGGCCGTCGGGATAGGCGCTCTTCGCCTGGCCTGATACGCGCGCGGCGATGACCAACGGTTTGCCGCCGGGCTTGTACTCGCGGAGCAGACCGACGGCGTCCGGCATCGGGGAGATCTTCTCGGTCGGAATGACCATCGCCTCGGCGCTCGTCTGGATTACCGGCGCGAACTTGGTCGTTGCGCCTTCAGCCGGGCTCAGGAAACCGACCGACGCCAGATTGAGGCGCTCGATGCCTGCGGAGAGCACATCGCTCTGATCGAGGTTACCGCTGTCCAGGCTCAGCCAGGCGACATAATCCGTGACGATGTTGTTGAACCCACCACCGAACTGGACACGCCGGGCATGTTCGATATCACCGGCAACCTGCTTGCCGTCGAAGTTGACGCCCCATGCCTTGAGTAGCTTGCCGAACTCATCAAAATTCGGCGTCGCCCCGAACATCATGGGGTTGGGCGGCTGCAGCGTTTCCGCCACCGGGTCGACGAAGGCCAGCACCCGACCGCCCTTCAGCGCGAATTGGTCGATCGCATAGACCGTTTCAGCCGGAAGCGCGTCGGGCTGCACGATCATCAGCACGTCGACCTCTGCAGGGACTTCCTTGAAGTCCTTTCCGAGCGTCCTCACCTCGAAGACGTCGCGGATTTGCTGCATCACCATCTGCTGCGGCAGCGGCTGGCGCATCCCCATCACGGGATCGAGGCCGCCGTCGACCGGCAGTGTCGAAACAAGCCCAATCACCGGCTTTTTCGGATGCGCGAGCGAGTAGATCAGCTTGGTGACGTCGTACTCGATGAACCGCTCGCGCTCGGGTGAGAAGAAGCCGATGGTCTCCTCATTGTCGGTCGAGTTGGCACCGACAATACCGAAGTAGCCGAGGTCGCCTTCCGGATTGAGCCGAATGCCACGAAGGCCCGCAGCCACGGCGCGATCCTCAGCGTCCGAGAACGGCTCGGGGTCAATGTACGAGATTTGCAGCTTGTTGCCTGAAATGGAGCGATACTGCTCCAGCAGCGTGCGGACGCGCTCGAAGTTCTTCGCGAACGAAGGCGCAGCCTCGCCGAGCTTGTTCGAGTAGTAGACGCGGATATCGATCGGCTCGTCGATCGTCTGCAGCGCCTTCCGCGTGCCTTCCGAAATCGTGTAAAGGCCTTCCTTCGTGAAATCAGCCTTCACTGAGCGCAGCAGCGTTGCGCTGATGAGATTGATGGCTAGGAAGACGACGCCGGCGAGCGCCAGTCCCGTCCACGCCATGGTGTGCCGCGGCATTCGGGAAACCCACTGTGCCGCCTTTTCAAGGGGTGAGGTGAATTTCGAGCTCATGGCGCGCTCCTCCCTTCAAGCGGCCTTCTTCTGATCGACGATGATGCGGTTCGCGAACAGGGCGAACACGATCAACGAGAAATAGAAGATCAGAGCCGGCAGGCTGACGATGCCTTTCGAGAAGTCCTCGAAATGGGACAGGAAGCTCAGACTCTGAATGGCGGCGACGACGAACTGCGGTGCCCACATACGGAAGGCGTTGAGCACCAGGTCCATGCCGCTCATCAGCAAAAGGAAGCAAACCACCGCCGCGACGATGAAAGCGATGACCTGGTTCTTAGTCAGCGCCGAAATGCAGGAGCCAATGGCGAGAAAGGCGCCAGCGGTAAGGAAGCTGCCAATGTAGCTTGCAAGGATGACGCCGTTATCCGGCGAGCCCAGAACGTTGACAGTGATCCACATCGGGAACGTCAGCATCAGCGCAACGCCGATCACTGCCCACGCCGCCAGATACTTGCCGACAATTGCCTCGCCGGGCGACAGCGGCAGCGTCATCAAAAGCTCGATGGTGCCCGTCTTGCGCTCCTCCGCCCACAACCGCATCGCGATGGCCGGCACCAGGAGCAGGAACAGCCACGGGTGATAGACGAAGAAGCTCGTCAGGTCGGCCTGATTGCGGTCGAAGAAGTTGCCGACATAAAAGGCGAATGCGCCGGTCAGCGCTACGAAAATGATGAGGAACACGAACGCCAGGGGCGTCGCAAAATAAGCGCCGAACTCGCGCTTGGTGATGATCCAGGTGCGCTTCAGGCTATCAAGCATGGCCGCCCCCCTGATCCGACGTTGTGATCTGACGGAACACGTCATCGAGCTTGCCGCGCTCGACGTAGATTTCCTCGACAACGATCGCCGACTCGCGAATCGCTTGCGTCACCTCTGCGGCAATCGACATGCCGTTCTTGGGAAGAGCGCGGAGGTGTAGATGGCCGTTGGCCTTACCCAACGTCTCGACAGTCGCAATCGACGGGAAGCGCTGGAGCGCTTGCATAACGATTTCAGCCTGGTCGGTGGCGACGCGGATCGCCACCGCGCCGTGATTGGGCGCGCGTTGCCGCAGATCCTCTGCCGTCCCATCGGCGACGATGCGACCCTTGTCGATGACGACTGCGCGCGTGCAGACCGCTTCGACCTCTTCAAGAATATGCGTTGAGACGATGATGGCCTTGTCCCTGGCCATATCTCGGATCAGCTCGCGCACCTGATGCTTTTGATTGGGATCGAGGCCATCGGTCGGCTCGTCCATGATCAGAACTTGCGGGTCATGAAGGATGGCCTGGGCGATGCCGACCCGGCGTTTGTAACCCTTCGAGAGTGTTTCGATGTTCTGGTGGAGAACCGAGTGCAGGCCGGTCTTATCGACGGCGGCGTCGACGCGCCGTTGGGCCTCTGCGCCGCGGAAGCCGCGAATGGCCGCGATGAAGCGCAGAAACTTGGCGGGAGTCATTTCGGCGTAGGCCGGCGCACCTTCCGGGAGATAGCCAAGGTGGGCCTTGGCGGCCAGCGGCTGCTCCTGCACATCGTAACCGGCGATGCGCGCCGTGCCCGAGTCCGGCTCGAGGAAGCCGGTGATCATCTTCATGGTCGTGGATTTTCCGGCCCCGTTCGGACCCAGAAACCCGAGGACCTCGCCCGGCATGACGGTCAGCGAAATGCCGTTGACCGCTTTGATGTTGCCGAAGCTCTTTTTCAATGCATCGGCTTCGATCAATGCAGGCATGCGCCCTCCCTTGTGGCTTAGAGTTGCGCGCGTCGATGAGTGGATTGGGCGGAATACTCCACTGAAACCACTTCCGTTTTCAACCCCGCACGGATGATAGGCGGCTTCACCCGCACCTAAAGAAAAGGGCACGCGCCATGCGCGCGTGCCCTCGGTCAGGACCTCTTAGAAGTCCATCCCGCCCGGTGTCGCCGGGGCAGGAGCCTGCTTCTTCGGCTTCTCGGCGATCATCGCCTCAGTGGTGATCAGCAGGCCCGCGACGGAAGCGGCATCCTGCAGAGCCGTACGGACCACCTTCGTGGGGTCGATGATGCCCTTCGCGACGAGGTCACCGTACTCGCCGGTCTGGGCGTCATAGCCCCAATTGTACGTGTTGTTGTCGAGGATCTTGCCGACGATGATCGAGCCATCCTCGCCCGCGTTCTGCGCGATCTGGCGTGCCGGCGCCTGGATCGCCCGGCGAATGATGTTGATGCCGGTCTTCTGATCCTCGTTGGCCGGGTTGAGGCCATCGAGCGCTTTCAGCGACCGCAGCAGGGCAACACCGCCACCCGGAACGATGCCTTCCTCGACGGCCGCACGGGTCGCATGGAGGGCGTCGTCGACGCGGTCCTTGCGCTCCTTGACCTCGACCTCGGTCGCACCGCCGACCTTGATCACCGCAACGCCGCCAGCGAGCTTCGCCAGACGCTCCTGCAGCTTCTCACGGTCGTAGTCGGAGGTGGTCACCTCGATCTGCTGCTTGATCTGGTTGATACGGGCCTCGATGTTCTCCTTCTTGCCGGCGCCGTCGACAATGGTCGTGTTGTCCTTATCGATGGTCACCCGCTTGGCCCGGCCAAGCATGTCGAGCGTGACGTTCTCGAGCTTGATGCCGAGGTCCTCGGAGACGACCTGGCCGTTGGTGAGGATCGCGATATCCTCGAGCATCGCCTTCCGGCGGTCACCGAAGCCCGGCGCCTTGACGGCCGCAACCTTCAAGCCACCACGGAGCTTGTTGACGACCAGCGTCGCGAGCGCCTCGTTCTCCACGTCCTCAGCAATGACGAGGAGCGGCTTGCCGGTCTGCACGACCGCCTCGAGGACGGGAAGCAGCGGCTGCAGGGAGGAGAGCTTCTTCTCGTGGATGAGGATATACGGATCCTCAAGCTCGACCGTCATCTTATCGGGGTTGGTGATGAAGTACGGCGAGATGTAGCCGCGGTCGAACTGCATACCCTCGACCACGTCGAGCTCGGTCTCGAGGCTCTTGGCTTCCTCGACCGTAATCACGCCTTCCTTGCCGACCTTCTCCATGGCCTCGGCGATCATCTTACCGATCTCGGTGTCGCCGTTGGCGGAGATGGTGCCGACCTGGGCGATCTCGCTGCTGTTGGTTACCTTCTTGGAGTTCTTCTTGAGGTCCTCAACGACGGCGGCGACAGCCATGTCGATGCCGCGCTTCAGGTCCATCGGGTTCGCGCCGGCAGCCACGGAGCGGGCGCCTTCACGAACGATGGCCTGGGCGAGAACAGTGGCGGTCGTGGTGCCATCGCCGGCAAGGTCGTTGGTCTTGGACGCCACTTCGCGCAGCATCTGGGCGCCCATGTTCTCGAACTTGTCCTCGAGCTCGATTTCCTTGGCGACCGTCACGCCATCCTTCGTTGTGCGCGGAGCGCCGAAGGACTTCTCGATGACGACGTTACGACCCTTGGGGCCGAGCGTTACTTTTACCGCGTCAGCCAGAATGTCGACGCCGCGCAGCATCTTCTCGCGCGCGTCGTGCGAAAATTTCACCTCTTTGGCGGACATACTTGTTCGATCCTCTTTAAGAGTTGTTCCTCTTGCAGAGTCGGCAGCCGTTTCCGACCGGCGCCGAAGACAACAACCACCCTTTGCCGAGCACCATTCCAGCGCCGGCTAAGTGCATTACTGACGGACTAAGAATTGGGAGAGCTTAGGCTGCGGCTTTCGCCTTGGCCTCTTTTTCAAGGATGCCCATGATGTCGCTCTCTTTCAGGATCAACAGCTCTTCGCCGTCGATCTTCACCTCGGTACCGGACCACTTACCGAAGAGAACGACGTCGCCAACTTTTACATCGAGGGGAATGATCTTGCCTTGCTCGTCGCGGGTACCAGGGCCTACGGCGAGGACTTCACCCTGCTGGGGCTTCTCCTTCGCCGTGTCGGGAATAATGATGCCGCCCGCTGATTTCTCTTCCGCCTCGATGCGGCGCACCACAACACGGTCATGCAGGGGGCGAAACTTCATTTGTTCAACCTCCATTGCCCTAACCAGCTATGTGCAACGAAGCGAGCCCATGCCTGGCGCCCACTCCGCGGCAAATGTACTTAGTCGCGGCTTTGGCACTGTCAAGGGGAGAGTGCTAACGAAGAAAAACAATAAAAATCAACAAGTTGCCCAAAGACGGAGGTTGTCAGTGCTGTTCTTTTCGGCGCTTGGCGCTGGCTGTCTCGTGGAACGAAGTGGGGCCGGAAGGACTTGATCGCGCTTCAAAAGGCTGGCTTCGACAAAACGCTTGTATCCGCTACAGTAGTTCTTGGAACTTAACTGCTTTTGAAGAAGACTACGCCATTGCTTGCAACTAATGGTTGTTGATTGTCGCGCAAGAACTCCCCATAGAGGCCGGTGGAAAAACGAGTAGTTGTTCATGTATGAGACTTACGCCGATATTTTGATCGTTGATGACCAAGAAGCCTCCCGTTTGAGCAAGACCGCAATTCTTCGCCGCGATAACTGGAACATTATTGAGGCCACAACCGGCTCGGAGGCGCTTCAGCTTTTTTCGGAGCGGCTTTTTGATCTCGTCGTTCTTGACGCGGACCTGCCGGATCAGAGCGGCATCGAGGTTGGCCGCCAGATCAAGCAACAGCGGCCAGACGTGATGGTCCTGCAGACCTCGTCAGGCCACCTGGGTTATGGCGCGACGGATTCCGAACCTCTTGCAGACGGCTATCTGGTCGAACCGATCCGGCCGGAAGAGCTTGTCGCTCAGGTACGTACGCTTCTGCGCCTCCGATGGGCCGAACGCCGTCAGGAAGAAGCTGAGGCGCTACTCGCCCATAGCCTCGAGGCTTCGGCGATCGGGACGTGGGAATGGGACATCGCGGAGGACCGGCTAAAACTATCCGACGTCTTCTCGGAGCTGCTGGGCCACTACGAAAAGCCGTTCAGCCAGGGACGGCCGTGGAACCAGTTCGTCCTCCCTCAGGACCAGCCAATTCTTGATGAGGCTCTCGCTGAGGCCATCGAGAAGCGCGGCATGCTTAACGTCGAGTTTCGCGTCAGGCGCAGGGACGGCGAAGTTCGCTGGCTTGCGGCCCGGGGGCGAATGTCAGACGGCAGCCGCTCGCGCATGACCGGTGTCATCGTCGACGTGACCGACCGGAAAATCGCGGAAGAGAAAGCCGCGCGCCTTGAAGCCATCGTGGCGCAGTCTCCTGAGGCCATCATCAGCTATGACCTGGAACATCGGATCCAGTCATGGAACCGGGGGGCGGAGGTTCTTTTCGGCTTCAGTGAAAAAGAAGTCATCGGAAAGACGCCCCAGGAAACGATCGTCCCTCCACAATACTACGAACAATCGGCGCAAGTTCATCACGAGGCTTTGGCGGGCAAAATCCAGAATTTCGAAACGCAACGCCAAACCAAAGATGGCCGACTCATTGATGTGGCTTTAACCGCCGCGCAAATTCACGATCGCCAGGGAAATCCTTTGGGAAAACTGGTTATCGTGCGCGACATCACCGAAAAGAAGAAGGCGGAACGCGCGCTGGTCGCAGCCCAACAACGCATGCAGGCGGTCCTGGAGGCGGTTCCCGTCGGGATCTGCTTTTCTGCGGACGCAACCTGCAAATACGTGATGGGGAATTCGGCGCTGTTTCGCCAGTTCGAAATAGAACCTGGCACCGTGCTTTCGCTTAGTGAAAAGACCGAAGCGAAGAAAAGGACACGCCTCATTCAAGACGGGCGCGAGCTGCCCTTCGAGGAAGTTCCCCTAAAAAGGGCTGTTGTCGAGAACCGGATCATCGAGCCAGTCGAGTTCGAAGTACATTTGCCCAGCGGGCGGACCTGGATCTGTGAAGCATCCGCGGCGCCCGTCAGGGGCCCTAATGGCGAAGTCATCGGCGGCGTTGCCGTTACTGTCGATGTCACGGAGCGCAAGCGCACCGAGCAGCACATCAATTTGCTGATCGCGGAAACCAACCACAGAGCAAAGAATCTGCTCAGCGTCGTGCAGGGAATTGCGCGCCTGACAGCCCCCGCGTCCGATCCGAAAGTCTTTGCGGAGCGGCTTTCACAGCGCCTTCGCGCTCTGGCCATCAACCAGGATTTGCTCGTTCGCGCCAACTGGGAAGGCATCGAATTCGAGGACTTGGTCCGATCGCAGCTTGAGCCGTTCCAAGGCCTGGTTTCGAGCCGGTGCACCATTTCGGGGCCGCCGCTTCGTGTGTCCCCATCAGCGGCGCAAGCGATCGGCATGGCTTTGCACGAGCTCGCCACAAACGCTTCGAAGTACGGGGCTCTGTCGGAGCCTGAAGGAAAGCTGGCGGTATCCTGGGATATCGACATGGCCGGCCAGGAGCCAATCTGTCATATCCGTTGGCGCGAATTCGGCGGCCCGGAAGTCGAGCAGCCGGCTCGCAAAGGCTTCGGCCACACCGTGATTGTGCACTTCGTGGAGCAGGCGCTGGGGGCCGACGTGCGGCTGAGCTATAACCCAGGGGGTGTCGAGTGGGAGGTGACCGCACCCCTGGGCCGAGTGATGGAGCACGGTTCGAAGTTGGACGCCTGAAGCCTGGAGCCGCAGGATCACCTCTCGGTCGCCTGACGCGCGAAAAGGCCGGCCCGCTGGGCGGCCTTGTCCAGTTCGCGTAGCCACAGAACTGAGCTGGCGACGATCGCACACACCAGCCAGTCCTTGAGGCTAAGCGCCGTCGTCGAGAAAGCTTCTTGCAAGAAGGGCACGTAAACGACCAGGATTTGCAAGAAGAGCGAGAAGAGCACCGCTCCCCAAAGCCAGCCGTTTCTGAACAGTCCAACGAATGCGCTTTTCTCGTCTGAGCGCGCATTGAAGACGTTGAAGAGCTGGAACAGGACGAGCGTTGTGAACGCCATTGTCTGTGCATAGGTCTGATCGCCCGTGCCCTCGATGAGACCGCCGGGCAGGCACGCATCCAAGACCAGCAGAGTGCCCGCAGCCATAACGGCGCCGACGAAAATGATACCCCGCCACATTTGTCCTGTCAGGACGCCTTCGCCGCGGGGACGCGGGCGTTGGTTCATGAAATCGGGATCGGCCGGATCAACGCCGAGTGCGAGCGCGGGAGCGCCGTCAGTAATCAGATTGATCCAGAGGATTTGCGTTGCGACCAGTGGCAGTGCGAGTCCCTTGTCGTTGGCGGTCAGACCAATCATCTCGGCGAGCAAAACGCCGAAAAACATGGTCATGACCTCACCGATATTCGACGAGAGCAGGTAACGCAGAAACTTGCGAATATTCGCGAAAATCGCGCGGCCCTCTTCGATGGCGGCAACAATTGTCGCGAAATTGTCATCAGCCAAAACGATGTCAGCGGCTTCGCGAGACACATCGGTGCCCGTGATGCCCATGGCGATGCCAATGTCCGCAGACTTGAGCGCCGGGGCGTCATTCACGCCATCGCCCGTGACGGCTACGGTCAGGTTCTGCCGTTTGAGCGCCTCAACAATCCGGAGTTTGTGCTCGGGGTTGGCGCGCGCATAGACGGAAACGTCGGACACGACCTTGTCAAGGTCTGCATCCGTCATTGCCTCAAGTTCGGCGCCAGAAATAACGCGGCCATCGGTGGCAATATCGAGCTCCGCAGCTATAACGGCTGCCGTTTTCGGGTGATCGCCCGTAATCATGATCGGGCGAATCCCGGCTGCCTTGGCGCGACGGACGGCCTCTTTCACCTCCTGTCGTGGCGGGTCGATGAGTCCATACAACCCCACGAAAACGAGATCCGTCTCCAGACGCTCGCTCAGCTTGAGCGGCATGCCCTCGGGGATATGACGGAAAGCGCAGGCGAGCGTTCGTAAGGCCTCGCCGGCAAGCTCGTTGTTCGTCTCCAGAATTTCGGCTCGACGTGCGTCTGTGAGTGGGCGCAGTCCATCTCCGACAAATTCATGCGAGCAGCGGCCGAGAAGAACGTCGGGCGCGCCCTTGGTCATGATGATGAGGCTGTCCGAATTTTCCCGATCGGCGTGGACAGTGCTCATCAGTTTGCGTTCGGAGGAAAAGGGAATTTCGGCAACCCGCGGATAGCGTGCATCGAGATCCTCGGCTTTGAGACCCGCCTTGCGGGCGGCGACGATCAGTGCACCCTCCGTGGGATCGCCCTGGATCGTCCAGCGTCCATCATTTTGCTCGAGAATGGCGTTGTTCACACGATCGGCAATGGTCAGTGCCTGTTCGATCTCACGCTCCAACGCCCGTTCGAAGGCTCTTTGCCCTTCCAGGTGGACGTCACCATTGGGGGCATAGCCCGTGCCGGAGAATTTCACACGGCCGCTCGCCGTGACGATCGTCCGGACCGTCATTTCATTCCTGGTCAGCGTGCCCGTCTTGTCCGATGCGATCACATCAGCAGAGCCTAGCGTCTCCACCGCCGCCAGGCGCCGCACGATAGCGTAGCGCTTGGCCATGCGCTGAACGCCGATCGACAAAACGGCCGTGACGACAGCCGGCAAACCCTCGGGCACGGCGGCAACGGCCAGCGCCACGCCAAGGATCAGCACGTCGAAAATGCCGCCTCCTTCGACCTTTTCGACAAGGAGAACAGTCGCGATAATGACGACGGCGATGGCGACGACGACCCCGCCGAGGATCTTGCCCACGCGATCGAGCTCCTGCTGGAGCGGTGTCGTTTCCTCGGGGGATTTCTCGAGCATCTCGGCGATGCGACCCATCTGGGTTTGCATACCGGTGGCGGTAACGACCGCGCGGCCGCGCCCGAATGTGACGATCGTGCCGCTGAACACCATGTTCTGCTGATCGCCGATGCTTTCGGCATTATCGAGCGGATCAATGTCTTTTTCGACCGGCACGCTTTCGCCCGTGAGTGCGGCTTCCATGGTCTGGAGTGAAATCGACGCGATGAGCCGCGCGTCGGCGGGAATGCGATCGCCCTCGCAGAGCAAAATGATGTCCCCAGGCACAAGCTCCGCCGCCGGGATGATCTGCTGCGTCCCATCGCGAATGACGGTAGCCTGCGCTGCCAGCGTGCGCCTCAACGAAGCGAGCGCTTCCTCCGCTCGTTCCTGCTGCACGTAGCCCATCGAGGCATTGAGGAGCACGATGGTGATGATCGCGATTGCTTCGTAGGGGAGCGGGGTATCGAACTCGTAGAGCCAGACTGCTGCCGAGATCACCGCAGCGATGATGAGGAGGATGATCAGGACATCGGTGAACTGGGCAAGAAATTTGCGCCACTTGGGGATCGGCTGCTCGGTTTCGAGCTCGTTCCGGCCGAAATGGGCAAGCCGCGCTTGCGCTTCCTGGGTGCTCAGGCCCTTTTCAACATCCGTCTTGAGGGCCGCGACCACATCGCCGACGTCCCTTCGGTAGGGCTCGACCCGTTCAACGTCCCTCGCGTTGATGCTCATGCGATCCCTGTTTTCTGCTCCACTCTTCCTGAGCTTGATCGTGCTGCGGGGCTTCCGGTTCCTCGACATGAACCGGGCGGTTGTATGTTTCGTTGATACAGATCAGATCTCGGGTTGTAATTTAAAGCGGGCGGGTCGAGGGGCACTCCCAAGGGCTGAAAAACTTTTCTTCCGCGTGGCAGGCTGATGGCAGATTGTAAGAAATAGAAGTGTAGTCTAATCGGGCACGGGCGCACCACGGAGCATCCGTCCCGCCCCCAACATCCTGAGAGGCCGAGATGTCCGAGCTGCTGCGACCGATGCCGAGCGAGTACCAGCCCCAGAACCCGATCCACCCGGGGGCACGTATCGGCCATGTCCACCTGAAGGTTGCCGATCTTGACCGTGCGCTCCGATTTTATTGTGGAGTGCTCGGGTTTCAGCTGATGCAGCGCTACGGCAGGCAGGCGGCGTTCATTTCGGCGGGCGGGTATCACCACCACATCGGGCTCAACACGTGGGAAAGCCTCGGCGGTTCGCCGCCGCCTCCCGGCACGACCGGCCTTTACCATCTCGCCATCCTGTACCCGACACGAGCCGCGCTCGCCGATGCGCTCCGTCGGCTGATGGCAGCAGGCGTCCCTCTCGACGGCGCCTCGGATCACGGCGTCAGCGAGGCTTTGTATCTTCGCGATCCAGACCAGAATGGGATCGAGCTTTACTGGGACCGCCCGGAGGATCAGTGGCCGCGAACGCCCGATGGTCATCTCGCTATGGTCACGAAACGGCTCGATCTTGAATCCCTGCTCAGCGAGCTGGAAACTTAGAAGGTCTCTTTCCACAAAGGAAAATTGCCTTTTGCTTCGGCAAACTGCTTTCTATTTGGTGTTGACGTTCCCGGCCAGCCTCGGTGGATTTATTGCTGGCAATGCCAGGAGCATAAGGGGCGAATGCTTCTTCTTCTTCCGATAAGCAACTCTCGATCCGGCGAGCAGTTGGCGAAGAATGCCCCATGGAATCGTCCTCCCCATAGCTTTGTCAGGAATTGACCGTGAATCGTGAACGCGCACCCATTCGTGTCGGCATCGATATCGGCGGAACGTTCACAGACCTTCAAATTCACGATCCGAGACAACGCATTATCCGATCCTATAAGGTGGCAACCACGCCAGAGGATCCCTCGATCGGACTCATCCGAGGTTTGACCGAGGCGAGCCAGCGCTATCAGTTTGCGCTTCAAGATATCGGTTACATCCTTCACGGGACGACGATCGCCACAAACGCGGTCCTCGAGCGGAAATTTCCGCGCGGCGCACTTGTGACAACTGCTGGCTTCGAGGATGTCCTCGAAATCGGCCGGCATAGCCGCCGGGAGATTTATTCCGTCTGGCCGCAACCAGCCTCGCCGCTCATCGAAAGAAAGCTGCGCTTTGGCGTCGTTGAACGCATGACGGCGCGGGGAGAGCCTGAAATCCCGCTGACGGAGGCCGAGCTTTCGGATCTCGTCGAGAAATTGCGGAGCGCGGACGTCGCTACCGTCGCTGTCTGCCTGCTGAACGCTTACCTCAATCCGGATCACGAAAATCGAGTGGCTGAGCGGCTCGCGCGCGATCTGCCATCGATTGCGGTTTCGCTCTCGTCCGAGGTCAGCCCTGAAATTCGTGAGTACGAACGCTCGAACACGACGGTTCTTAACGCACTGCTCATCCCAGTCGTGAGGCGCTATCTGGAGCGCCTCGAGGGCCGACTGAGGGAAGCAGGGATCGGCGGCCGATTGCTGATCGTGCAGTCGAACGGCGGCGTATGTAGCCCGGAAACCGCTGCCCGCGAGCCGGTGCGCCTGTTGCTTTCAGGCCCGAGTGGAGGGGCACTGGGTGCGCTTGCATTGTCGCGCGAGTTCGGCGCCGCATCGCTGGTAGGCGTCGATATGGGGGGCACCAGCTTCGATGTCTCCGTGGTGCATAACGACCGGATTGAGGTCATCACTCAGGGTGAAATTGACCGACTACCTGTTCGCGTGCCCATGATCGAGATCCGGACCATCGGCGCGGGAGGGGGGTCGATCGCACGGGTCGATGCGGCCAAGCGTGTGACGGTTGGGCCAGAGAGCGCCGGGGCCAATCCAGGACCCGTTTGCTACGGCCGCGGCGGGGTGGAGCCGACAGTCACGGATGCTAATCTGGTGTTGGGGCGGCTTGATGCAGAATACTTTCTGGGCGGAGCAATGCTGCTAGACCTCGCGGGGGCTCAACGGGCTATTCGCGAGAAGTTCGCTCAACCGCTCGATCTGCCCCTGGAGCCGGCCGCCAATGGCATCATAGCTATCACGAACACGAGTCTCGCGGCGGCTATTCGGCTGAGCCTTTTCGAGAAGGGCCTCGATCCGCGGGATTTCACCATTTTGTCATTCGGTGGTGCCGGTTCGATTCATGCCTGTGCCGTTGCCGACGAGCTCGGCATCAAGCGCATCATTTTCCCGGCGAATGCCAGCACGTTCTCGGCCTGGGGCATTCTCCATTCGGACATTGCGCACGACTTCGCCCGTAGCCGCGTGATGCCTTTCGATGAGATGGCTCAGTCGCCGCTGCAGGAAATCGTCACGTCGCTGCGCGAGCAGGGCGAGTCGCAGCTCACCGAGGACGCCATTCCAGAGAACGATCGCGAATACCGCCTTGCAGTCGATCTCCGCTACAAAGGGCAAGCCTTCGAACTCACAATTCCGTGGTCTGGCGATCGGGTGGACGCGGCGGCCATCAAGGCAACTCGCGACGCGTTCCATGCCACTCACAAACAACGGTTCTCGTACTCCAATCCGCACGATATCGTCGAACTTGTCACCGTGCGGTTGACTGCCGTTGGACGACTTGCGCGGGAAAGCACCGACGAGGAAGACGTGCCCGTTTCAGAAACGGCATTGCGGCACAGGCGTGTGTGGCTCGGGGATGCTTGGCATGAGCTGCCGGTCTGGAAACGTGATGCACTACGGCCAGGCACACGGATCGATGGCCCGGCCATCGTCGAGGAAGATTACACAACGGTGCTTATCGGGCCGGGATGGGAGGCGACGTGCGGGCCGCATCGCCACCTTATCGCCGTGAAGAACGGAGGAGCGCGATGATCATGCTGGACCCCATCGAGCTCGAAATCTTGCAGAATGCACTCACCGCCGCGGCGGCGGAGATGGACGTCACGATGTGGCGCACGAGCCGGTCTACAATCGTGCGCGAAATGCTCGACTATTCGACGGCAATTTTCGATGCCGAGGGATTCAACGTCGCGCAATCCGCCCGCATTCCGCAGCACCTCAATTCCATGGGCTTCTGCCTGCGGACGGTGGTCGAACGGTTCATTCCGCTGGAGCAGTGGGAAGACGGCGACATCATTATCACCAATGACCCCTACTGCGGGGGCCAGCACTTGCCGGACATTGCCGCCTTTCGTCCGGTGTTCCACGAAGGTCGCCGGGTCGCCATTGTGGGCACGCTTTGCCACCATCTGGACGTCGGCGGCATGTCGCCGGGGAGCTACAGCGCCAACGCGACCGAGGTCTATCAGGAGGGGCTGCGCATCCCGCCGCTCAAGCTTTTCAAGCGCGGCGTGCGCGTCGAGGAAGTTTGGGCGCTTATTGGACAGAACGTTCGCCAGCCGGCGACAGTCCTCGGCGACCTGCAATCTCAAATCGCGTCCCTGGAGGTCGGCGCAGCGAGCATCGCCAAGCTGGCCGCGAAATACGGCGCAGACGTGCTCACGACGGCCTGCCGGCAACTGCTCGACAGCTCCGAAGCTAGTATGCGTGATGTCATCGCGCGCATGCCTGACGGCACATACGAATTTGAGGATTTCCTGGATGACGACGGCATCAATGCGGATCGCCCAGTTCGCATCCATGCGGTGGTGACAATCAAGGGCGATGAACTGACGGTCGATCTTTCGGGATCAAGCCCCGAGGTACCCGGGCCGATCAATGCCACTCTCGGTTCGTCATCCTCGGCCATCCACTTCGCAGTCATTGCTTGCGCCGACCGGCCGATCATGCCGAACGCAGGCTGCTACCGGCCGGTGAAAATCATCGCCCCCGAGGGCCTTATCGTGAATGCCCGCCATCCAGCGCCTGTCGCCCATCGCATCGCACCCTGTCACGTGCTGCTGAATGTGCTTTTCGGCGCCTTGGCGCAGGCTGTCCCGGACCGCATTCCAGCGGCCTATTACGGCGTGAGCTACGTCTGCTCGTTCCAGACGGTGGCCGCGGACAACAGCCGCCGCGTACTGGTTGAAATCGAGGTTGGTGGCTGCGGCGGCCATCCGGCAGGCGATGGAGCGAGCGCTTATTCCTTCGGGATGCACAATAATGCATCGATCCCGATGGAAATGATCGAAAGCGAAATGCCGCTTTCGTTTACGCGGTATGGTCTGTTACCGGACACAGGTGGCGCCGGAAAGCACCGCGGCGGCCTGGGGCTCGTTCGGGAATGGCGTGTTGATGCAGAACGGGCAACGTTCACCGCCCAGATGGATCGCTTCAGATACCGACCCTACGGGCTTCAGGGCGGCAAACCCGGCGCTGCCGGACGGCTCACGCTTATTCGGGACGGCAAGGAAATCCCGCTGCACTCCAAGGTCGGCAATATGCCTTTGCAGAAGGGCGACATCATTCGCCTGGAAACGTCAGGGGGCGGAGGGTACGGCGATCCCAAGCAGCGTTCACGGGAGGCCGTGCACCGTGATGTGGAGCAAGGCTACGTCAGCTTGGAGAGCGCTCGGTCGGAATATGCTTTTGGAAATGGCTAGGCCCTTCGCCTGTGCGAAAGCCTAATTCATTGTCAGCCGGTTGGTGAAAAGAGAAGCATAAACGGCATTGTCAAAATCAAAACAGTGATGTGACAATGGCTCGGTAAGATTTTCAAAGGGAGGCAAAGCCTCGCGCAAACAAATTGCGCGATGGCACCAATTCGGAGGATGTAACTCGATGTCGAAGCGCCTGCTTACTGGATTGCTTGCAGTTGCGACCTTTTCACTGCCCGTTGCAGCTCAAGAATTGCAAAAAGCCCATTTCAAGGTCATCGGGCTCAACAGTCCCACACCTGCCTCGAAATATGACGAGGTGCCTTTCTGGCGGGAGACCCTCCCGAAAGTCTCAAACGGTGCGCTCACCGCCGAAATAACCCCTCTCGACCAGATGGGCATCGACGACAAGACGATGCTGCGTCTGCTCAAGCTGGGCGTCATGGACTTCGCCGGCATGGATATCTCGAAGATGGCCGGGGACGACCCGCGCTTCGAGGCATGCGACCTGGCGGGCCTGACGCTCGATCCCGATAGGGCGCGCGAGGCCTGCAACGCTTATCGCACGGTGATCGATCGGCAGATGCAGAAAAATTGGAACGCCAAGCTTCTGGCATTTGGCGCCAACACTCCTCAGGTTTTCTGGTGCCGCGACGAGGTCAAAGGACTGGCCGATTTGAAAGGCAAGAAAATTCGCGTGTTCAATAACACGATGCGCGATTTCCTTTCTGGTCTTGGAGCAACCGCCGTCAGCATGGCCATGGCTGAGGTCGTGCCGGCACTCAATAACGGCGTTGTCGACTGCGGCGTGACAGGGAGCCTTTCCGGAAATACGGCCGGTTGGGGCGAGGTCGCGAAGTCTCTTTACAACATGTCGCTCGGCTGGAGCATCAATGTCGTAGCCGTCAATCTGAATACTTGGAACCGCCTCGATGACAAGACCAAGACTTTCATCGAAGAGCAGATGAAGTCCTACGAAAACAAGATGTGGGAGACGGTGAAAGCTTCAACCGCTGAGGCGGCAAATTGTAATACGAATAAGCAACCTTGCAAGTTGGGCAAGCTCGCGAACGTGAAGCTGATCGAGGTTTCACCTGAGGATGCGGCAACACATAAAAAGCTGGTTGAAAGCGCCGTGCTCGCCGGCTGGGCCAAACGTTGCGGGGCCGAGTGTGCCAAAGAATGGAATGAAACCGTCGGCAAAGCGCTCGGGTTGACGGCGCCAATCCCCTGATCGTCGTCGAAAATTGCTGCCGCCATGAGACTGGCGGCAGCTCCCCGGCCGATTTGTTGAGACCGCACAAAGGGCTGTCAGGCTCATGGAAGCGCTCATGGCAAGCATCCGCCGTGTCTCGCAAGCGGGGCTCTGGCTGGGTGGAGCCCTGGTGTTGTTGGCAGCCGTTTTGATCGCCATCGATGTCGTCCTGCGCGCCGTTTTCCGAACCTCTATCGGCGGCGCCGATGAATTGTCAGGTTTTGCTCTGGCGATTGGAACCGCCTGGGCGCTGGGCGCAGCTCTGCTCGATCGCGCTCATATTCGCATCGACAGTCTCTACGCTCATTTTCCCTTGCGCGTGAGACTGGCCCTGGATTTTCTCGCGCTCATACTGTTCGTCGGTTTCTTCGGCCTCATTGGTTGGCATGGGATTGGAGTGGCGACGCAATCGTGGACTGCAAGTTCTCGAAGCCAGTCGGCACTTGAGATCCCGTTGGTCATTCCACAATCGCTGTGGCTCATCGGATTGGCCGTTTTCCTCATCACCAGCGTGGCGCTTCTCATTTCCGTTCTTGTGCTCGCCGCGCGAGGTGATGTCATTCAACTCTCCCGCCTCATCAGCACGCGCTCAGTAGCAGAGGAGGTCGACGATGAGGTGAGAAGTTTGGCCGAGCTCCGCGCGCGGGAGGACTGGCGCAGATGATCGGCGTTACGCTCATCATCCTCCTCAGCCTGTTGGCGCTCGCAATTCCCGTCGCCGCAGTGCTTGGCGTCCTCGGTCTGTCGCTATCAGCACTCTACTCGCCCTTGCCGCTCACGCTCGCAATGGGTGAGATGGCTTGGGCAACCTCCAACAACTTTCTCCTCGTCGCCATTCCGCTTTTTGTTCTGCTCGGCGAAATTCTTCTGAGATCAGGCATTGCCGAACGCATGTACAATGCTCTGGTGTTATGGATGCCCTGGCTGCCAGGCGGGCTGATGCATTCGAACATTGCCGCGTGCGCCATGTTCGCTGCGACCTCCGGGTCGAGTGTTGCAACCGCGGCCACCATCGGAACCGTTGCAGCGGGAGAAATTGAAAAGCATGGCTATTCGGAGAGACTATTCCTCGGCACGATTGCCGCCGGAGGAACTCTCGGCATTCTGATCCCCCCGTCCATCAATATGATCGTCTACGGTGTCCTGACGGATACCTCGATTCCGAGACTTTATCTCGCGGGGCTAATCCCCGGGCTTATTCTGGCGTGCCTTTTTAGCCTTACAGTTCTCGTCATCTGTTGGTTGCGGCCAGAATTGGGAGGAGTTCCAAAGAAGGCCAGCTGGCAGCAGCGAATAAAAGCGCTTCCGGATCTCATTCCGCCGCTTGTGATCTTCATTGCCGTGATCGGCTCCATCTACGGAGGGCTGGCGACGGCGACGGAATCGGCGGCCCTTGGTGTTATCGCTGCGCTGGGCGTTGCCGCTTGGCATGGGAAGCTTTCGTTCCGAATGCTTAAAATGGCATTTGAAGGGACGATGCGGACGACGGCGATGATCATGGCTATTCTGATCGCGGCCTATTTCCTGAATTTCGTCATCACGGCAATCGGGCTTACGGCACAGGTAAACAGTGCGATTACCGAGCTGCAACTGAGCCCCCTGCAGTTGCTTATCGTCGTGATCGCGTTTTACGTTGTCCTCGGCATGTTCATGGAAACTCTATCCATGATGGTCGCGACGGTGCCCATCATCACGCCCGTCATCATCGGTGCTGGTTTCGATCCGGTTTGGTTCGGTGTGATGATCGTCATCCTCCTGGAGATGGCGATGATCACGCCGCCAGTGGGCATCAACCTCTATGTCGTTCAGGGGTTGCGAAAGAAGGGGAAAATCAACGACGTTATCATCGGCGCGTCGCCCTTTGTCATCGCTTTGCTCGCGATGCTCATAGCCTTGACAATCTGGCCCGAGATCGCCCTCTGGCTTCCCTCCGTGGCTTCGAACTGAGTGCTTATCAAGTTGCGCGCCGATGCGCCTTGTGCGTTTGGAAGATAAGCGCGCCGAGGCGCCGGAAAACCGATTTCCGTCCTGAAGTCTTGCGCCAAGCAAGCCCTATCGTGCGAGACGGCGCGGCTCCGCGAAAACGGACGACACGAACCCGATTATCGCTTTTTATAGAGGGCAGGCAGAGCTCCGGCAGAAGCGTTACGCCCATTCCCGCAGCGACAAGCTCGATCAGCGTGGCGAGGCTCGTGGCGCCGAGGCTCGAGAGCATTTCCTTATCAGCCATGCTGCATACGCTGAGCGCCTGTTCTCTGAGGCAATGACCCTCTTCGAGCAGCAATAACTTGTGAGATTGGATGGCTGCGATGCTGTCGATCTTCGGGCCAATTCGGGAATTGGCGGGAACGATCAGAAAAAAGCGGTCCTGAAATAAAGGCAGCACCTCGATCACCGGGCTCGCTATCGGCAAGGCCGCAAGGACGAGTTCGATGTTGCCCTGTTCGAGTTCCTCGATAAGACGTGCTGTTTGCGTTTCCCGCACCTGAAGCTGCGCCGTTGGGCTCTGCTTCTGAAATGCTTCCAAAATTGCCGGCATGAGATACGGCGCAATTGTTGGAATAACGCCGAGGCGAAGCGTTCCGATCGCTTCATTCTGCGCGCAGTCCATGAGGTCCTGAATTTCGCCTAAGATCCTGCGAACGCGCTGCACGACGTATTCACCTTGCGGTGTCAGCGCGACGCCACTGCGGTTTCGCTCGACTAGCGAGGCACCCAGCTCCCGCTCCAGCTCCTGGATCTGGACCGAAAGCGCCGGCTGCGAAACTGCGCAGGCTTCGGCCGCCCGGCCAAAGTGTTTGTGGCGGGCGACCGCCTCGAAGTAGGCGAGCTGCCGCAAGGTCAGACGGGGAAGGCGCGAAAGCTCCACGATAAGAATATCCTATCGAATAATCAGAAAGCCATATTTGTGTTTATCGCACGTTCGGTCCAATTTCCAGCCGACCACGGACGTAGGAGGAAATGGCATGAGCGAGCAGAAACGACCCGTTCTGACCACATCAGCCGGCGCGCCGATCGCCGATAACCAGAACTCGCTGTCGGCTGGTGCACGCGGGCCGCTGCTGCTTCAGGATTACCAGTTGATCGAGAAGCTGGCTCACCAGAACCGCGAGCGCATTCCGGAGCGCACCGTACACGCTAAAGGTTGGGGTGCTTACGGCACACTGACCATTACTGGCGACATCTCGAAGTACACGAAGGCGAAGTGCCTTCAGCCCGGCGCCAAAACCGAATTGACCGCCCGCTTTTCGACCGTCGCGGGCGAGCTCGGCGCTGCGGATGCGGAGCGCGATGTGCGCGGGTTTGCGCTCAAGTTCTACACGGAGGAAGGCAACTGGGACCTCGTCGGCAACAACACGCCCGTCTTCCTCATCCGTGATCCCTACAAATTTCCGGACTTCATCCGCACTCAGAAGCGGCATCCGAAGACCAACCTTCGCTCACCCACGGCGATGTGGGATTTCTGGTCGTTGTCGCCCGAAAGCCTGCATCAGGTGACGATCCTGTTCTCGGACCGTGGCCTGCCGCAGAGTGCGCGCCATATGAACGGCTACGGCTCACATACCTTCTCGTTCATCAGTCCTGACAACAAGCGCTACTGGGTCAAGTTCCACTTCAAGACCCTGCAAGGCCACAAGTACTGGACCAACGCTGAAGCGCGGGAGGTCGTCGGTCGCACGCGTGAGTCCACGCAGGAGGACCTGTTCTACTCAATCGAGCGCGGCGACTTCCCGAAGTGGAAGATGCAGGTCCAGATCATGCCTGAGGAAGATGCGGACAAGCACTGGTACAATCCGTTCGATCTGACGAAGGTCTGGCCACATGGCGATTATCCGCCGATCGACGTCGGCATTCTGGAGCTCAACCGCAATCCGGAAAATTACTTCGCCGAGATCGAGCAGGTGGCCTTCTCGCCATCGAACATCGTGCCGGGTATCGGCTTCTCGCCGGATAAGATGCTGCAGGCCCGCATTTTCTCCTATGCTGATGCGCATCGCTATCGGCTGGGCACACATTACGAGATGCTGCCGGTGAACCGTCCGCGTTGCCCGGTCCATCATTATCACAAGGATGGCCCCATGCGGTTCTTTGGCCAGCTCACAGGCAACGTTGATGCCTACTATGAGCCGAACTCGTTTGGTGGTCCGGTGCAGGACGATCGTTTCCGCGAGCCCCCGCTCAAAATTTCGGGCGATGCGGATCGCTACAACCATCGTGATGGCAACGATGACTATCGTCAGCCGCGGGCATTGTTCGAATTGTTCGATGACGGACAGAAACAGCGTCTCTTTACGAACATCGCCGAGTCGATGATTGGTGTACCCGGGTTCATCATCGAGCGGCAGCTCGGGCATTTCGAGAAGGTGCACCCGGATTACGCGGCGGGTGTGCGGAAGGCGCTAGCGGAGGTGGGCGCATATCCGTCGGCTGCGGCGGCTGAATAGGAGTACAAGGGAGGGAGGCGGAAAAGGAGGCCGGGCGCAACGTCCGGCTTTCTCATTTTCTGCTCGTACCGATTTTCCAGCAGCGCCGATGTCGCCGTCTAACGTGCGAAAATTATCGGGATCGAGAAACTGCTTTCCGTCCGCCTGAAAGGAGCGGTCGTGACGACTCACGCTCGGCCATTTTGGCAACCAGAAAATCGAGAAAGGCACGGAGCGCTGCCGGTTGATGCCGGTTGGCGGGAAACACCGCCGTTATCGTTCCGTCGTGCCGGCCATAGCCCGGCAGCACTTGCTCCAATTCTCCACTTTCGATGTATGGCGCGGTTACTGCTGTCGGAAGCATCGCGATGCCAAGGCCACAGAGTGCAGCTCTCAGCTCGGCATGCGGTCCCTTGACGTGGACGCGGCCTGAAACCGTAACATCTACGCGACCTTCCGGACCATCAAGGCTCCACGTTTCGCTTCCCTTATCGGACGAGAACAGCACAAAATCGTGGGTGGCCAGGGATTTCAAACCCTCCGGTTTGCCCCGTCGCGCGATATAGGCGGGGCTCGCGACGAGGATCAGCGATGACGCCGACAGACGGCGGCTGAGGTGACTGGAGTCAGGTTGCCGACCGGTCAGTATGGCAAGATCCAGCCTTTCGGCCAGCGGATCAATCTGGTCGTCTACGAGACGCAACGAAATGCGGACTTTCGGGTGCGCCTCGAGAAATTCGGCGACCCACGGAATAAGCAGCATCGTCCCGAAATTGATCGGTGCCGAAATGCGCAGCAATCCCGCAGGCTCGGCGCGCGCCGCTATGACCGCTTCGCCAGCCGTTTCGATGAGGTCCAGGCCCTTGGCCGTGTTCTCGTGGAAGGCGCGACCGAGTTCCGTCAGCTCTACCCGGCGCGTGGTGCGATAGAGCAGCTGCGCCCCGAGGGCCGCTTCGAGCCGTGCAATGATGCGGCTGACCGTTGCGCGGGGGAGCCCAAGCTCGCGCGCGGCGGCGCTGAAGCTGCCCGCCGTGGCGACCCGGTTGAAGATGGCGACGTCGTTCAGGTCGAGCCTTTGTTGTCGCACACGTAGCAGTCTGTTTCGATTGTCTCCTCTAGTGGGACGATGGATCTGCGTGCGATCCCTGTCAAGGATCGTGGGTCTTTCCGCGGTCGATCAGCAACTTGATCAGCCAAGGAGAGCGAAATGAGCCAGATTCCGGACACTCGGGCCGTTTTAGGCATTAGGCGGCGCACTGTCCTGCAAGCCGGCACGGCGGCTGCTTTTCTCGCTGCTTTGGGTCCGCTGCGCGCTCAGGAAACGCAGCCACCCGTCGTTCTCATTACCGGCACCAGCTCCGGCTTTGGCCGGCTAATGGCAGAGGGCTTCGCCCGTAAGGGTTTCCGGGTTTTTGCCACCATGCGGGAAATGGAAGGGCGCAACGCTGCTGCCGCCGAGGAGCTGCGTACGCTGGCGAGGCAGGACAACCTTCCCATCGAAGTGCTCGAACTTGACGTGCTGAGCGATCCCTCGGTCGCCGCTGCCGTCGAGCAGGCCATCGCTCGCACAGGCCGCATCGATATCCTCGTTAGCAACGCCGGCATCGTAGTGCCCGGCCCCATCGAGTTGCAGCCGCCTCAGTTTCTCCACGCCAACATCGAGACGAATGCATATGGTGCCCTGCGCGTGATAAAGGCGGTCATTCCCCATATGCGGCAAGCGGGCCGAGGGACGATCATCCAGATCTCAAGTGCACTGGGCCGGGCAATCGATCCCATGCTCGGCGGCTACTGCGCCTCCAAGCTCATGATCGAAGCCGCGTGCGATGCCCTGCGTTACGAGTTAGCCTCGTCCAAAATTGAGGTTTCGGTAGTTCAGCCTGCAGGCGCTTATCCAACGCAACTTCAGGGCAAGGCTCGTCGGTACTGGGAGGAACTGCTAGCGAGCATCGGCCCGGAAAAACGGCCGTTGCTCGATACTTATGCGCCGCATATCGAGGCAATGCTCGCTGAGCTTGAGCCTGACAATAGCCTCGATCCGAAAGAAGTGTCCGACGCTGTCATCCGGCTTGCGGCAATGGAGTTCGGCACGCGACCAAGTCGGTTGACCGTAGGTCCGTACGCCGATGGCATCAATCCGGTGAACGCCGCCCACGAAGAGCTGCAGACGGAAATGATGTCCCATTCACCGCACGCCAGCCTTTTCACCCTCCGGTGATGGGAAAACTGTCGAGGTTTTGTCAAACGCTTCGAAAGCACTGCGGGCTGGTAGGGACTGGCAGCTTTGGCCACGCCTGGCTCTAAGCCGTCAGTCCGTTCGCATCTTATTTTTGTTCCGAGGCAAGAGTTTTCTGCGGAATGCGTTCCACTGAGGCTTCCGTGCCATAGCGCGCGGGATTTCTCGGTGCACATACTCCTGATGTTGTCTGGACATCAGGAGATCATCTTATGACCCGTAAACTGGCTGCACTTGCCGTGGCCGCTGCGCTGGTCCTGACGCCGTCTTTGGGGATGGCGCAGAGTGGGCAATCGAAAGCACCCGCACAGAAGACCGCCCAGACACCCGCCCTTAAGGTCGGCAAGGACGAAAAGGTTTGTCGCTACCGCTTCCCGTCGGGCGAGCTCAGGACCTGGGTTTGCAAAAAGGAGCAGCCCTGTTGCGCCTGGGATCTGATTTCGTACGTGAAGTGCGGATCGACGATCACCGGCTGCTTGTAAGCGAGAGATTGTGCTGAGGTCAGCCGGTCACCTCGTCGAGAGCAAGCAAGTTCGCCGGAAGTCCCGCGCTCCCGCGTCGGGGAGGGAGGTGTGTGGCGGTGCGGAAACGCGGGCCTCCCGGCGAGGCCTACGCCCGTGCAGCTTTCGCTACAGCGGGCATCTTTGACGGGGCCGGGCGGCGAAGAAGCGGGGTTTCCCCGCCGCCCGACTCGGGAGCCGGCATCGAAGCCGAACCCCGAGTCCCCAGTTCGAACCTGTCGCAAACTTCGCGCCGACGACTTGCGCGGAACCTGCGTACAGGCTCGTCTTGGCCGCCTTGCGTGAAAACAGTGCACGCGACGGCAGGTGATTGTTGCCGGACAGGAAACATCTTTCATGAGGAAGCGATGTCGATCGGTCCCGGCACTCCGAACGACGTCAAAAGTATCGCCTCTCGAAAGTGGGCTTTGAATGACCAGTCCGGGGCATAAATGTGGCTCGACTGATCAACTTCCCTGTAACACATTGTAACAATGTGAGCGGGCGTGAGGGCGGGATTGTTCATCCGTGAAGAAACTGCGGCAGAACAGTGTCGTAGCGACAGACGACGCAACTTAAAGTTAATATTCGGCGGGAGACCGATCGCGCGAGCACGCAATCCCCACCTGCCGAATCAGGGCTTGGAAGGAGCGCTCGCCTGGGCCAATTTGTGCACCTCGCACTTTGAGCCCGATGCCCAGGATGGAACTCACCTTTCATACTCTCGACGTTTTCACTGACAGGCTCTTCACCGGAAATCCGCTCGCGGTCGTGCGCGACGCTGATGCGCTGACCACGGAGCAGATGCAGGCGGTGGCGCGTGAGTTCAACCTGTCGGAAACCGTCTTCTTCCAGAAGCCGGAGAATCCGGCGCACACGGCGAAGGTTCGGATCTTCACACCTGGCGCCGAGATACCGTTCGCGGGCCATCCGACCATTGGCGCGGCCATCCTGGCGGCAAGGCTCAAGGCGCCTGATCCAAATAGCGACCTCGATTGCATCATCGCCCTTGAGCAGAAGATTGGAATCGTGCGCGTGGGCGTGAGGCTCAGAAAGGACCAGGTGGCTTACGCAGAGTTTGACGCGCCGAAGCTTCCCGAGGAGGAGACCAGCCTACCGCCGGTGGAAATGCTGGCTGCCGCTGTTGGCCTACTGCCGCGGGAAATCGGGTTCGCAAACCATCGGCCAACGCGCTTTGCTGCCGGCAATAGCTTCGCTTTTGTCCCTGTGGCCTCGCTCGAAGCAATGGGGAGGGCGCGCGTGAACAGCCAGCATTGGCAGACGGCGGTGGCCGGGCAAGGTTTCGTTGGCGTTTACCTCTACTGTCGGGAGACAGTTCACACGACCTCCCATTTCCACGCACGTATGTTTGCGCCGGACGTCGGCATTGCCGAAGATCCCGCCACAGGTTCTGCGGCGGTGACGTTCGCAGGTGTCATCCAGAAGTTCGACGCGCTGCCGGACGGTCACCACAAGCGGATCATCGAACAGGGTTACGAGATGGGACGCCCCAGCATCATCTCGCTGGCGCTCGACGTGGCAGGTGGTCGGCTCCGCAATGTCCGTATCGGGGGCAGTGCGGTCTGCGTCACAGAAGGTCGCATTACGATTTGAACGTGTACGGGTGAGTGGGATGTCGAAGTTGAGAGTTGTTGTCGCCGCGGTTGCAGCCTCGGGTCTGCTCCAGATTTGGTCACCGCATGCGGCTTCGGCGGAAGAAATTATATGGCTCGGCAACCGGACCGAAGATAGCGCATCACTCGTCTACGGAATACCTAACAGTGACTACGGCAAGATCGCCTTCAGTTGCGAAGCCGGGGAAGACGATCTGGTGTTCATCCTCGAACACGAGCCAATCAATCCGGTGGACGGCGTGGAGGTCGAAGTCTTCTTGTCCGCAGGCGGCGTGGAAATCTCCATTCCCACCACAGGTACGCGCTACCTGCTGGATGACAACTTTCAGCTTGAAGGGCGGACGAAGCTCGACAGTCGCTTGCGCAAAATTCTGGAAGCGGACGGCGAACTTATCGTTACCGTCGAAGACGGCACGCTGGAAATCCCGCTCGAAGGCGCGAAAGAGGCTGCAAAGCACCTGTTCGAGACATGCTCGCCAAACGGCTGATTTCCCCCGCCGTGAGGGTGGATTAGCTGCATGCTGCTGAAAGACAGGGTTGCAATGGCCCGGAACATCCGCTAGTCACGACAGTGCTTAAGCTCTAAGGCTCACACCACTGGATTTCGCAGACCGCCAATGCCCACGATCAACATGGGACCTGCCAGGATAAAGGACGCGGCCGTCGCCGCGCCAGCAGGTGGCTTCCGTCTGCACGCTCTCCTTCGCGATCTGCTCCTTATTAGCCCCTGAGCCTCGACGGTCTCGGAACGGTCCGGGACGGGCGCTCAGGGGGACCATGATGAAGCAAGACGGATCGTGTTAATCTTTCCGGCATTACCTACTGCCGGCACCGCGAAGGAAGCCTAGCAATGTCCCAAACGAACAATTCCGGCGATCGAGTATTGATTTTTGACACAACGCTGCGCGACGGCGAGCAGTGCCCTGGCGCGACCATGACGTTCGAGGAGAAGCTCGAGGTCGCCGACCTGCTCGACGAAATGGGCGTCGACATCATCGAAGCCGGCTTCCCCATTGCTTCCGATGGAGATTTCGAGGCGGTCTCCGCCATCGCCAAGCGGGTCAAGCGGGCTGTTGTGGCGGGCCTTGCCCGTGCGAGCTTCCAGGATATCGACCGCTGCGCAGAAGCCGTAAGGCATGCCCAGCGTCCGCGCATCCACACGTTCATCTCCACCTCGCCCATCCATATGAAATACAAGCTCCAGAAGGAGCCGGATGAGGTGCTGGAGATGGTGCGGGCCTCCGTGGAGCGCGCCCGCAACTACGTGGAAGACGTGGAGTGGTCGGCCGAGGATGGCACCCGGACGGAAATCGACTTCCTCTGCCGCTGCGTGGAGACGGCTATCAGGGCCGGCGCGACCACGATCAATATCCCCGACACCGTCGGCTATACGGTTCCCGAGGAGTACTACAACCTCTTCAAGACGGTGCGCGAGCGGGTTCCGAACTCGGACAAGGCCATCTTCTCAGTTCACTGCCATGACGACCTTGGCATGGCAGTCGCCAACTCCCTCGCCGGCGTCAGGGCGGGCGCACGGCAGGTTGAATGCACTATCAACGGTATCGGCGAGCGGGCCGGCAATGCGGCGCTCGAAGAGATCGTGATGGCCATCAAGACCCGGAACGACGTGCTTCCCTTCTGGACCGGCATCGAGACCAGGATGCTGACCCGTGCCTCGAAGCTCGTTTCAGCGGCCACATCGTTCCCCGTACAGTACAACAAGGCCATCGTCGGCCGGAACGCCTTCGCGCACGAGAGCGGCATCCACCAGGACGGGATGCTGAAGCATACCCAGACTTACGAGATCATGACGCCGGAGTCGGTCGGCGTCACCAAGACCTCGCTGGTCATGGGCAAGCACTCGGGTCGTAATGCTTTCCGCGCCAAGCTCAAGGAGCTGGGGTACGAGCTGGGCGAGAACGCTCTCGAGGATGCATTCAACCGCTTCAAGGCACTCGCCGACCGCAAGAAGGTGATCTACGACGAGGACATCGAGGCCCTCGTCGACGAGGAGATCGCCACCGCCACGGATCGCATCAAGGTCGTGGCGTTGACGGTGATCGCCGGCACCTCCGGACCTCAGTCCGCCACGCTGACCCTCGATATTGATGGCAAGCACCAAACGGTACAGGCGACAGGCAACGGCCCGGTCGATGCCACCTTTAATGCCATCAAGCAGCTGGTGCCGCACACGGCGGTCCTCGAGCTCTATCAGGTCCACGCTGTAACTGAAGGGACGGATGCGCAGGCCGAGGTTTCCGTGCGTCTCCAGGAGAATGGGCGCACAGTGACCGCGAAGGCTGCCGATCCGGACACTCTGGTCGCATCCGCGAAGGCGTACGTTGCCGCACTCAACAAGCTGCTCATCAAGCGGCAGCGTGGCGCTCCGGCCCAACGCTTCGTCGACTCAACGGCCAAGCTGACTGGCGTCTAATAGGGCACCCGGCGCCGACGGTCGGCAGGGTTGCGCCGATTCTCGTACGCGAGATATTCCCCGAGCCGTTATTCTATGGCTCGGGGCGATTCTTTTTGTGCAGCGTCATGGCGGCAAGCAGGGGCGAAGCGGTCGAGCCGGGACTGCTTTGTGCGATCCGACAGACGCTGAGATGAATGCGCAATGCTGCCGAAACTTGCAGGAGTGCTTTCCGACGATATCGCCATCGACCTCGGCACGGCGAACACACTCGTGCATGTGGCGGGCCGCGGTACCATCATCGACGAACCTTCCATGGTGGCGGTCCGGGCGACTGGTGGTGAGCGTCAGATCGTGGCCGTCGGCAGTGAGGCGCAGCGAATCATCGGTGTCGCGCCAGAGCCGCTTGAGGCCTTGTACCCGTTGCGCGACGGTGTAATCGCCGATTTCGTCGCGACTGGTGTCATGCTGCGGGAGTTCATCCGCCGCGTGCGCACAGCACTGCGATTTCGCCGGCCTCGCATTCTGATTTCAGTCCCGGCCAGCGCTACGCCTGTGGAACGACGCGCCGTTGTCGACACCGCGCGGGAAGCGGGCGCCCGATCCGTCTACCTCATTGCGGAGCCGGTCGCAGCCATGCTTGGGGCCGGCGCTCCAGTGCAGGAGGCGACCGGGACGATGGTCATTGACATCGGCGGCGGCACGACGGACATCGCCATCATTTCCCGTGGCAGGGTCATCACCGCGCGCTCGCTGCGCTGCGCAGGTCATGCCATGGACGAGGCGATCATCCGCTACGTCCGACGCCGGCATGACCTGGTGATTGGTCAGGCGAGCGCCGAGCAGATCAAAATCGAAGCGGGAACGGCGAGTGAGCGCGCGAACGGGCGCGACGCCGAAATTCACATCCGTGGTCGCGAAATACGCCGCGCCCGTTACAAGAGCGTTGTTCTTGGGCCGCAACACGTGGCTGAGGCTCTCGACGGGCCAATCAGCGAGATCGCCGAGTTTGCTCAGCGCGCTCTTGAGGAAGTGCCGGCAGAGGTGGCTGCCGACATCAGCCAGCGCGGCATCGTGCTTACCGGGGGCGGCGCGAAGCTGGACAAGCTCGACGAGGAGCTGACGCGCCGACTCGGCGTCCGCTGCACTCTCGCGGAAGACCCCATGCGCTGCGTCATCAAAGGGACGGCGCAGATTCTTGAAGAGCTGGCTACCAGCAATCATCTTTTCCTGTCGACAGAATAGGCTTGCGGCCGCCTGTGGGGTGCGCGCGATTCATCGCGCGCAAGGGTCTGGACAGACCCGGCCAACGGTGTTAGTGGAGCCTCACTCGCGGGGCCCAAGCAGGGCCCCTTTGCCGTCGAGGCGTGGGTGTATAGCTCAGTTGGTAGAGCAGCTGACTCTTAATCAGCGGGTCCCAGGTTCGAGTCCTGGTACACCCACCACTTTAACGCCTTGAAATCTCAGCACGAATAGAGGGCGAAAAACGGACATCACTCGTTCGGTTTCCCACGCCGCGCGCCAAGTTTCCCACGTTCGCCTTTTGATCCGAGGCGCCGTTCGAGCTTGCGAATCGCGTGGCGGGCCATGCGCTTCTGCTCGGCCGCGTGGGTATAACGCCGCACCATCTGCTCCGTCAGATGCCCGGTGATGGACATGATCTCGCGGTCGGTGGCGCCCGATTCGGCAAGCGCCGTCGCGGTGGTGTGGCGCAGCCCGTGGAAGTGGAGGTCGTTGAGCCCGAGGCTGTCGAGATGGGCGCGGAACTCCTTCCGAAAGGTGTCCGTCTTGATCGGCTGCCCGCGCTCATCGGAGACGAACAGAAGCCCGGTGAACGTCGTCTCGGAGAGATACTTGAGCAGCGGCCTGGCTGCCGGGATGTAGAGGGTGACCACCTGGCCCTTGCGCCCCTTGCCGCGACGGGCCTCGGGCCTGCCCTGGCGGATGGTGAAGCCCTCGCCGTCGAACCGCGTGCGGGAGAGCCGGAGCACGTCGCCCTCGCGCTGGGCTGTCCAGAGCCCGAGCATGTAGGCTGTGCGCATCCACTGCGGCATGTCGCTCGCCTCGAAGCGGGCGCGCGCCTCCCTGGGCCAGGCATCGTAGCTTTCCGGATTGTTGAGGCGCTCGATGCGGGCGGCCGGGTTGCGGTCCGTGTAGCCGAGATTGATGCCGACCGAATAGAGACGGCTGACGACGGCGACGAACAGGTCCATCGTGCGGGCGTTGGTGCCGAGCTTGTTCCGCAGCCGAATGATGTGCTGGCGTCGGATGTTGTCGGCCTGGAAATCGCCGATGGGGCGCAGGTGATCGAGCATGCGGGCGTAGTCGGCCTGCGTCTTCGGCGCGAGCGCGCGCCACTCCGGGGACTGCTTGTAGTCGCGGATCATGGCCCGCACAGAGCCGGAGATGATGGGTTGCTCGGCCTCGGCCGAGGTGGAGGCCAGCATGCGGGCATACTCGCGGCGGAACTCCTCGCTCGCCGGATCGTCCGGCAACCGGCGGTAGACGCCCTGCCAGCGGAAATAATAGTAGGTGTGGCCCTTGACCTGCTTCCGGGCCACGAACATGGGCAACGCTTTGTCACTCGGCGGCATCGATCGCTTCCATGATGGCGTCGGGGCTCTCACGGTCCGAGAGTGGCGTGAGGCCCGAGCGGCGGTCAATGGCCGCGTCAATCGCCCTCAAGTCCCATAGCTTGCGCCGGCCGTCCGACAGCGGCTGGGGATAGCGGCCTGCCGCGACGGCCGCCTGAAACGCCCCCGCCGATAGGCCAACGTAGGCGGCGGCGACGTCCACGTCGACGAGTCGCGGCCTGATGCCGAGCTTCAGCAGCGCCGCAATCGCTTCCGATTTTGCGCGTGCGTTGGCCATGGCAGGCTATGTGGCCGCGGCGAGGCTGTAGTGCGGCTCGATGGTCATGCGGCGGCCTCCTGCTCAGTGAGCAGCCGGTACTCGGGATGGCGCAGCTCGGGCGGGAGCCAGCCCATTTCCTTGGCGAGGGCCGCGGCCATGGAGGCGAGATCGGATTTCTTGGCGCCCGCCATGACGGGGCGGCCCATCTCGGCGAGCGCGGTCTCCGCGATCTGCTTCGGCGCGCGGCTGAAATAGTCGGCGGCGTTGAAGAGGTCGCGGGCGGCGGCGAGATAAGGCTCGGCTGGCAGCGCGTCGCGCAGGGCTTCATCGGCGCTGCGGTCGGAGCCCGCGTTGTACGACACGAGGTCGAGTGCCTCGGCCATCAGCGCGGCGAAGCGCTTCATGAGCTCGGCATCGGAGAGCTTGGCGAGCGCGGCGAGCTTGGCGGCAAACGAGCCGCCGAGCTCCCGCGGTTTCGCATTGGCGCCGTGGCCGTGCAGGCTGATCTTGATCGGATTGTTCCACGGATCGGCCGTCAAGCTGGCGACGGCCGCCCGGAGCGCCAGGCTGGGGTCCGCGGGCAACGCGCGCTGGGCGGCGAGCGTCAGCGTCGTCGTCAGCGATTCGAGCAAGGCATTGGAGATGCGCGGGGAGTCGTCTGCCGCGGCGTCCACGGTTTCCGGCTCCTGGGGCGGATGACTCCCGACCGGGATGGCATCGTCTTCAGAGTCGCCGAGGTCGTCCGGCATGTCCTCCGGGGCCGCGTCCGCACTTGCGGCCTCGTCCGCCGGCCGGATGATGCCGAGGGCAGCCTCGAACGCGCCGCTGCTCCCCACCACCAGCACTACGCCCGACCGGGCGCGGTCCTCCGGCGTGTAGGCGCGCTCCTGGGCGCGGCGCTCGAGCGCCTCAAGCCGCTCTTCGGCGGCCGCGGCGTCCTTTCCCTTCAGCTTGCCAGCAGAGAGCTGCGCGTCGAGCTCTGCGGCGTCGGCCTCCTCCTCGGCCGTGTAGATCGGCTCGACGTGCTCGTGGACCTTTGGCCACTGCCATCTCCAATGCGACGGCAGCTCGTCACTCCGCGCCACCCAGGACCAGCCATCAGCCAGGAGGCGCTGCCGCTCGGCCTCGATCGCCTCGGCGCGTACCTTGGCGAAGAGCGCGCCGTCGTCGATGTAGCGCTCCTCCTCGAACAGGTCCTCGGAGACGGTGCCGCCGGCCGCGTAATAGGCCTCGAGGATCTGCGCCGGCACGCTGTCGGCCCGGAGCCGGTCGCCAGCGAGCTCCTGACGAACGTAATAGTCCGTGAGCATGTAGGAGGATTTCCTGAGCCGCTCGTAAGCCGCCACCTGCAGCTCGTGCCGCGGCTCGACTGTGAAGGCCTGCGCGGCCTTGGCGTCGATCTTGCCCTTGCGCCAGGCGTCGCGGATCTCAGGGGCGAGGCGGCCCAAGGCCATGTGCTGGCGGACGGTTTTCTCGGCGATCCCGAACCGGGCGGCGATGTCGGCCGCTGTGAGGCCCTGGTCCGCGAGACGCGCGAACACCTCGTGCTGGTCGACCGGGTGCATCGGCAGGCGGACCGTGTTGGCGACGAGGCTCGTTTCGAGCGCCTCGACGTCGTCCTCGTTGCGCACCAGCACGGGGACGGCCGTGTCCTTCTTCCACGTGCGCGCCCGCACCAGCCTCTGCATCGCCTGCCAGCGGCGGCGGCCGTCGATGATCTCGTAGCGGCCGTTGTCGGCCGGCCGGACGGCGAGCGGCTGGATGAGCCCGCGGCGGGCGATCGACTCGGCCAGCTCGTCGAGCCCGTCCTTCACTGTCTTGCTGCGGGCGTTGATCGCATCGGCGGGGGCGAGGTCCTTGAAGGGGACGGTGGTGATGGTCATGGGGCTAGCTCCGTAGGGGCCATGGCCGCGAGGCGACGGCGGATCATCTCCTGGGTGCAGAGGCGGGCGCGGACGAGGGACATGGCGTCGCCGGCCGCTCGCTGCCGGTCGCGCTCGGCGATGAGCGCATCGAGGGCCAGGCCCTCGAGATGGCCGGCGGGGTAGAGGGGCGCGTTGGCGTTCGTGTCGGGCTGAAGGTCGAGGTCAGGCATGGGCAGCCTCCACCTGTTCCACGACAACGTCGCCCGGCCTCACGCCCGCGAACCGGACGGGCATGACCGCTGCGAGCCAGCCGGGGCCGCGGAAGAACTGCGCGGGGTGGTTGATGTACTGCGGCCAATGCCGCTCCGGCTGACCGCCGTGCTCGGCGCCCATCTCGACGGGGCCGGGGAGCAGCTGCAGGAGCTCGACGTTGTGCGCGCTCAGGACCAGGCCGCCGGGGAAGTGGACGTTTTGCGCGTTGTTGGCGCGGCCGGTGCCGCCGCAGTCCTCGCATGTGACGCGCCACTCGACCGGGACGCCCTCGGGCGCGGGCGCGATGGCGCTGCCGTCGCAGCGACCACAGCGGCGGGTGCAGTAGTCGCAGTTGCAATCGTGATTGCCGCTGCCGCCGCACTCGGGGCAGGCGATGCCCCAGCCTGCACCGCGACAGGCTCGGCACTTCGGGGCGACGATCGGCGGGAGATCCGCGGGCAGCGGCCGGAACACGATGGTCTCGGCGGGCGCGAAAATTTGCTCGACGGCGCCGGGCGCCTCGGGATTTTCGGGGACCTCGGGCCGGCGTGGCACGCGAACGGCGATGTGGCCGTCGCTGGCATAGGTCCAGGCGCCGACCGACCAGGGCCTGCCGAGGGCGGCGCGCCGATGGTGCCAGTGGGAGCAGAAGGGGGTGAGGTCGATTTCAGGCATGGGCGGCTCGCGCAAAATGCTTGGCGCGCAAGGCTTGAGCTTCCTTAGGCAATGCGATCTCGAACGACTTGCGCTGATAACCGTTCGGCAGCTCGACGATTAGTTTGTGGATTTGGAGGAAACCGCCGAGTGTCCAATTGCAGCCGCGACCGGGACGCGCGCCTTTTTTGTGTGGGCCCGCTCCGGTGAACCGTCCTACGCACGAGAAGGCGAGATACTTGTCGACGTCCTGCTCTGCGACGCCCGCTCTGATCAGGCTTTCCGCCGACTGAACGGTGCCGCACATCGGACACTTGAATGCGTAATGGCGTGGCTCGACGCCTTGGGCCTCGCATCGCCGCAGCAGTTCGTCTTGCGTGATGGTTTCGACAGTCATGGGCGACCCCCCGGCATTTCGTTGTGCTCGCGGCCGTCGAGAAGGCGGCCCGCGCGGGACTTTGTTACCGGCACCATCGCGCACTCGCCGTATTCCTTCATGGGCCAGCGGCCGTCCGGGGCATCGAGACCGCCGTCGAGATCGACCAGCATCCAGTCGTCGCGGTGGTCCAGCCGCGGATCTGGATCGGCGTCGCCGTCGGCGAACAGAGCCCATCTCCCCCACTGCTTGAAGAAAAACGGCACGCCCGCTGCTGCGCACTGGTCGCGGATTGAGCGCGCCCAATCAGGATGCATGGGGCGGGCGTTGGGGCCGGACTCGCCGCCGACGATGATCCAGTCGAGGCGGCCTCTTGTGCGGTCCTTGAAGCCAAGCGTGTGCTCGGCCTCACCCGTGAAGGCATTCAGCCGGAATGTCGCGTCGCCGAGGCGAGCGAAATCGATCGGCCCGAGCAGCGGCTCGGCGCTGACGAAACGCACCGCCGCCGGCGTGGCGAGCAGATCGGGAATGCGCTCGTCGGCCTCCTGCTGGCGCTCGGCAGAGACGCCGAGCCAGACGTTGGGGAGGGGGCGACCACATAGGCCACCGCTACCCCTATAGCCGCGCACGTTCGCGCCGATGGAGAATGCCAGCTGCGTTATGCGGTCCGGAGTTGTTGATGACTGCCCAAGTCCAGAAACGTACTCCCGCATCCGCCCGCTTCGCTTCGTCAGCACCTGGTACGTGTGCTGCGGCGTCAGGGCCATCACCGCGAACACGCGATCGATCCATTCGTCCGGCACGTCCTCGTGAAAGAGGTCCGACATTGAATTGACGAACCACATGGTCGGTTTTTTCGTGCGCAGCGGCAGGAGCAGCGTCGATTCCGGAGCAAGGGCGAGTTTCCCCGTCCAGACGGCCTTGCCATTCACGCGCTTCGTCAGCCCCTTGTAGTGATCGAGCTTGGGACTCATGCGCTCTATCCGGGCCGCCATCTGCATCGCGTAGCAATTCGTACATCCCGGCGAGACGATCGAGCAGCCGACGATGGGATTCCACGTGCGCTCGGTCCATTCGATCTTGGTCATCTCCTGCGATCCTTCTGAAGCAGGCGGCCCGCGCACGTACCAGCGACGGGGGTGCAGCGGCGAGCGTGCGCGGGCCGGCGCGCCCGGTCCGGGGAGCGACCGGGAAGGCTTGCGACCGGCACCCGTACCCCTCGGGCCCGGTCGCCCCTCAGGCCCGCCCTCGGGGCCTCAGGTGTTTCGTGTCGCCGCCGCCGGGTTCCAGGTAGGCGAGCTCGAGGCCGATCAGCTCGAGCGCGGAGCGGCAGCGGTTGCGGTTGCCGGGCGTCACCCGGGCCATGTCCGAGACGTTGCGGAGCGCGGCATAGGCTTCGCGCAGGGCGCTGACGATGCGGGAGCGGCGGTCGATCAGCGCCCGGTGCTCCGTCGCCATTTGGCGCGCCTCCGCCGCCGCGGCGAGCCAGCCTGCGGACCAGTCGCCGGGCTGGTCCGCCCGGTAAGGCTCGCCCGCCCAGAAGGCGGTGTGGCCGGCGGTGGTGTCTGCCGCGGCGGCACCGTCCTGCTCGCGGGTGATCGCCATCACTCCGCCCTCTCGAGCAGGCGCAGGGTGTCGCGCGCGAGCGGGCGTGGCTCGACCGGCACCGTGGCCACGCGCAGGATTTCCTCCGGCGGCAGGTCGATGCAGGCGCCGGGCTGGCACAGGTCCTCGCAGCGCTCCTCGGTCAATGCGTCGGCGAGCAGCTGGCGCAGCTGCGGTTTGAGTGCCGGGCGCCGGCTGGCGGCCGCGATGGCATCGCGCACCTGGCGCAACAAACGGTCGTCACTCAGGCGCTCGGCCTGGCAGTCGATGATCATGGCAGGTCCCCCGGTTTGGAATTCGGCTCGCCCAGATGACGCGGAACGGGGCGGCGTTGAGGTGAACTGTAGGATATTTCAAACGAACAGTCAAGCCAACGTTTGATTTATCAATCGCTGAGCTTGCAAGTTGTCATTGTGAGAATGGGATGCCAACATGGGGCGAGCACGGAAAGGAAGTGAGAGGGAGATAACCGTGTGGCAGTCGTCGTGCCGCGCCGCGGTGCTTATCCTACTGTTGTTCCCGGACGTATCGGCTTCCCAGGGTCTCGCCGAGACCGTTTTCAATGCGGGTGTAAATTTCGGTGCAGCGGAGCGCCTTACGGAACTGTGCCCAGAATACAAGTTCGATCGCCAGACGCGTCGGCAATTCGATCAAGTCTCAAAATTGCAGCGAGCAGCGTTTGCGCTAGGACGTCAGAAAGGGCGAGCTGAGATTGCGAAAATCATGGGACAGCAGCCGCCTGACTTGGCGGAGGCAACGGCGTGCCTGACGGCTGCATTGATGTTCGGGCCGTATGGCAACACCATCCAGGGTGCGCTGATCGAAGACAAAAGTATTACGGCGCGGAAAGAGGCCGCCCGGAAAAAGAACGAAGCTCAGCGCAAAGCCAAAGCTGCAGCGCGAAAAGATGAGCCCCCTCCCACGGGCGCGAAAGAAGGCGATTTGATCGTCGACCAAGACGATGAGCGGCCCGACAAACTCGCTGGTCGCCACGAAATGCGACTGCGATCCATTGAGAGAGATGGCGAAGCGATCCAGGTCGGCTGCGTTCCGTGCTTTAATGCAATGACAACCATAGCCATCTACCAAGGCGTGCCTTACGCCCTCAACGGCCTCACCCGACCGCGACTTGGGCGTTATCGCGTCGTCATTGATGGCGTTGCGCGGCCAGTTCGCGACGTGGAGGGGTCGCCGCTTGATCCGGTGCTCAATTTGATCAGCGAAGCGCAGAAAGTGCCCGGCTGCAACGCAGCCACGCACGACTTCACGAACCGTTTAGCGCGCGCTGTGACGGAGGGTGCATGCCTCGCTTGGTAGACATGTCAGGCTAGTTCCCGCACCACCGATACGAGTGTGCCCTTGATCACCGGTTCGTAGGGAAGTGACGAGTCGTCGAGACTGATGATCTCGTTGTGCTCTGAGCTGTTCGTGATGAGCTTATTTGGCGCAACGAATTGCCGGATGACGGTGCCGTGCGACTTGGTGAGATCGCGCTTGTCATAGAGCTGGACCACGACGATGCTTCCGCTGGGAATATCGGCAGCATTGGTTTTGTTGAGGTCGAATGCCAGCAAGTGCCCTGGCATGATTCTCTCCGGATGTTGGTCGAGCGCTGTCGACTTCATCCGGAAAAAGCCGATATGAGTTGATCGCGCCAGCCAGTGATTTTGCGGCGGCACGTATGGCACGGCGTCCTCCTCGAGGGTGCCTCGCTCGGGGCGCTGGGCCGCGATGGGCCGGACTCCGAGCTCTTCCAGCTCCATGTGCAGAATCTCCGCGATCTTCAGCTTCATTTCGTAGGGAAGCTCTTTCTGGTCGCCCTTGAGGAACTGGTGCATGTAGGCGCGGTTCTTCCCAAGCTGCACGGACAGGCGGGACGGATTGGTGCCCGTCTCCTCCATGCGAGCGATGATGCGTCGCCGAATCTCATCCATGCATCCGACGCTACCCGCGCTTATGTATGATGGCAGTTGTTTGATATCTCACGTCAAGCGCGCCTTGACACGTTTGACGAATCCGACGTAGGTTCTCCACATGAGCTTACTGCAATCGTTCAGGGATCGGGTGGAAAACTTCCTGGAGCGCACGGGCATGGCACCTTCGCGCTTCGGTAAGGAAGCATGTAACGACCGCCGCTTCGTATTCGACATCAGGGAAGGGCGCAGCCCGCATATCCGAACGATTGAGAAAGTCGAAGCTTATATCGCAGCGCGCGAGGCGAAGATGGAGCCTCAGCGCGAGCGGGAGCCGGCGACGTAACACGTTCGTGAAAGCGTAAGTCAATTGTTGGCCAACTCGCAAAGCCACAGCTGCGAAGCGGCGAAAGGTGCGGTACTGAATATGCCATGGGGCCTGATGACGAGCGCGAAAAGGAGATCGACGCCGCAGTGGATGCGGCGCTGCATCGGGTTGCACTGCACCTGCGGGCGCGCCGCGCGACGCGCGAACTCTTCAGTTCACTTTACGCCGCAAGGGAAAAGGCTCGATCGCAGAAAGCATCTTATCCAGCTCTCGGAGCATCCGCTCGCGAACGCCGGGCTCCAGGTCAGATTCGGCGAGTTGTCGCCGCGTTTCGAGAATTCCTTCTGCGGCTGCGTTGCGATCGAGCACGCCACCCTCGATCAAGAGAGTGAGCAGCAGCTTCGAAATCATTCTATGGACGATGGCCCCCTCGTTAGGCATCCCGCGTTTACTCCCCTAAACCGTGAACACGTGGGCATTTATGTGCCACCCGGACGAAACTACACGGCGGCGGGGGCGAGTGCTTTGCCTGCGCGTGTGGCGTCACAACTCTCGTCGCAGCCGAGCGGGCGCGAGCACCGGCCGTGCGGAAGCATTGGGGGGGCTATGACGGCGGATATCGGTGGGGTTCCGCTTCAGGCGTCTGTCAGCTCGAGCCGCCGCTCGATGCGGTCGAGGCGATCCTCGATGTGCTGCAGACGCGCCTCGTGGGAGGCCAGGACCTGCAGGACTGCTGCCTGGGTCTTCTTGATCTCTCGCACGTCGTGGCGCAGCGCATCCACTCCAGCACGAATGGAGCGCAGATGCTCCAGGACAAGGTTTTCGGGTTCGCTGGCCATGCCGCCAATGTGGCACCGGTCGGTGCGTTGGGCAAGGGAGCCGTCATCGGCGGGCCGCTCACATGCCGTTAGGGCGGTCGGCCGCTGCCGGTGCCGGTAGCGCCCTAGACTTGGACTGTGAGGGCTCGTCTCGCGTCCCTCTCTCTTCTGGCGCTCAGCGCTGGGGCGCAGTCGCGGTGTAGGCGAAGAATTTGGTGAGGCGTCAGTCAGCGCTCTGGGCATGTTGCGTCACGTGTTGCGTGCAGCGTGAGGCGGAAGCCGGCACCCCATTGCCCGCTCGCAATGCGGTGTGCCGCGCCAGACTGGTCCGCTCCGGTCGCCTCCGTCTCGCCCTGCATGTCCTGCAGGTGGTTGCGAAGCTCCGCGGCTGGCCCTGCCCCTCAGTAGTCGTCGCGTTGTACGCGGGGACGTTTGAACGGGGGCGGGGCCAAGCGGACGTCGCGTGATGCGGGGTAGAGCAGCGGTAGCTCGCGTGGCTCATAACCACGAGGTCGCCGGTTCGATCCCGGCCCCCGCAACCATTCCCTGAGCGAACGGCCCAGGCCGTCGCTCGCCGCCTCGCATCGCAAAGCCGCGGCGGCGAGGCGTATGGGCCTAGTAGGGCCAGCCACCGGGCCGGGTGCGGTGGCTGAACGCCGGAGGAAAGGGCGTGACAGCCGGGAGAGGACCGGCACTCGTTTCCGTTGCGTCCAGTGCGTCTCACCGACTCCGAGGGGACCATGCTCGTCGATCTCGTCCGACGGCTGTGCGGCCGGCCGACTCCGGCTGCCTCACGGCCCGCTGTAGAGCCCGTGCTGCCGTGGCTGCCGGTGCCGGAGCCGACTCCTCAGCCGATGAGGCTGCGGGAGCCGGTGGTGCGGGTGGCGTCGCGGCCGGAGCCGGCGGGCCGTCCGGCGGTTCCGGAGAGCCGCACGCACCGGCGGGCCGAGCCGGTGCCGGTGGCCGCAGCGACTCCGCGGCGCCGGCGTCGGCGTTCGGAGCCGGGGGCTCTCTCGCCGGCGATGCACGCCAGGCGACTCCTGCACTGGTGCCAGACGGAGGGCGGTCAGACAGGCGAAATCCTCGCGGCCGATCTCGTCGAGATCTACCACAATCAGTGCGCCTATGACCTGTTGGAGCCGCTGCCGTGGCAGCCGGTGGCCATAGAGCTCCGGCGACTCCTCAATGACGACAAGCCCTATCGCTGGGTGGTACGCGACGGGGAGCGGCACCGACTCCGCGTCTACCGGATACCGCCACTATCGCGCGGAGACTTCACATTCCTCGAATTCCACGACTGGCTGGCGCGCGAAACCGCGCCGGAGCCGGTGCGCCTCAGGAGGGCTGCCTGATGCGCTGGGCTCTCGGATACGCGATCACCGCGGCCCTGACGGGCGCGCTGCTCGCCGGGGCGTACCTCTGGAGCACGGCGCCATGACCTGGCTCGCTGGCACCGGCGCGCGGCAGCGGCGGCCTCTACCGGCGCCGGAGCAGGCCGTGCACCGCGCGGTCGTCGATCTGCTGCAGCGCTCGGCCCGCCCAGGTGTCGCGTGGACCCACATACCCTCAGGCGAGAAACGGGAGCACCAGACGGGCGCCATTCTCGCCGGCATGGGTCACAAGCCGGGCTGGCCGGACATTCTGCTGATCAAGGACGGGCGCTGCTACGGCCTCGAGCTGAAGCGCGAGCGCGGGCGGCTGTCACCGGCACAGATCGCCGCGCACGAGGAGCTCCGGGCCGCCGGCGCCACGATCGGGGTGGCGTACGGCATCGACGAGGCGATCGGCACACTGAAAGCGTGGGGAATGGTGCGTTGAGACAAGGAGGGACCATGGACAATGCAGCTGCAGCAACCTCGGAGGAGGCTGCGGTGACCATCGCGCCGGCGGAGATGGTGAGCATCAGCCGGGCGGATCTGGCGATCATCACGCGCGCGGCGCGGCTGTGCGCAGCCCTGTTCGAGGGCGAGGCGGACCCTGACGCCATCGTCGACGAGGCCTGCGACGCCGGGCTCACCGTTGAGACCGACGCGCCCGAGGACGCCGAGGACGATGTCGATACCTACGTCGAGCTGGCGCCGGAATTCCTGGTAGCCCTGGACCGGGCGGAGGATGCGACTGGGACCTGAAAAGAATTGAGCCTCGCACGGCGGCCACCGTCGAGGCTCTGATGGTTGGGGGTCAATAACTGACGGAGCGCGTGCTCCGTGAGCAAGGTCTTTTGCTGCCCGGTGAGGACCAGCGGCGCGAACGTCACATGCTTCGCCCGCTGCTGTCAAGACGGTCAGCGCACAGATTGTGGATGAGGGAGTGTGATGAGTACTGAGGATGATAGCAATGCAGCGCGCCACCCGGTGCTGGACGAGATCGACGAGGCGCTCGATGCCGTCACGCGGGCCGAAGAGGAAGTGGGTCGTCGAAAGCTGGTACTCTCGGAGCGTGTACGTCAGATCTGTAGGCTCGAGGACCGGCACGAACGCTTGCGCCTAGTCCGACATCTCTACTGGCACGAAGAGCGAATAAAGGTGCCCGACCTGATCATTGCGCTCTTCGGCAGTTGGGACGAGACCGGCCAACGCATCATCGGAGACGTCGATGCACTAAGCAGCCGCTTTGCGGACCGAATGCGCAAGATGTGTGGTCCGATCGGGTGGGTGGATTGCGCTACGCGAGGATGCTCAGGGAAGGCTCCCATCACATCGCGAAGCGCTCTGCGGCGATACCAACTCTATAACGAGCGGGATTACTGCGCGAATTGCGCTCCTTGCCCGCGCCGGCCCGTCCCGGGCCCCAACTGGCGCGAGATCGTACCCACTCGAGAACAGGAAGCGCTTCGCTGGGCCGAGCTCGAGGAGCGCCGGCAGATAGAGCGGGAACGCAAGCGACAAGAACTCTCCGCCCTCAAGCAGGCGACGGGGCTCCAGCCCGATCAGCTGGCACGCCTTTACGAGCTGCTGTCGTGGGAGGACGATGAGCGCCGCTTCTCCGGGGAGGTCAACTCCTCATGAGCAACAAGGTGCAGGGGCTGGTCTGGGACATCGAGTTCCCGAACGCGATGGCCAAGATGATCGCCCTCAAGCTCGCCGACTGGGCGAATGACGACGGCGGCAACATCTATCCGTCCACCACCGGAGTTGCGCGCAAGACGGGGTGCTCCCGCTCGGTCGTCTGCAAGTGGCAGTACGCCATGGAGCATTGCGGGTTGCTGCGCGTCGTCGAGCGCAGCCAAGGCGGCAACAAGGACGACACGACGATCCGCGCCTTCGACATGGACCTGCTGCGCCGTTTGGCTTGGCCGGACAAGGACACGCCATCGGAACTGATCCTCATCGAAACCACGATCAGCCGCCCGGTGCTCGACAAGAAAACGGGCGCGCCGCTGCAGAACCCCGATGGGTCTCCCCGGCTTGCGGATGTCACCGTATTCGAGATCCGGCCGCGCCCCGACCCCGAACCCGTCCGCCAGACGGACGGGTCAGGCGATGCGCCCCAGGCGGCACCCGTCCGCGAGACGGACGGGTCAGAGGGGGACCCGTCCGCGACACGGACGGCACCCGTCCGCCAGACGGACGGCACCCGTCCGCCAGACGGACACGAACCCTTTAATAGAAACCCTTTGAATAAACCCTTTGACTCCCCCCCAAAGCCCCCCGAGGGGGGCGGGGGAGGGATTTTCTCGGTCGATTGGATCGAGGAGCTGCGCGCCGAGGGCTGCGCACCCGTCGTGCTCGACCACTTCCTGCTGCCGCTCCTCGCCGCCGGCCTCAAGCCGTGGAAGGACGTCCCTGATCCCAAGCTGCCGGCCCGCCAGCTCTGCGAGGATTTCAAGCGCCGGTCGCCGGAGGTGTTGCGGGAGGCGGCGGACAGGCTTCTCGACACGCACCGTCACCGCCTGCCGCCGGTCGCGGCGGCGCGAGCGGCCGTCAAGGCGGCCGGAGACCGCGCTGCTCTGCTGGCTCTGCGCGAGCGAAGCACGGGGCCGAGTGAGCCCGAGATGCGGCGGTTCGACCGCGGCACCCCCGAGTACGAGCGCGAGCTCGCCCGCTGGCGCCGCGAGGACCCGGCCTGGGCGGCGCGCATCGAGAGCCAGGGCTTCGTGCGGTTGCGCGTGAGGGAGGCGGCGGCATGAGCACGGTCACCCTGATGGACATCGCCGCGGCCTGCGGAGCGGAGTTCGGCGTCACGCTCGACGAGATGCGGCGGAATTGGCGCAACAGCGGGCACCGGGAGGTGCCGGCGGTCACGGCGCGCAATGCCGGCATGTGGCTGGCGCGGCGGTGCACGGATCACGCATCGGCGGAGATCTACGCCTTCTTCGGCATGAGCCACGGCAACTACGCCGGCGAGTGCATCCGCAAGATCGCCGAGCGGTACGAGCTGGATCTCAACTTCGCCGAGCGAGTGGCGCGGATCGAGGCCGCGCTGGGCGTGGGCGCTCTGGCGGAGGGGAGGGAGGCGGCATGAGCGCCGCGGATCACCTGAGCTCCGCGCCGCCGTTCGCCTTGGGCGAGATCACGTTCCGCTGCTGGGTGACGGACGGCGGGCAGCGCTACGAGTGGCGGTCCGAGTGCGGACGGTTCGCGGCGGGGCGCAGCGGAGCGGAATTCTGGGCGCGGGCGGATGGTCGCGGCGCCGGCGATCGGCACCTGAGCCTCAGGGCGGCCATGGCGGCCGCGATTGCAGCGGGGAGGAAAGCAGCATGACCATGCAACACGACCCGGTGAACCATCCCGCGCATTACAAGGGGAATGGCCTCGAAGCGATCGAGGTCATCGAGGACTGGCAGCTCGGGTTCCACCTCGGCAACGCGGTGAAATACATCCCGCGGGCCGGGAAGAAAGGCGACCGCAAACAGGATCTCGAAAAGGCGCTCTGGTACGTGCGGCGGGCCATCGATCAGCGGCCGTCCGGTCTGAAGGGCACGATCGAACATGGTCAGATCGCGGAAGCCTTCGAGCTGCGGTCATGCGAGGCCGTCGCGCTCTGGTGGGTGCTCTCTGCATCCGGTCGACATGAACGGCTTTGGCAGGCCAATCTGCTTGAGGCCGCGATGTTCCTCGAGCGGGCGATCGGAGCCGCCGATTTCATCGAGAAGATCGAAGCGGAGCCCGCGCCATGAGCTACATCCAGCCCTCGCTGTTCGGGGACGGCGCTCGCATCTGGCCGTTCGGGGCCCTGCTGCCGCAGAGCTACGATTTCATCATGGCGGACCCGCCGTGGCTCTACGAGACCTGGTCGGAGCTGGGGGACGAGAAGGGGCCGGCGCCGCACTACGACATGATGCCGGACGAGGAGATCTTAGGCCTGCCGGTCGGCGATCTGGCGCGGGAGAATGCCGTCATCTGGCTTTGGGCGACGTGGCCGAAGCTCGACACGGCCATGGCTGCGCTGAGGCGCTGGGGGTTCGTCTACAAGACCGGCGGGGCCTGGGACAAGCAGCGCTGGGGCACCGGCTACATCTGGCGCTCGCAGTGCGAGCCGGTGCTGATCGGCACGCGCGGCGCGCCATCCCTCCGCGGAAAAGCCATCTCCAACCTGTTCCGGGAGCCGCGGCGCGAGCACTCGCGCAAGCCGGAGTCCGCCTACGCCATCGCGGAACGGATGATGCCGCGGGCCAGGCGCGTGTCGCTCTTCGAGCGGCCGGTGCGCCCAGGCTGGGACGCCTGGGGCGACGAGGTGGGCGTTGCGCCGGGCCGCAAGCGGCCGAAGCGCCAGAAGGAGGAGCCGCCGCTGATCGAGGCGATGGGGGCGCGCTGACGGGGGAAATCATGGCCACGATCTACATCGACCTGACCGATGACGAGCAATACTGGAACGGCGAGATCGCCCTCAGGCTGCGGGACAAGGACTCGCTCACCGGTGCCAACATGGCCATGGCGATCGGCTGTCACGAGATCATCATGACCGTCAATCAGGCGATCACGCTCTACGATCTGCTCGACGAGTGGCTCAACGGCAAGCCGGTGCTCGAAAAGGGCGCCATTCGCGGGCGCGTGATCCGGGCCATCAAGGAAATGCTGGCCGATCACAAGGCCGACAAAGGCCGGCCTGCGGTCGAGTTTCTGTCGCGCGACGGCATCGCGCGCGAGCTCGAGGAATACCTGCGAATTCACGGCATCCGATACCGCCTGAGTGGCGATCCCGAGCCCGACGAGGAGACGGCAGTGCGGCGCCGGCGCCTGGCGGCTGAGGTGCTGAAGACGCGGCGCGCGAATAGGGACCGAGAGGGGGCGTGATGACGGCTGGAATGCGGAGAGTAATGCAGCTCCTCTCCGGCAAGCGCCTTCCGCTGGAGGATGAGAAGCGGACGCAGGCGGAGATCGAAGCAATTCTTGCGGCCGAGCCGGATCTCGAATGGGCGCGCGAGGTGCCGGTCGCGGGCGGCGTGATCGACTTCGTGGTCGGCGACACCGGAGTCGAGATCAAGCTCCGCGCCAGGGCAACGGACGTGCGCCGGCAGATGGCCCGCTATGCGCGCGAGCCGGCGCTCCGCGGCTTCGTGCTCGTCACGGCAAAGCCGGTGGCGCTCGCCGGCGAGATCCTGGGCAAGCCGGTCGCTGTGCTCGACCTCGGGAGGGCGTGGCTGTGATGCACGCGGCGCGCACCTACGGCGAGATCGAGCCATTGCCCGGCGGCGAGGGCTGGCTGATTCAGGATCTCGAGCCGCATGTGTCGTTGCGCTTCAAGCAGCTCTTTCCGCGCATCAAGAAAACCGACCGGCCGCCGTTCGAGCTGAGAGGCGGCCCGGAGATCGACGCGGATCTGCACTGGTTCATGCTGCGCTATCCGTTGCGCATCGCGCCGGCAGCTTACGAGCGGATGTGCACGCGCAAGGCGCTGTTCGATGAGGGGCAGGCCGAGCTCGCCCAGATCCTCTCGCCGGATTGGCGGCCGGCGGCCAATGCCGGTTTCCGCCCTGGAAAGCAGCCGCGCGGTTATCAGGCGCAGGCGGCAGAGCTCGCCCGCCGCACGGGGCGGCTGCTGCTCATGGACGATCTGGGGCTCGGCAAGACGGTCTCGGCGTTCGCGGCCATCTGTGATCCCGCGTTCCTGCCGGCCCTCGTCGTGCCGCAGACGCACCTCGTCCGGCAGTGGGCGGAGAAGCTCGCCGAGTTCACCTACCTGACGAGCCACATCGTCACCTCGACCAAGCCTTACCAGCTGCCGCCCGCGGACGTCGTGATCTGCCCTTACTCGAAGCTCGCCGGCTGGATCGACTACGCCGACCGCGCAGGCTTCAAGTCGGTCGTCTTCGACGAGATGCAGGAGCTGAGGAACGGCGCAACCACGGCCAAGGGTGCCGCGGCGCGGGCGTTCCGTCACCATGCTCGGCTCGTCATGGGGCTGACGGCCACGCCGATCTACAACTACGGGTCGGAGATCTTCAACGTCATCGAGTTCATCGAGCCTGGCGCGCTCGGCACGTGGATCGACTTCACGACCGAGTGGTGCGCGCCGGGGCCGGGCGGCAAGTGGATCGTCGAGAACCCGCAGGCGCTGGGCACGTATCTGCGCGAGCGGCACCTGGCGTTGCGCCGGCAGGACGCCGAGGTCGGGCTCCCTCAGCCACCGCTCAACGTCATCACGCACGAGGTGCCCTACGATGCCGGCGTGATCGAGAGCGACGAGGAGCTGCTGACAGCCTTGGCGGCCCAGGTCGTCTCCGGCTCGTTTACGGAGCGCGGCCAGGCAGCGCGCGAGTTCGACCTGCGGCTGCGCCAGGCCACCGGCATCGCCAAGGCGCCTTACGTGGCGGCGTTCGTGCGCATGCTGCTCGAGGCGGGCCAGCCGGTGCTGCTCTGCGGCTGGCACCGGGAGGTCTACGACATCTGGCTCGAGAAGCTGCGGCCCTACAACCCGCTGCTCTACACCGGCACCGAAAGTCCGGCGGCAAAGGAGCGGACGAAGCAGGCATTTCTCGCCGGCGAGACGAACCTGATGATCATGTCGCTGCGGTCGGGTGCAGGCCTCGACGGGCTGCAGCATCGCTGCCACACGATCGTGTTCGGTGAGCTCGACTGGAGCCCGCAGGTGCACGCCCAGTGCGCGGGCCGGCTCCGGCGGCCAGGCCAGACGCGGCAGGTGGACGCGATCTACCTCGTCGCCGATGGCGGCTCCGATCCGGCCGTCGTCGGCGTGCTGGGGCTCAAGTCGTCGCAGGCGCACGGGATCGTCGATCCGCTGTCCGCGCCACGCGATCAGCACACCGACATCACCCGCATTCGGCAGCTCGCCGAGCTTTATCTCCAGGGCAAGGCGCGCCGCGCGCCACCGCCACCGCGGGTGCACGCGCCGATGCAGGCGAGATTGTTGTGAGGAGGGACGGACGATGGATCACGCGCAGGAGGTCGGCCTTTGGAAGGCGGTGGGGGAGCTGGAGGGCGAGATCGCCCTCCTCGACGAGGCGATGGAGAAGCTCCAGGCCGAGCACGCGGAAATCAGGGAACAGCACATCTCAATGCCGCGCGCGATGCTGTTCGCGGGAACGGCGTTCTTCGCCGGCATGATCGTGGCGAATGCGTGCCTTCGGCGCGGACCGCAGCCGGTGCTCAGGCCGTCCATCATCGAGGCCGCGGACCCGCGGGTGATCGAGCCCACGCTCCGCTGCCCGGCGGGCTGGGAAGGACGCTGCCGCGATGCCGCCGAGGCGGCGCGGCGCGTGGTCGAAGCGCGGTAGGAGGGGACGGAAATGGCCGAGCGCGGAGCCTGGGTGTGCCAGTCGTGCGCGAGCCGCCTGCAACTGTCGCCCGGAGGAGGACCGTCCTACGCCAGCGGATTGGGCTGGTGCGGCGCCGGCCAGCACCAGACCGCGCCCGGCGAGCGGATCGTGTGGCACCGGCGGGTGATGGAGGCTGCGCGCGAGACCGCTGCCTCGGCTGCGCCGACGGTCAGGCAACCTGAGCAGTTGAGCTTGTTCTGAAGCCGAAACGAGAGGAAAGCACATGACCGCACTGAGCAATGCGTCGGCCGAGAAGCTCCGGTCGCTGATCGAGCGCATCGAGCGACTCGAGGAGGAGAAGAAGGCGATCGCGGACGACATCACCGAGGTGTTCGCGGAAGCCAAGGCGTTCGGCTTCGACACCAAGGTGATGAAGCGGCTCCTGAAGCTCCGGAAGATGAGCGATGCCGACCGGCAGGAGGAGGACGCGATCCTCGCCACCTACATGCACGCGCTGGGAATGGCCGGCACGCCGATGGGCGACTGGCTGGCCGAGATCGAGGCCAAGGAGAAGGCGGAAGCGGCTGACAGGCTCTCGGAGATGGCAACGGAGGACGGTGCCCGCACTGAGCCGACCATCTCCATCAACGGCGGGCCGGAATATCCGATGAGCGTTGTCAAGCAGGCCGTCGATGTGGTGAGGGCGCGAAAGGGGCGTCAGGCGGGCGCCGAGCTGCCGGCAGCGGGGTGAGGGAGCGGCCATGACCACGACACCTGGACCGCAGAGTCACGACTACCGGCTGCAGTTCTTCGCCTACGCGCACCTGCCGCAGCAGCTGCAGGACATCAGCAATAGGGAACCGGCGCTGCTCATGACCGCCCAGGAGCACCCATGCTCAATCCGCCGCCCGAGACCGTAACTCTCGCCGAAACGGAGCGCCGCATCCTGCGCGCCATCCGCACGCTCAAGGTCGTGCGCGATCCGGACGCGGCCTATCTCAGGGCCGGGAGCCGGTCGTCCTGGCCGGCCATTCTGCGCGAGTGGTCCGATCTGCTCGCCCAGGCCGAGAACCCGGATCGTGATGCTCCGGTGCTGTCGCCGTTTCAGCCGACCAGGTTCGATCTCGACGACTACCTGACAGCGCTCGGCTGGGTGACCGAGCTCGCGCAGCTGTCCAGCAAGCGACGTCCGCGCCGGCGGCGCAAGGGCGAGGAGAACTGGCCGCAGGATGCCGATCAGGAGCTCCTGTGGCTCGTGGCACACGGATTTTCATTTCAGTCGATCGGCCGCAGGGGACGATTCAGGGGACTCCATGAGGAACAAATTCGCCGCCGCTACGAGACCGTCATCACCAATTGCTGGCGCATCGCCAACGGATGGCACCGGCCCAGCCCCCGGGATCACGCCCGAGATCGTGGCGCAGGCGCGGCGCGCAGTGCATCCGGTGAAGGCCGTGTACGCCCGCCAGGCGGCTGAGCAGCGCATCGAGGCGGCGCTGGGCTTCGTCATCCTCTACGCTCTGGGGGCTGCCGACGGGCCGGATGTGGACCGGCTGAAGATCGGGGTGGCCGCTTCGGAGCGGGCGCTCGCCGAGGAGGTCAGGAAGGCGCAGCACTACAACAGCCGGCTCATGGTCGTGCGGATGCGCGCGCACATCGTCGGCAAGCCAGTGGCGTTGCGGGTGAAGGCGGACCTCGAGGTGCTGCTCGAGGTGCAAGGCCGGCGGCTGCGCGGCTCCTGGTATCGGGTCGAGGCGGGCGAGCTCTGGCAGCGCCTCGGCTATGTGGCGTGCCAGGCCGGCGTCGAGGTGTTCGACGAGGCCGCGCGGCAGGCGCGCGTGCTCGAGGCGATCGAGCGGGAGATGGCGCGGGCGGTGAGGTAGCGCCGGTGCGTCATGGCTATTCGTCCCTTGGGCTGTCGGCGTTGGCAAGGCTGGCGATGGCTTGCGCCACGGCCAGTGCCTCGGCTTCCGTCAGCTGCGGGTCCGGCAGGCCTTTACGCCCCGCATAAACGTAGGCCATCGCAACGCCATTGGCGGACACGACGCGGTAGCCAGGCGCTGGGATGGGCTCGACGCGCCAGGGAGCAGGATAGCGATCTCGGATGCGGTGGGACATTGAGCGTATCTCACACGATACCGGCCGCGCCGGCCGCGGCCGCATGTAGCTGTATAACTTACGCCGGATTTGGAATGGGTTTTCGAGCGGTGCGGCGCAGATACAATACGAGAAATCCGAAATGTTCAAGCTGTTGCGTGATCCGTCATCGCAGCCCTAATCTGTCGAGATCTGATCATCGGGAGGACTTCATGCTCAGGCAGGCAATTTTCGCGCTGTCTCTCGTGGTCGCGATCGCCCCGGCGGCAGGGCAGAGCGAGGCAACCAAGTCCGTCCGCGCTGCGGCCTGCAAATGGGGGGATACTGCGGCCGCGGTCGGTTTCCTCGCCGATTATTGCCCGCATCTCGACCTGACGCCGCTGGCGGCGAGCATGTTCGATACCTTCTGGAAGCATCCGGAGTTTCAACGCTGCAAGCGCGAGGGCCAGACGCGCATGCAGCGCAACGCGCCGCAGACAGCGGAAGAGGCGCGGGTCTACTGCGCTTGGGCGCTCCAAAACGGTGGCGGGGTCGTCCAGGAAGTGGCTGAGTGAGGAGATAACATTCGCGGCCAGGTGTGGCAAACGAGTGACAGCAGAATCGCGGGGAAAATCATATTCAGAGCTAGAGTCGCGAGAATCATGAATCGCAGCCCGGACGGCATAGCCGGTCCGGGTTTTTGCTTTTTCGGGAGCCAGACATGGCCTGCGGATGTGCCGAGCGCGCAACGGCCCTGAAGGCGGCTCTGATCGCGCTGAGCCAGGGCAACGGCGCCAAGGCGCGTGAGGAGATGGGCAAAGTCGTGACGTCGGCAGCGCGCGATCTCAGCGCGTTGCGCCGGCAGGCAGCGGCCCGTCTGGGCTTGAGACGTGGCTGATCGCAGGATCTTCGACCGCACCCGATCCGGCGCGGGGGAAGGCCGGAAGATCGGCGGCCGGTACGTCGTCAACATCGACGTCAGCAAGGCGGATCGCGTTTTTGGCAGCCCGAGCGCGGCAGGATTCAGCCGGGCGTCCGGGGGTGTGCCCGTGCCGGAGGCAACGGTCCGTCGCGGCAAGCTGCGGCTGTCGGCTGGCGCCGAGCGGTTTGCGGCGGCCCGCGACATGGGTATGCGCACGGTGCCGGTCGCCATGTCCATGGCCGCGGCGCGGGCGGCGCGCAAGCAGGGGTTGATCGCTGACGCCCGATACGGAGGAGTGGTCAATTCTCGGAAGGGTGATCCACGGGATTACCTATCGACCAATCTCTTCATCCAAGTCGATCTCACCGACATGAATCGGCTGGCGGAAGAGCTGAACGCGCGGGCGCTTGTCGTAGAGAAGGGGCACTTCATCATCAGTCGGGCGATCAACTACGGGATGGATAGGTTCCGGACCAAGTTGAGGCGCAAGCTGAAGAGTTGGACAGGAATCAAATGGCCCGAGCGACTGGAGAGGGGTTTTGGTCTAGTGCGGTCCACCCCAGCTCTGATGCATGCCACCTTGCGAATGCGTGACCGGCACATTCGTATCACTGAGGACTACTTCGGTGCGAGATGGTCGCGGCAGGACCCCGGAGCGACACACAAGGCATGGAACCGTTCGCAATTGGCGGTAGGGTCTTTCATGATCCCTGGGAAAATGCCGATTTTTAAGCGAGTGACGGCGAACAAGTATCCGATTGCGCCACTCTGGGGACCGAACGTCGTGCGAGAGATCGAGCGTCACCGGCCCGAGGTGAATGCTGATCTGGCAATTGCCGGCGAGGGCGTCCATCGCGAGGCGGTGCGTCTGCTGCGGGTGGCTGTCACGGGCAGCGGCAAGAAATAGCCGGCGCGAGCTGAGCTCCTGAAAGACCGAGGGCGATTTTCCGTTTTTGACCAGGGGTGGGGCCGAGCTGCGTGGAGTTGCCAAATTAACGAATGCGCGCCCCAGGGTTACGTTGCGGCCCATTCCGCGCCATCGGGATTGGCGCAGAACTCTGAGATCTCGGACTGCCGGTCGATGAGGTAGGGCGGATGCCAGTGGTCGCCGCCCTTGCGGGCGCAATAGATCACTCAGTCGATCTGCTCAGCTCGTTTCAGTGGACTGAGGAGTCTCACCGCATTTTTTGCCGAGGGTGGGTTTGAGCGCAAATGACGCCAGCCCCAAGCGTCAGTCACTGCGCGGGCAGCAGGTCTGCGCGCGACATACAACACAAGGCGCGAGGCCGTAGCCCCGCGGGTCCTTTCTGGCGCCCTCAGCCCCCGCGGGCAGGCGCGGCCGCGAAAGATGGCTAGGTGAAGGTCGAAAATTTGAGTTGCAAATCAGGGCGTTGGCCTTTGTGAGCGGATGGGAGAATTCGTGAGTCGCGAGAATCGGTTGCGCACGTTTGTTCACACACGCAACTGATCCGTGCAACTCAAGCAACTCAATGGCGAAGTTCGTCGATCGCAAGACCGCCGCGGCGGCGCTCGGAGTGTCGCGGCAGCGGCTCGAGACGCTCATCAAGCAAGGCCGGATCACCGAGACGCCCAAGGGTATCGAGCTCGAAAAGGCCAAGCGGGATTACGAGGCCACGATCGACCCGGCGAAGAAGGCGGCATGGGAAGCGCGGCAGAAGGCAGCTCGCAGGGGCCGGCCGAAGGGGAGCCAGACGCCGCGAGCCGCCGGGCCGCGGCTGGCTGTCGACAATACGGCCGGGGACGGAGAAACCCCCGACCTCTTCGGCGGCAACTTCAACGCGGCCAGGGCGCGCCGCGAATATTGGACCGCGCAAAAGGCGGAGCTCGAGTACAAGCAGCGTGCCGGTGAGCTCATCCCGCGCGACGAGGTGCGCGCGAAGGAGTTCGCGGTCGCGCGCAAGCTCCGGGACAGGATCTTGGCCTGGCCGGCCCGGCTCGCCAACTGGGTGCCGCCGGAGGCGATGAAGATCATCACCGACGAGTGCGACACGCTGGTCCGTGAGCTGCAGGAGGATGCAGCGCGGATCGCGGAAGAAAGGGGTGTGTGATGGCTCGCTCACCAAGCCGGCGCGTGCTCGCGACACGGCAGGCAGAGGCGCAGGCGCGCCAGGTCGAGGCCGAAGCCAGGGCCCGCGTCGCCGAGGCGGAGGCGCGGGTGGCCGAAGCCAAGGCCAAGGCGGAGGCCGCGGCACGGCAGGCGGAGGTGAAACGCGCCGAGGAGGCCGCAAAACGCGCGCCGTACGAGCGCGCCTATCAGCTCGGCATCAATGTTGCCGCGCCTGCGGCGGGAATCGCGCTCGGCCACGCGACTGCGCGGTCGATCGAGCGGCGCCACGCGGCCTTCCGGACGCAGGCGAACAAGCAGATCGCGGACCTGGCCAAGCAGGCCTCCCGGATCGTCAGCAGGCCGCTGCCCACGGGCGCTGCCGGGCAGGTCAAGGCCGCCAGGCTGGCCGGCATCGTGAAGACCGCCGATCGGCTCAACATTCTGCAGGCGAAAGGTCCGCTCGGGCTCACACGAGCCGCGCTGCTCGTGGCGGAGGGCGCATACGTCCGCTTCGGCCTCGCCCCCAAGGTCGAGAACCCCGTCGCGCGCGAAGCCCTCAATGCCGTCGGCAGCGTGAGCCTGTTCGCCGCGACGACGCAGATCGGTGAGCGTGTGGTGCAGAATGCTACGCTCAGCCGTTTGCCGTCGGCGCCGAGCATGGCCGTCATCGAGACGGCGCGGACGGTCGCCGCATCGTCCGGCGCAAACGTGGCGCCGGCGGCGACCTCGGCGGCAAGCCGCGCCGGAATGGTGCTGCGGTCTGGCCTGGGGGTGGCCGCAAAGATTGCTCTGCCCCTGCAGGTCGGCCTCACAGCCCTCGCGGCAGCGCGCGGCTACCGGCAAGCCGGTCTGCGGGGGGCGATCATCGCCGCCGGAGACAGTCTGACCTTCGGTGCCGTCTCTGCCGTCGCCCGCACGGTCGACGCCTATCGGGGGCACCAGCGTGTTGCGAGCGCGCGGGCCACTCTCGCCCGGGCGGCAGCGGTGCGCAACGCGGTCGAGATGCGGAAAACCGCGACCTTGAGGGCCGCCGCGCGGGCGCAGCCCCGCAGCGATGGGGTGGTCGATGCTTACACGCGCCGCCAGAACGGACGCGTCGTGAGGGTGAGCGGATATCGGCGCAGCAGCTAAAGGGCGGCAGCGAGTCGTCGCGACTCTGCCAATCGGATGGTCGACAGCTACACCCGGAGCCGAGCCGGCCCTGGGTCCGTCATCGTGCAAAGGTGGCGATGTGACGGGTGCAGCATTATCGGCAGCGGCGCAGCAGGCGCGGCGGTCGGACGGCTGGAAGCTCGGGCTCGAGCTGCCGCCGCGGCTGACCGTCAGTCAGTGGGCGGATGCGTACCGGTATATCGCGCGCGGGACGGGGCCGGAGCCAGGCCGCTGGCGCACGGACCGTACGCCGTGGCTGCGCGAGCCGATGGACGAGGTGACAAACCCGGCAGTGGACGTCATCGTCCTCAAGATGTCGAGCCAGGTCGGCAAGACCGAGATTCTGATCAACGTCGCGGGTTACTTCATCGATCAAGATCCGGCGCCGCAGATGTTCGTCCTGCCGACGCTGCAGCTCGCCGACAGCTTCTCTCGGTCGCGCTTCGGTCCGACCATCAATGCCACGCCGCGGCTGCTCGACAGGATCGGGGAGCACTCGAGCCGGGACTCATCGACCACGATCCTCGAGAAGACCTATCCCGGCGGGGACATCGTGTTCGCTGGCGCCAACTCGCCGGCCAGCCTGGCGAGCCGTCCGCGCCGGATCGTGATTTTCGACGAGATCGACAAGTTCAAGGCCTCGATCGGCAACGACGGCGACCCCATAGATCAGGGCTTTCAACGCACCCAGAACTTCTGGAACGCGAAGAAGCTGCTGGCCTCGACGCCGAGCGAGACCGGGCTGTCGCAGATCGACGACTGGTTCCAGCGCTCCGATCAGCGCCATTATGAGGTGCCATGCCACGCGTGCGGCGAATACCAGCCGCTCGAGTGGGAAACCAGATCGGCCGGTGCCGACGGCGAGGAAATCGTCGAGCGGCGCGTGATCTGGCCCAAGGGTGAGCCGCACAAGGCGGAATATTCCTGCCGCTATTGCGGGGCGATGTGGGACGACCGGCAGCGCTACCTGGCGGTGCGTGCTGGGCGCTGGCGGGCCTATGCGCCGTTTCGCGGCATCGCAGGGTTTCACTGTAACGCATTGGTCAGCCCCTGGGTGACGCTCGCCGAGCTCGCGGCCGCGTGGGAGGATGCCGAAGGCAAGCCCGCCAAGGAGCAGGCGTTCGTCAACCTGAAGCTCGGGCTGTCCTACAACCCGACCAAGCGGGCGACGACGACGGCATCGGAGCTCATGGCGCGGCGGGAGGATTACGGGCCGGACCGTCTGCCGGACGATGTGCTGCTGATCACCGCCGGCGTCGACGTGCAGCCGGACCGCTTCGAGGTGCAGTATCTCGGCTGGGGTGCCGACGACGAGAAATGGGTCATTGACCACGTCAAGCTCTATGGTGACGTGACCGACCTCAATCTGTGGCGACGGCTCGATGCCGAGCTGCTGCAGCGCACGTTCAAGCACCCGTCCGGCAAGGAACTCAGGGTGGAATCGGTGGCGATCGACGCCGGCTACCTGCAGCAGCGGGTGCTCGAATTCTGTCGCGAGGCGGCGGCCGCGTGGAAGCCCTATTACGCGACCAAGGGCGTCGATGGGCAGGGGCGGCCGATCTGGAAGGAATCGGCTGAGAAATTCCGGCTCGGCGCCAAGCTCTACCTCGTCGGCGTCGACGACGGGAAGACGACGCTCTACCAGGAGCTTGCCGTTCGCCCGGACAAGGACACGGGTGTGAGGCGGTATCGGGTGCATTTTCCCGCTCACCTCGAGCTCGACTACTTCGAGCAGTTGGTGGCCGAGCGGGTGAAGATCGAGTTCGTGGCCGGTCGGCCGCGGCGGAGATGGATTCTGCCCGGCGGCAAGCGCAACGAGGCGCTCGACACGTTCGTTTTGGCCATGGCCGCGCGTTACCGCTTTGCGGCGGTGGACTACGAGGCGCGGCGCGCGGCCATGCAGGGAACGGCCAGGCCGGCCGATTACGGCAAGCTCGCCGAAATGTTCAATTGAGGGGGGAGGCAGATGACCTCCGACGAGTGCCAGGCGGTGCTCAGGTCGCTCTATGATGCCATGCTGGCGCTGGCGAAGGGCGAACGGGCCGTCAGCATCATGTTCTCCGAGCGCCAGGTCACCTACAGCCAGGGGCAGCTCCGGGATCTGCAGGCCCTGTACCAGGCGCACTACCGCCAATGCGGTGCCGACTCCGGGTTGCCGGACCTGTCAGCCGCCGGCCGTGTCGAGCGCGGTGCTCCTGCCACGTATCGGATGCTCTGATGACCGAGGTCGCCGCACCTGAGCCCGTGGCCGCGCGCCGCGAGGCCGAGATCACGGCTGCCGTCGAGCGGGTGCGGGAGGCCTACCGCGATGCGCAGCTCTACGGCGGCGGTGAGATCGCCTGCTGGCGACCGCGGCTGATGTCGGCCGACGCCGCCGTGCTGCGCGACGGCCCGACGTTGCGCGCCCGGGCCCGCGACCTCGTCCGCAACAATCCGTTCGCCAAAAACGCGGTCCGGATGAACCGCGACGCGGTGTCGGGCTCCGGGCTGAAGCTGGCGCTCAAGATCGACTGGCGCACGCTCGGGCTCAAGGATATCGAGCAGGCCGCGGAATGGCAGGACTTCGTCGTCAGGGCCTGGGAGGCCTACGCCGACTCGATCGAGTGCCAGGCTGACGCGCGCCGGCAGCGCACATTCTCCGAGCTCTTCGCGCTTGCCGACATAACGGACTTCGTCGACGGCGAGAGCCTTGCCGTCATCGAGATGAAGCCGGGTGTGGGGATCTATCAGACCTGCCTCAATCTCATCGACATCGACCGGTTGTCGAACCCGAACGGCATGGTCGACAGCGCCAACCTGCGCGGCGGCATCGAGCGCGACATCTACGGGGAGCCGATCGCCTACCACATCCGCGAGGGGCACCCTGCCGACGTCGGCCTTGGCCTCGGGCAGTTCGTGTGGCGGCGCGTGCCGCGGCAGACGGACTGGGGCCGGCCGATCGTGCTCCACACCTACGACCACACGCGCCCCGAGATGACACGCGGGGTGAGCGAGTTCGCCTCGGCCATCGTGCCGATCAAGATGCTGCAGGAATACTCCGACACCGAGCTGCAGTCGGCCATCGTGCAGGCGGCCTATGCGGCCGTCATCAAGACGGAGCTCGACTGGTCGGCGGCCATGCAGGTGCTCGGTGCCAAGGCTTCGCAGGTGGGCTCTGGCAATCCCATCACCGATCTCGTCTTCGCCCACATGGAGGGTGCGGCCGAGTATGCGGCGAAGCGCGAGCTCCGGTTCATGGGGGCGAAGATACCGCATCTCCTGCCCAATGAGTCCATCGAGGTGCTGCGCGCGACGCACCCGAATTCGAATTTTGCGGCCTTCGAGACGTCGTTCGTGCGGCAGCTCGCGGCGGGTCTCGGCGTCGAGGCGCACGAGCTCGCCAAGAACTACAGCGATGTCAGCTACTCTGCCGCTCGCGCGGCCCTCTTGAGCGTATGGCGGACCTACAGGACACGGCGCAACCGGATCATCAGCCAGTTCGCGATGCCGTTCTTCGGCGCCTGGCTCGAGGAGGCTGTCGCCATCGGCGCCGTGCCCTTGCCGCCGGGCGTCACGGATTTTCTCGCGGCGCGGCCCTACCTGGTGCGCGGCACCTTCATCGCCTGGGGCAAGCCGATGATCGACCCGCTCAAGGAGCGCCAGGCACAGAAGCTCGGCATGCAGATGGGTGTCGAGACCATGGAGGAGGTCTGCGCCGAGGAGGGGCAGAACTGGCGCGACAACCTCGATCAGCTGGCCTACGAGCAGCGCTACCGCGCTCAACTTGGGTTGCCCGATCCGAGCGGACTTCCGCCACCGCCTCCTGTCGAGGACAGCGACGACAACGACAACAAGGAGGCCGCCTGAATGCCCGAGCTCGTGCGCCTGGCGGGCCTGATCTACAATCAGCCGCATCTCATCACGCCGGAGGCCGCCGGGGCCATCCTGCAGGCGCTCGACGGCCGCATCGGCGAGATCGGCGCCAGCCGTTTCGCCGGCACGCCGGTGGTCAATCGCGAGGGCCGCTGGCAGGGCTACAACGTGACGAGCCGCGGCGCCGCTATCGTGCCCGTCATCGGCGAGCTGACGAACCGCGGGGCCTATCTCGGCGCCAGCTCCGGGCTCGTATCCTACGAGGGCCTGCGGCAGCAGCTGCGCAACGCCGCCAGCGACCCGCACGTGCGCGGCATCGTGCTCGACATCGACTCGCCGGGCGGCATGGCGTCCGGAATGAATGAAACGGCAGATCTGGTGCGGGCCATCGCGCAGGAAAAGCCGGTCATCGCGGTCGCAAACTCGCTCGTGGCCTCGGCCGCCTACGGCATCGCCTCCGGCGCCACCAAGATCGTGGCGACCCAATCCTCGCAGCTCGGGTCGATCGGCGTCATCTACATCCACGCGGATAGATCGCAGGAGCTCGCCAAAAGGGGCATCAAGGTCACGATCATTCACGCCGGCGCGCACAAGGCCGACGGCAATAGCTTCATGCCATTGCCGGAGTCGGTCAGGGCCGACATTCAGGCCAGGGTCGACAAGGTATACAGCGCCTTCATCGCGACCGTGCTCGCCGGCCGGCCGCAGCTCACCGAGCGCCAGGTGAGAGACACCGAGGCCCGCGTCTACATGGGCAGCGATGCGGTCGAGGCCGGGCTCGCAGACGAGGTCGGCACGTTCGACGGCGCCGTCGCCGAGGTCGAGGCCGGCAGAGTGCAACCGAGACAGCAGGCGCCGTCGCGCGTGCCTGCTTCAAACCCGCCCCCGAAAGTGGCAGCAAGGAGAAGCACGATGGACATTGAAAAGCCGGCCGCAGCGGGCGGCTGGGAGAGCATGACGCTGGCGGAGATCCAGGAGGCCACGAAGGCCCTGAGGGCCAGCCTCGGCATCCCTGAGACGGAGGCCTCTGCGGCCGTGGTCAACGTCGCTCAATCGATTGGCGACGGTTCGTCAGCCGCAGCAACCGCTGCAGATCAGATAGCCGCCCTGGGACAGGCGCGCACCTACGAGCAGGGCCGCGCCGACGAGCTCGCCCGCATCAAGGCCATTCTCGGTCACCCCGAGGCGAAGGACCGGCAAGTGCAGGCCCACGTGCTCGCTCTGGAGACAGACATGTCGGCGGAGAAGGCCGCGGAGGTCCTGGCCAAGCTGCCGCAGGAGCAGCGCGAGGCCGAGTCCTCCGGCAATCCGCTGGCGAGCCGCACCGCGTTCTACCAGGCCGTGGCGAAATCCGGCGGCAACCCGCGGATCGCGCACCAGGGTGAAGCCGACACGGCGAGCCCCACGCCCGGGCTCGGCGCGGCGATGAAGAACCTCCTCGCCAAGCAGCCCGCGCCGCGCGTGCCTGGGTTGCTGGGCCGCTGAGCCCTTCCGTCACCCCGAAACGCAACTCTCTGACAGGATCGCACCGCCATGGTTGCCATTCGCACAATGACCTGGGATGAGCCGAAGGCCATCTCCGACGTTCTCAAAGCGGAATTCTCCAGCGAGTATTGTCGCGAGGTCGTCACCATCGCCTCGGGGGCCGGTGTGCTCGACATCGGCACCGTTCTCGGCAAGGTCACCGCCTCTGGCAAGTGGAAGGCGCACACGAATGGCGCCTCCGATGGCACAGAGACAGCGGCCGCCGTGCTTCTGCAGAAGGTCGATGCCACATCGGCCGATCAGCAGGCCGTCGTCATCGTGCGTGGTCCGGCCGTGCTGAGCCGATTGGGGCTCATCTGGGATTCCTCCGTCGACAACAACGCAAAAAAGGACGCTGCCATCGCGCAGCTCGTCGAGCTCGGCCTGGTCGTCCGCGACAGCGCCTGACCGATAGACCTTCAGCTCGTCTCAACCACGCTGGCGGCGGGCGCTGCCCGCGCCGATGATTCCCATCTTCCGCGAAACCCGAAAGGAGCCCCGAAATGAGCGGCGGCGCACTCGTCATCGACGGCTTTACGAACCGCGAGTTCTCGGCCGAAGAGCTGACCCTCACGATGAACCAGATCCCGAACTACTACACGCTCATCACGAGCCTCGGGATCTTCGGCGATCCGATTCCGTTGTCCACGACCTACGTGGCGCTCGAGATCGACAACATGGTGCTGAACCTTCTGCCCGCGACCGAGCGCGGCGGCCCGGCGAGCCAGGGCAGCGTCGGCAAGCGCAAGCGGAAGCTGTTCGAGATTCCTCTCACCGCGCACGAGGACGCAATCAAGGTTGGCGACCTGCAGAACCTCCTGGCGTTCGGCTCCAAGGCGCCGATGATGCTCGAGGAGGCCGTGGCGCGGAAGCTGTTCACTATGGCGCTGAAGCACCAGCTGACGCACGAATGGCGCCGCGTGGGTGCGCTCAACGGCATGATCCTCGACGCCGATGGCAGCGTGATGCTGAACCTCTGGACCGAGTTCGGCGTGACGGAAAAGGTCGAGTATTTCGGCGCGGCTGGCAGCGTCAACCAGCATCTGCGCAACGTCAAGCGGCACATCGAGGACAACCTGATGGGCGACGTGATGACAGGCGTCGCGGCGCTGTGCTCGCCCGAGTTCTACGACTTCCTGCTCGAGGATGCGGATCTGAAGCAGGCATACAACGCCGCGGCGGCGATGATGCGCCTCAACCCGAACCTCGACGACGTGCGGCCGATCTTCGTCCACCAAGGCATCACGTTCATCGAGTACCGCGGCCAGGCCTCGGCGGTGAACCAGGACGGCACATCGACCGTGCGGCGCTTCATCCCGGCCGGCACGGCGCGGTTCTTCCCGCTCGGCACCATGCAGTCCGCGGCGTGCTTCGCCGCGCCCGGCGACTTCATAGAGGCGCTGAACATGCCGGGCCAGCTCTACTACGCGAAGGCCGCCCCGGTGCGCTTCGACCGCGGGGTCGAGCTGCACACGCAGAGCTCGTTCTTGCCGTTGTGGATGCGGCCCGCAACGCTGGTCAAGGGCACGATAGCGGCATCCTGAGCTTGAGCCAGCGGCCCCATCAGAGCCGGCTCGCCGGCTCCCATCCCTCACTTGAACGCGGGTGAACACAATGAGCATCTCCGTCCGCATGACGCAGGATTGGGAGTGCCCCGAGGATGCGGACCGCAACGTGGTGCGCCGCTATCCGAACGGGCTCGTTCTTGAGATGACCGACGATGTGGCGGCAGTTGCCATCGCCCTTGGCGTCGCGGAGCCGATGCGTCCGCTGTCCGACGTGCACCAGGCGATGGTCGATGCCGCGGCGCGCGTGCTCGCCGGGGAGGACGTCGACGAGGCCGAGCTCGAGGCCGCATTGGCGGCCAGGGAAGCGCCGTCCGGCGCCAGGGCCGACGCAGAAACACCGTCCGGCGGGCAAGGGGCAGATGGCGACACGGGCGCTGCCGGGCCGGAGGGTGAGGCGGGCAGCGGCGATTCGGGGGGTGAGGCTGGTAGCGGCGAGACAACCGCCGAGGGGCATCAGCCTGCAGCCCAGAAACCGAAGAGCAGAAAGGGCAAGTAGCGCATGCCCTCGGCCTTCGCAGCTCTCGAGAACCGCCTCTCTGACGCCATCGATCTGCAGTTCGGCGAGCCGTTTACATTCCAGCCGCACGCGGCACCGGTGCCGAATGCCAAGCCGTCTCCGGATCCAACGCGCGGGACACGGACGGTGGTGGGTGTGTTCGACGAGCCGAGCTTCGTGTCGACCGAGATCGGCGCGGAGGTGCGCGGAAGCTCACGGTTTTCCATGCGTAAGCTGACGCTCTCGATCGACGTGCGGCAGTTCGCTGTGGGCGAGGGCCCGCGGCGGTTCGACCGCTTCCTGCGGCAGGGCACGGGCACGCTCTACGAGGTCACCGACGTCAAGCAGGACGGCGAGGGCCGGTTCAAACTCATGCTCAATCAGGTCGCGCCATGAGCCTCGAACGAACGGCGCTGCGGCTGGCCACGGTCATGGCGCTGACCAACGGGTTCCAGCCGCCGTATCCGACCATGGCGCGGCAACTCGTGTTCGACAGCCGCATCGATCCGGTGCAGGGCGTCAACGCGGACGAGCTGGTGCCGATCGTCCGCGTCATGACGGACGACGACCAGGGCGAGTCTCTGTCGGCCAACAACGGCGGGCCGCCATTCGAGCGGCGCGTCAATCTCGTCATGGAGATCTCGCTCGGAACCCTCGGACAGGAGGCGGACGGCGGGCTCATCCTGCCCGCGACCGAGCCCGAGCTCGAGGCGATGCTCGACCTCTTCGAGCGTCAGATCGAGCGCGTATTCCTCGATGGGCAATCGCCCTGGGGCGCCGAGCTCAACAAACTCTGCCGCCGGATCGAGCGGTGGAGCTCGCTGCGCTTCGTCGAACGCGAAGGCAACGAGCGGCTCGCCGCGCGCCAGATCACTGCCGTCATCGCACTGCCGCTCGCGGAGGATCCGGCGGTGACCGCGTGGAGCGGAGAGGCGCCATTGGCGCCGGCAGCGGCGATCCCCAAGCCGCTCGGGCCGCTGCTCGAGGCCATCATCGCCGATGGCGGGCCTTACGCGGCCTCTGCCCAGGCGATGAAGGACATGCTGATCGCCGCCGGCGGCGAAAAGCCCATCGTGCTGCCGGCTCTAGAGCGGGTGCGTCTTGTCGAGGCCGATCAGGGTGGCGGCAACCTCGCCGGCGACGGACCTGCGCGGCCGAAAGGTGTCGCGCAAGCCGATCTGCCAACGGACTGAACCGCAGGAGACATGACGATGCGGATGCTCACCGTGCGGCCGCGCGACGGCGCGACGATTCTCAACCCCGATCGCGGCAACCGCCCGCTCAACCCCGCCGGCGAGAAGGTGCCGCTCACCGTGTACTGGCAGCGCCGCCTCAAGGACGGCGATGTCGTCGAGGTGCGGACGGCATCTCCGCGTGCCAGACGCACCAAGGCTGATTGATCCGACAACCCGCAGAGAAGGACTGCACCGATGCCCGTGCTCTTCGACAACATCCCTGGGAACGTCCGGGTCCCGTTTTTCTACGCCGAGTTCCGCCCGGGCGGCACGCCCTACCAGTCCAATGCGCGGCTGCTGCTCATCGGGCAGAAGCTCTCGACCGGCGCGGCTCCCGCGGGGCAGCCCATCATGGTGCGCGAGGCGCAGGCGGCGGGTCTCGGGGGCGCCGGCTCCATGCTGGCGCAGATGGACGCTGTTGCTCGGCGTAATGCCCCGCTTGCCGAAATCTGGTGGCTGCCGCTCGACGACGCACAGGCCGGCGTCGCCGCCACGGGCAAGATTGCCGTCGGCACGCCGTCGCTCACGCAGGCGCAGGTGCTCACCATCTACATCGCGGGCCAACGCGTCCGCATTCCGGTGCTGGTCGGCGATACCGACGAGGACATCGCCGCCAACCTGGTGGCTGAGATTAACAAGACCCCGGGCCTCCCCGTGACGGCCGCCGTCAACGGCACGGAGGCGAGTGAAGTGGACCTGACGGCGCGCCACAAGGGCACGCTCGGCAACTTCATCCTGATCGAGCGCGGACTGCTCGAGGAGGATGGCAATCTCGGCCACACCGGCAGCGGGCTCGAGCTTACCATCACGGCCATGGCCAACGGCGCCGGCGATCCCGACATCACCTCGGCGCTCGCCAACCTCGGCGAGGACGAGTTCGACTGGATCGTGCTGCCGTACTCCGACGCGACGAACCTCGGCGCGATCAGCGACTACTTCAGCGACGTCGCCGGCACCTGGTCCTGGTACAAGCAGCTCTACGGGCACGCCATCGTGCCGCACACCGGCACAGTGGGCGACCTGCAGACCTTCGGGCTCGCTCAGAACCGGCAGCACCTCAGCTATTTCCCATGCCGCAAGTTCCTGTCGCCACCCTGGGAGGTGGCCGCGGCCGTCGGCGCGCGGCTCGTCAAGCACCTGTCGACGCCACCGGAGCTGTCGCGGCCGCTGCAGACGCTGGAGCTCGTCGGCATCAAGGGTCCGCGCGCCAAGGCGGACCGCCTCACCCGCACCGATCGGCAGACGCTCTACTACTCCGGCATCTCCGGCTACTACGTGCATGCAGACGGCTCGGTGCGCATCGACCGCATCGTCACCGGCTACCGCGTCAACGCCTGGGGCGATCCGGACGCCACCTATCTCGACATCGAGACCATGGCGCAGTCCATGTACGGCATCCGCTACCTGCGCCAGAAGGTGACCAACGCCCACGGGCGGCAGGCGCTCGCCGACAGCAACCCCGGCCGGCTGCCGCATATCACGACGCCGACTGACATCCGCAATACGCTCATCCACGGGTACGCAGACCTGGTGGCTCTGGGCGTGTTCGAGGGACTCGATCTCTTTGCGCGCGACGTGGTGGTCGAGCGTGATCCGGTGGACCCGAACCGTGTCAATGCGAGCCTCCCACTCGACCACGTCAACCAGCTGCGCGTGCTGGCCGCCGCGGCCGTGAACTACATGCAGCGGCGCGAACCAGCCGACACGCTCGACATCGCGGTTCCCGCGTAACGGCAGCCTGGCCGCGCAGCGGCCAAGCGCGCGACTGCGCGCCGGCGCGAGCGCCGGTCCTCCACTTGTGATCGATCAGCAGCTCGAGGCACTACGCCTCAACACATGTCAGGAGCATAAACAATGGCACGCAATGCGGGCGGGCGCGTCGACATCACCATCGACGGCGTCACGTATCATCCGGTGGCCGACGTCGAGATCGAGGGCTCGAACATCGAGACCGAGGCCGTGGTCAACCAGGACGGCACGATCGCGCGCTCGATCAAGCCCAAGCCGTTCCGGGTCACCATTAGTTTCCGCGACATGGCCGGCCTCGACATCAACGACCTGATGGCGCGGACCTTCGATTTCTCTTGCATCGAGCGCGACATGGGCCGCTCGATCCTGCTCACGGGCGCCTTCCTCGAGGGCACGCCGACGCGCAACACGGTGACCGGCGAGATCACCGGCCTGTCGGTGGTCTCGGATCAGTACCGCGTGGTGTGAGGGCGGCACCACGGCAGCAGAAACATCCAGGCAGAGGGGACCAGGGACCATGACTTTGCAAGCCATGCGTGGAGCGGCAACAATGGCGGCTCCGCGAAACATCGTCAGCACGATCGAGCTGTCCAAACCGCTGCCGGGCCACAACGGCGAGATCGCGGTCATCGAGCTGCGGGAGCCGGAGTTCGGAGATTGGGTCGAATGCGGCGACCTCCACGAGACCACCGTCATCGATCCGGCGGCCATGGCGCGCGGAGAGCCTGGGGCTGCGCGTGTGACGCTGCGGCCGGAGGCCGTGGCCAAGTGGTTCCAGCGGCTTTCCGGCCTGCCGTTCGCCTCGCTCGCGAAAATGAGTATGAAGGACGCCCGCGCCGTGCTCGGGGAGATCGTCGATCTCGTGGGGTCGCTCGACGTGGGAAAGTCCGGGCCCAGGCAGTAGAGCTCTGGCTCTGCTGCGGGGTGTCACCGGATGTTCTCGCGCGCATGACGCCGCGCGAAATCCAGTGGTGGCACGCCCAGGCGTTCGCCTTCCACGATCAGAACCGCAAGCGCGCCAAGCCCTGATATGACCACCCTCCAGGCCACCGCCATCATCTCGGCCGTCGACCGCGCGTCGGCGGTGTTCCGGCGCGTGGCAGCCGCAGCGCAAGCCGCTGCTGGCCGCTATGGGGCGGCGACGGCGGCGGTAAGCCGCTTCAGCACGGGGCTCGGGGGTGCGGTGGGAGCGGGGGCCGCGTTCGGCTCCGCAATCGCCCTGCGTGGCGAATACGAGATCGACAAGCTCACCCGTCTCATGCAGTCGGCGGGTGAGCTCAACGATCAGCAGCGGGAAATGCTCAACCGCTCGGCGATCGATGCGTCGGTCGCCGCAGCCGTGCAAGCCCAGGATATCATCCGCGGTCAGCGGGAGTTGATCCAGGGCGGTCTCGATGCGGACACTGTCGCGCGCACGACGGAGATGTTCGCCAAGATCGCCCGGACAAACGACATTACCACTGCCACTGCGGCGGAGGACGCCATCAACGTCGCGAATGCCATGGGCTTCGCGATGGATACGGTCGAGAACAAAGTCGCTTCGCTGACGCGGGCGATGGAGTTCATGAGCGTCGTCCCAAACCTCTCGACCGAGAGCTGGGAAGGTCTCCGCACATCGCTGAAGTACGCGGCGCCGGTGGCGGGCGCCCTCAAGATCCCGATCGAGGAGCTGGGCGCCGCGCTGTCGATTCTCGCGGATGCCGGCTTCAAGGGCGAAGAGGGTGGCACGGCGCTGCGCACGATCATGACGCGCGCCATCGCGCCGACACGTCAGGCGCGGCTCGAGATGCGCGCGTTCGGCTTGTCGCTCGAGGATCTCTACAAGTTCAATACGGAGCGCCTCGGGGACATGGAGAGCTTCCACCAGCGTCTGCTGGGGGCGGGCCTTGGGCAAGGGGTCAAGGGTCTCGATAAGGTGCTCGCGAAATTCAGCGACCCCAAGCGGTTCCGCGATGCCTGGGCGATGTCGGACGCCATGCAGGAGGCGCTGCTCGATGCGCTCAATATCAAGCGTGGCGATGCAGAGGCGCGCGGCATTCTGCAGAAGGTGATCGCGGGTCATATCCAGGCCGCGACGGAGGGGTTCGACCTGGAGACCTATTTCCGCGGCATCGCCGATCTGCCCTTGCAAGCCATGCGGCACCTGTTCGGCATTCAGCGCGTGAGTCAGGCGCAGAAGCTCAAGGAGAAGCTCAACGAAATTCTCGAGCTCCCATCCGGCGAGCGCATCACGCGCCTCCGGCATCTCGCCAGGGAGTTCGAGCGGCTGATGCCCGGTGCGATCGAGCGGCGGTTTCAGCCTGTCGCGACGGGTTTTGCCTGGCAAATCGACCGCATGGCCGCGAGTCTCGCCGCCCTGCGCAACTCGGTGTTTTCGAGTGGCGTCGGCAAGGATCTGGTGCGGTTCATCGACCGGCTGTCTCAAAGCGTGCGCAGCATGCGCGACACGGACCCAGACACGCTGCGGAATCTCACTTATGCGCTCGCGGGATTCGCTACGCTCGGCCCCGCTGGCTTCGTCATGGGCGGCATTGCCAAGTCGCTCGAGACGATTGCTGGTGTCATGAAGAACCCGGCCATGCGCCGGCTGATCGTCGGTGGAGGTATCGGCGCATTCCTCGGGCTCGATTTTCTCGAGCCCTTCATGTCGCCGAGCTACACGCCGTTCGGCGAGCCGATTAAGACCTTTCTCGGGCCGAATGCGCCGATCCGGCAGACGGCGGCACAACTCGCCGAGCTGTTCGGGCAGATTGCCGGCAGCGCGAAGGATGCCGCCAATGCCGTTGCTGCCCTGTTCGACATCGACCCCCAGGACTCCTGGGTGATCTGGGGCCTTGACAAATTCAACAAGGGGCTCGAGGCGACCACGGCGACGATCGATTTCTGGCGCAAGATGGCCAAGGGGGAAGACCCTGGCACTCCTGGTAAGCCAGGGAGCTGGTTCCGGGAAATTTACGAGCGCTCGCGGGACGAAGCGATCCGTCGGTGGGAAGAGCGGCAGAGAGAAGGCCGCGTCGGTAGTTCTGCGGCCCCGAGTTTGCGCGATGTCGACCCGCGCTTTTCCGGACCCGTCAACGTCCAGGGTGAAGCCAAGGTCGACGTCGAGAGCAAGGTCCGCATCGAAATCGAGGGCGCCCCGGCCCGCGTCATCGAGCAGACGCCTGGCAAGGCCACGGCGCGCGTGCCGCTCGATACGGGGCGCTCGATGCCCGACACCGGGTTGGGAGCGATGGGCGTGCCATGACGGTGCTCAGAGATTGGCCTCGCTCACTGCGCCGCGCCTCCTACCGTGGCGCGCGGTTCTGGGTCGAAACGGACGAGATCGAGACCGGCCGCCGCCTGGTCGTTCACGAGTTCCCGCACAAGGACCTGCCCTACGTCGAGGATCTAGGGCGGGCGGCGAACCGCATCCAGGTGACGGCCTACGTCGCCTCGGACAATGCCGATGCCGAGGAGCGGGCGCTGAGACGCGCCTGCGAGGCCGGCGGGGCGGCGACGCTGGTGCTGCCGATCGACCGCATGCTCGCGCACTGCGAGAGCTGCCGGCGGACGTTCGCCAAGGACCGCCAAGGCTATATCGCTTTCACGCTCACGTTCGTGCGCGAGGGGACGGGGGCCGGGCCGTTTCCGGTGGCCTACCTGGCCCAGCTCGTCGGCTGGGGCGCGGCGGCGCTCGCCGCGCCGCTTTCCGCCCTGTTTCAGGCCCGGTTCGCGACGCTGGGGCATGCGGGCTACGTGAAGGACAGTGCGGCCGACGTCATTCGCGACATGGCCGCGGCCCTCGACGCGGGCCTGCGCATGGTGCCGCTGGCGAGCGAGAAAGCGCCTGAGGTGCTGAGACTGGCAGGGGCGCTCTACGCCGATGCGACCGATCTGGCGGACGCCGGTGCGCGCGGCGACCGCTATGGGGAGCGGTCCTTCATCGCCGAAGCAGAAACGCGGACGCCGGAGCTCATCGCGCGGCTCGATCACGCGCTGGGGGCGGCGGCCGAGGCCATGGAGCCGTCCGTCGCCGTCGACTTCTTTACAGGGCTCACGGGTTACGGCCTGGACGCGACGCCCCGGTTCCTCGGTACACCTTCGGCGCGGGCAGAAGCGCAGAACACCGCCATGCTGGGCCAGGCGCTGCGCATCCTGGCGCTCGGCCGGTACGCGGCGGCGGTCGTGGCGCGGCGGTACGATGATCGCCGCGCAGCTATCCAGGCGCGGGCCGATGCCGCCGAGGTTTTCGACGCCGAGCTCGAGCGGCTGACGGGCGCCGACAGCCATCCGGTGTACGTGGCGCTCGACGAGCTGCGCGGCCGTGTCGCCGAGCATCTGTCGCGGCGCATCACCGACCTGGCGCCGGTGCTGGTCGTCGGCGCCGCGCAATCGATGCCGTCTCTGTGGTGGGCGAACCGGCTCTATGGCGATGCGGCGCGCGCGGCCGAGCTCGTGCGGCGCAACCGCGTGAAACACGCGAGCTTCATGCCTGTGGAGTTCGAGGCGCTGGCGAGATGATTTCGCTCACGCCGGCTGTTCCGCGCTGGAGCGCGGGCCGGCTCCGCGGGGGCGGCGCAACGCGCCGGGCCGCAGTCGCGGCCTCGGCCTGACGGCCGGTTTCATTCATGCTCAATCCTGAAGTCATCACTGTCGTCGCCGGCGGCGCAATCTATACGGGGTGGGAGCGGGTCCAGGTGTCGGCTGGTATCGATCAGGCGGCGCGGGATTTCACGCTGGAGACCACCGAGCGCATCGGCGAGTGGAAGTTCCCGCCGGGGACGCCGGTGCAGATCTATGCGAACGATGATCTCTTGGTGGACGGGTATGTGAACGCGTACGAGGCCTCGGGCGACGCCAACAGCCACCGCATCGCCATCCGCGGCCGCGGCAAGGGTCAGGACATCATCGACAGCTCTGCGGAGCACCCGACGGGCTATTTCGAGCATGAAACGCCCGGCGAAGCGCTGCGCAAGCTCGACAAGTTCGGCGTCGGCATCGTCGACCGGGTGCCGCTCAAGCGCGTGCCCTACATGCAGCTCAAACAGGGCGAGACGGTGTTCCAGTTCGGCGAGCGCTACCTGCGTGATCAGGCCGCCACGCTGATGGGCATGCCGGACGGCTCGATCGAGATCACCAACGCGAGCGCCGCGAAGCCGCACTTCGGCATCCTGATGGAGGGGCGGAACATCAAGTCGTTCCAGGTGAGCCTCACCGACAACGGGCGGCACTCGCGCTACATCGTGAAGGGCCAGAACCGGCTCGGCACGGGCTCGGCGAGCCTGCGCATCAGGCAGGAGGTTCAGGATTCCGGCGTCAAGCGTGAGCGGCCTAAGATCATTGCCGCCGAGACGGATACCGATGACGCGCGGGCCAAGGAGCGGGCGCAGCACGAGAAGGAGCGGGCCGCCGGCAGGTCCATAACAGCGGCGGTGCAGACGCAGGGCTTCCGGGATTTCGCCGGCGAGCTCTTCGCGCCGAACCGGCTCATCTACGTGCACGCGCCGATCCTCATGCACCTGTCGATGGCCATGCTCATCGAGCGCGCGGAGTTCAGCCAGGACCAGTCCGGCTCCTTGACGCAGCTGACACTGGTCGACCCGCGCGCGTACCGGGGGCGGAAGCAGTCGGGCATGACGCCGCTGAGCGAGTCCGCGCAGGAGGCGGAGCGCTGGGGCGCAGAGGGCGCCGTGCGCCAGGAGCTGGAAAGCGGCGATGCGCTCACCGATCCAGCGTGGACAGAGGGATTCTGATGTTTGCAACTGACGTGCATTCCGCGCGGCTTGCCGTGCGCCGCGCGGAGCTCACCGAGGTCCAGGACGACGGGCCGTTTCAGCGCATCACGGCGCTCGGCTACGCCGACGAGGTGCTGCGGCTCGGGCAACGGGTGCAGCCGTTCGGGCTGACGAGCCACCCGCCTAAGGGCGCGCACGGTCTGGCGCTGCTGGTCAATGGCCGGCCGGATCAGTCCGTGTTTCTCGGCATCGAGCACCCCGATCATCGGCCGCGATCGATCCCGGCGGGCACGACGGCGCTCTACAACGCGCACGGCGACATCATCAAACTGTTCGAGAAGCGGGTCGAGGTGGTCACCGAAACCTTCGTCGTGCGGGCGAGCGTGAAGATCGTGCTCGAGGCACCCGAGGTGCATCTCGGCGCCGAGGGCGGCCAGCTCGTCCATCGCAAGGGTGATGTCGACAGCGCCGGCGATGCGGCGGTCGGCAGCGCAACCAAGGTCTACGCGGTGTAGCCCATGGTCGCGATCCGCATCCGTGACGCCGAGTCCTGCGAGGCGCAACCCCAGCTCCTGTGGGACACGATCTGGGTGCAGCGCGCAGACGCGTCGGGCGGCTGGGGCGATTGGATTCTCGCTGGACCGGAGGATCAGCCCGAAAGCCGCGGAGGCCTGCGCGCGGAAGCGGCGCTGCACACGGCGACGCTGCTTTGCCTCTTCACCGACGCGCGCGCGGCTGATGACGACGAGCTGCCGACGGACGACGGTGACAGGCGCGGCTGGTGGGGCGACAGCGTGCGGCTTGAAGGCGAGCCGGACGTGCCGCTCGGCTCCAAGCTGTGGCTGCTGGAGCGGGCGGTGCTGAATGAGGAGACGCGACAGCGCGCCCGGGACTACGCCGAGGACGCGCTCGCCGTGCTTCGTGAGCAGGGCGCGGTGGCGCGCACCGAGGTCATGACGGAGATCGACCAGGCGGCGGGCCATCTCTTCCTTGAGGTGCGTCACTTCAGCCACGACGGCGCGATGGCCTACGAGCAGCGCTTCGGCGTGCTGTGGCGGCAGACGCTACGGAATGCGCCGATGAACTTTGGGGACGGACTCCCGGTGATCTGATGCCGTTCAGAATTCCGACATTGCCCGAGCTCGCGCAGCGGACGGCAAATGCCTTCCGCGCCAATCTCAAGGGCTCGGACGCGCGGCTGTGGCCGAACAACGTCGCGGTGAGCGCCAAGGTCATGGCCGGCGCGGTGTGGGAGGCCTTCGCCTTCCTCGAGTACATCAGCCGGCAGATCAACAAGCATACCGCCGAGGGCCCCTGGCTCGAGCGGCATGCCTATGACTACGGCCTAGCGCGGCTGCCGGCGACCTATGCCGAGGGCAAAGTGACGATTTTCGGTGACGCCAACATTCCCGTGCCGGCGGGCATCGTGCTGCAGCGGGCAGATGGCATCCAGTACGAGGTCATCGCTGGCGGCACGACGGACGGTTTCGGGTCGGCCGAGGTGATGGTGCGGTGCTTGACGGCCGGCAAGATCGGTAATGCCTCGGCCGGGGTCGTTCTGACACTCACAGCGCCCGTCGACCGGTTACAGACCGAGCACGAGGTGGCGGCAAGCGGCATCGGACTCGGCGCCGATCAGGAATCCGATGAAAGCCTGCGTCAGCGGCTGCTGCACCGGCTGCGCTATCCGCCACACGGCGGCGCGGCGTTCGACTACGTGCGCTGGGCGCGCGAGATCAACGGCGTCACGCGGGTCTACGTGGATCCGGTGACGGCCACCAACGGGCGCACGACCGTTGGCGTCTGGTTCCTGATGGATGACCTCTATGCCAATGGCATTCCGCAGGCGGCGGATGTCTCAGCAGTGCGGGCTTACATCGAAACGGTGCGGCCTGCCGGAGCGCTGGTCGAGGTGGCGGCTCCCGTGCCCCTCACCGTCGACATCACGATCGAAGGCCTGTCGCCCGACACGCAGGCGATCCGCAACGCCATCGTCAACGAGCTCGTGGAGCTGTTTCGGCGCGACGCGCGCGTATCGACGCTCACAGAGCCCTACACGCTCTACCGGAGCAAGATCATCGAGGCGATCTCAACGGCAGCCGGCGAGGATCATCACACGCTGGCAACGCCGGCCGAGGACGTCCAAGTCGCGGTCGGCCAGATCCCGGTGCTTGGAACGGTGACCTTCACATGACGACCTGCACGCCTCGTGTCGAGGATCCTTTCCGCTGCCCGACGAAATGGGAGCTGTGGCGGCAGATCCTGGCGCTGCTGCCGCGCGGGCGGGCGTGGCAGACGCACGAGGACGTGGCAGATTACTTCCGGCCGCTGAGAAGCGCCCAGGTCGGCACATTCGAGGTGGGCGCATCCGGCGTCGGCACCGATCCCGAGCTCAAGCGGCTCACCGTCCTGCAGCAATATTGGGCGGCATTCGCCGAGGTGCTCGAGTATCTGCATCAGCGGGCCTGCGCACTCCTCGATGAGATGTTCTGCGCCACCACCACCGAGCTCCGGCAAGAGTGGGGGATCGACTACGGCTATCCAGATCCGTGCGAGCCCTGGGATGCTCTCTGCGAAAAGGTGCGGGCACAGGGCGGCGCGACGTGCGCCTATCTCGCGGAGCTGGCGGCGCGGCTCGGCTACACCATCGAATGCCTGGACTACTGCCCGAACGACGGCGCGGCGGCGGATTGTGCGATCGCTGATTGCACGCCCGTGGCCCATCAGTGCGTGCCGAACCGCATCGTCATTCGCATTCTTTCGGCCGAGAGCCCGGCCATGGTGAACCCGCCGATCTATGCGGCGGACGCGGCGGTGGCCGACTGTACGCCGCCGTGCAGCACACCCGATCAGGTCATTTGCCTGATCGAGCGATTCAAGCCGGCGCACGTGCTGGCAACGTACGAGGTGATCTGATGACCAACATCATCGGCCCGCACGGGACGGGCATCAACGAGACCACGATACGGCCTACGGACACCGCCAGCGGCAGCCCGGTCGATACGTGGTTTCAGCCATGCATCAACGGCGACCCCAACACGGGGACGAAGATCCCGGCCGTGTGGCTGAACAAGGTTACGGCCCTGTTGCGCCGGGCCATCCGCGGCATGTCGGTGGCAGAAAACGAGCTCGATGACGACATGCTGCTCAAGGCGATCAGGCAGACGATGCCGCTGCTGGTGAACGGGACTCTCCCGTTCGCTTCCATGGCAGCCTCTCACCACACAGACGGGCCGTGGTCGGTCGGCAATCTATTTAGTCGGACCCAGAACGTGGAGGTCAATGTCAACGCGCTGACCACGAACCCGCTCCTTCGCAGCGGCGTTGCGCAGGTAACCGTGACTGCCATGGCCGCCATCGACGATGCTCAGGTCCAGGTCGTCAATGCGCGCATGAAGTGCGACGTGTCGAACGCCGGGCGTACAGTCACAGTCGCCGGCGAGGAGATGGACGCTTTCGCTAGCACGCCCGATCCCAACGACTTTCAGGAGACCGGTGGCGCGAGCTTCGGCACGTACACCTTCTTAGTGCCGCTCAGCAATGGAGTCGGCCAGTTCAGCATGTCTGTGACCACCACGATCGACCAGGGCGCGGTCATCGGTTGGTGGGTAGAGATGCACGCCTACATCGACGCCATCTTCCCGCGCGCCTGATTTGAGGTGTCACAATGATTCTGGATCTGCACGGCACATACGGCTCCGACGTGCGGCCGCCACGGGACGGCAATGGGCGAAAGCCGTGGGCGAAGAACCCGAGTGGGCCTGGAGCCGACGATGGCACGCGGCTCGATGCGACGTTCATCAACGATCTCATCGGGCTCATTCGTGGATTGCTCGCTGCCTACGGCGTTGCGGCGACTCCGGGCGATGACACTGCGTTGGCGCAAGCTGTCGCGGCGGCCATTGCCAATCATACCCACAGCGTTGCGTCGCTACAGGACGGCGATGGCTACGTCAGGATGACGGAGGCCGAGCGTGCGAAGCTCGCCGCACTGGTGGCCAATTACAAAGGCAGCTTCGCCAGTCTGGCGCTGCTAGAGGCCGCCTATCCCACGGCGGCGAATGGAGATTGGGCGATACTCAGTCTGCCGGGCGAACCGGCCTCGATTGCCGTGTGGGATGCGGACGCAGACCCGCCGGGCTGGGTGGATATCGACAATGCACCGCCGCAGACGGCCTCCAACCTCCCTTTTACGCCGATGGGGACGATCGAGGCCACGACGGTGCAGGGGGCTCTCGAGGAGCTGGATAGCAAGACGCAGGCGAGCCTTGCAGTGCGGCTCCGTGTTGATGCGCCCCAAAGCCTCTCTGCCCAGGAGAAAGCCCAGGCGAGAGCCAATATTGCGATCGGGTCCGGCCCCCTCGGCGGCTTCCGCAACAAGATCATCAACGGAGACGGCCGTATCAATCAGCGGGGCGCTTCTACCATCGGCGACGATAGCTATGGTCACGACCGGCATTATGCCCTGACGCAGACCGGTAATATCACCGTCTCGACGCTGACGGCCCCGGCTGTAGGCATCGCCTCCATGATGCGGCTGACGCAGCCGAACGCTTCTGCACAGCGTATGGGCTATGCGCAGATCATCGAAGCGGCAGAGACCTACGGGCTGCGGGGGCGGACCGTCACGTTGGGCGGCAAGCTGCGGTATTCAAGTGCTGCTCCCATTCGGTTCGCGGTGCTGGAGTGGACTGGCACTGCGGATCAAGTCACTAGCGACGTCGTAAATAACTGGACGTCGAACAACTATACCGCCGGGAATTTCTTTGCCGCTGGGCTGACCGTCGCTGCGGTCGGCTCGATCACGCCGGTGGCCAACACGATCACGGGGTGGTCGATCATGGCAACCATCAGCTCTTCGGCCAATAACTTGATCGTGTTCTACTGGACCCAGGACACCGCTGCGCAGAATGCGACGCTCGATATGCGCTGGTATTTGGTTGAAGGCGACGCGACGGCTGAGGACGACCCATTCTCGCCGAGGCATATCCAGCAGGAGATCGCGCTATGTCAGAGATACTACGAAAAATCGTACAATTTAGACGTCGCCCCCGGCACGGTGACCACGACGGGTCAGTTGGGCGGGCAACAGGTTGGCAGTGACTCGTTTGTGGCCCACGTGCCATTCCAGACGCGCAAACGCAGCACTCCCTCTCTCGTCATCTATTCTCCGGCCACAGGCGCTGCTGGCAAGGTGCGGGATTTGTCCGCTGCAGCTGATGTCAACGCCTTCGCGAGACATATCGGCACACGCGCATTCGAGCTTGCCGCAAACCTGGGTGGGAATGCTAACTTTTGGAACGCCCACTTCACAGCCGATGCGGAGCTGTGAGCCATGATCGAGAGCGCGCGCTACACTGAATACGGATCCATCATCGCTGTCATCGACGGCGTGCAGATGAGCGTGCCTGATGATATGGGCAACAGGCACCGGCAGGCGTTGGCCGAGTGGGAAGCCCAGGGCAATGCCATCGAGCCCTACGTTGAGCCGCCTGAGCCGGTGCCACAGGTCGTCAGCATGTTCCAGGCTCGCGCGGCGCTGATAAATGCGGGGCTGTACGACACGGTGGACGCCGCCATGCAGCAGGCCGGAGGTGTCAATCTGATCGCATGGGAGTACGCCACCGAGGTTCGCCGCGATAGCCCGCTGGTGCAGGCGATGGCGGCGGAGCTCGGGCTCACGAATGAGCAGGTAGACAACCTGTTTCGACAGGCTGCGGGGATCATTGCTTAACGCATTACGGAGACGGGGACGGCTTGTGCACCGGAAGTCCCAGGCGTTTTTTGATGGATCGTTGCAGTCGTCGGCTCATGCGCACGAGAGGGTGTGCTCTCCGACTAGGGTCTACTGCTGGCGTTGCCGCTGGCGGTAGACCCCAGCCAGGGCGCGCCGGATCAAAGTAGGGTCCGTCGATGCGCGGGCCGTCGCGGCCGTCTGATATCAAGCTCCACCCGTAGCCGGCCCGGATGGCGGACAGAAAGATCATGCGTTCTAGGGCATGGGCTATGGTGCCGTCGTTTGGAATTGGCTCGGGCGGGAAATGGTCATAGGTTAAGCCGAGATCGAAGATCGGTTTGAGAGCCTGTGGCCTAGCCCAAAACATCGAGCCCGCGGGGAACTCGATTTGGCCCGGCAGATCAACCCCCATCATTTCGGCGAGAAGCTCACCGTAAGGTCGATTGAAGCCCCAGTTTACCGCTGGACGGACTGGACCAAAGTGCTCTGCCGTTATCACGCCGATCCGCGCGTCACGCTCAAATGCGCGGAGGACCGCCGTTATTCTCTCCGGTGATCCGACCAAATGCTCAAAAAGGTGCTGTCGCCAGCCTGGGATGCTCGCCTTCGTGTGCAAGTGGAGCACGTAGTCATAGCCAAAATGAGCAGGGCCGAAGGTGATGAACTTTGGCGCGATGTCACGTCCCCGGTTTGGAACGACTTCGATTGAGGCGTTGGGGAACAGCCTGCTGAGATCGGACCGGTGATTCTCCGTCGGGGTCGAGAGATAGATGTCAACAGCCCGTTGAATGTTCGAGAGATACCGCGCGACCTCGGCGAACAAGTCAGCGTGGAACATATGGCAGAAGACGGCGATGCGTGGGTGCATCTTGGTTGGCCTCAAAACTGATAACATCCAGTGCGCGTGCGGCTAGGTCCTCTGAGACTTGGTCCGTGTCAGTTTGCGATGGAGCCAAGCCGACGGCTTCAACATTGTCGCCCGCAGACGAAGTATCTCCATCCTAGTGCGCCCGGCGAAACGCAGTATCGATGTGTCTATATCTTCGTTCCGGTCATGGGCGGGCCAGAAGTCATCTGTAAATTTGTCGTGCTTCAAAGGATGACCGACAGGATACGCCGCCCGCCCACGAGCTTTTTTTGCCTCGTATTCTGCCCGGGATTTTACGACGTAATGGTTGATCTGGGCCCACTGGTGAGTAACGCTAGGCGAAAAACCTGCATTCTCGACTCTGAATGGACGACCGGAAGCGTCAACGTAACTTCCGGAGCGCAGCTCACATGCGTGCGGCGTCAGCATCCGGGAAATGCAACGGACGCGGGCAATCGACTTGATGTGACGGTTGGTCGGGTAATCAGGCGATGCGCAGTGCAGGAATCGCCGCATGACGAGCCCGCGCTGAAAGTTCTGGTGTCCGCTGGAGCCAAAGATCCTCCAGTTGATGCCGAGTGCGCCGGCTGTATCGGGAACACGGCTCAGAAGTCCGGCGACTGTATCATCTTGGTGCAGGTTCAGGAACTCGTCAGCGTCGAGGAACGCGACCCACTCGGTTGAGATGCGCTGCAAGGCGTCATGGTACGCGGTCATTTGGGCAGAGCCGTTCGGAACATCGGGCCACTCGATGACCTCCACTACATTCGTCCAAGCCAGTCGCTTCAGGAGAGTGGCAGTGCCGTCGGTCGAGGCGTTGTCGTAGATCAGGATTCGGTCGAACCCGATCACGCGATGATACGCGACCCACTCGAGGACGTAGGGCCGCTCGTTTTTCATGATGGCGCACAGGGTCGCTGTCTGAGCCATTCTTTCCTCCCGCTCACGGAAGGTAGCAACAGCGTTATGCGCACCGCAAGCAGCCCGCTGGTGTGGAGTGCTCCGCATACGCAAAGTTGCAACACCCGGAGAGAGTCGATGTTCACCATCACCAATCACCGCCTCGTGGGCGTGCCGTTCGTCGCGAGTCCGAACCACGGCGGCCGCATCGAACCGTCGCTGATCGTGGTGCACGACACGTCCGATCGGTTGAAGCCGGACGACACAATCTCCTGGTTCAGCAATCCGCAATCCAAGGTCAGCGCCCACTTCGTCGTGGCCCGCGATGGCTCCGTGACGCAGATGGTCCCGTGCGACCGGGCCGCGTGGCACGCCGGCAAATCGTCGTGGAAGGGCCGTTCCGGCTGCAACAACTTCGCGATCGGGATTGAGATCGACAATCCTGGCAAGCTCACCCGCGTCGGTGATCACGCGGTGGCGTGGTTCGGTGAAAAGTACCCGCTGGCGCAATGCGTGGAAATGACCACGCCCGCCCATGGGCGAGGCTGGTGGCTCCGCTACACGGAAGCGCAGCTCGAGACGGTGCGCGAGTTGATCCAGGCGCTGCTCGCAGCTTACCCGACGATCACGGACGTTGCCGCGCATTGGGAAATTTCGCCGGGGCGCAAGGTCGATACGGGACCGCACTTTCCGCTCGACGACATGAAGGCGCTGCTCGCGGGGCGCTGGGTCTTGTCGTCGGGGCAGATTCGGGACACGCAGCAGCGGCTTGATGCACTCGGCTATTGGCCGGGTCCGATCGACGGCTTCATGGGTCCGAAGACGCGCGGGGCCATCCGCACGTTTCAGGAGCAGAATGGGCTTCAGATGCACGCGGACGCGATCTCGCGCCCCGACGGCGGACTCGATCGCACGACATGGGATGCGCTGTTCTCGCCCGACGCGAAGCCCATGCCGGTCGGGACCGATCCAGGCAAGGCGATCGAGGCGGTGACCGCGCAGGCCAGTGATGCTGCCGTCGTCAAGCGCGGAACCGAGGCGACGGGCGTTCTGGAGGTGGTCAACAGCGTCAGGTCGCTGAGCGAGCACCTGCAGACGGTCGAAACGGCTCGCAACACCAGCGTGCAAATCAGCGATCTGCTAGCGTGGGGGATGACACCAGCGGGCCTCCGATCACTTCTGGTGCTCGCTGCCTGCGTCGTGATCTGGATCATCGCGCATCGCATTGCCAAGCGGGGCACCGTGCCCACGTCGGCTGCTGCGGCGCAATAGGAGGACATGTCATGCTTTCGTGGCTCTGGGCGCTTTTCGCGCCATGGGGCGGCCGCGTGCTGCTCAGGGCCTTGCCGTGGCTCGTGTCGCTTCTGCCGGCGCTCAAGCCGATCGTCTTCGCCGTGGCCGCGGCGGCTGTGCTCGCCGGCATCGTCTGGCTCAGTTGGCCGGATGAGCGGATGACGAGGGCCGAGGCGCAGCAGGCATGCGCGGATGCCAACATGCGCGCCGAGCTCGAAGCCACCAAGGAAGCGCTGCGCGTGGCGCAGGAGACCTTGCGCCGGCGTGATGCCGCCATGGATGCGGCCGAGCGCTGGATCGACGAACTGGAGAAAGAAATGGAGGCCCTCCGTGCGGCTGCACCCGATCCTGATGCTCCCGTGTTTGCTGCTGACGATCCCTGGCTGCGGTCAGGGCGGTCCCGCTAGCTGGACCGCTCCGGTGGTGCTCGACCTCGCTCCGGTGCGCTGCCCTGAACCCGACCCGAGGATCGAGGCCGAGTTTCGCCGGACGACACCCCGGCCTGAAGGTCCGCTCAGCAAGGACGACGTACGCCGGTGGATCGACACCCTCGAGCTCTCGGAGCGGCGCAAGAACGCGCGCGGACAGCAGGTGATCGAGGAGCTCGAGCGGTGCCGCAATGCCGCCCAGTCCGCCGTCACGAGCTGAGGCCGCACGATGCAGCACGCCACTGCCGCAGCCGCCCCCGTCGGAGGGCTACGACCCCATGCACGTCAATCTGTTGTTCGCTCTGCAGCGGGACCTGGGTGGGCTGCAGGAGGGGCATCGCGGCCTCATGGCGCTCATGGAGCGCACGCGTACCGAGATGCACCAGCGGGCCGACCGCATCGAGCACCGGCTGTGGCAGCTGGAACGGGCGCCGCCTACAGCCTCTCCGCCTACGGCTTCGACGGGCCGCAATTGGCTCGCGGACATGAGCACGCTGCTGCAGCAGCTGACCCTTCTCGTCAAGCTCAGCCTGCCGCTGGCATTCCTGGCGGCCGTCGCCGCGTACAAGGGCCTGCACCCGGAGTGGCTGCCGCTGCTGCGCCAGCTCATCGCCGCCCTGTGATGCGGTGGCTCAAGCGCCGTTGGCGACGGCTCTGCCCCATCACGAGGCTCTGGATCCTGGCGCTGGGGCTCTCGGGGGTGGTGGCCATCGTGTGAGGGCAGAGCGAATGGCGAGTAGCGAATAGCGAATTGAAATCGAACCCCTGGCCGCCGGTCCCCCTCAGGTCCCCGCTGGCCGGCCGGGGCGGGAACAGGAGTGCCGCGTCGTTCCCAATGCCGCCCCCTCCCCGGCCTGGTCAGCCGGTGGAGGGGGCGGTTTTGGTGTTTGTGGGATTCCGGGGATAGAGGTTGCGCTCAGGGGAATGGTCGCATTGACGATGCTAAAATCTGGCTCGAATCAATTTTGAGCCACGGGGCAGCCTGCATCATGGCGATACAGTCGACCGAGATTGCGAGATTGTTCAGTTCATTTGAGGAGTGCAGGTTCGAGTTCAATGGAACCGAGGCATGGCGCGGCCGCGATCTGATGCCTTTGCTGGGCTATACTCAGTGGCGCAACTTTCGAGAGCCGATCCGGCGCGCGTGGGAGAGTTGCAAGGCCGCCGGCATTGACGCCGCTGCAAATTTTCTGACCGGTGACGGCCTGCGGCCTTGGAACCCAGACGAGGTTTTTGCGGAGGCCCGCAAAAACCCTGATGGCGGGCGTCCCAGTGAGGATGTTATCCTCACGCGCAGAGCGGCGTACCTCATCGCCATGAACGGCGACCCCAGAAAGCCAGAAATCGCCTTCGCACAGCAGTACTTCGCGGTTGCGACCCGAACTCTTGAGGCGGTTGAAAAGCGCCTTGCCGAGGCGGCTAGGCTTCAGGCGCGTGAAAGGTTGTCCGAAACGGAGAAGAAATTCCAAGGCGTGCTTTATGAACACGACGTGGATGGTCCTGGAATTGGCAGAATCAGGAGTAAGGGCGACGCAGTGTTATTCGGAGGCAACGATACAGAGGACATGAAGGCGCGCTGGCGTGTGCCCGCCAGCCGACCGCTCGCTGATTTTGCGCCAGAGGTCATCGTCGTCGGTAAGCAGTTCGCAACTGCGATCACCACCCACAACGTCAAGACGCACAATCTCAGGGGCGAGGAACCGATAACTCACGAGCACCTCGCTAACAACAAGACGGTGCGTGAAAGCCTGGTGCAGCGGGGGATTGTGCCTGAAAAGTTGCCGCCTGAAGAGGACATCAAGAAAGTAGAGCGGCGGCACAATGCGGATGTGCGCGGGTTGGCAGGACCTAAGCCGAAACCGAAGACTCGGCCGAAAGTTGATTGATCAGGCCCTCTTCTCATGTTTAACTCCCCGGCAAGCCCAGTGATTTCGAGCTAGCCACGCGGTTAGCATCGGATCGAGCGAACGCCCTCCACCGCTCACGGTTAGCCTCCAGCCAGCTCTGGCACTTCACCTTCACCCACTCCTTGCGGCGACCCGAGCGGTAGGGAGCTTGGACGCGCTTGGCAATCACGCCCTCGAGGCGCAGCTCCTCTATGAGGGCGAACAGGGCTGCGCCGTCCACGTGGTAGTGCACGTAACTGATGCAAGGCAGCCCCGCACACGCCACGAGCTGATCGAGCCGCAGCTTGCGGTCGACCAGATGCAGGCGCCGCAGGTCACTGCCGTCGATGCTCAGGAGATCGAAGGCCATCACCGCGACCTGCTCCTCACGGCCTTCGGCCATGGCGCGCTGCAAGGACCATAGGTCGCCGATACGGTCCTCGTCGTCGGCGATGAGCTCGCCATCGATGTGGCAGGACCGGGCGGGCAACCCGCGCAAGGCGTCCGTGAGCCGTGGCAGGCGCTGAGCGACGTCATGGCCGTTGCGCGTGTAGAGCGCCACGCGGTCGGCATCCTTCACGATTTGAATGCGCCAGCCGTCGATCTTTGGCTCGAACAGCCAGCCGGGGCCAATCGGCAGCGCCTTGGCCGTGGTCGGGATGCAGGGCTCAATGAATTTCAGCCTCATGCCATCTCAATGCCGGGATTGAGGCGCAGCTACAAGACGGCGCGACCGCATGCCGTAAATGTAACTTTAAGCGTCTGGAGGCCGCGGGGGGATGAGCGAGATCGATCGCAAACGGATCGCCGCTGTGTGGGTGCTCGAGGCGCGAGGCTATCGCTTCGAAGCCGGTGAATGGCGGCCCGGAGACGAGCAGCCGTTCTGGCCGGAAGCGGACCGGCTCCATGCGCTGCTCATGAACCGAGCCGAGGTGCTCTCCGGCTGCATCGAGGACTCGCCCGAGGAGGACGAGCTCAGGACGATCGCCGACGCGCTGGAGGCCTACGAGGCGCGGCGTTGGCCGGCGGGAAAGTTCGCGGGCGGGAAGGGGTGACGGTGCCTCAATCGCACCAGCCCTGGCGCCGTGATCTACCGTCGTAGGGGCGCGCCGATCCTACGCTGATCAGCAGCTCGCCGGCATCTTGACCGTCGATGACGAGCCTCGCGAGCCCGCGTCCGTACTTGTCCCGCTGCCGACGGTCTGAAACCAGCTGGGCCTTTCCCGAGGCGACGAGCTCGCGCAAGCGCCGGGCGGCGGCGAGGCCCAAGGCGCGCTCCTCGGGGCACTGCGCCTGGCGGATCTCGGGGGCATCGAAGCCGACGAGGCGATAACGGACGACGCCACGATCGACGGTGTCCCCGTCGATGACGACGATAGGCCCGCCGGTGACGAGCTCGTGGATGAACACGGCGAGGAGGCCGATGACGGCTAGGGCGGAGGCCGCTGTCGAGGTGATAAAGGCCCGCGTGGCCGCGAGTTCTCTCATCGGATCGCCCCGTAGTCAGCCATCTCCTCGCGGCTGGTGGCGGGGCTCTCTTGCCGTTTCTGGGGCGAAGACGTTTCCCACGATGGGCAGTGCCGCCATGTAAGCTCTTGATCCGCCTTGCCCTGAACGAGGCGCGAACTGTGGGAAACCTGATTGATTTCCATCACTATCGTCAGGACTCTTAATCAGCGGGTCCCAGGTTCGAGTCCTGGTACACCCACCATCTTGATCGCTACTTCACCATCCTTATCGCTGCTTTAGCTGAAATCGACGCCAAAATTGGGCGGAAACGCCATTCAAACAATCATTGTTGTCTGATTTTTTGTCAGCGTGTCATTTAATTGCGCATTTATTCGCTGGACTCGATACGGCATTGCTTATTGGCGAGCGTAACAGAATAACTCGCTATTGAACGCGATCCGCGCCGACTTTCGGACACTCTTATCCGAGGCTCTCGTATTGGCTCGCGTGATATTGACAACGCGGGGATTACAGGCAGAAGGCGCAGCGATGAGCCAGAAAACTAATCGACACACCAAACTCGTCTTCTGGCTCGCCGTCGCCACTGGCCTCGTCCTCAGCATCATCGGTCTCCGGTTTCTCCTGCAACCCGAATCGGCTGCCAACTTCTTCGGCATCGACAAGCGCAGTCCGGGCTTTGCCCCGCACGCGGTCATCGCTTTGCGTGACCTCTGGTTGGGGCTGCTGCTCATCGCCTTGGCGGTGCTGAGAGATTGGCGCGCAGTTGCGCTGTGGCTCGGGCTGGCGACTCTGGTCTGTTTCGGGGACGCGGCCATCGCCGCAGTGTCCAGCGGGCGCGCGGTATCGATCGCGTTCCACGGCGGTTCGGGACTCTTTTGTGGCATTCTTGCGACACTAGCCTGGCGATTGTCGCGTACCCATGCCGGTTGATCACGCAACGTTCGGCCAAACCTCCCGTTGATTGCGTTGCTGCAAATAGTCGTAGCCTGCTGACTTATCTTGCGAGCTGAGAATCCCTGGGCCATAAGAGCAGCGCTTGCGGGGTGGGACGACGCGTCACCGAAGCTGCGGATTGAGCGGGGAGGGTGCCTCGCGCGGCGCCCGATCTCAGCAGTCGTGAGCGAAGTCCTGCCGATCCCCTTGGAACCGAGCTGCCATGGCCGTCAGACGTTTCGACCCCAACCAGCCTGCCAGTTTTGAATTCACGCCGGAGAATCTGGCGTGGGCTCAGGCGACGATTGCGAAGTATCCGCCGGGCAAGCAGCAGTCGGCCGTCATTCCGCTTCTCTGGCGGGCGCAGGAGCAGCACGGCGGGTGGCTTCCGGAGCCGGCGGTGCGTTACATCGCCGACATGCTGGGCATGCCCTACATCCGGGTCTATGAAATCGCCACCTTCTACACCATGTTCCAGCTGTCGCCGGTCGGCCGCAAGGCGCACGTCCAGGTGTGCGGCACGACCCCGTGCATGCTGCGCGGCTCCGAGGCGTTGATCGAGGTTTGCAAGCGCCGCATTCATCCCGAGCCGCATCACCTCTCCGAAGATGGCGATTTCTCCTGGGAAGAGGTCGAGTGCATCGCCTGCTGCGCCAACGCTCCAGCCGTGCAGATCGGTAAGGACACGTACGAGGATTTGACACCCGAGCTCTTTGAGCAACTGCTCGATGGGTTCGCCAAAGGCGAGCCGCCTAAACCGGGCTCGCAAATCGGCCGCCAGGCATCTTGCCCGGTCGGTGGGCCGACGACGTTGAAGGATTTCATCAAGGCGCAAGATTGACGCCGCAAACGGAAGGCGCGCGATGCTCTTGGACAAGGATCGCATCTTCACCAACCTCTACGGCTTCAACGACTGGCGCCTTGCCGGGGCACGCAAGCGCGGCATCTGGGATAACACCAAGGCGCTTCTCGAGCTGGGCCACGAAGGCATCATCGACGAAGTGAAGAAGTCGGGGCTTAGGGGGCGTGGCGGTGCCGGCTTCCCGACGGGCCTCAAGTGGTCGTTCATGCCGAAGAACGATCCGCGCCCCAGCTATCTCGTCGTCAACGGAGACGAGTCGGAGCCGGGCTCCTGCAAGGATCGCGAGATCCTGCGTCACGAGCCGCACATGCTTATCGAGGGCTGCCTCGTGGCGAGCTTCGCGATGCGAGCCCACACCTGCTTCATTTACCTGCGCGGCGAGTTCATCCGCGAGCGCGAGCGGCTGCAGGCGGCCATCGACGAGGCCTACGAAGCGCGCCTGATTGGCAAGAACAATGTCCACGGCTGGGACCTGGACATCGTTGTCCATCATGGCGCTGGCGCGTATATCTGCGGCGAGGAAACTGCGCTTCTGGAAAGCCTTGAAGGCAAGAAGGGCCAGCCGCGCCTGAAGCCGCCGTTCCCGGCCAACGCGGGCCTCTACGGCGCGCCGACAACGATCAACAACGTCGAGACAATTTCGGTTGTCCCCACGATTCTGCGCCGCGGCGCGACCTGGTTCGCGAGCCTGGGCAAGCCAAACAACACCGGTACCAAGCTCTTCCAGATTTCCGGCCACGTCGAGCGGCCTTGTGTGGTCGAAGAGGAAATGGGCATCCCGCTCCGTCAGCTCATCGAGGAACATGCGGGCGGCGTCCGCGGTGGATGGAACAATCTCTTGGCTGTCATTCCCGGCGGTTCGTCCATGCCGCTCTTGCCAGCGTCCATGTGCGATGACCTGACGATGGACTTCGACTCGCTGCAGAAGCTGAAGTCCGGCCTCGGCACCGCCGCCATCATCGTGATGGACAAGTCCACCGACATCGTGAAGGCGATCACCCGCATCGCGTACTTCTACAAGCACGAGAGCTGCGGCCAGTGCACGCCCTGCCGCGAAGGCACGGGTTGGATGTGGCGTGTGCTCGATCGCATGTCGCGGGGCGAGGCGCAGAAGCACGAGATCGACCTGCTATTCGACGTCACCAAGCAGATCGAAGGCCACACTATCTGCGCGTTCGGCGATGCGGCGGCTTGGCCCGTGCAGGGCCTGATCCGGCACTTCCGGCATGAGATAGAAGCCCGTATCGACCGCTATCAGGCGGCGAATCAGCAGCGGGTCGCGGCGGAGTGATATAGATGCCGAAACAACTCATCATCGACGGGCAGCTCATCGAGGTCGATGACGGCCTCACGCTGATCCAGGCCTGCGAGCAGGCGGGCGTCACCATCCCGCGGTTCTGCTACCACGAGCGCCTGTCGATCGCGGGCAACTGCCGCATGTGCCTTGTTGAGGTCGTCGGCATGCCGAAGCCCGTCGCGTCCTGCGCGATGGGTGTGAGTGATTTGCCGCCGAACAAGGATGGCAGCCCGAAGGAGATCAAGACCAACTCGCCGATGATCAAGAAGGCGCGCGAGGGGGTTCTGGAGTTCCTGCTGATCAATCACCCGCTTGACTGCCCTATCTGCGATCAGGGCGGTGAGTGCGACCTGCAGGATCAGACGCTCGTCTACGGGCCGGGCGGCTCACGCTTCAAGGAGAACAAGCGCGCGGTCGAGGAGAAATACCTGGGCCCGCTCATCCGCACGTACATGAACCGCTGCATCCACTGCACGCGGTGCGTTCGTTTCATGACCGAAGTCGCGGGTGTGCCGGAGCTCGGGGCCATCGGCCGCGGCGAGGACATGGAGATTACCACGTATCTCCAGAAGGGCATCCTCTCGGAAGTTTCGGCCAACGTGGCCGATCTCTGCCCGGTCGGTGCACTGACGCATCGGCCCTGGTCGTTCACCGCGCGTCCGTGGGAGCTGCGCAAGACGGAATCCATCGACGTGATGGATGCGCTGGGCTCCGCCATTCGTGTGGATGCACGCGGCCGCGATGTAATGCGCATTCTGCCGCGCAACAATGACGACGTGAATGAGGAGTGGATCTCCGACAAGTCGCGGCACGTGTCGGACGGCCTGCGCACGCAGCGTCTCGATCAACCCTATGCAAAGAAGAATGGCCGCTTCGAGCCGGTGAGCTGGGAGGAGGCTCTGCGGATCGCGGCTGAAAGGCTGACCACTGCAAAGCCGGAGCGCATTGGTGCGATTGCCGGCGATTTGGCGGCCGCCGAAGAGATGTTCGCGCTGAAAGACCTGATGCGCAGGCTCGGCGTCACCAATCTCGACTGCCGTCAGTACGGCGAGCATCTCGATCCCGCGCTCGGCCGCAGCAGCTACCTCTTCAACTCGACGGTCAACGGAATCGAGGAGGCTGACGCGCTTCTGATCGTCGGCTCCAATCCGCGCATCGAGTGTGCGGTGCTCAATACGCGCATTTTGAAGCGTTACCGTCGTGGTGGCTTCAAGATCGGTGTGATTGGCGAGAAGGTCGACCTGACCTATCCGTATGAGCACCTCGGGACCGGTGCCCAGACACTGGCGGAGGTTGCGTCGGGCCGGCACTCCTTCACGCAGGTTATGGCCGACGCTCAGCGACCAATGGTGATCGTTGGCAGCGGGGCGATTTCGCGCGCCGATGGCGCGGCGGTGCTGGCGCTCGCTGCTCAGGTCGCCCTCAAGGCCATGGAGAACAAGGCGTCGGAGTGGAACGGGTTCAACATCCTCCACGTGGCGGCCGGACGTGTCGCAGGCCTTGACCTCGGCTTCGTGCCGGGCGCTGGAGGCCGCGGCTTGCTCGACATGCTTAAGGGCGACATGGAGGTCCTGTATCTGCTCGGCGCGGATGAGCTCGACTTCGACGCCCTTGGCAACGCATTCGTGATCTACCAGGGCTCGCACGGCGATCGCGGTGCGCATCGCGCCGACCTTATCCTTCCGGCGGCTGCCTATACGGAGAAGAGCGGCACCTACGTGAACCTGGAAGGCCGCGCGCAAATGACGAACCGGGCCGTGTTCCCGCCTGGCGAGGCGAAGGAGGACTGGACGATCATCCGTGCGCTGTCGCCGATGGTCGGCCACAAGCTGCCTTACGACGATCTTCAGGCGTTGCGCGCTGCCATGTACAAGGAAGCGCCGGCGCTGATGCGGATCGGCGCAGTGAGGCCCGAGGGCCTCGACGGCGTGAAGGCTTTGGCGAAGCGGACCGGTTCGACCGGCACCGCGCCGTTCAAGTCGATTGTGAAGGATTTCTATCTGACTAACCCGATTGCCCGCGCATCCGCGATCATGGCGGAGCTGAGCCGGTTGAAGGCTCTGGCCGAGTCGGAGCGTGCGGTCGAGGCGGCGGAATAGGGCTCTGCTGATGTCGGCATCTGAACTCTGGTGGAACTACGGCTGGCCGGTAGCCATCATTTTGGGCCAGAGCCTTTTGCTGCTCGTCGGCCTTCTGCTCGTGATCGCCTACTTGCTGCTCATGGATCGCAAGGTCTGGGCTGCTGTGCAGCTTCGGCGCGGCCCGAACGTGGTGGGTCCGTTCGGTTTGCTGCAGTCGTTCGCCGACTTGCTCAAGTTCGTCTTCAAGGAGCCGATCATTCCGTCGGGCGCCGAAAAGGCAGTGTTCCTGCTGGCGCCCCTGGCAACGGCGACATTCGCGCTTGCGGCCTGGGCGGTTATCCCGCTCGCCGAGACCGATTGGGGCCGCTGGGTTATTGCAGACCTCAACGTCGGCATTCTCTACATCCTCGCGATCTCGTCGCTCGGCGTTTACGGCATCATCATGGGCGGCTGGGCGTCGAACTCGAAGTATCCGTTCATGGGTTCGCTGCGCTCGGCCGCGCAGATGATCTCCTACGAAGTCTCCATCGGCTTCGTGCTCATCACGGTGCTGCTGCTGGTCGGCTCGCTGAACCTGACCGACATTGTCAACTCCCAGCGGAGCGGCATCGGCTCGGCCATCGGGTTGCCGAACTCGTTCCTCGACTGGAACTGGCTCGTTCTCTTCCCGATGTTCGTTGTGTTCTTCATCTCGGCCCTGGCGGAGACCAATCGCCCGCCCTTCGACCTGCCGGAGGCTGAGTCAGAGCTCGTGGCCGGCTACATGGTCGAGTACTCCTCGACGCCGTACCTCCTGTTCATGCTCGGCGAGTACGTGGCAATCACGACCATGTGCGCGCTGACGACGATCCTGTTCCTCGGCGGCTGGCTTCCGCCGATTGACATTGCACCCTTCACTTGGGTGCCGGGGATCATCTGGTTTTTGATCAAGCTGGTCCTCGTATTCTTCATGTTCGCCATGGTGAAGGCGATGGTGCCGCGCTACCGCTATGACCAACTCATGCGCCTCGGCTGGAAGGTGTTCCTGCCGCTGTCGCTGGTGATGGTGGTCGTGGTGGCCGGTGTCCTGCACTTTGGCGGCCTCGCGCCGTAAGGCCGGAGTGAACGCAATGGCATCACTGGCACAAGCGATTAAGGCAGGGTTTCTGGCAGAGTTCGTCTCTGCGTTCTTCCTGAGCATGCGCTACTTCTTCGCCCCTAAGGCGACAGTGAACTACCCCTATGAGAAGGGGCCGCTCAGCCCGCGCTTCCGTGGCGAACACGCCTTGCGCCGTTATCCCAACGGGGAGGAGCGCTGCATCGCGTGCAAGCTTTGCGAGGCGATTTGCCCGGCCTACGCGATCACGATCGAGGCAGGTCCACGCCGTAACGACGGAACGCGGCGCACGACGCGCTACGACATCGACATGGTGAAGTGCATTTACTGCGGCCTGTGCCAGGAGGCCTGCCCGGTCGATGCCATCGTGGAAGGCCCGAATTTCGAGTTCGCCACCGAGACCCGCGAGGAGCTGCTCTACCAGAAGGAGCGCCTACTCGAGAACGGCGACCGGTGGGAGCGTGTGCTGGCGAGAAACATCGCACTCGACGCCAAGTATCGTTGAGGCGAGAGAGCGGTTAGGGGGCAGGGGGCATGCGGCCAGTTCCGGAAAACGCGCCTTTTCGGCCTTGGTTTATGGCGCGGGTTGGGCTAATTGCCCGTGCGGAATCAATCGGCTCGCCTTGCTCGTTGTTTGGCCACGTAAGAGTCAAAAGCACCGGCGCCTCCCGCCGGGGGCGCTGAGGATCGGACGGAAAGCACATGGGCGTCTCGGCTTTCTTTTTTTACGTCTTCGCGATCATGAGCGTCTTTGCGGGCGCCATGGTCATCATTGCTAAGAACCCCGTCCACGCGGTGCTCTTCCTGATCCTCGTGTTCTTCAACGCAGCAGGGCTCTTCATCCTGCTTGGCGCCGAGTTCCTGGCGATGGTGCTGGTGATCGTCTACGTCGGCGCGGTGGCGGTGCTGTTTCTCTTCGTCGTGATGATGCTCGATGTGGACTTCGCCGCGCTTCGGGCGGGCTTCATCCGCAATGCTCCGCTTGCTGCGCTGGTGGGCGGGATCGTGCTGGTCGAGCTCGTGATGGTAGTGGGCTTCGCCTACATCCAGCCGGAGGTCGCCGGCGTGGCCGCTGCACCGTTCCCCTCGCTCGGCTCGGGCATCACGAACACCGAGGCGCTGGGGCGGCTCATCTACACGCGCTACGTCTTCTTCTTCCAGGGAGCGGGCCTCATTCTGCTTCTCGCGATGATCGGCGCGATCGTGCTGACGTTGCGGCACAAGCCGGGCGTGAAGCGTCAGTCCATCGCCGCGCAGAATGCACGCACCGTCCAGACGGCTATCGAGATCGTGAAGGTTGAGCCCGGCCAGGCCATCGTGCCGTCGGGGGAGACACGGGGCTGAACGAGGGGATCGGGACACAATGGAACTCGCCGCGGTCGGACTCGGCCATTACCTGACAGTCGCAGCGATCCTGTTCACGCTCGGCATCTTCGGAATCTTCCTGAACCGGAAGAACGTCATCATCATGCTGATGTCGATTGAGCTGATGCTGCTCTCGGTCAACATCAACCTGGTGGCGTTCTCCCATTTCCTGTCCGACCTAGTGGGGCAGGTTTTCACGCTGTTCGTGCTGACCGTCGCGGCGGCCGAGGCAGCGATCGGTCTTGCCATCGTCGTCGTCTTCTTCCGCAACCGCGGCTCCATCGCGGTCGACGACGTCAACATGATGAAGGGCTGAGGGGAGCGCAAATGGATCGCAGCCTACGGAACGAGGCAACTCTCTCCAGCTGCCGCAAAGCAATTGGGAAGGTGGCGCGGTGATGTATCAGGCCATCGTTTTTCTGCCGCTCATCGGCGCCATTATCGCCGGGTTTTTCGGCCGCGCCATCGGGACACGCCCAACCGAGATTTTGACGACAGCGTTCGTCGGTATCGCGGCGGTGCTGTCGTGGATCGCCTTCTTCCAGGTGGGCTTTGGCGGCGAGGTCGTGAAGGTTCCGGTCGCCCGCTGGATCACCTCCGGAGAGCTCGACGCCTCCTGGGCCTTCCGTATCGACACCCTCACCGTCGTCATGCTGGTTGTTGTCACGACGGTGTCGTCGCTCGTCCATCTCTACTCGATCGGCTACATGCACGAGGACGAGAGCCGGGAGCGCTTCTTCTCCTATCTCTCGCTCTTCACCTTCGCCATGTTGATGCTGGTGACGAGCGACAACCTCGTCCAGATGTTCTTCGGCTGGGAGGGCGTCGGCCTCGCGAGCTATCTGCTCATCGGCTTCTGGTACACGCGGCCATCGGCCAGCGCCGCTGCGATCAAAGCCTTCGTCGTCAACCGCGTTGGTGACTTCGGTTTCGCCCTCGGCATCTTCGGCACCTTTTATGTGTTCCAGACGGTGCAGTTAGATGCCATCTTCGCCGCTGCGCCGGGCTTTGCCGGGAAGTCGATGGAGTTCCTGGGCTACCAGGTCGACATCCTCACAGTGCTCTGCTTCCTGCTATTCATCGGCGCCATGGGCAAGTCGGCGCAGTTCCTGCTGCACACCTGGTTGCCGGACGCGATGGAAGGTCCGACGCCTGTCTCCGCCCTTATTCACGCGGCGACCATGGTCACGGCCGGCGTGTTCATGGTGGCGCGGCTGTCCCCGATGTTCGAGTATGCCCCGACGACCCTGCAGTTCGTGACGCTGATTGGCGCGGTGACCGCCTTTTTCGCTGCGACTGTCGGGCTGGTGCAGAACGACATCAAGCGCGTCATTGCGTATTCGACCTGTTCCCAGCTCGGCTACATGTTCGTGGCCTGCGGCGTTGGTGCCTATTCTGCCGGCATCTTCCACCTGTTCACGCACGCCTTCTTCAAGGCGCTGCTGTTCCTTGGTGCCGGCTCCGTTATCCACGCCATGCACCATGAGCAGGACATGCGCCACATGGGCGGGCTGGCGAACCGTATCCCGATCACCTGGGCGATGATGCTCATCGGCACGCTCGCGCTGACGGGCGTGGGCATCCCGCATCTCATCGGGTTTGCTGGCTTCCATTCGAAGGATGCCATAGTCGAGGCCGCGTGGGCGGCGGGCACGCCAAGCAACTATGCCTTCTGGCTGCTGGTGATCGCCGCGCTGATGACGTCGTTCTATTCGTGGCGCCTGTTCTTCATGACCTTCTACGGCGAGCCGCGCTGGCAGCACGCTCACGGCCATGACGATCATCATCACGAGCCACACGAGAGCCCGCCGGTGATGCTGGTTCCGCTGTTTGTGCTTGCGGTTGGCGCAGTGGCCTCCGGCTTCGCCTTCAGCAAGTATTTCATCGGCAGCGGTTACGCTGAGTTCTGGGGCCGCGCGCTCTTCACCGCGCCGGGCAACCACATCCTCGAGGAAATGCATCACGTCCCGTTGTGGGTCGCATGGTCGGCCACGATCGCCATGCTGATCGGATTCGGCATCGCGTGGCTCTACTACATGTCGGCCACGTGGTTGCCGGCTGCGACGGCCCAGATGTTCCGTCCGCTCTACAACTTCCTGCTCAACGCCTGGTACTTCGATACGCTTTATGACCGCCTGTTCGTGCGGCCTGCGTTCTGGCTCGGGCGGCTGCTCTGGAAGGGCGGCGACGGAGCAATCATCGACGGTCTTGGGCCTGACGGTGTGTCCGCCAGAGTGCTCGACACCACGGCTCGGGTGATCCGCCTGCAGACCGGTTACCTCTATCACTACGCCTTCGTGATGCTGATCGGCGTAGCGATCATCCTGACAGTCTTCATGTTCACGGGCGGGCAGCCGCTATGAACGTCGCCAACGCACCTCTTCTTTCTCTCGTCACCTTCCTGCCCCTCGTCGGCGTGGCGTTCATCGCCTTTCTGCCGCGCGATGCAGTTCAGAACGCGCGTTACATCGCGCTTTGGACGACGCTTGTCACTTTCGCCGTATCGCTGCTGATCTGGATCAACTTCGATACGACGACGGCGAACTTCCAGTTTGTCGAAGAGCGGCCCTGGCTCGGCGTGTTCACGTACAGGGTGGGGGTGGACGGCATTTCGATGTTGTTCGTCATCCTGACGACATTCCTGATGCCGCTCTGCATCCTCGCGAGCTGGGAAAGCGTCGAGACCCGCGTCAAGGAATACATGATGGCATTCCTTGTCATGGAGACGCTGATGGTCGGCGTCTTCTGCGCGCTGGATCTCGTGCTCTTCTACCTGTTCTTCGAGGCGAGCCTCATTCCGATGTTCATCATCATCGGCGTTTGGGGCGGTCCGCGGCGCGTCTACGCCAGCTTCAAGTTTTTCCTCTACACGCTGCTCGGTTCGCTCCTGATGCTGCTCGCCATGATGGCGATGTACTGGCACGCCGGAACCACCAACGTCATCACGCTGCTCAGCACGAAGTTTCCGGCTGAGATGCAGTGGTGGCTGTGGCTTGCTTTCTTCGCCTCCTTCGCGGTGAAGCTGCCGATGTGGCCGGTGCACACGTGGTTGCCGGACGCGCACGTCGAGGCGCCAACGGCGGGCTCCGTGATCCTGGCGGCCATTCTGCTGAAGATGGGCGGCTACGGCTTCCTGCGGTTCTCCGTGCCCATGTTCCCGATTGCGAGCCAGGAGCTTGCCCCGCTCGTGTTCGCGCTCTCCGTTATTGCCATCATCTACACGTCGCTGGTGGCGTTGGCCCAGGAGGACGTGAAGAAGCTGATCGCCTATTCGTCCGTGGCCCACATGGGCTTCGTGACCATGGGCATCTTCACCTTCACGGTGCAGGGTATCGACGGCGCGATTTTCCAGATGCTTTCGCACGGCATCGTGTCAGCCGCGCTGTTCCTTTGCGTCGGCGTCATTTACGACCGTATGCATACGCGCGAAATCGCGGCCTACGGCGGGCTCGTCAATCGCATGCCGATCTATGCGTTCTGCTTCATGGTCTTCACCATGGCGAACGTCGGCCTGCCGGGGACGAGCGGCTTCATCGGTGAGTTCCTGACGCTGCTTGCCGCATTCAAGACCAATACCTGGGTGGCGTTCCTTGCCACCACGAGTGTGGTCCTGTCCGCGTCCTACATGCTCTACCTCTACCGGCGCGTGATCTTCGGGGCGCTTGAGAAGGCGAGCTTGAAGGCGATCACCGACATGACGCCGCGCGAGATCATCGTCATGGCCCCGCTCGTCATTCTCACGATTTTGTTCGGCTTCTATCCGGCGCCGATCCTCGATGTGACGGCCGCCTCGGTGAAGGCGCTGGTTCAGAACTACGAGGCCGCAATCAATACCGCCGCTGCGGCGCTTGCACGCTAGCGCGCAGGAGACGTTTACATGAGCCAAATCGCCAGCCTCGCACCACTGTTTCCCGAATTGACCCTCGCCATCGGGGCGATGGTCCTGCTCATGATCGGCGTCTTTCGTCCGGAGACGGACGAAGCAGGGCGTGCCGTCGGCTGGCTCGCCATTCTGGTGCTGGTGCTTGCGGGTGCCATGGTGGTCCTGCAGCCTGCCGAAGCAATGCAGATGTTCGAGGGCGCGTTCGTGGTCGACGGCTTCGCGCGCCTGATGAAGCTGCTGGTGCTCGGCGGCTCTGCGATCGCGCTGCTGCTGGCTTTCGACGATCTCACCGACATCCGGCAGATGAAGTTTGAGTATCCGGTGCTCATCCTGCTGTCCGTCACCGGAATGCTGGTGATGATCTCGGCCGGCGACCTCATCTCGCTCTATCTCGGCCTCGAGATGCAGAGCCTGGCGGCCTACGTCTTGGCCTCGTACCGGCGTGACCAGGTGCGTTCGAGCGAGGCTGGCCTCAAGTATTTCGTGCTCGGCTCGCTGGCCTCCGGCATGCTGCTTTACGGTGCGTCGCTGGTCTACGGGTTCACCGGGTCGACGAGCTTCGCGACCATCGCCAGCGCCGCTTCCGAAGGCGGATCCGCAAACATTGGGCTTATCTTTGGCCTGGTGTTTGTGCTGGTTGGTATCGCCTTCAAGATTTCGGCCGTGCCGTTCCATATGTGGACGCCGGACGTTTACGAAGGTGCGCCAACGCCGGTCGTCGCGTTCTTCGCCTCGGCCACCAAGGTGGCGTCGATGGCGCTACTCATCCGGCTGATCTTCAACGCCTTCCCCGGCATGACGCCGCAGTGGCAGCAGATAATCGTGTTCCTCGCCATCGCGTCGATGCTGCTCGGCTCGTTCGCCGCCATTGGCCAGCAGAACATCAAGCGCCTGATGGCTTACTCGTCCATCGGCCACGTGGGCTTCGCGCTGGTCGGGCTTGCGGCCGCCTCGCAGGAGGGAACGCAGGGCGTCATCCTCTATATGGCCATCTACCTCGTCATGACGCTCGGCGTATTCGCCTGCATTTCCGCCATGCGCCGCAGTGATGGGCCGACGGAGGATATCAGCGATCTCGCTGGCCTGGCGCAGCATAATCTGCCGATGGCTTTCGTGTTCGGTGCGCTGATGTTCTCGCTCGCGGGCATCCCGCCGTTCGCCGGCTTCTTCGCCAAGTTCTACGTCTTCCTCGCAGCCATCAATGCGGGGCTTTACACGCTGACGGTGATCGCCGTGCTCGCGAGCGTCATAGCCGCCTACTACTACCTGCGCATCGTCAAGGTGATTTTCTTCGACGAGCCGAAGGAGGCGTTCCTGCCGGTGCGCAGCAAGGCCGGCGTCGTCATGACGGTTTCGGCGATCCTGATGCTGTTCGCGTTCATCGTGCCCTATCTGCCGGCCTCGCTCATTAGCGTCGCTGATGCGGCGGCTGCCAGCTTCCGGTACTGACGGGGCCGATGCCGCCAGACACGCCAACCCTTCCTTCTGGTTACCGGCTCCTGGCTTTCGACGAGATCGGTTCGACCAACGCCGAGGGGATGCGGTTGGCAGGGGCGGGTGAATGCGGCCCGCTGTGGATCTGGGCGAAAACGCAGACATTGGGACGCGGCCGCTCGGGCCGCTCCTGGATCTCGGTGCCAGGCAATCTTTATGCGAGCTTGCTCATTCGGCTCGACTGCGCGCCGACGGTTCTTCACCAGCTTTCATTCGTCGCCGGGGTCGCGACCTACGACGCCATCCGGGCGGCGGGTTCGGCTGCGGGGAAGGAGATCAACTCGCTTCGTCTCAAGTGGCCCAACGATGTCCTCATTGAGGACGCAAAACTTGCGGGAATTCTGCTGGAGAGCACGACCCAGCCTGGTGCCTCAGGCGCATCAATCGCGGTGATCGGTATAGGGATCAATTTGGCGGGCCATCCCGAGGGCATCGGCCGCGCCGTGACCCACCTCGCCGCGCATGGCATTTCGATCTCGCCAGCGGCCATGCTGCAGCACCTGGCAACAGCCATGAACGATTGGCTGAAGCGCTGGGACAACGGTGTGGGCTTTCCGCTGCTTCGCGAGGCATGGCTGCAACGTGCCGGCATCGCCGGAGAGCAAATGACAATCAATACGGGCCGCGAGACTGTGGAGGGGAGCTTTATCGGGATCGACGCACAAGGAGCGCTCGTTCTACGTGATGTTTGCGGCGTCGAGCGCCGCTTCACCTACGGGGACGTGACCTTGGGAATGGCAACGGGCGCGAGTGGCAGGCGATGACGGAGTTTCGGCAGGTAGCTTCCCGCAGGGCGTCCCGCGACGATGAGGTCGTATTCGTGGGCCTCGGCGGCCTCGGCGAAATCGGCCTCAACGTCTACCTCTACGGCATTGGCCCGGAGCATGCCCGCCAGTGGCTCATGGTCGACCTTGGGCTGACGTTCGCCGAGGAAAACGAGCCAGGCATCGAGCTGGTGCTCCCGGATCTGCGCTTCATCGAGGAGGAGCGCAGCTCGCTCGCAGGCATCATCCTGACGCATGCGCACGAGGATCACTTCGGTGCCGTCATCGACCTCTGGCCGCGTTTGCGCGCTCCCATCTACGCGACCCCATTCACAGCCGGAATGCTGCGCTCCAAGATGGTCGAAGAGGGAGTGCGGGAGAATATTCCGATCACGGTCGTCGAAATGGGCTCGCGCTTCAAGGTTGGGCCGTTCGACGTCGAATTGGTGACGATGGCCCACTCCATTCCCGAGCCGTCGGGCGTGGCCATCCGCACGCCACACGGGATCATCTTCCATACCGCGGACTGGAAACTCGACCGTACACCGCTTGTCGGCGATCCAACCGACGAAGAGAAAATTCGCAGATTGGCCGAGGAAGGCGTGCGAGCGCTCGTCTGCGACTCCACGAACGCCTTTCGCGAGGGGCGGTCGCCATCCGAGACAGAAGTCGCAGAATCGCTGACGAAGATCATCGCTGGCGCCACGCGCCGGGTGGCAGTAACGACGTTTGCGTCCAACGTGGCACGCATTCGGGCCGTTGCGGATGCCGCGAAGGCAACACGGCGCCATTTGGTCGTGGCCGGCCGCGCGCTGCACCGGGTGATTCAGGTCGCAATGGACACCGGCTACCTGCCCGAGGACTTTCACTATCTCGACCAGGATCAGTTCGGCTACCTCGAGCCGGATGAGGTGCTTCTGCTGTGCACCGGCAGCCAAGGCGAGTCCCGCGCTGCGCTTGCCCGTATCGCCGATGGCGAGCATCCCGATATCCAGCTCGGGCAGGGGGATATGGTCATTTTTTCCGCCCGCACGATCCCCGGGAATGAGAAGGCGGTCACGCGGGTGCAGAATAACCTCGCGCTCCTCGGCGTGGATGTTATCACCGACGCAGACGCTCTCGTGCATGTTACCGGGCATCCGCGCCGCGAAGAGCTGAAGGAGATGTACGCGTGGCTCAAGCCGGCCGTTGCGGTTCCCATGCACGGGGAGGCGCGCCACCTGAAAGAGCATGCGTGGCTCGCAAAGGCCGCTGGGGTTCTTGACGTCCATGCGCTCCGAAACGGGCAGATGATCCGGCTCGCGCCGGATCCTGTGGCGATCATCGACGACGTGCCCGTCGGGCGCGTTTACCGGGATGGCCGCCTCATTGTTCCGGCCGAGGGGGCCGTGCGGGAGCGCCGTAAGCTGGCATTCTCCGGCATGATTGCGGTTGCGCTGGCGCTGGGCCCGCGCGGGGAGGTGCTCTCGGAGCCCGAGATCGCGCTGGAAGGCATTCCGGCTGAAACGCGCGACGGCGAGCCCATAAGCGAGATCGTTTTCAGTGCGATAGACGGCACGCTGCAAAGCATCCCACCCCAGAGGCGGCGCGATGTGGAACTGGTGCGCGACGCTGTCCGGCGGGCGGTGCGGTCGGCGGTCGATCAGGTTTGGGGCAAGAAGCCGATCGCGAAGGTTCTGATCAGCGTCGTGGACCCGCGGCGGACGTGAGCGACGGTAGGTCCTTCGCCGTTTCGCCGATCCATCCGTTATAGTGCTCCTGAGAGGGAAAGAGGAAAGGAGCGCTGGTGATGATCGGGCGGCTCAACCATGTCGCCATTGCGGTGAAGGATCTGAAGGCGGCTTCTGCAGTCTATCGCGACACGCTGGGCGCCGAGGTTTCCGAGCCCGTGCCGCAGCCGGAGCATGGAGTGACCGTCGTCTTCGTGACCCTGCCGAATACGAAGATCGAGCTGCTGGAGCCGCTAGGGGCCGATTCCCCCATCGTCAACTTCCTGGAGCGCAATCCCGCGGGCGGCATCCACCACGTTTGCTACGAGGTGAACGATATCATCGCGGCGCGTGACAGGCTGAAGGCAGCGGGAGCAAGAGTGCTCGGGGACGGTGAGCCGAAGATCGGCGCTCACGGGAAGCCGGTGCTGTTCCTACACCCGAAAGACTTCCTGGGAACGCTCGTTGAGCTGGAGCAGGCCTGAGCCGGCCTCGAGGACAAGGGAATGAGTCTTACGCTAGGAATCGCGGTTTATTTCATCATCTGGTGGACAGTGCTGTTCGCCGTCCTCCCGATTGGCGTGCGCACGCAGGACGAGGCGGGCGAGGTGGTGCCTGGAACGCCTGAGAGCGCGCCCGCCAAGTTCCGGCTGCTTCGCGTCGTGCTGCTCAATACGCTGATTGCGTCGATCGTCTTTGCGGGGGTGTACTTGGTTATCACCTATCGGCTGATCCCCATTGAGGATCTGCATCTGTTCGGAATCTAGCATGGACTGACGTCCCAAGAAATCTTGCCGAACAGACCTCACGCGAGCACGCCATACACACGTCACTGATCACAAGTTTCGCGTCAGTTCATTGGGAAAGATTGCCTGCCTATCGGTGAGCGGCAGAGCTGCTGTCTCGTGCACGCCATAGGCTCAAAATAAAAGCGGAGAGCAAGGTCCCCATCCCTTGCCCTCTCGCGCTCATAATCCCCAGTTTATCTTTCCGGCGACTTGAACGCTGATCCGCCAATAGGGCGTGCCGGTTTGCTGCGGGCCGCGGAGCGCGTAGACTCCGACGAGCTCGCTGTTCTCCCTTCCCTAGACTTGGGCACAGAGCCGATCTTGCCGTCGGCTTTGGACCCGTTCCTAGACAGGAGCAACCATAATCAACTCAGATGCGCCTGTCACGGCCCTCGTGCGCCAGAGATCAAAAAATTTTGAGGCTTGCGGATGAACAGGCTGCGGAACGCGGTTCCCATCCACTTTGGAGGCATAGCCAACGGATTGCCTCTCCATCCATAAACGGCTATGCAGCGCGCCAGGACATGTGCCTGGCCCCGCGTCGTACATCGACGCGCGCCTTCAAACAAACGCAATCAGCCGGATTTCGAGCTCCCATGCGCCTATCCCGCTACTTCCTCCCGGTGCTTCGTGAGACACCCAAGGAAGCCGAGATCATTTCGCACAAGCTCATGCTTCGCGCCGGGATGATCCGGCAAGCCAGCGCGGGAATTTACTCCTGGCTACCGCTCGGCTTTCGGGTCCTGAAGAAGATCGAGGAGATCGTCCGGCAGGAGCAGAATCGGTCCGGTGCTATCGAGCTGCTGATGCCGACCATCCAGTCGGCCGACATTTGGCGCGAGTCGGGCCGCTACGAGGCCTACGGCAAGGAGATGCTGCGGTTCCTCGATCGGCACGAGCGCGAGATGCTCTATGGCCCGACCAACGAGGAGCTGATCACGCAGATCTTTCGGGATAGCGTGCGCAGCTACAAGGATCTGCCGCGTAATCTCTACCACATCCAGTGGAAGTTCCGGGACGAGATCCGGCCGCGTTTTGGCGTCATGCGCGGGCGCGAGTTCCTCATGAAGGATGCCTACTCCTTCGACCTGACGCCCGAGGATGGTCGGAAGGCGTACAACCGAATGTTCGTGGCCTATCTGCGTACGTTCGCGCGCATGGGGCTGAAGTCGATCCCCATGGCGGCAGAAACAGGTCCCATCGGTGGTGACCTGAGCCACGAGTTCATCATTCTGGCGGAGACAGGAGAAAGCCAGGTCTACTGCCACAAGGACCTTTTGGAAGGCGAGATTCCCCCTCCAGATACCGATTTCGAGGGGGATCTCGAGCCGATCGTGAAGTCGTGGACTTCACTCTATGCGGCCACGGACGAGAAGCATGATCCCGAGCGCTTCGACCGCGAGGTGCCCAAGGACAAGCAGGTAACAGCGCGCGGCATCGAGGTCGGCCACATCTTCTTCTTCGGCACCAAGTACTCCGAGCCCATGAATTGCCGCGTGCAGGGGCCTGACGGCAAACTGATTGCGGTGCAGATGGGCTCTTACGGTGTCGGTGTTTCGCGTCTGGTAGGTGCTGTGATCGAGGCCTGTCACGACGATGCCGGAATCGTCTGGCCTGTTCCGGTGGCTCCGTTCGAGGTCGGGCTCGTGAACCTCAAGGCGGGCGATGCCGAAGCTGACGCGGCCTGCTGGAAGATCTACGAGCAGCTTGGGAATGCGGGGATCGAGGTTCTCTACGATGACACCGATGAGCGGCCGGGAGGGAAGTTCGCCACGATGGATCTCATCGGGCTGCCCTATCAGGTGATTGTCGGGCCGAAAGGGCTGAAGAGCGGCGAGGTGGAGCTCAAGCATCGCAAGAGCGGCGAGCGCGAAACGCTGTCACCGGAAGCCGTCGTCGGCCGCGTCGTCGATCTCGTGAAGAGCCAGCGGTTTCTCGCGTGAGGGGTAGTATTCCGGGTGCGTGCCAGCCTGCTGCCCAAACTCTGTGATCCAACCGGGTCGAACAACACGGGACCTTGAGCTCTAAATGGGGAGCATAGCGGCATGAGCGAATCCATCGACACGCGCCCCTTCGCGCCGTTCGAGTGGATGCTGGCGTTCCGCTATCTCCGGGCCCGACGCAAGGAAGGCTTCATCTCCGTCATCGCTGGATTTTCGTTTGTCGGCATCCTGCTTGGTGTTGCAACGCTGATTATCGTGATGGCCGTCATGAACGGCTTCCGAAATCAGCTGTTCGAGAAGATCCTCGGTATCAACGGTCACCTGGTCGTCTACAAGGACGTCGGCTCCGGTTCCTTCAGCGAGTTCGACGAGCTCAGGAAGCGCATCGTCACGGCTCCGGGCGTCAAGAACGTCGTGCCGCTCATCGAAGGCCAGGTGATGGTCTCCTCGCCCATTCAGGCGCTGGGGGCCTACGTGCGCGGGATCACCAAAGAAGGGCTCGATGCCCTACCGCTCGTTTCGGGCAACATCCTTTCAGGGACGCTTGAGAACTTCGACGACGAAGTCGGCATTGCCGTAGGCAGTCGTCTGGCCAGCGCTTTGGGTGTCCAGCTGGGCGATTCGATCACGCTTGTCGCACCGAGGGGCAATAGCACGCCGTTTGGTACGGCGCCACGCACAAAGCCCTATCGGATTCTCGCGATTTTCGAGATGGGCATGGCGGAATACGACCGTACCATGCTGTTCATGCCGCTCGCTGAGGCGCAGAAGTATTTCTCGCGCGGCAATCAGGTCGACGTGCTCGAGGTCATCATCGACAATCCGGAACGGATCGACGAACGCATCAGGGACATCAGCAAGGTCCTCGGTGACGGCTACTCGATGGTCGATTGGCGGCAGCGCAACCAGACCTTTTTCACCGTGCTGGAGGTGGAGCGCACAGTGATGTTCATCATCCTGTCGCTGATCGTTCTGGTGGCGGCGCTCAACATCATCTCTGGCCTGATGATGCTGGTGAAGGACAAGGGGCGCGACATCGCCATTCTGCGGACAATGGGCGCGACGAAAGGGGCGATGATGCGCGTTTTCCTCATTACCGGCGCATCGATCGGCGTCGTCGGCACGTTCGCGGGGCTTATTCTCGGGATCATCTTTTGTTGGAACATCGAGTCCATCCGCCAGTTCGTGCAATGGCTTACCGGCACGACGTTGATGGATCCGACAGTCTATTATCTCTCACGCTTGCCCGCGGATATTGACGTGGGAGAGACGGCCTCCATCGTTGTGATGGCGTTGACGCTTTCCCTTCTCGCCACGCTTTATCCCTCCTGGCGGGCGTCGCGGCTCGATCCCGTCGAGGCGCTCAGATATGAATGACGGGGGCAGAGTGTACGAACTCACGCAAAGGCCGGTTTTGCAGCTCCAGAACGTCGTGCGCACCTACCGGCAGGGCAATCGCGCGGTCAAGGTGCTGACGGGCGCTTACGCGGATCTCTATCCGGGCGAGGCGGTTGCCCTGGTGGGCCCGTCCGGCGCAGGCAAGTCGACGCTTCTCCACATCGCTGGATTGCTGGAATCGCCGGATGATGGTCGCGTGATCGTTGACGGACACGACTGCTCGCGCATGTCGGACGACGAGCGGACGCGCGTTCGCCGCGGCACCATGGGGTTCGTCTATCAGTTCCACCAGCTGCTGCCTGAGTTCTCTGCGCTCGAAAATGTCGTCATTCCGCAGATGATCCGTGGTCGCTCCCGCCGCGAGGCGGAGGCGCGTGCGCGGGAGCTGCTGGCCTCCATGGGACTGGGACATCGCCTTGACCATCGGCCTGCGGAGCTGTCAGGCGGCGAGCAGCAGCGGACAGCCATCTGTCGCGCACTGGCTAATGCGCCGAAAGTGTTGCTGGCGGACGAGCCCACCGGGAACCTCGATCCGTCCACTGCGGAGCAGGTCTTTCAGGAGCTGATCGATCTCGTGGTGCGCACCGGCGTCGCCGCCCTTATTGCCACGCACAACATGGAGCTTGCGGCCCGCATGCACCGCGTGCTGCGGCTGGAAGGCGGGGTTTTGGTCGAAGTGTCACCGAGCGCGGTGGCTTGAGCACGGTTCAGCAAGGCCTTCCGCGACTTCGCCGTTTCCCGCGCTGGCACAAACGCGCGCCCTGTTGCTAAGCTTTCCGAGAAAACGCAGAAGCCCAGGAAGGGAAAGCCCTCGCCATGTCGAAACCTGAGAATGAGAGCTCGCGCGAGCAGGGCCTGCTGCAAGGTCTGCAGAACTACGGCGATCGCGATTTTTCGATCTACATGCGCCGAGCCTTCATGAAATCGATGGGCTTCTCCGCGGAGGAGCTGAGCCGCCCAGTGATCGGCATTGCGGCGACGGCGAGCCAGTTCAACCCATGCCACCGACACTTCCCCGAACTTGTCGAGGCCGTACGGCGCGGGGTGACGGCAGCCGGCGGCCTGGCGCTCACGTTCCCAACCATCTCGCTGCACGAGTCGACGCTTGCGCCGAACTCGATGAAGTTCCGCAACCTCATGGCCATGGACACGGAGGAGATGATCCGTGCCCAGCCCATGGATGCGGTGGTCCTCATCGGCGGCTGCGATAAGACGGTGCCGGCACAACTCATGGCGGCGGCGAGCGCCAGCAAGCCAGCCATCCAGCTCATAGGCGGCCCGCAGATGACCTCGCGCTACCGCGACGACCGCGTGGGCGCCTGCACGGACTGCCGCAAGTTCTGGGTGAAATATCGCGCCGGAGAAATCGGAAACGCTGAAATTGAGGCAGTCGAAAGCCGTCTGGTGACAACGGCTGGCACCTGCGCGGTTATGGGCACGGCATCGACTATGGCCGCTATCGCCGAGGCGCTAGGCATGACGTTGCCTGGGACCGCCGCCATTCCCGCCGTCCACGCAGATCGGCTGCGCGCGGCGGAAGCCACGGGTGTCGAAGCGGTCCGCCTCGCCCGTTCGCGTCTGACGCCTGACAAGATCATCACGGCCAAGTCGGTCGAGAACGCGGCGCGCGTGTTGCTGGCCCTCGGTGGCTCGACCAACGGCGTCATTCATCTGGCGGCCATCGCCGGCCGCCTTGGCATTCCACTGGACCTGCGCCGCTTCAACGAGCTTTCGGATACCACGCCCGTCCTCGCGGCCGTTAAGCCCGTCGGCAATGAGTTCTACATGGAGGACTTCTTTGCAGCTGGCGGCGTCGGCGCCGTGCTGCGGGAGCTGAAGCCGCTGCTTCATCTCGATTGCCTGACGGTGACGGGGCAAACCCTCGGCGAGCGTCTCGCGGCGGAGGCGGGCGACTACGTGGATCGCCGGGTCATCCGTTCAGCCCAGGATCCGTTGGAGCCGCACGGCGGTCTCGTCGCTCTGTTCGGCTCGCTGGCGCCTGATGGCGCGATCCTGAAGCGTTCCGCAGCGACGCCAGAGCTGTTCGAGAAAGAAGGTCGTGCTGTCGTCTTCAGCTCGCTGGACGACTTGGCGCGACGTATTGACGACCCCGATCTGGACGTCACGCCAGACGACATTTTGGTGCTCCAAAACGCCGGGCCTCGGTCGCCCTACGGCATGCCCGAAGCAGGTTTCCTCCCCATTCCGAAGAAGCTTTTGGCGCAAGGCGTGAAAGACATGGTGCGTATCTCGGATGCGCGCATGTCTGGCACCGCGTACGGCACCATCGTCCTGCACGTCGCGCCGGAGGCAGCAGCAGGGGGGCCGCTCGGCCTGGTGCGGACCGGCGACCGTATCCGCCTCAGTGTGAAAGAGCGCAGGCTGGATTTGCTCGTCTCCGAGGAAGAGCTTGCCCGGCGCCGCGCCGAGCAAGCCAATGTTCAGCCCGAGTTGCCCGCGCGCGGCTATGATCGCCTATTCCGCGAGACTGTGCTGCAGGCTCCACAAGGCTGCGACTTCGATTTTCTGACAGCGCTAGGCCGGAAATAGGCGCCTCTCGATCAACTGATCACCGCCCCATCGCGCTGGATGCCCGGCCGATGGGCAGCTGGCGCCCACGCATCAGGCAATTGCGAAAGACTTTCTCTTCGTGCACAACGCAGGCGGAGTATTTCTTGGTCAAGGGAGGGATCCATGTTCCGAACTCTCGTCGGTGCAGCCACGGCCCTGCTGCTGTCCGCCGGAGTGCTCACGGCGCAGAACTTTCCGGAGCGCGAGTTGCTCGGCGTGATCATGTGGGGCGCCGGCGGAGCGACTGACGTCGTCGCGCGCGGTGTGACGCCGGCGGTCGAGGAGGCGCTCGGCAAGCCCATCGTCATGCTGAACAAGGCGGGTGGCGCCGGCGCGATTTCCGTCGCCTACGTTCACGCGGCCCCGGCGGATGGCTACACGCTGCTCTACGGCGCGGAGAACCCGCAGCTCCACGGCGTGATGGGCCTTTCAAAGATCGATTATTCGAGCTTCTACCCGATCAACATCCTTGGCCGCGGTGTGGCCGTCGTCGTTGCGCGGAAGGACGCGCCCTGGAACAGCTTCAAGGAGCTTGTCGAGGACGCGCAGAAGCGGCCCGGCGAAATCAAGATGGCTTCCACAGGCCCCGGCGGTCTTCCGCATGTTGTGAGCGCGCTCCTCAATACGGTAGCGCCGCATAAGGTGACGGCGGTGCCGTTCGACGGCGAAGGCCCGGGGCTTACCGCTCTCCAGGGTGGCCACGTCGATTTCATGCCTGCGGGTGTCTCGGCGGCTGCGGAGCTGATCAAGGCCGGTACCGTCAAGCCTCTGGCTGTCATCGATACGCAGCCTCTTCCGGCTCTCCCGGACATCAAGCCGATTACGGAAGAATATCCGGAAATGGCGAAGTATTTGCCGTGGGGGCCGTTCTATGGCGTGTTCGTGAAAAAGGAAACGCCAGACGACGTGAAGGCAAAGCTGGTTGAGGCTTTTGCCAAGGGTGCTGAAGCCGAGTCGTTCAAGAAGCTCATGGCCGCGCGCGGTAATGTCATCATGAACATTTCTGGCGCCGAGGCCGAGGAATTCCTGAAGAAGTGGCAGTCGGTGACGACCTGGGTGCTGCACGACAGCGGCGCAACCAAAGTTTCACCGGCAGAGTTCGGAATTCCGCGTCCCTGAGTTGGGGAGAACGAGGCCTCCGGCTGATCAGCGGCCGGAGGCTTTTTATATGGGGAGAAATGGCGATGTCTGGCGATCGCATGCGTCGGCCGGGCGAACTTGTTTTCGTTGTTGCACTCGTCATTTTCAGCGCTCTCGCGCTCTGGCAGGCGTGGCTGATTTCCGGCTTCAGCTCGCCATCCTCCCCTGGCATCTTTCCGATGCTCGCAGCCGGGACGATGCTCGTCTCCGGTCTGCTGATCCTTACGGACACGGCGCGCAAGCGTCCTGACAGTGGCCTGTCGACGCTGCAGTCGTTCCTTCGCAAGATCACGCCCGGCCGGTGGATTTTGTTTGCGGCACTGATGGTCGCCTACATACTGGCGCTCGAGCCTTTTGGCTTTTTGCCGAGCACCTTCGTTTTTCTTCTCGCCAGTATCGCTCTTCTCTACCGCGGATCCATTCTCGTTACGCTTGCGGTTAGCGTCGTGGGCCTTGCGGCGATTTTCGTCGTGTTCCGCTACGTATTCGGAGTGGTGCTGCCCAAGGGGAGCCTCTTCTGATGGAAGCGGTTTCCTACTTCTTCATGGCCTGGCTGGATCCGTCGCTTCTTTTCATAGTGGCGGCGGGCACCTTCGCGGGGATCTATATCGGCGCCATTCCGGGCCTTTCGGTCACGATGGCGACGTCCATCCTGATCTCCTTCACGTTCAAGTGGAACGTCAATGATGCGCTGGCACTGATTGCGGGCGTTTATCTTGGCGGCGTTTATGGTGGATCACGCAGCGCCATCCTCCTGAACATCCCTGGGGGCCCTAGTTCGATTGCGACCAGCCTGGACGGATATCCTCTCGCCCAAAGAGGAGAGGCGGGGCAGGCCATTGGGGTCACTACCGTTGTCTCCGTCATCGGAGGGTTCGTCGGAATTCTCGCGCTTGCAACCGGCGCGCCGCTGATCTCCAGCTTCGCGCTGATGTTTGCCCCGCGCGATTACCTGCTGCTGGCAATTCTCGGTATCCTCCTTGTCGGAGGCCTCTCGGGGGACTCGCTGGCCAAGGGCATATTCGCCGGTGCCCTCGGCGTGCTCATCGGCATGGTTGGGCTCGATCCGATGACCGCGGAAGGCCGGTTCACCTTCGGCACAATCATGCTGATGGGCGGCATCCCGTACGTCGCAGCGATGATCGGCTTTTTCGGTGTTGCCGAGGTTCTGTATCAGCTGCGCTATCTCGACCTGCCGGCCGTGAAGCAGAAAATCGAGCGGGCTATTCCCTCGTGGTCGATCGTAAAAAAATATCTGCCGCTCTCCTTGAGAACGAGCATCATCGGCGTGATCGTCGGCGCTCTGCCGGGAACTGGCGGCGATATCGCTTCCCTGATGGCTTACGACCACGCTAAGCGGACGGTGCGCAATCCTTCACGGCCTTTCGGGCAGGGAGCTTACGAAGGTCTCGTCGCGCCAGAGTCCGCCAATAATGCTGCGGTCGGTGGCGCCTACATTCCGATGCTGACCCTCGGCATTCCGGGCGATGCAGTAACGGCGGTCATAATCGGCGCGCTATTTATCCACGGCCTGAAGCCGGGACCGTTGCTGTTGTCCGAAACGCCCCACCTGTTCTGGTTCACGGTAGGCTCGCTGACGCTCGCCAACATCTTCCTGCTGATCTTCGGGCTTTCGGGCGTGCGCGTCTTTTCGAAGGTTATCGAATGCCCGAAAGGCATCCTTTTGCCGCTCATCCTGGTGCTCTCGGTCGTCGGCACCTACGCGATCCAGAACAACCCAGTCGACGTCTACTGGATGCTGGGCTTCGGCATTCTCGGGTATTTCATGAAGGTCTATGGGTTCCAGGTCGCTCCAGTCATTCTGGGTGTCATCTTAGGGCCACTGATGGACGTGTCTTACCGGCGTGCGATGATCTCGGTGCGCGATGACGTAGGCATGTTCTTCCTGGAGTTTTTCACGAACCCGCTCTCGCTCATTTTGACGTTGTCGCTCTTTATGATCCTGCTCGCGCAAACGCCCATTTGGGTTCGTATCTTCGGCAAGAGAAAAGAGCAGGTCAAAATTTGAAGTGATCATTCAGAGCCTGAAGCACACCAACGGTGCTTCAGCCCGCCGCTCGACCGTCAATCAGAGAGTGTGGCTTGACGTTGTGAAAGTCACAGGTGACCTAGTTGTCACCCGATCAAGCCGCGTTTCCTGAGCAAACCTTCGACTGTCGGCAGCCGCCCTCTGAAAGCGATGTAGGCTTCGTCTTCTTTTCTCAGACCTCCGGCCGCATAGATGTACTGCTTCAACCGGCTCGCAGTTTCCGGATCGAAGACGTCCCCCGTCTCCTCGAAGGCCGAGAAGGCATCGGCATCCAATACCTCGGACCACAGATAGCTGTAGTAGCCTGCAGAATAGCCGTCGCCCGAGAAAATGTGCGCGAAGTGCGGGGTGCGGTGACGCATGACGATCTCTTTCGGCATGCCGATCCGCTCTAGCACCATTTTCTCGAAAGCAATCGGTTCTTCACCGTTATATGTTTCCGAATGAAATTCGATGTCGACAATCGCGGAGCTTAGATATTCAACGGTGGCGAAGCCCTGATTGAACGTGCTCGCTGCGCGCAGCTTTTCGATCATCGCGGCAGGCATCGGCTCGTTCGTTTTGTAATGACGAGCGAATTTGCTTAGGATTTCCGGCGTGAGCAGCCAATGCTCGTAAAGTTGCGACGGCAGCTCGACGAAATCGCGCGCAACGGATGTTCCGGAAATGGATGGGTAAGTGACATCCGAGAGCAGGCCGTGGAGGGCGTGGCCAAACTCGTGAAAAAGGGTCCGCGCATCATCGAAGGAGAGAAGGGTGGGCGTGTCGCCTGACCCCTTCGCAAAGTTCATGACGTTGACGACGATGGGGCGGATGTTCCCGCCAAGACGTTCCTGCTTTCGGTAAGAGCTTTTCCAGGCGCCCGAACGTTTGGACGGCCGCGCAAAATAATCGCCGAGAAACAAGCCGACGTGATTGCCTTTGTCGTCCCTAACCTCGAACGCGCGGACATCCGGGTGATAAAGTGGCAAATCGGTGCGCTCGTGGAAACTCAAGCCGAAAAGCCGGCCGGCGGTGTAGAACGCCGCCTCGATGACGTTGTCGAGTGGCAGATACGGTTTGACTTCCGCTTCGTCGAGGTCGTACTCGGCCTTGCGCACTTTTTCCGCATAATAGCGCCAGTCCCAAGGCTCGATAGTGATGTTCGCGCCTTCTTGCAGCGCCATGGCCTGCAACTTCTGACGTTCCGTTTCGGCTCGCGCCTTCGCCGCGGGCCACACGTCGTTCAGCAGCTTGCGAACATTGGCTGCCGTCTTCGCCATTGTATTGTCGAGCTTGTAGTCGGCGAAAGTTGTGTAGCCGAGAAGGCGCGCCCGCTCCCGGCGCAGCTGCAGCATCTCGGCGATGATCGCGCGATTGTCCGTCGCGCCACCGTTTTCGCCGCGGCTGATCCAGGCTTTGAACGCCTGTTCGCGCAAATCACGTCGCGAGGAGAAGGTGAGAAATGGTTCGATCAAAGAGCGCGAAAGGGTAATAACGTATTTGGCCGAACTTCCACGCTCTTCGGCGGCTTTGCGGGCTGCATCGACGACGAAATCCGGCAACCCGGCGAGATCGTCTTCGCTTAGCGGCAATTCGTAGGCTTTTTCATCCGCCAAAACATTCTGGCTAAACTGCGTGCCCAGATAAGCAAGCCGCTCGAGAATTTCGCCGAGACGCTTCTTTTCGGCAGGGCCTAGCCGCGCACCGGCGCGCACGAATGCAAGATGTGTGCGCTCGAGAACACGCTTTTGCTCCGCATCAAGCTGCGAAGCCTCCGCGCTGTTCATCACGGCATCGACGCGCGCAAAAAGCTCCGTATTGGTGGCGATGGCATTCCAATGCTGGGCAAGTTTCGGCGAAATTTCGCGCTCGATCTCCTGCAGCTCATCGTTCGTGTGGGCGCTCGCCAGATTCCAGAACACTGACGAGACGCGATCGAGCGTCCGTCCGGCGTTCTCCAGGGCGACGATGGTGTTTTCGAACGTGGCCGGCGAAGGGTCTTTGGCGATGTGCTCAATCTCGGCCCGATGCTCTGCCAATGCCCGCTCGAATGCCGGCCGAAAATGCTCAGGCTTGATTTCGGCGAAGGGCGGCATGCCAAACGGAGTAGACCAGGGTGCAAGCAGCGGGTTGGCGGCCGACGGGGCGCTCATCGCGAGAGACCTCGGGAGAGTTGGAAGACAAGAAATGACTGAGTTTTCATATATCTACACAGCACTTCAACGTAAAGTCGCGCGCCTGCTCCCCTGATTGCGTTGGCTTTCGCGGAGGTAAGCGCCATCAACGGCTCGTTTCGGTTGGGCCGCCGGATTGGCCGCACGTGCCGTCAACAAATCCTCGACGACGTCGAAAAAAGCCTTGATCAACGGCCCATGTCGGCGTTCCGCAAGGCAGACGACGTGTGCGTAGGTGTAGATCTCTGCGTCTTTGAAGGGTAGGGGGTGCAGGCGAGGGTGCGGAATGAACTCGAATTCCGATACGATGCCGACGCCCATACCGCGCTCGACCGCGAGCCACACGGCTTCGCGACTGCCGATTTCCGTATAACCGCCCATGTGTGCGCCGGCCCTTTCCAGCGCCGCCTCGAAGGCAAGCCGCGTCGTCGAGCCCACCTCCCGGAGTATTACGTGCTCATTTGCGAAATCGTGAATGGAGATCGATTTTCGCTTCGACCACGGATGATCCGAGTTGACGAACGCGATGACAGGATGGCGACTGTAAGGAACCGCATGCAGCCGCGGATCGTCCTCGGTATGCGCGAGAACTGCGACGTCCGCGCGATATTCCATGAGTTGGTTTAGCGTTTCTCGAGAATTGCTGATGCGGACCGAAAATTCAACGCCAGGGTAGCGTTCACGAAAAGCGCTCAACATTTCGGTCACATGATAAGGGCCGACCGCGCTCACTTTGAGGTGACCTGAACGCAATCCGCCTACCGCCTTGAGCAAGTCCACCGCCTCAGCTTCCAGGCTGGCAATGCGCTGCGTGATTTCGAGAAGCCGGCGGCCCGTTTCCGTCAGCTCGACACTTCGTCCGCGGCGGTGAAACAGTTCCACGCGGTAACGCTCTTCGAGAGCTTTGACCTGCGAGCTGATCGTCGGCTGCCCAATGTTAAGGGCTTTGGCGGCCGCGGTGAATCCGCCGTGCACAGCGACGGTATGGAAGGAGCGAAGCTGCGTGTCCATCTATTCATCCAACCAATAGGTCCCATTTCGTTTTTGGATTGGATCGATGATATTCACTGTGACAATCTGCCCGCAAGACCAAGCGGAAGGGGTTTGCCGTGTGGACCTATCACAACCCGGTTCGCATTCGGTTCGGTGCGGGGGCTTTCGGGGAGCTCGGTCGTCTCATCGCTGGACGGCGCTACATGCTCGTCACCTATTCGGAACCGCTGTTTCAGGAGCTCGCTAGAAAACTTGGTGAGGCTTCAGGAGCCCCCGTCCTGGTCATAGATGACGTCAAGCCAAATCCTGATCGGGCAGACCTTGCCGTCCAATGCCAGCGCGTCAGCGAGCTCGAAGCGCCGCCCGAGCTCGTCGTCGCCGTAGGCGGTGGATCGGTGATCGACACTGCAAAGGTGATCGCCGCAGCGCGCGGTAGTTTCGGACCAGTCTGGGACGTATTGATTTCGAGAGGCCAGGGGGCTGATCGGCTCAATCCACTCCCAATCATCGCCGTGCCTACCACCGCTGGAACGGGCAGCGAAGTGACGTCCTGGGCGACTGTTTGGGACGGGGCTGGGGGGAAGAAGTATTCGCTTGCCGCGCACGCTTTGCATCCCGTCCATGCCGTTTTGGACCCGGATCTTACGCTCAGCTGCCCCAAAGGGCTTACCATTAGCACGGCGCTCGACGCGCTCTCACATGCGCTCGAGAGTATTTGGAATCGTAACGCCAATCCGGTTTCCGCACTTTATGCGGTTGCTGCGGCTCGGGAAATTCTCGAAGTTCTGCCTGCACTAAGCCGGAATTTGTCGGATCGCGATCTGCGCTCGCGGATGCTGCGCGCGGCCATGTTTTCGGGACTCGCCTTTTCGAACACTAAGACGGCCATCGCGCACTCCATGTCCTATCCGGTCACGCTGCGCTATGGCACCGCACATGGCGTGGCATGCTCCTTCACCCTACCGATGGTGTTGCGCAGCGTGATCGGTATCAATTCCGAATGCGATGCCGCTCTGGCGCGGATTTTCGGTTCGAATCTTGAGGAGGGCGCTACTCGACTTCAGGGTTTTCTCGAGGAATTAGGAGTTTCGACACGGCCCGCAGATCACGGCGTTGGTCGTGACGAATGGCGCGCGATCGTGGAAGAGGCGGTTCTCGGCGAGCGGGGCCAAAACTTCATCGGCAGCAAGGAGGGTCTGCTGGCGCAGATTGACTGAAGACAAACTGTCATAAGCCTTCAGCATAAGAGGGCCAAAGAGAAGCCCGCACCAAAGGTGTCGGCCACATTCAACTGTGAGGAGGAACGTCATGAAGCTTCGGATGCTATTTGCAGCCGCAATCAGTGCGTTGGTGGGCATAACCGGTGCCTGGGCGCAGGAGAAATGCGAAGATCCGCCCGCCCTCCGGTTCTCGATCATTCCGACCGAGGAGACGATGCAGGAGCTGGCGCTTTACAAGCCAGTGATCGACATTCTCTCCAAAAACACCGGCAAGAAAATCGAATTTTATATGCCGACCTCCTACGCGTCGGTAATCGAGGCGATGCTCGGCAACTGGGTAGACATCGCCGTTCACGGACCGAATTCTTACGTCATCGGAAACGAGAAGAGTAAGAATATTGAGGTCTTTGCCACTTACGCCAAGGCGAAAGGCATTTTCCAGGAGGAGGGGCCCGGCTATCACGCCGTGCTTATCGTAAAGAAGGGCGGTAAGTTCAAGGACATCGCCTCGCTCAAAGGCGCTGTGGTGGCACTCGCGGATCCGGCATCCACGTCTGGCAATCTGATGCCACGCGTGGAATTTGCAAAAGAAATCGATGGCCGCGAGCTTGAAGATTATTTCTCGAAGGTGGTCTACAGCGGCAGCCATGACAAATCGGCCGTGGCCATTGCTGAGGGCAAGGCCGATGCTGCTTTCGTCGCCACGCACCGGCTCGACAATGTGATTGAGCGCGGATTGGTGAAAGCTGAAGATTTCGAGGTTCTCTGGAAATCGCGACTGGTGCCCCAAGACCCCTTCACTTATCGCGGTACGCTTTGCGAGGACCTCAAAGCGAAAATTCGGGACACATTCCTGAACTTGCACAACGAACCCGAGGCAGCGAAATTCCTCCAGAACCTGAACTCGGTAAAATTCGTACCGATGAAATCGGAGGACTACGACATTATCCGGGATCTGCGTGCGGCGCAGGAAAAACAAAAGCAAAAGGGCTGATCTCTGTATTCGCCGGGGTGGTCGTTGGCCACCCCGCAGGCTTGAGATACTTTGAAGGGAAGCACGAACGCCGTGCCTATTCTCGACGTCCAGGACCTCACGGTGCGCTACTCCCGCACCGGACCCGAAATTCTCAAGGGTGTCAGTCTTCAGGTCGACGCTGGCGATTTTTGCGCGGTGATCGGGCCGAGCGGCGCTGGCAAGTCGACGCTGATACGCTGCATCAACCGACTCGTCGAGCCCATTTCAGGGCGCATTTTACTCTACGGGGAGGACGTGACCACCATGCCGACGCGGCGATTGCGCGAAACGCGTCGGCACATCGGCATGATTTTCCAGGAATTCAATCTGGTGAACCGCATGTCGGTCATGGACAATGTTTTGTCCGGCCGCCTCGGTTCCGTGGGTACAATGCGAAGTCTTTTCAAACTCTTTAGTCGCGAGGATATCGAACGTGCGCTGACGTTGCTCGATCGCGTGGGATTGTCGGATCACGTCGATAAGCGCGCTGATCAGCTCTCCGGCGGCCAGCGCCAACGTGTCGGGATAGCGCGTGCATTGATGCAGGATCCCAAGCTGCTCCTCGTTGATGAGCCGACGTCGAGCCTCGACCCCAAAATCGCACGCGAGGTGATGACGCTCATCCGCGATGTAGCGCGGGAATTCAATGTGCCCGCGCTCGTGAACATTCACGATGTTCAGTTGGCGACCGAGTTTTGCAACAAAATTATCGGCCTCCAGGGTGGGGTGAAAATGTTCGACGGCCCCACCGAAAAACTTGATCGCAAGATGCTCGAAACGATCTACGCCATGGAGGTGCTGTAACCATGGCTGTCGCAAGCATCTCAAGTAACCGGCCGTTCGATCACCGCATATTTGCAGTCGAGCACCAGCGCCGTCGCGCACGTTGGCGGTCGGCGGCGATAGCCGGCACGGTTACGTTGCTCGCAGCGATCTGCCTTTACAACATCCTGGTCATCGATACGGACTGGGAGCGAATGGGGTCATTGGGCGAAGTCCTGACGTCTATCGGCCGCTTCGTGGCTGTCGATTTCGAGCTGATTCCGCATCTCGTCGAGCCCATCATCGAAACGCTGATGATGTCGGCGCTGGGCACGGCGCTCGGTGCGATTCTTTGCATTCCCGTGATTTGGCTTGGTGCCCTCAACATCACGCCCTCGCGGTGGATCGGCTATCCGATCGGCCGCATGATGATGACGCTCAGCCGCTCAATCCATGAAATCGTCTGGGCGTTGGTTTTCGTGTCGGCGGTCGGGTTGGGTTCGCTTGCCGGTATTCTCGCACTGGCGATGCGGTCCATTGGCTTCATCGCGAAAATCATCGCCGAGGCGATCGAAAACGTTGACCCGAAGCCGATCGAGGCCATTCGCGCGGTGGGTGGAAACCGCCTGCAGGTGCTGCGCTACGGCATCGTTCCGCAGGTGCTGCCAGTGGCTATCGGCGTCATCATCTTTGAGTGGGACATCAATATCCGCCGGTCGGCCGTCATGGGCCTGGTCGGGGCAGGCGGGCTCGGTCTCACATTCCACCGGCAAATGGTCATGTTCAACTACCCGGGCGTGACGACGGTCATCTTAGCCATTCTGCTGCTCATCATACTGGGCGAAGCGCTGTCGTATTACGCCCGCAAGGCGGTGATTTAAAGATATGCAGTACATGGCGACACACCGACCAGGTGGCGGCCAGCCGGTGGAACGGCGGAAGTGGTCGCGATTTCGTTATCCGGACACGCTCATCAGCTTCGGCGTCCAACTCGGCGTGCTCGTCTTCCTTGGCGTTTCGTTGGTTTACATGGACGTCCGCCTCGAGCGTCTGCTGGAGTTCGGTCAGCGGTTCGTCGCTCTCATCGCCGATCGCTACTACCCGCCAGAGCTAAGCCTCTTAAGCGAGGCACGCTATCTGCAGGCTATCCTTGACACCATGCAGATGGCCTACCTGGGTACGCTGTTCGGCTTGCTCCTTGCCGCACCGCTGGCGTGGTTCGCCTCGTTCAACATGACGCCGAACAGGCGCTTTCTCTACCCGTTCGGTCGGCTCGCCATTATGGGCTGCCGCGCGGTGCACGAGATGATCTGGACGATCCTACTCGTCAGCATCCTCGGCTTTGGCATGCTGGCTGGTGCACTGGCTCTCACACTCTTTTGCATCGGCTTTGCCGGCAAGCTGATGTCTGAAGAGATCGAAGCCATTGACAAGGGCCAGGTGGAAGCCATTCGGGCCACAGGAGCAAATGAGCTGCAGGTTTTCGCCTACGCCGTGCTGCCACAGGTGCGCGTCGCGTGGACAGGAATCGCTATCTACACATGGGACGTGGCATTCCGTGCAGCGACCGTCGTCGGATTTTTTGGGGCGGGCGGCATGGGTTGGTATTTGCAGCGATACGTTCAGCAGCTGGAGAGCCAGCGCGTGGCGGCGGTCCTCATCTCCATAGTACTCCTAGTGACAGTCTCCGAGGTCGTCTCGGCCTGGGCCCGGGCGCGTGTTGCTCAGGCGAAATAGAGCCGATCGCCACAACGCAGAGCCTGACAGCTTTGGTGCGACTGGCCGACGAGTAGCAGCGCTCTACGTTACTGCGCCGCCCCTCGTCTGCTTGCTCGCGTCATTCTGTTCCCGGCCCTCTTGGGGCGCGGAACCTCTGTTTTGAGGCCTCGTTAACAGGCCACCCAAAATGGAGGTCACCACATGCGGAAGTGGACAATGGGTTTGCTGGCCCTTGCTGGCTCAGCACTAGTTCTTACCCCAGGCGCGATGGCGCAGAGCGAGTGGGGGAACGATTATTCGAATTGGATCTGGAATGATTATGAGGCGGGCACGTACTACACGCCGCCAGTGGTGATCGTGCCCGCTCCACCGCCCGCGGCCATGGCGCCGGCACCGGGCATGTACTACTTCAGCCCCCCGGCTGCAGCGCCTCAGCCACAAACATCCACCGAGCGGTCGGGCGGACCTGGCCAATGCGGCACTTACATGTATTGGTCAACGTCCCAAGGCCGCTGCGTAGACGCTCGGGACAAGTAAGCTGAACAATCGACGACGAGGCGGCGCAGGAGATGCTTGGCCGGCGCCGCCTCAGCTTTGATCAAGTCCCGAACTTTATCATCGCCCACAACATGGCGATCAGCACGGCGATCACGAAGATAGCCGTTAGCGCAAGTGAGCCTTTGCGTGACCGCGAACGGCCCACCTTCGACTGGATACGTGATCTGGCCATCCGCGATGCGGCGGAAACCGCCATTGCATCGTCCTTGTAGTTCTCGCCCACTTACGCCCCCTTTTGTGGTTCAGGCGCCGATCACCAGGTTCCTGTATTGGGCATGGAGGCCCAAGGCTCTTGGACGGGCTTCGCCTCACCCTTCTGGAGCAGCTCGATCGAAATGTTGTCAGGCGAGCGAATAAACGCCATACGGCCGTCCCTTGGCGGCCGGTTGATCGTCACGCCAGCCTTCATCAGCCGTTCGCACGTCTCGTAGATGTCGTCGACCTCGTAGGCCAGGTGGCCGAAGTTGCGGCCTGAGCCGTACTCTTCCGGATCCCAGTTATAGGTGAGCTCCAGAAGCGGCGCCCGCTCGCTGGCGGCGCGCTCCTTGTCACCTGGCGCCGCGAGGAAGATGAGGGTGTAGCGGCCAGCCTCGTTCTCGACCCGCCGGACCTCTTCGAGACCAAGCTTGTTGCAGTAGAAGTCCAAGCTCTGCTCGATGTTGCTAATTCGCACCATTGTATGGAGATAACGCATGTCGCCTCCAAGGCTGGATCGAAGTTGCTCACAGTGACATACGCCCCGACGAGAGCTCGCACAAGCCTGTCCTGACGAGACTTTCTACGCTGTCAAGAATCGATTTGGCGCATTTTTCCAGCGCGCGGCCGTCGCAACAGCGGAGCGTCTGGGGATCATCGGTGGACGAACTGTCGAGATGGCATTCGGCCAAGATGCCGAAACTCCTGCCTTTCCAAGCGAATCATACGCGAATCAGTTGCGATGATTCGTGCGGAAGGAGTCATGCACAGCGCGCATTTCGGGCCGTATCTGGGCGGAAGACTCACAGGGAAAACGTTTGGATTGGTGCTCCGTCGTGAGCCTGATTTATCGAGAAAAATCCTAGAATTATCGGCTCTCTGTGAACGGATGTGTGAGCTTTCTGTCCCCGACCGAGTGTTAATGACTGGTAAAATCCTTATGGCTCTGGGTGGCAGCAGTGGTACATTTCACGACGCCTGCAGGGTGGGTCGGCGGAGAGGGCCTCTGACGCGAATCGCCGGAGCAGGCACGAACATAAAGTAACGTAAACCCAAGTAGCGGGGTGTGCTAAATGGGGGATTCCAAACTACCTCCCGATCATTCGGAGACGACACAGGCACTGGAAAGCAGCGGCGCTTTCAAGCATGTTCAGTCCCCGGATGAGATTGGTGGTCTCGATGTCTTCGAGGTCGCCGGGTACATCAAGTGGTTCGATGCATCCAAGGGGTACGGATTCATCGTTCCGGACAATGGCCATGCGGACGTGCTGCTGCACGTCACCTGTCTGAGGGCTGGCGGCTATCAAACGGCGTACGAGGGGGCCCGGGTCGTTTGCCAGGTGTTGCGCCGTCCGAAAGGGCTGCAGGCCTTCCGCATTCTCAGCATGGACGAGAGCACGGCGATCCATCCCTCGCAGCTCCCCCAGCGGACCCATGTCGTGGTGCAGCCGGAGAGCGACTGGGAGCGGGCCATGGTGAAGTGGTTCAACCGGGTGCGCGGCTTCGGTTTCTTGACGCGCGGCGAAGGTACGCCTGATATCTTCGTGCACATGGAGACGCTGCGCCGGTTCGGTTTCACCGAGCTTCGGCCTGGGCAGATCGTACAGGTGCGTTGGGGTCATGGAGCGAAGGGCTGTATGGCAGCTGAACTGCGTCCGGACGGGCCTCCGTCAGGTCTGCCGTCGCAGCACTGAGAGGTTGCCAATCTCAGCAACGCGCGCCATTGCGAACAGGGCCGCCCTCCGGGCGGTCCTCGTTTGTTTGTTGTCAATGGTGTTCGCGATGCTCGTCGCTGTTCCTCCGCTCGACGCCAAGATGCGCCGGGATATACTCACGCTGGTGACGGCGAGTGGGGAGCACAGGATCGAGATCGAGGTGGCGGAGACGCTTCAGGAGAAGGCTGTCGGGCTCATGTTCCGCCGCAGCGTTCCCCCGGGCACGGGGATGCTGTTTCCCTATCCCTCGCCGCAGGAAGTGACGATGTGGATGCGGAACACATACGTGCCGCTCGACATGATCTTCATCCGCGCGGACGGCGTGATTCATCGCATCGAGGAGCGCACCGAGCCCTTTTCAGAGCGCACGATCGCATCGCAAGGGCCTGTGACCGCCGTGCTTGAGATCGCAGGCGGCGAGGCTAGCCGCCTTGGCCTGAAACCAGGCGACCGGGTCATTCACCCCCACTTCGGAACGGGTAAGTAAATCACGCGTAGCCGCGCATTGACCGCAGCGCGCTCACGTGCGCGGTTGCCTTAGCTACTTCGCCAGACTGAGGCCCCAGGCCCATACGCACAGATAGGCGAGCAATCCTCCTACGGCCCAAAGCACGCCCGTTGAAGTATCACTATGGCCAATGCCCCACATCAACGCGGCGACGGACAGCACCCCAGCTCCGACAAGAAGAAGGGCGTAGATCAGCTGGAACGGGCTCGCAGCGATCTCGCGTGGGGCCTCAGCTGTCGCAGTTTGCGTCTCATGAGCCATTTGCCACCTCCTGCGTGGACTGCGTTTGGACGTCCTTATTGGTCGCGGACAGGCTGCGCACTCATATTCCCGCAACCCAGGGTTATAATAACGCCGAATCGCACAATTTGGCTGCGCCGGCGAGAATGTGCCGCGCGTTGCGGCTTCACGAGATGGGCGGAAAGGTGAATGGAGCTACTTCCCGATCTGCTCGCGCCTGACCTGGACGTTGTTTTCGTCGGCACCGCAGCTGGGCGGACCTCGGCGAAGATCGGGGCGTACTACGCCCATCCCGGCAATCGGTTCTGGCGCGCCTTGTATGAGGTTGGATTGACCCCACGCCTCTACAATCCGAAGGAGTTCAGGCGGCTGCTGGACCACAGAATTGGCCTTACTGACCTTTGCAAGATTGCGGCAGGGATGGACGCAGAAATCCAGTCGGAGCACTATGACCGCGTTCGCTTCAGAATACAGCTGGAAGAATTCAAGCCCCGTTCCGTAGCATTCACGAGCAAGCGCGCGGCGAGCATCTGGCTGCAAAACCCCACCGACCGGATTGACTACGGGCTGCAACAGCGATCGACGGAGGGTCCCGCCGTCTTCGTCCTGCCTTCTCCTTCAGGAGCCGCTTCCAGCTATTGGTCGATTGAGCCGTGGCAACGCCTGGCCGAGTGGGTCGCACACACGCGGGAGAAAGCCGCCTGAGCCGACTTTCAATCGGCGGCCTTGACGCTCTCCGGTTCGGCTGGTCGACGTCGCTGCGAGAAGAAGATCAAAAGACTGCTGATCAGGAGAGCTGCAAGCGTCGCAAGCACAAATGACCAGACAAGGCCGATGCTCTCGGCCATGCTGCCCACCACCAGGAAGAAGGCGACGAACGAAAGGAGCGACAGCGAAACGCCACGCGCGAGCTGAACAGCAGCCCGCCAGCCCCATTGGGCGTGGGTGAAGGTTGCAACGATGGTCAGGATCACCGGATAGGTCGCGACGATACCGCTCAACTCCGGGCCAAGATGGTCTGCGGAAAACGTGATGAAGGCGACGAGCATCGCCGTGCCCAGCATGCGCGCCGGAATATCCCACCACGGCAGAACACGAAGGCCGCCGGCATCCTTCACGCGCGGCGTAATCAGAAAGGCGAGGAGCAAGCTGGCTGCGGCGCTCATCGCCGCAACCCATAGGGACAGGCCCAGCTTACTGGTGGCGTAGCCCGTCACCATGTAGGTCAGCGCCGCGCAGGAAAGGCAGATGAACCAGGGAGCATGCTTGGCCACGTAGGCGAAGACGGCAATGTAGGCGCCGATGCAAATCGTTCCGACCAGGACACCCACGGCGACGTCGGCCGCATAGGCCTCGCCTCTTTCGAGGCCCAGGAAGTAGAGGATCGGCCCGGTCATCCATGGAAGCCCCATCACGAGCCCACCGATCGTCGGACCCCACCGACGCGCGGCGAGGCTCATCAGCGCCACGAGGACCGGAGTGATGGTGATTTTCAGCAGGAAAAGCATCTCGCGAGGATCAGCGCGCCAGGTTTAACGTGTGGCAGGGTGAGATCGACAACAGCCAAGGAAAGCCGGGACTAGCTGCCTTCAACTGATGCAGGGGTTGCAACGCTCGGATTGAGAAGAAGGCCCAACCCTGGGACCCCCGTCAACCCACGGTGCCGCGGAGCAGGTCTGCCGAATATCGCGCAGCCAACGCGTTTCAGAACCGGCCCTATTGGGAAAGCGCGCTTTGGATCTTCTCCATCATGTAGCGCCACTTGGCCTGCTGCGCCTCCACCAACCCGGCCATTGATTCGCGCACTTCCACAAGCATGCTGCAGTCGGGGACGACGGCTGCTGCGCCTTCCTCGCCCAGGCTGCCGATGCGCGCCAGATAATCCGCGGTCTGCTGGTCATATTCCGCGATCTGCTCATCCTGCACGAACGGGACCGCCTCGCGCATGAAGGTGTCGTGATCCCAGCCCCGCTTTTCCTTGAGCTGGCGCAGGAGGGCCTGGAAGGCGGGCTTATGCTTCGCGTTGAGGTCGTTCAGCGCAGCAGCGGCTTCATCGACAACGGCTTCGAAATCCGCCTTCGTGCAGGACTCTTGCGCGAAAACGGGCGCACTCGCGCTAAGCGAGAACAACATGATCGCAACCGAACGCCACATTGGCTGAACGTCCCCGTCGCCCGTGAGCAGAGTCTACCCATTGCTCAGGCCATAGCGAATCGCAAGTGCGCAGGCGACACGCATTTCGCTAGATGGTTGCGTGTTACCCAAACGCTGGACCAAACCTGTTCGCGCGCGGGAAACCTTTCGGCACGACCTTTCCGGCTTGTGCACGCTGGCCAATCCAGTCGGCGAGGTCGTTCGCGGAAAGCGTGAACGTTCGGCCGGCGGCATCGACCCACGTCAGACCATCCGCTTTGTTGAACACGCGGACGTCGGCCAGTTTGCCGTCCTTGATCCGCTGGAGGATGACGCCCTTGCCGCGGGCCATCTCGTTGACCTCGGACAGCGGGAAGATGAGCATCTTTCGGTTGTCGCCGACGGTGGCAACCATGTCGCCCTGAGCCGGAACGCACACCTTCGCCTCGTCGGGTTCGCTGACGTTTAGCACCTGACGGCCCTTGCGGGTGGAAGCAATGACCTCATCCTCCGGCACCACGAAGCCGTGTCCGCTTGTGGACGCAACGAGGAGCTTGCGCCCAGGCTGGTGGACGAACAGCTCCAGCACGTCATGGCTTTCCTCAAGGTCGATCATCAGGCGGATCGGCTCGCCGTGACCGCGGCCGCCCGGCAGCTCATTGCCTGAGAGCGTGTAGAACTTGCCGTTCGTCGCGAAGACCAGGAGCTTGTCGGTGGTCATCGCCTTCACGGCGCGCTTCAGGCGGTCGCCCTGCTTGAAGTCGAGCTTCGAGAGATCGTCGAGGTGACCCTTGAGGGCGCGGATCCAACCCTTCTCGGAGAGGATGACCGTGATCGGCTCCTTCTCCACCATGACCTGTTCGAGGTCGACCTCGATCTCAGGCGGCTCGGCGAAGGACGTGCGGCGGCGGCCAAGCTCGGTCTTCTTTGAGTAAGCCTCGCGCGTTTCGCGTACTTCCTCGGCAATCTTCTGCCACTGCATGTCTTCGGAGGCGAGAAGCTGCTGCAACTCGCGGCGCTCCTTGGACAGCCGATCGTGCTCGGCCTTGATCTCGATTTCCTCGAGCTTGGACAGGGCCCGCAAACGCAGGTTCAGGATCGCTTCTGCCTGTACCTCCGTCAGACCAAAGCGCGAGATCAGTTTCTGCTTCGGCTCGTCCTCGAAGCGGATGATCCGGATCACCTCGTCGATGTTGAGGTAGGCGATGAGGTAGCCGTCGAGGACCTCGAGCCGGTGCTCGATCTTCCTGAGGCGGAACTGCGACCGCCGGACTAGCACCTCCTTGCGGTGCTCCAGCCACTGCCACAGCACATCCCGCAACGACAGCACGTTCGGGATTTGGCCGTGGGAGAGCACGTTCATGTTGAGCCCGAACCGGATCTCAAGCTCGGAAACCCGGAACAGGCTCTCCATCATAACAACGGGATCGACCGTTCGGCTCTTGGGCTCGATGACAAGGCGCACTTCTTCAGTGGACTCGTCGCGGATGTCCCCAACGAGCGGGATCTTCTTTTCCTGCAGAAGTTCGGCCAGCCGCTCGACCAGCTTGGACTTGGGCACCTGGTAGGGGATCTCGGTGACGACCACCTGGTAGGTGCCGCGCCCTGTATCTTCACGGTGCCATTTCGCGCGCAGGCGGAAGCCGCCGCGGCCCGTCTTGTAGGCCTCAATGATGGATTCGCGCGGTTCGACCAGAACGCCGCCCGTGGGAAAGTCCGGGCCAGGGATGAATTCGACCAGCTTTTCGATGGTGGCGTTCGGGTGCTTGATCAGATGCAGGAGGGCGTTGCACAGCTCCTCGACGTTGTGTGGCGGAATGTTGGTCGCCATGCCCACGGCGATGCCCGAAGAGCCATTCGCCAGCAGGTTCGGGAAGCTGGCCGGGAGGACGACCGGCTCCTGTTCCTCGCCGTTGAAGGTGGGGCGGAAATCGACGGTCTCCTCGTCGATGCCCTCGAGCAGGCGGATCGCCGTCTCGGAAAGGCGGGCCTCGGTGTAGCGGTAGGCAGCTGCGTTGTCGCCGTCGATATTGCCGAAATTGCCCTGACCGTCGACCAGCGGGTAGCGCTGGGCGAAATCCTGCGCGAGCCGCACCAACGCGTCGTAAACTGCTTGGTCACCGTGCGGGTGGTACTTACCGATGACGTCACCGACTACGCGCGCGCACTTTTTGTAGGCGGCATCGGGCGAGAGCCCCAGCTCGCGCATGGCGTAAAGAATGCGCCGGTGGACGGGCTTGAGGCCGTCACGCACGTCGGGTAGCGCACGCCCCATGATGGTCGAGAGCGCGTAGGAGAGATAGCGCTCCTCAAGCGCGTCCTTGAGATTGATGGGCTCGATGGCCCCGGGGCCGGGCAGAATCGGTTTGCTGGTCATGGGTGCTGACTAGCGAAGCCCCTAGTACGCCTCAAGTGCCGCAGGGCCACACCCCTGTGCCACCCAGGCGATAAAGCTCCACATTTTCTGGAACCATTCACCACTTTCGTCAGATTTTAGACGCGTTCACCACATATTCATCTGGCAAGCGGTAATGAGGCGCTGCCGACTCGTCCGGAATGCATTAGCTGCCCGCGATCGGCGGCATTCCAATGCCTTTGTATGGTCAACTGGCAAACGGTGATCACCATGCTGAGGAAGTTGACTCATCCGCTCATGGGGCTGGTGCTTGCGTTCGCCGTGGCTGCAAGCATGGCTCAACCCGCGGAAGCGGGCCGTGGTGGTCGTGCGGCAGCCTTCGTTGGCGGTACTCTCTTGGGCCTCGGGATTGCCGGAGCCCTGGCGCACGCCCATGGGCCTGTCTATTACGAGGAGCCGGTCTGCTATAAGGGCCGCCTGCGCTGCAAGTGGGTTGAAGGCCCTTGCTACTACAACAAATATGGCGACTACGTCTGCAAGCGGGGCTATCAGCGCTGCTGGCGTCCGACGTACTGCGACTAATGCAGTAGCCGGCGATTTCTACGACACTCAAAAGGCGTCGCCGGTCCAGGGCGGCGCCTTTGCTCTTCCAGGCTTAGACCTGTGCGGCCCCGCCTTGGCGGCGCATGGCGGCCAGATGCAACACGACGGCTGCAGCGTTGGAGACATTGAGGCTCGACAAGGGCCCCGGCGTCGCGATTCGGCAAAGCCGATCGCAGGTTTCGCGGGTTAGCTGCCGCAAACCCTTTCCTTCGGAGCCGAGGACCAGAGCAGTCGGGCCTGTCAGCTTCTCGTCCTCGATCAACGTAGGTCCGGTCCCGTCCAGGCCGATTCGCTGGCAGCCCAGCTCGCCCAGCTCGGTCAGCGCGCGAGCAAGATTCGGGACGAGGGCGATGGGCACGAGCTCAAGGGCGCCTGAAGCGCTTTTCGCTAGGGCTCCGCTAAGAGGCGGGCTGTGCCGGCGCGTCATGACCAGCCCGGCTGTGCCGAATGCGGCAGCAGAACGCAGCACGGCGCCAACGTTGTGCGGGTCAGTGACTTGGTCGAGGACAACAATTGGTCCGTTGTCGGACCTCGCCACCAAATCTTTGAGGCTCGCCTCCGGCAGCAGCTTCGATTCGAGCAGCGCGCCCTGGTGGACGGTATCGGGGCCGAGTTTGCGATCGAGATCGCGCGGCGTTACCCTTTCCGAACGGATGTTGCGCGCTGCCAACGCCTCGGCGAGGCGTCGTTCCGCATTGTCGGTGAGATAAAGCCGGCCAATGACCCGAGCTGGATTGCGCAGCGCGGCCTCGACAGCATGAACTCCGTAGATCAGGACCGTATCGTCTTGCGAATCGCGCCGGCCGGCCCGGCGAGGGTCTGGCATTTCTCCGCCCCAGTGCTTACCTGACTTGCATCCTTCGGAAACCCGCGGTATGTCCCGGGCCAGCCGCCGAACCTACGCGCAACGCTCCGTTTTTCAATTGACATTTCTTGAAGGCGTCACGATAAACGCGAGCGTTGCCCTGCTGGAGACGGCGGGGCGATTTCGTTTGCTACGAGCGGGTTGCCGGAGGGGTGCCCGAGTGGCTAAAGGGGACGGACTGTAAATCCGTTGGCTTACGCCTACGCTGGTTCGAATCCAGCCCCCTCCACCAGCTTGTTGGCAAGGACGAACGAGGATTCGGGTGGGTGCGGGTGTAGCTCAGTGGTAGAGCAGCAGCCTTCCAAGCTGAGTGCGGGGGTTCGATTCCCCTCACCCGCTCCATGTTTCGCAAAGCGCAGTGATCGCCCTTGGGCCTCGCTGCGGCGGAGCGAGGCGAACCAAGTCGTTTCTGAAGCGATTTTGGGAAGCGAGCTAGTTCTGGGCGTCTGGTCATGGCGCCGTGCGGGGCGCTGAACGGAGCGCAAGTGGGATCCTGAGTTAGAAGGCAGGCAACCGATGGCCAAGCAGAAATTTGAGCGGACGAAGCCGCACGTGAACGTGGGGACGATCGGACACGTTGACCACGGGAAGACGACGCTGACGGCGGCTCTGACGCGTGTTTCGGCGGATCAGGGTTGGACGACGGAAGCTGTGTCGTATGACCAGGTTGCGAAGGCTTCGGAGGCTCAGGGGCGTCGTGACCCGACGAAGATTTTGACGATTGCGACGAGCCACGTGGAGTATGCGACACCGAACCGTCACTATGCGCACGTGGACTGCCCAGGTCACGCGGATTACGTGAAGAACATGATCACGGGTGCGGCGCAGATGGACGGGGCCATTCTGGTCGTCTCTGCGGTTGACGGCCCGATGCCGCAGACGCGTGAGCACATTCTGCTGGCCCGTCAGGTTGGCGTTCCCTACATCGTCGTGTTCCTGAACAAGTGCGACGTTGTGGACGATCCCGAGCTGCTGGATCTGGTTGAGCTCGAGGTGCGCGAGCTTCTGTCGAAGTACCAGTTCCCGGGCGATGAGGTTCCGGTGATCCGTGGTGCCGCGATCAAGGCGCTGAACGGTGAGAAGGGCGAGCTTGCGGACCAGGCGATCCTGAAGCTGCTGGAGGCTCTGGACACGTACATCCCGCTGCCTGAGCGTCCGAAGGATCAGCCATTCCTGATGCCGATCGAGGACGTGTTCTCGATCTCTGGCCGCGGTACGGTTGTGACGGGCCGTATTGAGCGCGGCGTGATCAAGGTTGGCGACGAGGTCGAGATCGTTGGTCTGCGCGATACGCAGAAGACGGTTGTGACCGGCGTTGAGATGTTCCGCAAGCTGCTGGATCAGGGCGAGGCTGGCGACAACGTTGGCTGCCTGCTGCGCGGCATTGACAAGGATGCTGTTGAGCGTGGTCAGGTTCTTTGCAAGCCGGGCTCTGTGAAGCCGCACAAGAAGTTTGAGGCTGAGGCGTACATCCTGACGAAGGAGGAGGGCGGTCGTCATACGCCGTTCTTCAAGAACTATCGTCCTCAGTTCTACTTCCGGACGACGGACGTTACGGGTGTCGTGTCTCTGCCTGAGGGGACGGAGATGGTGATGCCCGGCGACAACGTTCAGCTGTCGGTTGAGCTGATCACGCCGATTGCGATGGAGGAGCGTCAGCGCTTTGCGATCCGCGAAGGCGGGCGCACGGTTGGCGCCGGCGTTGTGACGAAGATCATCGAGTAATAGGCAAGGGCCAGAGATACGGGCGGCTGACGACTGCTCGGGTGGCTTGTCAAGAAAAAAATGTGACAAACGCCATTCGATCGGTTATGTAGAGCCTTTGCGAGAGGCCGCACTCTGGCAGCTCTAGGGGTGTAGCTCAATTGGCAGAGCGTCGGTCTCCAAAACCGAAGGCTGGGGGTTCGAGACCCTCCACCCCTGCCATTGAATTCTGAATCATCAGCCCTGTGGCACGGGTTGCCGGCCACGGGGTATCGTCAATCATGGGGCGCTCTCGGTGGGGCGCGGGTCGCAAGACCCGGAGAAGCAGCGGGAATGGCAAAGTACAATCCGTTCGAGTTCATTCAGGAGGTTCGCCAGGAGGTCTCCAAGGTCACATGGCCTGGGCGCAAGGAAGTTTGGGTCACCACCGTGGCTGTTCTCGTCATGGTGGCGTTGGCGTCCATCTTCTTCCTGGTCACGGATCAGATTCTGGGCTGGCTCGTAAGTCTGGTCCTTGGCTTTGGCCGCTGATCTACTGCCGCGAGGTCAGCCCGGTGGTGCGCGAGAGCAGCTCGGTAATCGCAGGATCGAAGTCGAATGGCTAAGCGTTGGTACATCGTGCACGCTTATACTAATTTCGAGCGCAAGGTGGCCGACGCCATCCGTGAGCGTGCGCGGCAGGCTGGCCTGGAGCATCTGATCGAGGACATTGTCGTTCCCACCGAGGAGGTGACGGAAGTTCGGCGCGGGCGCAAGGTTCTGGCCGAGCGCAAGTTTCTTCCCGGCTACGTGCTCGTGAAGATGGAGCTGACGGATCAGGTATTCCACCTCATCCGCAACACGCCGAAAGTGACGGGCTTCCTTGGCGCCGAGAACAAGCCCATGCCGATCTCGGACGATGAGGCGGCGCGTATCCTCCATCAGGTCAGGGAGGGTGTGGAGCGGCCAAAGCCCTCAGTCACATTCGAGGTTGGCGAGCAAGTTCGGGTGGCGGATGGGCCCTTCGCGTCCTTCTCCGGTTCCGTCGAGGAGGTCGACGAGGAGCGGGCGCGGCTCAAGGTGGCCGTCTCCATTTTTGGCCGTCCAACGCCTGTGGAGCTCGAGTTCGGACAAGTGGAGAAGATCGGCTAGCGCCGATGTCCTGACGGGATCCGGCTTTCGGGCCGGTAAGTTTGCGGCATCGGGGGAGACCCCATGTCGCTCAGTTGCGGGAGGGCCGGCCAGGCCCGTTCACCGCTAACCCACGAGGGGGATGTCCCCTTCGCTGTGGCTAAGAGGAAAGCGTATGGCAAAAAAGATCGAAGGTTACATCAACCTGCAAGTTCCGGCGGGTAAGGCGAATCCGTCTCCGCCTATTGGCCCCGCGCTTGGTCAGCGCGGCGTCAACATCATGGAGTTCTGCAAGGCGTTCAACGCCAAGACGAAGGACATTGAGCCGGAGACGCCGATCCCGGTGAAGATCACGGTTTACTCCGACCGGTCCTTCACGTTCGAAATGCGCTCGCCGCCGGCCAGCTGGTTCCTGAAGAAGGCGGCGAAGATCACATCGGGTTCCAAAGAGCCTGGCCGCAACATCGTCGGCACCGTTACGATGGCGCAGGTTCGGGAAATTGCCAAGGAGAAGCTCAAGGATCTCAACACCGACGATCTCGAGCAGGCAGCCAAGATCATCGCTGGCTCAGCCCGGTCCATGGGCTTGCAGGTGGTGGAGGGGTAAGCCATGGCGAAGGTCGGTAAGAGAATCCGCGATGCTCGGGCCAAGGTCGATCGCAACAAGGCCTATCCGCTCGATGAGGCGATCAAGCTGGTCAAGGAAACGGCGTCGGTGAAGTTCGACGAGACCGTCGACATCGCGGTGAACCTAGGCGTCGATCCCAAGCACGCCGATCAGGTGGTCCGTGGCGTCTGCCAGCTGCCGAATGGCTCGGGCCGGACTGTTCGGGTGGCCGTTTTCGCGCGCGGCGCGAAGGCTGATGAGGCGAAGGCGGCCGGTGCCGATATCGTCGGGGCGGAGGATCTCTTCGAGCAGGTTCAGCGCGGCGAGATCAACTTCGACCGCTGCATCGCGACGCCCGACATGATGGGGCTTGTCGGCCGGCTGGGTAAGGTTCTTGGCCCGCGTGGCCTGATGCCCAACCCGCGCGTCGGCACCGTGACCATGGACGTGGCGGGTGCGGTGAAGGCGGCCAAGGGTGGCGCGATCGAGTTCCGCGTCGAGAAGGCCGGCATCGTTCATGCTGGCGTTGGCAAGGTGAGCTTCTCCGAGCAGCAGCTGGCGGAGAACATCAGAGCCTTTATCGATGCGGTGAACAGAGCGAAGCCCTCGGGCGCCAAGGGCACATACCTGAAGAAGGTTGCGATCAGCTCCACCATGGGCCCGGGCATCAAGGTCGATCACAACACGATCCTGAGCGGTTCCGCCTGATCGCAGTTTTGAACCAAGCGAGGGAAGCCATCGGGCCTCAATCGCAAAGGAAACACGAAGAGCTTCCGGGCGTCCCAGCCCGGTAGACGAGCCGACATCACTTCGGTGGTTCGGCTCACAAACCTGTCCGAGACTGCAGGTGCCGGTGTGAACCGGCTTAATCCCTTGGGATGGGCCTGCATAGACGGGAGGAGAAGATGACCGGAACACAGGCAAATGCCCATTCCGGTTTGAGCCTCTTGGGTCGCACCGTGCCGTGTGCGCGGTTGGACAGGTCGAGCGCCGCAGGTGAGGGCAAGTCCCGAAGCCCGCGGCAGGGTGCAACCCGCAGATGATCCTCTCGTGGGGGTGATCTGCAACTTGGAGAGAGCAAGTGGACAGAGCTGCTAAACGCGAGCTCGTGGCTACGTTGCACAACGTGTTCAAGGACACGGGTGTCATCGTCGTCGCCCACTATGCCGGGTTGACGGTCGCCCAGATGACCGAGCTGCGCCGCCGCGTGAAGGAGGCGGGTGGTTCGGTGAAGGTGGCCAAGAACCGGCTGGCCAAGCTTGCACTCCGGGACACGGATGCCGAAGGCATCGCGGATCTGTTCAAGGGGCCGACATGCATCGCCTACTCGCCAGATCCCGTTGCAGCGGCAAAGGCAACCGTCACGTACGCCAAGGAGAACGACAAGCTCGTGATCCTGGGCGGCGCGATGGGCAAGACCGTGCTCGATGCTGCCGGAGTGAAAGCGCTCGCTGATCTGCCCTCGCTCGATGAACTCAGGGCGAAGCTCATCGGCCTCGTTCAGGCGCCGGCGACGAAGGTCGCTCGCGTTCTCACCGAGCCGGGTGCTCAGATTGCCCGTGTTCTTCAGGCGAAGGCCACGAAGGGCGAGGCGGCCTGAGGGCGTACGCGCTAAGCCGCTGAGGCGAAAGCACACACAGAAGCTTGAAACAGGTTCAAACCGGAAGGAAGTAACACAATGGCCGATCTTGCTAAGATTGTAGAGGATCTTTCCAACCTCACCGTTCTCGAGGCTGCCGAGCTCGCCAAGATGCTCGAGGACAAGTGGGGCGTTTCCGCCGCTGCTGCGGCTGTCGCCGTCGCTCCGGTGGCTGGCGCTGCCCCGGCTGCGGCCCCTGCTGAGGAGCAGACCGAGTTCACCGTCATCCTGAAGACGGCTGGCGACAAGAAGATCAACGTCATCAAGGAAGTCCGCGCCATCACGAACCTCGGTCTGAAGGAGGCCAAGGATCTCGTCGAGGCCGGCAACAAAGTCATCAAGGAAGGCGTGTCGAAGGAAGAGGCTGAGAAGATCAAGGCGCAGCTCGAGGCCGCTGGCGCGACCATCGAGATTAAGTAAGTCGCTCTATCCCTCCCCCGGCATGGTCCGGGGGAGGACCATCGCGGGACGGTTCCCCGGAGGTTCCGGCAGGGCGAAAGCTCTGGCCCGGGGCCTCCGGCGAGCCGTTTTAGGAAACGCAGGGGATGGCGGCCCCTGCGACGGGAAGCATGAAGAGCGCGGGAGTCGTCACCCGCAGCGAGAATCAAGGAGCGGACATGGCTGAGACGTTCAACGGCCGCAGGCGGTTCCGGAAGAATTTCGGGCGTATTCCCGAAGTGGCCGTGATGCCGAACCTCATCGAGGTTCAGAAGAGCTCTTATGATGACTTTTTGATGATCAAGGAACCGCCCGGCGGGCGCCCGGACGACCAGGGCCTGCAGGCTGTTTTCAAGTCCGTTTTCCCGATCTCCGACTTTTCTGGCCGGGCCACGCTCGAGTTCGTCCGTTACGACTTCGATCCGCCGAAGTACGATGTCGAAGAGTGCATGCAGCGGGATATGACATACTCTGCCCCGCTGAAGGTCAAGCTGCGCCTCATCGTGTTCGACATCAATGAGGAGACCGGCTCGCGCTCCATCAAGGACGTGAAGGAGCAGGACGTTTACATGGGCGACATGCCGCTCATGACGCCCAATGGCACTTTCATCATCAACGGCACCGAGCGCGTGATCGTCTCCCAGATGCACCGGTCGCCGGGTGTGTTCTTCGACCACGACCGCGGCCGCACGCACTCGTCCGGCAAGCTGCTGTTTGCCGCGCGCATCATTCCGTATCGCGGCTCGTGGCTGGACTTCGAGTTCGACGCCAAGGACCTCGTGCACGTCCGCATCGACCGGCGCCGCAAGCTGCCGGTGACGACGATGTTGTACGCGCTGGGCCTCAACGACGAAGAGATCCTGGCGGCCTTCTACAATCATATTCCGATCAAGGAAGCGAAGCGTGGCTGGCGGATGCCATTCGCGCCGGAGAAGATGCGTGGTACTGCCCCCGCTGCAGACCTCATCGACGCGAAGACAGGCGAGGTCGTCGTCCGCGCCGGCGAGAAGATTACCGCAAGGCGCGCGCGTGAGCTGTCGCAGAGCGGCCTCAAGGAGGTGCTTGTTTCGGCCGAGGACCTGGCGGGCCGCTACCTTGCCGAGGACATCGTCGACATGGAGACCGGCCAGATCTATGGCGAGGCCGGCGACGAGATCGACGCTAAGCTGCTCGCCGAGCTCAAGGAGCGCGGCATCAAGCAGTTCTCGATCCTTGACATCGACCACGTCACGGTTGGTGCCTACATCCGCAATACGCTCAAGATCGACAAGAACGCCAACCGCGAAGAGGCGCTGATGGACATCTACCGGGTCATGCGGCCCGGTGAGCCGCCGACGGTCGAAGCCGCGGAGGCGCTGTTCCACGGCCTGTTCTTCGATCCGGAGCGGTATGACCTTTCCGCGGTCGGCCGCGTGAAGATGAACATGCGGCTCGATCTCGACGTGCCAGATACCGTCCGTGTGCTGCGCAAGGAGGACATCCTCGCGGTCGTCAAGACGCTGGTTGGCCTGCGCGACGGCAAGGGCGAGATCGACGACATCGACCACCTCGGCAACCGCCGTGTGCGCTCGGTCGGCGAGCTGATGGAGAACCAGTATCGCGTCGGCCTGCTGCGCATGGAGCGCGCCATCAAGGAGCGCATGTCCTCCGTCGATATCGACACGGTCATGCCGCAGGACCTGATCAACGCCAAGCCAGCGGCGGCGGCGGTGCGCGAGTTCTTCGGCTCCTCGCAGCTCAGCCAGTTCATGGACCAGACGAACCCGCTGTCCGAGATTACGCACAAGCGGCGTCTCTCGGCTCTGGGTCCGGGCGGTCTGACGCGCGAGCGCGCGGGCTTCGAGGTGCGCGACGTGCACCCGACTCACTATGGTCGCATCTGCCCCATTGAGACGCCTGAAGGTCCGAACATCGGCCTCATCAACTCGCTGGCGACGTTCGCCCGCGTGAACAAGTACGGGTTCATCGAGAGCCCGTATCGCAAGGTCGTGGACGGCAAGGTCACCGATGAGGTGGTCTACCTCTCGGCCATGGAGGAGATGCGCCACCACGTTGCCCAGGCGAACGCTGAGGTGGATGAGGAAGGCCGGCTGGTCGGCGATCTCGTCACCTGCCGCTACCAGGGTGACGTGATGCTCGTGTCGCCGGACAAGGTCGACTACATCGACGTGTCGCCGAAGCAGCTCGTGTCGGTGGCCGCGGCGCTCATTCCGTTCCTCGAGAACGACGACGCCAACCGCGCCCTCATGGGTTCGAACATGCAGCGGCAGGCGGTGCCGCTCATCAGGGCTGAGGCGCCGCTGGTTGGCACCGGCATGGAGCCAATCGTGGCGCGTGACTCCGGCGCGGCCATCGTTGCTCGCCGGACGGGTATCGTCGATCAGGTGGACGCGACCCGTATCGTGATCCGCGCGACCGAGGAGACCGATCCGTCCAAGCCGGGCGTCGACATCTACCGTTTGCGCAAGTTCCAGCGCTCGAACCAGAACACCTGCATCAACCAGCGTCCGCTGGTGAAGGTCGGTGATTACGTCAAGGCTGGCGACATCATCGCGGACGGTCCGTCGACGGATCTTGGCGAGCTGGCCCTCGGCAAGAACGTGCTCGTCGCGTTCATGCCTTGGATGGGCTACAACTTCGAGGACTCGATCCTCCTCTCCGAGCGCGTTGTCTCCGAGGACGTCTTCACCTCGATCCACATCGAGGAGTTCGAGGTCATGGCCCGCGATACCAAGCTCGGGCCGGAGGAGATCACGCGCGACATCCCGAACGTTTCGGAAGAGGCCCTCAAGAACCTCGACGAGGCGGGCATCGTCTACATCGGTGCAGAGGTGCATCCGGGCGACATCCTGGTCGGCAAGATCACGCCGAAGGGTGAGAGCCCGATGACGCCGGAGGAGAAGCTGCTCCGCGCAATCTTCGGTGAGAAGGCCTCCGACGTGCGTGACACCTCGCTGCGCCTGCCGCCGGGTGTGTCCGGAACGGTCGTCGAGGTCCGCGTGTTCAATCGTCACGGCGTGGAGAAGGACGAGCGCGCCATGGCGATCGAGCGCGAGGAGATCGAGCGTCTCGCCAAGGACCGCGATGACGAGCTCCAGATCCTCGACCGCAACGTCTATGGCCGTCTGAAGAGCGTTCTTCTCGGCAAGGAGGTTGCCAAGGGTCCGAAGGGCGCCCGGAAGGGGACTGCGATCACCGAGGAAGTGCTCGCCGAAATTCCGCGCAGCCAGTGGTGGGAGATCGGCCTTAAGGACGAGAAAGCTCAGGCCGAGGTTGAGGCCATCCAGAAGCAGTACGAGGAAGCGAAGAAGAACCTTGAGCGCCGGTTTGTCGACAAGGTCGACAAGCTGCAGCGGGGCGATGAGCTGCCGCCCGGCGTGATGAAGATGGTCAAGGTCTTCGTCGCGGTGAAGCGGAAGATCCAGCCCGGTGACAAGATGGCTGGCCGCCACGGCAACAAGGGTGTCGTGTCGATGATCGTGCCCGTCGAGGATATGCCGTTCCTCGAGGACGGTACGCCCGTCGACGTCGTGCTCAACCCGCTGGGCGTGCCGTCCCGTATGAACGTCGGGCAGATCCTTGAGACGCACCTCGGCTGGGCCTGCCGTGGCCTCGGGCGCATCATTGATCAGGCGCTGGAGCAATACCGCGAGAGCGGCGAGCTCGATCGGCTCAAGGAGACGATCACGAAGATCTATGGGCCGGATCACGAGGTCAGCAAGCTGTCGAACGAGGAGCTTGTCGCGTTGGGCGAGCAGCTGCGGAAGGGCGTGCCGGTGGCATCGCCTGTATTCGACGGCGCACGCGAGTCCGACATCAATGAGATGCTCCAGCTCGCGGGCTTCGACACCACAGGCCAGGTCACGCTCTACGACGGGCGCACGGGTGAGCCTTTCGACCGTAAGGTGACGGTGGGTTACAAGTACCTGCTGAAGCTGCACCACCTCGTCGATGACAAGATCCACGCGCGCTCCATCGGCCCGTACAGCCTCGTCACGCAGCAGCCGCTGGGCGGCAAGGCGCAGTTCGGTGGCCAGCGCTTCGGCGAGATGGAGGTGTGGGCGCTCGAAGCTTACGGCGCTGCGTACACGCTGCAGGAGATGCTGACGGTGAAATCGGACGACGTGGCCGGCCGCACCAAGGTCTACGAGGCGATCGTGCGCGGCGACGACACCTTCGAGGCGGGCATCCCGGAGAGCTTCAACGTTCTCGTGAAGGAGATGCGGGCCCTTGGTCTGAACGTCGAGCTCATCAACTCGGAAGAGCAGCAGACACTGCAGGAACAGGAAGAGAAAAGGCCGCAGCTGCCGTCTCCAGCGGCCGAATAACGGACACACGAAGAAGGCCGCTCCCGTCCCGGTGGCGATGGGAGCGGTGCCGGATGGGGGTGCGATACGGCAGGAGGCGAGCCAGATGCCCCCATCACCTCTCTAACCCGCTCGGCACGGGCAGAGAGTATCGACCGATCACCGGGAGCGCGCTCCGTCACAGCGCGCGAGGAGAGAGCGAATGAACGAGATCGCCAGCATCTTTAAACAGCAGCAGGCGCTGCCGACTTTCGACCAGATCAGGATTTCGATCGCCAGCCCGGAGACAATCCTCTCCTGGTCCTATGGCGAGATCAAGAAGCCCGAAACCATCAACTACCGCACGTTCAAGCCGGAGCGCGACGGCCTGTTCTGTGCACGGATCTTTGGCCCGATCAAGGACTACGAGTGCTTGTGCGGCAAGTACAAGCGCATGAAGTACAAGGGCCTGATCTGCGAGAAGTGCGGCGTCGAGGTGACCCTTGCCAAGGTGCGGCGCGAGCGCATGGGCCACATCGAGCTCGCCGCGCCGGTCGCGCACATCTGGTTCCTGAAGTCGCTGCCGTCTCGCATCGGCCTTCTGCTCGACATGTCCCTCAAGGATCTCGAGCGGGTGCTGTACTTCGAGAACTACATCGTCATCGAGCCGGGTATCACGAACTTCCGTGAGAAGCAGCTGATCACGGAGGAGCAGTATCATCAGGCGATCGAGGAGTTCGGGCAGGACAGCTTCACCGCCGGCATCGGTGCGGAGGCCATCCGTGATCTTCTCGCAGCCATGGACCTGCACAAGGTCCGTGATGAGCTGCGGAAGGAGATTCAGGAGTCCACGTCCGACCTCAAGCCGAAGAAGCTTGCGAAGCGTTTGAAGCTGATCGAGGCTTTCATCGAGTCGGGCAACCGGCCCGAGTGGATGATCCTGACCGTGATCCCGGTCATTCCTCCAGAGCTGCGCCCGCTGGTGCCCCTCGACGGTGGCCGGTTCGCCACGTCCGACCTCAATGACCTCTATCGCCGCGTCATCAACCGCAACAACCGTCTGAAGCGGCTGATGGAGCTGCGCGCGCCGGACATCATCATCCGCAACGAGAAGCGGATGCTGCAGGAGGCGGTGGACGCGCTGTTCGATAACGGCCGGCGTGGGCGCGTCATCACGGGGGCCAACAAACGTCCTCTGAAGTCGCTTGCCGACATGCTTAAAGGTAAGCAGGGCCGGTTCCGCCAGAACCTGCTCGGTAAGCGCGTCGACTACTCGGGCCGCTCGGTGATCGTGGTCGGCCCCGAGCTGAAGCTGCACCAGTGCGGCTTGCCGAAGAAGATGGCGCTCGAGCTGTTCAAGCCGTTCATCTACGCGCGGCTGCAGACGCTCGGCCAAGCGGCAACGGTGAAGCAGGCGAAGAAGCTTGTCGAGAAGGAGAAGCCCGAGGTCTGGGACGTTCTCGACGAGGTCATTCGCGAACACCCGGTGCTGCTCAACCGCGCGCCGACGCTCCACCGCCTCGGCATCCAGGCGTTTGAGCCGGTGCTGATCGAGGGCAAGGCCATCCAGCTGCATCCGCTCGTCTGTGCCGCCTTCAACGCGGACTTCGACGGCGACCAGATGGCTGTGCACGTCCCGCTGTCTCTCGAGGCGCAGCTCGAGGCCCGCGTGCTGATGATGTCCACGAACAACATCCTGCATCCGGCCAACGGCTCGCCCATCATCGTGCCCAGCCAGGACATCGTTCTCGGCCTCTACTACCTGTCGATGGTCCGCGACGGCGAGCCTGGTCAAGGCATGCTGCTGAGCTCCGCGGCTGAGGCGCGGCACGCGCTCGAAGCGGGTGCCGTCACGCTGCACGCCAAGGTCAAAGGGCGGTTCGTTTCGATCGACGAGAACGGCAACGAGGTGGTCGAGCTCCACGACACCACCCCCGGCCGCATGATTCTCGGCGAGCTGCTGCCGAAGAAGCCGGGCGTGAAGTTCTCCCTGGTGAACCAGCTGCTCACCAAGAAGGCCATCTCGGCCATGATCGACGCCGTCTACCGCAACTGCGGTCAGAAGGAGACGGTCATCTTCTGTGACCGGATCATGCAGCTTGGCTTCTACCACGCCTTCAAGGCCGGCATCTCGTTCGGCAAGGACGACATGGTCGTGCCCGAGAAGAAGTGGCAGATCGTCGAGGAGACGAAGGAGCTCGTCCGCGAGTTCGAGCAGCAGTACAACGACGGTCTCATCACGCAGCTCGAGAAATACAACAAGGTGGTCGACGCCTGGTCACGCTGCACGGACCAGATCGCCAAGGAGATGATGGACAACATCTCCGCGGTGCAGAAGGGCCCCGATGGGCGCGAGCTGCCGATCAACTCGATCTACATGATGAGCCACTCGGGTGCCCGTGGTTCGCCGGCGCAGATGAAGCAGCTCGCCGGTATGCGCGGCCTCATGACGAAGCCGTCAGGTGAGATCATCGAGACGCCGATCATCTCCAACTTCAAGGAGGGTCTGTCGGTGCTCGAGTACTTCAACTCGACGCACGGTGCCCGTAAGGGTCTGGCGGACACCGCCTTGAAGACGGCGAACTCCGGTTACCTGACCCGTCGTCTCGTCGACGTTGCGCAGGACTGCATCGTTCTCGAGGAGGATTGCGGCACCGACGCCGGCATCAACGTGCAGGCCGTCGTCGACGCAGGCCAGGTTATCGTCTCCCTGGGTGCACGTGTTCTCGGCCGTACGGCGGCGGAGGACATCGTCGATCCGTCCACGGGCGAAATCATCGTGCGGAACGGCGAGCTCATCGAGGAGGCTCAGGCTGACGCGATCGAGCGTGCGCAGATCCAGGAAGTGCGGATCCGCTCCGTGCTTACCTGCGAGACCGAATCGGGTGTCTGCGCCAAGTGCTACGGCCGCGACCTGGCACGTGGAACGCCGGTGAACATCGGCGAGGCTGTCGGCGTCATCGCCGCCCAGTCGATCGGCGAGCCCGGTACGCAGCTGACGATGCGTACCTTCCACATCGGCGGTACAGCGCAGGTGGTTGACACCTCGTTCATCGAGTCGAACTTCAACGGTACGGTGCGGATCAAGAACCGCAACGTTGTGCGCGACAGCCAGGGGCGCCTCATCTCGATGGGTCGCTCCATGTCGCTCGCCATCGTCGACCAGTCCGGCAAGGAGTTGGCCACGCACAAGATCGCGTACGGCGCGCGTCTGCTGGTGGACGACGGTGACGAGGTAAAGCGCGGCACGCGGCTCGCGCAGTGGGACCCGTATACCCGTCCGATCCTCACCGAGGTCGACGGTATCGTCGAGTACGAGGACCTGGTGGAAGGCGCCTCGATGCGCGAGCAGACCGACGAGGTGAAGGGTACGACCAACCGCGTCGTCATCGACTGGCGTGCTTCGCCGCGCGGCGCAGACCTGAAGCCGGCCATCACCATCAAGGGCGAGGATGGCAAGCCCATCAAGCTCGCGCGCGGTGGTGATGCCCGCTACGTGCTCCCGGTGGACGCCATTCTGTCAGTGGAGCCCGGTTCGAAGGTCAAGGCCGGTGACGTGCTCGCGCGTATCCCAGTGGCGTCGGCCCGTTCCGGCGACATCACCGGTGGTCTGCCGCGCGTCGCCGAGCTGTTCGAGGCGCGCCGGCCGAAGGATCACGCGATCATTGCCGAGGTCTCCGGTACGGTCGAGATCGGCAAGGATTACAAGAACAAGCAGCGCGTGGTCATCCGGCCGGACGACGAGAACACGCCGCCCGTGGAGTATCTCATCCCGCGGGGCAAGAACCTGCTGGTTCAGCACGGCGACCGCATCGAGCGTGGCGACTTCGTCTACGACGGTCACCCTGCACCGCATGACATCCTGGCGATCAAGGGCGTTGAGGAACTCGCCAAGTACCTCATCAACGAGATCCAGGACGTCTACCGCCTGCAGGGCGTGACCATCAACGACAAGCACATCGAGGTGATCGTCCGTCAGATGCTGCAGAAGGTCGAGATCGTCGATCCGGGCGACACGACCTTCATCAAGGGCGAGCAGGTGGACAAGATCGAGTTCAAGGAAGTGAACGCCAAAGTCGAGAAGGAAGGCGGGCGGCCGGCGACGGCGCAGCCGATTCTCCTCGGCATCACCAAGGCGTCACTCCAGACTCGCTCGTTCATCTCAGCGGCGTCCTTCCAGGAGACCACGCGCGTGCTGACCGAGGCCGCCGTGAACGGCAAGGTCGATACGCTCGAGGGCCTGAAGGAGAACGTGATCGTCGGCCGCCTCATCCCGGCCGGTACCGGCGGCATGCTCCGTCGTCTGCGCCGAATCGCAGCCAAGCGCGACGAGCTCATCGCTCGCGAGCAGGCGAAGGCGGATGCGGAGCGCGCCCTGGCTGGTCCGGACACGGAGACACCGCGCGAGCGTCGTCGCCGGCGGGCTGAAGAGGCGGCCGAGTAACGACGCCGCGAGATTCGCTACAAAAGGACTTGAATGGCCGCCCTCGAGCGGCCATTCTTCTGTCTGCGGACCATGACAACGCCTTCGATTGGGCACTGAGGCGCGAAGACACAGCCGCATCGCGATTTTTTCTTGCGCGATGCTGTTGACCTGAGAAGAGCAGCTGTATATGGTCCGCGCACTCTCACGGTAGGTGGTAGGCTCCTTGGGGGCGATTTTTTTGACCTTGCCCCAAGCTTAAACGCTGCCGTAGCAAGCAGAGAACAATTTCGGCCCATGATCCCCGCCCTCGTGGCGGTGATCCTCTGGTTTTTCGCCGTACCAGCCGCACTCCGGGTAGGACGTGGTGGCAGGTGCGGTTTGTCGCTTCCCGTGCCTTGTTCGCGCAGGGGGCTCAAGTTGGGATGGATGAAGGCGCATGCCGACGATACAACAACTGATCCGGAAGCCGCGGCGGCAAAAGGTTTATCGCGAGAAGGCGCGCCACTTGGAGGGCTGCCCGCAGAAGCGTGGCGTCTGCACGCGCGTCTACACGACGACACCGAAGAAGCCGAACTCCGCTCTCCGTAAGGTCGCGAAGGTTCGGCTGACCAACGGTTTCGAGGTGATCGGATACATTCCGGGTGAGGGTCATAACCTGCAGGAGCACTCGGTGGTGCTGATCCGCGGCGGCCGTGTGAAGGACCTGCCCGGCGTGCGCTACCACATCGTCCGCGGCGTGCTGGATACGCAGGGTGTCGCTGACCGTAAGCAGCGTCGCTCCAAGTACGGTGCGAAGCGGCCGAAGTGATCTGAAGGTTGAGGTTGAACGTTCACTCGCGGGAGCCGCCAAGCAGGCTTCAGCGAAAAGGTTCGAGGAGAGGATGAGCCGCTTGGGCGGCTCGATCGAAGACAGGAACGCGACGCATGTCCCGCCGCCACAGAGCCGAGAAGCGCGAGATTAACCCTGACCCGAAGTACGGCGATCCCGTGATCACCAAGTTCATGAACGCCGTCATGCGGGAGGGGAAAAAGTCGGTTGCCGAGCGCATCGTGTACGGAGCGCTTGAGAAGGTGGAGTCTCGTGCCAAGCAGGACCCGGTACAGCTCTTCCACCAGGCGCTTGAAAACGTGATGCCGGCTGTTGAAGTGCGGTCCCGCCGCGTTGGTGGTGCGACGTACCAGGTTCCTGTTGAGGTCCGGGCGGAGCGTCGGCAGGCGCTGGCCATTCGCTGGATCATTCAGGCGGCGCGGGCGCGGAACGAGCACACAATGGTTGATCGGCTCTCTGCGGAGCTGCTCGACGCTGCCAACAACCGTGGAACGTCGGTGAAGAAGCGGGAAGATACGCACAAGATGGCGGAGGCCAACCGGGCCTTCTCCCACTACCGCTGGTGACGAATTTCGGAGACCGAGCCCATGCCGCGCTCACATAAAATCGAGGACTACCGCAATTTCGGCATCATGGCCCACATCGATGCCGGAAAGACGACGACGACTGAGCGGATCCTCTATTACACCGGCAAGTCCTACAAGATTGGCGAGACCCACGAGGGTTCCGCCACCATGGACTTCATGGAGCAGGAGCAGGAGCGCGGCATCACGATTCAGTCGGCTGCCACCACTTGCTTCTGGCGGAACTGCCGTCTGAACATCATCGACACGCCAGGGCACGTTGACTTCACCATCGAAGTGGAGCGCAGCCTTCGTGTGCTCGACGGCGCCGTATGCGTGCTCGACTCCAACCAGGGTGTAGAGCCGCAGACGGAGACCGTATGGCGCCAGGGTGACAAGTACAACGTTCCGCGGATCATCTTCGCGAACAAGATGGATAAGACTGGCGCCGACTTCTACATGTGCATCGAGGACATCAAGGAAAAGCTCGGTGCGCGGCCGCTTCCCATCCAGCTCCCGATTGGTGCCGAGAGCAACTTCAAGGGCGTCGTAGACCTCATCCGGATGAAAGCAATCGTCTGGGAGGGTGACGGCAAGGACGCCAAGATGGTCGAGCAGGAGATCCCTGCCGATCTCGCTGACAAGGCGGCGGAATTCCGCGCGGCTATGATCGAGGCGGCCGTCGAAATGGATGACGACGCCATGACCGCTTACCTCGAGGGGCAAGAGCCCGACGAGGTCACGTTGAAGCGGTTGATCCGTAAGGGCACGATTAATCGTGCCTTCTATCCGATGCTCTGCGGGTCGGCCTTCAAGAACAAGGGCATCCAGACGCTGCTCGACGCCGTCGTCGATTTCCTCCCGGCGCCGTCCGACCGTGAAGCTTATAAGGCGGTCAATCCGAAGACCGGCGAGGAGGTTCTCCGCAAGCCGTCCGACGACGAACCACTGTCGATGCTCGCCTTCAAGATCATCGATGATCCGCACGTCGGCACGATTACCTTCTGCCGTGTCTACTCCGGCAAGATTCAGAGCGGCATGGCGCTCGCCAACACGGCGCGTGACAAGAAGGAGCGCGTTGGCCGCATGTACCTCATGCACGCCAACGATCGCGAGCAGATCGAGGAAGCCTATGCGGGCGACATCGTTGCGCTGGCTGGCCTGAAGGATACCCGCACGGGCGAGACGCTGTGCGATCCCAACAAGCCGGTGCTGCTCGAGAAGATGGAGTTCCCGGAACCCGTTATTGAGCAGGCCATCGAGCCGAAGTCGAAGGCCGATCAGGAGAAGATGGCGCTTGCCTTGCAGAAGCTGGCGGCCGAGGATCCGTCCTTCCGTGTAACGACGGACGCCGAGAGCGGTCAGACCCGCATCAAGGGCATGGGCGAGCTGCATCTCGACATCAAGATCGACATCCTCCGTCGCACCTATAAGGTCGATGTGAATGTCGGCGCCCCGCAGGTTGCCTACCGCGAGACGCTCGCTCGCTCCACCGAGATCGACTACACGCACAAGAAGCAGACTGGCGGTAGCGGTCAGTTTGCCCGCGTGAAGCTGCGCCTTGAGCCCAACGAGCCGGGCAAGGGCAACGTGTTTGCTTCCGAGATCGTTGGTGGCGTCGTTCCGAAGGAGTTCATCCCGGGTGTCGAGAAGGGCGTCCAGTCGGTCTGGGATACCGGCGTGCTCATCGGCTTCCCGATGGTCGACACGAAGGTGACGCTGTTTGACGGTGCTTACCACGAGGTCGACAGCTCGGCGATCGCGTTCGAAATCGCAGCTCGGACCGCGATGCGCGAGGGCGCGCTGAAGGCCGGCATCAAGCTCCTCGAGCCGATCATGGACGTCGAGGTCGTGACGCCGGGCGATTTCGTCGGCAACGTTATTGGCGACCTCAACAGCCGGCGCGGACAGATCCGCAGCCAGGAGATGCGGGGCAACGCGACCGTCATCCGCGCCTTCGTGCCGCTCGCGAATATGTTCGGATACGTGAGCCAGCTGCGCTCCATGAGTCAGGGCCGCGCATCCTACACCATGCAGTTCGCGCATTACGCCGAAGTGCCGCGTGCGGTGGCCGAAGAGGTGAAAGCCAAGTACGCCTGAGGCAAACCGAGCGCATGAACTCAGGGTTGAGGGGAAGAGCTTCAGCCCACAAACAAGATCAAACGGAAACAAACTGAATAAGTGAACTGAGGAGAGCCACCGATGGCCAAGCAGAAATTTGAGCGGACGAAGCCGCACGTGAACGTGGGGACGATCGGACACGTTGACCACGGGAAGACGACGCTGACGGCGGCTCTGACGCGTGTTTCGGCGGATCAGGGTTGGACGACGGAAGCTGTGTCGTATGACCAGGTTGCGAAGGCTTCGGAGGCTCAGGGGCGTCGTGACCCGACGAAGATTTTGACGATTGCGACGAGCCACGTGGAGTATGCGACACCGAACCGTCACTATGCGCACGTGGACTGCCCAGGTCACGCGGATTACGTGAAGAACATGATCACGGGTGCGGCGCAGATGGACGGGGCCATTCTGGTCGTCTCTGCGGTTGACGGCCCGATGCCGCAGACGCGTGAGCACATTCTGCTGGCCCGTCAGGTTGGCGTTCCCTACATCGTCGTGTTCCTGAACAAGTGCGACGTTGTGGACGATCCCGAGCTGCTGGATCTGGTTGAGCTCGAGGTGCGCGAGCTTCTGTCGAAGTACCAGTTCCCGGGCGATGAGGTTCCGGTGATCCGTGGTGCCGCGATCAAGGCGCTGAACGGTGAGAAGGGCGAGCTTGCGGACCAGGCGATCCTGAAGCTGCTGGAGGCTCTGGACACGTACATCCCGCTGCCTGAGCGTCCGAAGGATCAGCCATTCCTGATGCCGATCGAGGACGTGTTCTCGATCTCTGGCCGCGGTACGGTTGTGACGGGCCGTATTGAGCGCGGCGTGATCAAGGTTGGCGACGAGGTCGAGATCGTTGGTCTGCGCGATACGCAGAAGACGGTTGTGACCGGCGTTGAGATGTTCCGCAAGCTGCTGGATCAGGGCGAGGCTGGCGACAACGTTGGCTGCCTGCTGCGCGGCATTGACAAGGATGCTGTTGAGCGTGGTCAGGTTCTTTGCAAGCCGGGCTCTGTGAAGCCGCACAAGAAGTTTGAGGCTGAGGCGTACATCCTGACGAAGGAGGAGGGTGGGCGTCATACGCCGTTCTTCAAGAACTATCGTCCTCAGTTCTACTTCCGGACGACGGACGTTACGGGTGTCGTGTCTCTGCCTGAGGGGACGGAGATGGTGATGCCTGGGGACAACGTTCAGTTGTCGGTTGAGCTGATCACGCCGATAGCGATGGAGGAGCGTCAGCGCTTTGCGATCCGCGAAGGCGGGCGCACGGTTGGCGCCGGCGTCGTGACGAAGATCATCGAGTAACAGGCAAGGGCCAGAGATACGGGCGGCTGAGCGCCGCCCACCCGGACACAAGTGTTTAGGTGGGGGCGCGCGAGAGCGCTTCCGGAATTCGAGGAGGCGCTCACCGCAACTGGTGAGTGAAGACCATGAACGGCCAGAACATACGTATCCGGCTCAAAGCGTTTGACCATCGCATTCTCGATGCGTCGACGCGCGAGATCGTGAATACGGCGAAACGCACGGGCGCCGAGGTACGCGGTCCCATTCCGCTGCCGACGCGCATTGAGCGGTTCACGGTGAACCGCTCTCCACACATCGACAAGAAGAGCCGCGAACAGTTCGAGATGCGCACACACAAGCGTCTGCTGGACATCGTCGATCCGACACCGCAGACGGTGGATGCGCTCATGAAGCTCGACCTGGCCGCAGGCGTCGACGTCGAGATCAAACTCTAGAAATCCCGGGTCCTCTGCGCCGGCGATGGCAGCATGACCCCAATTGGAAGGACCGCACGAGATGCGCTCCGGATTGATTGCACAGAAGGTCGGTATGACCCGCGTTTTCACGGACGCGGGCGAGCACATCCCTGTCACTGTGCTGAAGGTGGACAAGTGCCAGGTGATTGCTCACCGGACTGAGGACAAGCACGGCTACACCGCGGTGCAACTGGGTGCCGGCAGCCGCAAGCCGAACCGGGTGACCAAGCCGGAGCGGCAACACTTCGCCATTGCGAAGGTCGAGCCGAAGCGGAAGGTCGCCGAGTTCCGCGTGTCGCCCGAAAACCTCATCGAGGTCGGGGCAGAGCTGACGGCTGATCATTTCGTTCCTGGCCAGCTCGTCGACGTGACGGGCACGAACCAGGGCAAGGGCTTCCAGGGCCCGATGAAGCGCTGGAACTTCGGTGGTTTGGCTGCTTCGCACGGCGTGTCGATTTCTCACCGCAGCCATGGTTCGACCGGTCAGCGCCAGGACCCTGGTAAGGTCTTCAAAGGCAAGAAGATGGCCGGCCACATGGGTAACGAGCGTGTCACCACGCAGAACCTTCTGGTGGTCAAGACCGATCCGGAGCGCGGGCTGCTGATGGTGAAGGGTGCCGTCCCTGGTCACAAGGGCGGCTGGGTGCTCGTGCGCGACGCCGTCAAGCACCCGGTGCCTCCCGAGGCGCCACGCCCGGGTGCCTTCAGGAAGCCGGCCGACACGACGGCCGCTAATCAGGAGTGACCGTCATGCAGGCCAACGTGACGACGCTTGATGCGACGCCGGCAGGCTCTGTAGAGCTCAGAGACGATATCTTTGGGCTCGAGCCGCGGCAGGACATTCTTCACCGCATGGTGCGCTATCAGCTGCTGAAGCGGATGGCGGGCACGCACCATGCCAAGGACCGGTCAGAGGTCAACGTGACCGGCAGGAAGATGTACCGGCAGAAGGGCACCGGCGGCGCCCGCCATGGCGACAAGTCGGTCCCGCAGTGGCGGGGTGGCGGCAAGGCCTTCGGGCCGAAGCCCCGCAGCCATGCCATTGATCTGCCGAAGAAGGTGCGCGCTCTGGCGCTGCGCCATGCCCTTTCGGCGAAGGCAAAGGCGGGCGAGCTGATCGTGCTCGACAAGGCGGAGTCCGCTGACGGCAAGACCAAGTCGTTGCGGCAAGCCTTCGAGAAGCTGCAGTTGTCGAACGCCCTCATCGTCGATGGTGCGGAACTCGAGCCGAAATTCGCTCGGGCTGCGCGGAACATTCCGAACATCGACGTGCTGCCGATCCAGGGCATTAACGTGTACGACATTCTGCGCCGTCAAAAGCTCGTGCTGACGAAGGCGGCCGTTGAGGCGCTGGAGGCGCGGTTCAAATGAAGAAGATCGATGCATACGACGTGATCATTTCTCCGGTGATTACGGAGAAGTCGACCACGGCATCCGAGTACAACAAGGTCGTCTTCAACGTCCATCGGGACGCTACGAAGCCGATGATCAAGGCTGCCATCGAGCAGTTGTTCGATGTGAAGGTGAAGTCGGTCAATACGCTCGTGCGCAAGGGCAAGCTGAAGCAGTTCCGTGGCAGGCGAGCCCTTCAGAGCGACGTCAAGAAGGCCATCGTGACACTCGAGGAGGGGCACTCCATCGACGTCACGACGGGCCTCTAAAGGAGCAGATCCATGGCACTTAAGACATATCGTCCGACGTCGCCTGGCATGCGCAACCTTGTGCTGGTTGATCGCAGCCAGCTGTGGAAGGGCCCGCCGGTCAAGATGTTGACGGAGGGTCTGTCGAAGACGGGTGGCCGTAACAATTACGGCCGCATTACCACCCGCCATATCGGCGGTGGCCACAAGCGGACCTACCGTCTGATTGATTTCCGGCGGCGTCGTTTCGATCAGCCCGCTACGGTTGTGCGGCTGGAGTATGACCCGAACCGGACGGCGTTCATCGCCCTCGTGAAGTACGAGGACGGTACGTTGTCGTACATCCTTGCGCCGCAGCGCCTAGCCGTCGGCGATACGGTCGTGTCGGGTGAGAAGGTCGATGTGAAGCCCGGCAACGCCATGCCGCTCGCGAACATGCCGATCGGCACGATTGTGCATAACGTCGAGCTGAAGCCTGGCCGCGGTGGCCAGCTGGCGCGAGCTGCTGGTTCCTACGTGCAACTCGTCGGCCGCGACGCGGGGTGGGCCATCCTGAAGCTGAACTCCGGCGAGACGCGCCGCGTCCGCGCCGAGTGCATGGCGACGGTCGGAGCGGTCTCCAACCCCGACCATTCGAACCAGATCATCGGCAAGGCGGGCCGCAACCGGTGGCGTGGCATTCGTCCGACAGTGCGCTCGATCGCCATGAACCCGGTCGATCACCCGAACGGTGGCCGTACCAACGGCGGTAAGCACTGGGCGACGCCGTGGGGCAAGCCGGCCAAGGGTGCGCGGACCCGGAAGAACAAGGCAACGCAGAAGTACATCATCCGTAGTCGCCACGATGCGAACTAAGGCGGCAAAAGGAGAGCACACGTGGCACGCTCAGTTTGGAAAGGTCCGTTCGTCGACGGGTATCTGCTGAAGAAGGCAGAGAAGGCCCGTGCGTCTGGACGGAACGACGTCATCAAGATCTGGAGCCGGCGGTCGACGATCCTGCCCCAGTTCGTCGGCCTGACGTTCGGTGTCTACAACGGTCACAAGCACATTCCGGTGTTGGTCACCGAAGACATGGTTGGGCACAAGTTCGGTGAGTTTGCGCCGACACGGACGTTCACCGGGCACAGCGGCGACCGCAAGGCTCAAAGAAAGTAAGCGGCGAGGATTGAAACGATGGGCAAGCCCAAGCGTGAGCGACGCCTCCCGGAAAACGAGGCAAAGGCTGTCGCCAGGAATTTGCGGGTCTCTCCGCGGAAGTTGAACCTCGTCGCCAGCATGATCCGCGGCAAGAAGGTGAATGTCGCGTTGGCGGATCTTGAGTTCTCGCGCAAGCGCATCGCGCAGGACGTGCGCAAGTGCGTGATGTCCGCCGTCGCGAATGCTGAGAACAATCACGGGTTGGACGTGGACGACTTGATCGTGGCCGAGGCTTATGTCGGCAAGAACCTTGTCATGAAGCGGTTCCATGCGCGGGGCCGCGGCCGCAGCGCCATGGTGAAGAAGCCGTTCTCCCAGCTCACGGTTATCGTTCGCGAAGTGAAGCCCGAAGCGGCTGAGGCAAAGGAGGCCTAAGCATGGGTCAGAAAGTCAATCCGATCGGCCTCCGGCTCGGCATCAACCGCACTTGGGACAGCCGCTGGTTCGCCGACCGCAAGGAGTATGGCCGGCTGCTGCACGAGGATCGTGCGATCCGCGAAGAGATCATGAAACAGCAGCGGCAGGCTGGCATCTCGAAGGTGGTCATCGAGCGCCCGCACAAGAAGTGCCGGGTGACGGTGCACACCGCTCGGCCGGGCGTGCTCATCGGCAAGAAGGGCGCAGACATCGAGAAGATGCGCGCCGATCTGTCGAAGCTGACGTCCTCCGAGGTTCATTTGAACATCGTTGAGGTTCGCAAGCCGGAGATTGACGCCACGCTCGTCGCAGAAGGCATTGCCCAGCAGCTCGAGCGGCGTGTTGCCTTCCGCCGTGCGATGAAGCGGGCCGTCCAATCGGCGCTGCGTCTCGGCGCTCAGGGGATCCGGATCAACGTGGCCGGTCGTCTCGGTGGTGCTGAGATCGCCCGTACGGAGTGGTACCGCGAGGGCCGCGTTCCGCTGCACACGCTGCGCGCCGACGTCGACTTTGGTTACGGCCTTGCGAAAACGGCCTACGGCGTCATCGGCGTGAAGGTCTGGATCTACAAGGGCGAGATCATGGAGCATGATCCTATGGCCGCCGAGCGGCGCGCCCTTGACATGCAGGAAGGCGGTGGGGCTGGTCGCAGACGCGAAGCTGAGCGCGCTGGCGCCTGACGCTTGCAAGGAAGACGAAAATGCTGCAACCGAAACGCACAAAGTTCCGCAAGGCGCATAAGGGCCGCATTCACGGCCAGGCGAAAGGCGGCACCACGCTGAACTTCGGGTCTTACGGTCTAAAGGCGCTCGAGCCCGAGCGGGTGACCGCGCGGCAGCTTGAAGCGGCTCGCCGGGCGATCACGCGCCACATGAAGCGCGCTGGTCGCGTGTGGATTCGGGTGTTCCCAGATATTCCGGTGACGAAGAAGCCGGCCGAGGTCCGCATGGGATCCGGTAAGGGTTCGCCGGAACTTTGGATTTGCCGCGTAAAGCCCGGCCGCATCATGTTCGAGCTCGATGGCGTCCCCGATGACGTCGCTCGGGAGGCATTGGCGCTTGGGGCTGCGAAGCTGCCGATCAAGACGAAAGTGGTGACGCGTCTCGGCTGAAGCCGACGAGTGGGGAACGAAAGGTTATTTTGCGATGAAGGCTGCCGAGCTCAGGGGTATGACGCTTGATCAGCTCGAGGAGGAGCTGCTCAAGCTGAAGAAAGAGCAGTTCAATCTGCGCTTCCAGGCCGCCTCGGGACAGCTCGAGAACACAGCGCGTGTTCGCCAGGTGCGCCGCGACATCGCGCGCATCAAGACGATCGCGCGTGAGAAGCGGGCCGGCCAGGCTCAGAAGGGTTAAGGAGAAAACGAGATGCCAAGGCGCATCCTGCAGGGCGTGGTCGTATCCGACAAGAACGACAAGACGATTGTCGTGAAGGTCGAGCGGCGGTTCATCCACCCGCTGCTGAAGAAGACCGTCCGTCGTACGAAGAAGTATCACGCGCACGACGAGGAGAACCGGTTCAAGGTTGGCGACGTGGTCCGCATCCAGGAGGGGCGGCCTATGTCGAAACTGAAGCGCTGGTATGTCATCACGAACGGAAACGAAACCACGTGACGGCCAGCATTGGGGAACGATGAGCTGGCGCGGGTCGCCGTCGCGTAGGCGGCAGTCGCCCGGCCAGCGGAGACGAGACGGGGCCGGAGCACAAGGCCCGAGCCAGAAGGACTGTTCCGATGATCCAGATGGAGACAAACCTCGACGTGGCCGACAATTCAGGGGCGCGGCGAGTTCAGTGCATCAAGGTGCTTGGTGGCTCGAAGCGGAAGTACGCCAACATCGGAGACACCATTGTCGTCTCGGTGAAGGAGGCTATTCCGCGTGGTCGCGTGAAGAAGGGCCAGGTGATGAAGGCGGTGATCGTTCGCACCGCGAAGGGCGTGCGGCGCCCGGACGGTTCGTTGATCCGCTTCGACCGCAATGCGGCGGTGCTGATCAACAACCAGGGCGAGCCCATCGGCACCCGCATTTTCGGGCCGGTCACCCGTGAGCTCCGCGCCAAGAACCACATGAAGATCATTTCGCTAGCGCCGGAGGTACTTTGATGCCGTCGCTGAAAATCAAAAAGGGCGACAGGGTCGTCGTACTGGCCGGTCGCGACAAGGGTAAGCGCGGCGAGGTCATCGCCGTGATGCCGAAGGAGAATCGCGCGCTCGTCCGTGGGGTGAACATGGTTCGCCGTCATCAGCGGCAGACCGCCACCCAAGAGGGCGGCATCATCTCCAAGGAGGCGCCGATCCACCTGTCGAACTTGGCCATCGAGGACCCAGTGGATGGCAAGCCGACGCGCGTCGGTTTCAAATTTCTCGAGGATGGCCGGAAGGTGCGCTTTTCGAAGCGCTCGGGTGAATTGATCCCGGAGAGGAAGTAAACGATGGCCGAGAAGAAGGCGGCGAAAGCGCCGGCGGGCGGCAAGGCCGAAAAGGCGAGCAAGGCTGAGAAGCAGACGCAGGCTCAGCCTGCGGAGGCGCGCTCGTTCACGCGTCCCGAGGGCTACAAGCCGCGCCTGAAAGAGCACTATGAGAAGGTCGTGCGCGACCAGCTCAGGGAGAAGTTCAACTACGAGAACGTGATGCAGGTCCCTCGCATCGAGAAGATCGTGCTCAACATGGGCATCGGCGAGGCGGTGGCTGACCGTAAGAAGGTTGAGAGCGCGGCGAACGACCTTGCTTTGATTGCTGGTCAGAAGCCGATCATCACGCGGGCTCGGAAGTCCATCGCCACCTTCAAGGTGCGCCAGGGCATGCCGATCGGCGCGAAGGTGACGCTGCGTGGCGACCGGATGTACGAGTTTTTGGACCGTCTGGTTACGATCGCGCTTCCGCGCGTGAAGGACTTCCGCGGTCTCAACCCGAAGAGCTTCGACGGACGCGGCAACTACGCGCTCGGTTTGAAGGAGCACATCGTGTTCCCCGAGATCGACTATGACAAGGTCGATCAGGTGTGGGGCATGGACGTGATCGTTTGCACGACTGCTAAGACTGACGACGAAGCGCGCGAATTGCTGCGCGGCTTCAATTTCCCGTTCCGTAGCTGAGGGACCTCGGCGAAACAGCCGAAAGGCTCTTAGGAGAAACCATGGCGAAGAAAAGCGCAGTTGAGAAGAATGACCGCAGGCGCAAGCTGGCCGACCAGTACGCAGAGCGCCGCGCGAAGCTGAAGGCGATCATCAAGGACAAGTCGCGGCCGCTTGCGGAGCGCATGCAAGCCAGCATGAAGCTGGCCGAGCTGCCGCGGAATTCTTCCAAGACGCGGATCCGCAATAGGTGCGAGATCACGGGCCGTCCGCGCGGCTACTACCGGAAGCTCCGGATGTCGCGTAACAAGCTTCGCGAGCTGGCGTCGCAGGGTCTCATCCCTGGCATGATCAAGGCGAGCTGGTAGGGAGCTGGAAGATGGTCAACGATCCTCTCGGCGATATGCTGACCCGGATCCGCAATGCGCAGATGCGCAAGCTTCCGAAGGTCGTCGTTCCGGCTTCGAAGCTGCGTGCACGGGTCCTCGAGGTGCTGCTTGAGGAAGGCTATATTCGCGGCTACACGCGGATCGAGCACAAGAACAACAAGGCGGACCTCGAAATCGAGCTGAAGTATTCGAACGGCCAGCCGGCCATCAAGCAGATCAGCCGTGTTTCGAAGCCCGGTCGCCGCGTGTATTCGTCCGTCAAGGATCTCAAACCCGTGGCGAACGGTCTTGGCGTCGCGGTCCTCTCTACGCCGAAGGGCGTCATGTCCGATTGGCGTGCGCGTGAGGAGAACGTCGGCGGCGAGATTCTCTGCAACGTATTCTAAGCGGCGGGAGCTGAAGACATGTCACGCATCGGCAAAAAGCCGGTCCCGGTGCCGCCGAACGTCACTGCGACGGTGACCGGACAAACGGTGAAGTTTACGGGGCCGAAAGGCGAGCTGCAGTTCACGCTGCCCGATAAGGTTCGAGTCGAGCAGGGCGACGGCCAACTCACCGTCAAGCCGGTCGACGACAGCAAGCAAGCGCGTGCCATGTGGGGCATGTCACGCACGACGCTGGCCAACCTGATCAAGGGCGTTACGGAGGGCTACTCGCATACGCTCGAGATTCAGGGCGTCGGTTACCGCGCACAGCTCAAGGGCAAGGACGAACTACAACTCACGGTCGGCTTCAGCCACGATATCATTCACAAGATCCCGCCTGGGGTCGAAGTGAAAGTCGGTGGCGCAAGGCAGGAGTTCATTACCGTCTCCGGTATCGACAAGCAGCTGGTCGGGCAGGTGGCGGCGCAGATCCGGGCTTACAAGCCACCGGAGCCGTACCAGGGCAAGGGTATCCGCTATCAGGGCGAATACGTCTTCCGTAAGGAAGGCAAGAAGAAGTAAGGACGACGGAACATGGGCGGTCTTTCACAATTCGAACGGCGCAAGCGGCGCGTGCGCAGCACACTGCGCCAGCGCGCGAACGGCCGGCCGCGACTGTCGGTCTTCCGTTCGTCGAAGCACATCTACGCGCAGATTATCGACGACTCCAAGGGCGAGACGCTGGCTGCGGCCTCGACCCTTGAGAAGGAACTTAGGACGAAGCTCCGCACGGGCGCTGACAAAGCGGCAGCCGCTGAGGTCGGTCGGCTGGTCGCCGAGCGTGCCATCAAGGCAGGCATCGAAGCCGTGGTCTTCGATCGTGGCGCGTACAAGTACCATGGCCGCATCAAGGCGCTCGCGGACGCCGCACGTGAGGGCGGACTGAAATTCTGACGAAAGGATAAGGACCCGTGGCACGAATTCCGGGACGAGAGCGTGGCCGCGATCGCGAGGAGCGCGAGAGCGAGTTCTCAGACAAGCTGGTGCACATCAACCGCGTCGCCAAGGTGGTGAAGGGCGGTAAGCGCTTCGGTTTCGCAGCGCTGGTCGTTGTTGGCGACCAGAAGGGCCGGGTCGGCTTCGGCCATGGCAAGGCGCGCGAGGTGCCGGAGGCGATCCGCAAGGCGAACGAAGCGGCCCGGCGTAACTTGATGCGCGTGCCGTTGCGCGAGGGCCGGACGCTGCATCACGACAGCGTTGGACACCACGGTTCGGGTCGGGTTGTGCTGCGCTCCGCGCCTCCCGGTACCGGCATCATCGCCGGCGGTGCCATGCGTGCGGTTTTCGAGATGCTCGGCGTGCAGGACGTCGTCGCCAAGTCGCTGGGCTCGACGAACCCCTACAACGTGGTCCGTGCAACTTTCGATGCTCTGCGGGTGCAAGAGAATCCGCGCGCGATCGCGGCGCGTCGCAGCAAGAAGTACGGCGAGATCGTTGCGCGTCGTCGCGATGCGAGCTCCGAGGTAGAGGCCCCCGCGAGCGAAGGCTGAGGATCGAGATTGGTCGCGGCAGCTGCCGCTCCTGTGGATGACGTAAAATGGCAGAAAAATCCGGCAAGACGATCACGATCGAACAGATCGGAAGTCCGAGCCGCCGTCCGGAGCGGCAGATGCAGACGCTCATCGGCCTCGGACTGAACAAGCGCCACCGCCGTCGTACGCTCGAGGACACTCCGGCTGTGCGCGGCATGATCAACAAAGTCCGGCACCTCGTCCGCATCGTCGACGAGCAAGCCTGAGAGGCTGGGAGCTAGAACTATGCGACTGAACGAACTCCGGGATAACGCCGGGGCCAGAAAAGTCCGTGTCCGCGTAGGCAGAGGTATCGGCTCCGGCGTCGGCAAGACGGCCGGCCGAGGCGTCAAGGGTCAGAAAGCCCGCGCGGGTGTGCGGCTTGGTGGCTTCGAAGGCGGCCAGATGCCGCTTTACCGCCGCCTGCCGAAGCGCGGCTTCAACAAGCCAAACCCGAAGGAGTGGAACGAGCTGACGCTGGCTCGGCTTCAGCAGGCGATCGATTCCGGCAAGCTCGATGCGAGCAAGCCGCTTGACGTCAACGTGCTGGTGGAAGCTGGCGTGCTGCGTCGCGCAAAGGATGGTGTCCGGTTGCTCGGCACGGGCGAGCTCAAGGCGAAGGTCAACATCACTGTCAATCACGCAACGCCTTCTGCGCGGGCGGCAGTCGAGAAGGCTGGCGGCTCGGTGACCGTGATCGAGCCCAAGGTGCTGCCGGCCGACGAGGAAAAGCGCAAGAAGACGGCCGCCAAGAAGGCCGCCGCCGGCAAGGACAAGAAGGGCGGCGAATAGACCCGGTGGTAGCGAGGTCTAACACCTTTCAGGCGAGGCCACTTGCGCGCTATCTTGGTGTCGACGTGAGCCCCTGTCGGGGTGACGACCCAAGGAGCGCCGGTGGCCCCTTGAATGAAGGCGAAGGCCAAGCGCCATAAAGGCTGCGTCGAACTTCGGGAGATCTGACGAACATGGCATCCGCCGCCGAGCAACTGGCAGCTAACTTGAATTTCGGTGCCTTCGCCAAGGCCGAGGAGCTGAAGAAGCGCATCTGGTTCACGCTCGCTGCCCTGGTCGTCTATCGGCTCGGCACATTCATTCCGATTCCGGGCGTCGACCCACAGGCCTTTGCGCAAGCCTTCCAGTCGAGCCAGTCCGGCATCCTCGGCATGTTCAACATGTTCGCAGGCGGTGCCGTCGAGCGCATGGCGATCTTTGCGCTCAACATCATGCCGTACATCTCCGCCTCGATCATCATGCAGCTCATGTCGTCGATTAATCCGACGCTTGAGCAGCTGAAGAAGGAGGGCGAACAGGGCCGCAAGCAGATCAATCAGTACACGCGCTACCTGACGGTGCTGCTGGCCGCGTTCCAAGCCTACGGCATTGCGATTGGTCTTGAAGGAACTCGGGCTGCGAGCGGGCCTGTCGTCATCGATCCCGGCTGGTTCTTCCGCCTGACAACCGTCGTCACCCTGGTTGGCGGCACGATGTTCCTGATGTGGCTCGGCGAGCAGATCACCGCTCGCGGCGTCGGCAACGGCATCTCGCTCATCATCTTCGCCGGTATTGTGGCGGGTTTGCCGAGTGCATTGGCGGCGTTGTTCGAGCTGGCGCGAACCGGCTCGCTCTCGACGATCATGCTGCTGCTCCTGCTCGCGCTGATGCTGGCCGTGGTGGCTGTGATCGTCTTCATGGAGCGGGCGCAGCGGCGCATCCCGATCCAGTATCCGAAGCGTCAGGTCGGCAACCGCATCTTCCAGGGTGACAGCTCGCACCTGCCGCTCAAGCTCAACTCGGCCGGCGTCATTCCGCCGATTTTCGCCTCGTCGCTGCTGCTGCTGCCCATTACAGCCGCGCAGTTCATGTCGGGTTCGGGGCCAGAGTGGCTGAACACGATCGTGGCTGCGCTTGGTCGCGGGCAGCCCCTGCACCTTGCGATCTACGTCGCGCTGATCGTCTTCTTCACGTTCTTCTACACGGCGGTGGTCTTCAACCCGCAGGAGACGGCAGAGAACCTGCGGAAATACGGTGGCTTCATCCTTGGGTACCGGCCTGGGCAGAAGACGGCCGAGTACATCGACTACGTGTTGACCCGCATTACCGTGGTCGGCGCCATCTACCTCGCTGCAGTCTGCGTGCTGCCAGAGTTCCTGATCTCCTATGCCGCCGTGCCGTTCTACTTCGGTGGTACCTCACTGCTGATCGTGGTGAGCGTGACCATGGACACGGTTGCGCAGGTGCAGAGCCATCTGCTGGCGCATCAGTACGAGGGCCTCATCAAGAAGGCGAAGCTCAGGGGCGCGACGACGACGAGAGGGCGTAGATGAACTTGATACTGCTTGGGCCGCCGGGTGCAGGCAAAGGTACGCAGGCGGCGGCGATTGCTGCGTCGCGCGGACTGGTTCAGCTCTCGACCGGGGACATGCTGCGGGCGGCTGTGAAGGCCGGAACCGAGGTCGGAAAGCAGGCCAAGGCGATTATGGAACGCGGCGATCTCGTGCCGGACGAGATCGTCATCCGGATCATCGATGAGCGCATTGGTCAGCCGGATTGCGAGAACGGCTTCATACTCGACGGGTTTCCGCGCACGCTGCCCCAGGCCGCCGCTCTGGACAAACTGCTGGCGGACAGGAACAAGCAGCTCGACCTCGTTATCGAATTCAAGGTGGACGATGCCGCTCTCGTGGAGCGCATCTCCGGACGTTTCGCCTGCGCCAAGTGTGGCGCCGGCTATCACGATAAGTTCAAGCAGCCGAAGACTCCCGGTGTCTGCGACGCCTGCGGCTCGACGGAATTTTCCCGTCGCGCCGACGACAACGCCGAAACCGTGAAGAACCGGCTGATGGCGTACTACAAGGAGACCGCGCCGCTGATCGGCTACTACTTCGCCAAAGGCAAGCTGAAGTCGATCGACGGAATGGCTCCCATCGACCAGGTGACGCACGCAATCGAGCGCCTTCTGGCCGAAGTGGCGGCTTGACGCGGGGGGTGTGGATTGACGCGGCTTACCCGAGAGGGTAAAACGACCGCGATTTCATGCCGCACCTTGGCGAGATCGGAGCTGGTGTTTCGGGCACCAGGGGCCGGTCTTTGCCGTGTTGGGTTGCCGACCATAATGTCGCCCACCTAGGCGGTTGGGTGACACAGCAGAGACCGCAAGCTCGCTAGGAGAGACACGTGGCCCGTATCGCTGGCGTAAATATTCCGACGCAAAAGCGCGTTGTCATCGCGCTCCAGTACATTCATGGCATTGGTCCGAAATTCGCGAAGGAAATCTGCGAGAAGGTTGGTATTCCGCCGGAGCGGCGGGTGAATGAGCTCACCGACGCGGAGATCCTGCAGATCCGCGAGACCATCGACCGTGACTATGTCGTCGAGGGCGACCTGCGCCGCGAAGTGGCGATGAACATCAAGCGCCTCATGGACCTCGGCTGCTATCGCGGTCTCCGCCATCGCCGCGGTCTGCCGGTTCGCGGCCAGCGCACGCATACGAACGCGCGGACCCGCAAGGGCCCGGCAAAGCCGATCGCCGGCAAGAAGAAGGCCTGATGTGGCGCAACCGCGTGAGGTTGTGACAATCCGCTGAAATTGAAACTCGTATTTCAGGAACTATCTCCTCCATGGCCAAAGACCAACAGCGCACCAAAGTGCGCCGCAAAGAGCGCAAGAACATCAGCTCCGGCGTGGCGCACGTGAACGCGACCTTCAACAACACGATGATCACGATCACGGACGCGCAGGGCAACACGATTGCTTGGTCGTCTGCCGGCGCGGTGGGGTTCAAAGGCTCGCGTAAGTCCACTCCTTATGCGGCTCAGGTCGCGGCCGAGGATGCGGGGCGGAAGGCGATCGAGCACGGTATGAAGATCCTCGAGGTCGAGGTTTCGGGGCCGGGGGCCGGGCGCGAGTCGGCGTTGCGTGCGCTGCAAGCCATCGGTTTTCAGGTCACGGCCATTCGTGACGTTACGCCGATCCCGCATAACGGGTGCCGGCCGCGTAAGCGCCGCCGCGTCTGAGGCTCTTTAGGTCGGAAGGCGCGGGCTCAGCTGATGCTCTCGCGTTTTCCACGTAAAATCCTGGCGGCGCTTGGCGTGGGCGCCGCGACTTGCTGATAGAGAGGCCTCCAGTGGCAAACATTCTGCAGAAGAACTGGCAAGACCTGATCAAGCCGACCAAGCTGAATGTTCAGCCTGGCCGCGACAAGGCTCGTTTTGCGACGATCATCGCCGAGCCGCTTGAGCGCGGTTTCGGCTTGACGCTCGGCAACGCCCTGCGCCGTGTGCTGCTTTCGTCCCTCCAGGGCGCTGCGGTCCGCACGGTGCAGATCGACGGCGTTCTGCACGAGTTCTCCTCGATCCCGGGTGTCCGCGAGGACGTGACGGACATCATTCTCAACATCAAGGAGATCGCGCTCAAGATCCACTCCGAGGGCATCAAGCGCATGGTGCTCAAGAAGGAGGGGCCCGGCCCCGCCAGGGCTGGCGACATTGAGACGAGCTCCGATGTCGAGATCCTCAACCCGGATCTGATCCTGTGCCATCTCGACGACGGCGCGTCTGTCCGCATGGAGTTTACGGCGGACATCGGCAAGGGCTACGTGCCGGCGGAGCGCAACCGGCCTGAAGATGCGCCGATCGGCCTCATCCCGGTCGATAGCCTCTACAGCCCGGTGAAGCGCGTCTCCTACAAGGTCGAGAACACCCGTGAGGGGCAGATCCTCGACTACGATAAACTGACGATGACCGTCGAGACGGACGGCTCGGTTACGCCGGAAGATGCGGTGGCGTTGGCTGCCCGCATTCTTCAGGACCAGCTTGCAGTGTTCATCAACTTCGAGGAGCCGAAGAAGCAGGTCGAGGAGCAGCGGCATCCGGAGCTGGCCTTCAACCCGGCGCTGCTCAAGAAGGTCGACGAGCTCGAGCTTTCGGTCCGTTCGGCGAACTGCCTCAAGAACGACAATATCGTCTACATTGGCGACCTCATTCAGAAGACGGAGGCGGAGATGCTCCGCACGCCGAACTTCGGCCGGAAGTCGCTCAACGAGATCAAGGAGGTGCTGGCCTCTATGGGTCTGCACCTCGGCATGGAGGTCCCGAACTGGCCGCCGGACAACATCGAAGAGCTGGCGAAGCGGTACGAGGACCAGTACTGAGAGCGTGTGGTCGTGAACTCGCAAGGTCGTTAGGTCGTCGGAAGCACAGCCTAACGACCGCGCGTTTCATGAGCTCGCAATTTGACTGAGGCGAGGCCGTAGAACCTCCCCGTAACAACCGTAGAGAAGGAAGACGACGATGCGACATCGCAAGATTGGGCGGAAGTTCAGCCGCGACAGTGGGCACCGCCAGGCTATGCTCTCCAATATGGCAGCCGCCCTCATTCGCCACGAGCAAATCATTACGACGCTGCCCAAGGCCAAGGACCTGCGGCGCATCGTGGACAAGTACATCACTCTCGCGAAGCGGGGAGATCTCAATTCGCGGCGTCTCGCAGCGGCTCGGCTGCGCGACGAGGAGATGGTCAAGAAGCTTTTTGACGTCCTAGGCCCGCGGTACAAGGATCGCAACGGCGGCTATACGCGGGTGCTGAAGGCCGGTTTCCGTTACGGCGACAGCGCTCCGCGCGCTGTCATTGAGCTGGTCGATCGCGACCCGAGCGCCAAGGGCAAGGACGATCGGGCCCGTGTTGCGGCCGAGCAGGAACAGCAGACGGAAGCGGCGAGCTGATCGGCTCGCCCCAACTTCGGGGGTGAAGCATGAGTGGGCTGGTTCTCGTTACTGGCGCCACAGGCTTCATCGCCAAGCACTGCATCGCGGAACTCATCCGACAAGGCTATCGCGTTCGTGGCACGGCGCGCCAACCCGGCGCGCATGCCGATATTGCTCGTGCCCTTGAGAGGACAGGGATTGATGCCTCGTGGCTTGAGGTTCAGCGGGCCGATCTCCTTCACTATGATGGATGGGAGCAGGCTTTGGACGGGTGCTCCCACGTCCTGCACGTTGCCGCTCCGTTTCCCATCAAACCGCCGCGTGATCACGAGCGGCTTTTGCGACCTGCCGTCGACGGAACCTTGCGCGTCCTGAAAGCCGCGACGCGCGTCGGCGTGCAGCGGGTCGTCCTGACGTCTTCCGTCGTCGCCTGCATTTATCCATCGGGAACGGAGCAATCCCGCACCTACACCGAAGCAGACTGGACGGACATCAACCGTCCGGATATCAGCCCTTACGTCGTGGCCAAGACACGGGCCGAGCAGGCGGCCTGGGAGTTCGTCCGCACGACGCCAAACGCGCCTGAGCTAGCGGTCATCAATCCCGGCTTTGTTTTGGGCCCGGCGTTCGACACCGATCTTTCGACCTCCCTTGAGGTCGTGAAGCTGATTGCCCAGGGGAAGTACCCTGCCGCGCCGCGTGCCGGTTGCATTGTCGTGGACGTGCGAGACGTTGCGGCGGCCCACGTCGCTGCCATGACCAATCCGAACGCTTCCGGAGAACGCTTCCTCGCGACCAGCGGCACAATTTCCTTGCTTGACCTGGCGCGGATGATCGCGCATGCCGTCCCGCACGTCGCCTCCCGCATCCCCCGCCGGGAGGTGCCTGACTTTCTGATCCGCGCCCTGGCGTACTTCGACCGCAGCCTGCTGGCCGTTCTTCCAGACCTCTCCGTCCACCGCGTCTGCGACAGCTCCAAGGCGCAGACGCGGCTCGGCATCTCGTTCCGTTCTCCTCGCGAAGCCACCACTGCTGCGGCGAAGAGTTTGCATGATTTGCGTGTGGTTTAGTTTCACGCCTCCGCAAGATCAGTCACAGAACTGACATCTTTTCGGTAACTTATCGGCCAGGACGATTCATCTGGACCAGGCCGATGGGAACGGTCGCACAGGGCTGGGAAACCGATTCCCCCCATGCTGGGCGCATTCCGAGACAAGCCGGTGCGCGGTTCGGTCCATTCTTCGTCAGATATGAAGCGTGGGTTGAGCGTGCTCTGGAGTGGGCCACGAAAAGCCCATTTCGCGCAACTTTCCTTCTGATCGTCCTTTGTCTCGCTTTGTTCAGCCCGGGAGTTTTCTCGCGGCCGCCGGTCGATCGCACGGAAGTGCGCTACGCGATAACAGCCCAGACCATGATCGAGACGGGCGACTGGTTTGTGGTTCGCGAAGGCACGCGACCCAAATTCGAGCGTCCGGTCGGCATCGTCTGGCTGCAGAGTTTGTCGGCGAAACTTTTCGGGCCTCCTGGTCTGGATGCCATTTGGGCCTACCGCATTCCGTCGCTCCTCGGAGCAATTTTGTCGGTGGTTTTCCTCTACCTTGGGAGTAGGGCTCTCGTAGGCGAAACCACGGCCTTTTTTGCATCCGTACTTCTGGCGCACTCCATATTCCTGGCAGTGGAGGCCCGGCTGGCGCTGCCGCAATCTGTGGCGCTGGCCGCGTCCGTCCTTGCACAGACGAGCCTCGCACGCCTCTATGTGCTGCGAGAAGCACTCACGAACGCTCAGCGCCGCCGAACCGGGCTCTTGTTCTGGGGGGCAATTGGCGTTGGCGTTCTCGTCAACTCCTTGATCGTCCCTGTTGTAGCTGTCCTCACGCTTGCCGCGCTCTATGCCAAGGACCGAAATCTGTGCCTGCTGAAGGGGGCGAGCAATGTCCTTGGGCCGCTTCTGGCATTGGTGCTCGCAGCGCCGTGGGTCGCTTCAGTCGTGCTCACATCCGCTGAGGTTTCTTCGGATCGATATTCGACGCTGCGCTGGATCTCCCTGCTGATCGACTCGCAGGTGATGCATCACAAAGCCTTCTGGGGCAGCTTTTTGCTGATGGCGTGGCTCGGCATATTGCCCGCGATTTTGCTTACATTCCCCACTGCCCAGCTGATCTGGCGCGAAAGGCGCGTCCCGCTCGTCGCCTTTCTCATTGCCTGGGCCGTCCCGTATCTCGTGCTTTTCGAGCTCCTTTCGGACAAGCCGCCGCTCTACATGCTCCAGTATATCGCGCCGGCCATCGCGTTGGCGTTCGCGCTGCTTGTGACCAGGAACCCTGTCACCGGCGATCCGCCCAACATTCCGCTACCGGGGTGGACTCGCGTCGCTTGGATGTTGCTGGCGGCCTGCATGGCCCTCATTCCGATCGGCTTGCACCTCTGGGTCGGTCAGCCGGTTGGCTTCCTGATGGTGGCGGCGTCCGCGGCGATCCTCTTGCTCTTTGCAGCGACGATTTGGGCCTGGCCGCATTGCCGGCCGCTCACGTCAACTACGTTCTCGCTGGCGGGATGCGCTGTCGCGTACTGGCTGGTGATGGCCATGCTGATGCCCGCCGAGTCGATGGTTTGGCCGAGCGTGCGGCTGGAAGAGGTAAGGGACGCCTTGCAGCCCTGCTTCCCGCAACCCGTCGCTATCGCAGGTTATTCCGAGCCGAGCGCCACGTTTCTGATGGGAGCCGACATCGTGACCGGCCGGCCTGCCGTTGTGGCGCAGCACCTCCGGGAAAATCCCCGGTCATTGGCGTTCATCACGCATGATGTCTTGCCGGATTTCGAAAAGGAATTCGAAGGGAGCAACGCCGCGCCAGCACGGGTTGCCTGCGTGCGCGGATGGAATACCTTCACGTCAAAAGGGGGCCAGTTCTCGGTATTTGCAATGGAGCCGGTCCCTGCCGAACCGACTTGTGTTGTCCCCGCTCGCTACCGGTGTGCGGCCGAAGACTAGTGTTTTGTCGGAAGGCGGGTGCCCGCAGTGAACGTCACTGCGGGGCGCCAAGCACGAGCGTCCAGAACGTCTTGAATTCCGTCTTCGGATCCTGGACCAGGGCAATGCCCATATGCCGGGCATCAGCCATGAGGAGGTTCTTGTTGTGGCTCGGGCTTGCCTTCCAGCCCTGCAAAACTTCCTCGAAGGTGGCCTGGCCCGTGCCCACGTTTTCGGCCGCGAGGCGCGGATTGTAGCCGGCGCGCTTCACGCGATCCAACGGATTGGAGCCGTCCGAACCATAGTGAGAGATACGATCAAACCGCGCGAGGTCGCGCGAGTGGGCTTTCGCGGCGGCTGTCAGCTCGGGGCTCAGCTGCAGCGGCTTGAGCCCGTGCTTTTTCCGGTACTCGTTGATCAGCTTGCGCGCATGCTCGACGTCGAGCGTCGTTTGCGAGTAATCGCGGCCGTCGAGAGCGCCCGGTTTTGGCTTCGCGTAGGAATTGCCGGGAGCGTTGTCCTGCAAAGCGGCGACGCGCTGGCCCTGTTTGTCCGATGTCCCTCGCGATGATCCGCTCCCGCCGAAAATGCCGAGAGACGGCGTCTCCAATGAGGAGGCATTCGAGCCAGAGTCACCGAACCCAAACGAGAGAGGCACGGTGCCCAAGCTGCAGCCTGGCAGCAGCAGAGCAAAGACAATCGGAACAACCACGCGATACATTCGGATACTCCCGCTCCGAAGCGGACCGCTTCAGGATCTTCGAATCCGGTTAAGGCAACGTTAAGGCTAACGGCTTGTTAAGATTATCGTGATCGGGCGATTCGCTGGCGCACGCCCGGCCTGCCGCCAGCCAAGTGCAATTGGCATCAGGAGATTGTCGGGAGTGGGGCAGCGACACGGCCGGTTGGTGGCGGAGCGCAACCGGAACACATTCCGGGCACCGCCTAATCCCCACAGCGGCCGTTTTCCACTTGGCACCAGCCTGCCGATCCTGAAAATCAAAAAAGTCCTTTGTGATTCGCGCGTCTGGCACTTGGCAGGCTCTGTTGCCGAGTGGAAAGGTGACAGTGCGACTTCGCCAGTTGAAGTCTTCAATCCGGCCGGGAGGTCGAGAAGGATGAGCACAGCCGTCTTGGAAGCCCCGCGGGTCGACGCCGTCAATCCGGCATTGGGGCTCCTGGTGTTGGCGCGTGCTGCGGCCGAGCACGGTGCAACGCAAAGCGAGATCGTCCGTGATCTGGCGCCGTATGTGGGGCACAAGCTGGCGCCGGCAGCCTGGCGGGATGCAGCTGCGAAGGCGGTTGCCTCTTTCGCCGCGCAAGGGCTGGCCAGCGTGGTGCGCAATCGCGTGGAGCTTACGGACGCAGGGCGCGACGTCGTGCAGAAGGAGCTTGGCGGCAGGCAGTTGCCTCGGGCCTGGGGGGAAATCCGCGACGTCCGGCTAATCGCTCGTGCCTTGGGCATGGAGGGCGAAGCGCTCGCGCGCCTCAAGCGTCTGGCGAAGCCGGATGGTTTGCGTGCCGCCATCCTGCAGCGAGCCTTTGGGCTGAAGATCCGGGGGGCAGCGAGCGCCGCAAGACTGCGGCAGGCGCTGGCCGTCGTTGCTCTCGAGAGGGCCTTCGGGAATACGCTCAAAGGCTCTGTGGGAACGAGAACCGGACTTTCTGCGAAGGCGGGACGGCTGCTGGCGGGTCAGCTTTCTCGCAAGCCGCGCGATTTCGGTACGGATAGCCGGCTGGTGGCAGCTCTTGCGGCAGAGCAGGTCGGCGCCTTCCAGACAGATGCCGATGCGCTGCGCACGGCCATTCTTCGCAACTTCGTCGCGCAATCGTTCGGAACTGTCTCTGATCCGGTTTCTCGATCGGAGCTTGACGCGCGGAGCGAGGCTCAGCGATCGGATGATCGTCAACCCGTCGAGGAGCGGGGCACGGTGGTTGCGATGCCGGGCGCTCAACGTCCGCGTCCCCTCGCAGCGAACCGTCCGAGCCTTGAAGGTTTTGCGGAAACCGTGCGAAAAGCAGCCAGCTCCTGCGCTGAAGGGTGGCCCGGCAACCGTAAGGCGTTCATTTCGCATGTTTGGGACATCATTCGGGAGCAGCATCCCGAGTGGGGAATCACCGATATTGAGTTCAAGGCCATGTTGGCCGAAGCGCATCGCACGGGCCACGTCGTCCTCGCCGGTGCGGATCTCAAGGACAAGAAGAACCTGAAGGCGCTGCAAGACTCTGCGGTGGCCTACAAAAATGCTGTTCTGCACTTCGTTCGTGTCGACAACGAGTGACGTGCGGCTTCGGATCGTACGTTTTGCTAACGGCCGCAAGAGCCGTCGCGGGAGTGGCGTTGGCCGGGAATCGGCCGAGAGCCGCACTGCGGAGTAGATACGTAGATCTGTCGCGTTTTGGGGGTTTGGGATAATGCAACCGACCGCGCAAACCGCGCTTTCCGTCGACAGTCTTTCCGCGGCGTTCGAGCATTCGATCACGTGGGAGGACGATATTTGGCGTGCCGATCCTGTCGACGTGGAGCAGGTGCATGCGAAGGCGCGTCGCAAATTCTACGATCTCCTCGATGCCGTCACGTCGGGGCGAGGCTCGGGCACGCAGGCACGGATTTTGCTGTTTCACGGCCAGTCCGGTGCCGGCAAGACCCATCTCATCCGTGCGCTGAGGACAGGCTCGCATCGTCAGGGCAAGGCCTACTTCGGCTACGCCCAGATGACGCCGGACGTCTCAAACTACGCCGACTACTATCTACGGCGGATTATTGCGTCGCTCGAAAAACCTTACGATCCGGACAATGGCGGCGAGAGCGCCCTGACGCGGCTGACGAACCGGCTCGTCTCGATGGCCGACGTGCTGCCGGAAGAGGACCTGAAGGAGCTGCGCGAGGCCAATCTGGATGAAAGGGCGCTTGCCCAGCTCATCCTGAGGCTGGCTGATGAGATCATTGCGAGCCCGGCCTTTGCGGACCAGGACCTCGACGTCAACGTGGTGCGGGCGCTGCTCTATCTGCAGCGTTGCGATCCGCGTATTGACCAGCGCGTTCGGCAATACCTGCAGGGACGTCAGCTCAACGAACTCTCTCACGCGGCAGTTGCAGCGCTCGACCCGAACAGCGGAGACGGTCGTGCCTTCGAGATCATCGAGGCGATTGGCAAGCTGATCTGGACGGTGGAGCGCGCCGCGCTCGTTTTCTGCATCGACCAGGTTGAAGACCTGCGCTTCTTCGAGGACGCGGAAGACCGCTTCCAGAAGGCCGTCCGTGATCTCATCCAAATCGCCAATCGCGTACCAACGGCGATCATCATCATCTCGTGTCTGGAAGATTTTTACGGGCAGGTTCGCGGCGTTCTTGCCCAATCCTATATCGACCGCATCGAGAAAGCTGGCCCTGTGGCCTTGCTCGAAACGCGCACGCCGGAAGAGGCGCGGCTCATCATCGCCAAGCGCCTCGAGCATGAGGCCTCGCTCAGGAACGGCGGCCCCACCTTCCCTGATCCTACAGCGTTCTTCGGCCCGCAGTTCTTCGAGGAGTTTGGCGGGCTTTCGACAAGGCGATTGTTGGAGCACGCTCAGAATAGGCTGCGCGCCCAGCAGACCAATACGATGGAGGACGAGCCGGAGGTTGAAAGCCCACCGGAGAAAGCCGGCTTCATCTCAACGCTTGCGGCAGCGCTCGGCTTTGCACCCAACAACGACGAGCCGGCGGCGTCCGAAATTCCTCCGGGCATCGACTATCGCGATCTCTGGCAACGGTTTTCGCAGGCGTCCGAGGCGGAAATGCCCTCGAATGACTCCGAGCTCATGGACGTGCTCATAGCTGCCTTGGGGCTCGCGCGCGAGGAATGGGGTGAGCAGATCAAATTCCGGGTCAAGCGCCTCGAAATCGCGGACGATGTGCCTGCCTTCGACCTTTTCGTCACGCACGTTCGCGGCGGGGGTGAGCTGACGTTCGAGTCGCGGGTCTTCCTCTGCAACAGGCCGACCCAGGGCGGCGGGCTCAAGCGTCAGCTCGAGAAGGTGCTGATGAACATGGGCGGGCGCGCATCGTTCATGCTGCGCGCCAGCGATTTCCCGCCGAACCGGAAGAACCAGACGGCGCAGGCGTTTCGCAAATTTCGGGACAACGGGGGGCGCTCCCTGCTGGTGCCGATCCCGGATTGGGAGCGCATGATGATGGTGCGCGAGTTCCACGCCCATCACCGCTACGATCCAGGATTTGATCGTTGGTTCGAGCAGGCAAAGCTGCTCTCGGGCATGATCCCCATTGTGCAACTCTTGCGGCTCGACCTTTTGGGGCCGCCTTCGGGCGTCAACGTCATTCCCGTTGGCAGCGGAATGATTCGGCCACGGACGCAACCGACAGAAATGTTTCGTGGCCAAACGGACGCGGCTGCATCCTCACACTCATCCGTGCCGGAAGTTCAGCCCTCGGAAGAGCGCGAAACAGCTGGCTCTGCGGCGCAGGCTGATCCTGTTCCAGTCGATCCGCCAATCGTCGAAAAGCCGTCGCGCTGGGCGTGGGCGGACTGGATCGGTTGGGGCTCGTCCTCTCGCACGGAGCCACTGCCCGCCAACGACGATCCGCTGCCGATGTCCGTCCTTCTGGACGAGGGCGGCGATGATGAGGACAGCATCCTGGCCGGGCGGGAAAACGGCACGAACCGTCTGGTCAGACTTAATCGCGATGTGCTGAAGCGCCACGCGGCGGTGCTCGGCGGCTCAGGATCGGGTAAGACGACGCTGGCCCTCAGCATTATCGAGCAGCTGCTGTTGCGCGGCATCCCGGCGGTGCTGATCGACCGCAAGGGCGATCTCTGCAGCTACGCCAACCCGGAGGTCTGGCGCGCCCACGAACACGAGTTCGACGAGCGCCGTGCCGCCGAACGCCGGCGGCTTGCCGAAGCAATCGACGTCGCGGTGTACACGCCGGGACGCGCGTCTGGCCGTCCGATCTCGATCACGCTTCTGCCGAACGGCATCAGCGAGCTGCCGGAGCATGAGCAGCAACTGCTCGCCAATCTCTCGGCGGCTGCGCTGGGCGACATGCTGCACCTCAAGAATTCGGCGACACACCAGAAGCAGTCCGGCACGCTATCAGTGGCGCTCAAGATCCTTGGCAGCCGTTCGCGCACGGAAGTCACGCTCAACGACCTGATCTATCTGCTGGAGAACGAGGATCCAGAGCTGACCGACCTGACGCAGCGGATGGACCCCTCCGGCAAGATCCGGCGGGATCTGGTCGCACAGCTCGACAGCTTGCGGCACCGCAATTCAGCCTTGTTTGACGCTGGCGGCGAAAGCCTCCGCATGGAGGCGTTGCTCGGCATCGGGCCCTATGCCCAGCCCGGTCGCACGCGCCTCTCGATCATCTACACGGGCTTCTTGGGCGACAACGAGAACATTCTCTTCTGGGTCGCGCAATTCCTGTCGGAGGCTTTGCGGTTCTGCCAGCGAAACCCGAATGACGAGCTTCAAGCCGTCGTCATGTTCGACGAGGCGGACCTTTACATCCCGGCCAATTCCAAGCCGGCAACCGCCGAGCCGCTGCAGAGTTTGCTGAAGCGCGCCCGTTCGGCCGGCCTGGGCCTGATGCTCGCGACGCAATCGCCGGGTGACCTCGATTACAAGAGCCGTGATCAGATCACGTCGTGGTTCATTGGCCGCGTGCGCGAGGATACGGCGCTGCGCAAACTCAAGGCTGCCTTCCAGAGCGAGAGTGGTCTGGATCCTGCCGCCGTGCTGCCCGGCCAGACGGTCGGTGAGTTCCATCTGGTGCAGGAGGGGTTGGTCCGGTCCATCAAGGCGCAGCGCTCGCTCATCAGCGCCGAGCAGGTGCCGTTCGATCGGATCGAGCAGTTGGCCCGCGAGACGAAGGGGCAGGAGACGAAGCAGCTGCCGCTCTTTGGCTTGCGGTAGCTGCGCTCGTCCTGAGCCCCTAAAATCCGGGTGCTGATGTTTGCGTTGTGGTGGGCGCGCCACAGCGCAAATTCGTCGCACCACGAGACCTTGCTTGCGCGACGCGGTCCCTAATTCGGCGTGTGTCAGGACATGCCGAATGCAAACGATTTTTTAAGTGTCCGGAATTTATTATGAATCCACGCCTTCTCCCGTGGAGATTGCGAGTGGACGCGCGTTTGCAGGGAATTGCGTTTCCTCCCTGATGGCGAATGCAATTTTTAGCTGCAGCGCCTCTTTTTTAGATGTATTCTGAAACCTGCCGTTCCGGAAAGGGGGCCGGTGCGGCCAGTGGCCAGTGGTACACAGCTCGGTGCCAGGGGAGTCGGGTATCGAGCGGCGTTTGTGCGGGGTAGTGTCATGACGGCTAAGCCGTTGATTGTGATGTTGCTTGCCACGTTGCTCGGTCCGGCGATCGGCGTGGGGCTGTTCTTCTTGATGCATACTCTCTAATCGTTTTAGCGTTTGGAACCTGTAGCGGGCACTTTCGGCCGGTGGCGAGATGTTGCCGCCGATTGTTGGCAGCGTTATTCCATCCAAGGTGAAGCCGCCTAACTCGAATTCAGCCGACCGGCCGCGGCGGATGGAATGACCGGAAAAATCCTCAACGACTGCTTCCAGCCTTTTGAGCAGCGTATGCGCCATGCGGAGGCTATTGCGCTGCTTCGCTCCCGTATCGCGCCGATCGCTTCCGTCGAGCAGGTGCCGCTTGAGCAGGCGCTCGGGCGCATTATTGCGGAGCCTATTGTATCGCCGCGCCTCGTACCTGCGCACACGAATGCTGCCGTCGACGGGTATGCTTTCGCCCACGAAAGCTATGATCGTGCCAGTGGCACCACCTTTGTGATCGCCGCACGGGCTGCGGCCGGCCACCCGGTCGGCGAGCCGCCTGCGGGAACGGCGGTGCGCATCTTCACCGGTGCCGTGATGCCGGCTGGCTTCGATACCGTCGCGATGCAGGAGGACTGCGAGGTCCTGCCAGCGGAGGCGGGTGCAAAAGTCAGAGTGCGTATCCCCGGTGGGCTAAAGCAGGGTGCCAACGTTCGGCTTGCTGGCGAGGACGTTGCGGTTGGCGAGACGCTGTTCACGCCCGGGCACATTCTCCGGCCTCAGGATCTTGCCGCGCTCACCTCTATCGGCCTCGACAAGGTGAGCTGCTTCGCGCCGCTCCGGCTCGCCATCGTTTCAACGGGGGACGAGATCGTCCGTCCGGGCGCGGGTGAGTTGGGGCCAGGGCAGGTTTTCGATGCCAACGCGCCAATGCTGGTCGGGCTCAGCAAGCTCGCTGGCTGTATCACGGAAGATCTTGGGATTTGGCCAGACGATGCCGCGGAAGTGCGACGTCGGCTGGCGGAGGCAGCGCAATCCTTCGACGTCGTCCTGACCTCCGGCGGCGCGAGCCGCGGCGAGGAAGATCACATGGGGGCGGCGCTGGCAGCGCTGGGCACGCGCCATTTCTGGTCGCTCGCCATCAAGCCCGGCCGTCCCATGATGTTCGGGCAGATCGGGAAAAGCATCGTCGTCGGCCTGCCCGGCAACCCCGTGGCCGTGTTCGTCTGCTTCCTGATGTACGTTTGGCCTATGCTGCGTCGCCTATCGGGTGCGGTCTGGCCGGAGCCGCGGCGGCTTCCCATGAAGGCTGCCTTTGACTTCCCGAACCGCAAGACCGGACGGCGCGAATTTTGGCGCGGCTTCTTTGTCGAAACTCCGGAGGGCCTGGCCGTCGACAAATTCAAGCGAGACGGCTCCGGGTTAATCACCGGGCTCAGGCAAGCCGACGGTATTATCGATATCCCGGAGGACGTTGCCGAGGTGAAACGCGGCGATACGGTGGCCTTCATCCCCTTCACCGAGTTCGGTATTCTCAACCGGTGATTGATGACGCCGCAGTGACGTTACTGCGGCAAACGTGTGCACCGAGCTAATTCTGATCCACAGGTGAACCACACAATCATCAATCATTAACCGCGATCCTTCTTTAATCGAGGGACAGTCAGCACGTAATCGGCAGTCCGCTGGCCCTCCGGTGCACGCCAAAAGAGGATCGTCCATGTCTCGCCCATCCGCTCCTCAATTCACATTTGTCAGACGTGAAGAGAAGGAATTCAGGATCAGAGAACTCGTGGTCCGCCACCTGCAGCGACAGGCTGCGGATAGCTTCCAGGGTGTCGGCGAAAAGACATGCTTGATGATCGCTCGCTCCGCCGACAGTCCGATGGCGAAGACGGTGCTATCGCTCAGCGCCTCCGGCGCCCTGAGGGGTTATTCCGTGCGCGCGATTTTCGGCTTCCTTGGTACGGCCGAAACCGTGAAGATCGCGGAGGCTTGCCGGGCTTCCGCCTGGTCGCTGCAAGTGCGCTGGGCACGTGATTTGCGGCTCCTCGAAGCCCACGAGCAGCTTGTTTTGGGCACGGAGACGAGCTGGTACGGCGACAGCATGCGCCGGGATCCGTCGATTCGTGATGCCTGCGAGCTGTACGCGCCCGAATGCCCGGTGACGGCCCGCCGTTCAATCCAGTTCTTCGAGAATTTATGGCGCGCTTCCGAGCCGGTTTTCGAGCGCACGCTCGTGCCGACGAACGAGCTGCCGGACCCGGCGCTCATCCCTTCAATTACCGAGCTTTCTTCGCGGTTTTCCGCGAAGTGCAGGGTCCGGACATCCGCATGAGGCGTGTTCGCCGGGCAGCGGAAAGCTGACAGGCGCTGCCTGGCGAATTCCCGGTAAAGACATCAATTCGCCGGCAAGTAGCCTCTATTCCGCAGCACCATTCTGAGCGAGTGTAGAGTGTCGCCTGCCCCCATGGTGTTGATGGGGCACTGGCTCGCTTGAGGTGTGCCATGTTCGGATGCCTGCGCCTTGCCTTCGCAGCACTCGTCCTCCTCGCTCTCCTGCCTTCCAGCTCATTCGCTCAAACTTTTTTTGCGCACGCGGGCATTGCTCGCGAAGCCGAGCGCCTGGAGGCGAGCCTTGCCGCCTTGTCACCGAGGCGTCCTGCAGCTGATCTTATGAATGCCGGGCGCGCGGCTTTGACCACGCAGAACGACCCGAGGGCGGCAACGCGGGCCTTCAAGGCAGCAGCGGCAAGAGACGGGCAGAATGCGGAAGCTTGGCTCCTGCTTGCGCGGTCGCTGCTCGATACGACGCCTGATCCCAACCGTCCGGCTGAGCGGTATGAGTTGCCGGCGCAGGCCAGCGCAGCGGCCTATCTGGCCTATCAGCGCTCCACCGACAACACCTTGAAAGCGCGTGCGCTTTCCATTCTCGGAGAGGCCCTGGAACGCCGATCTTTCTGGCGTCCGGCAATCGAGGCCCTGAAAACCAGCCTCGCCCTCGTCGAAGACACATCCGTACGCGAACGCTACGAGAGGTTACGCAGCGAGTACGGTTTCCGCATCCTCGATTACACGGTCGAACAGGATTCCTCGGTTCCTCGGGCTTGCGTGCAGTTCTCTGAACCGTTGGCGCGCGGCCAGGACCTGACGCAGTTCGTTGCCGTTGACGGCAAGGATGCACAAGCGTTGGTCATCGAAAACCAGCAGCTCTGCATTGAAGGTCTCTCCCACGGCAAGAATTACAACCTGCTCATCCGTGCCGGTTTGCCATCCACCGTCGGAGAGACATTGGAGAAGCCGGCTGAACTTGCCGTCTACGTGCGCGACCGCACACCATCCGTGCGGTTCGTCGGCCGCAGTTACGTTCTGCCGAGCCGCGGGCAGTCCGGAATTCCTGTCGTTTCGGTCAACACCGAGAAGATCGCGATTGAAATTTTCCGCATTGGCGATCGCAGTTTGGCCCAAGCCATAAACAGCGGCGATCTCCAACGTCAGCTCTGGCCCTATGAAGTCGAGCAAATGCGCCAGACGACGGCGGCGCGCGTCTATGCTGGCGAGCTGGCGGCGAAAATGCGCCTCAATGAAGAGGTCACCACCGCCATTCCCATCGGCGAGGCGGTGCCGGAGCTGAAGCCCGGTGTGTACGCGATGATCGCGTCGCCCGCGGAAAAGCTGAACGACTACAGCGCCTACGCGACGCAATGGTTCATCGTCTCGGACATCGGGCTTGCCACGTTCACGGGTGAGGATGGCGTTCACGTCTTCGCCCGTTCGCTCGCGACGACGCAGCCGCTTGCGGACGTCACCGTCAAGCTCGTCGCGCGAAACAACGAGGTTCTCGGCGAGGCGCGGACCGATGCAAGCGGCTACGCTCACTTCGAGGCCGGTCTGGCGCGTGGCGAAGGCGGCATGGCGCCGGCGCTGGTTTCGGCCGAAAGGGAGACCGATTTCGCCTTCCTGGATCTGACGGCCGCTTCGTTCGATCTCTCCGATCGCGGTGTGAAGGGTCGGGAATCACCAGGCCCGATCGATGGCTTCCTTTTCACGGAGCGGGGTGTCTACAAGCCCGGTGAGACAGTCCACCTGACGGCACTCATCCGCGATCGAGACGCCAAGGCGATGTCGGTTCCGGCCACCTTGATCGTCAGCCGGCCGGATGGCGTCGAGCATACCCGCATTGCTCTGACCAATGGTGAGCTGGGCGGCCATACCACGTCACTGCCGCTCGCCACATCGGCCATGACTGGGACGTGGCGCGCCAGGCTTCATACCGACCCCAAGGCCGATCCGCTCGCGACCGTGGCTTTCCTTGTCGAGGACTTTGTCCCCGAGCGGATGGATCTCGAAATCGAGCCGGGTGCAAAAGCTCTGGCCCCAGAGGAGACGGCTACCGTGAGGGTCGCCGGCCGGTACCTCTATGGTGCGCCGGCCGCGAACTTGGCCATCGAAGGCGACATCGTCGTCAAGCCGGCAAAGGATGGCTTGCCCGGTTGGGCGGGCTATTACTTCGGGCTTGCCGACGAGTCCGTGGAGCCCGTCCGTTCCCCGATTGAAAACCTTCCCACCACCGATGCCGAAGGCCGGGCCGAGCTTAGCGTCGTGCTGCCGCCTATTCCGCGCACGGGCCGTCCACTGGAGGCCGACCTTCTTCTGCGCCTGCGCGAACCCGGCGGCCGGACGATTGAACGGATCGCAACGCTGCCCGTGGACCTACGCGGCCCGCGGATTGGCCTCAAGCCAATGTTCCGGGACCTGCAGCTCAGCGAGGACAGCACAGCCGATTTCGAACTCGTCTATCTCGATGCGAATGGCCAGCGGGCATCATTGCTAGGCGCAAAGTGGGAGCTCGTGCGCCTGGAGCAGCGCTGGCAGTGGTACAGCCGCGACGGCTACTGGACTTACGAGCCCTTTACGCTCACGCGGAAGGTGGCGAGCGGGACGGTCGACATCGGAGCGGATGCGCCGGCCCGCGTCGCCGTGAATGTCGAGTGGGGCCGCTATCGGCTGGAAGTAACGAGCCCGGAGCAAGGTGGTCCGGTTTCCAGTGTCGTCTTCTCAGCGGGATGGTATGCCGATCGGGACGCCGACAGTCCCGAGATGCTGGAGGTCGCGCTCGACAAGCCGACCTACAACGCGGGCGAGGTGGCCAAGCTCAAGATTGTTGATCGGCTAGGCGGCCGGGCGCTCGTTGCGGTCCTGCGCGAAGGTTTGCTCACCAGCCAGGAGGTCGAGCTGCCGGCCGGCGGTGGGGAAGTCGCGATCCCTGTCAAGGAAACATGGGGGCCCGGCGCCTATGTGGCAGCCATGCTGTACCGTCCGATGGACGAGCGTGCGAAACGGATGCCGAGCCGGGCGATCGGGCTCAAATGGCTGCCCATCGACCAGAGCGCGCGCACGCTGAAGGTCGCAGTGGAAGCTCCGGAGCAGGCTCGCTCGGGTACGCTGTTGACGGTGCCAGTCCAGCTCGATGGCCTCGCCGCAGATGAGGAAGCGCGGGTGACGGTTGCCGCTGTCGACCTCGGCATCCTGAACCTTACGCGGTTCGCGCCGCCGGCGCTCGAGGAGTGGTTTTACGGTCAGCGCCGGCTTGGGGCTGAGCTGCGCGATTTCTATGGCCGGCTGATCGACGGTATGCGCGCGGAACGGGGCCCCCTCAGGTCTGGCGGCGATGCCGACGCCGGCCTGTCCATGCAAGGCAGCCCGCAGAATGAAGCCACTCTTGCGCTGTTCTCCGGCATTGTTCGTGTTGGCGCGGATGGGCGTGCCGTCGTCGAATTCGAGCTGCCGGACTTCAATGGCACCGTCCGGCTGATGGCAGTCGCCTGGAGCGGCGACAAGGTCGGGCATGGCTCGGCCGACATCATCATTCGCGATCCGGTGGCCGTGCTGGCCTCGGCCCCTAGGTTCCTGACGCTTGGCGATGAGACCCGGCTCGAGATCGATCTGCACAACGTCGAGGGCGTGACGGGAACTCTCAATTTGACGGTGGAGCAGGAGGGTCCGTCCGGGGAGCAGTTATCGGTCCATCAACGCGACCTGACGCTCGCTCCCAACGAACGCAGGGCTGAGCGCATCACGATCAAGCCGGATCGGATAGGACGGTTTGCGTATCACATCGCCGTCACCGGTCCCGGCGATCTCGATGTGCGCAGGCGGGTGAGTTTCGAGGTGAAGCCGCCGGCGACCGACATCCGCCGCGTCACAGTGAGCGAGCTTGCACCGGGCGGCACAATTACGCTCGGGCCGGCGCTTCTGACGGATCTTATCGCGGAAACCGCGCGGGTTTCGGTCAGCGTAGGGCCGGCTGCCCGCCTAGACGTGCCGGGACTGCTGACACAACTCGATCGCTACCCGTACGGCTGCGCCGAGCAGGTGACGAGCCGTGCACTGCCGCTGCTCTACGCCAACGAGCTTGCGGTCAGCGCGGGCCTGCCGCGTGACGCCGAGCTCAGGGAGCGGATCGAGAAGGCGATTGCCCGCGTGTTCGAGATGCAGGACGCCTCCGGCGCCTTCGGCGCCTGGGGCCCGTTCAGCAGCGGTGACATGTGGCTCACGAGCTATGTTACCGAGTTTCTGACCCGCGCCCGCGAACAAGGCTTTGCGGTCAAGCCCGAGGTGTTCTCGCTCGCGCTGGACCGGCTGCAGAACTTCATCAGCTATGCGCAGGATTTCGAACGGGGCGGTGAAGCGCAGGCTTATGCGCTCTACGTTCTGGCCCGCAATGGGCGTGCTCCGATCGGAGAGGTTCGCTACTACGCGGACACGCGTCTCGATCGGTTCGCGACGCCGCTTGCGAAAGCACACCTTGCGGCGGCGCTTGCCATGCTGGGGGACAAGGAGCGCGCCGAGGCAGTGTTCCGCCGGGCGATCGCTTCCGCGAGCGAGCCCGACAATCCTACGCGCAATGATTACGGCTCAACGCTGAGGGACCAGGCCGCCTTGGTGACGCTCGCTTCAGAAACGAGGACGGCGCAGGACCTCGTGCGGCAGCTCGCCGTCAGTCTGCCACCGGCCTATGAGTCGCGTTCGCATACGTCGACCCAGGAGCAGTCCTGGCTGCTGCTCGCCGCGCGGGCGCTGATGGATCAGGCGCGCGGGACGACGCTAACCGTGAATGGTGCTTCCCATAAGGGCGCCTACAACTTGTCTCTGACGGATGCGGATCTCCGGGCAGGCGATGTCGTCATCCGAAACGATGGCGACGGGCCTGTCGATGCCGTCATCTCCGTCCTCGGAGCCTCTACAACTGCGGAACCGCCGATCGAACGCAACCTGAAGGTCGAACGTGCGTTCTACACGCTCGAGGGCCAGCCGGTTGTGTTCGACAGCGCCACTGGGGGCACTGGCCAGCTTCAGCAGACGGACCGTCTCGTTGTCGTGCTCAAGGTTGAGGCGTCCATTGGCGGTCGGCTGTTGTTGGTGGACCGGTTGCCTGCGGGCCTCGAAATCGAAAACCCACGGCTCGTCGAGAGCGGCGATCTGAGGAATTTCTCGTGGCTGAATACGACCATTCGTCCGGAGCATACGGAGTTCAGGGACGATCGGTTCGTAGCGGCGTTCGACCTGACCGAGAAGGAAGGTGAAGGTGATGAGAGCGCCCGGAAGGCGGGGTCGAAGACCATGACTGTGGCGTACGTCGTGCGCGCGGTGACGCCGGGCACTTACGTGCATCCGGCTGCAACAGTTGAGGACATGTACCAGCCCGAGCGGTTCGCACGCACGGCGCAGGGCAAACTGGTGGTTTTGGCAAAACAGTGAGCCTCGGGAGCGTAATTCTCGGGGGGACAAGAAGGCCGGGGCGCTGGCTCATGGCGGCGCTCTGTTTTCCGATTGCGTTGGGGTTTGCCGTCTACGGAGCAGTTCGACTCACGGAAAGTGCCATCGGGCCGCCACCACTTGAAGTGGCCGAGAAGCTTTCCGTCACCGTTCTCGACCGGAATGGCGATCTTCTGCGGGCGTTCACCACGCCCGAGGGCCGATGGCGGTTGCCGGTGGACGTGAAGGACGTCGACCCGCGCTATATCTCGATGCTGCTCGCCTACGAGGATCGCCGCTACTACGAGCATGGCGGTATCGATCTGTTCGCGGTGCTTCGGGCCAGTTATCAGTTCATCCGCCATGGACGGATCGTCTCGGGCGCGTCGACGATCACCATGCAGGTGGCGCGCTTGCTCGATGGCAAGCATGAGCGGACGCTCGCTGGAAAGTGGCGCCAGGCCGTCCGCGCGCTCCAGCTCGAATCGCAGCTCACGAAGGATGAGATCCTGAATTTGTATCTCAGGCTAGCGCCCTTCGGAGGGAATCTCGAAGGCGTCCGCGCGGCATCGCTGGCCTATTTTGGCAAGGAGCCGCGGCGGCTTTCGATAGGTGAGGCGGCTCTGCTGGTTGCGCTGCCGCAGTCACCAGAAACGCGGCGACCGGACCGTCATCCGGATACAGCGCGCTGGGCGCGGGATCGCGTGCTCGACCGGATGGTGGAGGCCGGCGTCATCACGGAAGCAGAGGCCGGGCGCGCCCGGGCTGAACCGGTGCCGACGGCGCGGCGCGAGTTTCCCCGATTTGCTCCGCACATCTCCGAAACGGAGGCCCAGCTCTTCCCGTGGCGGTCCATCCATCGGCTGACGATCCTGCGCGATTTGCAGGCACAGCTTGAAACACTAGCGTTTGAGCACGCGCGGCGACTCGGCCGCAGGCTGTCGGCGGCAATCATCGTCCTGCACAACAGCTCGGGCGAGGTGCTGGCCCACGTGGGTTCGTCGGACTATCTCGACGCCTCCCGCCAGGGCGCCATCGATATGACTGGCGCGATCCGCTCGCCCGGCTCCACGCTCAAGCCCATCATTTACGGGCTTGCTTTCGAGGCGGGACTCGCCCATCCGGAAACCCTCATCGACGACGGCCCGACGCGCTTTGGGCTCTACGCGCCCAAGAATTTCGACGAGGACTATCGCGGTTCGGTGACGATCCGCGAGGCGCTGCAGCACTCCCTCAACGTTCCGGCGGTAAAGGCGCTTAATGCGGTCGGACCGGCGCGACTGGTCTCGCGGCTTCAACGGGCGGATTTCAGGCCGGAGCTTCCGGCGCATGAAACACCGGGCCTAGCCATCGCCCTTGGTGGGATCGGGTTGAGCCTGCGGGATTTGGCGAGCCTTTACTCTGCGCTCGCGCGCGGGGGCGACGTCATTCCCCTGAGGTATCGTTTGGAAAACCATCTGAGAAACACGGCGCAAGGCGCGCAGCCGAAACGACTGCTCTCACCCGTTGCAGCCTGGTATGTGAGCGATATTCTGAAGGATGCTCCGGCTCCGGAAGGGGCAATCGGTGGCAGGTTCGCCTACAAGACCGGCACGTCCTACGGCTATCGCGACGCGTGGGCGATTGGCTACGACGGGACGCATACGGTGGCGGTCTGGGTTGGCCGTCCCGACGGCAGCTCGACGCCGGGGCTCACGGGGCGTACAGCTGCAGCGCCGCTGCTGTTCGATGCCTTCCGCCGACTGGGGCCAGAACGCGCGGCGCTTCCCAAGCCACCGCCCGGCGTGCTGAATGTCCATGGCTCCGCCCTTCCGCCTCCCCTCAAACGCTTTGCCGAGCCTGGGGAGCAGCAGGCCGAAGCCGGGCCGTACAGAGAACCGCCTGTGCTCATCGCATTTCCACCAGACCGATCTGATCTGGATCTTTCTGAAGCCAATGATCTCATTGTGTTAAAAGCGGAGGGCGGCGCGCTGCCTCTGACGTGGATGGTCAACGGCGCGCCGATCCCCTCCGATCCGCATCGGCGCGAGGTCGTCTGGCAGCCCGACGGGCGCGGCTTCGTAAAGCTCACCGTGACTGACGCCAAAGGGCGGGTCGACCGCGTGAGCGTCCGCCTCCGCTGATCGGCGGGAAAGGTTGCGTGGAAACACTACCGGGTGAAAACCCGTAGGGCATCTCTGGCCACTTGCGCCCGGCCAAGGTAGGCTCTCGCGCAGGGACGTTGCGAGAAAGGCCGATGGACCTGGCGCTCCTCACGCGCGCGCTTATCGTGCTGCTTGGTGTCTCTCTGCTCGTCGCCTGTGAGCAGAAGGGCGCAAGCAGACTTCCAGCGCTTGGCGCCCGCATCGACGAGACCTCCGTTTCGGGCATTTCCGCCGGGGCCTACATGGCGGGGCAGTTTCAGCTGGCCCACGGTCGCGACGTGGTCGGAGCAGGAATTGTCGCGGGCGGTCCCTGGGGATGCGCGGAAAGTCTTTATGCTGACCTCATGCCGGGCCCGGGCACGGCGTTCCTCAATCTATCCCGGGCGATAAATGGCTGCATGTTGAACGCCCTTGAGCCCTGGGGGATTCCCAACCCCACATGGCTTGCCCACCGTGCCGGGCAGCTCGCCGCGCAGGACAAGATCGATCCCATCGCCTCAGTTCGTAACGACCGGATCTACTTGTTCTCCGGCAAGAATGATCGGACGGTCGTTCCGTCCATCGTCGCGGCAGCGCGCGATTTCTACTCGGCCATCGGCGTCGATCCGGGCAGGATACTGTTTGTCAACGACATATCGGCCGGCCATGCGTTCGTCACCGAGGACAAGGGCGGAGCCTGCGGCGAGACAGATGCGCCGTATATCGTCGATTGCGACTACGACATGGCCGGCGCGCTCCTCGGCCACATCTACGGCGATTTGAATCCCAAGGCGGCCGAGCCGGCTGGAGAAATAGTCATTTTCAACCAGTCCGAATTTTTAGAAGACCTCAGCACGCATGGCATGGCTGACGCGGGGGCGGTCTACATTTCTCCCAGCTGCCGCGATGCAGGGGGCTGCCGGATTCACGTCGTCTTTCATGGCTGTGGGCAGAACATGTCAGTCGTCGGCCAGTCGTTCATCACAGATACCGGCTTTCTGAATTGGGCCGACACAAACCGTTTGATCGTGCTTTTCCCGCAGGTGAGCAGCACACCTGCCAATCCACAGGCCTGCTGGGATTGGTGGGGTTATACGGGACGCCAGTTCCTGACGCGCGATGCGCCGCAGATCGTTGCAGTCAGGCGCATGCTGCAGCGATTGGCCGCAACGCCGTCCATGATCTAGGGCAAAGTACGCGCTTCATTCTCCTGTACTTGGGCGCGTACCAATGCACGTAGCGAGCCGGGTGAGCCAAGTTCGCCGGCCGAGTGCGAGGGGACTATACGGGGGGTCATCATGGTCGCTGTGCCTGCTGGGCTTTCGCGGGCTGTCAAACTCGGTCGACGGATCAATAGAGATGGCGCCGCTGCGGTTCTGGGATTGACTGCGCTCGTCACCTGGATAGCCGTGCCGAGCCCTTTTCCCGTATCGGTTCAGGCCAACACTCAGATGGAGGAGCGTACGGCCGCGACCGAGCCGGCGCAGCCTTCTGAGGCCGAACGCGGCGTGCGGCGCGAGCACAAGTTCGGTGGCTATGGTGGCGTTTCCTACACGCATCCGAGCACAGTCAGAATTGTTAATCCCGGTGTCACCGACCTGACCGTCAGCGATTTCAATTGGATCGGCCGGCCGTTCAAAGCGCCGATCTACTACGGTTTACGCACACAGCATTGGCTGCCGGATGCGTTAACTGGCACCATGGTCGACTTCACCCACGCCAAAGCCATTGCGGTGAAGGAGGACGTGGCGACGCTTTCCGGCATTCTGAACGGTGAGCCGGTGCCGCCGAAAGCCAAGGTGGGCGAAGTCTTTAGGCATCTCGAGTTCAGCCACGGCCACAACATGCTGACTTTGAACGGCATGGTGCGTGCGCCAGCTTCGTGGCTCCCCGTAAGGCCATATTTCGGAATTGGCGCCGGGGCCTCCTTCCCACACACGGAAGTGGGACTGGTAGCCGAGCAAGGTAAGCGCACCTACGAATACCAATTCGCCGGATTTGCTGGGCAGGTGCTGGCCGGCATTGAGATACCCTTGGGCCGGACGTCGCTGTTCTTCGAATACAAGTTCTCCTACGCACCCTACAGTGTGCCGCTCTCGCACGAACACTACGGCTGGGTGTTCGTCACCGACGTCTGGCGGCAGTTCCGCGCGTGGTGGAATGGCGAGAAGCCACCGGGCGGTACTCTGACCACGACGCTTGCCACGCATCACGCCATCAGCGGACTGATGGTGCGCACGAACTCTGCGGTGCCGATAAAGAAGTAGCGAGGCAGGCCGGGTGCCGAAGAGAGCCGGCACCCAGCTGAGTGTCTAGCCGTCCAGCTTCGGCCGATAGTCCGGTGTGCCCCAGTGACGGATCTGCGGTCGCTCGGGCCGCTCTTCTGCCGGCAGCATCCCGTAGTGGCGCGCCAGCCGCGTAAGTGCGAGCTGTAGCACCACCTTTCCGGATCGCTGTGGCCAGCCAGCGTCACGCTCCGCTTCCTCCAGCCCTTTGAGGTGACAGCAGACGTCGATGAGGATGCCGGAGAGCTCCGGCCCGACTGCCTTTAGCGCCAACCGCACACGCTCGCGGGCTGCCACGACGTGGTCCTGCAACTCGACACCAGCCCCGGGGGCGGCGCGCCGTTGCCTGCGGCTCGGAACAATAGCGTCCCAGGCGGCCGTCACTCTGGGCGTCATCTGGGCGAAATGGAAGTCCGCCCGCAGACGTTCGCCAGCATCGAACTGTTCCTGCGAAATGAGCGGGTTTCCATCCTTGTCGCGACGTTTCCGCAGCCAGGCGAGCGGGCTTTCGTTTTCATTGAAGGCCGGCTTTGCTTGGCTACGGCGCGCAGAGCCCTTTTCGACTTTGGCGCTCGAGCAGGCTGCAGCCTCGGCCTGCTGCGAAATCGCGGCGCGTACGACGGCGATCCCCTTGCGCGTCGCGCCAAGCTTGTTCTCGCCAAGGTCGCGCAGCCAGCCGGCCTCGATGGCCGCCGCAAGCCGCTCGCGGTCGACGGTCCCGACAGGCTTCCTGAAGTGATTACGTGGCGTGAAGGCTTCCGCTCCATCCGGGGTAAGCTTGAGGAACGAGCCTCGACGCGCGAGCACGCGAAGCCATGCAGGCGCGCCCGTGGTGCGTTCGAGATCACGCATCCCACAATTCCTCGTCTTCTTCCGGAGCAGGAGCGGCGGGCAGGCAGAAGGTGAGGATTTTCGTTATGTTTTCGAGCAGCTGCAGCGCCCGATCGAACTCGGGATCCTCGCGCCGGTCTTCGACGACCTGGCAGGCATGCGAAACCGTCGTTCGATCGCGGCCGAAAAGTTCTCCAGTTTCGGTCAAGCTCAGACCGCAAGATACGTGAGCCAGATACATCGCGACCTGCCGGGCGATGGCCACGCGAGCCCGCCCGCGGGTCGGCATCCGAATGTGATCGAGTTCAACGTCAAAAACGCGCGTGACAGTTTCTTCAAGCAGCTCCTTGAGGTCTGGAGGAAGTTGTTTCTTGCGCGAGCGCCGTCGGCAGCAGGTCTTTGAGCGGGTCCGCTGTGATGACGTCTCGATGTACATGGTTATTGCCCCCAATACTGTCGTTTCGTCGGGGTGCGCCCCCGAACTTATTGGAGCCATGAGAATATTGCTCCGAGCCCGGTGACGACGGGGGCATGTTAGGGTTTAGGTGAACGGCGGGGATAAGTGCGACTGAGGTTAGTTTCGATCTGTCCAGTGTGCCGTTTTGTAACAAATCGTGCGGGCCCGAATGGCACTCCGCAACCTGTGTAGCTGATGTCCCGAGCATAGGCCGAAGTTATCCCCACATGAGCGGCTGGTGCGAAACTTGGCTCTCCTTCAGGTCAGGAGTTCGACGATGGAGAGCGTCGCAGGCAATAATCTCATCCGTGCACGGAAATATAGATCGGCTCGGGAACGCGCATCCCGCTCCGCAGGCAAAAACAACAAGCCCGTTTCCCGGCGGGACCTGACTTACGATCGCAAAAGGGATCTTCCAGGGCTGATCGCGCTATGGCCGTGGGAGATTGAGGATGAAAGTCTTCAGGGGCATCGAAAGATAGTCGATCTCCTGCAGCGCGCGCTTCGACTCGAACGGAAACGTGGGATCGGACGACACTGGACCTACGACGTCGCGCGGCATGCTCGTCTGCTCGCCGCCTATCGTGCTGAATCCGCAGCGTTGAATGCCAGGCTGCGGGCTTCAGCTCGCGAGACGGGGAAGCGCCATGAGCAGACGGGGACGAACGTGCCAGCCGAACTACAGTCCAACTCAGAAAGCATTGGCGGGCTGGGCTGCAATTCCCGCGCTATGGGCTAAAGAAGAAGGACGGGACCGATTACGCGGTGCAAGGAGCAGATCGATTGGCACGAAAAAGCCCGGAGAAGGGCTCTCCGGGCTTCACCGCTAGACTGATTATGATGCCTCACGGCGCGTGCCGAGACCCATCTTCTTGGCCAACGCCGAGCGGGCAGCGGCATAGTTGGGTGCTACCATCGGATAATCCGGCGGCAAACCCCACTTCTCGCGATATTCTTCCGGCGTGAGATTGTAGTGCGTGCGCAGGTGCCGCTTGAGCGACTTGAATTTCTTTCCGTCCTCCAAGCAAATGATGTAGTCCGGTGTCACCGAACGCTTGATCGGAATCGCAGGCTTCAGCTCTTCACGCTCAGCCGGAGCTGAATTCGAGCTGACGCGGGTAAGTGCCTGGTGGACGTTCTGTATCAGTCCCGGCAGTTCTGAAGGGTTGATTGTATTGTTACTTACATAGGCAGAAACAATTTCAGCAGTCAGCCCGACGAGTTCTGTTTTGGCCAGCTCGTCTACTTTCTTTTCCATTCTCACAACCCCCAGAAGTGCTTTTTTGAGAGCGGAAGAGCCGGTTGGAAAGCAAAGCCCTCGGTTGGCGCAGTTAAGCCGCCCCCAGTCAGCCTACACATGAAAAGAAGAGCAAGTTCTTGGACAACAAAAACGCGTAGCTGTCAATGCTTGCAAGGCTCTAATCAGACGTTTTGTAATTAAAAAAGTATTGGAATTCGCCCCAAACTCGGTGAGGCAGTAAGTATTACGCGCGCATAAGCTGCAATCAAGACGTAGTTCCACAGTTTAGAGGTATACGGTTGGGTTTGATAGATCTGCAGAACTCAGAATCTAGCAGGGAGAGAGACTCGGGCCAAAAAAAGGCAAGCGGCTGCATGCCACCTATGAGCTAAATGAAGGTTAGAGTTTGGCGGGGAACAAACAATTGCTACCAGGGGCATCGTCAACCCTGTTGGTGACCAGGAAACTGCTGCTCGGTCACGAGATGGCTCCTACTAGCCGGAGTGAGTTCATATATGGGACAAGACGGAGCCATCCCGAGCGGAGACCGTAGGGCTCTGCTGCAGCTTAAGCGGGAGCTACATCATGCAGGACAAGTCGACGACCCGGTCTCATCCCCAAATCGTCAAGTCCGATACCGAGTGGCGGCGACAGTTGACGCCGGAGCAGTACTATGTGACCCGGCAGCATGGCACGGAGCGCGCGTTCACGCACCCGTATTACAAGGAAAAGCGTGCCGGCACGTACCATTGCGTTTGCTGTGGCGCGCCGCTCTTCTCGTCCGAAGACAAGTTCGATTCGGGAACGGGCTGGCCAAGCTACGCGCGGCCCGTCGACCCTGAAGCCGTCACGGAGCACGAGGACAGGTCATTCTTCATGCGACGCACCGAGGTCCGCTGCGCGAGGTGCGATGCTCATTTGGGGCACTTGTTTCCTGATGGCCCGGCACCGACGGGCTTGCGTTACTGCATCAACGGCGTCGCGCTACAGTTCAGGCCGAAGGAAGGCCCATAGCCGGCCCGTTGATGTTGTCCGCTGATCTCGACCTGAAAGCCGATTTCCAACCCGGAGTGACACTCGATGGATGCTACTGCCCGTGCCAAGTCCGCTTCTGCCGATACTGTGCTTCCGCCCCGGGCTAAGAAGCAGCCGGTGAAGTCCGTCTGGCACGGCGTAGAGCTCGTTGACAATTACGCCTGGCTGCGCGCGGAGAACTGGCAGGAGGTGATGCGCGATCCCTCCGTGTTGCCGGCCGACATTCGGGCGCATCTCGAAGCGGAGAATGCCTACACCGAGGCGGTGATGGCGGACACCCGCGAGCTACAGGAGCAGCTCTTTCAGGAAATGAAGGGCCGGATCAAGGAGGACGACAGCTCGGTTCCCGCGCCGGACGGCCCGTGGGAGTACTACACGCGCTATGTCACGGGTGGGCAATATCCGTTGGTTTGCCGCCGGCCGCGCGGTGGAGGCCCCGAGCAAGTGCTTCTCGACGGCAACAAGGAGGCCGAGGGCAAGTCTTATTGGCATCTCGGCGGCGCGTCTCACAGCTTCGACCACAAGCTGCTGGCCTATGCCGTCGACGATAAAGGCTCGGAGCTTTACACGATCCGCGTGCGCAACCTCGAAACGGGCGAGGACCTGCCCGACGTTATCGTCAACACGCGGGGCGATATGGTGTGGGCGAACGATCATCGCTCGCTGTTCTACATTCGCCTCGACGAACATCAGCGCCCGCGCTTCGTCTGCAAGCATCTGGTCGGCAGCCCGAGCGAGCAGGACGCAACGGTCTACTGCGAGCCGGATGCGGGCTTTTACATCGGGATCGGTTACACGCAGTCGCGCAAGTTCATCATCATTGACGCCCACGATCATCAGACGAACGAGGTTTACCTCATCGACACGGATGACCCAGATGGGTCGATGCGCCTCATTTCAGCGCGACAGACGGGTCACGAGTACGGCGTCGAGCACCACGACGACGAGCTCATCATCACCACGAACTCAGGTGGCGCCGAGGATTTCCGCATCTGCACGGCACCGCTCAGTGATCCGCAGATGGCGAACTGGAAGGATCTGGTTCCGCACAAACCCGGACGGCTGATCCTGGAAACGGTGGCGTTCAAGGATCATCTCGTGCGTCTGGAGCGCGAAGACGGACTGCCCCGGATCGTCATTCGCCGGTTTGCGGATGGATCGGAGCATGCCATTGCCTTCGAGGAGGAGGCTTATTCGCTCGGCATCTCTCCGGGTTACGAATACGACACCACGACCTTGCGCTTTACGTACTCGTCGATGACCACGCCGGCGCAGGTTTTCGACTACGATATGGAGACCCGGACGCGGGTGTTACGGAAGATGCAGGAGGTGCCGAGTGGGCACAACCCGGATGATTATGTGACCAAGCGGCTGTTTGCGCCTGCGCCCGACGGCGAAACCGTACCAATTAGTCTGCTTTATCGAAAGGGCACGCCGATCGACGGCTCGGCGCCTTTGCTTCTTTACGGCTACGGCAGCTACGGGATTTCAATTCCGGCGAGTTTCTCCATTACGCGGCTTTCGCTAGTGGACCGCGGATTTATTTACGCTATTGCGCATATTCGCGGTGGCAAGGAAAAGGGCTACCGCTGGTACAAGCAGGGCAAGCACAAGACAAAGCTCAATACGTTCACGGATTTCATCGCGGCTGGCGAATATTTGGCTGCGAGCGGTTATACGCGCCGGGGACGGATCATCGCTAATGGCGGCTCGGCGGGTGGCATGCTGGTCGGCGCGGCGGTGAACATGGCACCAGACCTTTTCCTCGCCGTGATTGCCGACGTGCCGTTCGTGGACGTGCTCAATACGATGCTGGATAAAGACTTGCCGCTCACGCCACCGGAATGGCCGGAATGGGGCAATCCAATCGAGTCGAAGGAAGATTTCGAACTGATCCGATCCTACAGCCCCTATGACAACGTCGAACGCAAGGTTTACCCGCATATCCTTGCATTTGCGGGGCTGACCGATCCACGCGTCACCTACTGGGAGCCGGCCAAGTGGGTGGCGAAACTGCGCGAGCTGAAGCAGGGCGATAACCTCTTGCTCCTCAAGATCAATATGGAGGCTGGGCACGGCGGCGCATCGGGTCGTTTCGAACAATTACGCGAAGTGGCGTTTGACTATGCGTTCGCGCTGAAAGTGGCAGGACTCGCAGGCTTTCCCGCCTCGCCAGCAGCATGATGCAGCCGCGGGGCCTTTGTGCGCGCGTGATCGCTCATAATCAGCACCGCTGAAGAAAAGGATGGTCGAGGTGGTGAAATATGAAGCGTCCGAATAATCGCCTCGATCGGCCGGTAGATCCGAATTACGATCACGTGCTCGGCCCTCCAGACGCGCCGATTACGCTGGTCGAATACGGCAGTTACGACTGCCCTTATTGCCGCGCGGCCAACGAAAAGATCGCGCAGATCCGCGATCAATTCGGCGATCGGCTCCGTTATGTGTTCCGGCATCGGCCGATCACGGGGAGCGAGCTGGCGCGCCGGGCCGCGTATCTCGTCGAACACGCGCGGACTCCCAAGGAGTTTTGGGATGCTCATCTCAAGCTGATGAGCCGTTCCGCCTCCCTCACGGAGAATGATCTTATCGCGGTGGCGAATGATCTGGGGCTTACGGAAGAAGACCCCATAAAGGCCGAGGAGGCCATGAAAGGGGCGATGGCGCGGGTCGAAGCCGATGAGCACAGCGCCCGCGCGAGCGGCGTGATGGTCACGCCCACCTTTTTCATCAATGGCCGCCGTTACGATGGTCCGTGGGATGAAAGTTCTCTCACAGATGCCCTGCTGAACCGGCTGGGCCATCGCGTGCGCACGGCGGCACTCGATTTTGTGAGCTGGGGACCATCGGCTGGCGTGCTTCTTCTCTTGGCGACGATGTTGGCGATCGCGCTTACGAACTCGCCGCTGGAGCAGGTGTTCGATTGGGCATGGGATCAGAAGCTTGGGCTGGCGGTGGGCAACCTAGGCTTCCAAATGTCGCTGCGCCACTGGGTGAACGATGCCTTGCTGACGATCTTCTTTCTCGTCGTCGGCCTTGAAATCAAACGCGAGTTCACCGTCGGTCATCTCGCAGGGCCACGTTCGGCAGCGCTGCCGATTGCGGGGGCAATTGGCGGAATGATTGTTCCGGCCGGAATTTATATGACTCTTATCCCGCAAGGTGGCTGGGCGCATGGGTGGGGCGTGCCCATGGCGACGGACACGGCGTTTGCCCTCGCGCTGATCGCGATGCTGGGTTCGCGCGTGCCTGTCGAGTTGCGCATTTTTCTGACGGCGGCTGCCATCGTAGATGACATTGGCGCTATCGCTGTCGTCGCGGCTTTTTATTCAGATGACTTGCACCTGGGATCTCTCGCTGGCGCCGCAGTAGTGGTCGCCGGCCTTGCGTTGCTCAATCGCGCCCATGTGTATCGCGTGACGCCGTATGCGCTGCTGGGCGTGGTCCTTTGGGCCTGCGTACACGCCAGCGGCCTGCACGCGACGCTCGCAGGGGTCATTCTGGCCCTATTTATCCCGACACGTCCGCCCGCGGATTTGCGGGGCCTCATGATTCAGGCAGACACCATCATCGCGGCCGAGGCGCAGCAGGCCGGCGGCGTCCTGCGGCATGGTCCATCCACCATGGCCATGCGGACGCTCGATGACATTTTTGATCGCATTGAATCTCCGGCAGATCGCCTGTTGCGGCACGCCGGCGCGCGATCAAGCTATGCCATTCTTCCATTATTCGCCCTTGCGAATGCGGGCGTGCCCATCTCCCATGATCTTTGGAGCAGTCACCAGCTGCTCTTTGCGGCGATCATGGCCGGGCTGATGATTGGCAAGCCGCTGGGGCTTGTTTCCGTTGCGGCACTTGCCGTTGCCTTGCGTATTGCCGTGAAGCCTAATGCCTATTCCTGGCTTCAGCTTGTGGGAGCCGGTGCGCTTGCAGGCATCGGCTTCACCATGTCCCTGTTCATTGCCGGGCAGGCATTTCCAAATCCTTCGGATTTTGGCGCGGCAAAAATCGCCGTTTTTGCGGCTTCCGCTATTTCGGCGATTGTGGGCACAGTCATTCTATTGAGCACGAAAAACCCGGAGGAGGACTCGGAAGGCGAGCCCAATAATGGGGTCTCTTCGCCCGACGACGAATAGTACGTTGGCTTTTTCTTTTTGCGGGCGGATCAAATGACCCGCCCTGTTTCGTCGTCGATAAGGTGCATCTGACCGAGATTGGCCGCCAACTGCATCGGCGCATTTTCGCGCGCGCCCGCGTCCGGATTGACGCGCGCACACACCTGGGTGCCGTTGACGGAGAAATAGACCAGCGTCTCCATGCCCATCGGCTCGGTGACTTCGATATGCGCCTCGAATGGCGCAACATCGGGCCCCAGATGGGGCCGCATCTCCGTGATGTGCTCCGGCCGAAGGCCAAGTAGCAATCGGCCATTGCTCTTGAGCGACTGATAACGCGCGCGGCGGGAGTCGGGGATGGGCAGGCTGAGCTCAGGCGTAAGGCGCACGCGAAGCTGCCCGTTTGTTTCCTCCAGCTCGCACGGAATGAAATTCATCGCCGGTGAGCCGATGAAGCTCGCGACAAAGCGGGTTGCCGGGTTGTGATAGAGCTCCTGTGGCGTGCCAACTTGCTCGATACGCCCCTGGTTCATGACCACAACGCGATCCGCCAGCGTCATAGCCTCGACCTGATCGTGCGTAACGTAAATGGTCGTCGTGCGGACTTTCTGGTGCACCTTCTTGATTTCGGTGCGCATTTGCACGCGCAGCTTCGCGTCGAGGTTCGACAGCGGTTCGTCGAACAAAAACACCTTCGGATGCCGGACGATGGCACGCCCCATGGCAACGCGCTGGCGCTGACCGCCCGAAAGCTGCTTGGGTTTGCGGTCTAGCAGATCCGCAATATCGAGAATCCGCGCAGCTTCCTCGACCCGAGCCTTGATTTCCGCTTTCGGATAGCGCTTCAGCCGCAATCCGAACGACATGTTTTCGGCGACAGTCATATGCGGATAAAGCGCATAATTCTGGAACACCATCGCAATGTCCCGGTCCTTCGGCGGCACGTCGTTCACCACATCGCCGCCGATGCGGATTTCCCCGTCCGTAATGTCCTCAAGCCCTGCGATCATGCGTAGGGTAGTAGACTTTCCGCAGCCAGACGGTCCAACGAGCACCACGAATTCCTGGTCGGCGATGTCGAGGTTGATCCCGCGCACAGCCTCGACGTCGTCGTAGCGTTTGACCACGTTGATCAGGTTCACTTCGGCCATATTCGCATTACCCTTTCGTGGCGCCGGCAGTGAGCCCGGCGATGTAGTAGTCCATGAGGAAGGCGTAGATGATGAGCGGCGGCGCGGCCCCAAGCAGCGCGCCCGTCATGATCTGCCCCCAATTGAAAACGTCGCCCTTGATGAGCGTCGTGATGATGCCTGCCGGCAGCACGAGCTGGTCGACCGACGTGGTGAAGGCGAGGGGATAAAGGAACTGCGCCCACGAAACCGTGAAGGCGAAGATCGTCGCCGCGATGAGCCCTGGCAGGGCCACGGGAACAAACACCAACAGCAGTGTCTGTAGCCAGCTTGCCCCATCGATGATCGCCGCCTCATCCAATTCCTTCGGAATGGAGGCGAAATAGCCAATCATGATCCAGGTGCAGAACGGTACTGTCAGCGTTGGATAAATGATCAGCAGCACCCACCAGTTATTGATGAGCTCAATGCCTGTCCAATCCCGGAATGTTGCGAACATCTTGAAGAGTGGGATGAACAGCAACGTTTCCGGGATCAGGTAGATCAGAAACACGCCCGTTGCGAGCGTCGTTGATCCCCAGAAACGCATCCGCGACAGGGCAAAGGCTGCCGGCACGCTGATCAGCATCGTGATGATGACCACGATCACAGAAACCAGCGCAGAATTGCGGAAAAACCGGAGATAAATGTCCTGGGTCAGCAGCTCCTTGTAGTTATCGAGGGTCGGTTCATAGACCCACCAGGGATTTATCGCCGCCGAAATCTCCGCGCTCGTCTTGAGCGAGGTGATCAACATGTAAATGGGCGGCAGCAGGAAAAAGATCGCAAATAGGATCAGGAAGAAATAGGACCAGCGCAAAGCCCATGCGCGGTCCCGTTTGATGCTGCCGTACTTCGGCCGGGCACGAGCCGGCAGCGTTGCTGTATCGACCGTGCTCGCCATCACACTTCACTCCCCCGGCGGGTAATATCCCGCAGGATGAAAATTGCCGCGATTGTCAGGATCGGCACCATGAAGAGCGACACGGCTGCTCCGAGCGGAAGGTCGCCGCCGACGATGCCGAGTTGGAACGCCCATGTTGCGAACACGTGCGTCTGATCGACGGGCCCGCCGGCTGTCAGAATGCGCACGATGTCGAAGTTCGCGAACGTGACAATGAGCGAGAACAGCGTCGTGATGGCGATGATGTTTCGCATCATCGGCAATGTGATGTACCAGATCTTTTGCCACCAGTTGGCGCCATCAATTTCTGCCGCTTCGTAAAGCTGTTCCGGCACGGATTTCAGCGCGGCGAGATACATGATCATGAAGAACGGCGCGCCGATCCAGACATTCACAAGAATGACCGACAAACGCGCCCAGAACGGATCGCCTGTCCATGGAATGGGATCAATGCCGAATTTCGCGAGCACCCAATTGAAAGCGCTATAGGACGGATCGAAAAGCCAAAGCCAGCCAAGGCAACTCATTGCCGGCGGAATGACCCACGGCACCAGTAGAACGCCGCGCCAGAGCCGTTGCCCTTTCGCTGGAATGTTGTGCACGAAATGGGCGACAACGAAGCCGATGAGGGCCTTCAGGATGACGGCGGTGATGGCGAAAATGCAGGACTGCTTCACCACCATCCAGAACGTTTCGCGCTTGAACAGGAAAAAGAAATTCCCGAGGCCAACGAAACGCTGCATCGACTTGTTGAGTGTCGCGAGGTGCAGCGAATAGAACGCAGGATAAAGCACAAGCACTGCGATCAGCAGGATCAGCGGCAGTGTCATGAAGAACGCGATAGTCGATTTGCGCTGCATGACCCTGCGGAGGGAAGTCCGTCGCACGCTGGCTGATGATCGTGTGGTGCTCAATGCGGCTTCCGCCATGAAGGGAATCCTCCATCCAGAGGGGAACGGCTAATGCGCGCACCGCGGTGGTATGCGCGCGATGCGCCAATCCACTGGGGATTTTGGGAGCCGGCCCTTTGGCCGGACCGACTCCCGGCCTTCATCAGGTGCGCATGAAGCCTTCGAGCTCGCTCTCGGCCCAGGACAGGACGTCCTCCATCTTCTCGCCGCGGGCGTAGCGCACGACCATCTTCGTCATCAGACCCTGGCTGTAGATCTGGACGGCGATCTTGTGCGGCGTCGGCGCCGCCGCGATGGACAACGTCTGGTGCCGATGCGGATCGGGGTAGTGATAGAGCGTTCCCTTCGGCGGGCCTTCCTCGGCCCAAATCTTGAACGATGTCAGCTTCGCGTAGGCCGGGAGGTCGTAGCCGGCGCTGGCAACCACGGCGCGTTCGACGGCCTCAGGCTGCGACAGGTGCACCAACAGACTCTTCGCCGCCGACTTGTTCTGCGAGAAGCTCCAGATGCCCCAGAAGTAGGGCAGGAACGGCGCGTAACGACCCTTCGGCCCGGCGGGCATGCCGTGCGTCCAGCACTTCTCCGCGATTTGCGGGGCATCGCGCTTGGCCACGGCCCAGGCGCTCGGCGGGTTCATGACGAGCGCGCCACGGCCCGAAACCAGCCATTTGTTGTTCGACGAGTCGTCCCACGCAGGCACATCGGGTGGCAGGAACTCCATGAGCTTCTTGTAGAAGTCGAGTGTCTGCCGGACCTCATCGCTCTTGACGGTGATGTTTTCATTCTGGTCGACCAGCACAGCCCCGAAGGAAGAGAAGATGGCGCCGGCGGTGTCCACCGAGTCCGTCGTGGTGCCGAGGCCAATGCCGAACGGGTAGCCGGCCTTGTGACAGGCCTCCGCGGCCTTCAGGAAGGTATCCATGGTCCAGTCATCGGCCTTCGGTGCCTCACCTGCCGGATACATGGCCTGTACGTCGATACCGGCATGCTCTTTCATCAGGTCGATGCGGGAGCAGGGGCCCTTGATCTGGCTGCCCTGCGCGGAGGGCACTGCGACCCATCTGCCGTCGATGTGGCCCAGGTATGTGACGGTATCGTTGACCTCGCCGTTCTGCTTGATGAGCTCGGTCATAATGTCATCGACCGGCTCCAGAAATTCGGCGTTGTTCGCTGGCTCCCACGTGGGGAAGGCGAGGATGTCGTGGCCTGATCTTGCTTGGCGCTCAGCAGCGATGGTGAGCAGGTTCTTGTTGCCCTGGGACGGGATGAAGTCCATCTGGACTTCAACTTTTTCCTTTTCGGCCCACTCGAGAACGATTTTCTTAGTTTCTTCGTTAGCACCCGGGACCCAGTGATCCCAGAAACCGATGGACAGTTTTCCGGCCGCATGGGCGGTGCGGATGTAGGGGGCGGCGAGGACTGTCGCTGATGCAGCCGCAGTCGCGGTTAAGAAGCGGCGGCGCGTAAGCCGGGACTTGCGCATGGGGTTTCCTCCAAATCATTGCCAACACCGTGTCTCGACGTGGCGACGCTGTTGAGCCCGACCTAAGGCCATGCTCTCGCGTCTTTCTTGTTTGAGGTGGCTACAACCACCGGATGCTGCTTTATGCAGGCGCGACAAAGGTAGCTGACGGATGCTCCGCAAGGCAACAATTGGTTTGCGTCGTCAGCTTGAAAACGGCGTAACTGTGGACACGGTGTTGGCTCACCCTACCCGCTCAGGCCGGCGGGGCAGTTTCCTTATTCTTTCCGCCACTTGGATTCCTTCTCGGTTCCGTCTATCACGCCCGCGACGGGTGCCTGGCTCCGCCCGGTGCCGCCAAGTTTGTTGAAGCCCGCGCGATCTGGTGAGAGCGATATGAAGAAAATCAAGGTGACTGGAACCGTCGTCGAGCTCGACGGCGATGAGATGACCCGCATTATCTGGAAGCTCATCAAGGAGAAGCTGATCTACCCCTACCTTGATATCAACCTCGAGTATTACGACCTCGGCATCGAGAACCGCGACCGCACCAACGACCAGGTCACGATCGACGCAGCCTACGCCATCAAGAAGCACGGCGTCGGCGTGAAGTGCGCCACCATCACGCCCGACGAGGCGCGGGTGAAGGAGTTTGGCCTCAAGGAGATGTGGAAGTCGCCGAACGGTACCATCCGCAACATCCTCGGCGGCGTCATCTTCCGCGAGCCCATCATCTGCAAGAACGTGCCGCGGCTGGTACCGGGCTGGACGAAGCCCATCATTATCGGCCGTCATGCTTTCGGAGATCAGTACCGGGCCACGGACTTCAAGTTCCCTGGCAAGGGCAAGCTGACCATCAAGTTCGTCGGTGAGGACGGCACCCTTATCGAGAAGGAGGTGTTCGACGCGCCGGGGGCGGGTGTCGCGCTGGCGATGTACAACCTGGACGAATCGATCCGGGACTTTGCGCGTGCCTCGTTCAACTACGGCCTGGCGCGGAACTACCCGGTCTACCTGTCGACCAAGAACACGATCCTTAAGCAGTACGACGGCCGCTTCAAGGACATCTTCCAGGAAATCTACGACAACGAGTTCAGGGCGGAGTTCGAGAAGCGCGGCCTGTTCTACGAGCACCGTCTCATCGACGACATGGTGGCCTCGGCGCTGAAGTGGTCGGGCGGCTACGTCTGGGCCTGCAAGAACTATGACGGTGACGTGCAGTCCGACACGGTCGCCCAGGGCTTCGGCTCGCTTGGCCTCATGACCAGCGTGCTGATGACGCCCGATGGCAAGACGGTCGAGGCCGAGGCAGCCCACGGTACCGTGACACGTCACTATCGCGAGCATCAGAAGGGCAAGGAGACCTCGACCAACTCCATCGCCTCGATCTTCGCCTGGACCCGCGGCCTCGCGCACCGCGCCAAGCTCGACGACAACCCCGAGCTGGCAAACTTCGCGCAGACGCTGGAGCGGGTCTGCATCGAAACCGTCGAGTCCGGCTACATGACGAAGGACTTGGCACTCCTCGTCGGCGCCGACCAGAAGTGGCTCTCCACCACCGGCTTCCTCGACAAGGTGGACGAGAACCTGCGCAAGGCGATGGGCGTCTGATTAACGCAATCAACCCTAGAAGAGGGGAGTAGGGCACGAATTCGCCCTACTCCCTACCTCCGTAATTCACTGGACCGCCTGGTTTCGTTGGCACGCCCTGCCTTCTCAGTTGGCTCGCGCTGAAGTCTTGGTCGGCTCTTCGAGTTCTAGAGCCGAGAGGTTAGCAGGCGCGAACCTCCCTACAGAAGCAGTCTCCAGGGAGACCTCCTGCATCTGAACTAGGAGGCCTGCCAAGCGCCATTCTCCATTGAAGGTTTCAAAGAGCATGTCGAAATTGATTTGCTCAGGGCGCGTTTCAATGAAGCCGGTTAAGCGGAGTCGACCCGTCTCGTCGATAGTGGGCTGATTAGTCAAGTTCGGACTGAAAAACAGAATAGGCGAAAAATCGTATTTCTTGTGTCGAAGGTCCGCGAACGACTCAGCAAGGTCCGAAGCAGAAACGCTCGCCTGAAAAGTCGGACTACCTAGATCGCGCAAAACAGTATAATTACCTCTCAAATTTCGCTTGGGAGAGTGCGATCAGCGTCGTCCTGATCAGCATGTCTGCTTTGTAATTGTCTCGAATGAAGCTCTGCTGGCGGAAAGGTTGCGTTGTCGGCCTTAGCTCGTTTTGGGCTAGGCCTTTCCTGGTTGGAGCGCTAATCACAAGAACAATAGCTAAAAATGCTAATAATGGCATTCTAAATAAGTTCATCAATTTTCAAAAACAATCCTGGATCAAGCGTCTTGTTGAATACCTTTCCAAAACACTGATTATGTCAATATAAGAGCTGTGGTTATCCGGAGAATGTAAACTCCGCCGGAATTATATCCAGCGGAGCAAGTGCAGACCATATACACGCTAGCGTTCAACCTGTGGGGCGGAGTGAACCTAAACTGAGGCGAATTTGGGATATCGGTTCTGATGAGCTAGTTCCACATCGGCTCACCACTTCCGATTCTCGCCGAGGTGGCCCTCCTCAGTAAACTGGCGACGGCCGGCGGGGCTTACAGACTAATCAGCCGTTGGACTGGCGGCGCCTCTCGACAGGCACGGCGATAACTTCGCCCTTGGAGACCGTAAGCGCCACTTCTCCGCGCTTCAGCTTCAGCGCGTCCTCGCCGAAAAGTTCACGGCGCCAGCCGCGCAGGGCCGGCACATCCGGCTCGTCCTCAACCGCGATACGTTCGAGGTCGCTCGTATCGGCGATGAGCTTGGGAGCAACCCGGTTGCGGGCGGCGGCTGCCTTCAGCAGCACCCGGAGAAGCTCGACGAGAGCCGTGGCCTCGGCCGGAAGCACCTGGGCTGCGGGCATCGGCGGCAGCGTTCGAGGGTCGCGTTCGAGGCCGCGCTTCACTGCTTCGATGATTTCCTTGGCGCGGGCCGAGCGGGAGAAGCCCTCGCTCAAGGTCCTGAGCTCGGCGAGCTGGGCGGTGTCGGTCGGGGCCTGATTGGCAATATCGTAGAGCGCCTCGTCCCGCAGGATGCGCGAGCGTGGCACGTCCTGGGCCTGCGCCGCCTGTTCCCGCCACGCCGCCAGCTCAATAAGCACAGCGAGCGACCGGCGGTTCTTCGCCCGCATCTTGAGTCGCTGCCAGGCATTCTCCGGCTTCGAATCGTACGTGGCCGGGTCGGTGAGGGCGGCCATCTCTTCATCGAGCCAGTGGACCCGCCCCGTGCTTTCGATTTCGGTTTTCAGCTGCCGATACACGTCACGAAGATGGGTCACATCGGCCAGCGCATAAGCGAGCTGCTTCTGGGTGAGGGGGCGACGGCTCCAGTCCGTGAACCGTGACGTCTTGTCGACGTCCTTGTTCGTCAGCTTCTTGACGAGGTTGCCGTAGCTTACCGACTCGCCGAAGCCGCAGACCATGGCGGCGATCTGCGTGTCGAATGTGGGGTGCGGGATGAGCTTCGCCTTGGCGTAGATGATCTCGATGTCCTGCCGGGCCGCGTGGAACACCTTGACCACGCTTTCGTTCGCCATCAGATCGTAGAAGGGGCGCAGGTCGATGCCCGGGGCGAGGGGATCGACGATGAACTCATCTTCCGGTCCGGCCAGCTGGATGAGGCACAGGACCGGCCAGAACGTCTGCTCGCGAAGAAACTCGGTATCGACGGCAACGAATGGATGCCGGGCCAACCGGGCGCAAGCTTCAGCAAGGTCTTGGGTTGAAGTGATGACGCGCATTGATCGGGCCCTATAACCCAGCAAGGGCCAATTGTCGCCTCCCTTGTGTGCCGCATCCCATGCCGATAAACCGTAGCCGGCACTGAACGGTCGGATCGAAGTTGGACGTAACGAGGCGTGTCATCTGGGGTCAGGCGCTCCGCCATGGCCCGAGCTTGACAAGCCTGGGGCCACGTGCGCTTTTCCGGCACTCCTGAAATTTCGTGAGCGCGGGCAAGACGGTCAAATGGCTGAAGACAAGGTGAGCAGCACTTCGGGCGGAGTCGCTGGCGGAGCTGCCGGTGAGCCCCCGATGCACCGCTATCGTACGCACACCTGCGGCGCACTCCGTAAAGGCGACGTGGGGCGGATCGCGCGGCTGTCGGGCTGGGTGCACCGGGTGCGCGACCACGGGGGCGTGTTGTTCATCGACCTGCGCGACCACTATGGCATCACCCAGATCGTGGCGGACCCGGACAGCAAGGCCTTCAAGGCGGCCGAGACGGTGCGTGCCGAGTGGGTGATTCGCGTCGATGGCCTTGTTCGCGAACGGCCGGAGGGCACGGTCAATCCGGATCTGGCGACGGGCGAGATAGAGGTTTACGCGCACGAGATCGAAATTCTCTCCGAGGCCAAGGAGCTGCCGGTCCCGGTTTTCGGGGAGCCCGACTATCCGGAGGACCTGCGCCTTACCTACCGCTTCCTCGACCTGCGGCGCGAAACGCTGCACAATATCATCATGAAGCGGTTGGAGATCACGCGGTCGATCCGCCGTCGGATGCACGAGGCCGGCTTCAACGAGTTCCCGACACCGATTCTTACGGCTTCGAGCCCCGAGGGGGCGCGCGACTTCCTGGTGCCCAGCCGCCTTCATCCCGGCAAGTTCTACGCGCTGCCGCAGGCGCCGCAGCAGTACAAGCAGCTGCTGATGATTTCGGGCTTCGATCGGTACTTCCAGATCGCGCCCTGCTTCCGTGACGAGGACCCACGCGCCGACCGCTTGCCGGGTGAGTTCTACCAGCTCGACGTGGAGATGAGCTTCGTCGAGCAGGAGGACGTGTTCCAGACCATGGAGCCGATCATCCGCGGCATTTTCGAGGAGTTCGGCGAGGGCAAGCCGGTTACGCCCGTGTTTCCGCGCATTCCTTACGAGGAGGCGATCCGCAAGTACGGCACGGACAAGCCCGACCTGCGCAACCCCATCGTCATGCAGGACGTGACGGAGCATTTCCGCGGATCAGGCTTCAAGGTCTTCGCCAACATGATCGAAAAGGACCCCAAAGTCCGCGTCTGGGCAATTCCGGCGCCGGGCGGCGGCAGCCGAGCCTTTTGCGACCGCATGAATTCCTGGGCGCAAGGCGAAGGCCAGCCGGGCCTCGGCTACATCTTCTGGCGCGAAGACGAGGAAGGCGGCGCCGGCCCCATCGCCAAGAACATCGGACCGGAGCGGGCGAGCGGAATCCGCGATCAGCTGGGGCTGAAGGTGGGCGATGCCTGCTTCTTCGTGGCGGGTGATCCTGCACGGTTCTACAAGTTCGCCGGCCTTGCCCGCGATCGCATCGGGCGCGAGCTGAATCTGATCGACGAGAACCGCTACGAGTTCGCGTGGATCGTCGACTTCCCGTTCTTCGAGTGGAACGAGGAAGAAAAGTGCATCGAATTCGGGCACAACCCGTTCTCGATGCCTCAAGGCGGCAGCGCGGCTCTCGATGCTGCGACCACTGTCGAAGAGCAGCTCAAGATCAAGGCTCACCAGTACGATCTCGTCTGCAACGGCTACGAGCTGGCGTCTGGTGGCATCCGTAACCACCGGCTCGATACGATGGTGAAGGCTTTTGCCATCGTCGGCCTGAGTGAAGAAGAGGTGGAGAAGCGCTTTGGGGCTCTCTATCGCGCCTTCCAGTACGGGGCGCCTCCGCACGGCGGCATGGCGGCTGGCCTTGAGCGCATGGTCATGCTGCTGACTGGCGTGAAGACGGTTCGCGACGTGGCTATCTTCCCGATGAATCAGCAGGCCAACGACTTGCTCATGGGTGCGCCGTCAGAGGTTACGCCGAAGCAGCTGCGCGAACTGCATATTCGTCTCGCGCTGCCGGAGCGGAAGGCGTAAGCCTGCGAGGCTTTGGAAAACACTAGCCGTGAAGCCGGAGCCTCCGGTTTCACCGCTTTGCAACATCTGAAATCAGCCCTGTTGATTTGCTGCCCGCGCGGAGGCAATGCAGCCACCGCCAGACACTACGGCTGCGGCCGAGTTCTCGCGATCAGATATCCAAATCCTTCGCGAACGGAGCGCGCTCCTGGATGAAGCGGAAGCGGGCCTCGGGCTTGGAGCCCATGAGGGCGTTCACCGCCTCAGCGATTGCGCTGTGGTCGCCGTCGCCCAGCTCAACGCGAAGCAGCGTGCGCCGCCTCGGGTCCATGGTCGTTTCTTTGAGCTGCTGCGCGTTCATCTCGCCGAGACCCTTGAAGCGGCTGATCTCGACCTTGCCGCGACCATTGAAAACCGTGCGCAGCAACTCTTCCTTGTGCTGATCGTCGCGCGCGTACGCCGTGACGTTGCCCTGCGTGATCTTGTAGAGCGGCGGCACGGCCAGATAGAGATGTCCGTTCTCGATGAGCTGCGGCATCTCTTGATAGAAGAAGGTGATGAGTAGCGAGGCGATGTGTGCGCCGTCGACGTCGGCGTCGGTCATCACGATCACGCGCTCGTAGCGCAGATCCTCCTCGCGATACTTCGACTTGGTCCCGACACCGAGCGCCAGGATCAGATCCGAGAGCAGCTGGTTCTGCGCGAGCTTTGCCGAGGAGGCATTCGCGACGTTGAGGATCTTCCCGCGCAGGGGGAGCACAGCCTGCGTCTCCCGCTCGCGCGCGCTCTTCGCGGATCCGCCGGCCGAGTCACCCTCGACGATGAAAATCTCCGTGCCTTTGGCAGATTGGATGGTGCAGTCGGCGAGCTTGCCGGGCAGCCGGAGCTTGCGAGTGGCGCTCTGACGGCTGACCTCTTTTTCACGGCGGCGCTTCAGCCGCTCCTCAGCCTGCTCAATCACCCACTCGAGCAGTCTTGTTGCCTGGGCGGGTGAGTCGGCGAGCCAGTGGTCGAAGGCATCGCGAACGGTGTTTTCGACGATGCGGGCCGCTTCTTGCGTCGCCAGCTTGTCCTTGGTCTGACCCTGGAACTCCGGCTCGCGAATGAACACGGAGAGCATGGCGGCCGCCGTGCCCATCACGTCATCGGCCGTGATCTGCGCCGCACGGCGATTGCCGACGAGCTCGCCGTAGGCGCGAAGGCCTTTCGTCAGCGCCTGACGCAAGCCTTGCTCGTGGGTACCGCCTTCCGGTGTCGGAATGGTATTGCAGTAGGAGTTGCAGAAACCGTCCTCGTCCGCCAGCCATGCAATGGCCCATTCGACGGAGCCATGCCGCTCCTTGGTTTCAACAGAGCCCGTGAAGATGTCCTTCGTGACGAGCGTGCGGCCGTTGATCGTAGCGAGCAGGTAATCCTTCAATCCGCCCGGGAAGTGGAAGACAGCCTCGGCCGGCGTATCGTCCTTGATGAGGGACGGATCGCACGACCAGCGGATTTCCACCCCGCCGAACAGGTAGGCCTTGGAGCGGGCCATTCGGAACAGCCGCGCTGGTTTGAAGGTCGCGCCCTTGCCGAAGATCCGCTCGTCCGGCTTGAAACGCACCTTGGTGCCGCGCCGGTTCATGATCGAGCCGAGCTTCTGCAACTTGCCCTGCGGCTCCCCGCGGCTGAACACCATGCGATAGAGCTGTTGGCCGCGCGCGACTTCCACCTCGAGCAGCTCAGAAAGGGCGTTCACGACAGAGACGCCAACGCCGTGCAGGCCGCCCGAGGTGTTGTAGGCCTTGCCCTCGAATTTGCCGCCCGAGTGCAGGGTGGTCATGATGACCTCGAGGGCGGACTTGTTCTTGAACTTGGGGTGCGGGTCGACCGGGATGCCGCGACCGTTGTCGGTCACCGTCAGGAAGCCGTCGGCATCGAGCCGCACCTCGATCCGGTCCGCATAGCCGGCCACCGCCTCGTCCATCGCGTTGTCGATGACCTCGGCGAAGAGGTGGTGCAGGGCGCGTTCGTCGGTGCCGCCGATGTACATGCCAGGGCGACGGCGCACCGGCTCAAGGCCTTCGAGCACCTCGATATCTGCCGCCGTATAGCTCTCCGACGCGTCGATGATCCTGCGGGCGCGCCCGGTCTTGTCGTTCATCTCTTTCTCAAGCTTTGCGAACAGATCGCGTTGAGACTGAGCCATGCGCGGTGAACCTCGCGGGTGGACGAGCAGCACATCGGCACGAGCGTCCCCGGCCTCATGCCGGCGAATCTCACGCTAAATTACCTAGGCGTCCCTCGCACATGGCAGCGAAGCTGACAAGCCGCAGCGGGGTCACGCCGCGCGGGCTCGGGGCCAGGCGTGGCTTGCCTGCCCTTCGGCCTACTCCACGGCGACATTGTCGATGAGACGTGTCTTGCCAAGCCAGGCTGCGGCGAGCACTCGTAGCGGCCGCTTGGCTACGTCATCGACGACGCTGAGCGTTTCGGCATCCCGCACTTCAAAATAGTCGACCCTGAAACCGGCGGCGGTTAAAGTCTCCCGGCCCCGGCCGGCAACCGCGGCGATGGGCGAGCCATCGGCAATCTCACGGGCCGCTTTCACAAGTGTCTGATAAATCAGGGGGGCCTGAGACCGCTCTTCCGCAGTCATATAGGCGTTGCGGGAGCTCATCGCGAGACCATCCGGCTCCCGGACGGTCGGGTGGCCCACGATTTCTAGCGGCAGATTGAGGTCGCGCACAACCTGGCGGATGACGCAGAGCTGCTGGTAGTCCTTCTCGCCAAACACGGCGATATCAGGGGTGACCTGCCCGAAGAGCTTGGTGCACACGGTTGCGACACCGGTAAAGAAGTGCGGGCGGTGATCTGCCTCGAGGCCAAGCGCCGCCCCCTTGGGGACGATCTCCGTCGCAAAGCCCGGCGGGTACACCTCAGTCACATCAGGGATCCAGGCCAGATCGCAGTTTACCCCAGCCAGCTTTTCGAGATCGCCCGCTTCATCGCGCGGATAGCTGGCAAAGTCCTCGTTCGGGGCAAACTGTGTGGGGTTCACGAAGATCGAGGCGACTGCGCGATCACACTTGGCCCTCGCCATGCGGACGAGCGCGAGGTGACCCTCATGAAGCGCGCCCATGGTCGGCACGAGCCCCACGGTTTGCCCTTCACGCCGCCATCCGCGGATGACTTCCCGCAGCTCCACCAGGGAGCGCACCACCTTGACTTTAGTTGGAGACACCAGGTTCACCCCGTAACAGTCGCCTTATTTTGCGGTGCGCAAAGTCCTTCGCTACAACCTGCTCGTCAAGGTGGCGATATAGCGTTTCCGGCAGTCAAACGGCGGCCATTTATCGTGGAGTATTGCCAAGGTTTGCTTCCGACAGGAAAGCCCCGATCTGGTAATAAGGACTCAGTTCATTCTGGCAGGGCGACGCTCCATGTCCAATCCGACCGTGACCGCTCCACCTCAGGACTCGACACAGGTCATCCCACCGCGAGATGAGATCGCGGCCTACCACCTCATGGAGGAACCACGGCTCGTCGGAGCGCTCATCGAGCGAGCCATTTTCTCCGAGGACGAGCGGCGGCGCATCGCGGACCTCGCCCGGAGACTGGTCCACGCAGCTCGCGCGGGGCGACACAAGTTTTCCGGCATCGACGCCTTCATGCTGGAGTACGGGCTCACCAGCGAGGAAGGCGTCATCCTCATGTGCCTCGCCGAGGCGCTGTTGCGCATTCCGGATGCTGAAACCGCCGACAAGCTCATCGCGGAGAAGATCGGCGGCGGCCAGTGGGAGAAGCACCTCGGTCATTCCGACAGCCTGTTCGTCAATGCCTCGACCTGGGGGCTGATGCTCACAGGCCAGATTGTGAAGCTGCGAGATGCCAACAAGGAGCGGCCTTCAAACCTGCTGAAGCGGATGGTGGTGCGGTCCGGCGAACCGGTGATCCGCCAGGCCCTGCGGCAGGCGATGCGCATTCTGGGCAACCAGTTCGTCCTGGGTCGTACCATCAAGGAAGCGATCGAGCGTGCCGAGCCGATGGAGGCGAAAGGCTATCGCTTTTCCTACGACATGCTCGGCGAGGCGGCGAAGACCGCCAAGGATGCGGAGCGCTACTTCCAACGATACATGGACGCGCTCGAGGCCGTCGGGAAGGCGGCTGGGCCGATGGTTTCCCAGCATCCCGATGCCCTCATGGCGCGGCCGAGCCTCTCGGTGAAGCTCTCGGCCATTCATCCGCGCTATGAGCCGGGAAAGGAGCTTCGGCTCACTCGCGAGCTGCTACCGCGCATCGTGGAGCTTGCCGCGGCAGCCCGCGCCCGTGGCATCGCCATCACTATCGACGCCGAAGAGCAAGATCGGCTCGATCTGTCACTCGATCTCTTCGCGCGCGCTCTGACCGATCCCAAGCTCGAGGGTTGGCACGGTTTGGGCCTTGCTGTGCAGGCCTACGGCAAGCGCGCCATTCCGGTGCTTCGTTGGCTACGACGGCTCGCGCACCGCACGGGCAAGCGGATCCCTGTCCGCCTGGTCAAAGGCGCTTACTGGGACAGCGAGATCAAGTGGGCGCAGGAACGTGGGTTTGCGGATTATCCGGTCTTCACCCGCAAGCTGCACACGGACGTTTCCTATCTCGCCTGCATGCGCCTGCTGCTGTCCGACCAGCAGGCGTTCTATCCTCAGTTTGCCACCCATAACGCGCACACGGTTGCCGCTGCCTATGTGGCGGCGGCGGACGCGCCTTACGAGTTCCAGCGTCTCCACGGCATGGGCGAGGCGCTCTACGAGGAGGTCGTAGGGCCTTCCAAGCTCAACCGTCCGTGCCGCGTCTACGCGCCTGTCGGAGGGCACGAGGATCTGCTCGCCTATTTGGTCAGACGGCTGCTCGAGAACGGCGCCAACACCTCGTTCGTGAACCGGTTGGCCGACGAGGAGGCTCCCGTTGCCGAGATCATCCGCGACCCGGTGGAAGCGGCCGAGCGGGAGCGGGAGATGCCGCGGGATTCAATTCCCAGTATTCCACTGCCGCCTGATATTTACGGACCTAACCGGCGCAACAGCCTTGGCCTGCCTTTGAGCGAGCCCACCGTCCGCGCGGCCGTGCAGGCCGAAATGGCAGCGGCCCTCGAGCAGAGGTTCGCCGCTGGCCCGATCGTCAATGGTGCAACGATCGAGAGCGGCGAGGAGCTGGTGGTTTCCTGCCCGCACGATCACCGGCGCGAGCTCGGCACCGTATGTCTTGCGGATCAGGACACGGTCGAAGAGGCCATCGTCAGCGCCATGGCTGCGGCCCACGACTGGGACAGGCTCGGCGGAGAGGCGCGCGCAAAGATTCTGGAAAAGGCGGCCGATTTGCTCGAGCGCGATCGATCCAAGCTCATGGCGGTGATCGTCGGCGAGGCGGGCAAGACGCTGGAAAACGCGCAAGCCGACCTCCGCGAGGCTATCGACTTCCTGCGCTATTACGCCAACGAAGCGCGGCGCCTCTTCTCGCATCCCATCGAGCTGCCGGGCCCAACAGGCGAGCGGAACACGCTGGAGCTACGAGGCCGTGGTCCGTTCGCGTGCATCAGCCCGTGGAATTTCCCCATTGCCATTTTCACCGGGCAGGTTGCGGCGGCACTGGCCGCGGGCAATCCCGTGCTCGCCAAACCGGCGGAGCAAACGCCGCTCACTGCCTATCTCACGACGCGCTTGCTCCATGAGGCGGGCGTCCCGCCGAATGTTCTCCACCTGTTGCCGGGCGCAGGTGATGTTGGCGCCATGTTGGCCAAGGACCCGCGCATCCAGGGCGTCGCCTTCACCGGTTCGAATGAAACGGCATGGCACATTCAGCGTGCCCTTGCCGATCGGCGGAGCGCCATCGTGCCGTTCATTGCGGAAACGGGCGGCATGAACGCGATGATCGTCGACTCCAGCGCGTTGCCGGAGCAGGTGGTGCGCGATGCTGTGCGCTCTGCCTACGACAGTGCCGGCCAGCGGTGTTCGGCTGCGCGCTTCCTGTTCGTGCAGGAAGACGTTGCCAAGCGCGTGATTGATATGCTCGTCGGCGCCACCGAAGAACTCGATGTCGGCGATCCGTTCGAATACGCGACCGATGTTGGGCCGGTCATCGACGAGGCCGCGCAGGACATGCTCGATGCCCACAAGGCCCGCATGTATCGCGAGGCCAAGGTGCTCGTCGATCTCAAGCTTCCCGAGCGCTGCCGGTACGGTACCTTCGTCACGCCGGCGATCTTCGAGATCGACCGGATTTCGCGCGTCGAGCGCGAGGTGTTCGGCCCCATCCTGCACGTCATTCGCTACCAGCAGGGCCATCTGGACAAGGTGATCGACGCGATCAACTCGACCGGTTACGGCCTGACGTTGGGATTGCACAGCCGCATCAGTGCGGTGGCCGATTTCGTGGCCGAGCGGGCGCGTGTGGGCAACCTCTACGTCAACCGCAACCAGATTGGCGCTGTGGTCGGCGTGCAGCCGTTTGGCGGCGAGGGACTGTCAGGCACAGGGCCCAAGGCCGGCGGACCGCACTATCTGCTCCGCTTTGCGACGGAGCGCGTGCGTAGCACGGACATCACGGCGACCGGCGGCAACGTGCAGTTGCTCGGCCTCGGAGTCGATTCCTCGGCGACGGCGAAGGACTAAATCAGCCTTCGCGGGCGCGGCTGAAGTTGATCGTGATCAGTCCAATGATCACGAGCGCGCCGCCGACGGCGTGGAACCAGGCCAGCTCTTCGCCCACGAGCGCGACGGCCATGAGCGCTGTGTAAAGCGGGCTCAGGCTTAGCGCGGCCGAGGTGAGGATCGGGCCGGTCCGCCGAATGGCCTCGTTGTAGGAAAGGTTGGCGCCTACGCTCGCAATCAGCACCAGTGCTATGATCCACATCAAGGCATGGAAATCGAGCTCGGGAAGGCCGGCCCTCAGCGTTTCAATGCCGGCCACCGGTACGAACGCGACTGAGCCAGCGAAGCTCATGACAGTAAAAAGCAGGAGAGGATCGAGCTCGGTCGCGCGACGCTTCATGGCGACCGTGTAGACGGCCCAGGCGCTCATGCCGGCAAGAGCCCACAGGTCGCCGACGGCCGGCTTCACGGCTATCAGCTGGGCGAGCTCTCCGCGTGTGACGATGACGACGGCGCCGAACAGGCAGATAACCACGCCGCCAATGAGGACGAAGCCTGGGCGTACCTGACGGGTAGCAATCTCATACAGAACGACGAGCGCGGCCGTGCACGTGTAGATAAGACTGACGTTCGTTGCCGTGCCGACCTTGGAGCTTGCATAGGCCGCGTAGCTGCAAAAGCCCATGCCAAGGGCGCCCAGAAGCGCGACGCGCCACCACTTCTGCCAGGAAAAGCTCTCCAATCGCTGCAGGCCCATGACGATGGCCACGAGTGCTCCCGCTGCCAGCCAGCGGACAACGGTGAGCTGGCCTGGCTCAAATGCTCCCGCGAGGGCGCGTCCCACGACCGGGTTGAGGGCCACGGCAGCCGGCATGAGAAGCAAGAGAAGGAATTTGACCATCGTGATGCTTTTGTTTGTGGGGAGCGCGTTGATTGGCAGGTGGTCGGATGCGGCGGGCTGGTTGTTCAGAATTCGGCAAATGGCCACCTATAGCAGAAACTGACAAAATCGAGCGGCCGATTACACAGCTGGCGAGCAGGATAATGAAGGACCGCAGTTCACCGGCCAAAGACGCGGAACGAACCGAGCTTCCGACCAGTCAGCCCGGCGGAGCAGTAGACGAAGTACGTGGCAAGTCAACGCCCCCGGCTCGTTCCTCCGAACGGGAGGTGGCCGAATTCATCGCACGCATGAAGTCTTTGGCGCCTCAGACAATGTCCGGGCGCGGACGACTCATTTTTGCGATGGACGCAACCATGAGCCGCCAGCCGACCTGGGACATGGCGTTGGGTATCCAGGCCGACATGTTCCGGGCGGTCAAGGAGATCGGCGGGCTTGATGTGCAACTCGTCTATTTCCGCGGTGCGGGGGAGTGCCGGGCTTCCAAGTGGGTTTCCGATCCCGAGGCGCTTGCCCGGCTAATGACGACCGTGTCGTGCCAGGGTGGGTACACGCAAATCCGCAAAGTCCTGTCCCATGCCCGGCAGGAGGCCGAAAAGAAAAAGGTTAACGCGCTCGTCTACGTCGGCGACTGCATGGAGGAGAATATCGACGATCTTTGCGGCCGCGCGGGCGAGCTGGCGCTGCTTGGCGTGCCCGTGTTCCTGTTCCAGGAAGGCTACGATGCGACGGCCGAACGCGCATTTCGCGAGATCGCGCGCCTGACGCGTGGCGCCTACTGTCGCTTCGATGCGGGCTCGGTTGCGCAGCTGCGCGAATTGCTATCGGCGGTCGCTGTCTACGCGGCGGGAGGCCGGGCTGCTCTGGAGCGGCTTAGCCATCAGAGCGGCGGTGGAGGCGCACGGCTCCTGCTGACGCAGATGAGATGAGAGAACGGGGGGTATGCAGTACTTCCTTCTCGGGCTTGCGGCGCTGTTGCTGGTGATGCTGGCGCTTCGCGGCTTCGCGCAGGCGGACGTGAGGGCAATAGCGCGGCAGATCCGCGTCGTCGTTGGCGTCGTCTCGCTCGCGGCGGCTGCGGCGCTGATGTTCCGCGGTCTCGGCAGTTGGGCCGGGCCGCTCGGCGCCTTTGGGCTATGGATGCTGTTCGGCGGCAGTGGGGCGCCAATTGGCGGCAGGGCTCAGAAGTCGCCTGGACAGACTTCCCGCGTCGTTACCGATTATCTCGAAATGGAGCTCGACCACGACACGGGCGCGATGTGTGGGCGGGTACTGAAAGGCAGCTTCGCAGGCCGAGCGATAGAGGATCTGAGCCCCGCGGAGTTGGCTTCGCTCTGGAAGGAGTGCCGGTTCGAGGATCCGCAGTCAGCCCAAATCATCGAGGCTTATCTCGACGCCGCTCATCCTTCCTGGCGGGACGACATGGCACAGGGCGAAGGGGAGAGCAAAGCTTCCGCGGCCGGCGGGAAAATGAGCCGCGAGGAAGCTTACCGGATCTTGGGCCTTGCCCCCGGAGCCAGTGAAGAGGAAATCCGCCGCGCGCACCGAGAGCTGATGCTCAAGTTGCATCCAGATCGCGGCGGCTCAAGCTATCTCGCCGCCAAGATCAACGAGGCAAAGGACGTTCTGCTCGGCCGCTGAGAGCGGTTAGCACTACTCAGATTTCGTCACAAAGCAGTCGATCTTCCGGCGCCGTAGCTGCTCACAGGTCGAACGCGCAGCTTGCGGATCGAAGCCGGCGAACCGGGCCCGGAATACCTGGCGCGAACCGCTCTTGCCAGGAACCGTGATAGGGGACGCCTCCGCCAGCAGGTTGTGCGCCTTCTCCAGCGTCGCGATCAGCGCCTTTTGTGCTTCCTCTGGCGAGGAATACGCGCCGACCTGGATCTGGTAGCCACTCGCAGTCTCTTGGACGCTTGCGGGCGTGGACGAGGGAGCCGGTGCCGGCCGCAGCGCTACCGGAACAGGCCGTGGAGGCTGAAATTCGGTTTTCGCCGGGCGGACTGGCTGGCTGATTTCCGGGGCGAGCGCCGCTGTCATCGTCGCCGGCTCGTTTGTGAGGTCGGCATTTCTCGCGAGCATTTCGGCCTGCGCCTGCAAGGTGGAAGGTGGTCGTCCCAGAATAATCCTGCCCTCAGCTTGCTCTTGTTGGATCGCTGGAGCTGGCTGGGCCGATGGCTGGGCAGAGGAAGTGCTTGGCAGGACGTTGATCGGCCGGACCTTCGCTATCGAGATCTTCGGCGCCTCCGCCGTGAAAGCTGAAATCGTGGGAGTGACGTGGCGAGCTGGAGCCACGCCCGTAGTCGCAGCATTGGCCGTGGGCGGCGCTGGAGACTTGTCTGGGGTTGAACGCCGTGTGGCGGGTACCGGCGCCGGCGGCGCCGCGCGGTAGAACGCCACCACCGGCTTGCGAGTCTTTTTCGTCGAAGCCTTGGGCAGGGTCCGGTCCAAAAGGGCCCGCATCTCCGCATTGCGGCTCGCCGAGCTCCGGCCGCCGAAAACCGCGGCGACCACGTGCTTGCCGCCTCTGCGGACGGAGCTGACCAAGTTGAAGCCTGACATGCGGATGTAGCCCGTCTTCAGGCCATCCATGCCGGGGTAGGTCCGCAACAGGGCATTATGGTTTCGGTAAGTCCGGCCGCGGAAGGTGAACTGACGCGTCTTGAAGAAGTGGTAGTGCTTCTCGAAATCATCGTAGAGGCGCAGCGCCAGGGTCAGCATGTCCCGCGCCGTCGTCACTTGCTCCGGGTGGGGCAAGCCGGAGGCGTTGCGGAACGTCGTTTTGGACATGCCGAGGAGACGGGCCTTCTCGGTCATCCTTCGGGCGAAAGCTTCTTCAGAGCCGGCAATGTGCTCAGCTACGGCCCGTGCGACGTCATTGGCTGACTTGGTTACCAACGCCAGAATGGCTTCGCGAACCGTGAGCTCTTCACCCGGCTTCAGCCCAAGCTTCGACGGTGGAGCAGCAGCGCCCCACGGCGTCATCTTGATCTTCGTGTCAAGCGACAGGCGCCCCCGCTCGATTTCCTCGAACACGAGGTAAAGCGTCATCATCTTGGTAAGCGAGGCGGGGTAACGTGGTTCGTCAGCATTCGACGCGTGGAGCACCGCGCCGGTGTTCGCGTCGATAACCATGGAGGCATGCTTCGCGGCATTCGCGTGCGCCGGGGCGCCGGCCAAAGCCATCCATACCGCGACTGCGAAGCAGACCACACGCAGCAACGAGGTTTGGCACTCAAAGCACTTCAGCCGCATTAACAACACCACCCGAACTCTTGCGGCCGCAAGACCATTGCTTCCGCTGGCAATGGCGGCGGGATCGCCCGCTCACCCCCTTGTCTCTTCTTGGACTTTCGGAGGACCGAAACAGCGGTTTTTGACGGCTTTGCGGCGTTCAGACGACCACCGTTTTGGGGCAGATCGACCGGAGGGAGCCTACGGGCAGGGTTGCTATGATCTGGTTAATGCCGTTGCCAGTACGAGCTGCAACTGACCTGAGTGCTCGACTTGACGTGGAATCGAGCGAGTTTATGTTGTGCAGTGCAAATAAGCGAGATTGCTCTCAGGCCCTCCGCACAGGAATGCGATATGGTCAACAACATGGACGTGCAGAAGCTTAGCCAGGAAAGCTTGGACCGGGCGATGCGCTGGTTCGGCGACTGGAACAAGAACTGGCAAGCTATCGCCAACGAGATCAGCGACTACAGCAAACGGTCATTCGAGCAGAGCACCAAGGCGTTCGAGAAGCTCCTATCTGCGAAGAGCATGGAGCAGGCGATCGAAATCCAGACCGACTATGCCCGGCGCGCTTGCGAGGACTACCTTCAGGAGATGACGAAGTTGGGCAACATGTACGCCAACTTTGCGAAAGAGGTTTACAAGCCCCTTGATACGGGCAACTGACCTCTCCACGTCTAGGAGGAGAACCTTCCTCCGCATTGCCGCAAGCCAGTGGTGGGCTCGGCGTCGGGGCCGGGCCTTTTTTATGCCATTAGGCAAGCATCATCGTTGGGAGTGGATCAATTCGCAGCAAGATCGCGTATAATACTTCCCGACCGGGGGTTGCCGCGAAGGATTCGTCACGTAACTTAGACTCCGGAACTTTGACTTCATTGACGACTAATGCAGGCAGGGACGCTTCAGACGCGGAGCGTGTGGAGCAGATGACGAAGTTGATCGCTATGGCAGGTAACGGCGGGCCGGATCGGGGCGGCGACGAGGAAGGTCGTACGGGCATCGTCACGAAGACCCGGCCAAAGACGAAGCGGCCGCACCTCTACAAGGTGCTGTTGCTCAACGACGATTACACGCCGATGGAGTTCGTGGTCCACGTGCTCGAAAGGTTCTTCAACAAGCCGCGGGAAGAGGCGACGCGGATCATGCTGCACGTCCACCACAAGGGCGTCGGTATGTGTGGCGTCTACACCTACGAGGTGGCCGAGACCAAGGTGACGCAGGTCATGGAATTCGCGCGTCAGCATGGCCATCCTCTTCAGTGCACCATGGAGAAGGAGTAGGTTTCCCTTGCCATCGTTCTCACAGAGTCTCGAAGCCGCCCTCCATCGGGCGCTTGAATACGCCAACGAGCGTAAGCACGAGTACGCCACGCTGGAGCATCTTTTGCTCGCGCTGATCGACGACCGCGACGCCGCCAGTGTCATGCGCGCGTGCAACGTCGATCTCGATGTCCTGCGGAACCGCCTCATTGAATATCTGGACACGGAGCTTTCGTCTCTGCGCGTGAATGGTCCGTCGGAGGCTCAGCCGACGACGGGCTTCCAGCGGGTTATCCACCGTGCAGTTGTCCACGTCCAGTCGTCGGGCCGCGAGGAGGTGACCGGCGCGAATGTGCTCGTGGCGATATTCGCCGAGCGTGAGAGCCATGCCGCGTACTTCCTGCAGGAGCAGGAGATGACGCGGTTCGATGCCGTCCAGTACATCAGCCACGGCATCGCCAAGCGGCCTGGCATGTCGGAGCCGCGGCCGGCCCGCGGTGTGGATGAGGACGCAACGGACAGCGACGGCAAGAAGCCGGGCGCCGATGCGCTCAACACCTATTGCGTAAACCTCAACAAGAAGGCGCGCGAGGGACGCATCGATCCGCTCATCGGCCGCGAAGCCGAGGTCCAGCGCACCATCCAGGTGCTTTGCCGCCGGCAGAAGAACAATCCGCTGTTCGTGGGTGATCCAGGCGTCGGCAAGACGGCGATTGCCGAGGGCCTTGCGCGCAAGATCGTGCGGGGCGAAGTGCCGGACGTCCTCAAGAACGCGACCATTTTCGCGCTCGACATGGGCGCGCTGCTCGCGGGCACCCGGTATCGCGGCGACTTCGAGGAGCGGCTCAAGGCCGTGATGAAGGAGATCGAGAACTATCCGGGTGCGATCCTTTTCATCGACGAGATCCACACCGTCATCGGTGCCGGCGCCACCTCTGGGGGCGCGATGGATGCCTCGAACTTGCTGAAGCCGGCCCTCCAGTCGGGCACCGTGCGCTGCATCGGCTCCACCACCTACAAGGAGTACCGGCAGCACTTCGAGAAGGATCGCGCGCTGGTTCGGCGCTTCCAGAAGATCGACGTGAACGAGCCGACAATCGAGGATGCGATCGAGATTCTGAAGGGCCTGAAGCCGTACTTCGAGGAGTACCACAAGCTCAAGTACACCGACGACGCCATCAAGGCGGCTGTCGAGCTGTCGGCCAAGTACATCCACGACCGGAAGCTGCCCGACAAGGCGATCGACGTGGTCGACGAGACGGGCGCCTCGCAGATGCTGCTGCCCGAGGGCAAGCGGAAGAAGAAGATCACGGTCAAGGAGATAGAGGCGACCGTCGCCACGATGGCACGCATTCCGCCCAAGACCATCACGAAGAGCGACGCTGAGGTTCTGGCCAACCTCGAGCGAGATCTGAAGCGCGTCGTCTTCGGGCAGGATAAGGCCATCGAAGCTCTGGCCGCCGCCATCAAGCTGGCGCGTGCTGGCCTGAGGGAGCCGGAGAAGCCGATCGGCTGCTACCTGTTCTCAGGACCGACAGGCGTCGGCAAGACCGAGGTGGCGAAGCAGCTCGCAAAGCTGCTCGGCGTCGAGCTCCTGCGCTTCGACATGTCAGAGTACATGGAGAAGCACACGGTGTCGCGGCTCATCGGTGCGCCTCCGGGCTATGTGGGCTTCGACCAGGGCGGTCTGCTCACCGACGGCGTCGATCAGCATCCGCACTGCGTGCTGTTGTTGGACGAGATCGAGAAGGCCCACCCCGATCTCTACAACATCCTGCTGCAGGTGATGGACCACGGGAAGCTCACCGACCACAACGGCAAGCAGGTCGACTTCCGCAACGTCATCCTGATCATGACGACCAACGCGGGCGCGGCCGATTTGGCGAAGCCGCCCATGGGTTTCAACCGCGCGAAGCGCGAAGGTGACGATCAGGAGGCGATCAACAGGTTGTTTACGCCGGAGTTCCGCAACCGGCTCGACGCGATCATTCCGTTCGCCGGTCTGCCGCCTGAGGTCATCTACAAGGTGGTCGAGAAGTTCATCTTCCAGCTCGAGGCGCAGCTCGCGGATCGCGGCGTGACCATCGAGCTCACGGAAGGGGCGACCAAGTGGCTGGCCGAGAAGGGTTACGACGACAAGTTCGGCGCCCGTCCGCTGGCCCGTGTGATCCAGGAGTACGTCAAGAAGCCGCTTGCGGATGAACTCCTGTTTGGCAGGCTGCAGCACGGCGGCACCGTGAAGGTGCTGGTTACCGGCGAAGGCGCTGAGCAGAAGCTCGATTTCGAGATCATCCCCGCCGAGCCGAAGCCTCCCAAGGCCAAGGACGACGATGAGGACGATGATCTTGAGGAGGACGAGGAGGAGAAGGCGCTCATCGAAGCGGCGGCGCCACGCAAAGCTCTTCCTGGTCCCAAGGAGAAGCGCGAGCGCAAGACGACTGGCACCGTCCCGACGGTTCCTCGTAAGCCGGACTAAATCGTCCGGATTTCAACAGCAGAACGCCCTCTCCCGATGCTCGGGAGAGGGCGTTTTGTTTGAAGGTGCGCTGAATCTCGGAGATATGACAGACGCGCGCCGCTACGCGCAGTTGTGTCGTGGCGCGCTAGGTCGCTAGGCAAAAAAAGAATGCCGGCGTTTTGCCGGCATTTTTCTCGTCTCTTATCCAGAACTTATAGCCGGTTCGATATTTCCCGGGAGGTGCCGTTGTCTTCCAGGCTGCTGACCTCGAGGAAGTCCTTGTAGATCCAGCCGCGCTTGCCTTCGTAGACGACCTCGCACCAGCCGTTGCAGGAGATGACTTCGATCGGGCTGCCACCTGATACGATGGTCACGACGGGCTCGGACGTGTTTGGGCCGGCGCGCATGTTGACGTCCCGCTTCACCACGGCTTCGCGAGCGGGTTCAGCCGGTGTTGAGGGCTCGACGATCGTGTCGAACTTGAGCTGGATTTCGTTCGATGGTTTCGGGTTTGCCGTGTTTTGCGGTTCTACGCGGACGGGCGGTGGCGCAGGTTGTGGTTCGACCAATGCGGCCGTTTCCGTTGCCGGTTCGGTTTCCGGGCTTTCGAAAACCTGGGCGCCCGGAATTACAGGCGCGGGAGCGTCTTGCTCAGGAAGCGTTGTGGACGGAAGGTTTCCAACACTCTCGTCGACCTTGGCGAGAGTTACGCTCTGATCAGACGTGCTCTCTAAGGGGCTCTCGGTTGAAATGCGCGGTGCCGTCCCCTCGATGAGGGTTCCGGCCAATTGCGGTTGAGGCTGAGAAGCTTGCCGAACAACGGCATCGGCCAACCGCGACTGAAGCTTCGTTGGGACCGACACGGGCTCTTCATCCGGGGAGGCGATGGTTGGAACGCTGTCTGCCGAGCTCAGATAGCTCGCAACGGCAGTTGGTTCGCTGAAGCCTCCAAACAGGACCATGCCACCGACGGCGACAGAAGCGCCAAGTCCCGCTGCGAACCCGATGAACCGGCCTGAAAGCAGAGTCGATGGATTGATCAGCGGGAAAGCGGGTTTGTCGAACTCCTTGTCATCGTCTTCATCGAACGCGGGGGAGACTGACACGGTCTCTTCTTCGCGGGGCTGAGTGAGCACGTTCGGCAGCGAGCTGTACTCGATGCCCTGCTCGGGAGAGTCATAATACGAGTATGTCTCGTAAGGATCGGGCTCTTCCGCCGTGGCGTAGGAAGCAGGATCGCAATTGACCGGCTGCTCGAAGCTTGTCTCATCAGTAACGGGCGGCTCCGCAGGAGCTTCTCCAGCTGTCACAGATTCCGCTTGGGGTGCGGTGCCCGATGCTAAAGCGTGCTCCTGCTCGCCTGAATTTGGTGCAGCCTCTGTCGCCCGCCTGTGGCTCGTCGCATCGATTGCCTGGATGAGGGCTGCCAGCTGCCTCTGGAAGTCATCACCAGCCTCGGGCCCTGGGGGCGGGGTTTGCGCAGCTTGAACGGTATCGCGGCCGAAATTCCTGTTCGAGACCTGATGCTCGCGGCTGTCGTAGAGAGCCATCCCAGAAAGAGACTGGAGCCGTGCTAGAGTCATCGTACGAGTTCCACGCTGAAGTTTGACTGGAACGCGACGCGCGAATCCAGAACCGAATCACCATGCAGTTACCTTGGCCGTGGAATGAGACTCTCGTTGGCCGATAAGTGGGCTTGGTTGTGGACCACTCGTGATCCGCGAGTTTTAATGGTGCAAAACTCATGGTCCGAATGGGGCAACTCGCCAAATCTGGGCCTGCCGCTGGCGGACGGAGCCCGATGTCGCGGCGGTAGAGTGGTAGTGGGCAAGGATTGCCGCGCGAGGCTTGTAACTTATCGGGCGAGGCGTCATATTCCGCCTGGGAGGCTGGCGGCGGACGGTTCCCCCGCAAACCGGGTCAGGTCCGGAAGGAAGCAGCCCTAGCGATCAGGAATCGGGTCGTTCGTCAGTCTCTCGTGTTCCTGCCGCCTCCCCAGGGTGGCCGTCGGCGTCGGCACTCGGTAGCGTAGCTGGCCGCGGCTGGCACGCGAGCCGTCCTCAAGGTAGAAGAGCGAGGGGCGATTGAGAGGCCGATGGCGAACAGCACATCTCCTCCAACCGATCTGTTGGGTAACGAGACGCCGGCTGGCTCAGAGACGGGCAAGCCGTACGTTGTCCTCGCGCGCAAATACAGGCCCGAGACCTTCGATCAGCTGATCGGCCAGGAAGCGATGGTGACGACGCTCAAGAACGCGTTCGCCACCAATCGCATTGCGCAGGGCTATATGCTGACGGGCGTCCGCGGCGTCGGCAAGACCACGACGGCTCGCATCCTCGCGCGCGCTCTCAACTATTCGAAGCCTGGCCTGCCGGATCGGCCGACCATGGAGATGGAGGGCTACGGCGAGCACTGCCTGCAAATCATCCAAAGCCGCCATCCTGATGTGATCGAGATGGACGCCGCCTCCAATACCGGCGTCGACAATGTCCGCGAGATTATCGAGAACGCGCGCTACCGGCCCATTCTCGCGCGCTACAAGGTTTTCATCATCGACGAAGTTCACATGCTCTCGAAGAGCGCCTTCAACGCGCTGTTGAAGACGCTGGAGGAGCCGCCGGAGCACGTCAAATTCATCTTCGCCACCACTGAGGTCCGCAAGGTTCCGGTGACGGTGCTCTCCCGCTGCCAGCGGTTCGATTTGAGGCGCGTGGACGCTCCTTTGCTGGTGAAGCATTTCAAGTCGATTCTCGCGCAGGAGAATGCCGAGGCGGAGGATGAGGCGCTGGCGCTGATTGCGCGCGCGGCCGGCGGTTCGGTGCGCGATGGCCTGTCGATCCTCGATCAGGCAATCGCGATGGGCGCTGGCAAGGTTACGACGCCCGCAGTTCGCGCGATGCTCGGGCTCGCTGATCGCGGCCGCATCTTCGATCTGCTCGAAGCGCTGATGCGCGGCGCGGCGGGTGATGCTCTCCGGCAGCTCGAACAGCTGTATCGGGATGGCGGTGATCCAGCTCAAATCCTCGCTGATCTTGCCGAGGCTGTCCACGCCGCAACACGGATAAAGGTCGTTGGGCAGGACGGTGCGAGCGAAGATTTGTCAGCTGAAGATCGCAGACGCGCGGCCGCTCTCGGCGACCGGCTTTCCATCCCTGTCCTGACGCGCGCCTGGCAGATGCTGCAGAAGGGCTATGAGGAAGCCTCCCGTGCGTCCCAGCCGCTTCAGGCGGCCGAGATGGTCCTGATACGGATTGCGCATGCTGCCGACCTGCCGTCGCCGGACGAATTGATCCGTATGTTCGGATCGGGAAACGGGCAGGCGCGCGGTCCTGCTCCCGCTCCTCGACAAGAGACTGAGGGCATTCGCCTCGAAGTAGGTTCGGCACAATCGACGATGGCGAGCAAACCCGCTGCTGCGACCCCATCGCCTTCGCCTGCTTCAGCGCAACCGGCATCAGCGCCGTCTCCTCAGAAACAGCCGAGCAACTTTCAGGAGATCGTCGACCTGGCAGGCTTGCACCGGGATGCGCGGCTCAAGGTTCACCTTGAAGAGCATGTGCGTCTCGTTCGCTTCGAGCCCGGCCGGCTGGAAATTCACCTGATCGAAGGTGCACCCCAGGGTCTCGCAAACGAGCTGAGCGAGAAGCTCGCGAAATGGACGGGAAAGCGCTGGGTGGTGGCCGTAAGCCGCGAGCTTGGCGAGCCGCCGATCGGTGAGGTGCGGCGCCAGCGTGAGGCGGCGGAGCTGGCGGAACTCACGGCACACCCTGCCGTTCAGGCAATTCTGGACGTTTTCCCTGGTGCCGAAGTCAAGGCAGTGCACCCGTTGCCAGAATCGAAGCGGGATGAGAGCAAAGCCGGCTGACGAGGCACGCGGGCGAGAGACCCGCGACAACGGAGAATGACATGAGAGATTTGATGGGACTTATGAAGCAGGCGCAAGAGCTCCAGGCGCGCGTGCAGAAAATGCAGGAGGAGCTCGCGAACCTGGAGATCGAGGGCCAAGCGGGCGCGGGGCTTGTTCGCGTGACGCTCAACGGCAAGGGCGAGATGCGCAGGCTCAAGATCGACCCGAGCCTGATGAAGCCGGAAGAGACCGAGATTCTCGAGGACCTGATCGTTGCCGGCTTCCAGGACGCGAAAAGCAAGGTCGAGCAGGCAGTTCAGTCCAAGATGCAAGAAGTCACCGGCGGGTTGCCGCTGCCGCCCGGATTAAAGCTGTTCTGATTTGAGCACTCCACTGAGTTTCTTCCGAGAAGAAGGCGAGCGGGCGAATGCGCGCGGGCAGCACCATGGCCGGGCCTGAAATCGAGCGTATGATACAGCTTTTGTCGCGTTTGCCGGGGCTGGGCTATCGCTCGGCGCGGAAGGCGGCGTTGGCGTTGCTCAAGCGGCGCGAAGAGCTATTGGTGCCGCTCGCGCAAGCGCTGAACGATGCCGCCTCGAAGCTCGTTGAGTGCTCAGTCTGCGGAACCATCGACACCGTCGATCCCTGCAGCATTTGCCAGGATCCGCGGCGTGACCGATCGATGATTGTCGTCGTCGAGGACGTTGCTGACCTGTGGGCGCTGGAGCGCGCAGGCGTCACAAACGCCGTGTATCACGTTCTCGGCGGGCATATCTCGCCGCTGGATGGCATCGGGCCGGAGCGGCTCAACATCGGTCGGCTGATCGAGCGGGCGTCGCATCCGGAGGTGAAGGAGGTTCTGCTCGCCCTCAACGCGACGGTCGAGGGGCAGTCCACCGCGCATTACCTGACCGAGCAGCTTGAAGGCACGTCAGTCAGCGTCTCGCGCCTCGCGCAGGGTGTGCCTGTAGGCGGCGAGCTGGACTATCTAGACGAAGGCACCTTGGCCGCAGCCATCAAGGCACGTCAGCGGGTCTAAGGACGATAACGGCGGAAAGGATCGGAAGGTGCGTTTCCTGACACTCCGGAATGGTGCGCGTGTGCCGAAGCTCGGGCTCGGCACCTGGGGCATGGGCGAGCGGCGAAGCGACCGGTCCGCCGAAGTGAAGGCGCTACAGCTTGGCCTCGATCTGGGAATGACTCTCATCGACACCGCTGAGATGTATGGTGAGGGCGGCGCGGAGGAGGTGGTCGGCGAAGCCATCGCCGGACGGCGCGATAGCGTGTACGTCGTCAGCAAGGTCTATCCGCACAACGCTTCCCGAACAGGGGCTATCGCCGCGTGCGAGCGGAGCCTGCGACGGCTGCGGATTGAAACCCTTGATCTCTATCTCCTGCACTGGCGCGGCAGCATTCCGCTCTCGGAAACCGTCGAAGCGTTTGAGAAGCTAAAGAAGGACGGGAAAATTCGCGCCTGGGGCGTCAGCAATTTCGATCCCGGCGATATGGCCGACCTCGCGAAAGTTGCTCCCGCTGACGCCTGCGTTGCCAACCAGGTGCTCTACCACCTTGGTTCGCGTGGTATCGAATGGGATCTGCTTCCGGAAGCTCGCGAGCAGGGTGTTGCGATCATGGCCTATTCACCGCTGGACCAGGGCCGCATCCTGCGGAACAGCACGCTGAAATCGGTCGCTGACAAGTACGGCGTTGCGCCTTCAGCTGTCGCTCTCGCCTGGGTGCTCCGGCATGAGCACGTTTTCACGATCCCCAAGGCGGCAAGTCCGGAGCACGTTCGCGCCAATGCGGCCGCAGCGGATTTCACGCTGGATAAGGACGACTTGCAGGCCCTGGACAAGGCGTTCCCGCCGCCCAAAGGGCCGACACCGCTAGCGATGCTTTAAGGCAGAACGAGTGCCTTGGCGGACAAATTAAGGGAAACCGCACCGAGCGGTCAGCCGGCTGGAGGAAGCTGCCGGACGGGCGGTTTCCCGGCGACTCGCTATTGGGGACCCAGATAGCGGGTCGAATATCGAAGCTCAAAGCACCGGAACCTGTTTGTCCGAACATTGTGCAAGTACGAAGAGGCCGCCTTCGACCAGGTCGAGGGCGGCCCGAATGCCTGCAGATGCGTTGGATGCCGATGGCCCTCTGCAAAACACAACGCACTGCAGGCGCAGGGGTCGAACTGCTGATCGCAGCTGTGAACCATCGGGATCGCTCGCAATGACTGCCAGAAATCATGCCGATTGAGCCAAAACCCCTGCTCAATGGCGAGGCCGACATTAGGACCAAGGTACAGCCTTGCGCCTCCCCTATTTGGGGGATGACAACGAGATTTAGGACGGACTGTCCCAATCCGTGCACAGAAATGCGATGATCGGTGCCGAAACGCCTCAGTCGACGACCTGGAAACCCTTCCAGAACGGGTCGCGGTCGTCGACGAAGATGGTGTTGAAACCGGTCACCCGCGCCCAGCCTTCGATCGACGGGATGATGGCGTCGTAGTCGCCAAGCTTGGTCCGGCCCGCGATGCGGCCGATAAATTGCGAGCCGATGATGCTCTCGTGCACGAACTCATCGCCTTCTTTGAGTCGCCCCTGAGCCGCCCACTGCGCCATGCGAGCGGAAGTGCCCGTGCCGCATGGTGAGCGGTCGATGGCCTTGTCGCCGTAGAAAACGGCATTCCGAGCAGTGCTGTTGGGCTTTGTGGGCTTGCCGGTCCACATGACGTGGCTGAGGCCCTTGATGTCCGGCTTTTCCGGGTGAACAAACGAGAACTTCTCGCCGAACGTGCGGCGTACAATGGGGCTCAGGCGGAGCACCTCGCTGGGCGGCATGTGCTCAAGGCCGCGGAAATTCTCCTGCGGATCGACGATGGCGTAGAAGTTGCCGCCGTAGGCGACATCGACTTTCAGCACGCCAACGCCTTCGACCTCCGCTTCCAGTCCGGTGGCATGGAGGTACGACGGCACGTTGGTAATCCGCACCCAGTCGACATAAGGGCCGTTCTGGCCGTACTCCGCGACCACCAGGCCAGCAGGTGTATCAAGGCGCAGCACGCCCGGCGTGCGCGGTTGCACTAACCCGCGCTCTATGGCGATTGTCACTGTGCCGATAGTGCCGTGCCCGCACATGGGCAGGCAGCCCGAGGTTTCGATGAACAGGATGCCGACGTCGCAATCCTCCCGCGTCGGCGGCATCAGAATGGAGCCCGACATCATGTCATGGCCACGCGGCTCAAACATGAGGGCGGTGCGGATCCAATCGAACTCGGCGAGGAAGTGCGCGCGCCGCTCCAGCATGGTCTTGCCGTTGAGCGCTGGGGCGCCGCCGGCAACAACCCGAACCGGGTTTCCGCACGTATGACCGTCGATGCAGAAGAAGGTATGCGTGGCCATAGTCTTGAGGCTCCTGCTCAGAAACGCTGGGCGCTGTAGGGCGCGAGATCAATCATTGGTTCCTCGCCGGAAATGAGCGACCCAACCAGCTCCGCGGTCACTGCCGCCTGCGTCAGGCCGTGGTGCGCATGGCCAAAGGCATAGACCACCTTGCGGCTCCAGCGAGAGGTGGAGATCACGGGCAGTGAATCGGGCAGGGAAGGACGGCATCCCATGTAGTCGACGCGACCATCCTCCCGCAGATCGGGAACGAAGGCGTGGGCCTTCGCGAGTAGTGCTTCAACGCGGTTCCAGTTGGGAGACGCAGAGGTGCTCGCAAGCTCGACGGCGCCGCCAATGCGTAGCCCGGTTTTCAAGGGCGTGAGCACGAAAGCGTGCTCTTCGAACATGATCGGGCGAGTTAGCGAGATACCCGGATGCGTGATCGTCGCGTTGTAGCCCCGCTCCGTGTCGAGCGGGACCTTGTCACCCAGGCAAGCGGCCAGCGACCTGGACCATGCGCCAGCAGCTACAAGCACCCGATCAGCCGAAAGCGTCCGGCCTCCTTCCAAAATGACCACGGGCTCGTCGCCGCTCGTAATGGCAATCCCGCTGACGGTACCCTCCTTGAGTTCAGCGCCACGTTGGGCCGCAATGTCAGCGAGCTTCAGCGCGAGGTGGTAAGGATCGTTGACGTGGGCGACGCTCGGGTAGAACGCCGCGCGCTGAAAACGATCCGACAAGGCAGGCTCCAGCGCGCGGATGACCGAACCGTCGATCAGCTCCAGCGGAATGCCGAGCTCGACCTGCTTTTGATAGTTCGCCTTGTTGGCTTCGAATGTTTCGATGCTCTCGAAGACGTAGAGCATCCCGTTTCGATTGAATTCCCGCTGCAGGCCGAGCCTTGCCAGCAGCCGCTCCCAAGCGGGCAAGGCATGTAACTGGAGCGGGATAATGCCCGTCATCGACCGTTCGATCTGGGACGGCCGACTGGCAAAGAGAAAGCGCAGGAGCCACGGAGCTAGCCTAGGAATGTAGGCTGGCCGAATGGCAAGCGGCCCGACAGGATCGACGAACCAGCGCGCCGCCTTGAGGATCATGCCCGGAGTCGCGAGTGGCTGGATATCGACGTGAGCAATAATGCCTGCATTTCCACGCGAGGCCGCCGTCAGCTCTCCCCGATCAATAAGCGTGACCGTGTGCCCCCTATCGAGCAGCTGATGGGCGCTCGCCAGCCCGACAATTCCCGCTCCAATGATGATGACGTGCATACGAGCGGTTCCGCCTCTTTTCCCCCAAACGTCGCGAGCAGGCTCGCTATGGCGTTCTTGCCCGAGCGGGCGCCTGCTGTCGAGGTCTCATCCGATCATGCGGCATATTCGACTGCGCCGCCTCCGATCATCGGTTGACGACTTTTGGGCTGCGGCATGATATCGGTGGTGGCGGGCATCGCTCGGCGGGCCAGTTAAAAAAATTTTTGCTTTTGTAGCCCGAACTTATGCGGGGACGGAAAATGGCCAATACGACAAATCAAAAGCCCAGGAAGCTGCGTTCTCAGGCCTGGTTCGACAACCCGGACAACATCGACATGACGGCGCTCTACCTGGAGCGCATGACCAATTACGGCCTGACGATCGAGGAGCTTCAGTCAGGCAAGCCGATCATCGGCATCGCCCAGAGCGGTTCGGACATCACACCTTGCAACCGGCACCATCTGGAGCTTGCCAAGCGCGTTCGCGAGGGCATCCGTGAGGCGGGTGGCATCGCCTTCGAGTTTCCCGTCCACCCCATTCAGGAGACTCTGAAGCGCCCGACAGCAGCGCTTGATCGCAACCTGCAATATTTGAGTCTGGTCGAGGTGCTTTACGGCTATCCCATCGACGGCGTCGTTCTCACCACCGGTTGCGACAAGACCACGCCGGCGCAGATCATGGCCGCGGCGACCGTCGACATTCCGGCCATCGTCCTTTCCGGCGGGCCGATGCTCAACGGCTGGTACAACGGCGAGCGCACCGGCTCCGGCACCATCGTCTGGCTGGCGCGCGAGATGCTGGCCAAGGGCGAGATCGATCACAAGCAGTTCGTCGAGATGGTGGCCTCGTCGGCGCCGTCTGTCGGCCACTGCAACACGATGGGCACGGCCACCACGATGAACTCTCTCGCCGAGGCGCTCGGCATGAGCCTGCCGGGTTGCGCGGCCATCCCCGGACCTCACCGCGACCGCGCGCAGATGGCCTATCTCACGGGTAAGCGCGCTGTTGAGATGGTGTTCGAGGATCTGCGGCCATCGAAGATCCTCACCCGTGCCGCCTTTGAGAATGCCATCGTGGTCAACTCGGCGATCGGCGGTTCGACCAATGCGCCCATCCATCTCAACGCGATCGCGCGGCACGTTGGCGTCGAGCTCGACAACGACGACTGGGAGCGGATCGGTTACGACATCCCCCTCCTCGTCAACCTGCAGCCGGCGGGAGAGTACCTGGGCGAGGACTTCTACCGCGCTGGCGGCGTTCCTGCCGTGGTGGCCGAGCTGATCGAGCAAGGCAAAATCCGCGAGGACGCGATTACCGTGAACGGCAAGACGCTGGTCGAGAATTGCAAAGGGCGCTTCTCCACCGACCGGCGCGTGATCAAGCCCTACAACGAGCCGCTCAAGAAGCAGGCCGGCTTCCTCAACCTGAAGGGCAACCTGTTCGACAGCGCCATCATGAAGACGTCGGTCATCAGCGAGGAATTCCGGCAGCGTTATCTGTCGAACCCGAACGATCCCAATGCGTTCGAGGGCAAGGCGGTCGTGTTTGACGGGCCGGAGGACTATCACGCCCGAATCGACGACCCGTCGCTCGAGATCGACGAGAACACACTGCTGTTCATCCGCGGCACCGGTCCTGTCGGCTATCCGGGTGGCGCCGAGGTCGTGAACATGCGGGCGCCCGATTATCTGCTTAAGAAGGGGGTGCGGTCGCTGCCGTGCATCGGCGATGGTCGCCAGTCGGGTACGTCGGGCAGCCCCTCTATCCTAAATGCGTCGCCCGAGGCGGCCAACAACGGCGGTCTGGCGCTGCTGCGGACGGGCGACCGCGTGCGCATCGACCTCAACAAGCGGACGGCCAACATCCTCATTTCGGACGAGGAGCTGGAGCAACGCCGCAAGGAGCTGATGGCCAAGGGTGGTTATAAATATCCCGAGAGCCAGACGCCCTGGCAGGAGATCTTCCGCAGCCTCGTCGACGAGCAGAGCCGCGGCGCGGTGCTCAAGAACGCGGTGAAGTATCAGCGGATTGCCGAGACGAAGGGCATTCCGCGCGACAATCACTGATTGGAGACGTGATGGGACCGAAGGCGACGACCGCGACCATGATCTCGGCCATGCGGTACGACGACCCCGCGGCCGCTGTGGACTGGTTGTGTCGCGCCTTCGGCTTTCAGCCGCATGCTGTCTACAAGGACGACGCGGGCAACGTCGTTCATGCCGAATTGTCGTTTGGCAACGGCATGATCATGCTGGGCCCGAACATCGACAGCCCGTTCGGGCGCTTCATGACGATGCCCCAGGACACTGGCGGACGATGCACGCAGACGATCTACGTCATTGTCGATGACGTTGACGCTCACCACGCTCAGGCCAGCGCAGCCGGGGCGGACGTCGTCATGCCACTGAGGGATGAGTCCTACGGCGGCCGCGAATATTCCTGCCGCGATCCCGAAGGCCACATCTGGACCTTCGGGAATTATGATCCCTGGGCCATTGCCGCGAGCGTCTGAAGTCGGTCCACAAAGTGGACTGTTTCATTGTCAGGCGCTCATGAACTTAAGCAGGTCGTTGTTCAGCTGCTCGCGTGCGGTGACGGCCAATCCATGTGCGCCACCGGGGTAAACCTTAAGCTCGGCATTCTTCACGATCTTTGCCGAGGCTCGTCCGGCCGCGTCGATCGGGACGATCTGGTCATCGTCGCCGTGAATGATGAGTGTCGGCACGTCGATTTTCTTGAGGTCCTCGGTGAAATCGGTTTCCGAGAAGGCCTTAATGCAATCGTAGGTGTTCTTGAACCCGGCCATCATGCCTTGATGCCAGAAGCTCTCGATCGCTCCGGGTGAGACATCAGCTCCCGGACGATTGAATCCGAAAAACGGCCCGGAGGCCAAGTCCCGATAAAGTTGCGATCGATCCGCAAGTGTCGCCGCGCGCAGTCCGTCGAACACGCTGATCGGAAGGCCGCCAGGATTTTCCGGAGTCTGCACCATGAGTGGCGGCACTGCGCCGACGAGTACAACCTTGGCAACGCGGTCGGTGCCGTAGCGGCCAACGTAACGAGTGACTTCGCCGCCGCCGGTCGAATGGCCGATGAGGACGACATCCCGCAGGTCGAGCGCTTCAATGAGCTCGGCGAGATCGTCGGCGTAGGTGTCCATATCATTGCCGTTCCATGGCTGACTCGATCTGCCATGGCCGCGACGGTCGTGTCCGATGGCGCGGAAACCAGCGGAGGCGACGGCGTACATTTGGGATTCCCAGGCATCGGAATTCAGTGGCCAGCCGTGACTGAAAACGACCGGCTGCCCGCTACCCCAATCCTTATAGTAGATCTGAGTGCCGTCCCTCGTAGAAATCGTGGGCATCTAACTGCTCCCGCATGGCTTGTGTTCGCTCATGCGAGAAAACTTCGACTGGCGAGCCTGGTTGCAGTGCACATAGGCTCGACAGTCGATTTTTTCGGTGGGATCGCCAGCCAAGCTTATTCGGCGGCTGCTTGGGGCGGTTCAGCGTGCTCTCGCTCTTGTTCTTTGTTTTCCTTGCGAGGCTCCAGCGTGGCGGCAATCGCTTCCTCGACCCGCTCAATCCAGATGAACTCGAGGTTTCTGCGGGCTTCCTCGGGAATATCGTCGAAATCCTTGCGGTTGCGCGCTGGCAGCACGACGCGCTTGATGCCCGCACGCGCGGCTGCAATTGCCTTTTCCTTGATGCCGCCCACCGGAAGCACGAGTCCGCGCAGACTGATTTCACCGGTCATGGCGGTATCGTTGCGCACGCAGCGCTGGGACAGCAGCGAAACAAGCGCGACGAAAATCGTAATGCCGGCGCTGGGCCCATCCTTCGGCACGGCACCTGCCGGGACGTGCACGTGGATGTCGCTTTTCTCGAACCGGGCCGGGTCGATGCCAAGCTGTTCGGCGCGGTTCTTGACGATGCTGAGCGCAGCCTGCGCGCTCTCCTGCATCACCTCGCCAAGCTGGCCCGTTAGAATGAGCTTGCCCGAACCCGGAATGCGCGTGGCCTCGACGAACAGGATGTCGCCACCCACAGGCGTCCACGCGAGACCCGTGGCGACGCCGGGCACGCTGGTGCGCATCGCCACCTCGTTCTCGAACTGCGGCGGACCGAGGATGGCCTGCAAATCGCTTTCGTCGATCCGGATCGGACCAGTTTCGCCTTCCGCGATCCGAACGGCGGCATGCCTTAGGGCTTTGCCGATCTCACGCTCGAGATTTCGCACCCCGGCCTCGCGTGTGTAGTGATCGATGATCGCCTTGAGCGCTTCATCCGTGATCTCGACCTGTTCCAGTTTCAGACCGTTCGCTTCCATCTGCCGTCGGACGAGATAACGGCGTGCGATCTGCAACTTCTCGGTAGCCGTGTAGCCCGCCAGGCTGATGACCTCCATGCGGTCGCGCAGCGGACCGGGGATCGTATCCAGCATGTTCGCCGTAGTGATGAACACCACGCGGCTCAGGTCGAATGGCACGGCGAGGTAGTTGTCGCGGAAGGTGCTATTTTGCTCGGGATCGAGCACCTCCAGCAGCGCCGCTGCAGGATCGCCGTGGATGCCGGCGCCCAGCTTGTCGATCTCGTCGAGCATCAGCACGCAGTTGCGCGAGCCCGCCTTGCGGATGGCCTGGATGATGTTGCCGGGCAGCGCGCCGACATACGTCCGCCGGTGCCCGCGGATCTCGGCCTCGTCATGTACGCCGCCAAGGCTCACGCGCTGGAACTTGCGCCCCATCGCGCGGGCGATTGATTGACCAAGCGATGTCTTGCCGACGCCCGGAGGACCGACGAAGCAAAGGATCGGCGCCTTGCCCTGCGGTGCAAGTTTTCGGACCGCCAAATACTCGATGATCCGCCGCTTGACCTTCTCAAGGCCGTAGTGGTCCTCGTCGAGAATTTTGCGCGCTTCCTCAATATCGATTGGCGGCTCTTCGGGCAGCTTCCAGGGCAGCTCCACCAGCCAATCGAGGTAAGTCCGCACCATGCCGTACTCGGCTGCCGCTTCGGGCATGCGGGAAAGGCGGCGCAATTCCTTGCGCGCGTGCTCCTCCACGTCCTTCGGCATTCCCGCCTTGGCGATGGCCTGCTCGAGCTCGGCCATCTCCTGCGCCTTGGTGTCGTCCTCGCCCAGCTGGCGCTGGATCGCGGCCATCTGCTCGCGGAGTAAAGCCTCGCGCTGGCGCTGGTCGAGCGCCGCCTTCGTCTGACGGCTGATTTCCTGCGTGAGCCGCAGCACTTCGATACGGTGCGCCAGCAGCTTGGAGACCTTTTCCATGCGGACGGCCAGGTTCACCGTCTCGAGAATTTCCTGCTTCTCGGACGACGGAATGTCCATGTAAGCGACGGCGAGGTCGGCCAGCATGCCCGGCGAGGTCACCGCCTGAATGGTGGCGATCAGCTCCTTCGGTGCCTGCGGCATCAGCTCCAGTGCCTCGATCGCCTGCCGCTGCAGATGTAGGAAGCGCGCCTCGATCTCCGGTGTTCGGGTCTCCGCATCGGGGATGCGCAGCACACGCGCGACGAAATAGGGGTAGCCCTCCAGGAACTCCGTGACGTGGAAGCGCTCTTCACCCTGGCAGACGATGTGATGCGTGCCGTCTGTCCCGGTCACGAAGCGGACGATGTTCGCCACGGTGCCCATGCGATAGAGGTCGACGGGCTGGGGATCCGCCATCTCGGGATCGCGCTGCGTAAGCACGCCGATTTGCCGTTGCTCGCGGACCGCCTGCTGGATGGCCAGCACAGATCTCTTTCTGCCTACTGTGATGGGCAGGATGACTTTGGGAAAGAGCACCAGGTCCCGAACCGGAAGAATGATCAGGGTGTCGGGCGGCGGACTAGATTCCTGTGGTTGCTCAGGCGAAGGGCGAGAGGTCTCCTGATCGACCATCAAATCTCTCCCGTTTTCTTGAGGCGAAAGAGCAGGCAGCCCTGGCTCGAGGACCATCGGATGGCCTGATACTGGCCTTCCGGCAGGCTGACGCGGCGTTCGAAGCGCCCTTGTGGCAGCTCCACCCGATGGATTGCGGCGGTTCGAAAGGCTTCCGGCAGGACGCGGACGCCGGCCACGATCAGGTCGCCGCCCTGGATGACAGCCTGGACCTGGTCGGGATCGACCCCGGGCAGGGCGACAAAGACTAGGACTTCGTCATCCGTCTCGAGGATGTCAACTGGCGGCCGCCACGCGGGCTGCCGGGATGATAAAGGGTGAAGATCGAAAAGCTGCTGGTGCAATCGCTCTGCCCGCGCCAGCATCTCGCAGGCTTCTGACCACATCCAACGCGGGAAGTCTTTATCGTCCATTCAGCCCGTCCTGTGGGTCGGTGACACGTTATAGATAAGGTCTGCTCGCCTAGTTTGCCGGTGACTCAGCCGTTGCCTGGGTCCACGTCCTTATCGACGGAAACATCGGGCAGAGCGCCTGTCCCTGGTGTGGCTTCCGGGTCCGTCAAATCCGGCCGCGCATGGGGCCCGGCTGGATGCATAGGGTGCCCAGTCTTGCGCCGATCGGGCTGCGTCTGAGGCGCCTTCCGCTCTTCGTCCGTCTTGGCCTTGTTGCGGCTCATCTTGCCCGCCTCCTTCCGGATTTTTCGTATCCAGTTGGAACGTATGGCTGTCGGTATGGTTGCGACGCATGGCCATGCTTCGTTCTTAAACAGGCAGGCCGCAACGGGCGCTGAAGCGAACTTTGCCGGAACCATCGAGCAATCGCCCAGCTGGTGTGCCGGAACCCCGCGCGCTCGCCAGACGTTCTAGACCCAGGCAGTGTGCTGCATTGCGAAGTGATCGCGTCGGACGGTGCAGCTCCGGATCTTGAGCCGGAACGTACCGCGCGTAGCGGACGTTGCTCTGACGTACGTCAATTCTTTGGAGGCCGGCATGGATAGCCGAATATGGTGGTTAATTGGGGCGGTCGTAGTCGTCGTGTTGCTCGTCGCGCTATTGTTCCCGCGCGAGCCAGTGACGACAGCGACAACTCCTCCGGCGACGACATCGTCGCCTGAAAGAACTTCGCCGCCAGCATCTTCTCCGCCTACGACAACGAGCCCGACGACACCGTCGACTCCTCCGGCTGCCAGCCCGCCGAGCGGCGGTTCTGGTCAGCAGTAGCTCAAGGCGAAGGGACAGCAGTTTTGCGAGCCGCAGGCCGTCATGGCTTGCGGCTCGTTAGTGCTACGCCGGCAATGATGAGAATGAAACCGACGACGTGATACATCCCCAGCGGTTCTCCGAGCAGCATGATGGCCATCAGCGCACCGAACAGGGGGATGAGGTGCATGAAAATGCCGGCACGCACGCCACCGATCAGCTCCACACCTCGCGTGAAGCAGAGATAGGCGAGAATGCTGGGAAAAATGGACACGTACGCCAGCGCGAGAATGGTGAACAGCGTCGGCTGAACGAACTTGCCGAAAACGAACATTTCAACCAGCACAATCGGCAAATTGAATAATCCCGACGCCAGGAACATACAGAAAAGAAACGTGATCCAATGAATGGCAGGTCGCAGCCGTAAATAGGCTGTGTAAACAGCCGTAATCGCCATCGCAAAAAGGATAATCAAATCGCCCCTGTTGAGGCTCAGTGTCAGCAGCGTTTCCGGCTCACCGCGCGACACAATGACGAGCACCCCGGCCATTGAGATCAGCGTACCCACGATTTGAGGTGTGGTCAGCCGGTCCTTGAAAATGAGGACGCAGGCGATGGCGATGAGAATAGGGCCTGTCGAATTGAGGATGAGGCTATTAAGTGCTGTCGTATAATTCAGCCCGATATACTGCAGCGTATTGAATGCGCCGCCGCCGATAATCCCAAGAAAGCCGACGAAAAGCCATTTCTCGCGCAAAACGGGCCAGTCGCGCGCCAGGTGCGGCAAAGCGAAGGGCAGAACGATCAACGAGGCGAACGACCAGCGCAAGAAAGAGAGGGCCACGGGAGGAATTTCGCCGGCCGCAGCGCGCCCCAACACCTGATTGCCGGCCCAGAATAGGGCCATCAGTGTGAGGAGCAGGTACGCATTGTCAAAAGCCTTGCCGGCCAGCCTGCGAAGCATGAATTCCGCGACCTCTTCCAAAAGGCCCGCCACCTTCAGGCAGCGAGCCCCAATCAATTATTGCGATCTCGGATGGTTTGACGGCTACTTGCCCCACCTGAGCGCAAGCGGCGAGACCTGAGCCGCCAGCTCGAGAAGTTCAGCCCGCGTTGCCGGATGCAACGGCTCCAGCGGATGCCGTACAAAATCGCTCTTGATGACGCCGCCAGCCTGCATGACCGTCTTGGTCGCGCGGAGGCCGCACTGGCGGTTCTCGTAATTGATGAGTGGCAGAATGCGGGCGTAGGCAGCCATCGCATCGGCGCGACGGCCGGCGCGATAGTGTTCCAGGACAGGCTTGATGAGGTCGGGCAGCAGCGCGCTCGGCATCGTGCCCGTCGCACCGGCGTCGAGGTCGGCCATCAGCGTGATTGCTTCTTCGCCGTCGAGCGGCCCGGCGATGAGGTCGCCCCCCTGTGCTATGAGCGCCCGCAGCTTCGCAGCAGTGCCCGGCACCTCGATTTTAAAATAGCGCGCAAGCGGCACTTCCTTCGCCAGGCGGACCAGGAACGGTACCGACAGCGTCACGCCGCTGAGCGGCGCATCCTGCACGATGATGGGGATTTGGGCGGCATCGGCCACACGCTGGAAGTGCTCAAGGATGCCCTTTTCATCCGCCCTCAGCGTGGCGCCGTGATAGGGCGGCATCAGCATGAGCATGCTTGCACCGGCCTGGGCAGCGGCGCGCGCCCGGGCAGCCGCGATCTGCGTGCTGAAATGGCTGCATGTGACGATCACAGGCACACGGCCTCCCACGTGAGAAAGGCACAGCTCGACGAGCGTGCTCCGCTCTTCGTCCGAAAGGAGGAATTGCTCCGAGTAGTTGGCCAGGATGCAAATGCCGTCGACGCCTTGGTCGATCATGCAATCGAGCACGCGGCGCTGACCTTCGAGGTCAAGTTCACCCGTCTCGGTGAAGGGCGTAGGGGCAATGGGAAAAACGCCGCTCAGAGGCTCGGCAACTCGCTGCATTTGAATTGTTCCTCGTCTTTATGATTTGGCCGTTGGTGCCGGTGGGCAGCCATAGCACAAATATCGGCTGGCTCACCTACCTTCGTGCGCGGATGAGCCAGTCAGAACTTCCTCGAGACTGCACCACCCCTGTTGCGGATCCCGCTGACTGCGGTAACGTTCTTCGCACGTGCGAAAGGAATGCGAGACCATGTCGGGTGTGAGCCAGATCGAGGATGTCCAACCGGTGAAACGTGACAAGCCGTGGCTGTTCCGGACGTATGCCGGCCATTCGACGGCTGCGGAGTCGAACGCGCTTTATCGGCGTAACCTGGCCAAGGGGCAAACCGGGCTTTCGATTGCCTTCGACCTGCCGACGCAGACGGGCTACGACAGCGATCACGAACTGGCGGCTGGCGAAGTCGGCAAGGTAGGCGTTCCCATTTGCCACCTCGGGGACATGCGCACGCTTCTCGACGGCATTCCGCTCGATCGCATGAACACGTCGATGACGATCAATGCGACGGCGGCTTGGCTTTTTGCGCTCTACATCGCTTTGGCCGACGAGCGCGGCATTCCGCGTGACAACCTCACGGGTACTATCCAGAACGACATCATCAAGGAGTACCTGTCGCGCGGCACATACGTGTTCCCGCCGGAGCCGTCGCTTCGGCTGACCAAGGACACCATCGTCTTCTCCTGTCGCGAGGTGCCGAAGTGGAACCCTGTGAATGTCTGCTCCTACCATCTGCAGGAAGCCGGCGCGACGCCGGTGCAGGAGCTCGCCTATTCCCTCGCGACGGCCATCGCTATTCTGGATACCGTCAAGAATTCCGGTGAGGTCGATGCGGAGGCCTTCGAGGCGATTGTGGGGCGCATCTCGTTTTTCGTGAACGCAGGTCTCCGGTTCATCACCGAGATGTGCAAGATGCGCGCGTTCGTCGATCTCTGGGAGGAGATCACGCGCGATCGTTATGGCGTGAAGGATCCGAAGAACCGCCGCTTCCGCTATGGCGTGCAGGTCAACTCGCTCGGCCTCACGGAGCAGCAGCCGGAAAACAACGTCTACCGCATTCTGATCGAGATGCTGGCGGTGACGCTCTCGAAGCGCGCGCGGGCGCGTGCGGTGCAGCTTCCGGCGTGGAATGAGGCGCTGGGCCTGCCGCGGCCCTGGGACCAACAGTGGTCGCTCCGCATGCAGCAGATTCTCGCCTACGAAACTGACCTGCTCGAATACGAGGACATTTTTGACGGCTCGGTGGAAATCGCGCGAAAGGTCGAGGTGCTAAAAGAGGCCGCGCGGGCCGAACTCGCTGTCATTGAGCGCATGGGCGGCGCCGTTGCCGCCATCGAATACATGAAACGGCAGCTCGTGGAGAGCAACGCGGCGCGGCTCGCCAAGATCGAATCCGGTGAGCAGGTGGTTGTCGGCGTGAACCGCTTCGCCGAAACCGAACCGTCACCACTTTCCGCAGGGGAAGGAGCTGTACAACTCGTTAGCCCCGAGGTCGAGGTGGAACAGATCGAACGGCTGAAAGCGTGGCGCCAGTCCCGTGATGAGGTAGCCGTTGCGCGTGCGCTCCAGGAGTTGGAACGTGCGGCCAAGGAAGGCCGGAACATCATGGAGCCGTCAATCGCTTGCGCCAAAGCAGGCGTCACGACCGGCGAATGGGGCATGACGCTGCGCCGGGTCTTTGGCGAATACCGCGCGCCGACTGGCGTTAGTCTCGCGGCCGCTGAAGAAACGGCCGGGTTGGGGGCCGCCCGGGCTGCGGTGAGGGCCGCCGCCGAGCGCCTCGGCCGCCCCGTCAAATTGCTGATCGGTAAGCCGGGGCTCGACGGCCACTCCAACGGCGCTGAGCAGATCGCCGTGCGTGCGCGCGATTGCGGCATGGAGGTGGTGTACGAAGGCATCCGGCTGACGCCTGCGCAGATTGTGCGTGCGGCGTTGGAGGAAAGCGTACACGTCGTGGGGCTGTCGATTCTTTCCGGCTCCCACATCCCCCTCGTAAAGGCGGTTCTCGACGGCATGCGTCGGGAAGGCATCGACGATATTCCGGTGGTGGTCGGAGGCATAATTCCGCCAGAGGATGCCACAAAGCTGAAGGCCATGGGCGTCGCCGCCGTCTACACGCCGAAGGATTTCCAGCTCAACGACATCATGTGCGAGATCGCGCGTCTGGCAGTGCGTGAGCCTGCGGCGGCCTGAACTTCCCCGGCTGTCACTTTTTCTCGCCGCTGATTTCGACCGGCTCGCCCAGCGTCTCGCGGATGTAGAGCCGGCGAATGGCGACGTCCGTGACCACTGCAAGCGGATAGGCAAACAGCACGCCCAACGGACCGAAGATCACGCCTAGGGCGATCACCGCGAACAATCCGACGGCTGGCGGGATCTTCACGGCGTTGCCGACGATAATCGGCAGCACGAGGTTGGACTCGATCTGCTGGACGACGACATAGACAGCGAGGGCCCAGAGCACCATGTCGAACCCTTGCGAGGACGCCACCAGAAGGCCCGGGATCGCCGCCGCAATCGGTCCGATGATCGGGATGAAATCGGCCAGCCCCATGAGAAAGCCCAAGGCGAGAGCTGAGGGAACACCGACGAGCCACAAACCTGCCGCGGTCATGATGCCGACGATCAACATGGCGAGAAGCTGGCCGCCAAGCCAAAGGCTGAGCGCCCGGCCCGCATCATCAAGCGTCTCTGCGATTTGCGGCTGAATGCGGGGCGGAAACAGCGCGACAAGGCCGTTCCTGTAAGTGGCCGGATCGATGGAAAGGTAAATGCCCGTGAAGATGACGAAAAGGAGCGCGGTGATTACGCCGACGAGGGTCGAGCCCCATTGATAGGCCGTTGTGAGAACATTTCCGACGAGCGTTCCGGTGATCAGATCCTGCAGCCGCGCAAACCCGAATTCTGCCAGAAGGCGATCGGCGGCAGCCGGCAGGACTTCGAATAGCTGCGTGAGCTGACTGGCAATCTGCGCGCCAAAGAGGAAGCCGCCTGTTCCGACCACGATCAGAATGGCCAAGCCGGCGAACAGAAGTGCAAACCCATCTGAAATCTTGAGCTTTCGCTTCAGCGGCTCGGCAATCGACCGCAGCAGTATCGCGAGAAGGATGCTGGCGAAAACAAGCAGAAGAACGTCTGAGAGAAGCCAGATCGCTGCGCCGAGCGCCAGGAACGCCGCCAGGATGACGATCTGGCGAACGAACTTCACCTCCGAATCCGGGAGGTCACCGCGGGAAGACGGAGGGGTCACAGCCGGCTCCTTCCGAAGAAGCCGCTTGCGGCGGCACGGCGCCTGACCAACAGATGGGCGAGGCTCTTGGTTCCGGGTTGGTCCTGCCTGGCGCCCGCCGCGACAGCCTATCCCTTTCTTTTTGCTGGGAGGAGCCTACCTGCTCATTGACGCGCTCGTCGTCACGACTATGATCCGCCTGCTTTCGCGTCAGCCCCAGTGGCGGAACTGGTAGACGCGCCAGACTCAAAATCTGGTTCCCGCAAGGGAGTGCCCGTTCGACTCGGGCCTGGGGCACCAAAACATCGAAAGCCTGCGGGCGCGGCAGGTCTTCCGTTCTCCCACCTTCATCCCGACCCAATTGACGCACCGTGAGGGGCGGCCTACCGTCTCGCGCAATGGTGCCGATTTCCAACAATGCTTATGCGACAGCAGCGGCAACAGTACCCGGGAGTTGAAAGCGGGTGCTGGCCGACAAATGACGGTTGGCCTGGCAAGATCGGGTGGCAAGAAGGGGGAAACGATGACATTTCACTTCGCTCGCGGCGTGCGCATCGCTGGCCTGGCAGCTCTTGCATCATCAGTGACTTGCGTTCCCGCTCTTGCCCACCACGCGATGGGCGGAGAAGTGCCGCAGACGTTTGCCCAAGGGCTTCTCTCCGGCATTTGCCATCCGCTCATTGGCATCGACCACTTCGCGTTCGTGGTTGCGGCCGGCATTGCCGCTGCGCTTGCGGGTCGGCTCTGGTCGCTCACGTCAGCTTTCGCAATTGGCGCTTTCGCCGGATGCCTCGTTCACCTCGCCGGCATCACGCTGCCGGTGGCTGAGCTCGTCATCGCGGCCACGGTGCTTCTGCTCGGCACCATCCTCGTGAGCAATCGCAACGTTTCTCCTGCTACGCTCGGCGCTCTGTTCGTCGGTTCCGGACTATTTCACGGATGGGCCTACGGTGAAGCGATCTTCGGCGCAGAACAGACGCCGCTCCTTGCCTATCTGGCAGGCTTCTCGCTGATCCAGCTTGTGGTCGGGATCTCCGCTGGTTTTGTCGGTCGCTGGATGATTAAGGGCGATGCGACGCTGCGCACGAATGTCCGTCTGGCGGGCGCAGTCGTCGCCGGCATCGGCTTGGCATTGCTCGTCGGGCATATCGAGGGGCTGCTGTTCCCCGCAGTGCAGTAGGAGACGCGCTGACGCCGGAGTGGGGTGCTTACTTAAGCCATAGGTGCGGTATCGCGGTCTCAACGCTTGTTGAGTATCCGCTCCGCTGCATCCCGCAGCGTTCTGGCAGCAAGAGCAACGGCGGGGCTTCCGCAAACGATTTGATTTTCCGGAATGACGATCCGCCGGTCGGGCGGCAGTACCCGCTCGAGTGCGGGATGGGCCAGCAGCGCGACCCCCTGGTCGTTGGCGCCGAGATTGGCGCTGTCCAGGATCAAGACGTCAGCCTTTGCCTTCAGGACCGCTTCGAGCGTCGTGCGATCGACGTACCGGATACCGAGCTCAGTGGCGGCGTTGATGATCCCGAGCCGACGCATGATGTCGTCGATAAGTGTGTCGGTTCCCGCTGCAAACCCACGTCGCTCCAGCTGAATGGCCCGCAACGGCCAAGGCGGCCGATCGAGGTTGGCAAATGCAGCGTCGATCTCGGCGATCAGTGCCCGGCCGCGTTCTTCATTTCCCAGCAGAGAGGCCATTTCGCCGATCTGCTTCTTGATATCCTCGATGGACCGGGCCGGCGGGAAAGAAACGATCCGAATGCCCTGGGCGGCGAGCTGGGCACGCGTGACGCTCCGGGTAAAGCTGCCCACCAATACGAGATCCGGTTTCAGCTTGAGAACTTCTTCCGCGTTTCCCACGATGGTCTTCAGCCCCTCGGCGCGATCCGCGTAGAACGAAACGTTGGGATCGCGGGCGAAGGTCGTGACAGCCAGAATTTGCTCATGATCTGCGAGCGCCAGGAGCAGCTGGTCCGTGCAGGCGTTGATGGACACGATCCGCGCCGGTGCGGCCGCAACGGCCGGCAGCGGAATGAGGCAGGCCACGGAGGCGATGGCGGCAAATGCGCGGAAAATCCACCGGAGCATCAGTCCTCTCGCGTCCATACTTCTGTACGCTCAAAGAGCGGACACGACGACAGCAATTAACACAGCTTGCGTAATGCCGTGTCCCGCCGAAGTCTCCTCGATAATTTGCCACTCGTTGGCATTACCGGCCGCGTACTTCAATCCGAGTAACGATCCTGTTAGACCGGCACGCGGCGACCTGGCGGGAGCAGAGAACGAGTTGCGCAAACGCCGCTGATCGATCAATCGAACGAGATCATATGCCAACCGCAACGAACGCACGCGCTCTTGGACTGACGGTAGCCCTGGCGCTTCTCGTCGGGGTGCTGTGCGTTGTCTCGTTACAGATTGGCTCCGTCCCTCTCGCTCCACGCACGGTTCTTGCTGCGTTGGCCGGGCAGGGCGATCCGGTGGACGTCATCATCGTGCGCGAGCTTCGCCTGCCCAGAACCATACTTGCCGCGCTGATCGGCGCGACGCTCGCGCTTTCAGGTGCCGCCCTGCAGGGCTTGTTGCGCAATCCGCTCGCAGCGCCTTCTGTTTTCGGGGCGCCGAGTGCTGCTGCCTTTGGAGCGGTGACGGCAATTGCGCTGGGGTTTGCCGACACGCTGTCATATACCCTACCTGTCGCGGCAATCATTGCGGCGCTCGTGTCCGTCGCCGCGCTTTTCGCGCTTGCAGGCGCATCCGCCAACATTCTGACGCTTCTGCTGGCTGGGCTTGCGCTGTCGAGTCTGGCGAGCGCCGGAGTGTCGCTCGCGCTCAACCTCGCGCCGAATTTCTACGCCGCGCTGGAGATCGCATTCTGGCTACTGGGCTCGCTCGAAGATCGTAGCTTTCAGCATGTGGCCATGGCGGCTCCGTTCATGGTCGTCTCGTGGCTGTTGTTGCTCGCGCCGCGCTCCGGATTGACGGCACTGACGCTCGGTGAGGACGTGGCACGCACGAGCGGCGTTCAGCTCGGCAGGTTGCGGGCGATGACCCTCATTGGTGTTGCTTCTGGCGTAGGCGCGAGTGTCGCCGTGGCTGGCGTTATCGGCTTCATCGGGCTCGTCACGCCGCATCTCGTGCGGCCGTTGGTTGGACACGATCCGGCCCGCGTGCACGTACCGGCGATGCTCGCCGGCGCGGCCCTTCTGCTTGCGGCTGACATCGCCTCGCGCCTTATTCCGGCCACCAGCGAAATCAAGGTCGGCGTGCTGACCTCGTTGATCGGGGTGCCATTCTTCATCTGGCTCGTGCTGCGCCAGCGCAGCCGCGATCTCATGCAGGTGGTGGGCTGAGATGACTCTGGCGGCCGAAAACATCGGGGTACGTCTTGGTAGCCGCCAGCTACTTGCCGATGTGAGCCTAACGCTCAAGCCGGGAGAGCTTGTCTTTCTTCTTGGCCCTAACGGCGCCGGCAAGACGACGCTGCTGCGTACGATCGCAGGACTCGTGCCGGCATCAGGCCGCGTACTGTGGAAGGATACCGATCTTGCACGCATGAACATCCGCGAGCGCGCCCGGCTGATGGCCTATATTCCCCAGGGCCACGTCGCCCATTGGCCGGTCACGGCCCGTGAAGTCGTCGCCATTGGACGCTTTCCGCACGCTTCGAGTCTCTCTCGTCTGTTGGCCGCTGACGATGCGGCCATAGATAAAGCGCTCGCTTCCGCGGATGCCCAACATCTTGCCGACCGTATCGTCACGGAGCTGTCGGGCGGCGAGCGGGCGCGAGTGATGCTGGCGCGCGCGCTGGCGGTCGAGGCGCCCGTTCTGCTTGCGGACGAACCTGTCGCGGCGCTCGACCCGGAGCATCAGATCGGCATGGCGCAACTCATGCGGCAGCTGGCACGCGATGGCCGAGCCGTGCTCGCCGTCGTCCACGACCTCACCCTTGCTAGCCGCTTCGGTGATCGAGTCATTGTGCTGAATGCGGGGCGGGTGGTTGCCGAAGGTGAGCCGCTACAAACGCTGACACCTGACCTGTTGCGGCAGGTGTTCGGCATCAACGCCGAAGTTTTGAAAACCGAAACGGCGACCGCGCTGGTTCCGTGGTCACGTACGAATTCAAACCGCTCCGAGTAATTCGAGGGGAGAAGACTTAACCACCTTTCCGCTCCTGCGCGCGCCTCAGAGCCGCGGCCAAGGCGCTTTCGGGCGGAGGTTCGGATGATCTGTGGGGCGCGTTGTTGCGGGCGCGTTGGGGGGCACCCGCTGCGCGGCTGTTATCGCGGGAGGTGGACCGGTCGAGCGGGCCGGATTTCATCGTAAGCGAAATGCGTTTGCGCTCGACGTCGACCTCCTTCACCCGCACCTTGACCACGTCGCCCGCCTTCACCACCTCGCGCGGGTCTTTCACGAAGCGGTCGGACAATTCGGAGATGTGCACGAGCCCGTCCTGATGCACGCCGATGTCGACGAACGCACCAAATGCGGCGACGTTGGTGACGACGCCCTCGAGCTGCATCCCCGGTTTCAGATCCTCGATCTTCTCCACGCCTTCCTGGAAGGAGGCTGTCTTGAACTCGGGGCGCGGGTCCCGGCCGGGCTTCTCCAGCTCCGCCAGAATGTCCGTCACCGTCGGAATGCCGAACGTTTCGTCGGCAAAGTCGGCGGGGTTGAGGGACTTGAGCAGTGCTCGATCCCCAATCAGCGATTTCAGCGGCCGCTTCGTCGCCGCCGCGATCTTCTCGACCACAGGATACGCCTCGGGGTGCACCGCTGAGGCGTCGAGCGGGTTCTCGCCGTTCATGATCCGCAAGAATCCAGCGGCTTGCTCGAACGCTTTGGGGCCAAGTCGCGGCACCTTCTTCAAGGCGGTGCGCGAGGGGAACGGGCCGTTCTCGTTGCGATAGGCCACGATGTTGGAGGCGAGCGCGCGGTTGAGGCCGGAGACGCGCGCGAGCAGCGGCACGGAGGCCGTGTTCACGTCGACGCCGACCGAGTTGACACAATCCTCCACCACCGCATCAAGCGAACGGGCGAGACCCGTCTGGTCCACATCATGCTGGTACTGGCCAACGCCGATGGACTTGGGCTCGATTTTCACAAGCTCCGCGAGCGGATCCTGCAGGCGGCGAGCGATGGAGACGGCGCCGCGCAGGCTGACATCGAGGTCCGGAAACTCTTGGGCCGCGAGTTCAGACGCGGAGTAAACCGAGGCGCCGGCCTCCGACACCATCACCTTGGTGAGCTTCAGCTGGGGCATCTTGGTGATCAGCTCGGCAACCAACCGGTCCGTCTCGCGGCTGGCCGTGCCATTGCCGATGCTGATGAGCTCGACCTTGTGCTTCATGCAAAGGGCCGCGAGCGTGGCCAGCGCGCCCTGCCAGTCCCGCTGCGGCTCGTGTGGGTAGATGGTCGCCGTTTCGAGGAGCTTGCCCGTCTGGTCCACCACGGCGACCTTGACGCCGGTGCGATAGCCGGGATCGAGGCCCATGGTCACGCGCGGGCCGGCGGGCGCGGCGAGGAGCAGGTCCTTGAGGTTCTTGGAGAAGATCGCGATCGCTTCGCGGTCGGCGCGCTCCTTGAGGCGCATCAGCAAGTCGACGCTGAGCGAGATCGACAGCTTGACCTTCCAGGCCAGGCGAACCGTCTCGAGAAGCCAGCGGTCGGCCGGGCGGCCCCGATCGGCGATGCCGAACGCCGCCCGGATCTTGAGCTCGGCCGGATGCGGCTTGTCGGGCTCATGCGGGAAATCGAGATCGACGTCGAGGATGTCCTCGTTCCGGCCGCGGAAGATGGCGAGGGCCCGGTGCGAGGGCATGTCCTTGATGCGCTCGCTATGGTCGAAGTAGTCGGCGAACTTGGCCCCGTCTTTCTCCTTGCCCTTGTGCACAGTGGACCTGAGCACGCCTTCGTCCCACAGCCACTCGCGCAAGGAGCCGACGAGCTTGGCATCCTCGCCGATGCGCTCAATGAGGATGTGGCGGGCGCCGTCCAGCGCGGCCTTGGCATCGGGGATGCCTTTGTCGGGCGCAACGAATTTCTCCGCCTCGACCTCCGGCACGAGGGCAGGATTCTGGAGGAGGGCATCGGCTAGAGGCTCCAGGCCGGCCTCGCGCGCGATCTGCGCCTTGGTCCGCCGCTTCGGCTTGTAAGGCGCATACAAGTCTTCGAGCTCGACCTTGGTCTCGGCGGCGTTGATGGCGCGCGCAAGCTCGGGCGTCAGCTTGCCTTGCTCCTCGATGCTCCTGAGGATGGTCGCGCGGCGGTCCTCCAGCTCACGCAGGTATCCGAGCCGCTCCTCGAGCTTCCTGAGCTGCGTATCGTCAAGCCCGCCGGTCTTCTCCTTGCGGTAGCGGGCGATGAACGGCACCGTCGCGCCTTCGTCGAGAAGGGCCACGGCCGCCGCAACCTGCCCGACGCCGACACCCAGCTCCGCCGCGATACGCTGATTGATCTTGTCCATCGGATCCCTGCACTCTGATCAACAACCGCTCGAAGGGCGGTTACATCGCGCGATTCTCTTGCTCTGCGAAGATTGCGGTGCCGGTGCGGCGGTCTGACCGCGGAGCGTCGCAGGCGTCGATCAGCTGAAACGCAAAGGGCTCAACTGAGTTGTTACGTCGTTGGTGCGCCAACGAATGGTCCAGCTCGGTTGGCTGAATCGCGGTCAACCAACATTGGATGGCCCGGTTGCGGCCCCATGAGGGCCGCAATGTGTTGTGAAAGAGCGGCACTCTTGCACTTGTGACCGATTGAATGATGGACCTCGTGAGAGGTGGACGTTAACTTCTCGATCCTATGATTTGGGGGAAGGCGCAGTCGGCGACGCTCTGGAAGCGCCGTCTTGCGAGTTGCCGTGTCGGATCTGCGCGTTACGATAGCGCGAGGGCAGGGGCTGCGGAAATTGGCCTGTTGGCTGTTGTGGGCGTAGAGATGGCCGAGGCTGACAGAGGCTTTGGAAATCGGGACCGCAGCACGAAAGTCATCAAGCCTCGGAGCAGGAACAGGATGATCTGGAGCCGGACCATTTTGGTCGCGCTTGGGCTTTTCGGACTTGTCGCAGCGTCGCAAGCGCAGGCGGGTCCGAAGCTGCTTTTCGACGCTTCTGATGGCCGGGTACTCTATGCCGAGGATATCGATGATCAGTGGTACCCGGCATCGCTCACCAAGATGATGACGGCCTATATCGTCTTCGAGGCCCTGAAGGCCGGGATGATCACGCCAAATACAATGCTCACGACGAGCGAGGCCGCGCACGCTCAGCCGCCGAGCAAGATCGGCTTGCCGGTAGGCGGGCAGATGAGCGTCGAGTTGGGGCTGCAGGCGTTGATCGTGAAGTCTGCGAACGACGTCGCCATCATGCTTGCCGAGACCGTTGGGGGTAACGAACAGGCTTTCGTCGAGCGGATGAACGCGACCGCGCGGCGGCTCGGCATGACGAACACGCATTTCGTAAATCCGAACGGATTGCCCGCGCCCGGGCAGGTGACAACTGCGCGTGATCTTGCGCGGCTCGCGATGGCTGTGACGCGTGACTTTCCCGAGCACCGTCATCTCTGGGCGCAGGCCGATTTCATGATCGGCAAACGCCGTATCGGCACGCACAACAGCCTGCTGAAGACCTATGAAGGCGCCGACGGATTGAAGACGGGGTTCATCTGTGACTCCGGTTTCAACATAGTGGCGAGCGCGACGCGAAACGGACGTCAACTGATGGCCGTGGTCCTCGGCGAACCTTCGGGCCATGATCGCGCGGTTCGAGCTGCGAGCCTGCTCGACCATGGCTTCGCCAATTACGACTGGAAGGTTTTATTCGGTAGTCCGACGCTGGACTCCCTTCCGGTGGCACCCAATCCGAAGCCGGTGGTCAGCGTGCGCAATGCGGTGACGTCCTGGGCTTGCGGCAATCGCCCACCACCCGCTCGTGTTGCGAAGAAGCGAAGCAACAACAAGGCCGTCGCCGGAGCGAAAAATCAGAACCCGTCCGCCGCGGCGGAAGCCCCCGCAAAGGCGCGCACGCAGTAAACCGCTTTTAAGATCAGACGGTCAGGGACCTAGCTTATCGCAGCTCACCTAACGCCTATCTGTCAGTGGCGACGAGCTGTCAGTGTTGACGGCGCGGATCGGCGGCGTCCTCGATCGTGAGTTCGATGCGCTCGCGGCCGCCCCATGTCTCGCGCCGCAGTGTGCCAGCGACGTGGAGAGGCAGGCCACCGGTCGACAATAGCGCTTCACCGAGAGGCTGGCCGGCGGCACGGAAGGCGACTGCATCGAGCCGCGAGCCGTCACCCGCCTCTAACGTGCAGCGTATGTGACGTTCACCGACGACCTTCGCGAACTTGATCCGGTGGGCCGGGAAGGCGAAACGTGGCTGCGGATTACCTTGGCCATACGGCCCTGCGCGCTCGATGAGCTGCAACAACTCCTCGGTGACGCCGGCCGACGTCATTGCGCCGTCGATATCGAGCCCCGCGGCAGAACGCGCGATGGCTGCCGCGGAACCAAGGGCCTCACGGAAGAATTCCCTCAGTACATCGATGTTCTTGCGCTCAACGGTCAGTCCCGCCGCCATCGCGTGGCCGCCGCCTTTGATGAGGTGACCCTTCGACATGGCAGCCCGCACCGCCGCTCCGATATCGACGCCAGCCACCGAGCGCAGTGAGGCGGTACCGATGTCCTGCTCCCACGAAATCACGCATGAAGGGCGCTGAAAGCGCTCCGTCAGGCGGCTCGCCACCAGGCCGACCACACCCTTGTGCCAGCTCTCCGAGCCGAGCACGAGAATGGGCAGCTCCGGGTCGGCTTCGAGCAGTCGCTCCGCTTCGGCCACGGCCTGTTCGAGCATTTCGCTCTCGATGGCCTTGCGCTCACGGTTGAGCTTGTCGAGGAGTTGGGCGATGCGCGCGGCCTCGATCTCATCGTCGATCGAAAGCAGGCGTGCGCCCAATCCGGCGTCACCAATGCGGCCACCCGCATTGATGCGTGGGCCGAGCACGAAGCCGAGGTGGTAGGGCGTAGGCGCCTGGGCGAGACCTGCGGCGTCGAAAAGCGCCTTGAGGCCCACGTTCCGGCGCTGGCGCATGACCTGCAGCCCCTTCACCACATAGGCCCGGTTGAGCCCTGTGAGCGGGACAACATCGCAAACCGTGGCGAGGGCCACGAGATCGAGAAGGGCGAGCAGGTCGGGCGCAGGTCGGGCCATTGAGTAGTAGCCGCGCTGCCGAAGCTCGCGCGCGGCTGCGACGAGGACCATGAAAGTGACGCCGGCGGCACAAAGTTGTCCGAGGCCAGAGAGATCATCCTGCCGGTTCGGGTTCACCAGCGCATGGACATCAGGAAGCTCGGGGTCGGCCTGGTGGTGATCAATGACGACCACATCGACGCCCAGCCGGCGGGCCAGCGCCAAAGGCTCGAAGCTCGCCGTGCCACAGTCGACGGTGACGATCAGCTTGGCACCGTCCTTGATCAGCCCTTCGATGGCCGCAGGGTTGGGGCCGTAGCCCTCGAAGAGCCGGTCAGGAATGTAGATTCGGCAGCCGAGGCCGTGATGGGCAAGAAAGCGATAGAGGAGGGCGGATGAGCAAGCTCCGTCCACGTCGTAGTCGCCGAAAACGGCAATGGCCTCGCGGGACATGATGGCATCGGCCAAGCGAGCAGCCGCCTTGTCCATGTCCTGCAGGACGCTGGGATCGGGCATCAGAGCCTTGATGGTGGGATCAAGGACGACTGGCACTTCATCCAGGCGCACGCCGCGGGCGGCCAGCACCCGGCCCAGCAGTTCGGGAAGGTCGTGATGTTGGCTGATGGCGGTGGCGAGATTGGAGCTGGCCGGATCAAGCCGCTCGCGCCACCTCAGACCCCGCACGGATCGCGCGACGCCGAGGAATGCAGACTGCCGCTCACCTGATGATACCAGCAGTGGCGTGGGTAGAGCCCCCATCGCGAACCCCTCTGAATCAATTGCTTATCTTGCCTTGGGGGCGCGACGATAGGGAGGCGAACGGAGTGATCTTCTGTGGATGGAAGGCGCGGCAATTTCCGCCGGCGCCTGGTCAGTGGTGGAACAGTCCACCGCGCAACAGATTATGCGCGCCTCAGTGAGTCGCTTGAGTAATCACCATGGATGATTCTTGCGTAGAGGCGAGCCGTTTCGCCCGCCCTAGGGGTTACGCCACCTGGGCGCCGTCCTTCAGCAGCTTGTAGTTGATCGAATCGACAAGCGCTTCGAAGCTCGCATCGACGATGTTGGGCGAGACGCCGACAGTGAACCAGCGTGCACCGGTGACCTTGTCGTGGCTTTCGATGAGCACGCGCGTGACGGCTTCCGTGCCGCCCGTCAAAATACGGACCTTGTAGTCCACGAGCTCGACGTTCTCGATGTATTTCTGATAGCGCCCCAGATCCTTGCGGAGGGCGCGATCGAGCGCGTTGACCGGACCGTTTCCTTCCGCCACCGACCAGATGGGCTCGTCTTCTCCGGTGATGAACACTTTCACCGTCGCTTCGGAAACGGTCACGAGCCGGCCGACGGCGTTGTGCCGCTTTTCGACCATGACGCGGAAGCTGTCGACGGAGAAATAGCGCGGGACTTCGCCCAGCAGCCGCCGGGCCAGCAGCTCAAACGAGGCTTCGGCGCCTTCGTAGGCGTAACCCATCGCCTCGCGTTCCTTCACCTCTTCGAGGAGGCGGGCGATGCGCTCATCGTTCTTTGGGATCTGGATGCCGAGACGCTCCAGCTCGGCAATCACATTCGATTTGCCGGCCTGATTGGAAACGAGCACGCGACGCCGATTGCCGACACTTTCCGGTTTCACGTGCTCGTAGGTTTCGGGCTCTTTCAAAATTGCCGAAGCGTGAATGCCAGCTTTCGTCGCAAAAGCGGCCTCGCCAACATAAGGCGCCTGCCGATTGGGAGCGCGGTTGAGGATTTCATCCAGGATGCGGCTGACCTGAGTAATCCGCATCAGCCGTTCCGGCGTTACGCCCGTTTCGAAGCGCTCCGCGAATTCTGATTTCAGCAGCAGAGTCGGTATGATCGACGTAAGATTGGCATTCCCGCAGCGTTCGCCGATGCCATTAAGCGTGCCCTGGATCTGGCGAACGCCGGCCCGAACAGCCGCGAGGGAATTGGCCACTGCGTTTTCGGTGTCGTTATGCGTGTGAATTCCGAGGTGCGTGCCCGGAATGACCTCCGTCACGTCACGGACGATCCGCTCGATTTCGTGTGGCAGCGTTCCGCCATTCGTATCGCACAAAACGACCCAGCGGGCACCGGCCTCGTACGCCGTGCGCGCGACGGCGAGCGCATATTCACGGTTGCCTTTATAGCCGTCGAAAAAATGCTCGCAGTCGACCATGGCCTCCGTGCCGGTCTCGCAAATGGCGCGGACCGACTGGGCAACCGATTCCAAATTCTCTTCATTGCTGATGCCGAGCGCGACGCGCACGTGGTAGTCCCACGATTTCGCGACGAGGCAGATGGCATCGGCGCCCGATTGCAACGTCGCCTGAAAACCCGGATCGTTCGACACCGATCTCCCGGCGCGCTTGGTCATGCCGAAAGCTGTAAAGTGCGCATGCTGGAGTTTCGGCGGATTGGCAAAAAACGCCGTGTCCGTGGCATTCGCGCCCGGATAGCCACCCTCTATGTAATCAATGCCCAGGCTGTCCAGCAGCTCCGCAATTCGGCGCTTGTCCTCAATCGAAAAATCAACCCCGGTGGTTTGCGCACCGTCACGCAACGTGGTGTCGAAAAGATAGAGGCGTTCACGAGACACTGATTCGTCCTCAAATGACGTCGACAAGCCGGAGGGCAAGGACGACCGCCGCAACGAGCACGGCGATCTTCAGGATGAGGTAATAGATCCGGTGGCGCGGAAATGGCGGCGTGCTGTCAGGATCAGTCATGATGTGCTCATTCGGGATAATGGCAAACCGCCTCGATGTTGTGCCCATCGGGGTCGATGACGAAAGCGCCGTAATAGTTGGGGTGATATTGCGGGCGTAGGCCCGGCGCGCCGTTGTCCTTGGCGCCTGCGGCGATAGCCGCTTTGTAAAACGCGTCGACCTCAGCGCGATTGACCGCATGGAAAGCGATATGAAACGGGCTCGTCGGCGTATTGCCAGCGGAAATCCAGAATTCCGGTTTGCAACGGCCAAATCCGGCCACACCGCCTGCAGGGGTTGGAAATTCCATTTGCAATTTTATTCCGAGCGGCTGCAAGACCGCTGAATAGAAATCCTTGGAGCGCGCGTAATCGCTGACCTGCAACCCGATGTGATCGAGCGTGGAATTCGTGCTCGGATTGCTCATGGCGCTTCCTCCTTTCAACGCTTGATCTCCCACGTGGTCACGATCTCGCCCGTGACGGGGTCCTTGGAGTCCTTGAGCTGAATGCCCATGGCCGCGAGCTCGTCGCGAATGCGGTCTGCTTCGGCGAAGTTCTTGGCTTTTCGTGCTGCGAGACGGGCACTGATGCGTGGTTCGACGATGGCCGCAAGCTCCTGGCGTCTCTTTTCCACCCGCTCGCGCTCGCGCTTCAAGGACTCGCCTGAAAATCCGAGGAGCGACAAAGCAAAACCAAGCGCGCCACGTTCTCCAGCATCGTGCAGACGGTGTAGCTCAGCAATGGCCTTTGGCGTATTCAAGTCGTCGCACAGCGCCTCAATCACCGGCTCAGCTTTCTTCTGATCGGCGTCGCTGTACTCGCTGGCGAACGGGAACCAGGAATCAAGAATGGTTAGGCTTTGCTCCAGGCCTTCAACCGTCCAGTCGATCGGCTGCCGGTAATGGGTTCGGAGCATATTGAAGCGCAGCACCTCGCCCGGCCACGAACGGCCGCCGAATTTGTCCGTCTCCAGCAATTCGTGGATGGTTATGAAATTCCCCAGGCTCTTGGACATTTTCTCGCCCTCGACCTGGAGGAAGCCGTTGTGCATCCACACCTGCGCCATGATCGGCGTGCCATGTGCGCAGCGGGATTGTGCGATTTCGTTCTCGTGATGCGGGAAGACGAGGTCGATGCCGCCGCCGTGAATGTCGAACACCTCACCCAAGTGCTTTGCCGCCATGGCGGAGCACTCGATGTGCCAACCAGGTCGGCCCGGGGTGGTAATCCCGCATGGGCTGGGCCAGGAAGGCTCGCCGGGTTTGGAGGGCTTCCAGAGAACGAAGTCCATCGGCCCCTTCTTGTAGGGCGCGACCTCGACCCGCGCGCCGGCCTCCATCTCCTCGAGGCTGCGGTTTGAGAGACGGCCATAGTCGGGCATGGCGCCGACATCGAACAACACGTGGTCCTGGGCGACATAGGCGCAGCCCTTTTCGACCAGGCGCTCGATCAGCCGCTTCATGTCCTCGATGTGGTCGGTGGCCCGCGGCTCGATGGTCGGCGGCAGCACGCCAAGCGCGGCAATATCCTCGTGGAATTGGCGAGTCGTGCGCTCGGTCAGCTCTCGAATCGAGATGCCTTCCTCGGCCGCTCGCGCATTGATCTTGTCGTCGACGTCCGTGATGTTGCGAGCATAAGTGACATGCTCAGGCCCATAGATGTGCCGAAGCAGCCGGAACAATACGTCGAAGACGATGACAGGCCGTGCGTTCCCAATGTGCGCGTAGTCGTAGACCGTCGGGCCGCACACGTACATGCGCACGTTGTTGGGATCGAGGGGCCGGAAGGGCTCCTTGCGGCGGGTCAGCGTATTATAAAGCGTGAGCGTCACTGTCTTCCCCTGACCTGCTGGCGGGGCTTGGCTCGATACCGGGAGAAATAGGGGAGCGGCCGCGCGCCAGCGATGAGCTAGCTCGGAATAATGCAGCTATTAATGCCGCAGCAAATGTTAGCGGCGGATGTGCGCACGGCTCTTTCCATGGCGCCCTTATGCGTGAGGCCGATGGGGGACGTCAAGCGCTGCCTGAGGCGGCTGGGTGGGGGTGGCGAGGCGTCCCCTGTGGCAGTCCTCTGCCGTGCCCCATTTACGCTGCATTGACGCTCTAGCGACGTTCGAACAAGTATGCGGGAGGGGGTGGCCGACGCACGGGGTGTTGCGTCCGGGCCGGAAGAGCTGGGGTTCCCACGATGAGCTTCGTTCCGGAGGGAGCATCAAAACGCCGTTTGGTCGGTCTTGCCAGCGTCGTGGCCTTTGTCTTGGCCGCTGGCCCAGTTCTTGCGCAAGGGTGGCCTTGGGATTGGGGCTGGGGAGGCTCGAATCGTGAGCCGCCTCGGCCGCGGGAGCCTGTTTATCGCGAAGCGCCCCCGCCGCAGCAGCCTTATCAGTCAAGCAGCCGGTCGATCTGCCTGCAGCTGGAGCAACGGCTCGCGCAGGAGATCAATCGGGGCTCGCAATCGCGCGATCTTCTTCCGAAGATTGAACAGGACATTCGGGCTGCCGAGCGCCAGTACCGGATGAGCGAGGCCCAGCTCGAGCGCAACGATTGCTACGAGTATTTCCTGTTCGCCAAGTCGCTGCGCAGAACGCGGGCTTGCGTCGATCTCAATCGGCGGGTGGAAGAGGCGCGTCGTCGGTTGGAGGAGTTGGAGGCCCAACGCCAGCAGATTATCTCCTCCGGAAGCCGATCCTATCGGGACGATATCATCCGGGAGCTCGCTCGAAACAATTGCGGTGCCACCTACCAGCAGCAGGCCCGCCAACTCAATCCATTCGGGTCGATCTGGCAAGATGAGGATAGTGGCGGGTTCTACGGTGGCCAGTTCGGGACATTGCCGTACGCAACCTATCGCACCGTCTGCGTAAGACTTTGCGACGGATACTATTTTCCGGTCAGCTTCTCCACGCTGCCTAACCACTTCGAGCGGGACGCGCAGGTTTGTGAGTCGAAGTGTGCGGCGCCCGCAGAGCTCTTCTACCATCAGAACCCTGGCGGCAGCATGGAGGAGGCTATCTCTTACCGCACGCGGCGGCCCTACACATCGCTGCAAACGGCCTTCCGTTACCGGAAGGAATATGTCCAGGGCTGTTCGTGCAAACAGGCTGAGTACAATCCGGCGGTAGACCAGCCGCAGAAGCGGGCCGAGAGCCCGGCAGGTCAGTCGCCGCATCTGAGATGACCAGGCTTGTGAAACATCAGACTTGACCGGGCAGGCCGGATCATGAACTAGTCGGGCGGGGGCAGTGTGACCGCAAAGCCGGGACGCATGCTGTGACGGACGAGATCGCCAGTTCTGCTGAGCTCCGACCGATTGGCCCCGACGATTTGGCGGAAGTCCGCTCGCTTCACGCGACATCCTTCCGCGTGCTTGCTAGCCATACCTTTTCTGAAGAAGAGATCGCGGCCTTTACGGAACACGTCTACAGCCTGCCGTATACGGAGGCGCTATCCGAGGCGATCGAGCGGCATCAGCTTCTCGGTGCCTGGTATGGCGGGCAGCTTGTTGGGACAGCGGGCTGGACGCCCGGCGATGGCAATCATTCCGTGGCCCGCATCCGCTGGGTTTTCGTTCGGCCGTTGTTCACGGGGCTAGGTCTCGGCGGACGGCTCCTGGAGGCAGCCGAAGCCGCCGCCATGCGCGCCGGCTTCGAGATTTTGTCGGTCGAGGCCCCGCTCAACGCCGCCGAGTTCTTCGCTGGCTTTGGGTACGAAACTTCGTCCCACGGTGTGCGGACCCTTTCGAGGGGCCAATCGCTGGCAGTGGCCTACATGCGCAAGCGCGTCGATGAGCAGGCGAGCGCGGAGGCGGAGAGCCAGGCGTTCGGCAAGGCGTGACCGTTAGCCGAGATGGCGACGGGTGCCGTCGTTGGTTCCATAGACCACCGACATGATCTCCGACCGATCGATGCCGATGTCCTTCAGCATGCGGGCATCAAGCGATTTCAGGGTCTCTGCGGCCGTCCTGCGTTCCCAAGCCTGCCGGTAGGCGCGCGCCATCGTGAGGATCCCGTCTATCAGGCCGCGGCGGCCCCTGGTTGGTTGGAGAAGTGCGATCGACTTGGCCGTGGCTGATCTCATGCTCATGACATTTCTCCGTTTATTGTTCGCTCATCCTTTCTGGGGCTCTGCAGGTGTCGCTGCGGTGCCCCATGTGAAGGCGGTTGTAGCCGGATCTGCTTCGGCGAGCTGTTCCCTGGGGGACGCTTGGCTGAGATTCGGCTGCTGGGGGGATTTGAAGAGCGCAACTGCCGCAGCGGCTTGACGAGCCCCGACGTCTCACGTAAAGGATCGCTCGTGACGGCGAGCCCCGCTGCGGCTCGCCAAATCTCTTAGCGGGCGTAGCTCAGTTGGTTAGAGCGCCGGCCTGTCACGCCGGAGGCCGCGGGTTCAAGTCCCGTCGCTCGCGCCATGTTTTCCCCGACATCGCATGTGAAGGCTGAGGCTGCAGGGCGGCAGGTTGCGTTGCCCTTGTAACTCCTGCTGGTCCGCTCTCCAAATGCGGGTGCTGTTTCAATCGCGGTCAGCTCTTGATCCGCGGCGGCTAATTGCGCCCTGCCTTATCCACCCTCTCTCCACGACTATCCACAGGTCATGTGTCCGCTTTGCAACATGTTCCGGCACAAAGTGGCTGATAGGCGGTCTCCGACTACAGATCGTTAACAGGGTAAATAATATGTAGCGCAACGCATTAAGTATCGCGAAATGGGGGAGATAATGCGTTTTGCAGTATCAGCTATCGCTTTGATTGCGAGTGCGGGTTTGGCGAGCGCGGCGGATCTTGGTGGACCGTCCTATGGTGGCTCGTTGAAGGACGACTACGTTGCGCCCGTCGCCCATAGTTGGAGTGGCTTGTACATTGGTGCAAATGTCGGCCACGCATGGGGCGACATCAAGTTTCGCGATGTTATTCACAATGACGAGCCGCAGGATGGTACCGGCAAGCTGGAGCCGGATGGTTGGTTTGGGGGCGGCCAGATTGGTTTCAACTTCCAGTCCGGGCAGGCTGTCCTGGGCATTGAAGCCGATCTACAAGGCGCAGACGTGAGCGATCATTTTGTTGTCGGCGGCGGGAATGTTCGCGTCGGTGCCGACGTAAATTACCTTGGTACCGTGCGCGGCCGGCTCGGCGTGGCGCTCGATCGCGTCATGCCTTATGTCACGGGCGGATTTGCGTGGGGTCACGTTGAAGTTCACGGAAGAGCGTCCAATGCTGCTACAGCAAAGGACAGCGCCACTCATACCGGTTGGGTAATAGGGGGTGGTCTTGAGCTTGCCCTGGATTCGAATTGGAGCCTGAAGGGCGAGTACCTTTATTATGATCTCGGCAAAGAGAGGTATTCTTTTGCTGCTGACGAGATCTCAGGTAATGCCGATCTAACCTTCCACACGTTCCGCATCGGCGTGAACTACAAGTTCGGCGGCTGACAAAATTCAAATCCGATTAGGAAGGAAGTCCGGCCGGGCACATGCTCGGCCGGTTTTGTTTTGGACTACGTGTCTGATTGATGGGTCTTCATCCCCCGCGCCGCGCGTCATCGTTGTGATTATTGAGCCACACCGAGGCAATATGAACAGCCCAAACTCCGTCTCCTTCTACAACCTTTGGTTGCGCAATTTATAGTTGGTAACCGATTCGATCTCAGAGGCAGGAAAAAACCAATGCGCCCGGTCATTGCAGTTCTCGGATTGCTGGTTTCGACGAATTTGGCCAGTGCAGCGGATTTGGGTGGCCATTATGACCAATACGGTGGGTCATTAAAGGACGCACCAATCGTTGTGGCACCGCTCACTTGGACTGGGTTGTACGTTGGCGCGCATGCTGGTTGGGTGACTGGTGGCTGGGCCGGGAACATGGAATACAGCGGCACATCTCCGGACGGCTGGATTTTTGATGATTCTACCAAAAAGCTTAAAGACAATGATTGGGGTGGGGGGTTACAGATCGGCTTCAATCGACAACATGGTTCGCTTGTCTGGGGGCTCGAGGCAGATATTTCGTGGGTCCATCTTGAGGACAGCCGAGAATTTAAAGCGTACAGAAACGATCCTGAGGTAGGCTGGGCGTTGGATGCAGAAAGCGCGATATTTTGATACCGTTCGCGGTCGCATAGGATTTTTGGCTACTCCGAAACTTTTGCTCTATGGGACTGGAGGGGGCGCTTGGGGAAAAGCCAAAATACATAAGGAGACGCGACTTTACGATGACGACGGTTCATTTAACCGCGTCTCGGGGTGGGGCTCGGCCGACGAAAATCACTTGGGTTGGGCCGCTGGCCTTGGGGGCGAGTTCATGGTCACCGATAACTGGATCGTTCGAGGCGAATGGCTTCACGTCGACTTAGGGAAGGAAAGGTATCATCTAAAAGGTGTAACGAGGTCGGGAGCCCCTTTTCTCAGCGATAGCTTTCCAGCCGATCTCGAGTTCGACGTCTTCCGCGTCGGTGTGAACTATAAGTTTGCCAACTGAAGTGAAAAAATTTTCCCGGCCGGGCATATGCTCGGCTGGTTTTGTTTTAGCCGACTGACTTGCGGCTTGAAGGCAACGTGAGGAGCCTCAAAAGCGAGAAGTAAGTTCACCGCTCAGTTCGCTCTTGAAGCTAACCATCGAGCCTCTGTTTCAAACGGCATCCGGATGATCTTCAGCCCACAAAGCTGCAGCCGGTGAGAGCGCGGCGGCTCTCCTCAAATATCAGCACGCAGAGGCTGTGCTAGTTCGGACACACCGTCGAAGAATGTACGTGGGGACTTTCGTTTTTTGCTACAACCATTAGTTGCGCAACGCCTATACTCAGACAACGAATCCTATTGGCAGGGGCAGGAGAGAATAGATGCGATCAGCTATTGCGGTTCTTGGATTATTGGCTTCTACGAGCCTCGCCAGCGCGGCGGACTTGGGCGGGCCGTATGACACGTATGGTGGGTCTTTGAAGGATGAGCCGATCGTGGTGGCACCGTTCAGCTGGACGGGATTCTATATCGGCGCCAATGTTGGGTATGGGTGGGCCGATGCGGACGCAGACACATTTCCTCCTGGCACACCAGGGCTTCCGTTCGGACTCAATCCTGACTCCGAGCCCGAAGGCTGGTTTGGCGGTGGCCAAATTGGCTACAATCTCCAGTCGGGATCTGTAGTGCTCGGAATCGAGGTCGACTACCAGGGTGCTCATATGGACGACACCCTGACCTTCGATGTCGGCGTGAGTAACGGGGTAGGCAGAATAAAAACTGAGATCGACTCCTTCGGTAGTGTACGTGGACGGATCGGTTTTGCATTTGATCGGGTGATGCCCTACGTGACAGCCGGTTTTGCTTGGGCCGATGTCGATTCAAAGACCTTGGTGGTATACCCGACACCCGCCGGCCCCGTAACGTTTTCTGGTGGGGACTCCGCGGACCACACTGGATGGGTTGTAGGTGGGGGTCTCGAAGTGGCGTTCTCCCCGAACTGGAGTGCCAAGGCCGAATATCTCTACTTCGACCTTGGAGAGGAGACCTATACCACCACGCTTGTTGGACCTTTCGTTGCAGACACGTATACGACCGATGCAGATCTCACGATGCACACCTTCCGCGTCGGCGTGAACTACAGGTTTGGCCACTAACGTTCGAGACACATGTCCTTAGATCCGGCCGGGCTCAGCTCGGCCGGTTCTGTTTCTGGTGATTGGATTGGTTGTCGTCGTGCCTCAGCACAGGCGCATGGTGGGCGGTGAGAGGATCGAACTCCCGACACCTTCGGTGTAAACGAAGTGCTCTACCACTGAGCTAACCGCCCACGCAGGCGCTTCTAGCGCGATGAGGCGCGCTTGAAAAGCGTCAGCGGCCTCATGTCCCGTATCTTCTTGTGGGCTCCAAAGGTGCAACCCTCGCCCGTAACGACAGGGCTGGTCTCGGCTGCAAGATCGTTTAGGATCGCCGCCGACTTGGGTCCAGTTCTCACGGAGGTACCTGCGCATGTCCGACCAGCCCGGCACCCCAGGGTTCGCCACGCTCGCCATCCATGCCGGCGCGGCGCCCGACCCGTCCACCGGCGCACGCGTGACGCCGATCTACCAGACGACTTCGTATGTCTTCAACGACGCGGACCACGCTGCCGCCTTGTTCGGCCTGGAGACGTTCGGAAACATTTACACCCGCATCATGAACCCCACCCAGGCGGTGCTTGAGTCGCGGGTAGCGGCGCTCGAAGGGGGCACGGCGGCCCTGGCCGTTGCCTCGGGGCACGCCGCACAGTTCCTTGTCTTCCACACGCTGCTCGAGCCCGGTGACGAGTTCGTGGCCGGCCGGCAGCTCTACGGCGGCTCGATCAATCAGTTCAATCACTCGTTCAAGAAGTTCGACTGGAACGTCGTGTGGGCGGACTCCACCGATCCGGAAAGCTTCGCTCGTGCCATCACGCCGAAGACCAAGGCGATCTTTGTCGAGTCGATCGCCAACCCAGGCGGCATTGTCGTCGATCTCCCCGCCATTGCCGCCGTAGCGAAGCAGGCCGGCGTGCCGTTCATTGTCGATAACACGCTTGCAACGCCCTACCTGTGCCGCCCCAAGGAGTTTGGGGCCGATATCGTCGTGCATTCGCTGACGAAGTTCATGGGCGGCCACGGCAATTCCATCGGAGGCGTCATCGTCGATTGCGGGACCTATGACTGGCTCGGCTCCAAGCATCGCTATAAGACGCTTGTCGACCCAAACCCGTCATATAACGGCATGAAGCTCGCCGAGACGTTCGGGAACTTCGCCTTCGCCATCGCGGCGCGGGTGATGGGCCTGCGCGACCTCGGCCCGGCCATCTCGCCGATGAACTCCTTCCTGATCCTCACGGGAATCGAGACGCTGCCTCTGCGCATGCAGCGGCACTGCGAGAATGCGCTGGCCGTCGCCGAGTACCTGTCCAAGCATCCGAAGGTGGCGTGGGTAAACTACGCCGGCTTGCCGGATAACCCCTACTACCAGCTGCACAAGAAAATTTGCCCGAAGGGGGCGGGTGCCGTCTTCACCTTCGGTCTCAAGGGCGGCTACGACGCCGGCGTGAAGTTGGTGGCGAGCCTGAAGCTCTTCTCACACCTCGCCAACATCGGCGACACGCGGAGCCTGGTGATCCACCCGGCGTCCACGACGCACCGCCAGCTCACAGACGAGCAGCGCATTGCGGCAGGTGCGGGGCCGGATGTCGTGCGCCTGTCGATCGGTCTCGAGGACAAGGCGGACATCATCGGCGATCTCGAGCAGGCGCTGGCGCAGGTTTAGTGCGCGATCGACGGCACTTTGGTTCCGTGGAACAAAACCCCGGCCTTATCATTCGAGGCCGGGGCATTTTCTCAGGTCAACCTTTCACTCTCACGTAGCTGCCTGGTGCATCTTCGATGACGCCCAGGACGGTGCCTGGCTGGCGTGCCCGTACGCGTTTGCCAGAGTGCTTCGCCAGCCATTTCGCCCAATAAGGCCACCAGGAGCCGGGCGTTTCCTTGGCGTTCGCGATCCACTCTTCAAGCGTCTCTGCCGGCTTCTTGTTGGTCCAAAACTGATATTTGACACGCTTGGGATCGGGCGGATTGATAACACCCGCGATGTGGCCGGAGCCGGCCAGGACGAATTCGACCGGCCCACCAAAAAGCTTTGATCCAATGAAAACCGATTTGGCGGGTGCGATGTGGTCTTCGCGCGTAGCCAGCTCGAAAATCGGCAATTTCACCTTCTTCAAGTCAAGCCGCGTGCCGGCAATTTTCATCTTGCCCTTGGCAAGATTGTTCTCGTGATAAAACTCCCGCAGATAAAATTTGTGATTGGCCGCCGGCATCCGTGTCGAATCCTGGTTCCAATAAAGCAGGTCGAACGGAATGGGTTTTTTTCCGAGAAGATAATTGTTGACGATGTAGGGCCAGATGAGGTCCCGCGGCCGCAGCAGGTTGAATACGGTCGCCATGCGCGAGCCGTCGAGATAGCCGCGCTCCGACATCATTTCCTCGAGCGCTTTCAGCTGAGCATCGTCGATAAAGACGAGAAGATCACCGGCGTTGCTGAAATCCACCTGGGCGGTGAGGAACGTCGCGGACCTGTAAGGCTCTTCGCCACGAGCCGCCAGGTAGGCGAGCAGCGTCGCCAGCATCGTTCCGCCGACGCAGTAGCCGAGGACGTTGATCTTTTCCTGATCTGTCTCGCGCATGACGGCATGGGTTGCCGCCATCGCGCCTTCGATCATGTAGTCTTCGAACGTCTTGTCTTTCAGACGCTCATCCGGGTTGACCCATGAGATGACGAAAACCGTGAAGCCCTGATCGACAACAAACTTCACGAATGACTTCTGCTGGGTCAGATCGAGGATGTAATATTTGTTGATCCACGGAGGAATGATCAGCAGCGGCGTTTCGTGAACCGTCTCCGTGGTGGGGGTGTACTGAATGAGCTGCAACAGGTCGTTTTGGAAAACGATCTTGCCTGGCGTGACAGCAAGATTCCGCCCGACCTCGAATGCGTCGAGATCCGTCTGGCGAATCCGCAGCAAATCATCCGACCGCTCCAGATCCTCGGCCAGGTGCTGCAAGCCTTGCACAAGGTTCCGGCCACCGGAGGCAATGGTTTCGCGCAGCACCTCCGGATTCGTCACCGGAAAATTGGACGGCGACAACGCGCTCAGGATCTGTTCCAGATAGAATTCGGCCTTCTGCCGCGTACGCTCGTCGAGGCCTTCGGTTTTATCGAGAATCTTTTCCGCCCACTTCGCCGTCAGGAGATAAGCCTGGCGCCAATAATCGAAATAGGTGTTCTCTGACCATTCGGGATCCTTGAAACGATTATCTCCGGGCGCAGGCTCTGCCACAGGCTCGACTTTCTCGCCCATCATCCTCCGAAGCGTCCTTTGCCAAAGGTCGAGATGCCCGGAGATAAACTCCTGCTGCGCTTCGGCCAGGCGGGCAGGATTGTTGAACCAGATATTGGCAACCTCACCCAATGTCCTGGTTGCCTCAGCGATTTCGGCGGCAGCCGAATACGGCCCGGTTTGCGTGTCTGCCCGTTCAAGAAACTTGGCCATCACCTTGCTGCCCTGCTCAAACAGCTTGAGCAGGTTCAGTGCGAGTTCCTCTGGATTTTCGATCTTCAGAGGTGCGCTCTCTGGCCGAGCTTCTGGATTGGGCTTTTGCATGGTCCGCCTGTCGTTTTGGGGCTTCCCCCAAGAATTCGAACGTCGAGCCTACTAGAAATGAGTTTGCTCAAACGGTCTCAAGATTTCGTCACCTTGACATAGGGTTTCGGCCTGGAACGCGCCACATTCCGCCACCGCCAGCCGATATCGACTTTAGCAGATGCTGCGGCAGCCTGTCACACGTCATCCGCAGCTGGAAGCCCGCCTGACTTGTATCTCCGGGGCAACCGGAGGGGACGAATCGAATGCTGTCGATTCCTTTGGCAGCGCTGGACGAAAGGCCGCAAACGGTCGTAAACACGAGCAGCGACGAAGTGTCGTGCCATCCCAATCCACGAGAGGCAGCCGTGATCGACGAATTCCATCGCATCAAGCGCCTACCGCCCTATGTCTTCGCAGAGGTCAACCGCCTCAAGGCTGAGGCACGGGCCGCCGGCGCCGATATCGTCGACCTCGGCATGGGCAACCCGGACATGCCCACGCCTCCGCACATCGTGGAGAAGCTCATCGAGACGGTGAAAAAGCCGCGCACGCACCGTTACTCCGCGTCTAAGGGGATAGCTGGCTTGCGGCGCGCCCAGGCGGCCTATTACGAGCGCCGTTTCGGTGTGAAGCTCGACCCTGAAACCCAGATCGTGGCGACGCTCGGCTCCAAGGAAGGCTTCGCCAACATGGCGCAGGCGATTACAGCGCCGGGCGATGTCATCCTTGTTCCGAACCCGACCTATCCTATCCACGAGTTCGGCTTCATCATTTCCGGCGCCTCGATCCGGCATATCCCGGCGAGCAACGGACCGGAATTTCTGCGCGGCGTGGAGCGGGCTGCGAAATACTCCATCCCCAAGCCGCTCGCGATGGTGCTGAGCTACCCGTCAAACCCCACGGCGATGACGGCCGACCTCGACTTTTACACAGAGGCGGTACAACTCGCGAAACGCCTGGGACTGATCATTCTGTCGGATCTGGCGTACGCGGAGATTTACTTCGACGACAATCCACCGCCCTCGGTTCTGCAGGTGCCGGGGGCAATCGACGTGGCGGTGGAATTCACGTCGCTGTCGAAGACCTACAACATGCCCGGCTGGCGCATGGGCTTCGCGGTCGGCAACGAGCGGCTGATCGCGGCGCTTGCCCGCGTCAAGTCCTACCTCGACTACGGTGCGTTCACACCTATCCAGGTCGCTGCGGCTGCGGCGCTCAACGGTCCGCAGGATTGCGTCGAGGAAATTCGGCGCATCTACAAGAGCCGCCGCGATACGCTGGTGGAGAGCTTCACCCGCGCGGGCTGGCCCATCCCGCCGCCGCCGGCGACGATGTTCGCCTGGGCGCCTATTCCGGAGCCGTTCCGCGACATCGGCTCGGTTGAATTCGCGAAGCTGTTGATCGAAAAGGCGGAGGTTGCCGTTTCACCAGGGCTTGGCTTTGGTGAGTACGGCGAAGGGTACGTTCGCATAGCTCTGGTCGAGAACGAGCACCGCATCCGGCAGGCGGCGCGCAACATCAAGAAGTTCCTCTCGCAATCGACCGGGGCCATGCACAACGTCATTCCGCTGCAGCAGAAGGCTTCCGGTTAGGCCCCATATGTCTCAGCCACTTAAACTTGGCATCGCCGGTCTCGGCACGGTCGGTACTGGTCTTATTCAGACCCTCACCACCCATGCCGAGCGGCTCCGGACGACGCTGGGTCGGGACATCCAGATCGTCGCTGTTTCGGCCCGCTCGCAGGGCAAGAACCGCGGTATCGACATCGGGCGCTACAGGTGGGTCGCCGACGCGGTCCAGCTTGCCACCGATCCAGAGATCAATGTGTTCGTCGAACTGATCGGCGGCGAGGACGGCGTGGCCGCTGAAGCCGTCGAGGCTGCGCTCAAGGCTGGCAAGCACGTGGTGACCGCCAATAAGGCGCTGCTCGCGAAGCATGGCATTCGCCTGGCCCAGCTGGCTGAAGAGCGCGGGGTGGCGCTCAACTTCGAGGCTGCGGTCGCCGGGGGCATCCCGGTCATCAAGACGATCCGTGAAGCGCTGCTCGGAAACGAGATCAAACGCGTCTATGGCATCCTGAATGGCACCTGCAACTATATCCTCACTACGATGGAGAAGGAGGGGCGGCCGTTCGCGGAGGTACTCAAGGAAGCGCAGGAGCGCGGCTACGCGGAGGCTGATCCCACATTCGACATCGGTGGCTTCGATACCGCACACAAGCTTTCCATCCTGACGAGCCTCGCCTTCGGCACGGAGCTCGCGTTCGAGGACATCCACATCGAGGGCATCCAGCACATCACGCCGGCGGATATCGAGGCGGCCGACGATCTCGGCTATCGGATCAAGTTGCTGGGCGTCGCTCTGCGCACACCAAGCGGCATCGAGCAGCGCGTCCACCCGGCGATGGTGCCGAAGCATTCGGCCATCGCGGAAGTTTCGGGTGTCACCAACTGCGTGGCCATCGATGGTGATTTCGTCGGCGACCTCCTGCTCGTAGGGGCAGGGGCGGGTTCCAAGGCAACAGCGTCGGCCGTCGCGAGTGACATTGGTGACATTGCCCGTGGCCTTGTGCTGCCGCCGTTCCTGACGCCCACCAGCCAGCTCAGGCCCTACACCCGGGCCATGCTCGACCGGCACCAGGGCGCCTATTATGTACGCCTTACCGTCTACGATCGCCCGGGCACCATGGCGGCTATTGCCAGCCGTATGGCAGAGCAGGACGTGTCTCTGGAGAGCATCGTGCAACGGCGTCCTCGCTGGGCCTTGCCGGGGACGGGTGCACGCCCCGCTCCCGGAACGCTGACGCCGGTCGTGCTCATCACGCACGAGACGACCGAGGAGGCCATGCGAAAGGCACTGGCAGCGATCAAGCGCGACGGCAAGGTCGCCGAGCCCCCGCAGATGATTCGCATTGAGAAGCTTTGACCTCGCAAAAGATCGAGGCGAGGCGGACGTGGAGGAAAGACACATGGCAAGTGACCGAAGCGAAGGACTGGATCGCGTGCTCGTCCTGGAGGTCGGGCGCGTGACGGAGGCTGCAGCCATCGCCGCGGCCAAGCTTCGGGGACGGGGCAACGAGAAGGCGGCGGACAAGGCGGCCGTCGATGCGATGCGTCGTGAGCTCAACCGGCTTCACATCAAGGGCCGCGTCGTCATCGGCGAGGGCGAGATGGACGAGGCGCCGATGCTCTACATCGGCGAGGAGGTGGGTATTGGAGACGGGCCTGAGGTCGACATTGCCGTCGATCCGCTTGAGGGCACCACGATCTGTGCCAAATCCATGCCGAACTCGCTCGCGGTGCTGGCCATTGCGGAGCGTGGCGGTCTGCTGCATGCCCCAGACATGTACATGAACAAGATCGCCATCGGGCCAGGCTATCCCGAAGGCATCATCGACCTCGACGCGCCTCCGGCTGAGAATCTCCATGCGCTGGCCAAGGCGAAGGGCGTGCCTATCAGCGAAATCACCGCCTGCATCCTCGACCGTCCGCGCCACGCGGAGCTGATCAAGGCCGTGCGGGAAGCCGGGGCGGCGGTGCAGCTTATTCCCGACGGTGACATCGCCGGCGTCATCTGGACGACAGATCCTGAGGAAACTGGTATCGACATTTATCTCGGCTCTGGCGGGGCCCCGGAGGGTGTGCTGGCGGCTGCGGCGCTGCGCTGCATCGGTGGTCAGATGCAGGGGCGGCTGATGCCGCTCAAGGACGAGGAACGTGAACGTGCCGAGCGGATGGGGGCCGACGTCAACAAGAAGTACACCCTGGAGGACATGGCCTCCGGCGATGTAATCTTCTCGGCGACCGGTGTGACCGACGGCTCGCTTTTGGAGGGTGTTCACTTCCGCGGCGACTTCGCGGAGACCGAAACGGTCATCATGCGCGCCAAGACGGGAACGGTGCGCCGCATCAAGACGACCTTCCGCAATATCGGGACGAAGCTCGCCGCGCTCTACTGAGCGGTGGGCTTTCTTACAAGGCGACGGCTGCGTGTAGGGCCGCTTATTCGGCGGCCTCTTAGGCCATGCGGGTATCGTAAGCTTTCCGGTTCCGGATGACGCGGTCGTGATTGGCGAGCGCCCATTCGCCAAGCGCCCGGATTGGCACCAACAGGTCGCGGCCAAGATCAGTCAGCTCGTATTCGACCCTCGGCGGAATCGTCGGATAGACCGTGCGCGACACATAGCCGTCCCGTTCGAGCCCGCGCAGCGTCACGGTCAACATTTTCTGCGAGATGCCGTCCACACTGCGCTTGATCTCGCTGAAGCGCTTCTTGCCTGACCCCAGCAGCACGACGATCAGGACGCTCCACTTGTCCCCAATCAAGGAAATGATGTCGTTGACCATCTGACACTGCAGGGGGACCACTGGCTTTTCACTTGGTTCCATGGAGGTGCCTCGGTCTCGGAAAAGTGCCGTCTTGTCGAAGAGAGCACAGTTTCGCATTTAGCTCTAGTATATTTTGTATACGGAGGCACTGATGAAGACTGTGGCAGTCATTGTTGGGTCGCTGCGGCGCGACTCCATCAATCGCAAGTTCGCTCAAGCGCTGGGTCGACTGGCGGAAGGGCGCCTGAAGTTCCAGTTCGTCGCAATCGGAGATCTCCCGCTCTACAACGATGATTTGTGGGAGAATCCACCGCAGTCCGTGCTGCGGATGAAGCGGGAGGTGGAGGCCGCAGACGCCGTTTTGTTCGTCACGCCCGAGTACAACCGCTACTTCTCGCCGGCCATCAAGAACGCCCTTGACTGGGGCACACGGCCCTGGGGACAGAATTCCTGGGCCGGCAAGCCGGCGGCCGTAATCGGCGCGACTCCGGGAGCGACAGGGGCCTCAGCAGGTCAGAATTCGCTCAAAGGCCTGTTGACGGTGGTCGATATGGTCCTGATGGGACAGCCCGAAGTCTATTTCACTTACAAGCCGGAGCTGTTCGACGCGAACAACAACATCGTCAACGAGGAGACGAAAGCGTTCCTCAACAACTGGATCGACCGGTTTGCGGCGTGGATCGAGCGAACCGGGCAGGCCGCTCCCAAGGCTCAGGCAGCCTGACCCAAAGAACAACGGCATGCCCTCTCCCGGCGGAGAGGGCATCGCCTGACGCGGTTATCCGCCAGCGCCGGGGCAGAGCTCGTAGGCGCGGGCGAAAGCCTGTTCGCTGGACGGGAATTCGCCGATCAGCCGGCCTTGTGGAGCGTAGGTCTTCATGTAGCTCTCGGCCATCGACGCCTCGAAGCCGTCGAGAACCTCAAGCGCTGTGTACTCGATCGCATCCTCTGCGACGTGGCGGATGAGGACAGCTTTCTTTCCGCCGTAGCTTGCGCTGAAAACGCGGCAGGCAGTCGGTTCGGGCCGAGGCGGCTGCGGCTGGGGCCGGACAGCAAGGGCAGGGTTAGGGGCCACAACGGTAGCCATGCTCGCGGAGGCCACGTTGGCGCTCCAGGAAGAGGCGTTACCGGAAGGGCGAGGCCCGCTCGATGTCGCAATCAGATCGTTGCGGCAGTACGCATCGTAAAACCGCTTTGCGGTCAGGCTGATCGAACGCCAATAGCTGCGATCGGCAGCCCATTTCCCGGCGAGATCCTGAAACGTCACGGGGCGTTTCCTGGACAGCGGAGCAGTCCAGCTGAGAATGTGCTCCTGCACGGTTCGTGTGCGTTGCGCGACAGGCGAGGGGACGTATTCGCCGGAATAAACGACCAGATGCTCCAGCTGGGCGCGGACGCCGGTCGATACGTCGGGGAAGCTTTCCCCGGGCACCCCGCCGCCGGTCGCGCCGATGCCGGCAAAATTGTTTTGGCGCGGATGAACGTCCCCCCTTTTGCCGTTGCCCCGTCGGAACGTGAGGTAGTTCGTCTCTACCAGCATCTGGAAGAAGGCGTAGTCCCAACGGACTCGCAGCGCTTCCCCGTGCGTTTTGTACCAGGCAGCAATATCGCGATAGCGCAGATCAAGATCGGGGTTCCGTTCGCGGAGGAAGGCCATGAGCCGTTCCGGCGTCACGCAGGCCGGAACGACGTTATTTGCGCTGATGCGGATTGGAGTTGCTTGGGCAGAGGCAAAGGCCAACAGGCCCGCCGCCAGCATCCCCATCATCAAACTTGCGCGCCACGTTGAAAGGCCGCGCGCGGCGGCCAGAGTGTTGTGCCGCATCAACCCTCCGGGCACAGCTCGAAAGCTCTGTCGAGCGCGCTGATCTGATTGGAGAACTCGCCAATCGCGACGCCACCTTTCGCATAGGCTGCGATGTAGGCCTCCATCTCCCGCTTCTCGGAGCCTTCGTTCACGTCGAGGACGGTGTAGTTGATCGAGCCATCCTCGCCCTTGGCCTTGATGATCACGGCCTTCTGGCCACCGTAGCTGGCCGTCCAGACGCGGCACTTAGGCTGCGGCGCTGCCTTTGCGGCGGCGGCAGCAGACGATGCGGCCGCGGCAGTGTGCACTATGGAGGACTGCTCTGCCTTGGGCTCCCCGCTCACCCAGGCATCCGAGATGGCCGTGTCACGACCGGCAGGCGGAACAATCTTCCCATTTCCGACTGGATTTTTGCCGGCGATGGAAGCCGCGCCAAGGCTCGAACGCGTGGTCGTTTCTATGCGAGCACCGTCTGCAGCTTGCTTCCCGAGGACACTGCCGGAGGATTTAGCCTTGGTGCTGTTGAAGCTGGCGGCCATCATGGAGGAACCGCTTCTGCCCGCACGGGCTTGGGCGACGAGTTCAGGCCGTGGATCGGGTCGCCGGCAAGTGTCCTGATAGAACGCGTCGGCGATGGCCGCGATCTTGGCGCTGTATCTGCGGTCGCCGGGAGCCCACTTCTTGGCAAGATCAGTGAATGTGATCGGCCGTTTGATGCTGTTCTGCCAGGATGTGAGGATTCCCCACTCCTGTACCTTGCGGGTGCGCTCGGCTACCGGGTTGTCGATCCGCTCACCTGCATAGAGAAGCAGATGCTGCAAATGGGCTTTGACGCCACTTGAGATATCCGGGAACGATTCACCGCGCTGCCCCCGCCCGGCAGCACCCAGACCAGCGAAATTGTTCTGCTCCGGCCGCACGATCCCCGGCTGGCCGTTGCCTCGGCGGAAGGAAAGGTTGCCTGTCTCAAGCAGCATCTGGAAGAAGGCGTAGTCCCAGCGGACGCCGAGCTCTTCGCCATGCCGCATGTATTCCGTGGCCACGTTCTCGAATCGCGGATCGAGTGCCGGATTTCGCGCCTTCACGAAAGCCATCAGGCGCCCTGGCGTGGCGCAAGCCGCAACCTGGTTTGAGGGACTGGCCTTGATTGCGGGCATGTCTGCCCAAGCAGGCCATGATGTACATGCCAGGAATAAAATTGAGGTAACGACTCGGCGGTTCATGGGACCAGTACTCCGAACTTCCCCAAGTTGCGTCCCTCGGCCGGGAGCGAGCTTGTCTCCGTACAGAAATAGGGCGAACAATCTTAAGGCGCGGTTGACGCCAGTTCGTTTTCGGGACTTTCGATGAAGGACCAACTTTCGGGCGCAAGTAGGAACGACCCGGGGAGGAATTGTGGCGGTATCTGACGAATTCCGCGATGGTCAGTAGACGGACCGGTGGCGTTCGATCTCGATGCCGACGGCCGCGCAGGACGGAAGGACGTCTGGCTTCTCCACGCGTACCCGCACTCTCCGAACGCGCCGGTCGGCAAGGCAGGCAGAGGCAATGCGTTCGGCGAGGGTCTCGATCAGGTTGAAGTGGCCGCTCGCCACCGCATCTTTGGCCGCCCGGATGGCGAGGTCGTAGTCGTAGACCTGGGAGATCTCATCCGAGATGCCGTCGTAGTCGTCACGAACCTCGAGGTCCAGGGAGACCACGACGCGCTGCTCGTAGCGATGCTCGTGCTCATATACGCCCACGCTGCCGATCAGCTCCAGACCGCGCACGAAGACGCGGCGCGAGCCTGATGGCAGGCGGCGCTCAGCTTCGATCAGGGCCTCGTCGCTCCAGGGGTCCACGAGGTTCTCGGCTCCTCAATTTTCGGGCGGCTGCGGCCGCAAAAGCATTGAATTCCTGAGACCGAAAAGTCGATGCGTTCATCTGGCTTGCTGCAACCAGAGCGTCAAGGAGGCAAGCGGCAGCAACAGGGGAAAGAGATTGATGCCTATGCCTCAGACAAAGTGCTCGGCAAGTAATCAATGGGACTGATACCCTGATGCACTTTTGTTGGGCAATTATCGCAAAGAATTGCCTGAAAATAAATCTTCGTTGCGCTTCAGTAACGGTTCGGTTCAAAGCGAATTAAAGCTCCAAACTGCGATTGTCATATCTCGAATTTTACGTCCATCTTTTTGCTATAGCGAAGGCGAGCGGGGAAGCTTCACTTCGCTACAGGGGACAAGACTTGGCGCTGTCGGACGCGCAAGTCTGCTTGCTGGGGGCATGACAATGATCACGCTACGCACGACCGGGTTGGCTTTTGTGGCGCTAGCCGCGGCGCTTACCGGACCCGCGCTCGCAGACGGAAGTCTGAAAGATCCTTATGCGCCGGCTGAAAGGAAGTTGGAGTGGTCGTTCAATATTGGCGCGACGACCGACTACATGTTCAGGGGCATTTCTCAGAACGATAGAGATCCTGCCCTGCAAGGCGGCGTCGATATCAGCTACGGCGTCTTCTACGCCGGCATCTTCACGTCAATGATCGATTTCGGTGGGGCGCCGCCCGCTGACGTGGAGCTCGACTTCTACGCAGGCATCAAGCCCGAGTGGATGGGCGTGTCGTTCGACCTGGGCGTCATCTACTACACCTATCCCGGTGCGAATGACAGTGGTGCGGAGCTCAACTTCGTTGAGTTCAAGGCCGGCGCCAGCGTCACGCCTGTCGACAAGCTGACGCTGGGCGGGACGGTCTATTATTCGCCGGAGTACACGCTGGAAACAGGCGAGGTTTGGACCTTCGAGGGCACGGCAGCTTATGAGTTGCGCCAGATCATGATGTTTACGCCGACGATCAGCGCGACGCTCGGCTATCAGGTCGGCAAGGACGATGATTTCGTCGCCCTTGGAGACGATGATTATCTGTACTGGAACGTCGGTCTTTCGCTTGCGGTCGAGAAGCTAACGCTCGATTTCCGGTACTGGGACACCGACATCGACAAGGTTGGCCTGTGCGCGGCGAAGAACCTGTGTGACGAGCGGTTCGTCTTCTCGGCGAAGTTCACATACTGAGCTTGAACAGAACTGAGCGTTGATTGGAACGCTCAGTTATCCCCAGCAGCAAAGCGCCGGTTTCTTGCGGCGGTGCTGCAACAGCATTAACTCTGGCGATGGCTGAACGCGGGGCATCCTCTCGTGCTCATCACCCTCGCCATTCTTTTGTCGCTCACCGTCGCGATCGCGGGCTGCATTTTGGCGCCGCGCATAAGGGAGCGGCGCGTTGTTTTCGATGCCACGCCAGACCGGCCGGTTCCCTTCGGGCTCAAAATGGCGTGGCTCGCAATCCGGACACGGGATACGGCGCGCGTCCTTGACGTACTGGGGCTTGTCAATCCGCGTCCCTGCAACTGGAATTCCGGGATCGGCTCGGTCTACGACGATCACCTCGGCGAAAACCACATCTTTGTGTCTCCGCCCGTCGACGAATGGACGTTCGTAGTAGGGCTGGCCCTGCCGTATCCGGTTGGACCGAGATTTGTCGACAAGTGCACGCCCTTGCTGCTTGAGCTTGGCCGTCAGTTTCCCGATGTTCAGTACTTCTTCAGCTATCCGCTAATCGACTTCTTCGCCTGGGCCCGGGTTCGCGATGGCAATCTCGTGCGCGCATTCGCCATCAGCGAGGAAGGGGCGATTTGGAACAAAGGTAAAATCACGCCGGAAGAACGTGGTCTCGGGCTCAAGCTGTTCGAGCTGCGAGGCGTCCGCGGGCGTAAGGGTGACGCCGGCGGCGAGATCATTCTCTATCCCACGGAAGAACATGTGCTGCGGCTCGCGAGCCGGTGGAGCCTCGACCCGACGCGGCTTGAGGCGGCACCCGTTCCCGCCGGCCTGGGCTACATTGGGGCGGCCCCGGCCAAGTGGAACCCGGAGCTGATGCGCAAGACGGCTTAGGCTGGCAGAGGACCATCAGCAGACGGCCAGCCAGAAGCGTGGTGACGCGCAGCGGCGAAGGCTTATTCGATCGGTTTCAGCAGGTCCCCTCGGCCCGAGCTCAACGAATAGGCCAAGGCAGACGTATCGTCCGGGCAACGATCCCGATAGGTCAGACGGGCGCTCCGATGGAGGATCAGCGCCGTGCAGTTTTCCGCAACCGCGTCGCCTACGGTCGATGACAGGAGCTCAGAAAGGCGGTCAGACGGCTTTGCAGAAGCGTCGATGCGCAGCGCGGACGTCGTAGCTGGCGCCGCTGGGCCAAACACATTCCATCCGTAGGACTCACCCACCGCGCCGCCGAATACCGTCCCGGCCGCAAAGCCCAGGAGGAGCAACGTGAGGCCGGCCAAGCGGCCACGGCGCACGCCAGCCGATTGATCAGACTGCGAGTTGTGATGCGGGCCAGTACTCATGGAGCCTTGCTGCGCTTATGGACGAATCTGTTGCGCTCTGGTGTCATGATGCCGATCTGCCACCAACCCGCAACTGCACCAGGGTAACGCTGAAAGTTCTCCACTTATATCCTGGCGTGCATTTTTGGTTAGAGCGCCCGCTGACCGTGCGGCGCGGGCGGTGCGCCGCTACCACCGCGAACTGGTGGCACATACATCCGGCTTGCCCGGCATGCGCCGCGATATTCGTTGCTCCCGCAGGCGCGGAAGTTTCCTTCCCGTGAGAAGCAGATACGCACCTCGCGCAGCCGATTGCCGGAACCACGACAATCCACGGCGATCATCTCGTGTTTCAGGCCAGGATTCGCCCGAATGAACTCATCCACGACCTGTTGTGGACTGATGAAAAACGGTTCGGGTGGGGAGATGAAGCGCGACGGGATTCTGATCTTCTCATAGAGGCGCCGCGACAACGCATAATACCCGGCAGGATCAAGCCCCGTGCAGGTGCCGTGCTTGCGGTACTCATGGATGACAAGACGCGGGCTCGGCATGATATCGAGCATCCGATCGATAATCGCCTGAGGGACGTAGGGCCGCTCGCGTGTCGGGCAATATTCGGGGAAGCCACGCTCATACTGCGGCCAAAGCCCATGCAACACGAAAGCGTAGGGACGTGCGCCGCGCCGGCATTGCGGGTCATCTTCCGTGGACTGCACGCTGGAGCAGTAGGTCGGGCTCCAGGACAACACCAGGGAGTAGTAGTCGAACACCCCCGCCCTAGGCTCGGCGGGAGCACGGCTGCGCTGGGCCTCCGCGGGCGACACCAGAAGCGGGGCAATGAGGACAACAACAGACGCAAGGGAAGAGATCAGACGCACTGCTTTCATATGGCGTGGCTCGAAGTTGAACTCTGCACGTTGGGCAATCTCTGGAGTGATGACGGACTATTTTGCTTCGGCCAGGCGCTGAAGTATCCGCGCCCAGCTCCGCGCGCCTTTGCGGAAGCTCGACAGATTGTACTTTTCGTTTGGCGAGTGAATGCGATCATCGTCGCAGCCGAAGCCGATGAGCAGGCTGTCCATCCCGAGCTGTTGCTTGAATGCTGTGACGATGGGGATCGAGCCGCCGGAGCCCATGAGCGCCGCGGGCCTGCCCCATTCCTCCTCGAGAGCCTGGGCAGCCGCCTGCACATGCGGGGCCTGCGGATCGAAGGCGATTGCAGCACTGCCGCGAGACTGAATGAAATCGACCCGGCAATCCGGGGGCGCTTTCGACGCCAGGAAACTCTGGAGATTGGTGACGATGCGATCTGGGTCCTGACCGGCCACAAGCCGGCAAGTGATCTTGGCGGAAGCTCGAGAGGGAATAACGGTTTTGGTGCCCACACCTTGATAGCCGCCGGTGATGCCGTTGAACTCACAGGTCGGCCTCGCCCAGAGCTGCTCGAGCACCGAGAAACCCTTTTCTCCAGCCGGAACGCTTAGGCCAACGTCCGCCAGGAACGCATCGGCATCGAAGCCGAGGCGTTGCCACTGGTCGAGCTGGCTTTGCGGGACGCTCGTCACGCCATCGTAGAAGCCGGGGACCGTGACACGTCCGTCCTCGTCATGGAGAGCAGCCAGCATGTGCGCGAGCACGCGGATCGGATTGGCGGCTGGACCGCCATAGAGTCCGGAGTGCAGATCGCGCTTTGCACCCGTAACGATGACCTCGGTGGCAGCCAGTCCGCGCAGCATGAGCGTGATGCCTGGCGTATCCTTGTCCCACTGCGTGGTGTCGCAGACGAGGGCGTAGTCGCACCGGATTTCGTCGGCGTGCTGCTCGAGGAAGCCCGGCAGGCTGGGCGAGCCCGTTTCCTCCTCGCCTTCGAGAAGCACTGTAACGGCAATCGGCAGCTTACCCGCGACCTCCTTCCAGGCCCGCGCGGCTTCGAGGAAAGTCATGAGCTGGCCTTTATTATCCTCCGCGCCGCGCGCGACGATGACGGTGCCGTTGTGTGGATCCTCGACAAGCCGCGGCTCGAAAGGCGGCGAAGTCCACAAGTCCAGCGGATCAGGCGGCTGCACGTCATAGTGCCCGTAGAACAGCAGGCGGGGCATGCCGGGCGGAACATTCTTCCGGTCATGAGCCACGACCATCGGATGGCCCGTCGTCGGCCGCACCGAAGCCTCGAACCCGATCTCGCGCAAGATCTGGGCGCACCATTCCGCTGCCGCCGAGCACTCATCCTTGTAGGCTGGGTCGGTTGAAATGCTCTTCAGGCGCAGAAACTGGAACAGGCGGTCCAGCGCGGCATCTTCAGATTTCGCGAGGACGTCGAGCACGCGGGAAAGTTGATCGGCCATGTTGCTCCGGCTTGTTTCGCGGCTGTTATTCAGAGCCTACACAGTTGATGAGAGTGCGCCCTCCTGTCAAAGGGAAGCGAACTCGAACAAGCCCCTTCGCGTTTGCTCGGCACGTTGGCGGGGGGTATTGCACACTCGTCGTGGATTGCCGCACGAACGAAAGGACATCCAATGAGCGAATCCAGTTTGTCGCCCGAAACGGCGCGCAAGTGGGTTTATCTGTTCGGAGCCGGCCGGACGGATGGCTCTGCCAGCATGCGCGATCTGCTCGGAGGCAAGGGTGCCAACTTGGCGGAAATGGCTAGTCTCGGCCTGCCGGTGCCGCCCGGGTTCACAATCTCGACTGAGGTTTGCACTTACTATTACGAGAACAACCGTACCTTCCCCAAAGGGCTCGAAGAGCAGGTCGAAAACGCGCTGCGTTTCGTAGGTGAAGCAGTCGGCGCGACCTTCGGAGACGCGAGCAATCCTCTTCTCGTGTCCGTGCGCTCAGGTGCCCGCACATCGATGCCCGGCATGATGGACACTATCCTCAACCTGGGCCTCAACGACGAAACGGTCGAGGGCCTGGCCGCGCGGTCGGGCGATCGGCGGTTCGCCTACGACAGCTATCGCCGCTTCATCCAGATGTACAGCAATGTGGTCCTGGGCGTGGACCACGGTGTGTTCGAGGACATCCTCGAGAATCACAAGAACCTCAACGGCTTCACGAACGACACCGAGCTGGCTGCGGAAGACTGGCAGGAAGTCATCGCGGCCTACAAGGAAGCAGTCGAGCGGGAGACTGGCAAGCCGTTCCCTCAGGACCTCAACGCCCAGCTTTGGGGCGCTATCGGTGCTGTGTTCGGTTCCTGGCAAAACGCGCGCGCCATCACCTATCGCCGGCTGCACCAGATCCCCGACTCTTGGGGCACGGCCGTCAACGTGCAGGCGATGGTGTTCGGGAACATGGGTGAGACTTCGGCGACCGGCGTCGCCTTCACCCGCAATCCTTCGACGGGTGAGAAGGAGGTCTACGGCGAGTTCCTGGTCAACGCCCAGGGCGAGGACGTCGTCGCCGGCATCCGTACGCCGCAAAACATCAGCGAGAAGGCGCGGCTTGCAGCTGGCGACCAGGCGCCGTCGCTCGAAATGCTGATGCCGGACATTTACAACCAGCTCAAGGAGATCTTCGACCGGCTCGAGAAGCACTACCGCGACATGCAGGACGTGGAGTTCACCATCCAGAACGGAAAGCTCTGGATGCTGCAGACCCGTTCCGGCAAGCGGACTGCAAGGGCCGCCCTGAAGATCGCGGTTGACCTGGCGAACGAAGGCATCATCACGCGCGAGGAAGCGGTGATGCGCATTGATGCCTCGACGCTCGACCAGCTTCTCCATCCGACCATTGATCCGTCGGCCCCCAAGCATGTGATCGCTCGCGGTCTGGCCGCATCTCCGGGGGCGGCTTCCGGCGAGATCGTGTTCAATTCCGATGAAGCCGAGGCACTGAAAGCTAAGGGCCGCGATGTCGTTCTGGTCCGCGTCGAGACGAGTCCTGAAGACATCCACGGCATGCACGCAGCTGTTGGAATTCTCACAGCACGCGGCGGTATGACCAGCCACGCCGCTGTCGTTGCTCGCGGGATGGGGCGGCCTTGCGTGTGCGGCGCTGGGGCGCTGCGCATCGATGCCAAAGCGGGCGAGATGATTGCGCCGGGCGGCAAGGTCTACCGGGCGGGCGACGTGATTACGATCGATGGCTCGACCGGCGAGGTGCTCGAAGGCAAGGTGCGTATGCGCGAGCCCGAGCTTTCGGGGAACTTCGCCACGCTCATGTCCTGGGCGGATGCCGTCCGTCGTCTGCGGGTGCGTGCCAATGCCGATACGCCGCGTGATGCCGAGCATGCTCGCCAATTCGGCGCCGAGGGGATCGGCCTCTGCCGCACGGAGCACATGTTTTTCGAGACGGACCGCATCCTCGCCATGCGCGAGATGATCTGTGCGGAGGATGAGGATGGCCGACGGCGTGCGCTCGCGAAGATCCTGCCCATGCAGCGCGCCGATTTCGAGTCGCTATTCGAGATTATGGCGGGGCTTCCGGTCACCATCCGTCTGCTCGATCCGCCGCTTCATGAATTCCTGCCGCAGGAGGAGCGCGAGCAAAACGCTGTCGCGCAAGCTCTCGGCGTGCCGGTTTCACGCCTCAAGGCGCGCGTGGCGGAGCTGCATGAGTTCAACCCTATGCTCGGCTTCCGTGGTTGCCGTCTCGCCATCCGTTATCCGGAAATCACGGAAATGCAGGCACGCGCCATATTCGAGGCGGCGGTGAACGCTGCGAAGAAGACGGGCAAGCCCGTCATCCCGGAAATCATGATCCCGCTCGTCGCCTACCGGAAAGAATTCGATCTTCTCCGGAAAGTGATCGTTGGGGTCGCAGAAGCGGTGGAGAATGAGACCGGCACACGGCTCGAATATCAGATCGGTACCATGGTCGAGCTGCCGCGCTCGGCATTGAGAGCTGATGAGATCGCGGCCGGTGAAGATGGCGCTGAATTCTTCTCCTTTGGCACCAACGATCTGACGCAAACCTGCCTCGGGCTGTCCCGGGACGACGCGGCGCCCATTCTCGAAAATTATCTCAGCGCTCGCATTTTCGAGACGGATCCCTTCGTGTCCATCGATCGGGACGGCGTCGGCGAGCTTGTCCGCATCGGCACTGAGCGCGGTCGTAAAGTCAAACCAAATCTGAAAATCGGCATCTGCGGAGAGCATGGCGGCGATCCTGCCTCTGTAGCGTTCTGCCATGAGGTAGGCCTGGACTACGTCTCGTGCTCGCCGTTCCGTGTGCCGGTTGCCCGTCTCGCGGCCGCGCAAGCCGCCATTTCGGGACGTGTGACGCCGAAGGAGTCATAAGCGCGTTTCCCGTTTATCTGCATAGCGCTATTCCGTGCCCGCGCAAAATTCTGCGCGGGCATTTTTGTTTTTTGTCAAAGCGCGCGAACATTTCCGGTCTCGATAGTCCGGGCCTCGAGGGAAACGTTTGTAAGGCTGTCGATTTCAAGGGGACACCTTGCGGGCGATTGCTTTCCCTTTTAGATGTGCCTGAATTTTTTAACCGAGGGGTCAGAAATGAAACTCATCGAACATGAGAAGCAAGGCGTTGAGGATTGGCGTCCTGGGGTGGCAACTCGCATGCTGGTGTCGGCAGTCAACGGTGCGTCGCAGCTGTGCGTTTTCGAACAGTACTGTCAGCCGGGTCTCGGCGCGCCTTTGCATCTCCATGCCGTTGAGGAAGTGCTGACGGTTGTCAAAGGCCGCGCCGAGATCTGGGTCGGGGATGAAAGTATTGTGGTGGGTGATGGACACTCGGTGCTCATCCCGGCCGGCACCAAGCACGGCTTCCGGAATGTGTCCGAGAATGAAATGCTTCACATGCGTGCTATCCTGGCCGCGCCTATCTTCGAGGCAAGCTATGATGACCGTGCGGAGCTGTCTCGGCGGTACGTCCCGAACAAATGAAATCTAACTGTAGCCTAAAAATCCCTCTGTGATGGGAAGGAGCCGGTTCCGATCGGGCCGGCTCTTTTCTTTTCAGGAAAAGCACCTCGTCCTCCCTGAACCAGATTGACGCACTCCCGGATTTCCCTTACTGACATGCATGTAAGGGGAGGGCGTGAGTGGCCGACAGTGTGTTTGACGTCATTATTGTGGGAGGCGGCGGTACTGGCCTGATGGCCGCCTGGTCCGCAGCCCGTTTGGGCCGCTCCGTCGTAATCCTCGAAAAATGTGAGCAAATTGGCGGCACGACTGCTCTTTCGGTAGGCACGATTTGCGCAACTTCCACGCGGCTGCAAAAAGCAGCAGGGATCGAAGATTCTCCGGCAGAGCATTACGAGGATATGGAAAAGTTTCCGGGCTTCATCCCGGAGCGGGACAATTCCGAGCTACGGAAAATCCTTGTAGAGAATATCCCCGAAACCATTGGGATTCTCGTCGATCTGGGTGTGACGTTCATGGGGCCGCTGCCTGAGCCACCCCATCGTAAGCCCCGTCTGCATGCCATCATTCCGCATTCCCGAGGATATATCAGGCACCTTGAGCGCGCATGTCGGCGGTTGGGTGTGACCATTCTCACTGGCCACCACGCCGAAGAACTGATTTTGGAAGGTGGTCGTGTCCGCGGGATCAAAGCGAGAACAAGCGACAGCGAATCGGTCGAAAAACGCTTCCTGGCGAAACGTGGCGTAATTCTTGCTTCCGGTGACTTCAGTTCGGCTTCGCTCGACTACAAGCAGCGCTACATGAGTGGGCCGCTACTGCAAATCGGGGGTATCAATCCCGCCAGCACGGGGGATGGTCAGCGTTTGGGGGAAGCAGTGGGTGGTTCGGTGATCAATGGAGATCTCGCCTGGGGGCCTGAGATCCGTTTTCTGCCGCCGAGTCGCCCGAGCATTATTTCCAAATTGCCAACGAGCCGGTGGTTCGCAAACCTTCTCCTGTTCGCAATGCGGACACTGCCGCAACCTGTGCTGCGCCCGTTTCTGCTGGGGTTTGTCACAACGTTTCTCGCGCCCTCACACCGCTTGTTCGAGCTCGGCGCAATTCTCGTTAACGCGAAGGGTGAGCGGTTTTGCGATGAGCTCAATCGCCCGCAAGATTACATTGGTCTGCAGCCCGATCAGAAGGCTTTCATCGTCTTCGACGATACAGTAGCTGAGCAGTTCAAGTCTTGGCCCAATTATATTTCGACCGCGCCGGGGGTGGGCTATGCATTCCTCCCGGATTATGCACGTTCGCGGCCGGACATATACGCAAGAGCGGGCACTATTGCCGACTTGGCGCAAAAATTGAGGGTTCCGGTCGACGTCTTGGAAAAAACAATCGCCGATTATAACGAAAAGCTTGCTGGCAACCCTGCAGGTGCTAGAAAGCCGCTCGTCAAAGGTCCTTTCCACGCATTTGGGCCGGCAAAATCGTGGATTGTCTTCAGCGAGGGCGGTCTCAGGATCGATTGCGAGTTCAGAGTGCTGGGGCAGCACGGGCTACCTATTCCCGGACTTTATGCGGCAGGTTCCGCAGGGCAGGGCGGTGTGCTCCTGGAAGGCCATGGGCATCATCTGGGCTGGGCATTCACCTCGGGACGTCTTGCCGGGAGGAACGCGGCTCTGGCTTCGCCGGTGCAATGACCTGCGAACGACGAGAAATGATTGGTTGAAGCGGAGATTGGAGGAGTACTTAATGAAAACAATAGCAAAGGCCCTGCTGGTCGGGGGCATGCTCTCACTGGCGTCGCCAGTGGCCCCGGCGCTTGCCCAAAACAAGCTCGAGCTGAATATGGCCACGCCTTGGTCGGGTGGCCACTGGCTGGAAATCGGTGCGAAGCGCTTTGCAGCGAACGTCGAGGAGCTCACTGAAGGCCGCATCAAAATCAATGTGTTTCCTGCCGGCGCGCTTGGTCCAGCACTGAAGGTCACGGAAACGGTTCAAAAGGGCGTGGCTGACGTCGGTCACAGCTGGCCTGGCTACGACTGGGCGGTTGATCGCACGGGCGCCATTTTCAGCGGCTGGCCCGCTGGTCCTAATCCGGAAGAAATGATGATGTGGCTCTACAATGGCGGTGGGGCCGAGCTCTGGAAACAGTGGCGGAAGGAAAAGTTCGACGTTGTCGCCATTCCGTGTGGTGTGCTTGAAACCGAGTTTTTCATGCACTCCCACAAACCGATCCGCACGGTTGAGGACCTCAAGGGGCTGAAACTTCGTACATCGTCCTCGTGGGCCGAAATTGCGCCGACGCTTGGCGTTTCCACGGTTGTCCTTCCCGGCTCGGAAGTGTTCAGCGCGCTCGAGCGGAAAGTGGTCGATGCCATCGAATGGGGCGGTCCTGGTACCAACCTCACCGAAGGTTTTCACAAGATCGCCAAATACATCATCATGCCGGGCCTGCACGCTCCGTCAGGTGCGCATGACTGCATCTTCAATAACGACACCTGGGCGAAGATCGGTGACACCGACAAGAAGCTGATCGAAGCCGCTGCCCGCCTGACGCTTATGGAAACCTATCTCGGGTATGCACAAAGCGATCTTTCGGCTTACAAGGAAATCAAGAGCAATCCGAACGTCGAAATGGTTCGTGTCGACCAGAGCCTCGTCGACGCAGTGACCAAGGCTTCGCACGAGTGGGCCGCGAAGCAATCGGAAACGAACGAGTGGTTCAAGAAGGTCTACGAACATCAGGCGGCCTTCATGAAGAGCATCAAGCCCATCAGCGAGTTCCGTTTCGCGACGGGTACGCGCTGAAAGTGACAGCACATTGCGGCGCTGCGTAAGCGGCGCCGCACGACTTTTGAGGGTCCGATGGCGGTCGTCAGATTGATCCGAATGCTTTCGTTATGGTCGGGGCGGATAGGCGCGGTAATTGTGCTGCCGCTCGTTTTCGCAATGGTGTTCGAGGTCATCAGCCGCTACGCATTTGCGGCTCCCACCATTTGGGCATTCGAACTCAGCTACATGATGATGGGCACCATCTTTCTGCTGGGGCTCTCGTACGCTCTGCTCGTCGGCCAGCATGTCAACGTCGATTTCATTCACCAGCGACTGCCGCGCCGTGCCATCGCAGTCATCGACGCCATCGGATACGCCATCCTGACCTGCATGCTTTTCTGGATGCTGACGGTGTTGGCGCAGAACGTGGTTGACACCTATCGCACGGGTGAAGGCTCAGGGCTTTCCGCCTGGAATCCCAAGGTTTGGCCTTATCGGACCATTTACGTCGTAGGGTTTGCACTTTTCGCGCTGCAGAGCCTTGCGAAGACGATTGAAAACTTCTTGATCGCCATTGGCCGTGCGCCGGAGGACATCCGCCCGTGACGACCCAAATTGTGCTTTGGATGTTTCCAGCACTGCTTGTGCTGATTTTCTTGGGCTTCCCCGTCGCTTTCTCGATGATGCTGACGGCGCTCGGCTTCGGACTTTATCGATTTGGCGGCGCGCTTGTCCATCAGCTCGCGTCACGAGTTGACGACATCGCAACGAACTATGTCTTGGGCGCCATTCCGCTCTTCATTTTTATGGGCTCCATTTTGGAGCGCGCAGGCATCGCAGAGCGCCTTTTCGATGCGCTTTACATGTGGACACGCCGATTTCCGGGGGGCTTGGCTGTGGCTGCTCTCCTAATGTGCACGATTTTCGCGGCGGCGAGTGGCGTTGTCGGTGCCACGGAAACATTGGTGGGGATGCTTGCTATCCCCGCAATGCTGAAGCGTAGGTACGATAACAAGCTGATTGCCGGCACCATTTGTGGAGGCGGCTCGCTCGGGACGATCATTCCGCCCTCTGTGCCAGTCGTGGTTCTGGCGCCAATTGCGGCGCTGCCGGTTGGGGACTTGTTGGCCGGTATTCTGTTTCCCGGCTTGCTGATGTCGGCCCTCTTTATCCTCTACATTGTTGCCGTTTGTGCAGTGCTTCCGCAAATGGCACCGGCGGATCCTGAGCCGGATCACCGCTCATTTATGGAGAAGGTTGGGTTCACCCTCTATGCGATCGTGCCGCCGGCGTTCCTGATCTTCATGGTGCTCGGAACCCTTTTCATGGGACTAGCAACGCCGACCGAAGCGGCAGCTTGCGGCTCGGCAGGGGTGCTCGTTCTCGCGCTCTTGTACCGTAAACTCACTTGGCAACTGCTTTATCAGGCGGCTCTGCAAACGGTTTCGATCACAGCGATGATCCTTGCCATCGTGCTCGCGGGCAGCATGTTCGCCGGAGTGTTCTTCGCTTCCGGCGGAATGGCCGCCACGAAGGGGATCTTGGACGCATTCGGCTTATCGGCCTGGTCGCTTATCGCGATCATATTGTTCGTGTCCTTTATTCTTGGTTTTCTGATCGATCTCATCTCGATCGTTCTGATCGTCGTGCCGATCGCGATGCCGCTGGTGAAGTCGTTCGGGATTGATCCGCTTTGGTTCGCTGTCGTGTTCCTTGTTACGCTCCAGACGAGCTATCTCACGCCTCCAATGTCGCCGTCGATCTTCTATCTGAAGGCGATCGCTCCGCCGAGCATCAGGCTGAGGGACATGTATTGGGGCGTCATTCCGTTTATTGCTTGCCAGGTTCTGGTTCTGATTGCTGTGCTGGCATTTCCGGAACTCGCGACCTGGCTCCCCAAAGTGATGTACGGAAACTGAAACAACGCCAGAATGAACAATGTTCGGCAAGGTGGGCCGGATTGCATGAAACCGCGACGTATCGCCATCATTGGTTTTGGCGCGATAGGCAGTGATCTGGCCGCCGCATTGCTTGAGCGGGGAAAAGAGCTTTATCGGCTTGGAATTCTGCTCGATCCGGCTTCAACTTCCCGAGACCGCGTGCCCGCTGGATGCACGCTATTGTTCTCCATTGAGGAGTTACGTGAGTTCCAACCGCATCTTGTCGTCGAGGCTGCCGGACATGCGGCGGTTCGAACCCATGTTCCTGCTTGCTTGGGATTAGGGTTCTCGGTCGTTATCACGTCCGTCGGCGCTCTGCATGATCCGGTTCTGATGGAAGGCCTCATCGCGCTGGCCGAGGGAAGTGGGGGACGTATCATTCTTCCCTCGGGCGCGCTCGGTGGCCTTGATTACGTACGTGCTACACGCGGCGCCGCCGGCCTTGGCATTCGCTACGAGTCGCGGAAGCCGCCTGAGGCATGGCGAGACGAGCTCACGAGGCTCGGGTACGATGCCGATCACCTCGAGGAGGAAGTTGTTCTTTACCAAGGGACGGCTCGCGGAGCGGCATCGGCATATCCCAGTAACTTGAATGTTGCGGCAACTCTCGCTCTTGCAGGACCGGGCTTCGAGGCTACGGAAGTCGCAGTTGTTGTCGATCCCAAAGCGAAAGGGAACACGCATTCCATCACAGGGGAAAGCGAGCTTGGCACTGTAAGAATTGAAATCGCCAACCGTCCGTCTCCGCGCAATCCCAAAAGCTCGTGGATCGTGAGCCGCTCGCTTCTCGCCGCCGTGGAACAGCACTTCTCTCCGGTAGTCATGCTATAAATGCACGGCCAGTAGGCACTACGGTGCGTTGACCCGTGTGGGGTCGGAGCGTTACTGACATACATGTAAGTAAAAGATTATCTCCATCAGGGAGGCGACGCATGAGGCTCGCAGGCAAGATCGCGATTATCACAGGGGCGGGATCAGGTATTGGCGAGGAGACCGCGAAGCTTTTTGCACAGGAAGGAGCAACCGTTATCGTTGCCGATCGCGCCGGCGATGTCGCCTCCCGCGTCGCTGAAGAAATCGTTGCAAGCGGTGGCAAAGCTTTCCCCGCAACGGTGGACGTCACCCGCGAGATGGAAGTCAAGGCGCTGATTGAAGGAACAGCCGAAAAATACGGGCGCCTCGACATCCTCGTCAACAACGCGGGCTATGGTTTCGCGGGAACGGTAGTGAACACCACGGAAGAGCAATGGGACGCCTTGATGGCCGTCAACGTCAAGGGTGTTTTCTTCGGCTGCAAGTACGCCATCCCGATCATGGAAAAGCAGGGAGGCGGTTCAATCGTAAATACGGCATCCACCGTGGCGATCGTCGGAATTACGGATCGTGCTGCCTATGTGGCTTCGAAAGGTGCTGTGGCCGCATTGACGCGCGCGATGGCGCTCGATCACGTGAAGGCCAATATCCGCGTAAATTGCGTGGCGCCCGGCACAATAGAGTCGCCCTATTTCACAGAAATATTCGCGAAAGCTGAAAACGCTGCCGAATTGCGGCGGAGCCTTGAACAACGGCAGGCCATGGAGCGTTTGGGCAAGCCGATAGAAATCGCGCGGGCTATCCTTTTCCTGGCCAGTGACGAGTCTTCGTTCTGCACGGGCACGACGCTGGTGGCCGACGGCGGCTGGACGGCCCGCTGATTGAAAATCACGACTGCAAGGAACCGAGAGGCCAACTGAAATGTACGGATTGGAAGGACGTAAGGCGATCGTGACCGGTGCCGCCTACGGCATCGGACGCGCGATTGCCGAGCGGCTCGTGGCCGAAGGCTGCGACGTCGGCATTTTCGACAAGGATGCAGAGACAGGTCGGCAGACAGCTGAGGCCCTCTCGAAATCGGGGCGGAAGGTCGTCAGCGTATCCGGCGACATTTCGGTGAAAGAGGATGTCGAGAAGGGCATCAATGCGTTGATGGCAGAACTCGGGCCCATCGACATTCTCGTCAACAATGCCGGCATTTGTCCCATAGGGAAGCTGTTGGAAATGCCCGAACGAGACTGGCATGCCGTTTTCGGCGTAAACGTCAATGGCATGTTTTACGTCACGCGCCTGGTGGTGCCCGGAATGATCGAGCGCCGGCGGGGGGCGGTGGTCAACCTCGCCTCGTGGATGGGCAAATCGGGCGTCGCCAATTATGGCGCCTACTGCGCGACCAAATTTGCCGTTGTTGCAATGACACAAGCTCTGGCTGGCGAGGTTGGCGAATACGGTATCCGCGTGAACGCAGTGGCGCCTGGCCTTATCGTCCAGACCCGAATGCGCGACGAGTCCGAGCGGGATCGTCGTGCCAAAGGTCTTCCGCTCGCAGAGGATCGCGCGAAGACCATTCCGCTCCGCCGGCCGGGCTATCCCGCTGATATCGCCAGAACCGTTGCATTCCTGGTCTCTGACGAGGCGGATTACATTACAGGTGAAACGGTCAGCGTGACCGGCGGCCTGTGGAATGATTGATTGAGCGTGTGAAACAGGAGGAAACGCCAATGCCACGCTTCAAGGATATTCGTTTTGAAGGCGTTATTCCGGCGACGCTTTTGGTGCTCAACGAGGATATGAGCATCGACGAGCGCCAGACGAGAAAGCACCTGCGTGATTGCGCTCTCGTGCCAGGTGTTACTGCCGTTACCGTCAATGGTCATGCCTCGGAAGTTCACGCCTGCACTTTCGACGAGCAGCAACGCATCCTTGCTGCTTCTCTCGAGGAGGTTGGCGACGAGGTCCCGCTGATCAACGGCGTTTATGCCGATGGCAGTCTTGAGGCTGCAAGAATCGCAGCTATGGCCGAACGTGAGGGCGCATCTGCGTTGCTTGTTTTCCCGCCGCAGAGCATGGCGATGGGTGGTCAGCTGCGGCCGGAAATGGCCATCGAACATTTCCGTCGGATCGCGGATGCCACCGATCTTCCGATCATCTGCTTCCAGTATCCGATGGCGAGCGGCCTTGGCTATCCGTTTGAAACGCTGCTCAAACTTTTTGAGGCAGTACCGACGATCAAGGCCATCAAGGACTGGTGCAATGATGCGATGCTGCATGAAAAGCACATTCGCACCTTCCAGAATTTGCCGCGGCCTGTGAATGTGCTGACCACGCATTCATCATGGCTTATGGCGTCATTGACCATGGGTGCGAAAGGGCTTCTTTCGGGCGCCGGCAGCGTGATCGTGGATCTGCAGGTTGCACTGTTCCAGGCGGTCCAAAGCGGTGATCTGAAAAAGGCGCAAGCCATCAATGATCGCATTTATCCGCTTGCCCAGGCATTCTACGCGCCGCCGTTCCTCGACATGCACAATCGCATGAAAGAATCGCTCGTGCTTCTCGGGCGCATCGACAAGGCTGTCGTCCGGCCGCCTCTCATGAAACTTTCAGACGCCGAAATCGCCCGCCTCAAAAAGGCGCTGGAGCAGGCCGGCGTAACGCGTGAAGGTGCGCTTCAGGCGGCAGCCTGATGCACGCTGTTCAAAGTACGTCGATGACGAAACCAATTCCGCGCCTGTTCTTGCCGGGCCAGATCGGGCCGGTCACGCTCAAGAACCGCGTGATCATGGCTCCGATGACAACCCGCAACGCTGATGCGGAAGGGTTCGTCACCGACGCTACAATTGCCTATTACAAGGCGCGCGCGGAGGGAGGCGTCGGCCTCATCACGGTCGAAATGGCCTCGCCCGAGCGCGCCGGAAAGCATCGGAATTTCGAGCTTGGTATTTATGACGACCGCTTTCTGCCCGGGCTGCGTCGGCTTGTCGACGCGATCCACGGTGCCGGCGCAAAGGCCTCGATACAGCTTGGTCACGGCGGCGGTCACACGCGAATTGACATCACAGGCGAAAAGCCGATTGCGCCCTCGGCCATTCCTCATACTGTTCAGGAGGGGCATACCGAGGTCATTATTCCGGAGGAAATGTCTCTGGCGCGGATCGCTCAGACGCAGGCCGCCTACGTGGCCGCTGCGCGGCGCGCCGCTGAGGCGGGCTTTGATGCGGTTGAGATACATGCCGCGCACGGCTATCTCATTTCGCAATTTTTGACGCCAGCCGAAAACCTACGCCGGGACGAGTACGGGGGAACGCTTCGCAATCGGGCGCGATTTGGGCTGGAAATTGCCTCAGCTGTAAAACAGGCAGTCCCTCATCTCGCGGTCATTTTCCGCATGAACGGCGACGATTTCTTCGATCAAGGCATGACGTTCGAGGAAGCCGTCGAGGTGGCCACATGGGCAGCCGCAGTGGGTGCTGATGCCATCCATATGACAGGAGGGCATTACCGCTCGCAGCCGACGGCGGCCATCATGATACCGCCAATGGCCACCCCGCCTACGCCATTTCTGAGGTTCGCGGAGGCCGTAAAAAAGCGGGTCAGCGTACCGGTTATTGCAGTCGGACGTTTGGGAAACCCGCAGGCAGCTATTGCGGCAATCGAGGAAGGCAAGGCAGATTTCGTTGCCTTGGGGCGACCTCTGCTTGCGGATGCCGAGTGGGTGAACAAGGCAGCGGCCGGGAAGCAGGTGCGGCTTTGCCTGGCCTGTAACACATGCGTGGACGGCATGCGCACCGGGCGGCAGATCCGTTGCCTGGTCAACGCACGGGCGGGGCGTGAGCTGACATTCGCAGGCCGGACTCTTCGGCGAAACGGCCAAAGGATTGCAGTAATCGGAGCAGGGCCGGCCGGACTGACCTACGCGTCATTGATGGCGGAGGCCAATCGCGTCACGGTTTTTGAAAAGGAGAGGGTTGTCGGCGGCGCGTTTCGATATGCGGGGTTGGCGCCGCTGTTCCAGGGCGTCGAGGCAAACCCGACGAGCCTGTTGAACTACGTCGACGGGCTCCGGCGGGAATGCCAGGAAAAAGGCGTCGAGATCCGAACTGGCACGGATCCTTTCGCCGACCCGTCGCTTCTCGATGGCTTTGATCATGTTGTCGTGGCGACCGGCGCGCGGTATCGCTGGGGCCTGGGCCGGTTCGTCAAATGGTCGCTAGAAAGAGGCATCCCACGCTGGTCGCCCATCGATCGGCTCGCCCGGACAGAGAAGTTTCGGAACTGGTTCTACTATCAATTCCGGAGCGCCAATTCGCCGATCTCGACAGGTTCACACGGAAAGTTTTCGTTCGAAATCATCGGTGACGCGGCGCTACCCGGAAAAAGTGAGGACGCTATTCTTAGCGCCTACACTGCTGCTTTCGGCCATCTGGACGAGGCGAGCGGAACGGCCAAAATGAGCTGAAAGTGGCCGTTCAAAAATCTGGAGAAGTTTTGATGAAAGAGCGGATAAAGGAGATCGCAGTCGAGCTCCTGGTCCGCCATGGCTATCAGGGCTTTCGTTTCCGAGATCTTGCCGACCGGCTGGGCACAACCCGGGCCAACATCCACTATTACTACGGCAGCAAGGCCAATCTGGCGGAAGAGGTCATTGTCGACTACGTCCGCGAAACGCTGGCCGATTGGGAAAAGAACTGGAAGAGCAACAAGACCTTCGCTGAGAAGGTCCGCGGAATGATGGAGTCCAATCGGCAACGCTACCTGCGCTTCAATCCCACCGGGACAACGGCCCATCCATGGAGCCTCATCGGGCGAATGCGCATGGAGCGAGACGTCATTGGGCCGAGGGCACGTGAAGTTTTGGTCGAATTCGGGGTCGTGCTCGAGAACCTGGTGATCTCGGGCATTCGCGATGCCATCAAGGCGGGCGAGCTTTCGCCTGAAATCCCAATCCGCGATGTCGCCCTGCAGCTGGTTGCGATCGCCAATAGCGCGGGACCAATTACACAGGACGGTGGTTCGTTCGATCGCCTGGAACAGCTCTATCTCTCGTTCACGCGCATTGTCGAGCACGCCTATGGCCAAAAAAGAAAAGGCGCGAAACGCTCGTCAGGGAAGGGACGACGCAAGTTTCCTGCGGGTCAGAATGGCGCAAAGGTAAGCCCCACGCGCTAATCTTGAATCCTCAGCTGTGTGGAGAAGCGCGGCGCCGGCTGAAAGATCACGGCTCCGCCGCATCTTCCTCGTCGAGTGTCGGTCGTCTGGGACGGGAACTGAGGGCAGGGAGCGTCAGCAGCAGAAAGATCGCGGGCGGAAAGAGGAACGACCACGCCATCCAGAACGAATAGTCGCGTTTCTTGAGTCCAGCGAGAAGGCCGCCGATCAGCATCGAAAAGAATGCGATCACGCCCCAATAGACTACGAACTCGACCATCTGCTCCCTCCGGCTGAATGGCCGTTGATACCTCGGCTTTGTTCCTGCCCGGCAAGTGTGGTGAAAGCTCGGGCGCGGACTGCCGCGGACAACTGCTACGCTGTCGGCTCTATTTCTATATCCAACCCGACGTCGAGGACAGTCGCCGAATGGGTCAATGCGCCTACCGAGATGAGATCGACGCCCGCTTCGGCAATCGCCCTGACCGTGTCGAGATTGACGCCGCCCGATGCCTCTGTGATCGCCCTGCCGTTCACAAGCCGTACGGCCTCGGCAAGTTGATCGGGTGTCATGTTGTCGAGCAGAACGGCATCGATTTGATGCTCAAGAGCCTCTGCCAGTTGTTCAAGGGTGTCGACTTCCACCTCGATCTTCACCATGTGGCCGACGTGGGCGCGAGCAGCCGCAATGGCCGGGCCGATACCGCCAGCCACGGCGATGTGATTGTCCTTGATGAGCACAGCATCGAACAGGCCGATCCGGTGGTTCATGCCACCGCCGGCGCGCACGGCATATTTTTCGAGAGCCCTGAGACCCGGCGTTGTCTTACGTGTGTCCACGATTTGCGCGCGAGTGCCGGCGACGGCGTCCACATAGCGGCGTGTGAGGGTGGCGATGCCGCTCAAGCGGCCAAGGAAATTCAGGGCGACGCGTTCTGCCGAGAGCAGGACACGTGCAGAGCCACTTACGCGCGCAACCTTTGTGCCGGCCTGAACGCGATCTCCGTCGCTGGCGAGGATTTCGAATTTGACGTTCGGATCGAGGTAATGAAATGCGGCGGCCGCAACGTCAAGGCCAGCGATGACACCGGGTTTCCGCGCAGCAAACACAGCAGACGCAACAGCATCCGCGGGTATGACTGCGTTCGTCGTGATGTCGCCAGCAAGGCCCAAATCTTCCGCAAGGGCGCCAGCAACGGCAGCGGTAATGAGGTGTTGGGGCAGGCGCATGTCGAACCGGGCGCTTGTGTTCATGCTCTTTCTCCGGCGTCGGCTGTTTTCGTGAGCACGGTTGGCGAAGGTTTTTCCTTTATGGGCGCTCCGCGCTCGAGGTCGTCGAGGGTGACAAAGCTGCGGCGCTGCCATGTGGGATCCGCGGCGGGGTAATCCGTACGGTAATGCGCACCGCGGCTTTCTTCGCGGCGAAGCGCGCATTCCACGATCAGCCGTGCGGCAAGCACGGCGTTTTCAATAACACGATCTCCGCCAGCCGCCTTTTCAAGAGATGATAGCGTTTCGCGGGCCTTTATCAGCCCCTCGGCGTCACGCTCGACGCCCGCGTAACGAGCCATGGTCGAGCGGATGGAACGAATAGCGCTCTCGCGCGCGGTCAGATCGGGCCGCTGATTGGTCTGGATGCGATCCATTGTTAGGGACGCCTGGCGTTGCTTGATTTGCGAAATGTCGGACGCAACGCGCGCGCCAAATACAATCGCTTCCAGCAGTGAGTTCGAGGCGAGCCGATTGGCACCATGCAGGCCAGTTGATGCGACCTCACCTACAGCCCAGAGTCCTGGTACGCTAGTGCGGCCCCATTCGTCCGTCCCAACACCTCCCATGTGGTAGTGCTCGGCGGGCGCTATCGGGATGGGCTGCGTGACCGGGTCGATTCCAGCCTCGCGGCACCGCTCGTAGACAGTAGGGAATTTTTCGGGGAAGCGCGCGCCGATTGCGCTGCGACAATCGAGAAAGGCGCCTCGGCCAGCGGCGATTTCACGAAATACGCCACGCGCCACAACATCCCTGGGCGCAAGCTCGGCATCCGGATGCTGGCCCAGCATGAACCGCTCGCCTGCAGCGTTGATCAGTAAGGCGCCTTCGCCTCTCAGGGCTTCTGTCGCGAGTGGTGCCGGATCAAGCCCAACATTGAGCGCCGTCGGATGAAATTGCACAAACTCCGCATCGGCGATGATTGCGCCGACGCGCGCAGCCATCGCCATGCCCTCGCCGCGGGCATGGGGCGGATTGGTCGTGAGGGCATAGAGCCCGCCAATTCCACCGGTTGCCAGCACGACGGCGCGTGCCCCCGCAATCCTGTATTCAGATGCCGGATCATCCACACGTGCGAGCACTACGCCGGTTACCCGACCATCTGCTTTTTCGAGAGCCAGCGCGCTGAAACCTTCAAGAATCGTGATCGACGGCGTCCGCCGGACAGCGTGGATCACGGCCTCCATAATGGCCTTTCCAGCCTGGTCACCTGAGACCCGAACAATGCGCTTTGCGGAATGCGCAGCCTCGCGCGAAAGAACGAAATGTCCTTCTAGATCGCGATCAAACGGTACCCCGTAGGCCAGCAAGTCTCGCACGCGATCAGTAGCTTCGGCCGCAACGATGTGCGCAATCGTCTCATCAACGATGCCGGCACCAGCGCGAATCGTATCGGCGGCGTGCTGTTCTGGCGAGTCGCCTTCGCCGACAGCGGCTGCGATGCCGCCCTGGGCCCAAGCGCTGGCAGCGTGTTCGCCCAACGGCGCCGGCGTGATGAGTGTGACGGGGATTGGGGCGAGCCTGAGGGCAGTGAACAATCCGGCAAGGCCCGCACCGACGATGATGATGTCACCGCCCGCGGCTTTTCGGCTTTCTCGATTGCCGTTGGACATCGAAATGCCAGCGGAACGCTGCAGGAGCCCGGCGGCTCCCGCAGCTTCCTGCTCGTCAGTTGGTGAGGTTGATCATGCGCTCCACGGCGCGGCGCGCCCGCTCGGCAACAAGCGGATCGACGGTAACCTCGTGGCGCATGTAGAGCAGGCAGTCGAGGATGTTCTGCAGCGTGATCCGCTTCATGTGCGGGCACAGATTGCAGGGACGGATGAATTCCGTCTCAGGCGCCTCGGCAGCAACGTTGGAGCTCATTGAGCACTCGGTCACCAGCACCACCTTGGCCGGCTTGTGCTTCTTCACCCAATCGATCATGCCCGACGTGGAGCCAGTGAAATCGGCTGCCTTGATGACGTCCGGCGGGCATTCCGGGTGGGCGATGATCTTCACGCTCGGATCGGCTGCACGGAAGGCTTCGAGCTCCTCAGCCGTAAAGCGCTCGTGCACCTCGCAATGGCCCTTCCAGGTGATGATCTCCACGTTTGTCTTGGTCTGCACGTACTTCGCGAGGTATTCGTCCGGGATCATGATGACCCGCGGAACGCCGAGGCTTTCCACGACTTTTACGGCATTCGCCGACGTGCAGCAGATATCGCTTTCGGCTTTCACCTCAGCCGAGGTGTTGACGTAGGTGACAACCGGCACGCCCGGATAGGCCTCGCGCATCATGCGCACGTCCTCGGCGGTGATGGACGATGCGAGCGAGCATCCGGCCCTCAAATCCGGAATGAGAACCGTCTTGTCGGGATTGAGCAGCTTCGAAGTCTCGGCCATGAAGTGGACACCAGCTTGCACGATGACCTCCGCGTCGGTCCGCGCCGCCTCTTTGGCGAGCTGCAAGCTGTCACCGCGGATGTCGCCAACGCAGTGGAAAATCTCCGGCGTCATGTAGTTGTGCGCCAGGATGACGGCGTTGCGCTGCTTCTTGAGATCATTGATGGCTTTGATGAGGGGAGCGAACTGCGGCCATTCGAGCGGCGTGACCACCTTGGCCACCTTGGCGTAGTACGGCTCCATCTCCCGAGCCAATTCAGGGGTGAACGTGAGGTCCGGCATCGGCAGGACTTCGCGGTTCCTCGTATTCCGCGCGTCCGTTTCGCTATGAACCGTAGCCATTGGGAACGCTCCCTCTTTGCTTCCGGAGCAATACTCAATCTGAGTATTACTCTGGTCTGAAAAAACGCCGGATAAACCGGACTATCCCATATGCTCTATTTGAGCATTGTTAACACGAATAAGATATGACACTCGCCACGTGATTTCCAGAGGCGCGTTAATCTGCCTCCGGATTGATGGGTTGCAGTTTTGGAAGAGCGCGACATCGCCCGAAACGGGAATTTGCGCTCACATGCGTCCAGGCTTCACTCTCACGCCCGGTGCCGGCCGCTCCAGCAGAACTTCGCGCCTGAAGCGGTAGAGACGCGCGGGGCGCCCGCCAGTTTTCGCGCGCACTTCACCTGTTGGCTCCACCAGACCGGCGCTTTCGACGAGCCTGCGGAAATTCTGTTTGTGCAGATGCGGCCCGAGGATTGCTTCGACGGTCTTTTGCAGCTCGAATAGCGTGAATTCATCCTCCATCAGCTCGAATACGACGGGCCGATATTTGATCTTCGCCCTGATCCGCCCGATGGCCGTCGCCAGAATGCGCCGATGGTCGTAGCACATGGGTACGCCGAGCTTTGGAAGGGTGCCCCAGGTGAGCGCTGACTCCCGCCCATCGCGGCGCGCCTCTTCCACGAGACCCGCGTCATAGAGAAGCTCGAAACGCTCAAGCACCTTCTCCTCGTCCCACGTGCCGCCGAGGAGGCCAAAGTACATGCGCACCCGATCGGCCCGCGGAATCGGGCGGCCCGGAGTAGGTGCCGCCGTGGGGCGCTCCGCCCACGAGATCAGCCTGGGCTCAATAACGTCCGTGAGGATTGACGGCTTGCCGCGGCGCCAGTCTTCCCAAGGGAAGTAGTCATACCAGCTGCGCCATTCCCAGCGGTCCGATTCGCTGGCACGGCCCGGACGGGTAAGCGCCAGGTAGCCGATTGAGACCACGTGCGGGCCCGTGTCTCCCGGCTGGGCATGGCGGCCCCTGTCACCGAATGTATAGAGCTGTTCGACGTAGCCGAGCTCGAGACCCGTTTGTTCTGCAACCCACGAGCGCAGGCCGATTTCCAACGTACGATGTTCGAGGGGTGAGAATGGGCCAAAGGGAAGGGCGTCTGTCGCCTGGTCCCCCGAAGGCCGGACCACAAGGACAACCGGCTCGTCATTACGGACAGCGAGAATGGCCGCATTAAGCCCAATTTCCACCGCTGCCACTTCGTGCCGTTCCCGCGAACTGCTTTCGTTCGATTGCGTTCGAGGCGTCCGTTTCAGGTGAGCTTCGATGGTCATCTACGATCTCCCTTGGCCGCGGCAGTAGGTGGGGATCGTGGCGATTTTCAGTATCGCCTCCCAAAAGGTGCGAGAGGTGTGATAAGATTGCCAAACTTAAATCGGCCGACGCGCGGTTATCGCGGGATCAATTATCAAAAGGATGATTTGATCAAAAAAGAGATAAGCGCATCCCCTACAATTGGGCCGAATTTCTGCAGCAAACAGAAGCTCATCTGGTTTTTGGGATATCCTGAACCGAAAAATCTAATCCATGCTCGATTTCCCACAACCATTGCGACGATGGTGGTCAACCCAAAAATAATCAATCAATTCAAATTTCTTTAATTGCCCGAGCCGGGTTCAATTGGGTTTCCGTCATCATGGCGATTTAGCGGCAAGGGTGTGTCAAATCGTTTGCGGGCCCTGACAACGAGCGAATTTTCGACCCCACGCACGCCCTCGGCTTCGTACGCGACGATCTCGGCCATCTGCCGCGCAATTTCGCTCGGGACCGATCCCTCCAAAAGAACCTGTCCGTCCTCCACCCGTACCTTGATGTCGGATGAGTCTATCCCGGGGTCGTCGGCCAGCCGGCTGCGGATGTCGTTGCAGATGTGCTCGTCAACGGATGAGGGAGGGTGGCCGCGGAACGGCGCCTCACCGCGCTTTCCTTTCGATTCCCAAGACATTCTGGTTCGCTCCTGCCCGTGCCCTCCGGCTCGTACATCAACGTCGGGAAAGGTCGGCGGTTGCATGGCCCCGGAACCGTCCCCCGTCCCTGGCGTTCTCCGAGCGTGTCTGGTTTCAGTCCTCAAGCGCGAAGGATGTGCGCAGCATGAGAGTCTCCGAGGTTATGACGCGAGAGGTGGAGGTCATTTCACCTGACGCGAGCTTGCGCGAAGCCGCCCGCAAGATGGATGACCTCAATGTGGGGGTGCTGCCCGTGTGCGACGGCCAAAGGCTTGTCGGCGTTCTCACGGACCGCGACATCACGGTGCGCGCAACCGCCATAGGCGAATCACCTGACGTTACCCGTGTCGACGAGGTGATGAGCGACGAGGTCTGGTGGTGTCATGAGGACGACCTCGTCGAGGACGTGGCCCACCGCATGGGCGAAAAGCAGATCCGCAGAATGCCGGTCATCGACCACAACATGATGCTGGTCGGTATCGTCTCCCTCGGTGACCTCGCCACGGATCTGGCACCGGGAACGCAGGAAGCCTTGCGGCAAATCTCAGAACCTTCCGAACCGGATCTCTCCGGTACGCTGTCGAGCCGGCGCGCGGAGCCGACGCACTCTGGAGATTGACGATGCCAGACGAACCAGTTCGCGGCCGGACCAACGACGTTATCGCGGAGGAAATCTCGGCCGCGCTAGACCGTGAGCCGGGGATCAACCTCGATGAGATCGACATCGACGTCGATCGCGGCGTGGTGTCCTTCAACGGCACGGTCGACAATTACACGCTCAAAGAGCGAGTTCACGCCATTGCTGAGAGAATCGAAGGCGTGACGGATGTGCAGAACCACCTGCGCATTCGCAAAGATGCTGGAGTTCTTCGGGACGTCCGTCCAAAGTCGCGCGGGACTGCCAGTTAGCGCCTCTCCCCCCGTCCACGCGGTGGCGCATTCAGCCGCGCAATTCGCTATTGCCCCCGCCGGGCCATAAAGGCCAACCGCTCGAACAACTGCACGTCCTGCTCGTTCTTGAGTAGCGCGCCGTAGAGCGGCGGGATCAGCTTGCGCGGATCGCTTTGCCGCAGGGTTTCCGGATCGATGTCCTCGTTGAGCAGCAGCTTGATCCAGTCCAGCAGCTCTGAAGTCGAGGGCTTCTTCTTGAGACCAGGCATCTCCCGGATCTCGTAGAAGACCCTAAGCGCCTCGCTGACGAGCCGGCTCTTGAGCCCCGGGAAATGGACCTCGACAATGGACCGCATCGTCTCGGGATCCGGAAACTTGATGTAGTGGAAGAAGCAGCGGCGCAGGAACGCGTCGGGCAGCTCCTTCTCGTTGTTGGACGTGATGATGACGATGGGCCGATTACGCGCCTTGATCGTCTCGCCGGTCTCGTAGACGTAGAACTCCATCCGATCGAGTTCCTGGAGCAAATCGTTGGGGAACTCGATGTCCGCCTTGTCGATCTCGTCGATGAGGAGCACCGGGCGGACCTCCATCTCGAAGGCCTCCCAGAGCTTGCCCTTCTTGATGTAGTTGCGGATGTCCTTGACGCGCTCGTCGCCCAGCTGGCTGTCCCGCAGGCGGCTCACTGCGTCGTATTCGTAAAGCCCCTGCTGCGCCTTGGTGGTCGATTTGATGTGCCACTCGATGATCGGCACGCCCAAGGATCTCGCCACCTCGATGGCCAGCATAGTCTTGCCGGTGCCAGGTTCGCCCTTCACCAGCAGCGGGCGTTGCAGTGTGATCGCCGCATTCACGGCAATGGTCAGGTCCTTCGTTGCAACGTAGGTGTCCGTTCCCTCGAAACGCATCGTCCGACTACGTCCTTGCTGGCGTCCAGGCGCGAGCGGGGAGATTAGTGGGCTGGCTCCGTTCCAGCAAGGCGACGGCGAGCACGGGAGGGTTGCGACACCAACGCTCTCGTGATGAAGGGGGACACCGGCCTGGTGCACATGGCTGCTGCGGAGCCCGCCGTCGGGGGAGCGGCGGGTGGAAGGGTACGTGCATGCACGCCCAAGCCGGTGCCGTTCGGTCAGGGTCGTTCTAGGGAGGAGAGCCAAACGACAATGGTCATCCTATTGCGCTCCCGTGAACACAACGTAAAAGGGAAAAATGTAACCGTGGGTAGTGGGTTCTGCCTCGTGACTGCGTCTCTTGGCCAGCTTGCAGGCCTCCTGCCGCTTCGCGGCTCCAAACAAGGGAACTGCTTGACTCGCCAGGTTTGCGGACTAAAAGCGGGGCAGAATGGTCATGCTCAGTATGCGTGAGTAAAGCATATCTGCGCCACTGTCTTCGCAGGCGAAACATGAGCACCACGAAAGACCGGAAAGCGCAAGCCAAGCTGAAGGGCGAGCCGAAAAAGACGGAGGAAACAAAGTCGACAATTGTTTTGCCGGATGATTACCGGCCGTCTGAAGACGAGCCGTTCATGAATGAGCGGCAACGAGAGTACTTCCGGCGGAAACTTCTTGCTTGGAAAGAAGAGATCTTGCGGCAGACCCGCGAAACCTTGATGGGTCTGCATGAAGACTCCAATCACTACGCCGACCTTGCCGACCGGGCTACGACAGAGACTGACCGGGCGCTGGAACTCAGGGCCCGTGACCGTCATCGGAAGCTTATCGCCAAGATCGACGCAGCGCTCGCCAGGATCGAGGACGGTACCTACGGTTACTGCGAGGAGACCGGGGAGCCGATCGGGTTGCGCCGCCTTGATGCGAGGCCAATCGCTACGCTGAGCCTCGAGGCCCAGGAGCGGCACGAGCGCCGCGAGCGGGTGTACAGGGAAGATTGAAGCTGGAGAGCTTCGCGACAGCGTGAGGCTTGTAAACAGCGGGGATGCCTCACGCGGGTTGCCGCGAGTCGCGCCTTGAAGCTGTATCTGAGGCAGAAGTCGGGCCGCCATCATTTGCTTCGGCGGCATTTTTTTTTTGCCTCAAAGCACAGTGCGCTACGGTCGTGTTCGATGTCGTTGAGCCTGCGGAAATGCCTTTGTGCTAACCGCGTGCGAATTCGATATTCGCCTCTTTGAAGGCTTTGGAGATCGCGAGGCGCAATTGCGTCTGCACGCTGCCACGGCGCGTCACATCGGGCACAAACGCACGCAGTGAGAATATCTGGCCCGCGGAGCCGAAGTCCTCAAAAACGACCGATGGTGCCGGCTCGCGCAGCAGGAGCCCCGACTCTTCCGCAACGCGCTTCAGGAGCGAAACGACTTGCTCCGGGTCTGCCTGATAGGTGACGGCGACGCGGATCACGAGCCGGCCCATCAGGCTCCGGTGCGTCCAGTTCGTTACAGCGCTCGTGATCAAAACAGAGTTCGGGATAATGATGCTCGAACGATCGAAAGTTTCGATCTCCGTGGCGCGGACGTTGATGCGCCGGACGTGACCTTCCTGGCCATTGACGATGATCCAGTCCCCCACCTTGATCGGCCGCTCGATGAGCAGAATGATCCCCGACACGAAATTGTTGAAGATCGCCTGCAGCCCGAAACCGATACCGACGGAAAGAGCACCGGCCACGATGGCGAGCTGCGTGAAATCAAGTCCCGCGTACGATAAGCCCACAACGATGGCGATCGCCGTGCCCGCGTAGCCAACGCCCGTAAGCACCGAATGGGAGATTGAGCGATCCACTCGTGCAGCTGACAATACGGAGCGGTCCAGCCAGCGCTGAATGGCGCGCGTCGCAAAAATCAGGAACAGGAACAGGAGGAGGGCGACCAGGATGCGGACCAGGGAAACCCGGTATTGCCCCACCTCGAAACCGACGATCAGGAGCCGCAGCCAATCAAGAACATCAGCGCCGGAATAACCCCAGGTGAGGAGCACCACTGGCAGGGTCGCCAGCGCAAGCAGCAGCTCCAGGCCAACCACGATCACGCGGGCCACATAGCTCATCCGCTCGTGGTCGATGCCAAAACGTGTCTCGAGGACGCGGCCGACGTGCCGTTCGCCCTGCGTCAGCACGACAGCGAAACGGCGGATGACAAGGTGCGCGGTGAGCAGAACGAGCGCCACCGCGCCAATCAGGGTGACTTCCTCTGAGATGAACCGGCCGAGTGCGACATAGCCAACGACCGTCGTGCCGGCGATCGCCAGGGCGACCATCGCTATGGGCACTTTCAGCCAGCGCGGATACCAGCGGGGCGGCAGCTCAAGAAGGCCAATGGCCCGACGTGCTAGAGGAATACGGACGAGGGCGATGAGCAGCCCTGCGAACGTGAGGTTCGTCAATACAACTCGGGCTGCATCGATGTCGACCGGGAGATAAAGAAGCCGGACGGCACTCCCGGTGACGATGTCGAAGGCGGAGAGCGCCGCGAACAGCTTCACCCACCGCAGCAGCTTCGATGCACTGACATCGGCGATATCAACGCGAGGAGCTCTGGTGCTTTCAGCCTTCAGCGCCGCGCGCGCAACAGCCATCGTCCCGCAGTAAAAGACGACGCTCTCGAAGACGCACGACGAGAACTGGCGCGCGATCGCGGTCATCAGGCCCCAAGCGTCCATCCCTGCGAAAAGGAAGGCCGTGGCCAGAATGGGCGGTGAACCCCGTCCGACGATCTCCCAGAAGGCATCGCCAGCCTGCGGAAAGTACTCAGCGGTACCATGGATGCGAGGCTGTAGGAGGCGGCGAAGGGTTGGCACAATCCAACGTCCGACGGCCACATAGATCAGCGCCGCTCCAGCGAGAAGAATGAGCAGCTCCAACCATCTACCACTGATGACGCCCCACCAATCATTTGCCAGTCGCTGTATCTGTCTCGCAGACGACCTGAGCGGGAAGTCCAATGCTTGCCAGGTCGATGGGGACAGCGGGCTTCCGGAAAAGCGAAGCAGGTCACGTTTGAACAGGGCCTGCCGCAAAGTCTGAATGGACTCGATCAATTGACGGGCGCGCACGCGCGACAGCTCCGTCGTCTTGATCGCGCCTTCGATTTCCGCCTGAGCAGCGGTCAGGCGAAGACGTTCATTAGCAATGGCCGGAGCTTCCGGAGGCGCGTCCTTGGGAGGAGGGGGGCCAAGCTGCTGCAGTTGGGTGCCGACCGTGCGCAACCACGGCCGAAGCTCTTCGACAAGCTGCTCCGCTTCGACCTCAAGCCGTTCCAGCTGGCCACGCTGCTCGGCCAATCCACTGTCCCGATCCTTGACCCGGTCGATGGCCTTGGCCGCGGACTCCACGTCGGACACAAGGCGGTTCACGCGCTGGGCAAGTTCCTGGGGGAGAAGAGGCTCCGCGGGCGGCGTCTGGGGCGCAGCCTCGGATGTGGCCGGCTGAGCTTCCGGCTGCGCTGTCTCGCTGGCGATCGCCGCGATCGGAAAAATCCATGACGCCATCAATGCGCCAATCACGATGAGCGTGAGGCGCATCTGCCGGGCCTTGTATTTCAACATTCCTCAAACTCCGGTGGGTGCGCCCAGAGCTATGTCTGGCGCTCCTATCGGCAGTTGGTGCGGAGTCCCCCTTTGCCGACGTCCGCGATCAAGCCTCGGCGACAGCGTCGTTAAGCGAGCGGGGCGAACGCTGGAAGATCGACGCAGGTGCGCTCTGCGTCTCGCTGCTGCGGGCCTCCTGCTGCTGGATGCCCGTTTCGATCACGATGTCGACGGGGCCTCCGGTCATGATCAGGTGCTCGACGTTATCCCGACGAATGAGCAGAAGTTTGCGCCGGCCGTCGACGTTCGCTTGATCGATAACTTCAAGGCGTTTTGGTGGCCGCGGCCCAAAGAAATTGCCGACGAGCGCATCCTTGATGCCGCCGGCCGGTGAGCCGCTCACGAGATAACCGCGCAACAGCAGGCCCCCCGCGACGAGGAGGGCGGCAATGAAAATCACAAACAATAACCAGGACAGGATTTCCATGCGTTCGACGCGGGGTAACTCCCGCGCTCCTCTCAGTCTGTTGGCGGAGGCGTGCACGGCTCTTGTGGCGCCGCGAAGGCAGCGAAGCACCGCTTGCCCTGATGGTAGCCCGGCTTTTCACCCCCGTATGTCGTCCAGCGACACATACCCTGCCTCGTTGTGCAGACTAACCGACATGGCGACACAACTCGGCGGACGATCTAGGAAAGAGCGGATTCGTGGCGCGCTCGGCAACGGAATGTTTACGCCCATCACCGAAAAGTTGAGGCCGGTGCAAGTTTGAGACGCCTCATCCGAGATGTGACCGCGCTTTAGCCCGGCTTCGTAAACCGGTGTAAAAGTTGTGCGTAAGAGTAGCTTATGTCGGCCGGCAAGTCTGTCTATCCCCAGAATCAGTTAGTTTTTCCCATCATGCGGGAAATCGAGGCGCGACACGAACCATTTTCGGCCGAGGTTCCCCTGCTTAGTGCACGATCTGGGGGCGGTATCATCGCCCTCGTTCTGGTTGTGCTCGCAGGGAGCCTTGGCGCTTTCACCCTTCTTTCTGCCGAATCGAGCGAGCCGCTCCTCCTGACGCTCATGGCGTTCCTCGCCACGCTCGGCGTCTTTTTCCTTTTTGGACTGGTGGCGGGTTACGTTCGTATCGCCGAGCAGCCTTCGGATTCGAGGCTTTTCCGCGCCCTCGCTCGGAATTTCGAGGACGGACTTTGCATTACAAATCTCGAAGGCCGTCGCGTCTATTCGAACCGGGTATTCGACGAGCTCGTCGGCCCCAGCGAGTACGATCACGTCAGCGCACTCGAATCCCTCGTCGCCGGTGAGCCGCAGGCCGCCGAGGCGCTGTTCCGCCTGGCGCGAGCCGCGAGCCGCGGTGAGAGCAGGACGGAGGAGTTCCGGCTTCGCAGCGTCAGCAACGGCCAGCGTCAGTCGCGCTGGTTCCGGCTGAGTGTTATGCGCCTTGATATGGGGCGGAAAAGCGAAGGCGCGCCGTATGTTCTCTGGCGTCTGATGGACATCACCGATCAGCGCCGTCGCGAGGCCGAGGCAACGCGTGCCTTGGAAGCAAGCTTGAGCTTCTACGAGGCGATGCCCATCGGGCTCATGGTCGCCTCGGAGGATGCCACCATCGAGCATCTGAACGGGACGTTGGCCACGTGGCTTGGACTCAGTGCCAGCTCTCTCGCCCGCGGTCTTGTTCTCACCGACATTATCTCCGGCGACGGTGCAATGCTGCTCCGCGCCCTTGCGCGCGATGCCACGAACGGTGCCGGACGGATCGACCTTGATCTCGTCCGGGAGGACGGCCGCAGCTGGCCCGCGACGCTACTCGTCGTACCGCGCGGCGAAGGCGGCTTCCTGGCGGCTGTGCTTGAGCGCCTGGCTGACGAGGAGCCAGGTGCGAAGGGCAGCACGGCTGAGGTTCGTTTCGCCCGCTTCTTCCAATCCGCTCCGTTCGGTATTGCGACGGTAACGGCGGACGGCCGCATCAATCGCGCCAACGCAGCCTTCGCACGCCTTGTTCTCGACGGGAAGGCGGGCAAGGCCGACATGGCCCTGGACGTGCTCACCCGAAACATTGATTCCGAGCGGCGCGCGCAGGTGCAGACGGCGCTGGAGGAAGCCATGGCGGGCAAGGCGAACATCCAGCCGCTCGAGATCACCGTCGGCGAATCGCGCGAATTCACACGCCGCGTGTTCTTCAGCACGCTCGCTCGCGGCTCGGCAGATGAAGCAGCTGTGCTTTACGTCATCGACACCACCGAGCTGAAGGCGCTGGAGCAGCAGTTCGCGCAGAGCCAGAAGATGGAGGCTGTTGGCAAGCTGGCTGGCGGCGTCGCGCACGACTTCAACAACGTGCTGACCGCGATCATCGGCTACTCCGACCTGCTCTTGCAGACGCACCGGCCGAGCGATCCGGCCTACAAGAACATCATGAACATCAAGACGAGCGCCAATCGTGCTGCTGGCCTCGTCCGTCAACTGCTCGCGTTCTCGCGCCGGCAGACGCTTCAGCCGGAGGTGCTTCAGGTCAACGAAGTTCTCACCGAAACGGCGGTCATGCTGAGGCCGACGATCGGGGAGAAGATCGACCTGAAAGTCGAGCCGGGCCGCGACCTCTGGTACGTGAAGGCCGATCGCTCTCAGCTGCAGTCGGTGCTTGTCAACTTGGCTGTCAACGCGCGGGACGCCATGCCGGATGGGGGCCAGCTCATCATCCGGTCACGGAATGTCACCGAGCGCGAAAGCCAGAGGCTGCAGCCGCAAACGCTGCCTATGGGCGAATATGTCCTCATTGAGGTTGAGGACACGGGCCATGGCATGCCGCCCGAGGTTCAGGCCAAGATTTTCGAGCCGTTCTTCACGACGAAGAGCATGGGCAAGGGGACGGGCCTGGGGCTTGCGATGGTCTATGGCATCGTCAAGCAGACTGGGGGCTATATCTTCGTCCACAGCACGCCCGGCGAAGGCACCACGTTCCGCATTTTCTTGCCGCGCCATTTCGTCGATGCCGAAACCGAGGCCGAGCTCGCGAATGGCAAGGCGAAGAAGGAGCGGCAGGCGGACCTTACCGGGGCCGGTCGGGTGTTGCTCGTGGAGGACGAGGATGCGGTTCGCAGCTTCGCCGTCGAGGCCCTCAAGCGCCAAGGATACGAGGTTCTGGAAGCCTCCAGCGGCGCCGAAGCCATCGACATGGTGAAGGAGGCCGACAAGCCGATCGACATCGTTATCAGCGATGTCATCATGCCCGAAATGGACGGCCCCTCCATGTACAAGGAGCTGCGGAAGACCAATCCGAAGCTGAAGATCATCTTCATGTCCGGTTACGCGGACGACGCCTTCAAGAACGCGATGGATCCGGACGAGCGGTTCGCCTTCCTGCAGAAGCCGTTCTCTCTGGCTCAGCTTGCGGCCAAGGTGAAGGAGGAGTTGGGGCGCTAACAGGTGCCTGTGGGCACCGAAGCGCGCGCGTCTGAGCGTCTCTTACGCCTCATATCGTACGTTTTCCCCAGAAATCGGTTCGGCCTAGGTACAAACCGAGTACACAGGCTGAATTCGTTAGTTTTTTCAATGCTCCGTTCACCCTCGACAGACGAGAACAAATCGGGTACATAGAGTTAACAATTGCCGATCTGCAATCGCTGCCATAGGGTGACGCCGATGCAAATTCCGCACCTCCGAGTCGTCGAGGAAGAGACAATGGACAAACAAAAGGCGCTCGAAGCCGCGCTATCGCAGATCGAGCGAAATTTCGGGAAGGGCTCCGTCATGCGATTGGGCGCCCAGGACCGCTCAATCGACGTGGAGGGGATCCCCACAGGTTCGCTTGGCCTCGATATCGCCCTCGGCATTGGTGGTCTGCCGCGCGGGCGGATCATTGAGATCTTTGGCCCGGAGTCCTCGGGTAAGACCACGCTGGCCCTTCACGTCGTCGCAGAGGCGCAGAAGAGGGGTGGCATCTGCGGTTTCATCGATGCTGAGCATGCGCTCGATCCCGTCTATGCGCGCAAGCTTGGCGTAAAGGTGGACGATCTGCTCGTCTCGCAGCCTGACACAGGTGAGCAGGCGCTTGAGATCGCCGATACGCTGGTCCGTTCCGGAGCCATCGACGTGCTCGTGGTCGACTCGGTGGCGGCGCTCACCCCGAAGGCCGAGCTCGAAGGCGAGATGGGCGAATCCCTTCCAGGGATGCAGGCCCGCCTCATGAGCCAGGCGCTGCGGAAGCTTACGGCGTCCATCTCCAAGTCTCGCTGCATGGTGATCTTCATCAACCAAATTAGGATGAAGATCGGCGTGATGTTCGGTAACCCTGAGACGACTCCTGGGGGTAACGCCCTCAAGTTCTACGCTTCTGTCCGTCTCGACATTCGTCGCATCGGTCAGATCAAGGAGCGGGACGAGGTCGTCGGCAATCAGACCCGCGTGAAGGTGGTCAAGAACAAGGTCGCGCCTCCCTTCAAACAGGTCGAGTTCGACATCATGTATGGGGAGGGTATCTCGCGTACCGGTGAGATCATCGACCTCGGGGTCAAGGCGGGAATCATCGAAAAATCTGGCGCCTGGTTCTCGTTCGACGGGCAGCGGATCGGACAGGGGCGGGAAAACACCAAGGCCTTCCTGAAGGAAAATCCGCAGATCGCCGAGAAGATCGAGCAGGCCATCCGCCAGAATGCCGGCATCATCGTCGACCGGATGCTCGCTCAACCGGACGAAGAGGAGGTGACGGAAGCCGTCGATCCCGAGGATGCGGCACCGGTTGCGGGTCGCGGCCGGCGATAGGCGAATTGGCGTTAGCGCACGCACGCTGTTTACCTGCGCCGGCTTGTCACTCGTGACAAAGGTGGGGAGCCACGGCAGGCTCCTCCCGCCGGGCGAGCAGGGGCTTGCGCTGACGTGTTCATCGACTTGCACATCTACCTGGGGGTGGCACTGGCCGGGCTTGTCAGCTTCTTGAGCCCGTGCGTGCTACCCCTTGTGCCGCCCTACCTAGGATATCTCGGCGGCTCCACCATCAACATGGCCTCGGCCGCCGAAGGCGGCATCGATGACGGGCTGTGGCGCCGTGTGGTCGTCGGCTCCGTTATTTTTGTTCTTGGGTTCACGACGGTTTTCGTGGCGCTTGGGGCCGGCGCGTCAGTCGTCGGCCAGTTTATCCAGACTTATAGGAACGAGCTCGCCATCATTGCAGGCACGATCATCCTTCTTTTCGGCCTGCACTTCCTCGGCGTGCTGCGTATCCCGATCCTCTACAAGGAGGCCCGCTATCATGCTGCTGGGCAGAGCGCAGGGTTTCTCGGCGCCTACGTCATCGGGCTTGCGTTCGCTTTCGGCTGGACGCCGTGCATCGGTCCTATTCTCGCGACGGTGCTGGCACTTGCGGCCAACGAGGCGAGCCTGTCGAAAGGCGTGCAGCTGTTGTTCGTCTATTCTCTCGGTCTCGGCATTCCCTTCATTCTGGCCGCTGTTGCGATTCGCCCGTTCCTGAGCTTTATGCAACGCTTCCGGAAACACCTCGGGACCGTCGAGAAGGTGATGGGGGCATTGCTGGTTGTCACCGGCATTCTTTTCTTGAGCGGCTCGATCAACTGGTTCGGCCAGTGGATGATAGAGACCTTCCCCGCACTAACTCAGCTCGAGGAGCAGTTCACGCCTGAGGGCCTGCAGACAGAGATCATGAAGCAGGGTCTCGGGAACTAAGCTGAGGAGATTGCCGCACCAGCGTTGTGGTCACCCGCCTCCCGGTGCGGCGGTACAGCTGGAGAGAAGGTCTTATGTCTGATTGCCCGCCGAATATCCCGGTCGCTCTCACGATCGCGGGATCCGACAGCTCAGGAGGAGCGGGAATCCAGGCCGATCTCAAGACATTCACGGCGCTCGGTGTGTACGGCGCCTCGGTGCTCACTGCACTGACGGCGCAGAACACGCGCGGCGTCGATGCGGTGCATGCTGTGCCTCCGGATTTTGTGACCGCGCAGCTCAACTCTGTCTTTTCCGACCTTAGGGTGGGGGCCGCGAAAACAGGCATGTTGGCCAATGCGGCCATCATTCATGCCGTCGCGGATGCGATGGAGCGCCATCCGGAAGTTCCGCTTGTCTGCGATCCGGTCATGATCGCCACGAGCGGTGACGTCCTTTTGGAACCAAAGGCAATCTCGGCGTTGAAAGAGCGCCTCATTCCACGTGCGGCACTGATTACGCCGAACATTCCCGAAGCGGCACGCCTCCTCGGCGCCGACGAGGCAAAAGACATCGCCGAAATGGAACGCCAGGGGAAGGAGCTCCTGGCGCACGGCTGCAAGGCGGTGCTGGTCAAGGGCGGGCACGGTACCGGCGCGATGGCGACCGACCTTCTCGTCTACTCAGGCGGAGTTATGCCGCTTGAAGCACCACGCATCGAGACGCCCAACACGCATGGCACGGGTTGCACGCTTTCGGCCGCAATCGCCGCCTATCTCGCCCAGGGCGAGTCGCTCGAATCTGCCGTGCGGCGGGCCAAACACTTCGTTTGGCAAGCACTGGAGGCCGGGGCGTCTCTGAAGGTCGGCGGCGGATCAGGGCCAGTCGATCATCTGTTCGCCATCAAGCGACAGCCGCGCCCCGCATAATCAGTTTACGCAATGTAGGTTGTCGTTGCTTTTCTGCCACTGTTCCGCGACAATTTCTTGCAACCCCATTGTCGGTCGGCGCAGCAAATGTCAGAGTCCGCACCAGAAATTGGTTTTTGGGGGAAGACCAGTGTCATTGAACCGGGAGGGGAGCCCGGTTCAACATTCGGGGGGAGAGCCGAGTTTGGCTCGGCTCTTAAATCAGGCCGACCCGGTAAAGTCCGGGTCGGTTTTTTTATTGCTGTCAGCTGCTTGTGGTGCCGTAAGCCGAAAACGGGTGGCGGGCATGGCCCGGCTTGGGCTAGACGAGACGCCTTGGGACGGCCGTAACACGCATGTCGGTCGTCGCGCAGCGCCCTGGTAACCATGGGCGCATTCCATCAGCCACCCTTTTGATGCCGGAGCATGGCACCATGGAGCTTCGCCTGCCGACCTACGACGACGTCCTGGCCGCTTCCGAGAGGCTAGGCAATCTCTCCGTCCGTACGCCCCTTATCGAGAATCCCGTCCTGAACGATCGCGCGGGTGGCCGCGTGCTCCTGAAACTGGAGACGCTGCAACGCGTCGGGGCCTTCAAGTTCCGCGGAGCCTACAACGCCATTTCGCAGCTCGACCGGTCCAAATATCCCGGCGGCGTCGTGGCATGCTCCTCCGGCAACCACGCCCAAGGAGTCGCTGCGGCGGCCATGATGTGCGGCATGAGCGCATTGATCGTCATGCCCAAGGATGCGCCCGCGCTGAAAATCAGTCGCACCAAGAGTTTCGGTGCCGAGGTTGTAACCTACGACCGCGAGACAGAAGACCGTGATGCGATTGCGCTCGCTCTCTGTGCCGAGCGCAACGCCGCATTTATCCCGCCATTCGACCACTTTGACGTCATCGCCGGTCAAGGGACGGTTGGCTTGGAGCTGATGCAGCAAGCGGACATGATGGGCGCGCGACCGGAGGCCGTCGTTGCCCCGTGCTCCGGAGGTGGGCTGATTACCGGCATTGCGCTGGCAGTGAAGCATGCAAGCCCAGACACGGAAGTCTACTGCGCCGAACCCGAAGGCTTTGACGACTTTACGCGCTCCCTCGCCAGCGGTCGGCGCGAGCGTAACACCAAGATGACCGGCTCCATCTGCGATGCGTTGCTGGCTCCGACCCCAGGCGAGCTGACGTTCGAGATCGCCAAGAAGAATCTGGCTGGCGGCGCTGTGGTGAGCGAGGAAGAAGTGCGCTCCGCTATTCGCTTCGCTTTCCAGGAGCTGAAGCTTGTGGTGGAGCCAGGAGGAGCCGCCGGTCTTGCGGCTGTGTTGTCCGGCAAACTTCCCGCCTACGGACGAACCATTGCGTGCGTGCTATCAGGCGGAAACGTTGATCCCGCTCTGTACACGGAGATCATCAACGGTTGATGGAGTTCAAAAACGAGGAAGCGTGAGATCAGTTATCTGACCTCACGCTTTTTGCTTATTCCGTCGGCTCAGCTGCGATCGAGCAGATTCTCGATGCCGTCTTTCTCGTTTTCGGTCGTGATTGCATTGGTTTCCTGATCACTTTGATCAGCGATCGGCGGCTCAATGTTTTCCGAGAAAAGCGAGTTCATCTCGATAACTTCATCCGGCGGCAATGGCGGCGTGTCGTCCACCTGGGACTCGTGTACGATCGTCTCCAAGATCGCGTTCAGCCGCGCAGATGCCGCATCCAGCGCGCTAGCGAGCTTCTGCATCCGCTCGGATTCAAGAGCCTGTCGAACACTGAGCGCGTAGATGGCTGAGGCTTGCCGGGCGATTTTCTCGCACGCTTCCGTGTTGACATCGTTCGTCTGCAGTGTCCACGCAAGCTCATGCAACTCTTCGGCGGCCCGCAAAATGCCATCGGGCGGAGAGTTGGAAGGAGCGTCGCTGTCCACGCGCGGCGGGCGCGACATCAGCTCGTTGCGGGTCTCGAGTATGAACTCCCGCAGTTGCTCCACCTCGTTGCGAAGTTGACCCAAAAGCGCCGGAGGCTGACGGATCGAATTCTGCAGCCGCTCGATTGCCGCTTCGAGGACTGCCGTGTCCAGGCGGCGGGCTCGGCGGCCATGTTCCGCTAGAAACCAGCGTCCACGTGGATTATTGAGCAGGGCCGCCTCAATGGCGCGGTACTCCTGCTCGATGTCCATGTTGATCTGGGCGTACGATTGCTGCGGCATAGGCACTTCCGATCACTCGCAAATTGTTGTTCCGCAAGACATACGGTGATTCGCTGCCCGCAAGGGCGAACGCCGGCGATTCGTCCAAAGGCCTTTTCGTGACCTTGTCTTTCAAACGCTTGGCAACTTCGTCGCAGACCGCGTTCAGCCTGCGTCTGTCGGGCTTCTTTGCGGCACAGTTTTTCGTCTACGGCGTGCAGCTGCCCTTTCTCTCGGTCTGGCTGTATTGGCGCGGCCTCGATCCTGCGGAGATCGGAATCGTAACAGCGGTGCCGCTTTTTCTGCGGCTTGCTATCGGTCCCGCCGCGGCATTCCTTGCGGACCGTTCAGGGGACCGGCGGCAGGCAGTGCTCACCGCCGCCCTGTGCGCACTGCTGGCGGTGCTCGGGCTTTCCCTGGCCCATTCGTTCTTTCCAATCCTGATTGCGACCACTGTATTCATCATCGCTGTCGTGACGTGCGCGCCTATCGGCGAGGCCATCGCTTTGGCTGGGGTGAGGCAGGTCGGCGCCGATTACGGCCGCATGCGGCTCTGGGGCTCCCTGAGCTTCATCGTTGCGACGTTTGCTGGCGGCGCGTTTGTTGGCACTTTTGGACCTGGCCCCGTAGTCTGGCTGTTGGTCGCAGGGACGGCGGCGTTGGCGCTGTCTGCCTGGGTCATTCCGAGGCTGGAGGAAGCGGAGCCCCGTGAGAAGCCTTCAGCGGCCGGTCAATTGACGCTTGCCGAGGTGAGCCGCGTGGCCGGCTCGAGGACGTTCTGTCTCTTCGTCTTTTCCGCGGCTGTGGTTCAGGCAAGTCATGCCGTGTTCTACGTGTTTGGGTCGCTCCACTGGCAGGCACAGGGCTTTTCGGGGACGACTATCGGCATCCTCTGGTCTGTGGGCGTCCTGGCCGAAGTGCTGCTCTTTGCGGTGTCGGGCCGGTTCATCAACAAGATCGAGCCGGTTTCCCTGATCGTCGCTGGGGCCGTTGCGGCCATCATCCGGTGGGGGATTATGGCCCTCGACCCCTCGCTCGTGCTGCTGTTTCCGCTGCAACTCCTGCACGCGCTGACCTTCGGGGCCACGCACCTTGGCGCCATGCACTTCATCCATCGCACCGTTCCACAGGAACAGGCGGGGACAGCGCAGGCCATATTCGCAACCGCAACCGGAGGCGTGGCCATGGGGCTGGCGACTCTGCTCGCGGGCAAGATTTACGCGCCGCTAGGTGGTACCAGTTACGCCGCCATGGCCGTCCTTGGCCTGCTGGGGCTCTTCGGTGCAATAGCGCTGAGGCGTCAGCGCGTTGATCAATGAGCCAAGCGGCTAGCCCCAGAGCCGCGGATCGGGCGGCGAGATCACGCCGTCGCGGATTTCAAGGCCCCAATCGCGATCCCTGGCGAGGAGCAGGGGGCCATCGAGATCGACCCAATCGGCCAGCTGGCCAACAAGCACAGCCGGGGCCATGGCGAGCGACGTGGCCACCATACAGCCCGCCATGATGCGGAAGCCGAGGGCGCGAGCCTCACGGGCCATGTGGAGGGCTTCCGTCAGGCCGCCTGTCTTGTCCAGCTTGATGTTGACAGCGTCATAGCGGTCGCGGAGGGCTGCCAAACCATCTGACGTGTGGGCGGATTCGTCAGCACAGACGGGGACGTGGCGCTCAACGCCAGCGAGGGCCGCGTCAGCATCTGCGGGAAGGGGCTGTTCAATCAGCTCGATGCCGACTTCCGCTGCAATCCGAAGGAGGTGGCTAAGATCCTCAACTTTCCATCCCTCGTTTGCGTCGGCCACAAGGCGTGCGTCGGGGCGAGCTTGGCGAACCGCGCGCATGCGCTCATCATCACCGGGCTGCCCCAGCTTAAGTTTCAAGAGCGGCAGTTGCGGCACCGCTTTGGCAGCCGCCGCCATCGCCTCCGGCGTGTCGAGGCTGATGGTGTAGCAGGTTAGGAGTGGTCTCAGCGGGGCGAGGCCGGCGAGTTCGGAGGCGCTGCGGCCAGAGCGTTTCGCTTCCAGATCCCACAGGGCGCAATCGAGGGCATTCCTCGCGGCGTCGGGCGGCCAATCGCGCTGGAGACGCTCGCGGTCAAGGAGTTCCGCCGGCACGGACTTTAGAGCGGCGAGCGTGGCTTCCGGCGTTTGTCCGTAACGAGGGTAGGGAACGCATTCACCCCGGCCGGTAAACCGGTCATCCGAGACGCGCGCGACAACAACCTGCGCTTCCCGCTTGGCGCCGCGCGAGATGACAAATTCACTGGCGAGCGGCCAGCGTTCGATCTCCGCCTCTAATCTGAGCTTTGCCATGCTCACGCATTGCGCGCCAGCGATGCGGCCGTCAAGAGAGACGGCCGCTGGCGTGTGCTAGGAACAGGTAAGCGCGGCCATGCTCCGAGACGAGGTGATTGGCGAGCCGGCGCTTGCCGTCCGGCTCATGCTCCAGCCGCCGGAGGGAATTCTCGAACTCGTCGAGGAAGTCATCGACCATATGGCGGAATGAAGGATCATTCCGGTAGTGGCGGCTGACCTCGTCGAATGCGGCTCGGCCTTCAGCCGAGTAGATGCTCCGCACCATGATCCCCCGCTGACCGGCGCGGAACCGGGACCAGATCATGGATGCCGTGGCCTCGTCGAGAACACGGGAGAGAAGCCCGACATCGATGTTCGGTGGGGAAGCTCGCACGGCGGGAGGCGGCTGATGGCGCCGCCCGGCATTGTCGTCATCGCGGGAAGCCCGGGCCAGCAGGTCGCCCAGTGACCATCCCTCGCGACTGTTTCCGGGCTCTCCCGACGGCGAGTCAGCAAAGCTCGAACCACCCCCCGACTTCCTCTGACGCTGGCTGAGCTCATGGGCGAGACTCGACGTCAGCGAACTCAACGAGTTTTGCCGGCGCTCCGAGGCGGAAGGAAGTGGCGTCAGCACGCCACCGGGGATGGGCTCGGACGGTGGCACGACATCGCGGCGCGCAGCCTCGCGGGCGGTGAGGGCGGAAAGGTCTTCAAGCGCGCGGATCTGGTCGGCCAGCGACTTGCGCATGGCCTCCGAAGTCTCCCGCGAAACGTGCGGCAGGGCCTCGATCTGCTTACGCAACCGCTCTTGCTCGGCGGCCAGCTCGCTTGCGGTACGCTGCGCATGCAGCCGTACCTCGGCGGACGTCGCGTTAAATTGCGATTGAAGCTGCGCAAGCTGCTCGGTGACCTGGCGAGAGACGCGAGCGAAGCGTGCTGTGAGCTCCTCGAACGCCCGGTCGGCCTCTACATTGGCCGCGATCTTCATCCGCTCGATCTCAGCCAGCGCACTGCGCGAGCGAGCCTCGGCTCCTTTCGTCAGCTCTTGTGCCAGCTGGCGGGCACGTTGCTCGGCCTGAGCCAGCGAGTTCTCGACCGTGGTCGAAGCGCCATACATCAGCTGGCTCATTTCCTGAGCCTTGCTTGCCAGGCGCTCGAGCGTCTCGTTGAGCTGTTCCTGCCGGCTCTGCAGCGTGGCGTCGATCTTGTAGTTCGCCGACTCGAGCGCGTTGGCCGCCATCATAATGGACTGGCCCTGGCTCTCGAACCGGTTCGTGACGCTATGGATCTGCGCCAGCAGGTTCTCGGAGATAGACTTGAGCATCTCCGATTGGTGCGATAGGCCCTCGATGGCCTTGATCGACTGGCGCGTGATGTTCTCGCTCGTCCGGCGAACGGCGGCGATACCCTGCATCAGATTCTCGTCGAGCTCGATCGCCTGCTGATTGAGCGTTTCGTTGAGGTTGCGCGCGTGCTTTTCGAGGGCGGCAGTGAGTGCCTGGGCCTTCTCGCCAATGGCGTTGTCGATTGCCATGGTCGAGCGCAGGATCGACTCATCGAACAGCTTGAGCCGCTTTTCGAAGGCCTCGTCGAGTGCCGCCGTTCGCTCGACAAGCTGGATGTCGAGCGCCTGGGCGCGATTGGCGAGCGTCTTGTCGAGAGCCTTAGCGTACTCCTCGAAGACATTCTGCAAGCTCTCCGCCCGACCTTCGAGGGATTTCTCGATGGACTGCCGGTACTCATCGAACAACGCCTGCATCTGCTCAGTGCGGGCGTTGAGAGCGGTGCCGAGTGCAGCCGTGAAGTCCTGCAGGACGGCCTGCATGTCCTGCGTACGAGTACCCAGCGTATGCTCGAGCCGGTTCGTTTGCTGAGCGAGCGCGCTCTCAAGCGCCGTCAGGTTCTGCCCGGCGCCTTCGATGATGGTCGCGAGTTTGAGCTGTTGCGCCGAAAGCTTCTCGATCAGTTCCGGCACTTCGCTGGCGATGCTCTTCAGCGCCTCGTTAACCCGCTCGGTGGTATTGAGCAGCGCGTTACGCTCGCCGGATAGCTCCTGGATGAGGTTTCGGATACGGCGCTCGTTGTCCTCGTATGAGCGTTCGAGGGCAGTCACTTCGTTGTGGACCAGCGCCTCCAGCTCGCCCGCGCGGCCAAGAGCACGGCTCACGGCGTCGTTCATGAACGACACCTGCCGACGCACGGCCTGACCGAGCGAGGCAACGGACTGCTCCGCCATGCGGTCGGGCTCAGCGAGCCGGACGGCAACCTCCGTCATCGCGGTCGAGCGCAATCGCAGATCCTCGCTACGCCAGACCAGCAGGGCCAGGAACCAGAAGAGGGCGATTGGTCCGGCAACGGTCGCGAACGCCATCAGGGTCACCGGCCGGCCGATGGCGTCGAAGAAACCGGTTGCGTCGCCCAGCTCCCGGGTGATGAAGGCCCAGGCGAAGGCAATGCTGATGGCGGCCCACACACCGCTGGCCGCCGCTGCAATGATGAACGGTTTGTTCGAGGGGCGCTCATTGAGGGCGTAGATCAGCCCGCCAATGGACGGTGCATCGTCGTTGGCCGCAATCCGCGCGCGGGAAGGACCTGCGGGCCGACGCCGGGCAGCCCTGCGCTCGATGGTGTCAGCGGCAAACTCCCTGAACTCCGCATCGGAATCCTTGCGGGGCTCGGACGGTTTGAAGTCCGTATCCGGCTTAGCTTGTGCCGACTCGGGAGCTGACGCAGCCTCTTCGGGCTTGGGCTTCCCAGGAGCCTTGGCCTTCTTCCCTTCTATTGCCGCTTCCTTCTTATCGGCAGGCGCAGGATCAGGCTTGCGCTGCAACTCGGAAAGCCGCAGCGGCCGCACCACCTTCGACGTTTCCGTTTGGCCTGTCGGCAACGGCGGTGGAGGTGGCAACGTCGCCTTTCGTGCCTCGGGCTCGCTTTCCTTGGTCGACGCTTCTGGCAAAGGCGGAGGTGTCGCCGGTTTTTCGATTTTCACTTCGGCTGGAGCGGGCGGTTGGGCTGAGGTCGGATCATTCTCTTCCTCGATCCTGACCGCGGCCGCGCTTGTAGTTAGACCGGCGACTTTTGCTGAGGCAGGAAGCGGCGGAGGACCGGACGGGCTCGAGGAAGTGCCGAGCGGCACATCCTGTCGTTGTTGCGATGTGGATGGATCCACTAGCGACAAGTCGGGCGTTTTTTCCCGCTTCGACTTCGGGTCCTGAGCCATTCAGCTTTTTCCGACATCCCTCGCGCCCGGAGGCGCCCCCACATGCACTTCATACGTGCGTAAGACGGACTACGCCATATGGCTTGTTTTCAACGCCAGCCACTTTTGGCGTGCCCCAAGCGCCACAGACCCACCCTGTGAATCAGTTTGTACGGCGCCTTTGAGGCGAAACGATGGTGCACTGAGCTTAACTACCTGTTTGACACAATTGGCGAAAGCTCGGCCGATCCGCACGCTCCCATGTTATGTTGCGGCCTGCGGAATAGGAAGTCCGTGGCCCTGGTGGGGTCGGGGGAGGAAATGTTTGAAGCCGATTATTCCACAACAAGGCTAAGTCAAACGTCCGGGAAGGCACGCAGGAAGCACCCGATTCAGGGGGCGTCGGTGACGACCAGTGCCTCAGAGATGGAATCGATTCCACCCATCGATTTCGCGCATCTGCGCCGGTACACGTTCGGCGACGAGCAGCTGGAACGCGAGGTGCTGGAACTGTTCTGCATCCACGCGCCCGGGTTGCTCGAAGAGATGAAGGCGGCAACCAACCCGGCGGCCTGGCGGGAGGCCGCGCACAGCCTCAAGGGCTCGGCACTGGCGGTGGGAGCGCTGCACGTTGCTCGTATGGCCGAGGAAGCAGAAGCGGTGGCGCCGAAATACGGCGAGGCAGGTGCAATGGTTGCCAGGCTGCAAGATGCGATCGAGCGGGTGAAAAACTTTCTGGCCCAGCGTCCTCGGCCCGCGTGAGCTCGTCTCCTCAGCTTGTGAGCAGGCGCGCCAATCTTATCTTCATTTTCACGTCTTGGGTGCCTGCGGCGGGGGTACGCTTGAATTCAGCCCGACATATGTCTATCAAGTCGCCGGCCTATATAGATAATCGAACGCGAGGGTAGGGCTCGGGCGGCTCCAGGCGGCTTGCGGGAGTGCGTCGCTTCTTGTGCTGCCGAACCTCAGCTGACGCACACGCGCATGCGCTGGTAGGGAGCTTATCGGACGTATGGTCAAGATCACATTCGTCCAGCCGGACGGATCGCAGCAGGTCGTGGAAGCCACTCCAGGAATGACCGTCATGGAGGCCGCGAAGTTGGCCCTCGTGCCGGGCATTGAGGCGGAATGCGGCGGCGCTTGCGCATGTGCGACATGCCACGTTTACGTCGAGGAGGAGTGGCGCGAGAAGACGGGTGAACCTTCCCCGATGGAGGAGGACATGCTCGACTTCGCGTTCGACGTGCGCGAGGAAAGCCGTCTGAGCTGTCAGATCAAGGTGACCGAGGACCTGGACGGGCTCGTGGTTCGCGTGCCCGAAAAGCAATTCTGACCTGAATTGCGCGACAGCAGGTCGGTTGAAACGAGAGGAACTGGCGAGCAGGTGCGCGTCGCGTCTTCATGGATGCAGCCTTGGCGCCTCACGCCAGATGATCGGGAGCGAGGAAGTGCAACAGGACGCGACGAAGCAGGGCCGCCCCGAGACGGAGCCCATCGAAACAGACTGCGTCATCATCGGTGCAGGTCCGGTTGGACTTTTCGCTGTCTTTGAGCTTGGGCTCGTCGACATCAAGGCTCATGTCGTCGACATTCTGGATAAGCCCGGCGGGCAGTGCGCCGAGCTCTATCCTGACAAGCCGATCTACGACATTCCCGGACTTCCCGTCGTCACCGGCCAGGAGCTCACGGACCGGCTCATGGAGCAGATTAGGCCGTTTACTCCAACGTTCCACTTCGGCGAGCGCGTGGATGAGCTTCAGCGCATGCCGGACGGACGTTTCATGCTGAAGACGGATGCGGGCACGATGTTCCTGACCAAGGTGGTGGTCATTGCAGCAGGTGGCGGCTCGTTTACGCCTAAGCGGCCGCCGCTTGAAGGCATCGAGGCCTATGAGGGTAAGTCCGTCTTCTACGCCGTGCGCCGCATGCAGGATTTCGCTGGTACGGATTTGCTGATCGTCGGCGGCGGCGATTCCGCTCTCGATTGGACGCTCAATCTGCAGCCGTTGGCCCGCAGCCTCACGTTGCTTCACCGTCGCGATGAATTCCGCGCCGCGCCGCACTCGGTCGAGCGGATGCGCCAGCTAGTGGCCGAAGGCAAGATGCAGCTCAAGATCGGCCAGGTGACGGCGTTGCACGGTGAGGACGGCTGGCTTGAGGCCGTAACCATCCGCACGAAGGATGGAGAGGAGCGGCTGAAGTGCAATCGCATGCTGCCGTTCTTCGGACTCACGATGAAGCTCGGTCCGATCGCCAATTGGGGGCTCAATCTCGAGGAGAACCTCATCCCGGTGGATACGGAGAAGTTCGAGACAAGCGAGAAGGGCATCTTCGCGATTGGCGACATCAACACCTATCCGGGCAAGCTGAAGCTCATTCTCTCGGGCTTCCACGAGGCGGCGTTGATGGCCCAGCAGGCCCACAAGTACGTCTACCCGGATCGAAAGCTGCTCTTTCAGTACACGACGTCCTCCAGCAGCTTGCAGAAGAAGTTGGGCGTGCGCTAGCGCGCCCTACCGCATTACTGCGCGGTTTTCCCCTCTGACGAAAACTGGATTGATGGTGTGCGGAGCGACTTAGGCCCGCCCGTGCGTCACGTCTGCCGTGAGCGTGTAGCCCACGCCGCGCACCGTTTTGATGAGCTTCGGGCGTTCGGGATTGGGTTCAACCTTGCGCCGAAGCCTCACGATGAGATTGTCGATGGTGCGGTCATAGGGCGTCCAATCGTGTCCCTTCAGGCCGTCCATGATTTGGTCCCGGGACATCACCCGGTTGGCATTGTTGGCGAGTAGCAGCAACAATTCGAACTCGCTCGTCGTCAGCTCGCAGACTTCGCCGCTTTCCTTGCGCAACTCGCGTTTCCCGGGGTCCAGCACCCAGCCAGCGAAACACAGGACATTGCGGTCCACAGCTTGTGCCGGCCCGGCCGGTGATTGGGCGGCTGCAGCCAGGGCCGATCGCCGGAGCACAGCCCGGACGCGCGCCAGAACCTCGCGCAAATGGAACGGCTTGGTGATGTAGTCGTCGGCGCCAAGCTCCAGGCCGACGACGCGGTCGATCGTGTCTCCCTTGCCCGTCACCATGATGATCGGGACCGAGGATCGTGCCCGGATCTCGCGCGCAAGTGTAAGGCCGTCGATGTCAGGCAGGTTGAGGTCCAAAGTGACCAGGTCGAAGTGTGATTTTCCGAGTTCGTTGAGAACCTCGGCGCTGCTTCCCGCCTCCGTGACCCGGTATCCCTCGCCTTCAAAGCAGCGCCGGAGAAGCAGTCGAACCTTCGGCTCGTCATCCACGACAAGGATGTGCGGCGAAATCGGTTGAGTCATGGTTTCGAGTGTCTCGAAAATCCCTTCGCGGGCCGAACACGACAGACGCCAGACATTTTCTTACAATTTCTTACAAAGATCCCATCCGCGTGTGACACAGCTTTGCTGAATTGCCTCCCGTCACCAATGTCGACAGTGGAGGATCTGATGCTTGGCCTTATGGCTCCTGCCGAGAACGTTGCTCGCGATCTCGACTTCTCCTATAGGCCAGCTCCTGTCGAAGGATGGCCCCAGCTCGGCACCGTACAGCACATTCCAGCGCGCGAGGACATCTTCTTCGACGGGGATGAGGCGCGGAACGTCTTCGAGGTGCTCGATGGCATCGTCTGCGCTTATCGCATCCTGCCGGACGGTGAGCGCCATATCGTCTCGTTCTACTTCCCCGGCGACGTGATCGGGAACTGCAATCTGGGCACCTACCCCTACAGCGCCCAGGCCTTGACGCCGGTGCGCGTCCGTCGGATACCCCGCAGCGTACTCGAGCGGTATATGGCGCAGCGGCCGGAGCTCGCACAGCGCTTCCTGCGGCTTGCGGCTCTCGAGCTCGCCGCGACCCGCGACCACATGCTTTGCCTCGCAGCGAAGTCGGCCGAATCGAAGATCGCGGCCTTCCTGCTCGCGCTCTCTCGCCGCAACGCCGAGTTGGGCGAGGATCCGAACCAGATCAAGCTGCCGATGACCCGGCTCGATATAGCAGATTATCTCGGTCTGACGATCGAGACGGTGAGCCGCACGCTCAGCAAATTCCGGCGCAACGGCCTCATCGACCTGCCGCGTGCGACACTTGTCGTGCTGCTGGATCGCAAAGGGCTGGCCGCCCTGGCGGACTCGTGACAGGCCAACCTCATTTGGTGATCCAGATCAATGTGCAAAGCTTACTTTGGGTCCATGCTATCGCCGGCCCCTCGGGGCAATGACATGGCGACGAGCACTATGGACAAGCTGAGGTGTGCTTTCGGGCTCTTCTCCCGCCCGCCGGATCTTGAACACGCCATAGCCAAACTCCGGGAGGTCGGTTTGGGGGCGGCGCAGATCAAGGTGATCGTTCCGCCCCAGCCGGCAGGGTCCGAATCGCCGTGGGTCGCGATCGTCCCCAAGTTGGGCGTCGACACGTGGATCGTTTCCGAGGCGAGCGAAGGACTCTGTCCCTGGAATTTCTCTCCGCTGTTTCTCACGTCCTCGGGGGCGAAATCCAGTCCGACGAAGCGTGACGTCATCCCCGGATTTCATCTTTGGGCAGTCGAGCGCCACACGCATCAGCTCGATCAGCATTTGCGCAACGGTGGTGCGATAGTCGTTGTTCAGATTGAAGGCGACGCTGAAGAACGCGCCACCTACTCAATTCTACTGCGCTTCGCGTCCGCGGGCGTGCAAACTCACGAAATCAGTCGACTTCAAAGACCCTGATTGTCCGGGCACGGCGAGACGCGCGTCAGCTTGTCCGATGCGACCGCACGCCATGACCCTTCTTGACGGAAGTCAAAGGCCCGCCCGGCAGCTCAGATGAAAACGGCAACATGGCCAAAAAGCCGATCAGCCGAAATGAGGGGCATTGAAATGGCACATACGGCAGTTGAACGGCGGGCGTTTTCGGACGTCATTGCTGTTCTGGGATGCGGGCTGGGTATTCTGCTTGGCCTGTTTTTGGCGGCCGGAACTTCCGACTCCGTAATGTCCTTTCACGGCGCGTTGTTGGCGCTCGCCTGCGTCGTGGGAGCAGCTTTCATTCTGAAAGACGCGTTTGGAAAAGAGGACCCGACCGCGGAAGAGGGTTATTACGACGGTCCGGTCAAGGTGGCGCTGATTGCCGCCGTTTTCTGGGCAATCGCCGCGTTTCTTATCGGTGATATTGTTGCCTGGCAGCTGGCATTTCCGGCGCTCAATTTCGATTTGCCGTGGACGAGCTTCGGACGCTTGCGGCCGCTGCACACATCTGCTGCGATTTTCGCTTTCGGCGGCAGCGTTCTGATCGGCACATCATTTTTTGTCGTGCAGCGTACGTGCCACGCGCGGCTCGCAGGCCGGTGGGCTCCCTATTTCGTCGTTTGGGGCTACCAGCTTTTCATTGTCATCGCGGGCACCGGTTATCTTCTCGGCGTTACGCAGAGCAAGGAATACGCGGAGCCCGAGTGGTACGCCGATCTTTGGCTAACGATCGTTTGGGTCGTTTATCTCCTCGTTTTCCTCGGCACGATCGCGCGGCGCCGTGAGCCGCATATCTACGTCGCGAACTGGTTCTACCTCGCGTTCATCGTGACCGTCGCGATGCTGCACATCGTGAACAACCTGGCGCTGCCGGTGTCTCTCATGGAGACGAAGAGCTACATCCTCTTCTCCGGCGTCCAGGATGCGATGACGCAATGGTGGTACGGCCATAACGCCGTCGGCTTCTTCCTCACCGCGGGCTTCCTTGGGATCATGTACTACTTCGTCCCGAAGCGCGCCGAGCGGCCGGTCTATTCCTACCGGTTGTCCATCGTTCACTTCTGGTCGCTGATCTTCATCTACATTTGGGCTGGCCCGCATCACCTGCACTACACGGCACTTCCCGATTGGGTGCAGACGCTTGGCATGACGTTCTCGGTCATGCTGTGGATGCCCAGCTGGGGCGGCATGATCAACGGCCTGATGACACTGTCAGGGGCCTGGGACAAGCTGCGGACGGACCCTGTGATCCGCTTCCTCGTGGTCTCCGTCGCCTTCTACGGCATGTCGACCTTCGAGGGGCCGCTCATGTCCATCAAGACGGTGAACTCGCTCAGCCACTACACCGACTGGACCATTGGCCACGTGCACTCCGGCGCGCTTGGCTGGAATGCGATGGTCTCCTTTGGCGCCATCTACTGTCTGGCACCGTGGCTGTGGGGGCGGAGAGGGCTGTATTCGCAGCGGCTCGTCGAGTGGCACTTCTGGATCATGACTGTCGGCATCCTGCTCTACATCACGGCGATGTGGGTGTCCGGCATCCTGCAAGGTCTGATGTGGCGTGCCTACGACAGCCTCGGCTTCCTGCAGTACTCGTTCGTCGAGACCGTCGAGGCCATGAAGCCCTTCTACCTGATCCGCGCGACGGGCGGCCTGCTGGTCCTCATCGGCTCACTGATCATGGCCTACAACATCTGGCGCACCATTCGCGGCGATGAGCCGGTGGATGCGATGGAGCAGCCGCGCATCGCGGCAGCCCCCGAGATGCGCCCGGTTCCGGCGGAATAAGGGGGAGATCCTGCCATGCTGAAGCATGAAACCCTGGAAAAGAACTCGATCCTCCTCTTGATCGGCATTCTGATCGTCGTGTCGATCGGTGGCATCGTGCAGATTTCGCCGCTGTTCTGGATCGACAGCACGATCGAAAAGGTGCAGGGCATGCGGCCTTATACGCCGCTGGAGCAGGCCGGGCGGGACATCTACATCCGCGAGGGCTGCTACACTTGCCACAGCCAGATGATCCGCACTTTGCGCGACGAGGTGGAGCGCTACGGCCACTACAGCCTGGCCGCCGAAAGCATGTACGACCATCCCTTTCAGTGGGGCTCGAAGCGGACGGGGCCTGACCTCGCCCGCGTCGGCGGCAAGTACTCCGATCAATGGCACGCGGAGCACCTGATCGATCCGCGCTCCGTCGTGCCGGAGAGCATCATGCCGGCCTATCCGTGGCTCGCCGAGCGCAAGCTTGACACGCGGAACATCAAGGAGCGGCTGCAAACGCTGCGTGCGGTTGGCGTTCCTTACACGGATGAAATGATCGAGAAGGCCGAAGAGGACCTGAAGGCTCAGGTCGATCCGGATTCGCGGGCCGCACGGGAACTTCTGCAACGCTATCCCAAGGCGAAAGTCGCGAAATTCGACGGCAAGCCCGGCGGTGAGGTGACAGAGCTCGATGCGCTCATCGCCTACCTCCAGGTGCTCGGCACGCTCGTTGACTTCGCGAGCTTCGACGCCTCGGGACCGAACTTGAGGTGAGGGCTCTGAGATGACCTACGAAACAGTCGCGAGTGTCAGCCAGACGAGCTCTCTGCTCCTCTTCCTGACGATCTTCATCTGCGTCGTTGCCTACGTGTTTTGGCCCGGTAACCGCCAACGCTTCGAGATTTCGCAAAGGCGGGCGCTGGATCTGGACAACGACAATTCCCACGGGGACGGCCAATGAGCAGGAAGGAAATTGACGAAGTCACCGGCGTCGAAACGACCGGTCACGAGTGGGACGGCATCAAGGAGCTCAACAAGCCGCTTCCCAAGTGGTGGGTATGGGTCTTTTACGCGACGGTCATCTGGTCGATCGGCTACTGGATCCTGTATCCCGCCTTTCCGACACTGGCCGGCTACACCAAGGGCGTGCTTGGCTATAGCCAGCGCAGCGTCGTAGCCCAGCAGGTCGAGGCGGCGCGCGCCGCACAAGCCAAGTTCCGTGAAGCGCTTGCAGCGACGCCGCTCGACAACGTGAAGGACGATCCGGAGCTCTTGCGGTTCGCGATGGCAGGTGGCGCAGCGGCGTTTGCTGACAACTGCGCGCCCTGCCATGGCCGCGGTGCTCAGGGTGCTGTCGGTTATCCCAACCTGAATGATGACGAATGGCTTTGGGGCGGCAGCATCGAGGATATTCACCACACCATCAGCTACGGCATCCGCTCCGGACACGAAAATGGCCGTGAAAACCAGATGCCGCGCTTCGGCATCGACGGTTTGCTCGACAAGAAGCAGATTTCCGATGTCGCAGAATACGTGCTCTCGCTTTCCGGACGCGCGAAGGACGAGGCTGCTGTAGCCCGCGGTCGCGAGATCTTCGCCGAGCAGTGCGCCTCGTGCCACGGCGAGGACGGGAAAGGAAACGTGGAGCTTGGCGCGCCTAATCTCACAGACGCGATCTGGCTCTACGGCGACTCCAAGGAAGCCATCATGGCGAGCATCAGCACGGGGCGTGGCGGCCAAATGCCCGCGTGGGAAGGCCGGCTTGATCCTGTGACGATCAAGGCGCTCGCCGTTTACGTCCATTCGCTGGGCGGTGGGCAATAGCCCTCACGCTCAGTGCAAAGAGTAGTTCCCTCGCTAGAGGAGACGCAGCGGGGGCACAGGTGAGGGGCAGATCAAAACCCGCGCAAACTGCCTCTCACCTCCTTTTCTCCGGAAGGAGGGTAGGAGCCCGATGACCTCCATGCCGAAAGATCTGAAACCTGCCGATTTCATCAACGAGGCCGCTCCCGGCGTCGAAAAGCTCGATGTGGCCGCCATCAATCGTAAGGATCGCCGCGAGCTCTACGCTGTTCGGCAAAAGATTTATCCGCGGCTCGCCCACGGCACCTTCCGAAACGTGAAATGGCTCGTGATGGCCATCACGCTCACCATTTACTACGTGCTACCGTGGTTGCGCTGGGATCGCGGGCCGAATTTGCCGGATCAGGCCGTATTGCTCGACTTCGCGCACGGCCGCCTTTTCCTTTTCTTCATCGAGATCTGGCCGCAGGAGCTTTATTACATCACAGGGCTTCTTGTGATCTCGGCGCTGGGCCTGTTTCTCGTAACGGCTTTGGCTGGTCGCGTCTGGTGCGGATATGCCTGCCCACAGACGGTCTGGACCGATCTCATGATCGCGGTTGAGCGCTTCTGGCAGGGCGACCGCAACGCGCGGATCCGCCTCGACAAGGAGCCATGGACCGCGAGCAAGATATTCAAGAAGGTCATGACGCACCTGTCGTGGCTGGTGATCGGCCTCGCCACCGGTGGCGCTCTCGTCTTCTATTTCCGCGATGCCCCGACGCTGGCGAAGGAGCTTGTTACCGGCACGGCGCCAGCGATTGCGTATCTGTTTCTCGGTATTTTCACGTTCACGACCTATTTGCTCGGCGGCATCGCGCGTGAGCAGGTCTGCATTTACATGTGCCCATGGCCGCGCATTCAAAGCGCCATGGTAGACCGCCACACGCTGCTCGTCAGCTACAGGGCCGACAGAGGTGAACCGCGCGGGCCACTGCGCAAAGGCCAGGGCTGGGAAGGTCGGGGCGATTGCATCGACTGCAAGGCCTGCGTTGCTGTTTGCCCAATGGGCATCGATATTCGCGACGGCTTACAGCTTGAATGCATTCAGTGCGCGCTGTGCATCGATGCCTGCAACGAGGTGATGGACAAGATCGGGCGTCCCCGTGGTCTGATCGCCTATGACACCGTTGCCAAGCAGGAGGCAAAGGCGGCTGGCGGGGGGCATGAACCGGTCAAACTGGTACGGCCGCGTACGATCCTTTACGCAGTGCTGATCGTGTTGGTTGTGGGCGTCATGGGCTTTGGTCTGCTCAATCGTACGACGCTCGAGGTCAACGTGCTCCACGATCGCGGCGTGCTGTTCGTTCCGCTGTCGGATGGCGGCGTGCGAAACGGCTACACCGTGAAGGTGCTGAACAAGCGGCATGAGCCTGTCGATGTCAACTTGCGGGTGGAAGGGCTGCCTGGCGCCGAGATGCGTGTCGTCGGCCATGATGCTGGTCCTATCAGTGTGCCGGCGGACAATTTGCGGGAGGTGCGCGTGTTGGTGACCGTGCCTCCGGAGCACGTGAAAAGCCTGACGCCGCCGTCAACGAATTTCGAATTCATCGTCAAGGACGTTGCATCCGACACAGAGATGCGCCGTGACGCGATTTTCCAGAGTGCGGCGGCACGGAGCAAACCATGAGGTTGGGAGGTGAACTGATGGCAGCTTCACCCGAAGTGCAGGGATTGAGAGGGCGGCATGTGCTATTTGCCTTCCTCGGATTTTTCGGTGTGATATTCGCGGTGAATGGCGTTTTCCTCTACGCCGCGCTGTCGACCCACACGGGCGTCGTTGCCAACGAGCCGTATCGCAAAGGCCTGAACTACAACCAGCGCATTGCTGCTTTTCAGGCCCAGGAGCAGCTTGGTTGGGCGGAAGAGACGACGCTCGATCGGGATGCCGGACTGACGCTGACGTTGCACAAGTCCGATGGCACGCCGGTTTCCGGTCTGTTCGTTGCTGGTACTTTCGGTCGGCCGTCAACTGACAAATTCGATCGCCGGATCGTCCTGACTGAAGTCGAGCCCGGTAGGTACAGCGCCAAAATCGAAGCGCTTGAGCCGGGGGCGTGGATCGTCAACCTTGAAGCCACCTGGATTGGCGGTGGCGACAAGAGTCCCGTTTACAGATTGAGGAAGCGGCTATGGCTCAAGTCCTGACCGAGGTCGCTGAGGCGCCCGCTGTCGCCGCTGAGCAGACAAAGGCCGAGCTCGAAACAACCGTTCTTGTCGTCGAGAACATGCACTGCGGCGGGTGCATGCGGAAGGTCGAGCAGGCGCTGAGCAGCGAGCCAGGCGTGATTTCGGCACGGGCAAATCTATCGGCTCGTCGCGTGACCGTGGTGAGCGAGAAAGGCCGGCGGAGCGCCGAGGACTTGATCGAGGCGCTGGCAAAGGCGGGATACAAAGCCGCTCCGCTACTCGACGATGCAGCAGATGCCGGGCAGGCCGACCAGCAGTTCCTGCGTCGCGTGGGCGTGGCGGGCTTCGCCGCCGCCAACATCATGCTGCTGTCCGTCTCCGTTTGGTCGGGGCAGGCGGGCGACATGGAGCAGTCGCTCCAGACGCTCTTTCACTGGCTCTCAGCCCTCATCGCGCTGCCGGCGGTGGCCTATGCAGGCCAGCCATTCTTCCGCTCGGCCGTTGAGGCGCTGAAATCCCGCAACCTCAATATGGACGTGCCGATCTCGCTGGCGATCCTGCTGGCGACGGGCATGAGCCTCTATCAAACGATGCGGGGCAGCGAGCACGTCTATTTCGATGCTTCCGTATCGCTTCTCTTCTTCCTGCTGATCGGTCGCTTCCTCGACCAGCGGATGCGCACGCGCGCGGCAGGGGCTGCGGCCAACCTGCTCGGCCTGCGCTCCATGATGGCGACGGTCGTCGAGGCGGACGGCCGCACGGAGCGGCTTCCGGCGCGTCTCCTTGCGCCGGGGATGCGCATCCTCGTGGCAACGGGCGAGCGGATCGGAGTTGACGGCCGAGTCATCGAAGGCACCGGGGCCGTCGATGAAAGCCTCATCACGGGCGAGGCGACGCCGGTTACCGTTGAGCCAGGCCGCCAAGTGTTCGCCGGCACGGTCAACATGGGCCAGCCGTTGCTGATCGAGGCGACGGCCACCAACGAAGGCACGTTGCTTGCCGAGATCGGGCGGCTGATGACGGCCGCTGAGCAAGGCCGGGGGCGGTATGTGCGCCTCGCGGACCGGGCTGCGCGCCTTTATGCGCCCGCGGTGCATCTGCTGGGCCTGTTGACGTTCATCGGCTGGATGCTCCTGGGGCACGGTTGGGAGCAGGCGCTGACGGCGGCCATCGCTGTGCTGATCATCACCTGCCCGTGCGCGCTGGCTCTGGCCGTTCCGGCGGTGCAGGTGGCGGCGAGCAGCCGGCTGTTCGGACAGGGCGTACTGGTCAAAGCTGCTGATGGTCTCGAGCGGTTGTCCGAGGTCGACACGATCGTTTTCGACAAGACCGGCACGCTGACGATGGGCGAGCCCCGGCTCGTCGATCCGCAATCTTCCAGCGACGAGCTCTTGAGCCGCGCAGCAGCCCTCGCGGCGGCCAGCCGTCATCCATACGCGCGAGCGGTGGTCAAAGAGGCGCGCGCCCGCGGTCTCGATCCCGTTGCGGCAACCAACGTGCGCGAAGTTCCAGGTGCCGGACTTGCGCGCGAGACGGAGCACGGTGAAGAGCGGCTCGGCTCTGCGGCCTGGTGCGGCGTCAGCAGCGAGACTGGTGACCTGGCCACCCTTTGGTTCAAGCCAGCCGACGGCGATCCCGTTGCGCTGCGCTTCGAGGACCATCTACGGCCGGACGCGGCGGAGGTCATCAGCACGCTCAAGAATGCGGGTTACCGCATCGAGCTGCTTTCCGGTGATCGGCCGGCAGCTGTGGAAGTGGCGGCGAGAGAGTCCGGGATCGAGCACTGGCACGCCCGGCAGAATCCGGCCCAGAAGATCGCGCGTCTGGAGGCACTCAGGGCCGAAGGTCGAAAGGTGCTGATGGTCGGCGACGGCCTCAACGACGCGCCGGCTCTAGCCGCGGCCCACGCGTCCATATCTCCATCGACCGCTGCGGACATCAGCCAGACGACGGCGGATCTCGTGTTCCAGGGCGAGCGGCTAGGGAGCGTCGTCGAGGCGCTTGCCGTTGCCAAGGCGTCTCACCGCATGGCCCTGCAGAACTTCGGCTTGTCGCTGGCCTACAACGCGATATTCGTGCCGTTGGCCGTGGCGGGCTATGCGACGCCGCTTATTGCCGCGATCGCCATGTCGAGCTCGTCCATTGCCGTGACGGCCAATGCCGTTCGCCTCAGATCGAAGCGCCTGAAGGTGTGAAGATGACAGCCCTTGCCTGGCTTATTCCGGTTGCGCTCTTCCTCGGAGGGCTTGGTCTTGCGGCCTTCCTGTGGGCGCTGAACACCAATCAGTTCGAGGATCTGGATGGTGCCGCATGGCGCGCGCTGCAGGATGACGAGATCGGCACGCCGCCGAAGCAGCGAAACTGACCTCTGATCCGATCGACTACTGAGCATCCACCACAAGGCTGCGGAACGCGTGCCACGTCGCGTGTCCGATCAGCGGGAAGACGACAATCAGGCCCACCGACAGCGTCGCGATGCCGAAGGCAACGAACCCGGCGATCAGGGCGGCCCACAGGGCCATGGGTTTCGGGTTCTTGTAAACGGCCTCGAGGCTCGCCGCCATGGCCGTCACTGCATCAACGGGCCGCGTGAGCATCAGCGGCACCGAAATGGCGGAAATGGAAAATATAATCGCGGCGAGCACCCCGCCCACTGTCGTTCCTACGACCAGCAACCCGAGGCCATGCGGCGTGAAGAGAAGTGTCGGCACGAACTCGCTGGCAGGCGGCAACCCGCGCGCTCCCATGAACAGCATGAATAGAAGGAACGCGAGCTGGAGCCAAACGGCGTAGGCGAACATCAGCACAACGCCGAAAAACCCAAGTTGTCCGGGTGCTGAAAGGCCGACCCACACGACGTTGCGAAGTGCGACGGGCTTGCGCGCCTCCAGGCGTCGGCTCACTTCGTAAAGCCCGACGGCAAACAAAGGACCTAAGAGCAAAAAGCCACCAGCCAACGCGAGAATGAGCGATTGCAGCCCGAACTGGAATAATCCAGCGGCCAAAAACACTGCGGTCACAGCAAACACTGCCCCGTAGGTCAGGCTCACCTGCGGTGCGGCCCACAGGTCGCGCCAGCCGGCTGCAAGCCAATCCCAGGGCGCGTCGAAAGGTATACGTCGAACCTGTATTTGCGTCTCAGATACTCGGCCGGACAAACGACCCGCTTGAACGAATGACTTGGGCATTTTTCCTCCCACCCGTTTCGCCGACGACTGTCGAATACGTGGGTGATTGCTTGGGCAGTCTGCTCACTATTATGTCACGGGAGAAGATTTACGCTACAGGATCGATGCAGGGGACTTCGGCAGACCCAGTCAACGTTTTGCAACAACCAACGTTTAGGCGCTTGCTCCTGCCTTGCCGTGACCGGGAGGGGATCGCTTAGGAGCTCCGGTGTGGACACGGCAGCGCGTCTGCTCTGGCCCTGCCGTGCCCCTTTGCCGTCCGTCAATGAGAAAACAGAACCGGCAGCTTCATGTTCTGAAGAATGTGGCGTGTGACACCGCCGAAAACGAATTGGCGGAAACGCGACTGTCCATAGGCGCCCATGACCAGCAGCTCCGATTGCTCCGTGGCGCGTCGATGGATTTCTTCGGCGGATGAGGTGGAGCTAGCAGGCACGAACGTAACGGTTACTTTCACGCCGTGCCTATCGAGAGCCGTTGCGATCTCGAGGTCATCCGGGGAATCGGGCGAGGTGTCGTCCTCCTGCACCGTAATGACGTGGACCTGCTCGGCGCGTTGCAGCAGTGGCAGCGCGTCAAACGCAGCGCGCGCCGACTCCCGGCTGTTCTTCCAGGCGAGCGTGATTGTTTTGGGAATGTTGGAAAACACGTAGCCGTTAGGAATGACCAGCACCGGTCTGCCAGCCTCAATAGCCAGACGGTCCGGGAAATCCAGGATCGAGCAGAGGTCCCAATTAGGATCGGCCTGATTCGCGACCACCAGATCAGTGGCGTGGGCATGGTTAAGAACGATATCAGCGGGGTCGACCCGCTCCGACGTTACCCGCCGCCATTCGGAAACGAACGTTTGCTGCTTGGTTGCTTCGTCGAACTGGGCTTTGATCTTGTTCGTTTCCTCCTCGATCTGGCTTGCAATGTTGCCGAGGATATCCTGGCCAATGGGCAGCGGAATGGGAGGACGCAACCGATAGGCAGGGAACACATGCAACCCGATCAGGTGGGCATCGAACGCCCGGGCGAGCTGAACCCCGGCGTCCAAAAGCTGAGCGGCGCGAGCGGCGTGGTTCAGGTGCATCAGGATGGTCTTGTAAGGCATCGGGGGCTTCCTCCATTGCAAAGGCGCCTTCTCAGGAACGCAAGCATGCTGACGAAAGGTTCCCAGGGCGTTGACGAGTATCAAGGAGCCCTGGAGCAATTGGAAAGAAACAGGGCGTGAGAGGACACAGTAACCTCTTCTGACCGCGGGGTGACGGCTTTTCTGCCTGCTGGTTTGCGGCCCAAACGGGAAAGCGAGCGGATGGAATGACAGATCGCGCCATAACAGACGAACAGGCGGAGGTGGTGCGTTTCCTGTCCGATCCGGCATCGTATCCCAATAACCCATCCGCCGTTGAACGGATTGATACCCACGGCGCCATGGTTTTTCTGGCCGGCGATGGCGTCTGGAAAATCAAAAGGGCCGTTCGCTTTCCTTACATGGATTTATCCACCCTGGAAAAACGGCGGGCGGTTTGCGCACGAGAAGTCGAAATTAACCGAACCTGGGCGCCCGAAATTTACGTTGGCTGCGTTCCGATTACGCGCGAGCAGGACGGGCATTTGGCCTTCGGTGGTGCCGGAGAGGCTATCGAATGGGCCGTCGAAATGCGGAGATTTCCGGAGACGGACGTTCTCGGCAACATTGCCGCAAGGGAGGGCATTAGTCGCGAGCTCGCCCGCAGCCTCGCGGATATGGTTTTCGATAGCCACATTAAGGCACAAAGGGTTAGCGTTGAAGGCGGCGCGCAGCGATTTGCCGATCTCGCTGCATCGATTTCCAATAATCTCGCAGGCGTCGCGAAGATTTTAGGCTCGGAGGAAACATCTCTATTCCGCCGCCGGGCTGAGGCGGCCCTCGCGCGTGCAGTGGAAATTCTGAACGAACGCGCACGGCAAGGGTTCGTCCGCCGCTGTCACGGTGACCTTCACCTCGACAACGTCGTCATGTGGCACGGGCAGCCAACGCTGTTCGACGCCATCGAGTTCGACGAAGAGCTCGCGACCATAGACACGCTCTACGACCTCGCATTTCTCCTCATGGACCTCGATCATCGGGGCTTACGGTCAGCGGCGAATATTGTGCTCAACCGCTATTTGTCCCGTTCGCGGAAGTCTTTGGATTTGAGCGGATTGGCCGCGTTGCCGCTATTCCTTGGACTAAGGGCCGGTGTTCGCGCGCTTGTTGGGGCTGAACGGGCAGAGCAGGAGGCCGGGAGTAGGGAGGCGGCGAACCGCTATATCGAGCGGGCTCGCGGCTACATGCGCGCGGCGCTCGCGTATCTCGATCCCCCTCCGCCGGAAATCATCGCGGTAGGTGGGCTTTCCGGCGCCGGTAAATCCACGCTGGCAGCGAACCTTGCACCCAAAATCGGGCCGTGTCCCGGCGCGGTTCATTTGAGGAGCGATGTCGAACGCAAGGCGTTATTCGGCGTTTCTGAAACCGAGCGCCTTTCTTCTGAAGGTTATGTCGCTAGCGTGACGGAACGCGTTTATGACACGCTGAATAAGAAGGCGAAGCAGGTTCTTGAGGCGGGACACGGCGTAATCGTCGACGCGGTCTTCGCCAAGGAAAATGAACGAAAGCAACTGGAAGCTGTCGCAGAAAGCGCCGGCGTTACGCTGAAAGGGGTATGGCTGACGGCTTCCACCGAAACCATGATGAAGCGTGTCTCGGCGCGCCGGAATGACGCTTCCGATGCCACGGTCGAAATCGTCCGGCAACAAGCAGAATACGACATCGGAACGCTTTCGCCTTCGTGGCGCATCGTCGATGCGAATGACGATGCCCAAGTGACTGCCGAGCGGGCTGTTTGTGCCCTGTCAGATCAACCTCCCTAACGTGACGAGGTGAACGGATGACTATTCGGAATCTGGAGCACCTTTTCGCTCCGAAGTCGGTCGCGTTCATCGGCGCGAGCCCTGAGCCGGGGAGCGTTGGCCTCATCGTTACGCGGAATTTGAGAGCAGGCGGCTTCAAAGGGCCGATCTGGCTCGTTAATCCGAAGCGCACGGACGTTGAGGGCGTGCCCTGTTATCCGTCCGTGGACGCACTGCCGGAAACACCAGATCTCGCGGTCATCGCGACGCCGCCGCAGACTGTCCCTGGACTGATCGAACAGCTGGGGCGGAAAGGCACGAAAGCAGCAGTGGTGATAACCGCTGGCGTCCGTGGTGAGCTGCAACAGGCGATGCTGAATGCTGCGAAGCCGCATCTGCTGCGCATTCAGGGCCCAAATTGCATTGGGCTGATGGTACCGGGTATCGGTCTCAATGCGAGCTTCTCTCATCGCGCGCCGCTTGCTGGCGACCTCGCTTTTCTTTCCCAATCGGGCGCGCTGTCGACGGCTGTGATCGACTGGGCCGTAGATCGCCAGATCGGCTTTTCCCATATTGTTTCGTTGGGCGATATGGCAGATGTCGATTTCGGCGATCTGCTCGATTATTTCGCGGGCGATTCAAAAAGCCGGGCAATTTTGATTTACATGGAGTCCGTCACGCACGCGCCGAAATTCCTCTCGGCAGCGCGGCGCGCGGCGAGAGCCAAGCCGGTAATCGTGGTCAAGGCGGGCCGGCACGAAGCGGGCTCGAAAGCGGCGCTTTCCCACACTGGCGCGCTCGCCGGCAACGACAGGGCGTACGATGCCGCTTTTCGGCGCGCCGGTATTTTGCGGGTCTATACGCTCGATGAATTGTTCGTTGCCGCAGAAAGTTTGGCCCGGCTTCCGGTATCTTGCGGCGAGCGCCTGACCATTTTGACCAACGGGGGCGGTGCGGGCGTGCTGGCGGTCGATCGGCTGATGGACCTGCAGGGTGTTCTCGCGGAGCTGTCGGACGATGCAATAAAGGCACTGGACGCCGTGCTCCCGCCAACCTGGTCGCGCGGCAACCCCATCGATGTCATCGGCGATGCAGGGGCCGAGCGTTACACCGCAGCCCTTGAGGTGCTTTTCTCGGAGCCCGGCACCGACGCCATTCTCATCATGAACTGCCCCACAGCTACGGCTTCCAGCACGGAGGTGGCGAAGGGCATCGTGGAATTCATCGAAGAGCGGCGGCGAACGTGGAAACCGCTCAAGCCGATTTTCACGAACTGGCTCGGGGAGGGCGCAAGCCGCGAAGCGCGGCGGCTGTTCGCCGAACACAAGATTGCGAGCTTTGAGGATCCAGCGGAAGCCGTCGAAGGCTTCATGCGGCTCGTGCGCTATACACGCGCACAAGAACAACTGATGCGGACGCCTCCCTCACTGCCCGAGGATTTGGGGCTGCAAACCGCGGAGGCGGAGCGGATCATTTCCGCGGCTCTATCGGAAAACCGATCCGTGTTGTCCGAGTACGAAGCGAAATCGATCCTTGCCGCGTACGGAATTCCCGTCGTTCCGACGGAAATCGCCACAACACCGGAGGAAGTCGAAACCATTGCAAGCCGCATTTTGCAGGAACATGCGGCCTGCGTGGTCAAGGTGTACTCGGATGACATCTCGCACAAGTCAGACGTTGGCGGCGTACGGCTTGGGATCGAACGGGCCGAGGAAGCGCGCACGGCAGCCCAGGACATTCTTGCGCGCGTTTCCCGGCTGATGCCACACGCGAAAGTGAAGGGTTTCACGGTGCAGCCGATGATCCGTCGTCCGCGTGCGCATGAGCTGATCGCCGGCATGGCCGTCGACCGCACGTTCGGCCCCGTCATGCTGTTCGGTGCCGGTGGAACGGCCGTCGAGGTCCTGGCGGATACGGCGCAGGCCTTGCCGCCGCTTGACCTCAATCTGGCGCAGGACCTGATGCAACGGACGCGCATCTGGCGGCTTCTCAAGGGGTATCGCGACCGGCCGCCGGCGAAACTCGATCAAATTGCGGAATCCCTGGTGCGACTTAGTTATCTCGTGGCGCGTCACCCGGAGATCCGCGAAATCGACATCAACCCTCTGTTGGCCGATGAAGCGGGTGTGATCGCACTGGATGCCCGCGTACGAGTGGAGGACAATCGCGCCAATCCACGCGTGCCCATGGCCTTGCGGCCTTATCCGTCCGAATGGATCAAGGATCTTGAATTCGAAAGTTTCGGCACCGTTCGTCTGCGTCCAATTCGGCCCGAGGACGAGCCTCGTTACGAAGAGTTTCAGAAGCGCGTAACAGCAGAGGATCGGCGGCTGCGCTTCTTCAGTTCAGCTACCGACCTGTCGCACAAATTCCTCGCCCGTCTGACGCAGATCGACTATGCGCGGGAAATGGCGTTCGTCGCCGTGCAACAGGATACGGGTGAATTTCTTGGAGTATCACGCTTCGTGGCCGATCCCGACTACACGCGTGGTGAATACGCCATCCAGGTCCGCTCGGACTTGAAAGGCCGCGGCCTCGGCTGGCAGCTCATGCAGCATCTTATCGCCTATGCGCGGGCGGAGGGCCTGAAAGAGTTGTTCGGCTCCGTGCTCGCCGAGAATACGACGATGTTGAAAATGTGCCGTGAGCTGGGCTTTTCCATTCAGCCGGATCGGGACGATGCGAATCTCCGCTACGTTGTTCTCGATCTCACCCGGTGATGCACGTTAGGTCGTAGACTAAATCGGGTTGACTAAGAAATCCGTATTCCAGGGCAATTCGGCCCTGCGTTTTTGATCCTGTTTTAATAATAGGAGATCCCGTGAGCCTCGAGCCCGAACCGTCCCAACCGCCGCAGCTCCGCAGGACAATAGGCCCGGCGCAGTTGGCCTTCTACACCTTGGGATCGATGTTGGGTTCAGGCATTTACGGGCTCGTCGGCCAGGCCGCCGGACTTTCCGGAAATGCGGTCTGGCTTTCGTTTCTCGCTGCCTTTGTCGCCGCTCTACTCACCGGCTTGTCCTATGCCTCGCTGGGTTCCCGCTATCCTCGCGCGGGCGGTGTCGCATACATCATCGAGCGGGCCTTTCGTTCGCCTCTGGCAGGGTTCGTCGCCGGCCTCGCAATATTGTGCTCGGGCCTCACCTCCATTGCCACGCAGGCGCAGATCTTTGCTGGAAATCTCGCGGAGCTGACCGGCGGGTCCATATCGGCCATCGCCCTAGGCTTTGTGCTCGTGATTTCTGGCATCGTATTCCGCGGCATACGCGAGTCGATGTGGGTCACCGTCCTGTGCACCTGCGTGGAGGCTACAGGCCTTCTGATTATTATCGCGACCGGTTTCTCCTACTGGGGTGGCGTCGACTACTTCGAAGTGCCAGCCCGATTAGGTGATGACGCGAACGCCGGCATGTGGATCGCGGTGATGCAGGGCACGATCCTGACGTTCTTTGCCTTCATCGGCTTCGAAGATACGTTAAACGTTGCCGAGGAATGCCGCGAACCGGAGCGAACGCTTCCCATCGGCCTGCTCACCGCGATGGGCGTCGCTGCAGTGCTGTATCTCGGCGTGGCAGTTTCCGTGGTCTCGGTTGTTCCGTGGCAAGAGCTTGCGGAGGTCCCAGGTCCATTGGCGGAAGTCATGCGGAGAGCAGGGTCGCTGATCCCGCCGGTGGCTTTCACTGCCATTACGTTGTTTGCCGTTACGAATACCGCACTGGTGAACTACGTCACCGGTTCGCGACTGCTTTACGGCATGGCTCACCAGAAGCTGCTGCCTGCCCCGTTCGGAAAAATTCACGAGACGACTCGCACGCCTCACATAGCGATCATCGGAATCCTGCTTCTTCTGGTTCCGCTGGCGTTGTTCGGCACCGTAACTGAGTTGGCCTCAGCCTCCGTTCTTCTTCTGCTAGCAGTGTTCACAGCGATGAACATCGCGCTGATCGTCTTGCAGAGGCGAGCAGGGGAGCCGAAGGCCCAATTTGAGATCCCTTCCATCATCCCAATCGCAGGGGCTGTGGTCTGTGCCGCGATCATGCTGGTCCGGGTCGTGACCGGAGACCTGTACGCGCCGCTTCTTGCGGGAGGGCTGCTTGCCGGCATTTTCGTCCTTTATGCCTTTGCGCCGTCGCAAGCAGGGCGGGAGGGAGCAGCTACTCAGCATGGGCCTGGCGTGAACTGATCCGGACATTGCGCCTCAGGGCTTCGCGGAAGGCTCAACTTTCCGCTATTGAGGCGGCATGAACGCAGGAAACGAGCTCGAGATTTTCCTTGTAGCAACGCCGGGCCTCGAAAACGCTCTTTGCGACGAGGTGCGAGCCAAGGGTTTTGCAGAGGCGAAGCCAATAGTGGGCGGCGTTACCGTGAAAGGTAACTGGCGTGAGGTCTGGCGCGCAAATCTCGAGCTGCGCGGGGCCAGCCGTGTTCTTGCGCGCATTGCCTCGTTCCGAGCCCTGCATCTTGCGCAACTCGACAAACGCGCGCGGAAAGTTCCGTGGGAGCAGTTCCTGCGCCGCGATATTCCTTTTCGTGTCGAAGCCGCTTGCAAGAGCTCGCGGATCTATCACTCAGGCGCAGCGAAACAGCGGATCGAGCGGGCCATTCGCGAAGAATTGGGTGCACCCGCCTCTCCGGACGCGGAGGTCTGCATCAAAGCACGCATTGAGGATGATCTGTGCACGATTGCCATCGATACGTCTGGCGAGCCACTGCACAAGCGCGGCTACAAGGGAGCCGTCAGCAAAGCCCCTATGCGGGAGACCTTGGCGGCCTTGTTTCTTCAGGAATGCGGATTTAATGGTAGGGAGCCAGTTCTTGATCCCATGTGCGGATCAGGCACGTTCGTGATCGAAGCCGCGGAGATCGCGGCCGGCCTCAAACCCGGGCGATTGAGACGCTTCGCATTTGAACAACTTACCACTTTCGACGAGGCCGCGTGGCAAGAGCTACGTCAGTCTGGTGCCGTCAATAAACCAGCTGTGCGTTTCTACGGGAGCGATAAGGATGCGGGGGCAATTGCCATGAGCCAGGCGAACGCCACCCGCGCAGGTGTTTCGGACTTCACCGAATTTCGCCGGCTTCTCCTGACAGAAATCGAGCCGCCAAGCGGGCCGCCTGGCCTCGTCATTGTCAACCCGCCATACGGCGAAAGGATCGGCGAAAAGGAGCGATTGAAGGCCCTTTACCGATCTCTCGGCCAAACGCTCTTGTCCCGTTTCAGCGGTTGGAGAGTGGGGTTGGTGACGAGTGATGCTTCGCTGGCCCAAGTCACCGGTTTGCCTTTCTTGCCTCCCGGCCCTCCGGTCTCTCACGGCGGCATTCGCATCAGGTTGTTTCAAACCCGAGCGTTGCCGTGATCCCAATAATCTGTTCCCGGATAGACGAACGGCGCCAACGTGATCTGGCGCCGTGCCATTCTTCTCAAATCTGCGCTCTTAGTTTCAGAGCTGCTCTGGACCCGGCTCGTCCGAGCTTGTATTCCTGGCGCGATTCCGCCGCTCCGCCATGAACTGGTCGAACTCGGCTTTGTCCTTCGCCATCCTCAGGCGATCGAGGAAGTCACGGAACTCGCGCTGTTCTTCCTCAAGCCGGCGCAACGTCTCCTCGCGATATTCGTCGAAAGCGCGATTGCCTGAAGAGGGATAGCCGCGGCCGTACATCCCCCAGTTTCCACGCTTGTGGCCCCAACGCTCCGCCATCCGAGCTTGCCAGCGCGATATCTCACCGTTCCGTCCACAGCCCATGCGTCCACTCCAGATCAAGTAAGCCAGAATTGCCAGCCCTACCGGCCAAAAGACCACGAAGCCGAGGACCATGACGGCGATCCAGGCCGGCTTTCCCCAGTCGTCTAGGCGTTCGATCACCTCCGCCATTTGGCTCATCCTCATGTAAATGTCATTTACATTAACATAGGTGCATTGCATAGGCTCGGACGTCAAGGGGAGCCAGCGAAAAAAAAATATGGGGCGCGTGAGCACGCTTTGCGAGCGTACCCTGCTGCGACAGACTCGGATTGTCCGTTTTGGAGGGTTCCGCGAACTAGGCGGCTTCGATTTCGAGGCGCGGATCAGGCCGGAGTACGTATCCCCAAGCCTTCCAGATACACAAGCGTGGCTGCCTCTAGAAGCTCCTCCGGCGGCATGGGAATGGGCCGGCGTGCGGCGTCACCACGGGCAAATAGCGAGGCAATCCCGTGGGCGAGCGACCAGACATGCAGGGCAACCATCAGTGCAGGCGGACGCCGATCCGCGGGAAGGGTTGCCACAAGCGCCTCACAGGCGCGGCGCAGCACGGCAAAGGCCGCATCACCTGCCTCTTGAAGCGCCGGGAAGTTTTTTGGATCGAGGCCGGACTCGAACATGGCGGAAAAATAGGCCGGCTCCGTTCGGGCAAACTCGAGATAGGCGCGACCGAGGCGCTCAAGGGCAACGACGGGGGACGGCCGACCCTCCTCCCAGGCCTTTTCGAGCGCCGCAGCAAACCGCTCGAAGCCGCGGCGCGCAACGTCGGCCATCAGCGCGTCGCGATCTCGGTAATGCCTGTAAGGCGCCGCCGGACTGACACCGGCATGTCGCGCGGCCTCGGCAAATGTCACACCTGCCGGCCCCTTGTGCGAGATCAGCTCGAGCGCCGCGTTGATGAGCGCCTCGCGCAAGTTGCCGTGATGATAGCCGCGCCGTGGTGGATTGCCTCTGCTCCAGCTCATGCCTCGGTCTTACAGCAAATGCTCGCTCCGAGACATGGGGTCGATTGGCCGGGATCAAGGTCCCGGCCTCCCGTCACACTTGAATCCATCTCACCGTTAGCGTGCTGACCGCAGCAGTTCCGCCACTGCGTCCGTGAACACCTGGGCCCCGAGGATGATGTCCTCTTCCTTGGTGTTCTCGTCCCAATGGTGGGAAATGCCGCCGATGGACGGAACGAACAGCATGCCTGCAGGCATGTGCCGGGCAAAGTTTTGTGCGTCGTGCCCCGCGCCGCTTGGCATGCGCGTATGCTTTCCCGGAGCATGGCGCTCGGCCGCAGCCTCCAAAGCCGCCTGAACGCGCTCGTCCATCATCGCCGGCGTGCTCTTGCGCAGCACCTCTACCTTGGCTCGGCATGGCCCGGCGGCGTCCGAAGCGGCCACGAGCTCGAACAGCTTCTTCTCCATCCGCTCGAGGACCGCGACATCGGCATCACGGATTTGGAACAACATCTCGGCCTGGCCGGGGATGATGCTCGGCGCGCCGGGGAAGAGCGTGATGCGCCCGGTTGTCCATACGCTGCGTGGTCCGGCAACCTCAGGGAAGACGCGATCGATCTCGCAGCACAGCTTGGTAAGCGCCAGGCCAGCGTCCTTGCGAATGGCCATGCGCGTCGTTCCCGCGTGGTTCTGCACGCCCTCGAACGTCACGCGGTACTGCCAGATGCCGACGATGCTTGTGACGATCCCGAGCCTCAGGTCGTTCGCCTCGAGCCAGTCGCCCTGCTCGATGTGTGCCTCGAGGTAGGCGATGTACCGGTTTGGCTCGTATTGCCGCCGCGGGCGGCCTGCCAGCCCGGCTTTGGCCAATGCATCCCGCATCTTGAGGCCGCCGCGAGTGGGATCGGCGGCCTTGTCGATCTCCTCTTCCGTGACCTCACCGCAGAACGAACGGCTGCCCATGAGAATGCCAAAGTGGCCTTCCTCGTCAGCCCAGGCACCGACATCCACGACCGCGCCCGCGAACTCCGGATCGGCGCTGATGGCACGGGCTGCTTCCAGGCCGTAGACCATGCCCAGCGATCCATCGAGCCAGCCACCGTAATTTTGGCTTTCGATATGGGAACCCGTGAGGATGCAGGGCCCGTTGCCCTTGCCGCGGCCAATCACGTTGCCGATGCCGTCGATCTCCGGCTCAAGGCCCGCGTCTGCCATCCGGCCGGCGAACCAGTGGCGCGCGGCCATGTCGTCCTCTGAATAGGTGGGGCGATGTACGCCCGTCTTGTACTTGCCGAATTCCGCAAGGCGTTTGAGATCGCCCATCACGCGATCGGGATCGATAGTTGGCATAGCAGGTGTCCGTGGATGTGCTTTGACGAGCCGCAGAATGCGAACCAGCGCATGGTACGGCAGGACGCGCAGAGTTCAATGATGATCGTGCTGCCCTCAACGACAGCACCCTGCACACTACACGCCCGCCGGCGTCGCATCCGCTTGAAGGAATTTATCGTGGGGGTCTTGCGCCCAAAATCCAATCAGTTTGTGGCGCATCTTCAAGCCTTCCTACCCTTCGTGAGCTATGTTACAGAACGCGCTATTCATTTGGACACCGAACTCGCAACTTTGGAATATTAGGGGAGGAAGGCCCATGAAACGAAAATTCTCGGCGGCAATCGCCGCCCTATTCGGCGCCGTCATGGCTATGGGTGCCACTGCGCAGGCCGATCAGCTGGCGGAAATCAAGCAGAAGGGCACGCTGGTCGTCGGTGTGAAAACGGACTATCCGCCGTGGGGCATGCGTGATGCGAACGGCAATATCGTCGGCATGGAGCCAGATATGGCGGCGGACGTTGCCAAGCGCCTCGGCGTGAAGTTGGAGCTGGTTCCGGTCGTCTCCTCCAACCGCATTCAGTTTCTGCAGCAGGGCAAGATCGACCTGATGATTGCGACGATGAGCGATACGCCTGAGCGGCGTAAGGTCGTCGGCATCATCGATCCTGTTTACTACGCTTCAGGCGTTGCTCTGCTGGCCAACAAAGCGGCCAACATCAAGTCCGTCGAGGATTTGAAGGGTAAGCCCGTGTGCGCGCTTCAGGGCGCCTATTACAACAACGACATGCAGTCGAAGTACACGCAGACTGACCTGGTCGCATTCAAGGGTATTCCGGAAGCCGAGCAAGCGTTGCTCGATGGCCGTTGCGTCGGATTCATTTATGACGACGTCGTCCTGATCTGGAAGAAGGCGCAGGATCCCAAGTTCGCCAACTTTGAAGTTGTTCCGCTGCCGCAATGGCCCGTCGTGCCCTGGGGCATTGCCGTCAAGCTCGAGGAACGTGACGGTCCGTGGGGCAAGTTCATGGCCGAGACCATTACGGACTGGCTGAAGTCCGGCACCTTGCTGGAGCTCGAGAAGAAGTGGGTCGGCGACAATACGGCTTGGCTCAAGGAGGCTTCCGAGAAGGCCAAGGGTAATTAACCGATCGCTTTGGGCCCCGGGATCACCGCGGGCCCATTTCGTATCTCTTGGGCATCTTCGCATTTCGCCTGGCCATGTCGGCGCCAGGCGAGTGCTGCTCAATGCAACGCCTCACCGACCGCAATCACCGACCGCGTTTGATGGAAGCCTTCTGGGATTTTCTGCGCAGCCTTAATGATGCCTACGGCATCAATCTTGTTCAGTTTTACGATGATTTCGAGCGCACCCGCCTGCTGCGCGGGATGTGGACGACGATCAAGCTGGCCGTCATCTGCATCGGACTAAGCGTCATCATCGGCATCATCGGAGCTTGGCTTCAGGGCAGCCGTCATCGCATCCTCAAGGCGATCGTTCAGGGGTACATCCAGTTCTTCCGGAACACCCCCCCGTTGGTTCAGATGTACTTTTTCTACTTCGCGCTCGGGCCACAAATGCCACGAGTGGTGAACGAGTATGGGATTGCCCAGCCGATGCTCGGAAGCTTCGAATGGGCCGTGATCTCGCTGTCGTTTTTTGCCGGAGCCTTCAACGTCGAGATTTTCCGGTCGGGCATTGAAGCGGTACAGAAATCCACGATCGAAGCTGCCGAATCCCTCTGCTTCAACAGATGGCAGACTTATTGGTACGTGATCCTTCCGCTTGCCGTTCGATTTTGTCTGCCGGCTCTAAACAACAATCTCGTCAATCTCGCGAAGACGACAACTCAGGCCTATGCCATCGCCGTTCCTGAGACTCTTTACGTCGCCAGCCAGATCTGGTCGGATCACATCAATGTTTTCGAGATGATGATCACGTTGCTCACATTCTATCTCCTGCTCGTTGGCGTGATCGTGTGGCTCATGACGCGGCTCGAGCGAGCGCTGGCCATTCCGGGGTATGGCCGATGAGAGCGGAATTGATACCGGCCCCGGCACAAGGTGAAACCGGCTTCACTGCTGCGGCTTTCAATCGGCGGGCTTTCGCGTGTGTTATCGCGGCCTTCTTGCTCGTTGTTGTCGCCAGCGAAGCTGTTGCTCAAATCCGCACTACCGGTGGCAGTCAGGGAATCATTGATGCCCTGATCAAGTGGGCACCCCTGATATTGCTTGGGCCCCCAGGCGAATTCGGAGGCTTTGCCCTCAACATCGCGGTGAGTTTTCTTGCGATGGCGATCGGCACCGCCGCAGGGCTCGCTGTGGGACTTGGTCAGATTTCACTTTATCCGCCCGTGCGCGCGGTATCGTGGGCGGTAACGCAGTTTTTCCGCAATTCACCTTGGCTCGTCTTGCTTTTCTTCGTGATGCTGCTGGTGCCTTTCCAGCTGAAGATCGGTGGGATCTCAATTCCTTTACCCGGCTGGTTGAAAGCGACATTCGGCCTGGCATTGCCCATCATGGCAAACATGTCCGAAATCGTGCGAGGTGCGGTGAATTCGATCCCCACCAGCCAATGGGAAAGCGCCGAAAGCCTTGCCTTCACGCGAATGCAGACTCTCTGGCGCATCATCCTGCCGCAATGCGTCAAGCGGATGATTCCGCCCTGGATGAACTGGTACGCCATTCTCACGATGACGACGCCGCTCATCTCGATCGTCGGTGTCAACGATGCCATGACGTTGACCCAGGACGCCTTGGCGGCCGAACAGAAGACCGAGCTGCTAATGCCGATGTACGGGATGCTGCTCGTTTTCTTCTTTATCTATTGCTATCCAATTGCGCGCTGGACGATTTACCTGGAGCGCAAATACGCCGTGAAAATCTGAGGAGCTTGCCTGATGCCGCGCCTGACAGCCAGCGCCCTGACTGCTTCCGCGCACGGCTGGACACCTGACCAACCAATTATTTCCATTCGCGACGTCCACAAATCATTCGGCTCGATCGAGGTGTTGAGGGGCATCTCCTTTGATGTGCGCAAAGGAGAGGTCGTTTGCATCATCGGTCCCTCAGGATCGGGGAAATCGACACTTCTGCGCTGCATCAACGCGCTCGTGCCGATCAACAAGGGGTCGATCAAAGTCGAAGGGCAGGAGGTGAATGATCCCGCTCTCGACAAACTGGAATTGCGGAAAAAAGTCGGAATGGTTTTCCAATCCTATAATCTTTTTCCGCACAAAACTGCGCTCGAAAACATTATGATGGCGCCGGTGCTCGTCTTGAAGCGACCCAAGGACGAGGTTGAGGCGCAGGCGCGGCGACTTTTGAAGAAGGTGCGGCTCGAAGGCAAAGAGAACGCTTACCCGGGAGAACTCTCTGGCGGCCAGCAGCAGCGCGTCGCCATTGCGCGGTCGCTCGCCATGAACCCGGATGTCATGCTGTTCGACGAGGTGACCGCGGCGCTCGACCCGGAAACCGTCAAGGAGGTGCTTGTCACCATCCGCGAGCTGGCAGAAGAGGGGATGACCTGCATCCTCGTCACGCACGAAATGGGTTTTGCGCGGGAAGTCAGCGATCACGTCTACTTCACGGACCGCGGCGTCATCGTGGAGCACGGGCCGCCGGCAACATTTTTCAAGGAAGCCTCCGATCCGCGAACGCGCGAATTTCTGAGCCAGATTCTTTAACGGCACTGGACATTGCAACGGCCCCGGGCCGTTCAGAGACGGAGTTCAAATAAAATGCAAAGAAGCACAAGGCCCGAGGACGCTGCACTCTGGGAGTGCGCTGAACGCCACCTCGTTCGTTACGGGCATTTCTTTCAGCCGGCGATCATTGCCTCGGCCCAAGGCTCGTTCATGATGACGACCGATGGGCGTCGTTTGCTCGACTTCGCGTCCGGGCAGATGAGCGCCATTCTGGGACACAGCCATCCCGAGATCACCGAGGTTATCCGGTCTCAGGCGGGCGAGCTTGTGCATCTCTACAGCCAACTCCTGTCGAAACCGGTGATCGATCTGGCCGAGATCCTTGCCAAAATCGCACCGGGCAAGCTGGAGCGTGTGATGCTGCTTTCGACCGGCGGCGAGTCGAACGAGGCGGCGCTGCGGATGGCCAAAACGGCCACGGGGAGATACGAGACGCTGGCGCTTTCCCGCTCGTGGCATGGCGTGACGCACGGAGCCGCTTCGGTCACCTTCAACAGCAATCGCTTCGGACACGGGCCTGCGGCGCCTGGATCCTTCGTGCTACCTGCGCCGACGCCCTATCGGCCGGCTTTTACGCGCGACGGCAAATATGATTGGGAAGCCGAGCTTGATTACGGCTTCGAGTTGTTCGACCGCCAATCGAATGGCAATCCCGCCGCCTTCATTATTGAGTCCATCATGTCATCCGGCGGCGTTATCGTGCCCCCGCCCGGCTATCTCAAAGCGGCAGCCGAACGCGCGCGGGCACGCGGAATGCTTGTCATTGTCGATGAGGCGCAAACGGGCCTCGGCCGTACTGGCAAGCTGTTCGATTGCGAGTACGACGGCGTTGTGCCCGACTTCATCACCCTTTCAAAAACGCTGGGTGCCGGCCTTCCGCTTTCGGCTGTCATTACGACGGCTGAAATCGAGGAGAAATGTTACGAGAACAAATTCCATTTCTATACAACCCATGCATCCGATCCGCTGCCGGCAGCAGTTGGATTGAAGGTCGTGGAGATCATTTTGAGGGATCGGCTCGCAGATCGCGCGCGCATCGCTGGAGAGCGCCTGCGCCAGGGTTTCGAGACGCTTATGCAGCGTTTCGAAGTTATTGGTGATGTGCGCGGCCGAGGATTGTTGATGGGTGTTGAGGTCGTCAAGGACCGCCATTCCAAGACGCCGGCACCTGAGCTTGCCCAACGGGTGATGAACCGGTGTCTGGAGCTCGGGCTGTCGACGAGCATCATCCGTGGCGGCTGGGGCGTATTCCGCATTGCCCCGCCGCTCACCATTTCGGATGACGAAATCGACCTGGGGCTTTCGATTTTCGAGCAGGCCTTCAAGGATTGTGTTTGAGCGTTCAGGCTGAACGTTCCGCTATCCGATAGCCATATTCCTCGAACGCAGCCGTGAGACTGTGCCAGAAGCTCACGGCATACGATCGCGGACAAGCGATCTCGTATGCCGGTGTATCGTCGATTTGCCAGAGATGAATGCGGACGTGTGAGGCCACAGTCACAGCAGCGCTGCCAGTCCGAAACACGGACTCATCGAGATCAATCGGAACGAGCTTCATCAAGCCGTCACGCGCGCGAGGCCCGCTGATGCGAATAATGACTTGAGAGCCAGTCAGGTCCGTAATCGCAGCAAGAGAGGAACCCATGGCCTCGATCCGGCTGCCGAAAACATTTGTCGACGGACAAATCGCGAGCCATGAGTCGGGGCCAGACCAAATAAATGAGATAGAGCCATTGGCAATGTGGGCGGGCTGCATTGGCAGCGGAACGCCGAATGCACGCTCAATGGCGGCACTAAGCTCAGCGGCTTTTCCGGCACTTGCTGCAATGGAAAATAGGGCCAATCCGCGACATTCGCTCAGAGTGACGTTGTCTTTACCCGGCGCGCCGTAGTGGCCGGGAATCATAACACTGGCAAGAGCCGAGCGGGGGGCAAGAAGTGGTTCAGGCACGGGCAAGCTCTCCCTCGGGGTCATAGCGGCACGGCGGGCCGATTTCGACGACAACATCGCCATTCCGGACGGGATCATAAGCGCGGACACGCTCGCCAATGCGTTCCTTGCCGCGTTTCAGAAGCCCTAAGCCGATGTAGTGTCCGAACGTCGGCGAGTAGACGGCGGAGGTCATGTAGCCGAGATCGTTTTCGATGCGCGGTGCTGCACCGAGATCGAGGAAATGGCTTCCCGCCCGCAGCACGTCACTTCGGTTCACAGGCGCAAAGGAGACGAGGACAGGTCGATCAGGCTCGTTGAAGGCAGGAAGCTGCTGGAGGGCGCGCCCAACGTAATCCTTCTTTGTTGAAAGAAGACGTTCGAGTCCGAGATCGCGTGTGGTCGTCTGCCCATTGAGCTCGCCGGCGGCCGGAAAACCCTTTTCGATGCGTAGCACCGCCAAGGCTTCCGTTCCATAAGGTGCAAGCCCCAGCGGCTCGCCTTCGCGCGCCAGACACCGAATAAGCGCGTCGCCATAATCAGCCGGCACGCCGATCTCATAGCCGAGCTCGCCCGAAAATGACACGCGATAAAGTCGGGCAGGAATTCCGCCGCAAATCGTTATTTCGGCCACGGATAAATGCGGGAAATTGCTGGTCGACAAATCGAATCCGTCGACGATCTTTGCGACCAGTTCGCGCGATCTCGGGCCTGCAACGGCAAGCTGTGCCCAACGCTCGGTAACGGGCACGATGGAAACATCAAGCGACGGCTTCAGTACCTGATGACAGAATTCCAGATGCCGAAGGACCTGATCGGCATGCCCGGTGCCGGTTGTAAGGAAAAAGCGATGCTCGCCAATGCGCGACACGGTGCCGTCGTCTAGAACGTGGCCATCCTCGCGCAGCATTAGGCCGTAGCGCATCCGGCCCACTTTCAGTGTCGAGATGGTATTTGCATAGACGAAGTCGAGCAGGCGTTCGGCATCCGGTCCGATAACCTCGATCTTGCCGAGCGTTGACACATCGCAAACGCCTACGGCGGAACGCACCGTCCGAACCTCACGGTTGACGCTTTCACGCCAGTCCGTTTCTCCCAGCTTTGGATACCACTGCGCTCTGAGCCACTGGCCGACCTCAACGAACACAGCATTTTGCTCCGACGCCCACTCGTGCGTGGGCGTCAACCGCGTTGGCCGGAAGGCTTTTCCAACATCGCGGCCGGCGATGGCGCCAATGGCCACCGGCGTGTAAGGCGGACGGAAAGTCGTGGTGCCCGTTTCTGCGATGGTGCGGCCGGTGACGTCCGCGAGAATGGCAAGGCCATTGACGCCGGAGCTCTTTCCCTGGTCGGTCGCCATGCCGAGCGTGGTGTAGCGCTTGGCATGTTCGACCGAGCGGTAGCCTTCGCGCGCAGCCAGTGCAATATCGGCAGCGGTAACGTCGTTCTGGAAATCGACGAAGCTTTTGGCACTGCGTTTCGCGACGCTCCAGGACGGAGCCTGGGACGAAGAGGGCGGAGCAGCACTTGTCGGTGGCGACTTATAGGTCGTTTGTAGTCCTAAGCTGCGCGCCGCCTCGCTTCCCGCACGCGCTCCATCTTTCAACGCTGTATCCAAACCGAACCGCCCAGCTGCGGCGCCTGCAACGTCGATGTGAGCCGGGAGATCGCCTGGAACGAAGGCGAGGATGCGCTCGTCCCACTTGGGCTTGTGGCCGAGATGGGAGGTGAGGTGCAGCACCGGATCCCACCCACCGGCCATAGCCAACAAGTCCGCTACGATTTCGTGCTCGCGACCTTGACGATCCTTGATGGTGACGCTGCTGAGGCGCAGTCGGCCGCGCGTGTCCGTTATGGTAGCTCCGGCGAACAAGAGGGCGTCAGCTTCGTGGCGCACCGAAACTGATGCCTCCGTGCGCGGATCAACAACGGCTGCAATCGATGCACCGGCCCGTTGCAAGGCCTCGACCGTCTGCCAGCCGCTATCGTCGGTCATGAAAACGACGGCGTGCCGGCCGGGGAGAACGGCAAAGCGCTCAATGTAAGTCCTGACGGCGCTCGCCATCATGATTCCGGGGCGGTCGTTCTTCGGGAAGACAATCGGCCGTTCGATGGCGCCGGTCGCTACGATGATGCGTCGCGCTGCGATTTTCCAATAGCGCTGCCGCACGGTAAACGGCGGCGGTTCGGCAAGGTGGTCGCTGACGCGTTCGACCGCGCCGCAAATGCCGTGATCATAAATCCCGAAGACCGTGGTGCGACGGAGCACGCGCACCTTCTTTTCGGCTTTGAGCTCCTGCTCGACCCCGCAAACCCAATCCAGCGCCGCTTTGCCGTCGATTTCCTCACGGTTTGCCAGCAGATGACCGCCGAGACGGAAATCCTGCTCGCACAGCACGACACGCGCGCCGCTGCGGGCGGCCGCGAGCGCCGCTGTGAGGCCGGCGGGGCCGCTGCCAACCACCAGCACATCGCAGAAGAGGTGGGAGCGCTCGTATTTGTCGGGGTCCGGCTCACGCGCGGCACGCCCCAGCCCGGCAGCGCGGCGGATTAGCGGCTCATAGACCTTTTCCCAAAACGAGGCCGGCCACATGAAAGTCTTGTAGTAGAAGCCGGCCGGAAATATCGGCGCCGCGAGGCCATTCACGGCCATGAGGTCAAAGGCAAGCGACGGCCACCGGTTCTGACTGTGGGCAATGAGCCCCGAGTAAAGCTCTGCGACCGTGGCCCGCGTATTCGGTTCGCGCCGTCCGCCCGTGCGCAGCTCGACGAGGGCATTCGGCTCTTCCGGACCGGCATAAAGTATCCCGCGCGGGCGGTGATATTTGAACGAGCGCCCGACCAGGTGAACGCCATTCGCGAGCAACGCTGAGGCCAGCGTGTCACCGGGATATCCGTAGTATTCGCGCCCGTCGAACATGAATGGTATCGCGGCCGCTCGGTCGATGAGACCGCCAGAGGTCAGGCGAAACGGCTGGGATTGATGCTTGGATGGCGATGTCATTTGGAGGCAGTGGAGCTGGCCGAAGAGGGCAGGGAGCGTGCGGGGGCGGCACCGAGGATTTCGTGCGTGCGCGTATCACGCGTCACGACAATCCAGGATCGGCAGCCGTAGGTGTGATGCCACAGCTCGCGATTGGAGCCTGCGGGGTTGTCACGCAAAAAGACGTAGTCGATCCAGGCTTGGAGCGGTGCGTTGGGATCTGCAGGGCGCACCGGATCGGCGCTGCCGAGATAGACGAACTCCTCGTTTCCGCGCTCCCCGCAATGAGGGCATGGCAAGCGCATTTCTTCCTCCTTCAGTGCAGGTTGGGTACGGCGCCCTTGCCGCCCTCGTCGATGACGTGGCCGGTCGCGAAGCGGTCGAGTCGAAAGCCGCTGTTGAGCCGATGTGGGGTGCCGGTCGCAATGGTGTGGGCGAAACACCAACCCGAGGCGGGTGTTGCCTTGAACCCGCCGTAACACCAACCGGCATTGAGAAACAGGCCTTCGATCGGCGTGCGGTCGATGATCGGCGAGCCGTCCATGGTCATGTCCATGATGCCGCCCCACTGCCGCAGGTAGCGCACCCGGCTGATCGACGGAAAGAGCGCTACGGCGCAGCTCATCACGTCTTCGACAATCGGCAGATTTCCTCGCTGGGCATAGGAATTGTAGCCGTCGATATCTCCGCCGAAGACGAGCCCGCCCTTATCCGACTGGCTGATGTAGAAGTGGCCAGCGCCGAAGGTCACGACCATGTCGATGTGCGGTTTGATGCCTTCAGAGACGAAGGCTTGCAGCACATGGCTTTCAATGGGCAGCCGCAGGCCAGCCATGGCTGCGACGCGAGAGGAATTACCGGCAACGGCGATGCCCACCCGCTTGGCTCTGATATAGCCGCGCGTCGTTTCTACACCGACAACTTTTCCGTTTTCGATGCGGATGCCGGTGACTTCGCAGTTCTGAATGATATCAACGCCGCGTTGATCGGCACCGCGCGCAAAGCCCCAGGCAACGGCGTCGTGGCGCACCGTTCCACCGCGTCTCTGAAGCAAACCGCCTTTAATGGGAAAGCGCGCATTGTCGAAATCGAGCAGTGGTACCAGCTCGCGCACCTGCTCGCGGTCGAGCAACTCGGCATCGACGCCGTTGAGGCGCATGGCGTTGCCGCGGCGGGCGAAGGCATCTCGCTGAGCATCCGAGTGATAAAGGTTTAGAACGCCCCGTTGCGAAACCATGGCATTGAAATTGAGGTCCTGCTCGAGCCCCTCCCACAGCTTCAGCGACCACTCGTAGAATGCGGTGTTCGGCGGAAGCAGATAATTGGAGCGAATGATCGTGGTGTTCCGGCCGACGTTGCCGGAGCCGATATAGCTCTTCTCGAGCACCGCGACATCGGTGATGCCATGCTCTTTCGCAAGGTAGTAGGCGGTCGCCAATCCGTGCCCGCCGCCCCCGATGATGATCGTATCGTATTGGGGCTTGGGTTCAGGATCGCGCCAGGCCGGTTGCCAACGCGTGTGGCCCGAAAAGGCGTTCCGGATGAGTGCTCCGAGGGAATATCGCATTCAGGAGTGTCCGAGCGGAAGGGAAGGGCTGGTCCCGCCCGGGTTATCACATTGATCTTGCGTTTGATAAGTGCGGATTCTCCGCGACCGATTGGCAAAAATGGAATAACTCGCGCTGAAGCGCCCGAAATCCGACCCCACCAATGTGTCCAAATCTTGCGGGTGGACGTTTCGATGGGAGCGAGTAATCTCGTGCCCGGTTTCCTGAGAAGGCGGAGGAACGCCTATGCCTGAGCCAAAACGGAAGACCGAGCTTCGCCAGGGCGCAGGAGGGCGCGCAGCGCACGATGTCGGCGGGCTCGACTTCGGTCCCATCGACAGGACGGAGCACGATCTCGCTTTGTGGGAGAAGCGGGTCGACGCCATGCTGATCCTGCTGACTGGTCCCAAGAAGGGCGCGTTCAAGATCGACGCCATGCGCCGCGTGATCGAGGACTATGGCCAGCAGCAGTACGATTCGACGACCTATTACGAGAAGTGGATTCGCGCCATTCGCAACCTTCTCGTGGAGCAGGAAATCCTGACGAAGGAAGAGATCGAAGCGAAAATCGCCGCTGTCGAGGAGGCGATGCGCGCTTCAGGTCGGGAACTGCAAGGCGGCTCTGTGCCGTGGGATGACGTGGGAGGGCGGATGTGAGTGCGCCGGCGCCTCGTTTCCGGATTGGTGATGTCGTTCGGGTGGATTCGCGAATGGCTTTGGGCCACTGTCGGACGCCGTTTTTTCTTCGCGGCAAGACCGGTGTGATCGTAGGCATTCAGGGTGCCTTTCACGACCCGGAGAAGCTCGCCTACCACAAGCCCGGTTTGCCGAGGCAAGTGCTTTACAAGGTGCGTTTCAAACAGTCGGACCTCTGGCCCAACTATCGCGGCAAACCGCACGATCACCTGGAGGCCGATATCTACGAGCACTGGCTGATGAGAATAAGCGCCGAGGCAAGGAGTGACAGCCATGCCGCATGACGATCACGATCACCACCACGAGCATTCTCACGAGCATGGCGGTCAGCCATATCGGCATCCCTTCCAGCGCGACCACGACGCCGATCCTGCTTCGCCCTATGAGGTTCTGGAGCAGGCCATCCGGGAGCTTCTGATCGAGAAGGGCATACTCACATCTGAGGAGATCTATGCCCAGGTCGATTTGATGGACAGCCGTTCCCCGGCGCTGGGCGCCAAGGTTGTCGCGCGTGCCTGGGTCGATCCCGCGTTCAAGGACCGGCTGCTCGCCAATACGCGGGCTGCGCTTGCCGAGCTCGGCATCGACATTGGTTCGTTGGCGGATTTTCGCGTCGTCGAGAATACGGCCGACGTTCACAACGTCATCGTCTGCACGCTGTGCTCCTGCTATCCGAAGATGCTCCTGGGCATTCCGCCGGCCTGGTACAAAAGCCTGGCTTACCGCTCGCGGGTTGTGGTGGATCCGCGCGGTGTCCTCAGGGAATTCGGGCTCGAATTGCCGGATCATGTCGAAGTTCGCGTGCACGACTCGACGGCTGACCTCCGTTATTTTGTCCTGCCTCGGCGGCCTGAGGGAACCGAGGGCTGGAGTGAGGAGCAGTTGGCGAGCATCGTCACGCGCGACTGCATGATCGGCACCGCTGTTCCCGTCGAGCCAGCCACGAGTGCGGCGGCGGAGTAGGGGTGCCGCGCAGCGATAAGCGCTTATTTCAGTTGTCAGTTGGACGACATCTCTCGTCAGATTGTCGTCGCGTGCAAACGCGTCGGCTTAAGCCCCGAAATTTTAACAAATTCGTTACATCAGTCTGCGTGAATTGCGACGGGAAGAATCGCGATCCGGCTATCGGGCCTTAGCGCAACAACAATGTACCCGTCGTCAAACACGCAAGCCGGTCTTTTCGGCATATCGTTCCTGCTGGCAGTGCGGCGGGCGCTGCCACAGTTGCTCTTGGCGACGATTGCTGCAGGTTTGGCCCTCTACATTTTCCAATCCTGGGGAGAGCCGCTTCACCGCGCCGAGGTGCGCTTGATAGTGGAGGCGGATCGCCCGTCTGCCGCGGCCCAGACCCATATTCGAGCTCTGCGTGATCCCATTCGCCTTTATGGCGTCGCCAATGAACTTGGTCTCAAGGAGCGAGGGGAGCACAAGGACAAGGATCGCGGTCTTTCCCTCTGGGATCTGCTGAGCTTTAACCGCTTCGCACCATACGCCGCGCTTCAGGACCAGGACGAGCGGCTGCTGGCGGCCATCTACGAGCGCCTGAGTGTGTCGGCGGGTAAAGAGAAGGGAGAAATCGTTCTTCGCTACACCTCGACCGATCCGCAGCTCGCGTCGAAATTCGTGAATCGGCTTGCAGAGGTTTACCTAGAGAGCCAGGGGCAGGCAGATGGCCTAACGCGCAGTGGGAACCGCGGGCGATTGAGGCTCATTTCCTGGGCCGAGCAAGCGGAGCGTGCCGACCCACCGCGTAAGGGACCAATCGCCATTTTGGGGATGGTCGTTACCCTGCTCCTTGGAATGGGCGCTATTGGAATTCGCGAAGCATTTCGCATGATGGGCCGCCGCCGGCCCTTTGCCGGCTCTTCGGCTCCTGAGACCTCCGGCGCCTCTTCGACGAGCGGCTCTTTTGGCACGCTAAATTCAACGATCGCCGTCGCCAAACGACTCCTGCCGTTATCCGGTGCAGATCGCGGCTGCCGCACGATGGTTGCCGCCGAGGCCCCCGGCATCGATGCAACGGAGGAAGCCGTTGCGCTGGCTCACAATCTCAGCGCTGAGGGGCGAACGACGATACTCATCCGTTGGCGGAGCAAAGGCGGCGATATCCAGGGTAAGCCGCTTCCACCGGGAGCCAAGGGCCTGAATGATCTTCTCGAGGGGCGGGCGACTTTCGAGGAGATCATCGTGCGCCTGCCAGGCAGCCGGGCCCACGCGATCGCCGCAGGCACACCCCTCAGCGATCAAAATTCCGCTTTGGACATCGAAATCTTGAGCCTCGCACTCGATACCTTGGACGAGGTCTACGAGCACATCGTGATTGTCGCGGATCACGATGAGGCGCGCCGGCTGTTCGCAGCTCTCGAAGGTCGTTTCGACGCCTGCGTTTCCGTTGGCGAGGCGGGCAGAGAGACGAGTCCACTGGCTGCGAGCGTCGACCGGTTCCTCGGCTTCGACGTGACGGATATTCAGATCATTCGATTCGAGCGGAAAACCAGAACGCCGCGTCTCAAGCTGCCGCGACCCGCGCTGCAACCGCGCACTGCCTGAAACACACCGTGAACTTTACGTCGGGTCGGGATCGGGCCGCACCATCCAGCGCACGAGTAACGCTGCAGGAATCACCCAAGCAAGGCCGCCGACAATGTAGAAGGCGAGCTCTACCCATTTGTTGGCATTGACCTGCAACACGATCGCGACCGCCATCACGGCAAGCGCGTACACCGCGATGAAGATCAACAACAGGATGGTTCCGATCAGCTTTCGAACGCGGATGGTCAAATCTTGATCTCCCGCTCAAATCCGCCGCGCCGAGAGGGCGCATTGCCCGGGGTGTGGCCCTTTACTATCAGAAAGCATCCGCAAATCTTTGGGAAAGATCGACACATGCCCCTGGTGCAGGCGGCACAGGAAGCTGCTGCAAACCGAAGCCGTGAACGCGAGGTCCGGGCCGTGCAGATCTGGCTTTGGATCATGGCGGCGCTGGTTGTTGCCATGATTATCGTCGGCGGCGCGACGCGGCTGACGGATTCCGGCTTGTCGATCACCGAGTGGCAGCCTTTGCTGGGCGTCATTCCGCCATTGAATGAAGCGGATTGGCAGGAAGCCTTCGCAAAATACCAGCAGATCCCCCAGTACCAGATCGTCAACAAGGGCATGAGCCTTGAGGAGTTCAAGTTCATCTACTGGTGGGAGTGGGGCCATCGTTTTCTCGGTCGCTTCATTGGAGTCGCATTCGCAATTCCATTTCTGCTATTCTGGCTCCGCGGGCGGCTGCCGAAAGGGACGGTGCCAAAGCTGGCGGGAATTCTTGCGCTCGGCGGACTGCAGGGCGTTGTCGGCTGGTACATGGTGAAGTCGGGCCTTGTTGATCGCGTCGACGTTAGCCCGTACCGGCTAGCCCTCCACCTGGTCCTGGCGCTCGTAATCCTCAGTGCGATTGTCTGGATGGCTTTAAGCCTTGCTCAGGCGCCCGAAAAAATCCGGTTACACACGGTAACCCCCGGGCAGAAGCGCTTGGCATTTGGGGTCGTCGGCCTCGTGCTCCTGCAGTCGCTGCTCGGTGCATTCGTCGCCGGCCACAACGCTGGGCTCACCTACAACACATGGCCGTTGATGGACGGCAAGTTCATCCCGAATGGGCTCGGCACCCTGTCGCCGTGGTGGCTCAACATCTTCGAGAACATCACCACCATTCAGTTCAATCATCGTATGGTGGCGTATCTGCTCGCTCTGGTTGCCGTCATTCAGCTCGTGTGGACGATGAAGTCGGCGGACGACGAATCCCTCGTACGATCCGCCGGACTGTTGACGCTCGCCGTCTTCGCCCAGGCAGGGCTCGGCATCTGGACTTTGCTCGAGGTGGTGCCGCTGTGGCTCGGGCTCGCTCATCAGGCCGGTGCAGCAATCGTGCTCATTCTGGCAGTGTGGCACGCCTATAACGTGACCCGCGCTGCAGCCGAGCCAGGGCAGGCTCTCGCGAGCAGCTACTCGGCAAGCCCAAGCATCAACTGAATGTTCTGAACGGCGGCGCCGGACGCGCCTTTACCAAGGTTGTCCAGGCGCGCCACGAGCACGGCTTGCCGGCGCGCTTCGTTGCCGTAGACGCGCAGCTCCAGGCGATCGGTGTTGTTAAGGGCTTGAGGTTCGAGACGCCCGCCCTTCACGGACACGTCGGAGGAGGGGACAACGGTCACCAGCTTGGAGCCCGCAAAGTGCCGGGCCAACGTCGCCTCGAGGTCGGCGGGCGCGGGCTTGCCGGGTAGCGTGTCGAGGTGGAGCGGGACGCTTACCAACATACCTTGCCGGAAGTTGCCTACGCTCGGGACGAAGATCGGTCTGCGATCGAGCAATGAATACGTCTGAATTTCCGGCAGATGCTTGTGCTCGAGGGCTAGACCGTAGAGTTCGAACGCGGGCGCTGTTCCCGCTTCGTAGGCCGCGATCATCGACTTGCCGCCGCCGGAATAGCCCGAGACCGCATTGATCGTGATGGGATAGTCTGCCGGGATCAGGCCGGCCGCCACCAATGGCCGTAAGAGCGCAACGGCACCTGTTGGATAGCAGCCCGGATTGGCCACGCGCTTAGCCGAGCGAATCGCGTCTGCCTGGCCGCGATCCATCTCCGGGAAGCCATAGACCCAACCTGGCGCGACCCTGTGAGCGGTCGAGGCATCCACGATGCGTGGGCCACCGCCGGGCAGGCTGTCGGCCAAGGCGACCGTTTCGCGGGCAGCATCGTCCGGCAGGCACAGCACGACGAGGTCGACTTCCGCCAGGAGAGCGCGCTTGGCCTCGACATCCTTCCGGCGCTCAGGCGCGATGCTCTTGATTTCAATTTCGGGAATGGCCCGTAGCCTCTCCGCGATGCCGAGGCCGGTGGTGCCGGCTTCGCCATCGATGAATACGGTGGCCTTGCGCGCTGCGCCGCCGCTTGGATGGGAGAGCTGGGCGGTCTCTGTCATGGCGGATCCTCCTCGGAGGCAAGTCTGGTCAGGGTGGGCGCACAAAAAAACCGCGCAGGTACGGCGCGGCTCACGATAACGGACAACGTGCAGCCATCATCGCAGCCGCGGGAAACGGGCGCGGCGGCGTCGGCTAAGATTCTTGCTGGTAAAGCTCATCATAGGCGGTGGTATGCGCCAGCCGCCTTGGCGTGTCAATGACACGCCAGAAACGAAAAGAGCGCACGGCGATACGCCATGCGCTCCTGTAAGCTGGAGGTCGAGAAGCGATCAGCGCTTCGAGAACTGGAAGCTGCGGCGTGCCTTGGCGCGACCGTACTTCTTGCGCTCGACGGTACGACTGTCACGGGTGAGGAAGCCACCCTTCTTAAGCACGCTGCGAAGCTCGGGCTCGTAGTAGGTAAGAGCCTTGGAGATGCCGTGTCGCACAGCGCCGGCCTGACCCGAAAGACCGCCCCCTTTCACGGTGGCGAAAATGTCGTACTGGTCGACCCGGTTGGCGGCATGAAGCGGCTGCTTTAGCAGCATCTGCAGCACCGGCCGAGCGAAGTACTCGGCGAAGTCCTTGTCATTGACGGTGATGCGGCCGCTGCCGGGTTTCAGCCACACGCGAGCGACGGCATTCTTGCGCTTGCCTGTCGCATAGGCGCGGCCATGAGCATCGAGTTTCTGCACGTGCACCGGACCAGCGGCGGGCTCCTGAATGCCACCGGCAAGGGCGCCGAGATCTTCCAGAGACTTAGTGGTATCGGTGGCCATGGGATTCAGGCCCTCACATTCTTGCGATTGAGCTTGGCGACGTCCAGAACCTCAGGATTCTGGGCCGTGTGGGGGTGATTGGGCCCCTTGTAGACGCGAAGGTTGCGCAACAGCTTCCGCTGCAGCGGTCCGCGGCTTAGCATGCGGCTGACAGCGAGCTCGATCACGCGCTCAGGCGTCTTGCCCTCGAGGATCATGCGGGGCGTCCGCGCTTTGATGCCGCCCGGATAGCCGGTGTGCCGGTAATAGACCTTGTCGTTGTATTTGTTGCCCGTGAACACGACTTTCTCGGCGTTCACGACGATGACGTTGTCCCCCATGTCGACGTGGGGCGTGTAGTTGGGCTTGTGTTTGCCCTTGAGGCGGGTGGCGATGAGCGCCGCGAGCCGGCCGACGACAAGGCCTGCAGCGTCAATGACGATCCACTTCTTCTCCACCTCGCCGGGCTTGGCGACGTAGGTTTTCATTGTCGGGCTCCAGGAAAATCCTGACCTTCGGCGTTGGCGCCGGAATCTGCGGCGTTGATAGGCGAGAGGCTTGCGGACGTCAATCTATTTCTTGCGAATGTAAAGATTGTTTTGCGATTTCAATGTCTTACACCAAAAGGTAAAATAATACCGCATGGTCTGCGTCGCGCTATGACTTCGCCGGGGGCAGGGCATAGGTTGCCGTCGCGTGTGCCACCATGTCGGGCCGGCCATCCGAGTAAAGCTCGACCTCCGCCACCGCGAGACGCTTGCCCAATTTGATGAGGCGCGCATGCGCGATCATGTCCCCGGGTTGTGGCCGTGAGAGAAAGTTCATCGTCATATTGGTGGTGACGGCCTGGAGGGCTGCCGCGCCGAGTTCACCGAGGATGATTGCGTACACGGCGAAATCCGCCAGCTTGAACATCGATGGACCCGAGATGGTCCCGCCCGGTCTGATTGACCTCGGGTCGTAGGCCATGCGCACTTGCGCCGTCATCGGAGCAAGCGATTCGAGGGTCACCCGCCCATTCCCTTCATGGACCTGAGGAAAATGCTCGTCGACGAGCGCCATCACCTCATCTTTGCTGAGGCGCTTAGGGCTACCGGCTGTGTCGACCATTCTAAATCTTGTCTCACTTCTGCTATGAATCCGCCGAGCCGAATTTGTAGCGTCTAGGCAGGCTGATGGGAACGGCGGGAGGGAAAAGGAAGGACATGAGCTCCGTGATCACCCAAATCGCACGCACACTTACAATTGCTGCCTTCGGGCTGGCGCTGGCTTTTGGTCAGGCCGCAGCGCAGGAGCAGGACTTCAAGCAGATCAAGCTGACGGAAAAGCAGATCCAGGGCTTTATCGCGGCTCAGAAGGATCTCAATGCCATTGCCGACAAGCTCCAAGGCGAGTCGGAGGAGCCCGATCCCAAGGTGAAGGCTGAGCTCGACGCCATCGCGAAGAAGAACGGGTTCGCCGACTTCGACGAGTTGGACACGGTTGCGGCAAATGTCTCGATGGTAATGGCCGGTTTCGATCCCGAAACAGGCGAGTACACGGATCCCGTCGAGTCTCTGAAGAAGGAAATTGCGGAGATCGAGAAGGATACGTCGATCCCCGAAAAAGAGAAGCAGGAGATGCTCAAGGAAATGCGGGAAGCGCTCGAGATGACGCCTCCGCTCGAGCATCCCGAAAACGTTCAGATTGTAAAGAAGTACCGGGCCGAGATAGATAAGGTGCTACAGTAACTTTTCGGTCTGGAATGCAGGAACGAGTGAGCACAGGTCAAACGGCCATTCTCCTGGAAGAGCGTCGGGATGCGATTGCCATCCTGACGCTCAATCGTCCGGAGGCGCGCAACAGCTTGTCGCTTGTGCTCCTGCAAGAGTTGCGAGCCGCTGTCGATCGCCTCTCGGCGGAGAAGGATGTTCGCGCGGTCGTTCTGGCTGCTAACGGCCCCGCTTTCTCGGCGGGTCATGATCTCAAGGAGCTTACGGCCCATCGCGCCGATCCCGATGGCGGGCGCGGGTTCTACCGCACCGCCATGGAGACGTGCGCGAATATGATGCAGGCGATCCTGAAGTCGCCGAAGCCGTTCATCGCAGCTGTGCATGCAACTGCCACCGCTGCAGGCTGCCAGCTCGTGGCCACCTGTGATCTTGCCGTCGCCGCCGAGGACGCGAAGTTCGCGACACCGGGCGTCAACATCGGCCTGTTCTGCTCAACGCCGATGGTGGCGCTCTCCCGCAACGTGCCGCGCAAGCGGGCCATGGAGATGCTGTTGCTCGGCGAGATGCTGCCCGCCAAGGAAGCTGCCGAGTATGGCCTCGTCAATCGCGTCGTTCCGCGCGAGCGCGTGCTCGATGAGGCGCTGGCGATGGCCAAGGTGATCGCCGATAAGTCATCCTTGACGGTCGCCATCGGCAAGGAGGCCTTCTACCGGCAAATCGAAATGCCGACTGCCGAGGCCTACGCGTACACGGCCGATGTTATGGTCCAGAACATGATGGCACGTGACGCCGCGGAAGGGATTAGCGCGTTCGTGGAGAAGCGTAAACCCGAGTGGAAAGGGTGCTGAGCCCGTGCAGCTCCGCTTGAGCTTCGTGACGTTGGGCGTCTCTGATGTCGCTCGCGCGCGGCGCTTCTACGAGGCTATGGGACTCAGGGCATCATCCGCGAGCCAAGAGGGCGCGGCCTTCTTTCAGCTCGGCAATGTCGTGCTTTCTCTGTTCGGCCGTTCCGATTTAGCTGCCGATGCACGCGTGCAGGATAGTAACCCCGGCTTCTCCGGTGTCGCGCTGGCCTGGAACGTCGCGAGCGAGCAGGACGTCGACGCCGCGCTGGCCAAAGCCGTGGCCAGCGGTGGCCGGCTCGTGAAGTCGGGGCAAAAGGTTTTCTGGGGAGGATATTCCGGCTATTTTGCCGATCCGGATGGTCACCTATGGGAGGTGGCCTACAATCCCTTTTTCCCACTCGACGAGACAGGACGCGTGTCCCTGCCGGACGACGTGGGATCGCCGACGAGCACCTCCTGATGGCGCACGAAAATTATTCCGACGACCTGATCGCCTCGATTCTGCGCGAGAACACCTCGATCGCCATGGTAGGGGCGAGCGCAAACACCAGCCGCCCGAGCTACTTCGCGATGAAGTATCTGCTCGGCAAGGGCTATCGCGTGGTCCCCGTGAACGTTGGCTTGGCCGGCCAGCAGATCCTCGGGCAGACGGTCTACGCGAGCCTCGCCGACGTGCCGCCTCCGATCCAGATCGTCGACATTTTCCGCAATTCGGAGGCCGCGCTGGAGGTGACGCGCGAGGCGATCGCTCAGAAGGATCGTCTCGGCATCCGGGTGATCTGGATGCAGCTCGGCGTGCGGAACGATCAGGCGGCCGCAGAGGCGGAAGCCGCCGGGTTGACGGTCATCATGAACCGCTGCCCCAAGATCGAGTACGGCCGCCTGTCCGGCGAAATTGGCTGGGCGGGGGTCAGCACTGGCCGGATAAGCAGCGCCCGCCCGAAGCTCTCACCGCTGGGTGTGCAGAGCCACCTGATTGGCGACAAGACCTGATAGTCTCGCTATGGCCGAGAGTCTGGCCGCCTCATATCCGGTCCGGCTCTTCCTCCTCGGCTTCCAGGATTTCGCACAGTTCGGCGACTTTGCCAGTCGGCTGGCGGCGCAGCTGGCGACCCAGCACGTCGTCCGCATGCAGCCATGCGAACGCCTCTTCCAGTTCCTCCCGGCTGGCTCCCGTCGCAAGAATTTCGACGATCAGGTGATCATCGACAGGTCCAAGGACGTTCAACACGTCCTCCCGTGTCATTGTCATGTTGCCTCCTTGATCATCGAGCGAACTGGCGTACGCGGCTAGGAAACCGCCATCCCTTAAGATGGTTCTTTTGTCCCGCAGGCCAACCCCGGGACGGAGGCTAAATGGCCGGAAAGAATGCTTCGGCGGGCCAGACCGCCGAGGCGAATGTCGTCACCTGTTTGGATAGAAGTAGTCGACCAAAAACATCGGGACCGAAGGCACATAGGTGCAGAGGAACAGCACCGCCAACAGCACCAGAATGAAGGGAATGTTGGTCTTCGTCGTCTCCCAGATGTCCGACCGCGCGATTGAGCAGGCCGTGATGAGCACGCTGGCGACGGGCGGAGTCTGCTGACCAATCGCAAGGTTGAGCGTGACCACCAGGCCAAAATGCACCGGATCGATGCCGACCGTGTTCATCAGAGGAACGATGATCGGCACGACCAGAATGATTGCCGCTGCCGAGTGAAGGAAAAACCCGAGAATCAGGAAGAAGATGTTGAGGATGAACAGGATCACGTACTGATTGGTCGAAATCGACGCGATCCATTGAGCGAGGTTCTGCGGCACCTGGGCGACGGTCAGGTAGTCGCCCATCAAAATAGAGGCGGCCACGAGCACCATCACCACGGCGGTCTGCATGCCGCCGTCGAGCATCGACGATTTCAGCAGTTTCCAATCGAGCTCGCCGTACCAAAGGGCTACGAGCAGCGCCGCCAGGACTGCGAGACCTGCAGCTTCGGTCGCAGTGGCCAGCCCTGAGAAGATGCCGCCAAGGATAATGACGGGAAGGGCGAGGCAGGGCAGCGCCTCAATGAATGTCTTCTTCACATTGGCGAGGTTGAACGCTTCTTCGACCGGGAAATTGTACTTACGGGCGAAGTAATAGCAGACCACCATCATCCCGAAGCCGCCGATCAGCCCTGGCACGAGACCGGCAATGAAGAGCTGCTCGACAGATGTTCCCGCCGAAATCGCGTAAAGGATCATCGGAATCGACGGCGGAATGATGATCGCCAGCGAAGCTGAGGACGAAGTGACGGCGGCGGCAAATTCCTTCGTATAGCCTTTGCGTTTCATTTCGGGGATCATGACCGATCCCATGGCCGCGACGTCAGCAACGGCGCTCCCTGAAATTTCAGCGAAGATGAGCGACACGCCGACATTCACCATTGCGAGGCCACCCTTCACGAAGCCGATGAGCGCCGAGACCATCGCGATCAGCCTCCGCGATATACCGCCGGCATTCATGATGGCACCGGCCAGCACGAACATCGGGATCGCAATGAGCGAAAAGCTGGTCGCCCCGCGATACATTTCAATGGCAACCGAGATCAGGTTTTCCAGCCCACCGGAGGCAACGCCGATCACGGCCGAAATGGCGAGAGCAATGGCGATGGGAACATTGATGAAGATCATCGCCAGCATGGCGAGGAACATGACGAGGAGCAGCATTTGTCACGTCCTCTCAGGTTCGAATTCGGGATGTTCGAGAGAGTGCCCGGCCAGTACGGCTCGCCAGTAATCTGGCAGGCTTAGCAGCTCGCAAATGATGAACAGCGCTGCCGAAATGGGAATGACCGATTGCGTAAGAGAAATGGGCACCCACGGCAGACTGACCATCGTGTCGCCACCGACGACGGCAAGCACTTCAAGACCAGCCCATCCGAGCAGCACGAAAAACCCGATGACGAGCACTTCTGCCACTACCACTGCTGTCATTCGAGCTTTGAGCGGAAGACGCAGAAGAACGCCATCAAATCCGATGTGCCGACGTTTAAGGGCAGCCAATGCCGCGCCGTAGTAGGTAATCCAGGCGAGCAAGACCGATGCCACTTCGTCGTACCAGACGAAGGACGACCCAAGTTTTCGGGCAAAGACGGCAAGAATGACGATGACTGTCAGGGTGACCATCAGGAGAATGACGGTCCACTGTAACAGCCAGTCAAGGAAACGGTGAAGAACGTTCATCGAGCTTTTTCGCCTGATCAGTCAGGACAAGAGTCAGCGATGTTGACGCCGCCAAATTCCTGATCTGAGGCAGTGCCTATGGCGGCGGTTATTCAGTGCACGACATGGCGCAAACTCAGTCCCGGATGGTTTCGGGCCATCCGGGACTGCGCTGCATTACGTCTACTGCGCAAGAGCCTGGATTTCCTTGATAATTTCGGCTCCATTTTTCACGGCCTTGCCGAACTCTTCATAAATGCCGGTGGAGGCAGCGATAAAGGCGTCCTTGTCGACTTCGTTCGGCTTCATCTCAGAAGTGCTCGTCATCTTTTCGAGCAGCTCGTTATCCATCTTCGCTGCAAGCTCGCGAACGAAGTCCTCGGTGCCCTTCGCTTCCTCCGCGATGATCTTCTGCACATCCTCAGGCAGCTTCGCGAAGTGCGTCGTCGAAACGACAAGCCAGGCCGGCGTGAAAACGTGACCTGTTAGCGAGATGTACTTCTGCACCTCGTGGAATTTGCCACCCCAAATCTGCGGATAAGGGTTCTCCTGGCCGTCCATCACGCCTGTCTTGAGCGCAGTGAAAACCTCACCGTAGGCCATTGGGCTGGGATTGGCGCCATAGGTCAGGAACATCTTCACGCGCCATTCGCCTTGGGGAACGCGCAACTTGATGCCCTTGAGATCCTCAGGCTTCACGATGGGACGCACGTTGTTCGTGATGTGACGGAAGCCATTCTCCCATTGGCCGAGGACAAGTACGCCCTTCTCCTTGGCGGCCGGGATGAAATATTTATCCCCGAGCTTTTCCATCACCCGCTTCATATGCTCGCGGTCCTTGATGATGTACGGCATTTCGAAAACGCCGAACTCATCCGCGACGGATGACATGATCGTCGAGGGGATCCAGAGCTGAAGCTGGTTGAGCTTCAGCTTCTGATACATGTCCTTGTCGCTGCCCAGCTGGCTCGACGGATAGACGGTAATTTTTGCTTTGCCCGCTAGCCTTTCATTGGCCCGTCGGGCGAATTCGTCGGCCGATTGGGCGATCAGCGATCCTGGCTCGGCGACGTGCCCGAGCTTCAATTCAATCTGCGCGAATGCTCCGCCAGCGGACAGTAGAACTGCGGCGAGCGCAGCTAATGACGTTCTGAAAAACATCCTTGGGTCCTCCTCCAGCTCGATTCTTGCCCACGCCCGCGGCGAGGCTTTTGCGCATCCTAGCGGGCGTGGGACGTGACGTCACCAAATTCAACGTTCTTTTTATTGCAGTACTGCCTCGTCGCTATTCGGCAGTAGCTGTGCTCCTCAGGTAGTCCATCGCGGCCTGAACCCCGCCCGGCTTATGCGGAACGCCGGCCAGCGCAAGCCCCATCTCCACACCGGCGAGCGCACCGATGATCGTCAGATCGTTCGTGTCGCCGAGGTGGCCGATCCGGAATACCTTGCCGGCGAGCTTGCTGAGGCCAGTCCCGAGCGACATGTCGAAGTGCTCGAGAACGATCTGCCGGAAACGGTCGGCATCATGGCCTTCCGGCATCAGCACCGCCGTGAGAGAGGACGAGTAACAGGCCGGATCGCGGCACAGAATTTCCAGGCCCCAGGCGCGAACGGCGCGGCGCGTTGCTTCGGCATGCCTGTCGTGGCGCGCGAATACGCGTTCCAGCCCTTCCTCGTGCAGCATGTCGATGGCTTCGGCCAGGCCGTAGAGGAGATTGGTGCCCGGAGTGTAGGGGAAGAAGCCGTTCTTGTTGTGCGGCGCCATCTCCGCCCAGGACCAGTAGAGCTTCGGCAAACGCGCGGATTCAGCCGCCTTTAGCGCCTTTTCGGATACGGCAGTAAATGAAAGACCTGGCGGAAGCATCAGCCCCTTCTGCGAGCCGGACACGGTCACGTCGACGCCCCACTCCTCATGGCGATAATCGATTGAGGCGAGCGAAGAAATGGTATCGACCATCAGCAGCGCAGGGTGGCCGGCCGCATCGATCGCCTTGCGCACCGCAGCAACGTTCGACGTGACGCCCGTCGATGTCTCGTTGTGAACGATGCATACCGCCTTGATGGCGTGGCCCTTGTCCTCGCGAAGGTGGGCCTCAATGGCCGCTGCGTCGACGCCGGAACGCCAGTCGGACGGGATGAAGATCGGATCGAGGCCCAGCTTTGCAGCCATGTTCTTCCAGAGGGTCGCAAAGTGTCCCGTCTCGAACATCAGCACCTTGTCACCGGGGGACAGCGTGTTCGTCAGCGCCGATTCCCACGCGCCGGTGCCGGAAGCGGGGTAGATGAAGACCGGCCCGGTGGTCTTGAAGATGGTCTTGATTCCTTCGAGCACGCGCTTGCCCAGAGCCTGGAACTCCGGCCCACGGTGATCAATGGTCGGCATTGAGATGGCCCGAAGGATACGATCGGGCACCGGCGTCGGGCCGGGGATTTGAAGGAAATGGCGGCCGGCACGGCGCGGAGCATTCATCATCTCAGGCGTTCTCCCGTCGAACAGAAAGAAAGCAGGGACTCTTGCACTTTCAGGGGGTTGTATGCCATCGACGTCCCCGGCATCAAGCGACATCCGCCTGACACCAGCAACATCCAGAGAACCGCAATGAATCTGCACGTGCCTCCCAACCATGCGCTCGCGGAACGACTCCGGAAGGAGATCGCGGGGGAGGTGCTGTTCGATCGTTTCAGCCGGGGACGCTATTCGACCGATGCCTCGATCTATCAGATCGAGCCCGTGGGCGTCGTGATCCCCAAGACCGATGAGGATGTGCGGGCGACGCTCGACATCGCGCGGGAATTCGGCGTGCCGGTGCTGCCCCGCGGCGGTGGCACTTCGCAAGCCGGCCAGACGGTGGGTCGCGCATTGGTCATCGATTTCACGAAGTACCTCAATCGGGTGCTCGAATTCGATCCCGGGCGGGGCACCTGCGTTGTCGAGCCGGGTATCGTACTCAACGAGCTCAACCGGCAGCTCAAGTCCTCAGGCTGGTGGTTTCCGGTCGACGTGTCCACGGCGAGCCGCGCCACGATCGGTGGCATGACTGGTAACAATTCCTGCGGTACGCGCTCGCTGCGCTACGGCATCATGCGGGACAATGTTCTCGCCATCGATGCGCTGCTGGCAGACGGAACCGCGGCCCGGTTCGCAGAAGTCGATCTCTCCGAGCTCAGCGACCAGGGCGCGGACGCGCTTTTCCGGAAGCTCATTGCGCTGGGCGAGCGCGAAGCTGCGCACATAATGCAGGCCTTCCCTGAGGTATCCCGGCGGGTCGGCGGCTATCTCATCGATGCTCTGGTGCCGGGCAACAAGCCACTCAACCTTGCGACGCTTCTCGTCGGTTCCGAGGGCACGCTCGCCCTGTCGCGTCGCATCGAGCTGAAACTTTCACGCCAGCCGAAGAACAAGGCGCTGGGCATCTGCCATTTCCCGAAATTCCGGCAGGCGATGGAAGCCGCGCAGCATATCGTGAAGCTGGAGCCGGTGGCCGTGGAGGTCGTCGATCGTACGCTGATCGAGCTGGCGCGCGACATCGCTATGTTCCGTCCCGTGATGGACACTTACGTCCGCGGCGAGCCAGATGCGCTGCTTCTGACCGAGTTCGCGGAGGATGACCAGGAAGAGAACCTGCGCCGCCTTGATCGCCTCGACGAGCTGATGGGTGATCTCGGCCATCCGAACAGCGTCGTGAAGGTGGCCGATGCTGCCGGCCAGAAAGCCGTCTGGGATGTGCGCGCGGCTGGCCTCAACATCATGATGTCGATGAAGAGTGAGGGGAAACCCGTCTCCTTCATCGAGGACTGCGCAGTGCCGCTCGAGCATCTCGCCGACTACACCGAGCGTCTGACGGCTGTCTTCGAGAAGTACGGCACGCGCGGCACTTGGTACGCCCACGCCTCCGTCGGCTGTCTGCACGTGCGGCCCGTGCTCAATCTCAAGCTCGAAAAAGACGCCAACACTATGCGCGCCATCGCCGAGGAGGCGTTCGCATTGGTGAAGGAGTACAAAGGCTCGCACTCGGGCGAGCACGGCGACGGCCTCGTGCGCTCCGAATTCCACGAGATGATGTACGGCCGCAAGACGGTCGCGCTGTTCGAGGAGGTCAAGGACACCTTCGACCCGAAGGGTATTATGAACCCCGGCAAGATCGTGCGCCCTCCGAAGATGAACGACCGCACGCTGTTCCGCTTCAAGCCGGATTACCACGTGCCGGAGATGGAAACCGTCTTCGACTGGTCGGCATACACGGGCGCGGGCAGGGGTTTCCAGGGCGCCGTCGAGATGTGCAACAACAACGGCGAATGCCGGAAGCTCGAAGGCGGCGTGATGTGTCCGAGCTATCGCGTCACGCTCAACGAGCGCGATGTCACCCGCGGGCGCGCCAATACGCTGAGGCTCGCCATTTCGGGCCAGCTTGGGCCGGATGCGTTCACCAGCGACGAAATGCTGGAAACGATGAAGCTCTGCGTCTCCTGCAAGGCCTGCCGCCGCGAGTGCCCGACCGGCGTCGACATGGCCCGCATGAAGATCGAGGTGCTGGCGGCAGCCGCGAAGCGGCGGGGCATTTCGCTCCGTGATCGCCTCATTGCGTATCTGCCGCGCTATGCGCCGCTCGCCGCGCGGCTCGCACCGCTGATGAATGCGCGGGATGCCATACCTGGTATGGCCTGGCTGTCTGAGCGACTGGTCGGATTCTCGGCGAAACGGAAACTGCCCCGTTGGACGACGCGGCCATTCTCCACAATCCGCTCAACCAACGGCTCAGCGCGCCAGTCGCGTGGGGAAGTCGCGCTGTTTGCGGATACGTTCAATTGCTACTTCGAGCCGGAAAACCTTCACGCTGCTGTCGAGGTCTTGGAGCGGCTCGGTTATCAGGTACACCTGCTGGAGCCATTGGATGGCGGGCGGCCAGTTTGCTGCGGGCGCACCTTCCTTTCGGCGGGTCTTGCCGATCAAGCGCGCGCCGAGGCGCGAAGGCTGCTTGATGCAGCCAAGCGCTATGCGGCGCGGGGCGTGCCGATCGTAGGGCTTGAGCCCTCATGCTTGCTGGGCCTCAGGGATGAAATTCCGGCCCTGTTCCCCGGAGCAGATTCGGCGCAGGTGGCTGGCCACGCCTGGCTTTTTGAAGAGTTTCTCGCCCGAGAAATTGATGCTGGCCGTCTCACCGGCCCCATTGGTCAGCGAACGGGCCACGTGCTGCTGCATGGCCACTGCCATCAAAAATCATTCGGCGCGATGAAAGCAGTCAGCAAGGTTCTTTCTTGTGTCGAGGGACTTTCGGTCGAGCAGATCCAATCGAGCTGTTGCGGTATGGCCGGAGCGTTTGGTTACGCTGCCGAAACCTACGAAATTTCGAAAAAGATGGGCGAGCTTTCACTGCTACCGGCTGTTCGCAAGACCCCTGCCGACAGCCTGATTGCGGCTGATGGGTTCTCCTGCCGGCATCAAATTTTGGAAGGCAGCGGTCGCCAGGCAAAGCACGTTGCAGTTATCCTGCGTGAAGCGCTCGTCGGTGCGGCATAAAAACAATTGGCCCGATCTCAATTTGGATCGGGCCAATTTGCGAAACTGGACGTACAATTCGATTTTGAGCAGCGCCTCACAGAACGCCAAAAAGATAAAGCAGCGCGATCACCGAAATTGGTACACCGAACAGCCACAGGGCAACACCTTTCATGTAATCTCCTTGCTCGTGGCTACAGGTTTGCAAAACCGCTGCTTTGCTTGCCGATGCCCGAGAGTGAAACGGAACTCATCATCAACGCGAAGTCTCGCGATTGGTTCCTGCGCTAGAAAAATATAAGCAACTTTGTTCTCATCCGAAGACAGAGCGAAATCGGCCATGCTTTCAAGCGGCTAAAGGTCAGAAAATAGACGAAAATAGAAATTCGCAGTCGATATCGTTTGATTGACATTGGCGCCGAACGTCCCTGCCTTTCAGAAAGCAGAAATAGTTTGTGTCATCGGCGTCGCGCGATAGTGAAAGCGTCGAAAGAGACTGGAAAATCGTAGTTCGAGGTGCCGCGCCGAAATCGCGGGAACGCCGCGAGGGGCTTGGCGCGCGCAAGGTATCGTTTGAACGAAAACAGAAGGCTCTCCTAAGCGGGCATGCTCGGATGCCAAGCGCGCAGGGATCGAGCAAGAATGGCTTCAGCTATACACGCAATCGGTTTCGCTTCTCAGCAGGCGACTGAGAAATCTATGGCCAGCACGCGAGGCACGCGACTTCAGCGTGCCCCCAACCTTTGCAGCCGCTCGACAGCTTCAGCCGCGCCAAGCTCCCGAGCACGCTCATACCACTGGCGCGCAAGCTCAGGATCGGGCTCCACGCCGCCAAGAACATTCATGCGGCTGAGCTCTTCCGGATCGTAGGTGGCAGCAAGCGCGAGGGCGGCGGGCCCCCATTTCAGCTCGGCAGCCCGCTCATAAAAGAGGCGAGCGACGGTGACATTGCCATCGGCGAGACTCAGATCGCCCCGTTCCATAAACTTGAGCGCCTGGGCCCGGTCCTCCGGGCTGATATCCGGTGGGGCTGGCACCGGTGGCTCGAGGGGCAGGCGCGTCTGCACGGCGGCAAGGCTATCAGCTGGCGGTGTGAGCGCCGCCACGTTGGCTCCGCCCGCTTGCCCCGCCATCGGCGTACCCGCCGGGGTGATCGCAGACGCCGGAGCAATAAGCAGCGTGGATCTCACCTCGCTTAGAATCCGCCCATCGATCGCCACAAGCGAAATAACGATATCAGTTTTTCCCGACGCGCCGGCTGGAGTGGCAATCTTCAGGCGCGGCAAGCCCGAGAGTGGGATCGCCCACGCGCCGGCGGCAATGGCGTGACCTTCAGACAGCGTAGCGGTGCTCGGCAGGCCGCGAATACGCAGGAAGGTTTGTTTGGGGATCGCCTCGGGAGGGCCGATTTGGATCGGAAACGGCGTTTCTACGGCCGGTTCCGCCAAGATCACCGAGGCGACGTTGATGATCGGTTTCGTCTGGGCCTGCCCGTCAACCGGTCCCCACGCAAACGGCAGGCTCAAGCTGCCGGCTAGCACCAGCGCCGTTGCCGTGCGCTTCAGTCTCGAAACAACGGTCCGGGTATTTCTTGGCGCTGTCCCCAGGTACGCCATAAACCCCCTCCCTTAGCAAATGGCCCGATCCTCCTCCGTTCGCGCTTCTTGGTTGGCGCTTTGAATTTTTGTGAGGGCGACTAACGGCCTTGCCGTTGTGCGCGCCGGCGGCTCCACTCCAGGAATTCCTGGAAAAGGCGCTCTTGCTCTGCCCGGTTATTCGGTACTACGCGCGCGGCTTGCGTGCGCGCATAGGCCGGATCAATGCCAGGCGCCGCTGCGGCGACCGCCTGTGGCTGCATCTGCTCCAGCATCCGCTCCGCCACCGGGTAACGCGCCCAGCCGGGCACCTTGGCGGCAAGGTTGATTTCTTTCCATTTCGGATGGAACGGCGGTTTCCGCAGCGTGTCAAAGCGTTCGAAATAATACTGGATGAAGCGCTCAACGCGCCGATGACGATCGTGCCCTTCCGGCCAGTTGTAAACGGCAAGCACCACGGGGATCCCGATCGTTTCGATCTTTTCGCCTTCCTTGATCAGTGTCGGGTAATCTTCGTGGGTCAGCACCGAAGGCACGTAATAATCAGAGAATTTCTCTGAATATTCGACCGGCAGGAAATGCCCGACGTCGGGGCTCACGTTGGTGAACAGATTGTTCGGCTTGCCGACCGTATGGAGGATGGCGGCGATTTCGCCGGTCTTCATTTTTTCAAGCGCAGCCGAATTGTTGATGAAGACCGGTTTCACCTTGATGCCGAGGCGTTCGAACAGGATCGGACCCGTTACCGTCGGACCAGCGCCCTTTGTGTCAAAGCCAACCGTTTGGCCTTCGAGGTCGTAAATGGTCTTGATATCGTGACGGGCAAAAACGTGCAGCTCGCCAACGTACATCTGCGAGATGTAGTTGACCCTCTGCTCCAGGTTTGCGGCCCGCTTCTTCCGCTTGAACTCGTGGAAGACATCGGTGTGGGTGATCGCGATGTCGATGCCCTTCAGGTAGAGCAGATCGTTGAGGTTCTCGGCCGCGCCATAGGTCACGATGGGCAAAACGCGTAATTCATCGCCATCATCCAGCGCCCTGGCGAGTTCGGCGGCGAAACGCATGAAGGTGTCTTCAAGCTGGCCGCCGGCAATGGTGACGGTCCACGCGTTCGTGCGGGCGACAATTGACGCTTCCCCAGATGCGGCTGCCGTCGGCGGTACTGCCCGGGCCTGAGCAACATTAAATGGCTGCGGCGTTTGCGACCACGCACCCCCGGCCGCGAGAGACAAAGCCCCCACGCCTCCCGCAACCCACAATACAACGCGACGCACGAAACCCGTCTCCCGTCCGATTGTTGCAGTACGTCCGAGTGGCATAAGAGAGGAGAGAATTAGGCCACATTATAGCAGAGGGGATGAGGACGTGAACTGAGCAGCACGTGCGAAAGCGCGTTCGGCAACGATTGCGTGTGCTCGTCCGTATTCCGCACTTCAGGCGGGTTATCCGTTGGGGAACATAAGCTTATGAACTGCTTGGACGATTAGCGATCGTCGTCCATGTATTGGCGGGTTTTGCGTTCCTCCCAGCGGGAAACGAATTCGGCTGTATTACCGAAGGCGGAAAGGGCGTGAGCCAGCACTCCGATGCCCCACCCGAACACGACCCACTGAACCCACCAGCCGCCGCCGGTCGTAGCGTTGATGACGAACAACAAGGCTATAACGGCGACGAAGATGGCCAGATGGGTATAAAACCCCTTTAAGGCCTCGACCCGTCGGCGCGCGCGCTCCAGCCGGTCACGATCGGTTGTCTGATCCGGGCTGCGATTGCTGTCCATAACGCGCCCTCCGGTTGATCGGAGGGCAAGCGTCGAATGCTTGCCCTCGCATGGAGACTCAATTGCCGAACCTGAACTCAAAGGTAGTTCAGCTCGACGCAGCGGTAATATCGGTTCCACCAGTACCGTGAGCCGGTGCGGTAGGCCCGACGCCTCAACCACTCGCAATCAGCGTAGTAGATGCCTGGAGCGATCCAGATCCCGCCCCAGTAGTAGCCAGGCCGCCAATGTCCGCGCCGACCCCGACGTTCCACATGGCGACGGTGACCTCTCCGCTCGAAATCGGGGCCACGACGCTGCCAGGCGCGGCGGCCTCGGTCGATCGGAGCACCACCGAAGCCGCGACCAGGTCCGCGATCGAGGCGTTGCCCGGGGGCACGGCCGCTCCAGCCGCGGTTCGGCGATCCCATGCGCGGACCGCTGTCGAAGCGCGGACCGGGGCCCATGCGAGGCCCACCGCTGAAGCCTGGACCGGGACCACCTCCGCGTGGCCCGGCACTGAAGCCGCCTCGGCCGCCAAATCCGCCACCTCCTATGCCCGGCCCGCCTCCGCGGAAGCCGCCGCCACCCATGCCGGGACTGCCACCGCGGCCGAAGCCGCCTCTGTCACGCCCTTGAATGAGGTGCACAGCGCTGCCTTTCTCGAGCTGAGGCAGCACGGAAACTGCCTTCGTGCTCGCGGGGGCCACGATTAGCGCCAAGGCGCTCGCGAGCGGCGCAATGATGAGTGCTTTCATTTGCTGATCCTTCTATGGTCCCCCTACAACTGAAAGCACGCAGGAGAACTGTTGCTCCATCCACCCAACGCCGTCTGGAGAACTTCGTTTCCTCCGGGCGAGGGCCTGTGTCCTGGGCAGATGTGGGCAGAGCCAACCCATCGCCGCTTGCTTCCCTCCATCTGTGGCTGTCGATAATCGGGTTCTTCGTTGCTATTCAGCCGCTTGCGGCGTCATCAACGGCAGCTCGTGCTGAGGCTCCGCGTCATTCAATGGCTTCGCCGCGGCGGATGGCTTCGGCTCGCGGGCGGAAGCTGCAGGGTCGTTTTCCGGCTCGTCAGGCGTGCCAATGAAACGGCTGAACTGCCGCCACAACCAGTCGCCCAATTCGTCGATCAGCACGAACACAGCTGGCACGAACACGAGCGACAGCAGCGTCGAGGAAATCAGACCGCCGATCACCGCGATGGCCATGGGCGAGCGGAACTCGCCTCCGGAGTCCAGCGCCAATGCCGAGGGCAGCATGCCGCCGCACATGGCGATAGTGGTCATGATGATCGGCCGCGCACGCTTCCGCCCTGCGTCGATGATGGCCTCCCTACGGGGCACGCCCTGATCCATCGCCTCGAGCGCGAAGTCGACCAGCATGATCGCATTCTTGGTGACGATGCCCATCAACATGAGAATGCCGATCACGACCGGCAGGCTGATGGGCTGGTTCGTCATCAGCAAAGCCAGGATCGCGCCGCCGACGGAGAGTGGCAGTGAGAAGAGAATGGTGATCGGCTGCAGGAAGCGGCTGAATAGCAGGACCAGCACGGCGTAGACCATCATGATGCCGGCCGCCATTGCCTGGCCGAAGCTGGCGAACACCTCGCCCATGATTTCCGCGTCACCGAATTGCTTCAGCTCCACGCCCTCGGGCAGGTTCTGGGCCGCGGGCAGGTTCGTGACGGCGGCGACGGCCTCGCCGAGCGGCGTATTGCCGACGAGATCTGCACCTAGCGTGACGCGGCGAGCCCGGTCGTAGCGGTCGATGGAGGTGGGGCCCTGCGAAATCTCGAACTTCGCGACAGAGGACAGAGGCACCGCACCGCCTGATGCGGTCCCTACACGCAGCGACTCCAGGATCTGAGGATCTGCACGCGCATCCTCGATGAGCTGAACACGGATGGGAATTTGCCTGTCGCCGACAGTAAGTTTGGCAAGCGCGGGACCGACGTCACCAATCGTGGCGATACGGACGGCTTCGGCGATGGCCTCGGTCGTCACACCGACCATGCTGGCGCGCTCGCTGTCCGGTATGACACGCAACTCGGGCCGGTCGAGTTCGGCTGTCGACACCGGCAGCGCCAGCATGGGCAGCTGCCTCATCTGACTCGTGATGTCGGCAGCGACCCTGTTCACGGCCTCGCCGTCCCTTCCGACGACGACAATCTGGAAGCTGCGCTGGCCGTTCTCTTCGATGAACCAGTAGCGGATGTCCGGAATGCGCTCGAGATCGCGCGCGATCTCTGCCTTGACCTCGTGCTGTTTGAGCTTCCGTTGCTCCTTGGGCACAAGGTGGATGATGAGCGTGGCCTTGCGCACCTCGTCGCCCGAGCCGAGGATTCGGCCACCATTGACGAAAACGCTCGTCACGTCCGGACGCTGCAACAGGCGCTCGGTCAGCGACGCTGTCACCTTTTGCGTATCGGCGAGGCGGGAGCCCGGAGGAAGCTCGACTGCAAGCATCACGCGCCCGTTGTCTTCCTGCGGCAGGAAGTCGGAGGGCAGGAGCTGAACGCTGGCGATCGAGAGTGCGAAAAAGAGCAGGCCAAGGCCAACGGTCATAAAACGATGGCGCACTGACCAATCGAGAAGCCGCGTGTAGGACTTAAGCAGTAAGCCTTCGCGATCGGAGTGGTTCTCGTTGGCGCGCATGAAATGCGCGGCGAGCAGTGGCGTCATCAGCCGCGCCACTATCAGCGAGAAGAAGACGGCGAAGGCAACAGTGAGCCCGAATTGCTTGAAATACTGGCCGGCAATGCCGCCCATGAAGCTAACGGGCGCGAACACCGCAATGATCGTCGAGGTGATCGCAATAACGGCGAGGCCGATTTCGTCGGCCGCCTCGAGAGCAGCACGGTAGGCGGATTTGCCCATCCGGATGTGCCGGACGATGTTCTCGATTTCGACGATGGCGTCGTCGACCAGAATGCCCGTCACGATGGTGATCGCGAGGAGGCTCACCATGTTGAGCGAGAAGCCGGTGGCTTCCATCGCGAAGAATGTCGGGAAGATGGAGAGCGGCAGCGCGATGGCAGCGATAATGGTCGCTCGCAAATCGCGCAGGAACACCATCACGACGAGAACAGCGAGGACGGCGCCTTCCAGCAGCGTCTTGATGGTCGAGTCATAGACGCCGACCGTGTACTCCACCGTCGAGTCGATCTGCTTGATCTCGACGTTGGGATACTGACGTTTCAGTTCTTCAAGCTTTTGCGCAACGCCCTGCGCAACGGTGACGTCGCTCGCGCCCTTGCTACGCGTGATGGCGAACGCAACGACGGGTTTGCCATCGAGCTCGGCATAGGTGCGCGGCTCTTCGACCGTATCGGTGACCGTGCCCAGCTCATCCAGGCGAACCCATCGGCCGCCGGGGAGCGCGATCATCGTTCGCGCCAGCTCTTCCGCCGACGGCTTGCCGGCCAGCGTGCGAATGGCCTGCTCGCGACCGCCAATTTCCCCGCGCCCGCCCGCGACATCGACCTGTGTCGCCCTGAGCTGACGGTTGACGTCACCGGCGGTAATGCCCAGCGCGAGGAGCCGATCAGGGTTCAGCGCAACACGAATTTCCCTTTCGACGCCGCCGACACGCTCGACCTTCGAAACGCCCGGCACGCTTTGCAGGGCACGCGCCACGGTGTCATCGACGAACCACGACAGCTCCTCCGGCGTCATGGCGGGCGCGCGCGCCGAATAGGTGACGATGGGCAATCCTTCGACGTCCAGCCGCTGGACGATGGGCTCGTCAATGGTTCGCGGCAACTCGGAGCGAATACGCGAGATCGCGTCCTTAACGTCGTTGACCGCGCGGTCCACCGGCGTTTCGAGATAGAATTCGACGAGCGTCGCCGAGCTGCCCTCAACGATGGTCGACGTGATGTGCTTTACGCCGGGCACGCCGGCGATGGAATCCTCGACACGCTTCGTGACCTGAGTTTCGAGCTCGGAAGGTGCCGCGCCCGACTGGGTGATCAGCACCTGGACGATGGGCACGTCGATGTTCGGGAAGCGCGTGATCGGCAGCTGCTGGAAGCTGAACACGCCAAGCGCAATCAGCACCATGAACAGCACGAGCGGGGGCACAGGGCGCCGGATCGCCCACGCCGAAATATTGAGGCGGGACATCAGTGCACCTCGCTGACGGTTCCGACAGGCTCGAACACAGGCCGGACTTCATCACCGTCCTGCAGGAAGGTGCCCGCGCGAGCGACAACCACATCTCCTTCGTCGAGGCCGTCCGTAATTTCGACGCGGCTGTCCGCACGCAGTCCTGTCTTCACATTGCGGGTGGAAACGCGGTTGTCGGCGACGACCTGCACCGTCGCGCCTTGCTTGTTATAGAGGATGGCGCTGGCGGGAACGCTCAGGCCACGGCCTTTGGCCGTCACCACGGTGCCGCGGGCAAAACCGCCGATCCGCAATGGTTCGGTGCTCTGAAGGCTGATGCGTACCTGGCCAAGCCGCGTTGCCCGATCGATCTCAGGCGAGACGAGGCGGACCTTCCCGGTCACTTCACCCAGACCGGCGATGTGAACGACGGCCGGTTGTCCAGGCTTCAGGCGCGCGAGCTGCTCCTCCGGCACCTCGGCCTGCAGCTCGACCTCGCCTCGGGCGATGATGCGGAACATGGTGTCACCAGCGCCCGTGGCCAGAGAACCCACGCGCACGTTCTTCCGGCTGACGATGCCATCCGCCGGCGCCTTCACATCCGTGTTTGCGCGGCGCCACTGGAGCTCGCGCCGCTGGGCTTCAAGATGCGCTTTCTCCGCTTCAGCCACCTTCAAGCCATCGCGGGCGGAGATGAGCGCCGCTTCCGCGGTTCTGAAGGCCGCCTCTCGCTGGTCATAGACGCTTTCGGAAAGGTGTCCGGACTGCCGAAGTGGCTTGGCCCTTTCCAGAGCGTTCTTGGCTTCCTTGAGGTTCGCTTCCGCCTGAAGGATGTTGCTGCGCGCCTGGGCAATGGCGGCGTTCGCCTTCGCAATCATCGCCTCGTTCTGCGCAAGCTGGGCATCTAGGGTGTCGTGCGCCAGCCTGGCGAGGACCTGGCCTTTAGTTACGCGATCGCCTTCGTCGACGAGGACCTCCAGCACCCGGAAGCCTTCGATTTCGGGCGCGACCAGGATTTCCTCACGCGGCACGAGCGTGCCCGTGACCAGGACCGTCTCGATGAACTCAGCTGGCGCCACTTTGATGACGCTGATGGCAGGAGCAGACGCTGGCTGCGAGGGCTGCTCACGCGCCTCGGCCGATGGCCGCGACGTCCACTCCGAGATCGACAGGTAGCCCGTTGCCACCAGCCCGCCCGCAATGCCAAGGACGCCAAGGATCAGCACCGTGCCGGCGCGCTTCATGTTCGAACCTCGTCCTTTCCGTCACGAGTTTTGGCGCGCCTTCTTCGGCTTGCCGGCCCGGAGGACCGCAGCCGTTTCGGCGACGGGGTTGATCAGTTTCGTTACGACGTCCATCAGGACGGGGAGCATCGCGGGCGCGTCATAGTCGGGGTCCACGGCCCGTCGCCAGAACAGGCCGTCCCCGATCAGAACGATGACCTGCGCGAGCAAATCGGGTGGCAGTGAGGGGGCGATCCTTCCGGCTTCCTGCGCCTCCCTGAAAATGCGGGTGAAGCTTTCGGTCACGTAGCGGTCGACTGACTGAAAGATTTCCCCCACTGCAGGGTTACGTGTCGACTCCGCGGCAATCTCCATACACAGCACCCGCTTATGCCTCGGCTCGTCTATCGAGTAGTGCGAGGCGAGCCGCCGCAAGGCTTCCAGCAAATCTCCGCAGGAAGACAATTCCCGCAACTGCTCTGCGAGCTGCTTGCGGTCCCGCTCCGCGATGCCGGCGATAAGCTCTTCCTTGGAGGCAAAATAAAGGTAAAGCGCTCCGGGGCTTACACTGGCCTCCTTGCAGATGTCCTGCATGGTCGTGCGATGAAAGCCCGCCCGGGCGAAGCAGCGCTCCGCCGCATCGAGGATTTGCTCCCGCCGATGGGCCTGGGTCTCGGGTTTCAGTCTTGGCATGTCGGCCGTCCTGGAGAGCGCCAGTCATGCTCCCTATTAGCAAAACGAACGCTCGTTTTAGTTTGGCGCCCATTACACCCGGCTCGGTGGCATTTTCAAGGCAGAAGTTCAGGCTGCCGCGCTGTTTCGAGGATTCCCACCGATCACGAAATCGGGACCAGATAACGTCATAGTTTTTTCAATTAAGGGTAGTAGGGCTCAGATCATTACGGCTCATGGCGCCGGCCTGACGGAACCAAATTCACTCCTAAGCTGAGACGTTAAATCGTTTGTGCGCCGCTCTTTCGACACAAAACCCTTCTAGCTCCATGTGTTATCGGACGATGTTAACGCTTTTATGAATTCGAAGCGCCAGGGCCATGAATGCCCGGATGAAAGGCGCCGGCGGCCATCGTGCGAACTCGTTGTCCGGGAGGCTTCGGCTCTTCCGACGCTCCGTCAGGAGCGAAGAACGAAAGCCGGGTGGGGGGTTGAATGACGGAGCAGGGCACTCGTGTCGTAGTTTATGGCTCGCTGCGGGACATTCTTCGGGCCATCGATGAGGAAGACGAGCTTTGGCCGGACGAAGAAAGAGAGCTTGAGTGGACTGCTGATCGTCTTTCCTCGAGTACAGCCCTTGTAGCCAGATATGACCAGCTGCCGGCCGAAGCGCCTGGGGACCTCGGCAAACACAATAAATTTGAACAGGACGACACACCGACCGAGAACAACAGATCGGCGGTTGCAGCTTTCTGCTGGAGCCCCCGGCTGACGATGGTGATGGCCGCAGGCGTGGGTGCTTTGTGCGCTGGATTGCCGTTCCTGGAACTTCCTGCAGTCAACTGGTCCAGCCTCGCGCATCAGGTCGGACCGAAGAATGTCACGGTGCAGGCAGAGCTCTCCAAGCCTTTCGCCGTAAAGCCGGCTGCGCTCGCCGAAACGCGGTTGTCATGGCAGGAGGTTTCGCAAAGCAATCTCGAGAAGGTCCAACGGCTCGCGGCGCTCGCGGAGGCGGCAAAACCAGTACTCGTTTCCATGATGGTGGGCGACGTACGTGAAGGGCCAGTTGTTCCCGATATGCCCGCCATCTATGCCTTGACCACCAAGCAGGTCATCGACACGGCCCCCGGAGAGACCGTCGATCTCCCCTTCGAGGTATCCGGCATTGATCAGCTTCCCTCCGGGGCCCGGATCGTGCTGACCGGAGTGCCCGAACACGCGGCTCTGTCCGCTGGCGAGCCGCAGGCGGATGGGACTTGGGTGGTCCCCGCCGAGCAAGCGGGTGAAGTCAAGCTGACCACTTACGCTTTGCCTGGGCAGGAGCAGCGCAAGCTGACTGCCGAGCTGCGCGCGGCTGACGACGCTCTTCTGGCGCGGACGACGACGTTGCTCAAACCGTCGAATTTGGCAGATGCCGAGGATGAAAGGGCTCGTGCCACGACGGCGGCATCGGCCGGTATGCACGGCAATGTCGCCGAGGGGCCGATGGGGTTCACGTCTAAGCAGGCTATGGCCGCAGCACCGGCAAACCCGGCTTCAGCCGAAACGACAGCGTCCAAGAAAACGGCTGCACCGGAAAGCTTGGCGGACACGACGGCTGCTGCGTTCTCCGAAAACACGGTGCCGGACTGGACGCAGGAATGGACGCGTTCTTCTCTCGGAGGACCACGCTGACCTTCGCGCGACACTCCCGTCCGCGTTTACTTGTGCTAGAAGCGCGGCTCGCGCGTTGTGACGGGGAAAAGCGAAGGCGACATGACCGGCGAGAGGAGAACCTGGCCAGACCTCGCGGGCCGCATCATCGAGGATGAATCCGGCCGCAGGCATGTGCTGCCCATCCGCGTGTATTTCGAGGACACGGACTTTTCAGGCGTCGTCTACCACGCGAGCTATCTGCGCTGGTGCGAGCGCGGTCGCTCGGATTTTCTCCGGTTGCTCGGTAATGACCACAGGGCCTTGATCGCGGGTGGCACTGGCCGAGAGCCCGCTGCATTTGTCGTGCGGCGTATGCATCTCGAATACCTGAAGCCTGCCCGCATCGACGAGGTGCTCGAGGTCCACACGCGTGTGAAGGAAGTTGGCGCAGCGAGTTTGACCCTTACTCAAACCATCACCCGCGATGGCGTTCCGCTGTTCGAAGCCGAAGTGATGGTCGTCCTCGTCAGCGTGTCCGGCAAACCGATGCGCGTTGCGCAGACGATCCGCAACGCTCTGGCGTCCACCTGAACTCCCGCAGTGAATCCGCCGTTCGTCTTCCTTGATCCGACCTGCAACTTCTGAGCATTCTGACGAACCAGAGTGCTTGCGATAAGCCGGGATGAGAGCGCGGTAAACGCGCCGGCAAGGGACGGGGAGGGCCGTGACGATGCGGAGCACGGATTGGAATGATCCGGACATCAAGGACGCCGTTGAGGGGCATGAGCGCTTCAAACAACAGTTCGAGCGCGACAACCAATTGGTGGTCAAAGAGGATGCACGCGGCCGTCGGACCGTTGTCTTGTACAACGCCGAGCCCGTGCGCGATGAAAGCGGTGTCCTTTTGGGTGCTGTTGGTTGCTTCCAGGAGGCAGCGGCGCCGCAGAGACTATTCTCGGCTTCGGTTTTTGCCGATCAGCAGAATCATGAGATGGACCTGCGATCCTTCGCCGTCCTCCAGACGATGCCCGTTGCCATATACGCGACCGACACGGCCGGGCGCATTACGTTTGCCAATGCCGCGTGCGAGAAGTTTGCCGGTGGCGAGCTGCGGGTTGGGAGCGATTTGGCTCGCGCAGGCTGGCAGTTCTATTCGCTTGAGGGTGAATTGCTGCGGCACGATGAATGGCCGGTGGCAATCACTCTGAAAAATGGGCACGCACCGCCCCCCGTCGAACTCCTCCTCGAACGCTCGGATGGGAGGCGGTTCAGAGTCCTTCCGCATCCCGTTCCGATGTTCGACGGCGTTGGGCGCCTTACAGGCGCCTTGAATATGCTTGTCGACGTTACGGCTGTGCATGAAGTCGATGTGCAGCTCGCGCGCCTTTCAGCCATCGTGGCTTCATCGGACGACGCGATCATCAGCAAGTCACGCGATGGTGTCATTACGTCGTGGAATGCGGCGGCGAGCCGTATCTACGGCTACGAAGACCATGAGGTCATCGGAAAACCGATTACGATCATCATTCCGCCGGAGCTTCATCAGGAAGAATTGGACATTCTGGCGAAAATCCGCCGGGGCGACCGCGTCGATCATTACGAAACCGTCCGCATTACCAAAGATGGCCGCCGGATCGATGTTTCCTTGACCGTCTCACCGATCCTGGATCGCCTGGGCCGGGTTGTTGGTGCGTCAAAGGTCAGCCGGGATATCACGGAGCGGAAGCGAAACGAGCAAATCCAGCGGCTCCTCGTTCGAGAGCTTAATCATCGGGTCAAGAATACGCTGGCCACAGTCCAGGCGATCGCAACGCAGACCATAAGGTCAGCCAAAAGTCCCAACGAATTCTTGGGCAACTTCCAGGGGCGCCTGCAGGCTCTGGCGAGGGTCCATGAAATGTTGACCAATACGAGCTGGCAGGGAGCCGCGATCGAAGATCTCATTCGCGAGCAGCTCCTTTTCGAAAGCGATGCTGACGAGCGCATTAACCTCAATGGGCCGAATGTTGTCCTTAATCCGCAGGCTGCTCTTCACTTGGCGCTGATCCTGCACGAGCTTGGAACGAACGCTCGAAAGTATGGCGCCCTCTCTGTTTCCCAAGGCACTTTGGAGTTGCGCTGGACCGTGCGGGATCACGCCGGCGTGCTGCTTCTCGACTGGAAGGAGAGCGGCGGGCCGCTTGTCAGACCGCCGGAACGGCGTGGGTTCGGCAGCCCCCTCATTGAACGAAGTCTTGATGCGCAGGCCGGGAAAGTGCTGCTAAACTTCGAGCCGGAAGGGGTCACGTGCGAGATTGTGCTGCCGCTCGAGGTTGAAGGTCATGGGGTAGAAGAGGACAGAAGTTCGTTTGCCTCTCGCAAGGACGGGACTTCTTCGGCTGGTTCTGCCAAGGCCCGCGTTCTCGTCGTTGAGGACGAGCCGCTCGTTGCCATGGATATTGCCATGGTGCTTTCGGAGGCCGGCTGCGAGGTCATCGGCCCGGCTGCGAGCCTTGACGAGGCCCGCTCCCTGATTGCGGCTGGTGCCGTGGATGCCGCGTTGCTGGACGCAAATCTGGGAGGTTATCCAGTGGATGATCTTGCCGCCGAGCTGAAGCACAACTCTACGCCTTTCGCCTTCCTCACGGGCTATGGGCGAGAGGGGATGCCGCCGGCATTCCGGGATGCGCCGCTCATCGAAAAGCCCTTTATGCCGGAGCAGTTGCTGCAGGCTGTCAGGCAGCTTATCGGCCAACGGGCCATGGCATAGGGAAAGCTCCAGCAGCCCATTTGCATTGTCGTTTATCGCACTCTATCGCTTCCCTTTGCCGAATTTCCAGCCAGAGCCAGCTGTCTTTGCGGACCATCGCCCCTCAGTCGCTGAGGCTCGATATCCCACCCTTTGACCTACTTGGGAATTCGTCTCGTCTTGAAGGCTCCTATCGAGCGGAATTGGGCATTACGGTCTGGGCTCTTTAATAATTCGGTGCAAATACGTCGGAATGGGGCGCCAAGAACGGAACACGCCCCGTCTGTTTGCTCGCTGTTAACTCGTTGAGAGAAAAGGCCACACGAGACGTTTTGTCGGTTCGGGAAACTGGAACTTTCCGGGCGCAATCCGGATTTTCCGTATGCAGTGAGAGACACGGTTTTCGAGGTCCAGGAGCCCCGAGTGAGCAGGTACGACATGCGCCGAGAGGACCGGAGGGCCTGGCCCCTCTGGGCGCACCTGCTCATGCTGTGTCTCGCAATTTTGGTGCCGGGCATCGCGCTCGTGACCCTTGCGCTCTGGAATCTCCTTTCGGCCGAGCGCAGTGGCACAGTCATGCGGCTTCAGCAGGCCGTCGAGCATATTAGCGATAGCGTTGACCGTGAGCTCATTGGCATCGCCCGAATTGGGGAATCTCTGGCCGCATCTCCGCTGGTGCAGGAGGCCAATTTTTCGGCCTTTGATTTAACGGCGCGGCAGTTTCTAGGCTTGCAAGGCTGGTTTGTTATTCTTTCAGACCCGAGCGGCCAGGAACTCGTAAATACGACGTTGCCGGTCGGCGCCGCACTGTCGACGTCAGACCCGCAACGGATCAGGGAAGTCGCAGAAACGGGCCAGGCCAGCATATCGGATTTGTTCTACGCGCAGGGCAAGGTCGCTCTCATCGGCGTCAGCGTTCCCGTCATATCCGGAGGGCGAACAGCTTCCGTTTTGACCGTCGCCGTTCCGACAGAAATTTTTACGCCGTTACTCGACCAGAATGTCGGCGATTTAAGCTGGGTTGTTACCATTGCAGATCGGCAAGGTCGCATTATTGCGCGTTCGCATCAGCACGCGGAAAGCGTCGGGAAAATCTTGCCGGAAGCGGCCTTGGAGCAAATCAAATGGGGCTCCGCAGTTCGGAAAGGCATCGATGAAGCCGGCACGGAAGTGGTTCGGATCATCAGTCGCTCCGCATTTGCCGGCTGGACTGTGACAGCCAGCATTGAAGGCGCGGAGTTGGCAGCAATCTCGCGGCAGGGTTGGGTAACATTTGCGCTCATTGCCGCTGCGCTCAGCTGTTTGTCGATCGCGCTTGCATACTACTTTGCTCGACGCATTTCGGAGCCTATTCAGCTGCTCGCGAGCGTGCCGTTGAGGGAACACAGCGAGCGTTTTCCCGAAACCGGATTGGCCGAGGCCAATCAGGTCGGCGCAGCATTGGTGAAATCGCTAAAGGAAATCGAGGCCAGCAAGGAGCGCTACCGGACCCTCGTCGAGGCGGCTCATGACATCATCTACACAACGGACCTCGAGGGGCGTTTCCTTAGCTGCAATGCTGCCGGGCTTGAGGCCCTTGGCTATTCAAGTGAGGAGCTTCTTGGGCAACCCATCGCGTCCCTCGTTGCCGGGGCTTATCAGGAAAAGCTCGATGAATTGACCCCAACGCGGGACGGCGACGCGCGCTCTCACATCGAGATCGGCGTAATCGCGCGCTCGGGCGAGGAACGGATTTGGGATGTCAGCAGTCGCCTGTTGCACGATGGCGAGGGCAGGCCCGAAAGGATTCTTAGCATTGCGCGCGATGTCACCGAGCGCAGGCGGGCCGAGGAAGCCTTGCGTGCGAACGAGGAGCGTTTGCGCCTCGCGCTGGCAGGAATCGGGGCCGGGGTGTGGGAATATTATTTTGACACCGACGCGCGCACGTGGTCGCCCGAAATGTATGAACTCTACGGCCTCAAGGAGGAGGACGGGCCACCAGGGCGAGAGGAAATATTGGAGCTGATCCATCCGGACGATCGAGAGCGCATCCGTGCCGGGGCCGAAGAACTCATCAAAAAGGGCGGACCTTTTTCAGCGGAATTTCGTGTTTGCCGACCAGATGGTCAGGTGGTCTGGATCAATTCCAGAGGCGTCATCGAAATGGGCCCCGACGATCGCCCGCTCAAGGCGCGCGGCATTGACCAGAATGTGACGGCAACCCGTCTGGCTCGTCAGCATAGGGAAGAATTACTGCGGACGACAGCTCAGCAACTCAATGAGCTGCGCTCGCTTTACAACTCCGCGCCGATTGGGCTGGCCCTGGTTGATCGCGAATTCCGCTTCCAGCGAATTAACAAGGTTTTGGCCGACTATAATGGATTTCCGGTCCAGGCCCATCTTGGAAAACCCGTGTGGGAATTTGTTCCTGATTTGCGGGCCAAAGCCGAGCCGCTTTTCCGAGAGGTTCTGGAAACGGGCGAGCCACGCGCGGCGGTAGAAATCAGCGGCGAAACGAAAGCGCAGCCGGGAGTCCAGAGAATCTGGATGATGCAATTGTATCCGCTCAAGAGCGCGGATGGATCGGGAACCGGTATTGGCATTATTTGCGAGGATGTCACAGAGCGGAAAACAGCTGAGATCGAACAGGCCCACCTCGCGGCCATCGTGGATTCCTCAATGGACGCTATCGTGAGCTGGACGCCGGACGGAAAAATCCGGAGCTGGAATCCCGGGGCCGAGCGCATGTTCGGCTACACTGCTGAGGAGGCGATTGGCCAGCAGGTCGGCTTTTTGGTGCCTCCCGACTTGGGTGAAACGGCAGGCGGTTTCTTCGAGCGCGCAAAGGCCGGCGAGCGCATTTCGATGGAGACGGTTCGTCGGAGAAAGGACGGGACGCTCATTCCCGTTTCAGTCAGCGCCTCGCCGATGCGTGACGCGGAAGGGCACATCGTCGCTGTGTCGGTGATTTTCCGGGATATTTCCGAACAAAAAAGGCGCGAGGAGCACACCCGCTTCATCATGCGGGAGCTTTCGCACCGCTCGAAAAATCTTCTGGCGGTAATTCAGGCCATGGCCCGGCAAACGGCGCGCACGAGTCGCGATCTCGCCGATTTCCAGGATCGATTTACGGCGCGCGTGAGGGGTTTGGCCCAATCGCACGATCTTTTGGTGAAACGCGATTGGCGCGGCGTGCCGGTCGCCGAGCTCGTACGTAGCCATCTCGAGCCGTTCATCGATCGCACGGAGCACGATCTCACGCTTTCCGGGCCCGGTTTGCTGCTAAACCCAGAAGCCGCCCAAAATGTCGGGCTCGCACTGCATGAGTTGGCAACGAACGCGTCCAAACACGGCGCGCTTTCTAACCCCAGAGGCCGCGTCGATATCCGATGGAGCCTGGATCAGCGGCAGGACGGGCCCCGATTCCGTATTGTCTGGCGCGAAAGCGGTGGGCCGGAAGTACACGAGCCCGTTCGCCGCGGATTTGGCGACACGGTCATCCGCGCAATGGTGGCTCGCGCCCTTGATGGCGAAACGAAAGTCGAATGGAAGCCTGAAGGACTCGTCTGGACACTGGAGGCGCCCACGTCATGTCTTGCACCAGGTTCTTCGCTATCGGCCGGCATCGGCGAGGGTATGGCGGATAATCTTCAGGCTATTTACCGCTGGTGGCTCGTCCATCGCGGCAAGGCTGGGATGTTGCCGCCTCCGGAGATCGTCGATCTCGACACCATGCCCAAAGTAGATCGAACGGTGCTGATGAGTTTGAAGAACGGCACATCAACCCAATCTTGGGTGCTGAACACGGACAGAGAACCGCTTCAGCTCCAGGGAAGCGATGAGGGCGAGCTTCTTACAAGAAGCGAAAACGAGCTGATGCTCAGGTGCGTCGATGGGTGTGTCGAATACGCTCGAAAAGCGCACATGCCCTGTTATGGCTGGGCGCGGGTAAATCTCGACGGGCGCCCTGTCGAGTTTGAAAGGCTCGTTCTGCCGCTGTCGGAAGACGGAGAGCGCGTCACCCACCTGCTTAACGCAGTTGTGATCGACAAGGCGGCCTAATCGCCCCAAGCCCAGCAAGTAAGGCTCATGAAAGTTCATTCTGCTGAAAATGCTGCGGCAGAAGTGCCGCAATCGTGTCCTTTCGACAAGCATGCGGCGACTCCGATTGGGATTCGGGGGAACGGGTTGGCCGCGGGGCGGTTCTGCAAATGACAGTATGTGGAATAATGAGAAATGGATTTATCACTTTCCGGACTTAGAGTGCTGATCGTGGAAGATGAGCCGCTGCTGGCGTGGGAGCTTGAGCTCTCGCTGGCGGCTGCCGGCGCGATCGTCATCGGCCCGGCCAGCACTTTGAGTTTGGGACTGGCCCTCGCTGACGACGAATCGCTGGACGCCGCTGTTATCGATTACAGGCTGGGCCATGAGGAGGCGGTGCCTCTTGCTGCCATGCTGTATGAGCGCGGCACGCCGTTCGTCATCCACACAGGACATGGAACGAACGCCGATGGAGGTTGGTGGTCAGCTCCCATCGTGCGCAAACCGAGCAATCCTGACCGGATCGTTCAGATTCTTGCGGCACTCGTCCGGAACGAAGGGGCGTTGCAGCACTCCTTCACGTCAAATCGACCCGGTTAAGCCGCAGCGAATTGGTAATCACGCTCACCGATGACAATGACATCGCCGCTGCGGCGATGATGGGCGAAAGCAAGATTCCGAACGCTGGGTACAAAATGCCTGCGGCCACCGGCACGCCGAGCGCGTTGTAGACAAAGGCAAAGAACAGGTTCTGGCGAATATTCCGCATCGTCGCCGTCGACAGGCGGCGTGCTCTGACGATGCCCATCAAATCGCCTTTCAACAGCGTGATGCCCGCGCTTTCCATTGCCACGTCCGTTCCGGTGCCCATTGCAATGCCAACGTCCGCGGCTGCGAGAGCAGGCGCATCGTTGATGCCATCTCCCGCCATCGCAACGACACGCCCTTGGGCTCGCAGTTGCTCTACGACCCGGTTCTTGTCCTCAGGCAGCACCTCGGCCTCTATTTCTTCGATGCCGAGCTTACGCGCGACCGCGCGCGCCGTAGTGGCATTGTCGCCCGTCAGCATGACGACGTGGAGCCCGGCTTGTTTCAGCGCTTCAATGGCGGCCGGCGTCGTGGACTTGATGGGATCGGCGATGGCGATGACGCCTGCGGGCTTGCCGTCAACAGCCATGTAAATTGCCGTCGCGCCATCCTGACGAAGTTCGCCCGCGGCGGCTTCGAGCGGCGCAATGTCGATCCCTTCCTCCTGCATGATCCGGCTATTGCCGAGAACCACGCGGCGACCATCGACACTGCCGACGACGCCTTTTCCAACGGGCGATTCGAAGTCGCTTGCGTTGCTTAGCGTGAGCCCGCGCTCTTCGGCAGCAGCGACAATGGCCGCGGCCAGGGGGTGCTCGCTCCCCCTTTCCAGACTCGCGGCAAGCCGCAAAAGCTCTGCCTCATCGTCCCCGGCAGCAGAGCGAATGGTGGTGACCTTTGGCTTGCCTTCGGTGAGCGTGCCGGTCTTGTCGATGACGATTGTGTCGACCTTCTCCATGCGCTCCAGCGCCTCGGCGTTCTTAATGAGCACGCCGCTTTGCGCGCCGCGGCCGACGCCAACCATCACCGACATCGGCGTTGCGAGCCCAAGGGCACAGGGGCACGCAATGATGAGGACAGAGACAGCGGCGATCAGCGCGAACGTGAAGCGCGGTTCCGGCCCCCAGATCGACCACGCTGCGAAGGCGAGCACCGCGACGGCAATGACGAGCGGCACGAACCAGCTGCTCACCTGATCCGCCAGCCGCTGGATGGGTGCCCGGCTGCGCTGGGCCTGGGCCACCATCTGCACGATGCGCGCCAGCACCGTGTCGCGGCCGACTTTCTCGGCGCGCATGAGGAAGGTGCCCGTCTGATTCATCGTGCCGCCGATGACGGGGGCGCCGACGGTTTTCGTGACGGGCATGGACTCGCCGGTCACCATCGACTCGTCAATGGCGCTGCGCCCTTCAACAATCTCGCCGTCGACCGGTATTCGCTCGCCCGGCCGAACGCGCAACAGATCGCCAACTTGGACGTGCTCAAGCCCGATGTCCTCCTCGCTTCGGTCGGCGTTCACCCGACGGGCCGTTTTCGGAGTGAGGTCGAGCAACGCGCGGATGGCGCCGCTCGTGCGCTCGCGGGCTCTCAACTCGAGCACCTGCCCGAGGAGAACGAGAACCACGATGATGGCTGCCGCTTCGAAGTAGACGGCGACGCCGCCGTCATGGGCGCGAAATCCCTCAGGGAAAAGCTCCGGCGCTAGGGTTGCGACGACGCTGTAGAGCCACGCGGCTCCGGTGCCGATGGAGATCAGCGTGAACATGTTGAGATTGCGCGTGACGATCGATTGCCATCCGCGCTCGAAGAAGGGCCAGCCCGCCCATAACACCACTGGCGTAGCCAGGATGAGCTGCAGCCAGTTCGACGTCTGCTGACCGAGGAGGTCCGTGAGCCCCGTCAGGTGGCCGCCCATTTCGAGCAGGAGGAGCGGGATGGTGAGCGCAGCGCCAATCCAGAAGCGGCGGCTCATGTCCTCAAGTTCGGGGTTCGGTCGGGTATCGGTTGTCACCAGCTCGGGCTCGAGCGCCATGCCGCAAATGGGGCACGAGCCGGGGCCGACCTGCCGGATCTCGGGGTGCATGGGGCAGGTGTAGATCGTGCCCTCGGGCACAGGCTCTTCACGGCGCTGCTCAGGGTTGAGGTAACGCTCGGGATCGACCTCGAATATGGATTTGCAGCCGGCACAGCAGAAGTAATAGGTCCGATCTTTGTATTCCGCGCGGTGCTTGGCCGTGTGGGGATCGACGCTCATGCCGCACACGGGATCCTTCGCCTGGTGAGCAGCGGACTCGGCGTCGGCAGGTTTCGCCGTCAGGTAGTTTTCGGGATTGGCCTCGAATTTCGCCTTACAGCCAGCTGAGCAGAAGTAGTAGGTCTTTCCTGCACGTTCTAATTTGTGCTTGGCCGTCGACGGGTCCACGGTCATTCCGCACACAGGGTCTTTTGTCTTTTGATCTGCATATTGGTGGGCGGCGCCATGATCGTGTCCGCAGCTGCTCTTGTGCTCCTGTTGCGCTGCTTGATGATTGCCGTGGCTGTGCCCGCTCATGTTCTTCGATCTCCGTCGACTAAGAACCCCCTGGGGGTATGCCAGCTGACTTGACCCTTATACCCCCTAAGGGTATCTGTCAAACATGCAAAAGGAAACGAAAGCATCCTGTCTGAGGCGGCTGGGGCGGATCGAAGGCCAGGTGCGTGGGCTCGCGCGCATGGTCGAGGAAGGCCGCTATTGCATCGACATCGTCACGCAGATTTCTGCGGTGCGCGCGGCCTTGAGACGGGTCGAGGAGGAAATTCTCCGCGATCACGTTGCGCATTGCGTCGAGCACGCCATTGCGAGTGGAAACGCCGAGGAGCAGCGCAAAAAGGTGGCGGAGCTCATCGACGTTCTGTCACGCAGCAATCGCTGAGGGCGCTATTGGGGACGCATCAGTCTGAGCGCATCATTGCACGCTCTTTCGCAGTTCCTGCACGCTTCGGCACAAATCCGGCAATGCGCGTGTTGGGCTGCGTGACGTTCGCATTCCTCGGCGCAGGCACGACAGGCGGTTACGCATGCCTGAATTTGTGCGGCCCAGATTTCAGGGGCAGCCATGCTGGGTCGCGAAAGAATGCTCGCTGTTGTTGAGCAAATCTCAGCGCAATCGAGGTCTAGCCGGATACATCTCGCGAGCATTTGGACATCGCTCTCGCTGAGGCAAGCGTCTGCGCAGCTGAAGCAGGCTTCCGCGCAGTCGTGCATGGCGTTGATGCAGGCCGCGTAATGCTCGATCGGTTGCGATCGTACGCTGGGATGATTTTCGAACATCTGAATGGTATAGGGCATGACTCTCCTCCGAAAAGCGTGTTTTCCACGCGGGGAGAACGCAGAGATTCAGCCGATGATCCCAAGTGCCAATTTAGGGTGTGGCAGGCAGGCGTTGGCGGAACCGGTCGATCTCCGCCCAGGGGTCGCGATTTCGTTGGGCAAGATATTCCGGCACAGTCCGAACATCGAACATTGCGGGATCGAAATCGGGGACAAGCGCTTCCCATTCCACGGGCATCGCTACTGGTGCACCAGCTTTTGCCCGCGTCGAGTAAGGCGCAATGGCGGTCGAAGTCGGGTCATTCCGCAAATAGTCGATGAAGATGCGACCCTTGCGCTCGGCTTTTGAGACTTTCGTCAGGAACCGCTCAGGAGCATCGCCTGCCATGGATTCTGCGATGCGTTTGGCGAACGCCTTTACCGTCGGCCAGTCGTAGCTTCGAGTAATGGGCACCACGACGTGAAGACCTTTGCCGCCGGTCGTTTTCGCGAAGGCCTCCAGCTTCTTTTCTGCGAGAACCGCGCACAAATCGTGGGCGGCTCCCATCACGTCTGCAAAGCCCAAACCTTCGCCTGGATCGAGGTCGAAGATTATGCGGTCCGGGCGGTCCGGCCGATCATTGCGGGCGCCCCAGGGATGGATTTCGAGCACACCCATCTGAACAAGCGCAATCAAGCCTTCGACATTGCGAATGTAGAGGTAGGCGCCCGACTCCTCGAAGCCGTCGATGGTGATCTCGCTCACCTCGGGTGGCACGCCCGAGCCGGCATGGCGCTGGAAGAAGCAATTGCGCTGGCGCCCCGTCGGACAGCGCACGAGGCTGATGGGCCGCCGGGCCACATGGGGCAGCATGAAATCGGCCACGGCGCAGTAGTAATTGGCAAGCTCGCGTTTTGTGATGCCTTGCTCGGGATAGAGCACCTTGTCCGGGCTTGTGAGGCGAACGCCTTTGAGCGCGATTTCATCTTTCTCGGCCATATCAGCGCTCCAGCAGTTCCTCGATCAGCCGCGGACTGAGCTCTCGCTCCAGCTGCTCGAACGTGCATTCCTCCGGTGCCTTGTCCTTTCGCCAGCGGAGAATGCGCGTGCCGTGGCGAAAACGGTTTGCTGTGACGTGGTCGTAGTAAACCTCGACGACAAGTTCGGGTCTGAGCGGCTCCCATTCTGCCGAGCGCTCCGTACTCCATCGGCTGGGCCGCCGGGAGCATCGCCAGTGAAGCCGGGTTGCTCAATCAGCGCCTCGAGCCTGCGTGTAAGAGCAGGACGTTCCACGTTGCTGATCCCGGAGCAATAGCCAACGTGATGCAGGCGGCCCTCGTCGTCGTAGAGGCCAAGAAGAAGCGAGCCGACAAGATTGGAGTCCTTTTCGTAACGGAAGCCGCCGACCACGCAGTCTGCTGTGCGCTTACGCTTCACTTTAAGCATTGCGCGTTCGGCCGGCCGATAAGGGCCATCAATTCGTTTGGCTACGACGCCATCGAGCGCGGTGCCGCTCTTGCCTAACCAGGCTTCAGCCGTCGAGCGATCGTGCGTATACGGCGACAGCCAAATTGCAGACTCTTTGGCCAGCACTGACTCGCACAGGATTTCGAGCGCTTCGCGTCTTTTGGAAAGCGACTCATCGATCAGGCTGCGGCCGCGATGGTCGAGTAAACAGTCGAACAGGATAAATGTGGCCGGCGTTTTCGCAGCCAATTTCCGTACCCGGCTTTCTGCCGGATGCAGCCGCATTTGCAGAGCATCGAAAGAAAGCACGCCATCCCTTTCGATGACCAGTTCGCCGTCGAGTGCAAATGCATGATTGTCGACACGTCGCAATAGTTCTTCGATTTCGGGGAAAAATCGTCCAAGAGAGCGGCCCGATTTCGATCGCAATTCAACCCTGCCATCTGCGCGGAGCGCTAAACAACGAAAACCATCCCATTTCGGCTCGTATTGCCAGCCATCACCCTCCGGGAGCCGGTCGACGAGCTTCGCTTCCATGGGAAGCAGCTCGCGCGGCAACGGGAGTTCAGTAGTGTTGTCCGCCGTGGATGACGGAGTTCTTCGCGCGGGAGTTGGCAATCGTGCCTCCGTGTTGAGCGCCTGCGTCATTACAAAACGCCCGTGAGGCGCATTCGCGTTCCGTCAGTTGTTCAGATCTGCGGATAATTCCCGAACGCGGGCGGCATGACCGATCTTCAACTGCGGGCGGCCAGTGAGCTGTCCATGCCGTGTGATCCCTCGCTGCAGCAGGCCAACCCAGCGAACAAGTCGGAAGACAGGCGGAGTTCCGCGTGGCAAATGAGCTTGGTCTGATCCCGTTTCTTAGCATGGAGGTGGAGATGGCGAACCCTGTCCTCGTCGAGATGCTGCGTGGCGACCGCGTTGAAAGCTGCCATCGCGGCGCGCTTGCTATTGCGAGGCCAGATGGAGGGCTCGTGTTCGCTATCGGTGCGGTCCACCGGCCGATCTATCCACGCTCGGCGATCAAGTCGATCCAATGCCTGCCCACAATCGAAACCGGCGCAGCCGATCGTTTCGACTTCGGTGATGCTGAAATTGCGCTGGCTTGCGCATCCCATAGCGGTACCGAACGCCATGTCGCTGTTGCTGCGGGGATGTTGGCCAAGGCCGGGCTCGATGCCAACGCCCTTGGCTGTGGCGCGCATGATCCCATTTCCATCGCCGCGACGCGGTGTCTGATCAAAGCCGGCCATGAGCCCTCGGCGCTGCACAACAACTGCTCCGGCAAGCATGCGGCCATGCTCGCGACCGCCGTGCACATGGGTGAGCCTGCTGCCGATTACTTGCGCCCGGACCATCCGGTTCAGGTGCGTATCGCACGAGCGCTGGAGGACGTGACCGGAGTTCGCCTTGGTCCAGATCACGTGGGTGTCGATGGCTGCTCGGCGCCAAACTGGGCCATCCCGCTGGCCAATCTGGCGCGTGGCTTTGCCCGGCTGGTGACCGGCGAAGGCCTCGGAGCCGAGCGTGCGCGAGCTGCTCAACGAATCATGCTGGCCTGCTGGGCAGAGCCTGAGATGGTGGCCGGCCCGGAGCGTCTCGACACGTCGCTCATGACTCGCTTCAAAGGCCAGCTATTCACGAAGACCGGTGCAGAGGGTGTCTACTGCGGGGCGTTGCCCGGCCGCGGCCTCGGCTTTGCTATCAAGATCGACGATGGTGCAAAGCGGGCCTCGGAGATGGTCCTCAAAGCCCTGATTGCGCGGCTGCTCCCGGGGGCGGAAGATTTGGCGGGCGAGGAGGTCGTTCCCAACTGGCGCGGCGTACCGGCTGCTCGTTTGCGCTGTGCCTCGCCTTGGCTTGAGGCTCTCGAGGCAGCCGGTTTCTAAGTTCGGCTTGTCACGAAGTAGGCGCCGCCTCGTCGATCGTCGCTGCAATGATTTCGAGACCGCCTGCTACCGCTTGCTCCCAATCGAGGGTGGTTTCGGTGTAATCCGGTGCAGGGGTGCGAGACAGAGCAGCGGGCAGATGGACGAATCCGCAGCGGATTGGCCAATTGGCTTGCCGCGCGCGATAGAGGGAATGATAGAGCACGGCGTTGCAGAGATAACCGCCCGCGTCTTCCGACAGCTCTGCTGGGAGCGATTTTAGGCGCAATCGCTCAATGATGAGCTCTGCCGGGAAGGTGGAGTGAAGCGCTTCCGGACCTTCCGGCTCAAGCTGCTCGGAAACCGGAGGCAGGCCGGCAGCATCTGCGGCCGGGAGGGCAAAGTTGACGCCGCGTGTCTCGATAGTGAACCCGCTAGCCTGACGAGATACGCCGAAATGCAACGCTATGGTTGGCTTGATGCTCGCAATCAGTTCACCCGCCTTTGCCGGGCCCGCCCGCCATTCCGTCGGCAGAATCGCGGTCCAAACGCGAAATTCGGGGAAGTGCTTTGGTGCTGCTTTCCCAAGCGCGCGCACGAGCTCAGCCGAGGCATTCTCCGGTACACCCGGGAATGGGCCAAAGCCGGTCAGCAGAATGACTGGGCGTTGTCTGCGCATGCGCTTCAAATAGGAAGTGTTTCCTGCGGACGCGAGGTGAAGGATCGATCATCACGAATTTCGTTTGGTGCCCCCGACTTGGGTTTCTTCCCTCTATTTACTTCCTGATGAGCTGGAGGATTTCGTCAACTGCCCGCGGTGCGGTTATTCGGCCTTGTCGAACGTCCTCTTCCAACTTATTGATGCGGCGGCGAATGTCGTCGTGAGCCGTCAGTTCCGCGAGCAAACGCTCTTGCAGCATGGAGTGCATCCAGTCGACAGCCTGCGCCTGGCGCCGGGCCTGAAGTTCGCCGCTTGCGCTCATTTTCGCCCGGTGCTCCGAAATTTTTTCCCACACGGCATCAAGCCCCCGGTTCTCCACTGCTGAGGCGACGAGCACCGGCGGTGTCCATGTCGCGGACCGCGGGATCAGAATGTTGAGCGCGCCTCGATAATCGGCGGCTGTACGCTTCGCCTGTTCGAGATTGTCGCCGTCCGCCTTGTTGATGACGATCATGTCGGCGATCTCGATCACGCCCTTCTTGATCCCCTGCAGCTCGTCACCTCCGCCCGGAAGCATCAGCACGAGGAAGAAATCGACCATATCGGCTACGGCCGTCTCCGATTGCCCGACACCAACCGTTTCCACGATCACGACGTCAAACCCTGCGGCTTCCACCAGCAACATCGTCTCGCGCGTGCGGCGGGTAACGCCGCCGAGGGTGCCGGAGGATGGCGAGGGGCGGATGAAGGCGTCGGGATGCACGGCAAGCCGCGCCATGCGCGTCTTGTCGCCGAGGATGGAGCCACCCGTACGGCGGGATGTTGGATCGACCGCCAGCACGGCCACTTTATGCCCCTGGGCAATCAAGTTCATGCCGAGCTGGTCGATCGTCGTCGATTTGCCGACGCCGGGCACACCGGTAATGCCAATACGCCAGGCGTTGCCGGTCGCCGGAAGGAGTGCCTGCAGGAGATCCTGTGCCAGCTTCTGATCATCTGGCCGCGTGCTCTCGACCAACGTGATCGCGCGCGCCAATAGGGCCCTGTCTCCGCGGCGAATGCCGGCAGCCAGCTCCTCCACGCTCAGAGACTTTCGTTTCGGTCCCATGCCCGTCCTGTTCCCGTTTGGCTGGGGAACTTGGCCGCGAAGCGGTCGCGAGGCAAGGCCCATTGGCAAAAAGCTCACCTCGAAACCTTTCCCAGTTTGTAGGACGACGGCTGTGAACAGGTGGCCTTCTGACGACACGAGTTGAATTGCGGCCATTGCGGCGCACGACTAGATTGGCGGGCAAGAGCCACAGGCAAGGGGAGGGGAGTATGGAGTTGACGCCAGAGACGGTTCTCGCCGTCCTGACTCTGCTTGCCTTTCTCCTCTACATTTTCGCCTGGTGGGCGACCACGAATCTTCCGCGTGCGGCGAAAGTCATTGTGCGCTTGATGCTGGCGCTCGTCATGCTCGCGCCGCTGGGCCTTGGGCTGACCTTCCAGGTCCACAAACAGGAAGCGCCTTCAAGCGAACGAGGCAAGACAGCCTGGCGGAAACTCGACAGGCCGGCAGGACAATACAGACCGTACGCAAGGCCGCCATCTTCGTTTAACGGTACTTCGCGATCGGTGCAGCCGCCCGCCGCCGGTAGTAGATCTGACGCTGAGGTACCTCCTGCTGCAGAAGCATTACCCGAAGCCGCTCCAGCTGAGGAGCCGAGCGCGGGCGCACTTCCTCCTGAGCCTTCACCACCGGCGGAAAGTGAACATTGGGACGTTGTTCCGGTCTTCTACGGCACTGACCGGGCGCGAGACCCTGCAGCAAAGGCGATCGACTACAGTTCAGGCCGCGGGAAGCGCCTTCAGCTCGGCCACGTGTTGGTGACGGTGCCCAAAAGCCATCAGGTGCCACAGATCGAACGGCCGTGGGTCTACCACCTTCCATTTACCCGGATCGTGATCTGGCAGGAATCGGAGGATCCCAAGAAACACTTCACGATCAAGGAAATTCGGGAACTTGGTCGCGAGGAATTCCTGGAGCTGGTGCGGAAACGTCTGAGCGAGTCCAAGGCTTACGAGAACCACGCAATCGTTTTTGTTCACGGCTTCAATACGAGCTTTCAGTTCGCGGTTTTCCGCACGGCCCAGATCGCCTACGACCTGAAATTCGACGGCGCGCCGTTCCTCTACAGCTGGCCATCGAAAGGGCAGTTGGGGCTCAGTGATTACAGCTATGATCGCGAGAGCGCTGGCGCCGCCGAGCCTTATTTCAGGGAATTTCTTGAACTCGTCGTCCGCGAGACGGGCGCGAAGTCCGTGAGCGTGATTGCCCACAGCATGGGCAACCAGCTTCTGCTCCCTGTTCTGCGCGATATGAAGCGTTCAGCGCCGGAAGGCGTTCGCATTGCCCAGGTGATCCTGGCGGCGCCGGATGTGGATCGTGATGCGTTTGAATTTCTGGCGAAGGAAATTCAAGGCATTAGTGACGGTATCACTTTGTTCGCTGCGGCGAACGATCGTGCGCTGACCGTATCGCGTGAATTTTGGGGCGGCGTGCCCCGTGCCGGCGATGTGCCGCCCGAAGGGCCAATCATCGTCCCTGGTGTCGATACCATCGACGTCACGGCCATCCATACGGAGCTCTTCTCGCTCAACCATTCTGGCTATGCGGAGAAGACGGAGCTGCTCAACGATATCCAGCTGCTGATCCAGACGGGTGAGCGCCCGCCGGAGAAGCGCGTTCCGATCCTTCAAAGAGTTACGACTTCCAGAGGCGAATTCTGGCGCTACCCCTCCTTACGTTGAGACAGAACAGCGCCAGAAGCGATGGAATTACCGCCTGCGGAATGCCGGTCTTCCGATAACCGCTCATTCCATCAGGCGTTTGACCTCCTCGTAGGAATTCACTTTGTACACCTTGCCCTCGCGGATGAAGTAGAGCCATTCGAGCTTGTCGCTCCGCGCGAGATCTTCCGGCGTGACGGATTCGAGTTCCGTTGCCAGCTGGGCGCGGAAAGTCGGCACAACGTCATCGATGAGAGACGGCGGTGCTTCCTGCCAAGCCTCAGGCGGGGGGAGGCGCTCCGCGGCGCTAGGCTTGAAGATGACTTCATTCAACGCCCAGGGTGGCAATTGTCGGTTCAAGATGTACTCGGAAATGGCCTCCACGAACCCGACCTGCACAAGACCTGAGCAAATGTAAGAGTTCGGCGGTTTCCACTCGCTATCCCGGAAGGATTCGACCGTTTGCTCCTGCCCCTCGATGGTGTTCTGAATTCCGAACCAGAGGTCCCGGGCAATGCGCACGATCGCCCAATAATTGTAATCGGCCTTGATATTCTCGAGCAGCAATCCTCGCACACGGCTTTGTTTGTCGGGGTCGAACCAGTCGCGCCTGAGGCGCTTGATGGCGACCATCGTACTCTTGTCTTCAACGTAGTCACGGAAATTGCTGAGATCGACACCGTCCGTCGTCGCTTCGATAACAAAAGTACTCTGGTAGCCCGGCTCATGCCGAGGGCTGGTGAAGATCAGCGCTGAATGGGAAAATGGCGATTTGGTCGCCCAGCGGATCAGGAAAGAGGCTGGATCCCATTCGCGTCTCGTGAGAACGACGTCAGCGCGTTCCAGGTAATTGCCGGCGAGGAATTCATCAACGGACTTCGGCCATTGATCGGTTCTCACAATGGAAGGGACCTGAAGGGCCGAGGTCTGGGTATTGCCCGAGGGCGCAACTGCACCCGCTTCACTGCATGCCAGCAGTAGAGCCAAGCAAATGCCTATGACGGACAACCTCATTACAGGCACCTCCCCACTTGGTGCGCCAGAACGTGTCAGCGCAGGCGCAGCCATAATTCGACGGTTTCCACCTTTACCCCGTGGAACACCGGCTTTGCTGTCGTTTGTCAGCCACAGGCGCGATTGAACAGAAGATCTGCCGAGATAATCAGCAAAAAAGATTGCGAGAAAAACAGATCACCGTTGACATCAACATGACGCCCAGTCGAATGTCCGCTTCGGGAATTGGCGGAGGGAGGAAACAGCCCGTGGAGAAGAATATTGACAGAATTTTTATAGCAATTGCCTTGGCTTACCTGGTCGTTGGCATGGGGCTGGGCATTGGCATGGGAGTAGCTGAGGAATTCGCTTACGCTCACCTGCACGCCCACATCAATCTGGTAGGTTTCGTTGCGCACGCTGTTTTTGGTTTTGCTCACAAGCTTTGGCCCGCATTGCGGGAATCGAGCCTGGCGAAGCCGCAACTGTACGTGACGCTCGTGGGAGCGCCTGTTTTTCTGATTGGCCTGCCATTCGCGCAATTCCACGCACAGCCGCTACTGGCGATCATCGGCTCTCTGATGCTTCTTGCAGGCGCGGTTCTTTTCTTCCTGATGTTCATTGGGAAGAGCAAGCAAGTGCAGTCGTTCGCCTGAGCAGGGCGCGATTGTAGGGTTGTCAGTTGGGCAGGAGACGCCAGGTCCCGATCGCTTCCCGTCGGATCTCCGCCGGATCGGTCGGGATTCTGATGTACTGGCCCTCCGACCAGCTCGTTTCGAATGTCCGATAAAAACGGGAAAACGGGTTGCCGGATTGGCCGGTCGGCTGCATGAAGAGCGAATTGTCCAGGTCTGAAAGATCGTAGATAGCGCGCAGCGTTGAGGCGTGCCGGTTGGCGAATGGGTCCTCACTGTCGAATTCCACAAGGCCGCGATTGAGCGTGTAGGGGCCGCCCGGCGAGGCGGTGCCGACGATGAAATATCGGCCGATCAGCGGCAGCGTGCTGAAAACGCGATGTTCGCCCGAAGCATAATGCGCCTGGCCCCAGGACCATTTTGCGCGATCTTTTCCATACCTCGATTCAAGATCGGCGATGGCGCGTCGGAAAGCTGCCGCAAGAATGTCTCCGCAGCTTTCGCGGGCAGGGGTATTGATATCATCGCACCAGTCTCGGCCCGACGCTTGGCCCTTCAGAACGCGTATGAGGGCTTTGGCCTGGGGCCGAAAGAATTGGCGAAAAACAGGGCCGAGGTCATCCGCAAAGACGGCCTGAACTGTTTCTCTCAGCCACGCCATGAAAACGAGCGGCTCGACGGCATCGGAACGCATTTGCGCGTCCCATCGCTCCACCTGATCAAGCAGCTGCCGAAGATCTTCTTCTTCTGACACAGCAGCCTTGGCTGCAGCAATCATCAGTGGTGCGAGCTCTGCAAAAGCCGGAGAGAAGACGTCGAGCTGCACCGCCTGCATCGTCGCCATGTCGTGCTTGTCTCGTTTGGCAAGAAGCTCGGCGACACGGCGATGGCGATAATCGGCATCCCAGTCGTACGTGATGTGATGCGGATAATCGCGCGAAACGATGCGCGCGTTGGCCGTTCCAATGACGCCGTCCGGTGGATTGATTGTCCGCGGAAGTTCCTCGAACGCGACGTAGCCCTGCCAATCGTATTTCGCCTCCCACCCCGGCACCGGCGCGCGGCCGGCGATTTGGTTTTCCAGGTGCCGGATCGGCAGGCGCCCAGGAGCGATTAACGCAATATCCCCCGCCATGTCGGCGACGACCATGCTCTGCATCGGCACCACGTAATGCCGGGTGCGTTCGATCCAGTCGCTTACCGTGCGAATGTTCGGGGAGAAAAGCCCGGCAAGAACGGTGGTGTCGTCGTCGGACAATGCCGTCCATTGCAGGGCGGCGACGTAGCCTTGGCCCAAAATCCGGCCGAGGTTGCGAAACTGGGGCGGAAGCACCGGACCATGTCGCGTGCGGCGACGCTCAACGAGGCGCGTTTCACCACGCGCGACGCGGATCTCCATCACGTCAACATCGAAACGCCGCCAGCCGTCCGGCGTCAGATACTCTTCCGGATTGTCCGGGTTAAGCTTTTCGATGAAGACGTCCTGCACATCGGCTTCGGTGTTCGTGAAGCCCCAGGCGATGGTATCGCCGCGACCGAGAACCACGATCGGCGTTCCGGGGAGGCTTGCCCCGACGAGATTGGCGCGCTCACTGCCTTCGAGTGCCAGATGCACAAGGTACCAGATGGACGGCGCCGAAAGCCTGAGATGAGGATCGTTGGCAAGGAGCGGCTTGCCCGTAACGGTTCGCGAACCGGCCACCACCCAATTGTTCGATGCGCCGGATCCAATATCGTTGTCGAGGGCCGCTGTCCGCCTGCGTCCAGGACCCAGACTTCGCAACGGATAGAGCTTTGAGAGGTCAGGAAGCGGAGGCGGATTCTCGCCGTCGTTGAGCGGCATGATGTCTTCGATTTCGTCAGGTGAAAACCCTTGTGCCGCCAACGTCAGCCGCTGGATCTCTGGCCCGAGATTGGCGCTAAGATTAAGCGCCATCACTTTCACGAGGGTGAGCGAATCCGCCGGTCGCCAGGGCTCAGGCTTATGACGGAGCACCAGAAATTCCGGCGGCCACCGCGATTCAAAAAGCCCAACCGGCCGTTCGAGAAAGGCATTCACCCCTGCCGCATAGGCCTCCAAGAGCGCTTTCGCGTCCGCAGGGAAGCGCTCGTAGCTGCGTTCGGCGTGGCCTGCGAGATCGAGCGTGCGCAGAAAAATGTCCGTATCGACCAGTTGCTCGCCGAAAATTTCGGCCAGACGCCCTTGTCCCACACGGCGCATGAGCTCCATCTGCCACAGCCTGTCCTGGGCATGGGCAAAGCCGAGGGCACGATAGAGGTCTTCGACGGTGGTGCCAATGATATGCGGAACGCCGTTCCGATCCCGGATGATAGAAACGGGCTGTGTCAGTCCCGGGAGGACCTGCGTGCCCGTAAGGGACGGAACGGTGCTCAGAGCAACAGCAACAACAGCGGCACCCGCCGCGACAAGGACGAGAACGGCACCGATCAGCGAGCGCTTCAGCCAAACTCTGGTCCGCTTCATGAAACGCCGTTCCGGGAGCGAATGCGGTGGGCAAGGCGAATGGTGCGGGGGCCTTGGCTGGTTTCCTAACGCCAGCGCTGTGGATTGGGGTCCGTCAGGATAATGACGTCAGCATGTCAGCGGCCTCCACCAACGTCGACAATGGCATTGGTCACATAGGAGGCTTGCGGCGACAGCAGCCAGAGAACGGTCTCAGCCACTTCCTCGACGGTGCCAGTCCGCTGCAGGGGAATGGTCGGCCGCAGTCTTTCGAGCCGCTCCGGGTCGCCCATGTCGTCATGGATCGTCGTTTCGATGAGCCCGGGTCGAACAGCGTTCACGCGAATGCCTTGCGGTCCGAGCTCGATAGCAAGGCCCGTGGTGAACGTGTCGATGGCACCTTTGGAGGCTGCATAGGCGAGAGAGCCGTTGGGGCCGCCCAGCCGCGCTGCTGCGGAAGACATGTTGACGATGGCGCCGCCTTGCCCGCCGAATTTGGTCGACATCCGCTTGGCAGCCTCCCGCGCGGAGAGGAACTGACTGGTGATGTTGATGCGCCACATGTCCGCCAGCGCGTCTTCTGTGAACTCTGTGATTGGGGTCAGCCGATGCACGACGCCAGCATTGTTGAAGAGGGCGGTCACGCGCCCGAGCTCCCGGTCGACGGTTTCGAATAGGCGCACCACGTCCGCTTCCCGACTGACGTCGGCCTGGACGGCGATGGCCCGGCCGCCGTTCTGCTCAATCTCCTTCACCAGCGCCTCGGCGCGATCCGGGCTGCGGTTGTAATTCACCGCGACCTTGTATCCGCGCGCCGCGCCGAGCTTCGCGGTCGCAGCCCCGATCCCGCGGCTGCCACCAGTCACCACAAGAACGCCAGCCATGATCCCTCCTGGAAGTGGAGCCCGGACTTTGAAATCGCGGTTCCGGGCACGTGCGTTACTTGCCGAGCGACGAGCATAGCCCGGGCGGCGTGCTGAAAGAAGCGCGTTGGCCGTTATTCAGATCCTTCCCGACGAGCCGCAATGTAGTCCGATAGCCACGACGCAGGCGCAACCGCGCAGACCCGTGGCAATTCCGCCGGTCTGCTGCCATATGCCTGCCGCAAGCAGTCCGCTAGGACTGGGCGCTCGTGATTCCGAACCGCCGGAGCAAAACAGGTCCAACACATGAGCCGGAGCAAAAAACAGATCTCATTGAGCCGACGGCAGTTGTTGGTTGGGGGAGGCAGCCTCGCTTCAGCACTCGCGCTGGCGCAGGTCGTGCACGCTGAAGGGGCGAAGGGGCTTGCCTTGGGTACCGCACGTCCGTTTTCCTACGATTGGCTCAAGGAGCGAGCGCGTGCTCTGGCGAAAGAGCCTTACGTCCCGCCACCCAAGCCCAATCCGGAGATCGTTCAGAAGATCGACTACGAGGAGCACGGCCGTATCCGCTTCAAGCCGGAGTATGCCCTTTTTGCCGACGGCCCGGGCCAGTTCCCTGTGACGTTCTTCCACCTGGGGAAGAACTTCCCGAAAACCGTGCACATGCACGTGGTCATCGCGGGCGAGGCCAAGGAGATCGTCTACCGTCCCGAATACTTCAACATGCCGGCGGACTCGCCGGCGCGGCATCTGCCTGAAAATGCGGGCTTTGCCGGTTTCCGGTTCCAGGAGAGCCGCAAGGGCCATCCGGGACGGAAGGGCGAAATTCTCGACTGGCGCAAGAACGATTGGGTCGCGTTCCTCGGGGCCTCCTACTTCCGCGCCATCGGTTCGGACTACCAGTACGGCATCTCGGCGCGCGGCATCGCAATCGATCCGGCGGTTGCTGGCGTGGCAGAGGAGTTTCCGGATTTCACGAACTTTTACATCGAAACGCCCACTGACGACTCCAATGAGGTGACCGTCTACGCCTTGCTGGAGGGGCCGAGCATAACGGGCGCCTACCGCTTCAAGATGTGGCGCGATCAGGCAGTCACGATGGAGATCGAGAAGGAACTCCATCTGCGCAAGGACGTGGAGCGCCTCTGCATTGCGCCGCTTACGTCTATGTACTGGTACTCCGAGACGATGAAGACCACCGCCATCGACTGGCGGCCAGAGGTTCACGATTCGGACGGGCTGGCCATGTGGACCGGCAGCGGCGAGCGAATCTGGCGTCCGCTGAACAATCCGCCGCGCGTCATCGTATCCGCCTTCTCGGATGAGCGGCCGCGTGGCTTCGGCCTGATGCAGAGGGATCGATCCGTTGCGAATTATCTCGACGGTGTCGCCTACGAACGTCGACCGTCGCTGTGGGTCGAGCCGATCGGGGATTGGGGTAAGGGGACTGTACAACTCATCGAGATCCCGACTGACGACGAGATCTACGACAACATCGTTGCCGCCTGGGTGCCGTCGGAGCCGGCCAGGGCCGGACAATCAATGACCTACCGCTACAAGCTCTATTGGCAGGCGGAGGAGCCTGAGCCCGGACCGCTCGCCAAGGCGGTGGCGCTGAGAATTGGCAGGGGCGGCGAGCCTGGCAAGCCGCGGCCCGGAGACCGGCGCAAGTTCGTTGTCGAGTTTCTCGGCGGGCCGCTTACGAACTTGCCGGAAGGCACGCTCCCGGAGGCCGTGGTGACCTTGTCGAGGGGCGAGGTCTCCAACGTCTTCACGGAAGCTGTGCCCAACGACGTTCCCGGTCATTGGCGGGCGCAGTTCGATGTCGCGGCGCAGGGCGCGGATCCGGTCGAGATCAGGCTTTATCTGCGGCTTGCAGGCGAGGCGCTGTCGGAGACGGTGCTCTATCAGTACCACCCGTTTTGACGGCAGAGGGAGCTTCCCTCTGCCATCTAATTAGCTTCACGCACCTCCCACAACGCCGCGACGCTCCACAAAATGCGAATTGGTAAGGTATTCGGGTTCGCAGCCGTCGTGGCGGCGGCGATTTATCTAAACAACGCGAATTTTTTTGCGCAGCCGCCTGCAGAGCGGCCATCAATTCTGGCACATCGCGGGCTTGCGCAAACCTATGACAAAACAGGCCTCACGGCCGAAACCTGCACCGCGACCCGAATTCATCCGCCGGTTCACGAGTATCTCGAGAACACCATTCCTTCCATGCGGGCGGCTTTCGATCTCGGGGCCGATGTCGTGGAGCTGGACATCCATCCGACCACGGATGGGCATTTCGCAGTATTCCACGACTGGACCGTGGACTGCCGCACCGAAGGCCATGGCGTCACGCGCGAGCATACGCTGGATCAGCTGAAGGCGTTGGACGTTGGCTACGGCTACACGGCCGATGGCGGTAAAACGTTTCCGCTTCGCGGGAAGGGCGTCGGTCTGCTCCCGTCACTTGACGAAGTTTTCGACGCCTTTCCGGACAAACGATTACTGATCAACATCAAGAGCAACGACCCCAACGAGGGCTACCTCCTGGCGGTGCGCTTGGCTCAGCTCCCGGGCGAACAGCTGAGCCGGATCATGGTCTACGGCGGCGATGAACCGATCGCCGTTCTCCGCCAGAAGCTTCCGGCTTTGCGCGTCATGTCGCGACGGACACTGAAGGATTGCTTCATCCGGTACGCGTTGATTGGTTGGTCAGGCTTTGTCCCCGAGGCTTGCCGCCACACGCTGCTGCTCGTGCCGACCAATATCGGACCGTGGCTTTGGGGCTGGCCGCACGTGTTTCAGCGGCGGCTTCAGAACCACGGATCGGAAATCTATGCCGTGGGGCCATACGACGGCCGAGACTTCTCCACCGGGATCAATTCAGCAGAGGAATTCGAGCGGCTGCCCCAAGATTACGTCGGCGGCATCTGGACAGACCGCCTTGATGTGATCGCGGAATTGGTTCGGAAGCGGGAGCGTCGTGACGGCGCCAATTAGCCCGTCTCGACCGGCGTGCCCGCGTCCTCGCGGCCCCATTCGCTCCACGAGCCGTCATACAGCCCCGTGTTCGGCTGACCGATCAGTGCAAGGGCAAGGCTGAGGACAGCAGCAGAAACGCCGGAGCCGCAGGTCGTCACCACCGGCTTTGCCGGATCGATCCCGGCTTCGAGAAAGACCTGTCGCAACTCCTCTGGCGATTTCAAGGTACCGTCAGAATTCAGCACCTTGGAGTAGGGCACGTTGTGCGCTCCCGGCATATGGCCACCGCGGAGGCCGGGCCGCGGCTCGGGCTCCTTGCCGGCGAAGCGACCCGGGCTGCGGGCGTCGGCAATCTGGGCCGAGCCGCTCGCCACGATGCGCTTCATGTCTTCGAGATCGCGCACGAGGCTGGCATTGAGGCGCGGCGTGAAATGGCGCGGCGATCGCGGTGGCGTCGGCTCCGATGTCACTGGCCGTCCTTCAGCTTTCCACTTGGGCAGGCCGCCGTTGAGCACGGCGACATCCTCGTGCCCCATCACTCTGAACATCCACCACACGCGCGCGGCAGAGAACATGCCGACGCTGTCGTAGACGACGATTTTCATGCCGTCGCCGATGCCCATTCTCTTCATCCGGCTGGCGAACTTGACCGTTGAGGGCAGCATGTGGGGCAGCGGCGAGGTCTCGTCCGAGATTTCGTCGATGTCGAAGAAAAGGGCGCCGGGAATATGCTCCGCTTCATACTCCGCCCGCGCATTTCGCCCCGCCGTCGGCAGGTGCCACGAGCCGTCCAGAACCACGAGGTCGGGTGCATCGAGACGGTCGGCCAGCCAGTCCGTTTCAACGACGTAGGGGCTGTTGATAGGAGCCATGCATCCCTCCTCGGACGAAACTCGGTGTCTCAGGCAAACGTCAGCCGTATCCGGCGGTTCTGTTTACCTTTTTTCTCAATGCGCGAGACGACCAGACGACCGATCTCGCCCGTCGAGCGAACGTGTGTGCCTCCGCAGGGCTGGAGGTCAATGGCGCCATTTTCACCGATGGCGACGAGCCGCACACGACCCGAGCCTCGCGGCGGCTGGACGCTCATCGTGCGCACGAGGTGCGGATTGGCGTCGAGCTCTTCCTCCGTGATCCAGCGTTCCGAAACCGGATGATCGGCAGCTACTAGCGCGTTGAGCGTCTCCGTCAACTGATCCTTGTCGACAGCGTTGGCATCCGGAATGTCGAAGTCGAGGCGGCCTTCCTCGGCTCCGATCTGGCCGCCTGTCACCGGGAACTTGACGAGCGAGCAAAGGAGATGCAGCGCCGTATGCATGCGCATGTGGCGGTAGCGGGTTTCCCAGTCGAGGCGGAGCTGAACGGTGCTGCCTACCGGCGGAACCGCCGCGCCGTCGGCCGGAACGTGAACGATCGTTGCCCGATCCTGGTCGTAGACCGTCGTGGCGATCGGGCACTCACCAATTTCGGGGGCCTGCAGTACGCCGCGATCACCCGGCTGGCCACCGGCGGTGGCGTAGAAGACGGTGCGATCGAGGACGATGCCACCACGATCGTTGATAGCGAGGACGGTCGCGGTGCACTCACGCAGATAGGCATCCGCGCGATAGAGCTGCTCGGTGGCCATTGTTCAATCCCGGAAGATCATGCCTTGTCGGAATCCGCGAACACCTTCGGGATATCCTGCCGTAGCTGCTCGAGCCAAGCAGGAACCGGCAGGCCCTTGCTGCGAAGGAATTCGGGATTGAAGAGCTTGGACTGGTAGCGCGTGCCATAATCGCACAGCACTGTGACGATCGTGTGCCCGGGCCCCATTTCACGCGCGAGACGGATTGCGCCTGCAACATTTACGCCTGTAGAGGCGCCGACGCAAAGGCCTTCCTCTTCGAGAAGCTGGAAGCAAATCCGGACGGCTTCGTCATCCGGGATCTGCCAGGCGTGGTCGACCACGACACCCTCGAGGTTCTTCGTGATGCGGCCTTGTCCGATGCCCTCGGTTATGGAGCTGCCTTCGGCCTTGAGCTGGCCCGTGGTGTAGTAACTGTAAAGTGCCGCCCCCGGCGGGTCTGCGAGGCCAATTTGAATGTCCTTGCGCTTGGCCTTGAGGCCAATGGAGACGCCACCCAGCGTTCCCCCGGAACCGACGGCGCAGCAGAAGCCATCCACCTTTCCGCCCGTCTGTTCCCAGATTTCCTCGGCCGTTGTCTCAATGTGAGCCTGGCGGTTGGCGACATTGTCGAACTGGTTCGCCCAGATCGCGCCATTGGGCTCGGTTTTCGCGAGGGCTTCGGCAAGACGTGCGGAGTACTTTACGTAGTTGTTCGGATCCCTGTACGGAACCGCCGGCACTTCCACCAGGGTGGCGCCGAGCAGGCGCAGCGTGTCTTTCTTCTCCTGCGACTGGGTCTCCGGAATGACGATCACCGACCGGAAGCCCATGGCGGAGCCGATTACCGTCAGGCCGATGCCCGTATTGCCCGCCGTGCCTTCCACGATCGTCCCGCCGGGCCGCAGCGCACCCCGCTTGACCGCATCCTTGATGATGTAAAGGGCGGCGCGGTCCTTGACCGACTGGCCAGGGTTCATGAATTCCGCCTTGCCCAAAATGGTGCAGCCTGTTTCCTCAGAAGCGCGTCTCAATTTTATAAGCGGTGTTCTGCCAACGGCGTCGGCGACGCTTGAAGCGACGATCACTGGGAACCTCCGATCTGTGGCGAGCACGCCAGCCTCGATGGAAAGTGCAGCGTAATTGCCACGCCCATTCGCGGCAAGCACGGGTAAATGGTCCCGCGCTAACGAAATCGAAACCGAGATCGGCGACCGAATGCCATACCGAGAAGGGCCGATCTCAAACCGAGGGCCACGAATCGGCACGAGAGTTGCAGCAGAGGGACAGCGTCAAGACGGATTGTCCTATGACGGAACAACTGCCTCGGGGGCACCTCACATGCGCTTGCCATTGCTCATCGCTGGGATCATTGGTGCCTACGTTCTGTGGCCCTACATCGAGGCCGACGAGCGCCTGAGGTGGGCGGCGCTGTTGCCGGCCGCCTACTTCTTTGGGATGTGGGCTCTGACCCGTAGCGACACGTGACGCACTGGCGCCTACTTGATCGCAACTGTCATCAGGGTCTCTTGAGCGCGACGGGATGGCCAGCGGACCGGTTTCTCCGGAGGGCTGAGCCGATCGGATATGAATGTGGCCGTGCGCTTGCCGTCGAGCATCACCAGCCCGGCATCATTACGGACGTCGACCTGACCTTTCATGACGAGGATGGCGCGCTTCTCACCGACCGGCCCGCTCCAGAGGTCGACGCCGCGCGAGTGGATGGTGGCAGCCTCAGTTCGTACCTCGATCCGCTTGTTCGGGGCGGCCTTGGGGCTCGGCGCGACGAGGCGAATGGCCCCGCGAATCAGATCGAGGATGAGGGCACCGCTGCGCCGTCCTTCCTCTTTCAGGTACTCCGCGATGACGAGAATGGCATTTTCGCCGACAGCCAGCCGGCTGCCGTCGTCGAAAGAAAGGAGTACGCGCGAGTCTGGCCCGGTCATCAGGTGATCGCGCCGGGTCACCGCTTGTCCCTTCCTGGGATTGTCGATGAAGAGACCGTTGCGTTCGATACGGATCTGCCCCTGGGCGCGCTCAATGACGCCCACACGCTCCTTCTCCTCCTGAGGGCGGCTGTTCGCGGCAAGGGCTGCGGCACTCGCAACGGCAATCAAACACGCGGCCAGCTGGGCGACCTTGCGGGCTCTCAATGCGAAGGGCATGGCAGGTTGTCCCCATATCGTTTCAACTTCCCCCGAATCACAACCGCCAACTTTCTCCATTGATCTTATGGGACTTGGCCAGATATATGTCCGCGGGCCTTCATTGCATGCGAGGACGGCTGGGAACAACCCTGTCGGCGGCGCATGGGCTGCGCGCTTCCCTCCCAGGAGGTTGCGCCCCATGAAGGGCATTTTTCACGGGTGCGGCTGCGGGCGTGGTGGAATTGGTAGACACGCCAGATTTAGGTTCTGGTGGCCTCGGCCGTGGGGGTTCAAGTCCCTCCGCCCGCACCAAGTGAAGTGAGTTTTCGAGATGGGTGCCGGATAAGGTGTCCGGTACGCCTCGGGGTTGCGAGACGGTTCAATCCAGGCGGAAGTCAGGTTCATGCAGGTTACGGAAACGCATTCGGACGGTTTGAAGCGCGAGTTGAAGGTGGTGATTGCCGCGAACGAGATCGGCGAGCGCTTCAACGCCAGGCTCAATGAGATCAAGGATCGCGTCCAGCTCAAGGGCTTCCGCAAGGGTAAGGTGCCTGTGCAGCACCTGAAGAAGGTGTTCGGTCGCTCCCTGATGGGCGAGGTGTTGCAGCAGACCATTGAGGAAAAGAGCCGCGCCGCGCTTTCCGAGCGCAATGAGCGCCCGGCGATTCAGCCGCAGATCAAGCTGCCGGAGGACCAGCAGGTGATCGAGAAGGTCATGGCCGGAGAGGCTGACCTCTCGTTCGACATGTCTTTCGAGGTTCTCCCCGAGATCAAGCTTGTCGACTTTTCCGAGCTCAAGATTGAGCGCCCCGTCGCTGACGTGGATGAGAAGGCGATCGAGGAGGCCCTGAACCAGCTCGCTGAGCGCAGCACCACCTTTGAGGTGGCCGAGGGCCGTGCCGCTGAGGATGGCGACCGCGTCACGATCGACTTCGTCGGCAAGATCGACGACGAGCCCTTCGAGGGTGGCTCGGCTGAGGGCGTGAATATTGTGCTCGGCCAGGGTGGCTTCATCCCCGGGTTCGAGGAGGGGCTGAAGGGGTCCAAGGCTGGGGAAGAGCGGGTCGTCTCTGCCAAGTTCCCGGAAGACTATCCGGAAAAGTCCTTGGCCGGTAAGGACGCCACTTTCGACGTCAAGGTTAAGGAAGTGGCCGTCCCGAAGCGTCCCGCCATTGACGATGATCTTGCCAAGAAGCTGGGTGCCGAGAATCTGGAGAAGCTGCGTGAGCTTGTTACCGAGCAGTTGAAGCGTGAGTATGAGGCCGCTTCCCGCACAAAGGTAAAGCGCGCCCTTCTCGATGAGCTCGACAAGCGGCACGACTTTGCCCTTCCGCCGACGCTCGTCGATCGGGAGTTCGAGGGGATCTGGCGGCAGGTGACCGAGAGCCTGCAGCAGGCTGGCCGGACGTTCGAGGACGAAGGCAGGACCGAGGAGCAGGCGAAGGAGGAGTACCGCAAGATCGCCGAACGGCGGGTGCGGTTGGGCCTCATCCTCGGCGAGGTTGGCGAGAAGGCCTCGATCCAGGTCACCCAGGACGAGTTGCGCCGTGCACTCATCGAGCAGGCCCGGCGGTTCCCCGGTCAGGAGCGCTACGTCTACGAGTTCTACGAGAAGAATCCGGGCGCCCTGGCCGAGCTGCGGGCGCCTATCTACGAGGAAAAGGTTGTGGATCACATCCTTGGCCAGGTGCAGGTCGAGGACAAGAAGGTCGACCGCGAGGAGCTCTTCAAAGAGGACGAGCAGGAGACCGCGGCGGCCTGAGAATTGTGCGGCAATGGGGCGAGGGAGGCGCGGTTGTGTTCTCCCGCCCGCGTGTTTACCTACCGTTCAGTAGTTCAGGATTTCGGGAGGGGAGGGGCGACAACTTTCCCATCCCTCACTAAATTGTATTCGTGATTTTCTCACCAGGCATGATCGCGCGGGCCTGCTGGGCCCGCAACGAGGAGGCATGACCGATGCGCGACCCCATCGATACTTACACGAATACCTTCTGGCCAATGGTGGTCGAGCAAACGACGCGCGGCGAGCGGGGCTATGATCTTCCTTCACGCCTGTTGAAAGAACGCATTATTTTCGTCACGGGTCCGATCGAGGATCAGTCTGCCGCTTCGATCTGCATGCAGCTTCTCTTCCTTGAGGCCGAAAATCCCAAGAAAGAGATTTCGATGTACATCAATTCGCCGGGCGGCGTCGTGACGTCGGGCATGGCGATTTACGATACCATGCAATTCATCCGTCCGCCGGTGGCCACGCTCTGCATCGGTCAGGCAGCTTCCATGGGCTCGCTTCTTCTCTGCGCCGGGGAGAAGGGTATGCGTTATTGCCTGCCCAACGCCCGTATCATGGTGCACCAGCCTTCTGGCGGGTTCCAGGGGCAGGCCTCGGACATCGAGCGCCACGCCGAGGACATCATCAAAATGAAGCGGCGGCTCAATGAGATCTACGTTAAGCATACCGGCCAGACGTACGAGACCATTGAACGGACCCTGGACCGTGACTACTTCATGACCGCTGAGCAGGCCTGCGAGTTCGGCATCGTCGACCGTGTCCTGTCCAAGCGCGACGATTTCGAGGCTACGCTTGATACCAAGACCTCATAACCTGAGGCGACCAGACGCGGTGGCGAGGGGGCCAGGAGCTCCACATCTCCCGAGCTTCCTCCCGGCCCGCATCAAAGATTTGACCTGCACGAAATGTGCATATGACAGGCCGTATTCCGGCCAACTTGTCACAAGATCGTTCGCGGACATGGCCGCGTACGAGCCTGCTGTGGTGTGGCGGACACGGCCCTTTAGGAAACGGCGCGGCGTAACCTTCGTTAATCCATTCTTGATCACGACGCACCTAGCGTGCTCAGATCAGTTAAGTGGATTCAACACCCGCACGGCCAAGGGCAGGGTGCTCGTGGCAACTGTAAGTTTTGGCGCCGCCCGGCGAGGATGAGACGAACGTATGGCTCAGCAAGAAAAGAACACCCTGTACTGCTCCTTCTGCGGCAAGAGCCAGCATGAGGTGCGCAAGCTCATCGCCGGCCCGACCGTGTTCATCTGCGACGAATGCGTCGAGCTGTGCATGGACATCATCAGGGAGGAGAACAAGAACACCCTGGTGAAGTCCCGAGATGGCGTGCCGACCCCGCAGGAGATTAAGGCTGTTCTGGACTCCTACGTGATCGGACAGGAGCACGCGAAGCGTGTTCTGTCAGTCGCGGTCCACAACCATTACAAGCGGTTGAACCACGCGTCCAAGAACAACGACGTCGAGCTGGCTAAGTCCAACATCTTGCTGATTGGCCCCACGGGTTGCGGCAAGACGCTGCTCGCACAGACGCTGGCCCGCATCCTTGACGTGCCCTTCACGATGGCTGATGCCACGACGCTGACGGAGGCCGGTTACGTCGGTGAGGATGTCGAGAACATCATTCTGAAGCTGCTGCAGGCCGCGGACTACAACGTCGAGCGGGCGCAGCGCGGGATCGTCTACATCGACGAGGTCGACAAGATCAGCCGTAAGTCCGACAATCCGTCGATCACACGCGACGTGTCGGGCGAAGGCGTGCAGCAGGCCCTCCTCAAGATCATGGAAGGGACGATCGCCAGCGTTCCGCCGCAGGGTGGCCGCAAGCATCCGCAGCAGGAGTTCCTACAGGTTGATACAACCAATATCCTGTTCATCTGCGGCGGTGCGTTCGCCGGCCTCGAGAAGATCATTGCCCGGCGCGGCAGGGGCACATCCATCGGCTTCGGCGCGAAGGTCGTGGCTCCGGATGAGCGGCGCACGGGTGAAATCCTGCGCGAAGTGGAGCCTGAGGATCTGTTGAAATTCGGCCTCATTCCGGAGTTCATCGGTCGTCTGCCGGTCATTGCGACGCTCGACGACCTGGATGAAGCGGCGCTCGTGCAGATCCTCTCCGAGCCCAAGAATGCTCTGGTGAAGCAGTATCAGCGCCTCTTCGAGATGGAGGATGTCAAGCTCACCATCACGAACGAGGCCATGAAGGCGATTGCGCGCAAGGCGATCGAGCGCAAGACGGGCGCGCGTGGTCTGCGTTCGATCATGGAAGCCATTCTGCTGGACACGATGTTCGAGCTGCCGAGCATGAAAGGCGTCGAGGAGATCGTCATTGGCCCCGAGGTCGTCGAAAAGGGTGCTCGTCCTCTGCGCATCTACTCGGAGCGCGCAGAGGAAAAAGGTTCCAGCGCGTGAGTTGCGGCTGATTGGCCATCGCTTCCGTGACGGACTTGAGTGCGCCTGGCGGACACTTATCTCAGAGTCCCGGGGTAGGGATTTGGCTTACTTCAGGGGAAGAGGCGGCAGGGCCGCCGCGTGGCCTGCGGTCAAGGCCGGCATCCTCCGGACAAGTCAGGTTATGGCTGTAGGCGAGAGTGGCCCGGCGGTACGCGAGTCGGGGCGCGAAAGATTGGCGCGCGGTAGAGGGCGCAGGGAGTAAGACAATGAGCGACGTGAAAGCCAAAGAAAAAAGCACCGGCAAGGAAACCTATCCGGTTCTGCCGCTGCGCGACATTGTGGTCTTCCCCTACATGATCGTGCCGCTCTTCGTCGGGCGCGAGAAGTCCATCAACGCCCTCGAAGAGGTGATGCGCTCGGACAAGCACATTCTCCTCGCGGCGCAGAAAAATGCAGGGGACGATGATCCGGCGACGGACGCCATCTATTCGATGGGAACCCTCGCCTCTGTCCTTCAGCTTCTGAAGCTGCCGGATGGCACCGTGAAGGTGCTCGTTGAAGGCACCGCGCGGGCGCGGATTGTTGGTTACACGGACAATCCGGACTTCTTCGAGGCTGAGGTCGAGCGCGTCACGGAGGAAATCGGAAATACCGAGGAGATCGAGGCGCTGGCCCGCTCGGCGGTGTCCCAGTTCGAGAGCTATGTGAAGCTTAACAAGAAGATCTCGCCGGAAGTGCTCGGCACGGTCAGCCAGATCGAGGACTACTCGAAGCTGGCCGACACGATCGCTTCGCACTTGGCCATCAAGATCGCCGACAAGCAGAAGATCCTCGAAACCACCGTCATCTCGGATCGCCTTGAGCAGGTCTACACGCTCATGGAGAGCGAGATCGCGGTGCTGCAGGTTGAGAAGCGTATTCGCAGCCGCGTCAAGCGCCAGATGGAGAAGACGCAGCGCGAGTACTACCTCAACGAGCAGATGAAGGCGATCCAGAAGGAGCTCGGTGATACCGACGAGCGCGATGACATCGCCGAGTTCGAGGAGAAGATCGAGAACACCAAGCTGTCGAAGGAGGCTAAGGACAAGGCTCTCGCCGAGCTGAAGAAGCTCAAGCAGATGAGCCCGATGTCGGCCGAGGCGACGGTGGTACGCAACTACCTCGACTGGCTGCTCTCGATCCCGTGGGGCGTCAAAGGCAAGGTGAAGAAGGACCTCGCCGAGGCCCAGGAAATCCTCGACAAGGAGCACTACGGCCTTGAGAAGGTCAAGGAACGGATCATCGAGTACCTAGCGGTCCAAAACCGGACCAACAAACTCAAGGGTCCGATCCTCTGCCTCGTTGGTCCTCCGGGTGTCGGCAAGACCTCTCTTGGCAAATCGATCGCCAATGCGACGGGCCGTGAGTTCGTGCGCATGTCGCTCGGCGGCGTGCGGGACGAGGCCGAGATCCGTGGTCACCGGCGCACCTACATCGGGTCCATGCCCGGCAAGGTGATCCAGGCGATGCGGAAGGCCAAGCGGACCAATCCGCTCTTCCTGCTCGACGAGATCGACAAGATGGGCTCGGATTTCCGCGGTGATCCGGCGGCGGCGCTGCTCGAGGTGCTCGATCCGGAGCAGAACTCGACGTTCAACGATCACTACCTCGAGGTGGACTACGATCTGTCGAACGTCATGTTTGTGACGACGGCGAACACCCTCAACATCCCGCCGGCCCTGTTGGACCGCATGGAGATCATTCGGATCGCGGGCTACACCGAGGATGAGAAGATCGAGATCGCCAAGCGGCATCTCATTCCGGGCCAGAAGCAGGCGCACGGGCTCGAGGACCATGAGTTCTCGATCAACGATGACGCTCTGAAGCTCATCATCCGGCGCTACACGCGGGAAGCCGGTGTGCGTAACTTGGAGCGTGAAATCGCGAGCCTCGCGCGTAAGGCGGTGAAGGAGATCCTGAGCAACGGCGTCAAGTCGGTCGAGATCACGCCGGACAACATCGAGAAGTACCTTGGCGTGCCCAAATACCGGTACGGCGAGGCAGAGCTCGAGGACCAGGTTGGCGTTGTCACTGGTCTGGCGTGGACCGAGGTTGGCGGCGAGATCCTCACCATCGAAGGCGTCATGATGCCGGGTAAGGGCAAGATGACGGTCACCGGCAACCTGCGTGACGTGATGAAGGAATCGATCCAGGCCGCCAACGCCTACGTGCGGTCGCGGTCGGTGGACTTCGGTATCTCGCCGTCACTCTTCGAGCGCAAGGACATCCACGTCCACGTGCCCGAGGGCGCGACGCCGAAGGATGGTCCTTCAGCCGGCGTTGCAATGGTGACGGCCATCATCTCGGTGCTGACCGGCATCCCCGTCCGCAAGGACGTGGCGATGACGGGCGAGATCACGCTGCGCGGTCGTGTGCTGCCAATCGGCGGCCTTAAGGAGAAGCTGCTGGCGGCGCTCCGGGCCGGCATCAAGAAGGTCGTGATCCCTGAGGAGAACGTGAAAGACCTCGCGGAGATTCCGGAGACCATCAAGAACGCCCTGGAGATCATCCCTGTCTCGCGGATGGACGAGGTGCTCAAGGTGGCTCTCGTCCGCATGCCCGAGCCCATCTCCTGGGAGGAGCCCGCGGCCGCGGTCGCTGGTGGAGAGGCCGAGCAGGGTACGTCCCACATCACCGCGCACTAATGTGTTAGATGTGCAACATTCTTAACCCCGCCGAGATTTCGGCGGGGTTTTCCATGAAATGGTGGGGAACTCCGCAATTTTGCCCGTGTTTGCGGGCCTAAGCGCGTTTCTTCACTTGACGGGCGGAGGTCCTTCGTTCACCGCTCTGTCACCCGGAAGCAACTTTCTCGACCTGGGCCTCGTCAGTTCGTTGCAGCGCCCTGGTCACATTCTCAACTTCGAGGACGTAGAACGATGAGCAAGAAGGACTTGATCGACGCTGTGGCCCGTGCCGCTGAGCTGTCGAAAGAGAAGGCCGGCGCTGCAGTCGATGCGATGATCAAGCACATCGAGAACGCTCTCAGCAAAGGCCAGGAGGTTAGCATTCCGCCGCTTGGGAAGTTCAAGGTCGCGAAGCGCGCGGCGCGCACTGGCCGTAATCCGTCGACTGGTCAGGAGATCAAGATCCCGGCGGCCAACGTCCCGAAGTTCCTGCCGTCGAAGACGCTGAAAGACAGCCTCAATCGCGCCTGATAGCTTCTGGCTCGTTTCCGAGCCGAACGGAGCGATGCAATGCGATCCCGGACGACCGTCCGGGATCGAATTTTTTAATGAACACTGTCGCGAAATCGAGCTATGGGCGAAGGGGCAAGTAACGAGGCTTCCCCACACTGCTCGCTCACAGTTTTAGCGAAATAGCCGGCCCCGTCGCCGTTCAGGCGAAAGGGCCACCGTTTCCGCGTTGAGAAGACCGCGGTATCTGCCCCGCGACGCGAACCGCTTCCTCCGCCGCACGAACAAGCGCCTTGGCCTTATTGATGCACTCCTGCTGCTCGTTCTCGGGAATCGAGTCGTAGACGAGCCCGGCGCCCGCCTGGATGTGCATCACCCCTTCCTTCACAAGGGCCGTCCGCAGCACGATGCACGTGTCCATCTGGCCGTCCGCCGAGAAGTAGCCGACGCAGCCTGCATATGGCCCGCGCTTGTGCTTCTCCAGCTCGTCGATGATCTCCATCGCCCGCACTTTCGGCGCACCCGAGACGGTGCCGGCCGGGAAGCCAGCCATCAGCGCATCGATGGCATCCTTCTTCGGGTCGAGGCGGCCGATCACGTTGGAGACAATGTGCATCACATGGCTGTAGCGCTCGATCACGAATTGCTCGGTCACCTTGACCGATCCGATCTCGGCCACGCGGCCAACGTCGTTGCGGCCAAGGTCGAGCAGCATGAGGTGCTCAGCCCGTTCCTTGGGGTCCGATAGCAAGGCTTCTGCGAGGGCCTGGTCTTCGGCCGCCGTTGCGCCGCGCCGTGCCGTGCCGGCGATCGGGCGGATTGTGACCTCGCCGCGCCGTACGCGCACCAGGATTTCGGGGCTGGAGCCTACAAGGGCGAAATCACCGAAGTCGAGATGGTAGAGGAACGGCGACGGGTTGAGTCGGCGCAGCGACCGGTAGAGCGCGAAGGGCGGCAGCGGGAAGGGCATTGAGAACCGCTGCGAAAGCACGACCTGGAACACGTCGCCGGCGGCAATATATTCCTTCGCCCGCTCGACCATGGCCATGAATTCGGCCGGGGTCGTATTCGAGACGGGCTCGCCCAGCTCCAGGGTTTCGATCTGGCTGCTACCGACTTCATCATGGGGGAGGGGCGACTGCAACGTGGTTGCCACGCCCAGCAACCGCTCCCGCGCTGCTTCGTAGGCTTCCTCAGCGCCGACGCCTGCAGACGGGCGTACGGGCGTCACAAGCACCATCTCGTCTTTCACGGAGTCGAAGATGATGATGAGCGTTGGACGCATCAGGATGGCGTCCGGCACGCCCAGGACATCGGGGCGGGGGTTGGGCAGCCGCTCGATCAGGCGCACCGTATCGTAACCCATGTAGCCGAACACGCCGGCAGCCATGGGCGGCAGGTTCTCCGACAGCGGGATCGCGGAACGGGCGAGCAGGGCACGCAGGGCCGAGAGAGTCGGCTGCTCCTCTAGCACAAACTTGTCGGGATGCTCCCTCGGCTCCGTATTGATCTCGGCTCGCTCGCCGAAGGCCCGCCAGACGAGGTCCGGCTCGATGCCGATGATCGAATAGCGGCCGCGCACGGCGCCCCCCTCGACCGACTCCAGCAGGAAACTCATGCGCGAGCTGCGACCGGGCGCGGTCGTCAGTTTGAGGTAGGCCGAGACCGGCGTCTCGAGATCGGCGATGAGCCGGGTGGACACGACCTGCGGCTCACCCGCGTTGTACTTCTTGGCAAAGGCCTCAAAAGCCGGCGACAGCTCGAGGCCAGCGGTCGAATACATGCTCACCGACGCCATCCTATTGTTGCTGGCTCACGCCGACGGCGCGCAGATACGCTGTCTGGTTGATGTCGACGCCGAGTCGGTCCTGCAAGGCGGTGACGTACTCGGTCAGCACATCACCTTCCATTTGCTGGGTGAGCTCGCTCCGAATGCGGTTGAGCTCCTCCGAAGTGGCCGTCGGCGCGGGTGTGATCTCGGTGACCTTGAAGATGACCCGTGAATTGCCGTCGCGCGTTTCTGCAGAGCCCGCGCCGTTCTGAGGCAGCGTGAAGGCTTGGCCCACGGCGCTTTCCGGCAGGCCGGGCGCACCGCCGATCCGCTTGACGTTGCTGGCTGTCTCCACCTTGCCGCCGACCTCCCGAGCCAGCGTCTCCATGCTCTCGCCGTTCTTCACGCGCCCGACGATCTTGCTCGCAAGCTCTGAGAGCATGCGGCGCACCTCGCGTTCGCGCCACAGGGCCTTCACGTCGGCTTCAGCTTCCTCGAACGAGCGCTGGCGGGACTCGGTAACAGAGAGCACGTCGACCCAGCCGTAACCGCCGTCCGACAGCTCGATGTAGTCGCTCTCGAAGCCCACCTGACCCTCAAAGGCGGCGTTCACAATGCGCTGGGCGTCAGGGCCTTCGATAGCAGGCTTGCCATCGGGCGTCTTCGCTTGGCGGTCGGTGGCCTCGATTTCGACGAAGGGCAGGTTTAGCTCGGCAGCGATGTCCTTGAGCGGCATGCCGCCAGCGCGGCGATTGTCGATTTCGTCATGCAGCCGGTTGAGCTCGGGCGCGGACTTATCTTCGGCGAGCCGCTCGCGCACCTGATCCTTGACTTCCTCAAGCGTCATTTGCTTGCCGGGCTGGATCTCCGTCACTTTCACCAGAACGGTCGCGAAGCGGCCCTCGATGACGCCCGAGACGGCACCGTTGTCGAGGCTGAAGGCAACATCCGCCACCTTCGGGTCGATCATGTCGGACTTCGCCAGCAGCCCCAGTGTGTAATCCTCCTCGGAGATGCCTCTTTCCTTGGCCACGTCCTCGAAGCTCTTGCCGCCGGCGATTTCCGCAGCCGCTTTCTCGGCTTCCTCACGTGACTGGAACGGGATCTGCAGGAGGCGCCGCCGCTCGGGCACCTCGTAGCGGGCCTTGTCATGCTCGTAAGCGGCTGCGATTTCCTCGTCGGTGATCGGCACCCGCTTCTTTACCTCGTCCATGGTCAGGCCGAGATAGGCGACCTTCCGATATTCCGGCGTCACGAAACGCTGCTTCTCGCTTTCGTAAAGCTCCTTCAGCTTGGCCGGATCCGGCTCCGGCAGGGTGATGGCCACATTCGGGTCGATGGTGAAGTGCTCGAGCGTACGTGCCTCGTTGCGATAGGCGTGCAGGGCGTTCACGAGCACGTCGGGCACGAAAACGCCGGAGGTAAGGGCCTCGGTGATCTGCTGACGGATCTCTTCCTTGCGCCGCAAGGCGAGCAGCCCGCGCTCGGTAAGGCCAAGCTCGCGGGCAACATTTTCAACTGCGAGGCGATTGAAGGTCCCATCCGGGTTCTGGAAGGCCGGATCGGTGCGGATCGCTTCCGCCACCGCTTCATCCGTAATGGAGAGCCGCAGCTCGTCGGCATGGGCGTCCACGGCTGCGCCGCCCACGAGGCGGGACAGCACACGCCTGTCGATGCCGAACGCACGCGCTTGGTCCAGGGTTGGGCGTCGACCGATCTGCCGCGCGATCATGTCGAGCTCGACCTGCAGCGCCCGCTGGAACTCGTCGACAGAAATTTCGCGGTCGCCAACTTTGGCCAGAGCGCCCTCGCGATAACCGGTGAAAACGTCGGCGACGCCCCAAACAGCGAAGCTAAGGACGAGCACCCCGAAGAGGATTTTGGCCACCCATGATGTGGTACCGCGGCGCAGGGCGTCTAACATCGACCAGGCAGATCCTTGATGTTCTTGGTTAACTATCGACCGACTATTCGAGACACGTCGTGCCCAAGTGGTCACGCCACGTCAGGAACGATGTGATAAGAAGCCCACCCTGTTCTTGAATGCAAGGCAGGATCACCAGATCATACCCACGCGCTTCAGGATCACCTACGCGTCATAGAGACTGAGAACCGCTCGCATGTCCGCCAATTCTCCCGCCCCTTCCGTTCGGCCGCTCATCGCCGGCAACTGGAAAATGCATGGCCTCAGGGCTCAATTGGCCGAGGCCCAAACCGTGCGCGATGCGCTGACGGCAGGCGAGATCTCGCACGGCGTCGACGTGATGATCTGCCCGCCGGCAACGCTCATCGCGCTGATGGCGGAGATGGCGAAAGGGTCACGCCTGGCCGTTGGCGCGCAGGATTGCCACTGGTTGCCGCAAGGCGCGCATACCGGCGACATCTCGGCTGAGATGCTGCACGATGCAGGCGCCACCGCCGTGATCGTCGGCCATTCGGAACGGCGGGCCGACCATGGCGAGCTGGACCGGATCGTGAAGGCCAAGGCAGAGGCGGCGCTGCGGGCTGGCCTGACGGCGATCGTGTGCATTGGCGAGACAGCGGGACAGCGCCGCGCCGGACTCACGCTCGACATCATCGCGCGGCAGCTTGTGGGTTCGCTGCCTGAAGCTGGCACAGCAGCGGACACCATCGTGGCTTACGAGCCGGTGTGGGCTATTGGTACCGGTCTCACACCGACGCCGGCGGAGGTGGCCGAGGTGCATGCCTTTATCCGTCGAGCGTTAATAGATCAGTACGGCACCCAGGGCCGCGAGATGCGCATTCTTTATGGCGGCTCGGTCAAACCTTCGAATGCTGCCGAACTGCTTGCCGTCCCGAACGTTAATGGCGCTCTGGTCGGCGGTGCCAGCCTCAAGGCACAGGATCTGCTTGCAATCGCGCGCGCCTGCAAGGTCGATGCCGCTTGAAGCGCAACCTCTGCGCAGGCCGACAGGGAAGGAGGCCGAAATGCCCGCAAACCACGCAGCACGATTATCACTGCTGGCCTTTGGCGCGCTGCTGATGACGGGCGGGGCCGCTCTTGCCGTTCCCCTTGATGATGCCTCGTGCGCGAAGCTCCGGGACGAGCGCGGGCAGCTCGAACAAACCGGCTTGCGTGAAATGATGGCGCGCGGGGCTGCGTGGGCCGCAGTCAATTTGCCTGCGGCAAAGCTTCGGGAGATCCAGCGACTTATCGAGCTGGACGAGCAAATCACCTTCCGCTGCCCGCTGCCGGTCGCGGCGGCTGCTGCAACCGGAGATCAGGCTGTTCCACTGCCGAAGCGGAAGCCGAGGGCCGAGAATGTAGCGCCGCCTCCCAAGAAGAAGCCGAGCAGACCTGCCAACTGATGCTGCTGCGGCGATGGAAGGGCTGGCGGTCTCATCCCTGATGGTGTAGAAGCCCCCGATCTCCAATTCGACGATTACAGCCCGAGCGAGCCGAAATGGTCACCGTCGTCCTCATCATTCACATCATGATTGCCGCGGCGCTGGTGGCGGTCGTTCTGCTGCAGCGTTCGGAAGGCGGCGCGCTCGGCATCGGCGGCGGAGGTGGCGGATTCCTGACAGGGCGCGGAACGGCCAATCTCCTCACGCGCACGACGGCCGGCCTGGCGGCGGCCTTCTTCGTAACCAGCATGATCCTGACGATCATGGCGCAGCGGGAGACCGCGCCGCCCTCTATCTTCTCGGAACCCGCTGCTCAGCAACAGGGCACCGAGGGCGCGCCCAAGCAGGGTGAAACGCCGCGCGGTGGCATCCTCGACCGCCTGCAGCCGAGCGGTCCAGCCGTGCCAGAGGGGCGCTGAGCATCTTTCGACATTCTCCATCTGCTATCTGAGGCCGCCGCAAGCCGACGGGTTTGCGGCGGTTTTCTTATGTTCCGGTGCAGGCGATGCGTTGCTTTTGTCGGGGTTGCCGAGCCGCGTAACGGCGGACTACACCAGTCGTAATGGGAGGGATCACCGAGATCCGACGCGACTGGGAGGACAACGTATGGGCATCAGAACAACTCGGCGGACTTTCTTGGCCTTTGCGCTTGCCGCCACGTTGGCGCTGCCTGCTTCGGCGCAGCAGATGGATCAGCTTACGATCATGGCGCCTGCCGCACCAGGCGGCGGTTGGGATAGCACCGCCCGCGTCATGCAAGAGGTTCTGCAATCCGCTGGCATCGTGAAGTCCGTGACGGTGGAGAACGTGCCTGGCGCCGGCGGCACCGTGGGTATCGCGCAGTTTGCAAAGAAGAAAGGTGACGGCAAATCGCTGATGGTGTCCGGCCTCGTGATGGTCGGAGCCATCCTGTCCAACAAGTCGCCGGTGACACTGGCTGACGTCACTCCGATCGCGCGGCTTACCTCCGAATGGGAGGCGATCGCCGTGCCTGTGAATTCTGAGCTGAAGACGCTCGATGACCTCGTCGCCAAGCTCAAGGCCGATCCGGGCTCGGTTTCCTGGGGCGGCGGCTCTGCGGGTGGAACGGATCACATCACCGCCGCGCTGTTCGCCAAGGCTGTGGGCGTCGATCCTGCGAAGGTCAACTACATCGCCCATTCCGGCGGTGGCGAGGCCATGGCCTCGATCCTTGGCGGCCACGTCACGCTGGGGATCGGCGGCGCTTCGGAGTTCGAGCCGCAGGTCAAGGCCGGACAGTTGCGGTGGCTGGGCGTGAGCAGCGACCAGCGTATTCCTGACATTGATGCGCCAACCTTCAAGGAGCAGGGAGTCGATCTCGTCATCGGCAATTGGCGCGCTGTGATGGCACCGCCCGGCATTTCGCAGGCTGATCGCGAGAAGCTGACCGCTGTCATCGATGCGATGGTGAAGTCGGAGCAGTGGCAACAAAAGCTTAAGGAGCGGAGCTGGCTCGACAGCTATCTTTCCGGCCCTGAATTCGAGCGTTTCCTTGCCGAGGAAAATGCGCGGGTGACCGATATTCTGAAGTCGGTCGGTCTCGTGCAGTAGTCGCGAAGTTCCGCCTTGAGAGCTGCCGCCAGAACACATGCTGGCGGCAGCGCTGAGCATCCGGAGAGTTACGTGGCAGGTCGCTTCAATGCCCACGCGCTCTTGGGGCTGGCGCTCGTGCTCATCGGCGCCGGGCTTTTCATCAGCGCGCAAGACATTCATGTGTCGCCGGCAGTGGTTCTTCTCGGTCCGCGACTCTTTCCCTCGATCGTGGCGGTCGCACTTGTGGTGCTGGGCATCGCGACCATCGTGGTTGAGCTTTTTGGCTCACGCGATGCTGCGGAGGCCGAAGGTGCCGCTCAAACTCCCGAGAATGACTGGCCGTCATTTCTGACGGCGCTTGCCGGTCCGACTCTTTTTCTCCTGACCGTGGAGCCGCTCGGCTTCGCCGTTGCGACCGCGCTTCTCTTTGCGGCCGTCGCCCGCGCCTTCGGCTCGCGCCGCCTGATCCTCGACCTCGGCATCGGGATCCTCATCGGTGCGGTCATCCTCGTCGCGTTTTCCTATGGGCTCGGGCTCGTGTTGCCTCTGGGGTCCGTGTTTGACAGTTTGCTCGGTGGCTGAGGCATGGACGTCTTCAGCAATCTCGCCCACGGCTTCGCGGTCGCTTTCACCCCGCTCAATCTGCTGTGGTCGCTGGTCGGCGTCACGCTGGGCACGGCGATCGGCATTCTTCCGGGCATCGGCCCGGCACTGACGATCGCGCTGCTGCTGCCGGTCACCTACAAACTCGATCCCACCGCAGCATTCATCATGTTCGGCGGCCTTTACTACGGGGCCATGTACGGCAGCTCGACAACGGCCATTCTGATCAACACGCCGGGAGAGACGGGCTCGCTCGTCACCACCATCGACGGCAACAAGATGGCCCGGAAGGGGCGCGGAGCGGCGGCGTTGGCGACGTCGGCCATTGGCTCCTTTGTGGCCGGCCTTATCGGCACGTTGCTCCTGGCCGTGCTGGCACCCGAGGTGGTGAAGCTCGCGCTCTTGTTCGGTCCGGCCGACTATTTCTCGCTGATGGTCGTGGCGTTCGCGGCCGTTTCGGCGCTGCTAGGCAGCTCGGTATTGCGCGGACTGGTCTCGCTGTTCGTGGGCATAACCATCGGGCTCATCGGCATAGATCAGCAGACGGGCCAATCGCGGTTCACATTCGGCATCCTCGAATTGCAAGACGGACTTGGCGTCGTGCTCGTCGCCGTTGCGCTGTTTGCTGTCGGTGAAGCGCTTTATCTCGCTTCACGCGCAGATCTGCGGCGCGAGGAAATCATCCCGGTCAAAGGCCGGGCGTTCATGACGCGTGAGGACTGGGCGCGTTCGTGGAAGCCGTGGCTCAGGGGCACGCTGATCGGCTTTCCGTTCGGAGCTCTTCCGGCGGGCGGCGCCGAGCTTCCGACTTTCATTTCCTACAAGGTCGAAAAGTCGCTTTCAAAAAAACCGGAGGAGTTTGGCGAGGGTGCCATCGAAGGGGTGGCCGGACCCGAAGCGGCCAACAATGCTGCTGTTGCGGGCGTTCTTGTTCCCCTGCTGACGTTCGGACTGCCGACGTCCTCGACCGCAGCGATCATGCTAGCCGCATTCCAGCAATACGGTTTGCAGCCGGGGCCACTGTTGTTCTCGTCGAACAGCGCTCTTGTCTGGGGCCTGATCGCGAGCCTGCTGATCGGCAACGCGATGCTGCTCGTGCTCAACCTGCCACTCGTCGGCCTTTGGGTGCGATTGCTCTACATTCCCAAGCCCTGGCTTTATGGCGGCATCTCTGTGTTTGCGATGCTAGGCGTCTACGGGATCAACCGGTCGTTGGTCGACGTCATCGCTTTGATCCTCCTTGGTCTCCTCGGCTGCATGATGCGGCGCTTGGACTATCCGATCGCGCCGGTTATCGTCGGCCTGATCCTCGGACCACTGTCCGAAATCCAGTTCCGCCGAGCCGTGCAAATCAGCCAGGGCGATCTATCGGTCTTTTTCACCCGACCGATTTCTGCAGCGCTTCTGACTATTGCAGCGCTGATGTTGATCGGGGCCGTCGCCGCCCACTGGCGCATGAGCGGGAAGGCGGCATTGGCGTAAGGCGATGGGTCAGATTAGGCTGCTTCGGCCATGCTGACGATGGGCTGATCCGGGAAAGCGAGCTGTTCGCGTGAGCGCCATTCAGCCGTCACGTAGTTGATGATCAGCGACTTCCGCACGCCATTGATCTTGCGCGGCTCGAAGCCGTGATAGGTGATATCCGAGGGCACGAAGATCATCGCGGCGTTCGAGGCGAAGGGCGAACGGCCCACATGCCGCTTCTCCAGGTCGTAGAGGTCCGTCCCGAGATCAGCGTGGCTGGGATCACGGGAGAGATAGATCAGGAACGTGAACAGCTTCACGCCAAGATCTGTGTGCGGCTCGAGCCAGAAACCGTCCGTATCCTGCGCGTATTCGATCCGTAGATAGGAGCCGCCAAGTTGCGTCTTGAATGTGCGCTCCACCGCGGCCGTCACGCGCGGATCCTGCAACGCCTCGGCAACGGCAGCGATCACTGGAAAACGCGCGCGATTCTCGACGTCGAAATATTTCCTCGTCGCATTATGGATCTCCCGCTTGCCCGAAACGCCGCCGAGCTGAGGCGCGGGGAAGGGAAGTTCTAGCACCTCGTCGACAACCTCTTCCGGAAAGCAGCGCGAAAGCAGCCAGTGACGGAAGGGATATTCGCGCACCTGCGCGGCGGCAAAACTATCGAGCAGCGAAGAGACGACGGCGTCTGAGGAAATGGTCATACCACTAAACCTCCTGGAGGTTGCGAGGTGCCGACAGAGCGCTCAGGAGCGGTGAGCGCGTTCCAGGACGCGATACGTTAACGAAATTCAAGCGTTGGTTGTATTGTGGCGAAACTGTGTCGGCAAATTGGCCTTCCACGGATTAGGCGGCAGGACCGTGACCGGGGAACAATCGACAAATCAGGCCGAGTCAGATCTGATCTGACAGGCGAGAGGGGAGAAAATTCCAGTCGATGGCCAGATTTCGTCGCAACGCCTGTCAGGATCCGGCCATGCCGCCGCGAGCGAGCTCATTACGAAGGTCTGGTACACGAGTTGCGCGTCCGTCTGGCCAGATCGTCGTCGTGACGGCTGCAGACACCTCTGCGCTGGATTTTCTGCTGACCGCCGTGCGGCGGAGGATGCCATCCACCAGCCTTGAGTTTCCGAAGCGCATCACGACACGGCGCAACGGCCTTCCGGACGCGGAAATCTGGGTCAATCGCAGTATTTTTCGGGATATCGACCGCGATCAACGGTTCATCGTCACGTGGCAGGCCGATGGGCACAGCTTTGGTCTGCCGGCGAACATCGAGACCATCGTAGAGCAGGGCGCTACGGCAGTCGTCGTTGCGCCGGCTCATGTGGTCCCACAGTTGCGGGACGCCTTCCCGAGCCTGCGCGTCATCAACCTGGCGGACCGCCTTGAGGCAGTTCGCGCCTCGCTATCGCCGACGGCCCGTCTGCAGCGCATTGTCGGGCCAAAGATCGCGCAACGGTTGGAGGGCCGTGCCGGTGGGGTGATCTCCGCACCTGTGCTCTACAACGGCGATTTCCCATCCGCCGTTCGTGTGCTGACGGAAGCCTTGATGGAGATTGAGCGTGGGCTTCTCCAGCCCGTTAATTGCCGGTCCAGTCAGATTCCGAAGCAATCAAAGCCTACTCTCAGACGTTCATCCGCTCTGCCTGCGGCACTGTAGCCGGTGGGCGACATCCCCATTCTCCGCGCAGCTTGCGTGTTGGCACGCAATTCTGATAGGCGGCGCTCGCCAGCACGAGCGATAAGCGGGGAGGGGGATGTCGCTTTTCCTGGAAATCCTGACGCAGGTTACTCTGCCGATCATCACCCTCGTGGCGCTCGGCTGGATCCTGCAACCACGCCTCAAGCTGGACGTGGGCAGTCTCAACCGGCTGCAGGTCTATGTCGTCATGCCGGCGTTCCTCGTGCACTTCCTTTCGACCGGGAAGCAGCCGCTTTCAGTGATCTGGCCGGTTTTCTACTTCGGCTTCATCCAGTTCATGATCCTGATCCCGCTTGGGTGGCTGCTGGTTCTGGCGTTTCGCATGCGCCGCTCCCTTGGTCCCATGATGGGCCTCGGCACGGCCTATGCGAACGTCGGCTTCTTCGGCATTCCAGTGACGCAGCTGGCGTTCGGCCCAGATTACCTCATCTACCAGTCGGTGCTCACCGCGCTGATGGCGATCCTTGTTTGCACGGTCGGCGTATGGTTGCTCGCGCCTTCGGGCGGCAGCAAGCTTGGGAAGCTGCGCAACGCCTTCGAGACACCTCTTATCCCGTCAGTCATTCTTGGGATTGCCCTGCGAGGCTTTGGAATCGAACTGCCGGTTGTGGTGAGCCAGCCGCTGCAGTTCTTGGGCTCCATCTTCACCCCGCTCGCCCTCTACACGCTGGGGGCCCAGATCGCGGCGGCGCGGAACATCAACTTTGAATTCGGTCCTCAGCTGCTGATCCTGACGCTCAAGTTCCTCGTGTCGCCCATATTGAGCTGGCTGATTTGCATCGCGATGGGGCTGCCGCCGGATATCACCGCCGTCATCGTTGTCGCGGCGGCCACCCCTGTCGGGGTGCTTATCACCATCTTCGCGGCGGAGTACAAAACAGAGTCAGAATTCATCTCTACGGCTGTCGTTATCTCAACGGCGCTGTCTCCAATCTTCGTGACTGGATGGATCCTCGCCACACGGCTCTATTGATGTGAACCATGACGACCATTGCAGCCGATGGTCGGTTTGGCATAGGCTCCGGCGCCGCGAGCGCCCGATGAAAGGAAAGCAGCACGCGATGATCGATCTTTACACTTGGTCGACGCCCAACGGGCGCAAGGTCTCCATCATGCTCGAGGAGGTGGGGCTGCCTTATACGGTCCACCCCATCGACATCACCAAAGGGGAGCAGTTTGACCCGTCGTTCTTGAAGATCAGCCCGAACAACCGCATCCCCGCGATCGTCGATCGCGACACGGGTTTGTCGCTGTTCGAATCCGGCGCCATCCTCATGTACCTCGCCGAGAAAACGGGTAAGCTATGGCCCAAGGAAGGCGAGGCCCACTGGCGCACCGTCGAGTGGCTGATGTGGCAGATGGGCGGGGTCGGGCCGATGTTCGGCCAGGTCCACCACTTCGTGAAATTCAACAAGGGGAAAGCCCCATACGCCGAGGAGCGCTACACGAAAGAGGCGCTGCGGCTTTATGGCGTGCTCGACAAGCGGCTGGCCGAGGTCGAATACATGGCCGGGGAGTATTCGATTGCAGATATTGCCACTTGGCCCTGGGTGTCGCGCTTTGAGTGGCAGGGGGTAGATCTCCACCAGTTCCCGAACGTGCTGCGCTGGTATCGTGCAATCGCAGACAGGCCCGCAGTCCAGAGAGGTTATCACGTACCGGTCCAGCAGCCGTCGATCCCGATGCCATGATCGGGCGTGGTGAGAAACAAGAATTGCAGGTTAGAAGGACAGGAAATCCGCTATGAAGGTCCCTCCAAACTTTTCCGGCGTGATTGCGCCGGTGCTCACGCCTATCGGCGAGGATGGCGCGCCGGACCCGGACCGCTTCATCGAGCACGCCGAGTGGCTACTTGAGGATGGCTGCACCGCGCTCGCGCCGTTTGGCACGACCAGCGAGGCGAACTCCATCGGACTCGACGATCGTATGGAGCTTCTGGAGGAGCTGGTCGACGCCGGCATCGATCCGGCCAAGCTGATGCCGGGTACTGGCACTTGCTCCGTCGCCGACTCGGCGATGCTGACGCAGCACGCCGTCGATCTCGGCTGTGGTGGAGTGCTGATGCTGCCGCCGTTCTACTACAAGAACCCGAGCGAGGAGGGACTTTTCCGCTTCTTTGCGCAGGTGATCGACGAGGTCGGCGATGACCGTCTGCGGGTCTACCTCTACCACATCCCGCCGGTCGCGCAGGTCGGCTTCTCGCTGAAGCTCATCGAGCGGCTCAAGAACGAATTCCCGGGTATTGTCGTCGGTCTCAAGGACTCTTCCGGCGACTGGTCGAACATGAAGGCGATCCTCGAGGCCTTCCCGGACTTTGAGCTGTTCCCGGGCTCTGAGCTCTTCTTGCTCGACGGCTTGCGGCATGGCGCTGCGGGCGTGATCTCCGCTACGGCGAACGTTGGTGCGCGGGCCATGCGCCGTCTCTATGACAACTGGCGCGGGCCGGAGGCAGACGCCATGCAGGCCGAGATTTCTGCGCTGCGCAAGACGATCCAGTCCTTCCCGATGATCCCGACGCTGAAGGCGCTCATCGCGCACTACCGTCAGGACGAAGGTTGGGCTGAGGTGTTGCCGCCGTTCACCCCGCTGCCCAAGGCGGAAGCCGAGCGGGCCATCCAGCTACTCGCTGAGCAACACAACTTCCGCCTGGACTTCGCCGAGGCGGCCTGAACACGGACGATCTCGCGTGCCTGAATTGAAGTCCCCTCCTCCGGGTGGAGGAGGGGACGAAGGCGAGGGGGAGAGTCATCAGGAGAACAATCCGGCGCCCGCAGGGGCTTAGGCCGAATGTCTGCGGCGAAGTGGTTAACTCACACCCGGCGCCGGCACGGGACAGCGCCTACACTGAGTGATCGACCAGCTTCGTCAGGACCCCGCGTAACGACGGGATCGTTACTCTATTTGTAATCGCTGGCGTGATTTTGGTCGAATACGGCCTGAAAACACGCTTAACGGCTGATCATTCCGAGACAAAATCGGATTAACGTTTTCCACTCCGATCAGAGCGCGCCGCGGTTTGGCCAACCTTTTTCGAGTTCGTGCGGGCACAGACAGCAAAGAGGGACGCCGGATGATGGCACGGCGTCCCCCTTCGTTTCGTACTCACCCCTTCTAGCAGCGAGAAAGGGGCAGGTCTGGCTGCCCAGCCGATTAGTCTTTCACACCAGTCCCGCGGATCTGGCTCAGGGACTGCCGAGGCGTGATCGCTTCCGGATCGATCTTCAGCTCGATCACCGCGGGCTTACCAGAGGCAAGCGCGCGCTCGAACGCCGGGCGGAATTCCTCCGTCCTCTGCACGGTCTCACCGTGGGCACCGAAGCTGCGGGCGAACGCGGCAAAGTCCGGATTGACCAGAGACGTGCCGACAACGCGGTCTGGGTACTTCTTCTCCTGGTGCATCCGGATGGTGCCGTAAATGCCGTTGTTGCAGACGATGGTCACCACGTTGAGCCCGTACTGAACGGCTGTGGCCAGCTCCTGGCTCGTCATCATGAAGCAACCATCGCCGGCGAATGCCACCACGGGGCGCTCAGGCTCGGCAAGCTTGGCAGCAATGGCGGCCGGCAGTCCGTACCCCATCGAACCGGAGGTCGGAGCGAGCTGCGTGCGATAGCCCTTGTACTGGAAGTACCGGTGGACGAACGACGCATAGTTTCCAGCCCCGTTGGCAACGATCGCCTCCGGGGGCAGCATTTCGGAGAGGGTGTGGACAACCTGCCCCAGCTGCACGTCACCCGGCGTCGGGATCGGCTCCAGCGTGGCCTCGTAGGCCGCGCGGAGTTCCGCGCGCCGCTGGCGCCACGGGATATTGGCCGGCCGCTGCAATGCGTCGAGGGCCGCGGCAAAGCCTTCTGCCGTCGACGTGATCGGGAGATCGGGCGCGTAAACGGTGCCGAGCTCATCCGGGCTCGGATGGATGTGCACGAGCTTCTGCGACGGGTTGGGAATGTCGATCAGCGTGTAGCCGCTCGTCGTCATCTCGCCGAGCCGCGCGCCGACGACAATGAGCAGGTCCGCGTCCTTGACGGCGGCTGCCAGCTTGGGATCGATGCCGATGCCAGCGTGGCCGACATAACAGGGGTGCCGGTTATCCATGTAGTCCTGGAAGCGGAAGGCCGCTGCAACCGGCAGATCGAAACGCTCGGCGAAGCTCTTGATGCGGGCCTCGACGGTTGTGCTCCAGCCAGGGCCACCGATGATCATAAGCGGGCGCTGGGCGCTGGCGAGAAGGTCGGCGAACTCCGCTATCACCACAGGGCTTGGCGCTGCCGCCGCAAAGCGCACCGGGCGCGCATCCTTTGCCTCGGCGCGAGCGGACAGCATGTCTTCCGGCAAGCCCAGCACTACCGGACCAGGGCGGCCGGATGAAGCGACGTGGAAAGCGCGGCTGACGTACTCGGGGATGCGATCGATCGAGCGGATGACAGCAGCCCATTTCACGAAGGACGAGAAGAGCCGCTTGGTGTCGATTTCCTGAAAAGCTTCGCGATCCTCGTGCCGCTCGCCAGGCAGGCCGAGGAACAGGATCATCGGCGTCGAGTCCTGCTGCGCGACGTGCAGGCCGCTCATGGCGTTGGCCGCGCCAGGGCCGCGTGTGACGAAGCAGATGCCGGGCTTGCCCGTCATCTTGCCCCAGGCCTCGGCCATCATCGAGGCGCCGCCTTCCTGACGGCAAATAATCGTCTTGATTTGCTTCGAGTCGAACAGCCCATCGAGCGCGGCGAGGAAGCTTTCGCCCGGTACCGTGAACGCCGCCGTGACCCCCTGCTTCTCAAGCTGGTCGATAAGAATCTTGCCGCCGTGCCGCATAAGCTGTTCCCCAAAAAATCTGGATCGGTTGCCGTCGCTAGTACTAGGCAATCGCGGCCACGGAGGGGTAGTGAAAAATGAGCGCGGCAGGTATCGACTGACGCACGGGGCGCTCTGCCGCCTAGACAGGGGGCATGGGCTCGCCTAGACCCGCACACAAGCCTCAGAGTCACGGGAGAACAAGGGGATGGCTGAGGAACCCATCGTTGCCCAGAAGGGCCCTTATCAGGTCGAGGTCGTCGAGGGCAAGGCTTACCTGTGGTGCGCGTGCGGGCGCTCGAAGAGGCAGCCCTTCTGCGATGGATCGCATCAGGGCACTGGCATCGAGCCCGTGCGGTTCGTGGCCGAGACCTCCGGTGTCGTCAATCTTTGTGGTTGCAAGAACACGGACGACGCCCCGTGGTGCGACGGGTCGCACCTGCTGCTCTGAACCAATCCCGGGCGACTAGTGCGGCAATTCTGAGCGAACCGGCAAATTTTGAGGTGGCGCAGCTTACGCCACCGCATCGGTATTTGAACTGGCCGCCGCCTCGTAGGCTTCCGTTGCGGCAAGCCAGGCTTCTTCCGCTTCGGCCAGCTTCTTGGCTGCCTGCCCACGCGTAATCAAAAGCTGCTGTGCTTTGGCGGGATCGCGCGCGTAAAGGTCCGGGTCGGCGAGGGCGGCATCCAGCTTCGCAAGCTCGGCTGTAATCCGCTCAACCTGTTTTTCAGCTTCCTGCATGGCTTTCTTTAGCGGCGCGAGTTCAGCGCGACGCTCCGCAGCCGCGCGGCGTTGCTCGGCCCGGCCCATCCGTTGTTCTGCACCGCTCGCGGCCTTCGCTTTTTCGCGATTTCGCGCGGTGCGCTCTGCAAGGAGCTGTTGGCGATAATCGTCCATGTCGCCCTCGAAGGGCGTTACGGTGCCATTACGGACGATCCAGAGGCGGTCCGCGCAAGCCTCGACCAGATGGCGATCATGGCTGATGAGAATGACGGCGCCTTCGAATTCGTTGAGCGCCTGCGTCAGCGCCTCGCGGCTGTCGACGTCGAGATGGTTCGTCGGCTCGTCGAGAATGAGCAGGTGCGGGCCGTGGAACGCGGTGAGCATGAAGAGCAGCCGCGCCTTCTCGCCGCCTGACAGGTTTGCGCAGCGCGTGTCCGCCTTGTCCGCGCCAAAGCCGTAGCCGCCGAGCCGCGTGCGCCTTTGCGCTTCGCTCGCATCCGGCATCAGCCGCGTGATGTAGTCGTAAGGCGTCTTGGCGGGATCGAGCTCGTCAAGTTGGTGCTGGGCGAAATAGCCGACCTCGAGCCGGCTCGCCTTGATGACGCGGCCTAACATCGGCGCGAGCTTGCCCGCGATGAGCTTCGCGAACGTGCTCTTGCCGTTGCCGTTCTGCCCGAGCAGTGCAATGCGATCGTCGTTGTCGATCCGCAGATTGAGATTGCGCAGCACCGGCGTGTCGCCATAGCCGACGGTGACATCCTCGAGCCGAATGAGCGGACTGGCCAGCGCCTTCTCCGCTTTCGGGAAGGTGAACGGCACCACGCTCTGCTCGACCTCGGCGACGATCGGCTTCATCCGCTCGAGGACCTTCATGCGGCTCCGCGCCTGCGCCGCCTTGCTTGCCTTGGCTTTGAAGCGCGCGATGAAGGTCTCGATCCGGCGGCGTTGCTCGTCCTGCTGCTTCTTGAGGGCCAGCTGCTGATTGATCCGCTCCCGCCTCAAATCTTCGAAGTCGTCGTAGGTGCCCGAGTAGAGAGTCAGCTTGCCGCGATCGAGGTGGAGGATCGAATTGACGACGCGATTGAGCAGGTCGCGATCATGGCTGACGATGAGCACGGTGTGCGGATAGGTGGCGAGATAACTCTCAAGCCACAGCGTACCTTCGAGGTCGAGATAGTTCGTCGGCTCGTCGAGAAGCAGCAACTCAGGCTCGAGGAAAAGTACGGCGGCCAGAGCAACCCGCATGCGCCAGCCGCCCGAATACTCGCGGCAGGGCCGGCGCTGGGCCGCTTCGTCGAAGCCCAGGCCGGCGAGAATTTGTGCAGCACGGGCCGGTGCGGAATGTGCATCGATGTCGGCCAGGCGCTGGTGAATATCGGCGATGCGGTGCGGGTCGGTGGCCGTTTCTGCTTCCGCCAGCAGCTTGGCACGCTCGGTATCGGCCGAAAGAACCCAATCGATCAGGCTTTCATCCCCGCCGGGAGCCTCCTGGGCCACATAGCCGATGCGGGTATGCTTCGGGATGCTGACCGAACCGCCGTCGGGAGAAAGCTCCCCGGTGAGGATGCGCAAGAGGGTCGTCTTGCCCGCGCCGTTACGGCCGACGAGGCCTACCTTGTGTCCGGCCGGAATGGCTGCCGTGGCGCCATCGAAGATCAGCTTGCCTTCGATCCGGAATGTCAGGTCGTTGATGTGCAGCATCCGGCCGGAGATAACGGCTCAACCGCCGCTTGTCACTTCCGCCGTCAAAGCAAGGCCCCTGTCGGATTACCCAGCGACGACAGGCTTCAAGGATTCGACCAGCAACCTGAGCTGGACCTCTTCATCTTCAATCGAAAGCTGCGCCGCGAACCAGTCGGTCACGAGACGACAGACTTGCTCAGGAGGGGCCTGTGCCAGCGCGCGCGGGTTGGAGAAAAGCTGCACCTCGTTGTTGGTCCAGCCCAACCCCGCCAAAGCCTGCGTGAGAGCTTGGTAGTCTGACTGCCGCGGCGGCATGTGCGAAAACGGCGTGTTCCTGCCTTCGGCGATGGCCTCGAAAACCGCAGCCACCTGCTTCTGCAGAACCTCGGCATGCTCAGCCGAATCCATGAGCTCCAGCACATGCGGGCTCGTCTCGCCTCGACTGATGAAGCCGTAGCAGGCATCGACGCTCTGAGCCGCCAGATGCTTCAGGTTTTCGAGAAAGCTTTCCGCGATTTTCCGCACGGCAGCTGGTGACGCAGAGAGGGCCTGCTGTGCATTCTCACGGCGAAGCTGCACGACGCTTTGGGCCAGATGCCGGGTGATCGCGGCTTCGTCATGGCCTTCCAGTTTGAGACGCGCGATCTCCTGAACCCGCTGCTGATACCATTCCGGGTAGTCCCGCTTGAGCAGCTGCCAGAGCTCGCTTTGATCCAGCATGGCGAGCTGGGAGGTGGCTTCCTCCTGCTCGGTCTGGAGGGCAGCCGTACTCTGTTCCTCGGCAGTGGCTGTCTCCGAGTTATCGTTTTCGGGCGTCCCGGAACTCCGCGCGCCGCCATCTATGAGAGCAATGATCTGTGTGGGGCTCGGAATAAGGTCGACGGCAAGCCACAAGGCGGCGCCAAGCAACAGCAGAACGCCCGCGACGATCAGTTTGCGGCGGCCCCGGCGCGGCGGCTCCGGCTCGAATTCGTCCTCGAACTCCTCTTCGTCCTCATGGTCGAATGGGCCCGATACAGCTACAGGGGTGTTCAATGTGGCCGTTCGCGCCGGACCGGAAGCAAAAGACGGGGACGGCTGCTGCCGCTGGGAAGAAGGCTGATATTCACGTGCTCGGTCGCGTATCTCCGCCGACCCCCGTTGCTCGGGTTGCCGACCGGTTTGAGGCGGCGGCGCAGGCTGAGGGCGCGGCTGGGGCGGGAAAACGGCGAGGGCCGGCCGCCAATCCGGAAAACCATACCGCCAGACAAGATCGGACGGACGCAGATGCCCAAGCTCGACGAACTTGCGCATTTCCAGGTCCGTAAGCGGGCCGTACTGCTTACCGTCGCGCGCTATATACCACTCTATCGGAGGAGCAGGCCCCGCCATCGCTCATTCACACTCGTTTGCACCTGAATCAGCCGCTCGCGCGGAGCATAAGGTGTGTATCTGCCCGCCAGCAAGCGCAGTGGCGTGCTGTTTGCCCGTGATCGCCGGCACGGTTTCCGAAGCTTCAACGCGATGAATAGCGTTATTTGTATCGGATGTGTGCCCGCCCGCGAAGGTTATAAACATTGCGTTGTCGGCGGGGAAGGCAGCAACCGGCGATAGAACTGCGGCCGTTCGCTCATCATGGATCATGGCCGGCTCCCTTGCTGGCCCGCAGGGTGGCGGCTATAACCCGGCGCCAACCAGCAGCGGATAGGAAGGCAGAGGGCAGATATGGCCATCGAGCGTACACTCTCCATCATCAAGCCGGACGCGACCGAGCGGAACCTGACCGGCGCAATCAACGCGCTCATCGAGCAAGCCGGACTGCGCATCGTGGCGCAAAAGCGCGTGCGTTGGACCAAGGCGCAGGCCGAGAAATTCTACGAAGAGCATAAAGATCGCCCGTTTTATGGCGAACTTTGCGACTACATGACGTCCGGCCCGATTGTTGTGCAGGTTTTGGAGGGTGAGAACGCGATTGCCCGGTATCGCGAGGTGATGGGGGCAACCGACCCGGCCAAGGCGGCCGAGGGCACCATCCGCAAGCTTTATGGTCGCTCGGTGGGCGAGAACTCGGTCCACGGCTCGGACAGCCCCGCTTCCGCAGAGCGAGAGATCGCTCTCAATTTCTGCCTGAGCGAGATCGTCGGTTAGCTTTCGGACCGAACTTTGGAAATAAAAATCCCGGGCTGATTACGCGGCCCGGGATTTTGCTTTTTTGGGGTCGAGTGGGCCGGAAGGGGCGTGTCACCTGTGACAACGCCCTAGGCAACCGACTATTTCCGCCTCATGCCGCGAAGCTACGGCAAGTCAACGATCGCGCTTCGGCGCCAACGCCCGGCGGGCCCAACAGGGATAGTCGGCGTAGTTGCCGCCGGGGTCAAGATTCCGCGCGTCGATGCAATCGGGTGAATCCGAGTACTCCGACTCGCGGTAGCGATAGCCATAGGCTGGAGGTGGGCCGTAGTACTGGTAACCTTGGTAGGCGGGTGGGGCGTAGTATTGGTAGCCATACGGGGCAGGCGCCCTTGCTCTTTTACGCGCATCTGCACTGTCGGAGACCGCAGCGAAAGCACCGAGCGCAATCAATAACGATAGAAACAGTTTCATTCGAAAGCTCCGTAACTGTGTCCCTCGAGCAGGACACACAAACTCGTTTTTGCAGCCCGCCTCGTGCGTTTCCCGGCGCGAATTGCTTTCATCCGATGGCGAAAGCAGGTAGCGTTTCAGGTTCGAGCCCTGAGGTTTTCAGCAGAACGAAACATGGACGCCAAGGTTCCTATCGGCTATACGGCCTGCCCGCACGATTGCCCATCGACCTGTGCGCTCGAGGTGGAGCTGCTCGGGAACGGCCGCATCGGCCGCGTGCGCGGCTCAAAGGAAAACACCTACACGGCCGGCGTCATCTGCTCGAAGGTCTCGCGCTACGCCGAGCGCGTTCATCATCCTGATCGGCTACTCTATCCACTGAGACGGATGGGCCCCAAGGGATCGCGCGAATTCGAGCGTATCTCGTGGGAGGACGCACTCGACATCACCGCCGAGGCGATGCTCGCGGCGGAGCATAAGTATGGTTCGGAAGCCGTCTGGCCCTACTACTACGCGGGCACCATGGGCCTCGTGATGCGCGACGGCATCAACCGGCTCAGGCATGCCAAGCGCTACTCAGACATGTTCGCGTCGATCTGCACGACGCTTGCCTGGACAGGATTCGTCGCTGGCACCGGCAAGCTCGCCGGGCCCGATCCGCGCGAGATGGCCAAGTCCGACCTTATCGTGATCTGGGGCACGAACCCAGTGAACACCCAGGTCAACGTGATGACGCACGCCATCCGGGCTCGGAAGGAGCGCGGAGCCAAGATCGTTGCCATCGACATCTACCGCAATGGCACAATGGAGCAGGCCGACCTGGCGCTTTGCCTGCGTCCGGGCACGGATGGCGCGCTCGCCTGTGCCGTCATGCACGTGCTGTTCCGCGACGGATACGCGAACTGGCCGTACATGGAGCGCTACACGGATTGTCCGCGCGAGCTGGAGGCGCACCTGAGAGCGCGGACACCGGAGTGGGCGAGTGCCATTACCGGGCTTTCGGTCGAGGAGATCGAAACATTCGCACGCATGGTCGGCACAACGCCGCGCACCTACTTCCGGCTCGGCTATGGCTTCTCACGCCAGCGCAACGGCGCAGTGAACATGCACGCAGCCGCATGCATCGCGTCCGTCACCGGGGCCTGGCTGCACGAGGGCGGTGGGGCATTCCATAACAACGGCGCGATCTTCCACTGGGACAAGACGATGATCGAGGGGCTCGATGTCCGCGATCCCAGTGTGCGTGTGCTCGATATGTCGCGCATTGGCCCCGTGCTGACGGGTGATCCCTACGACATCGGCGATGGGCCGCCTGTTACGGCGCTTTTCATTCAGAACATGAACCCGGTGCAGGTTGCGCCTGAGCAACGGCTCGTCAAGCAGGGCTTTATGCGCGAGGACCTGTTCGTTTGCGTGCACGAACAGTTCATGACGCCGACGGCCCAGATGGCCGACATCGTGCTGCCGGCCACCATGTTCCTCGAGCACGACGATATCTACCAAGCCGGCGGACAGCAGAGCATCTTATTCGGCCCGAAACTTATCGAGCCGCCGGGCGAGTGTCGTTCAAATCACGACGTCATCGTCGAGCTGGCCAAGCGCGTTGGCGCCAAACATCCTGGATTCGAGATGACGCCGCGCGAATTGATCGACTGGACGCTGCGCAAATCCGGCTGGGGCACGCTCGAAGAGCTCGAAGCAAAGAAATGGATCGATTGCCAGCCCGACTTCGAGACCTCGCACTTCCTCAACGGATTTGGCTATCCCGACGGGAAATTCCGTTTCCGGCCTAATTGGGCTGAGGTGCCGGTCGGGCGACGGCACGATTGGGGGCTGGCACATTTGCCGCCATCGCTGCCCGACCATTGGGACGTGAACGAAAAGGCGGATGAAAAGCACCCCTTTAAGCTCGCGACCTCGCCGGCGCGCAGCTATCTCAATTCGTCGTTCAACGAGATGCCTTCAAGCCGTGCCAGGGAAGGGCGCCCGCGGGCAAAGATCCACCCGGATGATCTCGCGGCGTTAGGCATCAGCGATGGTGCGCGCATCCGTATGGGTAATGAGCGCGGCGAAATCGCAATCCACGTAGAAGCTTTTTCGGGCGTGCAGCGGGGTGTTGTCATTGTCGAAAGCATCGCGCCGAATTCGGACTTTGAAGGCGAGGAAGGGATCAACACGCTGACAAGCGCTATTCAGGCAGCACCTTATGGGGGTGCGGCCTTTCACGATAATCACGTTTGGATCAAGCCGGCTTGATCGTGTGGAAGGATAGATCAGGCAATTGGCCTAGGAGCGCGCTGGGACCGCGCATCCGCTGACATTTCAAGGCTGGAACAGCGGCATTACTATAACGAGAAGCGGTGTCGGATCAGGGCGGGCTCTCCCGGAGAGCCCGCTTCTTTTTTGAGCGGACGTTAGCGACGCCGATCAGCCTAGCAAGAACGGTTTGCGCTCTTCGCTGAAGCCTGAAACCAAAATAACAAGACTGCGTTTTGGCTGACGCCGAGAATTTTCATGTCAACGACGGACACGAAACATCTGTCCCCCCGGCCTCAATCCACCCGGCCTGAGCATCAGGCGACCGGTCGGCATTATCCGGGCGAATGGGCACATCGGTTCGAGCTTTATCTGGATCAGGAACCGCGCCGTGCGGCGTTTTTCGGAACGCTGTTTGGTGTCTTCGTTTTGACAATGGTTATTTCTGCGGTTGTGAGGTTCAGCTCATAGAAAAGCCTCCTGGCATGGCTTAACCAGACGAGGTGAGGGGCTCCGCCTGGCCAATTGTCTATAGCTTCATAGTGGGCTCACTCATGTCATTGCAAAACAAAGTCGCAATCGTTACCGGCGGTAATAGCGGGATCGGACAGGCCATAGTTCTCGATCTGGCGCGGCAAGGGGCGGCTGGTATCGTCATCGACTACGTGGTCCATCCTGAAGCAACAGTCGAGTTGGAGAAAGAAATTGTCAAACTCGGCGGTCGAGCCATTGGCGTCGATGCAGATGTCAGCAAGATTGAGGACTTGCAGAAGCTTGTCGACGCCGCAGTGAAAAATTTCGGCCGACTCGACATCATGGTGAACAACGCCGGAATTGAAACGCGCACATCTGTGCTTGATACGACCGAGGATCAATACGACAAGGTACTAAACATCAACCTCAAGAGCGCTTTTTTTGGCACTCAGGTTGCTGCCAGGCAGATGATCAAGCAGGGCGGGGGCGGCCGAATCATCAATATCACGTCGGTGCATGAGGATTGGCCCATGCCTGGCAATACCGCCTACTGCCTTTCCAAAGGCGGGATGCGAATGCTCACGCGCACAGCCGGTGTTGAGCTTGCGCCTTACAATATCCTCGTCGTGGGCGTCGGTCCGGGGGCCGTGGAAACTCCGATCAATCTCAGCACGATGCATGATCCAGCAAAACTCCAAAAGCTGAATTCGGCCATTCCTCTCGGCCGCATGGCGCGCCCAGAAGAAATTGCGAGTGTTGTGGCTTTTCTTGCCGGCGACGGGGCTAGCTATCTTACCGCCACCAGCATTTTCGTGGACGGGGGTCTTATGCAAAGCAGTGTCGGGCTTTAGCGGATCTGTCGGTATGGACAAGCATTTCGACGTCATCGTCATCGGCAGCGGTGCCGGCGGTGGCACTCTGGCACGTCATCTCGCGCCGTCCGGAAAAAGCATCCTTATCCTCGAACGCGGAGATTGGCTTAGACGGGAAGCCCTCAACTGGGACGCAACAGCAGTTTTCCGGGAAAACCGCTACATTTCGCCCGATACCTGGTACGACCATAACGGCCGACCATTTCAACCGCAGGTTCATTATTTTGTCGGCGGCGCCACGAAGATGTTCGGCGCTGCCCTATTTCGTCTGCGCCGCGAAGATTTTGGAGAGCTTCGCCATTACGACGGGACCTCCCCAGCCTGGCCGATCAGCTACGAGGATTTGGAGCCGTACTACACCAAAGCGGAGCAGATGTATCACGTGCACGGGTTGCGCGGCGAGGATCCGACCGAGCCGCCGGCCAGTGCTCCCTATCCGTGTCCGCCAGTATCTCAAGAGCCGCGCATTCAGCAGCTTTTCGAGGACATGGCCGGAGCCGGCTACCATCCATTCCCGGCGCCTAGCGCGATCATGCTGGACGAAAGCAATATGGCGTACAGCACCTGCATCCGGTGCCAAACCTGCGACGGGTTTCCCTGCTTGGTTCATGCCAAATCAGATGCAGAAGTCGTAGCAGTACGGCCGGCGTTGGAATTTCCCAACGTGACGCTCATTCGTAACGCGCAGGCGCTCAGGCTCGAAACCAATCCATCCGGCACGTCGGTGACTTCGGTGGTGGCAGAGGTGGGGGGCGAGGTGGACGTCTTCCGCGGAGATATCATTGTCGTCTCGTGTGGCGCGGTGAACAGTGCCAAGCTGCTACTGATGTCAGCCAACGACAAACATCCCAATGGCCTCGCCAACGGGTCGGATCAGGTCGGGCGGAACTACATGTTTCATAACAGCCAGGCTGTGCTCGCGCTTTCCCTTGAGCCCAATCCGACCATGTTCCAGAAGACGTTGGCCATGAATGACTTCTATTTCGGAACGGATGGATTTGATTTTCCTATGGGCAATATCCAGATGATGGGCAAATGCCAAGGTACGATGTTCCGGGGAGAGAAGCCTATAGAAACCGCCCTTCTTCCCATGCGGTTACTCGACGATATCGCTTATCACTCCGTTGATTTTTGGCTCACAACCGAAGATCTGCCGGATCCAAATAATCGAGTGACCGTGGATCGGACCGGGAAGGTGACCCTCAGTTACACACCGAATAACCAGGTGCCGGCGCGGAAGCTTTATGAGAAGCTCAAATCAATCTTGGGGCATCTCGGCATGCATCCAGACCACCTGATTCCACGTCAGGCCTACATGAAAACCGAAATTCCCATCGCGGGATGCGCGCATCAGGCCGGCACATGCCGTTTTGGCCGCGATCCAAAGACATCCGTTCTTGACATCAATTGCAAAGCCCACGAGCTCGACAATCTGTATGTCGTCGATACAAGCTTTTTCGTCAGTATTGGTGCTGTCAATCCTTCGCTGACGGCGATAGCAAATGCGCTCCGGGTAGGCGATCATTTGTTGGAGCGACTTCGGTAAGCTGAGGGTGAAACGAACTAATCAAGCATGGATCAGTGGATGCAAGCTCCTCTGGCCTGAAGCTGAACCTGCCAGATCACGGTATCGCAAAGAATAAAAAGAACGTCGTTTCGGGGTCCACCAAACGTGAAATTGGCTACACCCGGCGCCATGATCTCACCAAGCAGGTCACCTTCCGGGCTGAACACCTGCACACCGGTGGCTGAGGATGTGTAAACGCGGCCTTCGCTATCTACTTTGATGCCGTCCGGAAATCCGGGCGCGACAACGGCAAAGAGCCTCTCATTCCGCAGGTGTCGACCTGCGTGAACGTCGAATGCGCGAACATGATGAGGCAGTCCGACAAAATAGGTTCCCGGTGTCTGGTTGGCACCTGAATCGGTGACGTAAAGCACCGACTCATCTGGCGAGAAGGCAAGCCCATTCGGCTTGTTGAAGTTGTCAGCAACCACGGTGGTTTCACCGCTAATGGGGTCATGACAATAGACGTACGCGCCGACCTCGGGCTTACCCTTGAAGCCCTGGAGTTCGCCATAATTGGGATCGGTGAACCAGACTGTCCCGTCGCTCTTTACTACGACGTCGTTCGGGGAGTTGAAGTGGAATCCCCGCCAATGATCGACGACAGTTTCGACTGTACGGGTTTCAAGGTTCATACGGCTTATGCGGGCTGGTATCTGGTGATATCCCTGTTCGCAGATCACGAGGCGTCCTTCCCTGTCGAGCGTCATGCCATTGGCCATGTTCGAAGGAAACTGAACCGTCTCGGGTGCCTCAGCACGAAAAGGAAAGTCATCGTTTTCGAGCCGTACGCGCTTGATCGCAATATTCTTGGGCCCAGGCTCGGGAAGAGTCGTGAAATATAAGGCATGCTCGCCAGGGACATAGACAGGGCCCTCATGCGCATTGGTCTCGATCAGTAGAGCCCGCCGAAAGTTGGATCCCAGCACCTGCCGGAATTCGTTCCGATATACGGCATACGATTCGCCGTCCTGTGCCATTTCTCCAATCTCCTTATTCCTTCTTCCAAGATAGAGAACTTTCGAAAATCACCGACCAAGCGTTTGGCTGACAGATTGCAACGTTCGGGCGGGCGCGGCGGGAACAAAATTTGACCATACTCGCTTATTCGTCATCACGCCAAAATCGCCCCTGAAGGGGAGAGGTTCCTTATGGTAGATGCAATTCGGAACGCTGAGTTTTCGTTGAGAGGACCGCGTGCTCTTCTCGTTAAACCTCCTGGCCGGCAGATCTTTCAAATAACCTTAATGAATTGTGGTGGAGTCTTCCATTCCTCGCTGACGCTCTTGAAGAAACCGTTTCTGTCCTCCTCAGAACAAAGATGGCGTTGGGATCAATGAGACCGCATTTGAGTTTCATCGACGTGCTTCAATTAGGGCACAAGGCTTGGTCGTGAAACGAAATCTTGCTCGTCGATTGCATGTAGCTGGGGCGTGCTCGCCCCTCGCAATATTTGTGAGTGCTTGTAATGCGATCGCGAGCCCTGTTCTAGATCCCAAAGGTCCAATTGCAGCGGCCCAAACACAGCTTCTACTGGACGCTGTGGCTATCATGATGATCGTCATCGTGCCGGTCTTCATCATGGCTGCCCTATTCACGTGGCGTTATCGGGGCACTAACCGAAATGCGCGTTACGCGCCAAACCTTGCCTATTATTGGCCGGTAGAAATACTAATCTGGGGCGTGCCGGCAGGGATAATATTCTGGCTCGGTTTACATCTCTGGAGTGCCACTCATCGGCTCGATCCATACAAGCCGATTGATCCAGAAGTTCCTCCATTACGGGTCGAAGCGGTGGCGCAAGACTGGAAATGGCTCTTTATCTATCCCGAACAAGATATTGCCGTCGTCAACGAGCTGGTTTTCCCGGCAGGTCGCCCGTTAGCCCTCAGAATTACGTCGGACATAGTAATGAATTCTTTCATGATCCCTGGGCTGGGTGGGCAGATCTATGCCATGGTCGGTATGCAAACGCGCCTGCATCTTCTTGCCGATGAGCCGGGCGAGTTCTGGGGGCGCAACGTCCAATATAGTGGCCGAGGATTTGCCGACCAGCAATTTCGGGCGATCGCAACCACAACTGAGGGCGAGTTCGGGGCTTGGGTAGAAAAGGTAAAAGCATCAACCCAGATGCTAGATGCGACGACTTATGAGCAACTCGCAAAGCCGAGTGTGAAAGTACCAGTGACGTATTATTCAGGCGTTCAGCCCGGTCTTTTTGACAGCATCATAGCGAAATGGCACGGCGACGGGAATCACCTTCACGCTCAGGTAACCGGCACAGAACAGGCTAGGTAAGGGCAATCGAATATGTTGGGACGGTTAACCATCGATGCCCTTCCTTTCTATAGCGCCATCGCTGCCGGCGGAGCTGCAGTCACCGTGCTTGGAGCACTTTCAGTTGTAGGACTTATCACCTACTTCAGGGCGTGGCGCATCGTGCTATTCGACTGGGTGTCGAGCCTCGACCACAAGAAAATCGGCATCATGTACGTGATGCTGGCTCTCGTGATGTTGATGCGCGGCTTCATCGATGCAGCTATGATGCGAGGCCAGCAAGCCATTGCTTTCCGCAGCGACGGCTATCTGCCCGCAGAGCACTTTGATCAAATCTTCTCGTCCCACGGCACGATCATGATATTTTTCATGGCGATGCCATTCCTGTCTGGCCTTATTAATCACATCATGCCGCAGCAGATAGGAGCGCGGGATGTAGCCTTCCCTTTCATGAACGCGGTTAGCCTTTGGCTTACAGCGGCTGGCGCCGGTCTCGTCCTTATTTCGCTTGTTATCGGTAAGTTCTCAACGGCCGGCTGGACGGGCTATCCGCCGTATTCAGGCATCGAATACAATCCGGGTGTCGGTGTCGACTATTGGCTCTGGGCCGTGCTCATCGCAGGTGTCGGCTCCACGATGAGCGGCATCAACTTTCTGGTGACCATCCTCAAGTGCCGGGCTCCGGGCATGCACCTTTTTCGCATGCCACTTTTCAGCTGGACAGTCTTGGTGACCAGCGTTCTGATGATCTTTGCTTTTCCGGCGCTGACTGTCGCTTGTGGCTTGCTCGCGGTCGACCGAATTTTCGGAACGCATTTTTTTACAAACGCCATGGGCGGCAACATGATGCACTACATCAACCTGTTTTGGTTGTGGGGACATCCTGAGGTCTACATTCTCATTCTGCCTGCCTTCGGCGTTTTTTCCGAAGTTGTCGCCACCTTCAGTCAGAAGCGGTTGTTTGGATATACGTCGCTGGTGTTGGCAACTATGGCAATCGGCCTTTTGTCCTTCACCGTATGGTTGCACCATTTTTTCACGATGGGCCCGAGCGCGGACGTTAATTCGTTTTTCGGCATTATGACAACGATTATCGCCGTTCCAACCGGCGTTAAAGTGTTTGACTGGCTGCTGACGATGTACCAGGGTCGAATCATTTTTAAACCCACAATGCTCTTCACAATCGGTTTCCTGGTGACGTTCGTTATCGGCGGCCTTTCAGGAGTTCTTCTGGCGCTGCCTCCCGTCGATTATGCTATGCATAATACGACTTTTTTGGTAGCGCACTTCCATAACACGATCATTCCGGGCGTTCTGTTCGGTTATTTGGCCGGCTATATGTTCTGGTTTCCGAAAGCGTTCGGCTTCAAGCTGAACGAGACATGGGGTGCGCGTTCTTTCTGGTGCTGGATTATCGGATTTTATTTGGCCTTCATGCCACTCTATGTGCTTGGCTTAATGGGCATGCCCCGACGCATGGAGCATTATGATATTGCGGCGTGGCAACCGCACCTCATTGTTGCTGCGGTTGGTGCCTTTATCATCTTCCTAGGCATTGCATGCCTCGCTATTCAACTTGTGGTCAGCATTAGGGATCGTGCTGATGCACGCGATTTGACAGGTGATCCTTGGAATGGCCGAACGCTCGAGTGGGCAACGTCCTCTCCGCCGGCACCATACAACTTCGCTATCCTGCCGAATGTGCGGAGCGTTGATGCTTTCTGGGACATGAAGCACCGGGGCGTGGCCTATCAGCGGCCCGAACGCTACGTCGACATTGCGTTGCCAAAGAATACTTTCATTCCCGCGACGGTCGGCGGCGCGGCTTTTGTGTTTGGTTTCGCCGTGGTCTGGTACATTTGGTGGCTTGCCGCAGTGGCTTTCACAGTGATCCTTGTCGCCATCATCATTCGCAGCTCCGATGATGAAACGGAGGCCATTCTGCCTGCAATCGAGGTGAAAGCCATTGAGGAGGCGCGATTTCGTGAAATGGAGGCAGCCTCAAAGAACGAAATGGCCAGTGATCCCGGCTTCGCGGGAGAGTCCGTATTGGAGGCGACATCGTGACTGCAGATACTTTGGGCACGGTCGAGATGGCCGCCTTACCGACCTCAGATACTCAAAAATATGAAGATCGAGCCTTTGGTTTCTGGATTTATCTGATGAGTGACGCAATCATTTTTGCGTTGCTATTTGCGACCTATCTGGTGATGCTCGGTAACACTGCGAGAGGTCCAACAGGGCAACAACTCTTCAGTCTCGAACACGCTGCCGCTGAGACAGCGGTCTTGCTGCTGAGCAGCGCGACGTTCGGCTTTGCGTCTGTCGCATTTGCTCAGGCCAGCCGCCCGGGTGTCATCCAATGGCTGAGTGTGACTGCAGTGCTGGGTCTCGGTTTCCTGTTGCTCGAGTATCAGGAATTCAGCGGCATGATCGCTAAAGGTGCCGGGCCTGATAGAAGCGGGTTTCTTTCCGCTTTCTTTGCGTTTGTCGGCACGCACGGTTTGCATGTCAGTGCTGGTATCATCTGGATCCTTGTGATGATCGGCCAGGTTCTGACCAAAGGCCTGACAAGGACCGTGGCCTCTCGTGTCATGCGGCTCGGTCTTTTTTGGCATTTCCTCGATATCATTTGGATCGGGATTTTCTCGGTCGTGTATCTGCCGGGGCTAGTTTGAGCATGGATGCTTCAGGTCTCCCAGTCGAACGGAGCCGCAGACCTTATCTCATTGGTCTGGGTCTGGCCTTTATTCTCACCGCCATTCCATTTGCGCTTGTCGCTGCTGGCACTCTGCCGCGAATAAGCACTTTAGTTATCATCGCCATCCTCGCGATCGTGCAAGTTTTGGTGCATCTCAGGTTCTTTCTCCACATAGGGTTTCGCTCCACGCCGTTTGAGAACCTCGCTGCAATGGTGTTCGCCGGCATACTGATCGTCTTTATGGTCGGGGGGACTCTCTGGATCATGTTTGATCTCCATCATCGGATGATGATGTGAGGAGGAGATCACTACCGATGGAATGGCTGGCCAATGATGCGCTGCCGACGCTGGCACGAATATTCATTGTTTGGATTTTCCCCTTTAGCTTTTTGGACAAGATCATCAATTGGGATAACGCACTCAAGCAAGCTTATTCAGGTTGGCTGCCCGGTGGGCCGGTTCTTCTTGTCCTGGCGATGGTGGTCGAGTTAGTGACGCCAATAATGATCTTGTTCCACTATTACGATGGCATCGCCGCCTTCATTCTTGCAGGATATTGCGTCGTGACCGGCGTCGTTTATCACAATTTTTGGAGTTACTCGCGTTTCTGGTCTCCTGACAGCGAGGGCTATCCGCACGTTTGGGAATTTTTCAAGAATTTTGCCATTGTAGGCGGGTTAATATTTATCATGTACGCGAGCGGGTTCATTCAAGCGACAGAAAGGGAGTTTGAGAGAATAGCGAGTTTGATATGACGGCATCTGTCTGAACTATCGGGCGCGGTTATGTCGAAAGTGGCTCCCCAACTATCCTATTGGCATGTCTGGGCCGACGAGCAAGGCGTGACTCACCAGACACGTTGTGCGCTGTCTGCCTTCCAGTTCGCGAGTGTGGGTGGAAGAGCGGAGCCGCAGTGGAATGATCAACTCCTCTCAGGAATGGCCTGCCTGCAATTCACAGTGCTGCCGGTCGGCTGGAGGGGAGATTGGCACAAGAATCCCGCGCCCCAATGGATTGCCGTGCTGTCCGGACGATGGTTTGTCGAAACGATGGACGGAACACATGTCGAAATGGGACCGGGTGAAGTTTCCTTCGGTGGTGATCAGGACGCGACGCCAGATGCACAAGGTCGAGTAGGGCATCGTTCAGGTACCGTAGGCAATGAGCCTTGTGCGCTCTTAATCGTCCAGCTTGAGGCAAGCACATGGGCTGCCGCGAAGCCTGGGATCTTCAAATAGGAAAGCATCAGTAAAATGGCTGTATTGCGCGTAATCGGGCTCAGCGTCACAGTTGCCGATCTATCGCGTACGGCCGCCTTCTATCGCGACATACTTGAGCTAGAAACTGCACCTGAGCGAGTATTTTCGGACCCCGCCTGGAACAGCCTTCTCGGCCTTGCTAGCGAAACCACCACGCGCGCTGTCGACGTTCTCGTTGGGCGTCAAACGGTTGAACTCAGAAGCTTCGAACCTCCCGGTCAATTATATCCTGCGATACGCGCCTCGAATGATCAATGGTTTCAGCATTTAGCGCTTGTCACCAAGGATATCGAGAATACGTGGGAGCGTCTGAGAAATAGAGGCCTTAAAGATGAAATAACAAAAGGCAGGCCGGTACGGTTGCCACCCAACACGGGGAGGGTCACCGCATTCAAGTTCCGCGATCCGGAAGGGCACCCACTCGAGTTGATCTCCTTTCCACCGGGTGTTGGCGCGGACATTTGGCGGGATGGGCGCGGAGAAGGCATTCTCGGCTGCGATCACACGGCAATCTCCGTAATGGATCTGGATCGGAGTCTCCACTTCTATATCGCCTTGCTTGGGTTCCGGATCACCGATCGTTCGCTAAATCACGGTCCTGAGCAAGATCGGTTGGACGACCTGACGGCATGCGAAGTCGATGTCGTCGCGCTCGAGCCCGCAACAGCTTCAACGCCACACGTCGAGCTCTTGCATTATAGGAAGCCGCGAGGTCAAACCTTGCAATCGGGCATTCAGGCGAATGATGTAGCTTCAGTTCGACAGTATTACGAAGTTGACGATCTTGGCGCTCTTGTCGAGCGTCTTACCTCCCGGCACGAAATTTTTGTTTCTCCGGGCATAGTGAAGTTGAAGGACGGTCGAGCAGCATCTGCGGTCCGCGATCCTGACGGACACATGATTCTGCTGGTGGAGTAACAAGCTACCCTTAACCCAGAAGGGGTTTGATGCAATGCCATTCAAGGTCCAGGTCGGTCCCCCACAGATTTCAATTCACCATGGGCAAACAGTGTTGATCACAGAGCTTGATGGCCAAATCAATTGGCCCAGTGATCGTGGCCTATATTTCAACGACACCCGCGTCCTCAGCAGCTGGAGGATCTACGCCAATGGCGAGCCATGGGAGCTGCTGACGGGCGGTGCCACGACCTATTACACCTCAGAAGTCCATCTTACCAACCGGGCCATCACGACCGAGGACGGTACCATTCCCCCTCACACAACCGGCCTTGTTATAAGCCGATCAATTGAAGGCGGCATGCATGAGGACATCGATATAACCAATAACGGTGCGAAACATGTGCGCTTTCAGCTTGAAATTGCGATGCGTTCAGATTTTGCGGATATTTTTGAGGTCAAATCCGGAAACATCGTCCGTCGTGGTCGCATCACTACGGAATGGCTCGTATCAAAGCAGCAACTGAAGACCACCTACCACAATGCTGATTTCCTGCGGTCCATAACGGTCTCGTTCCGGAACAGCCTGACCAAGGGAGTTCACGCCAACGGCCGCTTGAGTTTCGAGGTTTCTTTGGCCCCGGGTGAAGCCTGGCACGTCTGTCTCACTTATACGCTGGCCGATGGTGATAGCGAGTACGCTGCTCCCCATGAGTGCGTTTTCGACAGTCACAAGTTACAGCATGCTCAAACTCTTGAGGACTGGCTAGAGACTGTTCTGAAGATCAGCGCGAGTAACGATGATTTTTGCCGCCTTTATCGGCAAGCGCTGGAAGACATGGCCGCACTTCGACTTCCAATTGGCAACACCGGCTCAGACCACATGGTCTTCATGCCTGCAGCTGGCTTGCCCTGGTTCGTTGCGCCTTTCGGCCGGGACAGCCTTATCGTGTCGCTACAGAACATACTGATCTATCCTGGATTCGCACGGGGGGCGCTTGAGGTCTTGGGTTCTCTGCAGGCAACAGAGATGGATGATTACCGCGACGCCGAGCCTGGCAAAATACCTCATGAATTGCGTCGTGGCGAGCTCGCGCATTTCAAGCTGATACCGCATACGCCCTATTATGGGACAGCTGATGCAACTCCGCTTTATCTTATTACACTGCATGCTGCGTGGCGGGCCACAGGTGACCGGGAATTTGTCGAGCAAAAGTTGGAAATAGCTGAACGCTGCCTTGCCTGGATTGATCATTACGGCGACCGGGATGGAGACGGCTTTCAGGAGTATCAGACGCGATCTCCCGTCGGCTATGAGAACATGGGGTGGAAGGATGCCGGCGATGCCGTTGTCTACCCGGATGGGTCGCTGGTGAAAGGGCCGAAAGCGCTTTGCGAATTGCAGGGATATGTTTATGACGCTTGGCTACGTATGGCCGAAATTTTTGATGAGTTGGAGAAGCCGGATCGGGCGAAAGAATTGCGGGCAAAGGCCAACAGGTTGTTCGATCAATTCAATGAGAAGTTCTGGGATGACGATCTTGGCTTCTATGCTTACGCGCTCGATGGAGAGAAAAAGAAGGTCCTGACAGTCGCCTCCAACCCAGGGCATTGCCTCTGGTCCGGCATCGTTCCGCCTGATCGGGCGGCCAAGGTCGTCCAAAGGCTGATGGCGCCGGATATGTGGTGCAAGTGGGGTATTCGCACGCTATCGGCCAAAAACCTCGCATTCAATCCCTACAACTACCAGAATGGGTCAATCTGGCCACACGACAACGCCATTATCGCGATGGGCTTCCGAAGGTATGGATTTGATGCCGAAGCATCCCAGGTTGCCCGCGCAATCAGCGAAGCTGGCAGCCACTTCCTCCTCAATCAGCTTCCTGAACTCTACACGAGCTCGGTAGGTCAAGAACCTCTGTTCCCGATTCAGTATCTTGGTGCAAACGTGCCGCAGGCGTGGGCGGCCGGTTCGGTCTTTATGTTGATGCAGACCATGCTCGGGTTTATGCCGGATGCCCCGCGAGGCAAGCTCTACGTCGATCCTGATCTTCCGACATGGTTGCCGGATCTCACGGTAACTGACCTCCGTCTCAATCAGCACAAATTCGACATTCGCTTCTGGCGCGAAGGCGATAAAACGAAATTCGAGGTGTTAAGAGGCGAGAAGAATATGGTCGAATACTGTCCCATAACTGATCAATTCGATCGGCTTAAGACGCAAGGGGTGTAAAGCGCCAGGGTTGCCGGAATGAAGCTTATATCCGCATCGTAATCGGCCGGAGTTTTGCTAGTGACAATGGACAACGCCTTTGGAGCGGTCCATATGGCAGCATTGACCTGGTGGGGAATTCTTCCTGCACCCGCCGCCATGAGCTAAAGCGCAAGAAATAACGGTCGCAAAAATAATCATTGCAGTGAGAATAGTTTTCATTACACGCCTTGTGCCTATGTGCGTCTCAAAGGTTTTGAAGCGGCTATAAATTTCGATCCGCAATATGAAGCGCGCTGATTAAGTGAATCAAGCCGGTGAAGATTGGTCGCAGTCATGTAACGAGTGTGAACAGTGAGGCGCTAGTGGGGCTGAGGTGGACGGCTCAGGCGCGGACTGCCGAACCACTTGAAAGGGGAATGCAGGTCAAGTTCAACACTGTTGGAGAACAATGTGAGCAACAGCCACGAGGTCAAGTGTGGCGGCATTGGTTGCGCGGAGGAGAGGTTTGAATCGCACACCCTTGGGTGTGGGAGGTGGTTGCGGGGGCAGGATTTGAACCTGCGACCTTCAGGTTATGAGCCTGACGAGCTACCGGGCTGCTCCACCCCGCGTCACCAAAGCTTGGACCCGACAACGGGTCTGATGTGAAAAGCCGCCCGAGGGCGGCTTGGATGGCGGGTTATATAGCACGCTTTTCGCGGATGTGAAGAGGCCAGAGCCCTAATGGGGAAAAGTTTTTGGAGAGGTTCCGAAGCCCGCCCAATCTAGCCTCATGCTGACGGCGCGTTGGGTGCAAGAGCGGTAGAAGCGGCTAGCCGTTTGGCGCAACATTGGGAACTGCCGGCCCAAGGTCGGCACGCTTTGCTTGAGCTCAAGGTACGGCGCTGAGGGGAAGCCCCCAAACCTCGTATCGCACCACGCACGCGAGATGGTATGAGAGGGCGAATGCCGGCTCATGGATCTGCAGCTGGATCAGCAGGGTTTCGCCGACGATCACGCATCACCAAGAGGAGGCGCCATGCAACTCAAGGGTAAAGCCGCCATCGTCACCGGATCGACCTCCGGCATCGGGCTCGCCATCGCACACGCCTTCGCCAAGGCGGGGGCCGATGTCATGATGAACGGCCTGGGCGACGAGAACGAGAACGCGGAGCAGATCCGGGCCGTAGCGGCGCATGGCACACGCGTCGTTTTCCACGGCGCCAACATGTTACGGCACAACCAGATCGCGGACATGGTGGCGGAGGCCGAGCGGACGTTTGGCCGCGTCGATATCCTCGTCAACAACGCAGGCATCCAACACGTGGCGCCCATTGAGGAGTTTCCCATCGAGAAGTGGGACGCCATCATTGCTATCAACCTTTCGGCGGCGTTCCACGCCATTCGGGCCGTCGTACCGGGCATGAAGCAGCGGCGCTGGGGACGAATTATCAACATCTGCTCGGCCCATTCGCTGCGCGCATCCGTGAACAAGTGCGCTTACATCGCCGCGAAGCACGGCCTCGCTGGCTTGACCAAAGCGGTCGCGTTGGAGCTGGCGCAGCACGGCGTGACCTCGAATGCGATCTCTCCGGGGTTCGTGTGGACGCCGCTCGTGGAACGGCAGATTCCCGATCTCGCGCGGACACAGGGGATCACCGAGGAGGAGGCACGGAACCAGATCCTCTCCCGTCAACCCACGCGCGAGTTCGTGACCGTGGATCAGGTGGCCGCGCTTGCCACGTTCCTTGCCAGCGATGCCGCGGCCTCGATCACGGGCGCAAACTACTCGATTGATGGGGGGTGGACCGCACAGTGACCACTGTCCGGTCCTGCTTACGGTGCTACTTGCGCGGGGTCACCAGTGCCATGGGTTGAGCCGTTTGAGCGTCTTCCTCCTGGCCTGAGAGTGTCGCGATCACCGCTGCGATTGCAGCCAAGGTGATGGCGAGCGCGATGGCGACTTCGCGTGCTCGATGTCTCAGCCGGTTTATTGCCATTGCGAACCAATGTTTCTGTCGTTGGTTCGGCCAATGGAAACGCATCTTCGGGGACCACGCCAGCCCCAGTTGTGCCGCGCGACAGAAGAACACACGATATGAGCAATTCGGACAGAAGCGCGCATAGCTTGCAGTCAACTCACCAGACAGCAGAGGTGAACAACGTTTCGGCCAGCGTGGTCTGGGCGGCAGGTCAGTCGCGCTTTTGACCAGCGTCTTACCGTGCTTGGTGGGACCAAGGCTTCGCCCCGGCACCAAGGCACTCTCCGCATTCAAGTTAACGATGCTCGAAAACCCATTGCGTTCGAATGGGTGAGACGGTTTGTTGTGCGTCGGGACAGGCGCCCGCTGGTGCGGGCCTTAAACAACGAACGAGGTGGAAATGACTGGGGCGCAGCCGGCTAGCGGCGAGCAAGAAATTCTCTACGAGGTGCGGGACAGGATCGGTTTCGTGACGTTCAACCGGCCGCAGGCCCGCAATGCTCTCACCTTCGGCATGTACGACAGGCTTGCGGAGATCTGCTCCCGAGCGCCCGACGATGGCTCTCTCGCGGCTATCGTGATCACGGGGGCAGGGGAGCGCGCCTTCGCGGCAGGTACGGACATCTCTCTGTTCCGCGACTTCAAGACGCCGGAGCAGGGGATCGCCTATGAGAAGCACGCCGACGAGATCATGACGGCGATTGAAAGCTGCCCCGTGCCGACGATCGCCGCCATCGCAGGCGCGTGCACCGGAGGGGGCGCTGGCATTGCCGCGTGCTGCGATCTCCGTATTGCCACGCGAGACATGAAATTTGGCTTCCCCATCGCGCGGACGCTGGGCAACTGCCTTTCTGCGGCGACCCTCGATCGTTTGGTGCGATTGCTAGGTGAAGGGCGTGTGAAGGATCTGATTTTCACAGCACGTCTGATGGGTGCTGAGGAGGCGTATGCCGCGGGTCTCATTTCCGAGATCGTCGAGGACCACGCGGCCTTGATGAAACGGGCCGAGGAGCTGGCGCGGCAGATCGCTGGGCATGCGCCGCTGACAATGAGAGCGACCAAGGAGCTTCTGCGCCGGTTGCGTCGCCACGGCCCGGGCGTGGATGACAAGGATGTGGTGGCCAAGGTCTACACCAGCGCCGACTTCCGCGAGGGCCTCGACGCTTTCCTTTCAAAACGGCCGCCGCAGTGGACGGGTCGCTGAGGCGCGGGTGCCAGGCGCGCGAATGACGACTGACGGAGGAAACGTATGACGAAAGTTGGGTTCATTGGCCTCGGCAACATGGGCGTTCCGATGGCCGGCAATCTGGTCAAGGCCGGCTACGACGTGACCGGCTATGACCTCCTGCCCGCAAATCTCGAAAAGGCTGCCGCACGCGGCGTGAAGAGCGCCGAAAGTGCCGATGCAGCGGCCAAGGACGCGGATATCGTCATCACGATGCTGCCTGCCGGCAAGGACACCATCGCGGTTTACGAGAAGACAAGCGTGCTGAGCGTGGCAGCGCCTGGAGCCGTGTTTGTCGACTGCTCGACGATCGACGTGGCCTCGGCCCGCCGCGCCCACGAGCTTGCCGCGAAGGCCGGCAAGCTGTCGCTGGATTGTCCTGTCTCTGGAGGCGTTGGCGGGGCCGAGGCGGCGACGTTGACGATGATGGCCGGCGGTAGCCAGGAGGCCTTCGAAAAGGCGCGGCCGGTGCTGGAAAAGATGAGCCGCAAGGTCGTTCATTGCGGCGAGGCCGGAGCCGGGCAGGCCGCCAAGATCTGCAACAATATGATCCTCGGCATCAGCATGATCGGCGTTTGCGAGGCCTTCAATCTCGCCGAGAAGCTGGGGCTGTCCCACCAGGCGCTGTTCGATGTCGCCTCGACCTCCTCGGGGCAGTGCTGGTCGATTACCTCCTACTGTCCGGTGCCCGGCCCCGTGCCGAACTCGCCTGCCAATAACGGCTACAAGCCCGGCTTCGCCGCCGCGTTGATGCTGAAGGACCTGCTGCTCGCCCAGGAAGCCGCCCGTTCGGCTGGCGTAGCAACACCGATGGGGGCAGAAGCCGCGCAGCTCTATCAGTTGTTCGTGGCCACCGGGAACGGCGGTGTCGACTTCTCAGGCATTATCGAGTTCATGCGCGGCAAGACGAGCGCTGGCCAGTCGTAGGTGGAACGCCGTCCGATTTCGCCGGTTTTCGGATGAGGTTGCTCGCCGAGCAGTGGAGCTGCATTCCGGCGGGCCTCAATCCGGAACTCATGCGATGACGGACACAACGGTGAAGAAGATCCACGCGCCCGATTCGCCCAAGGGCGAGATGGGTCAGACGTATCTCGTGTCGGGCAAGCGCGTTTCCATGCGCCTCTGGGAGCAGGAGGAGCCTGGAAGCTGGAAACCCGAGAGCGTGCGCGAGTACGAAACGGTCGGATATGTCATCAATGGCCGGGCGGAGCTCGAGCTGGAGGGGCAAACCGTACGACTTGAGCCCGGTGACTCGTGGCTGGTGCCTGCGGGTGCGCGACACAGCTACAAGATCCTCGAGCCATTCACCGCCATCGAGGCTACGGCGCCGCCTTCCCAGGTACACGGCCGCGATGAGCCTCGCTCGTATGCCGACTGGCCCGAGAGGATCTAACCGCTCCTCGCTTTTAGAAACGAAGGTGAGAGACCGCTTCCTCGGCACGGGTTGAACTCCGCGGCCATACATCGTCGAGCCGCTGCGGAAGTCGCGTGCCACGGCTGGTCGAAAGAATTTCCCGAAATTTCAGATCGATTGGGTCGTTCGCCCGGATATTTGGCGCGAATATCGACTCGGCTTCCTTGGATCCCACCAGCCAGGTAAGCGGTTGAATGAAATTGGCGGCAGCGGTGTTGATGCGCATCAAGGCCGTGTGCCGCGCGCGGGGCGAACTTTGATGACGGAGCGGGCGAAAGGAGCACGGCCATGTACAAGAACATTCTGGTGACCACGGACGGCTCGGAGTGTTCAGAGCGATCAATCGGCCACGCCGTGGAGCTGGCAAAGTTTCTCGGCGCAAAACTCACGGCTGTTACCGTCACGCCGCCGCTCCAATTTTTGACCGTCGAAGGCGTCGTCTATCCCGAGGACCCGGAGCGCTACCAGCAGATGACCGATGCCCAGGCCAAAGCGGCCCTCAACGTCGTGGCGAAGGCTGCAGAGGCTGCCGGCGTGCCTTGCGAGCTCGTCCAAATCGAAAGCCCGCAACCCTACGAAGGCATCATCAAGACGGCCGAGGACAAAGGCTGTGATCTGATCGTCATGGCGTCCCACGGCCGGCGGGGCATATCCGCGCTCCTGCTCGGCAGCGAGACGCAGAAGGTGCTGACCCACAGCAAAATTCCGGTTCTCGTTTTTCGCTGAAACAAACATACGACGGGAACGGCATCCATCTCCCGGCACATCGAATTGCCGTACTCGCGCGTTAGCGGTCACCGACTGTCTGACAGGAGGTGACTGATGACTGAAATCACCCTCTACCACGCCAGTCCGTCCCGGTCGTCGATCGTGCTCTGGATGCTGGAGGAGCTGGGGCAGCCCTACGACGTGCAGCTCATCAACTTGCAAAAGGGCGAGAACCTGTCGCCGCAATATCTGGCGATCAATCCGATGGGCAAAGTGCCGACGATCAAGCACCGCGGCGTCGTGATTTCCGAGGTTTCGGCGATTTGCACTTACCTTGCGGATGAGTTTCCCGAAGCGAAGCTGAACGTGCCCGTCGGCGATCCGAGGCGCGGCCCGTATCTCAGATGGATGTTCTTCGGCCCCAGCGTGATCGAGCCCGCGGTCATAGATGGCAGGTACCCACGGAAGGAAGAGCCGCGCCGAGCGACGCTCGGGTATGGCGATTTCGATACGGTGATGAACGTGCTCGCGCAGGCGACCGGGGCTGCCAATCCTTACCTGTTGGGCGAGCAATTCACGGCGGCGGACGTCGTGATCGGCTCACAGCTCCGATGGGGCATGATGTTCGGGCTCATTCCCCAGCGCCCGGAATTCGTGGCCTATGTCGATCGCCTCAATGCGCGCCCGGCGGCGCAACGCGCCCGGGAGAAGGACGCTGATTATCAGAAGCAGCAGGAAGCCCAGTAAGCCGCAAAATTTCGATCACTCCGCTGATTTGAATTTCCGCTGAACCCTCTCAACGAAGCGGGCAACATTCACGACCACGCGCTGATGCGTGCCATCGCCGATCGGCTCGTGGTCGTCCCGCGCTTCGACGCGGAAAGTTACCAACCGTCCTTCGACGGCGATCACCTCTGCGGTCGCTGTCACATGCAACCCGACGGGCGTCGCCGCGAAATGGCGTACGTCGAGATGGGTGCCGAGACTCTGATAGCCTTCCGGCAGCAGATGTTCGACGGCATCGAGCGCGGCCGCCTCGATCACATTGATCATCACCGGCGTCGCGAGAACCGCCACGCGTCCGGAACCAACGCGCGGCGCCGTGTGCTCGGGGCCAACAATGAGTGTGGCTGTTCCTTTGAGGCCTGGTTTCAGCGCAGTCAGGTCGGTCATGGTTCGGCTCGCGAAGTTCTATCGCGTGCATTTAACCGGACACGCGAGGTCAACCAACTGCGTTTCGCGTTGCAGGACTTGGGAAGCGGGAGAATAGGCCGAACAGCCGCGGAGGGGAGGCTTACCTCATTTTTTCGGCTTCTTGAGCGAGGTGCTCCCACAGCGCTTGCAGAATGGGTAATTGCCCGCGCAAAATCTTCCGCTCGGCTTCTCCCTTGCCGAACCACCCGGCGCGGTCGACTTCCGGAAAATCCTGCATCCGGCCGGAGCGCGGGGGCCATTCCATGGTGAACGTGATGCTGCGTACAGCAGTGGCGTCCAGATCCCCTTCCATCGCGAATGCTGTCACGAGCTTGCCGCCCGGCTGGCGAACGGTGCCGAGAGGAATGACGTCACCTTCAAGGCGCGTGCCCGTTTCCTCTTCAAATTCGCGGCGGGCGGCGGCAAGCGGTTCCTCGTCGTCCGTGTACTCGCCTTTCGGAATGGACCAGGCGCCATCGTCCTTTTTCGCCCAATAGGGGCCGCCGGGGTGGACAAGGAGAACCTCGGGCTGGCCGTTTTTCAGCCGATAAAGAAGGAGGCCAGCGCTACGTTTTGCCATGAGTATGAATTGCCTTAAGTCAATGTCTAAAACGTAATGCCCTTGTCCGCGAGCTCCTTCAACGCCTTGTCGCTCTTCTTGAGATCGAGGCCCATGGCGCTCAGGACCTGCGGGGCTTTGGTGAACTGAATATCACTGTACTCGACGACCTGCACGCGGTTCCCCCAGGGATCGAGAAAGTCGAGAAACCGCCCGGGCAGGACCTTCGCGCCGGCGGCTTCGGCGAGCTGCCGCACGGCCGCGCGGTCATCCACGACAAGGCCGAAGTGCCGCTCCCTGTCGCTCGAGGGCGCCGGAGTTTCCATAAGCGCGATGAACTGATCGCCCATGTCGATGAAGGCGCTTCCGTTCTCGCGTCCGCGGAGCTTGAAGGTGAAGATGCTGCCATAGAAGGCAAGCGCCTCGTCGATGCTGCCCACCTCGAGCGCGACATGATTGATGCCCACGAGGTTGGGTTTGGTCAGTTGGGGCGTCGTGGTGTTGGTCATGGGGTGGCTCCGTTCGTTCTCTCGTATCGTCCCGACTTCATAACGCGCTCAGGCTGGCTTCCGGTGCGCTGGAGCAACCGCACAGCGCGGGACGCTGTAGGTGTGTTTGCGGATGTGGAGCGGGAGTGTGGAGGGTTAAGCAGAATGCGAAAGTAGGTTAGTGGCGATTGGAATATGTGAAGCAGCCTGGAAATTGCATGACCAAACTGCTCGCAGCGAACAATCTAGATGCTAGCCTCTGCCGTTTTGCCTTCGCGACCTAACGGTGATGAGGTCGCCGTTATGAATTATCTTCCGAGAATTTTTTGCGCTTCGCCGAACCGTGACCTTGGTGCTCTGATAACGGATGAGTTATATCAATTATAATTTCCCCTGTTTCTTTATCGACAATCCGCTCAAAGTACCGGTCGCCAAACCGATCAATAACGCGATGTAGAAATGTCCAGCGCCTCTCTTTGCGCCAATAACTATCCCCACTAATTATCTCCAATAACCACCGTCTTCGGGATCTCACTCTGTCATGCTTTGAATGGCGGCAATCGTGGCTTTCAGCCGAGACAAGGCTTTGTAAATGGACACTAAAGTTTCTCGAATAACTTCCGCAATTCGGGCATGGTGCACGTCCTTCCTCGTTGTGCGAGGCCGTCCCGCTGAGGTGCTGACCGCAATTCTTGCAATGCTCGAGAAATATTGTGTTTGCTATCCCTATGCCGGAGTGCACGTATACCTAATTTGGCGGCATATTATTGCGTCTGTTACGCGTACGCGTGCACGAATTATAGGTGCGCTCACCGCCCCCGCAGTCTCTCCGCCATCAACCTAACCGCCGCCTCCCTCGCAGACGCACTTCCCTCCAGCACCGCATCCGCAAGCCTGTCGATCTCTTCCGTGTCAGCCTGCCGAATTTGTTCGGCGATGAGATCTGCGGCGGCGCGGGCGATAAGGTAGCGGGCGCGCATCCGGCGCCGGGTCTGCGGGCCGGCCGCAAGGCGACGTTCGCCAACCTTTTCGATCGCTTCGGCAAGAGCGGCGACGCCGTCTCCGGTCAGCGCGGTGGTCTTGAGCACCGGCGTCGTGGCGCGCTCTCCGGTCCGCATGCGCAGCGCGGCCTTGAGCTGATGGTAGGTGCGCTCGGCGCCCTCCCGGTCCGCCTTGTTAACCACGAGGATGTCGCCGATCTCGAGCAGGCCGGACTTCATGGCCTGAATTTCGTCGCCGAGCCCCGGCGCGGAGATCACCACGCGCACATCCGTAACCTCGGCGATATCCATTTCGGACTGCCCCGTGCCCACGGTCTCGATGACGATGCGGTCGAAGCTGGCGGCGTCGAGCACGTCGATCATCCGCACCGCCGCTGGCGTCAGCCCGCCCAGGTGGCCGCGCGATGCCAGCGAGCGGACGAACACGCCTTCATTGTCGAGCGTCGAGGTCATGCGCAGGCGGTCGCCCAGGATCGCGCCGCCCGAGATGGGGCTCGTGGGGTCCACGGCGATGACGCCAGCGGTCTTGCCCTGCCGCCGAAGCTCCCGCAGGTAGGCGTCGACCAAGGTCGACTTGCCGGCGCCGGGCGGGCCTGTGAAGCCCACCACAAGGGCGCGTCCGAGACCTTTCTGCAGTGCGCGCAGCAGCGCGGCCGAGAGCGGGGATTGGCGCTCCGCTTCGGTCAACGCGCGAGCAATGGCCCGCCGCTCGCCGGCGCGGACGCGCGCCGCAAGCTCCTCGGCCTCACGGGCGAGATCGGCGGGCGAGCGTTCGTCGGAAGGGAGCCGCGCTTCGGTCATGGCTAGTACCAGACGCCGGGCCACCTGAGGCGCGGAACAAGCCGCATTGGGTCCCAAGGCGACAGGAAATCCATGGGCTCTTCCTCGTAGACAATGATCGGCGTCTCGGGCCGGGGCGCCAGCTCCCGCAGCCGGGCAATGCGATCCTCCGTGCGCGGGTGGGAGCGAAGGAGCGACGGTTGCGGGACACGCCGGCCGGGGATCGGGAACATGAGGTCTTCCCAGAAGCGGCCCGTGTAGCGCTCGAGCTTTGCCAGCGCCGAGATGAGGCCATCCGGATCGCCCGTCAGCATCGCGCCCTCGAGGTCGGCGTCATACTCGCGGGCGCGCGAGAGGCCGAGCTGGAGGAGGCTCGATACTAGGGGAGCCAGATACAACACGAGGATGGCCCACCAGGACACGAAGATCACGCCGGCCAGCATGCCCACGAAGTTGAACATGGCCAGCATCATCGCCAGCGTTGAAAGCGCCTGCGTAAAGCGGCTCATGGCATCGGCGAGGCCCATCACCCAGAGATCGTTGTTGCGGATGTGGCTCACCTCGTGGGCGAGGACGCCCGCAAGCTCCCGCAGGTTGAGCGTCCGTAGCAGACCCGCCGTCACGGCAATGCTGGCGTTGTCGGGCGTGCCAGTCGCGAAGGCATTGAGCGTGGCGCTGGGAATGACGTAAAGGCGCGGGCGCCTGGGGAGGCCGGCGCGTTCAGCCAGGATGTCGAGCACGCGGCCGACACGACCTGCATGCCGCGGATGGACCTCCTGCGCCCGATACATGCGCATGATGGCCTCGGGCGGCAGCCTGGGCGCAAAGAGGATGAGCAGCGCGACGGCGAGGAGCGCCCAGAACAAGCCTTCCCAACCCCAGATGAGCACGGCGGACAGGCCGAGGACACCGCCGATACCCAGTAGCAACAGGGCGGAATGAAGCCTGTTGCGCAGCTTGTGTTCGCGTCGGGCCCTTTCGTCGAGCAGGGGGTACAAGAGACTGCAGGTCCTTGTCAGCTACGGCGATTCGATCGCCTTCCAACGTAAGTCATTCCGCTCAACGGCGCACGGGCGACACGTGCTCGCAACAGACGCGCCACCCCGCTCACATGCGCGAGATCAAAGCGGCGTCGCTCTTGGTCTGAGTCCTGGAGCTCACTTCCTTGAGGATCGTCGGCACGACATCCTCGACACGGTCGACCACGGTGCAGCGGACGTCGAGATTCTTCCGGATGAAAGCGTCCTTCCGCATGTGATCGAGAAGGTTCAAGAAGGGTGTCCAGAACCCGTCAATGTTGGCGATGATGACCGGCTTCTCGTGCTGGCCGAGCTGCGACCAGGTCAGTTGTTCGACGAGTTCCTCAAGCGTGCCGATGCCGCCCGGCAGTGCGACGAACGCATCCGACTTCTGGAACATGAGCATCTTGCGCTGGTGCATGTCCTCCGTGACGACCAGCTCGTCGACGTCGCGCAGCATATGCTCACGTTCCGTGAGGAAGGCGGGGATGATGCCAGTGACGCGCCCTCCGGCCGCAAGCGTGGCGCGGGCGATTTCGCCCATCAGACCCAGGCTGCCGCCGCCGTACACGAGGCCAATGCCGGCCTCCGCGAGCGAGCGTCCCAGAACGCGAGCGGCTTCGGCATAAGTGGGCTTGGCGCCCACGCCAGATCCACAATAGACGCAAATGTTCCGGATTCCGCCCGAAGGGCTCCGATCTGCAACTTTCTGCATTTGTTCTTGCCCGTTAGTTTTTATCGTTTCCTCACCCTCTGCTGTTCGCCGCACCCCGTTAGATATCGTGAACGGAATCCTGTTTGATAAGCCCAGAGCCGGTCCGAAATGAGGCGCGTCAATCGCGGTGAAAGGAAGGTGGGATTGGCTCTCGCGCTCCGACGGCCGGTCGGCATGCGTCGGTGGCGGATTTGCCGGCGGACCTGAGCCGGGGTATGACAGCAACGCACTGACACAGGTGGTTCCGGGCGGCGCCCGGGGTCGCGCAGAGCCGACCGATGACCATATGTGGGGAGGGTGGCGCTCAGCTCCCGATCAGGTTTCTGCGCCAAATCGCTAACGTTCAGCTCGCCTGAAGGCTGGTCGCTTGTCGGCAGCGCCGATGTTCGGCTGCCAGGGAGCTGCTTGGGTGAAAGGTTGGAGAATGGCAAGCCAGCAGGCCATCAAGGCAGCACAAAAGGCGAAGCCGGCGAGCGAAATGCCAGGGGTCGGCCGCGCGGACCACTGGGCGGTGCTGCGCGGGCTGCTGCCGTACGTGTGGCCCGAAGGGCGCCCGGATCTCCGGTTGCGCGTCGTGCTGGCGTTCTTCGTGCTGGTGATCGCGAAGGTCGTCACGGTTGCGACGCCGGTTTTCTTCAAACAGGCCACGGATCTGCTGGCGGGCGCCGCGGGCGAAGAGGGTCTGAGTGCAGGGGAAGGCATTGGTCTTGCCGCGGTGGGCCTGATCCTCGCCTATGGCACTGGTCGCGTCTTGATGATGGTGCTGAACCAGATTCGGGACGTGTTTTTCACGAAGGTGGGCCAGCATGCCGTCCGGGAACTGAACAATCGCACGTTCAGGCATCTGCACCGATTGTCGCTGCGCTTCCATCTGGAACGGCGGACGGGCGGGTTGAGCCGCGTGATCGAGCGCGCCACGCGCGCCATCGAACTCATAATCCGCATGGGCATCCTGAACGTGGTGCCGACGGCGCTCGAGCTGCTGCTGATCTGCGGAATTCTGCTCTACTACTTCGATTTCCTTTACGTCGTGATCGTGCTGGTCACGGTCGCGGTCTACATGTGGTTCACCTTCGCGGCCAGCGAGTGGCGCATCTCCATTCGCCGCGAGATGAACGAAAGTGACACCGAGGCCAACACGAAGGCGATCGACAGTCTTCTGAATTTCGAGACGGTCAAATACTTCGGCAACGAGGAGCTCGAGGCCAGGCGGTTCGACGCCTCCATGGCGCGCTACGAGCAGGCGGCAATCCGGACCTACTACTCCCTCGGCGTGCTGAACTCGGGCCAGGCGCTGATCTTCACCATCGGCATGACGGCCGCAATGCTGCTGACGGCCCGCGGGATCATGACGGGGCAAAACACCATCGGCGATTTCGTGATGGTCAATGCCATCCTGATCCAGCTCTACATGCCGCTCAACTTCATGGGCATGGTGTATCGCGAGATCAAACAGGGGCTGGTCGATCTCGAAACCATGTTCGCGCTGCTCGACGAAAAACCCGAGATCGTGGACAAGCCCGGTGCCAAGCCGTTGCGCGTGGAAAAGGGAACAATCCGCTTCGAGAACGTGTGTTTTTCGTATGATCCCGATAGGCCAATCCTGAAAGACGTCTCGTTCGAAGTGCCGGCCGGGCATATGGTGGCGATCGTCGGGCCGTCGGGTGCCGGCAAGTCGACAATCGGACGAATTCTGTTCCGCTTCTACGACATCTCTTCCGGGCGCGTTACGATCGACGGACAGGATATCCGCGATGTCACACAAGAGAGCCTGCGGGCTGCCATCGGCGTGGTGCCGCAGGACACGGTGCTGTTCAACGACACGATCTTTTACAACATCAAGTACGGCCGTCCCGACGCGACCGATGAAGAGGTCTACGAAGCAGCGCGGCTTGCTCAAATCGACGACTTCATCCGTCAGTTGCCGGTCGGTTATCGGACGATGGTTGGCGAGCGCGGCCTCAAGCTGTCAGGCGGTGAGAAGCAGCGCGTCGCAATCGCCCGCACGATTTTGAAACGGCCGCCAATTCTGCTTCTCGACGAAGCAACGAGCGCGCTCGACAGCCATACGGAAAAGGAGATCCAGGACGCCCTTGATCGCGTCTCACGTGGGCGGACGACTCTTGTCATCGCGCACCGTCTGTCGACCATCGTTCATGCCGACAACATCTTGGTGCTCGAGAAAGGTCGATTGGTGGAGCAGGGCACGCACGCGCAGCTCCTAGCGAAAGGTGGCCTTTACGCCAGCATGTGGAATCGCCAGCTGCGGGCAGAAAAGGCGCGCGAGGAGCTTGCGCGGTCGCTGGAGGAGGCGGAGCTGGGCTCAACATCAGAGCCGGCCGTCTGACGGCCGGCTCTCCCAATCGTTCAGAATGCTCTGGTCGAGCTCACTTGGGCTCTTCAAACAGCGCGCGGTGGATCAGTCCGCCGACAACGCCGCCGACCAAGGGCACCAGCCAGAAGACCCACAGCTGTTGGATCGCCCAGCCACCCTGGAAAAGAGCCGTGCCGGTGCTACGCGCCGGGTTTACTGACGTATTGGTCACCGGGATGCTGATCAGATGGATGAGTGTTAGCGCCAAACCAATGGCCAATGGCGCAAATCCGGTGGGGGCGAGTTTGTGCGTCGTGCCTGCGATGATGAGGATGAAGAACGCGGTGAGCACGAACTCCACGAGAATTGCTGATTGCAGCGAATAACTGCCCGGCGAATGCTCGCCATAACCATTGGAGGCGAACCCGCTGGCAGCGGCATCAAATCCGGGTTTTCCGCTGGCAATCAGATAAAGCACGCCGCCGGCGATAATGGCGCCGACCACCTGGGCGATGATGTAGGGCACCAAGTCTTTCGCCGGAAAGCGTCCGGCCGCGGTGAGACCCAGCGTGACTGCAGGATTGAAATGCCCGCCTGAGATATGGCCGACGGCATAAGCCATCGTCAGCACGGTAAGGCCGAACGCGAACGCCACGCCTACAAAACCGATACCGAGTTCTGGAAAGGCCGCTGCTAGAACGGCGCTTCCACAACCGCCGAAAACCAACCAGAAAGTACCGAAGATTTCGGCCACCAGCGGCTTCCCATTCATGATTGTTTCCTTGCGTTGGATTCAACTAACAGGAGAAGTGTCAGGCTGATTCTTTTGATCGACGCAAGGACAATCCAAGGGGCGGGGCGGCTTTAATTGATTTGAAAATTAAGCCAACGTTAATGACCGGAAATCGCTGAAAGAAGAAACCTGGGCGAACGGCGCTCGATTTTCGATTTTGATTTGCACTTGCTTGGCAAGCATTTTCATGTGGGCAATCAAAATCATGGTTCGCATCGCGCAAATCGGAAATTCTGACAAATGAATGTCTATTGCGCGACAAATTCTTTGCGAGTGTAGCCCTGGAGATAGAGTAGAGCCGTAAGATCGCCGTGCCGGATCGATACCTTTGCCTCCGCGGCCACAATGGGCTTGGCGCGGAAGGCTACTCCGAGGCCGGCGGAGCGGATCATATCGAGGTCGTTGGCGCCATCTCCCACAGCAAGCGTTTCTTCCGGCTGCAGGTTCAACTCACGACGCAGGCGTTCCAACGCGGCGAGTTTGGCTTCACGGCCGAGAATGGGCGGGGAGACGGTTCCGGCCAAATGCCCATCGACGATGTCGAGCGTGTTGGCCTGATGCGTGTGGAAGCCGAGGCGCGCCGCGATGCGCTCGGTGAAGAACGTGAATCCGCCGGAAACCAGCGCACAATAAGCGCCATTCGCCCGCATCGTGGCGACCAGCTCGCGCGCGCCCGGGACCAGGGTGATACGGTCGTAAAGCTTCTCCAGAACGTCGGCATCGAGGCCTTTCAGCAGCCCGACACGCTCTTTGAGGGCTTCCTCGAACGCTATCTCGCCGCGCATGGCACGTGCCGTGATCTCCGATATGCGGTCTCGGAGCCCTATATGATCAGCAAGCTCATCAAGGCATTCCTGCTCGATGATGGTCGACTCCATGTCGGCGACGAGCAGCTTCTTGCGCCGTGAGGCGTCGTCCGACACCACGTTGACGTCGACGGGAAGATTGGCGAGAGCCTCAGCGACGGTTGCGCGGACCTGGTCAGCATCCGGGGGCTCCGAGACTGAAAACTGAACCTGCCAGGCCTCATGCTCGGAGAGCCAGAGCGTTTCGCCGCGTGTCGACTCGGATAGGGCTGCGAGCGCCCGGTCCACGATTTCTGCCGTTAGCGCTGGAGCCGCGGGAGAGCTAGTTAGGACAAGTGCGTAAGTTTTCATCTACTTAGGCCGATTAGGGGAGTGGCAGGTTCGACCTGCGAGCTGATGGATATGGATAACCGCCGGCCCTGCCGGGCCATCCTTATCGCTGGGCCGACCGCGAGCGGCAAGTCCGCATTCGCGCTGGCGCTTGCCGAACGGCTGGGCGGTGCCGTGATCAACACCGACAGCATGCAGGTCTACCGCGAGCTGCGGATCCTGACAGCCCGGCCGATGCCGGAGGATGAAGCGCGCGCTCCGCACTTGCTCTACGGCTTTGTCCCGGCTCGCGAAGGCTATTCGGCAGGCCGTTACATCGAGGATGCCGCGCGGGCCATTGCCCAGGCGGAAGAGCAGGGGCGCCTGCCGATTTTCGTCGGAGGCACGGGGCTCTACTTCAAGGCGCTGCTTGAAGGGCTGTCGCCGATACCTCCCATTCCCACCGAAATACGAGCGCACTGGCGTGCAGAGGCTAAACGGATTGGGGCAGAGGCCCTGCATGAGGTCTTGCGCCAGCGCGATGCCGAAATGGCGGCGCGGCTCAGGCCAAGCGACCCGCAGCGGATTGTCCGCGCTCTTGAGGTCTTGGACGCGACTGGCCGGTCGCTCGCCGAGTGGCAAAGCTTGCCAGGGCAGGGCGTGCTCCGCGAAGAGGAGACCATCCGCCTCGTCCTACTCCCCGATCGCGCCGAGCTCTATCGGCGTTGCGAAGCCCGCTTCGACGCGATGCTACAGAACGGCGCGCTCGAAGAGGTCGCCCATCTCAGGGATCTGCAACTCGACCCGGATCTGCCGGTCATGACGGCCCACGGCGTGCCGCATCTCATGGCGGCCTTGGCCGGAGAGATCAGCCTTGAAGAAGCGGCTGCCCGCGCGAGGGCCGACACGCGGCACTATGCCAAACGGCAGTTCACCTGGATTCGGCGCAATATGCAGTCTTGGATACAGGTTTCGACGCAAGAAATGAAAAATATCATCGATAAAATAGCAATATTAGTGAACAGATGAGAATTGACCCTAAGCGTGCGCATCGCTAGGGTGCGTGCGCTGGCATTTGGGGCTCATCGTTTTCCCTTCGCCCGCTCTTTCTCGAAATCGCTAAGCTGGGAGATTGGATCGTCATGCCACGCCCGATGACGGGCGCCGAAATGGTCATCACGGCGCTACAAGACCAAGGGGTTGAGTATATCTTCGGGTACCCGGGCGGCGCCGTACTTCCCATTTACGACGAGATTTTCCAGCAGGATAAGGTCCAGCATATCCTTGTCCGCCAGGAAGGCGGGGCCGTGCACGCGGCGGAAGGTTACGCGCGCTCGACGGGTCGTGTGGGCGTGGTGCTGGTGACATCTGGTCCTGGCGCGACCAACGCTGTCACGGGTCTCACTGACGCGCTGATGGACTCCATTCCCATCGTCTGCATCACCGGGCAGGTGCCGACCCATCTCATTGGCTCCGACGCCTTCCAGGAATGCGATACGGTCGGTATCACGCGCTCGTGCACCAAGCACAATTATCTGGTGAAGGACGTCAACGATCTTGCCCGTATTCTGCACGAGGCGTTCTACGTGGCGCGGTCGGGGCGGCCCGGTCCGGTGGTCATCGACATCCCGAAGGACGTCCAGTTCGCGACCGGCAACTACATCGGGCCGTCGAATATCGCCCACAAGACCTACAAGCCGAAGCTCAAGCCGGACCTCGGGGCCGTGCGCGAAGCCGTCGAACTGATGGCTTCTGCGAAGAAGCCCATCTTCTACACGGGCGGCGGTGTGATCAATTCAGGTCCAAAGGCGAGCCAGCTGCTGCGTGAGCTCGTGCGGCTCACGGGCTTCCCGATCACCTCGACGCTGATGGGGCTTGGCGCGTATCCGGGCTCCGACAAGCAGTGGCTCGGCATGCTCGGCATGCACGGGACCTACGAGGCCAACATGGCGATGCACGATTGCGACGTGATGATCGCCATTGGCGCACGCTTCGACGACCGCATCACCGGCCGGATCGATGGCTTCTCGCCCAATTCGAAGAAGATCCACATCGACATCGACCCGTCGTCGATCAACAAGAACGTGCACGCCCACGTGCCGATCATTGGCGACGTGACCTACGTGCTCGAGGAAATGCTGGCGGTGTGGAAGTCACGCGCGCCGCAGCTCGACAAGGCCGCGCTCAAGGCGTGGTGGAAGCAGATCGACCAATGGCGCGCTCGGAAGTCGTTGAGCTACAAGCAGTCTAACGACGTGATCATGCCCCAGTACGCCATTGAGCGGCTCTATGAGCTGACCAAGGATCGCGACGTGTACATCTCGACCGAGGTCGGCCAGCATCAGATGTGGGCGGCGCAGTTCTACAAGTTCGAAGAGCCGAACCGCTGGATGACCTCGGGCGGCCTCGGCACCATGGGCTACGGCCTGCCGGCGGCCATCGGCGCGCAGATTGCCCATCCGGAATCGCTGGTCATCGACATCGCTGGCGATGCCTCGATCCTGATGAACATCCAGGAGCTGTCCACGGCCATTCAGTATCGCCTGCCCGTGAAGGTGTTCATCCTGAACAACCAGTACATGGGCATGGTGCGCCAGTGGCAGCAGCTGCTGCACGGTAACCGGCTCTCCCATAGCTACACCGAGGCGCTGCCGGATTTCGTCAAGCTGGCCGAGGCCTATGGCGCCGTTGGCATCCGCTGCGAAAAGCCCGCGGACCTCGACGATGCCATCATGGAGATGATCAACACGCCGAAGCCGGTGCTGTTGGATTGCCGTGTGGCCGCGCTCGCCAATTGCTTCCCGATGATCCCCTCCGGCAAGGCTCACAACGAGATGCTGCTCGGCGAGGAGGTGTCCGACGAGGAGATCAGCTCGGCGATCGGCGACGAAGGGAAGGTGCTGGTGTAAGGCTGATCAGCTCAATCGCATTAGGGGGCGATTGAGCTGTCGTCAGGCGAAACCGCGGGATTTCCCGCGAAGTCGCGCAAGCTCCCACACTCGGCTGGATCAACTTGCCGCCACGGGTAACGAGATGTCGTAGCCACAGGCAGCCGGTGGCATCGCGCAAAGGGCCGCTCCATGCACCTCTTCATCGCAAACAAACTTTACTCGTCCTGGTCGCTTCGGCCGTGGATGGTGATGCGCGCGTTCGACATTCCATTCGAGGAGACGGTGATCCCGCTTTATCAGCCGGACACCAAGGAGCGCGTCCGGAAGGTTTCCCCGAGCGGGAAGGTGCCGTGCTTGACGGATGGCGATGTGAAGGTGTGGGAGAGCCTCGCGATCATCGAGTACCTCGGGGAAAAATTTCCCGAAAAAGCGATTTGGCCCAGGGATCCGAAAGCGCGGGCCCACGCGCGCGCCGCAGCCAACGAAATGCACGCGGGCTTTCAGGCTCTTCGCAGCGCCTGTCCGATGAACCTCGGCAAGCGATTCGCGCGGAAAGATCGCGGCGCTGCGATGGAAGCTGATGTGGCGCGCATAACCTCTTTATGGAGAGAAGCGAGGCAGTTGTTCGGTAGTGGCGGTCCCTTCCTGTACGGCGCATTTTCGGCCGCCGACGCCATGTTCGCACCCGTCGCCACGCGCTTTGACACCTACCAGATCGAGGTTGAGCCGGACATCCGGGCCTACATGGACGCCATTTTCTTGCACCCGGCTTTCATTGCCTGGCGCGAAGCGGCCCTTGAGGAGCCTTGGGTGATCAGCCCGTACGATGAGGGTGAAACGCCCGTCGAAGTTTTTCATCGCCCGCAGAAGTGAGTGCTGCAGGCCGGACAGGACTTGAGAACCATGCCCCAGACGCAGAAACAGTCCCATTATCCCGATCCCACCAAGAAGGAAGAGATCGTTTCGCGCACGCTTTCGGTCATCGTCGACAACGAGCCGGGCGTCCTCTCCCGCATTGCCGGGTTGTTTTCGGGGCGTGGTTACAACATCGACTCGTTGACGGTGACCGAGACCGAGCATGAAAGCCACGTATCGCGCTTTACGATCGTCACCAAGGGCACGCCGGCGGTTATCGAGCAGATCAAGCATCAGCTTGAGCGCATGGTGCCGGTGCATCGGGTCACGGACCTAACCCTCGCCGGCGACCCGCTCGAGCGCGAGCTCGCTTTGATCAAGGTTGCCGGAAAAGGGGAAAAACGGATTGAGGCTCTGCGCCTTGCTGAAATTTTCCGAGCTTCTGTTATTGATGCGTCGACGGAGCACTTCGTTTTCGAGATTACGGGCCGCACGAGTAAAATCGAGCAGTTCATCCAGATCATGACCGAGCTGGGTCTCGTCGAAGTTTCGCGCACCGGTATCGCGGCAATGGCGCGGGGGCCCGCGGCGCTGTAGAAATTCTGCCGCTTCGAACGACACGGGTCGAGTCTTAGGCCCGCCGGGGAGGCGTGCAGAATGTGGAGCTACCGAAGCCGGCTGGAGCGCGATCTCGCGCGTTGGCGCCAGCGGGGATGGATCAGTGATAGCGGCTTCGAGGAGATCCGCAGGGATCTCGACGCCCGCAGCGGCGGCATTAGTCTATCCTCAACTCTCGCTGTCTTAGGCGCTGTACTGATAGGTTTCGCCGGCGGCCACGTCGACGGTAGCGCCAGCGGCCCGGAGCTTGTCCCGCGGGGTCATCAACTCGGATTGCTCTACGCCATCCGTGGCGATGATGAGCACTTTGGCGTCCTTGATTTCCATGACGCTTCTCCCTGCGTTTTGGTGACTTCATGCGTGCCAACGCAGGCAATGCCCAGCAGTTGCCAGGACAAGATTACGCAACCCGGCGCGGTGAGGTGGCCTCTTGAGAATTGCGAAAACGATCAGCGACGGCTGAGGCCTACGCGGATCGCACGAAGCCCCGAGGCGTGGGTGTTGATCGCAACGCTTTGTCGGGACTTCGACACATTGACGTGCATCGTCCCAGGGATGGTTCCGGACAGCCGCAAGGAGATGCGGTTATCGCTTGCTTGCCCGGATGCCGTGCCACTCGCGTTGAAGCTCCGCTCCTCCCACGCACCCGCTACCCGGCCGTTATTGTAATTGAGCCGTCCACGAACCTCGATCCTGTTGGAAGGGCTGGCGCAACGAATGGCCAGACCCAGCGTGTTGCCTCCGCCGCTCGTTGTGTAATAGGCGGTACAGCGCAGGCGCTCGGATTGGCCGTTTTCGAACTCAATGCGCCCGCTGCCCGACCATGTACCGTGGAGCAGGGTGAACGGGCTCGCCGCCTCAGCAGCCCCTCCGAAGAGGAACGCTGCTAGTCCAGCCGCAGCCGCTACGTAAGAGTGCCGCTTCAAGCATTCGGTCCGCATCTTGCAAGCCTCCTGGAGTGAAGAGAACGCCGACGCGAACGTTCGATCCGCGGACTGCGTTCCTGTCCCGCCGCAAAACGAACGCGTCAGGGATAAGGCACTTACTTACGAAAAGTGGGCTGCGGGCAGAGACCATTTACTATTCCGGCCAATCGGGGCGGCGACTAGCTCGCGCGATTACGTTTCGACAAAGAAAGCCCCACCCCGATCAAAATGGCAGCGGGTACAACAGCAATGAGCGCATAAAGGATAACGTGATTCCGAACGGCGGCGTCATAAACGGACCGAACGGACGGATCGTTGGCCGGCATATCAAGCGGAAAGACGGGCCATGTCCAGCCAGCGATATAGGCAACCCCTGCAAGCCAGAGGCAGGCGATTATGATCAGGGTGGTGCGTGCGTTCATGAAATCAGACCGTTCTTGCCGTCGACAGCCTTAGGGGATCGCAACGACTTTTCGTAAGAAGCGATGAGCTCGAAAAAGGCGCGCGTCCGTTCGCTATCGTGATACTCGTCGAACCTGACGATCTTCTTATCCTTTACACGCCAGACGTGGCGCAACCGGCCGCTGTAGGTCAGACCGGTTTTCTTATGCCGATACTGAAACGCGATCTGCCCTCTGATCAGGTCGCCTGATGGGGCAATCCTCACCGGCCGGTATTCGAGAACTTCGAAGTCTTCCAAAAGTTTGACGAGCAGGCGCCTGAACGCTGCCTTGCCATGAACTGTCCCGGCGAAGGGGACATGTTCCGGCGACATGTGATTGGTGAACACGATGTCGTCGGCGAGGCAATTCAAAAAACCATCGACGTCCCCTGCAGCCCAGCATGCATACGCAGCTTCGAGGACTAACGGCAAACTCACTCGCATCAGTTCCCTCCCAACCGCGCGAGTGAGCATAAGCCGTCCGCATGCGTCGTTCTACTGTCCTGGCCGACCAGTCTTTCTTGGTCGCCTGCGACCGCGCTTGCGCTCCGTTTCGTCGGGCACGTCTATGACTTTGCTGGGCTTGGGGAGAGGCAATCCGCGCTCCGCATGGGGGCCCATTTCGTCGAGAGTTGGCTTGTGCGGGCCTCGGATCGCCTCGCCAAAAGCGCCAGCGCGCACGCGAGGATCCACCTTTGGGCCGCGGGCCGGGATAGGCCGATCCGTTCCTGGCCCCATGTCGTCGAGCGAGGGCTTGTGAGGCCGCGACGTAGACTGCGCGAAGGTCGGCTGCACGGGGTCATACTCCCGCGAAATCCGTGATCCGGACGCGCTGCCTTTGTCTTTCGCTGCGCGGCCGTTCTTGCGGTCTCCTTCGGCGTTCCCGATGCGCGCCTCAAGCTCCGATTGGCGCGCCAGGGGATCATCGGCAATGGCGAGCTCCATCTCGCGCAGCCGCTTGATCTCGTCGCGCAGTCGTGCCGCTTCCTCGAATTCGAGATTAGCTGCGGCTTCACGCATACGCTTCTCGAGGTCCGCGATGACGGCCTCCAGATTGTGCCCAACGTAGGTCTGGGCCTCCTCGGCGAGCCCAAGGTCGACGGTTACGTGATCGCGCTCATAGATGGAGGCCATCACGTCGGCAATATTCTTCCGCACGCTCTCAGGCGTGATGCCGTTGGCTTCGTTCCATGCCTTCTGCTTCTCGCGGCGCCGGTTGGTCTCGGCGATGGCGCGCTCCAGGGAGCCCGTCATCTGGTCGGCGTAAAGGATCACGCGGCCGTCCACGTTTCGCGCTGCGCGGCCGATGGTCTGGATGAGGGAGGTCTCGGACCGCAGGAACCCTTCCTTATCTGCATCCAAAATCGCCACCAGCGCGCACTCGGGAATATCGAGTCCCTCGCGCAGCAGGTTGATGCCGACGAGAACATCGAACGCGCCAAGTCTCAGATCGCGAATGATCTCGATGCGCTCCAGGGTATCGATATCCGAGTGCATGTACCGCACGCGGATGCCTTGCTCGTGCAGGTACTCCGTCAGGTCCTCCGCCATCCGCTTGGTGAGCACGGTCACGAGCGTCCGGTAGCCCGCGCGGGTGGTGCGCCGGATTTCATCCAGCAAATCGTCCACCTGGTTTTTCGCAGGCCGGACGATGACCTCGGGATCTGTGAGGCCCGTCGGGCGGATAACCTGCTCGACGAACACGCCACCTGTCTGCTGCAGCTCCCAGGATCCCGGTGTCGCCGACACGTAGATGGTCTGGGGTCGCATGGCATCCCACTCCTCAAAGCGGAGCGGGCGGTTGTCCATGCAGGAGGGCAGGCGAAAGCCGTACTCGGCCAGCGTGGCCTTGCGGCGATAGTCGCCGCGGAACATGCCGCCGATCTGCGGAACGGTCACGTGACTTTCGTCCACGAAAACAAGCGCGTTGTCGGGCAGATACTCGAACAGCGTCGGCGGCGGCTCGCCGGGTTTCCGGCCGGTCAGATAGCGCGAGTAGTTTTCGATGCCGGCGCACGATCCCGTCGCCTCCAGCATCTCCATGTCGAACAGGGTGCGCTGCTCCAGGCGCTGGGCCTCGAGTAGCTTGCCTGCGGCATACAACTCGTCCAGCCGCTGCTTCAGCTCTTCCTTGATGGCCTTGATGGCCTGCTGCAGCGTCGGCTTCGGCGTGACGTAGTGGGAGTTGGCGTAGACCTTGACCAGCTTGAACTCGTCGGTCTTCTGACCGGTGAGCGGATCGAACTCGGTGATACTTTCGATCTCGTCCCCGAAGAACGAGAACCGCCAGGCGCGGTCCTCCAAGTGGGCCGGGAAAAGCTCGACCGTATCGCCGCGCACGCGGAACGTGCCGCGGATGAAGTTCTGGTCGCTGCGCCGGTACTGGAGGGCGACAAGGTCCGCCAGGAACTGGCGCTGATCCAAACGCTCGCCGACCCGCACCGTGAACGTCATAGCGGTATAGGTCTCGACAGAGCCGATACCGTAGATGCACGACACGGACGCGACGATGATGACGTCGTCACGCTCGAGCAGGGCGCGCGTCGCGGCGTGCCGCATCCGGTCGATCTGCTCGTTGATCGAGCTTTCCTTCTCTATGTATGTGTCCGTCCGGGGGACGTAGGCCTCCGGCTGGTAGTAATCGTAGTAGCTGACGAAGTACTCGACCGCGTTCTCCGGGAAAAAACTCTTGAACTCCCCGTAGAGTTGGGCCGCCAACGTCTTGTTCGGCGCCAGGATCAGTGCCGGGCGCTGGGTCCGGGCGATGACGTTCGCCATAGTGAAGGTTTTGCCCGAGCCGGTGACGCCGAGCAGCACCTGGTCCCGCTCATGCCGATTGATGCCGGCCACCAGCTCCTCGATGGCCTGAGGTTGGTCACCCTTGGGCTCGAAGTCCGAAACGAGGCGGAAGGGAATGCCGCCTTCGGATTTCTCGGGCCGGGGCGGGCGGTGCGGCCGGAAGACCGGCATGGTGCCGGAGACGAGCGGATGATTGGCCATCATCGGCTCGCGCGAGAGAAGCTCCCAGCCCTTTTTCGTGCGTTGCTCGGGGCGCGCGAGCAGGGCCTCCAGGACGGCGGTCATGCTATCGCCGCTCTCCGAGCGACTGCTGGAGTAGCGGAGGGCGGGCAAAACGCGGTTCTTGCCCCCGTTCGTGACACCGGCGTCCGAGCGAGTGGACTCCGACACTTCAAACGCGGCCTGTGGAGCCTCGTCGAAACCGCCGGTGGCGGGCGTGCCGGCTGGTGTCTCTGGTGGCGGTGGCACGGGCTTGCCTGATCGCCCGCGCGACGGGCGCGGCCGGGGCATGGCTTCTTTCTTTGGGGAGCGTGTCATCAGCCGCAATATGGCGCCTTCAATACAGTCCCTCAAGGACGCGGTTTACCATCTTCATGTGGTCCCTGACGTCAGGCTGTCATCCCCGAGGAGCGAGCCTCATTGGCGACGAGCTCTCTACTTCTGACAGAGTCAAGTCGGCTAATCAGCAGGACCAGTGAGCAACCATTGGTTGCTGAGCGTCCGCCGATTCGGCTTAGGAACCGTCAAAACCGTCTTCGGCGAGCCCTCGAGAGGAGCTGAAATGCTCGCCTGATGGCTATTAACTGGGACGAAATCGATGCAATCTGGCGTTGCAGAGCCGCAATTCGTGGCACAAACGCAACGACTTCCAATCAATCATGTCAACAACCTAAGCGAGCGTTTGCTCACAGCTTGCAACTGAACTAAGCAAGTATGCGAACAACCTAGACGGGTGTTCGAGGGCGATGCGCAACTAGTGTGGTCGCCATGTGAGTTCGTGCGGCGGAACCTCTTCGAGGATCCACCCAGAGCCGGCAGCAGGTCTCGGAGGAGGCTTCGAACCGCGCTCTGCAGAAAGCAAGCCCGGCGGGCTGGTCAAGCCGCACTTCCCGTAACGCGTCGCGTCTTTCAGTTGCGTTCCCGAGTACCGCGTCCAGTCGGAGTGGCCTGCGCACACGCGCGTGCGAGCCCCTCGGACCGGGCGTGAAAGCTGTCGCCGGGCAGCGCGTGCTGCTTTCTGCGCAACGGAACAATTTCAGTGGAGATGGATATGATTGGGGGACTGATGAAGACGACCAGTCGCTTCGCCATCGCCGCTGCGGCGAGCGTCCTCGCGACGAGTGCCATGGCGGCTGATCTCGGTGGTAATTGCTGCGCCGATCTTGAGGAGCGCGTGGCGGAGCTGGAGGCGACGGCGGCTCGCAAGGGCAACCGGAAGGTATCGCTGACGGTCTACGGCCAAATCAACGAGGGCGTGCTGTGGTGGGACGACGGCATAGAGAGCAATGCGTACGTTGTGACCAACGAGAACAGCCGTAGCCGTTTCGGTTTTCGTGGTGACGCGCGGATCAACTCCGAGTGGTCAGCCGGCTACTTGCTCGAGATCGGCGTCCGCATCGCGAACAGCGCCGCCGTCAACCAGTACGTCGACGATAACACGTCGAGCACCGCGTCGCTCGATCTCCGGCACAGCGCCTGGTACATCGAGTCAAACCGGCTTGGCCGCGTCTGGGTTGGTCACACCAGCATGGCGACGGACGGCATCACGGAAATCAACCTCTCGAACGCTGGGAGCTTTGCCAACAACGACGTCAATAACTGGGGCGGCGGGATGTTCCTGCGGTTGAAAAACGGCCCCAGGCTTGCGGTCGCATCAGGCGGCGCTCTTGTCGGCCTGAGCTGGAATGGGGTCCTTTCGCAGGCAAATGCGAACGTTGGCGAGGGCGACCGGCGCAACTTGGTCCGGTACGTTTCCCCAACCTTCGCAGGCTTCACCTTCTCTTCGTCTTGGGGTGAAGACGATTTCTGGGACGTTGCCCTCCGTTATGCGAATGAATTCAATGGAGTGCGGGTCGCTGCTGGTATCGGGTATCAAAAGTGGACGGACGGTGATGCTCAAGCCATCGTGCCCGAACCTTTCTTCGGGGGTGGGTTTGCATCGGTGCCGACCGGCAGTCAGGGCGATCGTGGGTGCGCCGACCTGCACTTTGTTGATCCAGATGCGTTCCCGTTTCGGTCGGACCACGACGTAGACTGCTGGGCTCTCGGCATGTCGGGCAGCATTATGCACGTGCCGACCGGGCTCTATATCCACGGCGCTTATGGTTATCTCAAGGACAAGAACCGGCGGGAGCTGTTTGCGTTGCAAGCTCTTAGTGTGGACACAGAGGACCCGCTATTCTTGCCTAATGTCGAGGAACGGGACGAGCACTGGTATATCCAGGGTGGTATTGAGCGGAACTTCTTCGGCATCGGCAAGACCACCATCTATGGCGAGTACTTCAAAGCCAACACTGGCGCTGGCTTGAGCAACGGAAACGTCAGGAACATTGGTGGGCTCTTTTACCCCACCTTGACAGTAGACGATCCCGAAGGAGATGAAATAACCCTCGCTCCCTTCGGCGCGATCACGAAGTCCGAGGTAAGCATGTGGGGCCTCGGCATCGTTCAATCGATCGATGCAGCAGCGATGGACCTCTACCTGGGTTACCGGAATTATTCGGGTAACTTCACTGCCGTGATCGTTCCCACTGAGGAAGTAGGCGAAGAAGGGGGGTACGGCACTCCGTATCGCGCGAAGTTCAACGTGGACAACTATCACGCGGTGTTCGCCGGCGGCATCATCCGCTTCTGATCACCACGAAAAGGCCACAAGCTGAGAAAAGAGAAAGCCGCCCAATGGGCGGCTTTCTTGCATTTGGGCGTCCTCTGCGGATGGCTATCTACACATCCGATCACTACAAACGTTACGGAACTGTTGCGCAGCCTCAACGGGTTGCATTTTAGTCACGGTTCCGCGCAATCCAATCCAAAATCGCCGATCATCCCTTTCCCTGCCCGCCCGCCTCATCTAGAGATCATAGCGAGTATCGAGTCGTGCGGCGGACCTCCATGAGGTCAGTTGAGGGCAGGCGAAGATCCAAGCTGGCTCGTAGCCGGCCCAGCAGGAAGCAAGCCCGGCGGGCTGAGGCCGCACAAGAGTACCAGCGTAGAGTTCAGTTCAGTTGCGTAATGCGTAACGCGTCCAGTCGGAGTGGCGTGCGCTCACGCGCGTGCGTGCAACTCGGACCGGGCGTGTGCTGTCGCCGGGCAGCGCGTGCTGCTTTCTGCGCACCGGAACCATTGGGGAGAACTAAATGACTAGGGGACTGATGAAGTCGACCAGTTGCTTTGCTATCGCGGCGGCCGCTGGTTTGTTCGCAACCAGCGCAATGGCCGCTGACCTAGGCGGCAACTGCTGTGCTGATCTTGAGGAGCGCGTTGCGGAGCTCGAGGCGACGACGGCCCGGAAGGGGAATCGGAAGGTTTCGCTGACGGTTTATGGTCAGGTGAACCAGGCGTTGTTTTGGCACGACAGCGACGAGGCAGATGCCTATCGTTCCGACAGTGTCACGATCCGTGACAACGG